>Ga0209712_10000001_pt1 | contig 1057628 bp, 952 predicted proteins | sample ArcOceMetagenome_FD_187443 | JGI IMG/M metagenome (GOLD analysis project Ga0209712, IMG submission 187443) | Marine eukaryotic phytoplankton communities from Arctic Ocean - Arctic Ocean - Greenland ARC118M Metagenome (SPAdes) (version 2) | ecosystem: Environmental > Aquatic > Marine >...
GCAAACCGCAACAGGGCATCACGTTTCTGTTGCTGGATATGGATCTGCCGGGCATTTCCATTGAGCCCATCGTGGGGCTGGATGAAGTCCCGGAGCAGTGCCAGGTATTCTTCGACAATGTCCGCGTACCGCAGAAGAACCGGGTCGGTGAAGAAAACGATGGCTGGACTGTCGCTAAATATCTGCTGACGTTCGAGCGTGGAGGTCAGGAGTATGCTCCCAGCCTTCATGTGCAGCTGGAGAAGATCAAGATGATGGCCTCCAGACAACAGACAGTGTTCGGTTCGTTGCAGGATGACCCGGTGTGGCAGTACAAGCTGGCTCAGCTGGAAGCGGATGTGCTGGCTCTGGAATTTACGGAAATGCGTATCAAGTCGGCGCTGTCAGCTGGCAAGGATCCTGGTGCACTGTCATCCATGACCAAGATACTGGGCACTGAATTGCTGCAGGCCATCACGGAGCTGCGCCTTGAAACCCTGGGGGCGCAGGCGACGATTTGGCAACCCCAGGCGCTGGTGCCCGGTGACGAGCAGCCGATTATCGGGCCGGAATATGCGCTCACCGCCATGCCTCATTATCTCAATTCTCGAGCCTGCTCCATTTACGGCGGCTCCAACGAAGTCCAGCGCGGCATCATCGCCAAAGCTGTACTGGGTTTGTAAACGTCCGCCAATAAAGGAGAGATCGTGATGAATTTTCAATTGAGTGAAGAGCAGCAGATGTTGGCGGACAGTGCCAACCGTTTTGTCCGTGACAACAGTAATGTGGAAACCCATCGGCAGAATAAAAAACTGATGCCCCTTAATGAAACGACTTGGCAGCAGCTTGCCGAGCTGGGCTGGCTGGCGGTGCCGTTTGAAGAGGAATACGGCGGCATGGGCATGGGGCCGTTGGAAACCATGGTGCTGTTGGAAGCCCTGGGCGAAGGTCTGATCATGTCGCCGTATATCGCCACTGTGGTGTTGGGCGGTGGTTTTCTGCGCCGGGCGGATGCCGGGACGCAAGCGAAAACGATTCCCGCCTTGATCGAAGGCCGCTTGCAGTTGGCGTTTGCCGTTGAAGAATACGAACGGGTTTTTAGCCTGGAAAATACGACGCTTCAGGGTGTACTGAAAGGCGAAGATGTGGTGCTGAATGGCACTAAGGCATCGGTCATGAATGGTGACCAGGCCGACTTGTTGGTGGTGCTGGCTCGCACCGCTGGGCAGCCGGGTGATCAGCAGGGCTTGTCCCTGTTCCTGGTGGATGCCAATGCCGAAGGAATTGAGCGTGTACCCCATCGCATGGTGGATGGTCGCCAGGGGGCGGAAATCCGCTTCGCTGACGTGAGCGTGTCTCAGGCTGAATGTATTGGTGAATTGAACAAGGGGTACGACGTGGCCAAGGCGGTTCTGCAGGAAGGCTTGCTGGCCTTGTCGGCGGAGAGCGTAGGGAGCATGTCCGTATTGCTTGATGATACGGTGGAATACACCAAGACGCGCAAACAGTTCGGCGTGCCTATCAGCAAGTTTCAGGTGTTGCAGTTCCGTATGACGGATATGTTCATCGCCATGGAGCAGACCCGCTCCTTGTTGCTGGCGTCGACACTGAAATACGTGGAAGGTCACGCTGATTCAGATAAGGCCGTGCATGCCATGAAGGCCCAGTTGGGCCGTGCCGGTCGCAAGATCGCTCAGGAAGCGATCCAGATCCATGGCGGTATGGGCATGACCGATGAGCTGGGCGTGGGCCATTTCGTGAAGCGTTTGACCGCAGCGGATGGACTGTTTGGTAACGCCGATGTGCATTTAAGGGAGATGGTAAAGCCTGCCTGAGTCGATGCCGCGGCAGGGGCCTGGCCGCCCCCGCCGTGTGTGATGATTGCGGGCCGGGGAGCCATAAGGTATATACCCCTGACGAGGGTGTCGCTTAGGCTGCTCGTGTATCCGGTTTGAATCACAGGGGGTTGGAATGTCGCGCAAACACATCGCATCGGAGGCGCTGCTCAAGAATATTCAGGTTCCCCAGGGTGACAAAACCTACGAGAAAATTCTCGATGCCGGGCTGGCGCTGTTCGTGGAGTTCGGCTTGCGGCGCACCACCATGGAGGATGTGGCGACCCGGGCGGGCATTGGTCGGGCGACGGCTTATCGCCGCTTTGCGGACAAGGACCAGTTGATTCAGGTGGTGATTTTGCGTGAATGCCAGCAGCAACTGGCGATGATAGAGAGCGACCTGGAGAAAGTGGACGATGGTCTTGAGCGCGTTCTCGAGTCTTTTGTACTGGCGGTAACCCGAGCCCATCGGCACCCGTTGCTGAAACGGTTGCTGACCTCGGAACCGGAAACCCTTTTACCGTTACTGACGCAACGGCTGTGGCAAATGATGGGATTCTTCCGCATCTATCTGGCAGGGCTGTTGAAAGTGGAGCAAGACAACGGCGCCATACGGCAACAGCCCATGGAGCCCATGGCCGAGCTGATGTTGCGGCTTATGCAATCCATGGTGCTGTCCCCTGATGGCATATTAAACCCGGCCGATGCGGCTAGCGTTCGTCAGGTAGCAGAAGACTACCTGCGCCCGCTTCTGGCACCTTGATAACCTTCCTGACCCTCTTTTTAACCCCATTCTTCCTGACTCAAAGTAACGGGTAATTGATCCTTTTGTTCTAAACATAATGCGGAAAGCTGTATGCATGGGTTGCTTTTCGGTCTGCGTGAGACGTATTTTTTTATTTGTCTCATTGCCAGTGATCGAATGCTTCATGACACAGACCGCCGAACAAACAGAACGACGCCTGGACCTTCAACCTTTAGGGCCTGATTCCCTGACCTGGCAGGACTTTGGTTCCTGGCGTTTTCATTTGATGCTGCCACAGGCTTTTGTGCTGCAGGTGGCGCACCCGATTATTGATGCGGGTGTGGGGGAACACTCCGTCTATAAAACGGACCCCTGGGGCCGCGCCAAACGGTCCACGGAATTGTTGTGGCCCATCGTGTATGCGCGCCCCCAGCGTGCGATCGAGATGGGTGTGAAACTGTACGACCTGCATCGCTCCATCAAGGGCGTCGACAAGCACGGCAAAAAATACTTCGCACTGGACCCGGAGGCCTACAGCTGGGTGCACATCACCGGTTACGACGCCACTCTTCGCATGCATGAGCTTTACGGCACGTCGCCCACCACCCGGCAGCGCCACGCGATGTTTGCCGAATGGCGGCAACTGGGAAAACTGATGGGCATCCGTGACAAGGACCTGCCCGCCACGGAGAGCGAATACTGGGATTACTTCCACGGCATGATCCGCGACAAGCTTGAGTGGGGAGCGGTGGTGCAGGATCTCATGCGCCCCGAGCATTATCTGGAAATTCCCAAGCCCCCAAACAGCAAGATACCCGATACCGCCTGGCGCATGATCCTCGCCGTGATGGGGCGCTTTATGCGATTCAATTTGCGCGCAACGCTGCCCGATGCGTTCCGCGAAACCTTCCATATTCCCTGGACGACTAATGACGAGCGCCTTTTCCGTCTGTGGTGTGGAACTTATCGCACCATGCATGCCCTGACACCGAAAAAGTGGCGATTGATTCCACTGGCCCGCAAAGCCTACACGGATGCGCAGCGCCACCCTGAAGCCTATAACAGCAATAACTGAAGGTGCTTATTATGAAGTCGGATACTCGCCCCTGGTTGTCTACCTATGAATCGATGGGCTATGACTGGCACACCCTGCCAGAGCTGCCCGAGAAAACCCTGTCGGACTATGTGCGAGGGTATGCGGAGCAGTTTCCGGATCGCGAAGCGCTGGTGTTTCTGGGGCATGCCATGAGCTACCGGCAACTGGATGAGATGGCCGATCGCATGGCGGCGTTGTTTGTCGCGCAGGGCGCCAAAGCGGGCGACGTTCTGGGCCTGCAGATGCCAAACACCCCGCAATATGTGGTGGCCTTTATTGCGGCGGCGCGTCTGGGCATGGTCAGTACCAGCATCTCGCCTTTAATGACTCCGCCGGAAATTATTCACCAGGCCAGCGATGCCAGAGTAAAAATCCTGATGACGCTGATGCCGTTCTGGCAGACCTCCATTCCACCTGTATTGGGCAAGGTTGAAAGCCTGAGCACGGTGATTGTGTCCGGCCCCATGGACCTGGTCTCCGGTCAGGGGGAAAGCGTGGAGGAATCCCGGGACGGTGTGAATGTCATGTCGCTACATGATCACCTGCCGTCCAGTGTGGATCTGGTCGACACGAAGGTAGCCATGGACGAAGTGCTGTATCTGCAGTACACCGGTGGCACCACTGGTATGCCGAAAGGGGCCCGGCTCAGTTCGTTCAACCTGTTCATGAATAACCTGCAAGCCAACGTGTTCTATGGCTACCGCACCGGTGAAGAAACCGTCGCCTCGGCGTTTCCGCTGTTCCATATCGGTGGCGCCGCTGTGCTGTTTAACGCGTTGCGCACCGCCTCGACGTTTTTGTTGATTCCCGATCCCCGGGATATCGACCACTTTGTGGCAGAAATGCAGGCACGTACGCCAACAGTGCTGGCCGCCGTGCCGGCGCTATATCAGATGCTGTGTGGCAATGAGACGTTCAAATCGCTGGATTTCAGTGGTTTGCGGATGGCCATTTCCGGTGCCGCACCGTTTGCCAAGGAAGAAGTACAGAAACTGGAAAGCGTGATCGGTGCCGGCAAATTTTGCGAAGTGTACGGCATGACGGAGACCAGCCCGGTGATCACGCTGAATCCGGCATCACACTTCAAGGAAGCCCACGTGGGGATTCCGCTGCCGGGCACGGATGTGCGCATCGTGGATGCTGAAGACGGCAATATCCCGATGCCCCTGGGCGAAGCCGGAGAAATCATCGCAGCGGGTCCACAGATCATGCAGGGCTATCTGGCCATGCCGGAAGCCTCTGAAAAAGCACTGCGGGTGATGGATGGTCAGACGTGGATGCACACCGGTGACATTGGCGTCATGGATGAAGATGGTTTTATTCGCGTCTGTGACCGCAGCAAGGACATGTTGATCGTCGGCGGCTACAAGGTGTTTTCCGTGGAAGTGGAAAGCAAGGTGCAGAGTTTGCCATGGGTTGCCATGTGCGCAGTTGTCGGTCGCCCGGATCATGACCGGCCGGGTAACGATGTGGTGCAGCTGTATATTCAGCGCATGCCGGACAGTCAGGTTTCCGAGGCAGCCCTCAAGGCCGAGTTGTTGACGTTTTGCAAGGCCAGCATGTCGCCCTACAAGGTACCGAGAGAGGTGTTCTTCATTGATGCCATTCCTCTCACTTCCGTGGGCAAGATCGATAAAAAAACCTTGCGGAAAACCGCATAAAGCAGCCCGAATACCAACAACAATCAGGTGAATGATGATGATCTCCTTGCTGCCTCAAAAGGGTAAAAAAATGCTGTTGGTCCTGCTGCTTGGCCTGCAGGGCTGCTCTTCCCTGCAAGAGTCGAGCTATGTGCCCACCTCTCCGGAAACACTGAATGAGTGGATGGTGGAAGGTCAGTTTGTGTTGCGTGCGGATGGCATAAAAAGCAAAAGCTATTTTTACTTCAAGCAGCTGGGAGAAAATTACCAGCTGGCCGTGTTGATGGATGATCCAGTGGGTGCCCCTAAGGCGGTGATCAGCGGCAATGTCTATGCGCCGCAAGAGGAAACGCTGGATGTGATCGGTGGGGCGAGCGCCAAGAAAGTGGCTGAGCACCTGCATGCCCAGCTCCAGGCGGGAGATCTGTCCTATTGGGTGCGGGGGCTGCCTGCCACCGCCAATGCGGTGATCTATCAGGAGAATCTATACCTGCCGGAGTCCATCGAAGAAAACGGGTGGAAGATTGCTTACCAGGATTACATGTCCGTGCAGGGTGGCTATCGCTTGCCTGCAGATATGGAAATGAAATCTGAGGGCGCGTCTCTGGATCTGGAACTGGTGCGAGCGGAAACCGGGTTTCTCACCAGCCCCTGTGATCAGGGCATAGCCGATGATCAGGAAACGCATAGCCCTGACGGTGCCTATGACTATGCCAGCGATGATGCGGTGAAGCGGTTGGTGCCGGAGGATGGCAGTGCACCGTTGCCGCTGTGGATTGATGAAGTGGCCTTCTGCAAACAGCTGGCCAAGATCCATAACAACAAAATGCCGAATCCCCGCGAGGGGCTTTTCGGCCCGGATTCCATGATGTGGAAACTGGATGGTTTGAGTGCACCACCGGCCTTTGGGGCCGGTCGTGCATTGTTGCTACAGGTAGCGCACCCCTGGATAACAGCGGGCATTGATCAACACTCGGAAGTGCGTAATGACCCCATGGGGCGTGCCCGTCGTACTTTCTATCATATCTCCAGCATGGTGTTTGGCAGCATGCCCCAGGCGATGGCCTCGGCTAACCAGGTGCGAGACATCCATGAAGAAATCGAGGGTGAAATGACCGAAGAGGCCGGCGCCTTCCATCGGGGCTCCGAATACCGGGCCAACGAAATCAACGCCATGATCTGGGTGCATGCAACACTGTGGGAAACCATCGTTCACATGTACGAAAAGCTGGAAGATGATCTGACCCCGGATGAGAAAAACCAGTTCTATGAAGAAACCAAACTGTTTGCCATGTTATTCGGGATTCCGGAAAGCGCCTTGCCTGCGGACTGGGATGCATTCATGGATTATAACCGTGCCATGTGGGCAAGCCCGCAGCTGACGGTGACTCCCAATGCCATGCAATTGAAGGAAGACCTGTTTGACGCCAAATCTATCTGGATGATCGCGCCACTCTGGGGGCAGAAAATCATCATCGCCGCCGAATTGCCACCGCGTATTCGGGATCAGTACGACATGAAGTATGGCTGGTGGCAGAAATTCAACTATGGCTGGATTCGTGGCGCCACCTGGACCGCCCAGGTGCTGATGCCGAAGAGTATGGAGCATCACCCGATTTATCATGAGGCACAGGCGCGCCTGGAAGGTGAACGGCTGGGCGGTTATAACCAGTGGTTGATTGAAGCCTTCTTCGATAAGGAGCGGCTGGTCAATTGAAGAGGCGCGGCATCAATCTGGCGATGACGGCGCTGTGGCTGATCATGAGTGCGCAGGCATTGGCGATCAGCGGCTATGACGAAACCGAGTTTATGACGGTGGATGCGTTTTTGTCCCAAGTCTATGGCGAGCCATTGCCGGGGATGTCTCTGTTGCCGTTACGTGGCAACTTGCGTGATCAGGTAGAGCGCGCACTGGGGCACCGGTATCGCGGCCTGCGATTGCGTTACTGGCAACAAGGGAATGTGACAACCTGGGTGATCGACGAAAAAAGCAAAGACATGCCGATGACGCTGGCCGTGGCCGTGGGGCCTACCGGCATTACTCACTTGAACGTGCTGGTGTATCGCGAACCTCGGGGCGGAGAAGTGCACCAGGCGTTTTTTCGTCAGCAATTTATCGGGATCACCCTGCAGGATGACCTGAGCCTGTCTCGTGAGGTGGATGGCGTTACCGGCGCCACCCTGTCGGTGGATGCCGTCAGCCGCGTGGCGGTCATGGCCCTGCTGCTCCATCAACACGTCATGGCCTCACAGGCAGAACCGGCCGCAGACTGAATCCCGGGCTTTCCAAACCCGCCCTGACGTCTCACTATCGAACCATTGACGCTGCCGACCCTCTAACGTTTATGGTTCGATTCTCCTCGCGCATGCTTCGCCGCTGGGCATATGGCTTGTTGTTACTGCTGGCCACCGTGCTGCTACTGATTCTGGTGGCGGTGGGTTGGGCCTATGGTACAGGCGTGCGCGTCAGTGAACCGGGTTGGCAGCAAGGCCTGACACTGGGTCAGTGGCGCCTGATACGCGACGATTGTGTGGCCGCCCGTGGCACGGACCTGACGCTCCAGGGCGTCTGGCCGCTCAAGATCAAGCAGCGGGTGCTTGCCGTCTACGATTGCAGTGCCGGGAGCGCCCCGGGGGCTTCCAGTGAGGGATTCCCCGACGGGCTTCCCTGGACGCCACCCTTTGATCTGCAAGTTGCCGAACTGGACCTGTCGGCATTGATTGATACCCCCCTTCCCGTCATGGCGATGCAGCTTCATCAACAGGAGCAGTATTGGCAGCTGCAAGTGTCTGCACCGCAGGCGGCGCTACAGGCGCAATACCAACGTGCCGAGGGGCAATGGACTTTCAACAGTGAAGGGGCGCTAAGCGTGCTGTTGCCGGATTGGCAGGGCCACTGGCAACTGCATGGCGAAGGCAGCTGGCAAGGAGAGCCAGGCGGGGACGTACAGCTGCAGATGCACTCGGCCGGACCGATAACGCAATCGCAACGGGCGGACCTGGCCGCGCAAGCCCACTTTCAGGGCGCCGACTGGCATCTGGTCGCAGATCTGGTCCAGCCATTGGTGCTGAATAATGACTGGAAACTGACCGCCGCAGAGCCCCTTGCGGTGGCGGGCAAGGGGCTCGCGCTGGCGAACGCCAGGGGCAAGCTGCAACTGGCAGGCCCGCCGGGCACGGTGATATTGCAGGCTCATAATGATCCCGACGCAACCAACCCGGCAGGGCTTGAAAAGGGCGGGGGGACGTTGCTGTTGCAGGGTGACAGCCTGGGCGGCCAGGTGGACTTTCATTGGCAGGATCGCATGCTGGTGCTTGAGCCGGCGTCGCTGACCTTGCCGCAAAATCTCACCGCGCAGTGGCAGGAGCCACTGCAGATACCCATGGCCCCCTCCGGCCGGGCCGATCTGCCGCTGCGGTTGGGTTACGACGGCTTGAACGTGAAAACCGGTGCCAGCCAGATTCAGTGGCAACGGGCAGGGGCTGAAGACGCGAGTCAGCTCGATTGGCAGTGGGCCGGCGATCTGTCGCTGCAGGGCCAGTGGCAGGGCTACCAATGGCAAGGCGAGTGGCAGGGCGCTGTCGGCAGTCATGGGCTGGAGGGTGAGCCCATGAAGCTCACGGCGCGGCAAGGGAGCGATCGTCTGAGCGTCCTGATGCCGGTAAATACCCTGCAAAGGGCCCCGTATGGTGCCGAGGCCAAGGTGACGGGCAAGGTCTCCGGTTATCCGCTGGACGGTACCCTGGCTTTTGCCCAGTCCGGCGCCGGCTGGGCCGGTACGCTCCAGGCTAGCACCACCTTGCCGCAGTTTGAGCGTGGCGGGCAGGTGACGATAAAGGCCCCCTGGTCGTTGGCGGATGGCACGATCAGCGTGGCGGCAGGCAGTCAAGCGTCAATCACCGAAGGGCTTATCGGGCAGGCCCTGATCCGGCCGGTATCGCTGCGTGCATCGGGGCCGTTGCAGATCAATGAACAGGGCATCACCGGCACCGTGGCCATTCATGGCGGTGGTTTGCTGGCCGCCCGCTGGCGACTGCCGCCGATATCAGGAACGGCGACGATGACAGGCAAGCGGGTGCAGGGCCGGCTAACCGTCAGTGAGTGGCAAAGCGAATTGCGGGCCAATGGGGCGCTTGAGAATAACGGTGGTGCGAGCGGCACCTTGAGCATGCGCAGTGCGCTGGTGCCTGCCATGGGGGTGGGCCTGGCCGCTACTCCACGGCAAGGTCAGCTGGAAGGCAAAGGCCGCTGGCAATGGCGGCAGACGCTGAAAGCTTCCGGAGATATCACCCTTACCGGTGCGGATCTGGACTGGGGCAGCGTGACGGCCCGGGGTGCTGCCGGGGTGCTTCATGGTGAATACGATAACGGCCAAGTGCAGCTCAGCAGCAGGGGGCCCGTGACGGTGGACACCCTGGATATCGGCACGCCGATCACTGATCTGGCTCTCACCGTGAAAAGTGACCTGTCTCAATGGCAATTTACCGATATCCGGGCCGATCTGCTGGGTGGTTATTTACGATCCCCGGCACTGGACTGGCCCTCGGCCCGCCCGCAGCCGGTGGTGATCAGCCGTATTGATCTCGCCGAAGTGGCGGCATTGCAAAACCCGCCACCGGTGTCACTGTCCGGGCGAGTCGGCGGCTATGTCCCCTTGCAGTTGGGAGCGGATTTTCTGGTCATTGAAGAGGGGCGATTAGCCAACGAAGAGCCCCTGTCGTTGGTCATTCCTGCCTCGTCCAGCGTGCAGGCCATGGCGGACTCCAATCAGGCGGTGAAATTGGCGCTGGACAGCCTTGGCACCCTGTTGATCAGCGACTTCCAGGCGCGCATGGCCATGGATAAAGTGGGTTGGCTGGATGCGGCGGTCACCATTAAAGGGATAAACCCGCAAAGAAAAAGTCTGCCGGTAGTGTTTAACTACACACACCGGGAAAACGTGTTGGCGTTGATGCGTAGCTTGCGCATTGGCGATGAAATCACTGAACAACTGCGCACGGAGAATCGACAATGAAAAAACTCGGGCTGGGCACGGTGTTGCTGGCCGCTTGGCTGTTGGCGGCTTGTACGCCCACAGTGGCCCTGAAAGCGCCGGAAGATCCCATCACCATTAATCTTAACGTGAAGATTGATCATGAAATCCGCTTGAAAGTGGAAAAGGATATCGATCAGTTGTTCAGTGAAGACAGCGACCTGTTTTAAGGAGTGGGTATGAAAATGTTGAAATCTGCATTGGCCATGGTGGCCTTGCTGCTGAGTATGGCCGCATTTGCGCTAGATCTGGACGCAGCGAAAAGCCAGGGGTTGGTTGGTGAGCAGACCGATGGTTACCTGGGTGTTGTCAAAGCGACGCCGGCAGCGGTAGAGCTGGCAGCGGATATTAATCAGAAACGTCGGGCCGCTTACGAGCGCATTGCCAAACAAAACGGTATCACGCTGGAGCAGGTGGCCAGATTGGCGGGCCAAAAAGCGATTGATAAAACCGAAGCCGGGCAGTACGTGAAGACGCCGGGTGGCCAATGGGTAGAGAAATAATTTTTATAAAAATTGTTTTTCTACGAAAGCATTGGGGCTAAAGTTCCAGTTAATGATTTTGGATTACTTTTATGTAGCCCGTTGATAGTAAGCAGGTTAATTTTAAGTAAATTCAGTGTCATATAGTCGCTTCGGTAGCTGCTTGTTTCTCTTCGCAGTGTTTAAATCCTCCCAAGAAATTTTGGAATAAAGGGAAAGGACACTGCCATGAAAACAATTTTGCGTATGACGGCTGCAATGCCGCTGCTGATTAGCCCCTTCGCTCTGGCTGGAGAAAATGTCCCTGACCAATACGGGTACATCGGTGGTCACGCCAGTTATTATAACTTTTACGACAACGATGTAATCGGCAATGGCGGCGACGGCCTGGATGATGCCCCTTTCTTGGGTGGCCAACTGGGCTGGCGTTTTGCACCAAACTGGTCCGTACAGGGCTGGTATGAAGAAGTCGACGGAGACGCGGAGAGCAAATACAACTCCGGTACACGTCTGGATATGAAAAACTATTTCGTCAGTGGCCGTTACCACTTTAATGACCATGGCTTACTGGGTTTCGAACCCTATGCCGGTATCAATGTGGGCGAACAGCTGATTGAAAGCCTGAACAGCGCTAACAGTGACGAAAACGACGAGCTGATGACCGGTGTGGAACTGGGTGTGCAGCGCGCGTTCTTCAAACACGTGATTCTGGACCTGGGCACCCGTCATGCTTACAGCCAGGACCGGGAATACTGGGAAGGCCAAGTCTATGCCGGTATTAATCTGGCATTTGGTATCAGCGATGACAGCGGCGACAGCAGTGACGATGAAGTGGTTGCTGCAACCCCTGCGGAAGTGGTGACTGGCGACAGTGACGGCGATGGTGTTAACGATGACAAGGACCGCTGCCCGAACACCGCTTCCGGTGCGGTAGTGGATGCGGATGGCTGTCAGGTCTACGAGTCCATGCAGAATCGTGAAACCTCGGTGATTTACTTCGGCTTTGACCGCGACACCATTCAGGGTCAGTTCAGCGATGAAATCAAAGGTGTGGCGGATCGCCTGAATGCGGGTGAGCAAGGGCGTATTCGTGTGGAAGGCCATGCGGACAGCACAGGCCCGGCCGATTACAACCAAAGCTTGTCAGAGCGTCGTGCCGAGTCGGTGAAAGACCGTCTGATGAAAGACTTCTCGGTAGGGTCTGACAAGATCACTACGCAAGGCTTTGGCGAGAGCAAGCCAGTGGGCGATAACAGCACCTCTGACGGCCGCGCCAAGAATCGCCGCGCGGATATCATTGTGGAAACCGAAGAGAAAGAAGCGCAGTTCAAATAAGCGCGAGATGGTGAAACAAGAAACGGGATGCTTCGGCATCCCGTTTTTTTATGCCGCTCTGCGGCTGCAACACGCGTCACGCAACAGGCAACACGCTATGCGCCTGCTGTGCTTTTCAATGTTGAATTTTCAACTCAGCCTCTCTGCCAACCCAGACGCCCGCCAAGTCCGTTTTTTCACCGCACTGTCCAGCACTGCCGGTTTGCCGAATTCCAGCAAGGTGAAGCGATCGCGTGCACGGGTCACCGCGGTGTAGATCAGTTCTCGGGTGAGGAGCGGATGGGAAGCGTCTGGCAGCACCAACAGGGTATGCCTGAATTCCGAGCCCTGTGACTTGTGCACCGTCATGGCATAGACGGTTTCCACGCCGTCCAGGCGACTGGGTAGGACCCACTTGATACGACCGTCTGGCAACTGGAATGCCACTCTCAGCAGCAACTCCGGTTTCCCTGATTTTTCCTCAAGCAAGGGCAGCGTCAGCCCCACATCCCCGTTCATCAAGCCCAGCTGGTAATCGTTGCGGGTCATCATTACCGGGCGGCCGGGGTACCAATCCCGTTCCGGCGCCAGCTCCTGTTGTTGCAGGTGGCGGGTAATGCGCTGGTTGAGCTGCTCCACACCAAATGGCCCGCTGCGCAGACCGCTGAGTAACTGTTGATCAGTGAGTTGCCTGAGCAGCCCCGCAGCCCAGTCATCGAAGTCCTGCCGTTGCCCGGGAGGTGTGGCTACGGCGTTAAACAGCGCGCGCAATCCACCGCGATCACCGCTGCCGTTCAGCAGCAAGGTTTCCAGCTGTTGGCTATCGCTGCTCAGGGGTCGGCGATGCAGGCTGTCCGGGTACTGCTGAAACGTCTTGCGCACCTGCGGCAGATTGTCTTCGTTCACTGCTCGGGCCAGTGCGCCGATCCCCGGGCTGTCTTTGGAGCGCCAGTTGGTCCGCAGCATGGCAGTTTGTTGGGCCAGGGCGTTGCCGGGTTGCTGATCTGTTTCACGGTAGTCGCTGATGTCGGCATCGCAGGTGCTGCTAATGAAATCGATGGTGTCCTGTTGATAACGGCCTTCGTGGGCATGTCGACACAAGTCCCCCATCACCGCGCCGGCCTCCACGCTGGCAAGCTGGTCCTTGTCACCGAGCAGGATCAGCCGCGTATGTGGGCCCAGGGCTTCCAGCAGGCTGGCCATCATGTCCATGTCGATCATGCTGGCCTCGTCCACCACTACCAGGTCAGCGTGTAGCGGATTGTCAGCATGGTGACGGAAGTGACGGCTGTCCGGGCGGGTGCCGAGCAGGCGGTGCAGGGTGGTGACTTCCGTGGGGATGGCGTCGCGTACGGTAATGTCCACATCGAGTTGTTCTACCTGTTCGCCGATGGATTCGGTAAGCCGCGCTGCGGCCTTGCCGGTGGGGGCGGCGAGGCGAATGCGCAGGCGCTGGTTGTCCGCCATGGCCAGGCTTTGCAGCAGACCCAGCAGGCGAACCACGGTGGTGGTTTTGCCGGTACCGGGGCCGCCGGTGATGATGCCGATACCGCTGCGGCTGGCCAGGGCGCAAGCTATCTGCTGCCAGTCGGTTTGGCCGTTGGTGCTCGGGAATAATCGGCCCAGGGCGTCGCGCAGGCGCTCGGCGGGTAACGGGTTGGTTGTGGCCAGGCGTTGCTCGATGGCTTCGGCGACGGCCACTTCCCGGGCCCAGTTGCGGCGCAGGTAAAGGCGGCTGCCGTTCAGCACCAGTGGTGTGCTGCCATTCTGACTTACCAGTGGGCTGTGTTGCAGGTCATGGAGCCAATCGTCCGGCTTCCCGGGCAGCAGGGAGACCAGTTCCGGCGGCGGGCTGGTGCCCCACAGCTGGGTGCCCAGCTCCCGGTTTTTCAGATCCAGACACAGATGACCGCTGGCTTGCTGATTGCTGGTGAAGGCGGCGAGTAGCAGGACGGGATAACTTGCCTGCGGACATTGCTGTTTAAGAAAGCGGGCAATGGCCACGTCCAGATCGCGGAGCAAATGGTTGTCACGCAGCAGAAGCAGGGCATCTTCCCAGGTGAGGGCGGAGAACAGGTCAGTTTGCATGTGAAGCCTCCGACCCGGTTGAAAGTTCAAAGTTGAAAGTTGAAACGCGGGAAAGGGTTGAGCTCGTCGAGCAGCTTTTACGCCGCGATTTGTATGTTGTGGTGCGCGGGTATGGCACTGCAGTGGCAGAAGGGGGTGTTCGCGCTTTTAAACTTTTAACTTTCAACTTTGAACTCATACGCCACCTCCAAACATCCCATCGAGCCTTTCAATCAACGCCGTGTCCGGTCGATCAAATACGGTGCCCGCCGCCGGGCCTTGCAAGCCGCGGAGAAAGACATAGACGGCGCCGCCCAGGTGTTGGTCAGGATCGTAATCCGGCAGGCGGCTTTTCAGCAGGCGGTGCAGGGCGAGCAGGTAGAGGACGTATTGCACTTCGTAGCGTTTTTCCAGCACGGCGTTGGTCATGGCATCCAGGGTGTAGGCGCTGTCATCCACGCCCAGCCAGTTGGATTTGTAGTCGAGCACGAAATACTTGCCGTCGTGTTCGAACACCAGGTCGATAAAGCCCTTGAGCATGCCGTTGAGGGTATCCGCTTCCAGTCGCGGGCGCGGATGCTGTGGATGAATGTGCTGGCGGATCAGCGTGTCCATCTCGGCCACTTTCACCTGGTGGGCGGGGAACAGGAATTCCAGTTCTGGCACATAGGTGTGCAGGGTATTAAGGGCGATCTCAGCGTGTTTCAGCGGCAAGGGCGTGGTCACCGCCTGTTTCCACCAGTGCCGGATCACCTCCATATAATCTTGCCAGCCACGGGCCTGCAATCTTTCTTCCACGCTGATTTCAAACTCGACGGGGTCGGCCAGGGTTTGTGTGAAGCGCTGGTTGGCGGCCTGCTCGAGTACATCATGGAGCAGGGTGCCCGGGGCGGCGCCACGAGGGAACGCGTGGATGGTATCGGGCAGCGGTTCGGCGTCATCGATAACGGTTTCGTCCTGTTGCTCGGCCAGTTGATCACCGCGTGGGTCCGCCGGAGCCAGGGTTTCCTGTACCTGTTTGAGGGCACTGTAGCTGGCAATCCACCAGGGTTGCCGTTGTCGGGCCACCGGCGCCAGAGGCGCGCGCAGGGTCCGCGCTTCGGCTTTGGGTTGATAGCATGCTGCATTGCTGTCCGGTGCTGCGATGATGTTGACCGCATCATGGAGCACCGGCGCAAGTGCGGCACGCAGGCCGTCGTTGGCCACGCCGTTGCCGAACAGCAAACGGCCAATGGCGCTTTTCTCCAGCTGGTTCTGTTTGCCACGACCCTTGATGTAGGGGGCCAGCCCCAAGGTACAGGTGTGGCAGGCGCGGGTCAGGGCCACGTAGAGCAGGCGCATATCTTCGGCGAGCCGCTCGTGATCCGCTTTGTTTTCTATCGCCTCGTCGGGTTCCAGCGAGACGTTGAGATGATCGTTTTCGTGGTAGCGCAGCGGCGGCTTGTTCTTGTCCGCCGGGCGGAAGCTGCAAATAAAAGGCAGGTATACCAGCGGGTACTCCAGCCCTTTGGCTTTGTGGATGGTGATGACCTTGACCCGGTCGTCATCACTTTCCAGGCGCAGGATGCTTTCCTTGCTGCTGCCGCGACCTTCCTCGACCGTTCTTTCTACAATGTCTTCCAGATAGCGAATCAATGACTGTTCGCCGTCCAGTTGGGTGGCGGCCTGTTGCAACAGTTCGGCCAGGTGCAGCAGGTTAGTCAGGGCTCGTTCGCCGTCCAGGCTCTGGCTGAGCCGGGCGGGCACATGAAAATCCATCAACAGGCTGCGCAGCATGGGCAGCACGCCCTGAGTCTGCCATTGATGCCGATAGCCGTGGAACTGCTCCACTGTTTCTTCCCAGCGGACTTCATCCTGATTGAGAGCATCCAGTTCCGCGTAGGCCAGGTCCAGCACTGCGCAGGCCAGGGCGCTGCGCACCCGGGTGTCGGATTCCGGGCTGGCGCAGGCATGCAGGATCAGCAGCAGGTCATGGGCTTCGGGCTGGGCAAAGACGGAATCCTGATCGGATAGATAAACGCTGCGTACCTGACGCTCCATCAGTGCATCACGGATGGCTTTGGCTTCGGTGCGGTCGCGGACCAGGATGGCAATATCGTTGGGGTGCAGGGGGCGGAAGCTGTCGGCTTTCTGAAAGCCGGTGACACCTTTTACGGCCCCGTTAAGCAGATGGGCAACTTCGCTGGCACAGCGCGCCGCCTGCTCATCCCGGTACTGACCGGCGCTCACGGGTTTTTCTTGCTCGTCCACCCACAGGGTAATGCCGGATTGTTCTTTCTTGTCGACCAGAAGAACATCCTTGCGGCCATTGGCCTTTACCGCTTCAAAGGGGATGGCGTTGTCCATCATGAACACATCGCCGAAAGTGCTCTGGCTGTAGCGGAATAGATGGTTCACCGCCTCTACCATGGTGCTGGAAGAGCGGAAATTGGTATCCAGAGTGTAGTGGTTACCTTCTGTGGCCCGGCGGGCTTTCAGGTAAGTAAAAACATCGGCGCCGCGGAAGGCGTAGATGGCCTGCTTGGGGTCGCCGATCATGAACCAGCCAGTGTCTTGCTGCCCTTCGTAAAGCGCGGAAAAAATGCCGTACTGGGTGGGATCGGTATCCTGGAATTCGTCGATCAGCGCCACCGGAAACTGATCGCGGATGACTTGGGCCAGTCGCTCACCGTTGCCGCCTTTCAAGGCATCGTGCAGGCGGCTGAGCATGTCGTCGAATCCCATGGTGGCGGTCTGGCGACGGACCTGATCCACGCGCCGGTCGATCCAGGCGGCGGCATGGGCGAGCAGGTCGGTACGGGGCAGAGAGGTGTTTGCCCGGCCTTCCATAACCGTATCGAGCTGTTGGCAGAAAACAAAATCCGGACGGTGATCCTGGCCGGCCTTGGTGAGTTTCATGCCCTCATGGGAAAACTTGGCCAGTATGTCATAGGCTTTGCCGTTGAGTCGTTCGCCGTTGGCGTAGCGCTGCAGGGTCTGCAGCATGCCTGGCAGGCTGGTGGTGCGGTAGCTGTTGCCGTTCAGCCACTTGTTGTCGCGAGCGGCGCGCACCCATTCGAGAAAGTCCGGCAGTTCGTCCGCCAGTTGCTGGCGTGCCTGCTGGTCCTTGTTCGCTTGCGGGCCGGTTTGTGTGAGCCAGTGTGTGACGCTTTGCGGTAATGCCTCAGGGTCAGCTTCTTTCAAACCGAGCAAAGGACGACAGGCTTCCAGCAGGGCGTCTGGGTTGCCCAGATTGTCGCTTTGCAAGGCATTGGCGGCGCTCACCGGGAAGGCGGCAATCACAGAGCGCCAGTAATCCCGTGCGGCCATTTGTTGTTCATCGCTGGCGTCTTCTTGCAGCTCCAGACTGAACAGGCTGCCGGAATCGAAGGCGTGCTGTTTGAGCATACGGTTGCAGAAACCGTGAATGGTGTAGATGGCGGCTTCATCCATCCACTGGGCAGCGGCATCCAGGCGCTGGGCACAGCGGGCCCGGTCCTCCGGATCGCTGTAGTCGTTGAGCAGTTCTGCCAGTACGGCATCGTCGGCTTGGGCTGCGGTATCGGCAAAGAGTCGGGCGGCATCAGCCAGGCGATCGCGGATTCGTTCGCGCAGCTCTTCCGTGGCGGCTTCGGTAAAGGTCACCACCAGAATTTCTGGCGGTAGAAGCGGGCGCGAGAACGCATTATCGTCGCCGTGGCCATTACCGTGACCCAGCACCAGACGCAGATAAAGGGCGGCCAGGGTAAAGGTCTTGCCGGTGCCGGCACTGGCTTCGATCAGCCGGGTGCCGTGCAGCGGGAACGTGATCGGGAGCGGACGTTCAATGTTCATGCGTCATCTCCCGGTTCACGCCATTGAGCGTGCTGGTAGAGCGGGGCATAGAGTTGTTCGGTCCAGTAGGCGAAGGCGCTTTGGTCGCCGTGGTGAAGCGCGAGCAGGGTGTCGAAGTCGGCCCAGGCGCGGGCAATGGCCGGTTCCTTTTCCTGTTCGCCGGTGTGCATGAAACCGGATTCGAACACCTTGCGTGCTTCGCTTTCTCCTCGTTCCTTTTCTTCGCCTTTAAGCCAGGCAAAAGCGGTGGCACAGGCAATGGGCAGCGGTTCGCACAGGGCTTGCTGCCAGGCATACCCGAGCTGATCCAGACATTGCTGGGCGTCACTGCGATTCAGGTGCGGCAAGGTAAAGAGGCCGTCCTGGCCCTGAATATGGGTAGTGAGCGGCTGCCCGGCGGCGCAGGTGGCCAGGTGCAGCACCCAGTCCCGGGTGAGTTTGTCGAAGCGGCCATTGAGCTTGCCGGTGTGCAGCACCAGCCGTTGGGCGTTGGCCGCGGAGCCACGCAGATCGGTGAGCCAGTCTTCGATCTGCAGTGGGCCGGCGTTGAGGCGGATTTCCTGTTGCGGTTGCGGTGCGCCGCACTCGGCCAGCAGGGAAAAGTAGTGTTCCAGTGGTTGCGATAAGGGCATCAGCAGGCTGTCGCGGCTGCCCTCGTCAAAGGGCGCCAGGGGCAGGTCGCCGCTGCCGGCCAGCCGATCCATGGCCTCTGCCATAGCGTCGCCGGCCTGCTCTGGCCCGGCACGCAGGGCTTCGTTGAGCAACTGGACCTGTAACTGGAAACGCTGCAGGCCGCCGAAGGAAAAGGGTTCGCTGTCGTCCAGTACCTGCCGCTGTTGTTTCAGGCGAGCCTTCAGGCGTTGCTCGAAAAAATGCGCCACGGGTTGCTTGAGAAAACGGCCGAGAGCGGCACAGCTAATCGGTTCATCGTTTTCCAGTGGCGGCAGGGGCTGGTCGTTGTTGGCAGCAGGCGCCTGGCCATCGTGGAGGGCTCGCCATTCGTTGGCGTAGGTGTGTAATGAATCGCTGTGAGGCAAGTCGGAATCGTTGGCCGACTCCTGGTCGGCATGGAAAAAATAGCGGGCGCTGAACGGTTGCAGCGGATGGGCCATGGTGAGGGCATCCACGGGGTCGCCCTGCTCGGTGTGCCAGCGCTGGTTGATGTGGTCACGCAGTTGCGCCACTAACACTGAGGGCGGGCGTTCGCTGTTGTCGCGCACGTTGCGACCGGTCCAACTGATGTAGAGGCTGTCGCGGGCGCTGAGCATGGCTTCGAGAAACAGGTAACGGTCGTCGTCGCGTCGGGAACGGTCGCCGGGGCGGTAGTTGCCCCATTGGCGCATTAAATCGAAGTCCATGGGTTGCTGTTGGCGCGGGTAGTCGCCGTCTTTCATGCCCAGCAGGCAGACATGGCGAAAAGGAATGGCGCGCATGGGCATCAGGGTGCAGACGTTAATGCGCCCGGCCATAAAACGTTGCGACAGGCTTTCCGCATTCAGGGCATCGAGTAACGGTCGGCGTGCCACGGTGAGCGGCAGAGGGCTGTCGAAGTCGGCTTCGGCGCAGGCGGCCAGCCAGTCGTTGAGAGCATCGCGCAGGCCCGCATCCAGGGCCTGGTCCGCTTCGTCCACGGGAGCGAACAGGTCATCCAGCAGTTGGATAAAGCGTTGTTGCCACTCCCTGGCGCTGGCGTCCTGACGGCTTTGTTGCCAGTGCTGTTCCAGGGTGTCGAGCAGGCGAGACAGGCGTCCGGCAAGTTCCGCGCCCAGCCCGGCCACTTCGTCCAGGGGCTCAATGCCCATCCAGGCCGGGCCATCGCCGAGCAGGTAGCCTGCCAGCATCCGCTTCAGGCCGAAGGCCCAGCTGTTCTGTTCGAAACCGGGTACGTCCAGAGTCTGCCGCTGCGGGCTGTTAAGTCCCCAGCGAATGCGCGCCTGATCGATCCAGCGGGCCAGTTGCGGCAGGTCGCCTTCGTCGATGTCGAAGCGTTCGCGCACTGCGGGCACATCCAGCAAGTCGAGAATATCGGTGGCGGTAAAGCGCCACTGGGGCAGATGCAGCAGGGACTCCACCGCCTGCGCCAGGGGTGAGGCGGCGCCAGCGCTGCGGTCGCTGAGGGTGTAGGGAAGATAGCGTGGATCGTCTCGTTCCAGACGACCGAAAACCGCATCAATGTGCGGTGCGTAAGCTTCGATGTCGGGCACCATCACGATCACGTCCCGGGGCTGCAGGCTCGGGTCGTTGCTGAACCGGTCCAGCAGTACATCCTGGAGAATTTCCACTTCCCGCTGGGCGCTGTGGCCGATACGGAACTGGAGAGAATCGTCCATTTCCAGAGGCGGACGCCGGTCCGGTGTCGGTAGGGGGTCCAGATCGAGAATGTCCTGTTGCAGCTGCTGCAACAAAGTGTGCGGTTCGCGGTTTTCAAACAGGTCGATCTGGTTCTGGAAGGCGCTGCGATAACTGTCTGGATCGTCGTGGTCGTAGAGCAGACCGATAAAGTCCCGCCCCTGTTTGCCCCAGGCAGCCAGCAATGGATTAACCCGGTTTTCCGGCAGGGCGGTCAGGTGCCGTTTGCGGTTGTCCAGCTGGCGGCGCAGTAGCTGTTTGTCTTCAACAATATCTGCCCAATAGTGCTGACAGGGGTTTTGTACCAGCATCAGGATCTGGCAATGCTGGCTAAGCGCGGCCAGGGCTTCCAGTGCCTGCTGGGGCAGGGCGCTGATACCGAAGATGATTAGCCGGCGTGGTAGTCCCGGTGGTGGCGTGCCGTGTTGTGGTGTCAGCGCGGCCATGAAATCCCGGTGAATGGCACTGCGGCTGAGGCCTTGCTTGCTGTCATCCATGTCCGCCAGCAGGGCGCGCCACAGATGCGCTTGCCAAAGCTGACTGGAAGGAAATTCATCGAAGGCATCGCGGTCCTGGGCCTTGCGAAGTCGGTCGTTTCCGTTTTCCCAGTCCGCCAGCCAATCCGCCCGGTACATTTGGTAGGCATCGAACAGATCCGCTAATCGCTCGGCCAGCTGGTGGCGTTTGCGGCCATCCATGTCGTCGGCGAGAAAATGGCGCAGGGGGCCGAAGTGCTCGTTGTTGAGCAAGGCAGGCAGTAGCCGGTACAGGCGCCAAAGCAAACGGGACTTGTCGAACGGTGACGTACGTGGGGCCTGGTCTTCACCGAGCACGGTGCGGTAGGCCCCCCACAGGAACCGGGCGGGCATCTGGAACTGGAAACCGGCGCTGATACCCAGGGCATCCGCCAGTTGCAGTTTCAGCCACTGGGCCATGCCGTTGGACTGTACCAGAAAGGTTTCCGTTTCCAGTGGCGGCAGTGGCTCACGTTGCAGCCAGTCCGCCACCAGCTCGGTAAGGGTTTCCAGACGGTTGCCGTGCAGCACCATCAGCCCGTTTTGCATGGAGATTCCTTGCGCGAAATTGCGTTTGTGCGAAAGGGTCTAGCCTAAGGGAGAAGCGCTTGCCGCGCTACAACAGGTAGCCACGCCTAGGGCTAAAGGAGGGGGCTGCCAGATTCTGTTGTGGGGAAATAATCGGGTCGCAGAAGCGAGTAACGAGTTTCGAGTCCCGAAAAACAAAAACCATTCTTCAGGCTGAAGGTTTTGACTTTCGCAACTCGCTTCTCGTCAGTCGCTACTGAGTTGCTACAGCACGCTCATCCACCAGTTAAGCCGTTCTCGTTTCGGTGGCAGGGGAGTCTCTGGCGTTTTTTGCTGTGTGCTGGCGGGCTCGGAAGGGCTGGCCTGGCTCGGCTGGATACCGAAGGTAGGGTACAGCGACGCTACCAGCAGGACGGCCATGGCGCGGTTGAAACCGCGTAGCCGCTGATCTTTATGCAGCCAGTTTTTCAGCGCGGCACCAAACAGATTCCAGCAGCTGATCAGGGGGAGTCCAACCATCAGGAAGGTGCCGGCAATAATGGCCACGCTCAAGGTGAAGGCCTGCGGTTGGGTGAAAGTGGCGACGCCGGTGAGAATCATCATCCAGGCCTTGGGGTTAATCCACTGGAACAGCGCTGCCTGCATGAAGGTGAACGGTCTTGCCGTGTGGCTACTGGTGTCCAGTTGGCGGGTGCGCACCAGTTGCCAGGCCAGGTAGAGCAAATAGAAGGCGCCACCCACGCGCAATGCAATCACTGCTTGGGGAAAGCGGGTGAGCAGAGGGCCGAGCCCCAGCGCCACACACAGCAGGATCACCTGACAGCCGATGGCGATGCCAAAAATATGCCCCAGGGAGCGGCGAAAACCGGCGTTGGCTCCGGAGGCGACCAGCATCAGGTTGTTGGGGCCGGGGGTGCCGGTCATGACAGCGACAAAACCGATTAAGGCCACAAACTGCTCGGTCAGCATGACAAGGGTCCTTTCTTCGAATGGGGCGGGAGGTATCTATCTGAATAGACTAGGTGGACAGTCTCTACCGATACAGATATAACAATGTGAAATTGCTGCGGTACAGATAGGGTTTTCTTCTATCTGTACTTGCTGTGATGCACACAACTGTATCGCTTTGGATTATTTCATGACCTTGTATCAGAGCCTGGCAGACCGGCTTCAACGTTTGATCAACGAGCAGGTGTACCCGGTGGGCAGTCGGCTTCCCGGTGTACGTTTGCTCGGTGCTCAGCACGGTGTGAGTGTGTCTACCGCGGTGAATGCGTGTCGGGAGCTGGAACAGCGCGGTGTGCTGGAGGCGCGGCCCCGCTCGGGGTATTACGTCCGCCAGCCGCCGGTGCTGCGAGAGCCGCCCAGGGTGGCGACGGCCAGCCGCAAGCCTCGCAGGATCACCGGGCAGGAACAGGTGCTGCAGATGCTGCAGAACGTGAATAATCCGGCGGTGGTCAATCTTGGTGCTGCGGTGCCCGCGCCGGAATTTATGCCGGTGGCGGCCATGGAGCGCGTTTTTCATGGTGTGCTGCGCGAACAACGGCGCCGTTGTGTGGGGTATGAATTCCCCCCCGGGGCGCCGGAGTTGCGTACCCAGATTGCCCGTCGATTGGCGGGCATGCAATGCGCGGTGGCACCGGAAGAGGTGCTGATTACCAATAGCTGCCAGGAATCCGTGGCGATTGCCCTGAAGCTCACGACGCGCCCCGGTGATACGGTGGCGATTGAATCGCCAACCTATTACGGCTTGCTGCAGGTGATTGAGTCCCTGGGCCTGAAGGCGCTGGAAATCCCTACGGATCCGGAACAAGGGATTTCACTGGAGGCGTTGACGCTGGCGTTGGAACGTTGGCCGGTTGCAGCCTGTGTTGTGGTGCCGAATTTTTCCAATCCGCTGGGTGTGTGTCTGTCCGATGCGCGCAAGCAGGCGTTGCTGGCCTTGCTGGGGCGTTATCAGGTGCCGCTGGTGGAGGATGATATCTATGGGGATTTGCCGCTTTCCGGGCCTCGCCCCCGGCCTGTCAAAAGCTGGGATGACAATGGGCTGGTGTATTATTGCTCCTCCTCATCGAAGACCCTGTCTGCCGGCTTGCGTGTGGGGTGGTTGGTGCCGCCGCCAGCCCAACAGGAACGTGCTGAGTATTTGCAGTTTATCAATACGGTGTCGGTGAATACGCCGGGGCAATTGGCGTTGGCCAGGTATCTGGAAACCGGTCGTTATGAGCGTTTTCTTCGCCAGTTATGTGCAGACCATGCATTGGGTGTAGCACGGATGACCGAACGGGTGACGCAGCTTTTTCCCCGACAAACCCGGGTCAGCCGGCCGGCGGGAGGTTTTGTGCTATGGGTGGAGTTACCGGAGGATGTGGATACCACTCAGTTAATGGAAAGCGCGTTGGCGAAAGGGGTCAGTTTTGCTCCGGGCATGTTGTTTTCCGCGTCAGGAAAATTTGCCAACTGCTTGCGCCTGAATTGTGCAGTGAAATGGGATAACCGGGTTGAGCAGGCATTGGTGACCTTGTCGCGGTTGTTATAAAACGGAGCGATGAAGGAGGGCCGGGTTACCCTTAAATGCAAGAGGCCGCGCCCAAACCAATGGACGCGGCTTCTTTGCTTTCAGATCAGCTCGACGCTCTCACGCGCTGCGTTCGATTATCTGCTGTCCATTAACGGATCGTTATTCGCTTTCCATTTCTGCCAGCTCGTCTTCGAAGAAAAACGTGTCTTCACCGAAGGCCGGCTCCAGGTGATTCAGCCAGGTGGCTTCCTCGTTGTACTTGGCGAAGAAAGGCCGTTGCACCCAGTCGTGGTTGCGGCCCTGAATAAAGCGCAGGGCGAACACTTTCTCGCCATGGATTTCGGTAACGCCCTGGATTTCCACCTTGCCCGGGTGGCTGGACATGCTCGGGCCGCGCGCGGTGCGGGCGATGCCGGATACCTGTTTCATGGCATCGCGATAGATCTCCCAGGCCTTGGCGAGCGGTACTTCAAAGTAATGCCGGGCGCCGGTGTCGCGCTCCACAAACATGTAATACGGAATGATGCCCAGCTCGACCTGGGTCTGCCACAGGCGTGCCCAGTCGTCAGCGTTGTCGTTGATGTGCGCCAGCAGCGGGCCCTGGGCGCGAATTACTGCGCCGGTGGCGCGAACCCGTTTCACCGCTTCGCGGGCGATGTCAGTTTCCAGCTCTTGCCAGTGGTTGTAGTGGGCCATCAGCGCCAAGTGTTTGCCGCTGGCGATCACTTCCTCGAACAGGTCGAGCAGGTCTTTGGCGTCGGCGTCGGAGACCACACGCTGGGGCCAGAAGGTGAGGGCCTTGGAACCGATACGGATGGTGCGGATCTGTTCCAGTTCCAGCAGTGGCTCGATATGCGCCCGCAGGTTCTTGGTCTTCATTACCAGCGGGTCGCCGCCGGTGATCAGCACATCGGAAATTTCCGGGTGGGCCTGAATGTACTTCTTCAGTTGCCCGGCTTCCTTGGTGGCAATTTTCAGGTCGTTGTCACCGATGAACTGTGCCCAGCGGAAACAGAAGGTGCAGTAACTGTGGCAGACCTGGCCCTGGCTGGGGAAAAACAGCACGGTTTCATTGTACTTGTGCTGAATGCCTTCAATCTTTTCGCCATCCACTTCCGGGATGTTGTGTTCCATTTGCCCGGCGGGATGCGGGTTCAGCGCTTCGCGGACTTCGGCGATGGAGGCCTTGATGACGGCTTTGTCGCCTCCGCGCATGGCCTCGGCGACCTTGTCGAAGTGTTCCGGTGCCAGCATGCCTTTCTGGGGAAAGGTGAGCTGGTAGATGGGATCATTGGGAACCTTGTCCCAGTTGATCAGCTCATTGATGACGTATTCATTGACCCGAAACGGCAGCACATTCGCGACCACGTCCATGGCAAAGCGGGTCTCGTCGTCCAGGCGCTTGAGTGGCTCGATCTTGTCGAGCTGGCGCGCCGTATAGACCTTGAACCGGCGGGGTTCGTCGTAGGCTTGTTCGGCAGATTGAGCCAGCTTGTCGGTGCTCTCACGGGTGTCCTGGTGCAGCGGAATAACCGTATTGGTTTCGGGCATGGTATCGCTCCTCATCATGCGCCGGCATGACGATAACGCCGTCAACACCGGTACACTGGTTGCCTAAACCAGCGGAATTAGTCGTTACTACTGATGGCCAGCGGCGGCTGGCGCTGAGTCGGGCTTGTCTGGCCCGTTTAACGTGCGTCGGCAAGGCGACGCAGAGGACTTGGAACGAATCGCCCCCCAGCCTGATCGGGGAGGAGAGTGGTCATTTGCTGCACGCTGTTTAATAGACGCGAGCCGACCGGTGTTCCAAAAGAGAGCGTATTCTAGGGAAGCGGCGCGCAAAGCGCAAAGCGCAACGGATGCTGGCCTCGCCGGTTATGCTATCGTTGAGCGGATACCTGCTTCAGAGACGGAACTGAATGCCTTTGGATGTCACTTACTGGACCGCTGAAATTGACGCCTTACTGACGATGCTGGACCCCTATTGGCCCTATGTGGCGGCGGCCATCAGTATTGGGTTGGCGGTGACGGTGACGGTGCATGTCGCTCAGAATAAGCGCGATGCCCGTGCGGCGGCGGCCTGGACCGGGCTTGTCTGGCTGGTGCCGGTGCTGGGGGCGCTGCTCTATTACATCCTAGGCGTCAATCGTATTCGCCGGCGGGCACGCCAGCTGACCGGTGGCCTGATTGACAGCAATGATGGCTGGCGCGTTGCGGCCGAGCCTGAACCGGACCTGAAGCACCTGAAAATCCTCAGTCGCCTGGTGGGGCGGCTGACCCACTTGCCGCTCACCGACGGCAACCGCATTACCCTGCTGGATGCCCCCGGCGCTTACCAGGCCATGTTAGATGCCATCGACAATGCCAATGAAAGCATTTATCTGGCCACCTATATTTTCGGCAACGATGCCGCCGGTAAACCGCTGGCTGATGCGCTCTCTGCGGCGGTGGCGCGGGGAGTGAAGGTGCGGGTGCTGGTGGACGGTGTCGGCGCTCTGTATTCCCTGCCGTCAGTGGTCTGGCGGCTGCGCCGTGGCAAGGTGCCGGTGGAGCGTTTTCTGTATTCCCTGGCTCCCTGGCGCATGCCGTACCTGAATCTGCGCAATCATCGTAAATTCATGGTGGTGGACCGCCGTTATGGCTTTACCGGTGGCATGAACATTCGCGCCGGCTATATACAACAACCGCCGAAGATTACCGACCTGCATGCTGGCATCGAAGGGCCGGTGGTGGGGCAGTTATTGCGCAGCTTTGCCGCAGACTGGTATTTCACCAGTGGCGAGTTGCTGGACACCAGTTACCGCGGCCCGGCCTGGCTGGGCGATGTGCAGTCCCGGGGCATCAGTGCCGGCCCGGATGCGGATTTCGACAAGCGTCGCATGACGCTGCTGGCGGCCATTGGCAGCGCGGAATCCCGTATTCGCATCGTCACCCCGTATTTCGTGCCCGATCTGACCTTGCTGGCCACACTGCAACTGGCGCTGCTGAAAGGGGTGCGGGTACAGATTGTCATCCCGCGCAAGAACAACCTGCGCCTGGTGCACTGGGCCAGTCTGCATGCCCTGCGCTGGCTGGTTGCCGAAGGGGCTGAGCTCTATCTGTCACCGCCGCCATTTGATCACAGCAAAGTGATGACGGTGGATCAGCACTGGGTCATGTTGGGGTCGGGTAACTGGGATGCGCGCAGCCTGCGGCTGAATTTCGAGTTTGATCTGGAGTGTTACGGGGAGGCGCTGGCGGAGCAGATTGATGAAGCGCTGGATGAGCGGATTGCGCTTTCGCAGCGGCTGGATCAAGCCGGCTTTCGGCAAATGGCGCCCTGGCGACGGGTGCGCAATGCGCTGGCGCATATGATGGAGCCTTATCTTTAGGCATGCAGACACGGTGTGGGGCTGGGGGGTAAATCGTTATAGCAAAATGCCATTATTTGTGTGGTCTTGATCACGGTCTCCCGGTTTTAAGGGATACATCACCTGAACTCTTGGTTATAAAGTAGCCGATTAAACAGGGTGTTTAATCGCCACCAAATATTGAACATTGCGTTACAGCGTGGATGTTGCGCGCAACACTGTCAGGACAATCATGATAAAAAAACTGACAACACTGCTATTGCTGGTGCTGATAGCCATGCCGGCCCTGGCCAGCGACGGGGAATGGGTGCTGGTGACCGACCGGGACGGCATTCAGGTATTTCGCCAGGATGACGTGGACTCACGCCTGAAAACCTTCCGGGGCGTGGCGGATCTGCAGGTGAACGACTTCAACGCCATCGGTGCCTTGCTGGATGATTACGACGCGGTGGCGTCGTTTATGCACATGGTGTCGGAAATCCGTGACCTGAAACGTAACTCGCCCTATCAACGGGACGTTTACGTGACGACACGCCTGCCGTGGCCGGTGAAAGACCGTGATGCCCCCCTGCGGGTAACCTTTTATCAGGAGCCGGTTACGCTGGATTTGGTGATGCCCTTTGCGTTGCACGCAGCGGCTTACCCGGAGCAGTCGCACTATGTGCGCATGCCGCAAATGGAAGGGTATTACCGGTTTTCCCCGGGCGAGGTGGGCAAGGTGCAGGTGACTATCGAAGTGGTGCTGGATCCAGGTGGGGCCTTGCCGGCCTGGCTGGCCAACATCATTCTGAGGGATATACCGTATTTTTCCCTGCGGCGTTTGCAGCGGGTGATCAATCAACCCCGCTTCCAGGGAATCGCCCACGGTTACTACCAGACGCCAGGCGCCTGGCAGCAAGCCGGTGAGGCTCGCGAGGTGGCCGATGCCTCCCGCGAAGCCAAGGCTAGCGCTTCAGGGGTGAGCCCGGCCCCATCAGAGCCCAGATAATCAGGCCGATCAGCGGCACAATCAGCACCAGTAGCACCCACAGCACCTTGGCGCCGGTCTCTGCGGACGATTGGATAATCATTACGATGGCGTAAATCGCCACGGCCAGTTGTAACAGTCCCAGTAATTTCATCGAAATTCCCTTTTTATCCGATGTGAGTCCTTAATCTAGAGGACTTGTGGGAAAGGGTAAATCACCGGGGTGTAAAACCCGGTCAACTTTCCTGGCGATGGGGATGCTGGCGGCGTACCCCGGCCAGCATCAAGCCGCTATAGAGCAGAGCCACCACTGCCAGCCCGGCCCCCAGCAGAACAACGCCCCACCAGCCCTGGTGATCGTAGGCAGCGGCAGACGCCAGTGAACCGGAGGCGCCCCCCAGGAAATACACAAACATGTAGCCGGAGTTGAGTCGGTTGCGGGCGTTTTCATCCAGTGAAAACACCATGTTCATATTGGTGATGTGCACGGCCTGAAGCGCCAGATCCAGCAGCACGATCCCGGCGAGCAGTGCAATAAGCGAGGTGCCGCCCAGCCCCAGTAACCCCCAGGACAGCAGCAGAATCACGATACCAATGATTGTCAGCCGTTGGCCGTGGCCACGGTCGGCCAGCACGCCGGCGTGGCGGGCCGACAGGGCGCCCGCTGCACCGGCCAGGCCAAACAGGCCGATAGTGGCATCGTTGAAGCCCCAGGGTTCGGCGGACAACAGGAAGGCCAGGGATGTCCACAGCACGCTGAACATGGCAAAGCCCAGAAAGCCGAGTACGGAGCGCTGGCGATACATCTTGTACCGCAGAAACAGCCCTGCGATGGAGGTGATCAGCTGGCCATAGTGCAGCGAGGCGGGCTGGTGGTAGCGGGGCAGCAAGCGCCACAGGGCCAGCGTATTGAGCAACATCAACGCGGCGGCCACCCAGTAAACGGTATGCCAATCACCCAGAGAAGACAGTGCGCCCGCCACGGTGCGCGCCAGCAAAATGCCCAGTAACAGGCCACTCATGACCGTGCCGACGACTTTCCCGCGGGTTTCCAGTGGCGCCAGCGTGGCGGCAAACGGCACCAGCACCTGTGCCACTACAGAAAACGCCCCGGTGATGGCGGTGCCGGCCAGCAGCATCGGCAGAGAGCGTGCGCTGGCGCTGATCAGCAACCCGACCATGGCCAGCAGCATCATGATCACAATCAAGCGGCGCCGCTCGACCAGATCACCCAGTGGCACCAGTAGAATCAGCCCCACGGCGTAGCTGGCCTGGGCGGTGGTGACAATAATGCCGGCTTTGGCGTAGCTCAGGCTGAGCTGGTCCGCGATGGTGTGCAGCAAAGGTTGGGCGTAATAGTTGCTGGCGACCACCAACCCGGTGGTGGTCGCCATCAGTAACACCAGCAGCGGGCTGAGAGGGGAAGAGGAGGGCGTATCGTGGGTCATGCTGAATCCTGGTATCGGTGCGCGGCGACAGTGTCTGGCAAAGAAGGGCGTTGAGCCAGAGCAATAAGCTGATTGGATTGATGCAAAAAAACGATGCAGGAAAAACGGAAAGGTGGTGCCCCGGAGACGATTCGAACGTCCGACCTAGCGCTTAGGAGGCGCTTGCTCTATCCAACTGAGCTACCGGGGCTTTGCAGGGGGCCAATTGTAAGGACTTTTAGTCGTGGTGCCAGTCTCGAGCAATCAAGAGGTTATTTTATGGGCTTTGCTGGAGCTCTGGCGTTTGTAGTTGGGCGTATCAGAGGTAGCCGTAATCCGACATTCCGGTGTTGGACTAGGCTGTTGCGCGGTGCATTTTATCTACGGGGCTGGAGGTTCTGACTGTCTTGTTAGCCGCTTTCACGTAACGTTTGCGACAAGCCTGCATCCAATTGATAGCATTAAGGAAATGGAAACAGGTGAAGTATGCAGGACACCCACGATTTATTGGTGCGTAGCAGCACGGATTTTCCGCCGCTGCGTCGCCATGCCACTTCCGTGTTGCAGGTCAACCTGGGTTACCTGTGCAACCTGAGTTGTGTGCACTGCCACGTGAATGCCGGCCCCACCCGCACCGAGCTGATGGACAAGGCCACCATCGACCTGATTCTTCAGGTGATCCGCAAACGGGACATCAAGGTGATCGACCTGACCGGCGGTGCGCCGGAGATGAATCCCCACTTTCGCTACCTGGTGCGTGAATGTCATGCACTGGGTGTGGAAGTCATCGACCGCTGTAATCTGACCATTCTGCTCGAGCCGGGTTACGAAGATTTGCCGCAGTTTTTGGCTGATCACGACGTGCATGTGGTGGCCTCCCTGCCGTGCTATTCCGAAGAAAACGTGAACAAGCAACGGGGCAAGGGCGTGTTTCAGGGCAGCCTTGAAGCCATTCGCCGCCTGAACGAGAAAGGCTACGGGGACGACAAGGTGCTGGACCTTGTCTATAACCCCACCGGCGCATCGTTACCGCCTCCACAGGCTGCCCTGGAAGCTGATTACAAGCGTGAATTGATGACGCATTTCGGTTTGCGCTTCAATCATCTGCTGACGATTACCAACATGCCTATCAGTCGTTTTGGTGCGGTGTTGCTGGCCCATGATCAGTTCAACGATTACATGCAGCTGCTGCGCGACAGCTACAATCGCGAGACCTTACCCGCTTTGATGTGCCGCTCCATGGTGAGCGTGGACTATCAGGGGTACCTCTACGATTGTGATTTCAACCAGATGCTGGACATGCCACAAGGTCACCATGAGGGCCATCAGCATTTGTCGAGCTTGCTGAAAGGCGACATTGAGGGCGAGCCGATTTATGTGGCCGATCACTGCTTTGGTTGCACGGCGGGCGCAGGAAGCAGCTGTGGTGGCTCGCTGGAATGAGCCGGGTGAGTGTCATCGTGCCGGTGCTTAATGAGGCGGATACCCTGGCCGAGTCGCTGGCACGGCTACGAGCGGCACTCGCCGACGGCGATGAATTGATAGTGGTAGATGGCGGCAGTACCGACCACAGTATCGACATTGCCCGTGAAGTCGCCGATACGGTACTCACCAGTGATCAGGGGCGTAGCCTTCAAATGAATACCGGCGCGGTACGCGCACGGGGTGTGTGGCTCTGGTTCATCCATGCGGATACGGTGCTCCATGCCCGCCATCGCGAGGCGCTGGGTAGCCTGGCCGGTCGCACCCTGTGGGGGCGTTTTGACGTTCGGCTGAGCCAGTCCCGGCCGCTGTTTCGTGTTATCGCGTTCATGATGAACTGGCGTTCGCGCCTGACCGGAATCGCCACCGGTGATCAAGCCCTGTTTGTACGCCGCGATGTGTTTCGTGAGCTGGGCGGCTTTCCCGAGCAGCCATTGATGGAAGATATTGCCCTGTCGCGCACCTTGCGCGCTCTGGCGCGCCCGGCCTGTCTGCGCCCGCCGGTGATCACCAGTAGCCGGCGTTGGGAACACAAAGGGCCATGGCGCACCATTTGGCTGATGTGGTCCCTGCGCTTTCGTTACTGGCGCGGGGCCAGCCCGGAAGCGTTGCACCGGGAGTATTACCGGGGGGATGCCGGGTGAACGACACCCCCTTGCTGATTATTTTCGCCCGCGCCCTGCATGCTGGTCAGGTGAAAACCCGCCTGATCCCCGCTTTCGGGGCCGAGGGCGCCCTGCAGATTTATCGGCAGCTACTGTGGCAGACGCTTGCTGCCGCAGAGGCGTTTCCTGGTGATGTGCAGCTGTGGCTCGACAAGCCGGATGCACAGTTGCAGCAGGAGGCAGCGGCGCGGGGCTGGTCCAGTTTTTTGCAGGAAGGCGAGGATCTGGGGCAACGCATGGCTGGGGCGTTATCACAGGGATTGTGCCACGCTCCCCGGGTTTTGCTCATCGGCAGCGATTGCCTGTTGCTGGATCGGCCTTATTTCGAGCAGGCGCTGGATGCGCTGGGGCACACCCCTGTGGTGTTCGGCGCCAGTGAAGACGGTGGCTATGTGCTGCTGGGCAGCAGCCGGGCAGCGCTCTGGTCTTCTGACCGTTTTAGAGCTGTACGCTTCGGTGGTCCCCATGCGTTAGAGGACAGCCGGGCCTGTTTTGCCCCGGAGCAAACCAGGGTGTTGGCGCCCCTGTGGGATGTGGATGAGCCGGACGATGTGGCACGGGCCCGTTCATCCGGACTTTTACCGTCTGTCACTTTTTCCTGATTTGACGGGTGTCAGCGGTGTCCGTGCTTGCTTAAATTTCCAGCTTGTAACACATAACAGGGTTTCTGTAGCTGCTATGGTAGCCGCCGTAAAGGATGACGGAGCAGGTTGATGCACGATAGATCGGTCCTCGATGCCGAGGTCGTTTCCGAATTGCAGGATATTATGGGCCAGGATTTTCAGATGCTGGTCGAATCGTTCCAGCGCGATGGCGAGCAACGCCTGGCCGCGCTGGATCAGGCGTTTGCGGCTGGCGATGCGGAGACCCTGCGCAGCCAGGCGCACAGTTTCAAGGGCAGCAGCAGCAACCTGGGGGCAATTCATGTTGCCAGTCTGTGTATGGAGCTGGAAACGTTGGCTTCCAGCGGTGACCTTTCCTGCGCGCCCGCTTTGCTTCACTCCCTGAAACAGCATTTCCAGCAGGCCTGTGCGGCGTTAAACGCCACCTTGGCGTGAAATGGGGCCGTCCAGCGGCCAATTTCAGGCAAAAAAAACCCTCTTCCGAAATTGGGGTGGAAGAGGGGGGTTGTGAGCGCTATTGCTAGCGCCTTGGGGGGATACTGGTTGGCTTGGTGATGCTGTATAACACCACGTTTTCCATGGAATTAATGCTACCCAGAAGTGTGACGCGGTGCTGTAAAAAGCAGTGAGGAAATGTAAAAGCTTGGGCGCCTTTTAGCGTCGGGATGTAGCCCTCCGGGGCACGGGCCTGGCGTGGTGAGACGAGCTTGTAAGAGATCTCTTACAAGGCTGTAGGAAAAAACAGTTTTTTTCTGCTTTTTTTGGCGTTCAAAAACAAAACTTCAAAGCTTAACCTGCTGTTTTTCCTTATATTTTTCTGTTTTGTGTGGTTTTTACCCAGACTTTTAATATTTATTTTACCCACAGAGCAAAATACGGTTGATATAGTGTTTCCGTGCTTCAGGGAATTGAGCACAAGGATTTGCAAGGAATGCAGTACAGGGATGTTGCGGTGAGCGCAAAAGGGTCAGGATGACTCGACGCAAAAAGGGCGGCAGGATGCCGCCCTTTTATTTTGCCTGGAGAAAAGTGATCCGCGTTTAGCGGACCAGCTTCTCCCGCTTGTTCGGCACACCGTCCCACTCTTCAGCGTCGTCCGGCGCATCTTTCATTTCGGTAATGTTCGGCCACTTCTCTGCCAGATCCGCGTTGATCTCCAGGAAGTCCTGCTGGTCGTCCGGCAGTTCATCTTCCGAGAAGATGGCGTTAACCGGGCACTCCGGCTCACACAGTGCACAGTCGATACACTCGTCCGGGTGGATAACCAGAAAATTTTCGCCTTCGTAGAAACAGTCTACCGGGCACACTTCCACACAATCGGTGTGTTTGCAGTTAATGCAATTCTCACCTACTACGAACGTCATAGCCTGTCCTCGCCAGGTGTCTTCATTTTGTACAGCGCCAAGGGCTGATTATAACAGCAATAGGCGCGGTCTCGCTTGGGGTGGCGCTAGTCTAGCGATATGCCCAGAGGCAGGCAAACGCAGCGTTGATATAAGGTTATAGCGGCAGCAGGCCGCAGGAGACAACGGCCACCGCTTTTGGGTTGCAGCCATGCTCCCACGGTATTCAGACCAGTCCTTTCAGCTTATACAGTGCCTCCAGCGCCTGCTTGGGGGTCAGCTCATCCGGGTCTATGCCGGTAAGGGCCTGCTCTACAGCACTGGGCTCATTGAACAGGCTGGCCTGGGCCGGTGTCGCCGCGGCGGGCGTGGTGCCAACGGCAGGGGCGTTTCCCGCAGAGCTGGATGCTGCCAAGGGTTTGCCTTCTTCCAGCTCGCGCAGTTTATTGCCTGCTTCATGGATCACGCTGGCCGGCACACCCGCCAGTTGGGCCACCTGCAAGCCGTAGCTGCGGCTGGCTGGGCCTTCCTGTACCCGATGCAGGAACACAATTCGGTTATCGTGCTCGCTGGCGGTTAGGTGGGCGTTGTAGATGCCGGGCAGTTGCTCCGGTAGCTGGGTCAGCTCGAAATAGTGGGTGGCGAACAGCGTGAACGCCTTGAGATTGCGCGCCAGGTGCTCAGCGGCGGCCCAGGCCAGGCTCAGGCCATCAAAGGTGCTGGTGCCCCGGCCGATCTCGTCCATCAGCACCAGGCTCTGGGCGGTGGCATTGTTGAGAATGTTGGCGGTTTCCGACATTTCCACCATAAAGGTGGAGCGCCCACCGGCCAGATCATCTGAAGAGCCGATGCGGGTGAAGATCCGGTCTAGGCTGCCAATGCGAGCACTGGCCGCGGGCACACAGCTGCCCAGGTGGGCAAGCAGGGCAATCAGCGCAGTCTGGCGCATGTAGGTGGATTTACCGCCCATGTTTGGGCCGGTAATGATTACCATGCGGCGAGCGTCATCCAGATGCAGGCTGTTGGGCACGAACGCATCGTCCAGCACTTGCTCTACGACTGGGTGGCGGCCATCCACGATCTCGATGATGGCGTCGTCGTCGACCAGCTGTGGGCGCACCCAGTTGAGGGCTTCGGCACGCTCGGCCAGGGAGGCGAGCACATCCAGCTCGGCGACGGCGGCAGCGCTGCGCTGCAGAGCATGCAGATCGGCGGCCACTTTTTCCAGCAATGCTTCGTAGAGGCGCTTTTCCAGCGCCAGCGCCTTGCTGGAGGCAGACAGGGCCTTGTCTTCAAACTCTTTCAGTTCCGGGGTGATAAAACGTTCGGCATTTTTCAGGGTTTGGCGGCGTTGATAATCCGCTGGCGCCTGATCGGACTCGCGTCGCGACAATTCAATGTAATAGCCGTGTACCCGGTTGTACTTCACCCGCAGGGTGGAAAGCTGGGTGCGTTCGCGTTCACGGGTTTCAATGTCGACTAAAATAGCGCCGGCGTTTTCGCTGATGGAGCGCAGCTCATCCAGCTCTTCGCTGTAACCGGGGGCAATCACGCCGCCGTCGCGAATCAGCATGGGCGGATTTTCAATCACCGCGGTGCCCAGCAATGCCACCTGATTCGGAAACTGGCCGATACGCTCGATTAATTCGTAGAAGCAGTCGGCGGCGGGTAAAGTACCAATCAACGGCGGCAGCGCCTTCAGGCTGGCATGCAAGCGAGTCAGGTCGCGGGGGCGAGCCGAGCGCAGAGCTACCCGGCCGAGGATCCGCTCCATGTCGCCGATATCATTCAACACATCGCGGGCGGACTCGAAACACCAGCCCTGGCGCAGGGCGTCGATCTGGTCCTGTCGTTGGGTGAGGGTGGTGCGGTTACGCAGCGGCTGGTGCACCCAGCGCTTGAGCAGGCGCGCGCCCATGGCGGTTTGGGTGCTGTCCAGCACCCAAGCCAGGGTGTGCTGTTCCTGGCCATCCAGGGTTTCGGTCAATTCCAGATTGCGGCGGGTGGCCGCATCCATGGCCACCGCGTCGTCGAAGCTTTCCACGGCCAGGCCGGTAATGTGCGGTAGCTCACCGCGCTGGGTCTCCTTGGCATAGCCAAGCAGGGCGCCGGCAGCGGCGACCGCCACGGCGGTGGGTTCACCGAAACCGGCCAGATCCTGTACCTGGAATTGCTGACACAACTGGCGGCGGGCGGCGTCCTCGTCAAATTCCCAGCCGGGCCGTTTGCGCGTGCCGGGGCGTTCAGCCCAGCGGCCCGGCAGGCCGTGTTCCTCGCTGAGCAGAAGCTCCGCCGGTGACCAGCGTTCCAGCAGGGCCTGCAGTTGTTCGGCACCTTCTACCTGGGTGACCACGAAGCGCCCGGCGGCCAGGTCCAGGCTGGCGCAGCCGTACTGGTTGTTGTGGTCGAAAACCGCGCACAGCAAATTGTCACGGCGCTCTTCCAGCAGCGCCTCGTCACTCACCGTGCCCGGAGTAACAATGCGCACCACCTTGCGTTCCACCGGCCCTTTGGCCAGGGCGGGGTCACCGATCTGCTCGGCAATGGCCACGGATTCGCCCAGCTTCACCAGCCGCGCCAGGTAGTTCTCCGCCGCATGATAGGGAATCCCTGCCATGGGAATAGGCTTGCCGGCACTCTGGCCCCGTTGGGTCAGGGTAATGTCCAGTAGCCGTGCTGCTTTCTGGGCATCACCAAAGAATAATTCGTAGAAATCCCCCATGCGGTAGAACACCAGCTGATCCGGGTGTTCGGCCTTGATACCGAGGTATTGCTGCATCATCGGCGTATGTTGGCTCAGGTCCGCGCTCACAGGGCCTCCATGGGGGTAATGAATCAATGGGCGCTCATGATATAGCGATATGGGAGAGGAATCATGGTGGATTTGGGGGAGTTGGGTGAGGGGTGGTTTCGGGCTGATTATTCCTGGGGGCATATATGGATTGAGGCGTCCTTATGAGGAGCACAGCGATGGGGGCATGCGCCCCCGATGTTGCCGCCGGTGCTCTTCGCAATGGTTGTTACCAGTGGTAGTTAACCGTGCCGATAACGCTCCGTGTTTCCCCGTAATAACATTCGGAGTCATTGCAGTTAGACAGATACTCCTTGTCGGTCAGGTTGCGGGCGTTAACGGCTAATTCCCAGGGGCCGATTTCATAACCGATCAGCGCATCGAACAACGTGTAGTCAGGTATTTTTGCCGGTGCTTCTTCATTGGCACCATAGGTCGATCCCGTATAGCGGGCTCCTGCGCCAAGCTTCAAACCAAAACCAAAGGTGTAGTCAGACCATAACGAGAACTGGTGCTCGGCGTAGTTAAAGGAACGCTTTCCGATTTCGCTTGGGTTGGCGCTGTCGGTGACATCGGCTTCCGGCGTCCAGCTGTATGCAGCCTTGAGGTTCGTATTGGGTAGCACTTCTGCCACGGCTTCCAGTTCGATTCCTCGCACGGTGACTTCACCGGTGTTGCGGGGGGCAAAGCCGGTATCGTAGGTGACGTAGTTTTGTCTCATCAGATCAAATGCCGCAATGCTGTAGGTGCTGTTGGCCCCGGGTGGCTGGTAGCGCATGCCCACTTCATATTGCCGCCCGGTTTCGGGATCAAAGGGGTTGCCGGTAGCAGGGTTAATGGTGGCAGTTGGGGAAAAGGATTCCGAGTAACTGATATAGGGGGCGAGACCGTTGCCTACCAGATAAACCAATCCGGCGCGGCCGCTAAAATGTTCATCGGTCTGTTTGTCGTTTGAGCCGCTCAATTGATCATCGTTTTCGATGACGGCACGGTCAAAACGTCCGCCAAGGGCAAGCACCCAGTGCTCGTCGAACTTGATCTGATCCTGGAGATAAAAGCCGGTCTGTTTGAGTACGGTATTGGCATCGATGAACGGTGATGCGGTTAACGTGACTGGCGAGCCGTAGACCGGGTTGTAAACATCAATGGGATCGACTGTGCCACCCCAGTAAGCAGTGACATCAAAATCAGACCGTTGATAATCGATCCCCAATAATAGCGTGTGCTGCCAGCGTCCTGCGCGCCAGTGAGCTTCTACCTGGTTGTCCAGAGTGAACTGGCTGGCGGATTCGTCACTGCCAAAGGGGGTGCGGTCTAGCAGACGGAAATTCTCGGGGGCGCTTGGGTCTCCGGCATTGACGGTAACAAAACGCGGGCTATAGAAGCTCTGATAGCCGGTATCGAATTCCCCGTAGCGCGCGTTCTGACGAAGGGTCCAGGTGTCGTTAAGATGATGCTCGAACAGATAGCCGATCATCCACTGTTCCTGATTATAGCGGCTGAAATCCGGTTCCCCCCAGAAGGTGGAGGCGGGGATGTTGCCATTCGGGTTGGGCAGTAAAGTGCCTTGAACGGGGAAATTGCTCCAGTTGGAGGCTACGTTCATGTCCAGGTATTCGGCCAACAACGTTAGTTGGGTGTCATTGGAGGGGCGCCAGGTCAGAGAAGGCGCAATGTAGGTCCTGTCATTGGGCAGGTCGTCGCCGACGGACAGGTCAGCATCCCGTTCCAAAGCGGTTAACCGGTAAAGCCATTTGCCATCGCTGTCTGCTTGCCCTGACAGGTCTGTCGCGATTTGCCTGCGATTGTCTGTACCAATCTGGGCGCTGATTTCACGAATCGGGGCGCGGGTCGGCCGCTTGCTGACCACATTGATCAAGCCGCCAGCGGAGTTCTGTCCATACAATACGGAGGATGGACCTCGCAGGTATTCAATGCGTTCGATACCGTAATTCTCGGTTTGCCACACGGCCCAGTTGCCGCTATTGCGTAATTGCAGACCATCCTGATAAAAGCCCGGGGAATAGGCGTCAAAACCCCGTAGATAGATCCAGTCGTATTGCGAGTCGTTGCCCCAGGGCGTTGCGCTGACACCGGGGGTGTAGCTCAATGCTTCCTTGAGCGTGGTGGCACCGGTGGTCTTGACCTGATCGGCAGTGATTACCGAAATGGATTGCGGGATTTCCAGAATCGGGGTGTCCGTTTTGGAGCCTGTCGCGCTTCGTTTCGCGGTAAACCCTTCTACCGGCCCGTAAGCGGATTCACCGATTCCTTCTGCATTGACGGTGACCGGTGCCAGAGTGACGGCGTTGTCTGTGGCTCCCACCAAGGTCACAGTATTGCTGCCGGAAAACTGAAACCGGATGCCCGAGCCAGCCAGTAACTGTTGCAGCCCTTGCTGAACCGTATATTCCCCGGTCAGTCCGTTACTTTTTTTACCCTGTGTCAGTTCTCCCGCGCCCGCCAGATAAAGCCCTGTTTGTGCTGCAAAACGGTTCAAGGCATTGGATAGGGGGCCTGCGGGAATATTGAACGTGGTACGGGTTTGTGACGCGGCAAGGTTTTGTGCGTTGGCGGATTGGGGCGAGAGTATCGGGCCTGCCAGCGTAATAGCGATGACGAGCCCGGCGCTCGCCAGTTGGATGGCCCGCCCGGTGGGGCGAGTGTTATGCCGTAAATCGGTGGGGTGATACGGGTTGCCAACGGGCATGTTAGGGACTCCCTCAATCGGTAAAAATTCTCGTTCTTTCCTTAACACGGGCGAACGGGAAAAAGGGGAAGCCTTGATGAGCACTTTTTTGACTCGGGGAAATTCAGTGACCGGGTTCCAGGGTTACCCACCACGGCAGCACGCGCCGGGCACGTATCGGTAGCGCATTTTCCAGCATGGCCAGAGTGTGGTCGGGCTTGTCGATGGGGTAGGTGCCTATCACTTTTAAATCGGCCACCGATGTATCCACGGCCAGGTAGCCGTGGCGGTACCGGCTCAGCTCGTCCACCAGCTCTTGCAGCGAGATGTTGTCGGCAACAATCAGGCCTTGTTGCCAGGCGACACGTGAAGATTGCGCCTTTATCGGCTCATCGATTGCGTTGGCGCTGAAGGCCGTGTGCTCCCCGGCTTGCAGGGTGAGTCTTTGTCCGCTGGTGGTGTTGATTTCCACGGCACCTTCATAAACCGAGATCTGCGTATCCCCGTATCCTTGCTGCACGCTGAAGCGGGTGCCAAGAGCGCGTAAGCTGCCTTGAAGCGTAGTCACCACAAAGGGGCGCGCGAGGGTGTCTTTGGCTGTTTCAATGAGGATCTCGCCGTCTCTTAGTTTGATGTGACGAATCGTATCGGTGTAGCTGATATCCACGGCGGTGGCGGTGTTGAGCCATAGCTGCCCACCATCACTGAGTGTTAGTTGACGTTGCTCGCCGGTGGCAGTGCGGTAACCCGCTGACAGGGTATGGGCCAGCTGGCGGGCCGTGGCGGGCAGCGTTGTCTGGCTCCAGATCAGCCAGGTTGCCACGCTCGCCAGGCCGCCGCCCACAAGGGTCCGGCGCGTAATTCGGCTGCTGCGGGTGTCATCAATGATTTGCCGGGCGCCGGTTGCGCCGGCCTGTTGCTGAGCGTGCTGAAAGCGTTGGCCTACCTGTTCCACATAGCGCCAGGCTCTCTGGTGCTCCGGGTGATCGTTCAACCATGCTTCCCACTGATCTCGTTCCTGCTGGCTCACATCTTCGGCAAGCATAGTGGCAAACCACTGTGCGGCTTGTTGCAATATATGATGGGCGGGCAGGTCGGGTTGTGACATCTAGCTCACCGAATGATGGAAACGGGCTTCGATTAGCATGCACTCCAGCATTGCTTTGGCCATGTAGTTTTTGATCGTACGCTCTGACACATCCAGCTGTGCCGCAATCTGTTTATAGGTGAGCCCGTCGATTTGTGAAAGCACGAAGGTTTTCGCTACTTTTTCTGGTAACCGGTGAAGCATTTCATCAATTTCGCAGAAGGTCTCCACGATGATCGCGTGCTCTTCCGGCGAAATGTCCAGCGCTTCCGGGCGGGCCGCGACCACGTCCAGCCAGGCTTGCTCCACGGATTGGCGGCGCCAAAGGTCGATACACAGGCGGCCTGCTACGGTACGCAGGTAACTGCGGGCGGCGCCCAGATTATTGAGGGGGCGCGGATTGGCGAGCAGGCGGACAAAAGTGTCCTGGGCCAGATCCGCCGCCAGGGCAGGGCAGCCGAGCCGGCGGTTAAGCCAGCTTTGTAGCCAGCCATGATTCTCGTTGTACAGCGTTTCCACCGGCAGCGATCCTGTTGTCGCCGACATAAGGTCGCCCCCAGCGTAAGTGATCGAATAATAAGCGGCGAGAATAAATGAGAATAGATATCATTACAATATCGGGGCGTCTTGCGCTTGCCTGTTTGAAAGCAATCCAGTTCAACGTGATTGAGGGCGGGTGCCGACGGGATGGCCTCCCGCAAGTCGCTGCCGTTAACTGATACAGACTTGCCGCTTGATTCATATTACCGGGCCAGGAAAACGCAAGAGTGCTTGCCATAACCCGTGTCTGCTCCACCCTCAGGTATTTCCTCAATTCCACATGCCCTTCTGATTTGAAGTGCGGTGCGGGAATAGTGCTTCCATCGGCGCGTTATCCCTGCCATTGCTCCGGCGCCACCCAATTTTGCTGCGTCACCGTATAGGTCTGGTCCAGATCGGTTTTCGTTCTTCCTCTGGGTTACGAAAAGACTACAAATTGATCAATACAAACAATCTGGACAACTGACCAAATTTAATGATTGACTGAGGTCATGCCTGTGAGGACTCCGTGGATCAGGCCATAAAACAGCAAAACAATAATTCGGGAGAGTATGATGAAATTTGACTACGTCATCGTCGGCGGAGGTTCAGCGGGAGCTGTGCTGGCCGCTCGTCTAAGTGAGGATCCCTCGGTATCTGTCTGTCTGCTGGAAGCTGGTGGCAAGGGAGATCACATTCTGATTCGCGCCCCTGCCGGGGTGGTGGCAATGATGCCTGGCCACGGCAAGATCAGTAACTGGGCCTTTAATACCGAGCCACAGCCGGGGCTGAATGGCCGGTTGGGTTACCAGCCACGTGGCAAGGCGCTGGGTGGTTCCAGCGCCATCAATGCCATGCTGTACGTGCGCGGCCACCGTGAGGATTACGATGGATGGGCCGAGCAGGGGTGTGAGGGTTGGTCCTGGGACGAGGTGCTCCCGTATTTCCGCAAATCGGAAAACAATGAGAATGGCAGCAATGAGTACCATGGTGACAATGGTCCGCTGCATGTTAGCAACCAGAAAAGCCCGCGCCCGATGACCCATGCCTTTGTTGAATCTGCCTGCCAGGCGGGGTATGCCGCCAAGGCAGACTTTAATACCGGTGATAACGAAGGGGTAGGGATCTATCAGGTTACCCAGTTTCACGGTCAGCCTAAAAACGGTGAGCGTTGCTCTACCGCAGCGGCCTTTCTCCACCCGGTGATGGAGCGCAAGAATCTGACTGTTCTGACTGGGGCCCATGCCACCCGGATTATGTTCGAGGGCAAGCGTGCCAGCGGTGTGCGTTACAGGTGCAAAGGCGAGGATGCCGTGGTGAATGCCAACCGTGAGGTGCTGTTGTGTGGTGGGGCATTCAATTCTCCCCAGCTGCTGCAGCTGTCTGGTGTAGGGCGCCCGCAGGACATTACCCCTCATGGTATCGAGATGGTTCACGAACTGCCCGGCGTCGGTCAGAACTTGCAGGATCATCTGGACTTTATTCTCGCTTACAAAAGCAGGGACACCGATAACTTTGGTATCGGTGTGGCGGGGAGCGTCAATCTGCTCAAGCACATGGCCCAGTGGAAGAAAGACGGAACGGGCATGATCGCTACACCATTCGCGGAAGGGGCTGCGTTCCTGAAAACGGATGAGTCATTGTCGAAGCCGGATATCCAGCTGCACTTTGTTATTTCGGTGGTGGATGATCATGCTCGAAAGCTTCACATGGGGTATGGCTTCAGTTGTCACGTTTGTGCGGTGCGGCCGCATTCGCGCGGAAATGTCTTCCTCAAGAGTGCGGATCCGTTGGCGGATCCGGGTATCGATCCGAAATTCTTGTCGGATGAGCGGGATCTGGAAACCACCATCAAGGGCGCAAAGATGACCCGTCAGATTCTCGAGGGTCAGCCGATGGCGAAATACCGTCAGCAGGAACTGTTTGGTGTGCGTGACGGTTTGAGCGACAAGGAATGGGAAGCCCATATTCGCTCCCGGGCCGACACCATTTATCACCCGATTGGCACCTGCAAGATGGGCATCGACAGCATGGCTGTGGTCGACCCTCAATTAAAGGTTCATGGGCTGGAAGGGCTGCGAGTGGTGGATGCATCGGTGATGCCTACTCTTACCAGCGGTAATACCAACGCGCCCACCATAATGATTGCCGAGAAAGCGGTAGACATGATTCGCACCGCTGCTGCTAACGCCTGAGGAGAAAAGAATGAGTGAAGCCATGAACGGCACCATGATGTATCAGCCCCTGACAGTGGGCTCATTGATTGACCATGCCATGCAGTATCACGCGGGCACCGAAGTGGTGTCGGTGGAAACCAGCGGTGATGTGGAAACCCAAAATTGGGGTGTCGTCGCTGAGAATGCGCGGCGTCTTGCCGCTGTGCTGGACACGCTTGGTGTGGCGCAGGGTAGCCGCTGCGCAACGATCGCCTGGAATAATCGTCGTCATCTGGAAATTTATTACGGCGTTGCCGCCAGCGGCCGTATTACCCACACCATTAATCCGCGACTGCACCCGGACCAGCTCACCTTTATTGTGGAAGATGCTGATGACCAGGTGCTTTTTATTGACCGTACCTTTTTGCCGGCCGTCGCCAGCCTGAAACCCAGGCTGGGCAATATCCGTCATTTTGTCCTCATGGGGGGGCGGGATGCGGAAGCGGAGGCCATGCTTGATGGGCTGAAATTTTATGATGAATTACTGGGTGAGGTAGAGCCGCTCAGCGAGTGGCCGGCGCTGGATGAAAACAGTGCGGCGGCTCTTTGTTATACATCGGGAACCACGGGCAATCCCAAGGGTGTGCAATATACCCATCGCTCCCTGGTGCTGCATTCACTGGCAGGAAACCAACCCGACGGCATTGCCATCGCAGCACGGGATACCGTGTTGCCGGTGGTGCCCATGTTCCATGTTAATGCCTGGGGTGTGCCTTACATCGCTGCGGCGGTAGGCGCAAAACTGGTGTTGCCCGGCCCGAATCTGGATGGCGACAGCCTGGTGGCACTGCTTAATGACCAGGCTGTGACCCTGGCGTTGGGGGTGCCCACTATTTGGATGGGGCTGCTGGAAGCGCTTTCCCGAACGGGCAAGAAGCTGGATCACCTGGTTCGTACCGTGGTGGGGGGCTCTGCATTGCCGCCCTCAATGCTGCGAGAGTTTCGCGATAAATACGACGTGGAACTGATACACGCTTGGGGCATGACGGAAACGTCGCCGCTGGGCACTGTCAATCAGCTGCTGCAAAAGCACGATGCTCTCAATGATGATGAGAAGGCTCGTTTGCGTGAGGGGCAGGGGCGCCCGCCCTATGGGGTGAGCCTGCGTCTGGTGGACGAGGCAGGCAAATGCTTGCCCCATGATGGCGAAACCCAGGGAGACTTGCAGATTCGTGGCCACTGGATTGTGGAAAGTTACTTCGGAAAAAAACAGACCGCCCTCACTGATGATGGCTGGTTTGATACCGGAGATGTTGCCACAGTGGATGGTGATGGTTTCATGATTATCCGTGACCGGTCCAAGGATATTATCAAATCTGGCGGTGAGTGGATTTCCACTGTGGAGCTGGAAAACATAGCCATCGCCCACCCGGGCATTGCCAATGCTGCCGCCATTGCCGCCCGCCATCCCAAGTGGGACGAGCGACCGGTCCTGGTTGCCATTCGTGATGAAAACAGCAATGTCACCGAGATGGAAATTCTCGATTTCTATGAGGGTAAAGTGGCCAGCTGGCAAGTGCCGGATAAGGTCATCTTTGTTGATGCATTGCCGTTGGGCGCCACCGGCAAGGTTATGAAAAATCAGCTGCGCGAACACTACGGTGACGCGTTGATCAAGGAGGGTGCATAGCATGGAAGCACAACAGAGTACGGCTGAATTTTTTGCACCTTCCCAGGCTGCGCTGACAGTCCTTGATGCGGCGAAGGATCAATGGGCACAAACCACTGTCGCTGAGCGCCTGACCATTTTGCAGGAAATCAAGGATGCTCTGGTCCAGGTTGCACCAGGCTGGGTGGCGGCAGCCACCCGGGCCAAGCAGCTACCAGCGGACTCGCCGTTGCAGGGTGAAGAGTGGCTGTCTGGCCCCTATGCTCTTATGGGGGCATGTAATGGTTTGATGCAGACCCTGTCGGAAATGGATGGCAAGGCCTTTCTCGATGGTTTGCCGAAACGCAAGCTGGTCACGGGACAAACGGCGGTAAAAGTAACGCCGCATTCTATCTGGGATCGGTTGCTGCTTTCCGGCGTTCAGGCAGAAATCTGGATGCAACCGGGGGTGACGGAAGAGAATTTGCCGGCACACGCGGCGACCTTGTATGACTCCCCCCGGGCCGACCGCAAGGGCAAGGTTTCGTTGGTGCTGGGGGCGGGCAATATTGCGGCTATTGCTCCACTGGATGCCTTTCAGAAACTGTTTGTGGAAAACCAGGTGGTGATACTGAAAATGAATCCGGTGAATGACTACCTGACCGATTACCTGTGCGCGGCCCTGCGGCCTCTAATAGACCGCGATGCATTGCGGATTGTGAAAGGCGGCGGAGATGTGGGCGCCTGGTTGACTGAGCATCCGGTGGTAGAAGAGATCCACATTACTGGTTCCGAAGTTACCCATGACGCCATTATCTGGGGCGTGGGAGAGGAAGGTCGCGCCAACCGGGAAGCGCGAACGCCGCGGGTGGACAAGCGGATCACCTCGGAACTGGGCGCGGTATGCCCGACGATTGTGGTGCCGGGCAACTGGTCCGAGGCAGATATCCGTTTTCAGGCGGAAAACCTGGCCACCCAGAAATTGCACAATTCCGGTTTCAACTGCGTGGCATGCCAGGCATTGCTGATGCCTCGCGGCTGGAAACAAGGTGAGGCCCTGCTTCAGGCACTACAGAAAATCATGGGTGAATCACAGCGTTTGGCGTATTACCCGGGTGCAGAGGATCGCCTGGGGGCTTTCCGGGGGCATGGCCAGCGGATCTCCAGCGTGTCTCGTGGCAAGGCTCCTCCGGTGATCTTTACCCGTCTGGAAGACGATCCCTGGTTTTGCGAAAACGAGGTTTTCGCCCCGGCGCTTTCAACCCATGAGCTGGAAGCGAAGAATGCTGAGCAGTATTTGAAGTCGGCTATCGATTATGCCAATGAGAATCTGCACGGCACCCTTGGTGCCAATATCGTTATTCACCCCTCCACCTTGAAAGAGATTGGCCGTGAGCGTTTCGAGGCGTTGATCGGTGAGCTGCGCTACGGCACCATCGCCATCAATGCCTGGACCGGGTTGGGCTTCTTGATGACGGTCTGCCCCTGGGGCGCGTTCCCCGGCCATACCCTGGAGGATGTGCAAAGTGGTATTGGAACTGTGCATAACACCTTCATGCTGGAAGGGGTGGAGCGCACGGTAGTAGAGGCGCCGTTCCGGCCATTTCCCCGCTCTGCCATGGCTGGCAGCCTGACCCTGCTACCCCGGCCGCCGTGGTTCATCACCAATCGACGACAGCATGAAGTGGGCCGGCTGTTGACGTTGTTCCAGTATCGACCGGGTTGGCTCAAGCTGCCCCGTATTTTCCTGAATGCCCTTTTGGGCTAAGGTGCGCCCGGGCTTGTCGGGGAAATCCCCGGCAAGCCGCACCTGTCACTGCATAGAGACCATCATGACGGCAAAGGCACCAGCGAAACTTGAAGAACGCGCAAGGCGCAATGCCCGCAAGCGCACCGAGAAAAAGGCGATGATCGCCGAGAGTGCGGTGCAGACGCTTCAAGAGCTGGGCTATGCCAATACCAGCCTGCGTGATATTGCCAGCCAGGCCGACCTTTCCCTGGGCATGCTGCATTATTACTTCGAAGACAAGGCCGAATTGATCACCTTCTGCGTTACGGCTTACAAGGCGGAATTTACTGCTTTGTTGCAAAGCGCTCTGGAAGGGGTGAGCGGTCGTGAGGCGGTTATCGAGCGTTTTTCCGACGCACTGGCGGGCTCTATCTTCAACGATGGTGCGACCCACCGTTTGTGGTATGACATTCGTACCCAGGCGCTATTTGATCCATCCTTTCGAGTGGCAGTCTCCGAGATTGAGCAAACCCTGATTGATGTCGTGGAGCGTGCCTGGCTGTTGGCGGGAAATCGGGCAGATGAGTTCAGCCCGCTTCATTATTCCGTTGTGGATGGCGTGTTTCGTTATCTGATGCAACGCCAGACGCTGGGCGATAGCCGGGATCAGGCTGAGCTGGCAGAGGCTATCCGGGTAGTCATGGACAAGCTTCTCTAGCGCTGCGGCTTTGACCCCCTGTTTTCTTTCCCTCTTTTATCATGCTGTCACGGCCCATCTCCGTCCGTCTGACCATTCGGACGGAAGCGCGGGTGGATTGATGAACAGGGCGCTTGATACCGAATTTCCCGTTCTTTCTCCCGCCGTTTTTGTGCTACTGCGCTTTCCAATAGAAAGTGGCAATTTTTCCAGCGGCGGGTAGCCGGCGTGCGTCATATGGTCTGTCAGATTCGTCGTGTTGTTATGAACGGCTTGCTTTTGCTTACCAAATGCAACTAATTCGCTAGTGTTTTTCTTCATGATGTGGCGATGATAGGGGTTTGCAGGAACCGTTTGGAAAGCGCTAATGGCGTGAAAAGCATAACAATAAGGAGCAGGGAGAATGGCCCGTAAATTGTCCATTATGGATTCCGGTTGGCTGATGATGGAAACCCGTGAGACCCCGATGCATGTGGGTGGATTGGCATTGTTTGCAATACCGGAAGACGCGCCAGCGGATTACATGGAAAGCATTTACCGCTATCTGGTAGAGGTGAACGGTATTTGCCGTCCTTTTAATCAGAAGATCCAGTCGCACTTGCCCATGCGCATGGACGCGGCCTGGGTGGAAGACAAGACGTTCGACATTGATTATCACGTGCGTCATTCCGCCTTGCCGCGCCCGGGGCGGGTACGTGAGTTGCTGGCGCTGGTGTCGCGGTTGCACGCCCAACGTCTGGATCCCAGTCGCCCGCTGTGGGAGAGCTACCTGATTGAAGGGCTGGAGGGGAACCGCTTCGCGCTTTATACCAAAATGCACCACTCCATGGTGGATGGGGTAGCGGGTATGTACTTGATGCAGTCACGCCTGGCCACCAGTGCTGAAGACCGCTTGCCGGTGCCCTGGTCGGGCGAATGGGATGCGGAGAAAAAACCGAGAAAGAGCAGTGGCGCCCCTGCGGCAACCGCGGGCATGAAAGGCACGGTGAATAATCTGCGCCGAGGCAGCGGTCAGTTGGTGGACCTGTTGCGCCAACCCAAAGACGGCAATGTGAAAACGATTTATCGGGCGCCGAAAACCCAGCTTAACCGGCGAGTGACCGGTGCCCGACGCTTTGCTGCCCAGTCCTGGTCCCTGCCGCGGATCAAGGCCGCTGCCAAACAGCATGGCGGTACAGTGAACGATATTTTCCTGGCCATGTGTGGCGGGGCCCTGCGGCGCTATCTGTTGAGCCAGGACGCGTTACCGGACCAGCCGCTGGTGGCTCAGGTGCCGGTGTCGTTGCGCAGTGCGGACCAGGCGGGCGAGGGGGGTAATGCTATTACCACCGTACAGGTCAGCCTGGGAACGCATATCGCAGAGCCTCTGAACCGGCTGGCAGCCATTCAGGATTCCATGAAAGGGGTGAAATCCCGGCTTGGCGATATGCAGAAGTCCGAGATCGATGTGTATACCTTGCTCACCAATGTGCCGTTGTCGCTTGGCCAGGTGACAGGATTGTCCGGGCGGGTAAGCCCCATGTTCAATTTGGTGATTTCCAACGTTCCTGGGCCCAAGAATCCGCTGTATCTCAACGGCGCCGAAATGTTGGCCTCTTACCCTGTATCGTTGGTGCTGCATGGCTATGCGTTGAATATTACCGTGCTCAGCTACAAGGACAGCCTGGAATTCGGCGTCATCGGTTGCCGCGATACGCTCCCGCATATACAGCGCTTTCTGGATTACTTCGAGGAATCGCTGGTGGAACTGGAAGGCTGATCCGGTAACCGTTTGTTGAGGGTCGGGATTGCGCCTTTAAGGCCTTGTGGTTGAGTAGCTGCCTACGGGGTAGGCGCTACTCAACAGTGATGCAGGGCTTGGCGCTTTTAATCCCGGAAGAACCAGCGCACGCCAACCTCGTATTCAGTCAGGTCCAGATCATCGTAATCGCGCAGCGTGGCAGATAGCCCAAATTGCTGGGTGACTTTATAAATGGCTTCGATAAGCGAGGCGGTATCACGAAAGAGCACATCGGATTCGCCGATTTCGAGGCCGACCTGCCATTTATCGTTGAATTCGTGTCTGAGGCCAATGTGGTGGTACCAACCGCGTTCGGTAGAACCGTTTTGCAGCTCAAGTTCGTTGTGGTCCGAGCCCAGAAAAATCGCAGTTTGGGCGCTTAACGGATAATGAACGCCGAGACCAAGCACCGACCAGGATTCCTGCTGAGCGTTTTTTTCCGGCAACCGGACATTACCCGCATGGTAGCGACCGCGCGCATGGAGCCAGCCGAAAGCCGAGGCGCTGGCCTTTAATGTGCCGGAACTGCTGTCGCCGAAGCCGGAGTAGTCCGTATTTTGTAGGGAGTAGCCGATGTCGACGTAGTCGAAAGTTTCTGAGGCTTGTGCTAATGGGCTAAAGAGAATGGCCGCTGCAAATGCAACGCGATAAAGGCTGTGCACGATGAAGTCCTTGTTTATTGTATTTATGCGGAGGGGAGGATAGCGGAAATGGTTTGAGGATGGGGAAGTAATTACCGGATAGAGTGGATATACATCGCGTTTACCTAGTCAGAAAAGGTGCGCTTGTGGTCTGTGCGCTGCGTTCTCCCTCCTTCGCTTGTTCTTCTCTCCCTGATCTTCCCCTAAAATACCCGGCAACCAATCTCTCTGGAGCAAGATTCGTATGGGCCGCGCCTATCAAAACCGTAAAGAATCCATGGCGAAAACCTCGGATATGAAAGCCAAGGTGTACAGCCGTTATGGTCGGGAGATCTATGTCAGCGCGAAATCCGGCGGCCTGGACCCCACGGCGAACCTGGCGTTGCGCAGCCTGATCGATCGTGCCAAGAAGGATCAGGTGCCCGGCCACGTGATCGACAAGGCCATTGAGAAAGCCAAAGGCGGGGGAGGCGAGGATTACTCTCCGGCTCGCTACGAAGGCTATGGCCCGGGCGGCTGCATGGCGCTGATCGAATGCCTGACGGACAATCCGAACCGTACTTTTGGCGATGTGCGAATGGCCTTCACCAAGACCAAATGCAAGATCGGCACCCAGGGTACGGTGAGCCACATGTTTGACCACGTGGCCATTTTCGTCTTTGCCCACGAGGATGAGGACGCGGTGCTGGAAGCTTTGATGGAGGCAGATGTGGATGTCAGCGAAATCGAAGATGACAACGGCACACTGACCGTCTTCACACCCAATACGGAATACTACAAGGCCAAGCAGGCGCTGACGGAAGCCTTCGGTGAACTGGACTTCGACGTGGATGAAATCCAGTTTGTCCCGCAGAGCTACACCACCATCAGTAGCGAAGATATGGAGATGTTCGACAAATTCATGGCCATGCTGAACGATCTGGATGACGTGCAGAACGTGTATCACAACGTGGATCTGGGTTAGCCGCACATGCCAATTCGTGACGAAGAGATACTCACCGCTGCACAAGCCCTGGCCGGGGCTCTGGCCGAACAGCGGTTGATATTGACCACCGCTGAATCGTGCACCGGCGGAGGCATTGCGGAAACCCTGACCGGTATTGCCGGCGCGTCCGCGTGGTTTGATCGGGGGTTTGTGACGTATTCCAACGAAGCCAAGCAGGAAATGCTGGGCGTGCTGCCGGCAACCCTGGACACCGCGGGTGCCGTCAGCGAAGCGACGGCGCTGGAAATGGCCCGGGGCGCGATTAGCCACTCCCGCGCCCATGTCAGCGTGGCGGTGACCGGTATCGCGGGGCCGGACGGGGGCACCCCGGACAAGCCGGTGGGCACAGTCTGGATTGCCTGGGGGCAGAAGCTGGGTTATGCCGAGGCCCGTTGCTTCCAGTTTGCCGGTGACCGCAATGCCGTCCGTCAGCAGACCATTCATGAAGCCATACTGGGCTTGAATGCCCGCCTCAAGTAGCCACAATCAGGCTATTCATCGTTGCCCCGCTAAGGCGGGCTTGCAGCAACAGTGATGTGGACAGAAACAGGGTGGTTGCAATGGACAGCCAATGCTGTTCATAATACTGTCCATATTGTCAGTGCTGGCCGAAAGGTCAGATAAGACAGATCAGATACGGTTGGCGTCAATGAATGACGCACCGCAAACGGAGAGGGGTCACAATGAGCGATAAAGGTAAGGCGCTGTCCGCCGCGCTGTCACAGATTGAGCGCCAATTCGGCAAAGGGTCCGTCATGCGCATGGGTGATCGCAAGCGCGAGCGCATGCCATCCATTTCTACCGGGTCACTGGGGCTGGACGTTGCCCTGGGGATTGGCGGGCTGCCGAAGGGGCGGATCGTGGAAATCTACGGCCCTGAATCCTCTGGTAAAACCACCCTGACCCTGAGCGTGATCGCCCAGGCCCAGAAAAAAGGCGCCACCTGCGCCTTTGTGGACGCGGAGCACGCACTGGACCCGGATTACGCGGAAAAGCTGGGTGTGAACGTGGATGATCTGATTGTTTCCCAGCCGGATACCGGTGAGCAGGCGCTGGAAATCACCGACATGCTGGTGCGCTCCGGCGCAGTGGATGTGGTCATCGTGGATTCCGTCGCCGCCCTGGTGCCGAAAGCAGAAATTGAAGGCGAAATGGGTGACACCCACGTGGGCCTGCAGGCCCGGCTGATGAGCCAGGCACTGCGTAAAATTACCGGTAATGTGAAAAACGCCAATACCCTGGTGGTGTTCATTAACCAGATCCGCATGAAGATTGGTGTGATGTTCGGCAACCCGGAAACCACCACTGGCGGTAACGCACTGAAATTCTATTCTTCCGTCCGTCTGGATATCCGCCGTATTGGCGCGGTGAAGCAGGGCGATGAAGTCACCGGTAATGAAACCCGGGTGAAAGTAGTGAAGAACAAGGTGTCCCCGCCGTTCCGGCAGGCCGAGTTCCAGATTCTCTACGGTCAGGGCATCAACCAGTTAGGCGAAGTGCTGGACCTGGGCGTTCAACAGGGCCTGGTAGACAAATCCGGCGCCTGGTATGCCTACAAGGGCGACAAGATTGGCCAGGGCAAGCAAAACGCCTGTGAGTACCTGCGTGAAAACCCGGCCATAGCCGAAGAAATCGAAACGGAAATCCGGGCTCGTCTGCTGCCGGATCCAGCCTCAGAAGCGCCGGTTGAAGAGGAAGCCGCGGCTGACGATGAGTAAGGGAGATCCGCTGACGGAGGCCGAGCTGCGCCAGCGGGCGGTTGCCCTGCTGGCCCGGCGCGATCATGGCCGCCGCGAACTGATCACCAAGCTGCAACAGCGGCTGGGTGAGCAGCCTGCGCTGGCTGAGGTCTTGGCCTGGTGTGAAGAACACGGCTTTATTGATGACCGGCGCTTTGCCGGTTTTTTTGTGCGCGCCCGTATTGAGCGTGGACAGGGCGTCTTGCGCATTCGGCAAGAGCTTCAGCTCAAAGGCGTGGAGAACGATGTGATCGCCGAAGCGCTGGAGAATGCGGAGGTGGACTGGTTCGCCCTTGCCAGAGAGGTCCGGGCCCGTCGATTCCGGCACTACCCCGCGGACCAAAAAGAAAAGGCCCGGCAGTTGCGCTTTCTGCAAAGCCGGGGCTTTGATGCCGAGCAGAGTTTTGCGGCGCTGGATACTTCGGAAGACGATCTGGACTAATCGCCACATTCAACAATTCAACAATTCAACAATTCAACAATTCAACAATTCAACATTGCGCCAAGGTTTCCCGTTGAAAGCGGGCTGTGCTGAAGGCTGTTGCACGACGATCTTGCTGTAGGCGCGACAGGTGGGGTCGACCGCGACTACAAGGCCGTGCGCTCAATGCGTTTTGCTGGTGGGTGGAGCAGGGTATCCTTGCGTTTTATGAGCCCGGATTGGGAAGCCCATGGAATACCTTGCAGATCCCTGGTTGGCGGCCGCGTTATTAGGCGCCGGTGTGCTGGCGGGGTTTATCAATACCCTGGCCGGGGGCGGTGGTCTGCTGATCCTGCCGTTGTTGATGCTCACAGGCATGGGCGCTGCGCTGGCTAACGGGACCATGCGGGTGGCGGTGCTGATTCAGAGCGTGGAAGCGGTTCGCCAGTTCAACAAACGGGGGACCATGCCGTTCGCCGCCCTGCCGGCGATTCTGGTGCCAAGCCTACTGGGCACCCTGGTGGGCGCCGTCGCTGCGGCGTTTCTTCCGGAAAGCATCCTCAAACCGGTTCTGCTGACGACCCTGGTGGTGGTGGCTTTGCTGATGGTGCTGCGTCCGGCGCAAATGTCGCCGGGGCCGGATGCGATCCCGCTATCCCCGAACGCGAGCCTGTCCGGGTGGCTCGGCCTGTTTTTGGCCGGTGCCTATGGCGGTTTTGTGCAGGCGGGCGTGGGTTTTGTACTGCTGGCGGTGCTGGTTGGGCAACTGCAGTACGACCTGCTACGCAGTAATGCCCTGAAATTGGCGATCACTGGCAGTTTTACCGTGCTTGCCCTGGGGATCTTCGTCTCCCGCGATCAGGTTGCCTGGTTGCCGGGGCTGGTCGTTGCGCTGGGTAGCCTGTTGGGTGTGCGGTTGGGTGTGGGGTTCGCGCACAAGGTTTCCCCCCGTGTACTCAAACGCATCCTGCTGGTGATGGTGCTGGCGGTATGTCTGGCGGCAGCGATCAAGGGCTGAGTTTAAAGTTGAAAGTTCAAAATTGAAAAGCGCGGGGAGGGCTTCGCTGGTGTTTCCCCAAGTAGCCGCGATTCCGGTCTGGTGAGGTATATTCCCATGGTTGCGGCGCGGCTCAGGTGAAACCGGACAGCACTGCCGTAGATTCGCGCCTTTCAACTTTGAACTTTCAACTCGCTCTTGCCCCTAAACCCCATCGCAACCGGGCCTTGAGGGCGCTATACTCGGCCCTCTCTGACAGCCAGCCAATGATTGTTTCTCCTATGAAGAGTGCTGAACTACGCCAGGCCTTTCTGGATTACTTCGCCAGCCAGGGACACACCAAGGTGCCGTCCTCCTCGCTGGTGCCCCACAATGACCCGACGCTGTTGTTTACCAACGCGGGCATGAACCAGTTCAAGGATGTGTTTCTGGGCCGTGAATCCCGGGATTACACCCGTGCAACCAGCTCCCAGCGTTGTGTCCGCGCCGGCGGTAAGCACAACGACCTGGAAAACGTGGGCTACACGGCGCGTCACCACACCTTCTTCGAGATGCTGGGTAACTTCAGTTTCGGTGATTACTTCAAGCGCGAAGCCATCAAGTTTGCCTGGGAGTTCCTGACCGGCACCCTGGGGCTGCCGGAAGAGCGTCTGTGGGTCACCGTGCATGTGTCCGACGATGAAGCGGCGGATATCTGGCTCAAGGAAATGGGGGTCAGCGCCGAGCGTTTCTCCCGGCTGGACGAAGACAATTTCTGGCAGATGGGCGATACCGGCCCTTGCGGCCCCTGTTCCGAGATTTTCTATGACCACGGGGCCGATGTGCCCGGTGGGCCGCCGGGGTCCGAGAATGACGATCTTGATCGTTACATTGAAATCTGGAACCTGGTATTCATGCAGTACGACCGCCAGCCCGACGGCGAGTTGCAGCCGTTGCCCAAGCCCAGCGTAGATACCGGCATGGGCCTGGAGCGTATTGCTGCAGTACTGCAGGGCGTGCACTCCAACTATGAAATCGACCTGTTTCAAGCGCTCTTGAAAGCAGCGGCTGCGGCTACCGGCTGTAGCGATTTGGAAGAGAAGTCCTTGAGGGTGATTGCGGACCATATTCGCTCGGCAAGCTTCCTGATTTGCGACGGGGTGATTCCGTCCAACGAAGGCCGTGGCTATGTGCTGCGCCGCATCATCCGTCGTGCGCTGCGCCATGGCCACAAGCTGGGACAGGACAAACCGTTCTTCTCAACGCTGGTGTCCTCCCTGGTCGAGCAGATGGGCGAGGCCTATCCAGAGCTGGGCCGCGAGCAGGCGCGCATCGAGAAAGCCCTGTTGGCGGAAGAAGAGCAATTTGGCCGCACCTTGGCGGCGGGAATGAAAGTGCTGGAAAGTGCTATCGAGCAACTCGATGGCAAGGTACTGCCCGGCGACGTGCTGTTTAATCTGTACGACACTCATGGTTTTCCGCCGGATCTGACCGCTGATGTGGCCCGTGAACGCGAGTTGAGTGTGGATATGGACGGCTTCGAAACCGCCATGGCCGCCCAGCGTGAACGTGCCCGTGGGGCGGGCAGTTTCGCCAACGACTACAGTGATCGCCTGAATATTGATGCGGTGACCGATTTCTCCGGTTACGAAAAGTTGGCCGACGACGATGCTGTTGTCGCCCTGTACAAGGATGGCGATGCGGTAGAAACGCTTAACGCCGGCGAAGAAGGCATGGTGGTACTGGCGAGAACGCCGTTCTATGCCGAATCCGGGGGCCAGGTGGGTGACACCGGCGCCTTGATGGGAGGCGATGACAGTGAAACCCGCTTTCTGGTCACCGATACCCGCAAACGCCAGGCGGCCCATGTGCATGTGGGTAAGCTGGAAAGCGGCACCCTGACGGTGGGCAGCAAGGTGTCGGCCTATGTGGATGTGGATCGTCGCCGTGCGGTGATGCGCAACCATTCCGCCACTCACCTGATGCATGCCGCCTTGCGCGACGTGCTGGGTGAGCATGTGCAGCAGAAAGGCTCGTTGGTGGCGGCCGATTATCTGCGGTTCGATTTTTCCCACGGGGAAGCCGTCAGTGAAGCCCAGCGCGAACAGATCGAGATTCTGGTGAATCGCCAGATTTTGGCAAATACCGCTGTAACCACCGAATTGATGGACATTGACGCTGCCCGTGAAGCGGGCGCCATGGCGCTGTTCGGCGAGAAATACGATGATCAGGTACGTGTGCTGAGCATGGGGAGTGACGGTTTCTCCAAGGAGCTGTGTGGTGGCACCCACGTGAACCGTACCGGTGATATCGGGTTGTTCCGCATTACCCTGGAAGCTTCGGCCGCCGCTGGTGTGCGCCGTATCGAAGCGGTAACCGGTGAACACGCTCTGGGCGTGATGCGCCAGCAGGAGCGGGCGCTCAGCGAGATTGCCGCCACCGTGAAAAGCTCACCGGACAACGCCGCTGAACGGGTACGCAGCCAGGCACAGAAAGTGCGTGAGCTGGAAAAGGAAATCGAGCGCCTCAAGCAAAAGCTGGCCAGTGGCGCCGGCGGCGACCTGACCAGCGACGTGCAAGAGATTAACGGCGTGAAGGTGCTGGCGACACAAATCGACGGCGCCGATAGCAAGACGTTGCGGGTCACCATGGACAAGCTGAAAGACAAGCTGGGTTCCGCGGTGATTCTGCTGGCCGCAGTGGAAGGCGATAAAGTGGCTTTGGTGGCAGGTGTCACCAAGGACCTGACCGCCAGATACAAAGCGGGCGATCTGCTCAAGTTCGTGGCCGAGCAAGTGGACGGTCGTGGCGGCGGTCGCCCGGATATGGCCCAGGGTGGCGGTAATAATCCTGCTGCATTGCCCGGGGCACTGGAAAGTGTAAAGGGCTGGGTGGCCGGGTAGGGCGGTTGGGCTGGAAATACCGGGTATTTCTGGCCTGAAAAACCCACTTTGGGGGCGGAAAAGGTCGCAGATCAGGTCCGTCATACCACCTCAACATGAAATCCCGGCGCGTTTCTGTTAAGGTAGCGCGCTCTTTTTTGCAGAAAAAGCGACTTTATGGCTCTTATCGTGCAGAAATACGGCGGTACCTCAGTGGGTACGGTCGAACGCATCCAGGCCGTTGCCGAGAAGGTAGCTGGCTTCCATAAACAGGGTGACCAGGTGGTCGTCGTCGTCTCCGCCATGAGCGGGGAAACCAACCGGCTGATTGAGCTGGCCAACGGCGTTACCGACAAACCCTCTCCACGGGAAATGGACGTGCTGGTATCTACCGGCGAGCAGGTCACCATTGCCTTGCTGTCCATGGCACTGCAGAAGCAGGGTCTCAACGCCCGCTCCTATACCGGCAGCCAGATTCCCCTGCGCACCGACAATGCTTACTCCAAAGCCCGTATCGAAGAGATCGACGACAAGAAAGTGCGCGCCGATCTTGATGGCGGCAGTGTGGTCGTTGTGGCCGGTTTCCAGGGCGTTGATGGTGACGGCAACATTACCACGCTGGGCCGTGGTGGGTCGGATACCACTGCGGTGGCGCTGGCTGCTGCGTTGAAAGCGGACGAGTGCCAGATCTACACCGATGTGGATGGCGTCTATACCACCGACCCCCGTGTGGTGGATAACGCCCGTCGCCTGGACAGCATTACCTTCGAGGAAATGCTGGAGATGGCGAGTCAGGGCTCCAAGGTCCTGCAGATCCGTGCTGTGGAATTCGCCGGCAAATACAATGTGCCGCTGCGTGTCTTGTCCAGTTTCCAGGATGGTCCTGGGACTCTTATTTCCGTCGAAGACGAGGTTGATATGGAAAAGCCGGTAATCTCCGGAATTGCCTTTACCCGTGATGAAGCCAAGATCATCGTGCGTGGCGCCCCGGATACTCCGGGTATCGCCTACAAGATCCTCGGCCCAGTGAGCGCAGAAAACATCGAAGTGGACATGATCGTGCAGAACGTGGGCAAGGACGGCGCCGCCGACTTTACCTTCACCGTGCACCGCAACGATTTCGTCCGTGCCCAGGAAGCCCTGCGCAACGCCTCCGAAGAGCTGGGTAACCCGGAAATCATCGGTGACGACAAGATTGCCAAAGTCTCCCTGGTGGGTGTGGGTATGCGCTCTCACGCGGGTGTGGCGTCCAAGATGTTCGAAGCCCTGGCCAACGAAGGGGTGAACATCGAGATGATTTCCACCTCCGAGATCAAGGTGTCCGTAGTCATTGCCGAGAAGTACCTGGAGCTGGCAGTGCGCGCCCTGCACTCTGAGTTCGAGCTGGATCAGCCCGGCTCCTGATCGGCATACCATCAGGTAGGTATGGGGCGACGACCGGTTGGTCTAGCCCCTCTCACGGCAAGACTTGAGAATCTGATTCAGGCATACTACCGGCCCCGTGCCAGGGGTGGGTAAATGGTCTCTGCACCAAGGAGTCGTCACGGACGGCAGCCCGCGAGCCTCAGGTACGGAAAGCGCTCACGGAAATGAAAGGACCCCAGGAGGGATCATTATGTTAATTCTTACGCGTCGAGTTGGTGAGACCCTGATGGTCGGTGACGAAGTGACCGTCACTGTACTGGGTGTAAAAGGCAACCAGGTTCGTATCGGTGTGAACGCGCCGAAAGAAGTTGCCGTACACCGTGAAGAAATTTATCAGCGAATTCAGCACGAAAAATCGTCAGATAGCGAGTCTGCCTGATTTTTGAGCTGTATTTTGTTCGCAAAATCGTTATGATGCGCGGCGAGTTTGGTGACGGCGCCGATTAAGAGCGTTCACTACCAAACCACAAGCAGTACCGCATTCCGGAGAGGTGGGTGAGTGGCTGAAACCAGCTCCCTGCTAAGGAGCCATACGGGAAACTGTATCGCGGGTTCGAATCCCGCCCTCTCCGCCATATTAGAAAACGCCCCGCAATGCGGGGCGTTTTTGTTTGTGGCGCCTGTCCTTGTTGTTGTTCTGGATAGATGCCGCCGCAAGCGGGCGCTCATGTTCCTCGTGCTCTGCCTCGACACCAACTTGCGCTACACTACGCCCCCGAAACGCCCCACGAATCTCCACGGTAAAGAAGGTGACGCCATGACCGATACCCTGACCATTGCCCGTCCTGATGATTGGCATCTGCATTTCCGCGACGGTGATTTGCTGGCGGAAACCGTGCCGGCCACGGCCAATGTATTCGGTCGGGCCATCGTGATGCCCAACCTGAACCCGCCGGTGAACACGGTGGCCCAGGCCGCAGAGTATCGTGAGCGCATCATGGCGCAGGTGCCAGCAGGGGTGAGTTTTGAGCCATTGATGGTGCTGTATCTCACCGACAGCACCCCGGTGGAGGAAGTGGAGCGCGCAGCCAACAGCGATTTTGTGCATGCGTTCAAGCTCTATCCCGCCGGCGCGACCACAAACTCTGCCAGTGGGGTCACCGACCCGGGCAAGATTACCCATCTGTACGAGGCCATGGAAAAGCACGATGTGCCGCTGCTGGTGCACGGGGAAGTGACCGATGCGGACATCGATATCTTCGACCGTGAAAAGGTATTTATTGATCGTTACCTGAATACCATCCGCAGCCAGTTTCCGGCGTTGCGTATTGTGTTCGAACACGTGACCACCTCGGAAGGCGTCAACTTTGTGCGCGAAGCCAACGCGCTGACTGCAGCGACAGTGACGCCCCAGCACCTGCTGATGAACCGCAACGATCTGCTGGTGGGCGGCGTGCGCCCGCACAATTACTGCCTGCCGATCCTCAAGCGTCGCCAGCATCAGGAAGCCATTCAGAAAGCGGTGATTGATGGCCACAGCCGTTTTTTCCTGGGCACGGATTCCGCTCCGCACGCCCGTAACAAGAAAGAAGCGGCCTGTGGCTGCGCGGGGTGTTACTCGGCGCGTGCGGCACTGCCGCTGTATGCCACTTTCCTGGAGCAGCATAACGCGCTGGACAAGCTGGAAGGGTTTGCCAGCCACTTTGGTGCCGATTTCTATCGCCTGCCGCGCCACACCGACACCGTGACCCTGCAACGCAAACCCTGGGACGTGCCCGCGGTAATCGATGCCGCCGGGGAGTCGGTGGTGCCGTTCTTTGCCGGTGAGCAGTTACCCTGGTCGCTGGGCTGATTGCCGTGGAAGAACGGATTCCGGTGGTGGTGCTCACCGGCTTTCTGGGTAGTGGCAAGACCACGCTGCTCAACCGCTGGCTGAACGAGCGCAGCGATGTAGCCTTGATCATTAACGAGCTGGGTGATATCGGCATTGATCAGCATCTCACCGGCACCGATGGAGTGTCGGTCTCGTTGCTGGCCGGCGGCTGCCTGTGCTGCGTGATTCAGGGCTCCCTGTCCACCACGTTGCGCAACCTGTTCATGGCCCGTAAAAACGGCGAGATTCCCGCATTCACGGCGGTGGTGATTGAAACCAGCGGCGCGGCCGACCCCTTCGGTGTGGTGGCGCCACTGGAACAGGACCCCTGGTTGCGAAAGCGCTTTGTTTGCCAGTCGGTGCTGACCGTGGTTGATACCTGCGCCGGTGCCGATGCGATTGCCGAGCACCCGGAAGTGTTGGAGCAAATCCACGGCGCCGATGTGCTGCTGCTTTCCAAGGCGGAACAGGCCGAGCCTCCTGCCGTCCAGGCGTTGCAGGCGCAGCTGCACGGCCTGAATCCAACGGCGCGGCAATACCGGCTGGATACCGACTTTCCTGATGCGACCTTGCTTGATGAATCGTTTCCACGTCGTTGCCGGGTGACTGGCCTGTTTGCCCCTGTGGGGGGAGCGACGCTTGCCGCTCAGTCACTTGCGCTGGTTCCCGCGGAGAAGCAGGCGTCCCGCCATAATCTGTTCAGCGCTTCGATGCGCTGGCCTCATGGTCTGGACTGGCCATTATGGCAGGCCGCGCTTCAGCAGCTGCAGGCACAATGTGGCGATGCATTGGTGCGAGTGAAAGGGTTGTTGCAGGTGAACGGGCTGGATGGCCCCATGCTGGTTCAGTGGGTGGCGCAACAGGCGCCGGAGATGACACCACAGAACCTGTGGCCGGATCAGGACACCGATTCGCGTCTGGTGCTGATTGTGCGCCACCCTCAGGCTGACTTCCCGGCCCGACTGCTGGCACACTGGGAAACGCTGTTGAATCAGTTACAGGTTGCCCCTTCGGCCTGAATGTCCGGTCTGATCAACGCTCGCCTGATTGTTGCGGAGTCCTTATGGGTTACCTGTATTTATCTATCGCCATTGTGGCTGAAGTGGTGGCTACTTCGGCGCTGAATGCGTCCCAGGGGTTCACCCGGTTGTGGCCATCGGTGATCACGGTGGTGGGCTATTGCGTTGCGTTTTATGCGCTTTCCCTGACCTTGCGCACTATTCCCATGGGGATAGCCTATGCGGTCTGGGCGGGAGTGGGTATCGTACTGATTGCCCTGGTGGGGGCGCTGTTTTTCAAACAAACCCCGGACTTACCCGCCATGCTGGGCATGGGTTTTATTATTGCGGGTGTGGTGCTGGTCACGCTGGTGTCCAGCACCGCCAGCCATTGAATAGCGCTAATGCATGAATTGCGCTGAATGAATGACAAGGAGAGGTCGTGACGGATCGAATCAATCAGGTAGAGCAGGCGGTAGACCGGGTCATTGAGGCCACTGGCGGCGAGATTCGCCTGGCCATGCCGCTTGGGCTGGGTAAGCCCAACCGGTTTGTGAACGCACTGTATGCACGTGTGGAAGCGGACCCGTCCCTGAGCCTGGATATCTATACGGCCTTGTCCCTGGGCAAACCGGGGGCCGGCAGCGAGCTGGAGAAACGTTTTCTTAATCCCTTTGCGGATCGCTTGTTCGGCGATTATGAAGCGTTGAGCTACCTGGCGGCGCAAAAGCGTGGAAACCTGCCCGCCAACATTCGGGTGTTCGAATTTTTCGTGCAGCCCGGCAGCATGCTGGGCAGTGACGTGGCCCAGCAACATTACATCAGCAGTAACTACACGCATGTGGCGCGGGACCTCAACGCGCGAGGCGTGAATGTGGTGGCGCAATTGCTGGCTCACCGGCAGGTGGATGGTAACGACGAGTACAGTTTTTCCTGCAACCCGGAAGTGACGCTCGATCTGATGCCCTTGCTCAAGGCTCGCCGGGAAGCCGGTGAAACCATCGTGGCCGTGGGGCAGGTGCATCGGGATCTGCCGTTTATGGGGAACGATGCCCGGGTGGATGACTGGCTACCGGAGATGGACCTGTTGGTGGATGACCCGGAAGGGCATACCCGCCTGTTCAGCACCCCGAATATGCCAGTCAATATTCAGGATCATTTTGTCGGGCTGCACGCCAGCACGCTGGTGCGCGATGGCGGTACCTTGCAAATCGGTATCGGCGCCCTGGGCGATGCGCTGGTGCATCATCTTCGGCTGCGCGAACAGGATAACCCCCGCTACCTGAATGCGCTGAAGGCCTGGGCTGTGCCGCCGGAGCATGATGCCTTGATTCAGCGGGAAGGGGGCACAGGCGTCTTTCGTGAGGGCCTGTACGGTTGCAGCGAAATGATGACCCATGGCCTGCTGACCTTGATTGACGATGGCATCATTCGCCGCCCGGTCTATGACTGGGCACCACTGCAGCGTCTGGAAATGCATAATCCGGCAACGCCTGGGCTGGCGCTGCTGGATGCCTTGCGCGAACAGTCGGCAATCAGTCGGCGGCTGGACCGCGCGCAGCTGCGCACCCTGAAACGGTTCGGCATTTTCCGCGACGGCATTAGCAAAAACGGCGATGAACTCCAGCTACCCAACGACGTGACGGTACCCAATGATCTGGACGATCGCACCACCCGTGAAGCCCTGAAAGCGGTGTTCGGCGACAGCCTGGCCGGTGGCGTGGTGATGCACGGTGGCTTTTTCCTGGGACCCCGGGATTTCTACGCGCGCTTGCGGGAGATGACGGACCAGGAACGCGACAGAATCAACATGACGCGGATCAGTTTCATCAATCACCTCTACGGCGATGAAACCCTGAATCGTTTGCAGCGTCAGGATGCGCGCTTTATCAATACTGCGTTCACGGTCACCTTATTGGGCGCCGTGGCCTCGGACCAGATTGAAGATGGTCGCGTGCTCAGTGGTGTGGGCGGGCAATATAACTTCGTCAGCCAGGCCCATGAGCTGGAAGGCGCGCGTTCCATTTTGATGGTGCGGGCATGGCGCGAGCGCGGTGGTGAGGCCATGAGTAATGTGGTGTTCAGCTATGGGCACAACACTATTCCCCGACACCTGCGCGATATGGTCGTTACCGAATATGGTGTGGCGGATCTGCGTGGCAAGACCGATGAAGAAGTGGTCATGGCCATGCTGAACGTGGCCGATAGCCGTTTCCAGGTGGAGTTGATGGAGCAGGCCCAGGCGGCGGGAAAGCTGCGCCAGGATTATCAGATTCCCGAGGCGCACCGTCGCAATAATCCTGAGCATCTTCATGAGATTGCCGAACAGTACGGCAAGGAAAGCTTCCCGGTTTTCCCGTTGGGCACGGATTTCACCGAGGTAGAGCAGCGTTTGATGACGGCGCTCACCTGGCTGAAGGAGAAAGTCAGCCACAAGGAGTATCTGAAGTTGGGCCGCAAAGCGTTGTTTAATGAAGGCAGTCCAACCGAGTTTGCGGCGCAGCTGGATCGTATGGCGCTGACGGATCCGGATGGGGTGCGTGAGCATATTTTTCAGCGTCTGTTGCTGACTGCACTGGAAGCCACGCAGGAAAAATAGCGTTGGTCATTAGCCAATAACGGTGGGGCAGCGGTGCCGCCCCGCCGTTGCAAGGGCGTTATTTCTTTTCGTCTTTATGGCTGGCTGCAGGCGCTTTTTTCTCTGGGCGCGGGCGGCTTCCGGAGAGGGCGCGCCAGAAAGGAATGCGGCGTGTGACGGCAACCATTTCATCGACACTGTCGCTGATGCCGGACAGGCGATCCACCGTGTCACGCAAGCCCACCAGCTCGTCCACATGCTCGGAAATCTTGAACACCACCATGTAGAACTCCAGTAGTGCCCGCAACACCGATGCCGCCACCAGAAACGTGAGCGGCGCGGCAAAGAAAAAGTAAAAAATGCCGCGCCAGGTGGATGCCATAAAGGCTTCTACGCAAAGGTACAGCAGGCCCATGGCGATGGCGGTCAGGGCAATGCCGTAGACCCCCGGCATGACCTGAATAATCATGTATTTATCGAACTTGAAGTTGAACAGTTCGCGCCAGTATTGAACCACCCAGAAATAACCTCGGCGGATTTTTTCGTTGAATTTTTCCGGTGCGGGCGGCTGGAGAGTCTCCTCGCTGGCATCGCGTTGTTGATCTACCATTTTGCGTACTGCTCCTCGACAAAACCGTAGTGGCGTTCGATTGGCAGGCGGCGCCCGTCATCCAGGCGAAGCTCGCCATCGAAGTGACCAAACAGCTGGTTGAAATTGCTGGCAAACAGGCCCAGGTTGAGGCGCTCTTTGTGGTTTCCATTGGGGGTGAACTGAAGCTGTACCCGGCCGCACAGGCTGCGGATTGTCCAGGGTTGCATCAGCTCGTCACGGTTGTAATCAAATATCACTCCGCCGGTGGGGATCATGGCATCATCGATCCACAGGCAGTTCTCTGAAAAGGTTGTCTCATTGACACCACAGGACAGGTTGAGCCCGACCCGAGTATCACCAACCCGGGTAGACAGGCAGGCCCAGTTCCAGAATGTTTCACGGCGCATATAACCGGCGGAAAAATCATGGTGGCCGTTGGCGTCGATGGCGCTCAGGTCCGTGTGTTTGCCCTGACGTTGTAATGAGCCGGTGACGGCTTTACCCGCGACCTTGTTGGCATAGACCCAGCCGTTAATGCCGGTACGGGTGCACAGGGACATGGGCTGGTATGTGGGACCCTCGTCCATATGGGCTTCCAGTGCCAGGTCATCCAGCTTGATTGACAGGCTTTTACTCAATGCTCCCTGGGCGTCTTGCTGGTAGCCCAGTCGGATATCCACGTTTTTTTGCCGGAATACGCTTTCGCCCTGTTGCGGTGATGAGGACATGCGCAGGTCCCTGCCCAGGGGGGACCGCCAGGTGTATTCGTGCAGGGCGCCAGTTTGCGGTTCAAACAGGTAGAAAAAAGCCATGCCCAGGTAGCCGGTATGGGCAAAGGCGCAGCCGGCCAGCAGCTCATCACTGATGATGCCGAAATACTGGAACTGCTTGTAATGAAAATGCCGGGCAAAGGAAGAGGCTGGTTTGCCCATCGGGGTGCGGTAATCCGCCGCACGGCCGTTAATGCTTGCCACGGTTTTCGGGAATACACCGAAAGCAACTCGACCCTGGTTGTCCACCAGTGCCGGCGGTTGTTGTTGAAATGTCATGGGGTTGGCCAACTGACAGGAACAATGAAGCCCGGTTGGTCATGGTGAGGGCCCGTGACCATGAGCGCGCGTGAATGGCTTTCAACATAGTCAATCACGGTGGCGCGATCAACGAAATTGGTACCTTTGTCTGACATAAATGGCGTGGGCCAGAACGGTCGCTCAATGATTGACCAGGGGCCGTCTTCCAGCTCGTCGGTGGTGCGCCACCAGCCTCGTTCGTGGCCGGGGCCTGGTTTCACATCGCCGGGTGGAATAGCGCGATGATAGAAGAGCCTGCCGCGGGTCAGCAGAGCCTGGCCGTGCACCTCCCAGCCTTGTTCGGCCAGCTGGGTGCGGGCAAGGCCGGATTGCGAGCGAGGCAGTTGTTGTTGGTAGAGGTGATGGGCCTTGCGGGACAGGGTGTCGTGGCGATTGGGGCCATACCATTGCTCGGCGGTGGCCAGGTAGAACTTGAGCGCCAGCTCCCAGTGCCACAGTTCGCCGCTGAGCCGGTCGCGGACCAGCATGTCCAGCTCGCCCAGGGTGCGTCCTTGCTCGCGAATGGGCAGGTTGCTGGCAATGCGCTCCAGTCCCGGGCTGGCATCCACCAGTGCCGCGACCCACTGCTCGAAGATCAGTCCCAGGCGCCGTGGGGCGGAACGGGACTGTAATTGAGCTGCGGCACGATGAAGTAATGCCGGATCTGCTTGCAGCTCTCGCTGCAGCAGGTGTCCGGCATCCTGGAAGGGGGCGCAGGGCAACAGGGCGGGAGCCTGAACCAGCCAGTCTAGCTGGCGGAGCAGGGTGTCTGTTGCGTTGAGGGTCATTACACCGATGTAGGCACCGATACGGGGCGTTCTTCACGTTTTTTCAGGGCACTGCGAACCTCGTCGGCCCAGTGCAGCCAGGCCTGCTGATCAAGAATGCCCCGGCGCAGGGTTAGGTAGGTAAACAGGTCACGGTCGCGGCTGGTGTCATCCAGTTTGCTGGCCAGTGACTCGAAGGTGTTCAGCCGTTCACGGCGCAGGTCGGCCTGGTCGTCCAGTTCCCGCAGTATGGACGCGCTGTCGGACAGATCGCCGCCGGCAATCTTGACCATGAACGCATCGCGGATGCGCGGTGGTGCGGCTGGCTTGCGAAGCCAGCGAATTAACTCGTCGCGTCCTTCATCCGTGATCCGGTACAGTTTCTTGTCCGGTTTGCCGTCCTGGGGGATATGGCGATATTTCACCATGCTCTGGTCGTTCAGCTTCCCCAGCTCCAGATAAATCTGTTGGTGGGTGGCGTTCCATACCAGCCCGATGCTGTTGGCAAATTCGCGAGCGAGGTCGTAACCGCTGGCTTCCTGGTCTTGTAGCAGGACAAGTATGGCATGGCGCAAAGACACGGCTCACTCCTCGTTTTTTTGTGATGTAATACCAATTTGATAGTAGAGAGCTGTGTAGTTGCTGCGCAATCCGTTGAATAAGTAGTTTTGTAAAAACTTGGTGAAGTTAGCCTACAAGACCCGGTAAGTGTAAGTATTTGTTATCAAAAGAGATGCACTGTGTAGGCCGTGTAGCGGATAAAAGAAAACGACGTTGCACTTCCATGTCAGTGCAACGTCAGCGGGGTTGTCTTAGCGGGTGCGAGGGGGAAAGGAGAGCAGCATGCTTTCCTGATACTGCGCCGAGGCGAGCAGCTGCTCCGGCCCCAGCTTGGGGATCAGGTTGCTGATCAGACTCCGGCTGGCCTTGCGGGTGGTTTCCACGCCCACGTTGGCGACTTTGCGTAGCACCGGGCCGAAGCCAAGCAGGGCGATGGGGCGCTGGAAGTACCAGTCGATCGCTTCATCGGTGAGCGTGAGCAGGTAGGCCGCCAGTTCGCGGCGGGCCTTGTCTTCTTCTCCCTGCTGGCATAAGCGGATGACATCCCTGCACTGGGCGCAGTGCGCCTCGCTAACGGGGAAGGCCACATACCAGTGGTCCCCATCGGTGGCAGGGTGACGCACCTGATCCATATAGTCTGCGGCGGCCTGGTTCTGCGCCAGGTCCATTTTTTTTGCACTGCGGCCGATCACCAGGTGAGTGGTTTTGCTGATGGTACTACAGGTCATGTTGACCACTTTGAACATGCCGGGGCTCAGATCCGCAGCCTGTGCCGCGCGGGTGATGAAGGCGGCCAGGGCTTCCTCGATAAACTGGGCCATGATGGCCTCAATTTCCTTGGGTTCCGGGCGTTTGGCGCCACTGTTCATGCGCTGGATAAAAGCGTCGGTACGCTGATGAAGGCTGTCACTGGAGCGGAAGGCCACATGGGGAGTTGTCATTCTTTTATTCCTTTCAGGCAATCAGGCTCAAAGGTGCCATCTTACCCAGCGGGTATTCAGGGATGAATGACCCAAAGTGGTGGCCGGGTGGCTATTTCTTTTTCCCGGCGAATGGCAGATGATTCGCGACCGGCAAGAAACCCGCGTGATGGCGGGCCTTAGGAGAATGTCATGTTAGGCGTCGTGAACGCGGATGCGGACCAGGTAAAACGCTGGTTGCAGCAGGCCAATATCCAGCACTATATCTGTGAGCACTGCCATGCGTTGCACCTGTCTGAGTTGCAGGGCCGTGAAGGGGTGGTGGATGCGCGGCTATTCGTGGAAGACGATGGTATCTTGCTGACCAGTGAACTGGAGGTGCGCCCGGCCGCTTTGTTTGCAGTACAGGCGGAATTGAGCCGGCTGAACATGGCGTATCCGTCGGTGAAGCTGTTTCTGGACGTGAACGATGATTCCCTGCCTCGTCTGGTCGTGTGCGATCTGCTACTGGGGCGTAATGGGGTGACCTTCGAGCAGTTCATCTATTTTGTGCAGGCGACGGTGGATGCCACCTCGCAATTGCTGGATGAATGCCAGGAGGAAGGCTGGCTGCTATGGCCAGACGACTTTGATCCTGACGCCGGTGGGGCGTTGCACTAACAACGAGAGGGCGCAGCCTGTGCATGATAATGCGGATCTGTTGGGCGGGGTGGGCGGCAGCCCACTCGGTGGCCTGATTGATGGGCTGGCCCGGCAGGGTTTCGCGGTGGCGCCCGGCTATTTCCCGGCGGCGCTGGTGCGGGCCTTGCGCGAGGAGGCGTGTTACAAGGACCAGCACGGTGAATTTCGCCTTGCCGGCATTGGCCGTCGCCAGGAACACCAGAAGGATACCCGCGTTCGCAGTGACCGCACCTGCTGGCTCAAAGGCGACTCGCTGGCCCAGTGCCAGTTGTTTGAAGGGCTGGAAAGCCTTCGGCTGGCGGTCAATCGCGAGCTGTTCATGGGCCTGTTCGAGCTGGAGTCCCACTTTGCCATTTACGGGCCGGGGGATTTCTACCAACGCCACGTGGATGCCTTTAACGGCAATAATGGCCGTTTGCTGTCTGTGGTGCTCTATCTCAACGATAACTGGCAAAGCGAATGGGGTGGGCGCCTTCGTATCTGGCCGGAGGCGGATGCGACCTGTGTGGCCACAGAGGTAGAGCCTCGTGCAGGGACGCTGGTGGCGTTCCTCAGCGAGAAAATTCCCCACGAAGTCTTGGCAGCTACCCGGGAACGCTACAGTATTGCCGGATGGTTCCGTTGCAACAACACTACCGCCGACTGGCTCGATCCGCCGCGCTGATACTGGGCTGCCTGCTACTGCCGCATCCGGCAGTGGCGGCGTTGTGCGCCGAACCGGGTCGTGACGGTGCCATGTTGTCTGACAGCACCCTCAATGGTTATTTTTCCGGCCCGGACAACCAGGCGTTGCCCCCGGGCACCCGCTCTCTGACGTTATCCCATTCCCGTGGCCGGACTGTGCTACAGCCCGGCGATCTTGCCCTGTTAATGCAGGTTCAGGGCGCCCCCATCAACACATCGAACTCCCCGGCCTACGGTCAGGTGCGTAGTGATACGCCTGCAGCCTGGGCGCAGGAGTGGGTACGCATCGAGCGGGTGGATGCCGATCAGGTGCGTATTCTGGGTGCGGGTCCGGGGGCTGGGCTGCTCCATCATTATGAAAATGCCCCGGCTAACGAGGAACAGGGCCGTCGGCGCTGGCAGCTGGTGCGGGTGCCACAATTCGACAGCCTGAGCCTGGAGCAGGATGTGGCGGCGTTGCCCTGGAATGGCACCACCGGCGGGGTGCTGGCGATGGATGTGCGCCGCCAACTGGACCTTAATGGCCATACCTTGTCGGTGCGCGGAGCGGGTTTCCGCGGTGCGCCGGCAGTGTCCTTGCAGGGGGCGCTGGGGCGGCCGGATGACTGGCGCTACAGCACGCCCAGCGTGGACGATCAGGCGGTGAGCTATGGCCACCATGGCAGCAAGGGGGAGGGCCTGGCAGGTACCCCTTTACTGCTATTGCCTGCTGCGACAATGGGCTACCCCCAGGGTGATATGGCCAGGGGCGCGCCCGCCAATGCCGGTGGCGGGGGCAATGGACTGGACCTGGCGCACCGGCAATTGGGTAATGGCGGTGGTGGCGGTAATGGTGGCGCCGGTGAACAGGGTGCGCCGGAGCCGGGTGGCGGAGAGGGCGGCCACCCGGCCGTGGCAGGCTGGATACTGGGCGGCGGCGGTGGGGCGGCTGCCCGGCGCAGCGGCGAGGGAGGAAACGGGGGAGCGGGTGGCGGCCTGCTGGTGATTCGGACGGCGCGGCTGGTGGGCGATGGCCTGCTGGATCTGCGTGGTTTGCCGGGGCGCACGATCACAGGCACAGGCCGGGAGGAGGCCATTGGCGGCGGTGGTGGTGCTGGCGGGACCCTCTGGCTGGATACGCCTGCTGCAACGACGGTATCGGCAAGCATTGAACAAACCGGTGGCGCGGGTGGTGGTGCCGGTGGCGCTGGCGGGTCAGGTCAGCCGCTGGCCGCCCGGGATGGCATCATGCCGGCTCTGCAACCGTTACCGGTTTCGGGAGTAGCGGCGGGCTATCGCTGTCGACCGGCGGGCCACTGGATTACCGGGCAGTTGTTTGAGGACAACGGCGCCGGCGAGCCGGCCCTGGCGTTTAACGGCCAGCCGGATCCGGGGGAGCGCCGTTTGACGGGATGGGCTGTGAGCCTGGTCGGTGCGGGCAACGACCCCGACAGGATCAGCACAGTGGAAGGTGGGCATTTCCAGTTCCGGCTTTCTGAAGCTCGCAGCCAGGGGCAACCACTGGCCCTGACCCTGGCTCTGCCTGAACATTGGCATGCCCCGCAATTGCCGCGCCTCAACGATCAGGCGGGCGAGCATGTCGGCGGGGCGCTGCGTTGGGGATTGCGTGCGCTGCCGGATCAACATTCCGGGCCGTTGTCATTGGGGCTGGTGTCCGAGCCACTTTGGCGGGGGCCTGACAATCAGCATCTGGAAACGGGCAGCACTGCGGTGCTGCGGTTTGAATACCGTGCCAGCCTCAGTGGGCAGGTGCAGTTCGCCAGCGCCCACCCGGCGGTACGCAGTTTGCTGATGGACCGCCACTGTTCTGGCAACAGCGAGCAATGGCAGAGCGGCAAAAGCCCTGCCTGGCCGGTTACGGCGGGTGAGCGGGTCTGTGTGCGCGTACCGATTCTGTTTCAGGGAGAAGGCACGGCCATTTCCGTGACCGCAACCACTGTCGCTGCCGGTGCTCCTGACGGATTCTCGCTGCCTCCCCAGGCCGTCACGGTAAAAATTCTTCCTGCCCCTTGAAAGTGATTTGCAGGCCCCCATTTTCTTATCCAGTGACAACTGGCCGGTTGGAGCAATGCAGACAGTCTTGATGACTGCCGGCGGCTCCGTGTCACATCAACCATTTTTAAACCGTTTTCCAGCGGACGCCTGCGGGGTCTGCTGGTGAGATTGGAATGAGGATAGTGTGATGAATACCGGATTTTCCCTTGCCCCGTTGTTTCGCCATTCTGTGGGCTTCGACCGTTTCGATGAGCTGCTGGACGCGGCGCTGCGTGCTGACCAGTCCAATGGCTACCCCCCTTACGACATCATCCGCGAAAGTGATGGCCGCTATCGTATCGTCATGGCCATGGCCGGCTTTGCGCGCAGCGACCTGGATATCACTGTGCAGGAAAATGAACTGCGCATTCGCGGTAACCTGAAAACGGAACAGGACAGTGAGCGAACCTGGTTGCACCGCGGCATTGCCCGCCGTGCCTTTGAGCGCACGTTCAAGCTGGCCGACCACGTGGAAGTGGAAGCGGCCGGGCTGGAGGATGGGCTGCTTACCGTGACCTTGACCCGCGTGGTGCCGGAAGAGAAAAAGCCCCGTGTGATCCCGGTTGACGGCGCTTCGGCACCTACAAAAAGTAATTAATCGCTCACAGTTTGTGACGCGGTTTTTGTGACACAGTAAAGGGGCCGTTATGGCCCCTTTTTGTTAGTTTCGGGAGTAGATAAAGGCAAAGGCTGCGCCAATAACCGGATGGAACAACCGGTTGGTGTGGTTATCGCAAAAGGATCTGATCACGACAGTGAGCAGCATTCGGAAACACTGTCGGTCAGGAAGACTGGCGCACAATTCAGATTGCGTATTTCACACGACGCGCACAAAGCGGTGGATTGTTCGCCATTTGTTTGCCACAGGGAGAGGCAGCAATGAAACGACTCTACTATTTCACGAAATCCCTCGCGTCCGTTCAGGGCATTACCGGTGAACTGCGTCAGGCAGGGATCGGTGAAAATCGTCTCCATGTCATGGGCACCGACACCATGGCTATCGCCCAGGCTCATGTGCACGGCACGACCACCTGGGAAGAAACCGACATCATGCATTCCGGCTTTCTCGGTGCCATTATCGGGATGGCTGCGGGCTTGTTTGGCGGTTTCTTGCTGGCAGGCGCGGACCCCTGGGGAACCAATCTGGACAGCGGCGCCATCATTGGCATGACCCTGTTTGGCACCTGTTTTGGCGCCTGGCTGGGCGGCTTGCGAGGCGTGTCTTCAACCAATCATCACTTGTCGCCGTATCTGGACCGTGTGGAGCAGGGCGATTACCTGATGATGGTGGATGCGGATGATGACCTGCAGGCGACCAAAGTGGAAAAAGTCATGAATGGCCACCGCCACGAAGCCGAAGAAGCGGGTCGGGAAGAGCATTTCAGTCCGTTTGATTGAGTGAACGCCGGAGGCCAGATGCAGGACGCCGGACAAAGAAAACACCGCCAAGACGCTTGACGCGACAAGTGGTCCTTAGACTGATTGGCGTCAGGCGTCAGGCGTCAGGCGTCAGGCGTCAGGCGTCAGGCGTCAACGTTTCCATCCAATACGCCGCCACATCCAGCATGCGGTGACTGAACCCCCATTCGTTGTCGTACCAGGCCAGCAGTTTCAGCTGTGGGCCCAGTACCCGTGTGTGATTGGTGTCCACCACGCACGAATACGGCAGGTGATTGAAGTCGCTGGAAACCAGGGCCAGATGGTTCATCGCCAATACGCCCTGTAAATCCCCATGGGCGGCATTGCTCAGGTTCTCATGGACACCTTCCACCGTGACGGGCTGTTCCAGCAGTAGCGTCATGTCCACCAGCGACACGTTCAGCGTGGGCACGCGCACCGCCATGCCGTCCAGTCTACCGGCCAGATGCGGGAGTACTTTGCCCACCGCCCTGGCGGCGCCGGTACCGGTGGGGATCATGTTGACTGCCGCTGCACGCGCGCGCAGCAAATCGCCGTGGGCCTTGTCCACCAGGTTCTGGTCGTTGGTGTAGCTGTGGATCGTGGTCATCAATCCCTGTTTTACCGTGAAAGCCCGGTCGAGCACATCAACCAGTGGCGCCAGGCAGTTGGTGGTGCAGGAGGCGTTGGAAACGATCTGCTGGCTATCATCAAGCAGGCCGTGGTTAACGCCGTACACCACCATGGCGTCGGCATCGTCCACCGGGTAGCTCACCAGCACGCGGCGGGCGCCAGCGTTCAGATGACCCTGAAGTTGTGCGTGCTGCTTGTAGCGACCACTGCACTCCAGCACCAGATCTACCGCGTGTTCGCCCCAGGGCAGTTGATCCAGGTCGGTGGTGGCGTAGCAGGGGACCCGGCAGCCATCAATCTCCATGGCGTCGCCGTCGTAATGGACGGAATAGGGCCAGCGGCCGTGGGTGGTATCAAAGGCCAGAAGGTGAGCAAGCACATTGAAATCGGCCAGGTCATTGATGGCGACCAGTTCAAAGTGCTCCCGGGCCGGGTGTTCGCTGAGGGCCCGAACCAGGCAGCGACCGATGCGGCCGAAACCATTGATGGCAATGCGAATGGTGGGATGGTTGTCCATGGTGCCTCCCTGTCCGCGGATAGGCCGGGCAGGGCGTTTGCGCCTTGTCTGCGGCCCTGCTCTTGTTACTTCGAGTGTAGTCCTGCGGCTCGAGTGGAGCCAGCCTGTTCAAGGTTTAGCCAGCTGATTGCCGATGCCCCGCTGTTCTCTTGCAATAGCCGTGGGCATTCGCCACAATGCGCGCTCGTTTCGCGGCTGCCATGCCCGAAACGCGTTATGGTCGACCCGTCGGTCCCCCCGCAACGATAAGCTGCGAACCCCGCCAGGCCCGGAAGGGAGCAACGGTAGCAGTGGACTTGTGTGCCGGGGTGCGGCTGGCGGGAAGACCGCTCTAATCTCTCCGCTACACGCCGTTCGCTTTCACGTAACACGCTTCTCCCACTGTCCTCCCCCCGGGAACTTCGATAGCATAAGCGCTCTGATTCCAATCCCTTTGTATTGGTGGCCATGATTGCCGCTGGAGTGCTATGAGTTATCAGGTCCTTGCCCGTAAATACCGCCCCCGTACCTTCGATGAACTGGTGGGGCAGGAGCACGTTTCACGGGCCCTGATGCACGCCCTGGATCAGGATCGCTTGCACCATGCCTACCTGTTCACGGGGACGCGCGGGGTGGGGAAAACCACCATCGCCCGTATTCTCTCTCGTTGTCTGAACTGCGAACAGGGTGTCAGCGCTCGTCCTTGCGGCGTATGCCCCACCTGTCAGGAAATTACTGACGGGCGCTTCGTGGACCTGATCGAAGTGGATGCGGCCAGCCGAACCAAGGTGGAAGACACCCGCGAGTTGCTCGATAACGTGCAGTACGCACCGACCCGGGGCCGCTACAAGGTGTACCTGATCGATGAGGTGCACATGCTCTCGGCGCATTCGTTCAATGCGTTGCTGAAAACCCTGGAAGAACCGCCTCCCCATGTGAAATTCCTGCTGGCCACCACTGATCCGCAGAAACTGCCGGTGACCGTGCTGTCCCGCTGTTTGCAGTTCAGTCTCAAGGCGTTGCCGGCCGAGCAGATTGCCGGGCACCTGAAAGCCTTGCTCGACAAGGAAATGATTCGCTACGAAGAGCCGGCACTGCTGTCGTTGGGTAAAGCGGCTCAGGGTTCCATGCGCGATGCGTTGAGCCTGACGGATCAGGCGATTGCTTTCGGCAGTGAGCAACTCAGCAGTGAGGCGGTGAACGCCATGCTGGGCACGGTGGACCGCAATCACGTACTGACGCTGCTGGTGGCGCTGGCGGAGCAGGAGCCCGGTGGTGTGTTGCAGGCGCTGGCGACGGTCAGCGAGCATTGTCCCGGCGAGCTGGCCTTGCTGGATGAACTGATCAGCCAGCTTCACCAGCTGGCGGTGTGCCAGGCGGTGCCCGGCAGCTACGACGAGACCCAGCAACAGCTGGCGGCCGCACTGACCGCAGAACAGATTCAACTGTATTACGATGTGGCCTTGCGTGGTCGCCGAGACCTGCAGGATGCACCGGATAGCCGTGCAGCACTGGAAATGCTGCTGTTGCGCATGGTGCTATTTACGCCTAAAGGCGTGCTGGTGCAGGGGGACAGCCCCGCCGCAAAAAAGCCTGAAGCGGCAGCGCCGTCGGCAGAGCCCGGCGGTAAGCCAGATTTGCGTGCCTTGCTGAACAGCCCGCCTGCCACTGCGACGTCGTCTGCGCCTGTTGCTACCCCGGCGGCCTCGGAGCCGGCTCCGTCCGTTGCTGTGTCTGCCCCGCAAGCCGCTCCCGTTGAGGCGGTTGCAGCCCCTGCATCTGCAGAGGATGCCCCGCCCTGGGATGAGAGCCCGGTTCCGTCTTCTCCGTCGTCAACTCAGTCATCCCGTTCGGCCTCTGCGGCTTTGGCCGAGGTGGAAGCGCGGCAAGCGGAGCCTGCTGCCGAGAGCTCGCCAGTGGCTGCTGTGCAGCCGCAGAGTGAGCCTGAGCCTGAGCCTGCTCCGGAACCGGAACCGGAACCGGAACCGGAACCGGAACCGGAACCGGAACCGGAACCGGAACCGGAAGAAAGTCTGGCGCCACTGGCAGAGCCGACCACGGAAGCGGAAGTTGCCACCTGGTGGGCGGCCTTGCTGTTGCGTCTGGATGTGGATGGCACGGTGCGTAATATTGCCCGCAATGCGGTGCTTATCAGCCGAGAGGAAAGTGTCTGGACGCTGCGGATCAGCCCTGGGCATCAGGTGCTGGTTAACCGGGAGCGGCTGGAGGAACTGAGCGGTGCGCTGGGTAATTACTTCCAGCGTCGTATTCAGGTTCAAGTGGAATTTGAACAGCAGCCGGGGGCTACCCCGGAACTAATGGCCGAAGCACGCCGGCAGGAATTGCTGGCCCAGGCCAAGGATACCCTGCACGCCGACCCGGTGGTGCAGCAGTTGGTTACCACCTTTGCCGGGCGGCTGGACGAAGAGAGTGTCACCCCGAAAGAGACAGTGGAATGAGAAACGCTGCACGCGATGTGCAACACGCAACACGGTAAAACCGCTTTTGTTTTTTGGCCGTGTTGCGTGAAGCGTGCAGCCTGATGCGTTATTAGTGGAGTAAACCATGGATTTCGATATTAACAATCTCATGCAGCAGGCCCAGGCCATGCAGGAGAAAATGAAGAAAATGCAGGACGAGGCCGCCAACAGTGAAGTGGTGGGCGAGTCCGGTGCGGGCCTGGTGAAGGTCACCATGAACGGTCGGCACGATGTGAAAGGCGTGGATATTGATGCCAGCCTGATGAGTGAAGACAAGGAATTGCTGGAAGACCTGCTCGCCGCTGCCGTGAATGATGCGGTGCGCCGGGTGGAAAAACAGCAGCAGGACAACATGCAGAACATGGCAGGAGGCTTTCCCTTCCCGCCAGGTTTCAAGCCGTAAGCCATCGACGGGACGCCGAGACTGTGAAACACGCGCCGCTGGTGGACCAGCTGATCAATGCCTTTACTTGCCTGCCCGGAGTCGGCCCCCGTTCTGCCCAGCGCATGGCCTATGCACTGCTGGACCGCGGCCGTGAATCCGGGCGGCGGCTGGGGGATGCCCTGCATGCCGCCATGGACGGTGTGCAGCATTGTCAACGGTGCCGCAATTATGCGGAAGCGGAACTGTGCCCGGTATGCGATGACCCCCGCCGGGATGCGTCGCTGGTGTGCATCGTTGCGACCCCTGGGGACGTGCTGGCGTTTGAGCAATCCGGCGAATACCGGGGGCAATATTTTGTGCTGATGGGAGAGTTATCGCCCCTGGATGGTGTGGGCCCCCGTGAGTTGGGGCTGGATGTGCTTGAACAACGTCTCAATGAAGGACAGATCAGCGAGTTGATTCTGGCGACCGGCACCACCGTGGAAGGCGAAGCGACCGCGCACTATGTGCTGGACCTGGCCCAGGACGCGGGGGTGGGTGTCAGTCGTATTGCTCAGGGCGTCCCCATGGGGGGGGAGCTGGAATTCGTGGATGGCGCCACCCTGGCGCAGGCGCTGAAGGGGCGTCGGCCGTTTGAATAAGTACAGCAACGCTGTAGCGCCGCACGACACAGCAACCCTCTAACGACGCCGTTTCTTCAGCAGAACCCCGCCCGATTCTCCGGCCAACCCCCTGTCTTCCGGCCAGACAGGCTGTTCCGGCTTTCTATTGTGACGAGCCATCTTCCCGTATTTTTCGTTTTGTGCGCGGAGCGTGAAGCCTGTTGCGAATTCATGCTATGTTAGCAACCAAGCAAGCGCTAGGTTGTGTGCAATGGATGAACGAAAGGAGGCCCTGTGAGCGCCCTGAACTATTTCAATGAAACCCACCAGATGGTGCGCGATACCGTCCGCAAATTCGTCGAACGGGAAATTCTCCCGGACGTGGATGACTGGGAAGAAGCCGGGGAGTTTCCCCGTGAGTTGTACAAGACGGCGGCGGACGCAGGCATTCTCGGCATTAATGCCCCGGAGGAATTTGGCGGAACAGGCGAAGACGTCTTCATGAAGATCGCTGCCTGTGAAGAGCTGGTGCGTTGTTCTTCGGGTGGGCTGTGCGCAAGCCTTGGTTCCCTGGATATCGGTCTGCCGCCGGTTTGGAAGTGGGGTAGTGAAGCCATGAAGCAGCGGGTTATTCCTGAGGTGATCAGTGGTGACAAAATCTCTGCTCTGGCCATCACGGAACCCAATGGGGGCTCTGACGTGGCGAACCTGCAAACCCGTGCCGTGCGAGAGGGGGATCATTATGTGGTGAACGGGGCCAAGACTTTCATCACCAGCGGTGTACGGGCGGATTATTACACCGTGGCGGTGCGTACCGGTGACAAGGGGTATGGCGGCATCAGCCTGCTGTTGATCGAGAAGGGCACGCCGGGGTTTACCGTGGGCCGTAAGCTGAAAAAAATGGGTTGGTGGGCATCGGATACCGCTGAGTTGTTTTTCGAAGATTGCCGGGTGCCAGTGGAAAACCTGATCGGACCGGAGAACGGTGGCTTCTATTGCATCATGAGCAACTTCCAGATGGAGCGTTTGATTCTGGCGGTGACGGCAAACAGCACCGCCCAATTGGCGCTGGATGAAGCCATGAAGTATGTGAAGGAGCGGGAAGCTTTTGGACGTCCTCTTGCCGGCTTCCAGGTGACTCGCCACAAGCTGGCGGAAATGGCGACGGATGTGAAAGCCAGCACCGAGTTTACCTATCGTGTGGCCGCAAAGATTGCAGCCGGTGAAAACTGTGTGCTGGATGTGTCTATGGCGAAGAATGTGGCAACCCGCTGCGCGGATCGGGTGACTTATGACGCGGTGCAGTTATTTGGTGGCAGCGGTTACATGCGCGGCACGGTGGTCGAACGTTTGTTCCGCGACAACCGCATTCTGTCCATCGGCGGTGGCACCCATGAAATCATGAACGAAGTGATTGCCAAACAAATGGGGCTTTAAGAGACGCGACACGCTGCATGCTGCACGCAACAGCGCGGACCGAGAGTGTCGCAATCTGAAACGAAAGAGGCCGCGCCCATGAGTTTGGGCGCGGCCTCTTTGTTGTAAGCGAGCCTTGCGTGATGCATGCAGCGTGGAGCGTCTCCCTTTAAGTACACTCCGCCCGTGCCGGTGCCATTTTGCAGCGCACCTTGCGCAACAGAGTCAGCATAGCCGGGTCGTAGTAACCTTCGTCACGAAGCTGGTTGCGGGCTTCCTGCATCATCACTTCGTACTCGGCCTTGTCGGCATCGGGGATTTCTACCCACCAACGCTTGTCCACGTGCTGAGCTTCTTTGTCCAGCTGATCGGTGATGCGGTGCAGGTTGTTGTAGAAATACTCACGGGATTTTTGCGCCATGTCTGCCGGGAACTTGTCTTTCTTGGCGATCAGCTGAATGGTCAACTGGGCCAGCGGATAATTGATGATGCCACCGTCCGGGCTCAGGCCCTTGTAGAGTTCCAGCGCGTTGTAGGCAACCAGTGGCGCAGCGATCACGTCTACCACCCCATTGTTGAACTTGGTGGAGAAATTGGTGATGTCCGAGGCAACCGGAGTAGCGCCGACCTGGGAAACCAGCTTGGCCTGGGTTTCATCATATTCCAGCACGGCGACTTTCTTGCCGGCCGCTTTGGCCAGGGAATTCACCTGGCGATCGTTAACGAATACATACGCAGCACCGGCAGGCGCAATCCCCATGATCTGGTAGGAGCCCTGTGACAGTTTGTCTGCGCTCTGTGGGTGAGAGAGCACCTGAAGGACCACTTTCATGTGATCCATGGAGGGGATGGCGCCAATGGAATCCACAGTGCCGGCGTATTTGTTGAACGCCCGGCCGCGGATACCGGTAATCAAGGAGGCATCACACACACCGGCTTTCAGGTCCTCAGCAGCAATAGCTTCGTTGGTGTAGGGCACCAGCTCGGTTTCCAGGCCCCAGTCCAGTGCGGCGGCTTTCCAGTCTTTCATGGCGCCCATGACCGGGCCCACATTGCCGACAATATCAAATACACAAATTTTGCGTTTAATGGTGTCTGCCTGTGCGCTGAAAGGTACGGATAGCGCATAAAAGGCCAGAACGGAGGTAAACAGCTTCTTCATCAGTGTGTCCCTGCTTGTTATTACTGGTATTTCTGCTGATGAGCAGTCTTTCGATACTAGAGAGGTCAACCGTCAACGCAATGCCTTTGATGTGCTATTCAAGGGCATTCGGGTCAATCAGGGTTGTTGCTGGGCACGGTGTTGCGACGAACTTCACCTGGGGTGCATCCGGTCCAGTTTCGGTAAGCTTTGCTAAAGCTGGATTGGTCACTGTAGCCCAGCAAACCGGCAATCTTTTCCAGAGGCATGCACGTTTCTTGTAAATATCGAGTCGCAAACGTTTCCCGTACTTTGTTGCGAATGCCACTAAAGGCTGTGCCTGCCAAGGATAGATGACGGCGTAATGAACGGGGACTCATATCCAGCTTTTCGGCAATGATTTCCAGTGAGCTGTTACGGCCGGGCTCATTCATTATTTCTTGGCGCACCAGGTTTACGACCCTGAGGCTGTCGTTGCTATCCAGTTGTTTTCGGGAGCGGGCGGTGGCTAGGAAGTTAGCCATGCTGGCGTCATCGATTCGCGGCTGATGAGGTGATAGCGACATGACAATACGAGTGGTGGGGCGGTTAAAGTGAACGGAGACATCTTCAGCCAGCTTATTCCATCCTAAGGATTTATCTGGACAGGGAAAATCGCATTCGAAAGTGAAGTCTCGGCAGATCATCGTTGAGAGTGAATAAATACTGCCCATGTAAATGCTGGTGATGGTCGGTCTGAGTTCTTCAAATTCCCAGTTGTCACGCAGGTCAATGGTGATGGTGTCACCATTACACTGAATATCCATATCCATAAGGGGAACGGAAACCTGAAGATACTGGATCACCATTCTTGCAAGTTTGCGTGGGTCTTGCTGTTTAAGTAGGGCAAAGCCAAAAATGCCGTGGCCGTGAAGATCAAGCTGCTGACCAAATCGAAAACCTGCGGTGACATCGTTAAGTAAAATGCTGGCTTTGCGGAGAACGTGGCAAATTTGTCGAATGGTTATGTAGCTATCGGGATCGTTCAGGGTTTCTAAGTCGAGGCCGGAATTTTCAAGCACTGCCGTGCCAGTTATTCCGTGTGTTTGTACAAATCGTAAATAGCGCCGACCGTAATGAGTGGAAACGAGAGGAACGTCTAGAGCGCGTCCCTGATTTTTCATTGTTTCATTTTTCGGTTAACTGCAGGGCAGGTGGTGCAAAATTGCATAGAGGGGGATCACAAAAATACACCTTCCCCCATAAGAAAAATAGATTTTGCCATTTTTAACAAAAAAATGGCCGTTTTTACTATTAAGCCGGTGAGCATTGCTGGCCATGATTGCGCCCGCCTTAACAGCAAGAATAAACAGGGGGGGTAGTAATGCAAAAGGAAAAAAGTCACAGATTGAAAGCGCGTTATGTTCCTATTTCAAAAGTATCAGTGCCTATGGTGCGAAGAATGTATGAGGTTTATTCCGGTTACTACGACAATGTTGGTCTTGAACTGTTTTGTGATGACATGTCCGAAAAAAGTGGCGTGTTGTTGGTCGAAGATAAAAGATCAAAACGCATTGTTGGTTTCTCTACTATGAAAACCTTGCACCTTAGTACTGGAAATAAAACGGTAAAAGGTGTTTTCAGTGGAGATACGATTATTGAGCAGGAATATTGGGGTAGTAAGGCTCTCCAGGTTGCATTTTTCCTTCGTCTTATTCGCGAAAAATTACGCCACCCGTTTCGGCCCATGTTCTGGTTGTTAATCTCCAAGGGTTATAAAACTTATCTTTTAATGGCAAATAATTTTTATAATTACTACCCGAAGACTGATGCGCACTGTGAAAAACTCGAAGGTTTAGTAGACAACTATTGCGATCAGCTTTTCAAGCCGTATTACTGTTCAGAAAAAAGAATTCTTGATTTTGGTGAGGGGTATACTCATCTCAAGTCTAACGTGGCGACTATTTCTGATGAAATGCGCACGCAGAATGAAAAAATTCTCTTTTTTGAAAAAAGAAATCCTTCCTGGGAACGTGGTACGGAATTGCCCTGTATCGGCGAAGTAAGTTACTCCCTTATCTTTAGATATCCCTTTGATCTTTTGCGTAAACTGCGAAGAAAGAGCCGCCAAACCTCTATCTCAGCCATGCCGGCCAATAACTAGAAAGGGATAACAATGTTCGGGCATAGATTATTAAAGCTGGCAACAGGTGCTGGGGAGCGTCGTTTTGCATCTTCACGCCAATCCATGGAGCAGGTTCAGCGAGAAAATCTTTCACGTATTCTCAGTCAGGTAGCAGGAATGCCTATGAGTGAGATTGCGGGACTGCAGGCGAACATGAGTTGGGAGCGGTTTACCTCAACTCAGCCGGTGACGGACTATGACCATTGGCGTGAAGGGATTGATGCTCAGCGTACGCTTGGAAAAGAGGGGTTGAGTCGATCACCGGTTAGCCGGTTTCAGCCAACAAGCGGCTCTACTTCTGCTATTAAATGGGTTCCTTACACCAAGCAATTTCTTGGTGAGTTGGATAATGCGATTAGCCCTTGGGTTGTGGATCTATACAAGCAGTTTCCAGGACTGTTGAAAGGGCGTCATTATTGGTCAATGTCATGGGTGCCCACCGCTCTGAGGGAAAGCATGAGCGAGGAAATCAATGACGATTTGCAGCTTATGTCCCTGGGCAAACGGCTCTTGGCCGGTGCCACGCAATCGGTTCCTCAGCAGGTTTCTCTGGCTCGCACTTCTGATGACTCTCTGTTTGCGACTCTCGCTTGGTTGGCAGCGGATCCGTCGCTTTCCATGATGTCGATCTGGAGTCCAACATTTGGGTTGGGTATGCTCAAGGACATGGTTCGTTGGCGTGATGAGCTGGCGGACGTGCTTGCCACAGGGCATTGGGGGCAGCGTATGGCAGGTGTGAAAAGTGCCGTTTGTCCAAGATCACCCAGAGCTGCGGCCATGCTGCGCGAATGGGATGGTGCTTTGAGCCCTGAGTTCTTTTCTGCCCTTTGGCCGTCATTGACGCTGGTCAGTGCTTGGGATACCGCCGCATCAGGCCCCTGGGCCAAACAGCTTCATGCGCTTCTTCCTCACGCTAATTTTCAGGGCAAGGGTCTGTGGGCCACAGAAGGGGTGGTGACAATTCCTTATCAAGGACAGCACACGCTGGCCTATCGCAGCCATGCCTATGAATTTCAGAACCCGGAGGACGGGTCTGTGTACGCACCCTGGGAGCTGGAACCGGGTCAGGAAGTGATGCCGTTGTTGACTACCGGTAGTGGTCTCCTGCGTTATCGTTTGAAAGATCTGGTGAGGGTAGATGGTTTCAATCAGGGAGTACCAGTGCTTACCTTTCTGGGGCGAGCAGGAACAACCGATCTGGTTGGAGAAAAACTCACGGCTCCTGTATTGGATATGGCTATTGCGTCGTTGTCGTTACCTCGCGCAATAACACCGGTATGTACTGTGGCTGTTGATGATACAGGGCAGGGAAAACCGGGTTATCTGCTGCTGCTGGAAGGTCAACGGGAGCAAGATGACACTATTGGCATCAAAGTAGAAAACCAACTGCAGCAGCATTTTCATTACCAGTTGGCCAGAAATCTTGGCCAGTTGGAGCCGCTGCGATGTGTTGTGCACCCGGCGATGCGTGAGCGTTACCTGCAACAATGCCGTCAACGCGGAATGATCGAAGGCAATATCAAGATGGAGTCGCTGCAATATTGGCCGGGTCAGTTGCCTTCATGGCTATCTGCTATGGCGCCAGAAACCGTTATGCCTAACAAGGAAGCGGTATCTTGAGCTACCAGATTCGACCTGCTTGCGATGCAGACAATGCTGCCATTTTGGCTTTATTGCAGGGGACACCCCAACAGGGCGTAATTACTCTTAATTTTGAGCGTCAGCCGGATTACTTCCGTGGTGCCCGGGTTACCTGTGAGCAACCGGATGTATGGGTGGCAGCCCCTCGCAATGCTGAAGGAACAGTGGGAGCAGTTTATAACGTAGGTTGGCGCAATCAATGGATCAATGGGCAGGTGCGCTCCATTCGTTATGCCCATGATTTGCGTATCGCACCGGAGTTTCGTAACGGCATGATGCTGCATCGAATGTTCCGCCACCTTCGCAAGCAGTTAGCGGCGGGAGAGTGGATGCAGACAACGGTGCTTAGCGGCAATCAGGCATCCCTATCAACAGTAGCAAGTGGTCGTGCGGGGCTGCCAGTGTATTACCCGGCGGGAACCATTGAGACAAGCATGCTCTATACCCGGTCTCGGCGGTCCAGGCAGCCCGCCGATGTGTTGATTAGACAGAGTACTGTTGACGATTTGCCAATAATCGCCGCGTTTTTGAAAAAAGTGGGCCAACAAAAACAATTTTTCCCAAGCTGGGATTTGAGTCGGCTCGAAGAAGATGATTATTGCTACGGCCTTAGCCCCAATGATTTTCTAGGTTTATGGGTTGAAGGACAGCTTAAGGGTGTACTGGGCTTCTGGGATCAGAAAGCCATTAAGCAGACGCGAGTACTGGGATATAACCGTGGTATGGGGTTGCTGCGCCCCTTATACAATGCCCACAGCATGTTGCGTGGCGGAATGCGATTACCGCCTCCTGGGGGGGTGTTGTCTTACCTGACCCTACACAGTGTGGCGGTTGAAAACGACGATCCGGAATTGCTGCGCTTGCTGTTGGATTATGCTGTTGGTTATTTTCACGCTCAGTACGATGCCCTCGTTTGCGGATTTTTCTCCAATGACCCCTTGGCGCGGGTGGCTAGAAAATACCGTAGACAGTTGTTGCGAAGCGAACACTTTTTGGTGAGCTTCGATGGCGATCCCCGCGAACAGCTAGACAGTCACCGGCCTTGGTATGTGGAGGTTGCGCGACTGTGACAGCGACGTCGACAGATTATATCGGCATGTGGTATCGCGCCCGCGCCGTATTGGGTATTGATGATCGTATCGAATTTATTTTCATCGATCCGCGTAGTGGTGAACGCGATACCGTCGCCCTGCGTCATCGGGACCATGATGGCGTGGGCGGTATTGCCCAGGCCCTGAAACAACGCGGGGTGGCACAACCTCCCATGCCGCTGAGCCGCCAGAAGCAGGCACCGCGTTGGTGGCAGCGTTGGCAACGGTTGCCGGACGACCTGCCTGCGCGTGAACCGGTGTGGCGCCATTGGCAGGAGTCCCCTGGACAAGCCGAATCTGAAGAAGTCGAAGACAGCCCGGTCTGCGTGCAATGGTTGAATCCGGCGCAGACCCGCGCGCTGTATCATCGGGCTCACCAGAACAAGGTGTCGGTGAACAGCTTGTTATTATTGGCGTTGCATCGGGCGGTCTGCGACACCTTGATGCTGCACGGTATTGCCGGTAGCTGGTGCTTTCCGGTGAACATGCGCGGTGTTGTGCCCATGCTGCGTGCGGATATGAACCTGTCCAGCGCGTTCTATCTTACCGTGGACCATGAGGACAAGGCCGCCAGGCTGGACCGTTCCGTGCGTGGCTACCTCAAGGCCAATGTGCACTGGCGGTATTGGCATCTGGCGCGTATTGGGCGTTTGATCGGCCAGCGGGGCGTGAACTGGTTGTGCGGGCGCCTGCAGAAAGGCACCCGGTACTGCGGGTCTTTTTCCAGCCTGGGTGAATGGGAGATCGATTTTGCCTCCGCAGGGATGCGGGAAGATACCGTGTTTGCCTGCTGTGGTCCGGGCAGCCCGAGCCATCCAGTTGCCAACGGTGTGATTGTGGTAAATGGCTGCATGAGTCTGTCCCTGAAAGTGCACTCATCCCTGGGCGCGCCGCAAGCCACGGTGCGCCAGTGCTTACAACGCTGGGTTAACGGGCTGGGAGTGGTTGAATGAAGTTGCCTGCTGGTTTGCGTTCCCTCAGCTTGCGAACACTGGTGGCATTGCTGGCCAGCCTGGCCATGGCGATGGCCGTTTTTTCGCTTTATCTGGTGCCACCGGCGCCGCCGCCGGCCAAGGCTCAGGATAGTGTGTTGGCCCTCAATACCATGACTGTGGACTGGCAGGATGTGGTGATCCCGGTGTATAGCCAAGGGCAGGCCACGGCGCGCCATGATCTGCCCTTGAGTCTGGAGGTCTCCGGGCGAATCCAGGAAGTGGCGCCGGCGTTTGCCGATGGTGGGCGAGTGGCTGCGGGCGATGTGTTGCTCAAGCTGGACCCGGAGCCCTTTGCGCTGGAGGTAACCTCACGTCAGAACAGCGTCCATGCGGCGCGCCTGCACCTGGCTCAGACCCGGGCCAAGGCCCGGGTGTCAGGGGCTTCCGGGCGCTCATCGGCGTTGGGCCGGTTCGAGCCGCAGCTGGATGAAGCGTTGAGCAGGCTGAGTGCCGCCCGTGCCAGCCTGCGTCAGGCGGAGCGTAACCAGGAACAGACCGAATTGCTGGCGCCGATCAGCGGGCGCCTGAAAGCCGTGCAGGTGATGGCAGGGCAACACGTGCAGGCGGGCAGCAAGTTGGCCCAGTTGTACCAGGAAGATCAGGTGGAAATTCGCCTGCCGGTCCGTGATGAGTGGCTTGGCTTGCTGGGTATCGTGCCTGGCGATGACAGCACACTGGAGGCGGTGAGTGTGATCCTGACCGGCCGTTTCGCCGGCCGGGAGGGGCACTGGGAAGGCAAGGTGGTGCGCCGTGAAGGGGGGCTGAACCGCAACCAGATGATGTACCTGATCGTGCAGGTCACCAATGACGGCCAATCATTGCCGTTGGAGCCCGGTGTACTGGTGCAGGCGGAACTGCGCGGTGTGGCAACGCCGGCGGTGGCGGTGTTGCCCCGTTCTGCCCAGGCAGGGGATCAGTCCGTCTGGGTGCTGGACGAGGACCAGCGTCTGCGTCGTCAGTCGGTGGCGATACTGCATCAGGACAGTGACAACCTCTACCTCCACGATGGAGTCAACAGCGAGACCTCGGTGGTGTTGGCCGGGGATCTGCAATTGCTGGAAGGCATGCGGATCGATCCGCGCCCGGCTCAGCCCGGCCTGGCCCATAACAGCGGGAACAGCGAGGGACATCCATGAATCGTTCCATTGCCTGGTTCGCCAGAAATGGGGCGGTTGCCAACCTGTTGATGATGACCCTGCTGGTGGCCGGGCTGCTGGCTATTCCTCATACCCGTCAGGAAACCCTGCCCAATGTGCCGCTGGACCGCATCGGCATTTATGTGACGTATCCCCAGGCCACCCCGCAAACCGTGGAATCGCTCGTGTGTACCCCGGTGGAAACCGCGGTGGACGATGTGGAGGGCGGCACTGAGCTGATCAGCGAATCCCGCGAGGGGTTATGCAGCGTTCAGCTGGATGTGCTGGAAGGGCATGATACTGGCGATGTACTGGAGCAGATCCGCACGCGCCTGGATGCTCTGGATAACCTGCCGTCGGGGGCCGCGCGCCCGCGAGTGCAGGAGTTGATTGTGCGTAACCGGGTGGTGAGGTTGCTGCTCAGCGGCTCCCTGTCCCGTACGGATTTGTACCAGCTGGGCAACCGGGTTCGGCGGCAGCTGCTCAACTACGATGCTATTTCCAGCGTGGATATTGAAAACCTGCCGGAACGGGAAATGGCGCTGCTGGTCTCCCGCGATGACCTGTATCGCTACGAGTTGACGCTGGATGGGATTGCGGCTGCAGCCAGCCAGAGCGTGCAGCGCATCGCCGGCGGTGTGCTGCGTAGCGACAAGGGAGACTGGCTGCTGCAGACCGGCGAGCAACCCGGTGATGCCCGCGCTTATGAGCAACTGGTAATCCGCCAGTCGGAGCAGGGGGACTTGTTGACCCTGGGCGATGTGGCCCAGGTGCAGGACGGTTTTTCCCGAGACACCCAGGCCGCCTGGCTGGATGGCAAACCGGCGGTGGCATTGGATGTGTACCGAGTTGGTGATCAGAACGTGCTGGATGTGGCCGGAGCTGTGCGTGACTACCTGGCAGAGGCAGATCTGCCTCCCGGTGTCGGGTTACAGGTGTGGAGCGACGATGCTCGCCAGTTCAGTGAGCGCTCAAACCTGCTCTGGCGTAACGCCTTGCAAGGGCTGGTACTGCTGACATTGATGCTGGCCGTCTTCCTTACGTTGCGGTTAGCCGGCTGGGTGGCACTGGGGATTCCCGTGTGCATGCTCGGTGCCTGCGCCATGCTGCCGTTGCTGGGCGAGTCCTTTAACACTATCTCTTTGTTCGCCTTTATTCTGGTACTGGGGATTGTGGTGGATGATGCGGTGATTGTGGGCGAAAGCATTGATCACCAACGCCGCCAGGGGCTGACCGGGGGGCAAGCGGCTATCCGTGGGGCACAACGGGTGGCGAAACCGATTTTGTTTGCGGTCATGACCACGCTTTTTGCCTTTGCCCCCTTGCTGTTCCTGCCGGGGCCGGAAGGGGCATTGATGCGGGTTATCCCTATCGTCTCGATGACCATCCTTTTGTTGTCACTGGTGGAGTCCCTGTGGATTCTGCCGGCCCACCTGAGCCACGATCGCCCGGCACGGGGGCTGTGGCTGAAATCCGAACAACTGGCCACGCGCCTTAACGATGGTCTGGAGCGCTGGCTGGACCGGCGTGCCCGGCCTATTTTGCAACGCTGCTTGCACTGGCGTTATGTGTTGGTGGTGGTATTCGTGGGCCTGTTTATTTTCTGCTGTGCGTTGGTTAACAGCGGTTGGTTGACCATGGTGTTGTTCTCCCGGGTGGAAGGAGACCGGGTGATGGCAGAAGTGGTGTTCCCGCAGGGCACTGGTGATCTTCGTCTGGCACGGGAAGTCAGGGAGCTGGAAGATTCCGCCCAGGCGCTGGCTCGCCAATTGGCGGCCGCCGCCGGTGATGATGGTGCGGAGAATGGCGATAGTGTTGAGAATGTTGAGAGCGACGCACCGATCCGTATAGATTCGGTGTTTGCCGAGCAGGGGGTGCGCCAGAAAACCTCCAACGCTAGTGATCCCGGTGCGCGATATCGGGTTCGGGTTACCCTGGCGATTAGCGGTGATACCAGCGTCATGCCACCCCGGGAAATCGCACGGCGGTGGCGCGATCAGCACGGGGTGATCGCCGATGCGCTGTCGGTGAAATTCCATGCCAGCCTGATGCAGGTAAAACCGGATATTCATATCAATCTGTTCCACCCGGACCTGACGACGCTACAGCGGATGAGCGAGCAGGCGGCGTTGGCGTTGGCGCGCATGGACGGAGTCCATGAGGTAGCCAATAATCTGCATGCCCAGCGAACCATTGTAGATATCAACTTGCGTGAAGAAGGGGAGCGAGCCGGTTTGCGGGCCGAACAAGTGGGGGCGCAGGTGCGCAATGCGTTCCACGGCATTGAGCTGGATCGCTGGTTTGAACAGGACCAGGAGGTGCCGGTGATGCTGCGGCTGGCTCAGGCCGACAGTCGCCAGATTACCGATCTGGAGCGAATGCCGGTGCAATTGGCGGACGGTGAAATGACCGTGCTCGCAGCCGTGGCCTCGCTATCGCGTCGGCAGGCGCCGGCCATGATTAGCCACTATGACGGTCGTCGCAGTGCCACGGTGAGTGCCTTTGTGGATGAACACACCACGTCTCCGGCTCTGGTCATGGCAGAGTTGCGCAGGGCGCTGCTGGATCCGATGATGGCAGCGGACGATAACGCCGGCTGGACGGTGGCGGGAAAGCAGGCGGCGATCAAGGATTTCCTGTCACACTTGTCGATCAGTTATTTGATTGCACTGGCGGCGATTTTCTTCTTGCTCACCATTCTGTTCGGCGGTTATGGCCAACCCCTGCTGGTGATGGCGGCGATTCCGTTTGGGCTGGTGGGGGCCTTTATGGGGCACTTTCTGCTGGGTTACAGCGTGACACTGTGGTCGCTGGTGGGAATCATCGCGGTGAGTGGCGTGGTGGTGAATGACAACCTAGTGTTGCTCGATGCCATCAACGACCTCCGGGAAAAAGGTGCATCGTTACGGGAGGCGGTGATCGACGGCGTGAGTGGACGGTTACGGCCGGTGATGTTGACGTCGATCACCACCTTTGCCGGTGTCGCACCGCTGATGCTGGAAACCAGCGTTCAAGCCCGCTTCCTGATTCCCATGGCTGTCTCGCTGGCTTTCGGGGTGCTGTTTGCCACCTTGGTGAGCCTGCTGCTGGTGCCTGGTTTGTTGGTAGTATCCAGTGATGTGAAGGGGCTGGTCACGCGCTGGCTGGCCCGCTGGCGAGCGCCGCAGGCATCAGAACAGGATACCGTGGAGATGGCCTATGAACATGGCCGTTTGTATGCCGGTTGGGGAGGCGCCAACCCGTATCACGATGCCGTGCTGGGCTCCGCCTGGGAGGCGGGCCGGCAGGATTACATGCAAGGCCAGGCAGGCGTGCAGTGATGCAGGTTTCTGGCGGGGCTTTGTGCGTCAGGCTTTTGGCGTCAGCCGTCCAGCAAACCCTATAAACGAAAGAGGCCGCACCCCAAACAGGGGCGCGGCCTCTTCGTTAACAGCAAGCTTTGCGGTTGTACGGTTGTTGCGTGCCGCGTGAAGCCTGTTGCGTCGCTCTTTACGCCTTACCCTGATTGGCCACCGCTTCAGCCGCTTTCGCGGCCGCTTCTGCGTCGCCCAGGTAGTAGTTCTTGATGGGCTTCAGGTTGTCGTCCAGCTCGTAGACCATCGGTACGCCGGTGGGGATGTTGAGCTTGACGATTTCCTCGTCGGAAATGTCACCCAGGTATTTCACCAGCGCGCGCAGGCTGTTGCCGTGGGCGCAGATCAATACCTGTTTGCCCGCTTCGATTTGCGGCTTGATGTCGCTTTCGAAGTAAGGGACGAAGCGATCGACCGTGTCTTTCAGGCTCTCTGACAGGGGAATCTGCGCTTCGCTCAGGTTCTTGTACACCCGGAAGTTGCCGGCGTAGCGTTCGTCGTCCCGCTCCATTTTCGGCGGTGGTGTGTCGTAGCTACGACGCCAGATATGGACCTGGTCATCCCCGTACTTGGCGGCCGTTTCCGCCTTGTTCAGGCCCTGCAAGGCACCGTAGTGGCGCTCGTTCAGGCGATAGTCGCGGATCACCGGGATCCACATCTGGTCCATGTTGTCCAGAATGCTCCACAGGGTGCGCACGGCACGCTTGAGCACTGAGGTGTAAGCCACATCGAACTCAAAGCCGGCTTCCTTCAGCAGCTCGCCTGCGGTGCGGGCTTCCTCGCGGCCTTGCTCGGTCAGATCCACGTCTTTCCAGCCGGTGAAGCGGTTTTCCTTGTTCCATACGCTCTGGCCGTGGCGGACCAGTACCAGTTTCGTGCTCATTAGCGTCATTCCTGTGCGATTTCAATGCGGCGCAAAGAGTAGCAGAAATGCGCCGGGAAATTGAGCGCCACAGCCCGTATAATCGTCGCAAATTCTGTTGCCGCTGCCGGCAAGGCCTATCCTGTGTATTTTTTTGCAGGCTATTTTGCCCTTTTCATGCGCAGCGATGACCTGTGAAAGCCGCTTCAAGGGCTTTTCCATTCCCGGATAAGGCGAAAACATGGCGTATCTTTGGTGCGAGGACAATCAGGCAATCAGTGAATGGCAAGGTGGGCTGACGGCGGGGACCCCGCTCTATCTGGACACGGAATTCATGCGCGAGCGTACCTTCTGGCCGCAATTGGCGCTGGTGCAGGTACACGACGGTGAACAAATTCGCCTGATTGATACCACCCGGGTGGATGGCCCCACGCTGTCTCCGGTATTTCAGCAGCACACCTTGGTCATGCATGCCTGCTCGGAAGATCTGGAAGCCATTGCCACCTTTACCGGCCAATACCCGGCCGCCATCGAAGATACCCAGATTGCCGCGGCACTGAGCGGGGAAGACATGCAGTGGGGCTACCAGAAAGTGGTACAGATGCTGCTGGGTGTCGATTTGCCCAAAGGTGCGACGCGCACCAACTGGCTGAAACGGCCATTGAGCGACGAGCAGCTTCACTACGCCGAAGATGATGTGAAATACCTGCCGGAAGTGGCGGCGCTCCTTGCCGAGCGGCTGGACAAGCTGGGGCGCCGGGCCTGGTGGCAGGAAGAGTGCGAACGTTTGTTGAACCAGGCTCGCAGTGTCACGCCTGCCGAGGATGCTTGGCGCAACGTGAAGGGGGCGGGTCTGCTGCAGGGGGAAAGCCTGGCGGTGCTGGCGGCACTGACACCCTGGCGAGACCAGATGGCCCGGGAGCGGAACCTGCCAAAGAGTTTCGTGCTCAAAGATGCCCAGCTACTGGACCTGGCCCGGGCCAGTCGCAGTGACCGGGGCTTGCTGGCGGATCTGGGCTTTCATCCCAAGCAAATTCGTCGCGATGGTGATGCCTTGCTGGCGTTGATGGAAGAGGGCCGCCGGCAGACTCCGCCGGACCCGTTGCCGGGCCCGCCGGATGCGGCCCAGAAGAAACTCGCCAAGACCCTGCGCAACCGGGTAGGCGTGATTGCCGAAGAGATGGACATGAAGCCGGATGTATTGATGCGCCGGCGTTGGCTGGAAGCCCTTATTCGTCACCCGGACCGGGTGCCGGAGCCGTTGACCGGGTGGCGCCATGACATCGTCACCCAACCCCTGCTGGAGTTACTGTAGTGAGTGAGGGCGTGTTGAAAGGCAAGCTGTTTTGTTCGATCTACAAGAGCCGCCGCAAAAGCGGTATGTATTTGTATGTGGATCGTCAGAAGGGTCTGAAAGAGGTGCCAGAAATACTGATGGGGCAATTTGGCCATGCTGAACATGTGACCGACATGATCCTTAACCCGGAGCGGCCTTTGGCCCGGGCGGATGTGGAGCAGGTCATGGGTAAAATCCGCGAGCAGGGCTTTTATCTGCAGATGCCGCCGCCGCCGGATGAAGACCTGTTCATGGCCGATGGCCATCCGGACAAACCGGCCGGACGTGATGCCTGACGTGACCCTGCCACTGCGTGCGCAGTTCTGGACCCTGCCGTTGGGTGAGCTCAATGCCCGCGAGTGGGAGGCGCTGTGCGATGGTTGTGGCCGTTGTTGTCTGGTCAAACTGGAAGATGAAGATAGCGGCGAGTTGGCGTTTACCAATCTGGCCTGCCGCTTTCTGGATAGCAAAAAATGTCAGTGCCGGGTATATCCGGAGCGTTTTCAGCGGGTTCCTGACTGTATTCAAGTGACTGAAGCCATTGCCCGGGATACGGACTGGCTGCCGTCCACTTGTGCGTATCGTTTGCGTGCCCATGGCCAACCATTGCCCGGCTGGCACCCGCTGCTCAGCGAAAATGCGGGCAGCGTGAAACAGGCAGGTATAAGCGTGGCCGGCCGAGTGGTGTCCGAGCAGCTTGTGCCGGAAGACGATTGGGAAGAGCATATTGTTCACTGGATCGACTGAATGCAGGTGAGTGCCTGGCAGTGGGTTCAATCACACGTGTAGGAGAAGTTGTGACAACACAAGCATATTTATGGGGCTGGTTTGCCTACCTGATCGGCAGCGTCGGCGTATTGTTTGTCTGGTGGTGGCTGACACGCCCGCTGTCACGGTGGGGCAAAGTGCCACTGCGCACCGTGTTGACGGCTCTGTTGCTGACCCCCTGGTCTGTTTCCCCGCAACATGACGAATGGGCACCGGCCTGGGTGGTCAGCCTGTTTGATGGGCTTGCGCAGGAAGACGTGAGCCTGTGGCGCGCTGGTGGGCCGCTATTGGCCATGCTGGTGGTGGCATTGGTGGTGGCAGCATTTGAACTGTGGCGGCAGCGGCGCAAACAAGCGGCCATGCCGGTTCAGCAATGAGCCAGTGTATTTTCTGCCAGATCCAGGCGGGCACGTTGCCCGCCAGCGTGGTTTACGAAGATGAGCAGGCCATGGTGATTCTGGATCTTTTCCCGATCCGTGAAGCCCATTGCCTGGTCATTCCGCGTGAGCACGCGCCTCTGCTGGAAGGGCTGGACGCTGCGGTGACACACCACTTGATGGATCTGGCGCGGCGGACCATTGTCGCCCAGAAGCGGGCCGGCCTTGCAGTAAAGGCGCACAACGTGGTGGTCAACGATGGCCGTGAGGCCAATCAGCATGTGCCCCATGTGCACGTGCACGTGATTCCTCGTCGCGGCGGCGATACGCTGGTAACGGCGCTGACCTGGGCAACCCGCCTACTCAATGTCTTCGGCATGGCGAAACGACGCAAGCGCCTGGATCGGCTGGCAGGCCTGCTGTCTGAGCACTTCCCCGACAGTGCCTGACGCTCGCTTGCGTGCCGCTTAATGGGTGCGCGGCTTTCGCCAGGCGCGCACCCGTAGCGGCCAGTGCACGGTGCGTGTCTGTGGCCCCCATTGTGTTCGCAGCGCCGCACTGAAGGGTGCCAGCGGACTCTGGCCTGCTCTGGCTGCGTGTACCAGCGCGGACCAGGTATCCAGATAACCGATAAACGTCTCCACGGACCATTCCCGTTTTATGGTGGTCTCCGCAAAGTGCAGAGCTGGCCAATGCAGCTGTGCCTTGGGGTAGCCCTCCACCACATCGGCGCGTTCCGCCGGCCACCATGGGCCCAGTGGGCCATCATGGAATGCCTTCACCAGACCTTCCAGACCTTCCACATCGCACAGGCCATAACTGATAAGGGCCAGTACCCCGCCGGATTTCAGAACCCGCTCAGCCTCGGCAAAGAAGGCGGTTTTGTCGAACCAGTGAAATGCCTGGGCAACGGTGATCAGGTCCACACAGGTATTTGGCAAGGGAAGCTGATGGGCCTGCGTTGCCAGAAAGCTTGTGGCTGAGGCTGGCGCACCCTGAAGTTGCGGAAGGCTGATATCAGTGCCGATCACATGCTGGAAGTGGGGTTCCAGGCCGCGGCTGGCCTGGCCGCTGCCACAGCCCACATCCACAGCAAGATGGGCGGCAGGGCTTTGGGCGCTGAGCCATTCAAAAAGCGCATCGGGGTAGGTGGGACGAAACTGCTGATAGTGCTGGCCGCGTTGAAACAGGCTGTCAGTCACTGAAGTAACCGGTGGTATCAAAATGCGCTGCCCACAGGCGCCCGTCGGCCCGTTCCAGGTCCAGGGCGACACCGGCCAGCAAATGGCCTTCCGGGGCTGCGCACCAGGCAATGGTGCCGTAAAGGTGGTAGGTGCCGTGCTTTTCCAGCAGGGCTACCCAGAGCTCAACATCCGTATTGGGCTTGATCGGCGCAGGCAGCTCCACGCTGATTCCGGCGAGGGAAATATCGTGGGTGGTCAGATACAGGCGATCTTCCGGCGCCACGGCATCCGATCCGGCGGGCAGCAAGGTAAGAGACAGGTTCTCTTCACGGCTGATCCGGGGGTGGCGTCGGTTGTCCATTGCTGTAGCCATATGACTTACCCGTAAATCATTCTGTCAACAACGTAAGCGGCGGCGGCCATGGTGGCAACCACCCCGAACAGGAACAGCAAGAACAACAGGGCGGGCTTGATCGTTTTGGGAAGCGCTTCGGTTTCGCGTGAAGCGCGGGGTTCCTGCGTTTTACTCATCAGTTATCTCCCTGACATATCCGCATACTTTACAGTATCAGTTATTCCGGGACGATAGGAAACTGGGGCCTTGCAGGGCTGGTAACTTGAGCCCTGCAAGGGTTTTTGGCAGTTTGCGACGCTGATCACCCTGTGACGTCTATTTTCTGAAATAGCCAGTGATGCAGGCTGTCAGAGAGCAGCGGCACAAAGGCAACCAGCAACAGGGCCGTGAGCATGATGGCAATGGGCAACAGGTATTTTTCGTAGCGCCGGTAGAAAGAGCCATTGATGACTTTGGCGCTTTCCTCCTCGTCATCACCGACGACACTGGCGCGTCAACAGATGACGGCAAAGATTGATGGTCGCGTCCACCGGGATGACCGGCAAAGGGAGATATGACCGCTTGGCACGCTGGCATAGGTATGGAAAGGCCGTGCCGGATGGTGCCGGAAGGGAGTGCGAAGATGTGAGGGGGCAACGTTGCTGACCTCAAAACGCAAAAAGGGCCCGAATGGGCCCTTTTTGCTGTGTCGGTTAGCGTTAGTGAACGCCGACCTGGATCTTCTGGAACAGGAACTCGTGGAGCGAGTCCGACATCAGCGGTACGTAAGAGACCAGCAGCAGCGCAGTCAGCATCACCGCGATCGGCAGCAGGAACTTCTCGTAGCGGCGGTAGAAGCTGCCACCCGGTACCTTGGCGGATTCCACTTCCTCGTCCCCGACCACTTGCCTTGTCAGCAGGTGGTTCAGTGCCACAGGGGGCGACAGATAACCCAGCTCAAAGGCCACCAGGGTGATCATCCAGAAGTGTAATGGCGCAATACCATTGTCAAAGGCAATTTGGGCAATGGTTGCGTTGACCAGAATCACCGCCCCGTAGGGGTCCATGATCATGCCGATAATCACCATGGTGACGACCAGCAGGGTCATGGCCAGCCAGATGCTCGGGAACGTCTCAGGCAGCATTTCCATGACGCCGGAACGCTCGATAATACCGCCGACACTGACCGACAGGGCCATCAGCATCAGCAGGGCGCCAATATGGCCGGTAGTCTCGTTGGTCGCAAAGCGCAATGAGCTTTCCATCTTGTCGCCCACGCCAGGCTCTGGCTGATAATGCGGATCCATATCCGGGGTTTTCACCAGATAATGAGTCACCAGGCAGGCGCCAAGGATGACATTACGCCAGAACAGTCCCCAGAACAGGCCTTCCAGTTGCTCTGCAGAGGTGCCGGTGGGAATGGCGCCGCTGTTCAGTGCTTCATTGATAATCCACAGGTTATAGCAGGAGTGGATCAGCAGTGGTACCAGGACCACGGTGAACACGTGCAGGGATTTCTGGCTCAGTTTTTCGTACGCCAGGATAGACAGCAGCATCACTGGCAGAATAATCGGTGCATAGTTTTCGTTCAGTTCCGTATCCAGCAGATCGCGGAAGAGTACGACAACCGTCCCCATGATGATCACATAGGGCAGCAGCGGGATCAGTCGTTTCAGGCTCTGGGGAACTGCTTCCGAGAACGGCGCAATACGTGCCGGGGCGGTACGGGCAAACTGGCTGTAAATGAAGAACAAGAGCAGCGACAGACCGAAGATTTTCAGGCCGGAAGTGAAGAGTTCATCGGTGGTTACACTGTTGTTCAGAGCCGCGATGATAACCACCAGCAAACAGGGGCGAAGAACCACACCCATTGAGCCGGACATGGCCGTGGCTGCCAATGCAAGTTGCTTGCGAGCGCCGGCACGAACCAGTTCGTTATAAATGGTGGCACCCGCAGCGATAACGAAGATACCGGAGGCGCCGGTGTAGGCTGTGGGCACAGCGGCAACCGCCAGAACAACGAAACACATCAGCTCTGGTGACATTTTCCAGGGGCGAAGCACGTCGAACACCAGGTGCGCCATCTTGGTCTGGCGCAGCAGCATACCAATCCAGATATACAGCGCCAGGCTCAGGAACAGTGTAGACAACTCCATCATCATGCCGAGATAGACGCTAATGCCGTGGTAGTAACCCTGGCTGATGAACTGTGCACCGGCGGTAAGACACATGAAGCTGTACAGCGGAATGGTCAACATCGCCTTGCCCCAGGTGCCGCCTTCCTCAAGGTCTTTGGGTGGGCGAATCAGCTGGTAGAGAGCGGCCAGAGACAGTAGCAGGAAGCCTGCGATCCAGAACTGGTGCAGATAGAAATGGTTAACCTGAACCCCGTCGGCCATGGCGCTGACTTCTTCGCCACGGTACAGCCAGGCTGACATGAGTAGCATGACATTGGCGGCAAGCTGCCCCACGCTGGAAACAAAGTGATCTTTTCGCGTGTGTGCCGGGCGCAGCGAAATATGATGGCGACTCAAGGTGGCGGTCGCGGCACAGATCATCACCAGCAGGCAAAGCAGCAGGCGTTTGTAGTTACCCAGGGTGGTAACAACTTTGGCAACGCCGCCTTCCAGGGTTCGGAAGGCAATCACACCGGGGGTGGCCTTCTCCTGAATAAGCTCGTAACGCTCCCACTTGCCTCGACAGTTCGCCCTGGAAGATTCCAGCGACTTGCGCAGCGCAGTTTCGTCGACGTCTGTGCCGAAGATGCCAGCGAGCGGGTCGTCAGCCATTTGCTGCTTTTTCTGCTTGATGGCTTTTTCCAGCTCCTGGTTCAGGTCTGGGTCACGGTTACAGGTGGGTTGTTCCACCATGCCCGCGCCACGCAGCAGGAAATAGCCTTCCCAGGTATTTTCGCCGATTTTCAGTAGCTGAGAGTGAATGACTTCGCCGGAAGCCAGAAAAATAGTCAGCAGAAGAAGAATCAGGGTGGGAAGGGAGGATAACCATTCCGCCACGGAACGGTTTGCAACAGTCAGAGAAGGTTTATCCATTGTGCACCCGGTTATTGTTATACCGCCGAGAAAACTGAAGAGGTGAGGGCATCAGAGAGTTCAGCGCCTTATCCTCCGCATTGTGTAGCGGTGTAAACGTTTCGTTTACCTGTTGCCCGAAGAGCGGGTAACAGAAACTCTTGTCGTTAGGGAAAAACGGGGCCAGCAGGCCCCGTTGGATCGTATATAACTGTTTTACTCGACAGGATTGACGCATTCTGCGCGGGACGCTTCGTGCTTGCAGCGTACCTTGCGCAACAGGGACATCATGTCTTTGCTGTATGTGCCGTCTTTGGTGAGGGCGATGCGCGCTTCGCGAAGCATTTCGTCATAGCGCAGCTTGTCGGCTTCGGGAATGCGAATCCACCATTTCTTGTTCACTTCGCTGTTGGCGTTTTCGATCACGCGCATGGCGCGGTCAAACTGACCCAGCATGTATTTACGCGATTGTGCTGCGAAGTCGGCGGGGAATTTGTCTTTCTTCAGGATGACCTGGGCGGTCAACTGACCGAGGACATAATCAATGATGCCACCATCAGGTTGCATGCCTTTATACAGTTCCAGAGCGGAATAGGCCGCAATCGGGGCAAAACAAATATCCACGGAGCCGTTATTGAAACGTCCGGAGAAGTTGGTGATGTCCGACATTACCGGAGACATGCCCACGCGGGATGCCATGTTGGCCTGGGCTGTATCGTATTCGAGTACCGCAATGGATTTGCCGGACAGTTCGCCAACAGTATCGATGGTGCGATCTTTCACGAACAGGTAGGCCGCGCCCATGGGGGCAACGCCACCTACTTCGTAGGGGCCGGAAACCAGTTTTTCATTGATGGCCGGGTTGCCGCTGGCGAGCACGGTGATAACAGTGCGCATGGCGTCATAGCTGGGGATCGCGCCGATGGAGTCCATGCTGCCAGTGTAATTGTTGAACTGACGACCACGGATCCCTGTGAGGACGGCGGCATCACACTGGCCGGCTTTCAGGTCTTCGGAGGCAATTTTTTCATCAGTGTAGGGCTTGAGTTCAAGATCCACACCCCAATCCAGGGCGGCGGTCTTGTAGTCCTTCATGATGTTATAGATATCGCCGTTGGCACCGATAATATCGAATACGCACATGGTGCGTTTCTCGGCAGCCTGGGCGGCGGGGGTGAACGTCAATGCCAGAGCGGCAGTGGCGGCTGCAGTTAACGCTTTAACGTAGCGCATAATTGTCTCCTGGTTACTTCTTACAACTTATTCAAAAGCGGCCCGAAGGCCGCAACAGGCTTATAGCAAATCGTCAATATTAACGGAGGGGCCGGATTGGGCTTGGTCATTCCAGAAGGTGCCAATGCCACCGATGGGGGTACGTTTACCGGTATTTTCAGTCCACTCGCGATCTGAGATGCCCTGAACGATGAAGCCGGCAATGGCATCCAGCATGGCGTAATCCGGGTTCAGGTTCTGGTCGTTGGCGGCGTAGTCGCGGATGGCCTTGCGCAGACGCTCATCATTGCCTTTGCTGAACGCGCTCATGGCGTAGAGGGCGCTACCCAGACGGATACCGCTGTCGAAACCGGCCTTGGCTGAGGCTTCCAGTTCGGCCCATGCGTCGGCGTTTGGCGGAGCCAGCATCGGCAGCAGGTTCCAGACTGCAGCACGGGTGCCGCGGGGCACGCCCCACCACTTGTCGTTCTCCAGGCACTTCATGTTGCGCTCGACCTTGGCGGCGAGATCACGGGGAACGCCTACTGCACCATCGGATGCACCATCATTGAGCAGGGCTTGAACGCCGGAGATGTTGCCGACCATCCATACCAGCTCGTCGAAGTCGGTTTTCAGTTTCGGGCATTCGCCGTCTTTCATATCGCCGTAGGCTTCAACCATGTAGTTGTAAGCCTTGTACTGGCGATCAGCGGCAACAGCGGACCAGCGTTTCTGCTCGATGCGGGCATCCTGAGCCTCGCTTACCCGCCCATCTTTCACTGAGCGCATGTAGCGCAATTCAGAGTCGAGGGCGATTTGTTCGGCACAGGTGGCGGCGACGGTGAATACCATGGCGCCAAGCTTGCTGGGGTCAGAGCCAACTCGCTCGAAAGACATCAGTAGCGGGGTTTGGGCTTCACCGGTGACACACGCCATGCGTACGTCGTTGTAGGTCATCATGTAGGGCAGCATTTCGGATCGACCGAAGCTGATGAGGACATCGCCGGTGGTTTTGTAGATGACGCCACAGCCTTGCAGAGCCAGGATGGCGCCCCCTACCAAGGCCAGACCGGAATGTCGTAGCATTTTTTTCATGGAAAGAGAACCCATTCGTTAGCTCCTTGTTATTGTTCTCACATAGCGCGGTCAAAGGTACGAAAGTCCGCCAATTGGCACAAGCGGCAATTACAAAAAAGCCTGCAAGCAATTACAAACAATAAATTTGCTATATCATGGATTGTGTTCATCAACCCATGGAATCTACAGGGAAAATACGATTTTATTATGAGTGACCACAGTGGCGTTAAAGACATGCGGGCCTGGCTGGCGGGCGAACGGAGTGGCCTTTCCCTGGCATTGAATACCGCCCGGGGTGGGCTGCGTATTCTCGAAACGCTCGGCGTCCTGGGTCGCCAGGGGCTCGGTTGGGCTCTGGGGGATCGCCCGCCAGTGCCGGCTTTGCTGCGCACGACCTTCGAATCCCTGGGGACCACTTACATCAAGCTAGGGCAGTTTATTGCCAGCTCTCCATCGATTTTCCCTGAAGAGTATGTAGAAGAGTTCCAGCGCTGCCTGGACCGTACGCCCCCCCTACCTTTTCATTACATTCGCGAAACCATTGAATCCGAGCTGGGCGCCAGCCTTGAATCGCTCTATCAATTTGTGGATCCCAAACCATTGGCCAGTGCGTCAATTGCACAGGTTCATGCAGCAAAGATGAAGAACGGCCAGGACGTGGTTATCAAGGTTCAGCGTCCGGGTGTGAAGAATGTACTGCTCACAGATTTCAATTTTCTTTATTTCGCCGCGCGGATTACCGAGCAATTGGCGCCGGGTTTGTCCCGGTCGGCCATTTCCGGGGTCATTGAAGAATTGCAGGCTGGCATGCTGGAAGAGTGTGATTTCATCAAGGAAGCGAACAACCTGAAGGCGTTCAACGTGTTTTTGCGCGACACAGGGAATACCCAGGCGGTGGCGCCGGAGCCGATCATGTCGCACACCACAGGCAAGGTGTTGACCATGGAGCGTTTCTTCGGCGTGCCGCTGACGGATATGAATGTACTTAAAAAGTATACCGACGATCCGGCAGGCACCTTGATCTCCGCCCTTAATACCTGGTTCTCCAGTCTTATGTTATGTGACTTCTTCCATGCGGATGTGCATGCCGGAAACCTGATGTTGCTGGAAGATGGCCGGGTAGGGTTTATCGATTTTGGTATCGTCGGGCGGATACGCCGTGAAGCCTGGGATGGCATGGCCACCTTTTTTGACGCCATTGGTCGCGGTGATGTGCGCCAGATGGCAGAAGCCATGGCCGTGATTGGCATGACCCGTGAAGAGGTGGATGTCGAGGCGCTGGCCCGGGACATTGAGGGGCTGCAAGGCTCGCTGGGTCAGGTGGACCCGTCTTCACTGGTGCAGGCGGACCGCAACGACAAGGAGGTGAATCGTCTGCTGATGGATATCGTCAAAATTGGTGAGAGCCACGGTATCCGTTTCCCGCGAGAGTTTGCCTTGTTGCTGAAACAGTTCCTCTATTTCGACCGTTATGTGCAGGTGCTGGCACCGGAAATGGATATGTTCAGTGATAACCGTGTAGACATGTTCGGTGCCGTTGACGAAATGCCGGGTGGTTTTCTGCACTAATAGCAGCAAGCTACGACTTATGAGCCACAAAAAAAACCGTACCTTCTCGGGTACGGTTTTTTTGTTTGGGCCTTGATGCGAGTGACGAGTAACGAGTTTTGAAAATCAAGAGATGGCGTTGTCAGCCTGGTGTTACTGCTTTTTGCTCTTCGAAACTCGAAACTCGAAACTCGAAACTCGAAACTCGAAACTCGAAACTCGAAACTCGAAACTCGAAACTCGAAACTCGAAACTCGAAACTCGAAACTCGAAACTCGAAACTCGAAACTCGAAACTCGTAGCTATCATTCCACCGGATTACTGCATTCTGCCCGGCTGGCGTCCAGTTTGCAGCGAATTTTGCGCTGCAGGGTCAACATGCTCGGGTCGTAATATCCCTTCTTGCGCAGTTGCAGGCGAGCCTCCTGCATCATGATTTCGTATTCCTGTTTGTCTTCCTCGGGGATCTGGATCATCCAGTGTTCGGGGACCTTGGCCGCTTCGGCTTCCAGGCGCTCCATGATCAGGTGATAACTGTTGTAGAACTCTTCGCGCACCAGTTGTGCCACTTCGTTGGGGAACTTGTCCTTGCGGCCGATCAATTGCATGGTGATTTGCGCCAGCGGATAATCGATGATGCCGCCGTCTGGATCCATGCCTTTGTAGAGTTCCAGTACTTCGTAGGCGACCAGCGGTGCGGCCAGAACGTCCACTACGCCGTTGTTGAATTTGTTGGGTGCAGAAACAATATCGGATGCGACCGGTGTTGCCCCGATCTGCGAGACCATCTCCGCTTGCGTGGGGTCATAGTCGAGCACCGCCACACGCTTTCCTGCTGCATTGGCAAGAGTGTTGATGCTTCTGTCGTTAACAAAGACATACGCGCCGCCAGCTGGAGCCAGGCCGAGAATGACATATTCGCCGCTTGCCATCTTGTCGGCGCTTTTCGGGCTGGCCAGGACCTGCAGAAGAATTTTCATGTGTGCCTTGGTGGGAAGTGCACCAATGGCATCGATAGTGCCTGTGTATCTGTTGAACTGACGGCCGCGTAAGCCGGTAATCAGTGCGGCATCACAAATGCCGGCCTTGAGGTCTTCGGCAACGACGCTTTCGCTGGTGTAGGGCTGCACATCCAGATCCACACCGTATTGCAGCAGGCGTGTACGCTGGTCCTCTGCTGCCTTGAAAATCGGTCCGGCGCGGCCTGCGATATCCCAGATACAAATACGTCGTTTGAGAGGTTCGCCTTGGCTGAAGCCCGCCGCTTTCTGCATGGCCTTGATGCGATCATCCAGGCTTCGGTTCTGATCGAAAGCAATGGCGCGTAATTTTTCTGCCAGCGCTGGGGTTAACTCCACGCCGGGGGCAAAGCTCTCCAGTTCAGCTTGTTGGGCTGGCGACAGATCAAGCCTGTCATCGCTGAAGGCAAAGGGGCTGCCAATTAGCAGGGAAAGTAGAAACAGGTGACGAAGAAATCGCACGATAGCCTCCGTGGCCATTATTGTTTGTTGTTGGCATCACGATCTGGTGTTAGCCGTAATAGCGTTACAGCATTGTGGGCAGGTTAGAGGCGGTGCGTCGCTGGCTGATCAGCCCGCCTGCCTGGCGGCGCCGCCAATCGGGCTGATCAATATTGCGTGGCATTTGATGCGTGTTGATTACTCTGTGCTTTGACTGCATTCCGGTCGGTCTGCTTCAAGGGTGCAGCGTATCCTTTTCATAATGCTCAACATGGCTGGGTCATAGTAGCCACTGCTACGCAGTTTGATGCGTGCGTCACGCATCATGCTGTTGTAGTCGCGTTTTTCTTCATCAGGGAGAGGAATCCACCAATGTGAAGGAATGCGCCCGGCTTCTTTTTCCAGTGCCGTCTGCACAGACCGGAAGCTGTCGGCGGCGACTTCGCGGATCAGTCCGGCAAAGGCGGGTGGGAAGCGATCCGTGTGTGCGATGAGTTGCGCGGTTAGTTGCACGATGGGGTAATCCACAATTCCGCCTGCGGGCTCCATTCCCTTGTAAAGCTCCAGAGCTTGGTAGGCAATCAGCGGAGCAGGCAGCACATCGACACTGCCATTGTTGAACTGGCTGGGAGCCGTGGCCAGGGTGCTGGCAACGGGAGTGGCGCCAATGTGGGTCACCATCTTTGACTGGCCGGGATCAAAATCCAGAACCGCCACTTTTTTTCCTGCCACTTTGCTGAGGGAATTCAGGGCGCGGTCATTGACGAAAAGGTACGCGGCTCCCGCAGGCGTGATGGCCAGTGTCTGGAATTTGTTGCTGACCATGTTGTCGGCCAGTTGTGGGTGGGCCAACGTGCGTAACAGAAGATTGACGTGTTCCAGTGTTGGCAGCGCACCCAGTGCATCAATGCTGCCGGTAAAGCGATTGAACTGACGGGCGCGAAATCCACTCATTAGGGCGGCATCGCAGTGGCCGTTCTTCAGCGAGGCAACCAGCACGCCTTCATTGGTAAATGCTTCCAGGCTGATATCAACATTATAACGCAGCAAATCCACGCGCAAATTGGTCGCGCCGTTATACACGGGCCCGGAACGACCGGATAAATCCCAGAGGCAGATATGCCTTTTCAGTTTTTCGTTTTCCGCAAGGCCCATGGATTGCCGGGCCTGTTTGAGTTGTGTTTGCTGCTTGTCGGTAAGCGTCAGCGCTGAGCCATTGGCTGCAGCAACAAAAAGCAGTGCCATGCATAAGTATCGAAACGTTCCCATGACCGATCCTTTGTCATTATATGAAACGCTTATAGCACGTTGCCGGGCGGTGAAGTTTTACCGCCTGTATGACAATTGTACGAAGCGCCCTGAGGGGCGCTGCAGGGCTGGAATTCTTTGTAAATGGCTAGCCTGAGATGTTACTGGGTGATACTGCACTCGGAGCGTGCCGCGTTGAATTTGCAGCGAATTTTTCGTTGCAGCATCAGCATGTCGCTACTGTAATAACCTTGCTCGCGCAGGGCGTCACGGGCGTCTTGCATCATGACTTCGTATTCCTGTTTGTCTTTTTCCGGGATATGGATCATCCAGCGGTCAGGTACCCGTTTGGTTTCCTGTTCAATGCGGCCCATCACCATGGGGTAGGCTTCAAAAGAGGCTTCACGGATCAGTTGCGCCACTTCATTGGGGAACTTGTCCAGCCTGCCGATTAGCTGCATGGACAGTTGCGTTAGCGGGTAATCGACAATGCCACCATCCGGGCTCATGCCTTTATAAAGTTCCAGAATTTCGTAGGCAACGAGGGGGGCCGGGAGGATGTCAATCTGGCCGTTGTTGAATTTGTTCGGAGCGGAAACGATATCGGTGGTGACCGGGGTGGCACCGATGGCGGCCACCATTTCTGCCTGGGTCTGGTCATAATCGAGCACGGCCACACGGTGGCCGGCGGCTTTCGCCAGTGAACTGATGCTGCGGTCGTTAACAAAAATGTGGGCTGCCCCGGCAGGGTAAATACCCATTACGACGTAGTCGCCTTGCACCATATGACCGGCTTGTTTCGGATGAGAGAGCACCTGCAACAGGGTCTGCATATGCTGGTCGTCAGGCACGGCACCAATGGCGTCCACGCTGCCGCTGTAAAGGTTGAATTGGCGTGCCCGCAAGCCGCTCATTAATGCCGCATCACAGCGGCCAGCCTTGAATTCCTCCACCATCACGGTTTCGTTGGTGTAGGGCACCATGTCCAGGTTGATGCCGTATTCCACTGCCAGAGCCCGTTGCTCCATGGCGGCATTGAAAACCGGCCCATTGCGTCCGCCAATATCCCAAATGCAAATGGTGCGTTTAAGGGTGCTGCCGGCAGGCATTTGGTCGAGACCAACCATCTGGCTGATGGCCTTGAGGCGACTGCGCACCGGCATTTCCCGGGTATAAAAGACGTCTTCGAGCTCTTCGATGGTGCTGTCGTTCAACGTCACGCCGGGCAGCAGGGTCTTGAGTTGGTCTTTCTGGGCCTGTGTCAGTGTGGCGGCACTGAGTGAAGAGCACAGCAGGCTGATAAGGAAAAAGAGTGTGATGGTGATGCGCATGGCGGTCTCCCTGACGCGGCATTCTTGTTATGAGCGTCATAAGTAGCATGCTGTTGCAGGATAAGGGAGGACTTTGGCGCAGGGGGTGGCCGCGTTACGGCAAGCAGGGGCGAAACGGTCAAGGGGCGGGCTGGGGATACGGACGGGAAGGGGAAAAGGAAAGACAAAGCGAGTGGCGAGTGTCAGAAAATCCTGATCTTCGCTCCTCGTCACTCGCTTCTCGCGACTTACCTGGGCTGCGCGTCGATGGACACCCCGTTGACCTCGCGGCTGGCCGGGCCCAGCAGGTACAGATAAGGGGCCATGATGTCCGCGGGGGTCTTCAGTGTCTGCGGGTCTTCGCCGGGATAAGCAAGGGCACGCATATCCGTGCGGGTGCCGCCGGGGTTGAGAGTGTTGACGCGAATATTGCTGGTGTTTTCCAGCTCTTCGGCCAGCACCTGGGCCAGGTTTTCGGTGGCCGCTTTGGAAACCGCATAGGCCCCCCAGAATGCCCGACCCTTGCGGCCCACGCTGGAGGACGTGAACAGCAAACGGGCGTCATCGCTGGCGCGCAGCAGAGGCAGCATGGCCTGGGTCAGGTAGAAAGCGCTGTTCACATTGGTCTGCATGACGGACTCCCAGGTGCCGGCACCATAGCGGTCCATGGGGGTGATATCACCGAGCATGGAGGCGTTGTGGAGGATGCCGTCCAGGCGGCCGAATTCCTTGTCGAACAGACCGGCCAGTTCCTGGAAATCTTCCGGGCGGGCGACCGTCAGATTGACCGGTGCCAGGGCGGGTTCTGGCCCGCCAGCGGCCTTGATTTCATCGTAAACCGCTTCCAGTTTTTCCTGGGTGCGCCCCAGCAGAATGACCGTGGCGCCGTGGGCGGCCAGTGTGAGTGCGGCGGTGCGGCCGATGCCGGCACCGGCGCCAGTGACAAGAATAATGCGGTCTTTGAATGTGTCTTGAGCGCATTGATAGTTGAGGGCGTTTTGCTGGATGTCGGTCATGGTAATTCCTGTGTTTCTTTTGCTGCAGGCGTAGTGCCTGACGCCGAATACCTTTAATCGTAGGGCGGAAATCCGCGCGAGTCACATGTGTGGCGCATAAAGCTGGCCGCTGTGACCTTGGCCGATGGCGGCGGCGGATAATGTGTCCATTTCCGTCCTGCGGTTAGTGTGCTTTCTGCTCGTAGAGTTTCTGCAAAAGTGGCAACAGTTCGCTGCCTTGTTCCAGATAATAGTCGGCTTGCCAGCCGCGGGGATCATCGTCCGCGTCGATGTAGCCGAAGGCCGCCACGGCTGTTTCCATGCCTGCGTTCTGGCCGGCCTGAATGTCCCGCAGGTGGTCGCCGACGTACAGGCAGTTGGCCGGGCTGACGTTGTCATCGCGGGCCGCGATCAGCAGGCCTTCCGGATCCGGTTTGCGCTGTTTGACGTGGTCCGGACAAATGACGGGTCCCACCCGTTGATGGAGGTCGAGCCCTTCCAGTACCGGGCCGGTAAAACGGGCCGGTTTGTTGGTGACGATGCCCCAGGGCAGCTGCTGGGTGTCGAGCCAGTCGAGTACTTCGGCCAGGCCGGGAAACAGCACGGTATCCACGGCCAGGTGTTGTTCGTAGGCATTGAGCAGTTCGTCCAGCAGGGGCGCAAAGCTGGCATCGTCCGGCCCGACACCGAAGCCCAGCTCGGTGAGTGCGCGGGCGCCGTTGGAGACGTTGGCGCGTACGGCAGAGTAGCTCACCGTCGGGCGGTCGTGCTTTTCAAGCAGACTATTGAGTACCGTATAAAAATCCGGAGCGGTATCGATCAGGGTACCGTCCAGGTCGAAATAAACGGCTTCAAGGCGTTCCATCATTGGCTTGACGCCTGATGCTTGACGCCAGACGGCGAGGTGGATTCGTTAGGCGTCTGGCGTTCGGCGTTTGGCGTTTTTACCGCGTGCATCAGATAGTTCACGGATACATCCCGGTTCAGTTTGTACACCTGCGTTAGCGGGTTGTAGACCATGCCGGCGGTGTCTTTGACTTCCAGCCCGGCATCGCGGGCCCAGCCAGCCAGTTCGGAGGGCTTGATCAACTTGGCGTATTCGTGGGTGCCGCGGGGCAGCAGGCGCAGCACATATTCCGCCCCGACAATGGCAAACATGAACGCCTTGGGGTTGCGATTGATGGTGCTGAAGAACACCTGCCCGCCAGGTTTTACCAGCGTGGCGCAGGCGCGGATCACTGAGGACGGGTCCGGTACGTGTTCCAGCATTTCCAGACAGGTGACCACGTCATATTGACCAGCGCGCTGTTCGGCGATCTGTTCTGCCGGGGTTTGCAGGTATTCCACGGCCACGCCGGCTTGTTCGGCATGAATGCGCGCCACGGCCAGCGGCGCTTCCCCCATGTCGATGCCAGTCACTTCCGCGCCACGGCGGGCCATGCCTTCGGAAAGCAGGCCGCCACCACAGCCGATGTCGATGACTTTCTTGCCCGGCAGGCTGACGCGCTCGTCGATATAATTCAGGCGCAGGGGGTTGATGTCATGCAGCGGGCGGAACTGGGAATTCGGGTCCCACCATTGCTCGGCCAGGGCGTTGAACTTGGCGATTTCACCCGCGTCTACGTTCTGTTTGTTGGAGGGGGGCGTCTGGGCTTGTTGTTCAGTCACGGTCGGCTCCGGCAATTTTTTCCTGCCACTGCTGGGCATTGTTGAGGATCAGGGCTTCATTGAGCGTGGTCAGCTGACGGTTGTCCATCAGGCAGCGCCCGCCGACCCAAGTGTGGGTAATCTGATCGCGTGTGGCGGCGTAAATCAATTGGGCCACCGGATCATAGACCGGTTGGGTTTCCAGTCGGTTCAAGTCCACCGCTACCATGTCCGCCTGCTTGCCGATTTCCAGCGAGCCGATTTCGTCATCTCGACCCAACGCTTTGGCGCCATTCAGGGTGGCCATTTTCAGTGTTTCCATGGCGGGTTGGGCATCGGCCTGCAGGCTCACGCCCTTGGTCAGGAAGGCCGCGGTGCGGGCTTCGCCCAGCATGTCCAGGTCGTTATTGCTGGCGGCGCCATCGGTACCCAGCGCCACGTTGATATTGGCTTTGCGCAGCTTTTCCACCGGGGCAAAGCCACTGGCCAGTTTCAGGTTGGATTCCGGGCAATGCACCACGTGAGTGCCGGTCTCGGCCACCAGCGCGATCTCGTCGTCGGTGAGCTGGGTCATGTGCACAGCCAGAAGGCGTGGCGACAGCAGGCCGAGGTTGTGCAAGCGGGTGAGCGGGCGCTCGCCGGTGTTGCCCACGGCCATCTGGATTTCGCCAGCGGTTTCATGCACATGCATCATTACGGGCACATCCAGCTCTTCGGCCAGGGTGATCACTTTCTGTAGTGGTGCATCGGACACGGTGTACGGTGCGTGGGGGCCGAATCCGATCTGGATGCGTGGCTCATGCTGCCATTCGTCCATGGCGTCCGTGGCCAGGCGCAGGTAGTCTTCCGGCCCGGAGCCCATAGGGGTGGGGAAATCTAGCAGCGGGCAGAACAGGCTGGCGCGCAGGCCGGCTTCCACGGTGGCGCGGGCCGCATGGGCGGGGAAGAAATACATATCGGCAAAGCATGTGGTGCCGGAGCGGATCATTTCCGCCGCCGCCAACCGGGTGCCGTCGTACACAAAGCTCTCGCTGATAAAGCGCCCTTCGGCGGGCCAGATATGTTTTTCCAACCAGGTCATCAGGGGCAAGTCGTCGGCGATGCCGCGCAGCAGGTTCATCGCTGCGTGGGTGTGCGCATTGACCAGGCCGGGGATAAGCAGGTGATCACCCAGATGCTGTTGTTCCTCGCTTTGCCACTTTTCGTTGGCCAGGGCGCTGGGCAGCAAGTCGGCAATACGGCCGTCCTTGACCACCAGGGCATGGTTTTCCAGTACAGTGCCCTGCGGGTCGACGGGGGCAATCCAGCGGGCGTGGACGATCAGGTCGGCCTGATGGTCGCTCATGCATAACTCCTTGACGGAACAGGGGGCTGCGGCCCCGAATTATGCGCCGCAGTATAGCCTGTCACGGCGCGTTTTGCCTTTGCTCTATGGTGAGAAAGTGCTCTGGCACTGGCGAAGAAAAGCCATCTTGCGAGGATCGACGCGAGTATGGCGCCGATGCCGTCCAGCTGTGCTATCATCCGGGGCTTTTCCGGGCTTTATGAGCCGGAATTCGCGACGGTAGTGGAGCCGGGTAGGGCGTCTGCCCCCTGAAATTCCACTGCCTATAAGAACAGACTGCACGGGCGGCCATGGGCATCCCGTGAAATCGGCCCCGAAAACGGGCCGGCTTGGGGAAGCCGCAGGGGCTTTCCCAACACCTTGTGGATAGTAAGGATCGCTATGACGGATCTCGCCAGAGAAGTTACCCCGGTCAACATCGAAGACGAACTCAAGCAGTCATACCTGGATTACGCCATGAGCGTAATCGTCGGGCGGGCGTTGCCGGACGTGCGCGATGGCCTCAAGCCGGTGCACCGCCGTGTGCTGTTTGCCATGCACGAGCTGAACAACGACTGGAACAAGCCCTACAAGAAATCGGCCCGTGTGGTCGGTGACGTAATTGGTAAATACCACCCCCATGGTGATTCCGCGGTGTATGACACCATCGTGCGTATGGCGCAGCCTTTTTCCCTGCGCTACATGCTGGTGGATGGTCAGGGTAACTTTGGTTCCATCGATGGTGACTCCGCCGCTGCCATGCGTTACACCGAAGTGCGCATGGCCAAGATTGCCCACGAGCTGCTGGCGGATCTGGACAAGGAAACCGTGGATTTCGTCGATAACTACGACGGCACGGAAAAGATTCCCGATGTGATGCCCACCCGGGTGCCCAACCTGCTGGTAAACGGCTCTTCCGGTATTGCCGTGGGCATGGCCACCAATATCCCGCCTCATAATCTGGGTGAAGTGGTGGATGGCTGTCTGGCGCTGATTGATGACGACAGCCTGACCCCGGACGACCTGATGGAATACATCAAGGGCCCGGATTTCCCCACAGCCGGCATCATCAATGGCCGCGCCGGTATCGTGCAGGCTTACCGCACTGGCCGTGGCCGCGTATACATGCGCGCCCGCGCCGAGATCGAGGCCACGGACAAGAGCGGTAAAGAAGCCATCATTGTCACCGAGATCCCGTATCAGGTGAACAAGGCGCGGTTGATCGAGAAGATCGCCGAGCTGGTGAAAGACAAGAAGATTGAAGGCATTACCGAGCTGCGCGACGAATCCGATAAAGAAGGGATGCGCGTGGTGATCGAGCTGCGCCGTGGCGAAAATGCCGAGGTGGTGCTCAATAACTTGTACCAGCAGACCCAGATGGAGTCTGTGTTCGGTATTAATACCGTGGCGTTGGTAGACGGTCAGCCCAAGATTCTTAACCTGCGCGAGCTGCTGGATGCCTTTATCCGCCACCGCCGTGAAGTGGTGACGCGTCGTACCGTGTTCGAGCTGCGCAAGGCTCGTGAAAAAGCGCACTTGCTGGAGGGCCTGGCGGTTGCCCTGAGCAACATCGACCCGGTGATCGAGCTGATCAAAGCCTCTCCCAGCGGCGCCGAGGCTAAAGCCAAACTGCTGGACAAGGGCTGGAAGCCCGGTGACGTGTTGCAGATGCTGGAGCGGGCTGGTGGCGAAAACGCGGCGCGCCCGGATGGCCTGGAAGAGCAGTATGGCCTGGTGGATGGCCTATATCACCTGAGCCCAGAACAGGCTCAGGCGATTCTGGACCTGCGCTTGCAGAAGTTGACTGGCCTGGAACGGGAAAAGCTGATCAGTGACTACCAGGAATTGCTGGAGCAGATCGCTGAATTGCTGAAGATTCTGGGTAATCCGGAACGCCTGATGGAGGTGATCCGCGAAGAGTTGCAGGCGGTACGCGAGGAATACGCCGACGAGCGTCGCTCCGAGATCGTGGCCTCCCGTCAGGACTTCAGCATGGAAGACCTGATCGCCGAAGAAACCGTGGTGGTGACCCTGTCCAACGGTGGTTACGCCAAGATGCAGCCCATCGACACTTATCGCGCCCAGAAGCGGGGCGGGCGCGGCAAGTCTGCCGGGCAGCTGAAAGACGAAGATTATGTGGAACACCTGCTGGTAGCCGGCACCCACGACACCCTGTTGCTGTTTACCGATGCGGGCAAGGTGTTCTGGCTGCGTACCTTCGAGTTGCCCCAGGGCGGTCGGGCATCGCGCGGCAAGCCGATCGTGAATTTGTTGCCGGCACTGGGTAATGAAGAACGCATTACGGCCATCCTGCGTCTGGATGCGGAAATGGTGCGCCAACAGAAAGCCGGTGGTGAAGAAGACGTTGCCGATGCAGATGACGTGGCGGACGTTATTGAAGACGAAGTGGATAGTGAGGTTGAGGGTGAAGTCGAGGCGGTGGCCGATACTGTTCCCGGGCCCTTTATCTTCATGGCCACCTCCAGCGGTATCGTCAAGCGGACTGCGCTGGCTAACTTCGCCCGTCCGCGCAGCTCCGGTCTTATCGCGGTCAAATTGCAGGAAGGCGAGCACCTGGTAAATGTGGCCATTACCCAAGGCCACGAAGACATCATGCTGGTTGCCCGTAACGGTAAGGCCGTGCGCTTCCATCAGTCCAAGGTGCGAGTCATGAGCCGTCTGGCCCGTGGTGTGCGAGGCATCAAGCTGGCCGAAGGGGTGGACGTTATTTCCCTGATCGTGCCGGAAGAAGATGGCCAGATCCTCACTGCCTCCGAACATGGCTACGGTAAGCGTACTCCGCTCACCGACTATCCCACTAAAGGTCGTGGTGGCCAGGGTGTGATTGCCATGGTGATCAATGAGCGAAATGGTGAGCTGGTTGGTGCCACCCAGGTGTTCGGCGAAGAAGATATCATGCTGATTTCCAACCAGGGCACCCTGGTGCGTACCGGTGTGAATCAGGTGAGCACGTCTGGCCGTAATACCCAGGGTGTCCGCTTGATCCGTCTGGCTGATGGCGAAGCCCTCTGTGGTCTGGCCACTATCCCCGAGCTGGAAGGTGATGAGGACGACATCGAAGAGGGTGAGGTGCTGGAAGAAGGGGATGTTACCTCTGAAGCACCGGAGTCTGACGCCTCCGACGACGCCGAGGAGTAACCTGTAGGAGCACCTCTCGAGGTGCGAACCACCCGCAACGGTTCGCACCTCGAGAGGTGCTCCTACGGTGCTTTACGCAAGGTTTAATGTGGTTCCCGAGCCCGGTGTTACCGGGCTTCTTTGATTAACCGGTTTCGAAACACGGAGAAAATGCATGTCCCGCGCCTATAACTTCTGCGCAGGCCCGGCGGCGTTGCCGCAGGCGGTACTCGAACAAGCCCAGCAGGAAATGCTGGATTATCGGGGGCTGGGTCTTTCCATCATGGAAATGAGCCACCGCGATAACGTCTTTGTAGAGATTGCCGAGCAGGCCGAGAAAGACCTGCGCGATCTGATGGGCATCAGCGATGATTACGCTGTGCTGTTCTTGCAGGGCGGGGCGTCCAGCCAGTTCGCCATGGTGCCGATGAACCTGTTGGGTGAAGGGCAAACGGCGGATTACATCAACACCGGGCAGTGGTCCAAGAAAGCCATCAAGGAAGCGGGCCGTTACGGCAAGATCAATGTGGCGGCCAGCAGTGAAGACACCAATTTCAGTACCGTGCCGCCGCAGGACAGCTGGAACCTGTCTGATAACCCGGCCTATGTGCATTACTGCCCCAATGAGACCATTGGTGGCCTGGAGTACAGCTTTGTGCCGGCGGTAGGTGACACCCCGCTGGTGGCGGACATGAGCTCGACCATCTTGTCCCGGCCAGTGGATGTGAACCAGTACGGGCTGATTTATGCCGGTGCCCAGAAAAATATCGGTCCGGCCGGCCTGACTCTGGTCATCGTGCGTAAGGACCTGCTCGGCAAAGCCTCAAGCAGTGTTCCTGCCATGCTCAATTACCAGATCCATGCCGACAACGGCAGCATGTACAACACCCCGCCCACCTATGCCTGGTACCTGTCTGGTCTGGTGTTCTCCTGGCTGAAAAAGCAGGGCGGCGTGGGCAACATGGGTGAAATAAACCAGCGCAAAGCAGAAAAGCTGTATGGTTTTATTGATGCCAGCGGTTTGTACAGCAACCCGGTAGAGGTGATCAGCCGCAGCCGCATGAATGTGCCTTTTGTCCTGGCTGATGACCGTCTCGACAAGCCGTTCCTGGATCAGGCTCAGGCAGCTGGCCTGTTGAATCTCAAAGGTCACCGCAGCGTGGGTGGCATGCGCGCCAGCATCTACAATGCGGTGCCGGAAGCGGCGGTGGATGCGCTGATTGCCTTTATGGCAGAGTTTGAAAAGAAACACGGCTAGACGCTTCAGGCAACACGCATCACGCCATAGCTTGCCAGGGTAGTGCAGGTGTTTAGCGACGAGATTGTTTGAGAGGTGGGTAGAACAATGGATTTGAATGGTTGGCACGAAATCGCAACGAATGCTCCCACGCCTGTTCGCGTGTTGCGTGATGCGTGCTGCATGCTTGCGAGGGCAGAATGACCGATTCTCTGGATTCCCTGCGTAACCAGATCGACGAGCTGGATCAAAAACTTCAGGACCTGCTCAACGAGCGCGCGACTTTGGCCCATAAAGTGGCTGAGGTGAAAACGGCCACCGACCCCAACCCGGTTTTCTACCGGCCTGAGCGTGAAGCCCAGGTGCTGCGTCGGGTCAAAGAGCGTAATCAGGGGCCGCTGGATGGCGAGACCATGGCGCGCTTTTTCCGTGAAGTGATGAGCGCCTGCCTGGCGCTTGAGCAGCGCATGAAGGTGGCGTTTTTGGGGCCGGAAGGTACCTTTACCCAGCAGGCTGCGCTCAAACATTTTGGTCATGCAGTGGAGAGCCTGCCGCTGGGTGCCATTGATGAAGTCTTTCGTGAAGTGGAATCCGGTGCCGCCAACTATGGTGTGGTGCCAGTGGAAAACTCCACTGAAGGGGTGGTGAACCACACCCTGGATACGTTCATGACCTCCAGCCTGAAAATCTGCGGGGAAGTGGAACTGCGTATTCATCATCATCTGCTGGCGGGTGAGCATACCCGCCAGGACAAGGTGACTCGGGTGTATTCCCACCAGCAGACGCTGGCCCAGTGTCGTCAGTGGCTGGACGCCCACATGCCCGGGGTGGAGCGGATCGCGGTTAGCTCAAATGCCGAGGCAGCGCGCCGCCTGAAAGATGAATGGAATGCTCTGGCCATTGCCGGGGAAATGGCGGAAGAGCTTTATGGGCTCACTGCCGTACAACGCAACATTGAAGATCGCCCGGACAACACCACCCGCTTTATTATCATTGGGCGCCAGGACACGCCGGCCTCCGGCTGCGACAAGACCAGCTTGATGATCAGTGGAAAAAACCGCCCGGGGTTGTTGTACGAAGTGCTGTCCCCCTTCCGGGACGAAGGCATCAACCTGACCCGTCTGGAATCCAGGCCCTCGCGCACTGCCAACTGGAGCTATGTGTTCTTCGTGGATTGCGAAGGCCACAAGGAAGATGCGGCCTTGCAGGCGGTGCTGGATAAACTGGAAGCCGCCGGCAATACCATCAAGCTGCTGGGCTCGTATCCCAAGGCAGTGCTATAGGCAATCGGGTCTGACGTCGGAGGTCTGACGCCGGACGCCTTAGCGGTTTTTGCGCCGGACGTCCGACTTCAGACGTCCGGCCCTGATCAGATACCCCCTGTGGCCAAGGCTGGCAATCAGGGGTAAAGGGAGCTCCCACACATGACCTGCGATTACATCCAATTAGCCAACAACGGTATCCAGCAGCTCAAGCCCTACGAGCCGGGCAAGCCCATCGAGGAGCTGGAGCGTGAGCTGGGCGTCACCGATATCGTCAAGCTGGCCAGTAACGAGAATCCGCTGGGGGCCAGCCACAAGGCTCTTCATGCCCTTAAACATCTCCACGATCTGCATCTGTATCCGGATGGCGCCACGTTTTCCCTGAAAGTGGCCTTGTCGGAGAAGCTGGGTGTGGACAGCGCGCAGCTGACACTGGGTAACGGTTCCAACGATGTGCTGGATCTGGTTGCCAGGGCTTATCTGCAGGAAGGTGACGAAGCGATTTTCTCCGAATACGCTTTTGCGGTGTACCCGATTGTAACCCTGGCCTGCAACGCCAAGCCGGTGCAGGTGCCTTCCAATCTGTTTGGTCACGATCTGGCGGCCATGGCCGAGGCTGTGACAGATCGCACCCGGGTGATTTTTGTTGCCAACCCGAACAACCCCACCGGCACCTGGTTTAATGCTCATGCCCTGGACGAATTTCTGTCACGGATTCCCGAGCGGGTGGTTGTGGTGCTGGATGAGGCCTACGTGGAGTATGTGGAAGAAAGCCACTACCCGAATGGGATTGAACGACTGGCTAAACACCCTAACCTGATCGTGACCCGCACTTTCTCCAAGATCTATGGTCTCGCCGGGCTGCGGGTGGGGTATGGCATATCCAGCCCGCAGATCGCCGATGTGCTGAATCGCGTGCGCCAGCCGTTCAATGTGAATACGCCGGCACAGGTGGCGGCGGAAGCGGCCCTGCAGGATGACGATCACATCGAAAACTCCCGCAGCGAGAATACCTCAGGTCTGGTGCAGATCGCCGAAGGCCTGCAGAAGCTGCATCTTGAGCAGATCCCTTCCGTAGCCAATTTCATTGCCTTCGATTGTGGCCGTGACGCCATGCCGGTCTATGAAGGGCTCTTGAAGCAGGGAGTGATCGTGCGTCCGCTGGGAGGTTACGGCATGCCCAAACACCTGCGCGTCACCGTGGGCACCAGCCGCGAAAATGAACGCTTCCTGGATGCGCTCAAGCATGTGCTGAAGGATTTGGCGGATGGGTAACGTCAAAACCTTGGAAATGCCCGCTGTAGGAGCACCTCTTGAGGTGCGAACCTGCTTGCGGCATGCCGTGCCAGATTCGGTTCGCTCCTCAAGAGGTGCTCCTACAATGCGAAGCGGGGGCGTTTGCCATGCCTGAGCCTCTCCTCAATCGCATTGCCGTCATTGGCCTGGGCTTGATTGGCGGCTCTTTCGCTGCCGCCGCTCGCGAAAACGGCCTAGCCCGTTCCATCGTGGCCGGTTCCCGCTCCGAGCGGACCCTGGAGCAGGGCATTGCTTTGGGCGTGGTCGACGAGGGCAATCAGGATCTTGCCGAGGCCGTGGACGGCGCCGATCTGGTCTTCGTGTCCACCCCCGTGTCCGCCATGGGGAAGGTGCTGGCGGCTTTGAAACCGGGCCTGTCCGGCACGGCCATCGTCACCGACGGCGGCAGTGTGAAAGGCAACGTGGTTACGGCCGCCCGTGAAGCGCTGGGGGAACATTTCTCCCGGTTTGTGCCCGGCCATCCTATTGCCGGCAAGGAAAAAAGCGGTGTGACCGCCGCCGATGCCCAGTTGTATCGCGATCACCGGGTGATCCTGACGCCCACTGATGCCACCGACCCGGCGGCCACCGCCAAAGTGCGGGCCATCTGGACGGCCATGGGCGCGGAAGTGCTGCAGATGTCGCCGGATTACCACGACCAGGTCTTGGCGGAAACCAGCCATTTGCCGCATCTGTTGGCGTTCTCACTGGTGGATACGCTGGCCAGGCAGGGAGATTCCACCGAGATCTTCCGCTATGCTGCCGGCGGTTTTCGCGACTTCACCCGCATTGCCAGCTCTGATCCGGTGATGTGGCACGACATCTTTCGTGAAAACAAGGCGGCCTTGCTGCAGGCGCTGGACCAGTTCAGCGACGGCATCGGCCGCTTCCGCCAGGCGGTGGAAAACGAGGATTCCGATGCCCTGATGGGCATCATGACCCGGGCCAATACGGCCCGGGCCCATTTTTTGGCTATGAACGGGCGCACCTCCTATACGCGCGCCCACCATGTTCAGTGTGCAGGTGACGACGTAACCATGACAGACAGTAATGACGCCGCCCAGAATCCCACTTTTGTGGTAACACCGGGTGGTCAGCTACAGGGCCGCCTGCGCGTGCCCGGCGATAAATCCATGTCCCACCGTTCCATCATGCTTGGTTCGCTGGCAGAAGGGGTGACCCAGGTAGAAGGCTTCCTGGAAGGGGAGGATGCTTTGGCGACCCTGCAGGCATTCCGCGACATGGGGGTAGTGATTGAAGGCCCCCATAACGGTCAGGTAACGATTCACGGGGTCGGGTTGCATGGCCTCAAGGCACCGGGTAAAGCGTTGTACATGGGCAACTCTGGCACGTCCATGCGCCTGCTGACCGGCTTGTTGGCCGGCCAGGCCTTCGATGTGGAGCTGACCGGGGATGCCTCCCTGTCCAAACGCCCCATGGAGCGCGTCGCCAAACCGCTGCGGGAGATGGGCGCCCAGATCACCACGGGCGAGCAGGGACGTCCCCCGGTGCGGATTCGTGGCGGCCAGCCGCTCAAGGGTTTCCATTACGACCTGCCCATGGCATCTGCTCAGGTGAAATCAGCCGTGCTGCTGGGCGGCTTGTATGCCGAGGGTGAAACCTCTGTGACCGAGCCGGCTCCCACTCGGGATCATACCGAGCGGATGCTGGGCGGGTTTGGCTATGACGTGCGCCGCGACGGCCCCACCAGCGCGCTGACGGGCGGTGGCACACTGTCGGCCGGCAAGCTGGAAGTGCCGGCGGACATCTCCTCCGCCGCGTTCTTCCTGGTGGGGGCGTCCATCGCGGCCGACAGCGAAGTGACCTTGCCGCACGTGGGCATCAACCCTACACGCACTGGCGTGATCGACATTCTCAAACTGATGGGGGCGGATATTCGCCTGGAAAATCAGCGAGATGCCGGCGGCGAGCCGGTGGCTGACCTGGTCGTCAAGGCGGCGCCGCTCAAGGGGATCGAGATCCCCGAAGCGCTGGTGCCGCTGGCTATTGATGAGTTTCCGGCGATTTTCATTGCGGCGGCCTGTGCCGATGGCGAGACGATCTTGCGCGGCGCGGAAGAGCTGCGCGTGAAGGAATCCGACCGCATCCAGGTGATGGCCGATGGCCTGGCCGCACTGGGCGTGAGCCATGAGGTGTTCGAAGACGGCATTCGTATCACCGGTGGTGAGTTTGGTGGTGGTGAGATCCAGTCCCATGGTGATCACCGCATCGCCATGAGCTTTGCCATGGCCGCCCTACGGGCCACTGGCCCCATTACCATTCATGATTGCGCCAACGTGGCTACCAGCTTCCCAGGGTTCGCCCAGTTAGCGACCCATGCGGGCCTGAAGCTGGAGGTGAAATGACCCCGATTTTAACCATTGATGGGCCGGTATCATCCGGCAAAGGCACCGTGGCCCGCCTGGTGGCAATCCGCCTGGGCTGGCATCTGCTGGATTCCGGTGCCTTGTACCGTGTGCTTGGATATTATGCGCAAAATCAAGGGGTTGCCCTGGATGATGAGCCTGCACTGATCGCTCTTGCGGAAGATTTGCCGGTGCGGTTTGTGGAGCAGGAAGGCAATACCGCGGTGATGCTTGCGGGTGAGGATGTATCCAATATCATTCGCCAGGAAAGTGTCGGCGAACTGGCCAGCCAGGTGGCCGTGCTGCAGCCCGTGCGCGACGCCTTGTTGGCCCGTCAGCGGGCTTTTGCCGAGTCCCCCGGACTGGTGGCGGATGGCCGTGACATGGGCACGGTGGTGTTTACCTCCGCCCCCCTCAAGATTTACCTGACTGCCAGCGCTGAAGAGCGCGCCAGACGGCGCTTTGAGCAGTTGAAGGAAAAGGGCTTTGGTGCTACCCTCGCGACCCTCGTCGAGGACATCCGCACCCGGGATGATCGTGACATGAACCGTGAGGTGGCGCCATTGCGCCCGGCAGACGATGCCGTGGTGATCGATTCCACCACCATGACGGTTGATGACGTGGTAAACCGGATTCTTGATGAGGCTGCCGCACGCCAGTTGGCGTAACGGTAGCACACACTTCGTTAGCGCCCTCCGGTGGATTGCCATCGCGGGGCAACTCTGTGTTAAGCGGCCGATCTGCTCAACCCTGAAAAAGTAAGCCAGCTGGGGAAGGGCGGATCTCATCTATTGACTAACCCATGTCTGCTGGTTGGCATGTGCGAAAACTTGAGTGAATTTCATGACTGAATCTTTTGCTGATCTCTTTGAAGAAAGCCTAAAGGACCTGGACGTTGCCCGTGGCTCCATTATCAAGGGTACTGTTGTATCCATCGATAGCGACTGGGTAACCGTTAACGCAGGCCTGAAATCCGAAGGCATTATTGCCCGTGACGAATTCATTAACGAGGCAGGCGAACTGGAAATCGTCGAAGGCGATGAAGTAGACGTAGCCGTAGATGCCATCGACGATGGCATGGGCTTCACCCGCCTGTCCCGTGAAAAAGCCAAGCGCGCCGAAGTATGGGGCGAGCTGGAAAAAGCTTTCGACGAAGACGAGATCGTAAAAGGTATGATTTCCGGCAAGGTGAAGGGTGGCTTCACTGTCGATATCGGCCCGATCCGCGCCTTCCTGCCAGGCTCTCTGGTTGATATCCGTCCGGTTCGCGACGTTGCGCACCTGGAAGGCAAAGAGCTGGACTTCAAGGTCATCAAACTCGATCCCAAGCGTAACAACGTGGTGGTTTCCCGTCGTGCGGTGATGGAAGCAGAGCACAGCGCAGAGCGCGAGCAGCTGCTGGAATCCCTGCAGGAAGGCATGGAAGTCAAGGGTATCGTGAAGAACCTGACCGACTACGGTGCGTTCGTAGATCTGGGTGGCATCGACGGCCTGCTGCACATCACCGACATGGCCTGGAAGCGTATCAAGCACCCGAGCGAGATCGTGGAAGTTGGCCAGGAAATCGACGTCAAGGTACTCAAGTTCGACCGCGAGAAGATGCGTGTTTCCCTGGGTCTGAAGCAGCTGGGCGAAGATCCGTGGCACGATATCGTGGGCAAGTACCCGGAAGGTACCCGCGTGAAAGCCAAGGTGACCAACCTGACCGACTACGGCTGCTTTGCCGAAATCGAAGAAGGTGTGGAAGGCCTGGTTCACGTTTCCGAAATGGATTGGACCAACAAGAACATCCACCCGTCCAAGGTTGTAGAGATCGGCGACGAAGTGGAAGTGATGATCCTGGACATCGACGAAGACCGTCGTCGTATCTCCCTGGGTATCAAGCAGTGCCAGTCCAACCCGTGGGATGCCTTCGAGCAGAAGTACCAGAAAGGCGAGCGCATCAGCGGCAAAATCAAGTCCATCACTGACTTCGGCATCTTCATCGGCCTGGAAGGCGGTATCGATGGTCTGGTTCACTTGTCCGACATTTCCTGGGAAGAGCAGGGCGAAGACGCCGTGCGTAACTTCAACAAGGGCGATGAGCTGGAAACCGTGGTACTTTCTATCGACGCAGAGCGCGAAAGAATTTCCTTGGGTATCAAGCAGTTGACAGATGATCCGTTTGCTCAGTATGTTGCTGCTAACGATAAGGGCGCAATTGTTAAGGGCGTAGTGAAAGCAGTCGACGCGAAAGCGGCCACTGTTGAGCTGGCTGAAAACGTTGAAGGTACCCTGCGTGCCAGCGAAATCAGCCGCGATCGCGTTAACGATGCGACCGAGGTTCTCAAGGTCGGTGACGAGGTGGAAGCCAAAATCACCAACGTTGATCGCAAGAACCGTGTTCTCAGCTTGTCCATCAAGTCCAAGGATCAGGCTGATGAGCGTGAAGCCGTCGAAGGCCATCAGGAGCAGCAAGACGCTAACGCTCCGAAGACCATTGGCGACTTGATCAAGAAGCAAATGGAAAGCAGCAACGAGTCATAAACGGCTCCTCCCGGGGGCCGGCATTGCGCCGGCCCCACTGGGCTGGGAGCCCAGGGAGTAAGCTGTAATGGCATTAACCAAGTCAGAACTGATTGAGCGCATTGCCGACCGGCAAGCGCAGCTGTCCCCCAAGGATGTGGAGCTGGCAGTCAAGACCTTGATTGAGCAAATGGCCGATTCCCTGGCCGGCGGTGGTCGCATTGAAATTCGCGGCTTCGGCAGTTTTTCCCTCCATTTCCGCGCCCCCCGCGTGGGTCGCAATCCCAAAACCGGTGCCAGCGTCGAGCTGCACGGTAAATACGTTCCTCACTTCAAACCTGGCAAAGAGCTCCGTGAGCGTGTCAATGAATCGCTGACAGACTCAGGCGAAGATGTTGATAATAACGGCAGTGACGGCAATCAAGCTGCCGCCAGTTAGTGTTGCCCGGCTTTCGAGCCTGGCCAGAAAAGGACGTTCCCGATGCGAAACCTTTACCGGATTCTGGTAATTCTGGCCGTTGTGGCCATTTTTCTTGTCGCCTTCCTCTTTGTTACCAGCAATCGTGATCTGGTGATGATCGATCTCTTGGTGGATGCCTGGCAGTGGCAGGTCTCACTGGGCGTACTGGTGGTCTCTGTGCTGGCCATTGGCTTGCTGGTGGGCCTGCTGGCCGGGGTTGGCCTGCGTGGCATCAAGGGCCTGTTTTCATGAGCGAATCGTTGTGGCTGATTCCGCTGTTTTTTGTGGCCATTTCTGCCGGTTTTTTCATGGGGCGGCGCGAAAGCAAGCGGCGCCAGCGCCGCCGCATGGCGTCTTTGTCCAAGGACTATGTGGCCGGTATTAACTTCTTCCTCAATGAAGAGCCGGACAAGGGCATCGAAGCCTTGCTCAATAGTCTGGATGTGAGCGAAGAGGGGCTGGAGACCCATCTGGCCCTGGGTAAGTTGTTCCGCAAGCGGGGCGAGTTTGACCGTGCCGCGCAGTTGCATACTCATCTGCTTGAACATGGCGACTATGGTCGGCCGGTGCAGGAAGAAATTCAGCTGGAGCTGGCACAGGATTATCTGGCCAGCGGCATCTTTGATCTGGCCGAACAGGTACTGCTTGAAATGCTGGACCAGGATTGCCAGGCCAAAGATGAAGTGTGCGAACAATTGATGGGCCTGTACGAACAGGAGCGTGACTGGGTCAACGCTATCAGCATGGGCGAGCGCCTGCTCAAGAACCGTGCGAACCTGGCGCCGGTGCTGGCCCAGTTCTGCTGTGAACAGGCGGAAACCCTGCGTCGGGACGGCGATACCAATCCGGCCCGCCGCATGCTGCGCCGGGCGCTGTCATTCGATAACCAGTGCGTGCGCGCCAGCCTGGCGGAAGGTGACCTGGAAATGGCGGAATCCAACTGGGGCACCGCGATTGATGCCTTTCAACGAGTCTGGAACCAGGACAGCGATTTCTTTGATGAAACACTGGAGCGCCTGCGACAGTGTTTTCAGCATCAGGAAAAGGAAGAAGATTTCATCCAGATGCTGGCCGATTACAGTGCAGAGAAACCCAGTACCACGCGTATCTTGTTGCTCTCTGAAACGTTAAAAGAGCGTTATGGTGACAAGGAAGCCGCGGATTTTATTCGTGAATATATGAAGGCCAACCCGTCCGTGCGGGGGCTCAACCGCATCATCGATATGAGCCTGGCCAGCACCGCCGAGGGTGAGGCCCGTGAGCATCTGGACATGCTCAAGCAGGTTTCGGAGAAGCTGCTGAGCGACAAGAGCCTGTACAAGTGCCGCCGCTGTGGCTTTGAAACGCCATTGATGCAATGGCGCTGCCCAAGCTGCAAGCGCTGGGGCACCATCAAGCCGGTGGTGAAGGAAGTTTAAAGCAGTTACCAGCTGCCGCTGATTGGATTAAGAACCAGGGCGCTCCCTGGATTCCGGGGTTTCTACGGAGCTGCTGTAGGAGTCCCGCTTGAGGGACGAACCGTGCGAAGCACGGAATCGATCCGCAGGGCGATCAGGCATTTTCGGGCTCTACGGGCCTCTAAAGAATGGCTTCCCTTTGGTGGCCTCGCTACGCTCGGTTCGCACCTCAAGCGGTGCTCCTACAAAAGCCGCCTGCAGGACGATTAAAGCTTGCCACTGCCCATTCTTGAACCGCTTCTGCGCAGCGCCTACCATAGCCCCGCCTACCACCACTCAGGATCTCTGCCATGCCCATTTCCAGCCCCGTTATTGTCGCACTGGACTATCCCGATGCAGCCCAGGCTTTGGCCATGGCCAAGCAACTGGATCCGGCCAAGGTGCGGGTAAAGGTGGGCAAGGAAATTTTTACCCGCAGTGGCCCGGTGGTGGTGGAGTCATTGCATAAGCTGGGTTTCGAGGTCTTTCTCGATCTGAAATTCCATGACATTCCCAATACCGTGGCGGGTGCTGTCGCTGCGGCTGCAGACATGGGCGTGTGGATGGTGAATGTACACGCCAGTGGCGGCCAGCGGATGATGGAAGGCGCGGCCAATGCCATCGCCAATCACAAGCAGCGTCCACACCTGATTGCCGTGACGGTGTTGACCAGCATGGACGACAGCGACCTGCAGCAGGTGGGCGTGGTGGATGTGCCCAAGGTGCAGGTGCAGCGCCTGGCAGAGCTGGCTAAAGCCTCGGGCATGGATGGCGTGGTCTGTTCCGCCCAGGAAGCGGTAATGCTGAAGCAGGCCTGTGGACCCAGCTTTGAGCTGGTGACACCGGGCATTCGGCCGGAAGGGGCCGAGGCGGGGGACCAGCGTCGTGTATTAACGCCTGTGCAGGCTCGGGACGCTGGTGTGGATTACATGGTAATCGGCCGGCCCATCACCCAGTCCGCAACACCTACGGACGTAGTCGACGTTATATTACACAGCTTGGCATAGCTTGCTTACAGTGCCGCTCGCCACAGGCGGATAACAGCGGCGTTGACCCCTCTCTAAGGTGGGATCTCCATTGAAAAAAGAGAACCGGAGATCTCACATGCAAAAACGTTACCTGGCAATTTTGCCTTTCCTGATGGCACTGACCATGTCAGCGGCGGCCGTTGAACTACAATCGGCGCCGACCTCTGACACCCTCAAGAGCGCATCTGCAGAACAAGCGGATCAGGCAGTGTCTGGCATTGCGACCGCCAAGGAAAAGAGCGAAGCCGCTATCAATTTAAACACTGCTGATATGGCCGAGCTGGAAACGTTGCACGGGGTTGGTCCGAAAACGGCCCAGGCGATTATCGATTTTCGCGATACCCAGGGCGGCTTTACCAGCCCGGATCAGTTGCTGGCCATCAAGGGAATTGGCGAGAAAACGCTGGCGAAAATGCGCGACCAGATCGTGGTGCAATAGCGGGGGACATCAATCGCTGCGCGGGCAGCGCGCCCTGCGCAGCGATTTAGCAGTGAATCAGGGGTGAGGTTCGTTGTCGTCATCGTCTTGATGGTCGACGGCGCTGAGGTCGTCGGCACGGTCCACATCCAATTCAGGCCGCGGCGCCTTGGGAGGGGCGGGCTCGTTGCCTTCTTCGGACTTTTCTCCTTTCTCGCCTTTGCTTTCTTTCTCCTTGCTGGCTTTCTCTGCCTGCGCTTCCACTTCTTCGGTGCTCTTCTCTTCACCGATGCGGAAGGCGGCAAAACCGGCGTGGACCACCTGGTTGACGGCCATGCCGAGCACACGACCGTTGTAAGGGGCGATAATGGCGCTGCCGGTATTGCTGATCGGGTCGGTGACGGTGCCCAGGATCTGGCCTTTCTTCACCTTGTCGTTGAGTTTCACTTCGGAGAGCAGAATCCCGCCCTGGCTGGCACGAATCCATTCTGATTCGAAGAACACAGGCTGTGGCGCGCTCCAGAAACGGCTGGCTTTGCGCATTTCCAGGTTTTCCAGCAGGGTCTCGATGGCTTGCACGCCGTAGTTCACCGCCTGGGTCTCCAGCCGGTTGGGGCCGCCCGCTTCCATGGTCACAGCAATAATGCCGTCTTTTACCGCTGCATCGCGGAGCATGCCGCTCACCCCTGGGCTGTGCAGAACAGTCATGCCGCCAAAGTGCTTGGCAAAGGCCACCACGTCCTGGTTATCCAGGTCTGCGCGCAGCTGGGGCAGGTTGACCCGCTTCTGGGAGCCGGTGTGCAGATCTACCAGATAGTCACAGTGGCTGACGATATTGCTGAACAATGAAGAGGCCACGCGACTGGCGGCGCTGCCATTCTTGTTGCCGGGGAAGTAACGATTCAAATCGCGGCGGTCGCTCAGGTAGCGCGTGCCACTGCGAAAACCGTCCAGATTGACGATGGGGACACCAATCACGGTGCCCGCCAGCTGGTCCGGCTCCAGTTCGTACATGAGCCGGCGAACCATCTCGATGCCGTTCAGCTCGTCACCATGGATGGCAGCGGTAAGGCACAGCTTGGGGCCGGGCTTGTCGCCGTGGGCCACCAGCACAGGCACTGGCGTGGCAATGGATGCGAAGGATTGATCCGGCGTCCAGTGCAGGGTGGCGAAGGTCCCCGGTTCTACTGTCTGGCCCAGCAGGGGCAGGGGGGAGGGTTTTTCCGGCTCTGACTCGGCGTTGCCAGACTCTTCGTCTGCATCACCCTCGCTGGTATCTGCCCGGTGAGGGGGCTTGTTGGGCGTGTCGGCATCGGTTTCCTGCTGCCGCTCCAGTGCGCGCTCTTCGTCTTCCACTTCTGTGGCCCAGACAGGCTGAGCCAGGGCGGTAAGCAATGACAGGATGCTCAAGGTTATCCATGACAGGCGTTTGTGCACAACGGCTCCTTGCGTGTCGTTTTCCGTACGGCGGACGCGGCGCACCCGCGCCTGCGCTAGCCCTGTTGGTCCAGCTCATCCCAGCGGGAAAAAGCCTCTTCCAGTTGCTGCTCCAGCTCACTTTGCCGGGTTTGTGCGGCACTGATGTCAGCCGGCTCACCCTTGTAAAAATCCGGGTCGGACATGCGCGTCTGTACCGCGTCCAGATCCGCTTCCAGCTGTTCAATGCGAGCGGGTAATTGTTCCAGCTCCCGTTGATCCTTATATGACAGCTTCTTGCGGGCAGGCGCAGGCTTTTCCACTACCGCGGCCGGCTTGGCGGGTTTGACGGTTTTTTCCCGCCGGGGTTCCGGGCGTTGCCGTAACCAGTCCTGATAACCGCCCACGTAACTGTTCAACCCACCGTGCTCGAAGACCAGGGTGGAGGTCACCACATTGTCGATGAACTCCCGGTCATGGCTGACCAGCAGCAGGGTGCCCTGGTAGTTGATCAATTGTTCTTCCAGGAGTTCCAGGGTTTCTGCATCCAGATCGTTGGTGGGCTCATCGAGCACCAGCAGGTTGAACGGTTTGGTAAACAGTTTGGCCAGCAGCAGGCGGTTACGCTCGCCGCCGGACAGGGATTTCACCGGCTGGCGAACCCGGGCGGGGTCGAACAGAAAATCCTGCAGGTAGCCGATCACATGCTTGTTCTGGCCATTCAGGTTGATCACATCGGAGCCTTCGGCCACGTTGTCGATCACGCTCTTCTCTTCGTCCAGGGTATCGCGCAGCTGGTCGAAGTAGGCCACCTGAAGTTGAGTGCCCTGTTTGACGGTACCGGTATCCGGGGCCAGCCGATCCAGCAGCAGGCGAATCAGGGTGGATTTACCACACCCGTTCGGGCCAAGAATGCCCACCCGGTCGCCGCGCATCAGGGCCACGGAAAAGTCGCGGACAATCTGTTTGCCGCCCACGGCATAGCTGATGTTGTCAGCTTCCACCACAACCTTGCCGGAGTTGTCGCTGCTCTGGATGGTCAGGCTGGCGGTGCCGGTGCGGCTGCGGCGCTGGGAAAATTCGTCGCGCATGGCTTTCAGGGCCCGCACCCGGCCTTCATTGCGGGTGCGGCGGGCCTTGATGCCCTGGCGAATCCATTTTTCTTCCTGGCTCAGTTTTTTGTCGAACTCGGCATTGGCTTTTTCTTCCGCATCCAGCGCCGCTTGTTTGCCGCTCAGGTACTTTTCATAACTGCCTGGCCAACTGGTCAGTTTGCCGCGATCCAGCTCGATGATGCGGGTAGCCAGTGAGCGAATGAAGGCCCGGTCGTGGGAAATAAACACCAGGGTGGTGCCAAAATTTTTCAGAAACTCTTCCAACCACTGGATGGATTCCATGTCCAGGTGGTTGGTGGGCTCGTCCAGCAGCAGGATGTCCGGGTCTTGCACCAGGGCACGGGCCAGCAGTACGCGCCGCTTCATACCGCCGGAAAGGCCGGCGAAAGGCATGTCGCCGTCCAGATTGAGCTTGGACAGCACCGTGTCCACCCGCTGGGACAGCTGCCAGGCACCGCGGGCCTCGATTTCGCTACTCAGTTCTTCAAAACGGGCCAACACTTTGTCGTCCCCGTCGCCCAGATGGTGTACCAGTTCGGCGTGTTCGCTGAGCAGGGCGCCTTGCTCCCCCAGCCCTTCGGCCACCATGAAGTGCACGCTGTGTTCCTGGTCATCGGGCACTTCCTGTTCCAGCCGGGCCACACTCAGTCCCTGGGTCTTCTCGATCTGACCGTCATCGGCCTGAATTTCTTCGGCGATGATCTTCATCAGGGTGGACTTGCCCGCCCCGTTACGGCCGATCAGACACAGGCGCTCACCCACGTCGATAGACAGGTTGACGTGGTCCAGCAGCGGTTGTTGGCCATAACTGAGTTGAATGTCGCGAAGGGTAATGAGAGGCATACTGTATAAATCCAGGCATCAGGCAAGACGCAGCACACAACACGGTATACACAGGACAATGGCAAGGCGTGAGAATCAGTGCCTCGCGCCTGAGCCTTTAAGCGCGGAGAATAGCGGCCGGATAAGCGCGGTTTGTCCCGTGTTGAAGCGTGTTGCGTGCTGCGTGCAGCATCTATCTAATTGAACGCGCAGTGTAGCAGCTTGTTACGGGCGTGTACTGGTACTTGGCGCCAGGCCGCTGCAGCATGGTCTGGCAAAGAAAGGCTGGCGGCAGGGCCGCCGCAGGACAAGAAAGAGCAAGCAAGGGAGGGGCAATGTCGGAATTTCTGCGCGAACGCTACGAAGAGGTGGATCTGACGCCGGGGCAGGGCAAGATCACGGCGACGATTTCCATCGGGCTGGGTTTTTTGGCGTTGCTGGGCAGTTTCTGTTTTCTTTACCCGGAACTGTTTACCACGCCTGAATTCAGGGCTTTCTACAATGCCGAGGTGTTGCGCATCGCCTTGTTTATTGGCATTGGTATCGGTTTCACCTGCGGCTTCTTTAGTGTTTTCCGCCACCAGGAGCGTCGTTACGGCATCATCGGTATGGTGCTGGCCTGCATGGCTGCGCTTATTGGTTCCGGGCGTTTGGATGTGTCGCCGGTGGATGGCCGCAGCCTCTATGCCGGCCTGGATTATTTTATCCTGACGCTGCTGGTGCTGGGGTTGGTCTTTATTCCGCTGGAGCGTGCCTACCCGAAGAATCGGGAACAGAAGACCCTGCGCGGTGGCTGGGTGACGGATATGAAGTACTTCCTGTTCAGCCACGTGGCTCTGCAGTTAATCAGCTTTTTTACCATTATTCCGATTCAGGTGTTGCTGCACGACAAGGTGCATATCGGCTTCCAGCAGGCCATCGCCAGCCAGCCCCTGTGGCTGCAGTTCATTGAAATTCTGATTGTGATCGATCTGGGCAGTTACTGGATTCACCGTGCCTTCCATGAAGTGCCCTGGTTATGGAAATTCCACGCCGTGCACCATTCCACTACCCAGATGGACTGGCTGGCCTCATCGCGCCTGCATGTGGTGGAAATCATCGCCAATCGCTTTGTTGGCTATCTGCCGATCTTTATCCTCGGCTTCTCGCCCTCGGCGGTGTATGCCTATCTGGTGTTCGTCTCGTTTCATGCCATCTTTATCCATGCCAATGTGCGTTTCCGGTTCCCGGGCGTGCGCTGGCTGATCGCGACGCCGGAATTCCACCATTGGCATCATTCCTCGGAAGACGAAGCCGTGGACAAAAACTACGCCGCCTTCCTGCCCATCTACGATAAACTGTTCGGCACCCTGATCATGCCGGACCGGCTGGCCAGCGAGTACGGTACGCGTGCCAGCACCCAGGTGCCGGAAGGGGTGGTCAAACAGTTCCTGTTCCCGTTTCGGCGGGGCTGAAGGCAAATTTCCCACAGTAACCCTGAAAGTTGAATGTATGGATGACGTGATAGACATGCTGCGCGAACGCCATGACGGCGGTCTTGTCGCGTTGGAGCTACCGGACGAAGACCGGTTGGTGGAAATCGAAGAACAGTTGTTGATCTCCCTGCCGGGGGACTACAAGGAGTTCCTGCTCAACGCCAGCGACATCGTCTGTGGCAGCCTGGAGCCAGCCACGGTGATGGACGACTACGCCCACAACTTCCTCCCGGAAATGGCCGCCAACGCCTGGGACCAGGGCCTGCCTCGCTATCTGATTCCCGTTTGCGAAGCTGCCAACGGCATCTACGCCATGTCTCAGGAAGGCGAAGTGGTGCTGTGGGAGCCGGGTAGCGGCATCAATGAAGACGAGGTGTGGGGCAGCATCTGGCAGTGGGCGCGGGAAGTGTGGTTAGAGAGTTAATTAATAGTTAATAATGAATAATTAATAGCTAACTAAAACCCAAAACCTGTCTCACGAAGCCTCTGTAGGAGCTCCTCTCGAGGTGCGAACCCTTGCGAAGCAAGGCTCTTCATTGCGGTGGAGCCATCGCTCCTACAGAGGGCGGTGTATCCATTTCGAGGAACCGGGGGGCCACGGCCAGCGCCGTTTCCTCGCCTGGGCTCGGATTCGCACCTCGAGAGGAGCTCCTACAGCGAGTCGGCCAGGCGTGTCAGAAACCCGCCAGATCCAACTCATTATTAATCAGCACCACACACTGCGATGCAAACAGCATGGTCGGCCCCAGGCTGATCTTTTCCGTACCCAGTCGCTTCAGGCTGTTGAAACTCTTTTTCGGCATGGGAATGTGGTCAGTGAGCAAAAAGCACGGCTTCTCGGCAAAGGTGAGCTCGCGGATGCTCTCTCCCTTGGGGTCCATCATGTACAACTGATGCCCATCCTCAGCCAGCTCCTTTACCAGCTTTTCAAAGCTCTGCGTGCGCACGGTAATTCCGCTCTCCACCGCTTTCGTTTGTTCCTTGCCCATGCCGGCAGACGCATCCAGTGCCCGCGCCACCTTGGCCAGCAGCGCCTGCTCATGAAACCCGCCAATATCCCGCATCTCCGCCGCCACAAAGGAAATCGTCCGGGAATAATCCTGGGTGCTTTCCAGCACCAGATGCACCACCGCATCGTTCCGATGCGACTGGGCCACAAAGATCGCATTCATCAGCGTATGAGCGAGGATTTCGCTGTGGGCATCGCCGCCCACATTGGCAAGTAGGGTCTGGCTGTTGGTGGACGCCGCACGGGCGCGGAGAACAAAGGTGCGCATGGGATAGGGCTCTGGAGAATGTGGGCGTGATTGTACAACAGTGGTTGTGTGATCGTGGATATTCACGCCATGGGCCTGGCTGGTCGGCCGTTTTCAGCGGAACGTTCCGCATAACTCGGGGCCGAAATTTCAACACACTGATTTCACTAGACATTCTAGTGCAGGGGATGGGGATAGCAGGAATGGAGTTCAAAGGAAGGTTCCTTTGAACTCCATGTAGGACATTGGCTATTTCACTGTAAGTGATTGTTATGAGAGTATTTTGATATTGATTGTGGGGCGGGTGGCTCGGAATTATGCGGAGCCGAGTTATAAGGAACGTTCTAACTAATACGCTGTTAGCTGAAAAACCTGAGTTTGGAGAAACTTTTTACTATGACGCTATCCATGGCGTGGGTGCGCACATTGAAAGATAGAGAGGAGCTTGTTTTCTGCTCTGATAGTAGGTTGCGTTTTGGTTGTGCTTGGGATGCATGTCAAAAGGTATTCCCGCTTCCACGTGGCGACTGTGCAATTACATTTGCCGGGGATACGAAGTTTGCGTTTCCATTTATTCATGCTGCTATGAATGCAGTATCTCTTCATCAAGGATCAAGGCGGAGATTGGTCGATATTACCGTCGTCAAACCTTTTCTTTTAAAAGCCATCAACTCGATGCTTAGTCAAATTTCTGACTTCCCGCAGGGCGAAACTGAATATGAAGAGCCAGAGCTAAGATTGGTGTTTGGTGGTTATTCCTGGCTAAAGAAAGAGTTCGTGATTTGGAAGTTTCACTTCAATCCAGGTGAAAGAGAATTTAGGCATGCTGAAGTTAGAGATTGGAAGGGCCTTGGCTCAGCTAGAAAAATCATATTTTTGGGTGATCCGGAAGCCTCCTTATCTGCGATGAAGAGGGCTCAGAGAAAGGGTGAATGCAAGCCAAACCCTGAAGATGATGTTCAGGAGCTTGCTAAAAAAAGATTCATTGAGCTTTTGGCCGATCGAAATATTACAGATGGATTTGGCCTTAATATGGAGCCTTTTGAGGTTTTGCGCGATATGCTCCGTAGCGAAATATCTCCACACGTGGGAGGAAGCCCACAACTAGTAAAAATATATCAACATCTGAATGCACAGCCATTTGGTATACGTTGGGCATCTGAGTCTAGATCGTCTATAGCCATTCTTGGCCGGGTTCTTGAGGCAACTGAAAAAGCCCACGTTCCGGTCCTAAATCCGGATACTTTAGATGTTGAGAGAAGCAATGGAGTGGATTCTGATGATGCTAGCGAGGTTGAAGTGGTTGGAGAAGACAGCTAACAAGGCGCTCAACGTGGACGTGTGGAGCTCCGGCATTTGTGTGCATTCGCCAAGGCTCATTATTGCACACAATCACCTCCACTCCACACGCCTGTTAGCTTGGCGTTATACCTCAAGGGGGAGCATATGAGAAAGTTGGTAAGTTCAGGCTCTCCTCTGGAAGAACCAATTGGATTTTCCAGAGCATGCAGGGTCGGGAACATGATTTCTGTCTCCGGTACGGCACCCATAAAGGATGGTGAAACCACTTGCGTTGGGGGCGTTTATGGGCAGACCAAGCATTGCCTGGAATTGTCTATTCAGGCTATTGAGGAAGCTGGTGGAAAACCGACTGATATAATCAGAACTCGCATCATGGTCACTGACATATCTCGTTGGGAGGAAGCAGCCAAAGCACATGGTGAGCTATTTTCTGCAATAAAGCCCGCATGCACGTTTGTTGAGGTGAGTCGCTTTATCAACCCAGACTGGCTAGTAGAGACGGAGGTCGATTGTGTCTTGGGGCAGGTATAACAAGGCGCATCAATTCGCGGCCAGCGCACAACGGCGTTATACGTAAGGATTAAGCAATGAGTTCGTACGGAACGTTGATTTTCTTCTGTGGGAAGATGGGGGCTGGAAAAAGTACTTTGTCTGGCAAAATCGCTCGTGAGCGGGAAGCCGTGCTTATTTCAGAGGATGAGTGGTTAGCCGCGCTGTTCCCCGGCGAGATCAAAGATTTCAATGATTACATTAGTTACTCATCTCGTCTTAAGCCGGTGCTGAGATCACACATTGAACAAGTGCTCTTGGCTGGTACCTCTGTGGTCCTGGATTTTCCTGGCAACACCCGGAAGCAAAGAGCTTGGTTCAAAGATATATACTCGCAACACGGTATTCCTCATGAACTGTACTATTTATCGGTAGACGATGAAGTTTGTTTAAAGCAGCTTAAACAGCGGCAGAAAGAACAACCTGAACGAGCACAGTTCGACACAGAGGAAGTCTTTAAGATAGTAACAGGTTACTTTGAGCCGCCCGAAGAGTCGGAAGCGTTCAATCTCCAGATTGTAGAATGGAAGTCCGCATAACAAGCGGCTGTTGCCGGATGCTGTAATTCCCCCCGCTTTAGTGGACACCTTCTCCTAAACAGAGGGCCTGGCCTGTCTTTTGGGGGCTGTTGGTGATAGCGCAATTGATTTGACCAAGGCAAGACTGGAAATTCAGTAACGGTTTCTATGCACGGAACCGGTAGCAGGAACTGGGGTCTGTTCTTTTCAAATGCCTTGAATAAAGCAATATGACCTGACTCCAGCGCTCCTCCAGGAAATAACTCATGTATAGAAAAATCGTGATTGGGATTTATTTGATTCTGCTTGCCAGTCAGTACGGGTATGCAGAAGAGGGGGTGCCTTTAACGCGGCCGGATGGGTCTGCAATCACTTTCTACCTGGACAAGAAAGAACGTCGGCATCTGCTGGTGCTGATGCAGGGGTCGGACTGCAATAGTGTGGTCCACAGCAAGGTGATTAATGATCGCTTTGCCACGGTGCTTGATGATGCGGATGTCCTTACGGTGGAGAAATATGGCCTTACCCGGTCGGTTCCCTGGAACGGTTCCGGTGACAGCCCGGCGTGTCCGCCATCGTATTATGAGCATGATTCTCCGCAACAGCGGGCGGACGACTATTTGCGGGTGATATCCTGGCTGGATGACCAATTTCACTATGAGCACATCACGCTACTCGGGGGGAGCGAGGGGGCGTTGGTCGCGGCGATGGTGGCGTCCCGTAGTGATGCGGTGAGTGCAGTGATCTCGCTTAATGGCGGAGGCCGGTTTTTCGTTGATGATGTGCTGCACAGTATGGAACTTGAGCTTCCTCCAGCAGCATTCGAAGAGGCGAAACAGGGTTTTCTCGCGTTTGCCACCTCTGTCGAAGCCGCCGAAAACATGGACCTTGTGATGAGCGGCCATGGATTTCGTTGGTGGAAAAGCATGCTGGCAGCCGATCAGACTGAATTGCTGCTGAGCATCCGCGCCCCTTTGCTGATTATTCAGTCCGAACTGGATAAGAGTGTTTCGCCAAAGCTGGCTTATGCTCAAGCCAAAATACTAATGGAAAACCGGAATAACGTTGAATTTCGCACAGTTAAGGGAGTTGATCACAAGTTTCATGACCCTTCTGGAAAGGATCGCTCAAGCGAAGTCGTTTCTTCGGTTAAAGAATGGTTAGGAAGTCACCAGTTAACAAACGAAGCCCGGTGATGATGTTGGTGCGCCAGGCAACAGGCGCGTAGAGACATTTACCTGGAGCCAGCCGTAGCTGGAGTGTTTTGAGGTGGTGCTGTAAACCCCGACCCCGCGCAGGTGCATTGCTGGCGGCGCGATAAAAAGCCGTTGAAAGTTGAAACGCGAAGCCGGGTCTGTGCCAACTTGCGTCTGGATGCTCCGTGTTCACCCTGCTTACATCGTAAACAGGGTAGGCACCCATGAGGTTCTAGCCCTTACTTTTCAACTTTCAACTCAGCCTGCCATCGTGCCGCCAGCCACGCCCCTGCCCGATTAGCGCGGATCGCTGCTTTCATTGGATTTGCCGTCGTTGGCTTCCGGTGGCGGCGTATTGTCGTCTCCGTCCTCTCCTGATGTGCGCGTTTCCAGGTTGAGTTGCTCACCGTTGCCATTGCGGATATGGATATCCAGCTGGCTGAAGGCAATCTCCACGTTGTGTTCATGGCACAGTGCGTCGATATGGCGGTTCAGTTCGTCGGTGGCGGCAAGACGGTCGTTGATGTCGTTCACGTGCACCCGCAGTTCGTGATCCAGGGTGCTGGCGCCAAAGCCGAGGAACAAGACAACCGGTTCCGGATCACGCAGCACGCGGCTGTTTTCCTTGGCCACCTTTAACAGGATGTCCCGGCATTTCTGCAAATCGGAGCCGTAGGCGAAACCGACTTTGATAATGATCCGGGTCACCGTATCGGACAGGGACCAGTTGATCAGCCGTTCGGTGACGAACACCTTGTTGGGGACCAGGATTTCCTTGCGGTCGAAGTCGATCAGAGTGGTGGCACGGATGCGAATCCGGCTGACGGTGCCATCCAGGTTGTTGATGGTAATCACGTCACCGATGCGGATCGGGCGCTCGAACAGCAGGATGATGCCGGAGATAAAGTTGGCAAAGATTTCCTGCAGGCCAAAGCCCAGCCCCACGCCCAGTGCGGCCACCAGCCATTGCATCTTGTCCCAGCTGAGTCCCAAAGCGCCAAGCGTGAGGATGATACCGCTGGCGACAATCACGTAGGAGAGCAGTGTGGTGGTGGCATAACTGGTGCCTTGGCGCAGGTCCATGCGCGATAGCACCAGCACTTCCAGCAGGCCGGGCAGGTTGCTGGCCAGCAGGAAGGTCACGGCACCGATGACCAGTGAGGCAATTACGTCGCCCAGGCTGATGGGGGAGGTGGTGGCCGCCTGGCCGGTGCCTTCGGCGGTTTCCCACAGGACAATGTTGTCGGTATAGGCGAAGGCATGCAGTACGTCCGCCCAGACCCAATACACCAGCAGGCCCACCACGGCCACCAGTGCCAGACGGATCAGGCGCAGGGATTGCTGGTTCACCTGTTTCAGATCCAGTTGAGGCTCTTCCACTTCCACGGCTTCGGCGCTGCTGGTTTCTTCTTTCTGTTCCGCTTCGCGTTGGGCTACAGCTCGTTTATAGGACAGACGCTGGGCGGCCACGGCAAGCCCGCGAACGGCGGTGGCATCGAGGACGATCCACAGTGCAATCAGGTAGAGGCTATAGATCATGTGCCCGGTGAGGCGAACGGAAGTGTAGTAGTAGCCTACGCCGGTGAGAACGATGAGGGTGAGCGGGGCAAGAATGCACAGGGCGGTGGCCAGGGTGCGCATGGTGCGGCTGTAATGGCGGCCGGGGTAGGACTGGGCCACCCAGGGCAGGCTGACCATGATGGTAATCATGGACGCCATCATGATCACCAGGCCGAGACGGTCATTGCTGAGTTGAGCCGGCCATTGATCGCCAAACGCTACCAAAAAGGTGAGAGGGATCAGGGCCAGGCCGGTGACTAGCAGGCGCCGCCGCATTTGATGGTTGTATTCCGCGCTCCAGCGGAAATGGCGCTGGGCGATGCCATTGGCCTTGAGCAGACGGTAGAGCACTTCAAATACCAGCCATAGCAAGGCGATCTGGGCCACGGCAGCACCCATCACGCTGGTAAAGGTGCCGGGCTGTACCCACAGGCCGGCAGCCAGCAAAACCAGGAAAAGCGGGACTGGGGCGGCTATCAGAAAGGTGTAAAGCAGGCTCAGGGGTGTGTGGGCCTGGCTGTCACGCCGCAGGAAACCCACATCCTTGTTCATTTCGTCGATGCGTCTTTTCAGTCTTCTGCGTATCGCGACCAATAGTGCTGCCGGGATCAGCAATCCGACCAGCCAGACCCATTTGCGGCTGAACAGGTCACCAGTGCCAATCCACAGGTCGTCCCAGGGAATGATTTTGAGTTGTTCCATCAACTCTTTCGGCAGCTTGCCGAGCCATTCGAAACTCAGGGGCTGGTTGCTGGGCATCCAGAATGTTTGTTCAGAAATGGTGTTGTGCAGGCTGCGGGTGATTTTGCGCAGTTGTTCATGGCTTAGCTGGGTGCGGGTGAGAATCGCTAACTGGCGGCTCAGTTCCTGGTCGAGCTGATCGTAAATGGCCAGCCGTTCTTCCCGGAGAATGGAAAAGGCTTGCTCCAGTGCCGGGGTCAGAGGTTCGTCGATCTGGTCTTGTGACGGTAGCGGCGCGTCATCCAGATCCTGCATGGCTCGCTCGATATCAAACTGGCTGAGGCGGGCGTCAGAAATATCCTTGTCCAGATTCAGTTCGCCCTGATCCTGGGGCAGGCTTTTTTGTTGTTCGTACAGAATGCGCGATAGCAGCAAGCTGCCATCCAGCATGCGAATCTGGTCGTTGACGGTGGATGATAATGAGCGCGCCTTGTCCAGTTCCGTCTTGGTGTTGACCGCTTCGCGCAGCAAGCTGTTGACGCTCTCACTGGCACTGGCCAGTTGTTCGCGCAGGGCCTGGTTTTTTTCCATGGCCTTGCGAACCTGGGGGTGGTCCAAAACACTTGGCGGCAGGTCGGTTTCCGGGGAATTGGCGGTTGCTTCCAGTTGATTCAGGCGACGTTCATTGATCAATGGCTGGAGGGCGTCCAGTTTGGCTTCGATGATCAGCTGTTGCTGTTTGTCAGTCTGTTGTCGCAGGCGAGCAATATCCTGCTGTTTGTCAACGATGGCCAGTTCCTGGTTGTAACGCTCGATGCGCGACTCCAGGGCTTTTATTTCCGTATTCAGCGTTGCTGTCTGCAATTCAGACAAGGTTTCGCCTTCTTCGTCTACGCCCTGGTTGAGGCGGGTACGGACGGTATCCAGCCGGTCCATGGCGTTGCTGATTACGTTTTGGGCCTGTTCTGGCAGGGTCTGGGCGCGGGTCAGGTCGCTGTTGGCGTCAGCCAGGTCTTCCTGGTTGGTTTCCAGGGCATCGAGTTCACTGACCAGCGCTTTTACCAGGTTGTCCAGGCTGTCGCTGGCGTAATGTTTTTCCCAGTCGGTTTCGCGTTCCTGACGCAGGCGCGTGAGTTTGGCATTCAGCTGCCTGCGCTGGCCGGCAGCTTCACGGGAAAAGGTTTTCAGCTCCTCGATTTTTTCCTGATTGCTGTCGATTTCCTGGCGGAATTTCAGGGTCTGCTTGAGTTGTTCTTTATCGGGGTTTTCTGTGCCGTCAGATTTTTTATCACTGGTTTCGGTGAGCTGCTTTTGCAGATCGCCAACGCCGGGCAGGGAGAAACTGCTTGTCTGCGCCATGGCGAGAGCGGGGAGTAGTAACAGCAGTGCGATAGGCAGTCGTCGATCCATAACAGCTGGGGCTCCGGATGAGTGATGGTGTCTTTGTATCACAGGGCCGGGATCTTTGCTTTCCCGGGGTGTCTGCGGGGCTGGCGGAATGCACAGGATATGTTCAGCGGCTCCTGATACGGCGAAGCAGCTGGCGAACCAGGCCGAGTTCCCTGTCGCTGGCCAGCGGTAACAATTCGTCCACCCACTGGTGAAGGTTTTCGTTGGGCTGGATTTGCAGCGCCGCCAGTAGCTGATGCAGGGCTCGCCGGGTGTGGCCAAATGTGGCCGGGTTGACCTCGACCGGGGGTGCGGGGGGACGCTTGCGCAATTCCCACGCATAGACCATTACGGCTTGCGCCAGGTTCAGTGAGGGTTGCTCCTGTGCCAGGGGGATACTGCTGGCCAGATCGCAGCGGGCGACTTCCTCGCCGGTCAGGCCGCTGGCTTCCCGGCCGAAGACGATGGCCACCCGCTGCACGCTGTTTCCCTTGCCGGCGACCAGTTCGGCGCATTGATCCGCATTCACATAACGGTCTTTCTGCAGGCGGTGCCGGGCGGTACAGGCAATACTCAGGTCCACATCAACCAGAGCCTGCTCCAGGGTGTCCACGATCACGGCCTGCTCCAGCACCTCGTTGCTGTGGTGGGCAACCCATTGTGCTGCGCGCATGTCGCCGGGGTTAACCAGCCGTAACTGGTTGAAACCCATGGTTTTGATGGCGCGTGCAGCGGCGCCGATGTTTTCCCCGCGGGCGGGCTCCACCAGAACAAAAACGATGTCCATCTATTGTCACTTCTTCATGGCAGGGTGAGCAGGTGCCCATTCTATACGAGGGCGGATACCGGGAGGAGGCAAAGCAGGTGGCGGCATCACGGGCAGAACCAGCCTGTCAGAAAATGTCCATGTTTTGTCCGGCTCAGCCCTTGGGTTGGGTATCCGTGTTGTTTATTGTTTGATCAATAAACACAAAAAGTTACACAACGACAATAACGGGAGGGGACACCCCATGAAGATGCTTGCTCTCACCGGCCTGCTGGCCGCGGCTGTTCTGTCATCGCCTGCCCAGGCGTTCCAACAGATTACCCACAAACGCATTGCCATCGATGCCGTCAACTACATGAAGGCACACCCGAGCACCACGGAGTACAACCGCCTGAAGAGCTGGGTGAACGCAGCCGGCTACAGCATGGACCAGTTTGCGGAAGTGATTGGTCAGGGCGCCTACGACGTGGATGATTTCCAGGATACTTACCTGTGTGGCGCCGTCACCGGGGACTGCGTGTATGCGCCAGTCTTCAATGCCGGGGCTTCACTGGTAAATTACACCTCTTACTGGCATTTCCAGAACCACACCCGCGGGTCCGACGTGCACGGTAATGACCTGGGTGGCTATAACTACGACCTGCTCACCGTCTGGGGCGATATCGACAACCTGGCCGCCACCTGGCTGGTGGGCGACTACATGGACGATGGCAACGGCGGCATGACCGGTTGGTGTTTCTGGAGTTGCGCGGATGACAGCGAGTACAACACCTACGGCGTGACGGAAGCCAACTATCGTCAGGGCAGTACCTCCAGCAAGTCCATGTACGATGACTTCGAGGAAATGCCGTTCCAGCCCATCGATAACCTGGGCCAGTACTGGTACAGCCAGTTCCTCTCCAACCCCACCGCCCAGACCCTGGGTTTCGTGATGCACACCACCGACCTGTTGCAGCCGCACCACGTGTGGACGACCTCGGCGCTGAATCACAGTGGCTGGGAATCCTGGGTGGCGGATTACTACGACAGTGAAAACCTGAATAACAGCGCTTTGGTGGATCAGGCCCTGCTGGATTTCACCCCGCTTTCCACTGCCAGCAATGACATCCGCCCCTTGCTGACGCAAGGCGGTGCCATGGCTTACAGCAATGGCGGGATCGTGCTCTCCAGCACCGATCATGCAGACCGGGTGCAGGTGGCGCAGGTGGTGATCCCCCATGCCATCGCCATGGTGGTGCATGTGCTGAATCATGCCGCTGTGAAGGTTAATCCCTGATAAGAAGACACAACAAGCGGGCATGCATCACGCTACACGTAAAAGCACGTGCGGGGAGATGCGTGTCCGCGTTGTACCAATAAGTACCAATAAGTACCAATAACAAGATAGAGGAAAGCGGCCATGGGATTACATCGATGGGTGTTAGCCATTGGGTTCGCGGCAGTTGCGCTGGCTGGCTATGCCAGCTGGCAGCGCTGGGGGCCGTTGCCCGATAACGTGGCAGCAAGCGTGGATGGCAGCGTGATTCCGGTGGATACCCTGAATGTGTTTGTGGCCGCTGCCCGTCGCAGCGATCCCGAGGTCAGCCGCGAAGCGGTGCTCAAGGGGCTGGTGGAAAACCGGCTATTGGCGGAGCTGGCTCACGAGCAGGATGACCCATCGGCGCACGATCATGCTGACGCCAGCCGGGTGGGCTACGACGCCAAGACTCGTCACGAACAACAACGTTTCAAGCTGATTCGTACCGCTTTTGCCGACGCACTGCGCGTGGCGGTGGAAGAGAGCGGCACAGCAAACAGCCTGGATTATCTTGCCGCGCCCCTGGTGCTGTCTGATGAGGCGTTGGCTCCTTTGTTGACGCTGGAACAGGCGTTGTACGCCACCATGACCGAGGCGCAGCAGCAGGCAGCCAGCCAGCTGGTGATTGCCCGCTACCGGTTTACGGAGGATCAGCCTGAGCAGACACTGACGTTGTGGGATCTGTACCGCCGGCAGAACATCCAGCTGAAAGTACAGATGCACAACCTCAATACCGGCTTTATCCGTGAAGCGATCAAGCAGCAGCTCACCATGGAGTATGTGTTCTACTGGTTTGATCAACACTCCGGTTTGTCGGCCCGCGCCATTGCGGCAGTGGATGACTGTATTAATGACGCCATGCGCCGCGATGAGCTGCTCCATGACCTGGGGCTGATGCACGATATCCATGACGATAATCCGCAGTTACGGGCTTTGGCGGCTGAAGTGAGCCAGGAGCAGATCGCTGCGTATTACCAACAGCATCAGGACGAATTCACCCGTGTGGAGCGTGTGCATGCCTACCATCTGAGGGTGGATAGCCAGGCCGAGGCGGACCGGATTTATGCCGAACTGCTGACCATTCAACAAGACGATAACGCCAATCCCGGCGAGGCGTTCGTCGACGCGGTGGCGCGCTATTCCGTTGCCGAGGATCGCGACCAGGGTGGGGCGCTGGGCTGGATAGACCGTGATAGCCGTGAGGATCACTGGACCCAGGCACTGGCGTTTGTGCAACCGGCTCAGCGAGTATCGCCGCCGTTTCGCAGCCCGACCACAGACAGTGCCCCTTATTGGGAGCTACTCTGGGTGGACCAGAAAGAAATGGGCTATCAACCTGTGGACAGTGAATCGGTGCGTTATCGCGCAGCCCAGGCCATTGCCCGGGAACAGATGCAGCAGCGGTTCCACACCTTGCTGGCAGAGGCCACCGAGGCGGCATCGTTGCGAGTCAATAACGAGGTGTTGTGATGGCGTCGGGAGAGTGCCGGCCAAGCCGGATGGGGAGCTATCAGCGCCAGCAGGGCCTGTTGCGCCCTGGGTTGCTGGTCGGGTTGTTGATAGCCGCGGGCGCCAGCGCCTATTGGCTGTTGCCGCCAGCGGCACCGGCAGGCCAGACAGCGGCGGGTGTTACTGCGGACACGAGCTCTGCTGCTGACCCTAAAGAGGAAGCCACAGCGAGGCCGGCGGCCCTGCCGATGATCGATACGGTGGCGGAACGTTCTCTGCCTATGCCGGAAAAGCGGGCGGATGATGTCCCTTCTGCCGTGCCGACGCCTTCACCCCAAGCGGTGGCGGCCCTGCGTGAAAGCATGCGCAATGGCGACCCACGCACGCCGCCGCTGGCGCGCAATACGGATTTACGCGAACCGCCCAGCGCGGCCGAACTGGCAGACCCGTCGCTATATCAGCAATACGAAGCGCGCCAGAATCAGCAGGTGCGTGCTTCATTCGTGGCGGCGGCGAATCGCAAAATGGTGGAGTTGGAAGGGTTGATCGCCGAGGGTAAGGAATTCGGCATTGCCCCTGAGCAACTGGAGGAAGGCATCGCCAAACTGGACAAGCTGCGTGAGCAGCGAGATCAGTTAGTGGCGCAGCAGCCTGAGCTTGGCGCAGACGATAGTGCACAGGACTGAGCGTTCAGCTCGCTGACACTGTCTTGAATCGCGGTATCGTCCGGGGCAATGGATAGAGCCTGGCAGATACTCTGTTTGGCCTGCTTGGTGTTGCCAGCGGCTTGCTGGGTATAGGCCAGATTGTTCCAGGCGGCAGCCAGTTGCGGTGCATAGCGCACGGCTTTCTCAAACGCCGCCAGCGCCTCTTCCTGCTTATCTTGTGCCCACAGGGCATTGCCATAACCAAACCACAGCTGCCCGCTTTGCGGGAAGGCTTCCACGGCAGTGGGCCAGAAGGCGGCGCTATTGGGGAGCGGCGAGATCGCCCGGAACAGGACATCAGGCTTGGCACTGGCGGGCAACTGGCCGGCTTCCACCAGCGTGAACCCCCATTGATCGGCTCTCGCCCAGGTGCGAATAAAGCGGTTCCAGTGGCTGCTGTCGCTCTGGGTGGTGCCGCTGTGCAGCACCACGGTATCGCCCTCATCCCGGTAGCCGGTGACCACAGCGAAATGCCATTTTGGCCAGCTGGGTAGCGCCAAATTCTGCATTACCAGCACCGGGCGGTTGGCCTGCAATTCCTGAAACAACGCCTCGGCGGATTCCACCGGGTAGGCCATCAGGCCACGGCTGCGGGCGGCGGCGCGCAATTCGATACCCAGTGAGCCTTTGCGCTCCGGTAGCCAGACCTCGTCCACCAGGGTGTCGGCGCTGACAGGCTTGCCAGCCCATTGCAGCATCATCGCCAGCGCGGCCGGGCCACACTGGTAGGCATCCTGGGGGACAAAGGGCACCACCACCTGTTGTTCGGTGTGCACGGTGGCGCTTTGCGGCGGGGGAAAACTCTGGCAACCGCTCAGCGTCAGCAAACCGGTAACCAGCAAGGCGGCCTGCTTTCCGGAAAACAGGCCGCGTAATGCCATTACCATTAGTTCACCGGATCAATTACCGGGAACACATCGGTGGCGCCGAGCAAATCCAGAATAACCAGTACCAGAATGATGGCGAGCACTACGCCCAGTACACCTTGGCCAGCAGGCAGCTCTTCCGATTTCTGTGCCAGCTGCTGTAGCTCAGCATCAGTGAGGCGATCCAGTCGCTGGCTGACTTGCTCTTCGTTGACCCCGTATTCGCTCAATGCCTGGGCGGCCACCTTGTGATCCATCAGCTGCATCACCTGCTGCTTCATGGCGGCGCGGTCCTGTTGCTGGATCACGGTGTCATTGCCAATCATGGCGGCCTGGGCCGCAGGTACGATCAGCAGCTGCATGAACAGCAGCATAAAGGCACTGATGATGCCGGTAACGCGCTTTGAGGTTGTCATGGATGCATCTCCTGAAAATTGGAAGCGTTATACGCTACCAGTGTGACTGCTATTCAACAGGATCGCTGCATGATCCGGGGGAGTTTTTACAAGGACTTTACCGATATCCGCTGCTGCAATACCTGCCTTATCAAGCTGTTGCAGTGCCTGTTGGGCATAGTCGCCGGGCAGGCAGAACAGCAGCCCGCCAGCGGTTTGCGGGTCACACAGGGCGGTGAGCAGGGAGTCATCCACGGGCTCGGATTGCTCGCACTGCATCAGAATCTGGCGATTGGCTACACTGAGGGTGCTGGCGACACCCTGGCGAATCAGCGAAAGCGTGCCGGGGAGCAGGGGGACGTTGTGGCAATCCACCGCCAGGGTGACGTCGCTTTGCTGACTAATTTCGTAGAGATGACCCAGTAGCCCAAAGCCGGTGATATCCGTGCAGGCGCTGACAGGTATGCCCTGCAAGGCTTGCTGAGCCAGCCGGTTGCTGACCAGCAGGTGTTGCAGGGTAGTGTCCAACCAGGGGCCGTGGAACGCGATGTCGGGGTTGCCTTGTGCCTGCATCAGGGCGGCCAGTTGAACACCGCTACCCAGCGGTTTGGTAAGAATAAGCCGGTCGCCGGCGCGGGCGCCGCGTTTGTGCCAGAGCTGTGCCGGGTGCGCCTGGCCGTTGACGGTGAGCCCCGCGGCCATCTGTGGGCCTTCGATGGTGTGGCCGCCGACCAGGGTGCAGCCGGCTGCATTCAGTTCCCGGACGGCTCCGGCCATCATCCGTTGCAGATCTCGGCCCTGCAGCCGTGGGTGATGCCAGGGCAGGGTCACGTTGGCCAGGGCTGAGTGAGGCTGCGCATTCATGGCGTACAGGTCGCTGAGGCTATGCAGGGCGGCAATGCGCCCGAACAGGTAAGGCTCATCGATAAAGGCGGGGAAGTAATCTAGGCTTTGTACCAGCCGCTGCCCGGCGGGCCAGTCAATGATGGCCGCATCATCGGCGGCGTCTACACCGGCTTCGATGCCCGGATTAATGGCTGGTTGAAGGCCTGCCAGTGCCTCATGCAGGGCGTCGCTGCCGACCTTGGCGCCGCAGCCGGCGCAGTGCAGGGCGTCCGGGTTGGCAGGAGCGGTGGGCATGGAGGGAAGGTGCTGATCGAACTTGGCCATGAACGCCCGGTCGATGCGGTCTTTCCAGCGCCACACCCAATGGCCTGCCAGTGATCGCTTGCCGCCCCGGCTGGCAATGGCATCTTTGCCGCCGGCGGATAGCAGCGAGAGGAAGCGGGATTGCGGACGATAGGCGGCCAGTGGTTGTCCTTGAATAGCGGCGCGAAGATTGTCTGCCAGGGTTTGTGCCTGGCGGACCGCATAGACCCCGGCTTTGGGTAATGGGGTGGGGAAGGCGGCGCAATCACCGGCGGCAAAAATGCGTGCATCGGAGAGTGTTTGCAGGCTTTCCGTGACGCGTACAAAACCCCGTTCGTCGCAGTCCAGCCCACTGTTGTGTAGCAACGGCAAGCCTCGCACGCCGGTGCACCAGAGCACCCACTGGGCCGCCAGTGGCTGGTCGCCCATGCGCAATTGCTGTTGGGCATCGCGGTGCACACGAGTGTCGGTATGCAGGGTGACGTGATGGGCGCTCAGCCGCGCGCGCATCTTCTTGCGCACGCTGGCGGAAAAGCCGGGTAGCAAGTCGCCACCGGTAATCAGCTGGATGTCTGCCGGTTGCTGGCGGTCCTGAAAATGCCTGGCCATGGCCAGCGCCATTTCGGTGCCGCCGGCACCGGCGCCAACCACCGCCAGAGACGCGGTTTGTCCACGGGTGTCCTGGCAGAGTTGCTGCCAGCGAGCGTAAAAACTGGCCACCGGTTTGACCGGGACGACGCTGGTGTGATCGTTGCCGATGGGGGTGAGGTCCGGCGTGGCGCCCACATCCAGGCTTAACCAGTCGTAGGCCAATTGGCTGCCATCACTGAGCTGCAGTTGCCGCTGTTGAGGATCGAGTTGTGTGACGCTGGCTTGAATGAAGCGGCAACCGCTGGCCTGACAGAGCCGGTAAACGTCCACGTGGGTATCCGTCAGATCGTAGTGTCCAGCGATCAGCCCCGGCAGCATGCCGGAATAGGCGCTCAGGCTATCCGGGGAGACCAGGGTGAGGCGCACGCCGGGAATCGGTTTCATGGCAAGCATGCGCAGGGTCAGCGCATGGCTGTGGCCGGCGCCGACAAAGACCAGGTCGTATTGAGCGGAAGGACTTATCACAGTTGCAGGTCGCCTTGCAGATAGCAGCGTGCGGTGCCGCTGAGGGTGACGCGGTCGCCTTTTAGCTGACAGTGTAATTCACCGCCACGGGCAGAAAGCTGGCGAGCATGGAGGTGTGTCTTGCCGAGCTTTTCGGCCCAGTAGGGCACCAGGGTGCAGTGGGCGGAGCCGGTAACAGGATCCTCCGGGACACCTTTTGTCGGGGCGAAAAAACGACTGACAAAATCACAGTCCTCGCCGGGCGCGGAAATCATGACGGCGAAGGTATCCAGCGCCGCGATGGCGGTGAAGTCGGGTTGAAAATTGCGTACCTGATCGGCGCTGTCCACGATGATCAGGGTGTCCCGGGCTTGTAGTACCTCGCGAATGGGCAAATCCAGCGCCAGGGAAAACGGGGTAATGTCAGTGAGCGCGTGGGCTGGCCGTGACGGAAAATCCAGGCTCAGCGTTTGGCCGCTGCGAGTGACGAACAAGGGGCCGGAGGCGGTGGAAAAGCGCACCCGTTCACCGGGAAATCCCAGCGCATTGAACACCACCCAGGCGGCGGCCAGTGTGGCGTGGCCGCACAGGTCGACTTCAACCTGGGGGGTAAACCAGCGCAACGCATAGCCTTGCTCGTCTGGCACCAGAAAGGCGGTTTCTGACAGATTGTTTTCCAGCGCAATATTCTGCAGCAGGGCATCATCCAGCCAGCGTTCCAGCGGCACCACAGCGGCGGGGTTGCCGCTAAAGAGTGCATCGGTGAAGGCGTCCACTTGGTACAGTTTCATAGAGCGACTCGTGTCTGCGTATTCTTGCGATGGACTGACTGTGGTGTTCAGGCGCTTGTTGGCACGCCGTGGCCAGGGTGTAGTCTCAGGCGCCGTCGCAGTGTGCGCGACAGGGCATCGACCCCCAGATTGAGCAACACCGTGGCCAGGATCAACAGGGCGGTTCGGTCAAAGCGGAATTCCGCCACGCTGGAATCAATATAGAAACCCAGGGTGTGGATGCCAAGAATACCCAGCACGGCGGTTTCGCGCATGATCACTTCCCAGCGATAGAGCAGGAAGGCCAGCAGGTTGGGGCTGATGCGTGGCAACACCTCGTAGGCGTAGCGGTTGATCCCGGTCGGGGCGTCCGCTCGCAGACGCAGGGTTTCACTGAAGCGGCCGGTCAGGTGGGCGACGATGGCGCCAGTATGCAGGGCAAGCGCAAAAATGCCGGGCAACATGGAGGGTCCGAGCAGGATCAGGAAAAAGAAGGCGAGAAAAAACTCCGGTGTGGTGCGTAGCACCACCAGCAGGCCATGGCCCAGCATACGGCTGGCCCGGTTACCGAATAACGGTGAGGTAAGGGGAAACAATACCAGCGCCAGTACGCCGGTGAGCAGTAGCGCGGCCAGCCCCAGTACGCTGGTTTGCCAGAGACCGGGCCATAGTTGTTGCTGCCAGAGCATGGCAAACCATTGCCACAGTTCCAGCAGGCCACCGCCGTGGCGCAGGGGAACGGGCACCAGATCGACCGTGATAAACCGTACCAGGGTGGACAGGTTGCCGGTAAAAACCGGCGGTGCCCAGGCCACGGCAGCAAGCAGATATACCGGAATCAATGCCGGGCGAAGCCACCAGCGCAGGGTGAAAATCAGCGCAAAAAACAGGTATAGCAAAGCTGCGCCCTGATCGTAGACCCCTTCACGAAAAGCGGTTTCCAGATGAAAGCCCAGAGTGGGCAAACCGATAAAGCCGAGAATGGCGGAGGCGCGCAGGGCGCATTCCAGCCGGTAGCTGCCGTAGGCTTTAAAGGCCTGCCAGACCAGCGGCAGGCGGGCGAAGAAAAAGCGGCTGACGGCGGAGGTGCTGGCGGGCAGTGCATGGGAAGGAGCCGGGTCTGATTCTTCGAGAAACTCGCCGAACACCTTGGCAAAGATGCCCGCATAGGGAATGGCGATGGCCAGCACCCCGGTGAGGGTGCTCAGGCCGGCCACTTGTAGCAGCAGCAAGCCCCAGAACAGTTCATGGACGGCGCGGATACTGGCGGCGAAACTGCGTACCGCCCGTGACGACCAGCAGATTGCCATGAGAAACCCGAACAGGGCGGCCAGTGCAGTGCCCTGCCAGGCAAAAGCCAGGGTATTGGCTAATGCCTGGCCAAGCTGTTCGGTGGCAAAAAAATCCGGGGTCATAAACCCCTTGGCCATGCGCAGCAATTCTTGGCCGGGGCTGGAACGGGCGATCTCCATGTCGGCCAGCAACAGTGCCACCAGGCCGGCCAGAGCGAGACCACCGGTAGTGCGTCGCCAGCGGCGGGCTGTGGTGTTCAGCGGTGGGCTGGCGGGAGGCATGGTAGGGCGTTCACTGTTACGCATCGTCCTGATACAAGGCATCAAGATCGCTGAGGGACAGCGATCGGGTGGCGGCATCGAGGACAATCTGGCCCTGGTTCAGGCCGATGATCCGGTCGCTGCAGGCCAGTGCCAATGCCCGATCATGCAGGGCAATCACGGCGCTGTCATAGCGAGCCAGAGACAGGGTGAGCAATGCCTGGCCCTGATGTTCGTCCAGGCTGGAGACCGGCTCGTCGGCGAGCAGGATCGGGCGTTGTGTATAGAGGGCCCGGCCTAGTGCGGTGCGTTGCGCCTGGCCGCCGGAGAGCTGATCGACGCTGGTGAACAGCTTGTCATGAAGCGCCAAGTCGGCCGCCAAAGCACCCACCTGTTCACGCTCGTGTCGACTGGGGGCCAGCAGGTTGCGCAGATTGGTAAGGGTGCGGTTGCGCGACAGGGCCCCCATGTAGATGTTGTGGAACACGCTTAGCATGGGGACCAGGGCGCCCGCCTGGGGGCACCAGGCACAGGCAGCTTCCTGCTGGCGGCGCAGGGCATCGAGAAGGGTGGACTTGCCGGCGCCGGACGGGCCGAGCAGGGCGACTTTTTCGCCGTGCTCGATGGTCAGCGTCAGGTCATCAAAAACAACCTGATCGCCATGCCCCAGCCGGGCCTGCTGAAAGTGGAACACGTTGGACTTTGCCTGTGGCCGTTAGTCCAACAGGCCGATGGCGCTGGCGGTTTCCTCGATGGGAGCATAGTCCGCATTGGAAGCCGGAATAAATTTTTCCCGGGGGAAAGCCTGCAGCAGTGCCGGGTCGTCGATGGACAGCAGGGTGTCGGTAACGCGCTGGCTGAAGCCTTCGCCGAAGCGCTCATCCAGATCGCCGCGCACGGTCCAGTGGTAGTCCGGATAGGTGGGGGTTTCCCAGATCACGCTGACCTTGCTGGTGTCGATTTTGCCTTCCGACAGCTCGCGCTCCCAGACTTTGAAATTTACCGCGCCAGTGGCATAGGCGCCGCTTTGCACCAGTGCAATGGTTCGGCTGTGGTCGCCGGAGAAACCGACTTTCTCGAACAGGTTGTCCGGGGCTTCGTTGAACGTATCGCGCAGATAGAATTCTGGCATCAGGCGGCCGGAGGTGCTGCCTTTGGAGCCGAAGGTGAATGACGGCTGTGCAATGAAGTCATCGCCCAGCGTGTCGACGGGCTCAAGCCCGGTGCTGCTGTTGGCAATGAAATAGGATTTGAACGCGGTGTCTTCCTGGCCCTGGGCGATGGCCTGGGAACCGGGAACAAGACGCCGGGCCTGTACGCCGGACAGGCCGCCGAACCAGGCCATTTGGACTTCATCGTTGCGGAAGGCAGTCACTGCGGCAGCGTAGGATTTCACCGGCACGTATTTCACCGGCACGCCCAGCTGTTCTTCCAGATGGGCGGCGATGGTACCGAACCGTTTCACCAGCTGGGATTCATCCTGATCCGGAATCGCCGTAAAGGTGAAGGTGTTGGTTTTGGGGTCATTACAGGCAGAGAGCAGCAGGGCAGCAGCCAGTGCAGCCAGGAATTTCAAACGCATTGTTGTCTCCGTTCAATAGGGAGGCTTACCGAACTTTATGCGGGAAAACGCACGGATACGATTGCGGGTTCGGCCATACGCAGTCGTGGCAGCAGTATAACGGCTTGCGTGCGGTTTTGCGTTAGCGGTTGCTCAGGAAATCGCTGACCTCGGCGCGGGTGCCCTGGAAGACGATGGTGCCTTCACGGCGCGACAGCATGTAGTCGTACATGGGGTCGTAATAATCGGCGAGCAGGCTGTGAATCCATTCGCGATGCAACTCGGTATCGCCGCAGGCGGTTTGTACGGCGAGGGCCTCCTGGAGTTGCTGACGAAGCTGTTGATGGCGAATCCCGCCCAGGCGGCGGCGAATGCGATCCATGGCTGCCAGCAGTTCATCGCCAAGCTGCTTGAGGGCATTCTGCTCACCGAAGTAGCGGGCATATTCCTGTAACGGCCCGATCACGTAATCTTCCAGGGTGATCTGTACGCGGGCGTCCAGGGATTCCTCAATGACGATGCGTGGCTGTGCCTTGATCTGGTCTTGCAGGGAAAAAGGCAGATGGCAGCGTCCGATCAGCTTGCTTTCGTCTTCCACCAGAATGCGGGCAGGCTGGGCGGCACGTTGTTTTATCAGGGCGATGGCCAGGCTGTTTTCAAAATCAATCTGGCTGGGTTGGCCGCCGGGGCGTCGGCCAAAAGAAGAACCACGGTGGTGGGCCAGGCCTTCCAGGTCGATGGCGTTGGCTTGTTGCTCGATCACCCGTGTCTTCGCGCAACCGGTGCGCCCGCACAATACTTCCAGTGGCAGGCTGGCGATACAGGCTTCCATTTCATCAATCAAAAAACGCCGCAGGGCCTTGTAACCACCCGTGATCAGTGGTGCATCGATGCCTGCTTCGCGTAGCCAGGCCTGGGTGGTCTGGCTGCGTAGCCCGCCGCGGAAGCAATACAGGTAGCCGTTCGGGTTGGCCTGCCACCACTGCTGCCAGGCCTGCATACGCTGTTCCCGTTCCTCGCCGCTGACCAGCTTGTTGCCCAGATCAATGGCCGCCTGCTGGCCCTGCTGCTTGTAGCAGATGCCAATCCGGTGACGTTCGTCATCGTTGATCAGGGCAATATTGGCCGCACCGGGAAAGGCGCCCTTGGCGAATTCCACGGGGGCGCGCACGTCCAGCAGGGGCGTGTCATTCAGAAACAGGGAAAGGTAATCACGGGTATCGTCTCGCATGGGGAGCGAGTTTAGTGCAGTGGCATGCAGCACGCTACAGGCAGCACGCAACAACACGGGCCGACGCTGGAAAGCCTGAAACGCCAGAGGCCGCGACCAGACTGTGGGCGCGGCCTCTGACGTTTCGTCCTGCTCGAAAGCCGGACGTGTTGTTGCGTGCTGCGTGATGCCTGTTGCGGCTGCTATTACTCCGCCGGGCGGATCTGGCCGGCCAGGTGGGGTTTGATCCCGTCCTTGGCGAGCAGCCGGAAATCGCTGCCGCCGTCGGTCGGCTTGTTCTCGAACTTCACGGTGGCGGGTACGAACATGGGCAATTTGAACTGCACGTCCACGGTGAACGCGTCTTCCGGCAGCTGGTTCTGCAGTTCGGCCAGACAGCGGGCCTTGGACCACATGCCGTGGGCGATCTGGCGCTTGAAGCCGAACAGCTTGGCGGACAGCGGGTATAGATGAATGGGGTTACGGTCACCGGAAACGGCGCCGTAGCGACGGCCGATATCCCCCGGCACTTTCCATTCCACCGTGTCAGTAGCCGGTTGCGGCTTGGGTGCGTCTTTCTTCTTGCTGCTGCTACCGCCGCCGCTGCGGAAGAAATTCACGGACTCACTTTCCCAGACTCGCTCGCCACCGGTGCTGACGCTGGTGAAGATGGAAAATTCGTACCCCTTATCGACTTTCTGCAGGTTGCCCAGAAAACACTTCACGTTCAGTTGTTCGCGCTCTGCAATGGGGCGGTACTGGGTAATGCTGTTGCGCACATGCACAAGGCCCATGGCGGGGAACGGAAAGCCGTCGGTAAGAATCAGTGCCATATGCAGCGGGAACGCGTGCATGTGCGGATAGGTCACGGGCAGTTTGCCGTCGGCGGCAAATCCGCACACCTTCCGGTAGGCGGTCAGATGCTTTTCATCGAGGGAGACGTCATTCAGTCGCAGGCCCACGTCCGGCAAGGTGGGGTTGCTGCCGGGCTTTACGGTGGCGCGCAATACGGCCTTGGCGAAGTTGATCACCATGGGCGGTGAATTACGCAGTTCGCGGAATTTGACCTCACTCATTACTCAATCCTTTCCCGTTGATTGCGTTGCAGCGTAGGCAACGGTGGCAATGCAAAAGAGTATAGAACAGGGCGGGCGAGTCGCTATTGGCCGTATAGACAGGCGGTCTGGTGAGTTAAGCACAGGGGGCGCGGCGCAAGGCCGTAAAGTGTGAAGTGTGTTCAGGAGTGACTCTTGTCCGAGCGCCACATGCCTACGCCGAAGTAAATCAGGCGCAGTTGTTTCTCCGCGGTGATCAATACTTCTTGCTGGCCGGTCTCATCAATCTCTTCCAGTTCCAGCATTTCCTGTGTCAGCGCGGTGACGTTGTTGACGACCAGCCCGGCCATCATTTGCAGGTCTTCAGCATTAATGTGATTGAGGAAGGGGAAGCGCGCCATGTCCATGGCCAGCTCGTTGGTGAACATGCGGATTTCGCGGCGGATGGCATTGCGCATGGTGGGCGTGCCGCTGGCCAGCTCTTTGGAGACGAACAGAAAATGCGCCCGGTTGTTGCGCACATAGGTGAAGTAGGTCTCCACGGAGCCACGCAACATGCGCTCGTTGGGCAGTTCCTGCTGACGCACCTGACGCATCATTTGACGCAGGGTACGGAACGATTCGTCCAGCAGCGTGAGGCCCAGGGCGCTCATGTCCGGGAAATGACGATAGAAAGCAGTAGGCACCACGCCCGCTTTCTTGGTGACTTCCCGCAGACTAAGGGCGGAAAAGGGCGCCTTTTTAACCACCAGCTCCAGCGCAGCCGACATCAGGGCTTCCCGGGTTTGGCCCCGTTTGGGCTTGCGAGTTCTGCTGGTGCTTTCCTTGGTCATCGGTTTTTGCCTCCAAAATCAGCTGCTTATTCTCTTCTGTGCGAGCTGGTGATGCAACCAATTCCCCCTGAGCCTTTGTAACACCATGATAAGAAAAGCCTTTATTTTTTTAGTGAACATATGTTGACGTTAAGCGGTGCGTTGTGAATAATGCGTACAACTGTTCACTTATAGGGCCTGACCCCATGAACTCGATGACACTGACATCCAACCGTTTTCAGCAAGGCGTTAACCGTTTGCTGCAATCCCGTGTGGCGGAAATTCTGTCTTATCCCCACGGCGTTGACCGTTATCTGGAAGTGTTCAATCCGCTGTGGTCCGTTAACGAGGTACGCGCCAGGGTAGAAGCCGTACGTTACCTGACCAATGACAGCGTGACCCTGACCCTGCGTCCCAACCACAACTGGGAAGGCTTTATTCCGGGTCAGTTTGTCCAACTTTCCGTGACCATTGATGGCAAGCGTCAGACGCGCTGCTATTCCCCGGCCAATTCCCTGCACCGTACCGATGGCTGCATCGAATTGACCGCCAAAGTGCACGCCAACGGCTTTGTTTCCCGTCATTTGCGTGAACAGCTGAGTGTTGGCGACGTGGTGCTGTTGTCCCAGGCGGATGGCGAGTTCGCTCTGCCGGCACAGCGTCCGGAGCAGGTGCTGCTGATCAGTGGTGGTAGTGGCATCACCCCGGTGATGTCCATGCTGCGCACCCTGTGTGATGAGGGCTTTGCTGGCCCGATTACCTTTCTGCATTACGCCAACAGCGCCGCCGACATGATCTACGCCAGCGAGCTGGACGAGATCGCGCGGACCCACGACAACGTGACCCTGGTGCGCTGCTTCAACAATGACGGTGAACAGGGCGAGCTGTCTGGCCTGTTTTCCCGTGAACATCTGTATACCGCTGCGCCAGGATTTGCACAGGCAACCACTTTTCTGTGTGGCCCGCCGCCGATGATGGCTGCGGTGGAGAAAGTCTGGGAAGAAGACGGCCTGGCAGAACGGCTGCACAAGGAGCAGTTCACCCTGGCGGCACCGCAGATCGAAAGCGACAGCGCTGAAGGCGAAGTGCGCTTCGTAAAGAGCGAGAAAATGGCCATCAATAATGGCGCCACCCTGCTGGAGCAGGCCGAGTCCGCCGGGCTGACCCCGGAATCCGGTTGCCGTATGGGTATCTGCCACGCCTGTACCTGCCGCAAGACGGCCGGTGAAGTGCGCGATATCCGCACCGGTGAGATCACCAGTGGTGAAGAAGACATTCAAATTTGCATCAGCGTGCCGGTGGGCACGGTGACGCTGGACATCTAAACGGAATTACCCAAACCGAAGCGTCCCGAGACGAATCTTCAAACCGGGTTTAAGGAGAAAGCACATGAGTATTTTCAGCAACTTGAGCGCCGAACAATTCGAGACCATCGGCCAGGAACTGGACGCCATTCGTAATCGTGAAATGGCGGATCTGGGCGAAGAAGATGCCACCTATATTCGCACCCTGATCAAGCGTCAGCGTCGCCTGGAAATCGCTGGCCGTGGCCTGCTGATGGCAGGCTTCCTGCCGCCGGCATGGCTGGCCGGTGTGGCTTGTCTGTCTGCCTCCAAGATCCTGGACAACATGGAAATCGGTCATAACGTGATGCACGGCCAATACGACTGGATGGGTGATCCGGCCATTAACTCCAAGGTTTTTGACTGGGACAACACCTGCACCAACACGGCCTGGAAACAGACCCACAATTTCGAGCACCACACCTTCACCAACGTGCTCGACAAGGACCATGACATTGGTTACGGCATCCTTCGTATGTCGGAAGACCAGGAATGGGAGCCCCGCTTCCTGTTCAACCCGATCCTTGCAGGCATTCTGGCTACCTTCTTCCAGCACTTTGTGGCGATTCAGAGCCTCAAGCTGGAGGACTACCTGATCTACAAGACCAAGACCAGGGAAGAGGTGAAGGCCGAATTCAAGCCGACCTGGAAGAAGATGCGCAAGCAGCTGGTCAAGGACTACCTGCTGTTCCCGGCCCTGGCGGGTCCGTTCGCCCCCTTCGTGTTTGCCGGTAATATGGCGGCCAATGTGGCGCGCAACCTGTGGTCTTCCCAGGTGATCTATAACGGTCACTTCCCGGAAGAGGTGGAACAGTTCCCGGAATCCGTGATCGAGAACGAGACCCGTGGCCAGTGGTATGTACGTCAGCTGCTTGGCTCGGCCAACTTTGAAGGTGGCCGTCTGATGCACGTGATGAGCGGCAACCTGAGCTTCCAGATCGAGCACCACCTGTTCCCCGATCTGCCGGCTCACCGTTACGCGAGAATCGCTCCGGAAGTACGCGCTATTTGTGAAAAACACGGCCTGCCGTACAACACCGGGTCGTTCATGCGGCAGTCTCTGAGCGTCTGGAAACGGATCTTCAAACTGTCCCTGCCCAACAAAACTGAAGGCGACAGCAAGAAAGGCCCGCTCAATGGTCTGCGAGCCAAAGTAGTGTCTCTTACCCGTGAACCGCAGTCAGAAAACCGCAAGGCTGCCTGATCGTCCCAGCGCGGTTTGATCTCCTGGTTCGGGCCGGGCCTGCGCTGGTTCCGGCCCTGCCATCCTTATGCTACTCTCAGTGATTCTGAGAGTAGCTTTTTTTGTATTGGGGACAAGGCAACGCATGGCAGAAATGACGGATTCCGGTGTGCTGTTACGGATGGCCTACAAGGCCATGGTAAAAGCCGGTATTGATGCCGATGCCGTGTTGGCGGAGGTTGGGCTCGACAAGTCCATTTTGCAGGTCCCTGACCTGCGCACTCCTCATGATGCCCAGGAATGGTTCTGGCAGGCTTTGGAAAAAGTGTCTGGCGATGAACATATCGGGTTGCATCTGGGTGAACATATTCCCGTCTATAAAGGCCAGGTGCTGGAGTACCTGTTCCTGTCCAGTCCGACCTTTGGCGAAGGCTTGAAGCGGGCGCTGGATTATCAGCGCTTGCTGTCCGATGCCGCCCAGGGAGAACTGTTTGAGGAGGGCGATCGGGTTTTCCTCAAGCAAATGATCTGGAGTAATCGTCTCAGTCATCTCAATGAATGCATGATGATGGGCGTGATCAAGTTTTTCCGTTTCGTTACCGATGATGCGTTTGAACCGGTGGAGGTGCATTTTGGCCACGCCCGCCATGCGGATCAGCTGGAATATGAGCGTTTGTTCGATTGCCCGGTGAAATTCGATATGCCCAGTGTGGGCATGTATTTCGATGCCAAGGTCATGACTCTGCCATCCGCCCATCACGAACCGGAGCTGTTGCACCTGCACGAACAGCTCGCCAGTGAACAGGTCGCCCGGCTGGAAAAACAGGATCTTGTCGCTCAGGTGAACCGGCTGATTGGTGAATTACTGGAATCCGGCCACGCCAATCTGGAAGAGGTGGCGGAACGGTTGGGTATCAAGGCGCGGCAATTGCGCACGCGGCTGGCGGATGCCGGCACCAACTTCAACCAGCTGGTGGCCGATTACCGTTGCCGTCTGGCCAAACGTCTGCTGGCCGGTACCGATGAATCCATTGATGAAATTGTGTATCTCACCGGCTTTTCCGAGCCTTCCACCTTTTACCGTGCATTCAAACGCTGGGTGGGGATGACCCCCATTGAGTACCGCAAGTTGAAAGCGGAAGAGGATGCGCTGGGCTAAGGCAGTAGCCAGGCTCTAGTGAATTAAAAAAAGGCGCCCTTGGCGCCTTTTTTCGTTATCACTTGGCCGCCGCCTGTTTAAAGCACCATGGCCGCCAGCCACCCGGCGGCAATCAGCGGCAAGTTGTAGTGCAGGAAGGTAGGAATCACCGTGTCGCGAATATGGTCATGCTGGCCGTCTGCGTTGAGGCCGGCGGTGGGGCCCAGAGTGGAATCTGATGCCGGTGAGCCGGCATCTCCGAGAGCAGCGGCGCTGCCCACCAGTGCTGCCGTGGCCAGGGGAGAAAAGCCCAGTGCCAGGCAGAGGGGCACATACAGGGTGGTGATGATGGGAATGGTGGAAAACGATGAGCCAATCCCCAGGGTCACAAAGAGGCCGAGTAGCAGCAACAGGGCGGCCGCAACAGGCGGGCTTTGCAAACCACTGGTTACCGCTTCCACCAATACGGGAACCTGGCCGCTGGCATTCACGACAGAGGCATAGCCGTTAGCGGCGATCATGATGAAGCCGATCAGGGACATCATTTTTACCCCCTGGGTGAAGGCATCCTGAGAATCCCGCCAGGGCACCACTCCGCCCGCTGTAAAGACCAGAAAACCCACCAGTGCGCCGAGAATAATCGAGTCGCTGTAAAGCTGCAGGGCCAGCGCGGACACCAATGCCAGGGCAGCGACAACCACGTTGCGTACCGAGAGAGGGGCATGCTGTTCTTCGCCGGGCAGCTGTACGGGCTGGTAATCACGGGGTTTGCGGTAACGGACGATGGCAAGCAGCAGGCCAACCACCATGCCCGCAGCGGGTAGCAGCATGGCCAGCGGCAGGGTGTCGTTGGGTAGCTCAAGGCCGGCCTTGGCCAGGCTGGGGCCCAGTTGGGTGTGCAGGAAAATACTGCCGAAACCCACTGGCAACACCATGTAGGGGGTGATCAGTCCAAAGGTCAGGATGCATGCGGCCAGCCGGCGATCCAGGCGTAGCTGGTGCATCACTTCCAGCAAGGGTGGCACCAGAATCGGGATGAAGGCGATATGAATGGGCACCAGATTCTGGCTCATGATCGCAGCTGCCAGCAGCACGGTGAGCAGCAGGGTGCGAATGCGGCGAAGCTGGCTCGGTGCTGGCGAGCGGCCGAGTTTTTCGATAATGCGCCCGGCCAGCCATTCGGTGATGCCGGAGCGGGCGATGGCCACGGCAAAAGCCCCCAGTAGCGCATAGCTGAGGGCAATGTTGGCACCGTCGCCTAACCCGTCAGTGAAAGCGGAAAGCGTGCTTTGCAATTCCAGTCCACTGCCCAGTCCTGCCACCAGCGCGGCGCACAGTAGCGCCAACACCACATTCATGCGGGCAAGGCTGAGGCCCATCAGGATCAATACGGACCAGACAATGGGATTGAATAACGGATTCATGGTGCCTCCACCGTGCGAGCTCTGAGTCTACCGCGAGGCGGCGCAGTCTAGCAGGGGCGGCGAGCACTTCCTAACCTGGTGGCGGGCAGCATTGACCCGTGGATGGCGCATTCTTCTTGTCATTCAGTGAAAGTGATGTGCTGGGGCAGGGAGGAGGTTTTCAGCTTGGTCGTCAGCTCGCCTCTGCGGTGTTCGAGCTGACGGTCAGAAGACGAGGAGCGTAAGGGGTTAGCGATCTGTGCGGTGTGATTCACCGTCAATGGTGTCACCGCTAAGGGTGGTCCGGTCATCGTTGCTGCCCGGCCGTTGCTGGAACGGGTTGGGGCCTGCGCCGGTGTAGTGGCTGCGCGTGTAGGCAAACCCGGCACCTTGCACGGTGGTGAACCCCTGCAGGGAGCCTTTCTGAATCACCTTGTTGGCCATCCACCGACGCGAGACCGGAAGTAACAAGGCAAAGCCTACGGTGTCGGTAATAAAGCCGGGGGTGATCAGCAGGGCGCCGCCGAGCAGCAGCATCATGCCTTCCACCATTTCCTGCCCGGGCATTTCACCTTGTTGCATGCGCTGATTCAGGCGTACCCAGGTATCCAGACCTTGGCGGCGGAACAGATAGCTGCCCAGAAGAGCGGTTATCACCGTGGCAACAATCGTGATTGGCCAGCCGATAGCGCCAGCTACCTGCGCCAGCACCAGTACTTCCAGCAGGGCAAAACCGAAAATGAAAAAGAAAACGCGACCAAAACCCATGGGGGTGTCCTGTTTACCGTCAATAGTCAGTATGTGGTCATGATTGGACCTGAATTCAAGGGGCAGGTTCCTGCGCGATGGTGTGCTCCAGTTGCTGGCGAAGCCAGCGGTGGGCGGGGTCGCGTTGCTGGGTCGGGGACCAGATCATGTAGATGGGGACCGGTGGCAGTGCAACGGGGAAGGGCAGTACTTGCAGCTGCATGGTTTCGGCGTACCGCTGAGCGAGCCGGTCGGGGACGGTGGCAATCAGGTCCGAGCCGCCGCAAACCGCCAGTATGCTGGCAAACTGGGTAACCCGGGCCCCGGTGCGCCGCTGCCAACCGGGAGCATTGAGAATTTGATCCAAGGGTAGCTGCCGGTTGCGGTTCGGCAGCACCACATGTTCCGCATCCAGGAATTGCTGTTTGTTGCAGTGGCCCTTGATGCGAGGGTGGCCCCGCCGGGCGATGACGACCAGTTTTTCTTCAAGCAATACATCGCGCTGCAGGCGGTCGTCATCGGCCACAAAGGCATCCACAGATAAATCCGCCCGGCCCTTGTGAAGCTCGTCAGGCATGTCGTCGTCGGCAGCAATGATTTCCAGCACCACATGGGGAGCCTGCTGCCGGAGCGTGGCCAACAGTGGGCCGAGCACCACCATTTCAAAATAATCCACGCTGAGAATGCGAAAATGACGCTGGCTGGTGGCCGGGTCGAAACGGTTTTCCGGGTTCAGGGTGTCGCGCAAGGCGACCAGCTGCGGGCCAAGCTGATCATGTAGCTCCCGGGCCCGGGGGGTCGGTGTCATGCCGTGGTGGGTGCGAACAAACAGGATGTCGCCAAAGGTGTGGCGCAGGCGCTGCAGGGCGGCGCTGATTGCGGGCTGGCTCATGCCCAGAGATTCCGCGGCACGGGAGAGCTGACCGGCTTCCATGATGGCATCGAAGACGGGCAACAGATTCAGGTCGATACTGCGTAAATTCAGCTTCATGGATATTAGTTATAACAAATATCAATTAGAAAGATAAATACAGTCTGTCTAGTTTGGAGGTGCGCATAACAACAACCGGGAGAATACCCATGGACCAGATACTGACTTTGTCAGTCACCACCTTCATCGTTATCACCGCCATCTGGGAAGTCTTTGCGGGCCGCACCCGCGAAGGAAGAAAGACTCGCCAGGACTGGAAAGTCGCGTTTCTTGCCACTTTCATGATGGTGGCTATCCAGCGCCCGCTGATGCTGCTGTTGATTACCCTGGCGTTGACCGGTCTTTTCCCGGCCAGCGCTGGCTCTCTTGCCTGGCTGCAAAGCGAGTATTTCTGGCCGACCCTGATTGCCTTCTTCTGCATCGAAGAATTCCTGCATGGCTCTTTTCACCTGTTTGCCCACAGTCGCCGCCCGAAGAACAAGGCGCTGCAGTGGGTTCAGGCGTTCTACAAGATGAGCCATCGGCCCCATCACCTGGCTGGCGGCCAGGACAGCAAGGGGCAGCTGTCTGTGACGCAGACCTTTGTGAATGGCTGGGCCTGGTGGTTCATCATGCCTAACTACGCCTTCCAGCTGGCTTGTTTGTATTTGGGCCTGGTGGAAGTCTTTCTTGTGGCGACGGCCTTTAAAGGTCTGTGGGCGGCCCAGACCCATGTGAACTGGAACTGGGATTTGTACTTCCACAATCACAAATGGGCCTGGGTGCGTAAAACCATGTGGGCACTGGCACACGTGATTACCTTTCCGACCCAGCATCACCATCACCACTCGCGTGGTCCGAACTCCGCCAAGAACGTGACGGCTACCCTGGCCATCTACGACTGGCTGATTTTCGGCACTCTGGCCATCGAGAAAGAGAAACCCAAGATGTATGGCTGGCGCCAGAATGATGATGAAGCCAATAGCGTGTTGAAGCGTTACTTCTATTGGGACGTTCGCAACTTCATGCCCGGTGGTGCGGCTAAGGCAAAAGCCCGAGCTGAAGCGAAGGCAGCCAAAAAGGCACAGAAAGACGTGGCCGAGGCCGCCTGATCAACCTCGACTCCTTGTGCTATCCACCTCGGGAGAGCGTGGAATATAAAGACCTCGCCGGGTAACCGGCGGGGTCTTTTTTTGCTGCTTTAGGGCTGCACTCTGGCTCCTGCAGCGGCGCTGTAGAAAGCGTGGCCTGCAGCCTACAAAAAAGCCGCACCCTGTGGGCGCGGCTTCTTGTTGCTTCTTGCGTGTTGCGTGAAGCATGGGGCCTGCTGCGGGTTTAAGCCCCCAGCAGCATCTGGCCACACACGCGCACTACGTTGCCGGTCAGGCCCTGGGAGGCCGGGCTGGCAAAGAAGGCGATGGTTTCGGCCACGTCCACCGGCTGACCGCCCTGGTTCATGGCGTTCATGCGACGGCCCGCTTCACGGATGGTGAAGGGAATGGCGGCAGTCATCTGGGTTTCGATGAAACCCGGTGCGACGGCGTTGATGGTGATGCCTTGCTCGGCGTATTCGTCCTTGAACGCATCGACCATGCCGATTACCGCAGCCTTGGAACAACCGTAGTTAGTCTGGCCCAGGTTACCGGCAATGCCAGCGATGGAGCTGATGGAAATGATGCTGGCGCCTTTGCCCAAACCACCGCTGGAAAGCAGGGCGTCGTTAATGCGCAGCTGGCTGGCGATGTTGATGTTCAGCACCATGTCCCAGAATTTTTCCGGCATGTTGCCCAGCATCTTGTCGCGGGTTACACCGGCGTTGTGGACGACCACGTCATAGCCGCCAATGGCCTTGGCTTTTGCGGCGATGGCTGCCGGGGCTTCGTCAGCGGTGATATCCATTTCCAGGGTGTCACCACCAATCTGGGCTGCTACCGCGTTCAGGTCGTCGGCCATGGGCGGAATGTCCAGCACGGTGACGGTAGCGCCGTCACGGGCCAGTACTTCGGCAATGGCGGCACCAATGCCGCGGGAACCACCGGTAACCAGGGCTTTCTTGCCTGCCAGGGGTTTATCCCAGTCGAATTTGGCAGCTTTGAAACCGGCTTTGGTAACCCGTACTACCTGGCCGGAGACGTAAGCGGATTTTGGTGACAGGAAGAAGTGCAGCGGAGACGCCAGCTGCGCTTCGGCGCCTTCATCCACATAGACCAGCTGGGCGGTGGCGCCTTTCTTGATTTCCTTGCCCACGGAGCGGGTAAACCCTTCCAGTGCACGCTGGGCAACACGCGCGGCGCCAGCCTGTTTTTCCGGAGTGCGACCGATCACGACAACGCGGGCGCATTTATCCAGCTTGCGAATCACCGGGTGGAAGAAATCCCACAGGGCTTTCAGTTCGTCCGGGTTCTGGATGCCGGTAGCGTCGAATACCAGGCCTTTGAATTTGGCGTCGTCATCGCGGCTGGCGGTGTAGTTGTCCGCATCCACGCCGAGCTTGCCGGCTTGTTTCTGCAGGTCAGTGGCGTTGGCGGTATTGGCCAGCACAGCGACTTGCGCGTCCGGCGACCCTTTAAGGGTGCTCAGTACGCTAGCGATGCCGGTGGAACCATTGGCGGCACCTACCAGAACGCGGCCTTTGATAAAGGACGCCTGGCCAGGCTGCCAGCGCTCCAGAATAACCGGAATCGGCAAGTTGATTGCGCCGAATAGCGCCTTGCCCATGGGAGAGTTGGCAATCGTCTGATAGGTATCGCTCATGGTCCTGTCCTTTTCCATCGAATGATGAATGTGTCCCTTTACCTTTAGGGTAAGCGGAACGGGTTTAAAGGGGTGGCGTGTAAAGAAAGGTTGAAAATACGCCTTCTTTCGTAGGGCAGGAAAATCCGCCCTGTCGCACACTGGCGCGTATTGAATCACTGCAGTGTGACGGGTGTATTGACCGGCCCCGGCCGTCAAACAGTCGTTTGAGCCAATGAGGCCGGCCCGGTTGGGGGTAGACTGCGCCCTGTCGAGTGAATACCGTGGCCAAATTAGCCACCGTCGTCGTCATTGATGACCGTCCATCTCTAGAGGAAAAGATTATGCTGGCAGGTAAAGCCGTTCGTAAGGTCGCCATTATTGGTGGTAACCGTATCCCGTTTGCCCGTTCCAACAGCGCCTACATCGACACCAGCAACCAGGACATGCTCACAGCAGCTCTGGATGGCCTGGTCGATCGCTTCAAGCTGCACGGTGAGAAGATTGATGAAGTGGCCGCAGGCGCAGTGATGAAGCACGCCCGTGACTTCAACCTGGTTCGTGAAGCCGTATTGGGCTCCAAACTGGCCCCGGAAACTCCGGCCTACGACCTGCAGCAAGCCTGTGGCACTGGCCTGGAAGCGGCCATTCTGGTGGCCAACAAGATCGCCCTGGGCCAGATCGATTGCGCCATCGCCGGCGGTGTGGATACCACCTCGGATGCGCCGCTGGGTGTGAACGAAGATGCCCGTAAAGTGTTTATGGCGCTGAACCGTGCCAAGACAAATGGCGAGCGCGCCAAGCTGGGCCTGAAACTGTTGAACCCGAAATCCCTGATGCCCGACATCCCGAAAAATGGCGAGCCGCGTACCGGTCTGTCCATGGGTGAGCACCAGGCGATTACTGCCGCTGAGTGGGGCATTCCCCGTGAAGCGCAGGATGAGTTGGCATGGCGCTCTCACCAGAACCTGGCCAAATCCTATGAAGATGGCTGGCAGGATGACCTGATTACGCCTTTCAATGGCCTGGAGCGCGACAACAACATGCGTGGCGATTCCACCCTGGAAAAGCTGGCCACCCTGAAACCCTGCTTCGGCGGTCCGGACGGCACCATGACCCCGGCCAACTCCACTCCGCTGACCGATGGTGCCTCCACGGTGCTGCTGGCCACAGAAGAGTGGGCCAAGGAGCGTGGTCTGCCGGTACTGGCCTACCTGACCCTGGGTGAAGCGGCCGCCGTTGACTTTATCGGCAAGAAAGAAGGCCTGTTGATGGCGCCGGCGTACGCCGTACCGAGCATGCTGGACAAGGCCGGTATCACCCTGCAGGACTTCGATTTCTACGAAATCCATGAAGCTTTTGCGTCTCAGGTGCTGACCACTCTGAAAATGTGGGAAGACGAAAGCTTCTGTAAAGAGAAGCTGGGTCGTGACAAGCCGTTGGGTAGCATCGATCGCAGCAAGCTGAACGTGAAAGGCTCCTCTCTGGCAGCCGGTCACCCGTTTGCTGCCACCGGTGGCCGTATTATCGCCAACGCCGCCAAGTTGCTGAACGAGAAAGGCTCCGGCCGTGCACTGATCTCTGTGTGCGCTGCGGGTGGTCAGGGTGTGGTCGCGATTCTCGAAAAGTAATCGCTCCCACCTGGTAATAAAAAAACCGGCCACGTGGCCGGTTTTTTTATGTCTCCGATTTTTATCGGGCTGTGCAGTAATGCGTTGATCACCGTACCTGCATGGCGCCGGATAACAGGGTGCGAATCACATCCTGTTGTTTGTTGACCCCCATTTTGCTGTAGATGGCTTTCAGCTGTGAGCGCACGGTATCGACGGATGTTCCATTGTTATCCGCGATCTGGCCGGGGCTCAGGCCGTTGGCCAGGGCAATGGCCACACTGGATTCTGAGGGGGTCATTTCATAGAGCGAACGCAGGGTCTCTGCCGGTATGTTCAATGGCGAGTCAGGATCGGAAATATACAGTGCTACGGTACCGTTGATGGGCTCACCGTTCGGTGTCTGGTCTTCATTCAGGGTAGCGAGCATGACCGTCAGCGCGTTATCCCGGTCCGGATGGTGCAGTCCGATGGCGGTGTTGCGGGTGGTAATGTCCTTGGGGGCGGCTTTGGCCTGCTCTGCAATCAGGCCGGCAAGGCGGGCATCTTCATCCGCGTAATAGGCTTTGATGCCCGCACCGGTCAGGGCCAAGCCGTTATGCCGGGCCAGCAGCGCATCGGCAACCGGATTGCGGTAGGTCACCGTGCCATCCGGTTCAAGAATAATCAGGCCGAGCATAAACCGCGACAGTGCGCTGTGCAGGGTTTGCTGGCGTGTGCGCAGGCGGTGGAACTCACGGTGAATGCGGATGGCCCGTTTGAAGTGCGGGTAGAGCAGCCGTAATTTGGCAATATCCGTATCGGAAAACGGTTCCGCACTGAATGATCGGTGCAGGCCAATACCCACGAGCCATTCCTTGTCGTGGAAGATGTTCATGCCGGAAATGAAGCCGATATCATTGGGTTTGAGAATCAGCCGGAAATAATACGGGTGGGCGTCTTTCACTGCCCGGGAGTCAATGATTTGCCGCGCCTGGCCGACGGGCTCATCCCGTTGAGCTTGAAAGGTATAGTCATACTTGCCTATGCCAAACCGGTAGGACGCTACCACGGCCTTGGGCAAGCCGTGGTAGCCGATCATGCTCCGGGTTCCACCCTGGTGATCCTCAATGAAAATCGCTCCGGAACGGGCGTCCATGACGTTTTCACACAGTAGTGTCATCACCCGGTTCCAGTGGCCCGGGTTGTAGGACGCTTCGTAAATTTCCCCAATAAAATCCAGTAATCCGTCCATACAGACAGCGTTCCCCCTTTACCGCAGCCCCATCCCCCCATGAATAGCTTTGCGGTGTTCTTCGAGAGGCCAGCTCGGCCCGTGTCCTGTCGGTCGAATCCTGTGAATGGCCGACCCTTGGACGCGAATAATTATCAGGGAAATATAACGTATCCATGGAAAAAAGATAACCGCGTCACGTTTTCAGGGGGGCAGAAGGGGTGCTTGAACGGTTGCCGGATGGCAGGGCATTTCCTGCCTGTGATTCAGGTCGATGTCAGCCCGGATTCAGGTTCCATTCAGGTTGGTGGGCTAGTCTTCTCTCGACTTCAACGAAAAGGAGAGCAAACATGACTTTGACCAAGACAACATTGATCGCTGCGGTATTGGGTGTAGCTTCTGTGAGTGCAGTACAGGCGGATGATGTTCCCCACAGCCAAATCGATTCGCTAGTGAAAGACGGCACTATCCAGTCCCTGGATAAACTGGATAAGGTAGCAATGGATAAGCACCCCGATGCGAAGATTACCGACACGGAGCTGGAAAACGAGTATGGCCGTTACATCTACCAGGTTGAACTGCGTGACCCGCAGGGCGCGGAGTGGGATCTGGACATTGATGCCAGCAACGGCGAGGTGTTGGGCGAAGAGCGGGACTGAGTTCTTGCTTTCCCACACAGTGCCGAGTCAACGGCCACGCAAGAGCAGGGCGATGTTTATCGCCCTGTTGTGCGTGTGTTCATTGTCCAGTGTGGCCGATGACATCAGCCAGGACGAAGCTCTGCAGTTGCGCCAACAGGGCGCCATTCTGTCGTTTGCCTCGCTGCTGGAGACCCTCGAACAACGCTACCCGCAAGGGCGGGTGCTGGAGGTCGAGCTGGAGCGTGACGATGGCTTGCTGATCTACGAAATTGAGGTGTTGACCCGGGATCAGGTGGTACGCGAGATTGAAATGGATGCTCGCACCGGTCAGGTGCTTGATGACGAGCGTGACGACTGATGCGGATCTTGTTGGTCGAAGACAGTATCCCGCTAGCGGATCAGTTAATGCCGTTACTCCGCGAGCATGGCTATGCGGTTGACTGGCTGGCAGATGGCCGGGATGCCTTGCCCGCACTGAATGATGATCCTTTTGATTTGGTGGTGCTGGACCTGGGGTTACCGGGGCTGGATGGCCTGCAAGTTTTGCAGCGTTGGCGGGCGGAAGGGCAGCAGGTGCCTGTGCTGGTTCTGACAGCCCGCGACAGTTGGGCCGAACGCATTGAAGGCCTGCAAAGCGGAGCGGATGACTATCTTGCCAAACCGTTTCACCCTGACGAATTGTTGTTAAGGGTACAGGCCTTGTTGCGCCGCACCCACGGACGAGCGAACACTTCTCAGTTGACTGCGGGCACCTTCAAACTGGACGAAAATCGCCAAAGTGTCTGGTCGGGGGAGAAGGAGATTACCCTTACTGGTGCGGAATTTCGCATGCTTCGCTACTTCATGCACAACCCGGACCGGTTGCTCTCCAAAGGGCAATTGGCCTCCCATCTTTACGATAATGAAAGCGACCGTGATTCCAACGTGCTGGAAGTCCACGTGAACCGTCTGCGCCGTAAATTAGGCAAAACCGTGATTAAAACACGCCGTGGCCAAGGCTATGTCTTTTCCGGGAAAGCACCATGAATTCCATGGGCCGCCGGTTGGGAATAAGCCTGTTTGTCAGCTTGCTGCTGGCCGGCGGGCTGATCAGTCAGGGGGCGCTGTGGTGGCTGGAGCGTGATCAGCGCCAGACACTGAGCCTGCAGTTGCGAGATGATGCGGCAGGGGTGCTGGCGGCTCTGGTGACCGGCTCGCAAGGACGTTTGAGCCTGGATACGTCTCGTTTGCACCCGGCGTATCGGCGCCCGTTGTCCGGGCGTTATTTTGTGGTGTTAATGGGCGATCAGCGTTGGCGCTCGCGTTCCTTGTGGGATCAGCAGTTGACGCTTCCCTCTGCGCCGGGGGTGCAGCCGACACTGCAAGCCGGGCCATCGGATCAGCAGTTGCTACGTTTCCGTGGCGAATACGAGAAAGATGGCCAGCCGGTTTCCGTGGTGGTGGCCCAGGATTACACCCCGATTTTGACCACCTATAACCAGACGCGCACGGTCGTGTTACTGGTTTGGGTCGGTGTATTGCTGTTGTTGGCCGGGGTGCAGCAGTGGCTGCTACACCGTGGCTTGGCGCCGTTGCGGCTGGCCCGTAAGGAAATTGAACAATTGCGGGGCGGCAAACGCCATGAGCTGAACGAAGCGGTGGTGCAGGAGCTGCATCCACTGGTGGTGGAAATCAATCGCCTGCAACGCCATACCGAGCAGCAGCTACAGCGTTCACGCCATGCTTTGGGTGACCTGGGCCATGCCCTGAAAACGCCGCTGGCGATTCTCAAAAACCGTTGTACAGAGGAGCTTCAGGCCTCCGATCCGCCCCTGTATGCCATGCTGTGCGAGCAGCTCGCACAGATGGAAGACAACATTCGTCGTGCGCTGGGGCGAGCCCGGGTGGCAGCCGGTGTCACGGCCAGTAATCCCTTTCGCCCGACGGCCGATATCCCGTTATTGCTGAAGACCCTGGAGCAGGCCCATCAACGTGATCTGCTGGTTCAGGTGAAGATGGCGAAGCTGTCAGCGCAACCGTTTGACCGGGATGACATGCTGGAAGTGCTGGGGAATGTGCTGGATAACGCGTTCAAATGGGCGGATTCGCGTATTGCCCTGACGGTGGAGGTGGAGACGGGCGGTGATCACCGGCAATTCATTGTGTGTGTTGATGATGACGGCCCCGGGATTGAGGCGGCCCGCTACGAGCAGGTTTTGCAGCGCGGGCAAAGGCTGGATGAACGCGCAGCTGGCCATGGGCTGGGATTGTCGATTGTTAGCGATACGGTTGCCGCCTATGAGGGTACGCTGGTGCTGAAGCCGAACCCTTGGGGTGGCCTGCGCGTGCTGCTGTCTTTTCCTTTCCCTGCATAGCGCCTGGGGCGTGCGTGGGGAACCGGTTGGGTGAAACAGGGCTCAAAGGTCACTGTCGACACTGTTTATCTGCAAGGAGGTTTTATGAGGGGGAAGTCCCTGCCGTTGTCCCAGTCTCAGCAATGGGGCCGCTGGCTTACTGCATTGTGCTGCCTGTTGCTGGCCCGCACGGCACTGGCCGATCCGGCCGTGCTGGATGCTCGACTCACGGATTTTGCGTATCCCTACCCGGTAAAGACCCTGACGCTGGCTGATCAGCAACAGAGCCTGGAAATGGCCTATATGGATGTGAAGCCGGAGCAGGCCAATGGCCAGACAGTGCTGTTGCTCCATGGCAAGAATTTTTCCGGGGCCTATTGGAAAACCACCATGGATGTTCTGTTGAAACAGGGCTATCGCGTTGTGGTGCCGGACCAGATCGGTTTCGGTAAATCCTCCAAACCTGCCCATTTTCAGTACAGTTTCCAGGTATTGGCGGACCAGACCCGTCGCTTGCTGGATACTCTCAAGGTGGAGCGCGCCACGGTGGTTGGCCATTCCATGGGCGGCATGTTGGCCACCCGGTTTGCGTTGATGTTTCCGCAACGCAGCGACGCATTGGTGTTAGTGAATCCCATCGGTCTGGAAGACTGGCGCCCGGTGGTGCCCTGGCAATCGGTGGATGCCTGGTATCAGGGTGAGCTGAAGAAAACACCGGAAAAGGTCAAAGCCTACATGACCGCCAGTTATTTCGATGGGCAGTGGAAAGAGGATTACGCGCCGCTGCTGACCTTGCAACAGGGCTGGATTCGCGGGCCTGACTATAAGCGCATTGCATGGAATTCGGCACTGGCCTACGACATGATTTACAGCCAGCCGGTCGTGCAGGATTTTCCGCGCCTGACGGTGCCTTCCTTGCTGATTATCGGTACCCGTGACCGCACTGCGTTGGGCCGCAATCGTGCGCCGGAAGCGGAGCGTGCCAAGTTGGGTCGCTATGATCAACTTGGCAAGCAAGCGGCAGAACGTATTCCCGATGCCACCTTGGTGGAGCTGGAGGGTATCGGTCATGTGCCTCAGTACGAAGCGTTTGATGACTACCGCGAGGCATTGCTGGGTTTTCTGAAGGACCACCAGAGCTGATTGAGGCAATGATTGTCTGAGGTATTCCCGGGGAGGGCAGTATCAGCATGCTTTTGCTGCCCGGGGTTGCGCTGTTAGAGCCCCGGCTTAGTGCTTGAATCGCGATCGGCCACGGACGTCACCGGCTGAATGGAAACCGGGACGCCGCTCATAAAAGCCTGATTGCTGAGTTTTTCATAACTGCCGGGGCCATTGGGAAGCAAGGCATTGATGTTGACCCCGGGGTGCTGCTGCGCCACACGCATACCCGGCGTTTGCCGGTTCCCCCAACCGTGGGTCATGGCGACCACGCCGGGCCGCAAGCTGCTATCGCTGCGCACGCCAACCTGCACTCGCCCGTATTCGTTGCTGGCTTCAACGGCGTCACCGTCCTGGATTCCCATGGATTCGATATCTGCCGGGTGCATGTGCAGTGAGTTACTGGCGTTGGCGCCGCGTTTTAGCGTTGGCACGTTCTGATACCAGCTGTTATGCATGTAGTTGGTGCGCAGGTTGATCAGGCGGAACGCCGGGGCGGCGTGTTTCAGCGCCTGAAATTGCTGGTCGGCCAGTGTCAGGGCATCGGCAAACAGCGGCGGACAGCAATCCACTCGTTTGTCGTCTGTTTGAATGAAGTCGGTATAAAACCGGCCAATGGATTGGGTGTCTAGCACAGCGGTGCCGGACGGCTGTTGCGCCAGCGCGTCCACGCACAGCCCGGAGCGTGACAGCATATGATCGAGCCGGGCAAACGGCTGGGGCGGGTCCTGTTCCAGCATGGGGGCGTGCAGGGCCATCGCCTGCAACAGACGAGACAGAATCCACCATTCCTCGCGGCGCTGGCCGGCCGGGGCAACCACCGCATCGGTATATTGCACGTAGGGCTGATATTGCATGCCCAGCCCGCAGATATTCAGGTCCGGTCGCTCCAGCATATCCGCAGACGGCAGCAAATAATGGGCGTATTCGCCGGTGGCATTGCGAAACAGGTCAATGACGATCAGCAGGTCCAGTTTTTCCAGCGCTTGGCGCCAGCGGGCTTCGCCACCCACGCTGAGTAAGGGATTGCCGGCGATGACCACCAGGGCGCGGATGGGATTGTCATCATCGAGGATCATGTCCGGCAACAGGTTGCCAGCCAGGGCGCCGCGGATATGGCGCATTTCGCCGTGTTGGGAGGGGAAGAATACGTTATCGAGCCGGGCGCGGCCGGCCTTCGCCGCCGGGTAAAATCCTTCGCTGTAGAAATTGCCACCGGGACGGTCCAGGTTGCCCGTCACAAAGCTCAGCATCTGGAGCAGCCAGTAGCAAAGCGTGCCGTGCTGGCCCATGTTGACGCCGGTGGACATGTGCACGGAGGCTCGGTTGGCGCCGCTGAAGGTATCCGCCAGGCTGCGGATAGCGTCGGCGCCCAGTCCCACCACGCTGGCCACGGCGTCGGCGGAGTAGGGAGCAATAAAACTGCGCAAGTCTTCAATGCGGGAACCATGGTCACGGATCACGCGTTCATCAAAACGGCCCAGTGCATCGATTTCGTGGATCAGTGCGGCCATCAGGTAGAGGTCGGTGTCCGGCAGAATCTGCACCACGTCCCCGGTTTTGGGGCTGGCGGATTCGATCTGACGGGGGTTGATGTAGAACACCCTGGCTCCGCGCTGGCAGGCGCTGCGTATTTTGGCCATGGGGTCGGCGATGGAGATGAAACTCATGTGAGAGATTTTGGGGTTCTCGCCGAAAATCAGCAGGCAGTCAGTGCGTTTAATATCCGGTAGTGGGTGCAGAGTGCTGGTGCCGAACACCGCCTCGCCGGCGGCGAATTTGTTGGCGCAGTCCTGGGTGCCGGAATTGAAAATACGCCGGCTGCCCATGGCCATGAAGAAATCGCCAATGGCCTGGCTGCCCAGCGCATTGAAGGCCGAGGGGTTGCCAATATAGCCGCCGATGGCGTCGGGGCCATACTGTTCGTGTATCTGTGAGAGGGTGACACCGATGTCCGTGACAACGCTGTCCCAGTCCCGGGGTTGCCATTGGCCCTCACCGGGCCGGCGGCTGCCTTGCCGTGCCAGGGGCTGATCAAGGCGATCCGGATCCTGATGGATGGCCAGGTAGTTGAGGCCCTTGTGGCAGGCAAACCCTTGGCTGACCGGGTGCGCCTTGTCCGGTTGCAGGCGGGTAACGGTTCCGTCGGTAACCTGGGCGATCAGTGCACAGGAGGGTTCGCAAACCCGGCAAAATGTTGGAATGGATTTCATGGCAGCCTCCCTGACGATTCAGTCAGGCTAGCCAATCGCGTCCGGGCAGGACATGACCGTTCCACTCATTTGTAGCGTCGCGGTCACGGGATGAGCGTACAGGGTCAGGCAGAAGGCTGTGACAGGGCGGCCATGATCAGGGCAATGGACTGCTCACTCACTGTTTCGATATCTTCCCGGTTCACGTAGATACCATCAATCAGCAGGCGACACAGGCCGTGGACCGTGGCCCAGCTGGCCTGAGCCACGCGCAGCGAATCCGTTCTGGCGGGCAGGCGACCGGCCAGCAGTGTCGCCAGCCGCTCGGCGTAGTGTCGGAAGCTACGGTAGGCGATGGTTTTCAGTTCATCGGTGGGCTCGCCGCTTTTCCAGATGGTGCGCCCGAACATCAGTTCATATTGTTCCGGGTTTTCGGTGGCAAAGCGCAGGTATTCGCGGACAAAATCCTGAATGCCTTCCTGGGAGCCGGCCTGGTGCAGCTGGCGATTGATCATTTCGTCCAGTTGCCGGAAAGCCTGGGTGGCCAAAGCGCAGAGCAGGGCGTTCTTGTCACGGAAGTGGTGATAGGGGGCGGTTCGGGAGACGCCAGCCCGCTCGGCCAGCTTGCGCAAGGATAAACCCTCAACGCCTTGCTCACTGAGCAGCGTATTGGCTTCCTGCAGCAAGGTATCGTGCAGGTCGCCGTGATGATAGCGGCCGGTCTGTGTCATGAGTGTCCTGCCTTTTGCGTGGTGGCGTGTCGCGTGAAGCCTGTTGCATCTATTTCAATCTTGACACTGTCAAAATAACCGCTTAACTTGACGCTGTCCAGATTAATCAACGCGTAGCCATCTGTGGTGCAGATGCCTTTGGAGACAACACCATGACAGCCAACCGCTATTCCAACCTGCTTTCCCCGCTGGATCTGGGGCATACCCAGATCAAGAACCGGGTGATTATGGGCTCCATGCATACCGGTCTTGAAGACCGTTTCTGGCAGTTCCCCAAGTTGGCGGCCTACTTTGCCGAGCGGGCCCGTGGTGGCGTTGGCTTGATCGTGACCGGGGGGTTCAACCCCAACAAGAAAGCCTGGTTTTACCCCTTTGCCGGGTTGTTCAACAGCCGTTTGGATGTGCGTAACCACCGCAAGGTGACAGATGCCGTGCACCAGGAAGGAGGCAAGATCGCTCTGCAGATTCTCCACGCCGGTCGTTACAGTTATCACCCGTTTTCCCGTTCGGCGTCTGCGATTAAAAGCCCGATCAACCCCTTCAAGCCCAAGGCCATGTCCACCAAGGAAGTGGAGCAGACGGTCAAGGATTTTGCCCATACCGCATGGCTGGCCAAGAAGGCCGGTTACGATGGTGTGGAGATCATGGGGTCCGAAGGCTACCTGATTAACCAGTTTACTGCGTCGTGTACCAACAAGCGCAAAGACAAGTACGGTGGCAGTGCGGAAAACCGCCGCCGTTTCCCGGTGGAAATTGTCCGCGAAGTGCGCAAGCGCTGCGGCGACGATTTTATCGTGATGTTCCGTATTTCCGTGGTGGATCTGGTACCCGATGGCGCGACCCGTGAAGAAGTCCTGGCGCTGGCCAAAGAGTTGGAAGCCGCTGGCGCGAGCCTGCTTAATTCCGGTATTGGCTGGCACGAAGCACGCGTGCCCACCATCGTTACCTCTGTGCCCCGAGCGGCCTTCGTGGAAGCCACCCGCCAGGTAAAAGACGTGGTTTCCATCCCGGTGGTGGCCTCCAACCGTATTAACGACCCGGACGTGGCAGAAGCCATTCTGGTCGCTGGCCAGGCGGACGCGGTCTCCATGGCGCGCCCGTTGCTGGCGGACCCGGATTTCGTCAAGAAAACCGAGCAGGGCAAGGCGGATGAGATCAACACCTGTATCGCTTGTAACCAGGCCTGTCTGGATCATACCTTCCAGCTCAAGCGGGCGTCCTGTCTGGTCAATCCCCGTGCCTGCCACGAAACCGAACTGTTGTACCTGAAAACGGCCAAGCCTAAGAAAGTGGCCGTGGTGGGCGCAGGCCCGGCCGGCCTGTCCTGTGCCACAGTGGCGGCAGAGCGAGGCCATTCGGTGACCCTGTTTGATCAGGCGGGGGAAATTGGTGGCCAGTTCAATATGGCCAAAGTGGTGCCGGGTAAAGAAGAATTTCATAACACCATCCGTTATTTCAGCAAAAAACTGGAAAGCACTGGGGTCACCATGAAGCTGAATACCCGGGTGGAAATTGCTGATCTGGAAGCCGCCGGCTTCGATGAAATTGTTATTGCTACGGGAGTGGTTCCGCGTACCCCCGGCATTCCGGGTGTGGACCATCCCAAGGTGTTGTCTTACGTGGACGTGCTGCGTGGCAACGCCCAGGTGGGCGAGAAAGTGGCGGTCATTGGTGCCGGTGGTATTGGCTTCGATGTGTCCGAGTTTCTGGCCGAACATCCCCGCGAAGGCGAGCAGCCATTGCCGGAGTGGATGAAAGAATGGGGCGTGGATATGGCGGGTGACACCCCCGGTGGCCTGGTGAAAGCGGCACCGGAAAAACCGGCCCGCCAGATCACCTTGCTGCAGCGCAAGCCGACGCCGCTGGGTAAGGACCTGGGCAAAACCTCCGGCTGGGTACACCGTGCCACGCTCAAGTCCCGCAACGTGGAAATGCTGAAAAACTGCAGCTACGAAAAAATTGATGATGCGGGCCTGCATATCAAGATTGGTGAAGAAAGCCGGGTACTTGACGTGGATAACGTGATTCTTTGTGCCGGGCAGGAATCCCTGCGTGAGCTGTACAAGGAAGACGGCAAGAACTTCCACCTGATTGGTGGCGCCGACCTGGCGGCTGAGCTGGATGCCAAGCGCGCGATCAAGCAGGGCGCGGAAGTGGCGGCGAAGTTGTAAAGGTGGTTAAAAGTTGAAAGTTGAAAGTTACAACGCGCTATCGGTGGGTTGGATCTGAAACGCAAGAGGCCGCGCTTATCGTTAAGCGCGGCCTCTTGCATTTAAGGGACAGGCAACACCTGTCTCGCGTTTCAACTTTAAACTTTCAACTAGTTATTTGCCCGCAGACGACGGGTCTTGAAGCTGCCGACGCCCATGGTTGCGATAACCTTGAACAGGGCGAGCAGTACGCTTTCGTCCGGCTTGGGGTCTTTGCCTGTGCCCATACGATGCAGCTGGCGGGAGAACCAGGATACTTCCATCATGGCCATGTTATCGATGGTCTTGATACCGGTTTTGCGCGGGGTAACACGGCTGACAACGCCACTCTGACCCGCCAGGATAGCGTTGGGAAGATCCGGCTCAACAGCCAGGGGCCGGGCGATGCCGATAATGTCGGTGGCACCGCTGTCCACGGCTTGCGCCATGGCTTTGGCCGAGCGGAAGCCGCCGGTAACCATCAGCGGAATGGATACCCGCTTGCGGATTTCGTTGGCGTAATCCAGGAAGTAGGCTTCCCGGTTGGCGGTACTTTCCCGCACGCCCTTGGCGCCGGCCATGGCCGGGTTCTCGTAGTTACCACCGGAAATTTCCAGCAGATCGAGCCCTTCGTTGGCCAGTGTTTCGGCCACGGTCATGGATTCTTCTTCGCTAAAACCGCCCCGTTGGAAATCGGCGGAATTGAGTTTGATGCTGACAGGGTAATCATCGCCGACGGCCTGACGAATAGCCCGGTAAATTTCCAGCGGGAAACGCATGCGGTTTTCCAGTGAGCCCCCCCATTGATCGGTGCGGCGGTTGTGATGTCCGGAGAGAAACTGGCTGACCAGATAGCCGTGGGCACCATGAATTTGCACACCGCTGAAACCGGCTTTTTGACAGATGCGGGCGCTGGTGGCGAACCGCTGGATGATCTCCTGAATTTCCTCTTCGCTCAGCGCTCGGGGTGTCTTGAACGCGCTCTTTAGTTCCTTGCCAAAGGGCACGGCTGAAGGGGCTAGTGTGTCGCCGCTGGCCAGCATGCGGGGAATCTGTTTGCCGGGATGATTAAGCTGTACCCAGATCGCTCCGCCCCGGGACTTGCCCGCTTCTGCCCAGCGTTTCAGCAATGGCATGTCACGCTCATCGTCCACTACCACGTTGTTCGGCTCGCCGGTGTGGCGTCGGTCGATCATGATATTCCCGGTAATCACCAGGCCGGTGCCGCCCTGGGCCCAGCGACCGTACAGGCGCTCCAGTTTCGGGGTTACATGGTTATCGATGGTGCCGAGTGCTTCGCTCATGGCCGATTTGCCGAAACGGTTGGGCAGGGTGACTCCGCAGGGCAGTGCCAGGCTCTGGCCGAGAATATCAGCGTGGTTCACAGTGTCTCCTCCGATGGCGACAATATAGTTTGATGAGAATCAAACTATAAGTTAGTTTTATGACCGTCAAACTATTTTCCCGGGAGGTGCCGGTTTTGGCACAGAAAGACACTGTGACGGCGGAGCAACTTGCTGCAGCCTTTCGTGCGCTGTCCAACCCCAACCGATTGCGCATATACCAGGTGATTGTGGATCACTGTCGCCAGCATGGTCAGGCGGATCTGTCGAAGGTGCCTGCCGGCTGTGCGTTTGGGGACTTTATGCAGCGGCTCAATATTGGCGCACCGACAGTGTCTCACCATGTTCGGGAGCTGTCGGAGGCCGGGCTGATTCGTGTGGAGCGTGAAGGGCGTCGCCGGTTCTGCCATGCGGAGCCAATGATGCAGGAACGATTGGCACACTTTTTTGAAATGTAATGAACAGGGGCAGGGAATGACAGCGGATCAATGGGCGCTTTGGGGTTGTGGCATTTTTTTTCTCGTCGGCTTGCTGACCGGGGCCTGGAAGTATGTGCAGGTGGCCAACAGTGAGAAAGCCCGGGCGCATTACTATGTGGATATCGCCCACCGTGCCAGCTTGATGTATGCCTTTGCATGCCTGGTGCTGGAGCGCTTTGCCTTGCTCAGCGTTTGGGAAGATTGGGTGAACACCCTGGCGGTGCTGGCCTGTCTGATTTTCTTCGCACTGGCCATTGGCAGCTATATTCTGCATGGCATGCTTAAAGATACCCGCAACCAACTGCAAAAGCCTCACAGCATGGGAACGGCCACGGTACCGCAGGCGGCCATGACGGTGTTTATGCTCGCGCTAATCGCGGCGGAAGTTGGCGGTTTTGCCGTGTTGTTTGCGGGCTTTGTGATGAGATGAGAGGGAGCTACGAGCCTGGATAAGGACGTGAGAAAAGTCCCCAGAGGTTTCCTTTTCAACGTTTCACTTTGAACTGAACCCCGCGGGCATGGCGGTTACCGTGTGTCACCGTACCCGGCCCGCGTTGCAGCTTGAAGCGTGTCGCGTGTCGCGTCTCTTATCAAGTGCAATAACGTCCGTACTGGCTAAGCGCCTTGCTGCTGTGCGGATCCACGGTATCGACCCAGACCTGCATGGAATCCTTGTTGCGGTTGTTTTGCAGGTTACTGAAATCGCCAGCGGTGAATTCACCGAGCAAGGTGTCGCCTTCCTGGGGCGTGATGCCATCCAGCTGCTTGACCAGCACCATGCCCTTGCTGGAGTTGAGCAGCATGTAGTCACAGCTCTGGCTGATAATCACTGTGGCTTGCTGGTTGGCATGGGCAGCGTTGCCCAACATCATGAGTCCCGCCAGAGCGGCCCCCATCATGGTGTATTTGAATGCAGACATGTGGCTCCCTTCTTTTTTATTGTCCCGCTCCACCTTCTACCATTCACTTTACTGCCCCGCCGCGGGTGAACCTGTTGTCTAATCGCGGTAAAGCTGTAACCCGGTGTAGCGTTTTTATTGCGTTCCATCTTGTTTCGATACTGGCACACATGATGGCAGGGCAACATCATCGTTATGTCTCTTTGTGCAGTAGGGAATAAGGCTGAGATATTGAGGCTATGTAGGGAGAATTGGCTTGAACAGCGTCTTCGGTATGGGGCGGTCTTTGTGTGCTGCCAGCGATGAAAAAAGCCGCTTCTGACCAGTCAGAAACGGCTTCATTCATTCGTTGGCAAAACGTCCGGAACGTTACTTCAACTCTTTGGAGCTCAGCCCCAACACACGCCGGGCGATCACCAGCTGCTGGATCTGCTGGGTGCCTTCGAAGATATCCAGAATCTTCGAATCACGGGCCCATTTTTCCAGTAACTCGTCTTCGGTGTAGCCCAGGCTGCCGGCCAGTTCCACACAACGCAGGGTGATGTAATTGCCCACCCGGCCGGCCTTGGCCTTGGAGATGGACGCTTCCAGGGTGTTGGCTTTCTTGTTGTCGGCCATCCAGGCGGCTTTCACTGCCAGCCAGTAGGCGGCTTCCCAGTCAGCTTCCATCTTGTAGATTTCGGCTTCTACCGCAGAGCAGTTGTCCACGGGTTTGCCGTAGTCATAGGTGATGCTGTCTTTGAGCAGTTCCTTGATGCGCTCCAGGGAGGCCTTGGCACAACCGATGGCCATGGCGGCCACCAGGGGGCGGGTGTTGTCGAAGGTTTCCATGACACCGGCGAAACCTTTCTTGGTGTCGATTTCCGGGCTGCCCAGCAGGTTTTCTGCCGGTACCCGGCAGTCCACGAAGTTGATGGCAGCGGTGTCGGAGGCACGGATACCCAGTTTCTTCTCCAACCGGGCCAGTTCCATGCCTGGGGTGCCCCAATCTACCACGAAGGATTTGATGGCAGCGCGACCCAGCTTCGGATCCAGGCTGGCCCAGACCACCACGCAGTCGGCCCGTTCGCCGGAGGTGACGAAGATCTTTTCGCCATTGAGGATGTAGTGATCGCCGTCCTGTTTTGCGGTGGTGCGGATGGCAGCGGAGTCGGAGCCACAGCCCGGCTCGGTAATGGCCATGGCGGCCCATTTGCCCTTGAAACGTTCCAGCTGTTCGTCGTTGGCGACAGCAGCAATGGCAGCGTTGCCCAGGCCCTGGCGGGGCATGGCGAGCAGGAAGCCGGTGTCGCCGTAGCACATTTCCATGGCGCCCAGGCAGACGCCCATGTTGGCACCATTTTTCACGCTGCCGTCGTCCTGCACCTTGCCGCTGCCGGTGGTGGCGGCGCCGGCGGAGTTGGCCGGGTCGCCTTCGTTGAAGCCATCCAGTACCGAGGCGAGCATATCCAGCTCTTTCGGGTATTCGTGCTCACCACGATCGTATTTACGCGACAGCGGGCGAAGGGTGCTTTGGGCTACCTGATAGGCGTTGTTGATCAGGGGTTTGAACTTCTTGGGAATCTCGATATTCATGGTTGTCTCCCTCCTTACAGGTGCAGGCCGCCGAAGGCGACCCCCACAGCACGCAGATCCCGATACCAGCGTTCCACCGGGTACTCTTTGGTAAAGCCATGGCCGCCGAGCAGCTGCACGCCGTCGGTGCCGATTTTCATGGCTTTATCCTTGACCAGGGTGCGGGCCAGGTGCGCTTCACGCTGGAATCTCTTGCCCTGTTCGGCACGGCTGGCGGCGCGGTAGGTGAGCATGCGCATGGCATCAAGCTCGATGGCCATATCGGCAATCATGAAGGCCACGGACTGGCGGTGGCTGATGGGTTCACCAAAGGCGGTGCGCTCGTTGCAGTAAGGGCCAACGTAGTCGAGCACGGCCTGGCTGGTGCCAATGGCCATGGCACACCAGGCGAGGGTGCCCAGGTCCACAAACGCGCGATAATCAAAATCGTCATTACCCAGGCGGTTGTCCGCCGGGATGCGTACGTTATCCAGTTTCAAGGGGCGTTGACCGCTGGCTCGGATGCCCATCGAAGGATCCTCACCGGCACTGAGGCCGTCGGTGCCGCCTTCCACAATAAACACCGCCGGCCCGCTATCGGTTTGTGCGGCGACCAGGAAAATTTCCGCTTCGGCCGCCAGCGGCACCAGGGATTTTTCCCCGTTGAGAACGTAGTCGTTACCGTCTTTGCGGGCAGTGGTGGCCAGCACCATAGGGTCGAACAACGGGCGCGGTTCGCACACCGCAATGGCAGCTTTGGGTGGATTCTCTTCGGCGAAAGCGCTCAGGTATTTGTCTTGCTGCTGAGCGGTGCCCCACTGGGTCAGAGCATTGGCCACGCCCATGGGGGCGAGAATCGCGATGGCCTGGCCCATGTCGCCCCGGGCCAAATCTTCTGCCAGCAGCATGCTGGTAACGGTGGATTTCTCGGTGGCGGCGCCGCCCAGGGATTCCGGTACCGCGAAGAAATTCAGTCCCAGTTCCAATGCCTGGGCAATCACGTCTTCGCTGGTCTGCTGTGCGGCGTCAGCGTGTTCGGCCTGTTCGCGCAGTACGTTGGTGGCAAAGCCCTGCACGCTGTCGCGGATCATCTGTTGTTCGTCGGTAACGCCAAGATCAAACAGGTCACGGGTATGGCCGGGGGCGGTAAGGCGCTCGGGTTTGTTGCCTGCGTTACCGGACTTGAATGCACGGGCGGTGGTGGTCAGGACCTGGAAGCCGCCTTTGGTCAGGCTGTAGGCAAGCCGCTCAACGCTTTTACGCATGCCCATCTTGTCGAGCATCTCCGAGCTGGCCAGGCGGTTAAGCGCGGTCAGCGCATAACCCACTGCATCTTTCGCCATGATGGAACCTCATTGTTATGTCTATGGATTGCATTCGATTATGGAGCGGTGAGCGACGGTCACATTGACCAGTGTGACTGACAGGTCGGGCATAGTAGCAACCGGGCTGGCGCCACAGACCTAGTCATTGGCGGACTTAGAGCGTATGGGAGGTTTATCGCGCCGCCAGCGGCGTTTCTGCGGGAAAAGGGCGGTGGGAGCTTCTTGATGTTCCTTGCAACTTTCCACGTTGAACTTTCAACCAGACCTCGCGGGCAGGGTGGTTGCGCCATGGCACCCATCCCTCCCGCGTTACTTGCTGTTAATCCTTTAAAGGTTTTCGTATCGGTTCATATCGAGAATGCCGGCCTGTGTTGGCTCGTGCTCTTCCAGATACTGATCCAGCGCGTGGAAATACTGCCAGAATTCCGGGTGAGTACGGCGGATGCCGTAGGCGTCGACCAGCTTGGTAAAGTCTTCTTCGGTTTTCACGGCGTCCATCTGCGAGACGAACGCCTGGAGCTGGTCATCCTGCACCAGGAACATGAAGTTGGGGTAGCTCGCCATGACGCCGGGGTACAGGGTCAGTGTATCCAGTGGCGGTTGGTAGCGCAGTGACTCGCCCATCATGAACGCCACGTTGCTATGGGCCCGGTTGCGGAACAGGGAGTAAATTTCCTGCTCTCCCTGGCTGCCACGCACATGCACCATGCTGACTTCCGGCATAAAATTCACCGCGGGCAGGTTGGCGGCACGCCTTGAAGAAATGGCACTAAGAACCTGGTCAGCATGCTGTTTCCAGGCGGACACGTTGCGGCGTTGGCATGCGTCTGCGTCGCAGCGGTTGATCGGGTCCGGGCGGGCATTCACGTTGGCCAGGCGAACCAGCAGCTTGTCGTTGAATTCGTTCATCGGGCTGCTGGTTTCGTAGTCAATATTGGTGGGCAGCTCGGTATCCACGGAGGCGTAGCTGATCGCCAGGCGCAGTTTGCCGGTGTTCTGATACCAGTTAGCCAACACGGTTTTGCGCAGCTCGGCAGGGAGATAGCGGAGCGTGTTTTGCTCAGCACCGTTGCGGATCAGGTCAAAATAGAGACGGGTCTGCGCTTGATGGGATACAGAGCCGAATACATTGAAATTCACCACCAGGTTGTAATAACTGCGCTCGAGCAGCGGGTAGTCCATCACCCAGGTGGTCAGGGGCAGGTCACCAATCAAGCCTTTGCGTACCGAGGCGTTATCGTGGTGCCGGAAAATGGTCAGAAGCGCATTGCGGTTACTGCCGTCGCCATGCCATAGCGATTCCCAGCCTGGCCCTTGTGGCTCGTGGGTGCCGTAAGCCTGCTTGCGGGCGTTCAGGTAGTCGTTGCGTTTGTCGCTGTATTTGAGCCATTCCGGGCCAAGCGCCAACAGGTCATCATCCTGGCCGGGCAAGGCGAGCAGGTCGTTGACCTGGGCGCGGTAATTTTCATCGGTGATGTAGATATCCTGGTCCGGGTTCTGGAACACGGCCCAGAAATGGTCACGGATTACGTCGGTGGCGATTTGCCCGCGACAAACCGGGCCGCGGATAAAGGTGCGAATGAAATATTCGGCTTCATCCAGCATAAACTGATAGCGAGCGCGGGCAGGAATATCCGCAAAGGTGACGAAAGGATTGGCGCGCTGTTCATAACCGTAACCGGGCAGTTCCTTGACCTCCCAGTCGGTGCTGAAAAACTGCGTTTTTGTGCGGGCCAGTTTGCTTTCGTTCAGACCAAAGGTGATGTGGGTCTTGTGGACAAGCGTGCCGCGAACCGGAGCGATCCGATACCAGAAGTTCTCCGGGGGCATTTGGTTGGGGCGATCGGTGGCAACCTGTTTGATTGGCTCCCCAGGGGGCGTGCTGGAGCGATGAAGCTGGAAAAAATGGGCAGGTTTGCTGTCGTCGCCTTTATCCAGATACAGATGTGCCAGGAACAGGTGCTCGTATAACCAGCGAGCTACCAGCTGGTGTTTCGGATCACTCTGGTTCAGGAAGGCTTCCCAGTCGTCGATCAGCTGCTGTTCTTCTGCAGTGGGTGTGATCACTTCCGGTTTAAAGCTGGCGCCTTGTTCCAACCAACGGCTGATGGTGGCGAATTCGTCGTCGGTCAAGCCGGCCACGGCCAGTGGCATGCCTTCCATAGGATGATCGTCAGCATAATCCTCGAATTCATCCGGGGCAGGGCATTCATTCTGTCGGCTCAGCCCCAGGGCAATATCCTCGGGCAGCTTTTCATTGGGGTTGAAGGTGTGCCGCTTGCCCAGGTTAAGCATTTGATACAGCAGTGAGGCTTGCATGCCAGAGGTGCTGTCGATGACGGAATAGAAACCTTTGTCACGCCACTGCGCGGTGGTCTGGGCATCCTGGAAAAGCCGGGTGGGGTCCACGGTGTGTTTGCGACCACCGTTGTAGACCTTTTGTTTGCTGGCACCGCGATCCAGTCCTTCTACGGCTTCGAGTTTCAGTTGGCAGGGGGCATCGTAGCAGCCGTGACAGGCCAGGCATTTGTTCTCAAAAATGGGCCGGATGTCGTCGTGATAATTGGGCGATTGGCTGGAAGCAGTGGGGCTGATAGCGGGGGCGGCCTGGGCCGAAAACGAGAACAACATCAATCCAAGTGTCAATGTAATGCGCTGCAGCCAGTGCTGTTTCATATGCCCGAATCTCCCTGTGACGAGCACACAGTGTAGCGGGGGCAGACTGGTCGGGCCACGGTTACGCCGCCTTGAATGCCTGATGCTTTGTAAAAAAAAGGAAAGCCGTTGCGGTGGCTGGCAGTCAGCCGCTCACAACATCCAGAACATGGTGGCGGCCCAGCCAATCAATACGGCAATGACTGCTGCGGCGGTGAGCTGGTGCCGCAAGCGCCGGTACCAGGTGGGCAAGGTGTCGTTGAACACCATCTGTTCTGTGCCCCACACATACATGAGCCCGGCGGCGAGCATGGGCAGGGCCAGTTCCAGGGGGAGTAGCAGGGCAAACCACCCCAGCAGGGCAGGCATCAAGCCAAACAGCAGGGTGGGGTACTGGTTGCTGTCGGCCATTTTGTCCAGAGCGCGGCCCCAGTGAATGGCGCCGAGGAAGGTGATGACGATGGCGGCGTAGGTGGCGAGGGCATTCAGGGCCCAGTTACCCGTCTCGGCAACCCAGGCCAGGCCGGCCAGCCCATAGAAGGGAATCAGACCTGCATAGGACAGCCCTTTGGCACGACGGATATTCTTTTCCAGACGTGTGCTCACAATGTTAATCCCGACGGGTACTTTGTGCCTATTATTGCTTGTTTAAGGTGAAGGTCAGGACAAGGCGGGGTAGCCATCCCAAGGCCGGGCCGTGAGATGCTTGGGAAGATACAGTGGATGTGCCGGTTCCCCGGAGCTGTTCAGGCGAATGCAGTGCATTGCCGGTAATTGTGGCACCACTTGCAGGGCGCGGTCGTTGAAGCGGCCATGGTTGCCCCAAGCGGCGACGACCAGGTCTGCTTGTCGTGCCAGCCGGCGTAGCCACGGGTCATTCTTTGGCCCCACCGGGTCGGCGGCGGCGAACAGGTCTTGCGGATAGGTGGCCCGGTAGGCAAACAGGTTGGCCACGCAGAGGCCGGAGTAACCCCAGTCGCGCGCAAAACCCATGCAGCGCCGTATGGTGGGGTCGTCCTGGCGATGATCGGCGGTGGAGGGGTTGAGGCCGATCAGCAGCATGAAGTCATCACCGTCACCCCACTGGCGCCACAGGGCATAGCGATACTGGCGACAGCGAGAAAAGTTGGCGCGACGTTGCAGGTTATCGGTGGTCTTGGTCATGGCTGCGCATTGTAAGTCTCAGGCACAGTAAACGCTAAGCAGACCAAAACAGGTTGAGGGTATGGAATTTCAGGATGTGATGGCCCAGCGCCACAGTGTGCGGGCGTTTACCAATCAGCCAGTGAGCGATGCACTGTTGAATCAATTGCTGGAGCGTGCCAGCGGAGCGCCCAGTTGGTCCAACACGCAGCCCTACCAGATCGCGGTGGCCCGCGGTGAGGTACTGGAAAGTCTGCGCCGCGAATTGCCTGAACGGTTTGATCAACTGATGGCGCTTCAGAGGGCGCCCATGGTGAAAAAGCTCAAGGCGCTGGTGACGAAAAAAGGGATGCCGGATGGCGATTATCGTCCGGTGGTGAAATACCCGGATGATCTACAGCCGCGACGTGTCGCCACCGGTCACGGTTTGTACCAGTTGCTGGGCATCGGGCGGGAAGACAAACAGGCCCGCCACGAGCAGATGGCGGCGAATTTCCGTTTCTTTGACGCGCCGGTGGCGCTGTTTATCTTTGTGCACGAAGGGCTGGGTATTTACAGCGCACTGGATGCGGGGATTTTTTTGCAGAGCCTGATGTTGGCTGCAACGGATGAAGGGCTGGGTTCCTGTGCCCAGGGCGCGCTGGCGCTGTGGCGTTCGCCGCTGGAGAAACACTTTCAGTTACCCGGGCAATACAAGCTGTTGTGCGGGTTGTCGCTGGGCTATGAAGCACAGGAAACCATCAACCAGTTCCGCCCAGACCGCCAGCCGCTGGAGAGTTTGCTGATTCCGCAGAAATAGCATAGAGCGCTCTGATGCCCAGAGCCTGACGGTTGACGCTTGAAATCCAAATATAAAAGCGGCGGCCATGTCCTGAAAATGTGTTGGTAAGGCAGCTCAGGTGTGGTGGCTGGTTTGGGGTGGTCGGGCATCAGGCCTTTGGCGTCCTGCTCTTTGTTATAAGGACACTTTTCCCTGCAAGCCTATGGCAAGCGCACTGCCGTAAACCCACTTACTGCTGTGTAAAAACGCGCAGGATGGGAAAACGGTGGTACCCGAAGAAAACCATCTTGCGCTGTTGCTCTGCGGCGGCGAAAGAGCCTTCCAGATTGCTGGCGTGGCGGCGGTCGCCGTTGGCGAATTCCGCTACCAGATAGTCGTCACGCAGAATACGTTGGCCGCCGGCATCGTTTCGCAAGGACACCAGTGCCCATCGTTCTCCGCTGTCACTGCTCAGGCTGCTGGCGTCCAGCAGGATAAAGCTGCTGCTGTCCGGTTCCAGCGGGTTATCCCGATCAAAGTTGGCATTGTCGGTAATCGACAGTGGCATATCAAAACGCAGAACGGCGCTGTTCTCAGCAAGAAGGGGCGCTGTGGCGCCCAGCGCCATGGCGTAGACAGCGCCGGCCACAAGGTAATGACGTTGCCGCGTGTGTGTGGCTTTGCTGCACCTGCTTCTGGGTGCGAATAAGCAGAGACGCATCTCAGGGACCTCCGTGGACTGCTGGTACAGATTCCGATTACCCGTGTTGTTCGGTGATTATGCCGTGAAGTCCCGGCAATGAGGCTGAATCCATGGGCTGAGTATGTTTCCGGTGCGTGCCGGGCGACCTTCAACATTGTCGACGATCACTCCGGTCACGGCCCCGCGAACAGGTATGGAGCGCGGGGCGTGACGTCCATAGAGAAACACGGTTCTTCGCGTTGTTGCCTGAAACGTGCAGCCTGTTGCGTCTCCTCAATCAATGAATCTCGATCCGCCGGCTGCCTTGATGATGGTGCTCGTGGCGAGGGATGCTGAGTGACAGTACCCCGTTGTGAAAAACGGCATTCATCTGCTCGGCATCCGCATCGGCCGGCAATGTCAGCATGCGCTGGAAGGGCCCGAAACGGCGCTCACTATAATGGTAGCCGTCGCGGTCATTTTCCTGGATGGGGGTTTTGCTGCCGCTGATCAGCAACATGTTGTTGTCCAGCGTGACATCCAGGTCGGATTTCTCCACGCCGGGTAATTCCGCGGTAATCAGGTAGTGGTCGTCGCGCTCCAGAATATCCAGATTGGGGCGCAAGGGCGCGTTCGGTTGGGCATGTGGCGCCGGGGTAGTCCAGGCCATGTCGCCGAGCATCTGTTCGAACCAGTTGTCGAATTCGCGTTCCCAGCGTAGCAGAGGGTGGCCGGGGTGCCGTTGTGGCAGCGGCCGCTCGCGGTTGCCTTCCTGACGAAGCCAGTTCCAGGGTGTCATTTTATGCATATCCATCGCGTGTCCTCCTGAAGGGGTTGGAATAAACGGTTGGACAATGACCAAGTGCTTCACTTTCTGTTGTGAGGGAAATGCTGACAGCTTTCAATGCGTAATTGTGGATTTTTTGATCAATTAGGCAAAAGTGCTCCCTTGTAATCGGCCAGGTTCGGTGTCACAGATAGAAAGAGATGGATGAGTGCAGACGATTCGCCAACGAGCGAGTCTCGTGCTCAAACACCATGGAACATGTACCGAAAAGGAGAGCAGTCATGTCTGACCATCATGTCTACAAGAAGGTTGAGTTAGTCGGGTCTTCTCGCACCACCATTGAAGACGCCATTCAGAATGCGCTGGTTACCGCCAGTGAAAGCCTGGAGCTGATGGACTGGTTTGAGGTGACAGAAACCCGCGGCCATATCGAGAATGGCAAGGTGGGGCATTATCAGGTGACGTTGAAGGTAGGTTTCAGAATTTCCGGCTCGTGAAATTGGACGCCGGACGCTAGAAGCTAGAAGCCACAAAAAAACCGCACCCTTTCGGGCGCGGTTTTTTTGTAGAGAACCCGGCGCGGAGCTGGGCCTCTCAATCACGAATTAACGACATCCGTATTGCAGCATGAAGCGTGTTGCGTCTCTTCTTACACCATTTCCAGATCCAGTGCCTGCTGGCAGACCCGCGCGGTGCGGATCACATGCAGCTGTTTGGGCGACAGGTCTTCCGGCAGTTCCACGGTGCTGTGGTCCTGGTGGATCTTGATCGGACCGATCAGGCGGCTGGGCAGTTTGGCTTCGTTGGCGATGGCACCAACGATGTTGCCCGGTTTCACGCCGTGCTCGTGGCCGACCTTGATCCGGTAGCGACGCATGGCCTTGTCACTGCGGCCTTTGTCGCCCCGGTTACGCGGGTTGCGGTCTTCACGACGGCCACCCACATGGGCGGATTCGCGACGGCGCGGCTCTTTCACCATTTTCGGTTCTTTCAGGATCAGCGGCTCACGCTTGAACATCATGGTAGCCAGAGCGGCGGCCATGTCGTTGTCGCTGATGTCCATGGCGTCACGCAGCTGGTTAACCAGCGCGCGAGCTTCATCAACATTGGCTCCAGAGGTGAATCCGGCCAGCTGCTCCTGGAAGCGGGCAATGCGCTTGGCATTCAGGTCATCCACAGATGGCAGCGCCATCTTTTCGATGCTCTGGCGGGTAATGCGCTCGATCTGACGCAGCACGTGTTGCTCACGGCGAGCCACGAACAGGATGGCGTCACCCTGGCGGCCGGCACGGCCGGTACGACCAATACGGTGCACGTAGGCTTCCGGATCGCCGGGCATGTCGTAGTTCACCACGTGGGTGATGCGCGGTACGTCCAGACCACGCGCAACCACGTCGGTGGCGATGAGCAGGTCGAAACGCTTGTCTTTCAGACGCTGTACGGTTTTTTCCCGCTGTTGCTGGGGGATGTCGCCGTTCAGAGCTTCGGCGCGCAAACCGCGACGGTTCAGTTGCTCGGTGAGCTCCAGGGTCGCCTGTTTGGTACGCACGAACACCAGCACCGCATCGTGCTCTTCGGCTTCCAGAATGCGGCACACGGCGTCCAGTTTGTTCAGCCCGGCCACCGGCCAGTAACGCTGGCGGATGGTGGTGCCGGTGGTGGCGCCGCCATTGTCGATGCGAACCAGTTTGGGTTGCTTGAGGTGTTGGTCGGCAACCTTGCGAATGACCGGCGGCATGGTGGCGGAGAACAGCGCCAGCTGACAGTCATCGGGGGTACGTTCGAGTACCCATTTCACATCGTCGATGAAGCCCATGCGGAGCATTTCATCGGCTTCATCCAGCACCAGGGCTTTCAGATTATTCAGTTTCATGGAGCCGCGTTCCATGTGATCCATGACGCGACCGGGGGTGCCGACAATCACCTGGGCGCCACCGCGCAGGCCTTTCAGCTGGGTGCGGTATTCTCCGCCGCCGTAAATGGGCAGAACCTGCAACCCTTTGATGTCTTTGGCAAATTCTTCACATGCAGTGGCGACCTGGATAGCCAGCTCGCGGGTTGGGGCGAGAATCAGCATCTGCGGTTCACGCAGAGTCGGATCCAGGCGGGCCAGAAGGGGCAATGCAAACGCAGCCGTTTTACCTGTGCCGGTTTGTGCCTGGCCCAGAAGATCGTGTCCATCCAGCAACAGCGGGATGGCTTGCGCCTGAATCGGCGAAGGCTGCTCGAAGCCCTGACGGGCGATCGCAGTGAGCAGAACCTCGGGCAGGCCTAAAGAGGCGAACCCGGAACGGGAATCTGACATGTAGTACCTATGGATTAGGGGGAGGGGCCGAGCGGGGTCGGCGAGGGCGCGGAGTATACGCAGGTAATGCGCAAATTGCACGTTTTTTCGCCAATTAGCAGGGTGGGATGAAAGTGGATAGGCCGGGTGGCCAAGAAGGCGCAAGCACGGAAAATGTGCAGGATAAAGGGGGAAGGCGTACGGAACTGGCGGCCTGAAGAGTGGCCTCGCCCGGTTGGGCGAGGCCAGGCTCGCTTACATGGGCAATACTTCAACGGTGCCCAGATACTGCAGGTAACGCTCAGCGGCTTTGGGGTTGCTCACATTCTTGTCGCCGGTGCCCGCTTCCAGGAAGTAACGGCCAGCGGCGGGCCACTGGATATTGACGATGCCCTTGTCATCGCTGGTGACGGACCAGTCTTGCTGGCTGTCACGGTAGCGGGTGCCGCCGGGAACCAGTTCCACCTTGATGCCGGCAGCCGGTTTGCCGTCCAGTAGCAGTTTCCACTGGGCGGTTTCGCCAGCGTAGAGGTCATTGGGGTGGGTCAGCAGTTCCAGCTCCAGGCCTTTGCCGGTGGGTTTCAGGCCGGTTTTGTTGGGCGCCCCCAGGGTGGCATAGGTTTCCAGACGGTTGAGCACTTCCAGCAGTTTGATGTCAGTGGCGTCTTTGGGCAGTTCTGCCAGCAGCTTGTCCGCGTCTTTCCCTCGGCTGCGCTGACGTTCGCCATCCACTTTATAGGACACGAAATAGCCGGGCTGGGCCACGCTGATCCGGTAGCTGCCTTCCTCTTCCAGCTGTACGTCAAACACGCTGCGAGTGTGCATTTTGGTGGCATTGTCCACGGTGGCGGGTTTGCCGTCGGGGCCGGTGACTTGCAGGCCATCGATGGGGTAGGCCCGCTCGAAACCAAAGATTTCATTGGAGATGCTGGCATCCACGGTAATCCACTGGGGCTCGGACACAGTGGTATGGCTGGGCAGTAGCCACAGCTTGTGGGCCTGGGCGGGCAGGGCGCTAGCCAGCACCAGGGCGGCCAGTGCAGCTTGATGGAAACGGACTCGGATCATGGTGATGCTCCTTGAGTGGTCGGTGTTATTGAGAGACGGTCAGGGTCACGGTGCCCAGTTCGTCGGTGCCTTTAACCTGTTGTTGCTGCGGTGTTTTTTCGGCTGGCCACCGGAAGGGCAGTTTCACTACTTCGCGGCCCCCCACTTCCCGGGCGGCTTCCACTACCAGGGTGTATTCACCAGCGGGTAGCGATTGCAGGGCGTCCAATGTGCTGAAATCCACCGTGTGCGTGCCCGGTGAACGGGTGGCGCCAGTGAGGCCGTCATAGGGAGCGGACTGGCTGCGGCCGGTGCGACGCCACCACTGGCGGATATCCTTTAGCCATTTTTCCTGGTCGTCGTACCACAGGCCGAGAGGCTCCAGGGTGCTGCGATCGGCGTTTTCCACCCAGAAGGCCACATAGGGGGCGTGGTATTCGGCCACGCGCTTGCGCGGCACTTCCACGTCCACCGAAAAGGTATCGGCGAGGGCCTGGCTGGTTAGCAGGGGGAGCAGAGCAAGGTAATGCAAGCGCATGGGAAGGTCCTTTCTTGTCTTAAATGGCGGTGCTTAATGCATGAAAAACACGATTAATAGCCAGGGCAGCACCAGCCCGGCCAGGGTGACCGGCCAGGTAGCCGGACGCCGTTTGGCGTGAAGCATCATCAGCCCCAGGCCGGTGAACGCGAAAAGCAGGCTGGCCACGGCAAAAATATCGATAAACCAGATCCACACCGTGCCGGTGTGGCGACCTTTGTGCAGGTCATTAAAGAACGCGATCCAGCCCCGGTCGGTGGTTTCCGCGAGTACCGTGCCGTTATTCATATCAATGGCGAGCCAGGCATCGCCGCCGGGGCGTGGCATGGGCAGGTAGATTTCGTCGCTGGCCCATTCCGGTTCTCCGCTGGTGTTCTGCAAATCCATTTTCCGCGCCAGCCATTGCTGGACGGCGGCGGGCAGCTGGCCGTTCTTTTGCTCTGCGAGTTCGGATAGCAATTCGGTGGGTAGCTCACCCTGATGCTCGCGGATGACCGGATCGGCGCTGATCTGGCTGGCGTGGTTGAGGGTAATCCCGGTCAGGCTGAACAACACCAGGCTGATCAGGCAGATCGCAGAGGTCACCCAGTGCCATTGATGGAGTTGTTTCAGCCAGAAGGCTTTGCGTTTTTTATTCACGGTGGCGTTCGGTCGTTCGCAGCAGAGGGGGGAGATGTTAATGAGAATGGTTATGTTTAAATACAGTGATCTTTGTAAAGAATGTAATGACAGGCGGGTTTGAATGAATTCTGTTCAATAAAAAGCTGGCCTGCCTTAATGATAATTCTTATCATTCGTGAATGAATGCCATTGCCCAAATTCCTGCCCGCCTGCTGGTCATCGAAGATGATGCGGTACTCAGCGGCCATCTACGTGACTACTTTTCTGAACGTCACTATCTGGTATCCCTGTGCGCCGAGGGACCGGCGGGGCTGGAGGCGGCGGCCTCCGGTGACTACGATTTGGTGCTACTGGATATCCTGTTGCCCGGGCTTAATGGCCTGGAGCTGCTCAATGCCCTGCGCCAGCAAAGCCCGGTGCCAGTAATCGTGGTGTCTGCGCTGGGGGATGAGCAGGCCCGTATTCAGGGCCTGATCAATGGGGCGGATGATTATCTTCCGAAGCCGTTCAGCATGGCGGAATTGGCGGTGCGAGCGGATGCGGTGTTGCGGCGGGTGGCGCTGGAACGTATCCGTCCGGAAGATGAAGGGCTGGAATCGGTGGGCAAGCTGGTGCTGCGCGAGCATGACATGGTGGCGTTTTACCGGCACACGGACCTCGGCCTCACCAACACCGAATTCCGGTTGCTTCAGGTGTTGTTGGAGCACCGTGATGCAGTGCTTAGCAAACCTTTCCTCTACCAGGCGGTGTTGCACCGGGGCTGTGGTCGCCATGACCGTAGCCTGGATTTGCATATCAGCCATGTACGCCGCAAATTGCGTGACGTTGGCGCTCCGGAATCCGCGGTGCGCACAGTCTGGGGGCAGGGCTATACCCTGATCACCGACGCTCTGTGATGTTGAAACGCTATTCCCTTCTTTGGCGCCTGGCGCTGGTTCTGGTGATTGTCGCGGTGAGTACCATGGTGATAGGGACACGCATTACCGGTGTCCTGCGCAATGATGCCCAGCTGTTGAACGAGCAGGCGATTGCCATTATGCAAGGTTATGCCGCGGCGGCGGAGCAGGCCTGGCTGACCGGCGGCCAGGCGGGAGTGGATCAGTGGCTGGCGGATATGAGGACGCGTGAAGCGGGTGACATCGCTGTTATCAGTGCCACTGACCAGTCGCTCAGTAGTGTTCCGTTGACCGAGCAGGAACGGGCCGGGTTGCGCTTTCAGCGTGGCGTGGATCGGCGCATGAGTTTTCGTTACGGCAAAAAGATGCCGTACCTGGGCGTGCCGTTTCCCGTCGTGCCGGAACAGGGCAGCTTGCTGATGCAGTTGCCTCCCCGTTTGCGCCCGGGCACCTACTGGCCATGGGTCGAAAATCTGCTGCTGGTGGGAATGCCCACGTTGTCTGCGTTACTGCTGGGTGGGCTGTTGTTCTGGCGTGCTCGTGTGCCTTTGAAAGCCCTGCAGGCGCAAGTGCTGGGTTTCAAGGATGATACCCAGGCACGTGTGACTGGCCCGCTGGCAACACGCGGGGATGAGTTCGGGGAGCTGGCCCGCAGTTTCAATCATATGGCGGAACAGGTGTCCGGGATGCTGGACACCCAGCGGCAGCTGCTCAATGACATGTCCCATGAATTGCGTACCCCCTTGAGCCGTTTGTCCGTGGCGCTGGAAAGCCAGATGAGCGAAACCGAATTGCGTCAGCGGGTGGAGCAGGAGCTGCACCACATGCGCACTCTGGTGGATGACACCCTGGCGCTGGGATGGCAGGACACCGATGCCGGTACTGCCGACCTGGAGTCCCTGTCGTTGCCGGCGCTGTGGGAGATGCTTGTTGAAAATGCGGCGTTCGAAAGTGGTTGGGACAAGTGCCGTTTCCCTTGTGCGTTGCCGGACGATGCTCTGGTGTACGGCAACCTGAATGTATTGGCCCAGGTGTTTGAGAATCTGGTCCGCAATGCCATTCGCCATTCCCCGGAGCAGGGGACCGTGCAATTGCTTGGGCAATGGGAAGAGGGAGCCTGGCACCTGCAGGTAGTGGATCAGGGGCCGGGGGTGCCGGACGACAAACTCGACCGAATCTTTGCGCCCTTTGTGCGTCTGGACGCTGCCCGGGGTGACCGTAGCGGCTTCGGGCTGGGATTGAGCATAGCCCGGCGTGCGGTAGAGCGGCTGGGCGGCGAGCTGTGGGCACACAACGGCACCCCTGGCCTGTGCGTGCATCTGCGGCTGCCTGCCCCGCCACTTGTATAAATTGTAAATCTCCTTTCGTTACAAATAAGAATCAATATCATTTCGTTTCGTGAAGTAGGTTCACTGCTACTTCCTGCGGCCTTCCATGGCCGGTTTTCCGGGGGAACTGCATCGATTCTTTGACGCTCGTCTGCAAGGTCGTGTGCTGAAGGGGGCGGTTTTCACTCCGGTTTGATGTTGTTTCTGATCTTTGAGGAGTAAAACCATGGGAATGCGTTTGGGGACTTTGGCGCTGGCTCTGGCCGCTGCCAGTGGCGCCGCCTGGGCAGAGGATGAGGTGCACGAGCTGGGGCAAGTGTCCGTGACGGCAGGGGGGTATGTTCAGCAGGTGGAAGATGCGCCGGCGTCGATCAGTGTCATTGACCGACAGCAGATCGAAGAGCGCTTCTACCAGGACACCACGGACGCCTTGCGTGATGTCCCGGGCGTGATTGTCACCGGTGGTGGTTCCGGGGATCGCGGTACCGATATCGTGATTCGCGGCATGCCATCCTCCTACACCCTGATCATGGTCGATGGTAAGCCGGTTTCCACCCGGGAAAGTCGCCCTAACGGTAGTGCCGGGTTCGAGCAGAGCTGGCTGCCGCCGCTGCAGAGCATTGAGCGCATCGAAGTGGTTCGTGGCCCCATGTCGACTCTGTATGGCTCCGACGCCATGGGCGGCGTGGTCAACATTATTACCCGTAAGGTTGAGAAAGAGTGGGGCGGTTCCGTACAGCTGGACGCCATCATCCAGGATGATTCGCGCTCTGGCGACAGCCAGCAGGGGAACTTCAGCCTGAGTGGGCCGCTGAAAGAAGATTTGCTGGGGCTACAAGTCTATGGCGGTTTTTATAATCGTGAAGAAGACCTGTTTGTGGACGGTTATGAGCAGAAAGACCTCCGTAACCTCACCGCGAAGCTGACCCTGACACCGACTGAGAATCATGACTTTTCGGTGGAAACCACCCGCACCCAGGATAGCCGCCAGAGCTTGGTCGGGCGTAGTGCAGATTCCGATGACAGTTTTACTGATCATACCCGTGAGGCTTTTTCTTTAACTCACACAGGCCGTTGGGCCATCGGTACGTCCGATACCTATATTCAGCAAGAGAAAGCGGAAAATGAAAGCCGCGAAATGACCATCACCAATACCAATGCCAAGACGGCGCTGGTGATGCCGATGGGTAATCACATGGTGACGGTAGGCGCCGATTTCACGGAAGAGAAGCTGGACGACAAAACCTCCAACCGGATTTCCGATCGTACTAACATTGAGTCATCAAAGTACGCCCTGTTTGCGGAAGACGAGTGGATGCTGACCGATACCTTCTCGGTCACTGCAGGGGCCCGCATGGATGATGATGAGAATTTCGGCACCCATGTTAGTCCGCGCTTGTATGGTGTGTGGGGATTCAGCCCGCGATGGACCGTGAAGGGTGGTGTTTCCACTGGCTTCCGCTCTCCGTCGCTGCGTGAACTGACGCCGGATTGGGGGCAGGTGAGCCGTGGTGGGAACATCTATGGTAACCCGGACCTGGAACCGGAAACCTCGGTTAACCAGGAACTGGGCCTGTACTTCAACGCTGGCCGGGCACTGATGGCCAACGTGACCGTGTTCCATAATGACTTCAAGGACAAGATTACCCGGATTACCTGCCCCATCAGTATCTGCCCGGACGGTCCGAATCAGTTCGGTTCTGATCCTACCTACCGGGTGAATGTGGATGAAGCGGAAACCCAGGGGGTGGAAGCGGCGCTGTCCACCACGTTGGCGCGGGTGGTGTCCATCAACCTGAGTTATACCTATACCGATTCCGAACAGAAATCCGGGGAATACAAAGGCGAGCCGCTGACTCAGTTGCCGGAACACCTGGCCAGTCTGAACGTGGATTGGCAAGCGACAGATACCGTCTCGCCCTGGGCGACCGTGCGCTATCGTGGTAAGGAAAGCCAGCCGACCACAGGGCCGTCCAGCAGCGCTATCATTGCGCCGTCCAATACTCTGGTCGATGCCGGTATTGGTTTCCAGCTGACACCGAAGACCAAACTCAATACGGGGATATATAACCTGGCCGACAAGGAAATCTTCTACGATGAATATGGCTACGTGGAAGATGGCCGGCGTTACTGGCTGGGGGTGGTAACCAACTTCTGATGTGCGCTTGAGGTATCAGTACCTTATAGAAACAACAACGCCGGCGAATGCCGGCGTTGTTCGTTTTGCTGCGCTCAGGATTACATTTTTTCCTGAATGCGCGTGCGGAAGTCCGCATCGTACTGGGCCAGTTGGGCAATCTGGTTATAGGTGCTCAATTCCAGGCCACTGTCCTTAACGGCTTCCACCATTTTTTCCTGTGCTTCTTTCTGCACTTTCATGGCTTCCTCAGGCTTGTCTTTTTTCGCCTGCAGTTCCTTGGAATATTTCTGCTGGATGCCGGACATGTCCTTCTGCGCATCGGCAAACGCATCGAGCTGTTTGTCACTGAACTCAGACGCCTTGGGCAACTGCTGCATTTGCTGTTGCTGCATCTGTTGCTGCTGCTGAGCCTGTGGGGTTTGAGACGCGGAGGCGCCAGGTTGCTGCGCGGCTACCGTGCCAGTGAATGTCGCGGAAATCATCAGGGCGCCGAGCGCCATCATCCGTTTGCTCATGCTTCATCTCCTTGTCAATCGCCCCGAAATTGCCGGGGATTACGGTGTTACCGAAAAGTGGCCGAAGCCAAAATACGGCGGCACTGGGAACTCCGACCGTCGTCAGCGTGTAAGTTCGGCCTGAAATGTTAAATCGTGATTCACAGTGAAGCAGTTCGCGTATGCGCTGTGGAACAGGCAGGGCTTGTCGACCAGACAGTGCTTTCAATTCAGTTCGTAAGTCGTTTCAATGAAGTCAGGTGACGGCTGCTGGGATGCGGCGGCCTATAACAATCATAATGAGGAGAGCAGGATGCCGAGTTCATTCCCTTTGTCTGCCCGCCATATTGCGCGTGGTGCAGTATCGATTGGCTTATTGGCCGGTGCGGTAGCCGTGCAGGCCGAAATGTATGCGGGTGCCCAGGTCAACCTGATGAAAATTGACCGTGGTGCGGTCAGCGACGCGGAACTCACTGCGCTGACGTTGCGCGGTGGCATGGTGTTGCACGAGCTGGTCAGTGCGGAACTGCGCCTGGGCACCGGGCTAAGTGATGATTCCTACCGCAATATCGATGTGGAAAACGACTTTTTCTATGGCGCCTATGCGCGGTTGACCCCGCCGCTGGAAGGTCCGCTCCAGCCGTATCTGATTGGCGGCTACGGGTATGTGGAGAATGATATCAACGGTAGCACCCAGCGTGATGACGGTAGCTCCTACGGGGGCGGCTTCGACCTGGGCGTGGGTCAGCACTCCACGCTGAATGTGGAATATCTGCGTCTGGTCGACAACGATTTCGGCAAGCAGGAGCTGATTGGCTTGGGTGTTAATTACGCGTTCTGATAGCGTACGACGGGGTGGGGCGATGGCAGCGACCTGGCGTCGTGCCATGTCGTTCATATCCCGTTTTGTTATAAAAGTATCACTATATATTCCTTTATATTCTTCCTTGAGTTCCTATCATGGCACCTCGACATTCCCGTTTGAGGTGCTGTAGATCATGGGTAGTGCACAGCTGATTACACGTTTTGGTGACAATACTGCCGGCCTGTCCAAAGAGACGCTGGAGGAGCTGAACCGTGTCTATCGCCCGCTGAGCTTTGCGGAGCGCATTCGTCGTGTCTACGAGGATTTTCCGCCGGATCGCATCATGGTGACCTCGTCTTTTGCGGCGACTTCTGCGTATTTCCTGCACATTATTTCGACCATCCGTCCTGAGCAGCCGGTGCATTTTATCGATACCGGTTACCACTTTGCGGATACCCTGAAGTACCGGGATTATCTGGTCGAGAAATTCGGTCTGCAGGTAGTCGATGTGACCCCGGACCCGGATCATCACCAGGTGTCCCAGGAAAACCGTATGTGGGAAACCGATCCAGACCTGTGCTGCCAGGTGAACAAGGTCAACCCGCTGGAAGAAGCCAAGGAAGACTACGATCTGTGGATTTCCAGCCTGATGGGGTGGCAGACCGAACACCGTGCCGGCCTGGAAGTGTTCGAAGAACGTCGGGGTATGATCAAGTTCAACCCGATGATTGATGTCACCAAGGAACAGCGTGACGCCTATATCAAGGAGCACGACTTGCCGTTTCACCCGCTGGTGGAGCAAGGGTTCGACTCTATTGGCTGCAGCCACTGCACCTTCAAGGGCGAAGGCCGTGAAGGGCGCTGGAAAGGCAACAAGAAAACCGAGTGCGGCATTCACATGTAGTGATGCCCATCACGATGACGAACCACAAAAAGCCCCGCAACTGCGGGGCTTTTTGTGGCTCGTTGCGTGCTTGAGTGAGCGTTACCCGTCAGGCGGTCATGCGGCCGTGCCTTTGTCGTAGCCATCCACATCGCCAATCAGGCTGTCCATTTCTGCCAGAAACTCGCGGTTGTCGTGATCCCAAGGGTGGAAGCCGGGTTTGAACCAGTCCAGCCAGGGAATGATCACCCGCCGTAACCCGCCGGGCTTGAGCCACTGGAATCTGAATGACGTCCACCAGTCTTTCAGGCTGAACAGCTTGCCGGTCTTGTACATGTTGATCACGTAGAACGGATAAAACAGCGAGAAGAAAATCACCGTGGCCAATACCAGCCCGCCGGCGCGAAGCAGCCAGGATTTGACGCCTCTGCCGAAGGCGCTGATAAAGACATCGAAGGCCACTGCCTTGTGTTCCGTTTCTTCCAGTGCATGCCAATGCCAGAGCTTTTGGTATTGCGGGTCCGAGCCATCAATCAGCTCTGGCTCACGCAGCAGAACATCGGCCAGAATGGCCGTGAGATGTTCCAGCGCCACGGTGGCGGAAAGTTGCATGGCATTGGGCAGGTAACGGGCAATCAGGCTTAGCAGCCGGGTAACGATGGCCTCCTGTTTATCCACCGGTAAACCGGCGGCGACCATCTTCTGGTTGTAGTCCTCGTGCTCGCGGCCGTGCATGGCTTCCTGGCCGATGAAATTGCGCACGGCTTCCTGTAATTCCGGGTCATCGATTTGGTCGCGGTATTTGCGCACGCTGTTGATGAAGAAACGCTCTCCCTCCGGGAAAAACAATGAGAGGGTATTGAAGAACTGGGAAATACCCGGGCCCTTGTCGTGCCAGTTCAGAACGGTGTCGTCCGGCACATGGAATTTCAGGTTGCGGCGGACGGGCATGATGTGCATTTTCATTGTTATATCACCTTTATCCATGGTCCTGCCTTCTACTAAACGCCTGTTGCTGCTGAATTACAATTACACTGTGACAGTCAGATACGTAATTGAAACAATGGCGGGATAAACGGTGCGTCAGCGACAGTCAGGCAGTAACGGTGAGGGTTGAAACAGCGATGCGAATGGGGTGGCGGCTCTGGCTCAGTGCGGTGGTGTGTATGGTGGCGATCGCCAGTGCCTTTCATGTGTTTTTGCTGGATCGGGTGGGCGTGCCTGACAATGGTCTGCGGGTGACGGAGGTGGCACGCGATGGTGGCCGGGATTGGGTCATACGGCTATATGGCAGCGTGGGGCCAGACGTGCAGCGGCGGCGCTGGCAGGCGGTCGATGACAATTATCGCATTGATATCGAGCGCCGGGGTGACGCGGGGTTTGTGCTGGATATTGCCTACCGACCTGGCTCGCAAAGGCGTCACCGGGTGCGCCAGCGGGTACGTCTGGCTGAAGGCCCCACCTTGGTGGCGGCATTCGGCCAGGCGTCGGATGACGGCGAAACCCGAATTATTCTTGATCGGGTGAAATAACCACCGCTGGTGCCGCCTCCCGGGCGCTGTCGTTAGCATCATTCGGTGTGCGCCGTAGCATGACCACGACCCCCACTGCTGTCAGCGCCAGTATCACGGCACCGATGGCGGCATTGGCATGCAAGGCCAGATTGAAGCCGGCTTTGGCCGCTGCCATGAGCGGTTGCGCGATGTCGTCAGGTAGCTGGGCGGCGGCACCGATCGCGCCACCCAGGGTGTCGCCTGCCGCCAGGGCGAGCGTGTCGCTTAACCCCCTGGGCATGGCTGTCAGCATGTGGCTGCGGTACAGCGCTGCGCTAATACTGCCAATCACGGCGATACCCAGCGCCATGCCCAGTTCGGTAGCGGTTTCCGATGTAGCCGAGGCCGCTCCGGCCTTGCGGGCCGGAGCAGCACTGACCACCATATCGGTGCCGAGAATCATCATTGGCATGACGCCAATGCCCATGATGGTCATGCCTGCAATCAGCAGGGGAATATGCGACGGGTTTTGCACCGGTAGCATTAACAGCAGGCCGATCGATGCCATCACCAGTCCTGCACTGACCAGCTTCCAATGGGGCAGTCGGCTCGCCAGCCTTGGTACCAGTAATGAGGCGGCGGTTTGCAGCACGGCAGGCGGTAGCATCACCAGCCCGGACTCCAGCGGTGACAGATCCAGTACCCCTTGCAGGTACTGGAAGACCATCAACCAGGCACCGGATAGCGCCAGAATGGTTAGCAGCATGGCGGCAACAGAGGTGCTGAAGGTGCGATTGGCAAACAACGCCAGATCAAACATGGGGTCTGTCAGGCGCCGCTGACGGCGCACGAAAATCACCCCGATGAGTAATCCTGCGGCGATGGTGATCAGCGGCATTGTGGAGATGCCGTTGCGCGCCATGTCCTTGAGGCCGTAAATCACAGCCAGCACCATGGCCACGGATAACAGGGCGCTGGTCCAGTCCTGGGCGCCGGCCTCTTCATCCCGGAATTCTGGCAACAGCAGGGGACCACAAATCAGCAGCAACACCATCACTGGCACACCGAGCAGGAACACCGAACCCCACCAGAAAAATTCCAGCAACGCGCCACCGACCAACGGGCCGATGGCGCTGCCCACGATAAAGCCGGTCATCCAGACGGTAATGGCCAGGGTGCGTTCGCGCTCGACCTGGAACATGTTGCGCAGCAGCGACAGGGTGGAGGGCATCAGCGTGGCCCCGGCAATGCCGAGCAGGGCGCGGGTGGCAATCAGCATTTCTGCGCTGGTAGCAAAGGCCGCCATGGCAGAAGCAATACCAAAGGCGGAGGCACCGGTCAGCAGCAGGCGCCGCCGGCCAATCCGGTCGCCCAGCGTGCCCATGGTCACCAGAAACCCGGCGATCATGAAGCCGTAGATATCCAGTATCCACAGCAGCTCCGCGCTGGTGGGTTGCAAGTCAGCACTAAGATGAGGGGCGGCCAGATGCAGCACGGTCATATCCAGTGCCAGCAGTACGGTGGGCAGCATCAAAACAGCAAGCCCCAGCCACTCGCGGTGGGACGCGGGTTGGGAAACGGTAGACATCATCTTTCCTCGTAACAGGGGCTCTATCTGGTCGTTCCTGCTGCCGGGTTTTCGACACGGTGATGCGCGAAACGAAACTGCAGCCTAAAGCCTCAACCTGACTTGAGGTCAATAGCTGCATTCATGGGTGAGGCGTGCGGAGGCGAGTATAGGTCCTGCAACTGAAAAATGGGTTTCATGAGTCTGAAAAAGAAAATATCGCCCGCTTGTTGAGTGGGCAAAGCGATAATTTCCCACCGGAACCGGCCCTGGACGGTAGCCTGTCGCGTGAACTCCAGTGCAGCCGCGCAGCGGCATAAAATAGGGCGCCAGATGGCGCCCCGGGCTCTCCCGATTAGCGTGTGTGGGGAATTACAGCCCCCGGTTTTTCAAACGGTTGGCGTGCTGACGAAAGACACTGGCCGGATTGGTTTCAAAGGGACTGACCAGGCCGGCCACCTGATTGACTTCATCAAGATGGTTCATGCGGTAATCGTCACGGATCACCAGCCCCAGATGGCTGGAGCAGCTGGAAACCAGACCGTCATTTTTTTCGCCCAGATAGAGCAGGGCAAGCAGGCCCATGCCGGCGTCGCTGATGTCCAGCACGTTGGTCAGCGGTTTGGCGCCGGACCAGGAGTAGTAGCTGACACCGTTGCTGCCTTGTTCCGGGGCTTCGCCGCAGGCCTGTTGGGGTAGCCCTTCCGGGTAGAGGCTGTTGAATTCGCTGCTGCCCTTTGTGGACAGGGAATACAGCGCCGCCAGGGAGTCCTGGTCGTATCCGCCGCCGGAAATCAGGTCGAGAAAGCTGACCGCCGCGTTGACGATGTCACCGAGAAGTTCGGCGGTGAGGGGCAGGTTTTCCTGTACGCCCAGCAGGACATCAGCCATGCGTGCACCGGTGTGCGGCCCGGCTACAGAGGTGGCAGAGGCGACATACTGTGGGTAAACGGAGGCCACATAACGCACCGTTGGGCCGCCATGGCTGTGCCCGATCAGGTTCACTTTCTGCGCGCCAGTGGCGGCGAGAATATCCTCGACCTGCCGGGCCAGCTGTTCGCCGCGCACTTCGGTGCTGTTGGCGGCGGCAACCTGGGTCACATAGACTTCGGCACCGCTACGACGCAGTTCTTCCGGGATCCGGTACCAGTAGTTGTAGCCGACGATATCGTCGAAACCGAATAAACCATGACTGAGAACAATGGGATAACGGGTTTCGGTGTAGGTATCCTTGAATAGCCAGTCAAACCAGCCTGCCTTGGCGGGCATACTCATTGACAGGCTTAGCAGGAACAGCATAAGGCTCAACGCTCTGGTGAGCGCCTTGAAGGGAATAGTCATTGTGTTTTACCTGGCTCGTTATTGTTATCGGCGGTACTGCCGTTTCTGCGCCGAGCGTTCCCTGGTCAGGGGGTGTGAATACCTTAAGGTAGATGAAATTAAAAGTTAACACTGGTGTTAATATTTATATGTTATAAGACGATGTCTTTCCAGTGTTAACTGTGCACGGTCTTTTATTTTTGATTATTTTCTTTAAAAACAGCGGTTTGTATTGAGTTTATGGTTATATGGCGAAATATCTGTAAGGTAACGCTGGTGTTAATAAAGGCGATTGGTGATGAGTGAGAGAGCGGCGCAGCGTCGGGGGAGCGTAGCGGGCAACAGCAAGGCTGAAGCAACACGTGCGCGGATTCTGGCGGCGGGGCGTACGGTCTATGGTGAACAGGGTATGCATGGCACCACCGTGCAACGAATACTCAAGGTGGCGGGCATTTCCCGGCCGACCTTCTATAAGTATTTCGCCTCTGCGCCCGAGGTGATTGATGAGATTGTGCAAAGCTGCAATACAGAAGTGGAAGGCTTGTTTTTGAAAGTGTTCGCCCAGCCTCAGAGCGCCTTCTATGATTATCTGCCGGTGGCGCTGAGTGGATATTTGAACTGGGGGCGCTCACTGGGGCCATTGATGATTGCCCGCTTTCGGGAGTTGCATGATGTGTCCTCGCCGGTATCGCGTTACCGTGATGCGCATAACGAGCGCATTGTCATGATTCTCCACGAAGCCATGCAGGCCCATGGCCGTACGCCACCGGATAGCCTGGCGCTAAAAACCCTGGTGCAGGGCATCGAGCATCTGGGGTACCAGTTCTGTGCGGAAGCAGAACATACGGACATGCCCCGCTATATCACCGTTATGGCCCGCCTGTGTGTGAGCATGCTGGGGCAGCGTGAAGATTGGGAGGCCATGCTGGCCTCTCCGTTCTTTAGTCGGCTTATGGCACTGGAGGGTTAAGCTGCCCATCAGTGACGTTGTCACGGCATGAAATAAAAAGGAGAAAATCATGTCACGTATTCAGTGGGCGCTTGTCCTGCTTGGGGTTGTCTTGGCCGTGGCGTTTGCCGGACTATTCTGGTCGCCGGTTTCCACTGCTCCGGGCAACAGTAGCGGCGTGCAGAACGTTACCTTGTTTCCCGGGGCGCATACTTCAGGTGATGAACCTGCTGCCAATAGCTTGCAGGCCGCATTGAGTCGTGCGGAAACACTGGCAGCGGTGCCGGCATCGCTGCGTGGCACCGAGGTCGACGGCCAGTTGCAAACCACGGCGGACGGTGAACTAGTGGTAACGCCGGACCTGCGTCGGGTGTTCGATTATTTCCTGTCTGCCCAGGGGGAAGAGTCCCTGGAAGATTGTCAGGCGCGCCTGGCAAGTTATCTGCAAGCGTCTCTTCCGGCTGAGGCCGCGAACGAGGCTTGGCAGTTTTTCCAGCAATACATGGCACTGGGGCAGGCGATGGCGGCATTGCCTCCCCATGATGGTTCGCCTGCCAGCATCCGCACTGCGGTCAAACAGCGTCACGATCTGCAAGTCGCTTACCTGGGCCAGCAAGCGGCGGAGGCGTTCTACGGCATGGATATCGCTTACGACCGTTATATGGCGGATCGTCAGGAGATCCTCGATAACCCTTCTCTCAACGACACCCAGCGACAACAGCAGCTCCAGGGGCTGACACAATCGCTGCCGGCTGCCATGCAGGTCATGCTGGAGGAAACTCGTGGTCCGGCGCAGCTGTCGGCGCGTACCCAGGCGTTGCGGGAGCAGGGGGCCAGTGAGGCAGAAATTCGCCGCTTGCGAGAGCAGCAGGTCGGCGCGGCTGGCGCAGAACGGCTGGAAGCGCTGGATCAGCAGCGGGCGCAATGGGAGGCACGCTATCAGGACTACCGTGAACAGCGCCAGGCAATTATCGACAGTGGGTTATCGCACCTGGATCAGGAAACAGCACTGGCACGGTTGCAGCAGCAAATGTTCAGTGACCAGGAATTAAGTCGGGTTGTGGCACTGGATAGAATTCAGGCCCGCTAGACCAGGGATTATGGCGCGGTTGTTATCAAAAAAAAGGCCACACGGTGAACCGAGTGGCCTTTTTTACCGGAAAAAAAGAATCAGAACTGAAAGCGCAGCCCAGCGCCGAACATGTCGATGCCGGCATCATTGTCGAAGTGCATGAACTCGCCATACACATACAGCTTGTCCATCAAATCAATGGTGGCGCCCACCCCGCCAAAGGCATCGGTGGAGGACTCATCATCCTTGAAAGACGGGTGTTTTACGTCGAAATCCGTATTGGCCACGCCGCCTTTGCCGTAGAGGCCTACGGGGCCAAGCTCCAGGCTGAGCAGGCCGGCAAAGGTGACTGCGCCACCTTCAATCTTGGTGCCGTTGTCGCCTTCCAGCTCACCGAAGTCGTAATAACCCACTTCCGCGCCCACCAGTTCGATGGGGCGCCAGCCCAGAAACAGGCCTCCGGAGGTATCGTCGTCATCAAACTTGATGTTGTCGATTTCTTCGTCGGTGCCGGAATTATAAATCCCTGCACCAACATAGAAGCCCGCATTGGCCAACGGGGCCACAGTGAGAATGGCGGCGCCCGCCAGTACTTTTGTTAGGCGTTTCATAAGCATCACTCCCTGAAAAAAGTGCCTTCAGTATTACCCAGAATAGAGCGGGTGTGTATGGGGGGGAGGTCACATTGCGTTACTCCGACCTGTGGCTGACGGGAGGGGCTGGCGTCGCTTGCCTGAATTTGCTTTCCTTGAAGCAACGACAGGGAGCGGGCTTCCGGCATTGGGAGCAGCGGGGGAAAGCATGAAGCGATGGACGCAGCAGGCGCGACGGTGCCAGTGGGGATTCCTGGTGGGGCTGGGGATGATGGTGTCAGCGAATCCGTTGGTTGCGGCCCCCCTTCCTGCCGATTTGCGTCTGGATTTGCGCACGGATGTGGGTTGGGAAATGGACCATTTTGTTTACCTGGGGGAGGACGTTAGTGAAGCCCTGTTGACGCAGGCAGGGAATACGGTTGATCTCACCGTGTTTACTCACAAGACCGTTCCCCACCGCTGCATGCTTGATTTCTCCCATGATTATTGTGACGACCGTGGCTACCCGGATACCTGGGGGCGTTCAGTGGAGCCGGTGCTTTGTGTCGGGACAACCCCTGCGTCCCGGGCATTGTTGGCAGAGCAGCATGCCGATGCCAATACGCTCTGCGTCACCTTTCGCGGGGGCTTTTCCTACCCGGCAGCCGGCTCAGATGTGGCGCAGGACCTGGCCAGCCACTACCACGCCCAAATTGGCGAGCCCGAACGCGGGGCGGATTCCGGGACAGTGGCGCTGACGGTGACACTGACGCTGGACAGTGAAGAGCCGCTGCATCGGTTGTCTCCGGGTTGCTATGGCCACGTTTGTATCGGCGATACCCTGTCCAGTGTGCAGGCGACCACCAAGGTGCCGTTGGATATTGTCTCGGGACAAAGTGCCTGTGGCCGTGTGCGCAGCGCTATGTGGCCAGCCGGGCTATCTGCTCAGTTCAGGAACAGCCGTATTGCCCGGCTGGACGTTAACCCTCCGTCAAACATTCGCACTGACACCGGTGTGGCGCTGGGCGAATCACCGGCTTTATATGAAATGTATCAGGGGGCGCTGGACGAGACCCTGGAGGCTGGCCCCGGCTCATTGCCGGTAAAGGCGGTGTACTGGCAGGTCCCCGGCGAGAAAGGTTTGCAGTATGAACTGGACAGCGAGCTACAGATTACCGCCATGGCCTCGGGCGGTGAATCACTGATGGAGGATTGGCCGTGCCAATAGTGTCGTCATGGTTGCAACCGGCTGGCGAGTGGCTGCGATGACCTTGTCCGCAGCGAATGCCCGGTCCACGTTTAGTGGCGTTATTTTTGATCTGGATGGCACCCTGGTGGATTCCCGGCTGGATTTTGCGGCCATCCGTGCGCGTCTGAATTGCCCACCGGATGTGGGGGTGCTGGAATTTATCGACACCTTGCCGGCCAGTGAACAGGCGGCGGCCCACGCCGTGGTACTGGAGTATGAACGCGCCGGGGCGGAACAGGCCACCTGGATACCGGGCGCACAATCCTGCCTTGAAAAACTGTCGGTGATGGGCATTCCTGCGGCTATTCTTACCCGTAATGCCCGTGTTATTGCCGAGCTCACCGTATCCCGGTTGAGTATTCCTGTGCAGCGAGTGCTGGCACGGGAAGACGCCCCGCCAAAGCCCGCTCCGGATGGTCTGCTGGCGATTGCCAGGGAATGGGGTATGGCTCCGGCAAGCATTGCCTACGTGGGAGATTTTAAGTATGACCTGATGGCAGCGCGCAATGCGGGCATGGTCGGGGTTTATCTCGACACGGATGGTCTCAATACCCATGGCCACCTTGCCGACCGGGTCATTCGTCACTTTGATGAGCTGTTGGCTGAATCTCCGTGAGTGGCTCTTTTGCTCTCTTTGCCTCAGACACTGTTCGGTTCCGCAGGCTGAGTGCTTGAGAGAAAGTTGATCGGTTTTCCGCTGGGCATGCCGATGGCTTCCTCATCGGTCATGACAATCTGGCCGCCAATGATGGTTGCCGAAGGCCAGCCCTGCACCATCATGCCGTCGTAGGCGCTCCAGCCTGAAGGCGATGCCAGTTTGCGGTCATCCACCCTTTGTTTACGTTGCATGTCCACCAGCGTCAGGTCTGCATCGTAGCCCACAGCAATGCGGCCCTTGCCCGCCATGCCGAACAGTCGGGCGGGCCCTGCGCACACCATGTCCACTAACCGAGACAGGCTGAGTCGCCCCTGATTAACGTGATTGAGCATCAAGGGCAACAGCGTCTGGGTGCCGGTCATGCCGCTGGGGGAATCCGGATACGGTCGCTGTTTCTCTTCCCGGGTATGCGGGGCGTGGTCACTGCCGATCACATCCACGATACCGTTTCTCACGGCCTTCCAGAGCGCATCCTGGTGGCGCTGGTCTCGAATCGGAGGGTTCATCTGTGCCAACGTGCCCAATCGTTCGTAGCATTCCGGTGCCGATAGGGTGAGATGCTGGGGTAACACCTCTACCGAAACCCGGGATTTATGCTGCTGCAGAAATGCCATTTCTTCGGCGGTAGAGATATGCAGTACATGCAACGGGCGACCCGCTTCCGCTGCCAGTGCCACAATGCGCCTGGTGGCTAACAGGGCGCTGTCCTCATCTCGCCAGACAGGGTGGGCAATGGGATTGGCGGCCGTTTCGGCAAGGTGACGACGGGCCCGCAGGCGGGCTTCATCTTCAGCATGAATGGCCACCCGCCGGCGGCCATGACGGAGTATGTTACGCAACACGTTGTCGCTGTCGGCGAGCAAATCGCCGAATGAACTGCCCATGAAGATTTTTACACCACTACAGGCGGGCAAGCATTCCAGCTCTGCCAGTTGCTCGGCATTGGCGGCGGATCCGCCGATATAGAACGCGTAATTACACCAGGCATCCCGTTCGGCAATAGCGATCTTGGCCTGCAGGTCCTCGGCACGGAGCGTCAAGGGCTGCGTGTTCGGCATTTCGAAAACACTGGTGATGCCGCCGAGCACTGCCCCGCGAGTGCCCGCCTCCAGCGTTTCCTTGTGGGTCATGCCGGGCTCACGGAAGTGGACCTGGGAATCCACGGCGCCGGGCAGGAGATGCAGCCCACGGGCGTGGAGGGTGGTGTCGGCCTTGAAGGGCTCGCCAATGGCAACAATACGCCCGTCGCGACATGCCACATCCGTTTCTTCAGGGCCACCAGGTAACAGGACCGTCGCCCCTTTAATTAACAGGCTTGGGCTATCTTCATAGTTCATTCTGAATCCTTTTATAGCCCTGAACGAGTTGTTGATTGGTGTCGGACACGCTTTCTGAAAACGCGGTGATGTCCTGGCTGACCCGGGGAATGAGGCTGATGTCTGTGTCAGGGCCAATGCGGCTGGTAGACGGGATATAGAAGTTCGCGGGCAGCGTCATCCCGTCGATAACTGCATTGTGTCGAATGGCGCAACCATCACCGATGGTGCAGTTGAACAGTACACTGTTGAATCCCACGAAAACCCTGTCTCCGACCTGGCAGGGGCCGTGCACAATGGCGCGATGGGCAATAGAGGTGTGTTTTCCTATGGAGATAGGCCCTCCGTCCTTGGTGTGCATAACCACACCATCCTGAATGTTGGTGCCTTCGCCAATCTGGATGGGGTGAAGATTGCCATGATCATCTGTCTCGTCGGCTCGAATGACGGCATAGGGGCCGATAAAGACATGGCGGTCAACGATGACTTTGCCGCAGATGATGGCGGTAGGGTCGACAAAGGCGTCCGAATGGATGGCCGGCAGGTCACCATTAGGGTTTCTTCGGATCATCCTTTATCTCCTTGCTCATCCAGTGCCCGGTTAAACCACTCCTTTGTTTTTTTCCAGTGTTTGCGGCCGTAAAGCTCGATGAACTTGCGGGTCATGTGGTCATTGTCGTTGTCCAGGGCGGTCAGTCTTTCGCGGATAAAGGTCTCACCAAGAGGAATCCCACATATCTCGGTGATGCAGTGTCGCCACTCGGTATAGGAGTCGGGCAGGGGAAAGTGCATGGGTACTTCTCCGCAAAGGTTGTTGATGGGATTGGTTATGTTATAACATAACAAAACAAGGAGGGCATCATGCCTCGTATCATCAGTGAGAAAACGCTGTTGGCGATGAAGCCGTCGCAATACATGAACGCCAGCCAGCGGGCGTTTTTCCGCAAACGCCTTGCTGTCCTGGCTCACGATTGCGAACAACACATCGGCAGCGCCAGAAATAATCTGCAGACACCGGCCCAGGCTGACCCATTGGACGCCGCTGTCGAGGAGGAGAGCTGCCGCCATCAGCTACGCTTTATGGCCCGCGAACAAGCCTTGTTGGGGAAAATTCGTGCTGCCCTGAGGCGGCTGGAAAGCGGGGATTACGGTTACTGCAAAATCAGCGGTGAACCCATTGGCTTGCCGCGGCTGCTGGCCCGTCCTACTACAGAATATTGTGCCGAGGTGAAGGCGCGCCTTGAACAGAATGAACGCCACTATGCTCATCAACGAACTGGATAGAAACATGACAAGTCAGCAAGCCAGCCCCATTCGCCAGCTTCCGGTTACCGTGTTGTCAGGGTTTCTCGGCGCGGGGAAGACCACTGTCCTCAACCATATTCTCAACAATCGAAGCGGCCTGCGCGTTGCGGTTATCGTCAACGACATGAGCGAAATTAACATTGATGCCGCACTGGTTAATCAGAACGTTTCACTGAACCGCTCGGAAGAGAAGCTGGTGGAAATGAGCAATGGTTGCATCTGCTGCACATTGCGAGAGGACCTGTTGGTGGAAGTGAACCGCCTGGCTCGGGAAGGCTCTTTCGACTATCTGGTAATTGAGTCCACCGGAATTTCTGAACCCTTGCCGGTGGCAGAGACCTTTACGTTTGAAGATGAAAACGGGGAAGGGCTGTCCTCCGTTGCCCGGTTGGACACCATGGTTACGGTGGTCGATGCGGTTAATTTCCTGCGGGATTATCGTAGCACCCGCACGCTTCAGCAGGAGCAGGAAAACCTTGGTGATGAAGATCATCGTAATGTGGTGGACCTGTTGGTGGAGCAAGTGGAATTCTGCGATGTGTTGTTGATCAGCAAGACGGACTTGGTCACAGAAAAGGAACTGGAAGTTTTGCAGGCAACCTTGCGGTTGTTGAACCCGGATGCCCGGATTTTGCCCATTCGCCATGGCATGGTGCCGCTGGAAGCGGTGCTCAATACAGGGCGCTTTGATTTTGAAAAAGCCCAGCAGGCGCCGGGGTGGTTAAAGGAAATGCGTGGCGAGCATTTGCCTGAAACCGAGGAGTACGGCATTAGCAGTTTCACCTATGAGGCGCGTCGGCCGTTCCATCCGCAGCGGTTCTGGAGCTTCCTGCAGCAGCCCTGGCCGCTGGGAATATTGCTGCGCTCCAAGGGCTTTTTCTGGCTGGCCAGCCGACCGCATTTTGCGGGTAGCTGGAGCCAGGCCGGTGACATTGTTCACCATGGCCCGGCCGGCATGTTCTGGAAAACCGTGCCGGAGCAACACTGGCCCAGTGATGAAGAATACCGCGCGCTGATCATGGAGAAATGGCAAGAACCTTTTGGCGACATGCGCCAGGAATTGGTGTTTATCGGCCATAACCTGCAGCCAGAGGAAACCCGCAAGGCACTGGACGCCTGTTTGCTGACGGAAGCGGAAATGCTTCAGGGCAAGGCGCTGTGGGAGCAGCTGGACGATCCGTTCCCGCAGTGGGAGGTGGCAGGGTGATGCAGGCTCAAACTGTCACCGCCTCGCCACCAGGCTGGCAAGGCGCACCGGACGTGACGGTCCTCGCGGATATCTTCGAGGATGATGTGCAGGTAGCCGTGTGGGACCGGCCCAGCCCGGTAGGGCAGGATGTGGTGGCACTGGCCTGCGAGCAACGGCTGGCGGTGAAAAGCTGGTTGGACATTGCTCAGCTGGAAGCGACCCTGCTGCGATCTCTGCCGCACGAAACCTATGCCCCCTTGAGAGAGGACCTGTTCCTGTTAGCCGATATGGTTGCCTGTCTGTTCGGGGTTGACGGCGTCGGGTTGCGGGTGACGGCGTTGCGCAAGCCGATGTGCCCACGCTTCCACGTGGACCGGATTCCGGTTCGCATGCTGTGCACCTATGGCGGGGCGGGCAGCCAGTGGTTGCCCGCCCCACGTGTGTCGGATCAGCTTTTAGTGCCCGGCTGTGAGCAGAGTGCGCTTTACCAGCAGCAAAACGTGGAGCAGCTGGAGGCAGGACAGGTGGCCCTGTTCAAAGGAGAGACATGGCGGGATAATCCGGGAGCGGGCGTGGTCCACCGGTCCCCGCCCATGTCTCCCGGCCAGCAACGGTTGTTGGTCACTCTGGATATCTAGGCTGAAAACATGGCAGTGAGTCGTACCGAGCAGATTCTTAACAGCGCTGAACAGCAATGTCGCAAGCAGGGCGTGCGGATGACGCCCCAGCGCAAGCAGGTCATGTCGTTGATGCTGGAGCAGGGTGGTCCGCAAACGGCCTATCAGCTACTGGATCAGTTCAAGGCTCGTTATCAGAGCAATGCGCAGCCGCCCACTATGTATCGAGCGCTGGATTTTCTGGTTCAGCAAGGGCTGGCCCATCGACTCAGTTCCACCAACCAGTATCTGGCCTGTGATCATATAACTTGCCAACACGGCCACAGGGGAACGGTGTTCCTGCTGTGTGACCAGTGCGGCGGCGTTCAGGAAACGCCCATGGCGGGAGCCGCTGTGGACGAATTGCAGCAAACCCTCGATGAAGTGGGTTTTGTTATTCAGCGCGAGCCCCTGCTGGAAGTGCATGGCCGTTGCGTGGATTGCGCGGCGTCGTAAACAAATAATCGTTTTTCGGGAGACGGTAATGCAACGTTTTCGTCTGGACGCGGTGGCCATCGGCCTGTCCAGCCTCTGCATGATTCATTGTGTCGCCAGCCTGGCGGGGCTTTTTGCCATCGGGTTGTTATCGGCTTTTGGCAGTGTCGAAGAGGTTTTTCATCTGGTCATGCTCGCCATCATCGTGCCGGTCAGCTTGCTTGCCATTGGCATGGGCTACCGTCGACATCGCCGGCTTTCGGTGTTGCTCCCCGGCGTGTTCGCCTTGTCGGGCCTGTGTCTGCTAACTGTCTTTGAAAGTGCTATGCACGGCACTCTCTGGGAGCCGTTACTGACAACGCTGATCGGAATCGCTCTGGTGGCTACCCATGTCGGTAACATCCGGGGCTGTAAAGACTGTGAGGTAAATCATGACAACTCGTTGGCAACGTAACAGTCTGGCCTGCTTGCTGCTGTCGGTCAGTCTGTCTACGACCGCAGCAGGCGTGCACCAGCATGGCCTGGCCGAGGCGGCCGTGGTGGTGGAGGGAGAGCAGGTGACAATCCGTTTCCGGGCGCCCTTGATGGATATCCTCGGCACTGAGCAGCCGCCAGCGGACGTGCCTGCCCGGGCCCGTTATGGCAAGCGTCTGGCGCAGGTGGCCGCGCCACAGCCTTCGCCGGCCGCACAGTGTGAACCGGTCAGTGCTTCCATCAGCTCTGTGGACTCCTTGTTCCCGGAGCAGCAAGCGCATGATTCCCATGATCATCACGATCACGACGCGCACAGTCACCACGAAGATGTGGACAACGAGTGGTTATTTTCCTGCGCGTTTCCTGAAAAATTAAACGCCGTGGATTTACCGTTTCTGGACACTTTCTCTAGCCTGACTACAGAGGTGGTGTTGCTGTTGCCTGCCGCCCAGAGTGCCTTGCGTCTGGCGCCGGGTGAAACCCGCATACCGCTGGAGTAATGCCGCAGTGAGCCCGGTACTGGAAATCAACGACCTGGAATACCGTCATCCCGGCCAGGTTCGTTCCTTCTTGCAGGTGCCGGAGTTTGCCCTGCAGGCAGGGGAGCGGGTGCTGCTTCATGGTCCCAGCGGCTGTGGCAAAAGCACTCTGTTGTCACTGATTACCGGCATTCGCCCGATGCAGAGCGGGCGTGTTCAGGTTGCCGGCCAGCCTTTTTCTACTCTTTCCCAGCGTAGCCGGGACGCTTTTCGCGCCGATCATATGGGCGTTATCTTTCAGGCGTTCAATTTGCTGCCCTACCTGAGCGCCGTGGACAACGTTTGTCTTGCGGCCAGCTTCTCCCGTCTGCGCTGTGAGCGCGAAGCAGGGCGTCGCAAGGAGCAGAGACAGGCTGCCGCCCGTGGCTTGCTTTCACGGCTGGGGCTGGATGTCGGCCCCATTGACTTGCCGGCCTGGCAACTGTCTTTTGGGCAGCAACAACGGGTGGCGGCCGCCCGGGCCTTGTTCGGCAAGCCGGCTCTGATCATTGCCGATGAACCCACCTCCGCGCTGGATAGCCGCAGCCGCGATACCTTGCTGACGTTGCTTTGTGAACTGTGCGAACAGTCCGGCAGTGCCTTGCTGATGGTGAGTCATGACGGACAGGTGGGTCACCATTTCCAGCGCAGTGTGGATTTCGCCAGCCTGGCCGGGGAGGGCAGTCATGCTTGCTAAAGTGATGCTTGCCTCCCTGAAAACCCGGCGCACATCGGCGCTGCTGATCGTGGTTGCCATTGCCATGAGCGTGCTGATGATCATCGGTGTGGATCGGGTGCGTCATCAGGTCCGCGCCAATTTTTCCAGCACCATTTCGGGCACCGACCTGATCGTTAGTGCCCGTGGTGGGCCAATGAATATCTTGCTCTATAGCGTGTTCCGCCTCAGCGACCCCACGGCGGGTATTCGCTGGAACACGGTGGAATATCTGGCCGACCACCCGGATGTGAAGTGGTGGATTCCTATTGCGTTGGGCGATTCCCATCGCGGTTATCCGGTGGTGGCGACTAACGACAGCTACTTGACGCACTACCGTTACGGGCGGGATCAGGGTTTGAGCCTGCAAAGCGGGCGCTGGTTTGCCGGCGCCGATCAGGCCGTACTCGGCAGTGCCGTGGCCGCACGGCTTGGCTACCAGCAAGGTGAGCGCATTGTGCTGGCCCATGGCGCCAGCGGCCCGGCTATTGTGGAGCATGATAACCACCCATTTACGGTGGTGGGGATTCTGGCGCCCACGGGGACGCCGGTGGATCAGAGCGTGCATATTTCGCTGCAAGGCATGGCCCTGATCCACCGCGGTGGCGCCTACCTGTCCGGCATGCCTCCCATGCCGGGGCAGGCACTGGACAAGCCGGATTCGGTGAATGCGGTCATGTTGGGGCTTGAGCGACGTATGGCGGTGTTGAGCCTGCAGCGGGAGCTGTCCCGTTATGACAGAGAGCCGCTTACCGCCATTATTCCCGGGGTACAGTTGCAGCGGTTGTGGCGGATGACTGCTGCTGGAGAGAATGCCTTGCGGGCAACCTCGCTGGCGGTTCTGGCGGTGGCCTTGTTGGTGCTTGTGTCCACCGTGCTGGCGGCCCTGGAAGGGCGCCGTCATGAAATGGCGGTTCTACGGGCCACAGGGGCGGGGCGATTGGCCGTGTATACGGTCATTGTCGGTGAAAGCCTGTGTCTCACTATGCTGGGCTGTATGTTGGGTCTGGGGGTATTGTTTGCAGGGCAATGGGGATTGGCGCCAATGGCTTTGGCTGAATGGTCGCTGCGGCTTCCCGACAACTTTCTTGCGTTGCGGGAGTTGCCGGCTATTGGTGCTATTCTCGCGGCGGGCTCCCTGGCAGGGTTGATTCCGGCCGAAAAGGCCTTCCGCAATAGCCTGGCCGATGGCCTGACACCCAGGAACTGACCATGCGCTTTTTGATTGCTTTACTTTGTTTTGCCTGCAGCCTGCCTTCCATGGCGGCCAATGAAATTGAGTGGGATGCTCTGGTGCCGCAGGATTATGATCCGTCGGCGATATACAGCTCCCTGTTCGATGAAATCTATGGGGAGCAGCAGGCCCCGGATGGGATTGCCGATGGCGATAGCCGTGGCGAGAAGCTGATGGATGCCATCGACAAAGCCTGGCGGGAAGCGCCGCTGAAGCAGTCTCTGGATAATACCGAGGTGCGTATGGCGGGTTACGGCGTGCCACTGGACGGCGATGAAGAGTATGTCCGGGAATTCCTGCTGGTTCCGTATTTTGGTGCGTGCATCCACACCCCGCCACCGCCGCGTAACCAGATTGTGCTGGTGAAGATGTCAGGGCGCGGCGTCCCGCTGGATCTGGCACTGGATGCAATGTGGCTGGAGGGCACCTTGACCGTCTCATCGCAAGATACCGAATACGGTACGGCAGGATATGTGCTGGAAGGTAAAAGTGCGGAAGCCTTTACGGGTTACCCTCGGTAACGCTAACGCTAACGCTTGGCTGGCGGCCCTTTTTCTCTCTTTCCCTCTCTCTTTCCTCCTTGTTTTGTCCTGTTTTTTCTCTGCCTGCTGGCGTTCGCCGACCCAAAAACGCTTTTCTGGCCTGATTCGTGACGTTTTTGGCTCTTTGTCCAACCTTGTTACATTTTACATACTGGAGAGAATGTAAAGCTTCAGATAGTCTCGAAAGAGCTGCATAAAAATACACCAGAACAATAAACCCCCCGGGAGAGAGGGACCATGGATATACTCCAGCTGCTGGTCAGCGGGGTCGCTAACGGCTGCATCTACGGGTTGCTGGCACTGGGCTTTGTACTGATCTACAAAGCCTCAGAAGCAGTCAACTTTGCGCAGGGTGACATGATGATGCTGGGGGCCTTTCTGGGCATTACCTTCATCAATGCCGAATACGCCGACCTGCCATTCCTGATAGGCATTACTCTGGCCGCCCTGATTCTGGGGGTCTTTGGTTACCTGTTGGATCGCCTGGTATTGCGCGCCATTTTTGGTCAGCCGCAGTTCGCCATGGTGATTCTCACCATCGCTTTGGGTTTTCTGATGCGCTTCGCCGCCGGTGTGATCTGGGGGCATGATCCCGCTTCACTGCAAACGCCTTTTGTCGGCAAGGTGTGGGAATTTGGTGACCTGATCATTCCAGTGGTGGATGCGGTGATCATCGTTACTACCGTGGCCCTCACATCCATTCTTTACTTCTTCTTTGCCCGCACCCGCCTCGGTGTGGCCATGCAGGCCAGTAGCCAGAATCAGATGGCCGCTTACTACATGGGCATTCCGGTGAAGCGGATCAACGCCATTGTCTGGGCTCTGTCCGGGGTGGTGGCCGCCATTGCCGGGGTCATGTTCGCCGCCAAGGGGGCGGTTGAGCCATCAGTGGGCCTGCTGTTTGGCATCAAGGCGTTTGCTGCGGCGGTAATCGGCGGGCTGGGGTCCTTGCCCGGTGCGTTACTGGGCGGGTTGCTGGTGGGCATCGTGGAACCGTTCGCGGGCCGTTACTTGCCTTCTGGCGTCGGTCAGATTGCTCCTTATGTGCTGATGTTGCTGGTGCTGATCCTGCGCCCCGGCGGCCTGTTTGCACAGATCAGCCAGAAGAAGGTGTAGGCCATGAGCAACCGTTTTAAAAGCCGTTACGACGACGATATCAATCTGTTTGAAGGCCGCTGGCACATGGCCCAGTACGCGATACTGGCCGCACTGCTGCTGGCTGCGCCCTGGGTGCTCGGTAATTACTATCTGGGTGAACTGACTGCTGTGCTGGTCTGGTCGCTGGCGGGGCTGGGGCTGATGCTGATCAGTGGCCACACCGGGCAAGTCAGCCTTGGCCATGCAGCGTTTATGGCGATCGGTGCCTTTACCAATCTGGCACTGATGCAGCGTGGCTGGCATTTCGTGCCTGCGTTGCTGGCCAGTGCGGTGACCTCTGGAATTGCCGGCGCCGTCATTGCCCGGCCGATACTGCGTATGAGCGGGATCTATCTGGGCATTGCCACCCTGGCGCTGAGCATCATTGTGGAGGATGTGTCGATCATGGCCGAGCCGGTGACCGGTGGGGTCGCCGGTGTGTTTGCGCCACCAATCAACCTGTTCGGCATGGAGATCGACCGTTACGCCACGCCAGAGGCTTTCTATTATCTCTGTCTGGGGGTGCTGGTGCTGGTGACGCTGGGCTACCTGAACTTGCTGCGTAGTGCTTCGGGCCGGTCGTTTCTGGCGGTGCGTGACAGCGAAGTCTCTGCCCGTGCGCTTGGCGTCAATGTGGCCCGCGCCAAAACCCTGGCGTTCAGCTTGTCCTGTGCCATTACCGGGCTGGCAGGTGCGCTCTACGCTCACCTGGCTCAGGCGGTGAACTATGAAAGCTTCCTGGTGCTGATTTCCATCACCTTGCTGTTGCAGGTGGTGATTGGCGGGTTGGGTTCAGTACACGGCGCGTTCTTCGGTGCCATCGTGGTGGTGCTGTTGCCACAAGTTATCGCGATTGCCAGTGATTACCTGGATAACACTGCGGGTATTCAGATCGCCGCCTATCCTGGCCTTGATACGGCACTGTTCGCGTTGTTGATCCTGCTCATGGTGATTTACGAGCCCCGCGGGCTCTACGGAGTCTGGTTCAAGGTGCGCACCTGGCTGCAACTGTTTCCCTTGTATCGCAAGGGTATGTTCCGACGTACCCGAACTTACCTGAAAACGGAGCGCCAACGATGAGTCTGTTACAGGTTAAGGATCTTTCCATTTCCTTCGGGGGCGTTAAAGCGGTGGATGGCGTCAGCTTCCACGTGGAAGCCGGTGAAGTCTTTACTCTGGTGGGGCCCAATGGGGCCGGTAAATCCACTATCTTCAATCTGATTAGCCGCCTTTATGAACCGAGTGCGGGGCAGATCATCTTCGATGGCCAGGATATCACTGGCTTGCCTGCCCACGACGTGGCCGGGCTGGGGATCGCCCGCACCTTCCAGAATATCGAGTTGTTCGATCACTCCTCGGTCTTGCAGAACCTGCTGATCGGCCGGCATTGCCGCCGGCAAACCCGCTGGTTCGAAGAGTTGTTGTTTTTGCCCAAGGTAAGACGCAGTGAGCGTGAACAGCGCCTGCTGGTGGAAGAGGTTATCGATTTTCTGGATCTGGCGCCGTACCGGGACAAATTAATCGCCGGGCTGCCTTACGGGGTGCGCAAGGTGGTGGAAATTGCCCGTGCACTGGCCAGTGAACCGAAATTGATTCTGCTGGATGAGCCGGCCTCCGGGCTCAGTGTGGAAGAAACCCAGAACATGGCCTGGTGGATTGAGGACATGCAGAAAGATCTGGGGCTTACCGTACTGATGGTGGAGCACGATATGAGCCTGGTGTCGCGTGTCTCCGACCGGGTGCTGGCGGTGGCAGAAGGCCACCCGCTGGCCATGGGTACCGCTGCCGAAGTGCAGGCGAACCCGAAAGTGATTGAAGCGTACCTGGGTACGGAGGCTACATCATGAGTAACGCGGCAGAGAAAACCCAGAGCGCCCAGCCCCTGTTGCAGGTGAAAAATCTGGAAGCGTTTTATGGCCCGGTGATGGCCCTGCGCGGGGTGTCCATCGATGTCCATGAAGGTTCGGTGGTCACCATCCTGGGTGCCAACGGTGCTGGCAAGACGACCCTGATGAAAACCATTTCCGGTGCGTTGGCACCGCGCAAAGGCAGCGTCACCCTGGCCGGTGAAACCATCGACGGCAGCGAGCCGGACAAGCTGGTACGAAAAGGCATTGCCCATGTACCCGAAGGGCGAGAGGTATTCCCTTTCCTGAGCGTGGAAGAAAACCTGGTCATGGGCGCCTATATTCGCCGTGACAAGGCCGCCGTCCGCCAGGATATCGAAATGGTTTATGACTATTTCCCTATTCTGAAAGAGCGCCGTAGCCAGGCAGCAGGCACCTTGTCCGGCGGTCAGCAGCAAATGCTGGCCATTGGCCGTGGTCTCATGTCGCGCCCTTCATTGATGCTGCTGGATGAGCCTTCGCTGGGCCTGTCGCCACTGCTGGTGCAGGAAATCTTCCAGATTATTCGCCGGCTCAATAAAGAGCAGGGCGTTACGTTATTGCTGGTAGAGCAGAATGCCCAGGTGGCGCTGAATACGGCGGACCATGGCTACGTACTGGAAACCGGGCGCATTGTCATGGATGGCACTGCCGAGGATCTACTCGCTAGCGACGATATTCGTGAATTTTATCTGGGCCAGTCGGCGGGGGATGACCGACCGGAAAAACGCTGGAAACGAAAGAAGACCTGGCGCTGATGATGACTAAAAATAACACCACACCGACTCAGCTCCACGGTTGCGATACCGTGGTCAAACTCTGGCGCAAGCAATGTCTGGAGCGGGGCAACAGTATTGCCCATCGCGAAAAGGATCTGGGCATCTGGCAAAGCTATAGTTGGCTGGATTATTACGAAAAAGCCCGTGCCATTGGCGTTGCGCTCTTGTCCCTTGGGCTGGAGCGCGGCCAGCCGGTATCCATTCTCAGCGAAGACAACAAGGAATGGCTGTACTGCGATCTGGGTATTGCCGGTGCGGGCGGTATCAGTAACGGCGTCTACACCACCGACAGCCCCGAGCAGCTGGCTTACCTGGTCAATGACAGCGAATCGGCCTTCCTGTTTGTGGAAAACGATGAACAGTTGGACAAGTACCTGACCGTGCGTGATCAGGTGCCGACCCTGAAAAAAGTCATTGTTTATGACCGCAAAGGGCTACGGGGTTTTGACGATCCCATGGTCATGTTCCTGGATGAACTTTACGCACTGGGTGAACAGATCCCGGATGCAGAAGAGCAGTTCAGCACCTGCATTGCCCAGAGCCAGCCCGATGATATCCGCATGCTGATCTACACGTCCGGCACCACCGGGGCACCCAAGGGGGCCATGATCAGTCATCGCAATGTGCTGTTCCAGCTGGCCGCCGGCGAGCAGGTGCTCGATGCCCATGAAGACGATGACCAGCTGTGCTTCCTGCCCCTGTGCCATATTCTGGAACGGTTGGTGTCAGTGGAGCTGCCCATCTACAAAGGCTGCACGGTGAACTTTGCGGAAAGCCCGGAAACCGTATTTGAAAACCTGCGCGAAGTGTCTCCCCATACCTTTGCCGCCGTGCCGCGCCTGTGGGAAAAAATCTATAGCTCGATGATGACCCTGCGTGATGAAGCCACCGGGTTCGGCCGCTGGTGTTTCGATCGGGCTGTGGCCGCTGGTGAAGCCTGGCATTGTGATCGCAAACGCAACCCGTTTTCCGCCCTGCAATATCAGTTCTGGAACCTGTTGGTGCTGCGTAATGTGCGTGATCTGATCGGCATGAACCGCCTGCGGCGTGGCACTACCGGTGCGGCGCCCATTGCACCGGAACAGATCCGCTGGTTCCAGTCACTGGGGGTGCCTTTGTTCGAAGGCTACGGCATGACCGAGACCACCGGTGTGGCCTCGTTGAACAGTGCCAAACGCGAGAAGGTGGGCACCGTGGGTGAAGCGCTGCCCGGAACCGAAGTGCGCATTGCCGACAACGGTGAAGTGCTGGTGCGCGGTGACCACGTCTTTGCCGGTTACTGGCGAAAACCCGAAAAAACCGCCGAAGATATCCGCGATGGCTGGCTGCATACCGGGGATGTGGGGCGCCTGGAAGAAGGCATGCTTACTATTACCGGCCGCCTCAAGGACATCATTATCACCGCAGGGGGCAAGAACATTACCCCCGCAGAAATTGAAAGCCGGATGAAGTTTTCGCCCTATATTTCTGATGCCGTGGTGATTGGCGACAAGCGAAAGTATCTCACTTGCCTGATCATGATTGATCAGGAAAACGTGGAAAAATACGCCCAGGATCGCCAGGTACCGTTCTCCAATTTTGCGTCACTGTGTCGAGCCAAAGAGGTGCTGGACCTCATCGACAGTGTTATTCAGGACGTGAATAAACAATTCGCCCAGGTGGAACAGATCAAGTATTTCCGCCTGATCGATGTGCTGCTCACCGCTGAGGATGAGGAGCTGACCGCAACCATGAAGTTGAAGCGTTCCTTCGTGGAGAAAAAACACAAGCACCTGATTGATTCCATGTACTGATGGTACGAGAGGAGAGTGCATCATGAAGAAGCTCTGTCTGGCGGCTGTAACCGCCATGGCCCTTGTGGGCTGCAGTGACAACAATAACAAGGAAGACGACAAAGCCGCAGCCGAATCGGTGCGTGGCGTGACCGACACTGAAATCAGAATTGGCGGCATGCACGACCTGTCCGGGGTATTCGCAGCGTTTTCTTCACCGGCCGTGCAAGTGGCCAACGACATGTTCGAAGAAGTGAACGAACAGGGCGGCATTCATGGCCGCAAGATTCGTTATATCGTTGAAGACCATGCCTATCAGGTTCCCAAGGCAACACAGGCGGTGAACAAACTGGTTAGCCGTGATGAAGTTTTTGCCATGCTGATGAGTCTGGGGACACCCCATAACCTGGCGGCGTTTCCGATCATGGACCGCAACAAGGTGCCCAGCGTTCTGCCGTTATCGCTTTCCCGGCAGATGGAAGAAGAAGGGGACTTCCGCTACCGCTACGTGCTCGGCCCAAGCTATTACGAGGGCGTATTACAGGGCGTCAACCGGTTGGTGGAAGACGAGGGCATTGAGAAAATTTGTGTAATGTATATTCCCTCTGACTTCGGTGAAGAGGTGAATCAGGCGGTTAACGATGCAGCAGCCGCCAACGATGCACTGACTCTGGCCGAGAGCTCTTCGCATCGCCCGGATGAAAGTGATTTCAGTGGTACGCTGGCGCGCCTGCGCGATGCCAACTGCGAACTGGTAGCGGTAGCCCTGCCCGTGCGCCCCATTATCACCGTCGTCGCGACAGCCAAACAGATGGGTTGGGATGATGCCAAGTTCATCGTATCCCAGGCGGGCTTCCACTCTGCCGTTGCGGCGGCACCGGGTGGTGTTACCGAAGGGTTGTACGGTGTTGCTTCCTGGGAGGACATCGTCAGCCGCATGACCCATGTGCCGGAAGCTGAGGAGTGGGGCAAAGCCTACAAGGAGCAGTATGGTGAACTGCCCAGTGGTGGCGCCGTACTCGGTCGTGTTGGTGCCATGCTCACCATCAATGCCCTGCGCGAAGCCGGCCCGGACCTGACCACGGAATCTTTCCTGGATGCCCTGGAATCACTGAAATTCAGTGACAAGGTAACCGGCGTGGAGACGGAAATGAGCGAGAGTAATCACCGTGCAGGTAGCGGGATTATTCTGTCTCAGGTTCAGGATGGTATCTGGCGCCCCGTTGCCGAAATGGAATAAAGACCAATAAATTGACCAAGGGCCTTTCTCAGAGGCTCCCTAAAAAAACCACCGTTCCTGAAAGGGGGCGGTGGTTTTTTTAATCTGTATCAGACTCTTTACGCCAAATGACGAGGCTATTTGCACTGCCGCAGCATGGCCCAATGTCGTACCGAGGTCCCGGGGATCTCATCTTCATGCACGACCTCAAAACCGAACCGTTGATACAGGGAGACATTGTTCGGGTTATGGGTATCCAGATAGCAGGGCAGGCCTTGCTCATCCAGTCGATCCAGAGAGGGCTGTAACAGCGGTGTCGATAGCCCGCGCCCCTGTTGCGACGGATCGATGCCGAGTAGCAGCAGGTATGCATGAGGCGCATTGATAGCACGGTGGTGTACCGCCTGCATGGCCTCGCCTGCTTGCATCTGGCGTTTCATCGCGCCGAGGCCTTGCTTGAGCATGGCGCGCACCGCGCCGAAGCGCAGCATATCGGCCACGCTGTGCCGCAGGGCTGACGATGGCAGCCAGACAGCGGCGCCATCCTGCGGTTGCTGGGCGGTGTGTACCTGACCGTTTTGGCTGGCATGGGCCACCAGAAAACGGAAAGTGTAGTACGCCCGCGCTTCACGTTGCGACGGGTTCGGGAAGAAGTAGACAAAGAGGGGGTCGTGGAAAAAGGCCCGGCTGAACATGTGGGCGATGTCGTTGAGGGGCGGTTGTGTCGTTGTCATGTAAGGCATCCGGCTGCGTCATGGAGGAGCATACCGGAAAAAACGGGACGGAATGGTTAAGTTCCTATGGGAAAGTAAGAGAAGGCTTACAGACGAAGTTTGACGTTGTGGTCATAATTTGACCTCTTGCTAGGTAGAATTTCCGAATTAAAAACTGCGTATCAATTCTTATCCCGGTAGGGCAGGTGTTTATCTCAGGTGATAGAGGGTGCATTTGCACCTTGTCTGAAAATTAACACAGCGAACTCGAATACTGCTGCTGGTTCCTCGTTTTCCCCGGCCTTGGCCGGGGTTTTTGTTATCCGGCATGCTTCCTCTGTTTTACCCTTCGACCTTTTCATAATATCCAGAGCGAGCCCCGCGATTTGGCTCTCACGTTTTTCTGTTGTGGGCTATGCTAGCGTCTATCTGCTCATCTGATAGCACAATCCGACGGAGATTCCATGGTTAACCCAAAACAACAATGGCTGCAGGCCTTCACCGGTGGTTTTCTCGCCACTCTGCTTTTTCATCAGAGCGTGCTGGCGCTGTTCTGGCTGGGCGGTCTTATCCCTGCCTTTCCATGGAACATGACCCCGGTGCCGCCACTGGGTGTGCCTCAAGTGATTTCCCTGGCCTTCTGGGGTGGTGTGTGGGGCTTGCCGCTGTGGTGGATTATCCGCCGTTGGCAGGGGATGAAATTCTGGCTCAGCGCCATGGTCATCGGTGCCATCGGTCCGACCCTGGTCGCCATGCTGCTGGTCTTTCCCATGAAAGGCCTGGATGTGAATGCCACCAAAGTGGTGGGTGGTCTGATCGTCAATGCTGCCTGGGGGCTGGGGCTGGCCGTCTGGATGCAGTTCAACCGGGCGCGGTGGAACAGCTGACCCCGTTTGCAGGGCTGTCCGCCAGGTCGTGACGCCAAATGGCGCGAACAGCCCTAGTCGTTCTGTCCCCCCATCGTGGTAGCGTTAGCCCTCTTTTTCATGGCAGGAGCCAAACATGCCCAGTAACACCCATACCGTGATGATTACCGGCGCCTCCGGCTATATAGCAGGCTGGATCGTCAAACTCCTGCTGGAAGCGGGTCACACCGTGCATGCCACCGTTCGTGACCCGAACAAGGCCAGCAGTGTGGCCCACCTCAACGCCATCGCCGACAAGACGCCCGGCACCTTGAAGCTGTTCAAGGCAGATTTGCTGGATGCAGACAGCTTCGATGCGGCCATGCAGGGTTGCGATATCCTCATGCACACCGCCTCGCCGTTCGTGCTGGAGGGCTTTACCGATGCCCATGAAGCGCTGGTACGCCCGGCCGTGGAAGGCACCCGCAATGTGCTCAATGCCGCCAACCGCTGCGACACCCTCAAGCGGGTTGTGCTCACCAGCAGCGTGGCCTCCGTGTACGGTGACGCCACCGACATGAAAGGCAAGAGCGCTTTCACGGAAGCGGACTGGAACCGCACCAGCAGCGTCAATCACAACCCGTATCAATATTCCAAGGTGGCTGCCGAGCGTGAAGCCTGGAAGATCCATGATGGGCAAGATGGCAGTGAAGATAGTCGCTGGGACTTGGTGACCATTAACCCGGGCATGGTCTACGGCCCGTCGCTCACCAACGCCAGTAACTCCGCCAGTATCGGCACCCTGCTGGACATGGGGCGCGGCAAGCTGCGCACCGGTGTGCCGGACCTGGAATACGGCATGGTGGATGTGCGCGAAGTGGCTCAGGCGCATCTGTTGGGCGCCTTTAATCAGGATGCCGAAGGCCGCTATATTCTGGTTAGCGAGTCGGTCACCATGCTCGACATCGCCGCCATTCTGCGCAAGCAATTTGGCCGCAAGTATCCCTTCCCGATGATGAAGGTGCCCAAGCCGGTAGTCTGGGCGGTCGGCCCGTTCATGGGCCCGGTGACTCGCAAATTCATCAGTCGCAATGTGGGTTACCCGCTGCGCTTCGATAACAGCCGCAGCAAAGCGCTGGGTGTGAACTACCGCGCAGCCAGTGAGACCCTCAAAGACCACTTCGAGCAGGTGCTGGAAGATGGCCTGGTGCGGCGGCGTTGAGGAACCTCTGAATAACTCCTTGCGTGCTCAGCGTGACCTTAAGCGTGCAGCTGTTGTGCCTTGTCTCGACAGACAGGGTGGTTCCCTTTCTTAGAGGCAAGGCGCAGCAGATGTGCGCTTAAGGCCGCGCCCTCCGGGTCTTCCAAGCTGGCCGCACTCGTTGTTGCGCTTTTTCGATGGATGGACATACACCTTCAAAAGCGCGCCTAGATTGCGAACCAGCCTGAAAGACTGAGTACACAAGGAGTTATTTAGAGGTTCCTTAAACCTCGAAAGGGTAATGTCACCGATCAACTTGCATGACGAGTGGCCTGCCATCCCTGGCGCGGGCTTTCGTCATGCAGGTATTTTTCCCTCCGATGCTTAAATCAGCCCAGCGCGTAATCCGCTTGCGGCGTTTCGCTGGTAGCGCTCTGCAATTGCTCCACCAAAGCATCCACTTCCTGCTCGGCCTGACGAATAGACGCGGCCAACCGTTCCCCGCCTTCTTCCTGATGCTCAACCGCAATGGAGTGAATGCGGGTAATGCCGATAAACTCCAGCACGGTAGTGAGGCCCGGTTCCAGGTGATTCAGGTGGGCCAGATCGCCGCCGGGATTGAAGCCCGCGCCACCCCGTGACGACAGGATGACCGCGTGGCGAGGACGATCAGCCAACAGCGGGGTGAACGGATCCTCCGGCCGGGTTTCGTCATACTCCACCGTGCGGCCCATGCGCACTATCTGGTCCACCCAAGCCTTCAGCGCAGCGGGCATACCGAAGTTATAAAGCGGCGCGCCGATGACCAGCACATCTGCCGCAATCAGCTCCTCGATTAATCGATCGCTTTCGGCCAGCACGCCTGCCATCCAGGGCTGCTGATGGGCGGCGGGCGTAAAGGCCGCTTCGATCCAGGGTTGGTCGATAATGGTCGGAGGGGCAGCGCCCAGATCCCGCTGGGTGACGGCGGTGTTTGCCGAGGCCGCTTGCCAGCGGCTGATGAAGCGTTGCGTCAGGCGGCGGCTGATGGAGCCGTGGGCATCTTGACCGGCAAGGCCGGGGCGGGCGCTGGCATCCAGTTGCAGAAGGTGAGTCATGGGTGGCTCCTTGTTTTGTGAGTTGAACTCATTCATCGTTAAGTGCAAGACAAGCCTAGTGCCGCCCAATAAGGCGCCACAAACGATCATTATTTTCATTAATGGATGAGTTTAATTCAGTCATGAGCCCTCGCCGGTTACCGTCCCTTTCTGCCTTGCGTGCTTTTGAAGCCGCCGCCCGCCATGAAAGTGCCAAGCAGGCCGCCAGCGAGTTGTCTGTGACGGCCACCGCCATCAGCCACCATATTCGGGGCCTTGAGGAGTCGCTGGGTGTAGCACTGTTCGTGCGCAAGCCCCGGCAATTGTTGCTGACACCCCAGGGCCGGGAGCTGTTTGTGTCACTGGAGGCGGCCTTCGACAGCATTGGTGACGCGGTGGACCGCGTGAAAGCGGCGCCGACCCGCCTGGCAGCAACGCTGTCCACCACGCCAGCGGTGGCCGTGCGCTGGCTGTTGTCGTGGGTCTGCATGCTGCGTGATGCGCACCCGGAAATAGACCTGCGTATCCATGCCTCCCATGAACCGGTTGCCCTGGACGGGGTCACCGCCGACCTGGCCATCCGTTATGGCGATGGCCACTGGCCGGGGCTGGTGGCGGAGAAGCTGTTCGATAACACCTTTATTCCGGCTTGCAGCCCTTATCTGAAACTGGACAACGTGGCGAACTTAACCGACCACCCCCTGATTCACTTCCGCCCACACGGTGCCTTGGCGGCTCCCATGGACTGGGCCGGTTGGCAAAAACGGGCCCAGGTGGCGGGGCTGGATGTCAGTGCCGGGCTGGTGTTTTCCGACGAAACCCACGCCATCTCCGCCGCCATCGGCGGGCAGGGCGTGGCCCTGATGAGCCGGACCTTGATTGCCGACGAACTGGAAGAGGGGCGATTGGTGCAGCCTTTCGGCCCGGAACTGGAAGGCAAACCGTTCTATCTGGTGTTCCCGGAAAATCGACGGGATGACCCGGTGATTAGAGCGATTCGGGATTGGGTGATGGAGGTGCCGGGCGGGTTGTGTAACGGGCTCGAGCGGGGCGCCGATGCGTCTGAGTGGTTTGACTCGAAGGGTGCTTCACCGGGCCTGGATTCGCCTTGAATCATTGAACGATACCCGCCGCTTATGCACCAAAATCAGACACGAATGCGCGTGTTCAGAGCACCAAAAGTGCGCAAATCAGGCTGTTGAGCTGCGCCAGGCGGCAGGCTAGCCCGCCTTTTGGCACAGCTCGGCCAGCTTCTGGTCCAGCATATTGAGGATGTGGCGGCGGCTGATCACGCCCACTACCTTGTTGGCGGCATCCACCACCGGGTAGATCTTGGGCTTGGCGGCCAGCATTTGCTGGGCCAGGCTTAGCACGTCATCGGTGAGCGATACCGTCAGTACCTCGTTTTGCATCAAGTCCTTAACCGTGGCCACGCGCTGGTTGTGATACACCACCTGCAGCGCCGCCTGCAGGCATTCGCGCTCACTGATCCAGCCCACCAGCGTACCGTCGCCATCGGTGACCGGGCTGCCCAGCATGTCCAGCTTGATCAGGTTGCTGGAGGCTTCCACCACCGGCATTTCCGGGTGAATCGTCGCAAAACGGGTGCACATCAGATCTTTGATGGATACAGAATCCATGGGGCTTACCTCTTGCTCTGGTCCGGGACCACAAAGGGTTCGGCCAGCACTTGCGCCGGCCACCAGGCAAGTTACTGCGGGAACCATGCCAACTTACCGCAGACGATGCTGGCTCCCCTTTTGTAGGAGCGCCACTTGAGGCGCGAACTTTTTACTCGCCTCCAAAAAAACGGTTACTTGACCTAAAGCCGACTTGAAGTGGCAAGCTAACCGCTAACATCAAGGCGACGCCTCCCGGAGAATGAGCATGAACCGTTCAAAAGAGACACCCGACAACCCATCAACGCTGTGGAAAAGCGTGGGTGGGCGCAACTGGGTGGAATCCCAGCGGCTGATTGATCACCTGTTCAAACCCATCGAGGGGCTGCTGGCCAGGGCGGTGGAATGCCAGTCGCCGCAGCGCGTTCTCGATATCGGCTGCGGCACCGGCGGCACAACCCGTGCGATCAGCCGTTATACGCGGGGTGAGGGGCTGGCAACGGGCGTCGATATTTCCGAGATCATGATCGAGGCGGCACGGCAGGGTGCGAAAAAGAACGTCGCAGAAAAGGCGGGCGTAGAGTTTATCTGCGGCGATGCAGAGACCTATGATTTTGGTGAAAGCCAGTACGACATGCTGGTCTCGCGCTTCGGCATCATGTTCTTCGACGATCCCATCAAGGCCTTCCAGAACCTGAGGCGTGCCGCTACCACAGACGCCCCTGGGCTGTTCGTCGCCTGGCGCTCTCCGCAAGAAAACCCCTTCATGACCGCCGCCGCCCGTGCAGCCAAATCCATCGTCACGCTGCCACAGCAAGCGCCGGACGCCCCCGGGCAGTTCGCATTCGCAGACGCCAGCCGTGTGGAAAGCCTTCTTGAAGCTGCGCACTGGCATCACATCAGCATCGAACCACTGGATTTCGAGTGCGCTTTCCCCGAAACAGAGCTGGTCGGCTACTTCACCCGCCTGGGCCCGCTCGGCCGCGTTTTCCCGGACCTGGACGAAAAGACACAAGCCCGTCTCATTACCGTGGTCAGAGACGCCTTCGAGCCCTTTGTGTTCGGCGATACCGTGAAATTCAACGCCGCCTGCTGGCAGATCAAGGCACGAGCATAAGAAGGTGCGGGCACTCCACAAAGGAGCTGAGGAGCCCAACTAGAGGGGCGAACCATTACTTTTACCGTTGACCCCCAACACAAAACAAGGCCTCTGAAGCTTATTCATTTATTTGCGCCCGAAGATTGTGTACATTCGGAACTGGATCACAAATAGAAAGATACCAATAACAACGGCTGGCCAGGGTGGCACGGCCTGAAGCGTGACTCAGGGGAAGGGATGCCAGTCCGGTTATCACTATATTCAGCACAGCTGCGCCCGTTTACTGCCAAACGGGAGATAAGCCTGTGGAATTAGGCGTTCTACTGGCTATCGCCATTGGCGTCATGCTGATCCTGGTCCAACAGAAACGGGCCGGCGGCGGAGCGTCTACCTTCGGTTATCGCCGCAAACCCTATCTGCTTTCCAAAGCCGAACGCTCCTTCTACGGCGTGCTTGCTCAAGCGGTGGGCGACAAGGCCCTCATCTTCTCCAAAGTCCGCGTCGCGGATGTGCTCGCTCCCCAGAAAGGCCTCAACCGGGCCAATTGGCAACGCGCCTTCAACCAGATTTCCGCCAAGCACGTCGATTTCCTCCTCTGTGACCCACAAGAGTGCGCCGTAAAACTGGCCATTGAGCTGGACGATGCCAGCCATGGCTCAGCCAAACGGCAGAAGCGCGATGCCTTTCTGGAACAAGCCTGTGAATCGTCTGGGTTGCCTCTGCTAAGAATCAAGGCGGCCAGGGGGTATGGAGTGGCAGATATCCGTCAGCAGGTTGAGGCGATTCTATTTCCTGTGCACAACGACTCGTCCCTAGAGAAACCGGAACAGCTTGAAAGGCAGGGCGTTGAAGTAACAGTCAGAGATCAGGTAAGGGCAGAGAACCAGACCGAGCCACAAGCAGGTAAGCAGATAGAGGCCCCCGCTGGTGTCGAAGTCGCTGCTCAACCCGTTGCACCTGCTTGTCATCAGTGTGGTGAGGTGATGGTGCTGCGGAAAGCTCGCTCGGGGAAGCATGCGGGGCAGCAGTTTTGGGGATGTAGTGCATTTCCGAAGTGTCGGGGAGCGATGAGGTGTTGAGTTGTAGGCGCACGGTGCAAGACCTGACCCATTGCTCACAGCCACCCGATTCGAGATCTGACCTCAGAGTTAACGTTTTGGAATTACGACTATTAATGAAGGTGTGACTTGATAATTTCCAAAATAAAGAAAATTTCCGAACATATTGAATTGCATGTATTTGATTTGGTTGATCTCACTCCTGAAATTATTGACCAGATAGATGCAAATATAGTGGAGATTTGTGAAGGTCATAGCGGGACGGACATTGGCTTGGTTAAATCCATTTTCTTGAATTTTCTACAATCAAAAGATTATAAGTCTCAAATAGGATCAGTAGCAGAATTTTTTGTCCACCTTTACTTGAGGCAGTCTGGTTTCAAACAAGAGTTTTTGTTCTTTAATTTAGAAGAGGGGGCCTTAAAGAAAGGTTTTGATGGGCTCTTTTCTCATGAAAATGAAAAATACTTGGTTGAGAGTAAATCTGGTTTAGATTCTACCACAGGGATAAGCCATAAAAGAAAATTAAAAGAAGCTTATGACGATATTTCCTCTGTTATTTCTGGAGATGGGAAAAAGAGTAAGAATAACCCTTGGAAAAATGCTTACAATCATGCAAGCCATATTGATGTGAATACAGAAAAATCGATACGAAAAAAGATTAAAAATCTGTCAGATGGGTTTGATAAAGGAAATTTTAATAAAATAGAAGAGTTCAATGTTGTGCCATGCTCTAGCATATTTATAACTAAGGATTGGAATGATGAAATATCTGGCCAAATATTTTTGGTTGAAAATAGTTTTTTTGAAAATTTCAAATCGAAATCAGTAAAAGCTGTTTGTGTGACGAAGGCAACCTATAAGTCATTTTTTGAATATTTGGGAGCTAAGTAGTGAGCGCATTGAATAGCTTGGCTTGGTTGAAAAATGACGATCGTTTCGTTCGAATAAATGAAAAGTTGGCTAGAGGGGTTTCGCTGAAACAAGATGAGGCAATGTTCTGTTTGTCTGTTGCTATCCTGTTAATTAAAGAATACGAAAAAGATAGAAGAAGAACTTCATATTTAGAGTTTGGTTACTTCTTGATTTTAAATTATTCCTTGCAAAGCAATGACTATGAGCCGTTATTCGATATTAGTATAAATCTTGGGTTTTATCCAATTTCAAGATTTATTATTGATAAAGGTTTAATGCTTGGAGAGGGGCTTCGTGACCATTTTATTGAAGGTGGGCTGAGAGATTTTGTATATCGAGAAATAACTGAAACACTAGAGCAAAGTCGTTTCAGGAAACAGTTAGTAGATAGCGAGGCAATAGATAGTTGTTACATAGCTCCCACTTCATTTGGAAAAAGCTCGATGATGGTAGAGCTTGTTTCAGCACTTTGCCTGGATAAGATTTTTATTGTGGTTCCAACAAAATCATTGCTGACGCAAACATATAAGTTGATTAAGCATTCTTTTCCAAGCCAAAAAGTCATATTTCACGATGAAATGTATGATGGAGAGAGCCAATTTATAGCAATTTTCACTCAAGAAAGAGCGCTTCGGCTTTTGAAAAGCGAAGCGGCAATGAAAATTGATGCCCTTCTTTTAGATGAAGCTCACAATCTCTTTGAGTCATCTTCAAGAAGCATTTTGCTTAGTAGGCTTATTCGTCGAGTGAGAATGAGAAAGCCGAACTCCAGAATTTTCTATTTCTCTCCATTGATTAATGACAGTGAAAATCTGAGATTCGAAGAAAAACAAAAGATAGAAACAAGGCGTATTCAGTTCAACATTAAGGAGGCTGATATAAGCGAATATAGGTTGGATGGTAGGGCGTATAAATATAATAGGTTCCTGAATGCGTTCTTCGAATATAAGTCTGAACGTGGAATGTTGAATTATATAATTGAAAACAAAATGTCCAATAACTTTCTTTATCTGAGAGCCCCAAAGAAAGTGGAGAGTTTCGCAGGAATTTTGGCTAATAGTCTTCCTGATATTAAATGCGAAGAGCTTGATGATCTCTCAGAGACAATATCAAGGAATGTCCATGAGGATTTTTATTGCGTTGAGCTCGTCAAAAAGGGTGTGCTGTATATTCATGGGCGCCTGCCTGATCTTATTAAGGAATATTTGGAGTTTAAATTTAAAGAAATTGGTGCGCTCGAGTTTATTGTCGCAAATTCAGTGATTTTAGAAGGCGTTAATTTGCCAATCGATAATCTTTATATTTTGAATACTCATGCATTGGGAGCAAAAGAGTTAACAAATTTAATTGGTAGAGTGAATAGGCTAAATGAGGTATTTGGCGTTGACAGGCCGGATTTGGCGATGCTCAAGCCCTCTGTGCATTTTATAAACTCCGAGAGCTTTAATAGAGCCAAAAGTAATATGTCTAATAAAATAGAAAAGCTTAAATCTGGTGGGTTTTTAGATGAGGTTAAAAATCCAACCCTATTGAGTTTTGATATCAGTAAGTATGACAAAATAATTGAAAGCTCAACTAATTCAGAAGCAGTTGATTCTGCAAAGATTAGTAAAAATAATGCCATTTCTATTATTGCTAGAGAGAATTTTCTTACACGAGTTCCGGGGAGTGATGAGGAAAGAATGAAGGCTCTTTTCTTAGAGTCAGGAATGAGTTCTATATATTTTAACCCAGAAGCCGCTTTTGATGATGTTTTGGATAATGTGCGTGCTGTAAAAAATGCCCCCCTGGGTGCGGAGCTTGACCCAGTTGAAATGATTTATCGTGTTTTCATTTCAGGTCTTGAAAATGAGATAAAAGATATGTCGTTTTATCGCCTCAAAAATGAAAAGGCGAGAAACTATTATCGCATGTTTGTTAAGAATATACACTCTTTAACATTGAAGAATCATATTAATTCAACTGTTAAATATTTTTATGATAATGCTTCTGAAACGGGGAATGCTGTTTTTTATATAGGCTCCTCTTATGGTGAAATCTCTAGTGATGGAGCTGATGACGGGGCTAAAAACTATATCGATTTATCAACCAAAAATCACAAAGAGTTGGTTAACTTGGCGCTCATAAAAATAAAAATGGAAAGTGATTTTCTTTCTTATAAGTTGAATGAATTTGTTTCCCTTCTTAAGGAATATGGTGTTGTGCTAGAGAGGGACTATAATGTTTTTATTTATGGTACGGCAAAAAAAAGAAACTCTGATTTGACTAAGCTTGGGTTGAGCGGCGCCATAATAAAAAAAATTGAATCCGACGGCCAAATTGAAAATATCGGGGTGAATGCGTTGGGTCATGTTTCTGTTAATGCTGATTTCGAGGATTACTTAGGAATGCAGGATGATTTGATGCAGTTTGAAATAAGAAAATATATTGCTGTTTAGTGGGGAGGGCTCGGGGCTCGGGGTCAGGTCTTGCCCCGTGCGTCAACCCGTTACCAGAGGGGCCAGAAAATCTATCATTCCGCCGACGGTGAACAGAAATACCGGTTCCCCGTTGCTCAAATACACCCTGATCCAGTTGTGAACTATCGCTATGACGGCCTCTCTTGATTGTTTGTATTCCTTTCGCCGTTGTCCCTATGCCATGCGGGCTCGGCTGGGGGTTCTGTTCGCCGGTTTGCAGGTTGAGCTGCGGGAAGTGACCCTGAAAAACAAGCCCGCGCAGATGCTGGCGATAAGCCCTAAAGGCACTGTGCCGGTTTTGCGGCTGGCCGATGGTGCTGTGATTGAAGAAAGCCGGGACATCATGGTGTGGGCGCTGGATCAGCAGGATCCACAGGGGCTGTTAGGCGCAACGGTCCTGGAGCAGGCGCATGCGCTGATTGAGCAAAACGATACTGAGTTCAAGTATTGGCTGGACCGCTATAAGTACGCCGACCGCCATGTGGAGATGACTCAGACCGAGTATCGGCAGCGGGGAGAGGCCTTTCTTCAGGTTCTGGAGTCGTTGCTGGAGAGCCGCGCTTACCTGCTTGGAGATAATCCGAGCATCGCGGATATTGGTGTTATGCCGTTTGTCCGCCAATTCGCCCATGTGGATCGCGATGTATTTAGCCAGCTGCCGTACCCGAATCTGCAGCGGTGGTTACAGGGCTGGTTGGCGCACCCACTCTTTCTGCAAACCATGATCAAGCTGCCGGTATGGCAGGAGGGCGATGCTGTGGTGGTTTTCCCTGCTCGTCCCTGAGTGATGCCCGGGACTGAGCCGGTTTCGCCCCGGGCGTTAACCCGCTCGCAAAGGGCGCTACAACCGGCCCGCTTCCCGACCGTACGCTATCAATACCCATGGACAGATCAGGTATACTCGCGGCTTTTATCTCGTTGGGTGATGTTTCATGCAGGCCTCGTCTTCTTCCGTTTCCTCTTATGGCTGGCGCCAGCGTCTGACCGTTTGGCTTGAGTCCTCGTTATTCGCGAACAGCATTACCGGGCTGATTCTCTTGAACGCCATTATCCTCGGGGTGGAAACCTCTGCGGTGGCGCAGGAGCGGGCAGGGCAGTGGCTCACCCTGGTCAATCAGGTGATTCTGGTGGCGTTTACGGCGGAGATCGCGCTCAAGCTGGTGGCTTTTGGCCCGCGCTTTTTCCGCTCTGGCTGGAATGTGTTTGATTTCCTGATCGTCGCCATTTCCCTGGCGCCAGCCTCCGGGCCGCTGGCTATCTTGCGAAGTCTGCGCATTCTGCGGGTGCTGCGCCTGCTGTCATCGGTGAAGCGGCTGCGCATGTTGGTGGAATCCCTGATGCAGGCGTTGCCTGGCATCGGCTGGACGGCGGCGCTGTTGCTGATGATGTTCTACATCTTTGCGGTGATGGGCACCGAGCTGTTCGGTGAGGCGTTTCCACAATGGTTTGGCACTCTGGGCGCCAGCATCTATAGCCTGTTCCAGATCATGACCCTGGAAAGCTGGTCCATGGGGATCGCCCGGCCTGTGATGGAGGTGTATCCCATGGCCTGGATTTTCTTTGTGCCTTTCATTTTGATTTCCAGCTTTATGGTGTTGAACCTGTTTATTGCCATCATTGTGAGCGCGACCCAGGAAGTGCACGAAAGCGAGCAGCGCGCCGAGCGGGAAGCCAACAATCTGGTTGCCCACGATGAGCGCCAGGAAATGCTGGACCTGATGCGCACAATGCACGCAAAAATTGTGGCACTGGAAGCGGCCCAGCAGAACAAGGGCGATTCATAACTCCACCTGTGGCGGCGCCAAGGCCGCCACTGAGTGCCAGGCAGGTCTGCACCATATAGCTACCTGGCCGAATCTTCCGCCCCCGTTGCCTTATTGAGTACAGGTTAGCCTGCTAGCTCGTCTGCGTTTTCTTTACCGCTTTCCCGCATCCTGAAAAGGTGATGAGGACGTAATGTTCGAGGCGTTGAGCTGTTCCACAATCTTCTTGAGCTTGTGGCGCTGTCTCATGGAGGTGAGCTGTTTGGTGTCCCAGGAGGCGGGGCTGAGAGAGAATTCGCTGGCGTTGTAGGCCAGATCGAAGCCGCGCTCGGCGCCGATGGGTTTGTTCTCGGGGCCATAGATGCCGATGAGCCGCAGGGTGAGGTGGGTGAACTCGAGATCGCCTTCGGGCCTGTGCCCGTCCATCTTGATGCCCTCACAGCGGGCGATGCGCTCAACCAATTCCTTGAACGTGCCGATATGAGAGAAACCGCCCGGCTTAATCGGGCCCTGGCGTGTGTTCTCCGACACATTCACTGTGCCTGAAGCGGGATTGTGTCTTTCCGGGTTTTCGTCGCCCTTGTTGTACTCCTGTTCGAAATCCGTCACATCCATGGTGATGGTGCCCTGCGAGGTATGGAGTTCGGCGATGATGTATTGCACGAAAACGGATTCGGCGCTCATGTTGCTGATCAGGCAGAGCGCATTGATGTCCTTGTTGCGCCCACGGTTAATGATCAGGCGCGGGCTGCGTTGCCGGCGGAAACCCAAATAGAGCAGTTGCGCGTAAACGATCCAGATAACCAGTGAGCTGAAACTGGCGACGACAGAAAGGATTTTTTGATGCTGTGCAATCCAGTCAAGCATGAAGGCTTCCTCCTTGATGCAGGCTGATCGCGCGTTGCCGTCTTGCCCTCTGGAGTGGAGAAAGCAGCGCTCACGCGGCGGTGAGTACGCGACTTGAATGACGCTCTGTTATCGGCGGCGCTTCAGCCTGTTCTGGTGACAGAACCGTTACTGTACCGAAGGCACGGTGGGGGAGACGAGGGGCAGAGAGGCCCGGTTATGCATAACAGGCCAGTCTGGTGTTAAAAAAAGAAAAACCCCGGCGGGTAAGCCGGGGTTTTTTGTTTCCAGTCCTGCCCTTGTGAGGCGGGCCGGAAATAGGGTGCCGGGCCTGAGCGCCGGAGCACGTCCGGCGTCAGGCTTTGGGCATCAGGCGTTTATCAAACCCGTTCGGTTTATACCCGTTCGATGACGGTAGCGATACCCTGACCCAGGCCGATACACATGGTGGCAAGACCGATTTGGCCGTCTTTCCATTCCATGACGTTCAGCAGGGTGCCGGTGATACGTGCACCGGAGCAGCCCAGCGGGTGACCCAGGGCGATAGCGCCGCCGTTCAGGTTCACTTTCTCTTCCATCTTGTCCAGCAGCTTCAGGTCCTTGGCCACCGGCAGAGACTGTGCAGCGAACGCTTCGTTCAGTTCTACATAGTCGATGTCGTCGATGGTCAGGCCGGCACGGGCCAGCGCTTTCTGGGTAGCCGGTACCGGACCGTAACCCATGATGGCCGCGTCGCAACCGGCAACCGCCATGGAGCGGATCTTGGCACGGGGCTTCAGGCCGAGAGCCTGGGCACGCTCGGCGCTCATGACCAGCATGGCGGAGGCGCCGTCAGACAGGGCAGAAGAAGTACCGGCAGTGACGGTACCGTTGGCCGGATCGAATACCGGACGCAGTTTCTGCATGTCTTCGATGCTAGCGCCAGGACGGATCACTTCGTCGATTTCGCACAGCACTTTGTGACCGTTCTGGTCGTGGCCTTCGATGGGCACGATTTCATTGTCCCAACGACCCTGCTGGGTGGCTTCCCACGCCAGCTTGTGAGAGCGAACGCCGAAGGCGTCCTGTTGCTCACGGGTGATGCCGTGCATCTTGCCCAGCATTTCCGCGGTCAGGCCCATCATGTTGGATGCCTTGGCAGCCACTTTGGACATTTCCGGGTTCAGGTCGATGCCGTGATCCATGGCCACGTGGCCCATGTGCTCTACACCACCGATAACAAATACATCGCCGTTGCCGGTCATGATGCTTTGTGAGGCGGAGTGCAGTGCCTGCATGGAGGAACCACACAGACGGTTCACGGTTTGTGCAGCGCTGGTACGCGGCAGGCCAGCCAGCATGGAGATGTTACGGGCGATGTTCATGCCCTGTTCTTTGGTCTGGTTTACACAGCCCCAAATCACATCTTCAGTAAGCTGGGTGTCCCAGTTCGGGTTACGGGCCATCAGCGCCTGGATCAGCTGGGCTGACAGTTTTTCGGCACGCACGTGACGGAACTGGCCATTACGGCTCTTGCCCATGGGGGTACGGACCGCATCGACGATAACAACGTCTTTTGGATTCAAACTCATATCACTAACTCCTGCTTGTCCGTGGCTTAGGCGAAGAAAGACTCGCCCTTGGCGGCCATGTCTTTGAGCATCTGCGGTGCTTCGTAGATGCCACCCAGGTGCGCGTACTTGTCACACAGTGCGACGAATTCTTTAACGCCAACACTGTCGATGTAACGCAGCGGACCGCCACGGAAGGGAGGGAAGCCGATGCCGTAGATCATGGCCATGTCGGCCTCGGCAGCGGAACCTACGATGTTGTCTTCCAGGCAGCGAACGGTTTCGGTGCACATGGGAATCATCATGCGGGCAATGATTTCGTCCGCATCGAATTCCTTGGTGTCCGCAACGTGCGGCTTGATCAGCTCGTAGGTGGACTCGTCGACAACCTTTTTGGTTTTGCCTTTCTTGTCCAGCTCGTACTTGTAGAAGCCGATGCCGTTCTTCTGGCCGTAACGCTCGTTTTCGAACATGACGGTAGACACATCTTTGAAGTCGTACTGCATGCGCTCGGGGAAGCCTTCAGCCATAACCTGGGCCGCGTGCACACCGGTGTCGATGCCAACCACGTCCATCAGGTACGCCGGGCCCATGGGCCAGCCGAACTTCTGCATCACTTTGTCCACGGCCTGGAAGTCGGCACCGTCGCGCATCAGCATGCCGAAGCCGCCGAAGTAGGGGAACAGTACACGGTTAACCAGGAAGCCGGGGCAGTCGTTAACCACGATGGGGGTTTTGCCCATTTTCTGGGCGTAGGCCACCAGGGTGCCAACGGTTTCGTCGGAGGTCTTCTCGCCACGGATCACTTCCACCAGCGGCATCATGTGCACCGGGTTGAAGAAGTGCATGCCGGCGAAGTCTTCCGGACGCTTCAGGGCTTCAGCCAGTTTGGTGATGGAAATGGTGGAGGTGTTGGAGGCCAGCACGGTGCCCTCGGTCACTTCGCCTTCCACTTCCGCCAATACGGACTGCTTGACCTTCTGGTTCTCAACAACCGCTTCAACCACCACGTTCACGTTGGCGAAGTCGCCGTAGTTCAGGGTCGGGCGGATGGAGGACAGCACTTCGGCCATTTTGGCCGGCTTCATTTTCTTGCGATCAACGCGCTTGGTCAGCAGTTTGCTGGCTTCGCTCATGCCCAGGTCCAGCGCCTTGTCGGCGATGTCCTTCATGATGATCGGGGTGCCTTTGGAGGCAGACTGGAAGGCGATACCGCCGCCCATGATGCCTGCGCCCAGTACCGCAGCCTGGTTGATTTCTTTGGAGGCCTTGGCGGTTTTGCCGTTGACCTTTTTCACTTGCTGGTCGGCCAGGAACAGGCCAACCAGGCAGGTAGCCTGGGGTGACTTGGCTACTTTGGCGAAGCCTTTGGCTTCCACTTCCAGTGCCTTGTCGCGGTTCATGCCACCGTGTTTCTGCATGGTGTTCACGGCCGCTACGGGTGCCGGGTAGTTCTTGCCAGCCTGGCCCATCACCATGGCGGTGCAGGTCTGGAAGGCCATCATGTTTTCCATGGGCGGCAGTTTCAGCGGCTCGAGCTTCTCGGCACGCTTGGCGCGGAAGTCGATTTTGCCTGCCAGGCACTGCTTGACCAGATCGATGGCGGCGTTTTGCAGCTCATCGTGTGCGACGACTGCGTCGGCTACGCCTACGCTCAGTGCTTTGTCAGCCTTGTGCTGGCCGCCTGCGGCGATCCACTCAACAGCGTTGTCCACGCCGATCAGGCGGGGCAGGCGCACGGTGCCGCCGAAGCCCGGGTACAGACCCAGCTTCACTTCTGGCAGACCTACCTGTGCTTTTTCGCTCAGCACGCGGAAGTCTGCGGCCAGGCACATTTCCAGGCCGCCACCCAGGGCGATGCCGTTAACGGCCGCCACTTTGGGAATGTCGAGATCTTCAAAAGCGTTGAAGACTTCGTTGGATTTCAGACACCAGCCGGCGATTTCGTCTTCCGGCAGTTTGAACATGTCTGTGAATTCGGTGATGTCGGCGCCAACAATGAAAACCCCTTTGCCGGAAGTCACGATCAGGCCTTTGATGTCGCTGTTACCTTTAACAGCTTCCACAGCCTTACCGAGGTCTTCCACGGTTTCCTGATTGAACTTGTTAACGGACTCGCCCTGAAGGTCAAACTTCAGTTCGGCGATGCCGTCGTCAAGCAGTTGTACGCTTACGGCGTTGCCTTGATAGATCATAGCTTCTGCTCTCCAGTCCCAAAGTACGCGGTTTAAATGACCGCTTTGGTGTGCCCCAAGCCCCGAAATCCGGGGTGGGCGCGTTGTTTATATGGCATTCATGTGAGTGTTTGCTTACATAAACAACGAAACTCGTAGGCCCGCAAGTATAGGGAAGCGGGATGACTTTTTTAGCCCTAATTTGTGACTATCTGGTCGGGTTGGCGATTGCGGGGTGCTGTATGGCGAAAATTTCATCACTTGCTCCCTGTGTTCGTGCTGTTCGGGCGAGGCCGTGGCAGACTGCCGGGCTTGAGTTCCTACAAAAACTCACGCCCCCAGGTCACCGAGCACTGTCATGCCCATGGACAAACCCAGCTTGCCCACGATCACCCGCCGGCCGCAGCACACGCCAGACTGGCCTGATGTGCCGCCCATGCTGGCGCGGATTCTGGCCGGGCGGGGGGTGACCGATCCGGCCCAGCTGAACCTGGGCCTGAAACGTCTGCCCCATCCCGAGCAGTTCACTGGTTTGCGTGGGGCTGTGGCGTTGCTTTTACAAGGGCGAACGGACAATTGGCGTATTTGTATTGTGGGTGACTACGACGCAGATGGCGCCACGGCCACTACTTTGATGGTGCGTGGCCTGGAGCGGTTGGGTTATGCCCGGCCGGATTTCCTGGTGCCAGACCGCTTTGAATACGGCTATGGATTGTCGCCGGCCATCGTGGACTTGGCCAAAGAACTGTATGACCCGGACCTGATCATCACCGTGGACAACGGCATCGCCAGTGTGGATGGCGTGGCTGCTGCGCGGGCCCAGGGAATGCGTGTGCTGATTACCGATCATCATTTACCTGGTGACACGCTGCCGGAAGCGGATGCGCTGGTGAACCCGCGTCTGCCCGGTTGTGAGGGTTTCCCCGCCACGAATTTGGCGGGGGTCGGAGTGGCATTTTATCTGTTGATGGATCTGCAGCGGGCGCTGCGCGAGCAGGGCGTTAGTGCCAGCGCCCCGATTACCGACCTGCTGGATCTGGTGGCGCTGGGCACGGTGGCCGATGTGGTGGTGCTGGACGATGCCAATCGGGTGTTGGTGGAGCAGGGCCTGAGGCGGATTCGTGCGGGTAAGGGTTGCCCGGGCATCCGCGCGTTGCTGCAAGTGGCCGGGCGCGATCCCAGCCGGGTCTTGGCGGCGGATATGGGCTTCGCAGTGGGGCCTCGCCTGAACGCAGCGGGGCGGCTCACCGATATGACCCAGGGCATCGCCTGCCTGCTGGCGGAAACCGATGCTGAAGCCACCGAGATGGCCCAGGACCTGGACACCATCAACCGCGAGCGCCGCTCTATCGAGCACGGCATGCGCGATGCGGCCATGGAAGAGGTGGCCCGGCTGGATGCAGACAACCTGCCCGCGGGCCTGTGCCTGTATGGCAAGGAGTGGCACGAAGGCGTGGTGGGGATTCTCGCCTCGCGAGTAAAAGAAGCGATTCATCGGCCGGTGATTGCCTTTGCTCCGGCCCAGCAGCGCGGCCAATTGAAAGGCTCGGGCCGGTCGATTCCCGGTTTGCACCTGCGCGATGCGCTGGACGCGGTGGCCACAGCGAACCCCGGGCTGCTGAGCAAATTCGGTGGCCACGCCATGGCGGCAGGCCTGTCGCTGGAGCTGGAAAAGTTGGATGCGTTCAAAGCGGCCTTTGAAAAAGCGGTGGGCGAGCTGCTGTCTCCAAAAGCGCTGGAGCGCGTCGTGGAAACCGACGGTGAGCTGGAGGATCACGAGCTGTCGCTGACGAATGCAGAATTGCTCAGCCACCGCTTCCCTTGGGGGCAGGGGTTCCCGGCCCCCAGTTTCGATGGCGAATTCGAGGTGCTCAAGCACCGCATCGTCGGCGAGCGCCACCTGAAACTAACGCTTGGCTTGCCGGGCGTCAGCGGGGTGATTGATGCCATTCATTTCAATGTGGCGGTGGAAGCGCTGCCCAGCCGGATCAACAAGGTGCGCGGAGTTTATCGCCTGGAAGTCAACGAATTCCGTGGCCAGCGCAATCCCCAGCTGCTGTTCGAGCATTTGATTCCGCTTTGATTGGCCCGATGGGGTGGGGATGTCGGATTACGGCTACGCCTAATCTGACCTACAAAACCCGCCCCCCGTGGCGGTGTAGGTTGAATTAGCCTGAAAGGCGTAATCCAACATTGGGCCTCAAATCGAAACCGCTTAATGTGGCGAACCTCCGGGGCTTCCTCCCATCGACTCCTGCAAAATTGTCGACAATGCTGTCGGCGGCCCCGGTTTTTGCTAGCATTGCGCCTCGCGCTCACCATCGGGCGCCTGTTTTACCAGGGTACGGCCCAAAAGGCCGTGCCGGCATTGACTGCGCGGGGTGGCTATCGTCCACCGCCGTGTTGTGTCCTTAACGGAGGGGACTCAAATGAAGACCATACACAAGCACCGCCTGAAGGTGGTCAACGAAGTGCAGGAGCTACGCCTGCCCGAAGAAGGCAAGGTACTGCGGGTGGATTACATCCCCCAGGAAGCGGTGATTTTTATGTGGGTGGAAGTGGACGCGGACACCGTGATCGACACTCCGAAAGAAGTGCGTACTTTTAAGGTGTTCACCACCGGCTCGGGCATTCCCAACAATGCCAGCTATATCGGTACCACCATTGATAACATGAAGGGCGAAGCTCACCACGTTTACGAGTTGAGAGACTGACGTAGGAGCGATCCGTAACATCTACGAAGCCGCTGTAGGAACGAAGCGTAGCGGAGTAACGCACATATTTCCGTGCGGCCCGAAGGGTGAGCGAAGCGAATAGTTCCTCTTGAGGGACGAACCACGCGTCAGCGTGAAAATCATCCGCAGAGCCTACCCCGGATTCGGTTCGGGGCAGCAGAGCAACCGGGGCCTACAGAATGATCAGGTGACCCACGCATCGCCTGTTTCCTCGCGAGGGCTCGGATTCGTCCCTCAAGAGGAACTCCTACAGCGGCTTCGTTATAAACGTGCGGGTCGACGCTCCTGGCGTCGAGGGGAGGGTCTGACCCTCGTCAGCCAACCTGCAAACCGGTAAACTGCGCTGTTTTCCGCGTATCAATTCTGCCAAGCACTTATTCTAGAGAGACGTAATGGAAGTCAATCCGCTGCGAACCCACCTTTCCGACCTGTCTGAGCGTGTCGAAGCGCTTAGGGGGTATCTTTGACTACGATCAGAAGAGTGAACGTCTGACCGAAGTCGAGCGCGAGCTTGAAAACCCGGATGTCTGGAACGATCCGGACTATGCCCGGGCCCTGGGCAAGGAACGGGCCCAGCTGGAAATGGTCGTGAACACCATCAACGATGCCTCCCAGGGAGTGGAAGACACCTCCGCCCTGTTGGATCTGGTGGTGGAAGAAGGGGACGAAGATACCCTCACGGAAGTGGAAAGCGACCTGCGTGATCTGGAAAAAATGGTGGCGGATCTGGAATTCCGGCGCATGTTCTCCGGGCAGATGGATGCCTGCAGTGCCTATCTGGATATTCAGGCTGGTTCCGGTGGCACCGAGGCTCAGGACTGGGGCGAGATGATGCTGCGCATGTACCTGCGCTGGGGTGAAGCCCACGGTTTCAAGACCGAGCTGGTGGAAGCCTCCGCCGGCGATGTGGCGGGCATCAAGTCTGCCACCATCCGTTTCGAAGGCGAGTACGCCTACGGTTGGCTGCGTACCGAAACCGGTGTGCACCGGTTGGTGCGCAAGAGCCCGTTCGACTCCGGTGGTCGCCGTCATACTTCGTTCAGCTCGGTGTTCGTGTCCCCGGAAGTGGATGACGATATCGATGTGGATATCGACGTGGGCAGCATGCGGGTGGATACCTACCGGGCCTCTGGTGCGGGTGGTCAGCACGTTAACCGGACGGATTCGGCGGTGCGCCTGACCTATGAGTACACCGATGAGGGTGGCGAAAAGCACACCCTGGTGACCCAGTGTCAGAGTGGGCGTAGCCAGCACCAGAACAAGGATCAGGCCTTGAAGATGATGCAGGCCAAGGTCTACGAAGTGGAAATGCAGCGCCGCAACGCGGAAAAACAGGTCCAGGAAAGCAACAAATCGGATATTGGCTGGGGCAGCCAGATTCGCTCCTATGTACTGGATGATGGCCGCATCAAGGATCTGCGCACCGGCGTAGAGAGCCACAATACCCAGCAGGTATTGGACGGCGCGCTGGATCAGTTTATCGAAGCCTCCCTGAAAGCGGGATTGTGATGATGCTGGATGCCAGACTGCTGGCATCGGGCGCTTTACCGGAAGCCTAACGCTATGAGCCAAGACGAAACCACACCGAATGCCGACGCCTCTCAACAGGCTGCCGCCGAAAACCGTCTGATCGCAGAACGTCGCGCCAAGCTGGCCGAGCTGCGCGAGGGCGGCAACCCGTTCCCCAATCATTTCCGCCGGGACTCCCTGGCTGCTGATCTGCAAGCGCAGTATGGCGAGTTCACCAAGGAAGAGCTGGAAGAAAAGAACATTCAGGTGGCGGTCGCCGGCCGCATGATGCTGGACCGCAAAGCTTTCAAGGTGCTGCAGGACATGTCCGGGCGCATCCAGATTTTTGCGCCCAAGGATGAGACCCGCGATGTGCGCAAAGAGACCAAGAGCTGGGATCTGGGCGATATCATCGGGGTACGCGGTACGCTGTGTAAATCCGGCAAAGGCGACCTGTATGTGATGATGGATGAGTACCTGCTGCTTACCAAGTCACTGCGTCCGCTGCCTGAGAAGCACAAGGGCCTGACCGACACCGAGGCCAAATACCGCCAGCGTTATGTGGACCTGATCGTCAACGAGGAGACGCGCAAGGCGTTCCAGATTCGCGCCAAGATCGTGGCCGGGATTCGTAACTTCCTGGTGCAAAAAGACTTTGTGGAAGCTGAAACTCCGATGCTGCAGGTGATCCCCGGCGGCGCCACCGCGCGCCCCTTCATCACCCATCACAACAGCCTGGACCTGGACATGTACCTGCGTATTGCGCCGGAACTGTACCTGAAGCGGCTGGTGGTCGGCGGCTTCGAGAAGGTGTTCGAGATCAACCGCAACTTCCGTAATGAAGGCCTCTCCACCCGGCATAACCCGGAATTCACCATGCTGGAGTTCTATCAGGCATACGGTGATTACCATGATCTGATGAACCTGACCGAGGACATGCTGCGCACCCTGGCCGAGACGGTACTGGGCACCACGGATGTGGCCTATCAGGGGGATGTGTACGATTTTGGTAAACCGTTTACCCGGATGACGGTATTCGATTCCATTTTGCATTTTAATCCCGATATGGATGCCGCCAAATTGGCGGATCCGGACGGCGCTCGCGAAATCGCCACCGGCCTGGGCATTCCGCTCAAGGACGGTTATGGCTTGGGCAAGGTACAGATCGAGATCTTTGAGAAGACGGTGGAGCACCGCCTGAAAGATCCCACCTTCATTACCGAATACCCCACCGAGGTGTCGCCGTTGGCGCGCCGCATGGACGATAACCCTTTTGTGACAGAGCGGTTTGAGTTCTTTGTCGGTGGCCGTGAGATCGCCAATGGTTTCTCCGAGTTGAACGATGCGGAAGATCAGGCCGAGCGTTTCCGCCAGCAGGTAGAAGAAAAAGCGGCGGGTGACGATGAAGCCATGTTCTACGACGAAGATTACGTGGTCGCCTTGGAGCACGGGCTGCCGCCGACGGCCGGAGAGGGCATCGGCATCGATCGTCTGGTAATGTTGTTTACAGATGCTCCGTCCATTCGTGATGTGATTCTATTCCCGCATATGCGCCCTCAGGGGCGGTAATGACGGTTTTTTCGGGCGCATGTTGCGCCCGCCGTTTGCGGATTTGAGGTCGGGAGAGCGACACACAAATTCAGGGCTGACAACAAAGGCTGGCTGTGTCCATGACAAGTGCAATTCAGTACCAGGGAAGAAAAGCGCGCCGCACCGGTAGCGAGCAGCGCCGACAAGCAATTCTTGAGGCCTCACTGAGCATTATCGTGCGCGAGGGTATTCGTGCCGTTCGACACCGCGCGGTAGCCCGTGAAGCGGAAGTGCCGCTGTCGGCGACCACCTATTATTTCAAGGATATCTCCGATCTGATCGCAGACACCTTCACGCTGTTCGCTGAGCGGGCCATGAAGGAGGTGATCGAGCCGTTCAAGGAACAGGCGTTCGGGCTGATGTCACAGTTTTCCCGCGATAGCCTGGAAAACCCGCAAGAACGGGATCGGCTGGTGAGGATGCTGGCGCAAATGATGGCCGCCTTCATCGTGGATGAACTGCAGAATCGTCGTGACCATGTGGTGGCTGAACAGGCGTTTATTCAGGAAGCGATTCTGGATGCCCGGCTGCGTGAACTGGCGGATATGTACCTGCGCCAGCATGTGGAGACGCTGACCATGGCCTGCGAACTCTTTGGCTGCAAAGAGCCGAAGCTGGACGCGGAGTTGATATTTGCGACCTTCCTGACCATCGAGCAGCGATTGTTGGTGCACCCGGAAAAAATCTCCCAGGAGTTTGTGGAGAAGCGCATGTGCAACATGTTGGATAAAGTCATTCCCTTCCATGGTTGATGTGCACGCCGCGAACACGTCCGGCAGCAAGACCGTGCCGTTAGAGCCGGGCTGGAAACGGCATCTGGCGGGCGAGTTCGAGCAGGAGTACATGGCGCAACTGCGGGCCTTCCTGGCGGAACAGAAGCGCGCCGGGAAAACGGTTTTCCCGCCGGGGCCGGATATCTTCAATGCCTTCAATCTGACGCCGTTTGATCAGGTAAAGGTGGTGATTCTGGGGCAGGATCCTTATCACGGTCCGAACCAGGCTCACGGTCTGTGCTTTTCCGTGCAGCACGGCGTAAAAACGCCGCCATCACTGGTGAATATCTACAAAGAAATTCACCGGGATCTGGGTTGTGACATTCCTTCCCATGGCAACCTGACCCATTGGGCTGAGCAGGGTGTGCTGTTGCTCAATGCGGTGCTTACTGTCGAGGCTGGGCAAGCTGCTTCGCACCAGAAACAGGGGTGGGAGCGGTTTACCGACGAAGCCATCGAGCATCTGAACCGCGATCGTGAAGGGTTGGTGTTTCTGCTTTGGGGAAGCCATGCCCAGAAGAAAGGACGCCTGATCGATCGCGACAAGCATTGTGTGCTCTCTGCCCCGCACCCTTCGCCGTTGTCCGCCTACCGGGGGTTCCTTGGCTGCGGCCATTTCTCCCGCGCCAATCAATATTTGCTGCAGCAGGGCAAAACGGCTATCGATTGGTCGGTGCCGGAATAGACAGCTGCAAGCTTCAAGCTACAACGCGAATCAGGCTTTGGTGCCACACGATGTGAACATCGCTTCCCACAATTCACGCAGCGCGGGGGAGGCTCTTTCTCCGGCATGGCCTTTCCCCGTGTTGTCGCTTGAAGTTTGGAGCTAGCCTCTACCCGCTGTACCATCTTTGCCGAATTGAGACCAAGGAGTTGTTGTGTCTGACTGCGTGCTGTTTTCCGAAATCGAAACCCGCTGCGGCCGTGTGATTGCCCGCGCCACCCTGAATGCCCCCAAATCCCTGAACGCGCTAAGCCTGGAGATGATCCAGTTGCTGAGCGAGAAGCTGGATGCCTGGGAGCAACGTTCTGATGTGGTGGCGATCTGGCTGGATGGTGCGGGTGGCAAGGCGCTCTGTGCGGGCGGTGATATCGTGCAGATGCACAAGTCCATGGTGAAACACGCGGGCGAAGGGCGTAATCCGTTTACCGAAGAGTATTTCGCAGCGGAATATGTGCTGGATTATCGACTGCACACCAGCGCCATTCCGGTGATTGTCTTTGGTGACGGCATTGTCATGGGCGGCGGTATGGGCTTGTTGCAGGGTGCCGATTTCCGTCTGGTGACGCCGCGCTCGCGCATGGCTATGCCGGAAATCACCATTGGCCTGTTCCCGGATGTGGGCGGCAGCTGGTTCCTGAATCGTCTGCCCGGTCGGGTGGGGTTGTTCCTTGGCCTCACCGGGGTGCACATCAACGGTCGCGAAGCCGTAGAAATCGGCATGGCGGATCGCATGGTGGACGCCGATGCCGACAGCCTGTTGGATGCGCTGGCCGAGCAGGATTTTGCGGATGATGAAGCCAAAAACCGCGCGGTGATCTACCGCTTGTTCAAGCAGCAGGCGGCGGACATGAGCGACCTTCCACATCCGTTGATCGACCATTTGCCGTTGATCAACCGTCTGTGTGATGGCGAAAGCATTGCGGTGGTTACCGAGCAGCTGCTGAACGTGAAAGAGCGTGATCGCTGGCTGGACAAGGCACTGGGCAACCTGGAGCGAGGTTGCCCGCAAACCGCCCACCTGGTGTGGGAGCAGCTGGATCGCTCGACCTATTACGATCTGGCCGAAGTGTTCCGCATGGAGTGGTGCCTGGCTGTGCAATGTTCCCTGCACGGTGACTTCCGCGAAGGGGTGCGGGCCTTGTTGATCGACAAGGACGGCAAGCCTGGTTTCCGCCACCGTGATGTGGCGTCGGTGCCGAAAGACTACATCGACGGGTTCTTCCGCTGCCCGGCGCCGAAGCATCCGCTGGCGGATTTGGGTAAGGCTGGGTAGGGCCAGAAAGACACAGTAAAAAGGCGCTTCGGCGCCTTTTCTGTGTAGAAAAGCTGGGGGCGGTTGGGGTAGGTCGAATTAGCCGAAGGCGTAATCCGACAGCCGACCTGGCAATCGAGCCCACCCCTGTGTCGGATTACGCCTTTCAGGCTCTCTGTGCCCTTGGGTGAATTCGACCTACGGGCGCGGACTCCGTGGGGCTCAGTCCTTCCAGGGCAATGTATAGGGCAGGGCGCCAAGTTGGCTGTTTAGCGGTTGCTCGTCCTTGAACAGTACGCCGTCGGTGTCGCGGCGCAGTACCACCAGTGCGCTGTGCCCGGCATGATTGCGGGCGCTGCTGACTACTTCACCGGCAGCCTTGCCGTCGCTGTTGCGAAGCGTATCGCCGGGTGCCAGGTCCACTTCGGCAGTGTAGTCAATGCGCTGCATGCGCTGCTTGAGTTTGCCCTTGAAGTGCATGCGCGCGACGACTTCCTGGCCGGTGTAGCAGCCTTTCTTGAAATTCACTCCGGCGGTGACGTCGTAATTAAGCACCTGGGGCAGAAACAGGTCTTCTGCGCCGGGATAGACCATGCCTTCGCCCGCGTCGATGTCGGCTTGCCGCCAGCCGTTGGCATTGGTGGCGGCACGATCCTGGGCAAGCACGGTCCAGACGGATTCGGCCTGTTCGGTGTCAGTGATCAGCAGGGCGTGATCCGTATTGGGGTAGCGCAACCAGAGGCCCTGTCCGTTACGTCCGCTCTGGCCGGGTTCGGGTGAGGTGGCAGGCAAGGCGCCGCTCAGTCCCATTAGCACCGCTTGCTCGTCGACCTGAAATTCCACCTTGGCGCGCAGACGGTACTTCATCAGTGACTTGATCACCGCCTCGCTTTGCCCGGTGGGGCAGAGCATCAGATAGTCATCACCGTCTCGCACGATGCGTACGCTCACCAGCCCACGGCCTTTCAGACTCAGGTGCATGCCGGTGAGGTGGCCTCCGTTGTCCACTTCATGGAGATCACAGGAAAGCTGCCCTTGCAGGTAATGGCCCGCTTCCTCGCCGTGAGCGCGGATGACGGCCAGGTGATCGCAATGGCTTAATGCCGGTGCGGTGCTTGCCTCGACATGGTCTGCGAGGGGTTGGGCGGCGATAAACTGGGACCAGCTCATGGTGCTCCTGTCGTTTGGGCATGTGTGTCTTGGCGTGTGACGCCGAAGAGTCGAGAAATCATCAGGCATGATAGATAATGCGCGCACAGCCTGAAAGCCATGGCTGGTAATTGGCGCAAGACGCCGGAGTTTCTGATCAGGATAGTGCAGAAATGAGTAATGAAGACCTGAAACGCAAATATCGCTGGCAGTGTCGCCGGGGCGCCTCCGAAGTGGAGGTAGTGCTGTACGGCTATCTGGATGACCATTTTGACGCGGAGCCGGCCGAGCGCCAGGCCCAGTTCGCCACCTTGCTTGCCTGTGAAGACGCCGACATGTTCGAGTGGTTTACCTATCGCAGTGAGCCTGCGGACCCGTTGTTAAACGAGTATGTACGTCATGTCCTCGGCCTGGTCTCCACGAAGAAAGGTTAAGCTCGGCGCTTCCCGCTATCCGGCGCGCCTGCGCTGGCTGGCGATGTTGGTGGTGTGGCCGGCCATTATGCTGTCGTCCTTGCCTGGCTGGGCCATGCTGGTGTTGTTTGGTGTATTGCCGGTGATGCTGTTGGGCTGGCGCCTGCCACAGCCGGAGGCGCTGGAATTGCACGCGCAGACGTTGACGGTAATGGGGGAGCATACCCAAGTGATGGAGCAGCCCCTGAGGGTCATTCGCCATGGCCCCTGGCTGGCCATGCAAACGCCAAAGGGCTGGCTGCATGTGTTTGCGGATCAGGCGCCGGTGGCAGAGTTGCAGCCGTTTTATCAGTGGCTGTGGACCAACAGGAAGAGCAATTAATAGTTAATAATGACTAATTAATAGTTGCGCGAGCAGCGTATGTAGACTTCAACGCATAGAGACCGCGCCCAGCTCCTGGGCGCGGTCTCTTGCCTTTCAGAACAGAAAGGGGCGGTTCGCGACGTTATTAATTCTTAACTATTCATTGTGTCGGGCGTCAGAATCGTGTCCCTGGTTTCTTCATTCACACCGGGAAAATCACGCATGAAATGCAGGCCGCGGCTTTCCTTGCGTTGCATGGCGGAGCGGATGATCAGTTCGGCGATGACGACCAGGTTACGTAGCTCCAGCAGGTCGTTGCTGATGTGGTAGTTGCTGTAATACTCGGCGATTTCGCTCTTCAGCAGTTCGGCCCGGTGCAAGGCTCGCTCCAGGCGTTTTTCTGTTCTCACAATGCCCACGTAATCCCACATGAAGCGGCGCAGCTCGTCCCAGTTGTGGCTGATCACCACGTCTTCGTCGGAGTCGGTGACCTGGGAATCGTCCCATTCATTGTCGTCCCGGGGCGTGGGAAGGTTATGCAGGTGTGCGCCGATATGGTCGGCGGCGGCTTTGCCATAGACGAAGCACTCCAGCAGGGAGTTACTGGCCATGCGGTTGGCGCCGTGCAGGCCGGTGAAGCTGGTTTCGCCGATGGCGTAGAGGCCGGGCACATCGGTTTGTCCGTGTTCGTTGATCATTACGCCGCCACAGGTGTAGTGGGCGGCAGGCACCACGGGGATCGGATCGCGGGTGATATCCAGCCCCAGCTGCAGGCACTTGGCGTACACGGTGGGGAAGTGCTCGATGATGAAATCTGCTGGCTTGTGGCTGATGTCCAGGTACAAACAATCTGCCCCCAGCCGCTTCATTTCATGGTCAATGGCGCGTGCTACCACATCTCGGGGGGCCAGTTCGCCGCGTTCATCAAAGCGGTTCATGAAGCGTTCGCCATTGGGTAGCAGCAGGTGCCCGCCTTCGCCGCGAATGGCTTCGGTGATCAGGAAGCTTTTCGCCTTGGGGTGGTAGAGGCAAGTGGGGTGGAACTGCATGAATTCCATGTTCGCCACCCGGCAACCGGCTCGCCAGGCCATGGCGATGCCATCGCCGGTGGCCACATCCGGGTTGGAGGTATACAGGTACACCTTGGAGGCGCCGCCGGTGGCCAGTACCACGGAGCGAGCCAGGATAACGTCGGTTTCCCCAGTCTGAATATTGTGTACGTAGGCGCCGCAACAGCGTTTTTCCTTGCCTTGTTCCCCGTTGAGGCTGTCGTGTTCCTGCACGATCAGGTCCACGGCCACCCGGTGTTCAAAACGGGTCACGTTGTTCTTGCGGCAGACCTGCTCGATAAGGGTGCCGGAAATGGCTTTGCCGGTGGCGTCAGCGGCATGAATGATGCGCCGGTGGCTGTGGCCGCCTTCGCGGGTCAGGTGGTAGGGCAGTTTGCTGCCATCGCCGCTGTCAAAACGGGTGAAGTCCACGCCCAGATCAATCAGCCAGCGGATGGCGTCCGGGCCGTTTTCCACGGTAAAACGCACGGCATCATCGTGGCACAGCCCGGCGCCGGCCACATGGGTATCGGCCACGTGGCTTTCCAGTGAGTCTTCCTGATCCAGCACCGCTGCTACGCCACCCTGGGCGTAGTAGGTGCTGGCACTGGTGAGCTCTCCTTTGGAGAGCAGGGCAACCTGACACTCATCCGGCAGGCGCAATGCGGCAGTGAGGCCTGCAGCGCCGGAGCCGATAATGAGTACATCGTGTCGGTAGGTAGCCATGGAGAATCCTGTTGTGAAGAGCCCTGTTGGATGGGATGCGTGGTGGCCAGTATAGCGGTGAATTCGCTACCGGCTAAATGACCAATCCTGACCTATCCCCCAAATGGGGTATGCGGTTTTGTGACAGCGTTGTTATTTTTCTGTGACTTGGGGCAGCACCGCTTTCGTTGGGGGAGCGGCGTACACATTACGATCAATACTGGGAAAGGATATGAGACGGGGACTAAAAAGCCTGACAGCCATAACCATGGGGGCGTGCTTGCTAAGTGGTTGCATGTCGGCCAATTACTACACCGAGCAGGGCACACCGCTGACGCAGGATACGATTGATCTTTTCAATACCAATCCGGATAACCCGATTATTCCGTATAGCAAAGGCAAAGCCACCTATAACGCATATTCATGGGCCAGTGAAAGGCTCCAGAAATCATTAAACGAGCAACCTAAAAGCAGCGCCAATGATGAACTGGATGTGGCAGCGGATTACTGGCTACATGATGGTCAGATGCCGCCACTGGATATCTCAGTGACCCGACTCAGGCCGAAGGCGGGCGTAGGAACGGTTGCTACCGTGCTGGTGACAACGTTTGGCTGTGTCTTCAGCCTTTGTATCGTGCCGATGGTGGCGCCGCAGCATTTCGATACGACGATTGAAATGCGTTCAGAAGGCGAGTTGGTCTACAGCGCGAATGCGCACTATCGCGGCACTGTTTATATGAGCTGGATCCCCTTCGGTAAGTTGCGTGGTACGCAGATGATTACAGATGCAGCCTGGTACGCCTCCTTTTTTTCCCACGAGGAAAAGCTGACTCGCAGCATTACCATGGAAGAGCCCCTTTACGATTCACTTAAGAAATCAAAGGATACGGACAAGCTGGCCGCGGCGCTGGATAACCCGCAACTGAAATTCTACCGCCCTCTGGTTTCTATGCGCTTGGCGGAGGTACTGGCCCAGAAGAAGCGCAATGAGCGACTCAAGGCTTACGCCGCTATTGTCGATAAGCACCCGGAGTTTGCCGATAACATTCATGGCAATGAGCGGCTGTTGTTTGTTGGTCCTGCGGATTTGCGTGTGATGGATGTACTCAAGCAGACCTATCGCAAGCGTTCGGCACCGGCCATGGCAGCGAGTATCAAGGCTGCGGGCCAGCCCTATGCCCTGTTTACGCCTGAAGAATCCAGCTGGCTGACCAAAGAGGGGTTACCTGCCGATGTGGTGGCTGCGATGATTGAGACCAGTGAGCCGAAGACGACACCAGGGGGAGTACCGGCGGGCTTGATGACGGCCGCCGCGCCGGGCGGGCAGGCCGGTGCACAACCGGTGGCAGGCAATGCCCTGGAAGTCACAGCAACGGAATGTTCCAAGGCGTATGCGGCCAAGAAAGTCTGCGAAACGATGCCGGGCGACCCGTTCGGTTTGCTGATGCGTGGCTGTATGGCCCAGGTGAAAAAGAAATTCGGTGGTAGCGGTTGCTCGATTTTCTAGTCCCTCAGACCTTGGGCTTCGACGGTTCCTCACAGGGGCTTTAGCGCCTGTGAGGGCCTGATTGTCCCTCCCTTATCTTGAGAATGCGTCTGATTTTCAGTGCTGCTGGAACCATCAGGGCTCTTATCTGTCCGATTCTGTCCTATAAACACGTCATCGCATTGGCAAAGAAATGTTCAAGCAATGTGAAAAGGTGGCGAAATCGCGCTCATGGTGTAGCCGCCACGCCGGCAACTGCTACAATGGCGCGTTTTAGCGGGTCGTCATAATACGGCCATGGTTACTTCACGCGTTTCGCGATAGATCCGGGGGATCGGTGTCAGACGAAGAGTTGGTCAAGAAAGCCAAAACCGGCGATCAACGTGCCTTTGAGGTGTTGGTGCACAAGTACCAGCAGCGCCTTTTTGCGTTGATCAGCCGCTATGTGCGTGACCAGGACGAGGTCCAGGATGTTGCCCAGGAAGCCTTTATCAAAGCCTGGCGCGCGCTACCCCGATTCCGTGGAGACAGCGCCTTTTATACCTGGCTTTATCGTATCGCGGTCAATACTGCCAAGAATCATCTGGTGTCTGCCAGCCGGCGGCCGCCGGGCTCTGACCTGGATGCAGCCGAAGCCGAGCAGTACGCCGGTGCAGAAATGCTGCACGAGATTGGAACCCCGGAGTCCCTCGTGTTGTCAGAGGAACTGGAGGCGGTGATCCATGCAGCGATCAACGAGCTGCCTCAGGAGTTGAAGACTGCGGTGACCCTGCGTGAATTCGAGGGCCTTAGCTACGAGGACATTGCGGTCGTCATGGAATGCCCGGTGGGCACAGTTCGGTCCCGGATTTTCCGGGCCAGGGAAGCAATTGACACAGCTGTCCGCCCGCTATTGGGCTCACAGCGCGGCGATAAAGGGTGAGAGTATGAATAGGGATTTGGAAACGTTGTCCGCGTTCCTCGACGGTGAAACCAGCGAGCTGGAAACCCGCCGGGTAATGCGTGATATCGATGATAGCGAGCTGGATACGCTGGCACGTTGGCAGCTGGCCAGTGATGTTATGCATGGTCAGGCGTCCATGGCAGTGCCCGCGGGTTTTAATGCCAGCCTGTCTGCTGCGTTGGCGGACGAAGCGGTACCGGCGCGTCGTCCAGCATGGCTGGGTGGCATGGCACGTCTAGCTGTGGCCGCTTCTGTGGCGGCGGCCACGGTGGTTGGCTGGCAGACCTGGGAAGGCAGCCAGGCGGTGAATGGTTCGGCAGCCCCGGCTCTGGCCGCTGCGGCGCCGGATAACCGCATCAGCCGTCCGTTTGGTGAAACCTCCCTGGTATCCCAGGCGTTCAAGACCAGCAATGTGACGGCGACCCCCGCTACTGCGGTGCCGGTCTCCCAGCCCCGTGTGAACAACATGCTGTTGCGTCATAGCGATTTCGCAGCGCGCCATAGCGGCCAGGGCATGATGCCCTTTGCTCGCCTGGTCAGCATGGATGCCCGTCACGGGGCCCGCTAACGGATGATGCTTCGAGCTCTTGCCTTCTCTCTGACCCTCTGCTCGCCAATGGTGGCGCTGTCTGAAGTGGCGCTGGCGAACCCCTCGCCGGCGCAGGATCAGCTTCAATCCATGGCACAGGCCAATCGATCCCTCGATTACACTGGCCGTTTCCTTTATCAGTTTGGTGCCGAAGTCAGCACCATGGAAGTGAGCCATGCGGTGATCGGTGGCCGTGAGTTCCAGCGGCTGACCCATCTGGATGGTCGCCTGGTGGAGGTGCTGCGCCGGGGCGACGAGGTGGTGTGTCTGCACCCGAACGGCACCCTGACTCGCATTAACCGTGAGAAGGGTGGTCCCTTGGCGCTGGGCGATCGGATCGCCAGCGATGTGCCGGAGCAGTACAACATTCTGGTGGATGGTGATGGTCGCGTTGCCGGCCGTGCGGCCACGCGTATGCGTGTGGCGCCCCTGGATAACCACCGTTACGGTTACCGCCTATGGCTGGATAACGACAGTAATCTGCTGCTGAAATCGGAAGTGGTTGATGGCAGTGGTGTGGCGCTGGAGCGGGTGGAGTTTGTCACCCTGACGCTGGCGCCGCCGCTCACCGAACAGGATTTCGCCATCCCGGAAACCGTGAAAGAAAGCGATCTCAAACAACTGGCGGATTCTCACCCGTCTCACCAGTTGTCGGTGGATGCGAAGTGGATGCCGGCGGGGTTTACCTCCGTGGATAAAGACTGGCGCCAGGGCGGCTCCGACCGTGAGCCGGTGGCAGCACAAGGCTACAGTGACGGTCTGGCGGCCTTTACCGTGTTTGTGGAAGCGGTGGGTGACAGCACCGTGGAGGAAGGCGTGAGCCGTGTAGGCCCTACGGTCGCCGTTAGCCGCAGACTCACGGCCCCCAGTGGTGCGTACCTGGTAACGCTGGTGGGCGAGGTGCCGCAAAATACCGCAGAGCGCGTGATTGAAGGCATCAGCGTGCGAGACAGCCAACCCTGATGTTGCAGGAGCAGGGAGTCGTCGTGGCGGTAGAGCCCGGGGCTATCTGGGTAGAAACTGTGCGTGCGTCTACCTGTGGTGCCTGCAAGGCGAAAGCCGGTTGCGGGCATCACCTTATCAATGAACAGCAGTCCGGGCAGCGTGCCCGCCTGCGCGTCCCTTCTCAAGATTCTCACCAGGTTGGCGATACCGTTAATGTAGCCTTGCCCGAAGGCGCGCTGATGCGTGGTGCCTTGTGGGTATATGGGTTGCCGCTGGTGTTGTTGTTTATCGGTGCCTTGCTTGGCTCTGTGCTTCCCGTCGAAACCGTTGATACGTCTGCCTTGCTGGGTATGGCGGGGCTGTTTCTCGGTTTCGCGGTCAATCGTGCCATGAGCCGCCGTGCGGGGCATACTCTGGCTTACCAGCCTCGTCTGATGCCATCCGGGGACGATAGTTGTCAGGCGGTGGTGATTAAGCCTGCATCGCAATAAAAGGCCGTGAAAAAGGCCTGACAAAAGGAGACTTCAATGCGACGAGGATATCGTTTCGCAGCAGTGTGGCTTGTAATGCTGAGTGCCGTACTGGCGGCATGCTCCGACCCTTCTTCTGAACCCTCTGCCCAGCGCGGTGAGCCCCTGGTAACCGGGCTGCCTGATTTTACCCGTCTGGTGGAGAAGGAAGGCCCGGCGGTGGTGAACATCAGCACCGTTACACACCGGGATGAATCTTCCGCTGCGGATCAGCTCAAGCAGTTGCCGGAGTTCTTTCAGCACTTCTTTGAACAGTTTGGCGGTGAAGGCGATATGCCGTCGTTGCCGGAGCAGGACGACACCCGCTCATTGGGTTCAGGCTTCATCATTTCTGCCGATGGCTATGTGTTGACCAACAACCATGTGGTGGCGGAAGCCGATGAAATCATGGTGCGTTTGCAGGATCGCCGGGAATTGCCCGCTGAATTGGTCGGTGCCGATGAGCAGAGCGATCTGGCCCTGTTGAAAGTGGATGCCGGTGACTTGCCGGTGGTGGATATCGGTTCCTCTGCGGATTTGAAAGTCGGCGAATGGGTATTGGCCATTGGCGCCCCGTTCGGCTTCGACAGCAGCGTGACGGCCGGTATCGTCAGCGCCAAAGGGCGCAGCCTGCCCAGCGATAGCTATGTACCCTTTATTCAGACCGATGTGGCGATCAACCCGGGTAACAGCGGCGGGCCGTTGTTCAACCTGAGCGGTGAAGTGGTTGGGATCAACTCACAGATTTTCAGTCGTTCTGGCGGTTATATGGGAGTGAGCTTTGCCATTCCCATGGACATGGCCATGGATGTGGTCAGTCAGCTCAAGGATGGCGGTAAAGTCAGTCGAGGCTGGCTGGGAGTGCTGATTCAGGAGGTCGACCGGGATCTGGCCGAGTCCTTTGGCCTGGATTCGCCCCGCGGTGCGCTGGTTTCCCAGGTACTGGCGGGCTCTCCGGCCGAGGCAGCCGGGGTGGAGCCGGGCGACGTGATTACCCGTTTCAACGATGAAACCATCTACCGCTCCTCGGAGCTGCCGCGCTGGGTTGGCCTGGTGAAGCCCGAGTCGGATGTGGACATGGTGGTGATCCGCGATGGCGAGAAAAAGACCTTGTCGGTGACCATTGGCCTGCTACCGGATAACCCGGAAATGGCTCTCAAGGGCGGGGCGGAATCCGATAAGGCTTCACCCGCGGTGAAACTGGGACTGGCCGTGCGGGAAGCATCAGCGTCGGAATTGAGCCGTTTGGACCTCAAGGCCGGTGTGGTGGTGACCCAGGTGAGTGATGGCCCGGCCCGGCAGGCGGGTATTCAGGCGGGGGATATTTTGGTGACCCTGCACAATACCCCGATCAACAGCGCGGCGGATCTGGCCGATGCGGCGGCGGCCTTGCCGGAAGAGGGCACGGTGGCGGCACTGGTCAACCGTGATGGCACCCCCCGTTTTCTGGCACTGAAGCTGCCATAACCCCTTTTTCAGGGCCTGACACAGGGTTTTTCGGCGCACCGGACGGTGCGCCGTGCAACTCCCCCCCGATATCCGCTAGAATCGCGGCCCATTGTTTGTCGTTTTGAGTATCACGGTGTGTTGTCCGGCGCAGGGTTGGGCAGCAGGACGGTTCTTTCTGATCCTTGGTGTAACCAGGGGGTGGGAAGCATCGGTGCGGCAACGACTTTTTGTTCAACAGGCCTTATGACTGACATCAAGAATATTCGCAACTTTTCCATCATTGCCCATATCGACCATGGCAAATCCACGTTGGCAGACCGCTTTATCCAGGTTTGCGGCGGCCTTAGTGACCGTGAGCTGAAGTCTCAGGTGCTGGATTCCATGGAGCTTGAGCGGGAAAGGGGCATTACCATCAAGGCCCAAAGTGTGACCTTGTACTACAAGGCCCGTGATGGCGAAACCTACCAGTTGAATTTTATTGATACGCCGGGGCACGTGGATTTCTCCTACGAGGTCTCGCGCTCCCTGTCGGCCTGTGAAGGGGCGCTGCTGGTGGTGGACGCTGCCCAGGGTGTGGAAGCCCAGTCCGTGGCTAATTGCTACACCGCCATCGAACAGGACCTGGAAGTGCTGCCGGTCCTGAACAAGATCGACCTGCCCCAGGCCGAGCCGGAAATGGTGATCAACGAGATCGAGGAAATTATTGGTCTGGATGCTCATGATGCCTGCCGGGTGTCGGCGAAGACCGGCGTGGGTGTGGATGATCTGCTGGAACAGTTGGTCGAGCGTATCCCCTCCCCGGAAGGTGAGCGCGAATCAGATCTGCAGGCCCTGATCATCGATTCCTGGTTCGACAACTACATGGGTGTGATCTCGCTGGTGCGGGTGAAAGAAGGCTGTCTGAAAAAAGGTGACAAGATTCTGGTGAAATCCACCGGGCAGACCCACGTGGTCGACAGCCTTGGCATCTTTACTCCCAAACGCACCGAGACCAAATTGCTGGAAGCCGGCGAAGTGGGCTGGGTGAGCGGCAGCATCAAGGATATTCACGGGGCGCCGGTGGGTGACACCCTGACCCTGGCGAAAACCCCCAATGTGCCAGCTTTGCCGGGCTTCAAGAACGTCAAGCCTCAGGTGTACGCGGGCATGTTCCCGGTGAGTGCCGATGATTATGAAGATTTCCGTGATGCGCTGGCCAAGCTGACGCTGAATGATGCCTCCCTGTTCTATGAGCCGGAGACGTCAGACGCGTTGGGTTTTGGTTTCAGGGTGGGTTTCCTGGGTATGTTGCACATGGAAATCATCCAGGAACGGCTGGAACGCGAATACGACCTGGATTTGATTACCACGGCACCTACGGTGGTGTACGAACTGGCGCTGGTCTCCGGCGACATCCTGCACGTGGATAACCCGTCCAAACTGCCGGAAGGCGGTAAGATCGAAGAGTTCCGTGAGCCGATTGCGCGGGTCAATATCCTGGTGCCGCAGGAATATGTGGGTAATGTGATCACTCTTTGCGTGGAGCGGCGTGGTTCGCAGATCAATATGCAGTATCTGGGTAAACAGGTTGCCCTGACCTACGATATTCCCATGGCGGAAGTGGTGCTGGATTTCTTCGATCGTATCAAGTCAGTGAGCCGGGGCTTTGCTTCCATGGATTATGCCTTCGAGCGATTCGAAGCCACCAAGCTGGTGCGCGTCGATGTGCTGATCAATGGCGATAAGGTGGATGCGCTGGCGATGATCTGCCACCTGGATCAGTCTGCCTACCGGGGCCGTGCCCTGTGTGAAAAAATGAAAGAGCTGGTGCCGCGCCAGATGTTTGATGTGGCCATTCAGGCGGCCATTGGCAGCAAGATTATTGCCCGCCAGACCGTAAAGGCCCTGCGCAAGAACGTGACCGCGAAATGCTATGGCGGTGACGTATCGCGTAAGAAAAAACTGCTGCAGAAGCAGAAAGAAGGCAAGAAGCGCATGAAGCAGGTGGGGAATGTGGAAATTCCCCAAGAGGCCTTCCTGGCCGTGCTGAAGGTGGATGATTAAAGAGCCGCAGCAGGCCGCAGGCATCACGCAACACGCGAGAATCTGCGGTTCTGCCTTTCGGGCTTTTATTGGATCTGGAGTTCTGGCACTTAACTTTTCACATTAGGTGTTTTTGCTTTTGATGTGATGCGTGGGGCGTGCAGCTTGTTGCGTCTTTTAATGGAGATTTCTGTTGGATATTGATATCGGTTTCTGGTTGACCCTGGCGCTGGCGATTACCGTTGTCGTCTGGCTGATCGACAAGGCTCTGAAATTGAAGAGCAAGGGCGGCCCGGTGGCCAGTGTAGTGGAAACCTCCAACTCGCTGATTTCAGTGTTCTTCGTGGTGCTGGTGATTCGTTCATTTATTGTTGAACCGTTTACCATTCCCTCCGGCTCCATGCTGCCAACGCTGAAGGTGAATGACTTTATTCTGGTAAACAAGTTTGCCTATGGCCTGCGTTTACCCGTAACCAATACCAAAATCATTGCAACCGGTGAGCCTGAACGCGGTGATGTGATGGTGTTCAAGTACCCGGAAAACCGGAAGCAGAACTTCATCAAGCGTGTGGTGGGGTTGCCCGGTGACACGGTTCAGGTGAAGGATAACGTTCTGACGGTTAACGGGAAGATCGTTGACCGGGATCTGGTGAATGAATGGGCTGGCCCGGGGGTGTGGCGCAAGCAATATGTTGAGCAGTTGGGTGACGCGACTCACCTGATTTGGCAGGAAGGCAAAACCAACCCCTATACCGGGCGTCAGGTGCCGCAGGCACGCACCCAGGGGGAATGGACGGTGCCGGAAGATGCCTACTTTGTGATGGGCGACAACCGTGATAACAGTAACGATAGCCGATTCTGGGGTATAGTCCCTGAGGGGCTGGTCGTGGGGGAAGCGTTCATGATCTGGATGCACTGGAAACCGGTTTTCTCTCTGCCCAGTTTTTCTCGTAATGGCGCCATTGATAAGGTGGAGGCAAACTAAAATGATGACAACAACGCCCTCACGGCAACGTGGGATGTCACTGATCAGCTGGGCAGTCGTGCTGATCGTTGTGGCTATTCTGGGGACGGCAGCATTCCGTATGGTTCCGGCCTATATGGAGCACAACACGATTTCGACAACCATCCGCTCAGTGCTGCAGGACAGCAAAACAGCACTCATGTCCCCAAGTGAAATTCGCGCAGGGATAGACAAGCGTTTCACCATTAACCAGGTCGATGTAATTCGTGTCGATGACCTGGCTATCGCCAAGGAAGCCGGCGTGCTGACCGTGTCCACAGACTATGAAGTGCGCGAACCGATGTTCTACAACGTGAGCATCGTGATGACCTTCAAAGACGAGTTCAAGAAAGACGTTCGCCAGTGAACGGTGACCTTAACCGGCTGATGGCCCGCCTGGGCTATCAGTTCCAGGATATTTCCCTTCTCGAGTTGGCGCTGACACACCGTAGTGTCAGCCGCCACCGTAATTACGAACGCCTGGAGTTTCTCGGTGATGCCCAGCTCGGGCAAATTATTTCCGTTGCCCTGTTTGAACAGTTCCCGGAAGCAGCCGAAGGTCAGTTGACCCGAATGCGGGCGTCTTTGGTACGTGGCCAAACGCTGGCTCTGGTAGCCCGGGAGCTGGGCCTGGGGGAATACCTGGTGCTGGGTGGCGGTGAGTTGAAAAGCGGCGGCTTCCGCCGTGATTCCATTCTTGCGGATGCGCTGGAGTCGATTATTGGTGCCATGTTGCTGGACGGTGGTGAGTCCCGTTGCCGTGAGGTTGTGCTTTGCTGGTTTGCGCCACGCCTTGACGCCATCTCCCCGCAAAGTGCCCAGAAAGATGCCAAAACCCGTTTGCAGGAATGGCTGCAGGCGCGCAAATTTGAATTGCCGACCTATGCAGTGACCCAAGTGGAAGGGCTGGCTCCGAAACAGACCTTCGATGTGCAGTGCTCACTGGATCAGGTGCAGCAGATATTTATCGCCCAGGGCGCGAGCCGCCGCAAGGCCGAGCAGGAGGCCGCAAGCCTGGCGCTTGAATGGCTGGAGCAACAGTATGACTGATATCCCAACGTCCCAACCCGATGACTCCCACGCGACCCGTTGCGGCATGGTGTCCATCGTCGGGCGTCCCAACGTGGGCAAATCCACGTTGATGAACCACTTGATCGGCCAGAAAGTCAGCATTACTTCACGCAAGCCGCAGACCACCCGTCACCGCATCCACGGAATTCTCAGCCGGGACAACTATCAGATTATTTTTGCCGATACGCCGGGTATTCATACCGGTCAGGAAAAGGCGCTGAACCGCGCCATGAATGAAGCCGCAGTGTCCACCCTGTTCGGTGTGGACGTGATCTGCATGATGGTGGATGCCATGAAGTGGACGCCGGCGGACGAGCACGTGCTGTCCCTGTTGCCGGAAAAGGATCAGGTGCCGGTACTGTTGATCATTAACAAGGTCGATAACGTGGATGACAAGGCGGCCTTGTTGCCGCATATCCAGACTTTGAGTGAACGTTACCCCTTCGATGCGGTGATTCCAGTCTCTGCATTGCGCGAACAAAACCTGGTGGAGCTTGAAAAAGCACTGGTTCAGCGTTTGCCGGAAGGTGAGTTCTGGTACGAGGAAGATCAGCTTACTGACCGCAGCTTGCGTTTTATGGTAGCGGAAATCATTCGCGAAAAAGTGGTTCGTCAGCTCGGGCAGGAAGTACCCCATCAGGTGAGTGTGGAAGTGGAGATGTGGGAAGATGGCCCCCGCGTCACCGAAATTTCCGCCGCCATTCTGGTGGAGCGCCGCGGCCAGAAAAAAATCCTTATTGGTGACAAGGGCGAGCGCATCAAGCAGATCGGCATTCAGGCCCGTGAAGATATTGAACGCCTGATCGAGCGCAAGGTGATGCTCAACCTGTGGGTGAAGATCAAGGCGGGGTGGTCCGATGACGCCCGTGCGCTGCGCTCGCTCGGCTACGATGAGCCGCGCTGAGACGTCACTGCAAGCCGCCTGGCTGATTCACCGGCGGCCTTTTCGTAATACCAGCCTGACGGTAGACCTGTTTCTTCCTGCGCTAGGCCGCATTGGTGCGGTGGTGCGCGGTGGCCGCAAAGACCCGTTGCTGGCACCGTTTACGCCCCTGTGGGTAGAGTTAAAGCCCTCCGGCGAGATGTATTCCCTGCGCGCGTGCGAGCCGCGCGGCAATCGCCTTATGCTGACCGGCAAGGCGTTGTACTGCGGGTTTTACCTGAACGAGCTACTGACGCGACTGCTGCACCGGGACGATCCGAATCCGTCGGTTTGGCCTTTATACGAACAGGCTCTGTCCGACTTGCAGACGCCGACACCGTTCGACATCACGCTGCGGCAATTCGAATTGGCGGTGCTGGAGCAAATCGGTTACGGCATTGCTCTGGATCAGGATGTTAATGGGCACGGGCTGGATCCCGAGGCGTTATACCAGTTAAATCCTGAGCAAGGTTTGGCGAAGACAGAAACCGGGGCCGGTTATGCTGGCGCAGACTTGCTGGCCATTGCCCAGGGTGATTGGCATCCCGCTTCGCGCAGGGCAGCATTGAGTCTATGTCGACATTTACTGGCGCAGCATCTGGGCAACCGGCCATTGAAAAGCCGGGAGCTGTTTCGGGAGAAATGAGTTACAAGTTTAAAGTTCAAAGTTGAAAGCGCGAGGAAGGCTGACAGATACGGCATTGCCATACCGGGGAATTGCCTGCGGCAGCGAAACACGGCGCTGTTGGTTCCTGTTGGTCGGGGTTTTCAACTTTGAACTTTGAACTTTCAACCGGGTTTTGAACATGTCGAATTCTTCCCGCGTCCTTCTGGGCGTCAACATTGATCATATCGCCACTCTTCGCCAGGCCCGTGGCACCCGCTACCCCGAGCCGGTACAGGCCGCGCTGGTCGCAGAGCAGGCCGGTGCGGATGGCATTACCGTGCACCTGCGCGAAGACCGTCGGCATATCAATGACCGGGATGTGGAACTGCTGGCGCAGACGCTGCAAACCCGCATGAATCTGGAAATGGCAGCCACTGAAGAGATGGTAGGCATTGCATGTCGAATTAAACCACCGCATTGCTGCCTGGTACCGGAAAAACGTGAGGAGCTGACCACCGAAGGTGGCCTGGATGTGGCGGGCAACAAGGCCTGGATTGCTCAGTGCTGTCAGCGGCTAGGGCAAGCGGGCATCGAAGTGTCGCTGTTTATTGATGCGGATGAAGCGCAGATTGTAGCTGCCCGTGAATGTGGCGCCCCGGCAATCGAAATTCATACCGGTGGATACGCGGACGCAGACACGGTGGACGAACAGCAGAAGGAGCTGGCGCGCATTCGTGCTGGCGTGGCGTTGGCACTGGAGCAGGGGTTGGTGGTCAATGCTGGCCATGGGCTGCATTACCACAATACTTTGCCGATTGCGAAAATCCCGGGCATCAACGAGCTGAATATTGGCCACAGCATTATTGCCCGGGCTGCGATCACCGGTCTGGATGAAGCTGTTCGCAGCATGCGGGCCTTGCTCGACCAAGTCTAGGCGACTTTTACTGCGTGGGGCGGTCAGTCTGGCCCAGCGTCATGGTGTCACTCCGATCTTGCCAGAGCTGCTCCAGCGCGCAGATTTCATCACACAGGGCAGAGACGCGTGGCCCCAGGCCGGCGCGGTCGCTGCCGGTCTTCAGGGCTTCTTCCAGCTGTCGAGCACTCTGTTCCAGGCGGGGCGTGCCGCAGTAGCGGGTGGCGCCGTGGAGCTTGTGTACACGTTCCAGCAAGTCATCGTTATCGTTCCGGTCGAATGCGGCTGAGATAGCGGGCCGATCCGTTTCCAGACTTTCTAACAGCATTTTCAGCATTTCGTCGGCAAGATGGTCCCGCCCCCCGGCACGACGGCGGGCCAATTCGGGATCGAAGACCTGATCGCTGTTGGCGTTACTGTCAGGGGCTTGCGGCAGATCATCCGCGGTGCTTTGCAGCACCCACTTGTCCAGCGTATGACGTAGTTGCCCTTCGGTGATGGGTTTACTCAGGTAGTCGTCCAACCCGCGATCCAGCAGTTCCCGGCGTTCGCTTTCCAGGGCGTGGGCAGTCAGTGCGACAATCGGTGTATGGGTGCCATCCGGTTCGCTGTCGCGCATCCGCTGGGTGGTTTCCTTACCATCCATGCCGGGCATCTGGATGTCCATGAAGACCAGATCGAATGATTGTTCGCGGAAGGCACCAAGGGCGCTTTGACCACCATCACAGGCGGTGACCGTGACCCCGAGTTCCTCCAGGAAGACCCGGGCCAGTTTCAGGTTACCCGGGTGATCATCCACAAGCAGTACGGAAACCGGTTGGGTAAACGGTCGTGTAGCCAGTTGCTGGCGGGGTGCGGCGGTATCCTGGCCGCTTAATGCGAGCAGAGCGCTATGCAGGCGCTGGCGGGTGGCGGGTTTTCCCTGAACCTGGCAATGCGGGTAGCCCTCCAGCCAGTGGGAAACACTTTCCGGGTTATTGCACAGCACCAGAATCGGGGTGCCAAGGGCAGCCAGGTCATCCAGAAGTTGTGGCAGGTCGATGCCCGGTGCCTGGTTGGGCAGGCCGACTACCAGAAAATCACTGTGGGACAGCGTTCCCTGATCCAGGGTCGCCATGAGGTCGTTGAGGTTGTGCTGCTCATGGATGCGAAGCTGCAAATGGCTGAGCATGTGGTACAGGCCGAGCCGGCCGTATTCATCACTTTCGATCAAGGTGGCGGTGCAGCCTACCAGCGCATGGGGTGGCTGCTGGGGGGGCTGTTTGGGATCCCGCTCGGTGCGCAGAGTGAACCAGAAAGTGGAGCCACGGCCCTCACTGCTGTCGATACCAATTTCGCCGCCCATGCCTTCTACCAGGCGCTTGCTGATAGCCAGCCCCAGCCCGGTTCCACCTTCCTGCCGGCGGGCGCTCTGATCGGCCTGGGTAAAAGCGCTGAACAGGTCTTTCTGGGCTTCCGGATTCAAGCCGGGGCCGGTATCGGTGACGGTAATCTTGATGATCGCTTCTGCACCCCGGTCTTCCTCCAGCATGGCACGCACTACCACGGAGCCCTGGTCGGTAAACTTGATGGCATTGCTGACCAGATTGGTCAGGACCTGGCGAATGCGCAGCGGATCGCCCAGCAAGGCGACCGGGACGTCTGAGTAGATAATGGCGGCCTGCTCCAGGCCCCGCTCCTGCGCCATGGGGGCGAGCAAAGTCTGCACGTCTTCGATCAGGTCATGAAGGTTCAGAGGGGTGTGGTCGAGGGACAGTTTGCCGGCCTCGATTTTGGAGAAATCGAGTACGTCATTGATGATCGCCAGCAGGGATTCGGCGCTCTTGTGAATGGTGGAGAGGTAATCTTCCTGGCGCGGGGTCATGGGCGAGCGGTCCAGCAATTTGGTGAAGCCGAGAATGCCGTTGAGCGGGGTGCGAATCTCGTGGCTCATGTTGGCCAGGAATTCGGATTTGATATGGCTGGCTTTCAGGGCTTCCTTGCGCGCCATGTCCAGTTCGATGTTCTGGATCTCGATGGTTTCCAGGGTCTCACGTAGATCCTGAGTGGCCTGATCCACGTTTTGCTGTAGCTCGGTTTGGGCGTCAGCCAGTGCCGCGACCATCTGCCGCAGGGCGGTTTCCAGTTCTGATAACTCACCTTTGGCCTGGGTGTGAATGGCCATGCTGAGATCGCCATCGCGGATACGTTGCACCGCACTGACCATGTCGCTGATGGGCTGAGTCAGCTGGCGGGAAAAGCGCAGGGCGGGAACCATGGCGATCATGATCAGTGCCAGCATCACCAGAAACAGGGTGAGCAGATTTTCCAGCGTGGACAGATATTGCCCCTGCTGGGAAAACTCCACGGTGAGCTGGGCGGGCAGCACCCCGCTGAGATCCCGATCCAGCTGCCAGCTGGTATCGGTGGTGACCCGCCCCTGTGCATCGGGTGTCGCGCCGTCAGGGGCGGGGCGTAGCCGTGGCCCCGCATGCAGGGTGGGGCGGCCATCGTTGAATACCAGGGAGGCGGCCCGGACGTCCTGCTCCTCCAGCAATTGACGTAACAACGTTTGCTGTTTGCGTTGGCTGTTGTGAGGCAGGGTTTCCAATTGCGCGGCATAGCTATCGGTGACCAGTTGCTGACGCTGGGCATTGGTATCACGGACATCCACGATCCGGTTGACCATGGAATAGCCACCAATCACCAGCGCCGCCAGCAGGGCGGGCAGGGCGGCCATGAACATCAGGCGTGAGCGAAGGCTTTGGTTGACCATGAATCCCCGATTGCTGTTATTTTTGCCCATTATGCCTGAAGGATAGCAACATGCAGCACGTCGCACGCAACCGTGTTGTTGCGTGAAGCGTGCAGCATGAAGCGGCTTTTTAGGTACAATACGCGCCATGAATCATAAAACCATTGAACAGACCGTGGGCAATACCCCTCTTGTGCGTCTGCAGCGTATGCCTGGCGCGACCAGTAATACCATTCTGGTCAAGCTGGAGGGCAATAACCCGGCCGGCTCGGTAAAAGATCGCCCGGCATTGAACATGATCCTCAAGGCCGAACAGCGCGGGCAGATACAGCCCGGGGATACCCTGATTGAAGCCACCAGTGGCAACACGGGTATCGCGCTGGCCATGGCCGCTGCCATGCGCGGTTACCGCATGAAGCTGATCATGCCCGCGAATCAGAGTCAGGAGCGCCGTGATGCCATGGCCGCTTATGGCGCCGAGCTGATTTCTGTGAGCAAGGAAGAGGGCATGGAAGGTGCCCGCGACCTGGCCCAGGCGATGCAAGCTCGTGGGGAGGGCACGGTGTTGGATCAGTTCGCCAACCCGGATAATCCGCTGGCCCATTATGAAAGTACTGGCCCGGAAATCTGGCGAGAAACGGATGGCGGCATTACCCATTTCGTCAGCTCCATGGGCACCACCGGTACCATAATGGGGTGCAGCATGTATCTGAAGGAGCAGAATCCGGCAGTGCAGATTGTCGGCCTGCAACCCACCGACGGAGCCTCCATTCCCGGCATTCGCCGCTGGCCGAAGGCATACCTGCCCTCAATCTACGATGATTCCCGAGTCGACCGTGTCATGGACATGGATCAGGACCTGGCCGAGCGCACCATGCGCAGGTTGGCCCGTGAGGAAGGCATCAGCTGCGGCGTGTCGTCCGGCGGGGCGGTGGCTGGGGCGCTACGGTTGAGCGAAGAGCTGGAAAATGCCGTGATCGTGGCGATTATCTGCGACCGGGGCGACCGCTATCTGTCTACCGGTGTGTTTCAGCAAGCTCAACAAGGAGAGTCTCAGGGATGAATGTACTGGTATTCGACATCGAAACCATTCCAGACCTGGACGGCGGGCGCCGTATCTATGATCTGGACGGCCTGAGCGACAAGGACACTGCCAGTGCCTTGCTCAACCTGCGTCGACAGGAAAATGGCACCGAATTCCTGCGCCTGCACCTGCACCGTATCGTGGCCATTTCCGTGGTATTGCGCTCTGCGCAAGGCGTGAAGGTGTGGTCCCTGGGCGATGAGAACAGCACGGAGAAGGAGCTGATCGAGCGCTTCTACGATGGCATAGACCGTTTTACACCCAACCTGGTGAGCTGGAACGGCGGCGGTTTCGACCTGCCAGTACTGCACTATCGCGCGCTCAAGCATGGCGTTGCCGCTCACCGTTATTGGGAAACCGGCAACGAAGACACCAGCTTCAAATGGAACAACTACCTGAGCCGTTACCATCAGCGTCACCTGGACCTGATGGACGTGCTGGCCATGTATAACGGTCGCGCCAATGCGCCGCTGGACCAGATCGCCACGCTGCTGGGCTTTCCCGGCAAGATGGGCATGAGCGGCGGCAAGGTCTTTGATGCTTTCCAGGACGGCGATCTCAAGGGGATTCGGGACTACTGCGAAACCGATGTGCTTAATACCTGGCTGGTCTACCTGCGTTTTCAGCTGATGCGCGGTGAGCTGGATGCGACTGGCTATGATCAGGAGCTGACGCTGCTACAGGATTACCTGAAACAGGAAGGCCATCCGCACTTCCTGGCGTTCCTGGACACCTGGCAGAAAGCATCGGCGAGCTGAGTGGATGCCGCAAAGGCGTCACAAATCTGACGTCAGCGGCCTGAAACGCTACAATCCGCACCACATTGGCAGCCAGCGCATGGCTGTCTATCCCCAGATTGATCCCCTGAGTATTGAGATTCTCCATGGCACGACGTCGCAAGCAGTTACCGGAAACCCCGGAGCCCGCCAGCATTGAAACCCTGAGCCATGATGGCCGGGGCATCGCCCGCCGCGATGGCAAGACCACCTTTATTGATAATGCGCTTCCCGGTGAAGAGGTGATGTTCAAATTCACCTACATGCGCCGCAAGTTCGATGAAGGCAAAGCCGTGGAAATCGTCACCGCATCCCCGGACCGGGTCACCCCGCCTTGCGAGCACAGCACCCTGTGCGGAGGCTGCAGCCTGCAGCATATGAGCCCGGAGGTGCAGGTAGCGCGCAAGGAAGCGGTATTGCGTGAGCAGCTGCAACATTTTGGTGGTCTGGAACCGGAAGAATGGCTGGCACCGTTGACCGGGCCAGTGACGGGATACCGCAGCAAGGCCCGCCTGGGCGTGAAGTACGTGGAAGCCAAAGGCGAAACGCTGGTGGGCTTCCGGGAAAAACGCAACAGTTTCATTGCTCAGCTGCGTACCTGTGAGGTGTTGATTCCGGACGTGGGGCATCGCCTCTCTGAGCTGCGCACGCTGATGCACGGCCTGGAAAGTCGCAGCCGGATCCCGCAGATTGAACTGGCGGCCGGTGATGACGATGTGGCCCTGATTATTCGCCACCTGGACCCATTGCCTGAGGCAGATCAACAGGCTCTGGTGGGGTTTTGCCAGAATCTGGGCTGGCACTGCTATCTGCAACCGGGTAACGAAAGTACCGTGCATCGCATCTGGCCGGAAGGCGGCGAACAGCGCCTGTACTATAAACACCCGTCTGCCGGGGTAGAGCTGGCTTTCCATCCCACCGATTTCACCCAGGTGAATGCAGACATAAACCGCAAGATGGTGCCTTTGGCACTGGACTTGCTGGATATCTCTCCAGAACACACGGTGCTGGATCTGTTCTGCGGTCTGGGGAATTTCACCATTCCTGCCGCCAAGCGGGCCGGCAAGGTGGTCGGTGTGGAAGTCAGTCAGGCCATGGTGGAGCGTGGTTACGAGAACGCCCGGCGCAACGGCCTGGAAAACCTGGAGTTTCATGCCTGGGATTTGAGCCAGGACATTAGCGGGCAGGCCTGGGCCAGACAGGCGTATGATCGTATCTTGATTGACCCGCCGCGTACCGGGGCATTGGAGATGGTGAAACTGATGCCCCGGCTTGGTGCATCGAAGATTGTTTATGTGTCATGCAACCCGGCCACATTGGCCCGTGATGCCGGGGAACTGATGGCGCTGGGCTACCGTCTTAAAGCGGCCGGTGTAATGGACATGTTCCCTCACACCACCCACGTTGAGTCCATCGCTGTATTCGAAAAAGCGAAGAAGAAGTAGCAGGTTCTGCCATGGTAACGGTAAGGCGACAGCCCTCAGAAGGTTCCATAGTTCACTGGCGTGACTGGATAACGCAGTTGGAAAACCGTGCACCTGTCCGCGAGCGGGCATTGCTGGAACAGGCCTGCGAACGCGCTGAGCAATGTCAGCTTGCCGGTGAAGCTGCGGGTCGGGTATGGCCTTACGGCAAAGGGTGCCTGGATATCGGCCTGGAAATGGGTGAAGTGCTGGTGGACCTGGGAGCCGACAGCGATATTCTTCCTGCGGCTATCCTTTACCGGGCAGTCCGGGAAGGGCAAATCACCTTGCTGGAAGTGGAAAAGGAATTCGGCCCGGATGTGGCCAACCTGATCGAAGGCGTGCTGCGCATGGCGGCGATCAGTACCTCGCTCAACCCCACCCGCAAGGCCGTACTGGGCCAGCAGGATGGTCAGCTGGATAACATGCGCAAGATGCTGGTGGCCATGGTCGACGACGTGCGCGTCGCCCTGGTCAAGCTTGCGGAACGAACGGTGATCATTCGTGCGGTCAAGGAGTCGGAACCGGAGCGCCAGCGCAAGGTGGCCCAGGAAATCTTCGATATCTACGCGCCGCTGGCTCACCGGCTGGGTGTTGGCCAGTTGAAGTGGGAGCTGGAGGATCTGTCCTTCCGTTACCTGCAACCGGGCGCCTACAAGAAAATTGCCAAGCTGCTGGATGAGAAGCGTCTGGTACGTGAAGAGTACATTGATAATGTGCTGGAGCACTTACGCGGCTATCTGGAAAAGAACGGTATCAGTGGCGCCGAGGTCAATGGGCGCGCCAAGCACATTTACAGCATCTGGCGGAAAATGCAGAAAAAGCACCTGGACTTCGGTGAAGTCTATGACGTGCGTGCGGTGCGTATTCTGGTGCCGCAAGTGCGCGACTGCTATGCCGCGCTGGGTGTTGTGCATTCCCTGTGGCAACACGTGCCCAAGGAATTCGACGATTACATCGCCAGCCCCAAAGGCAATGGTTACCAGAGCCTGCATACGGCGGTGGTAGGTCCGGAACGCAAGATGCTGGAGGTACAAATTCGTACCTTCGATATGCATGAAGAAGCGGAGCTGGGTGTCTGTGCCCATTGGCGCTACAAGGAAGGCGCCAAGAAAGGCAAAAGCGGTGTTACCGATTACGAGCAACGGATTACCTGGCTGCGTCAGGTGCTCGAATGGCACGAAGAGCTTGGTGACGACAGTCCGGATGCCATGGTCGACGAGCTGCGCCACGGCCTGGTCAGCGACCGGGTGTATGTTTTCACCCCGGAAGGCCATGTGGTAGATCTGGAAGCGGGGGCCACGCCGGTGGATTTCGCCTATCACATCCATACCGAAGTAGGGCATCGCTGCCGGGGCGCCAAGGTGAACGGTCAAATCGTGCCGTTGAACTACAGCCTCAATACCGGTGAGCAGGTCACTATCCTCACCACCAAGGAAGGCGGCCCCAGCCGTGACTGGCTGACCCCGTCATTGGGCTATGTGGCCACGTCATCCGCCCGGGCGAGAATCCAGCAATGGTTCAAACGTCAGGATCGTGATGTGCATATCGTTCAGGGCCGGACCATCCTGGAAAAGGAAATGTCGCGGCTAGCGCTGGAAAAAGTGGATCTGGATACCCTGGCGCCGCACCTCAATCTGAAAACCGGTGACGACGTATTGGCGTCGTTGGGTGCGGGCGACCTGCGCCCGGGGCATGTGGTCAATCAGGTGCAGGCCCTGCAGCCGGACCATAACCAGCAGGAAATGGAGTTCGTTCCGGCCAAGCCGAAAGCCTCCACCAGCGGTGATATCACCATCCATGGGGTGGGGAATCTCCTCACCCATATGGCCGGCTGCTGCCAGCCGGTGCCGGGCGATCAGGTCATGGGCTTTATTACCCAGGGGCGGGGCGTTACCGTCCACCGCGCCGACTGCGAAAAGCTGCTGGCCATGCAGGGCGATGACCCTAACCGGGTAATCGAAGTGACCTGGGGCGAAGCCGACCGGATTACCTATCCGGTGGATGTGTTCCTGCGCGCCTGGGATCGTCAGGGCCTGCTCAAGGATGTGATTGCCGTGCTGGCCAATGAAAAGGTCAACGTGACCGCCGTGCATACCCAGTCCCATCAGGATGACAACACCGCCACCATGCTGCTCACCCTGGAGATCGCTACGCTGGGGAACCTGGGCAAGGTGCTTGCCAAGATGGATCAACTGAAAGGCGTGCTGGAAGTGCGGCGCTACAAGAAATAGCAATTAATAATGAATAGTTAATAACGAAAACCGAAGGGCATGCCCGCGCCAAGGATTTTGCCTTTCGTTATTAATTATTCATTCCGGTTCTGCATGATTCGCAAGCCATGCCACTATCAGCAGGGGAAAGCATGTCTACAACTCCCATCGAATCTCTCCTCTCCATCATGTCCCGCCTGCGCGATCCGGAAACCGGCTGCCCGTGGGACATCAAGCAGGACTTCGATTCCATTGCGCCTTATACCATTGAAGAAGCCTTCGAAGTGGCCGAGGCCATTGCCCAGCGGGACTATCCGGAATTGAAGGAAGAGTTGGGCGACCTGTTGCTGCAAGTGGTTTTCCATTCGCAAATGGCGCGAGAGCAGGGGTTGTTTGATTTCAATGAAGTGGTTCAGGTGCTGTGTGACAAGATGGTACGGCGCCACCCTCATGTCTTTGCGGATACCGAAGCGGGTGATGAGCAGGCGGTAAAGGCTAACTGGGAACAGATCAAGCAACAGGAACGCGCCCGCAAGGGGCGCGAACACTCCAGCGCCATTGATGGCGTACCGGAGGGCCTGCCCGCACTGCAACGGGCCGGCAAGATTCAGAAGAAAGCCGCCAAGATTGGCTTTGACTGGCAGGCACCGGAACCCGTGCGTGAACAGGTTGACCGGGAGCTGGCGGAGCTGGACGAAGCACTCTCAAATGGTCACAAAGAGGCCATAGAAGATGAGTTCGGCGATGTGCTTTTTACCCTTGTAAACCTGTCCCGCCACCTGAAAATCGACCCGGAACAAGCGCTTCGCCGAGCAACCAACAAGTTTGAACGTCGCTTTCGCACCATGGAGCGACAGCAGCCCAACTCTTTGAAATTATTAGATGAAAACGCGTTGGAAGCCGCCTGGAAACAAGCGAAAAAATCTGCAGATTGACCTTCAATAACCCCTCCTTGTTCCTGTGAAATAAAAACTTCACATAAGAGAAACTTTTCAGTCATCCACTCTCCCCATACTGCGCCACCAAGCAGTAAACGTTACCTCGCTTGGTTGGGGTTTCAGTCACGCTGTTACTTTGCATACAAAATATTGCCTGATTGAAGGAGTGTTGGAATGAAGAAGAATTTGCTTGCGATCGCTGTGGGGGCTGCCGTAGCCATGCCTGGCCTGGCCCTGGCCGATGGCCCGACTGTTTACGGTAAAGTGAACGTTTCCCTGGAAAACGCCGAGTTCGACGATGGTGTGAACCCCAGCGACGACGCATGGGAGCTGAACAGCAATGCTTCTCGCCTGGGTGTTAAAGGTGATTTCGATCTGGACGTAGCTGGCCTGAAAGCCATTTACCAGGCTGAATTTGAAATCAGCGTAGACGACGGCGACAAAAGCGGCCAGACCTTCACCCAACGTAACATCTACGGTGGTTTGAAAGGTGGCTTCGGTACCCTGAAGGCGGGTAAATTCGATACCCCCACCAAGAAAGCCCAGGGCAAGATTGACCAGTTCAATGATATCGGTGGCGATATCAAGAACGTTCTGTCTGGCGAAAACCGGGTTTCCAACATCATTCAGTACAGCACTCCTGCCCTGGGTGACCTCGTAACCCTGAACGCTGCATTCATTCCTGCAGAAAACAACGACATCGACGGCGACGGCGATCCGGAAACTGGCCTGGCGGACACCATCTCCGTGTCTCTGGTTGCTGAAAAAGACATGTTCTACGGTGCCATCTCTCACGATGCGGACATGACCGACGAGCTGATCACCGATGAAACCGGTACCAGCCCGGCCATCGACATCACTCGTGTAGCTCTTGGTCTGAAGCCGGGCAACTTCGAAATCGGCGCACTGTTCCAGACTGCTGAAGAAACTGAAGCGGACGGCGAAGAAACTTCCTACATCCTGAGCGGTGCTTTCAAGATTGATCGCGTGAAGCTGAAAGCCCAGTACGGCATGACTGAAGGTGACGTATCCGACGAAGAAGCGACTCAGGTAAGTCTGGGTGCAGACTACAAACTGGCCAAAGCCAGCAAAGTCTACGCTTACGGTACGCAGCTTGAGTTTGATCTGGCTGACACCGAAGAAACCATCTTCGGTATCGGTATGGAACACAAGTTCTAAAGAAAAAAGCTCAGGCAGCATCGACTGCCTGAGTAGATGTTCCTCGACGCAAGTAACAGTTGCCCGCCTTTTGGCGGGCTTTTTTTTTGAGTTCATCGCGGATTAGAGTGAAAAATACGTTCTAGTCTTTTAACTGGATTGCCGCGAACCTCTCGCACTTTGCATGACGCTCAACGTCGAACGCCAAACGAGAAAACCACACAAACAGGAAAAAAACCTGCTCCAACGCCGCTGTAGGCGTTTCCTCTGGAGGGACGAACAATAATTCCCTGCCAACGGTTTTTCAGCGAGAGAAAGTCGAAGAGCGTGTCTTGATAAAGGCGTTAGGGGCCTTGGCGTTCAGGCGCCCAGTAGCCTCACGCTGGGTAAATGATGATTTCTTGGGACACTTGCAATTAAGTAGTGCGCTATTTATTATGGCGCTATGAGTGACGACGCTAAATCAGACAATTCACTGCTCGATCTGGATATGCAGGTCTGTTTTGCCCTGTATTCCGCCCAGTTGGCGATGAACAAGGTCTACCGCAAGCTGCTGAAGACGCTTGGGCTGACGTACCCCCAATACTTGGTGATGATGGTGCTGTGGGAGAAAGATGGTCAGTCCGTGTCGGAAATCGGCGATCGCCTGTATCTGGATTCCGCCACGCTGACACCCCTGTTGAAGCGTCTGGAGAGCGCCGAGTTGGTGAAGCGTGCTCGCTCCCGGGCGGATGAAAGGCAAGTGGAGATACGTCTGACCGAGCAGGGCAAAAAACTGCGGAAATCGGCCGAGGCCGTTCCTGAAGCCGTACTCTGCTCTACCCAGTGTGAGCCTGACCAATTGCTGCAGTTGCGCAATGACTTGCATTCATTGCGTCGCCGCCTGGCGAGTAGCGACCTGAGCTAGGTTGGCAAAATTCATTAGGTAATATTTTTGGTATTTTTTTTACCGACAAATAAGTAGTGCACTATTTAATAGTGCAATTTAAGTGAAAGGAGAATGATGATGAGCTTGGAAAAAGTATTGTACGAAGCGACAGCCACAGCGACCGGCGGTCGAGATGGCAAGGCCAACAGTGATGATGGCCAGTTGAGTGTGAAGCTTGCCACCCCGAAGGCGTTGGGCGGTTCAGGCGGTGAAGGCACAAACCCGGAGCAGTTGTTTGCGGCGGGCTATTCCGCCTGTTTTCTCGGCGCCTTAAAGCTGGTTGCCGGGAAGGCCAAGGTCGAATTGCCGGAGGAGACGGCGATTACCGGGCAGGTCGGCATTGGCCCGCTGGGTGGCGGCTTCGGCATTCAAGCGACACTCAATGTCCATATTCCGGGCCTGGAAAAAAGCGAAGCGCAGACCCTGGTGGAAAATGCACATCAGGTTTGCCCGTACTCCAATGCCACTCGCGGTAACATTGATGTGGAGCTGGTGGTGACGGTCTAGGACGCCTCTGAAAGCGCCTGCTTGCGTAGGTGTTTTCAATAAAGCGTAAAAGAAGCAGCCTGAGGGCTGCTTTTTTGTGCTCGCTTCGTTTTACTGGTGTGAAAAGCGGTGGAACCGGGCTTCTGCCGTTGAGTCTGATGATAAAGCCCAACTTGAGGACACGCCCATGATGACCAGAACCCATGCTCTCTTTTCTTCATTGTTGCTTGGGGCTGCTTTGGCCCTTGCCGGTTGTGATCAGCCAGAATCGGATGCGCAAGGTTTGCCGGATGATCGGGCGAAACAGGAAAACGCCCAACAGCGAGTGCTCGCCGGGAAGGTCATGTATCGCGAGCGGATGGCAATGCCACCGCAAGCAACAGTGATGGTCACGTTGGCAGATGTATCCCGAATGGATGCTCCGGCCAGAATGATCGCTGAACAGCAGATTGATAACCCGGGCAATGTGCCGGTGCCTTTCGCATTGCGCTATGACAAGTCCTTTGCCGATAACGACCATCCGATGGCGTATGCAGTGCGTGCGGAGATTCGTGATGGTGATGGGCGTTTGCTCTGGACGACCACTCAGCGCCACACAGTGGAGCTTGGCGACAAGGAAGCGAACCGGAATATTACCGTGATGCTGGAGCGTGTAGCAGACAGTGCATCAGCCCAACCCGTCACCGATAAAGCACAAGCTAAAGCGGATGGGGCCAGTTTCTGGGCTACCGGTAACGAACCGGGTTGGCACTTGGCGGTTTACCCGGAGGAGCGGTTGGTCTTCGTGTGGGACTACGGCAATAGCAGCATGACGACCCCGAACCCGGGTGCCAAAACCGAGGGTGTGGAAACTATTTACATGGCTACCACGGAGACCGGTGCCCTGAAAGTGGAAATCAGTGAGCAGGACTGTGAAGACGTGATGAGTGGTGAAGCCTTTCCTTATCAAGTGAAAGTGACTCGCAACAGTACCTTGTACAGCGGTTGTGGCCAGGATCTGTAACACGGATATCTGCTAGCATTAGCACGGGTGGCCGGAAGGGGCCGCGTTCATAACGAAAAAAGGACGGCCGGAATGTTGAGTTATGTGGCCTTGGGCCTGCTGTTTTTTGTGGCGTTGGTACTGTTTTACGGCATCATCGCCATTCACGATATCCCTTACGACATTGCCAAAAGCCGTAACCATCCCCACCAGGATGCGATCCACGTGGCGGGCTGGGTCAGTCTTTTCACTTTGCATGTGATGTGGCCGTTTTTATGGATCTGGGCCACGCTCTATCGGCCTGAGCGAGGTTGGGGGTTTCAGCAGATAGAAAAAAATCAACGCACCGATGAAGCCCAGTTGGCTGCGCTACAGGAAAAACTGGACGCCCAGTCCGAGCGGTTAGCTCGGCTTGAGCAGGCACTGGCGCAGAAGACAGGCCAGAGCGGGGAGGGGACTCTCTGATGGAAACCTTATTGCTCCTTACCTACGCCGCTATCTGTATTTTTATCTTCAAGGTATTCAAGGTTCCGTTGAACAAGTGGACCGTTCCTACTGCGGTTCTGGGTGGCATTGTGTTGGTCGGTGGGTTGGTGTTGTTCATGAACTATAACCATCCGTTCACCGATAAAGTGCGCCAGGTATATGTGGTTACACCACTGGTGTCGGAAGTGCGCGCTCGCGTGCTGGATGTACCGGTAAAAGCGAACACGCGGGTGAAGAAAGGCGAGGCACTGGTGGTGCTGGACAGCACCCGGTTTGAAGCCCGCGTGGCTCAACTTGAGGCGCAATTGGCAGACATGGGCCAGCTGGCCCAGGGCAATGTGGCGGCGGTGGCGGAGGCGCGGGCGAAAGTCAGCCAGGCCACGGCCGAGCGCGATCAGGCCGTCCGTACTCTGCGGCGCTACGAGGGCGCGGCCTCCGCATTCAGCAAGCAACAGATCGATACCCAACGTGAACGTGTCGTTGCCACCAATGCCGATCTTGATGCGACGAAAGCGGCGCTGGCCAAGGCTGAGACAGAACTGAGCGGTGAAGTGGATGGTGATGATCCCTCTGTGGCTGCGGTTAAAGCGCAGCTTGAAGAGGCCAGATTCAATCTGGAAAACACTATCATTAGGGCGCCGACCGATGGTTTTGTCACGCAATTGGCCGTATTGCCGGGGATGATGGCGGTGCCTTTGCCCCTGAAACCTCTGGCCAACTTCGTTAGTGATCAAGAGCGGCGTTTTGTGGCGGCGTTTCGCCAGCAGTCGTTGTTGCGGCTGCAACCGGGCTCTGAAGCGGAGCTGACCTTCACATCTTTGCCGGGCCAGGTCTTTAGCGCGAAACTGGTTGAGGTGTTGCCGACCATCGCCGAATCGCAACTGGCTGCAGGACAGCAGTTGGTTGGTGGGGAAGCGTTTCAGCGCATGGATAACGAGACCCTGACAATGATCGAGATTGAGAAGAACGAGGCTGTTGAAGCGTTGCCGTTGGGGGTAAGTGCTCAGGCGGCGGTGTACTCAGAGCACTTCCACCACGTGGCGATCATGCGGCAGATCTTGTTGAGAATGATGAGCTGGCAGCATTATCTTTATCTGGATCACTGATACTTGTCGTTATGATCCTCTGCTGTTGCAGTGCGGGCGGCCTTTGGGCCGCCCGTTTTCGTTGCGGGGGCGAGTAAATGGTAGATAAACCGGCCCACGCCTAGCCAGAGCAGCAGGTTGAGGATAAGAAAGAAAACGCTGCCATCGTTGTAGAGCGCGTGGGTGAGCGGCCCGAACACAATGCCGCTGACCAGCAAGGCCATGAAAATGGCTAGCTGCCGGCGTCGGCGCAGGCTGTCGAGGGACGTTTGGGGGCGCATGGGCATGGTAATGAGCGGTTCGGTCACAGGGGGAATTACCTTACCATACCGTCCTGTGTTCTATCTGTCCCGGAGGCTGCCCATCGACGGTTACCCAGTTCCTGCATCGCCGATTGATCGCGAAATCGTCATCAATAAAAGCCGTTTTATTACCTGGCTGAGACCGGTTACTCACCGTGAAGACGCCATGGCGATTGTTGACGAGGCCCGTCAGCGTTACCCGGATGCTTCCCATCATTGTTATGCCTATTTGCTGGGCAATCCCGCCTCCGCACAGGCCGCAATGAATGACGATGGTGAGCCTTCCGGTACGGCGGGAAAGCCCATTTTTAATGTCATCCAGCACAAAGGCATGAGCGATGTGCTGGTGGTAGTGATCCGATATTTCGGTGGCGTAAAGTTGGGAGCGGGTGGCCTGGTGCGAGCCTATGCGGCAGCGGCGGAATCTGTGTTGTCGGCGGTGGAACCGGTGGAGCATGCTCCGCAGACATCCGTGCAGCTCGATGTGCCGTTTGCATTGGAGCAGCGCATTCGGCTTTGGGCAGGGCAAAACGCTGCGCAGGTCGAAGAGGTGATATACGGGCAGCAGGTACGCATGACGGTGCTTTGTCTGGCAGCGGATCGTGAAGACCTGCTTGCGTTGTGCGCTGCAGAACAGATAACCGTGATCAGCTCATGATACTGACTACTTTGTCGGTTGTTATGTCGTAATCCGCCCTTTTCCTTGCCGGCCTGACCCGGCAGGCTGGAAAGAAAAGGAGCCTTGTTATGAGTGATAAACCTGTCATTGATCCAAACCCTAAAAAATTGCCGGAAATCTTTGCGTCTCTTCCGGCAGATACGCCCATTGTGATGCTCAACCTGCTGCGTTTTAAGGACACGGCTGTCTACAAGGATGGCGAGGCGGATTACAGTGGCCGCGAGGCTTATCAGAAATATTCCGACGTGGCTTTTGGCAAGGTGCGTGGTGTGGGCGGTGAGATGGTGTGGAAGGGCAAGGCACTGGCGGGGGTGATCGCGCCAGAGGGTGAGCAGTGGGATGATGTGTTACTGGTTCGCTACCCCTCCAAAGACGCCTTTGCCGCCATGTTGGCGGACCCGGAATACAAGGAAGCAACTCGACATCGCACTGCCGCCCTGCGGGAAGCCCGGTTGGTGGCCATGCAGGAAAGCTGACGTTCCGTTATTCCGTGATGAATAGATAACGAAAAACGCGGGTCGAGTGGCCCGGTTGGACAGGGGAGGCCCTGAGCGTTAGTAGTAGTCTCACTGTTTCGTTATTCACTATTCAATGGTGTTGTCATGTCCAACCAACCTGTAGGCATTCCCATTCCCGGCGGCCATACCATGCGTGCCCGCTGGCTGCGCCCTGACAACCCTCACCCGCACAAGGCGGCGGTGATCGCCATCCACGATATCTTCGGTTATACCGATGATATTGAACGCATTGCCCAACGCCTGGCGGATAATGGTTATCCGGTGTTGGTCCCGGATCTTTATGATCTGCCTGGCAGCAAGGCGTTGTGTGTGGTCAAGACCCTGAAAGCCCATGAGACAGGCAAAGGCCCAGCCTTTGCCCAGCTGGAAGCTTGCCGTGAATGGTTGCTGGCCCAAAGCGAAGAGCCAGTGTCTCAGGTGGGGGTAATGGGGTTTTGCATGGGGGGGCGATTCGCGGTGCTGTATGCCAGCCAGGCGCCTGTGCAAGTCGTCGCGCCCTTTTACGGCGGTATGCCCAAAAAGGCCGAGACGTTGCGTGGCATTTGCCCTGCTGTGGGTGGCTGGGGCAAGCAGGACATGCTTTACGGTGATCACGGTGAGCGATTGGCTAGCCATATGGAGGCGCTCGGTGTTCCCCACGATATCCGTAGCTATGACGACGTAGGCCATTCCTTCATGAACGACCACCAGACCTTTACGTTTAAGAAGCTGGGTCCCTTGCCGCCGCTACGATCAAAATTCGACGCAGGCGCCTCAGAGGACAGCTGGCAACGTGTGCTGGCGTTCTTCGAGAAAGTCTTCAGCGGTGAGCTGAGTGCTGCGCCTGAGGGATGATGCCTGACGCCAAAAGCCGCTCAAGTTGCCCTGCCGGTTTTGTTTAGTCGGCCGTCAGGCATTCGGTATCAGGCAACTTCGCCTCCCTGTCCCTCAATACCGCGATGAGCCTTACTTATCGCAGGCGCCGAGCCATTTGGCTTCGCTGTGGGTAGTCATGGACTGCTTGTTGCCGGTGACCGTGATACTGGTGCTGTAGTGTTTGGCATTATGCAGCACCATTTCACCGCGGATTTTGGTGGGGCTGTTGCTGCCGGGCATTTTGCAGCTGGTGCTCCAGTGCAGAGTCTTGCCGCTACGGGTCACTTCGCCGGCCCCACAGCCTTCCTGTTTCCACGTGTCGCGCATGGCCATTTCCGGATCGGCCGCCTGGGATTGTGTCAGGCATTCCTTACGGACCTGATTGCGCATGGCGTCGGGTACTGCAGGTGAATTCAGTTTGGCGGTGATCTCCCAGAGGCCGGGGGTGAGTTCATTGGCCTGGGTTGCCAGGGAGGCAAGGCTCAGAGGGAGGGCAGTCAGCAAGCACAGGCCAAATCGGGTAACAGTATTCATAACGATTCCCTTCGCGAGTACAGGTTAAGGCTGATTCCCGAGCTCGGGCCAGTACCGGTTCAGGCGGGGCGCTGGCTAAGAGGGAATTCGCACAGATCCGCGATCAGGCAATCACCGCATTTGGGCTTGCGGGCCATGCAGACATAGCGGCCATGCAGAATCAGCCAATGATGAGCATCGCGCAGAAATTCCTCTGGCACCAGCCGAACCAGTCGTTTTTCGACCTCCAGTACGTTTTTGCCCGGGGCAATACGGGTGCGGTTGGATACCCGAAAGATGTGGGTATCCACTGCCATGGTGGGGTAGCCGTAAGCGGTGTTAAGCACCACATTGGCGGTTTTTCGCCCCACGCCGGGTAGCGCTTCCAGCTTCTCACGGGTGCGAGGGACGCGGCTTTCATGTTGTTCGATCAAAATACGACATAGCTGAATGATGTTTTCGGCCTTGGAGTTAAACAGACCGATGGTCTTGATGTACTCTTTAAGCCCGTCGACACCCAGCGAGAAGATAGCTTCCGGGGTATTGGCCACCGGATACAGGCGTGCTGTGGCTTTATTGACGCCAACATCGGTGGCTTGTGCAGATAGCACCACGGCAACCAGCAGTTCAAAGTCCGACTGGTACTCCAGTTCAGTGGTCGGGTGCGGGTTCTGGGCACGCAGGCGGGAAAAAATTTCGGTACGTTTTTCGCGATTCATAGCATCTTCCTGTGTTCGCGAGGCAGTATAGCGGATGAAGCGCCGAGTGTGAGGGGAGGCTCCCTCGATGCTGCGGCTTGTCAGGCCCTCATAGAGGGGCCAAAGAAGGAGAGTTAGATGCAGTTTTCCGCCATGGAAACCCTGATGATTGCCCTGCTGGTACTGGGCACAGGTCAGTGGCTGGTGCACCGGATTTCCATCCTTTCCCGGCTGAATATGCCGGAGCCCGTGGTGGGTGGCTTGCTGGCCACCATCATCGTAACGGGGCTTCAAATCGGTGGTGTTTCCCTGACATTCGATGAAAGCATGAAAGTGCCCTCCATGCTGTTTTTCTTCGGGGCCGTCGGGTTGGCCGCCGATTTCCGCCTTCTCAAGCAGGGAGGCTGGGCCATGCTGCTGTTTGCGGTGCTGGTGATTGTGCTGGTCGCCTTGCAGGACCTGGCCGGGGTTGGCATGGCCAAGTTAATGGGGCTTGAACCCTACTATGGGCTGATTGGCGGTTCGGTCACCATGACCGGTGGCCATGGAACCGGCGCGGCTTGGGCCAGTGTATTCGAGAAAGATTTTGGGCTCACCGGTGTGTCTGAGCTGGCAGCGGCGTCGGCCACATTTGGCTTGGTATTCGGGGCCTTGCTGGGCGGCCCGCTGGCCATGTTCCTGATTCGTCGCTACCGCATTGCCGCGCCGGCCCATGGGGCAGCCGAAGATGACGCGGCCTACGACAAGGCTGAACGGCCACACCCCATTTCAGCGGGCAGCGTGATCCGCATTCTCATGCTGCTTTCGGTGGGCGTGGTGGTCGGTAAGGTGGCAGCGGAAGAGTTCGCTTCCGTGTTCCGCCTGCCGACGTTCGTATGGGTGTTGTTCGTCTGTATCCTGTTGGGCAATACCGCACGCCGCTTGTGGCGCGTTAACGATGCAACCATTGATGTGGTGGGTAATACCGCACTGGGCATTTTCCTGGCCATTACCCTGATGAGTTTGCAGTTGCTGCAGTTGGTGGATCTGGCACTGCCTATGCTGGCGATGCTGATCGGGCAAGTGCTGTTGGCGCTCACGTTTATCACCTTCGTGACTTTCCGCCTGATGGGGCGCAACTATGATTCGGCGGTGTTGTGTGCCGGTCATTGCGGCTTTGCCATGGGCGCGACGCCAACCGCTGTGGCGAATATTCAGGCGGTGACGCAACACCATGGCCCGTCGCCGTTGGCGTTTATTATTGTGCCGGTTGTGGGGGGCTTTATCGTGGATATTGCCAATGCCACGATTATTCAGACGTTTGTGTCAGTGTTGTCTGGCTGATCGCCAGCAGACTGGCTCTTGTGGCGTGCCGATAAGGCACAAAAAAGCCCGCGGTTGCGGGCTTTTTTGTGCGCGGATGAGGGTTACTGAGTTACCACGTCACCGTCTTCGATGCGCAGGCGGTCGCCGGGTTTTTTGTCCATGCGAATGGTTTCTTCACTGTCATTGAAGGTGTAGGTCACGTCGTAGCCTTCAGTGCGGCTTTTGTCTTCCATCACCGTGTTACAACGCTGTTCCGTCGTGGTGTAGGTGTTTTTTTCCTGCATGCCTTTCTGGATCTGGTTACCGGCGACACCGCCGGCAATCGCGCCACCCGCAGTTGCGGCATCCTTGCCGCTACCGCCACCAAACTGATGGCCAACGACGCCACCGATAACCGCACCGACTACGCTGCCGGTAACCCGGTGTTGGTCCTTGACGGGTTTCTTGCGCTCAACATTAACCTGCTGACAAACCTCGCGCGGTTCCTGCCAGGTTTTCACAATGGGTTCCACGTCTACCACTTTGGCATAGCCTGATTTTTGTGGGGTTACTGCCTGATAGGCACCATATCCCACGCCTGCGACGGCCACGGCACCCACAATACTCAGGGCGGCAATTGCTGCGCTTTTCATGGCTCACTCCTTTTTCCGTTATTTGCCAGTTAGAGCCAGTCTGACATGGAGAGTTCGTCTTGAGACGGAGAACAATTGCAAAAGAGTGTGAAGGTAAAAGGCAGGTAAAAAATCACCGCAGCGTTATGCTATTGTCCGCCTGTGCAGCGGTTTGCAGTGCCAGGATCGGGAACAATTCTGGCGTACTGGTTAGTACTCTTATTGGGTATTTTATCGCCGGGATTCATGATTATTCACCGTCACAAAGGTGCATACGGGGGGACGTATGGAAAAGAGTGTGGGGGCAAAAGCCACTGACGCTGCGCAACTGGATGCGCAGTTACAGGCAGAATATTTCCACCTCACCAGCTTGATTGATTCGTTTGATCAGAAGTCGCTGACCATCAAGGCCTGGAGTGTGACCCTGGCTGGAATTCTGGCGGGGTCAGGGGCGTTTTTTGACCGCCCGGCACTGCTGTGGGTTGGGGTAGTGGGAAGCTTGCTGTTCTGGTTGGTGGAAGGGCACTGGAAGGCATTTCAGTCTGCCCATTATGCGCGTATCGAAAAAATCGAGGCGCATTTTCGTGGCGAGGTTGACGAAATAGCCCCCTTCCAGAGCGCCGATAGCTGGGAACGCAGCCGCCGCGCCGGTGGCATGAAAGAACTGCTGCGCATCCTGCGCTGGCGGCACGTGTTTCTGCCGCACGGGCTGGTGGCGGTGGCGTTATTGGTAGCAGCGTTGGTGCTGTAGGAGCGGCGCTTGAGCCGCGAAAACGGTGGCCGTAGGAGCGGGATAACGTAGTTTCGAGGCACGAGTTTCGAGTCCCGAAAACCTGGAATTTCCGCTCTATGAGGTTTTGCTTTTCGAGCCTCGCTTCCCGTCACTCGCAACGGCTGTTATCGGGCCGCCAACGAAGCTCCTACGCGTGTTAAAAGGTACGCTTAACTCACTTTACCGGTGGTACGTACCCGGCGGCTGACTTTGGGTTCGTCGCTGGCTTTACGTTTTTGGGCTTCTTTCAGGTGTTTGTCGATCACGTTCTTGCCGGCGATGATCAGGCCCAGGCCCAGGAAGGCCCCGGGAGGCAGGACGGCCAGCAGGAAACCACCGTAGTTGTCGATGACAGTGAGTTCCCAGTTGGCCGCCATGGGCCCGAACAGCAGCTGCATGTTGGTGAACAGGGTGCCCTGGCCAACCAGTTCACGCATGCCGCCCAGAATCAGCAGGATTACCAGGAAGCCCAGGCCCATCATGAAACCGTCCACCATGGAGGGCAGGATGGCATTCTTGCTGGCAAAGGCATCGGCGCGGCCGAGCACGGCGCAGTTGGTCACGATCAGCGGAATGAAGATGCCGAGGATTTCGTACAGCTCGAACGTGTAGGCCTGCATCAGCATTTCGATCACCGTGACCATGGCGGCGATAATCATCACAAAGGCGGGTAGACGCACCGCATCAGTGACGTAATTTCGAATCAGCGAGACACAGGCGTTGGAGCCCATCAGCACCACTAGTGTTGCCAAGCCCAGGCCCATGGCATTCACCACGGAACCGGTGACCGCAAGCAATGGACACAGGCCAAGAATCTGCACGGTGGCAGGGTTGTTATTCCACAAGCCATCCATGCTGATTTTTTTGTAGTTCACATCACTCATCACAGGTCTCCACCGGGGTGGTGTCCGCAGGGGCACTGAAGAGATTGTTTTGGTTGGCCGCAAAATACTGCAACGCACGGTGCACTGCACCGACCACCGCCCGAGGGGTAATGGTGGCGCCGGTAAAGCTGTCGAAGTCGCCGCCATCTTTTTTCACGGCCCAGCCCCCTGGGCCGGGGTTATCCAGAGAATGGCCGTTGAAACCCAGAATCCAGTCGGATTTCCTGGTTTCGATGCTGTCGCCCAGACCCGGGGTTTCATTGTGTGGCGGCACCACACGTACGCCCTGGACCTGCCCTTGCGTATCCACGCCAACAATCAAGGCAATGGCGCCACCGTAACCGTCTGGCGCGGTGGCTTCCAGTACGGCGCCGTTGTCCTCGCCATTGAGGCGGGCCCGATAGAGGTGGTGCTCGTTGCGGCCCAGCAGCGGGTCGCTCACGGTGATGCGGTCGGTGAGCAAATCGTTGTCGTGCTGGTCGTGAGGCATGACCTGGTTCAGCGATGTCATCAGTGCTTGTTGTTTATTGCAACGGACCTGATCCAGCGTGGCTTCGTTGGTAATGGCCAGGGTGGCGGCGGTACCGATGGCAAACAGCCCGAGGATGACCGCGTTCTTGGTGATGGCATGGCGCATCATCAGCTGACCCCTCGATTGGATGACTTGTGCCCGTAGGTTCGCGGCTGGGTGTAGTAATCAATAAAGGGCGCAGACAAGTTCAACAGCAATACCGAAAACGCCACCGCGTCCGGGTAGCCGCCAAAGCTGCGAATCACCCAGATCAGCACGCCGATCAGCAGTGCATAGATCAGGCGGCCCGTGCGGCTGGTGGCGGCGCTGACCGGGTCGGTGGCGATAAAGAACGCGCCCAGCATGGCGCCGCCGGAAAACATCTGGAAGAGGGGATCCGCAAAGCGCACCGGATCAATCAGCCAGGCCAGCAGGGCAGGCAGGCCCAGGCCGGCGAGAAAGCCGACGGGAATGTGCCAGGTGATGATCTTGCGGCTGATCAGATACAGCCCGCCCAGCAGAAACGCCAGATTGACCCATTCCCAGCCCAGCCCGGCAAACTGGCCATGCAGAATGCCCTGGTTAGCCAGCGCGTTTGCGGTGTCAGTGGCAGAACTCTGGACCGTGCGGAACGTGTCCAGGGGAGTGGCGCCGCTAAGGCCATCCACCGGAAGCTGTCCGGTTAACAGCTGCCAGCTTTGCACAAACGATAGTGGCTCACCGGGCGCCAGCCACTGGGTCATGGCCACCGGGAAGGAAATCAGCAGCAGCACATAACCGACCATGGCCGGGTTGAAGGGGTTCATGCCCAGCCCGCCATAGAGTTGCTTGGCCACGATGATGGCAAAGCTCACGCCGATCAGGGTCAGCCACCAGGGGGCGGTGGGCGGCAGGGCGAGCCCGAGCAAAACGGCGGTGACCACGGCGCTGTAGTCTTTCAGGTAGAAGGCGATGTTGCGCCCTCGGGCTTTCAGGAACAGTGCCTCGCTGACCAGCGCAACGATGACCGCCCACAGCACATTGATCACCGAACCCCAGCCGAACTGCCAGGTGAGGACGGCAAGGCCAGGCAGGGTGGCGTAGATCACCTGGCGCATGAAGGCACCGGTGTTGTTTTTCACCGTGGCATGGGGTGAGGTGGACGTAATCAGGCTCATGCCGGTTCAGCCTTTGCCGTTCTGACGGCGGAGAATTTTCGACCTAGCGCTTTTCCCCGTGAAGCCTGTTGCGTGATGGCGTGCCAGCGTTGTGTCATTCTGCCAATCCTTGTTCTTCTACCGCCTGCTTGAGCGCCTTGCGGGCAATCTGGGTTTCGCTTTCCAGGGCCTGGAGTTCCGAGCTAAGGGCTTCCAGAGTGTCTTCTGATGCGCTGCTGCGTTGCTGTTCCAGTTCCTGCTGCTTATCGGCCAGGGCGCTTTCTGCACGCGCAGCTTCCAGCTTCAGGGTTTTCAAATCCTTGCCGGTATGGGCGCGGATATCCGCCTTGGCTTCTTCGACGAGCGCGTCCAGCGCATCGCGGGCGTTGTCCGCCTTGGCCTTGAGCTTGTCGATCTTGCCTTGCATAGCCTGAAGTTCGTCGGCGCTGGCGGTTTCATTACGCTCGGCGCGCTCGTAGGCAGCGTGGGCTTCCTTGTATTGTTTGTGCGCCATGTTATAGGCGGTTTTCAGGCCCTTCAGTCGTTTCTGGCGCTTGGCTGCCTGCTCTGGATCCACCTCGGCCAATGATTGCGGTGCCTGTTCTTCCGGCACGGCGGGGCTATCCGTGGCGGCGGTTGTTGCCGGCGACGCTTTCGGCGTGGGCGGTGCTGCGGCCTTGGCATCGCGCAGCTCTGCCTTTAGCTGATCCGCGATGGCTTTCAGCCTGCCGGCTTCGCTGTGCAGGTCTGCCGCGTTGCCGGCGCCGTCTTCGTCGGCTTGCTTGGCCGCTTTTACCGCCGCCTTGTAGGCCAGTGAGGCATCACCAACTTGCTTCTTCAACGCGGCTACCGGATCCGGTTGTTCGGCCGCCGCTGCGGTAGAGGCTGTGGGTGCGACAGGAGCAGGGGATGCCGGTGCGTTGGCCTTGGCGTCACGCAGATCGGCTTTCAATTGATCCGTTACTGCTTTCAGGCGATCCGCTTCGGCACGCAGGTCCGCCGCATTATCAGCGCCGTCTTCGTCTGCTTGCTTGGCGGTTTTGACGGCGGCCTTGTAGGCGGAGGAGGCGTCACCGACCTGTTTCTTCAACTCGGCTACCGGATCCGCCTGAGCGACGGTCGCGGCAGAGGCGGGGGCATTGGTCTTGGCCTCGCGCAGTTCCGCCTTGAGTGCATCGGCGGCGGCTTTTAGTTGGTCTGCTTCGGCTTTCAACTCAGCCACATTGTCAGCGCCTTCCGCTTCGGCGGCCTTGGCCACTTTCACTGCCGCCTTATAAGCGCTGGAGGCATCACCGACCTGCTTCTTGAGCTTGGCCACCGTATCTTCTGCGGGAGCTGCCGCAACGGGGGCGCCGTCTTTGGCATCACGCACAGCCGCTTTGGCCTTGTCTGCCACGGCTTTAAGGCGGTCCGCCTCGGCTTTCAGCTCAGCCAGGTTGTCGGCGCCTTCCGCCTCAGCAGCCTTGGCCGCTTTCACCGCCGCTTTGTAGGCTTTGGAAGCGTCCAGTGAAGCTTGCTTCAGCGCGGCCACATCCACGGTGCTGGCCGCTGCCGGGCCGGCTTCTTTCTTCTTGCGGTTGGCTTCCAGGCGCGCCTGCCGGCGGGCTTCTTTTTCCGCCTGCTCCTGTTCAATGCGTGCCTGGCGCGCTTCGAAGCGCTGGCGGGCCTTGTCGGCTTTTACCTGATCCGCCGCCTGCTGACGGACTTCGGCCTTGGCATAGCGATAGTACTGCACCAACGGGATATGGCTGGGGCAGACATAGGCGCAGGCACCGCATTCGATGCAGTCCATGAGATTGTGATGCTGCGCTTTTTCCAGGTCGTCATTTTTGGCGTGCCAGTACAGTTGCTGGGGCAGCAGGTTGGCCGGGCACACTTCCGCGCAGGAGCCACAGCGAATGCAGGGCTGTTCCGGTGGCGGTTCCGGTAGCTCTTCCGGGCTGGCGGCGATGATGCAGTTGGTGGTTTTCACCACGGGCACGCCCGGGTTGTGCAGGGTGAAGCCCATCATTGGCCCACCCATGACCAGCCGGCCGATGTCCAGCCCCGCCAGATTGCCGTGTGCCAGTAAGTCGTGCACCGGGGTGCCCAGCAGCACCTCGTAGTTACCGGGCTGGCTGACGCCGTCGCCGGTGAGGGTGGTGACCCGGGAAATCAATGGTTCGCCATCACATACGGCCCGCTTGATGGCATAGGCGGTGCCCACGTTCTGGCAGACCACACCGACTTGGGCGGGCAATTGACCACTGGCGACTTCCTTGCCGGTGAGCAACTGAATCAGCTGCTTCTCGCCGCCGGAGGGGTATTTGGTGGGCACTACGCGCACTTCGATATCGCAGCCCTTGCAGGCCCGCTTGATCGCGGAAATGGCCTCGGGCTTGTTGTCTTCGATGCCGATTAAGGTGCGACGGGGGTTGAGCAAGTACTGAAGAATATGGATGCCGGTGATGATTTGCTCGGCGCGTTCGCGCATCAGGCGATCGTCGGCGGTGATGTAGGGTTCGCACTCCACCGCATTGATGATTAGCTGCTCGACGCGCTGATGGTCGCCAAGGTTTACCTTGATGCTGGTAGGAAAGCCTGCGCCGCCCATACCGGCAATGCCGGCGTGGCGAATCAAATCGACCAGTTCAGCCGGGCTTTTTTCGGTGTAGTCGATGGTGCCCTGATGCTCAATCCACTGATCTTCGCCATCGGTGTCGATGACGATACAGACCGCATCCATGCCTGAGGGGTGTTGAATGGGGCGCGGACCAATGGCGCTGACCGTACCGGAGGTTGGCGCATGGATCGCGGCGCTTACGGCACCGATGGGCTCGGCAATCATCTGCCCTTTGAGAACCTTGTCACCGGGTGCCACCAGCGGTTTGGCCGGTGCGCCGATGTGCATGTTCAGCGGTAATATCAGCTGTTGCGGTAGCGGGCCGGCGGTGATGGGCGTGCCGTTGGACAGGTGCTTCATTTCCGGCGGGTGGATGCCGCCATGGAAGTCATGAATGGACGCAGGACGCCGAATGCCCGATGCCAGACGCGCAAAAACAGAGCGCGTTTTTCGGGTTTTGTTTGTTTGCGCTTGGCTCATGGCAACAATCTCCGGCCATGCAGGGGCAAATCAGAGTGGCACGGCACAAGCGTCATGCGTTCGGCGTCCTGCGTCTGGCGTCTCATAAATTCACCACCTCAATGCGGCTGTCCGGGCGCTCACCAATCCCGGCCGGGCGCTGCCAGCCCCAGGTTTGCAAGGTCGGCTTCACTTCCAGCATATCGATACAGTCCACCGGACAGGGTTCCACACAGAGGTCGCAGCCGGTGCATTCATCAACAATGACGGTGTGCATCAACTTGGCGGCGCCGACGATGGCATCCACCGGGCAGGCCTGGATGCATTTGGTGCAACCAATGCACTCGTCTTCGCGGATGTAGGCGACCTTGGCCACGTTGGCGTCTTCTGCGCCTTCATTATCCAGTGTCAGTTCTTCACGGCCGAGTAATTCGGACAGCGCCACCACGGTGTCCTGCCCGCCTGGTGGGCAGCGATTGTGTTCTTCGCCCTCGGCAATGGCTTCCGCATAGGGGCGGCAGCCCGGGTGGCCACACTGACCGCACTGGGTTTGCGGCAGCAGCGAATCAATCTGCTCGACGATCGGGTCGCCTTCTACCTTGAATTTTTCCGAAGCAAAGCCGAGCACGGCACCGAACACGGCCGCCAAAGCCAACAACGCTGCCACAGCGATTAACACAGCGGTCATGGGCGCACTCCATGTGCCGCTGGACGCCGAATGCCCGATGCCGGACGCGGGAAAACAGTGCGTAGCAGCACGGGGTTGGCGATTATCGTGAGGCACCGAGCCCCTGTCAGGCGTCGGGCATCAGGCGTCTTGCGTACATTCATAACTTGATCAACCCGGAAAAGCCCATGAATGCCAGTGACATGAGACCGGCGGTGATCAGGCCGATGCTGGGGCCGCGAAAGGCTTCGGGTACATCGGCCACGGCAATGCGTTCGCGCATGGCGGCAAACAGGATCAGCACCAGGGAAAAGCCCAGCGCGGCCCCGAAACCGTAGGTCAGAGAGGACATAAAGGTGGCATCTTCCTGGCGCACATTCAGCAGGGCCACGCCCAGCACTGCACAGTTGGAAGTGATCAGCGGCAAAAAGACCCCGAGCACCCGGTAGAGCAGCGGGCTGGCTTTTTTCACGAACATTTCGGTGAACTGCACGGCCACCGCAATCACCAGAATAAAGCTGATGGTGCGCAGGTATTCCAGCTCAAAGGGCACCAGAATGTAGGCCCAGGTCAGGTAGGCAAGCACCGAGGACAGCGTCAGCACGAAAGTAGTGGCCAAGGACATGCCCATGGCGGTTTCCACTTTATTGGACACCCCCATAAACGGACACAGCCCGAGGAACTGCACCAGCACGAAATTGTTTACCAGCACAGCGCTGATCAGAATCAGGACGTACTCAGTCATGTGATCGCAGGCTCGCTTGCCGAAAAAATAGGAGTAGACGCCATGTTTACATGTCATCAAGGGCGCATAGTATGAGGCAGCGCCTGTATACGCTCAAGAATGATAGCGAATAAGCTTAATAGACAAGGGAGTACAGGTCATTGGCCGTCTTTTGAACAGTTGAGCCGGCTTTTGCCACTATTTTGCGGTTGAAGGCGGGCAAACGGTTGCGGTGCGCCGGTCAATCCAGTATCCAAGACAGACGAAAAACCCCGTACCCGTAACCTGGCTGATTGGGAGAGACCCGTGCCCGCTTTACCCCGCGATTTTGACCGTGACGGTCTGCTCGAATACTCCGTGGTTTTCACCGACCGTTCCCTGAACCATATGTCACAGCGTTTCCAGCAAGTGATGCGGGATATCTCGTCGACCCTGAAGCAGGTCTATAACGCGCATTCCGTGGCGGTGGTGCCCGGTGGTGGCAGCTACGGCATGGAAGCGGTGGCGCGTCAGTTCGCTACCGATCAGTCCTGCCTCGTAATCCGTAACGGTTTTTTCAGCTTCCGCTGGAGCCAGATTTTCGAGATGGGCAAGATTCCGTCGAAGGAAACCGTCCTCAAGGCTTCCCCGGTCAATGACCAGCCGCAAGCCGCGTTCGCTCCGGCGCCCATTGAAGAGGTGGTCGCAACTATTAAGGCTGAAAAGCCGGCCATGGTGTTTGCGCCCCATGTGGAAACAGCCTCCGGCATCATTTTGCCCGATGACTACATCAAGCAAGTGGCGGAGGCAGTGCACAGTGTAGGTGGCTTGTTCGTGCTCGACTGTATCGCTTCCGGCACCATCTGGGTGGATATGCAGGATTGCGGCGTTGACGTGCTGATCAGCGCGCCACAAAAAGGCTGGAGTAGCTCGCCGTGTAGCGCACTGGTCATGCTCAGTGAGGCCGCAGAAAAGCGCCTGCACGAAACCACCAGCACCAGCTTCGCCTGCGACCTGCGCAAATGGCGCGACATCATGATTGCTTATGAAAACGGTGGCCACGCCTACCATGCCACCATGCCTACTGATGCGTTGACCGGTTTCCGCGACACCATGATGGAAACCGTGGAGCGCGGCCTGGAGACCGTTAAAGCCGAACAGTGGCAGCTGGGCAAGGCCGTACGCGCCCTGATGGCCGAGCACGGCTTTGCCAGCGTGGCCGCCCCGGGTTTTGAAGCCCCGGGTGTGGTGGTGTCCTACACCGGTGACGATGGCATCAAAAGCGGTGCTGCGTTTATCGCGCAAGGCCTGCAGACCGCCGGCGGTGTGCCGCTCATGTGCGACGAACCGGCGGACTTCAAGACCTTCCGCGTGGGCCTGTTCGGCCTGGACAAGCTCGGTGATGTGGATGCAGCGGTTGCCCGCCTCAAGACTGCGCTGGAACAGCTAGGCTAGAACCGTGAGTGGCCGGGCAGGGGCGCTGGCGTTTTCGCTTGCGTGCCTGCTGGCCTGGCCCGCAGCACAGGCGGAGGAAAACATGGAAGAGCCGCAATGCGTTGTGCTGCTACATGGCTTGGCCAGAACTGCCCATGCCATGAAGAAAATGGAAACCGCCCTGGATAAAACCGGTTATACGGTGGTGAACCAGGGTTACCCCTCGACAAAACACCCTATTCAAACCCTCGCGGCGGAGACCCTTCCCGCTGCGTTAGCGCAATGCCCCGACGGAGGCACCATCCATTTTGTTACCCACTCCATGGGCGGCATCCTGCTGCGCCAGTACCTCAGCGAACACACCATTCCCCGCCTTGGCCGAACCGTGATGCTCGGCCCGCCAAATCAGGGCAGCGAAGTGGTGGATCGTCTGGGTGCCTGGGCACCATTTCAATGGTTCAACGGTCCGGCCGGCAGCCAGATGGGCACCGGCGCGGACAGCGTTCCCACTCAGCTCGGTCCGGTGGATTTCCCTGTCGGCATCATCGCCGGCAATCAGACCATCAACTTCCTGCTCTCCACGCAATTACCCGGCCCGAACGATGGCAAGGTCACCGTGGAAAGGACCAAAGTCGAAGGGATGCAGGATCATCTGGTCCTGCCGGTGACGCATCCGTTCATGATGCGGAATAGGGACGTGATTGAGCAGGTGAAGGTGTTTTTGGCGCAAGGGCGCTTTAATTATCAAAGGTAGGAAAGCGGGTGCCTCACTAGCCTTGGGCCGTTTTCAACGGAACCTTTCTTTACGCTCTGTCTATGAACTTAGTTATGGCACTACAAGGTGCTGTTATAACAGGCGGTTTCCGTCGGGGATCATCGACAACAGTTACTAAGCTGGAAACGGTTGAGCTAGATAGAAACGGCTCATAGGGTTCTGGTTGCGCTACATTAAGGATGCTCAACTTGAAAAAGCCACTTCTGTATTTTGTTGGGCTTATAGGCTCAGGAATAACTTGCCTGTTATCAGGCATTTATTACGCTGTGACATGTCAGTGGGGGTGTGATTATTTGGCAGCTCCGGCTATCTATCCATATTTTTCGTTCTGGGTTTTTCTTGTTGTTTCATTCTGTTTTTTGGTCAGGCTCGTCATGCTTGTTTTATTCCGAGAATAAGATTCGAGAAACAAGACGCAGAAGATTCGGAAATCTATTGACTCAATAGGGGCGGGTCTCCGATTTTTCATCGGCTTCCCGCCTCATTGGAATGGCGGCGTAGAGCAATGCCCTATAGTTTTCTTTGGGTTTTCGGCAGGCGATAAACCTTGTCGGATTACGCTTTTCAGGCTCTCTGTGCTCTTGGATGAATTCGACCTACCTGAATGTGTGGGAATGTGGGGTTGCTGGCTCTGCTGCTGCGAATGAATCGCTGCCTTGTTGTGGTACAGTGGCCACAAAATCCCAACCCGGACTCCTCCTATGCTTGTCTACCTTCTGGTCGCCTGCGATCGCCTTGATGAAAAGCAGGAAAAGAAGCTCAAGCGGAACCTGACTGATTTGCAGGCCGCGTTGCAGGTGTATGCCGAAACAAATGAAGCTGCCACGCTGATGGATGACTGCGAGAGTGAGGATTGTGAGGACTGGGTGCTGGGCATTAGCCTGCCGGTGAAGAAAAAAATCCAGCTTAAAGATTCGGTGAATCTGTTTAATGATCTGGCCAAGCAATACCACATTGATTGTGAGGTGGGTTCCATTGAGGGCGATCAGCGGGATCCGGTGAGCTACTTTGGCAAGAGGGAAGGCATTGGGGATGCGTTTCTGATTGCGGAGTATTTGGGGGTATAGCGTACTTGTCGGATTACGCCTTTCAGGCTCTCTGTGCCCTTGGGTGAATTCGACCTACAAAAACTGTGCTTCGTAGGTCGGGTTAGGCGTAGCCGTAACCCGACACCAGCGCCGCCTTCAGGCGGCGTTTTCCTGTTTGCTTTCCTGTGTTGTCGGGGCGTACTGATTGGCGTCGGTGGTGTATTCCGCGTGGCCATAGTCCACCAGTAGTGCCTTGATTCTCTTCACCAATATCTTGTCCGCCGCTTTGTTGATCATCGGGATGTCTTGCAGTGTGCGATAGGCGATCAGCCGGGGTAGCACGAACAGGTTGCCCACGGTGAACAGGGCATAGTCTATCAGGTGCGGTTCCACGCCCATTTCTTTTGCTTTCGATTTGTCCTTGCGGCCCAGGAACGCCTGAGTAAAGAAGACTTTGGAGAAACTGCGCTCCACCCGGTTGTGCACTTTGCTGAGCAGCGTTTCGTCTTTGGGGCGATAGACCGACATGGTCGCGCGGGTGAGCTCGCCGCAGGTCTCGTCGTCATAGCCTTCGCGCAGTGTGCCTGAGTAGGTGAGCATGGTGTCGATAATGTCCGGCGCCTCGGCGGGCAGCAGCTCTTCGGGTAAGCCCAGCAGGAAGCATTCATAGCGTGACAACTCGACAATGGCTCGCTCGTTGGCGGTGAAGTGTTTGCGCCCTTTGCGCAGGGCCTTGAAGGCGGTGAGGTAGGCGGGCATGGTGCCGGCGGGCATCTGGTCTACCTGGGGAATGGGAATGCCGTAGACGGCCGGGTCCCAGGGGCCGCCTTTGTCGGTGGTGGCCCGCTTGATGATGTTGAAGCGCACCATGGAGTGCATCAGGCGCACCATGGCGGCGGCCTTGAAGCCGGGGCCGAAGCGTTCCAGTGCGCCGGGCAGGGTGGCGGTGGTGAAAAAGCTGGCGGTTTCGTTGATGCGCTGGTTCACCGAGTCATTTGCCAGGGTGCCGGTAATCGCCATGGGCAGGCCTGAGTACTTGTTCATGAAGGTGGCGACGAAGGCGCCACGAATTACGTAGGGGGCCAGGTTGACCATCTGGTTGCGGCTGAGGCGAGCCCCTTCACGCACCAGTTCCATGTCCACCCAGTCCGGTGTGGTTTCCATGGCCGTGATGAAATCGATCAGCTCCTGGGGCGCATTGTCCACGGCCTCCAGGCCTTCATCGCAGGCTTTCTTGAGCATGGTGATCAGATTGCGAAAGCCGTATTCCGGCATCAGCGCGGCATAGGCGTCGGAAACGGTATCGCCGAGCAGGGTGTAGGCCCGGGCCCGTTCCACTTTTTCCTTGTCGGCCAGAATGCCACCGCGGTATTTGCGGGAAAACTTTTCGGGCAGGGCACTGCGGGTGTGGATGTCGTCGGTAAAGCGTTCCGGTGTGACATCGAAATCGATATCGCCATACAGGGAGGGGATGCGGGTTTTCTGCGCCCGCACTTTTTCCCAGAGTACATCCAGTGACTGTGCCATCACTCACCTCTAAAACGGTATTTAATGTGTGTATACATTGGGTTTACTGCGTGCTGGTGACAATGGCAGGAAAGCACAATCGTGAGAACTTGCTGGTTTTTGGCCTGAATGGACAGAGGCGGATGCAGACAGGGGAAACACGGGGCAGGGCTTTGTTTTTCCAGGGGAAACGGTTGCCCGGTTGATGTTTATTATTGGCAGTGCCCCTCTTCCGATAGCGGGAGAGGGGCACTGGCGTGCGGGTGACGAGGCGGGTTATTCCTGCTCCGTCATCGCCTCTTTGTAGAGTGATTTGCGCGGCTCGGCGAAGACCTTACGCAACATGGGCTCGAAGTAATCCAGCGGCAGGATCTCTCCCTCCGGATCAAACGCGGGGGAATCATACTTGCTGACGAACTCCAGGGTCTGCCGATAGTGCGGGTGATCCTTGAAGTTCTCGCGCATGTCGCGATCCATGCCCAGGTAATGGAAGAAGTAGTAGCCCTGGAAGATGGCGTGGTGTTTCACCATCCAGTGGTTGGCATCGCTCACGAACGGTTCCAGCAATACGGCGGCCACGTCGGCGTGATTGAAGGTGCCGAGGGTGTCGCCGATGTCGTGCAGCAGCGCGCAGACCACGTATTCGTCGTCCTTGCCGTCACGGTGGGCCAGGGTGGCAGTTTGCAGGCAATGCTGGAACCGGTCGATCTTGAAGCCGCCGAAGTCGCCTTCCAACAGACGCAGGTGCGTCATGATGCGGTCAGACAGCCCCTTGCTGAAATCACCGAAGGACTTGGCAATGATCTGCCAGTCCTCGCCGGTGCCATCCTTCATATGCGTAAACTCGGCGCGCGCTGCGGTCATGTCATTCATGGTGCACTCCTTATTCCGCGTAGCCGGGATTGTTACGGTCCAGCTTGCGCAGCAGGCCGGGCCACGCCAGGTTGCCGCCCATGCCCTTGGTTACCTGCGATGCCTGTTGTTTGATGGTGTCGACGATGCCTGCGGGGATCGGGGTCAGCGGGCGGTTGCCGGAGAGGGCTTGCAGCTGGATTTCGCAGGCACGCTGCAAGATGAACATGCCCAGGAAGGTGTCAGCGATGGTGCTGCCCACAGTGAGCAGGCCATGGTTACGCAGAATCATAAAGTTTGCGTCGCCCAGATCGGCTTGCAGGCGCGCTTTTTCATCGTCGCGCAGGGCCACACCTTCGTAGTCGTGATAGGCCAGGCTGGCCAGCGGGAACAGGCTCTGCTGTGACAGTGCCAACAAGCCTTCCTGCTGGGCCGACACGGCCACACCGGCGGTGGTGTGGGTGTGCATGACACAGGCCGCATCGTCGCGCACGGCGTGGATGGCACTGTGGATGGTAAACCCGGCCGGGTTAATGTCGTAATCGCTGTCGTCCAGCTTGTTACCTTCCTGATCCACGCGGACCAGACTGGAGGCCGTGATTTCGTCGAACATCATCCCGTAGGGGTTGATCAGGAAATGGTGCTCGTCACCGGGGATACGGGCGGACAAGTGCGTAAAAATAAGATCATCCCAGCCGTGCAGGGCAATCAGCCGGTAGGCGGCGGCGAGATCCACGCGCAGTTGCCATTCTTCGGCGCTGACGCTGCCTTTCTTGGAGGGGATGGTAGCTGGGGTAATGGTGACCTGGCTGTTCATTGTAGCGCTCTCCCTTGTTGTGGGTCTTATGCGGGTCAGTGACCCTTATGAAGGTACTCTTTTTTAAACTCTCTTGAGTGTAGGCCCGGGGTTAGGGGGAAAACTGTCAACTGGTTTACAATTGCTTCATGACGGATGCGTACACGGTGCTGCGGCACTGTCCCTTACTGGCCGGATTTCCCGATGTTGCCCTGCATGAAGCGGCGCGGCACGCTCGGGTGCGCTCGTTTCAGGCCAACCAGCCGATTTATGAGAAGGGCGAGCCCCAATCGAACCTGTGTGTGATTGCCGAGGGCCTGGTGCGGATCAGTTCGGTGAATGCCCAGGGCCAGGAAGCCGTGCTGATTATTTTTGACAGGGGTACCTGGTTTGGCGATGCGGTGTTTTCCCCCGGTACCGGGCGGGTCTATGGCGCCACGGCTCATGAGGCGGCGGTGCTGGTGGAAGTGCCGGGTCCCTTTTTCCGTGACTTGCTGCAACGTTACCCGCAGAGCTACCCGGTGGTGCTGGATCTGATCAGCCAGCGGCTGTGGTCAGCTATTTCTATGATCGAAGAAGACGCGTTGCGGGGTACCCAGGCGCGGATAGGGCAGCGCTTGTTGTTTCTGTCGCAAATGCAACGGGGCGGCAAGCCGGAGGGCGGGCCGGTGACGGTGCGCCTGACCCGTGAACATATTGCCAATATGATGGGGATGACCCGCCAGGGCGTGCACCGGACGCTCAAGGCGTTTGAGGCGCAGGGCCTGATCACGCTGGGCTACGGGCGCATTACGGTTGAAGATGAGGCGGCGCTGCGGGAGCACCTGGCGACGCTGAATTGATGTTAATGGCAGGATGTCGGATTACCCCTTTCAGGCTCTCTGTGCCCTTGGGTGAATTCGACCTACCCGCATACGACTCGTAGGTCGTGTTAGGCCGCAGGCCGTAACCCGACATTCCTGCAGTGGTTTGATTTCAACAGACATAAAAAAACCGGCGCTAGCCGGTTTTTTTATGTCGCTAATTAGCGCACTTCCATGCCCGGTGTGGCGCCGCTATCCGGGCTGAGGATGTGGATATCATCCCCGCCGGGGCCGGCGGCCAGCACCATGCCTTCAGAGACACCGAACTTCATTTTCCGTGGCGCCAGGTTGGCCACCAATACCACCAGTTTGCCTTCCAGCTCTTCTGGTGCGTAGCGGGATTTGATACCAGCGAACACATTGCGCTCGCCCAGCTCGCCCACATCCAGTGTCAGTTGCAGCAGCTTGTCGGCGCCTGCCACGTGAGCCGCCTTGGCCACGCGTGCCACGCGCAGTTTCACCTTGAGGAAATCATCAATGCTGATGGTGTCGTCGCCTGCGTCCGCTTTTTTTGCGTCTGCTTTCTTGGGCTTGTCGGCAACCGGTGCGGGTGTGCTGTCCTTGGAATCCGCGAGCATGGATTCCACCTGCGCCATGTCGATACGGTTGAGCAGGGGTTTGAACTTGGCGATTTCATGGCCTAACAGCAACTGGTCCGCGTCTGCCCAGGTAAGCGGTTCCACCTGCATGAAAGCTTCAGCACGCTCGGCCAAAGCCGGCAAAACCGGTTTCAGGTAGATCACCAGCAGGCGGAAGACGTTGATGGCGGTGCTGCAGATGGCCAGCACTTCCTGCTCTTTGCCGTCTTCCTTGGCCAGGCTCCAGGGCGCCTTGTCGGCGATGTAGCCATTGGCGTGGTCAGCCAGTGCCATGATTTCACGCATGGCCTTGCCGAATTCCCGCTTCTCGTAGAAATCCGCAATGCGTGGGCCCGCTTCCTGGACTTCGCGCACCAGCATCATGTTGTCCAGATCGGTACTGAGTGTACCGCCGAACTTTTTCACGAAGTTGCCGGTGCGGCTGGCGATGTTGACCAGCTTGCCGACCAGATCCGAATTCACCCGTTGAGCGAAGTCTTCCAGATTCAGGTCGAAATCATCCACACGACTGGAGAGCTTGGCGGCAAAATAGTAGCGCAGATACTCCGGGCTCAGGTGGTCCAGATAGGTACGGGCCTTGATGAAGGTGCCGCGGGACTTGGACATCTTGGCGCCGTTCACGGTGACAAAGCCGTGGCTGTAGATGGCGGTGGGTTTGCGCAACCCGGCGCCGTCCAGCATGGCGGGCCAGAACAGACCGTGGAAGTTGATGATGTCCTTGCCGATGAAATGGTACAGCTCGGCGGTGGAATCCTTGCCCCAGTAATCGTCGAAGCTCAGGCCTTCGCGGTCACAGTAGTTCTGGAAGCTGGCCATGTAGCCGATGGGGGCATCCAGCCACACGTAGAAATATTTGCCCGGGTAGCCGGGGATCTCGAAGCCGAAGTAGGGGGCTTCGCGGGAGATATCCCAGGGCTGCAGGTCTTCGATCCATTCCTGCAGCTTGTTGGCCACCTGCTCCTGCAGGGCGCCGGAACGGGTCCACTCGCGCAGCAGAGGTTCGAACTTGGGCAGGTCGAAGAATAGCTGGGTGGTTTCCTTTTCAACCGGGGTGGCGCCGCTGACCGAGGAGTAGGGATCGATCAGCTCTGCCGGTGTATAGGTGGCACCGCAGACTTCGCAGTTGTCGCCGTACTGGTCTTCGCTCTTGCACTTGGGGCAGGTGCCCTTGACGAAGCGGTCTGCCAGGAACATGCCTTTTTGCGGGTCATACAACTGGGTAATGGTCTTTTCCAGAATATAGCCGGCATCCTTGTTGCGCTGGAACACCATTTCCGACAACGCCCGGTTTTCGGGGCTGTGAGTGCTGTAGTAGTTGTCGAAATTGACCTGGAAGTCGGCAAAGTCCCGCTCATGGTCCGCTTTCACCTGGGCAATCTGCTGTTCCGGAGTGACGCCGTTTTCCTCGGCCTTGAGCATGATGGCGGTGCCGTGGGCATCGTCAGCGCAAACATAGGTGCATTGCTGGCCACGGAGCTTCTGGAAGCGAACCCAGATGTCGGTCTGGATGTATTCCAGCAAATGGCCGAGATGGATGGGCCCATTGGCATAGGGGAGGGCACTGGTGACCAGTATCTTGCGGGGAGTGTCACTCATGGGAACGGCGTCGTTTTCCAAAAAATGGGTGGCCTATGATACGGGTGCTGCCGCTGTTTTTCATCCTGTGTTATTTGCCATTTGCGGTGCAGATTTTGTGCACGTACTGACGGCCATACCGCGAACGGCACCGCTGAAGTGAACAGGCGTTGTGGCGTTGTGGCGATCTGCTAGGGTTTGCGGTTAGTTGTGAGGGGGTGGGCAATGTCGCTGAGAGTTCGTATTCGCTGGTTACTGGTGGTCTCTGCCGCTATCTGTGTGGCGCTGGCAACGGTGGCTCTGTATTGGGTAAACCTGTCGTTGGTGGATACCCTCGCGGAGCGCAATGCGGAACGTGAGCTGGGCAAGGTGGAGGCTGCTTTTCTCGACCAGTTGTCGGTGTTGCGGGTACGGGCACAGGACTGGAGCCAGCAGCCTGAACAGGCTCCGCTGAATCAGGGGGGGGTTGGCCACCTGGACCTGATGATGGCGCTGGATAACGATGCCATTCGTTGGGATAACGGGGAGCCGGGAGCGGATTCGCCGGTGTTCGAGACCTTGGCGCGGCGTTTCACTGAGCAGGGCTGCATGCCGATTTGGGGGGTGGTGAAGGTAGAGGGAAGGCCTTTGCTGTTCAGTACCGCGGTGGAGAATGGCTGTCAGGCTTATCTGCTGGGGGTGTGGCTGGATAGTGGTTGGTTGAGTTACCTATCCGAGCGGGTAGGGCATGCCTTGTACGTGCAGGAGGCCCATGACGGTCAGTTAATTCGAGGTCTGGGCGAGGTGGAAGGCGGGCAGTTACAGGGGCGTTTTCCCATTCCGGATTTCCTCGGGGGCACGCCGTTGGCGGTGATTGTCGAGATCCCCCATGACGGTTACCAGAGCATGCTCTATGCGGTCTTGTTGGTGGCGTTGATTATGGTGGTGCTGACCTCGATAACCGTGTTCGTCATCAATTGCCGTATTCAGCCCATGCTTTTTGGGCGCTTGAGGCTGGTGCATAACGCCGTGCGATCGATTGCCCGTGGTGGAGCGCTGGATCAGCGTGTACCGGTGCTGGGCCGCGACGAAATCGGTGTACTGGCGGAAGACTTCAACTCCATGGTGGACAGTATTCACCATGCCCAGACTCAGCTCGCGCAAGCCAGGATGCAGGCAGAGGATGCCAGCCAGACCAAAAGCCAGTTCCTGGCCAATATCAGCCATGAAATCCGCACGCCAATGACGGCCATTCTCGGTTACACCGAACTGCTGCGCGATGGCTCGCTGAGTGCCGCAGACAAGCGGCGCTACCTGACCATCATTCAGCACAACGGCGATGCGCTACTGGCGCTGATTAACGATGTGTTGGATCTGTCACGGATCGAGGCGGGCCAATTGCATCCGGAGCAACGGCTGTTTTCTGTGCGGGTGTTGCTCGATGAGATCCTCGACAGTCTGCAGTTGCGGGCCACCGAGAAAGACATTGATTTGCGTATTCATTACCTGACGGACATGCCGCCAACGGTTAGTGGGGATGCGTTTCGCCTGCGCCAGATACTGGTCAATCTGATTGGTAATGCGGTGAAGTTTACCGAGCGCGGGCGGGTGCATGTGGGGGTTAACTGGAATGAAGAGGCGTCGCGTCTGAATGTGTCAGTGGAAGATACCGGGATTGGTATCAGTGAAGGCGAGCTGAGCCGCATCTTCCAGCCCTTCTCCCAGGCTGATGCGTCGCATACCCGTCGCTATACCGGCACCGGTCTGGGGTTGAGCATTGCGCGACAATTGGCCCGTGCCCAGGACGGTGACATCCAGGTCTTCAGTACCCTGAATAAGGGTAGCTGCTTTGTGCTGGATATTCCGCTGATGCGTGCCTGTGACACGGTTTCACAAACTGCTGGCGACAGGCCGGATACCCTGCCAGCTTCCCGGGAAGCGCTGGCTTCGCTGCAGGGGGGGCGGGCGTTGTTGGTGGAGGACAACGAAGTGAACCGTCTGTTTGTCCGCAAGGTGCTGGAGCAGGTGGGCATGCAGGTAACCGAAGCAGAGCACGGGCGAGAAGCCTGTGCGGTCTTTAATGACGCCGGCGGCGCTTACGATTTAGTGGTGCTGGATATGCAGATGCCGGTGATGGATGGCTATGAAACTGCGCAGGCCCTGCGCGACCGGGGGTTTGACGGGCCGCTGCTGGCTCTGACGGCCAACGTGCTGGCGGTGGATCGCCAGCGTTGCCTGGACGCCGGTTGTGATGCCTTTCTGGGTAAACCGGTACGGGTCAGGGAGTTGCTGGCGGTGTGCGCGCAGCTCCTTAACCCGTCAGGTGTTTCCGTTAGCCTGTAATGTCTCTGGAAACCTGGGGAACCTCTGAATAACTCCTTGCATGCTGTACGCTCCAGGCCGCGCCCTTCGGGTCTTTCAGGCTGACCCGCACTCGTTGTTGCGCTTTTTCGATGGATGGACATACACCTTCAAAAACGCGCCTAGATTGCGAGCCAGCCTGAAAGACTGAGCACGTAAGGAGTTATTTAGAGGTTACCTGGCCACGCCTGAGTGCATCGTGGACCTGCTGCTGGGAGACCGGTTTGCTGAGGTAGTCATCCACACCGGCGTCACGGGCTTTTTGCACATAGTCGCCGGTAGCGTGGGCCGACAGGGCAATGATCCAGCAGTGCGGCGGTGTCTCCTGGGCGCTTTCCAGGGCACGAATTTCCCGGGTGGCCTGGTAGCCATCCATCACTGGCATCTCACAGTCCATGAAAATGATATCCCAGTAATCCGGATAGTTGCGGACGTGCTCTACAGCCTGCGCTCCGTCGCTGACCAGCGTGGCATGGATACCTAACGATTTGAGGATGCTGTCGATCACCAGCTGGTTGACGGCATTGTCCTCTGCCACGATCACCTTGAGCATATTGGCGCGGTCCAGCCGGATCAGTGGTTCTTTTGCGGTGGATGGAGCACGCGACTCATCGGGGCCGGTGAGCAGGCTGCGCTTCAGCGCCTGACAGGAGAAGGGCGTTTCTATCAGCAGCAGATCTTCCGGCAGAGTGTCGCTGAGCGGCTGCCCCGTGGGGTGCAACAGCACTAGGGCCGGGTTGTCGAAGTGAGCGCGCAGGCGTTCAACGTAGTGGGGATCTTCCAGCACAGGGAGTTCCGCGATGAGATAGTCCACGGGTTGGCTCGAGCTGGCGGGATCAAGCGCGGTTATGACGTCACGGTATTCCAGCGTCTTGGCACCCCAACGGCTGAGAATCTGCGAGAGGCTCAGCAATTGCGGGGCTGTGCTGGAGATGATCGCGGCGGTCCGGTTTGCCAGCACCGGTTGTTTCTGAATTTTTTCCACTTCCACCGGCAAGGATAGCCAGAATGTGGCCCCACGGCCCAGAGAGCTGGAGACGCCGATGTCACCACCGAGCAGCTCGATCAACCGTTTGCAGATCACCAGCCCAAGGCCGGCGCCGTTGTGTTTGCCCTTGGCGGACAGATCGCTGAAAGCCTGGAACAGGGACGACTGCTGGCCTTCATCCAGGCCGATCCCGGTGTCGACCACTTCAATCATCAGTACGCACATGCCTTTGTTATTCACCGGTTGCTTCAGGTTCACGTGCAGGGCGACGTGACCGCGGTCGGTGAATTTGAAGGCATTGCTGAGCAGGTTAGTAATGATCTGCTTAAGGCGAATCGGATCGGTTTTGATGCGTTCCGGTACCCGGCTGTCGATATGAATATACAGCGGCAGGGATTTTTCGCTGGAACGCAGGGCAAACAGCCGTACGCAGTCATCGACGATGTTTTCCAGTGCAATAGGCTGGTAATCCAGCTCCAGTTTCCCGGACTCGATCTTCGAGTAATCGAGAATGTCGTTGATGACGGTCAGTAACGACTGGGTGGACTGATAAATGGTGCCTACATATTGCGCTTGCTGGTGGGTCATGCTGGTGCGGCGCAACAGGTCGGTCATGCCCATGATGCCGTTCATGGGCGTGCGAATTTCATGGCTCATGGTGGCCAGGAATTCACTTTTGGCGTGATTTCTGGCCCCAGCCTTGAACGCTTCCATTTCGGCGATGGCACGGTCACGCACGGAATCGGAATGGGCTTCCTTCAAGCGGTTGATGCGCCGGGCGAGCGCCAGGGAAAGCAGCACGACTTCCAGAAAGACGCCTATCTGTACCAGGTTTTCGGTCAGAGAATTGCGTGGAACAAAACCATATTTATTCAAAGCCATGGCGGCGGCGCCCACGATAAAGCAGGACCAGGCAATGGTGAAAATGCGTGCATCCGGGTCGCCGGTACGGGCGCGTATCAAACCGACGAAGAAGATACTGAAATCCATTAGCAAAATGGCGCTGACGGAAATCGGAATCAGGAAAGTGCGGCTGGTAAAAGGCGCCGCAAGAAAGAGTACGGTGCCAATACCCACCAGCATTTGCAGCCACATGGCCAGGCGCGGTGCTTTTTCCCGGAGCGACAGAAAGTGCAGGGTAAAGAGTGGCGGAAGCAGCACAATCAGGGGCAGCAGGTAATGAATCATGTACTGGCTGAGCAGGGTGGAATGCGGCCACAGATAACGGTGAGCATAGCCATGCAATACCGCCATGAACAAGGTGACCACAGCGGACCAGCACACATACAACAAGTAGACTTTTTCGCGAATGGAAAAGAACAGCGACAGGTTATAGAGAATCATCACCAGCATGCCGCCGAAGAAAATGCCCTGCACCACGCTTTGTGTTTGTGTCGAAGCGTTGTAACTTTCCTGCGACAGCAATTCCAACGGCAGCTGGATGCTGTGTGCAGAGGCGACTTTGAGGAAAATGTCGTTGTCGGTGCCTGTGGGTAAGGTCAGCGGGAACGCGGGAGTCGGGGCTGTACCTGGACGTACGGAAAAATCCCGGTCCATGCCTGCCTGAAAGTGGGCGACCAGCGTGCCGCCGGCATCGATCTGGTAGACATCCACTTCACCGAGCATGGCGTAGTCGATTTGCAGCTGCCAGTCACTATGAAGTCGATTAAGATTGCGAACTGAGAAGCGGAACCAGCAATGATCGGTGGTAAAGCCTAAATTCGGCGTGCTGGCTCCGGATGGTTGCCAGGGCAGGTCGGTGCGCTGAAGAATGGCATTAATGCCAGGCGCCTGATCCGCAGGCGTGCAGAAGGTGTACAGGCCCTGATAGGGATGCATGTGTTCCTGCTGTTCGCCGATGATTTGGGTGTCCGGTCCTTTGGCTGAAGCCAGGGAAGACAGGCAAATCGAGAAAAAAGCGACGAACAAAAGCAGAGCGGCTTTCGAGTCCTTGAACAAAGTGTCTTTATCCTGAATAGACGGGGTGACATCACCTCTAATCAGCGATGCTAGCAGCGTGAGCCGGGGGGCTCAATGCAGGGGGAGAATAACAGATGACAGGGATAGTGAACCGCTTTGCGGTGGGGCCAATTACCGGTGAGGCCGGGAAAAGCCATGTGCGCCTTTTTGGAGCCTTGCCGAAAGGGGAACTGGGCGCGGGCAACAAGCTTATGTGGGGGCGGGTTCGCTGGCGTAAACAGGGGGAAGACAGCTGGTCCGAGCCCCGCAAGTTTCGCCTTAATGGCAACTTCGATGGCTCCGGGGTGGTGGTGATCAACGGGCTTGAGCCGGGCACTCGCTACCAGTATCAGGCCGGTTGGGTGCGCAGCGAAGCGGATGCTGCACCACTGGACTGGCACGCCATTGAGAGCGGCTGTTTTTCCACCGATCAGCCCACAGCTGATCAGACAACCTTCCTGTTTGGTTCCTGTTGTTACCGGTTTGTTGGGCTTGATGGGATTATCCAGGATGATCGCGCCGACAAGATTTTTGCAGAAATGTCGGTGCAGGCTGAGCAACACAAGCCGGATTTTGTCCTGTTTGGCGGCGATCAGGTTTATGCCGATTCCATGTACAGCATTGGCGCGGCGGCCACGCGTGACGATTTCGATTCCCTTTACCGGGCCAGTTTTTCCCAGAAGCACCTGGCCAAATTGTTAAGGGAAACCAACAGCTACATGATCCTGGATGATCATGAAATCGAGAATAACTGGCCGGCCAAGGCCGACGCCGAGTTATGGACGAACAAGTATCCGGCAGCGATCAAGGCATACCAGATTTATCAGGCGTCGCATTCCCCGGCGGCGCCATTGAATGAAGCCGGGACCTATCTGGACCGCGACCCGGATAAGTTCTGGTACACCTTTTCCCGTGGTCCCGCGGACTTCTTTGTCATGGATGTGCGTACCGAGCGGGTGCTGAGCCGCTGGCCCTGGCAGCGCAAGATGATCAGCGAGGTGCAGGAGCAGGCGTTCGTCGAATGGCTGGACCGCGACCCCGAGCGAATCAAGGTGCTGGTGACTTCCGTAGTCATGTTCCCGGAACAGCGGCGCCCGTTTCGTGGCAAAGATGCCTGGGAGGGCTTTCGTCATCAGCGTCAGCGACTGCTGGCTGCCATGGCAAAAAGTGCGAGCCAGAAACTGGTGGTGCTCAGCGGTGATGTGCATGCTTCCTTGTATGCCAGTTTGACGCTGAATGGTGGCAAAAAGGTACACAGCTGGACCTGTTCCGGGCTGTTCTGGCCCACCGCCTTGTTTGCGTTCCGCTGGTATCGGCCGATGATCCGGGTGCCGGGGCTGCTCTATAGCGGCTGGGGGCGCCCGTTGGGGCAAGTCAGCGTGCCGGGTGAGGTCTTTAGCGACAATGCCTTTTCGGTGGTGTCCTTCGATGACAGGGGCGCCCGGTTTGCGTTGTTCGATCGCCGGAACCGGCCCGTGCCGGATGCGAGCCGAACCATCGAATGGTAAGCGGTCCGTGAGAGAGGGGGCGGGTTTCTCATGCTGCCCATGGCGAAACGCTTACATGGGTTGGCGCTTTTTTCGTCTTACCCCGGTTAGGCCGTTTCCCTAAAGTGGATCTTGCAAGGACGCAATGGAACACGGATGTTCGATTTCGGCCCGGTACAGCCTACGCCCGCCAACCCCAAATGGCGGGCGTTTCTTTTTCCGGGGTGTCCTCTTTCCTGCTTTCCCCTTTGATTGCCCATAACAGAACAACGATAATGTACCGCTTCACAGCAGGAGTCGGTCATGTCTGAGCAAGTAGAACAGCGGGAAATCCTCAAAGCCAAACTCAATCAGGAAACCGCCAAGGCCAGCTGGAAAGAGCTACAGCCGTTCTTTGCTCGTGGCCAGACGGTCTATGTGGCGCCGGAACTGGATTTAATTGAAGTCGCGCTGGCTTTTTCAGACGATGAGGCTGCGCAAATTGCACTGTGGCGGGACAAGGCCCAGGTCGACAAGGTGACCGATGAGCAGGCAGCGGCGTGGTTCGCGGCAGATAAAGGCTTGTGGACCGTGGTGCTACCGCCTTGGGTACTGGTGCAGCCGGAGTCCGTGCAGTAACTCGACCTGTTGCCCAGGTCGTCGGCAATAGAGCGTTGGTCGCGCGGTACATTGCCCAGTGGGTAACGGTCCTGGCACCTGGCATGCCGCCCCTTTCTGATTCTTCCTTCCTCACTCGTTCCCTGACTTCGCTTCCCACACTGTGACTTATGTGGTGGGGGGCAAGTCCTGATGCCGTGTCCGGTACTCGCCGGGGGGAAGCCCCAGCCACCGTTTGAAAGCCTTGTTGAATGACGAGGGATCTTCATAACCCAGCTGCTGAGCGATCTCGGCAAAGCCGGCTTCACTGTAGCGGACCAGTTGCTCGGCTAGTTCTGCGCGGACTTGATCGAGCAGGTCCCGGAACCGGGTATGGTGTGCGTTCAGGCGCCGCTGAAGGTTGCGCACGCTCATGTTCAGGCTATTGGCCAAAGCCTGCTGGTCGTAATGGCCTTCCTCCAGTTGATGGCGGAGGCGTTCACGAATCAGGTCAATCAGGTGGTGATCGCGCAGGGAATTCAGAGTCTTGTCGCAGTGGATCAACGCTTGCTGAAAACGCTCGTCATCGTGATTGGGGTTGAGCGTATCGAGAATCCGGGCAGGGAACAGCACTTGATCGTGCTCGCGACTCGCAGTGACCGGGGCCTGCAATAAAGCGCTGAATAGCTCGGTATGGGCAGTGTTTTCCTGCAGGTGAACGTGGACGTCTTCACTGGCCTGCACACCCAGAGCCACGTCTGCCAGCCGCAAAAAACCACTCAGTACGGCATGGGTCTGCATGGTATGAAGCGGGGCATCACCATTGGCAACGCAGCGCACCGCAACATACTCGTCCTGCAGGTGAATGGTCACTTGCTGGGCTTCTGTGAGTAATGGCCAGTACTGCTCCAGGACTTTCAGTGCCTGCCAGCCATCGCGGTAGTAGTGCAGGGCATCCCCCAGGGGGGCGATATCGGGGAGGAGAATTTGTTGGCCAATGCGAATGCCCATGGCGGGGTCGCCAAGTTTCCTTTCCGCCTGCTCGAACAGCCGGTGAATCGCGGACACGTCCAGACGCTCATCATTCTCGGTCAGTAGAGATGCCGGCAAACTGGCGCTGGTAAATAGTTCCAGCAGATCGAGTCCCTGGCGCTGCCAGTAACGCAGGTCACTGCGGAACATGGAAATGTGTTTGCTGAACATGGGTTGCCTCTAATCTTTTATTCTTATGTCGTTGTTTTGAAACGGCATTGGTTTTTGGCGACACACTCCTTGTTTGGCTGGCGTCTGGCGCCATATGTTGCTCTTCCTCTCCCTCGTAAGGTAGCCACTTCGTACGATAGTACATCGCTCTGTGCGTAATAACGCACCATTTTGCGATATATGTGGCGCGAAAACCCTCAAAACGGTGACTTACGTCACGCTTTTGTCCTGATGTTAGGGAGAGAGATAATAATGAATACAGATAAGAATAAATTCGTATATGTGCCGGCGGTTCGGTTGCTGGCGCCGCTGGCCCTGGCCGTATCACTGGCCGCCTGTGGCGGTGGCGGCAGCAGTAGCGGTGGTGGTGCTAATGGTGGTGGTGAGAACCCGGTGGGGTATCAGTTCCCGCAGGATATGCCAGCCGATGTGCCGCAGCAGGAAATCGCCTGTGGTGGTGACGACGCCATCATGCTGGATGCGAATAACATTACTGACAGCGCCAAGATTGCTTTCCTTGATGCTCAGGACGGGGATGTGATCGCGTTCCCGGAAGGTCGCTTTGACCTGAATGATACCCTGACCCTGGATGGTGAACTGGGTGGCGCACGCATTGCAGACATCACAATTTGTGGCCAGGGCATGGACAAGACCATCCTGGATTTCAGCAATTCCGTAGGTGATGACGGCCTGTTTATCACCAACATCAATGATGTGGAAGTCTACGGCCTGGCCGTAGTGGAAGCGGCGAATAACGCCATCAAGTTCCAGCATGCCGATGGCGTGCGTATCAACTACACCGCGACCGTATGGCAGGGTGAGCCGGACAAGGGTAACGGTGCTTACGGCCTGTATCCGGTAGAAAGCAGCAATGTGTTGGTGGAAAACAGCTACGTGCGCGGTTCTGCGGATGCCGGTGTCTATGTGGGGCAGTCACAGAACATTGTTGTGCGCAACAACGTGGCCGAATACAACGTGGCGGGGATCGAAATCGAGAACTCCACCGGCGCGGACATGTACAACAATATCGCCCGTTTCAATACCGGTGGCTTGCTGGTATTCGATCTGCCCATCGGTAATGGCACCTATGGTTCTGGTGTGCGGGTCTTCGGTAACACCGTGACTGAAAACAACACCAAGAACTTTGCCAATAGCAGCAGCAATCCGGGTGGCGTTCATATCGTACCGCCTGGCACCGGTGTCATCGTTCTGTCCACTGATGATGTGGAGATTTTCGATAACGAAATTGCCGATCACGATACCTTGGCAGTGGCAGTGACCAGCTTCTTTATCGCCGATGAAAACGCGGCGGGTCCTGACTATCAGTCCATCATCGCCGATGGTTGGCTGCCAGTTGTACGCAATATCCATGTGCACGATAACGCCATCACCAATGCCGGTTCCGCACCGAATGGGGCGTTGATTCAGGACATGATTACGCTGTTCACACTGACTCCGGAACTGCAGTGGCCGGGCATCCTGTATGACGGTCTAGGCGAGCAGCTGGCTAACAGCAGCGCTTTGCTGCCAGTGGCCGACGCTTATGAAGAGGGCGAGAAGGTTTGTTTCCAGAACAACGGCGATATCCTGATCGGCTATCCCTACGATCCGGCTACAGCTGCCACCATGGCCGGTCCGACGCTGAGCCCGGCAGTGGGTGCAGATCTGCTGGATTGCAGCCAGCCGGCGCTGCCGGCGGCCACCTTGACCTTCAAGGGTGAGCAGTTTGGTTGTGGCGTGGATGACACCACCAGCGAGCACTGCAAGCCGATCCCTGTTCTCTAACGTTTGTCCATCTTTTCTACCTGTCTGATTTCGGGGCGGCCTGTGCCGCCCTGAAGCAGGAGTCATGACATGAAAACATTAATGCAGATTTCTCTGCTTTCTACCGCCGCAATACTGACCGCCTGTGGCGGCGGTGGCGGTAGTAGCGGCGGTGGAGGTGCTGGCACTGGTGGCGGCGACCCGGTCGCCAGAAACTGCCAGATCAGCGACAGTGCGGACGTGAACTGGGACGCACTGGAAAACGACAACCTGGAAAAACTCTCCGACTACAACCTCTTTACCAGCAGCTGTGACCCCACCCGGGATGCCCACGGTGGCATAGCCTATGACTTGAATACGCCTTTGTTCTCTGACTACACCAGCAAATACCGGTTTGTGTTTGTGCCGGATGGACAGAGTGCAACCTACAATGAAGACACTGTTTTCGACTTCCCGGTGGGCACCGTTATTACCAAGACTTTCGCCCTGCCGGCGGATACCGCTTACCGCGGTTATGATCCGGAGACGAGCACGGAAACGTTGCTGGAAACCCGCCTGCTGATTCATCGGGCTGGCGGCTGGACCGCGCTGCCTTATGTGTGGAACGCAGACGGCACCGAGGCGATCTACCGGGTTCAGGGGGCACAGTTGCCCGCGACACTGGTGCACAACGGTGCCGAGCAATCCTTCACCTATTCCGTGCCCGACAAGGCGCAGTGCAAACAGTGCCACAGCCATGATACCGGGGATACCAATGTGTTTATTCCCATCGGCCCCAAGGCCCGTCATCTCAATGGAGATATGGACTATGGCAGTGGCCCGGAAAACCAGCTGAGTCACTGGAGCGAAGCGGGTATTCTCAGCGGCCTGCCGGCTCTGGACCAGGTGGACAAGGTACCGAGCTACCACGATGCGGATGCGGGCTTGATTAGTGGTTACAGCGATGAACAACTGATGGTGGCGGCCAAAGGCTACCTGGATGTGAACTGTGCCCATTGCCACGGCGTGGGAGGCACCGCGGCCTACACCGGTTTGCAGCTGGAGTTCTGGCGCGACTATGACACCGAGAAAGAAAAGCACGGCGTCTGCAAGGGCCCCATCGCCTATGACCAGGGTGAAATGACCTACGACGTGGTGCCGGGTAACGCAGACGAATCGATCCTGCATTTCCGTATGGATACCACCAACCCGCAAGACAGCATGCCACGCCTTGGCCGTGCGCTGATCCATGAGGAAGGTGTTGCCCTGGTGAAGGCCTGGATCAACAGCCTGCCTGACGCGTCCTGTTCCTCCGAGTGAAGGGTGATGCAGTGATAGCAAGAACGGGTTTGTGTGGCGTCTTGTTATTGCTGCTGACGGCTTGTGGTGGCAGTGGCGGCAGTAGTGATACGGCCGCCACTGCACCGGAGCCCGAGCCGGATACCACCGACCCGCGCTGTCTTGCCGACAGCGACGGGCCGAACTGGCAAGCGCTGGCGGAAGTGAATTGCCCGCGCTTGTCCCAGTATCAACTGTTTTCTGATGGCCGTGATCCTCGTGTGGGCCCCACTGCGCCGGGGCTGCCATTTGCCCCGGCCAGTGGCCTTTTTAGTGATCACGCTACCAAGTACCGATTTGTTTTTCTGCCTGAGGGGAGCACGGCACAATACCGTGACACTTTTGGGTTGGTATTCCCGGTGGGCACCGTGATGGTGAAAACCTTCGCCTTGCCGGTCAGCGCTGCCGGGGGCGATGACCGCCTGATGGAAACCCGCCTGCTGATCCACCGGGCCTCCGGCTGGGTGGGGTTGCCGTATCAGTGGCAAGCGGATGGCCAGGATGCCACGCTGGCGAGGACCGGTAAGGTGATTGACACCTATGTCATGGTCGACGGTGTGCAGCAGGATTTCCGCTACCAGATCCCCGATGTGCTGACTTGCCGCAAGTGTCACCAGGGCCGCACTGACAATGAAGTGATGACCCCGCTGGGTACAACGGTTCGCCAGCTGAATCATGATTTTCCTTACGCCGGTGGAGCCAAAAACCAGCTGGTTTACTGGCAGGAAAACGGCATGCTGGCCGATGCGCCTGCCCCGGCAAGCTGGCCCCGAGCCGTGGATTGGCATGACACCAGCGAAGCGCTGGGCCTGCGCGTGCGATCCTATCTGGATACCAACTGCAGCCATTGCCACAGTGATGTGGGTAGCGGTGCGCTGTCGGGCCTGCGGCTGGAAATGTGGCGAAATCCTGCCGATTACATCTATGGCATTTGCAACCGGGCACAGGGGTATTACGGTGGGCCGTTGGGCCTCACCTACGATATCGTGCCCGGCAATGCGGCTGACTCGGTGTTGCCGTTCCGGCTGGGTGCTCAGCGCCATACCGATAATGCCAAGGACATGATGCCTCCGCTGGGTCGCAGCCTTGCAGACCACGAGGCGGTTGCACTGGTGCGCCAGTGGATTGATGCGATGCCCGCGAAAGCGTGCGCTACACTGGATTAAATTCCCGCCTTCTTGCGTATTTCTGCGCTGGCTCCTCTCGGTTATCCCGCAACTCGCGATAACGTTTTTCGTGTTGTCATCCTGCTGCCCTGATGGAATGGTTTGATTACTTGAAGCCGCAGGCTGGTATTGGCCGCGGCCACCGGTATAGAGTGAGCGAAAGGGCCTGCAGGGCGCGCCCGGCCGGCCTGGTAAGAGCCCGGAAAACGTGACGTCTCACGTGATCCGGTTTTACGTAGCAACGTTGCGTAGTCACTTTGCAGAGAATCTATATAGACAAACTATGTAGAGACGCTTTGCAGAGTAACAAGGACGCCGGAGGTTTCGATGCAGGATGACATCGCTCAACGCCAGGCGCTGTTGCAGGCCCAGCTGGAAGGGCAGGTCACTGCCCACATCGGTGCTGACCACCAGTCTCTGTTTCGCAGCTTTCTTGCTGCCTATTATGAAATGAGCAGCCTTGCTGCATTAACTGCCCGCCCCCCGGAACAGCTCTTCCAAATCGCTCAGCAGCATTGGCTGATGGCGCACCAACGCCACCCTGGCGAAGCCCTGATTCACCTGAAGCCTCCCTGTCGCCCCGGCGGCCTTGCCGCGTTGCGCACCGTTACCGATGACGTCCCCTTTCTGGTGGATTCGGTGGCCATGGCCGTGCGTGATGCCGGTACTGCCATCGACTGGACCGTGCATCCGGTCATTCAGGTGCGACGCGATGCCCATGGCCACCTGACTCAGGTGACGGGGGTAGGCGATGGCGAGCAGCCAGCGGAGTCCATGATCTACGTGGAATTCGAACCGCTGGCAGACGACGAGGATTATGCGCGTCTGCAGGACATTCTTGAGCGCGTGCTGGGTGATTTGCGCGTGGTGGTGGACGATTTCGAGCCCATGCTCGACAACCTTGAAGCGACCCGCAGCAACCTGTCGGCCCGTTACCCGGAGCGGGATCAGCAGGAATTACAGGAAGCGACGGGCTTTATCGAATGGTTGTCCGAAGACCACTTTACCTTCCTGGGGTATGCCCGGTCCGAAGCGAAAGCGGTAGACGGCGGCATGCAGCTGCATTTGGTCGACGAGGCGGGTCTTGGCCTGGCGCGTCCCGGCAGCCCTTACGCCAACGCGGATGAATTTATTGCGCCCCATGAGGAAATGGCCAAATACATCCGCCATGGTCGTCTGGTGGTCGTGACCAAAGCCAATGTCCGCTCGCCCATTCATCATCCACACTATATGGATGTGGTGTCCGTGAAGCGCCTGGCCGCTGATGGATCGGTGGAAGGCACCGACCGTTATATCGGGCTGTTTTCTCTGGATGCCTACATCAACCGGCCCCGGGATATTCCGCTGATTCGCCGTAAGGTAAATTATGTGCTGGATCGTTCCCGCCTGCCGGAACGCTCACATTCCGGCAAACACCTGCGCGATATCATTTACCAGCTTCCCCGCGATGAGCTGTTCCAGTGTAGCGAGGAAGAGCTGTACGACATCTGCATGGGTATTCGCGCCCTGCGTGATCGTCATCATCTGCGGGTATTCATGCGCCGGGACCGCTATGGGCGTTTTTATTCGTGCATGATTTACCTGAGCCGCGAACGCTACTCCCGGGAATTGCGCGACAAGGTCACCGCCGAGCTGATGACGCTGTGTAACGGTCGCTCCGTGGAGCGCACCGTGGACTTCCTCCGGGAAGGGCTGGCCCGGATTCACTGCATTGTGCGTATTCCCCAGGGCACACAGCTGGCCATGACCGATAGCCAGGTGGAGCAACGGCTGATTGAAATTACCCGTTCCTGGTCGGACCAGCTACGGGAAGTGTTGCGCGAAAGTGGCTACCAGGATGAGCAGGGCGACAAGGTGGGCAGCCGGGCCGATGACGGGGCCGCGCTGGCGCTGCGTTACGGGGACGCCTTTCCCCTAGGTTACCGGGAAGCACACAGTGCCGTGGAAGCCGCCGCCGACCTGCAATACCTGACGCAGCTGTCCGTGGATCAACCGGTGTTGCCCAGCCTGGCGGTCACGGATGCGGATGGCGCTGCCTGTCCGACCAGCCTGCGCCTTTATAGCCTGAATAATCCCATCGGGCTGTCTGATGTGCTGCCGGCACTGGAAAATTTCGGTTTGCGGGTGGTGCGCCAGAACCCCACCCGGGTGACCCCGCGTGATGGTGAACCGAGCTGGGTGCAGGTGTTTGATGTGCAGGTTCACGGTGAGTGCGCGCTTGGCCCAGCGCAACAAAAACGCTATTTCGAAGATGCCTTCCTGCAATGCTGGAACGGCCACACCGAAAACGATGGTCTCAACCGTTTGGTGTTGCTGGCGGGCCTGAATGCCCGTCAGGTGGTGTGCCTGCGCACCCTGACCAAATATTTGATTCAAACCGGGTTGCCGTATTCGCAGAACTACATGGAAGAGTTGCTGGCGGAACATGCGCGCATTGCCCGCTTGTTGGTGCAGCTTTTCGAAACCCGCTTTGACCCACAGCTGACTGACGGCCGTCGTGATAGTGAAGGACTGAAACTGGCACAGAACCTGGACCATGAACTCGATGGTGTGGCGTCCCTGGATGCGGACCGTGTCCTGCGGGCGTTCCTGAGTGTGGTACGGGCGGGGCTGCGTACCAATTTCTATCAGCAAGACGCGGGCGGGCACGACAAAGCCTATGTCAGCCTGAAGCTCGATCCGAAGAAGGTGTCGGAGCTGCCGCCGCCATTACCCATGTACGAAACCTTTGTGTATTCACCCACCATGGAAGGCATTCACTTGCGCGGTGGGCCGGTGGCTCGTGGCGGCCTGCGCTGGTCCGACCGGCGTGAGGATTTCCGCACCGAGGTGTTGGGCCTGGTCAAGGCGCAAATGGTCAAGAACGCCATCATTGTGCCGGTGGGTGCCAAGGGCGGTTTTGTGGTGAAAGGCGGTACACCGGGGGACCGGGAGGCGTGGCAACAGCAAGGCATCGCCTGCTACAAGGAGTTCATCCGCGGCCTGCTAGACCTCACTGACAATCGTGAAGGCGAGGCGATTGTGGCGCCAGAGCAGGTGGTGCGCCACGACGGTGACGACCCTTACCTGGTCGTGGCTGCCGACAAAGGCACCGCCACCTTCTCGGATATTGCCAATGGACTGGCCGATGAATACGGCTTCTGGCTGGGCGATGCGTTTGCCTCTGGCGGCAGTGCCGGTTACGACCACAAACAAATGGGGATTACGGCACGGGGCGCGTGGGAAAGCGTCAAGCGTCACTTCCGTGAACAGGACAAGGATATCCAGACGCAGCCGTTTACCGTGGTGGGGATCGGCGACATGGGCGGCGATGTGTTTGGCAACGGCATGCTTTTGTCGGACCAGATTCAATTAGTCGCGGCCTTCAATCACCTGCACATCTTTATTGACCCAAACCCGGACCCGGCGGCCTCCTTTGCCGAGCGCCAGCGCCTGTTCACGACCAGGGGCGCCACCTGGGATGATTTCGACCGCGAGGCCATGTCCGAGGGCGGCGGTGTCTGGTCGCGCAGCGCCAAGAGCATCGAGCTCAGTGAGCCGGCCTGCCAGGCGCTGGGTATCAGTGAACGGACACTGACCCCGGCTGAATTGATTATGGCGATTCTCAAGGCGCCGGTGGAACTGCTCTGGAACGGCGGTATCGGCACCTATGTGAAAGGCAGCAACGAAAGCCATGCCCAGGTCGGCGATCGGGCCAACGATGCCATTCGTGTGAACGGCAAGGAACTGCGCTGCCAGGTCGTGGGTGAGGGCGGCAACCTGGGCCTTACGCAATTGGGGCGCATTGAATTTGCGCTCAATGGCGGGCGGATCAATACCGACGCTATTGATAACTCCGGCGGCGTGCACAGCTCTGACCGGGAAGTGAATATCAAGATTCCACTTAACCAGCGTTTGCGTGACGGGCGGCTGGATCGCGATACCCGCGACCCGCTACTGGTGCGCATGACTGACGATGTGGCTGAGGCGGTGCTGCACGACAACTACGTGCAGAGCCTGGCGCTAAGCCTGCTGGAATATAACGCCGCATCGCGGCTGGATGAGCACGCCAATCACCTGCGCACGCTGGAGCGTCAGGCCATGCTGGTGCGCACGGTGGAGTACCTGCCGGATGATGAATCACTGAGCGAACGTCGCACCCGCGGCAAAGGACTGACCCGCCCGGAACTATCGGTGCTGTTGTCCTATACCAAGAATGCACTGTTCGATGCCTTGCTGGCGTCGGATGTCCCTGATGATGCGTTTTTCGATCAGGATGTGCTGCATTACTTTCCTCAGGAGTTGGTGGAGTCCTTCGGCGATGATCTGCTCAACCATGGCCTGCGCCGGGAGCTAATCGCCACGGTACTGGCCAACGCGGTGGTCAACCGGATGGGGTTCGCCTTTGTTCACCGCTATGCGGATGAGCATGGTTTATCGCTACACCGTTTGGTGAAAGCCTACGCCATGGCCCATGCGGTGTTCGATGGCGACCTGTATTGGGCGCCGGTGGATGGCCTGGACGGGCGCGTGGACAGCCAGGTACAGCTACGGCTTTATGGTCGGGTAATCGGGCTGATGAAGCACGTGACCACCTGGTTGATTCATTACAAGTGGGGGCGGCGCCCGGTGGCAGAAGCGGTGGCCCGTTACCGCAAGGCCATCGCCGAACTGGAAGGCATGTTGCCGGAGGCACTGCCGGGCAGTTATCGGCAGGAATGGGATCAGGCCGTGGAGGGCATGAAGGACGACGGCGTGCCCGAGAAAGAAGCAAAACTGTTGGCCAACACCATGGTGCTGGGGTGCGCCCCGGATATTGTCGAACTTGCCTCGCAAGCTCAGGTGCCGCTGAAACTGGCGGCGGAAGTGTACTTTCTGGTGGGCGATAAGCTGCAGATTCTGTGGCTGCTGTCGTCGATTCTGGATCTGTCTGTACAGGATCGCTGGCAGGCACTGGCCCGTGCCAACCTGCGTGAAGATTCCTACCGCCTGCACCGGCAAGTGGCCGCCAAGGTGCTGGAGTATGAGGGGGACAACGCCGCCGCGCGCTTTGCCGCCTGGGAAGAAAAATCCCGCCGTAAGGTGGCCTTTGGTATCCACCGTTTGCAGACCCTGCAGGCGGATGGCCCCCACGACTTCATGACACTGGCGGTGGGGGTGCGGGAGCTGCGTAAACTGAGAAGCCTGTAGGGCGCAGAAGTCGAGACCATACGGATTACACTTGAGTTGGCTGGCCTCTGCATATACTGTACAAAAAGACAGTGTATGCAGAGGTGAAGTTTATGCGCGCAGCGAACCGGGGAACCCTGAGCCAGCTACCTGGCCGTTTTGCCGTCAGCCATTCTGAATCGGATAACCCTCCGGTGAGCCGGCCTACTCGCTATCATCGCGAAAAAGCCAGCAGCATCATCATGACCAATCGTAGTCCGGACCTGCCATTTGAGCAGAGTATCAATCCGTATCGGGGCTGCGAACATGGCTGCATTTATTGCTATGCCCGTCCCAACCATGCCTATGTGGACTTATCACCCGGCCAGGATTTCGAGAGCGAAATTTTCTGCAAGGACAATGCCGCGGAGGTGCTTCGCGACAGCCTTCGCAAACCATCTTACCGCTGCCGTCCCATTGTGCTCGGCACGGTCACCGACCCTTATCAGCCCATTGAACGAGAGCGACGCATTACCCGCGAGATATTGCAGGTGCTGGTAGATTGCCAGCACCCGTTCAGCCTGATTACCAAAAGCACTCTGGTACTGCGGGACCTGGACCTGATTGCGCCCATGGCCCGGGCCGGGCGTGCCTCGGTGGCTGTTTCGGTCACCACGCTGGATAACCGCCTGAAAGGCGAATTGGAGCCCCGTGCCAGCGGCGGCAAGGAGCGACTGAAAGTGGTCCGCGAACTCAGCCGTGCCGGCGTGCCGGTCACGGTGCTGGTCGCGCCGGTGATTCCTTTCATCAATGACCATGAGCTGGAAGACATTGTGCATCAGGTGGCCATGGCAGGCGCCCAGCAGGCGGGTTATGTGGTGCTGCGCTTACCTCATGAAGTCGGGCCGTTGTGGCAGGAATGGCTGGCAGACCATTACCCGGATAGGGCTGATAAGGTCATGTCGGTCATGCGCGATCTGCATGGCGGCGCCATTTATGACAGCCGCTGGCACCAGCGTCAGAGCGGGCAGGGGGCCTGGGCGCATCTGCTGAGTCAGCGTTTTGACTCCGCCTGCCGCAGTGCCGGGCTGGCGGGCAGGGAGTCGTTGGACCTGGACACGGGCGGCTTTGTGCCACCCGGACCCCATGGGCAGCTGAGCCTGTGGGGAGCCATTTAGTAACCCCGGGTTATTTACCTTTGCTGGTCTTTCCTTTACTTTAGTGACCAATGGTTACTAATTTGCATTGATGGTACGCCCGCTTCCGGTGTGCCTACAGGAGAGTCCGATGAAAGCGGTATTAATTACCGGTGCCAGCGCCGGTATTGGTGAAGAGTTTGCTCGCCAACTGGCTACGCAAGGGCACAACCTGGTGCTGGCGGCGCGGCGTCTGGATCGATTGGAAACATTGGCCAGTGAGTTGCGTCAGCGCCATAACCTGGAGGTTGTGTGTATCGCCTCCGACCTGGCCCAGGTCGGCGCGTCAGAAAAGCTGGTAGCGGACATGGCTACCCATAATGTGGAACTGACTGGCTTGATCAACAATGCCGGTTTTGGCGACCGGGGGGATTTTTTCGATCTGCCACTACAGCGTCAGCTGGACATGATCCAGGTGAATGTGACTGCTCTGGTGGATCTGACCTGGCGATTGGTGCCGCAGTTGAAAGCGGCCCGTGACGCATTTTTGATCAATGTCGCGTCCACGGCGGCGTTCCAGGCCGGCCCGAACATGAGTATCTATTACGCTTCCAAAGCGTTTGTACTGTCGTTTTCGGAAGGCCTGCACGAAGAGCTGAAAAAAGAAGGCGTGGCGGTAAGTGCACTCTGTCCGGGTGCCACCGCGTCCGAGTTTGCCCAGGAAGCGAACATGACCAACACCTTGCTCTTCAAGGCCGGCACCATGACCACCGAAGCGGTGGTCAGCAAGGCGCTGGCTGGACGCCACCGTGCCATTGTGATTCCTGGCTTGAAGAACCTGTTGATGGTGTGGCTCGGCAAGCTTTCGCCCCGTATGATTACCCGCCGACTGGCTGGGTTGTTACAAGCGTGAATTCTTGTCCTTTTCAACGTGCCCGTTCCCCGGAACAGAAAGCGGAGCGGCGCGCACAAATTCTGGAGGCTGCGGCCCTGTTTTTTGCCGAGCAGCGGTTCGCGGCCATCAGCCTGGCGGCCATTGCCCGCCAGTCCGGTGTGACCAAGGCCGCGTTGTACCGGTATTTCCCTTCTAAAGAAGCGCTGTTTCTGGCGCTCTATCTGAGTGAACTGGATGCCATGGTTGAGGCGCCTCTGCCGCAGGAAGCGCCCGCCTGGGTAGCAATCAGTGAGCTACTGATTGCCCGCCCATTGTTCTGCCGGTTGACCTCTATTCTGCATACAGTGCTGGAACATAATCTGGATGAATCACAGGCACGGGAATTCAAGCAGGCCTTGCTGGCCAGCTTTGCGCAGCTGGCCGCACGCTTGCAGCGCGACTTTGCCCTGGAAGGAGAACAGGCCATACGTTTCCTGATGCAGGTACAGCAATCGGTGATAGGTTGCTGGGCGGTGAGCCAACCGGCACCGGTGGTGGCCACCGTGATCAAGACGCCCCCGCTGGATGTGTTTCAGGTGGAATTCGGGGATGCACTGCGCACCCAGCTACGAGCATTGCAGGCAGCGTTATAACTCTTTGGCAGGGGAGCCTGGCATGACTGAACGGTTTGGCGTGGATTGTCTCTATGACCGGGCACAGAAGCCTGTTGCATTACTGCTGCTGGCACACGGTGCCGGCGCTGCGATGGACAGCGATTTCATGAACGCAATGGCCGCAGCATTGGCATCACATTCCGTGGCGGTGCTGCGGTTTGAATTTCCCTACATGCAGCGCCGTCGCGGCGAACAACGAAAATTCCCGCCGGACCGCGCACCGAAATTACTGACGGCGTTTGCCGAGCGCGTCAGAGAAGCGCGAAGTCTGGCGGCTGAATTATCACAGCATTCCAATGGCGCGTTGCCGCTATGGATCGGTGGAAAATCCATGGGCGGACGCATGGCCTCCATGCTGGCCGCTGAGGGCAATGGTGTGGCTACGCAGGATGTGGCTGGCGTTATCGCGCTGGGCTACCCTTTTCATCCGCCCGGGAAACCGGAGAAAACCCGGATAGATCACCTGCCGGCACTGACCGTTCCCCTGTTGATTTGCCAGGGGGAACGTGACCCCTTTGGTAAACCGGACGAGGTGGCAGATTATGGCCTTCCAGAGCGAGTTAGAGTGCATTGGCTGACCAGTGGTGATCATGATTTCAAGCCATTGAAGCGCAGTGGGCTTACTCAGGAAGACCTGATTGAGGAGGCAGCGGCCACGGCGGCAGAATTGATCAGGGAAGGGTAGTCAGAGGCTGGCAGAGAAAAGGGAATCATTGATCGTTTCCCTGTAGAGAATGTGCACGAATGAAACGTAAGAGGCCGCGTCCAAAGTGTTGGGCGCGGCCTCTTACGTTGAGATTGGAAAATGTCAGCCGGCATGGCTGTCAATTTCCACTCTTAACTGTCAACTATCTTTGCCGGGCTTCTCACTGATCCACAAATTGATAGTGCCTTCTACCACTACGGTACCGTCATCGCGCATGGCTTTTACGGTTACCGGCAGGTTGCCAGGTTTCCAGTCTTCTGGACTGGCTTCGGCGGTGGCGGTGATATCGGTAGTGGCCTTGGCGGTGTAATTCACGTCCATGCCTTTGGGGATCCAGCGCAAATGCTTGGGTACAGAGGCTTCCGCCATGGCGCCCATGGCGCATTCCAGAGCATTACAGATGGCGATGACGTGGACGGTCTGGATGTGGTTTTCCACACCTTTGCGTTTCTTGAAGGTAACCTTACAAAAATTAGGGCGCAGTTCAGCAATTGTGGGGGTGATGGTAGCGAAATAGGGCGCTTTGCGGCTGAATACCATGGAAAAAAGCTTGCGGCCGGCGGGCAGTTTCAAGGCTTTTTCGTACATGTTCAGCAGGTAGTTATTACTCATGGGGCGGGCTCCTGAAATCAATGAGCTCATTCTCCACAGCCGGGGAGGCGCTGCAATGGGTTTTGGGGCGCCACGGCCCGGCCCAACTGCTACCATGGCGTCAGGATTTCAACATCAGTCGCATCGGTGAGAGGGGACAGGCGTGAAAGTCACACAGGCATGGAAGCGCAGTAGCTGGAAGGTCAAGACACTGTTGATTCTGGTCAGCCTCTATCTGTTGTACGCACTACTGGGCTTTTTTGTCGCCCCCGGCCTGGTGCGTGACAACACCCGCGATGCGCTGGCTGAGTTGACCGGCCGTGAGGTGGTGATCAGCGAGGTGAAGATCAATCCGCTAGCGCTGAGTGCCACCGTGAACGGGTTCGCCATCAACGATGAACAGACTGATGTCCTGTTGGGCTTCAATCAGCTTTATGTGAACTTCGAGTTGTCGTCACTGTTTCGCTGGAGCTGGCATTTCAGCCAGCTCGACCTCGATGGCCTGACGGTGCGTGGTCAGCGTAATCCGGGTTCTGTCTTTAACTTTGACGATGTGCTTGCGCATATTGATAGCCAATTAACGGACAGTGCCGAGGGCGTTGAGCCTGAGCCGGCCCCGGAAGAGGGCGGGGCACTTCCCAACATTTCCGTGGGCGCGTTGGCCCTGACCAATGGCGACCTGCGCTATACCGAAGCGGCAGGCAAGGAGCCCCATCAATTGGTGTTGCCGGTGGCGTTTACGGTGACCAATTTTTCCACCGTAGCAAAAGGGGAAAACCAGAACGGTTACGCCATTCGCCTGGAGGGCCCGGATGGCGGTGCATTCGATTGGGATGGGCGCTTTGAATTCTCGCCATTCCTGGCCCAGGGCCGTTTGAGTATTGAGAAAGTGGACCTGGTGTCACTGGCAAAACTGGCCCGGGACGAAGTGCGTTTTACCGTGCCATCCGGTGAACTGGATCTGCAGACGGACTACCAGTTCACCACGGAACCGGGTACCCGGGTGGTGGTGAGCAATGGCGAGCTGACCCTGCGTGAATTGCAGATTCAGAAACCCGGTGAAGACGCGCCCAGTGTCAGCGTGCCAGCGTTGACCGTGACGGGAATTTCCGTGGATAGCGAGAAGCAGGAAATCACCTTGCCGGAGGTGAGTCTCAGCCAGCCTGAAGTGAATGCAGTCCTGGCGGCCGACGGGCTGGATCTCGCCACCTTGTTCCTGCCGGTGGACCCGGAAGAAGCGGAGCAGCGCAAACAGGAAGTGAAGGAAAAAGCGCAGGAAGCGGCAGAGCGTATTAAAGAGGCCGAAACGGTTTGGGTGACGAATCTGGGAACGCTCAAAGTGGATGGCAATACGTTCCGCTTTACTGACCGTACCTTGAATCCGCCGCAAACGGTGAGTCTGACCGAAGGTGAGTTTACGCTGAAGAATCTCATCCTGGGTGAAGAAGCCACCTTTACCTGGGAGGGCAAGGCCCAGATTCAGGGGCAGGGTGCGTTGACGCACTCTGGTGAGGGCCAGTTGGCGCCGCTGTCGGTGAATGCCAAGGCGGCGTTGGCCGGCCTGCCGTTGGCGCCGTTGTCGCCCTGGCTGGAGCGTGAAGCTCCGCTGAAAGTGGCCAGCGGTCAGCTGGATCTGGATTTGCAGTCTGCGGTGAAAGGCGATAGCCCGGATATTACCGTGAATGGCAGCGCCAGCATGGCCGGTTTCAATTTGTTGGAAGGCGGCCGACCTCTGATCAAGGTCAACAAGGTACAGGTGAGCAAGTTGTCACTGGACACCGCCGCACAGCGGGTGCGCGTTGGCGAAATCGGGCTGACGGGTATGGACATGCTGCACCGGGTGGACGCCCAGGGGCGGGATGCATCTACCCGCATTGAGGCCGCGATGCCGTCGGGGAGCCGCTCGTCGAGCGCTTCATCTTCGTCTTCCTCAAAACCCTGGCAAGTGACGGTGGATCGCGTGCGTCTGATCGGCAGTCAGGTACGCCATGAAGACCTGTCGCTGAGCCCTAATTTCCGTATCGGCCTGTATCAGCTGTCGGGCACGGTGAGCAATCTGGATACCCGCCCGGGCAGCACTGCCAGGCTGGACCTGAATGCGCAGGTGGACCGGTATGCGCCGTTTTCCATCAAGGGGCGTTTGTCCCCGGAGCCATTGTCTACGGACATGGTGGTGTCGTTGCACAACTATGAAATGACCAGCCTGACGCCTTATACCGGCCTGTACCTGGGGTACAAGGTGGAGAAGGGGCAGCTGGGGGTGGATACCGAAGTCACCGTTGAGAAAAACCGCCTGAACAGTGTCTCTGACATCCTTGCGGACCAGTTTTATCTGGGCGAAAAAGTGCCCAGTGATGAAGCGGTGAGGGCGCCGGTGAAACTGGGCCTGTCGGTGCTACGCAGTCGCTCCGGTGAAATTACCTTGCCGGTGAAAATGGCCGGTGATCTGGATGACCCCAGCTTCAGTGTCAGCGGCATGATTCTGAAAGTGCTGACCAATATTGTGGTCAAGGCCGCTACGGCGCCGTTCTCCGTGCTGGCTGGTCTGGCCGGTGGTGAGAACCTGGAGACCATTGTGTTCGAACCCGGCTCCACCGAGGTGGGAGCTCAAACATCCAGTTCCTTGCAGGCCCTGGCCAAGGTGCTTACCGAAAAGCCGCACCTGCACATTGGACTGGTTGGTACGGTCAGTGCAGAGGATCGCACCGCGCTTGCCGATCAGACGATCGGAGACGATGTGGCCGGTGATGACTGGCCGGGTATTGATGCGGCCGTGCTGGAAAAGAAATGGCGCCGCAAGCTGATCCGCCGTTACGAGTCTGATTATGATCGTGATGTGGAAACACTGGTCAGCGCGCCTCTGCCCGAGGATGACGATGCGCGTGACAGTGTACTGGCGCGCAGTGCCTGGGATGCCATGGTCACCGCAGAGGCGCAGTCGGTGGATACAGCACAACTGGTGGAGCTGGCTCGCTTGCGCTCGGAAAATGCCAAAGCCGCGCTGGTGCAGCAGTTCCAGATTGAGCAGTCCCGGGTGTATCTGAAAGAATCCAAAGTGGATGGCGCCGTGACCGGGCTGACCCTGACGCTGGAAAAATAATCGGTGGCATTACTCTGGGAAACGGAACAGGACGGCGTGCGCTACGAGGTGAGGCGCGCGGGGCAGACTTTGCGGCTGTATGCCAATGGCGTGCAGCATTCTGAGTTTCATCCGAAACGTTTGCTCACCGGCAGTGTGTGGGATTTGTTGTGGTTGCCCGCCCTGTTGCACGAACCGGCCCGCTTTCGCCGGGTGCTGGTGTTGGGGCTGGGCGGCGGTTCACTGATTCCGCCTATTCGCAAACTGCTGGATCCGGATGTCTTGATGGCGGTAGAGCTGGATGGAGCGCACTTGCAGGTAGCCCGCGAAGTATTCGGCATCGAGGCATTCGGGGTGGAGACCTGGCAGGGGGATGCGCAGCAGTGGTTACGTGATTATCAGGGGGAGCCGTTCGACCTGATTATCGAAGACCTGTTTGCACCCAGTAATGAGCAGGTCAGCCGGGCGGTGCCTGCAGATGCCGACTGGCTTGCCTGCCTGCGCGATAACCTGTCGGCGCATGGCTCCTTGATCATGAATTTTGGTGATTGGCAGGAATACCGCGACAGTCCGGCCTCGGGCCGCCGTGCCATGAAAAGTTTCAGCAGCCGTTTCCGCTTATCATGCAGCGATTGCCATAACGCAGTGATTGCGTTTACCCGCCAGCCAGCGCGCAGCATCCATCTGCGCCGGCGCCTTGCCGCGACGCCGGCATTGAGCCATGCGAAAGCGGCGGCGCGGCTGGATTACCATATTCGCCAGTTGGACTGACCCGGGTTTGAGGTCAGTCCTTGTCCAGCATGGTCAGGGAATAAAGCCCGTCATTCTCTTCCTGGGTTAACAGCTGGTTGCTGCGGGGCTGGTCATCGTGCATGCCCACGAACAAGGCCCGGTAGGTCAATACTGCCTGCACATAATCCCGGGTTTCACGGAACGCGATGGACTCGATCCACACATCCGCTGGCACGCCGTTGTCGGCGTTCTCCAGCCAGCGGTTCACCCGGCTTGGGCCGGCGTTGTAGGCGGCCAGGGCCAGCACCCGATTGCCGTTGAAATCGTCGAGGAGTTCTGCCAGATAGCGGCTGCCAAGGGTGATGTTGGTGTGCTTGTCCTGCAAGGTCTTGGTGGTGGGCTTGCCCATGCTGGCGTCTTTGGCCACCTTGCGGGCGGTGGCAGGCATCAGTTGCATTAGTCCCATGGCGCCCACCGGTGAGCGAGCCAGAGGATTGAACGCACTTTCGCGCCGGGCCACGGCCATGGCCAGCCAGGGATCCAGGTCATGGGGTTTGGCTTCTTCCTTGAACAGTGGCAAATACGCCGGTGGAAAACGCCATGCCAGAGTGTTCCAGGCCTTGGCCTGAATGGATGCCTGTACGGCCAGGTCGTACCATTTTTGCGTTAGAGCATAATCGGCCAGTTCCGCCAGCTGTTCCTTGTTGCTGTGCCACATTAGCCACATCCATTCCTGATGCGCCAGGTAGGGTTCATCCTGTGCTCGCAACATGCGGATACGGGTGATCGCCGGCGGTGGCGTGAACGTGGCGGAGGGCGTGTGCTTCTGTTCGGAGAAACGGTAGGGCTCGCCCAGGCGGTCTGCGGCCAGGAAAGCGAAGAAATTACGTTGCTGGGCGGCCTGCTGATACAGCTCACGGGCCTGATCCGGCTGGTCTGTGTTTTCCAGTGCGCGGGCGCGCCAGTACAGCCAGCGGGAGTCGTTACGGTCCTCTTGGGGCAGGCGCATGACCCACTCATTCAGGGCGTCCCAATCCTGTTCAATCACCGTGCGCCTGGCGCGCTGTGCCACCAGTGAGGTGTCCGGGTGGCTCGCCAGCCAGCTATCCAGCCATTGGCGATTCGCTTCCACCCCGCGGATGGTGGAGTACCAGGCGATGCGTGTACCAGCGCGCTCGCGCAGTGTGGCGTCGGTGAGGCCCTGTTTTTTGCTCTGTGTGTCGAACCATTTACGCGCGGCTTCGGTGTCCTTGTAGGCCCAGCGGCGCAGGCCGGCGGAGAGCAGCGCCTGACGCTGCGATGCCGGCAGGTTGCGGGGCAGGTCAGCGACCTTTTCAGGGTTGCTGTACAGCGTTTGCAGCCATTCGCTGGCGGTAGCGTAGGAGCTGCCGGTCAGCATCTTGTCCAGGTAGCGCATCAACCCGGCGCTGTTGCCATCAAAGGCCAGTTGCTGGCGTTCCCAGATTTGCGCATCGCCGATGACACCCGCGTCGCGGGCGGCGTTGAACAGCGGGTCGCAATTGTTGGGGCGGGACTGGCCGGTGGTCCAGAGTTCTTTGCCCGCCTGCAGGGCGGCTTCTTTAACGGCTTTGTCGCCGGTTTCCCATTGCGCCTGATGGTAATAACAACGTAGTGCTACCCCGCTGGGGGCACTGTCGGTAATGGCGAGTAGAGCCTGCCATTTTTCCGCTTTGCCGTAGGCGACAGTGGCGAGCTGACGAATATCCTGGGGGAGCGGCGAATCCGGGTATTGTTCTGCGTATTGCGTGACTTTTTCAGGGCTGAGTTGAGGCAGGGCAGCACGCAGCCGGTGAAAATCCAGATAAGCCTGCAGGGGGTGCTGTTCACCCAAAGCCTGTTGCTGTCGGGAAAGGGTTTCCCAGTCATCGTTGCGTGCTGCGTCCAGTGCTTGGTGGAAGTTGTCGCTTTCCGTAGCGGCAACGACCAACGAAGAAAACAGACAGCAGACAAACAGTGCAGCGCGGGTTAATGGCGCAGTGCGACGCATTTGTGCCTCCACATCGTCGGAATGAATGCGCTGATTCTACCGGTCCGGTTGTGCGCTTGGCGTGGTGATTATGTAAAACTTGAGCCAGATCCTACTTATGGCTCAGCGCGAGAGTATGCCGTTTGCCGTACCCGTGTCCGGACCTGTGCGATTTGCACTATACTGCCGCCGCTGATTACCTGAGCCGGAGCCCATGGAAAATACGACCCAATTATTGCTGCGCCAGTCCGATGCCCTTGCCGGGCGAAATGTACTGGTGGTGGATGCCAACGACCCTGCACTGAAAACCCTGGCAGTTGATGCCACGGTGCATTTGCATGCGGATGATTACACCATTGGCGCGCAGCAGTGGTCGCCCGCGCCCACAGTGCCGGAAGGGACAGACCTGCTGGTGCTGCCGTTGCCCAAGTCCATAGACCGGTTACGGTTTCTGCTCAACTGGCTGGCCGGTGAAATTACTGCGCCCACCGAGCTGTGGCTGATTGGCCCGGCCAAGGGTGGCATTCGCGGTGCCCTGAAATACCTGGATGCCCATGTGGATGAATCGGTGCTGGAAGATAGCGCCCGCCACTGCAAGCTCTATAGCGGTTTATTGCAGCCGGGGGAGAAACAGTCCCTGAAAGCCTGGGGCACCGTGCTGGAGGTGGCGGATCAGGAAGCCATCAGTTACCCGGGGGTGTTCAGCCATGGTCGTCTGGACGAGGGCAGTGCACTCCTGCTGGCGGCCATGGACGCGCACACGCTGGGTAAACCGGGGAAGGTGATTGATATGGGCTGCGGCGCGGGTGTGATCAGCGTCTGGTTGGCTCGCCAAGGTTGGCAGGTACAGGGCGTGGATGTCAGTGCCAGCGCCGTGGCGGCCAGCACCGATAGCCTGGCTCGCAACGGGCTGCAAGGCAGGGTCATGGGCGGTGATCTGTTCTCCCCGATTCAGGGGCGCGTCGATATGGTGGTTACCAATCCGCCGTTTCATGACCGTCGCCAACGTACCACGGACATCACCCGTCGGCTGATCGCGGAAGCACCTTCACACCTCAAGTCAGGTGGCGTGATGTGGCTGGTGGCTAACCGCGAATTGCCCTATGTGCAGTGGCTGGACGATGCTTTCAGCCATGTGCAGGTGGCCAGCGAAACCACCCGCTTCCGGGTCTACCGGGCGGTGTTGTAGTTAAACCGCCCGCGGGCTGTTACAACATTCGTTCCCGGGCCATCCAGGCAATGCAGTTTTCCAGCATGGTGGCCAGCGGCACCTGATCATTAAAGCCCAGCTGTTCCACGGCCTTGCTGCTGTCGGCATGCACGCGGCTGGTGATCAGGGCGACTTTTTCCGGGGTCAGGCGGGGTTCTTTACCAGTGAACAGGCTACCGATGGGGTAAAGCTGGCCGGCCAGTTTCAGCACCGCGGGCGGCACGGTGCGTTGTGGTGCCTTGCGCCCCAGCTGGCCGGCAATGGTCTGGACCAGTGCCAGGAAACTGGCTTCCACACCGGCAAGAATATAGCGCTCACCGCAAACACCGTGCTCCAGCGCCGCAATATGGGCCCGTGCCACTTCTTCCACCGCACAGAAATTACCGCCACCGGGGGGCACGCCGGGCAGTTTGCCGTCGTTGATCATGCGGATCATCTGTGACCAGTTGTGAGTGTCACCGGCGCCAATAATGCCGCAGGGATTCATGATCACCGCGTCCAGCCCCTGATGAATGCCGTTTTCCACTTCCTGTTCCGCCAGAAACTTGGTGCGGTTGTAGCCGATCCAGTCATTGGCGGCGTTGGAGGGCGTTAATTCATTGATCGGGTTGTCCTGAATGCCCCAGGCAGAGATGGACGAGGTATGAATAAATCGGCCGGCCACGTTTTTCAGGGCAGCACTGACCATGGCCTGGGTGCCAAGTACGTTGTCCCGGTATTGTTGTTCATTCCCCCGGCGCCACAGACTGGTGTTCCCCGCCACGTGAAAAACCGCATCCGGCGCTGCGGGCATGACCAAGGCAAGTTCGGTGGCATTGTCCAGTGGTGCCTGAACGACAGATACGCCCTTCTTGGCATGTAAGGTGCTGGCATCGCTGTTGGGCCGCACCAGGGCAACGACATCCCATTGTTTGTCGAGAAGCTGGTCGATGATATGCCCGCCGAGAAACCCCCGGCCCCCACTGATAAATGCCACTGGCATGGTTGGTATCCTTCTTTGGCTGACGCTTGTTTCCTCTTCTATACGCACCGAAACGGATGCTGGCAACTGCTTTGTCTGTCCGCTGCCTCGCTTTTCAAAAAGCCACTTTTCGAAACCTTGACGATTTCGCTTCAGGACTGGCTAAGTCGATGGGTTTTGACTATATTGCCGTTTCAAACAGGCGGGTGTAGTTCAATGGTAGAACGGCAGCTTCCCAAGCTGCATACGAGAGTTCGATTCTCTTCACCCGCTCCAGACATAAAAAAACCGCCTTTTGGCGGTTTTTTTATGTCTGGGCTAGATGCAAAACGCTTGATGCTGGATGCCGGACGCAATAAATCGAAAGTGACATCACGGCTGCCCTTGTTGACGCGTTCCCTGCGTCCCCAATCTGCATGCCCGCAGGGCCGTTCCAGCAAAACGGTGGGGTTTTGACTTTAGGTTCCAGGCATCCAGCATCCAGTTCCGGGCGTCTTGATTTCCCTATCAAATCCCTGATCCCCCAATCACACCGAACAGGACAGGTGTCGACCGTCGAGTCGGAAAAGTGCGCGGATTTCGTATTCGCTCCCCAGTTCGCTGGCGGCATCACTGGCGTGCATGATGTCGGGGTAGCAGTGGGCCCAGGCACAGGGTTTGACCTGTTGCTGATGTGGCGTCTGCGGGTTGCGTTTGCTGGTGGCGATAAAGGCATTCTGCTCCAGGTTGAACAGAACATAGCCCTGAAATTCGGTCCGGGCGGGAAGGCCCATTTCTTCCAGGAAATCGGACATCCAGCGGTGATGGTTATCGGTGCTCATGGTGGCCTCCTGTTTACTCCGTGCGGGCTCGAAGGCAATGGGCGCAGCACACAAGGTGTATCACCGTAAGTTACGTCAGCCGTTGCAGAAGATGGATAGGCGTTGCTTGTCGTTTTGTCGCCTTCTTGTGATTGATCTCGTGTGAAGGGAGCGGGCGTTGCACGGCATAATAACTGTACATGAAGACAGTGTTTTGCCATGCTTGTCAGACTGTGGATTTCCGGTGTGTTGTTATGTCTGCCCTGCCTTTTTTTAGTGAGCGTATTTCTGCGGGGTTCCCGTCTCCGGCCCAGGGGTATCTGGATGAGCACCTGGATCTGAACCGGTTATGCATCCGCCGGCCAGCGTCCACCTTCCTGTTGCGTGTGGAAGGGGACTCCATGGTTGATGCCGGTATTTTTTCCGGAGACATCCTGATTGTGGACCGCTCACTGGAAGCCGTTGCGGGCGATGTGGTGGTCGCCTCGCTGGATGGCGAATTCACGGTGAAAGAATTGCAGTTGCTGCCGACGCCGATGCTCAAGCCCCGTAATCCTGCCTATGCGCCGATACCCATTGGTGGTGAGGGTGTGGACCTGTTCGGGGTGGTGACGTTTTGCCTGCACGCCTTGCGGGGCGGTGGGTAACGGCCATGTTTGCCCTGGTTGACTGCAACAGCTTCTATGCCGCCTGTGAGCGCCTGTTCCGCCCGGATCTGCAGGGGCGACCTGTGGTGGTGCTTTCCAATAATGACGGCTGCATTGTAGCCGGGTCTGCGGAAGCCAAGGCGCTGGGGGTGAAAACCGGCATGCCGGTACACCTGGCTCGTGATTTGATTGCCCGCCACAAAATCGTGGTTTTTTCATCCAACTATGCCCTTTACGGGGATATTTCCCAGCGGGTGATGGCGACCCTGGAAACCCTGGCGCCTCAGGTGGAGGTGTATTCCATTGATGAGGCGTTTCTGGATCTGTCGTTGATGGGGGAGGCGGAGCTGTTGCCGCTGGCGCAGCAGGTACGAGCGCGCATTGCCCGCTGGGTCGGGGTGCCGGTATGCGTGGGGATAGCGCCCACCAAGGTGTTGGCCAAACTCGCCAATCATGCGGCCAAGTGCTATCCCGCCACGGGCGGCACCGTGGTGCTGACCGACCCGGCGCGCCGGAAAAAACTGCTGGCGTTAACGCCGGTGTCCCGCGTGTGGGGAGTGGGGCGCCGGTTGTCGGGGCGCCTTGAGTCGCTGGGTATCGAGACGGCACTGGACCTGGCCCGGGCGGATAGCGGCATGATCCGTCGGCGGTTTTCCGTGGTGCAGGAACGGCTGGTGCGGGAGCTGAACGGGGAGCCTTGTCTGTCTCTGGACACGCAGCCTTTGCCGCGCCAGCAGGTGATTCATTCCCGTTCATTTGGTGAGCCGGTAACCGCCTTGCCGCCGTTGCGTCAGGCGCTGAGTGACTTTGCTTTCCGGGCCATGGAGTCCTTGCGCAAGGAGAATTTGTACACTGGTCGGGTAACGGTCTATTTGCGCACCGCCCCGATGGGTAAGCCCCAACAATTGTTCCCCGATACGCTTGGTGCCGCCTTGTCGCCCGCCACAGCGGACACTCGTGTGGTGGTGCATCAGGCTCAGGCCTTGCTGGCGCAGTTATGGAAGCCAGGGTACCGCTATGGAAAAGCCGGAGTGATTCTCACCGACTTGCGCGGACGTGATCAGATCCAGGATGGATTGTTTGCGCAGCAAGGGGAACCTGATGACAGGGGCAACGCCTTGATGACGGTAATGGATACGATTAACCAGAGCGGTGCCGGCAAGGTATGGCTGGCGGGGCGGGGCATGCAGACCGATCAGCGTAGTGCCTGGGCCATGCGCAGGGCGCACCTGTCCCCGGCCTATACCAGTCGCTGGAGTGATTTGCCGGTGGTGCGTTAGCCAGGCGCCTTTGTGTTTGTGTGTAAGGGAGCCCGCTCCGGTATTTCCAAGCCGATGAGGCTCCGACGCCAGCGGCGTTGGAGGTTGGCAGTGGGCCTGTATGCCTTGGTGTTCATTTTCACAGATGAGCGTGGTGGTCCCCAGAGAACCGCGCCGGCCACTTTGAAGGCCGGCGGGTTGTGTCGGTAATGGGGTGTGGCTTACTGGTTGGCCACCGCAGTCATGTTTACCCGGTCCAGCATGCGTTCTTCGATACGGTCCAGGCGTGCTCGACAGTCGCGGAAGGTGCGGCTGATACAGGTGGTATTGGCCACCATGTCGAGTTTCGGCCAGGTCGCCTGTTCGCCTTTACGGATATAGTTCCGCACATCTTGCAGCGTGGGGTTATTCAGAACCCGCAAGGCGTTGAGCGGTTGGCGGGGAGGGATCATGTTGATGTCGCCGATATACTTCTGCGTCACCATGCTCTTCGCCTTGTCGATCATCAAGCCCATGTCGTTGGACGCCACCCGGCGCTGCACCAGTTGCAGGCCATAGCGCAGGTTCATGGAGACGTTGCGCAGCGCCCAGTCACCCAAAGTGCTAAGAGAGCTGTCGGTGTTTTCATTGCGGGACAGAAACGGCACCACATGGGGATTAGTCTGGCTGACAATGGAGTGGTTGACCCCGTAAAGGCGGGCCAGCCGGCGAATGGGCAGGTCGTCGACGATGGAGCCGTCAACAAACTTGCGGCCGGGGATGTAGGGAACCCGCTCGCCGTCGATGTTCTTTGCCCACAGGGAGACCGGCGGATAAATGCCGGGAATTGCACAGGACGCCAGCGAAGCTTTGCGGATCAGCACATTGGGAGAGGTGCGCCAGTTCAGCAGGCGCGCGTGCTGGTTGCGGTCATAGGGACTCACGGTAATATTGATTTCGCGACCGGTGTGTCGATAGGCCTCTTCGAAGGTCATGTCGGTGATGTTTTCTTCCAGGCAGGCTTCCAGATGGTCGCCGTCCAGCACCGGGGTGCCGCGTACCAGACCTTTCCAGCCCAGCACCTTGAAGGCTTCCAGATAAATGTTTTCCGGCTCCAGTTTCACCTTCAATTCTTCATCGTTGTGAGTGCCCACCACTGAGCCGATGATGCTGCCGGCACTGGAGCCGGATATCACCGAAGGCAGCAGGTTCTGCTCCCACAGGCAGCGGGCCACCCCAATATGGAACAGGCCCAGGGCCGCACCGCCGGAAAGCATCAGGCAACTTTGCCCGAAAGCCTGGCCGGTGGTTTCAAAGAAATCGAGCTTGTCTTTCAAGCCGAATTCCTTGAAGTTGCTGTCGCACAGGTAGTTCAACGCGGTGGACACTTCGGTCAGGTAGTTTTCGATCAGGCGTTTGGTGCCCACGCGGCTGTGCTGATAAAGGCGCGGGTTGGAAATGTTGCCCAGATTACCGTGCAGGCCTTCGTGTAAATGGAAGACCAGCTTGTTCACATCGTTGCGTTCGCGGGCCTGGCGAATCTGCCAGAGGCGATTACGAATCAGTTCGTAATCGTAGTAGGGGGAACGGTCCACTTCCTTCCATTCGTCGGCGCCGGAAAGGCGGTCGTGTTCCTGGCTGGCTTCGTACCATTCGTCATAGGTCGTCGCGTTATCGATGGCGCGTTCGAGCTGCTTGAGGGTGCCTTTCATTGAGGCTCTCCACCATTCATTGTTGTCATTGATTGATGTCAGTATAGACAGGAGAGAGGGCCGCGTTTAAGTGTTTGTAGGACAAAAAGCACAGAGGAGCAGATAAAAGTGTCTGTTTTTATGAGTGTATTTGCTTATTGTCGGGTTTGGCCCGGTATTGCCCCGGGGTCATGGCGGTGTGGCGTTTGAAGCTGCGCTGGAAGGAACGAATATCGGAATAGCCCAGGGCGGCGGCGATATCGGCCTGGGGCAGGGCGGTGGTGGTGAGCAGGTGACGTGCCTGTTTCAGGCGCACGTCATCGAGCAGTTTTTGCCAGCTCTGGTCTTCGTCGGCCAGCCGGCGATGCAGGGTGCGAACATTCATGCCCAGCCGCTCGGCAACGGTTTCCTTGCGGGGCAGGGAATGGCCAATGGCATCCTGGATGCACTGTTTGACCCGCTGGCTGAGATTGGTGTCCACACCCAGTTGGTTCAGTTGCTGAATGGCGTGAGCCTCCAGGGTAGAGAGCAGTAACGGGTCGGGTTGTCGTATGGGCTGCTGCAATAATTGCGGCGCGCCGACCAGGGCGGAGCAGGGTTGTTCGAACAATACATCGCAGAGAAACACACGCCGGTATTCCTCTACCTGTGCCGGTGGAGGGGTGGGGTGTTCCAGCCAGACCTGATCCGGTGCCAATAAGTCGTTGCCGGTGAGCCAGCGGGAGTAGCGCACCCATGAGCCGAGAACATTATCGATCAGATGCTGGCGTGCGGGTTGCTGGCGATACAGGCAATCCCAGCGGATGGCTACCTGGTGGGCGTCGAGAGTCGTGTCTGTGGTGCCCATGTCACCCACCAGCTTTTCGTACAGGCTGACCTTGGATAACGCTTCCTGAAGCGTGCTGGCGCTCATGGCGATATAGCCGATCACATTGTAGGAACCGGGCTGCACAAACTCTGAAGTGTGTAACCCGAACAGGGGATCGGCGGATTGTTTGATGAGGGCGTGCAGCAGGGTCTGAAAATCCTGCCCATGAATGCGGGTATCCGGTTTCTGGATATGGTCGGGGTCCAGGTTGGCCTGCTGCAGCGCCGCAGCGGTATCCAGCCCACGGGCTTGCCCGTGAGCCAGGTACTGCTGGAGTGCTGCGCTGCAAATCTGGCCCAGTGCGTCCATGGAGATGCCCGATCAGTTCAGTTCAAAAGTGATTTGTACCTGAGCGGAAATTTCGGTTTCGCCGGCCCGGTAGCTATCAGCGGCACCGCTTTCCTTGCTGCGTGCCATCATCATCACCGGTTGCGGGTGGTGAATGCCCTGGGCCTGGATTTCGAAGGCTTCACCCAGGTCGCGGTCGGCGGCTTCGGCAATAATTTCTGCCCGCTGGCGGGCATCGGCCACGGCTTTTTTCAGTGCCTGGTTGCCCAGCTCGTCGCGGTTGCTGACCTCAGCGCCAGCAGGGCGGATGTTGCGTACGCCCTGTTCGGCCAACCCTTCCAGTAGCTCGGCATAGGTTTCCAGACCATCGACCTTGAAGCTCACGTCGCGGCTGACTTGATGGCCAATCAGTTTGCGCTCGGGTTGGTATTGCCATTGGGGAGAGACTCGCATGGTACTGGCAGTGACGGATTTTTCTTCGATATCCAAATCATCGGCCAGCTCCAGCATATTGCCGACGGCGTCATCCACGCGGTCTTTCATGTCGGCAATGTCATCGCCATTTTCGCTGGCGGTGGCGACCACTGTGAAGCGATCCGGTTGGGCGTTGATTTCGCCGCTACCGGACACGGTAATGCTGTCGCGGGAGGTATTGATGGTGGTGTTGTCGCAACCGGTCAACGCCAGTGTGCCAGCGATCAACAGGGTCGCAGCGGATACAACTTTCATGATATCTCCTTGTACTGCCGTGCAGGCGGCAAAGCTCTATTTTGCTGATCGGTCAGGTTTACGCAACTCATCTCGCACAAACCCGTTAAACGAATGGTTTCCCTTACAAAACGCAGGGCAAAGGTCCCCTTGGTTGTTGGTCCGATAGTCCCTATCATCGCAGCTCGTGAGGCAGAGGCAATCGGTGAGTACAGTCATGAGTTCAGCCATGGATAAATCGGAACAGCAGATTCGACAGCACCTGGGCGATTTTATTCCCGAGGATCTGGGCGTTAGCCTGAATCAGGTCAATGGGATCAGTGCGCTTCAGTTGAGCGATGCTGCCGTGACGGCCACGGTGACTCTGGGCTATCCCTGCGACAGTATTCGTGATGCGCTGATTGATGCCATTCACACTCATATGGCTCCGGTGCTGGAGCAGCGCGCCCTGTCAGTGACGGTGGAAAGCCGCATTGTGCCGCACCGGGCGCAAAGCAGCCTGCCGGCACGGGACCAGGTCGCCAATATCATTGCCGTTGCGTCCGGCAAGGGCGGAGTGGGCAAATCCACCTCGGCGGTGAATCTGGCGCTGGCGTTACAGGCGGAGGGCGCCCGCGTTGGGTTGCTGGATGCGGACGTGTTCGGGCCCAGCCAGCCATTGATGCTGGGGATGCCCGACGGTACACGCCCGCAAGTACTGGAAGGCAAATTCTTTGTGCCAGTGGACGCCTACGGCTTGCAGACCATGTCCATGGGGTATCTGACAACAAAGCAAACACCGGTGGTGTGGCGTGGTCCCAAGGCCAGCGGTGCGCTGGTGCAGATGATGGAGCAGACCCGCTGGCATGAGCTGGACTATCTGTTGGTGGATTTGCCCCCCGGCACCGGGGACATTCAACTGACGCTGGCCCAGAAAATTCCGGTGGCAGGAGCCGTGGTGATCACCACGCCGCAGGATATTGCGTTGCTGGATGCCATCAAGGGCGTGGAAATGTTTCGCAAGGTGGATATTCGGGTATTGGGAATCCTGGAAAACATGGCCATGCATGTCTGTAGCCAGTGCGGGCATCAGGAGGCTATTTTCGGTCAGGGTGGTGGCGACAAAATGGCAGCAGATTATGACACTGAGGTGTTGGCTGCGCTGCCATTGTCCCTGCGTATTCGCGAGCAGTCAGACAAGGGCGAACCGGTGATGCAGGCGTTCCCCGACAGTGACGAGGCTGCACTATACCGGGCGGCGGCTCGACGCCTGGCGGCCCGGTTGTCATTGACCGAGGCAGGGAGCCGGGCGTTTCCGAATATTGTGCAGCACTAGGCCTGATGCCAGCTGCCCCATGCCCAACAAGGGCAGAGGGCCGCTGGCGTGCTGCGTGCGGCCAGTGATGCTGCTACCATTGGCCGCTTGAACGCTAACCACTCTGGAACATTGAGGCGTAAATGACTATTAAATCGGATCGCTGGATTTCCCGCATGGCCGCCGAGAAAGGCATGATCGAGCCATTTCAGACCGGGCAGATTCGCGCGGATGAGAACGGTGAAAAGCTGATCTCCTACGGCGTGTCCAGTTATGGCTACGATGTGCGCTGTGCCGACGAGTTCAAGGTGTTCACCAATATCCATTCCGCCACGGTGGACCCGAAAGCGTTTGATGAGCGCAGTTTTGTGGATGTGAAGGGGGAGTACTGCATTATCCCGCCGAACTCTTTTGCCCTGGCCCGCACGGTGGAATATTTCCGCATTCCCCGAAATGTGTTGACCATTTGCCTGGGTAAATCCACCTACGCACGGTGCGGTATTATCGTTAATGTCACGCCGCTGGAACCCGAGTGGGAAGGGCATGTGACGCTGGAATTTTCCAACACCACGACGCTGCCGGCAAAAATTTATGCCCACGAAGGCGTGGCGCAGATGTTGTTCTTCGAGTCTGATGAGGTGTGCGAAACTTCCTACATGGATCGGGGCGGCAAGTACCAGGGGCAGCGTGGTGTGACCTTGCCTCGGGCCTAATCTGACGCGGGCGCTGAGTCCGGAGCGAGTTCCGGGCCGTTGTAGTCGATCATGATCATTTCGGCTTTCAACAGGGTGCTTTCAATGTGTTTTGCCTGCACCACCATGTAATCCAGCTGCGGCGCTACCCAGAACAGGGTGCGCCGTTTTTCTTTGCTGTCCCCGGTGCGCTTCTTTTCCACCAGCAGGGTATCCAGTTTGCCCAGCGGTGTTTTCAGGGTTTCCCTGTCGATCACTTCAAAATGATGCTCGCGCACTTTGTCGCCGTACACGCTGGTCACCGAGTAAGACTTGTCGCCGGTGGCAAACACGCAGCGCCCGCGTAGCAGAATAGTCAGCTCATCGAGCGTGTCGTCGGGAATATCCAGGCTTTCCTTGTCGTCTTCGGATTCGTTGTGCACCCGTGGCGGGTTCCACTCAAAGTCCATATGGTGAAAGCGCCGCTGACCGAACCCCTTGAATTCATGCACGTAGCGCGCTGTGCGCGGCTGGCAGTCACGCCAGTGAAAATAGCTTTCCTCGGTGTTGCTGAGCAGAAACGATTTCGCCTTGAGCAACATATGGTAGTAGTCGTCGCCCTCTGCCGGTTCCAGCACCAGTTCGGCTTTGACCGGGGTGGGCAGCTTGTTCACATAAATCCGAAATTCGGCTGAAAAGGGGGCCAGGGGCTCGTTGGCTGTGGCCAGGCTGCTGGCCAGCACCAGCAAAAGTGAAATCAACCGCACGCTCAGAGTCCTTTCAGTGATTGCAGGGTCATCAGGTGTTCGCCATCGTCGTTCTTCTGCATCAGCTGCACCAGCGTATAGTCATGACCCGGTGCGAACCACATGTAGGTCTGCCGGTCGCTGTTTTTACCGCGTTGACGTTGCACTTTTAGCGTTTCCACCTTGTCGCCATCGATGGTCAGTGTTTCTGCGCCAGTGACGGTGTAGTGGTGGGTTTTCTGCGCACGTTCATCGGCCACCTGCAGTTCTATTTCTCTGGCGCCGTCGCGCAATTCGCACTGCAGGGCCAGGGAGACGGAGAGTTCATCGGTGGCGTTATCACTTACGTCGTAGCTGCGCATGGGTTTGTCGGTACGTTCGCTGGCGGCCACGCCGGTCTGGCGATCAATGTGCAGTTTGGCCTCTTTGACCTTGCCCAGTCCGCGGCGCTCGTAACCGTAGTAATTGCTCAGCGGGGTGCAGCCTTGCCAGTTGAACAGGGCGGTTTCGCGAATCTCGCCGAGCCAGTTTTTGGCGTGGACTTCCATTTTCCAGAGCCCGTCCTGAACCTGGCTGAGAGAGCGGGTGGCGACGATGCTGAATGGAATGCCTTCGCTTTTCAGGCGGTAGTCCAGACGAAACGGTGATGGCGTTTCGTCCCCGGTGGCGGCGGAAGAAAAGGCAAAAGTCGCCAGCAGGATAGCAGCGAGAATCAGGGGGTTGCGTAGAGAGATGCGTAGGGGATTACGCCAGTGCGTAACCCTGCGCAGGGAGTGGCTTCCCATCCAGTACGACTCCGTTGTCAGTCAGTTCCAGTCTATCTTGTGCCCGCCATTGCAGCACTTGAGGATAGAGCAGGTGTTCGCGTTGTTGTACACGCTTGGACAGGGAATCAACGGTATCGTTCGCATGCACCGAAATGGGGGCCTGGGCAATCAGTGGGCCGCCATCCAGCTCTTCAGTGACGAAGTGAATGGAGCAGCCGTGTTCGCTGTCGCCGGCTTCCAGGGCGCGGGCATGGGTATTCAGCCCGCGATATTTGGGCAACAGGGAGGGGTGGATGTTGATCAGTTGCCCGGCGTAATGGCGTACAAAGACAGCTGAAAGGATGCGCATGAAACCGGCCAGCACCACGGTATCCGGGGCGTAGGGGGTGAGCACCTCGATCATGGCCTGGTCGAACTGCTCCCGGTCCGGGTAGTCGCGGTGATCCAGGCTGGCGGTGGGGATGCCCGCCTGTGCGGCCCGCTCAAGGCCGGCGGCGTTGGCGCGATTGGAAAACACCACGGCAATCTCGGCGTCGAGGGTACCTGCTTTTTGGGCATCCATGATCGCTTGCAGGTTGGTGCCTGAGCCGCTGATCAATACCGCCAGCTGGTGTGTCACTCTGGCAGTCCGTCTAACACTACGTCCGGCTCGCCGTCGCCGGCCTGGATTTCGCCGATCAGGAAGGCGTTTTCGCCTTCGGCTTCCAGCAGGGCGAGGGCGTCGTCCACGTGGCTGGCGGGGACAGCGATGACCATGCCCACGCCGCAGTTGAAGGTGCGGTACATCTCAAAGGCGGGCACCTGGCCTTCCTGCTGCAACCACTGGAATACGGCCGGGAATTCCCAGCTTTTGGTGTCGATCACGGCACGGACGTTGTCCGGCAGAACCCGCGGCAGGTTTTCTGGCAGGCCACCGCCAGTGATGTGTGCCATGGCGTGGACAGGCACCTGTTCAATCAACTTGAGCAGGGACTTAACGTAAATGCGGGTGGGTTCCAGCAGGTGCTCGATCAACGGCTTGCCGTCCAGATCGATGTCAGTGTCTGCCTGGGCCATGATACGGCGAATCAGGGAGTAGCCGTTGGAGTGGGGGCCGGAGGCGCCCAGAGCGATCAGCTTGTCGCCGGCTTCGACCTTGCTGCCATCCAGTACGCCGTCTTTTTCCACCACGCCTACGCAGAAACCCGCCAGGTCGTAGTCTTCGCCTTCATACATGCCGGGCATTTCTGCGGTTTCACCGCCGATCAGGGCGCAACCGGCCAGTTCGCAGCCTTCGCCAATACCGGTGACCACGCTGGTGGCAATCTCCACGTCCAGCTTGCCGGTGGCGTAGTAGTCCAGGAAGAACAGGGGCTCGGCGCCGCCCACGATCAGGTCGTTAACGCACATGGCGACCAGGTCTACCCCCACTTTTTCATGACGGTTGTGGTCGATGGCCAGCCGCAGCTTGGTACCCACACCGTCAGTGCCTGCCACCAGAACCGGGTTCTTGTATTTGGTGGGCAACTCGCAGAGGGCACCGAAACCGCCGAGACCGCCCAGCACTTCCGGGCGACGGGTCCGCTTGGCAACAGGGGCGATACGTTTAACCAGCTCGTTACCGGCGTCGATATCGACACCTGCGTCACGGTACGTCAGTGGCCGTTTCTGTTCGGTCATGGGGGGCTCCGGGTTGGTGAAGGCGCGTATTCTAGCAACGGGCCTGCCTGCTGGGGAACCTCTGCGTGACGCCTTGGGGCGTTAAACTCAGGGAAAGCGGGTTTCGTCCGACAGATAAGGTCGCTTCGCTCAGGGATTTGCCCTGTAATTTGCCGGAAACGGGTTCGCGTGGCTGAGGTGAATAGGTGATAATAGCGCGCTTGAATTTTCGGTTGGAATGAGCGCCCATGCGTTTTATTGGATTGTTGGCCGTGTTGTTGGGATGGAGCCTGCTGGCCCAGGCAGAATCGCTGGATACAGTGCAGGTGCCGGTGGATGGCCGTGGCGACGCGCAGCGGCAGGACGCGTTGGCTGAGGGCCTGGAGCAGATGCTGGTGCGTCTGAGCGGGCAGCGGGATGTACTCAATGAGGCGGTGGCTAGTGAAGCCGCTTCACGGCTGGATCGCTGGGTGACCCGCTACGATTACAACACGCTGGATGATGGCAGCAGTGCCTTGCAGGCCCGTTATGACGTGAATGGCCTAATGGCCTTCATGGCGGAGCAGGGCGCATCGGTGTGGGGGATGCCTCGGCCCAGGGTGCTGCTCTGGCTGGTGGAGCAGGGCGCAGGCCGCGGCGAGATGGTGGTGGACGGTCACCCGCTTTATGTGCAGTTGGTTGCGCAAGCCCAGCGACGTGGCCTGACCCTCGTCATCCCGAAGTGGGATAGCGAGGATCAGGGGCGTTTGAACGTGGCAGACATCCGTGGCCGTTTCGATCAGCAATTGCGTGACGCCTCCAGCCGCTACCCCCATGAGCTGATTGCTGCTGCGGTGCTGTATCAGGGTGAGCCGGCCACGGTGAGCTGGCGAGTCCTGAAAGACAAAAGCACTCTGGAAGACGGCCGGGAGAAAACGGCGAACGACGAAGAGGCCGTGACTGCGTTGATCGACCGTGTCACCGACCAGCTGGCCGCCCGCTATGCGGTGAAAGGCGCAGTAAGCGATTTGCGCACCCTGTTGGTGGTGGATCAGGTCGACCAGCTGCAGGACTGGTTTACGTTACAACAATTTCTGGCGGGCCTGAGCGGGATGCGTCGAGCCTCACTGGTACAGGCCTCCGGTACTACGCTGACCTTTGGGCTGGATTTCAGTGCCAGTGACGAGCAGCTGCGCAACCTGCTGGAGCTGTCTCCCCAGTTGCGCGCCTGCCCGGATCCGGCGGTGGCCGGGCCCCAATGGCATTACTGCTGGCGTTGATCCGATGAGTGCGCAACTTCCCCTGGCCCTGCAGCTTCGCGAGGGCAATGCCCTGGATAATTTCCACGCGGGCCCCAATGGCGCAGCCGTTGCCGGGCTGCATGAGGCTGTGGAAGGCGTCGACCGACAAGCCTTTTTCTGGGCCGGTGACGGGCAGGGCAAAAGCCATTTGCTGGAAGGGGCCGTGCGTCTGGCTCAGCACAATGGTCTGGATGCCTGCCTGTTGCCTGCCAGCGAAATCATTCCACTGGTCCCTGACGTGCTGGAATCCATGGAACAGTTCGGATTGCTGGCCATTGATGATTGCCAGTTATTTGCCGGTCTGCCTGCCTGGGAAGAAGCCCTCTTTCACCTTTATAACCGGCTGATGTCGTTGGGCGGACGATTACTGGTCACCGCCAATGCGTCGCCGGGAGCCATGGGCTTGATGCTGCCTGATCTGGCTACCCGTCTGGCGGCGGGGCCGGTCTACCGGCTGATGTCGCTGGAAGACGAGGATTTACAGGCGCTATTACAGGAAAGAGCCAGGGCTCGGGGCTTGCGGCTGGAGCCTGAAGTAGCCCATTACATCGTATTGCGCAGTGAACGTTCCGCTGGCGCCTTGATGGAATTATTGAGCGATCTGGACCGTCTGGCCCTGGCGCAACAACGCTCTGTCACGATTCCCTTTGTCAAGGATGCGCTGGGGTGGTAAAAATGGGCGCTTAACGAATAAACAACAGTTCGCTACCTGAATTGGCGACATATTGCGCTTGATTACACTGGGTTACACATGCGTGGCGCTTGGCTGGCGACACGATGCCTCTATTTGTATACCCGCAAGCGCAAGAACCACATTAGAACAATAACGCCAGGCAAAAAGCCTGCAGGAGAACAAAATGCGCCACTTTGGGCTACAGCAGTGCCTTGCTGGTTGCGCCTTGATTGTTGCGGCCACCTCCCATGCAACCGTCTATGAAATCAATAACACCAGTGATGCAGTGGTTACTGTCGTGGCCGTGGATGGCGATGACACTGATGGCGTTTGGGATAAAACTACCCACTGGGAGGTGACGACCAACAACGCCGGTGGTACCTGCACGTTGCGAGAAGCCCTTTATGCCAGCAATTACCGTATTGCCGTGGGGGCCTGCGAGGCCGGTGGCGCCAGCGATACCATCAAACTTCAGGAAGGCAAGGTTTACACTCTGACTGAAGGTGAGTTGCCGGTCGGCAATGGCGAGCAAATCAAATTCACTGAAGACACGTCGGTTGACCCGGCCGTGACAACAGCCGACATAGAGCCCTTGGGCAACCAGGTCCAGTTTGACCTAATCCTTGATGCTTTCGAAGAACCTGAAGGCAAAACCCTGCCGGTGATCACCGCAGCAGGTAATTCCCGATTGATTCATGTCTACGATGGCGGCGCCATGTCGCTGAGCAATCTTGAGCTGACCGATGGTAATGCGGGTGCCGATAACGGTGGCCTGATTTATGCCATGGGGCCGGTTATTATCGCAGCGAACGTGTCCATGAATCAGGGCATGGCAACGAACGGCGGGGCCATGTATCTGGAGGAAGGCTCAGGCCTTGTCTTCAGCGCCGGCGGGCGTTTTGAAAACAATGTGGCCACCGGTGTGGGCGCGGTCATTGCCAGCTCGGATACCTTCAAAGGTTCGATTATTGGCTACGATTTTTATATGGCCGATAACGAAGCTGGGTCGGGCGCTGCCGATGCCGGCGTTATTCACATCAATGGGGATCCAGATGCCACTGTGAACCTGGAATTGGCCAACGGCATGGTGGTTAATAATACCGGTGGCGTGCTTAACGTGGTCTCCACGGATCATGTGGCGGTGCTGGCCAACATGACCATCGCCTTCAATGATGGGGTCGCTCTCACGTTGGCGCAAACCCAGTTTGATGACCCTGCCGATGCGGTTAGCCGCGATATCATTCTGCATAGCGTCATGGTGGGTAACAGTGTTGGTGCTTGCGCTGGCCCGGTGCTGGACGGCACCGCCAGCCCGGCAGATGCGGCAGCGCGCCTGCTGTTCACCATTACCGATGATGCTAATTGCCCGGAGCCTGAAGAGCAGACCCTGGGCACGCCCGTGACCAATAACCCCAATACCGCGCAAGCGGATATTTTCCTTGGCATGGATCGCGTGCCTTGCGCCGGTACTGGCGCTGGTGGTTGCACACTGATGACTGCCGAAGAGATCGGTGGACCTTACCCGGGCTTGCTGCCCAACCCGACCCCTGCAGCGTTGGCGGGTGATCCCATGGCGCCCAGTCTGTTTGATCGCGCCAGCCCGGAAACCGCTACGGTGGACCAGTGTGAATCAACCGATAACCGCGGTAACTCACGCGGTGGACCGGCGGGTCGTTGTGATGTGGGGGCGGTGGAATTTCTGCGGGCGCGAGCACAACCGGATGAAGTCGATCTGATCAGTGGCCAGTCAGTACTGGCGGATGTGCTGGAGAACGACCGCAATGATACCGAAGTGGACTGTGGTCTGCTGGAAGACGTAGTGGTAGCCGAAGGGGTGTGCAATATCGGTGAGACCGATTGCATTGCTGACGCGATCCAGGATCGCTGTCTGGTAGTGGTCGCTCAGCCCAGTCGAGGCTCGGCTCGAGTGGAGATCGATGCCGATGGCTATCCTCGCATCCGTTACACGTCGGGCTCGTCTTTCCACGGTGTGGACCAGTTGCGCTACGAGGTGGACAAGGACGCCTTTTTCGGTGGCACGGACCTGGGTCAGAACCAGAGTGAAATCACTAACCTGGTGGCTGAACCCGCCAGCGGCTTAACCGAAAAAAAGAGCATTGGCGCCCAAGGCGGCATGATGCTTGCTCTTCTAACTCTGGTTGGGCTGGTTCGTCGCTATCGCTTGTCGCCAAAGAGGGCGTTGGCTCTGGTTTCTGCTTTGTTTAGCGGTCCTGCGTTGGCGGTAGATATCGAGGTGAACTCTCTCGTCGATCAATTTCCGCCCATCACCAACGATGGAAAATGCACGTTACGCGAAGCGCTGGAAAATGCTGGCGGCTCGGGCAGCCCGGATTGCGCCTATGGCGGCAACTCGTCTGACCGGATTCTTATTCCGGCTGGCGAGATTCACCTGGCAACAACCCTGATTATTGAGGGTGGCAGTGTGGAGTTGGTGGGCAAGGGGGTGCGCGACGTGGACCCTGCTGATGATGAAGAGACGCTGACCCGAATTATCGGCAATGGCACGGAACGTCTTTTCGAAGTGGAGCCGCCGAACCCGAGTTCAGGACACCCTGGTGTCACGTTCCGCTATCTGACGCTGGAAGACGGGGTGGCGACCGGTAGCGGTGAGACCGGCAGCGGCGCGGTGATCACCACCGGTGGCTCGGTAATTTTTGATCGTGTGGTGATTACCAATAACCATGCGGATGCTTCTGCGGGGGTGGCTTATGTGCGCTCCAATGCGGGTAATGAAAAGCTGGTGACGTTCAATCGAGCCTATGTTTACAACAACACTGCCGGGGTGGCCGGTGGTGTGATCTCTACCACCACGCAGAACAATGACAACGTGAAAGTGGCACTGATTGACAGTACCTTTGAGGGTAATACCAGTGTCACCAAAGGCGGTGTGCTGGATGCCAATATCAATGCCGGTTCCGTGACAGTCTCCAACAGCACTTTTGTCGATAACATGTCGCTCCAGGGCGCGGCGCTGGATCTGACCAATATCGTGGTGGGTGCCACCATCATGAACAGTACCTTCATGAATAATACTGGCGGTGGTTTGGGCATTGATCTCGGAGATGCCCCTTCAGAAATCCAGATGGCCAACAGCATTTACTTCGACAGTGGGGCAGCGTGCACCAGTGGCGCCACTGTATTGCACGAAAGCCACTACAACGCTTTTTCCGATGCTGCCTGTGCAGCAACAACAGAAAGCAATAACCAGACATCATTGGGAAGCGCCGACCTGGATAGCACGTTGAGTGGGGAAGACGGAGTGGCGGATGATTACACACCACCATTTCTGTCCATGAGTGACCCGGAAAACGACGCCATCCTGGTGGACAAGGGCAATGATGAAGCCCTGGTCAGCGGCACTGGAACGCCTCTGCGTTGCCGTTCCGTGGATTTGCGTGGCATTTCCCGGACGTCCGGCGGTCGTTGTGATCTGGGTGCCTTCGAGTACCAGAAAATCACCGCCGGCGACGATGAAGGCACCAATAAGAACCGTCCGGGTCGTCAGGTGGCGGTGGATATTCTGGATAATGATCTGGCCAGTGATGGGGCCGAGATTGTCTATCTGGATGACGTGGACCCCAGCCTGTTTCTGGATAATGTTTTCGCCTTTGAACACGCGGAACCAAATAGCGCGGACCCTGTGGAATATGTCGGTACCGGCGATCTCTATCAGCAAGATATGAGTGAGCGCACACGTTTTGAATTGATTAACCCAGCCAATCCCGATGCGGACGGTGCAATCATCGATTTCGTCTGGCTTTACTATAATCCGGACCGAGACGGTTACGATTTGCGCTGTGGCGAGCCCATTTCCCAGAAAGTTATTGATGCGAACCCGGACCTGCTGGAAGACGGGGATGTGGCCGATGAATGTGTGGTGCTCTTTACGCCCCCGACCACAGCGGGTTTTGAGACCAATGTATGTCAAAGCACCGACGATAATCCGTTGAAAATGGCGTTCCTGTATACCTTCACAGATAGCAATAATGTATCGGTGAATACGAACGATGCAGCGACAGTGGTGATGACAATAAACGACAAGGCACCAGCTCTGGACAACCAGTCGAAAATGAACCAGCCGGGGGCAACGGTGAGGTTCAACCTGACCGCATCAGATCCGGATGACCCGGACGCGGAAATTGATTGGAGCAATTACGATATTTCTGTCAGTCAGGCGCCGAGCTTTGCGAAGAAAGATGAAAACGGCAATGTGGTGGGCGCCGGTTTATTTATCGACAATGACAACGGCATCGTCACCTATATTCCGCAGAGCAATTACAACACCTTCAAGGATGTTTTCACCCTGACGGTTGAAGACACCAACTGTGGCACCGTTTCGCAGCAGGCCACCTTTACGGTTTCCTATCCCAACAATGAAACTTCTGCCGGGTCAGGGGGCAGTATTGGCTGGGCGATGTTGGGCGGGCTAATCCTTTTGCTGCGTCGCCGAGTGGCGGCGTAGCACCCGCCGCAGGGTTTCCCACACCACTGCCCCGAAAAGCATGCTGGCCATCAGCAATACAAGCTTGGGAATGTCCACCAGGGTCCAGAACAGAATATCGATGCTGGTGGGTTCCAGGTTCTGAAAAACGATAATGATGGCTAAAATCGCCAATAGAATCTGTAGTGCCCCCATGGGGTGCGTGATCAGCCAGTGCCCGGATTTACGGCTGCCGCGGGCAATCAGTGAGGTTTTTTTGCCGCTGTGGTCATCCATGATCTTCCTCCTTGCTGTGTTTCGACTCTAGTCCAACTCGTGCTTGTCTCGCTACCTCCCTATACTCTCTCTAACAGTAGAAAGGAGAGGTGAATGGATATCAGTGCCGGTTGGGATCTTGTGGTGATTGGTAGTGGCCCTGCGGGTGAAGCGGCGGCTATGCAGGCGGCCAAAAAAGATCTAAAGGTGGCGATCGTGGAGGATCAGTCGTCGTTGGGCGGGAACTGCACCCACTGGGGCACGATTCCCTCCAAGGCGTTGCGGCATCAGGTGCGCCAGGTGATTCGTACCCAGCGGAATCCCTTGCTACGCGGCATCATCAAGCCCCGCGAAATCCGCTGGCAGGATCTGATTGCCCGCACCCGCGAGGTAATAGACTCTCAGGTGCAGGTTCGAACTGACTTCTATGTCCGCAACCGGGTGACGGTGTTTGGCGGGCGCGGTGAGATTCTGTCACCGCAAGAAGTGCGGATCGATGACCATGCAGGCCGCCAGCACTTGCTGAAAACCCGCAATATTCTGGTTGCTACGGGGTCTCGTCCCTACCACCCGGATGACGTGGACTTCTCTCATCCACGTATCTACGACTCGGATACCATCCTGACCATGGATCATACGCCGCGGCATATCCTTGTTTACGGTGCCGGGGTCATCGGCTCGGAGTATGCCTGTATCTTCACCGGGCTCGGCATCCGGGTGGATCTGGTGAACTCCCGTGAGCACTTACTGGATTTTCTGGATACGGAGATTTCCGATGCGCTCAGCTATCACCTGCGTGAGCAGGGCTGCACCATTCGCCAGGGGGAACACTACAAACGGGTGACGGCGGATGACGAGGGTGTAACGCTGGAGCTGGAATCCGGCAAAAAACTGCGCGCGGATGCCTTGTTATGGTGTAACGGCCGTTCCGGGAACACCCAGAATATTGGCCTGGAAAACGTGGGCGTTGAAGCCAACAGTCGTGGGCAGCTCAAGGTCAATGAGCGCTATCAGACTGAGATGGACACGCTCTATGCCGTCGGTGATGTGGTGGGGTGGCCATCACTGGCCAGTGCCTCCTACGACCAGGGGCGCTTTTGTGCGGCTGCCATTGCTGGTGACGAAGTGCGCCAGGTCACGGATGTGCCCACGGGAATTTACACCATTCCTGGTATCAGTAGCGTTGGGCGAACCGAGCAGGAATTGACCGAAGCCAAGGTGCCCTATGATGTGGGACAAGCTTTCTTCAAAAACCTGGCCCGGGCGCAAATTACCGGCGAGCGGGTGGGCATGCTGAAAATTCTGTTTCATCGCGAAACATTGGCGGTGTTAGGTATTCACTGTTTCGGCTACCAGGCCATGGAAATCGTCCATGTGGGCCAGGCGATCATGCGTCAACCGGGTGAAAACAACACGCTGGAGTACTTTATTGATACCACCTTCAACTATCCAACCATGGCGGAGGCGTATCGAGTGGCGGCGATCAATGGGCTGAACCGGATCAAGCGGTGAATATGGTTGGCTGTGATAGTTAGCAGCTACGCGAGGAGGTCTTGGTTAGGTTTTAAACGGGAGAGGCCGCGACCAAGGTTTGGGCGCGGCCTCTCGTTTTGAAGAATAAGAGAATCCGGGTTGCGCAGCTTTCAATTGTCCACTAAAAACTGTCAACGGTTTCGATTGTTTTTCCCCGCTTCAATAAAGAACTCCCGATTGCGTTGGCGGGCCTGCCCGTTCTTGCGAACCAGCACCTGGGTTGCGCCGCTGCCGCCACGGTTGGTGGGTGTGCTGTGAAAGGCCAGTACCAGGTAGCTTTCTTCCAGCCAGTGCATCACGTAACTTTTCAGAAAGCCGGGCCGTTCGCTGTGCAGCCCCTTGCCGTGGCTGATTAGCACGGTGCGCATGCCATTGTTGTGGGCATTCTCCAGAAACTGCTGTACCAGGTTACGGGCATCCATCAAGCGAACCCGGTGCAGGTCCAGCACATCCTGGGCCTCGTATTTGCCCAGCCGCAGTTTTCGATATACCCCTTCCTGGACGCCATCCTTTTTCAGTCCGACGATATCCAGTGGCCCGACGGGGGGCACCTGTTCGGGAACGGTCAGTGGATTGCGGTCTTTGCGATCGTCCACGGCGGCGGCGCGACGCAATTGTTCACGGATAGAGGGTTCACGACGGGGCGTACGTTCCTGCACCCGGTTGTCCGGCTTTATCGGCGTAACATCCGCCATCTCCTGGCGAAACAGATCATCGTCGGAGGCCATGGAACTGCTCCACAAAATTCATCTTCACTAACTTGCATGGTACACAAAGCCGGCGGAGACTGGGAGTAACAGGCTCCCTGAGAAGGAAGGGTGTGATGGAACGTCGACGATTCAGTCGGCCCAGGCTTCGCGTCAATGTGCGAGCGTGCGTCGATCAGCGGCCAATCGGCCATATTCTGAATATTACAGATCAGGGCGTTTGCCTGGCGGGCAAAGGCGTACCACCACAAACCTTGCAAACGATGGTGCTGAAGTTGCCCTTCAATCTGTCCGGCCAGCGAGAGTTGCACGTGCATGCGGAACCGCTATGGCACAGCTATCTGGACAATGGCCATTGGCGAGGTGGGTTTCGTCTGGCAACGGACGAGCAGACCGCAACCCTGCTGTCGAAGCTGGTGAGCCGTTACGGGGAATAGCGGGGGAGGAGCGATCAGCGGTTACTGCAAGGCCGGAAAGGCGTAGCAGTAACCGGGCTCTATCTCTTTTCGGCACCCCTCGAGAAACCGGTAATGCCCAAGGTGATCAGAAGGCGATGTAATCAGTAAGCCTGTGGACGTGAGCGGTCCCGGCTTTCTTCTCCTTTCTCATCATCATGTCTGTGACGCTTGGCGTCTCGCTTGCGGCGCTCACGCTCTGCACGCTTGTGTTCTTCTTCCCACTCATTCGGGTCGTAGTCATCAAATTGGCGACGACTCATGGTGCCACTCTCTTTCCAACGTTAAAGGATACTTGCCGTTTTGCAGGTGCCACGAATGCAACCTGTCATTGGATATATAGCACTAAAAAGTGGGGTGTAGAAGGGAAAAGGGGCACCATTTATCGGTACCCCGTCATCATGGCGAACAGGGCAGGGATCAGCGGCCGTAGGTCTGGTCCAGATAATCGAGAATGGCTTCAGATTCGAACAATTCCTTGCCGGTGTTTGGGTCTACCAGGTAGGGCACAGCGATTCTGCCGGCCCGGGCCAGCAGATCGACCCGGTTGCGTTGGCTGGGGGCGTAGTCCATATCAAGGCGTTTGCGCACCACCGGCAGCACCCAGTCCTGCCATTGGTCGCGGCCACACTGGCGTAGCAGGTAGGGCAACTGCAGTTCGGTCAGTCGTTCACGAACCAGGCGTGCAAAGGGGCTGGCTTCGAAAGAATACAGCTCCAGCGGTTTTTCCGGCGCCCGGCTGTCCTGGCAGCGGATCCCGCGGCTGCCACGGGGGGCTGAAGCGGCCACTGCGGCGGCGGTGCGCAGATGCAATTGCCAGCTTTTCGGGGCCGGTCGGCCGCCATATTGCCGGTAGAGATAATCGATGATGGCGGCGGATTCATAGAGGGCTTCGCCGGTGTTGGGATCCATAAGGTAGGGAAACTGCTGCGTGCCGCCCAGACGTTCCACCAGGGGGCGATAGCGGTCGCCACCTTTCGGGCAGGGGAACACCATCACGTCCAGGTCCAGATCCGTTAATGCTTCACGCACCAGGCGACAGAACGGGCAGCCTTCCATGTCGTAGAGCTCCAGCGGCTCCTGCGGCCGGTTACTGTGGCCTTTGCTGGCAATGCCGCGGCCTTGTTGCAGCGAGGAGGAGAGCAGTGAACGAAAAACCTCTGTGCTGTGTGACATGGGAATACTCCTGAAACGAATTGGCGCGACCATACCATGTGATCGGGGGCATTCATTGGCCGCACGGACATCAAGCTTTTCAATGACTTGCAGCCTTGCCCGTTCCGCTCACGGGCGCTGTTAACTCCTGTCATTGAGACATTGGGGTGGCTGGGGCACTCTTGCCTCCCTATACCGGGCTCCCAAGCCCTTCATAACCCGTCAGCAAACGCTGATACATGCCTGAGGCAAGAGGAAGGTTCCATGACCGAAGCCTATATCTATGATGCCATTCGTACTCCCCGTGGTCGGGGCAAGAAAGATGGCTCTTTGCATACGGTTAAGCCGCTGGATCTCGTAGTAGGCCTGATCGACGAAGTAAAAGACCGTTTCCCGAATATGGACACCAACCGCATTGATGATGTGCTGTTGGGTGTGGTGACCCCGGTCGGTGACCAGGGTGCCTGTATTGCCAAGACAGCGGCGCTGGCAGCGGGCCTGCCGGATACCGTGGCGGGTTATCAGCTGAACCGTTTCTGCGCGTCCGGCCTGGAAGCGGTGAATACCGGTGCCCAGAAAGTGGCATCCGGTTGGGATGATCTGATTCTCGCCGGTGGCGTGGAATCCATGAGCCGCATCCCCATGGGCTCCGACGGTGGTGCCTGGGCGATGGACCCGATCACCAACTATGAGACAGGCTTTGTTCCCCAGGGGATCGGCGCCGATCTGATCGCCACCATCGAGGGCTGGAGCCGTCGTGATGTGGACGAATTCGCTGCCCAGTCCCAGTCCCGTGCTGCCAATGCCTGGGAAAAGGGTTATTTCGAAAAATCCGTCGTGCCGGTGAAAGACCTTAATGGCATGACGGTACTGGCACAGGACGAACACGTTCGTGCGGGTACCACCGCCGATGCGCTGGCCGGGCTGAATCCGTCTTTCGCCATGATGGGTGAAATGGGCGGTTTTGATGCGGTTGCCTTGCAGAAGTATCACTGGCTGGAAAAGATTAACCACGTTCACCACGCGGGCAACTCCTCAGGCATCGTAGACGGTGCTTCCCTGGTCGTGCTTGGCAACGAGAAAGTGGGCAAGGATTACGGCATGAAGGCGCGTGCCCGGGTTGTTTGCACGGCAATCAGTGGTGCTGACCCGACCATTATGCTCACAGGCCCGGGCCCGGCCGCCAAGAAAGCACTGGCAAAAGCCGGCCTGAAAGCCAGCGATATCGACCTGTGGGAAATCAACGAAGCGTTTGCGGCCGTGGCCATGCGTTTCATGAAAGACATGGATATTACCCCGGACATCACCAACGTGAATGGCGGTTCCATCGCCATGGGCCACCCGCTGGGGGCCACCGGTGCCATGATTCTGGGTACCGCACTGGATGAACTCGAGCGCCGCGACAAGAAGTTCGCGTTGTGCACCTTGTGTGTGGGCGGTGGCATGGGTATCGCCACCATCATCGAGCGTCTGTAAGCCGCGTCGAACGATTTCGGAGTAAAGATATGAGTGAACAAACTGCTATTCGTTGGGAAAAAGACGCGGACAATATCGTCGTTCTGACCCTGGATGATCCCAACCAGTCTGCCAACACCATGAACGAGCTGTACGGCAAGTCCATGGCGGCGGTGGTCGAGCGTCTGGAGAAAGAGAAAGATGAGATTGCCGGGGTGATTATCACCTCTGCCAAGAAAACCTTTTTTGCCGGCGGCGACCTGCGTGATCTGCTAAAGGCCCGCAAGGAAGATGGACCGCAATTTCTGGCCGGTGTGACTGAGATCAAGAGTCAGCTGCGCGTTCTGGAAACCCTGGGCAAGCCTGTGGTTGCGGCTATGAATGGCACGGCGCTGGGCGGCGGTCTGGAAATCGCACTGGCCTGTCATCACCGTGTTGCCATCAATGACAAATCCGCCCAGTTCGGTCTGCCGGAAGTGTCTCTGGGCCTGTTGCCCGGCGGCGGTGGCGTGACGCGTATCGTGCGTATGCTGGGTATCCAGGATGGCCTGATGAAGGTGCTGATGCAGGGCCAGCGCATGAAAGCGGATAAAGCCCAGAAAATTGGTCTGATTGACGAGCTGGTGGCGGATCGTGATGCGATGATGGCCAAGGCTCGCGAGTGGATCAAGGCAAACCCGAAGGCTCAGCAACCCTGGGACCAGAAGGGCTACAAGATTCCGGGCGGTGACCCGAAGAACCCGAAATTTGCCGTTAACCTGCCGGCTTTCCCGGCAAACCTGAAGAAGCAGCTCAAGGGTGCCAACTACCCGGCGCCGCTGGCCATCATGTCTGCGGCCATTGAAGGCGCAGCGGTGGATTTCGATAACGCCTCTCTTATCGAAGGCCGTTATTTCGTGTCGCTGGTGACCAGCCAGGTTGCCAAGAACATGATCACCGCGTTCTTCTTCAACCTGCAGGCTATTAATGGTGGTGCCAGCCGTCCCGATGGCATTGAAAAATTCCGCGCCGAGAAAGTGGGTGTTCTCGGTGCCGGTATGATGGGTGCAGGCGTGGCCTATGTAACGGCCCGCTCCGGATCACAGGTGGTGCTGAAAGATATCTCTGCCGAGAACGCCGAGAAGGGTAAAGATTACTCCCGCAAGCTACTCGACAAGGAAATCTCCAAGGGGAAAATGACTGAGGAGAAAAAAGAAGAGATCCTCAGCCGCATTACCGCCACCGCCGATGCGAAAGATCTGGAGGGCGTGGACTTTGTGATTGAAGCCGTGTTCGAAAACACCGAGCTGAAGCACAAGGTGTTCCAGGAAATCGAAGACGTGGTCAACCCGGATGCGGTGCTGGGCTCCAACACCTCCTCCTTGCCGATTACCGGCCTGGCCAAAGGTGTGAAGAAGAAGGATAACTTTATCGGTATCCATTTCTTCAGCCCGGTAGACAAGATGCCGCTGGTGGAAATTATCTGTGGCAAGGACACCTGTCCGGAAGCGTTGGCCAGGACCTACGATTACTGTCTGCAGATCAAGAAGACTCCGATCGTGGTCAACGATGCTCGTGGTTTCTTCACCACCCGTGTGATCGGTACCTTCGCGAATGAAGGGATCGCCATGCTGGGCGAAGGCGTCAATGCCCAGTCCATTGAACAGGCAGCCATGCAGGCGGGTTACCCGGTGGGTACTCTGAACCTGATCGATGAAATCAACATGGAAACCGCGCTGAAAATCGGTAAAGCGGCCCGTGATGATGCCAAGCGTGAAGGGACTGAGCCGCCTGCAGAGCACCCGGCAGAAGTGGTCATGAAGAAGATGGTCGAAGAGTTGGATCGCCCGGGCAAGCTGCAGGGTAAAGGCTTCTATGAGTATCCTGAAAATGGCAAGAAGCACCTGTGGTCCGGTCTGGCCGATGCGTTCGGTGGCAGCAAGGACATGCCGTTCGAAGACATCAAGGAACGGATGATGTTCATCGAGTCCCTCGAAGCGGTGAAGTGCTTTGATGAAGGCGTGATGGACTCTGTGGCGGATGCCAACATCGGTTCCATCTTCGGTATTGGCTTCCCCGCCTGGACCGGCGGTGTGATGCAGTACATCAACCAGTACGAAGGCGGTTTGCGCGGCTTTGTTGCGCGTGCCCAGGAGCTGGCCAAGCTGTACGGTGAACGGTTTAACCCGCCGGCTTCACTGGTAGAAAAAGCGGAAAAAGGCGCAATCTACAAGTAACCCTTGAGATGTGTCGTCCCACAAAAAAGCCCGGCTTACCCAGCCGGGCTTTTTTGTGGGGGCGGTTTCCGTTAATGGCCTCAGGCATCGGCCTCGGGCGCCCAGTCATCAAAGCCGTGATAAAGGGTTATCGTGGTCCAACCCAGAAGTGCGGGTTACAGGCTATTTCCCAGAGATGCACGTCCGGGTCGGCGAAGTAACCTGCGTAGCCGCCCCAATCAGTGGGTTGACCGGGTTTGATCAGTCGCGCGCCATGCTCACACGCGTGCGCGAGCAGAGTATCTACCTGGTCCGGGCTGTCTACGTTATGGGCCAGTGTGACGCCGGCAAAGCCCTCCCTGTTGTCTGCTACCCCCGCGTCGGCGGCCAGGTCGCTGCGCCCGAACAGCCCCAGCCAGGTGCCATTGAGCTCGAAGAAGGCTACCGGGGCGTCGTCGGCCATGGGGCGCCTGGGAAGGCCCAGGGTGGTTTCATAGAAGGTAATCGCCCGGGCCAGATCGCTGACACCCAGTGTAATCATGCTGATACGTGGATCCATGATCGCTCCGCAGGGCTGCTTGCTAACAGGGGAGGGGTGAGCCGTGGTTGGGGGCGTCGGGTCAACCGGCGGCGGGAGAAATATGGGCGTTGCTGTGGAGCGTGAGGAGTCGACTGTCCAGCCAAGCGCGTAGTTCTCTGGGGCGCAAGGGTTTGGGCATCAGGGTGTCGCCGCCGGCATCCAGGCATTGTTGAAAGCAGGCTTCGCTGCTGTTGCCGGAAATAAACAGGATTGGGATGTGAGGGCTGCCGCTACGCACATCCCTCGCCACGGCGAAGCCATCAAGAATAGGTAGCTCCACGTCCAGAATCAGCAGGTCGATGTCCCGTTGATGATACAGACGCAGCGCGGCCTCACCGTCTGCGGCCAGCACATACTGGTGACCGAGCTCTTCGATGATGCGGCAGATAATCAGGCTGACAGCCTTGTTGTCTTCAACGACGAGAACATTCATTAGTGATTTTTATCGTAGACAGCGCGGGATAACAAGGGTGAAATCTGCGTGAAGGGTGATTTTCCCAGTCAGAATCATAATGCAACGGTTTTGACGCCGTAGACAGTATGTTAATTCCGGCCAGTTTCTTTATGATTGACGCTCCCGGGCTCTTTGAAAACAGCAGGCCGGCAAACAATAAACGTGCCGATGACAATGCTGACGGCTACGGTTTCGCTTAATAGCAATGCCTAAGGTGTGAGGGTGGAGGTCGATGTACCATCGCAGAACGATCAATATTAACCGTGTGGTGAAGTTGCTGCAGGGCGCGGCACGTTCCGGCGCCAGCATTCCAGAGATTCTGGACAAGTGCGGTATTCCACGGCAAATGCTGGATGATCCGGACGCTACCATTGAGCGCGATACCTTCATTCGCATGATGTTGCTCATCATGACCCAGACCCAGGACGAATTTCTGGGTTTTGGGCAGGGCCGGAAATCCAAGCCCGGCACCTTCTCCATGATGGCCCACGCTGTGATCAATTGCCCGAATTTGGGCGCTGCGGTGGAGCGGGGTATCCGTTTCTACGATTTGTTCGAATTGAGCCTGCAGTCCCGGATTGAGCGCGATGGTGATCTGGCTCGGCTGGTTGTTGTCGCCGATCCGCGTCTGGACTTCCGGGAGGTGATTATCGAAGCCTCCCTGTTTATCTGGCTTCGCTTTATGTGCTGGCTGGTGGGCAAAGCCATTGAGCCCCAGAAGGTGACGCTGGATTATTCGGACGTGCGTAACGACGAGGAGCACCGGTTCCTGTTTGATTGCCCCATCGAGTATATGGCTGACCAGAATGCGGTGACCTTCCGGGCAGATTTTCTGGAATTGCCCTTGGTACAGAACGAACTGTCCCTGTCGAAATTCCTCAAGGACTCTCTGGCCCAAATCTTCGATGGCAATATCCACAATGTGGGCCTGCCGGCACAGATTCGCGCGATCATTTCCAACGAATACGGCAACAGCTTCCCGGATTTCACTGAGATTTGCGGCAAGCTGAACATGACCCCGCAGACCCTGCGGCGTCGACTCAAGGAAGCTAATACCAGCTACCAGGAGATCAAGGATGCCATCCGCAAGGATGCGTCGGTGTATTATCTCTCCAAGCCGGATCTCAGCATCGACGAAATCGCGTTGCTGATGGGCTTTAGTGAAGCCAGCTCGTTCCACCGGGCCTTCAAAAAGTGGACCGGGAAAACGCCGTCCAATTTCCGTCGAGAGCATTTTGGCGTCAACCTGTAGCAGGTTCACCATGCTTGCTCTCACCAACGATTAGCCCTGAGACGTTCATGACAGTTAATGATGCCGACACGGCACGCCTGCTGGTGACCTGCCCGGATAAGCCCGGAATCATCAGCGCGGTGAGTACCTTCCTGTACAACCACGGTGCCAACATCACCGATTTCGATCAGCATTCCAGCGATGCCCATGGCGGCACCTTCTTCCTGCGCCTGGAGTTCCAGACACCAGAACTGGATTGCTCCCGGGAAGCGTTGCGTAATAATTTCGCCAGCCGCGTCGCCGAGCCTTACGGCATGCAGTGGCAGATCAGTTACGCCAGCGAGAAAAAACGCATGGCGGTGCTGGTGTCACGGCACGATCATGTGCTGATGGATCTGCTCTGGCGCACCTCACGGGGCGATCTGCCTGCCACTATTCCCATGGTGATCAGCAATCACGATGATCTGCGCGAAGAAGTGGAGCGTTTCGGCATCGAGTACCATCATATCCCGGTCAATGCAGACAATAAGGCCGAGGCGGAAGCTGAGACCCTGGCCAAACTCGATGGCAAGGTGGATGTGGTGGTGCTGGCCCGTTACATGCAGATTCTCAGTTCGAATTTTGTCTCCCATTACCCGCATCGAGTGATCAATATTCATCACTCCTTCCTGCCGGCCTTCGTGGGGGCGAACCCTTATCAGCAGGCTCATGACAAGGGCGTAAAGCTGATCGGCGCGACCAGCCACTATGTGACGGAAGACCTGGATCAGGGGCCGATTATCGAGCAGAACGTGCAGCGAGTCAGCCACCGTCATTCAGCGGCGGAATTGCGCTCATTGGGGCAAGATGTGGAGCGCCAAGTGATGCTGCGCGCAGTGCGCTGGCATCTGGAAGACCGGGTGATCGTGGACGGCAACAAGACGGTGGTGTTTGTGAAATAACGCGAGCAGGCTGCACGCTACACGCATCACGCCAAGAGAATTCCCTCGCGTGCAAGCGTGAAGCATGCTGCGTGTTGCGGCTTAATTGCTATAACGCAGGCCAATGCCCATGGTGCCGTAACTTTCAGACTCAAGCTGGGTCTGCTGGTAATCCACGGTCAGGGAAAGGTTGTCGAGCAGGGGAACGGCGAGTCCGGCACCCAGATAGGGAGCAATGCCGCTCTGGCTATCGCTGACGGGGGCGTCATTTACCGTGCTGACAGTGTTACCGCTACCGTCCAGTAATATTCTGTCCTGACGGTTTTCCTGCTTGAAATTGTAAATGTAGCCGCCGCCTCGTAGGTAGAGCCAGTAAGGCGATTGCCACAGCGCGCCGACCGTAAAGCCGCCCAGATCCAGAGAATTTTCTTCCTGTACCTGCACGGAACTTGCCCCGGCGTTTTGTTCGGACACACTGGGTGCACGGATAAACAGGCTGTCATTGGAAACTTCGCTTTGGCTGACAAAACCGCCTTCCAGCCCGAAACGGCTGTTTTTTCCCAGCGTTACACTGTTTAGCCACATACCAATCTTAATATTCAGCCCGTCCGCCGTATCGAATCCGTACGGGTCCATGTCGGCCCGGAGCATCTGGGCTTCAGCGTAGAAATCCACATCCGGAGGGGCCAGTTCTTCGTCAGCATGAGCGAGGGGAATCGAGGCACAGAGGCCCAGAGTCAGCGGCAGTGTTATTTTCATTATTGATCCAGCCGTTGTGATAAGGACAATGGGCCACATTGTAACCAGCGCGAGACCTTCATGCACAGTGACTTGTTGAATTCCCAGTCCGAGACCCTGCTGGCCATGTGCCGGCCGGGTTTTGAAACGGACCTGGCTGCCGAACTGAATTTCCATGCGGCAGATCAGATGGTGGCGGGTTATCCCCGTGCCACCGCAAACAGCGGGTACGTGCTGTGGCACAGCCAGCAGGGGTCGTTGGCCAGTCTGCAGGATAGCGGGCTGATCTTTGCGCGTACCTTGAGCGTGTGTGTGGGCGAGTTTTCGGATATCGGTGATGACCGTATTACCGCACTGTGGCCTCTGCTGGAGCAGGCCGGGCCGTTTTCCGAACTCTATCTGGAGCACCCGGATACCAATGAAGGCCGTGAATTACAGCGTTTCCTGCGGGGTTTCCGCAAGGCGCTGGAACCCCGTTTGAAAAAAGCCGGTTTGCTGCGAGCAAAGGCAAAACAACGGGTTCACCTTTTCTTCAGTGACTCCCACAACGGCTGGGTCAGCACCAGCCCCAGCGCGATACCACTGGTGGAAGGCGGGGTGCTGCGTTTGCGATTGCCTGCAGAGGCGCCCAGCCGCTCTGCGTTGAAAGTAGAGGAAGCCCTGATCCGCTTCTTTGGCAGTGCCGATACACTGAATGCCAGGACGGCGGTGGACCTGGGCGCCGCCCCTGGCGGCTGGAGCTGGCAGCTGGCCCGGCGGGGGATTCGTGTTCAAGCGGTGGACCACGGCAAGATGGATCCCCGCCTGCTGGACGAATACCCGGTGCAGCATGTGTCCGGGGATGCGTTCACCTGGCGTCCGCGCAGCAAGGTGGATCTGGTGGTATGCGATGTGGTGGACAAGCCCGCCCGTACCCTGCAGCAAATGGAAAAGTGGCTCACGCAAGGCTGGGCCAACGCTGCACTGTTTAATCTGAAATTGCCGATGAAACGTCGCTTCCAGGAAACCTGGCAGCTGCTGGAAAAGCTCACCACAGCCATGGAGCGCATGGAGCATTTGGGTGAACCAGTGATCAAAGCCGCCCACCTGTATTACGACCGTGAAGAAATCACCGTGTGGGCCAGTTTCCACCGGGATTATTGACGGTGAGTACCGGGCGCGGTCGGGCCGCCCCTTTGTTTGCCACCCTGGGCATGCTGTATTTCGCCCAGGGTCTGCCCGCAGGGTTACTGGGGAAATCCATGCCAGCACTGGCCCGTGATGCGGGGCTGTCGCCAGAATGGATTGGCCTGCTGGCATTGCCGGCCTTGCCCTGGGCGCTGAAGTTTATCTGGGCGCCCTGGGTCGATCGCTGGGGCAGCGGCCGCTCTAATCACCGAAAACGCTGGATTCTGGTCTGCCTGGCCGGAGTGATGACCGTGCTGACAGCGGCCGCCATGTTGCCTCAGGCCTGGTTGTTTGGAGCAGGGTTTGCCGTCCTGATTGTGATGCTGTTTTTGCTCAATCTGTTCAGTGCCACCCAGGACATTGCCACCGATGGTTTGGCCGCCCGACTGTTGACGCCGCGGCTGCGTGGCCTGGGTAACAGTGTTCAGGTCAGTGGTTACAAGGTCGGCATGGTTCTGGGCAGCGGCGCCTTGTTGATTCTGGTCGGCAGGCTGGGCTGGCAAGCTACGCTGTTTACCATTGTTGCGATGCTGCTGCTGGTGGCGCTCACCGCCTGGCGATTTGATGAGCCCCTTGAACCCGTACGCCCACGCAAACCGGTGACCCTGCGCTGGTGGCTGCGCCAGTTGGCCCTGTTCTGGCGGCGGCCGGGTTTAGTGGTCTGGCTGGTTATCCTGCTTGGCTACAAAGTGGGGGATGGTTTTGGCACCCGCATGATCAAACCCTTCCTGGTCGATAGTCACTGGACCCTGGCAGAAATCGGCACACTGGACCTGGTGGCTTCATTGGTCGGGCTGGCGGGGGCCGGTTTGGCGGGGCTGATAATGGTGCGGTTAAGTCGCGGTGTAGCCCTGTTCGGGTTTGCCGGTTTGCAGGCGCTGTCGTTTATTGGCTGGTGGTGGGTGGCAACTTGGGGGGCAGACACCCCGCCGCCGGAGGCGTGGATCTGGGTGGTGGCGCTGTTCGAACAATTGGCAGACGGCCTGTCGACGGTGGCGCTGTTTGTGGTGATGATGGATTACTGCCGCGCCGGACATGAAGGCAGCGACTATACAGTGCAAGCGTCCGTGCAATTGTTCGCGGTAGGGGCGTTCACGCTGGCCAGCGGTTTCAGTGTGGCCTGGCTGGGGTATGCGTCTCACTTCTTGCTGGCTGCGATTCTCAGTGCAGCCGTTATAATAGCTGCCTTTTTCTGGCAGCCACCGGTGGTTGCCCATGGTGCGCCACGAGGAGAGCCCTGATGTCACTGGATGCCCAACACGAACTCGACGCCACCGGCCTATTGTGCCCTGAGCCGGTGATGATGCTGCACAATAAGGTGCGGGACATGGGGCCTGGCGAGGTGCTGGAAGTGCGTGCCACAGACCCTTCTACTGAGAGAGATATTCCTAAATTTTGCCAATTCCTTGGCCACACCTTGGTCGATCAGCAACGCGACGGCGAGCTATTCCTGTACTGGATACAAAAGAAAGCTGGCTAAATGAGTACGCCACCTCGTGGTGGTGGCGTACTCAAGTAGCGCTCTTCATCGCGCGGCTCTCCATCGTTCAGCTTTTTGCCAGCATGGCCACCGCCGCCAGTGCTTCCGGGTCCCTCTCCTTTAACTTGTTGGCAATGCCGTGCTGGAAGAAATACCGGAAGGCCGGTAGCGATTGTGCTGTGGTCAGGCATTCTGCGCCGGGCAGAATCGGTGTCTCAACCGGGTCGTTCTCTTGTGCCACCATGGCTGACAGGGTGCCATCGGCAAACAGCTTCCAGCTCACCACTTCCATCAGGCTGATGGTGTGGAAGTTGTCTTCCGAAAAGACCGCATGGGTGCCGATGGTATCCGGGATCTCCTGAATGGCCTGTTCGCCGGGTTGTGGCTTGCCGAAGAACGACAGGGCCGCATCCATTTCCTGCACCTTGTGTTCCGGCGCATCCACGAACAGGTAATCGCTGCCGGGCAGACGGTAACCTTCCCAGCGGCCATTCAGCGGGTCGGCCAGGGCCATGGCGGTGACCGGTTCCTTGAGCCAGGGAACCATGGCCACGGTGTCGCCATTGGCCAGTCTCGCCCAAGCCAGAATCTTCAGTGAGAACAGTTTGTCGGGGTGATGATCGTTGGCATACAGCAGTTCAATGCCATCGTATTCCGGAGATAAACGCAAAATGGGGGGCTTGGCCGCTTTGCGGCGTGGAGAGAAGGAAACAACATTGTTTCCGCCAGGGTGTTGCCGGTTCGCCTGAGACATGGGCACCTCCCGGTACGTTTCCTTGGGGGGACGCGAGCACGATCACAGCGGATCGTTCAGCACGGCCCGTTAATTCACGTTAGCCTGTCATGCGATGCCATGCAAGCGGGTGCAGATAACCGGTTTGCGTGGGATAAAATGGGCTCGCCGCGGGTAAGAGGGCGCCTGCCTGCTGGTGATATTTCCTGGCAGCCTTGTTTCGCACTTTGCCTAACGCTCGATGCCGGATGCCTGACATAAAACCCCTTAGGCTGAGAGGATCTTGCCAGTGCGGTGCCTCCTTTTGGGGGAGAACCATTATTCAGGAAATAATCGGGTAATGTGTTTTGCGCAGAGAGGATGGCGCAGGCGTACGTCGTCCGGCGTCGAGCAATAATCAGGAGCGATGTGTGGAGTGTGATTATTACTTTGCCTATGGGTCGAACATGAACCCGACACGAATGGCGGTGCGTGGCATGCGTTACCGGCAATCGTTGCGGGCGCAACTGCCCGGTTGGCAACTGGCGTTTAACAAGCGCGCTCATGGAAAAGAAGGCATTGCCTACGCCAATATCGTCAACGCGGACCATGACGGGGCAGAGGTGCAGGGCGTCTTGTACCAGCTTTGGGATCATCGTGAAATCGAACGTATGGATCCATTCGAGGGCCACCCGGTACGTTATCGGCGTGAGCGGCTGGCGGTGAAGACCGAGGCAGGAGAACTGCATACCTGGGTCTATATCGCAAATGCTGAGTGGCAAGCCGAGGATCTGCGGCCGGAACGCTGGTACCTGAATCATCTGCTCAGCGGCCGGCCCTGGCTCAGTGCCGACTATTACCGACGTTTGCTGGCCACGGCTTGTGTGGATGATCCGCAGCCACTCTGATTTTTCACCAGCCGCCGACAGCCAGTGGCACAGTCGACCAGCACAACACTGCCAGTACCGGTAAAGCCACAGCCAGTTGGCCTGCCAGTCGCGCCCGATACGGTAACAAAAATACCAATGGTAAACCCGCTACCGCCACCAACCCTACGGCCATAAACAAGGCCAGTCCCAGGGGCCAGACCGTCAGCGTTACCAGCAGCGATCCCCCCAGTAACAACCAGCCGGGCCAACGGTAATAGCGCACGCGTTCCGGCTGGAGTTTGCGGCCCATCACCTGATCATGGTGGCGTTTCATGGCCAGAGACAGACTGGTAAGGCCTGCATAGGCCAGTGCCAGGGCGAGAAAAAGCGACAAGGCCATCGTCATTGTGTTTCTCCGGCAGGTGTTTGGCCGGTGGTGCTGGTGTTAGCGGCTCGGGGTGGCCGGGCCCGGCGCGGTTTGGCCGGCACGGGTTTGCGCTGCAAGCGCCACAGGGTATAGCCCCCCAGGCCAGCGAGAATCAGGCAGACCAGATCAAAACTGGCGATGGCCGGATGCTGCCAAGCCAGGGCAGAGAAAAGGTGTGACTCAGTGGTAAGCATGTTGATGATGGGCACGGCGAACCACAGCACTGTGGTTGCGCCGACTTGTTCAACCCATCCCTGGCGATGGGGGCGCAACAAACCGTGCACCAGTGATACCAGCCAGGCCAGGAAGAACACCTGGATTTCCCGACTCTCCCGGGCCTCCAGGGTAACCGGCAGCAAGCGGTTGGCCAGGAAGTAGGCAGCAATGGCGAGCATCAACCCGGTAATGGAGGCCATGTTCAGCCCATTGACCATTTTCAGTGCCCGGTCGGGCTGTTGATCCCGGCGTAATTGCTGGGTCCGTTTGCTCACCCATAGCAGCATGCCGGTGATAGTCATGGCACAACCGGCGACACCGAACAGAAAGAACAGCCAGCGGGTTAGCGGATCGGCAAAACGCGCCATGTGCACACTGGTAAAAAAGTTATAGATGCGCCAGCCCGGTGATACCGGATCATTGGCGGGGATGTGTGTGTCGATCAGCTCGCCGGTATTGCCCAGGAATACTTGCGTCGGATCGCCACCGCGCTGGCGATCAGTGACCGCAGGATCCCGGTTTACCCGCAAGGTGATTTGCACGTTGTCCCGATTGGGGTTGCTGATCTGAATGCGCGTTACCGGCTTGCCGAAGCGGGTTTCGGTTTGTTCGATCAGTGGCCCGATAGCCACCATCGCCTCTGGGGCACCAGGGCGAGCCGCGTCTTCCCCGCGGGAAAATACCTCGGAGAAAAACGCACGGCGGTCACCCTGATACGCCGCGTCAATGCCCCAGGGCATGATCAAAGTCATAAACAGCAGCAGGCCGGAATAAGTGATCATGAAATGGTAGGGCAGGGCGAGTACCGCGGTGGCGTTATGGGCGTCGAGCCAGGAGCGTTGCCCCTTGCCGGGGCGGAAGGTAAAGAAATCCTTGAAGATCTTCTTGTGCGTAATGACCCCACTGATAATGGCAATCAGCATGAACAGGGTAGCCAGGCAAACCAGTAACCGCGCCCAGAGGCGATCAATTCCGTACAACTCAAAATGGAAACGATAGAGAAAATTGCCGCCGCGGGTGGCGCGCGGAGAGACAATTTCACCGCTATCCGCATCCATCAGCATTTGTTCGCCACGCCGACGTCCTTCGTTTTCTGGCTGTTTGGCCGGTTGCCAGCGTAATTCAGCGGCGGTGTGACGGGGGCCGGGCAAACTGATGTCCCAGGAGCGGGCATCCGGTGCCTTGGCATTCAAGGCCGCAAGAGCCTTATCGACGGTGTCCGGTTGCAGGGTGGAATCATGCAATTCGGGCTGCATCCACAGGGTGATTTCTTCACGGAAATAGGCGCTGGTGCCGGTGATGAAAATGGCGACCAGCAGCCAGCCCAGCAATAACCCGGCCCAGGTGTGTAGCCAGGCCATGGATTGGCGAAATGATTTTTTCATGCGGGCCGGCCCCACAGGTAAAGACCGCCCAGCAACAGACAGGGTGCCAGAATGCCGGCCCAGGCGTACCAGGCCGAACGCGCAGAAAACGCCCAGATTGCCGCACCGCTACACAGCAGGAACGACAACATAATGCCGATGATGACGGCCTGGTCGCGAGCCACGGGCAGGGTAACGGCCAAGGCCATGGCAGACAGGGCGCCTAGCCCATAGCCCCCCAGGGCCGCGGCCAAGGTGCGGGAGGTGATCGAAAGTGGAGTCATAGGAATGTAGATGGAAGCCAATAAGAATGAGAATGGTTATTATCTACAGAAACCGTGCAAAGAAAATGCAAATGACGCCACCGGTACGTCGGCGGGGTGTAAAGACTGTAAAGCGAGGGAACCCGGGGTCAGGCGGCCAGGTCATTCTGCGGCGTAGTCTGCGCCGCCGGTAGCGGCTGAGTGAGGCGCCAGCGCAAGCGCCAGCCCAGAAAAACAGCGGCACTGGTCAACCCGGCCACCAGACCGATCCAGAACCCGGCGGGCCCCATGGGCTCCACCCACCAGTGAGTCAGCGCCAGACCATAGCCGATGGGCAGGCCGATGCCCCAGTAGGCCAGCAGGGTCATCACCATGGGCCAACCGGTGTCTTCAAAGCCACGCAGGCAGCCATTGGCGCACACCTGCAGGGCGTCGGAAACCTGGTACAGGGCGGCGAACAGCAGCAGGTAGCTGGCCAGTGCAATTACCGAACCGTTGTCGGTATAAATACGGGGGATCCAGTGGCGGGCCAGCACCAGACTGGAGGCGGCGGCGATGCCGACCACCAGCGTGATTGCCATGGCCACCTGCACGGCCACGCGAATACCCTCCCTGTCGCTACGCCCCCGGGCGTGCCCCACTCGTACGGTAGCGGCCAGGGCGAAACTCAGCGGCACCATGAAAATCAGGGAGGTGAAGTTGAGCGCAATCTGGTGGCTGGCGACGACCTGGGCGCCGAGGCTGCCAATCAGCAGAGCAATCACCGCGAAGATGCTTACCTCAAAGAATATCGACAGGCCCACGGGCAGCCCCAAGCGCAACATGTAGCCCAGGCTGGCCCGTTCAAAATGCCGTTGGCGCAGGTTTAATGGTGCGTGTTGGTACACCGGGTGGCGGTGGGTATAGATCATCATCATCAGTGCCATGGACCACATCACCAGCGAGGTGGCCCAGCCACAGCCCACGCCACCCATGGCCGGGAAGCCGAGCTTACCGTGGATCAGGACATAGTTACTGGGGATGTTGATCATCAGGCCGATCACGCTGATCAGCAGCACTGGGCGGGTATGGTTCATGGCTTCGGTATAACTGCGCAGGGCCAGCATCACAGCGGCTCCGGGCATGCCCCAGCTAAGCGCATCCAGATAACCACTGACCATGGGCCGGATAGCCGGGTCCACGTCCATCCATACCAGCACCGGGGCAATGCTGCGTAGAATCAGCGCGCAGAGAACGCCCAGCCCAAGGCCGAGCCAGAGCCCCTGCTGGGCGAGGGGGTTGATGCGATGATAAGCTTCGCCGCCCAGATGCCGGGACAGCACCGGGGTGGCGCTCATCAGCACACCGGTCATAAACAGGAACAGCGGTACCCAGATGCTGGCGCCCACCGCCACTGCGGCCAGGTCATTGGCACTGACACGCCCGGCCATCATGGTGTCCACGAAGCCGTTGGCCGTTTGCGCCAGTTGCCCACCCAGAATCGGCAGAGCGAGGGTAAGTTGAGCGGCAAGTTCCTGGCGGCGGGATAACATAGGCAAGTGCTACTGTTGTAAGCGGAACGGGTGTGGTGAACGAAATAGATCAGAATCGGGTTCAGACGAAGGCGGCTACCATACCGCAAAGCGCTTCACAGGTGTACGCCAGTGGTGAGTTGGAAGCCTTGTTTCGGGCGACTTTTTTTCATTCCTACGACACCTTACTGGAAGGGGGCGCTGCGGAGCCTGTTTACCTGCCCGGCCATCCCCACCGGATTTGCTATACACGTGATTACTTCCGCAGTGCCTTGCACGAAATTGCCCACTGGTGCGTTGCCGGCCCGGCGCGTCGCCAGCAGGAAGACTACGGTTACTGGTACGCGCCGGATGGCCGTAATGCTATTGAACAGAGTCAGTTCCTGGCTGTTGAGGTTCGGCCTCAAGCATTCGAAGCGCTTTTCTGTGCGGCCTGCGGCCACCCCTTTCGGGTCTCTCTGGACAATTTAGATGGGGACCCAGGGGATCAATACCGGTTTGCGGATCAAGTGAAAGCGTTGGCCCATGGGCTGATCAGAGGTGGGCTGCCTGAGCGGGCAAGCCTGTGGGTTCGGGCAATGGAAGAATACTATCGCCCAGCTCAACGCAGCCTGGGGGCCCGGTTGGATGCGGTTTTCCCAAACCCGCAGCACGAGACCATTACCTGATCAACCGCTAAGCGAAGCAAGCCGCATTACCTTTCTGCAATTGATAATTAATATCAATTGTGATTAAGTCTCGTTCCTTTCTGGGATTCAGACATCACAAGCAATGGCTTATTCCGCGTCTTACCGCCCTTTGAACAGTGATATTGGTGACCTCTATCAGGATCATGCCAGTTGGCTTTTCGGATGGTTGCGGCGTCGCCTGCAAGGTAACCAGGATGATGCTGCGGATTTGGTACAGGATACCTATATTCGGTTGATGGATGGTGGTCGTCACCCACCACCCGGTGAAGGGCGGGCGTTTCTCACCCAAATTGCCCGTGGGCTGGTTATTGATCTTCACCGCCGTCGCCGTTTGGAAACGGCCTATCTGGACGCGTTAGCAGTAAGTTCACAAGCGGAGATGCCCTCAGCGGAGCATCAAACGCTTGTTCTGGATATCCTCACACGCATTGATGAAACGTTAGACGGCCTTCCCGATAAGATCTCACGGACTTTTCTCCTGTCCCGCTTTGAGGGCCTCACCTATCACCAGATTGCAGAGCGCATGGGCGTCTCCCACGGTGCAGTGCGTAAGTATATGCTCAAGGCGACGCAAGCCTGTTTGTTAGCGCTGGACGCATGATGAGCGCCACGACTGTGCCGCCATTGCAGCATCATGCCGCCCGCCATGGCTTAGACGCAGAACGATTTGAAGCGGCACTCGAGTGGCAGGTCGCTCTTTGGTCCGGGGAAACGGACGATCAAGACCGCCAATGCTGGGCGGTTTGGCTTGCCGCCCATCCGGATAATCTGAAAGCGTGGGAAGAAGTAGAGCGCCTCGCCGGGCGCCTGCAAACCGTGCCGGCGGAAGTGGGGAGGCGCTCGCTGCAACGGCCCGCGATGGTAACGCGCCGTCATGCGTTAACGCTGTTTGCGCTGGCCGGCGCGGGATGGATTGCTAGCCAGAACAGTTGGGTTCAGCGAAGAGTGGCTGATTGCCATAGTGCAAAAGGGGAACAGCGAGATGTCGATCTCGTGGATGGCAGTAGACTCAAGCTGAATACCGACAGTGGAGTGAACATCCAGTTTGCAAGCGAACGGAGACTGACGGTTCAGCCGGGCAGTGAAATCGCTTTGGATAGCCGTAGAGGAAGAGGCGGGCCGTTCTTCGTTGAGATGTCGGGAATGACCTTCGACGTGGCCGCCAGTCATTTATTGATGCGCGATCATGGCGACAGGTTGCAAGTATCAGTGCTGGCTGGGCAAGTGGATGTCGTGTCCGGTCTGAGTGCGACTGTAGCGGCGCCTTTGTTGGCTGGCCAAGAGGTGTGGTTGTCTGCAACTGCGTTGCAGCGATTACCGTTAAATCGCAGCGCAGCGATGGCTTGGACACGTGGCGTCTTGCAGGCTGATCGGATGCCCATGGGGCTTTTTCTTGCCGAACTAGGGCGTTATCGAAGGGGCTTGCTGTACTGCGATGAGGACATTGCAGACCTGATTGTGTCCGGCGCCTATGCGCTGAATGACACCGATTTCATCTTGCAATCAGTGGTCGAGGCGCTGCCTGTTGAAGTGCATTACCGAACTCCCTGGTTGGTCCATGTCCGTGCGAGTAAAAAAAATCAGCCAATGGCGTAGCACTTTTTCCATTTCGTTCGGGGTATAGGGATAGGGGGTCATTTTGTGGCTCTTTCATTTTCCCTTACTGAAGGACTGAAATGATGATTAAGAACCGAACAGCCAGCCGCCACTTGCCGGCCGTCTGGCTGTGTCTTGCCCTGTTCTCTGTCTCGCTGGCACCGTCACATGCGTTGGCTGACAATCTTCGGGCATACCAAATAGAAGCGGGGCGCCTGGACGCAGCGCTAAGCCATTTCGCCAGCCAAGCAGGTTTGACCTTGGTAATTGATGGCCGCCTCACCGAAGGTAAAACCACCTCGGGACTAGACGGCACCTATCGCCCGGCGAAAGGGTTGGAGCAACTGCTTTCCGGTACGGGTTTACAGGTAGTTCGCCAGAATAACGGCAGCTACAGGCTGAAGCGAAAGGAAGGGGATCGCGGCGCCACTAACCAGCTTGAGAAAGTCACCGTGACATCCGCATCAGCCTCTGGCAAGGCTGTGGATGTGGCCAATGCACCGGCCAGCATTTCCGTGATTGGCCGTGAAGAGCTGGAAGGGAAATCCTACCGCGATATTACGGAAGCGCTACAAGATGTACCCGGCGTTTATGTGGATGATGGTCCGTCGGGCAAGGGGGGAACCGAAGAAATTTCCATTCGCGGAATGGATAGTGATTACACCCTGATTCTTGTGGATGGTCGCCCTCAAGGCTCCGGCCAGTCCTACTACAATGGTTTTGGTGCGGGGGCAGAATTTGGTTGGTTGCCGCCGATTTCTGCCATCGAGCGTATCGAAGTGATTCGCGGACCCATGTCCTCGTTGTACGGATCCGACGCGCTGGGCGGGGTGATTAATGTGATCACCAAGGCTACGCCGGAACATTGGGCGGGGTCCGTAACGCTGGAAAGAACCGAGCAGGAAAACCACGATTCCGGTGATTACCAGCAGCAGCGCTATTATCTCAGCGGGCCTTTGCTTGCTGACACGCTTGCGTTAACCGTGACTGGCTCGCGGTATATGCGCGATGAGGACGAAATCGACAGTGGCTATCTAGACCTGGACAGGGACAGCAATTCGGCCAAGCTCTCCTGGACTCCCAGCGAAAATCAAACTCTGGCACTGGAAGCCGGTTATGCCAATCAGCTGACACAAGGCACAGCCGCCAATACCGGCAGTGACAGTGAGTTGTATACGGTGCGTCGCTACCAGGCACTGAATCATGATCTGCTGTGGGGCGGTGACGTTAGTACCAATAGCTACGTACAGCATGAAGAACTGGAAAACCAAACCCAGGATGCTCGCTATCAGCGGGCCACGGCAAATACACAAACGACGCTTCCGTTAGGCGACCATGTTCTAACCCTGGGCGGCCAGTACCGGGAGCAACAAACAGAAAATCCCACTCGCGCCATTGGTGAGCCGGACTTGAAGCGTTGGGATATGGCTCTGTTTGCAGAAGACCAATGGTTTGTCAGTGATCCGTTGGCATTAACCGCCGGGCTGCGGTGGGTTGATGATGAAAACTATGGCAGTGAAGCGGTGCCGCGCCTCTATGCGGTTTACAACCTGAGTTCATCCTGGACTTTGAAAGGTGGCGCCAGTGCCGGTTACCGAACCCCCGATCTCAAGGAAGGGGATAGCAATTGGGTTGAAGGCGGCGGTGGTCCCTCGGTGGATGGTGGCGATATCGGCAATGATAATCTCAAGCCGGAAAAAAGCGTGACCTATGAAATCGGTGCCATGTGGGAGGCAGACAACGGTGTTCAGGCAGGGTTGACCATTTACCAGACGGATTACGAAGACAAGATCGAAAAACCGCTTATTTGTGACCGCATTTCCGGCTCTGATACAACCTGTATCTACCAAGGCTACGATTACGAAAAGCTGTACCGTTATACCAATGTGGATGAAGCGCGTATTCAGGGTGCCGAAGCCACCTTGTCGTTCCCCATTGGGGCCCGGGTACGCCTGGATACCAACTACTCGCTCACCGATAGCGAACAACTGAGTGGTGACGACAAGGGATTGCCATTGAACGATCAGCCAAAACACCGCGCAAATATCGCGCTTAACTGGCGTGCCAATGACGCGGCGCGGTTGTGGGCCAAGGCGCGCTATAAGGGCAAGGCATCACAAATTGCCGCACGCAGTGGCTTGTCTGAGGAGTACCCAAGTTACACCCTGGTGGATACTGGAATGGTCTATTCCCTGACTGACCAACTGGATGTATACGGCAGTGTTGAAAACCTGTTCGACAAAGAGATCAATACCGATGATTACGGCCGAATCCTGGATGGCCGTCGTTACACTGCCGGGCTGACGCTCAACTTCTGATAGTGTGAATGCCGGGTAAGAAAACAGAAAAATGTGCAAAAAACCGCGCCCGTAAATGGGCGCGGTTTTTTTGTTTTATCTGGTGGGATTCAGCTGGTCGACCGTGAGTTTGCTAGCCAGTGCTGTGGCCAGCATTATCCCACCGTTCGAATCTAAAGGCGCCCGCTGCGTTTCAACGCCAGATATAAATGATTCAATTGCTGGGGCATTTGTTGTGGCGTGGCAGCGGTGATCAGGGCACCGGCGTGGCGCAGGCGGGTATGCAGCTGCTGGCGCTGTTTCTGTTCCTGGGCATCGGCGCACAGCGTTAACGCCTGATCGAAATCTTCCACCGGCTGACGCGCCAGCGCTTCCTGCTCTGGCAACAGCATATCGGCGATCAGCACCAGATGGTGGCGACGCATCAAGCCCACGGCGCTGAGTAAATCATCCAGGTCCTCGTGCTGTAACCGCGTCACTAACACCACCAATGCTCGGCGACGGCTATGGCGTACCAGCTGACGCGCCGCCAGGCTGAAGTCGCTGGCGTGCTGGCTGGGGTGCAAATCGTACAGCCCGTTCAGCAAATGGTTGATACCGTTTTGCCCCTGCACCGGCGGAAGCCAGCGTGGCTGATCGCCGGAAAACAGCATGGCGCCGGCTTTGTCCTTCTGCTTGAGTGCACTCCATGCCAGTAGCAGCGACGCATTGAGGGCGTGGTCGAAACCGGTGAGTTTGCCCACTGGCATGCCCAGCCGGCGGCCGCCATCCAGCATGATCAATACCTGCTGATTCTGCTCATCCTGATACTCACGGCTGATCAAGCTGCGGCGGCGCGCGGTGGCTTTCCAATCGATCTGGCGCAGGCTGTCGCCGGGGTGATACTCGCGTAACTGGTGAAATTCCATGCCTTCGCCGCGGCGCGGCTTGAGGCGGGTGCCGGTGAGGAGAAAGGAATGGTTGGCATCCAGTTGAGTTTGGCTGATGCGGGAAAAATCCGGATATACCGGCACCGTGCATTGGGCCGGGCAAGTTTTCCGCAGCGACCAGAAGCCAAGCTGGCTGGGAAACCAGAATTCCAGGTCGCCGAAATTCACCGGGCCGCGCCGGCTGGGCCGGTAATGGTAAGTGAATTCGGTGAGCTCATTATCAGCCCGGGTAAGCTGACTGGGCAGGCCGGTGAGCACGTCATCACCGGGATGGTGGTCTGCCAGGGTAACAGTGGCGGGCAGATCGGCCGAGGTGATGCGCACCTTGATCGGATGCGGCTGCTGAACGGACAGGGCATTGGGCACGATGCGTTGCGCTGCCGGGGCCGGGCGGCGCCAGCCATGCAACAGGTCGAGCAGGGCGAAGGCTGCCAACACAGCACCTGCCGCCCACCATAGCAGGCTGGCGATGCTGTTACTGAAAAACAGCAACGTGATCGCGCTCAAGGCCCACAGGGCCACGGCGAGGAGCAGGCGCGGAGCGGGCTTCATTGCCGTGGTGCTTCCACCTGGTCGAGCAGGCGGGCCAATGCGGTTTCCGGGGTCTGCCCTTCGATTTCCGCGTCGGCGCTGAGCTGGATGCGGTGGCGCAGTACCGGGCGAGCCACCTGCTGGATGTCGTCCGGGGTGACGAAGTCACGGCCTTCGAACATGGCCTGCACGCGGGCTGCCCGGGCGAGTGCGATACTGGCCCGGGGGCTGGCCCCATGGCTCAGGCCGTTGAAGTCGCGGGTGGCACGCACGATACGCAGGGCATAATCCAGCACTTCGGCGTCGATCAGCACGTCGTTACTGAGTGCTTTCATGGCCTGCAGGCCGGCGGCATCGGTGGCCGGGCTCAGGCTGTCCACATCCAGGCTGGCGCGGATGGTGCCGTCGAGCACCATGTTCACCAGGCGGGTTTCGTCGGCGTGAGCCGGGTAATCAATCAATACCTTGAACAGGAAACGGTCCAGTTCCGCTTCCGGCAACGGGTAGGTGCCTTCCTGATCCAGCGGATTCTGGGTGGCGAGCACCATATAGGGCTCGTTCAGGGTAAAGGCCTTGCCTTCGATGGTGATCTGCCGTTCCTGCATGACTTCCAGCAGTGCGGCCTGGGTCTTGGCCGGTGCGCGGTTGATCTCGTCAGCCAGCAGCAGTTGAGTAAAGGCCGGGCCGCGACGGATGCGAAATTGCTCGGTCTTTTGGTCGTACATGGCGTGGCCCGTTACGTCGGTGGGCATCAGGTCCGGAGTGAACTGGATGCGGTTGAAATCCAGTTCCAGTACCCGGCCCAGGCTGCGCACCAGCAGGGTTTTGCCCAGGCCGGGCACGCCTTCGATAAGCACGTGGCCGCCGGAAATCAGTGCGATCAGCACTTCACGGACGACCTGTTGCTGGCCAATCAATACCTGATTGAGCCGGCTTTCAATGTCGTGGGCCAGGGCGGCCGCATCGGCGAGGGTGGCGGGTTGGCTCATGCTGTTGTCCTTTTGCGTTGCAACTGACGTTGGCGTGGTTGTCCGCGCCACTGCACCGGTTTATTCGGCATCAGTGACTGCAATTTTTCAGCGATTGTAATAATGACACCTGCCGGGTGAACTGGTCCCGGGTGTCCGGCTGCATCTGTAGCGCCGCTTCCAGCTCTTTGGCTGGCACCGACAAGGCTTTCGCGGCCAGAGTCAGCGCCTTGTCACGTTGATGATGAAAGCGGATCAGGTGCTGCTCGGCTTGTTTACGCAGGGCGTGTACCAGGGCGGCCTGTTGATCCGTGCGCCACTGGAAATAGCCGCTGGCGTGCAAGTGTTGCAGATAATCGCGGCTGCTTTCTTCCCGGGCTTCCTGGCGTGGCCCCTGGCGGGGAATGCGATGCCACAGCCACAGGGCCAGCAGTGTTAGCAGCGCAACGCCCAGTGCCGGGGCTTTTAACCACAACCATTGGGCCAGGGGCGGCATGGCCACCGAGCGCACAAACCACACCGGTTCGTCGGCGGTGAGCCAGGCCAGTAACCAGGCATGATCGAAGTAGAGCAGCCGTTCGTTGGACCACAGGCCCAGGTCTGTGAGCACGGAAATTTGTCCTGATCCGAGAGCCAGTTGTACCAGCTGGCTGCCGTAATCATTGTCCGCATAGGCGGTCACTTCCACCGGCCATTCCAGATGCGGGGTCTGGCCTTCTTCATCGTCCCAGCTGTCGTGCCAGATCACATAGTCACTGAACAATTGCACGCGCCGGTCCGGTTCGTTATCGCCCACATGCAGCCCCAGCGGTGCGGGTTCTTGTGGGGCATCACAAGCCAATCGTGTGCAGTCTTCGCGGAGTGCTTCGTTGTCGCTATGCAGACAATATTGCAGAGGGCTGTCAACAAAGGTTGGCAGGGCCATAAGCAGGTCGCGTATCGGGTCTTCTTCAGCGGATTCTGGCACCGGGGAGTCCCATACGGTGATGCCTAGCGAGAACAACAGCGGGTCGTTGTCTTGCCAGTCGCTGTCGCTGGCGTCGGATGCTTCCAGCATGCCGGGAAGCGGGCGAGCTTCCACAACCAGTTCTCCGCCGTCCTGCACCCATTCCAGCAAGGCGTTGACCTGGTTGGACGTGAGCATGCCGCGGTGTTTATCGATCACCAGGGTAGTGCGGGTGTCGGGTAACGGGAACAGGGCCGCGGCGCTGAGAATGCGTTCAGAAGGCTGACCGCGTTGCGCCAGCCATTGTTGGGCGGCGCTATAAGGGTTGCGGGTAATGCTGCTGTCCGGTGCCACCCGCTGCATGAACGCGACCGGTTCGGTGAGGGCGTAGTAGCCCGCGACCATGGCGACCAGCAGGGCAGCGAGTAGCCAGGGAAAGGCGCGGCGCAGTCGGGCGGTTCTACCCATGGTCTGTCTCCAGCCGATCCATTTGCTGCCAGTGCTGTGCCAGGGTGCGCACCTGTTCATCACTGACCGGACGGTGGGCCCAGGCGGTGCTGATCCAGGCTTGGGTGAGGCGCTGCAGGTAGGCAATGGGCAGCGGGTCGCCGTGTTGCTGTTGCAGGGTACGCAGGCATTGCTGTTCGGTGCTGCCTGCCGCCAATGCCACCGGGTAGCGTGCCAGAACACCGGCCAGGGCGGCGCGCATCAGCACGGCGAGAGCGGCGCGGATATCACCGGTTTTGAGGGCCTCTTCCACGGCTCGGTTCAGGTTTTTCGGCAGGCTACGTTGACGGATATCCAGCCCGGCCACGTGGGTGGGGATCATCGGGTGTTTGCTTGTGCGGTGTCCGCGCAGGCCGAACTGGTTGGCGACCTTGATGATCAGCCACAGCGCCAGGGCCACAAACAGCGTCCAGAAAATCGCCCATAACAGCGCATCGGGAATATTCAGGGGAGAGCTGGAGGTATCGGTTTCATCGTCGTCCAGATTCTCGAACAAGAACCGCCAGAGTGTCTCCATCCAGCTTTCGGCGTCGCTGTTATCCTGGTTGATCCATTGTCGTTCCGTGCGCTCCTCCAGGGGCATGAAGTCCGGACTGGCCAACAGTTCGATCACTTGCTGTTGCTCGCTGGTGGTGTCTGGCGCTGAGGGTTCCGCGTGGGCGGGCTCCATGAACGGCACCAACATGAATATCAGCAAGGCGCCGATGACATTTTTGGCGGCGCGGCGCCGCTCTCCCAGCCGGGTGAGGCCGAGTTGCAGGTCCCAGCCTTCCAGCCAGGTGCGTTTGTTCAGGTAGAGGGCAAAGCCGCAGGCCACGTAAAGGGGCTCGGTGACACACAGCACCAGATAAAAACACAGCCCGGAAATGGCCAACTGTAACCCGCTCTGGTCGTAGAACCAGTCACTGAGCTCCAGATTGAATTGCCACGGCACCAGGGTATAGAGCAATGCCATCAACCCGAATGTCATGAATTGCTCAAGATGAAGCACCAGCAAGGTCAGCATCCCGGCCCGGTTGGAGGGATAACTATTGAGCACTTTCAGTCGCTGGCTGGCGGTGTCGCCTTTCACTTGTTCCAGCTGCCAGACGCAGGCATTGAAACTGCGCATGGGGCTCAGGCGTCGCCAGGTGAGTTGGCCGGCCAACCCGGGCAGGGCGTAGCCGCGCCAGCGTTTCAGCAAGGCTTTCAAGGTAAGGGTTTCGCCAAACAGGGCGTGGCTGTAAAAGGCCAGTAGCGGGCGTTCCCACAGCGGCTTGAGCCACCAGAATACGAATAACGGCCAGAGGCTGTTGTCCGCCGCGGCCAGTGCCAGCAGCAGGGTATAAGGCACCGCGGTGAATAGCAGCCAGACACCGGTAATGGACCCGGCCCAGTGGCGGTAGAACTGGGTGCCCAGATCTGCCGCTTGCCAAGGGCTGCGCGGCGCCAGGCGAGCGCTAGCCTTCTCGAGTTCCATCCCGTCCCCCGAAGAAAAGATACAGATACAACAGAACCCAACAGACTGCGCCCACGCTGTATTTGATGGTTGGCGCCAGGTCCCGTGGTGACCAGAACGCTTCGATAAAAGCAGCCAGCAGTAGCAAGGAAAAGACCCCGTACATGGTGGGCAGGGCATCCCGGGCGGCCAGGCGCAGGGCATCCAGCCGCGACCAGGGGGCGGGAGCAATAATCGCCCAGCCCAGTCGCAGCCCGGCGCCGCCGGCCAGCACGATGGCGGTGAGTTCCGGGGCGCCGTGGGCAATCACAAAAGTAAAGAACGGTTCCTGTGCGCCCACATTGATCAGGTGCCCGGCGGCGGCGCCGAAGAAGCTGCCGTTGAAGAGCATTACCACCAGCGCACCCACACCCAGCAACAAGCCGCTGGCGAAGGTTCGGAAGGCGATGCCGATATTGTTCTGGATGTAATGGCCGAACATCATTACGTCGTCATCGCCGCTACGCTCGCTTTTCATATCCGCCTGATTGTCCGGCTGGTACATGCTTTCCAGGTTGGCAATGCTGGCTTCGTCCACCACGGTGTAGATCATTTCCGGCTGTTGATGCACCAGTACCCAAACCAGTGCCATGGAGAGTACGAAGGCCAGGGCGCTGACCAGATGCCAGCGCCACTGGCGGCGGACCGCCCGGGGAAAACCGCTGGCAAGAAAAGTGCCGATGCGATCCGCCAGTGACGGGTTGTAGCGGTACAGCTGGCGATGGGCGCGAAGTACCAGATTGTTGAGAAACTGTTGTAGCTGCACGCTGTAGCCCCGCTCCCGGGCGAGCGCCAGTTGATGGCAGAGCTTGCGATAGTCTGTAACGAAGGTATTCAGCGGCAGCTTGTTCTTTTTACTCACGTGCAGGGATTCCAGCTGTTCCAGCTGGTTTTCCAGCGCTTGCCATTCCGGGCGGTACTGCTGTTCAAAGCGGGCCTGTTTCATGCGGGGCCCTCCACCAGATAGCGGGTCACTGCATTCAGCCGTTGTAGTGCCTGTGCCGGAGCCAGTTCAGGGTATGCCAGTAGCGCCAGCTCCTGCTGACGGGCATCAGAAAACTGCCCATGACGCTCATGGAATGCCAACAAGGCCAGCTGGTCATCACGATTCAGCGCCCAATCCGGGGCCAGGCTTTCGCCACGGTTCTGCTCGCTGCTCGCTGGTGTTTCCTCCACATGGATAACCAGCGTATTGGCTGCCATGTCACCGAGTCGTTGAAAGCGGGGACTGATCAGGGTGCAGATAAACCCGAGCAGATAGAACAGCGGGAAGGCATCGGCGGTACGCAGCAGATTGCGAATCAGGCTACCGTTGAAGCTCAGGGGGCTGCCGTTGGCGTGGACCACCACAATGCCCATGGCTTTCTTGCCGGGGGTCTGGCCATGGCGAAAGGCTTCAAACAGGGTGGGGTAAAACCATTCCAGCACGAAGGCCAGAATCAGCAGAAGGCCCATGCCGGCCTTGCCCAGCGCCGCGAAAATCCCGGCCAGGGCCGCGTAGATTACCAGCCGAATGGCCAGGTCGATGGCGTAGGCCAGCGCCCGAGGCACAGGCCCGGCCAGCGACAGGCTGAGCATGGCACCTTCCGGTGTTTCTACTTCCAGGCGTTCATCAATCAGCATTCTGGCCCTGACGAATTTGCAGCGCGGCAAACACAAAGACCATGACGGTGAGCGTGGTTTTGACAATGGCCAGGGTACGGACCGGCGGCGGATCCAGTAGCTGGACCGCATAGCCACAGAAATAGAAAAGTATCAGAAAGCACAACCAGGTGGCCTGGCGGCGGTTACCGCTGATCACGGCAGGGATCATCAGGAGTAACGGCAGGTACAGTACCAGCGCAATGATCACACTGGAGACGATATGGGCATCCGGCGGCGCCAGAGTGAACAGGCCGCTGATGCCGACAAGCAAAAGCAGGGCGTAGCTGATACGAAGTAAAACAAGGTTCATCATCAAGCCTTAAGTTGACGGGCCAGTAACGCCAGGCGTTTGCCCAGTGCGCGTGCCAGGGTGATTTCGTGTTCGGTTAGTGCCGGGTCGCCCTGGCTGCCGGAAACATGAGTGGGGCCGTAGGGCGTGCCACCGCTTTGAGTATCGAGCAAGGCGGCTTCGGAATAGGGCACCCCGGCCAGCACCATACCGTGGTGAAGCAGGGGCGTCATCATGGAAAGCAGGGTGCTCTCCTGGCCGCCGTGCAGGCTGCCGGTGGCGCTGAAGACGCCGGCGGGTTTGCCGATCAGTGTGCCTTTCATCCACAGGTCGCTGGTCTGGTCGATGAAATATTTCAATGGCGCGGCCATGTTGCCAAAGCGGGTAGGGGAGCCCAGTGCCAGCCCCTGGCAGCCGGCCAGGTCTTCCAGGCTGGCGTAGGGAGCGCCCTGATCCGGTATCGCCGGTTCACTGGCTTCGCAATTGGCGGACACGGGCGGGACGGTGCGCAGGCGTGCTTCCATTCCGGTGCTTTCGATACCGCGGGCCACCTGTTGCGCCAGGTTGGCAACACTGCCGTTGCGGCTGTAGTAAAGCACCAGCACATAATCGGTCATGGGCGATTCAGTCCAGTAACTGCAGGGCGTTTTCCGGGGGGCGACCAAGCACCGCCTGATCGCCTTTAACGACGATGGGGCGCTCGATCAGTTTCGGGTACTGGCTCATGGCGGCAATCACGTCGGCGTCGCTGCTCTGTGAAGAGAGGCCTGCGGTTTTGTAATCCGCTTCCTTGTTGCGTACCAGATCATGGGCACTGTTGAAGCCCAGCTTGGTGATCAGGCTTTTCAATGTGGCCGTATCCGGAATATCGTCCAGATACTTTACGATAGTAGGGGTAATACCCTTTTCTTCCAGTAGCGCCAAGGTCTGGCGGGATTTTGAACAGCGCGGGTTGTGGAAGATAATGTAGTCGCTCATGGGATTGCATATCCTGTTTCGTAACACTGCCATTGTAAGCTGCACGAGTGTGGTGGCAAGGGTGCACTGTTCGTTGCCTGTTAGAGGTTTAACCAGAAAGGATGCGTAGAGCATGGAGAATGAGCAGCCGGTAATCCCGGTGCATGCCCGGTTCGATTCCATCAAGGCGTTTTTTGCACTACTGGTGCGCCAGTTCAACGAGGACGGTTGCCGACAAAGCGCGGCGGCACTCACCTACACCACATTGTTTGCCATTGTGCCGGTAATGACGGTGAGCTTTGCGGTCTTGTCCTCGGTGCCGGCCCTGAAAGACAAGGGCACCCAGTTCCAGGCCTGGGCGTTTGAATATTTTGTCCCCTCGGCGGGGAACATGCTTCTCGATCACCTGCAGTCCTTTGCCAAACAGGCCGCCAACCTCACCGGGCTGGGGATAGTGTTTCTGGTGGTGACGTCGATCCTGATGCTCAGCACCGTTGAACAAACCCTGAACCGTATCTGGAAAGTGCAGACTCCGCGTAAAGGCCTAACCAGCCTGTTGATGTACTGGGCGGTATTGTCATTGGGCCCCATTTGTCTGGGGCTGGGGCTGGCGATCTCGTCGTATCTCACCTCGCAGGCCATCTTCAGCGACACGGTGAGTTATCTGGGCGGCGTGCGGTTGTGGCTGTCTCTGCTGCCGTTTCTGTTTACCACCGCCATGCTGACACTGATGTACACCGTGGTACCCAATACCAAGATTCCGCTACGCCAAGGGCTGCTGGGGGCGGCGGTAGCGGCGCTGTTGTTTGAGTTGGCGAAAGGCGGTTTCACCTTTTTTATCAAACAGGCACCGAGTTACCAGGTGGTGTACGGCGCCTTTGCAGCAGTCCCGGTGTTTCTGCTGTGGATTTATATTTCCTGGACCATAGTGCTCGGTGGGGCGGAACTGGTGCGGGCATTGGTGGTGTTTCAGGAACACCGTCGCCAGGTGCCGCGCATGCATGCATTGGTGCGCTTGCTCAATGTGTTCTGGCAGCGCCAGCAAAATGGCAAGGTGCTACGCAGTAAAGAAGTTCGCAAGGTCATGCAGGAATCGGGTATCAGCCAGTGGGATGAATTTCGCAACTTGCTGGTGAATGCAAAACTGATCCGGCGCACGGAAGAGGGCGGGTACATGCTCAGTCGGGATCTGCGCAACCTGTCACTGGGGCAGTTGGTTGCCATGTTGCCGTGGCCGGCCCATACCCAGCTACGGGTTAGACAACAGTCAGAACCGTTACCCTGGGAAGCGGCATTGAAAAACCGCATGGACCAGGCCCGTGAGGGCATGATGGCGCCACTGGATATCAGCCTGGATGCCTTGTTCAGTGAATCCCGGGCGGGAGAGGAAAAACACGTAGAGCACAACCGTAAAGACAGCACGATTGACCACGAGGACAACAATGACGACTAAGCATGTACTGGTGAGCGGCATTGTGCAGGGTGTAGGCTACCGGGCCTGGACGCGCCAGGAAGCTATTCGCCGCAAACTCACCGGCTGGGTTCGCAACTGTGCAGACGGCCGTGTGGAAGCGTTGCTGGAAGGCGAAAGCGGTGCGGTGGATGACATGCTCGATGCCATGCACCAGGGCCCGGCGCTGGCACAGGTGGAAAGGATCCTGGTGGAAGAGGGCAGTGATCATGATGATGCGCCCCGTTCCAATCACTTTGAGGTAACCCGATGAAACAGGTTGAGCTGGTCAATGGTGACCTGCGTTTTCCTGCCCTGATGGCTGGCAATGGGGAGCCGGTGATTCTGTTGCACGGTTTTCCCGATACCCACGAAAACTGGGCGGTGCAGATCAATGCGCTGGCGGATGCCGGCTATACAGCTATCGCTCCGGCTTTGCGTGGGTACGCGTCCAGCTGCCAGCCGGGTAATGGCGATTATTCCCTGTATGCGGCCGTGGACGACCTGATGGTGTTTGCCGCCCAGCTGGGTGGCCGTGTGCATTTGATCGGGCATGACTGGGGCGCGGCGGTGGGCTACCTGGCCTGTGCCCAATTTCCCGAGACGTTCTGTTCGTTCAGTGCCCTGTCTATTCCGCCCATACGGCGGATTCCCCAGGCCTTGTTGAAGGTGCCTGAGCAGGTGTTGCTGAGCGGCTACATGCAGTTCTTCCAGTTGCCGTTGGCACCGGAAGCCTGGCTCAAGCGTGGGGATCTGGATGGCGTGGAGGCGCTATGGCGGCGCTGGTCACCGGGCTGGGAACCAGAGCTCTATCTGGATAACGCCAAACACACCCTGGCCGAGCCGGGGGTGATTCCTGCTGCGTTGGCCTGGTATCGCTCCCTGTTCAAGGTGTGGAAGAAAGAACACCGCAAGGCACGGGCCTGGTTGGGGCAGGATATTGCCACCCCCACCCAGGTCTTGATCGGCGAGAATGACGGTTGCATGAGCCCCAAGCTGCTTGAGCATACCTTGGTAGAAAGTGATTTCAGTGGCGGTGTTGAGCTGCAAACCCTGGCGGATGCCGGGCATTTTCTGCACTTGGAACAGCCGGAGGCAGTAAATCGTCACCTGATTCGCTTGCTCAATAACACCCGTTGCGACTGACGGCGGCTCAATGACGCGGCAAGCAGCGGCCAACGCAAACGCCCGCTCCCACCGCTTGCCGCTGTCTTCGCGCTCCGGGTTTTCGCCCCCTTGATACTCTGCGCTATACTACGCGCCCCTATTTTCCCAGCAGGAGTAATCCCATGACGGTGATTCGCCAGGATGACCTGATTCAGAGCGTGGCAGATGCCTTGCAGTACATCTCGTACTACCACCCGGTGGATTTCATCCGCGCGGTGAAAGAAGCCTACGAGAAGGAAGAGAGCAAGGCCGCCAAAGACGCCATGGCACAGATCCTGGTCAACTCCCGCATGGCCGCCATGGGCCGTCGCCCGATCTGCCAGGACACCGGCATCGTGACCGTGTTCGCCAAGGTTGGGATGAACGTGACCTTTGAAGGCGACATGAGCCTGGACGACATGATCAACGAAGGGGTGCGTCGCGCCTACAACCACCCGGACAACGTCCTGCGTGCCTCGGTGCTGGCGGACCCGGACGGCAAGCGTGCCAACACCAAGGACAACACTCCGGCGGTGATCAATTACTCCATCGTCCCCGGCGACACCCTGGAAATCGACGTGGCGGCCAAAGGCGGCGGTTCCGAAGCGAAATCCAAGTTCGCCATGCTCAACCCGTCCGATTCCGTGGTGGACTGGGTGCTGGAACAGATTCCCAAGATGGGCGCCGGCTGGTGCCCGCCGGGCATGCTCGGCATCGGCATTGGCGGCACCGCCGAGAAAGCCATGCTGATCGCCAAAGAATCCCTCATGGACCCCATCGACATCCATGAGCTGCAGGCCCGTGGCGCCCAGACTCGCTCCGAAGAGCTGCGTCTGGAACTGTTCGAGAAAGTGAACGCCCTCGGCGTGGGCGCCCAGGGCCTGGGTGGCCTGACCACCGTGCTGGACGTGAAAGTGGTGGATTACCCTACCCACGCGGCCAACAAGCCGGTAGCCCTGATCCCCAACTGTGCGGCGACCCGTCATGCCCACTTCATTCTGGATGGCTCCGGCCCGGCCGACCTGAAAGCGCCGGATCTGGAAGAATGGCCGGATATTGCCTGGGGCAACGACGAAGGTGCCAAGCGCGTGAACCTGGACACCGTGACCCCGGAAGAAGTGCAGACCTGGGAACCGGGCGACACCTTGCTGTTGTCCGGCAAGTTGCTCACTGGCCGTGATGCCGCCCACAAGCGCATGGTGGACATGATCTCCAAGGGAGAAAAACTGCCCGTGGACTTCACTAACCGGTTTATCTATTACGTGGGCCCGGTAGATCCGGTGGGTGACGAAGTGGTCGGCCCCGCAGGCCCCACCACAGCCACCCGCATGGACAAGTTCACCCGTACCATGCTGGAAGAAACCGGGCTTATAGGTATGGTCGGCAAGGCTGAACGGGGCGACACCGCCATCGAAGCCATCAAGGACAACAAGGCCGTATACCTCATGGCCGTGGGCGGCGCCGCCTATCTGGTCTCCAAAGCCATCCGCAAATCCCGCGTGGCCGCCTTTGAAGACCTGGGGATGGAAGCCATCTACGAATTCGAAGTGGAAGACATGCCCGTCACCGTGGCAGTAGATTCCACCGGCGAATCCGTACATAAAACGGGCCCGGTGATCTGGAAACAGAAGATCGCTGAAAAGAGCGCGTAGTACGTACTACAAGCTCGCCCACAAAAAAGCCGCGCTACTGCGCGGCTTTTTTGTGGGTCAGCGGCTGCAACACGCCTCACGCCTCACGCCTCACGCAACAAGCAACAAGCAACAAGCAACAAGCAACACGAAAAACCTAAACCGTCAAAACAACCCGCGCTTTTTTGTAGGAGTTCCTCTCGAGGGACGAACCCCGAGCCATCTAATCCGACAAACCTGATAATCAACCCTCCAACCTTAACTTTCTCCCCAACCATGTTCCCCAGCCCTAAATTCCTTTTTCACTCGCACACAAGTTGAATATGTAGGATATGGCTTACAGATCTTTGTAAGTTGCTGAGATAAAGTGAATTTTCAGAAAAGCGGATGCAAGAAAAATCCGAGTAAAAATTCCTGTTCAACACGCAAGTGCAAGAAAAGTCCGTTGAGAGCGAATCCTGCCAGCGGGGTAAATCACTGATTGGGTGATGGTTTTATATGGTTGTTGAGCAGGGTCGAATCGGGGATATACAGCAAAGTGATATATCGCATCTGCAATTAAATACGCTGTTAAGCTAAATTAGAGAGGGTGATGTGAAGTATTTTAAAGCAACTAGTATTTTGTTCGCTTACTGTGTCATAGCTTTGTCTGGCTGCGCCAGTGTCCCGCACAGCGCCAATTCAGCGTTATCGGAAGAGAAAGTAAGGGTTTTTATTCATAAAATTAGTAATGACATGGAGCGTATGGATATAAAAGAATTCGCGAGTAATTACGCTACGAATTTTGTCTACGAGGATAATGTAAGCACCTCACATTCAATCCGTTGGGGCTACAAACAGTACCTTCAGTATGCTGCAAATCTCATGGGTCGAGCCTCAAAGGTTGAGTCAAAAACAGCTATAAAGAATATATCTATTAAGGGGGATAGTTCGGCCTCGGTTGAAATTCAGCAAACTACCCGGGTCACTTTCCAAGGAAAGACACAAGAAATCCGATCAATACAGAGATCAAAAATAATTCAAAAAAATGGCAAATTACTTATTCTACATATCAAAATGCTGGAAGACTTGGGGCATGAGGTGCTTTGAATAAAAAAGCTTAACAGGGCGCTGCTGCAAACAAGTGGCAGAGCGCGGCGTTGAGGTTTAAGTGATTAGGGGCCTTCGATCTGACCGAGCGTACGTTAAGGTTTTCAGGGACCGGATGACTCTTGAAAGTCTCGATGTTGGTGGGCGTCCGTACGAGGTATTGCCGGTCCTGCCATTTACTACCCGCCGTCTTTTGGTCGGGCAGTTTGATGTGGCGGAGCATTGTCTGCAGCAAGGTTTGAAGCGGCTTGGCGAAAATGCATGGCTGAAACCTGGGCCGGAGCTCATAGTCCAGCCTATGGAAATGACAGACGGAGGTCTCAGCCAGGTGGAAGAACGTGTGATCATGGACATGGCATACGGTGCCGGGGCCAAACGTGTATTGCTGTGGGTGGGCGGAGAGCTTTCCAGGCAAGAGGCCTTGAATAAGCTTGAGGCTTTATAACGAGCCAGTGAAGCAGCGGAGGCCAGCGGCGTAGCTTGCTCATACATAGGGGGTTGTGGTTCATATTCGTGAGGCTGATAGATTGATTCTGCGGCGGTTGTCCCTTGATGACGTTCCCGCGTTGGCCGAAATTCTCAGCGACCCTGATGTGATGAAATACTCGGTTCGAGGTGTTTGTGATGAGGCCGCCACACTCAAGTTTATCGAGTGGTGTTTGGCTTGTTACGAATCACATGGCGTTGGTCCATGGGCTCTCATCGATAAGACATCTTCTGAACTGATCGGCTTCTGCGGTGTTGGGCCAGAATGGGTCGATGATGTCGAGGAAGTTAATCTTGGCTATCGGCTGGCCAGTCGCTATTGGAATAAAGGGTTGGCATCTGAAGCGGTCAGATCTGTCCTTGACTATGTTTTCGGTAAGCGCCTGTTCCATTCAGTGGTCGTTATCATAGAGCCCGAGCATGTGGCATCGCTTAAGGTTGCTGAGAAGGCAGGGTTTTCTCGCTTCGATGCCGTGGAATTTCATGGTCGGCCTGTAAGGTTATACCGATTGACCTCGGCGCAATGGGGAGCATCGCATAACAATGCCATGCATGTGACAAGGGCATGATGGCGGGCAAACTCCTTGTTGTGCCTGCAATTAGAAGTTCAGGCTCAGATGCCCTCCCGAATTTCAAACTCTACCATGGCTATTTCTGCACTTCATAATCCGGTGCACCACTCTTCTCCTGCTGGTGCCCATGTCAGGCATTAAAGATCCCGAGGGTAAGGTCTCGCATCGTACATATGAGGAAAATATGAAAGAGCTAACCCAATATACGCGTGTATTTCCACCGATAACGCGCTGTCACCACGTGGGGTAAATGAGTGAGATCTGTATTTCTATTCGTTGCTTTGTTGTCTGTATGTCTTCCTGTGTCAGCTAATTCCTTATGTGAGCCTGAGGATGAATTGGTTTTTTCATGTGAAATCGGAAGCAAAACTGTTTCAGTATGCAGGACTGAAAAGGGCCGGGTTGAGTATGTATACGGGGCTGGTGACAAAGGCGAATTAGAACTGAACTCACCACTCTTCAGTAGCGCGGCTTGCCCAGGTGGTGGGATAAGCCGATTGAGGTTCAGGAACGGAAACTATAGCTACATCGTTTACGATGTCATGTGCCATTCAGGCGGAATGGGCGAGAACCAGCGGAGCAAGTCAGATTTCGCCGGACTTGTCGTGCTGAACCAAAGTGACGTCGTTTTCAATAAAACGTGCACCTCCTTTGAGGATGAAGTGTTTGGCGTTAATTCGGGTATTCTTCCTGAAAGCGTTGAAAAAGAGGACTTTGATTATAGTATCCCGTAATGCGGGAACGCTTCTTGAGAGTGACGTCAAATCAGGTTTTCTTGTTGCCTAGTGCCTCAAGTTCACTATAGAAAGAGCAATCAGGTTAACTCGTTAACGTCTTCCTGGACTCACTCAAGAACAAATCCTGATGCGATGTCAGGTGTTGCCTCATGCCTCAGGAGGATTCTGACAAGAGTTGGCGCCTGAGTTCGGGTTTTAGCGAGCGGGAGAGGCTCATCCCCGATGATCCAACTGACGGAGGTGATATCAATGAAATTCCTGATTTTTTTGGGCACGGTTCGCGATAGTACTCCGCCTAAGCCTGCTCGCTTGGGTGAGAGGGTGGCGAAGGCGTGCGTTGAATGCCTCAATGCCCGATATGGGGAGCATGAGGTGGAGCTGGTTGATGCGCTGGATTATCCCATGGAGACAGTGTTTAAACCGCATTTTTCCTACCCGAAAAGCAAAGCGCCGCCGGCACTCAATACGTTGGCTGAAAAAATTGCCTCTGCCGATGGCTACATCATGGTCAGCCCGGAATACAACCACTCCATGAGCCCTGCATTGGCGAATTTGCTCAACCACTTTGGCAGTTCGTTGTTTTCCTATAAGCCCAGCGCAATTGTTACCTATTCGGCCGGCCAGTGGGGAGGGATGCGCGCGGCTGTCGGTATGCGCACGTTTCTCTCGGAACTGGGCTGTCTCCCTGTTTCTGCGATGGTGCATGTGCCCAAGGCACAAGACGTTTTCGCCGCAGATGGAGCGCTACAGGCGGGTGAGGATAAGGTGTCCTGGTTTGATTATTTGGGGCGAACGTTCAACCAGCTGCTCTGGTGGGCTCAAGCCGCGAAAGCGCATGCTGATGAGGTCGATCCGCACAAGATGGTCCGGGATTTCAAGACCACGCCTGCCGAGCGAAATGCGCCCTAGTGTTTTTTCGGCATGGGTGTAGGGAAGCGGCAAGTGAGGGGCAAAGAGTGTTCTTGCCTCGCGCGTCAAATCCAATGTAGAAAGGGCAGCAGGGTTAACCCGTTAACGCTTTCCCGGACCAAATCCAATGACTGCTGATTTTCAGCCTCTCTGGCTTAAAGCAATCTTCCTCCTTGGCGTCAGCCTGCTATTCACTCACGAACTGGATGCAATGACCCACAGCGAATGGCGTGTGCTGCCCGTGACCAGTTGGCTGGCGCCGGGGCTGGGCCGTATGGTGTTTGTGACGTTGCATGTGCCGACCTTTGCGTTGGTGTTGGGTTGGTTGACCAGCAGGTTGCCGAAGCGAGCGGCGCAGGGGCAGTTCTGGGTGTCGGTATTTCTGGTGGTTCATGCTGGTTTGCATGTGGCCTTTAGTGGGCAGCCACACTATACCTTTGAGGGCATTCTCTCGAATACACTGATTTTTGGCGCTGCGCTGTGTGGTGTTGCTTATCTTTGGGGGCGTTACTGGATGAGTAGAGACTAGAGTAAACGCTTTCCTGGTCGAGGTCGGTGTATGCCCGCCATTAAAGAGGGCCAGAGGTCGTGGCCAGGGTGGAGCCGCCGCTCCAGCAGGATATCGGCGGGTTCGAGGCGGAGTTTCTGATTGATTTCTTTGCCAAAGAGCTGGGACCACATTTCTATAATCTGGGGAACCTCTGAATAACTCCTTGCATGCTCAGCGTGACCTTAAGCGTGCAGCTGTTGTGCCTTGTCTCGACAGACAGGGTGGTTCCCTTTCTTAGAGGCAAGGCACAGCAGATGTGCGCTTAAGGCCGCGCCCTCCGGGTCTTCCAGGCTGCCCCGCACTCGTTGTTGCACTTTTTCGATGGATGGACATACACCTTCAAAAGCGCGCCTAGATTGCGAACCAGCCTGAAAGACTGAGCATGCAAGGTGTTATTCAGAGGTTCCCTGGGTTTGTTTGATGCTCAGCAGGTACTCACTGAGAAGATGGACGAGGTAGAGTATGTGATGTAAGAACTTGAGAAGCCGGAAGAGTAGACGTAATACGGTGGAGTCAACGCTCGCACAGGAGGGCGCTTTTGGGTCGGATAGGTCAGGTCAGAGGGGCGTTGCACACAGCCATCTCAGGAACTTTCCTTCTCTTGTGACCTCCCATCACAAAGGTTGGCGCTGAATTATTGGTTAGCCATGCATTCATTTTCCCTGAGGTGCTTTCTGTCATGTCCCGAACCCTGTTGAAAACCTTTCCCCTTCTTGCTGCTATTTTGTTTCTTGGAGGTACTGCCATGGCTGATACAGCCCCGCAAGACGCGTCTGCTGGCGCGGAACCGCCCAAACCCAAGGTCATTATCTTTGATGTGAACGAAACGCTGCTGGACCTGGAGTCCATGCGCTCATCGGTTGGCGAGGCGCTGGGAGGCAGGGAAGAGCTGTTGCCACTGTGGTTCTCGACCATGCTGCATAACTCTCTGGTCACCACGGTGACTGGGGAATATCACGACTTTGGCCAGATTGGTGTCGCCTCGTTGTTAATGGTGGCGGAGAACAACGATATTTCCTTGAGTGAGGAAAAGGCGAAAGACGCCATTGTGTCCACCATTCTCAGCCTGCCACCGCATCCTGACGTGAAGCCGGGCCTGACGGCGCTGAACGAGCAGGGCTTCAAGATTGTCAGCCTGACTAACTCGTCCAACAACGGGGTGAAGACCCAGTTTGAAAATGCCGGCCTGACGGATTTCTTTGATGCGCGCTACAGCATCGAGGATATCAAGGTATACAAGCCGGACTTGCGAGCCTATGAGTGGGTACTCAAGCAGTTGGGAGTGAAGCCAGAAGAAGCCTTGATGGTGGCGGCCCATGGTTGGGATGTGGCCGGTGCAAAAGAGGCGGGCTTGCAGACGGCCTTTGTGGACCGCCCCGGTAAGGCACTGTATCCGCTGGCGAAGAAGCCGGATTACGTGATCAAGGATATTGGTGAGCTGGCGGATATCATGAAAGCGAAGTAGGCGCTGCTGAAAGACATTGCAGGCGGTACAAGATGACCCCGGATCCGGGTTCCCCGATCCGGGGTTTTCTTTGTCTGGGTCAATGCGGGGCAGGGCCGTGAAGTGTCTGGCCTGATGGCTAGCCGGGTATTTGCCAAGGCCTGCTGTCTCAGGAAGAGCAGGCGCAGTGATGTGCCTGCTTTTGAATGTATAGGTCCGGGAGCCCGGCCCCGTCCCTGGGGCGCGGAGATCAATCGTCAGGCTTTCCTGGGGTCACAGTAATGAAGGCCTGGGGCTACCCGGACAGTTAATATACTGTTCATTTGGTCAGTGGTCAAATAGGGTAAGTTACGAGTCGCGAGTTTCGAGTTGCGAAAGGCCAAACCCCAAACCCCAAACCCCAAACCCCAAACCCCAAAACCCAAAACCCAAAACCCAAAACCCAAAACCCAAAACCCAAAACCCAAAACCCAAAACCCAAAACCCAAAACCCAAAACCCAAAACCCAAAACCCAAAACCCAAAACCCAAACCCCAAACCTGAGCACCGTTGCCCGCAGGGCGCCTTTGGGTTTTGATCTTCGTAACTCGTAACTCGTAACTCGTAACTCGTAACTCGTAACTCGTAACTCGAAACTCGAAACTCGCATGCGCCACCTGCAGGAACGCTTTCAGGCAAGCTCCTGCGGTGGTGGCGCTAGGCTCAGCCCGCCCTCAGTTTCGGTTTGACGGTGATTAGCAGTGCCGGCAGCAGGGTCAGGTTACTGAGCAGGGCCACCAGCATGGCGAGGCCAGTGAGCAGCCCAAAGTAGACGGTGGGGTTGAAACTGGACAACGCCAGGATGGAGAAGCCGGCGATGATGGTGAGCGAGGTGTAGTACATCGCTTTGCCGATGGAGCCATGGCAGCGCTTCATGGTAGCCACGTAGTCGTTGTCCTTGGGCAGCTCTTCATGGAAGCGGTGGATGTAGTGAATGGTGTCATCCACGGCGATACCGATGGTGATGGCGGTGATGGTGATGGTCATCAGGTCCAGAGGCAGGCCGATCCAGCCCATCAGGCCCAGTACCAGTGATGCGGAGATCAGGCTGGGCACCATGCTGATCAGTGCCACCGGGATGCTGCGGAACAGGATCAGCAGCATGAACAGGATGGCAGCAAAGACGTAGCCCAGGGTTTTGATCTGGGAGTCGAACAGGCTCTGCAGCATGTTGTTGTAGAGCACCATGGCGCCGGTGAGGTGCACCTGTTCTGGCTGCAGGCCGAAGTCGTTTTGCAGGTCGGTGCGAATTTTGGCGAGCAGTTCGTTGCGGTTCAGGTTCTTGTCGGAATCGATCACCCGCACGCTGATGCGCACCTGGTTACCGTCGTCAGACAGGTAGGGTTTCACCAACTGTTTGCGCAAATCATCGGGAATGAAGCTGGCCAGCAACATCAGCTGCACATAGCTGAGCGGGCGGCCGTTGAGTTTTTCCGCTACCTCGTAGGTGGTGGCGATTGACAGCACCTTGCCGGTTTCAGGCAGGGCTTCCAAGTAGTCCTGAATGTCCACGAGCTGGCCCAGTCGGGCCGGGGTGAACCAGTAGGATCCCTTGAGCGGGTTGGGCTCGGCTTTCTTGGGTGTGGACGCGAACGGGTCGGCACCGGCGTCGCTTGCAAAGGGGTCGCTATCGACAAAAGGATCGGCGCTGCCGGCGTCTTCGTCAGTGCTGTCGGCCATGGCATCAGAAGCAAAGGGGTCACTGGGGCTGTCGTCCACGCTGTCCCCGTCCCAGCCAGTGGCGGGTTGGTTTAGGGCAGCTTTCTGCGCGGTTGTGGCCTTGGGCGCATCGATGACGATATCCAGTGGGGTGGTGCCGCCCAGTTTTCGGTCGATTTGCACCATGCCTTGATAGATTTCCGTGTCTTTCTGGAAGTAATCAATAAACCGGTTTTCTACGGTGAGGCGGCTGACACCCCACAGGGAGGCAATGATCACGGCCAGCGCGACGAACAGAAGAATCGGTCGATGGCGTTCGGTGAAACCGGCAAAGGCCAGAGTCAGCTCCCGGCTGATGTCGCGGCCTTGCCGGGGGGCGCCGGCAGACAGCGGGGCAAGCAGGGCGGGGAACACCAGAAAACAGACGATCAACGACACGCCCAGACCCAGGGTCATCATCCAGCCAAAATCGATCACCGGGCGAATGCCGCTGATTACCAGTGAGGAAAAGCCGACCATGGTGGTGAGGATCATGTAGATGCTGGGGCGCATCATGTGGGCGGCGGTCTCGCGGATCAGCCATGTCTGGCTGGCGTCCGGGTTCTCTTCGTGCAATTCGCGAAAGCGCACGGTGAGGTGGATGGTAATGGACATGGTGATGATCAGCAGCAAGGAAATATAGTTACTGCTGATGACAGATACTTTCCAGTCCATCCAGCCCAGCCAGCCGGTTACCGCCAGTACGGTGACGCCACAGCAGGCCAGTGGCACGATCACCCAGCGGGGGCGGCGGAAAATCACGAACAGGGTGAGAATCAGGAAGACCAGCACGCCAACACCGAACACTTTCAGGTCCGAGCGAATGAAGCGCACCAGGTCAGTAGTGATCATCGGTACGCCGCCCAGGAACAGGTTGGCGTCGTCCCGGTAGCTATCCATGATTTCACGCACCTGGTCGATTTCCCCGGCGGTGCGCTGCTGGATCTGGCTGCTGTAGTCGCTGAAGGCGCGGGTAGCGTCTTCCAGCGCCTGCTGGCCTTGTTCATCCAGCTCGCCGTTGCGCTCCAGGTCGCGCAGGTCGTTACGCTTGTAGAGCAGGTCGTAATATTTCTGGTCGCGCTCGAAGCTCACCAGCAGGGCGGTGGTGTTGCCGTCGTCACTGACCAACAGGTCTTCGTACAGTGGGTTCTCGTCGGTGAACTCTTTCTCGGCCAGGGACAGGTCTACTCCTTCGCTGGTGAGAGTACGGTATTCATTGGCCAGATCACTGAATTCCACCTGGGGGCTGAACAGCAGGGGCACGTCCAGCATGCTGTACACCGAGCTGACTCGGTCCACGTCCTTGAGGGATTGCTGCAGGGACTGCAGGTGGTCCAGGCTGCTCTGTTGAAACAGGGGTTTGTCTTTGGGGCTGTAGGTGATGATCAGGAAATCACTGCCGCCGTACTGTTTGGAGACCTTGCGGTAGTACTCCAGCGCTTTGTCGTTCTCCAAGACCATGGAATCCGCTGACGCATCGATTTTGAAATTGCGGGCCTGGGTGGCGGCGACACCACAAATGAGCACCAGCAGCACCAGCCACAAAACAGGATGTGCCAGTACAGCCCGGCAATAGGCGTTAAACAATCGATGGGTCATGAGTTATCCGATTTACGTTACAGGAGGTCTGCGATTGTGCTGTGTATGCAGGCAACAGACCGGTTTCAGAACATGGCTGCGTATTCTGCCGCGAACCGCGTATCGAAACGGTGAATCAGTTTGCCGGCGGGCCAGGTCAACAGTGTTAACAGGCCTTCGGTCCACTCTTCCTGGTGCACCCGGCAGCCGCCCTGGCCATCGTCGATAAAGGTGAAGCGATGGATAATGCGGGCGAAGGGCAGTTGCAGACCCCAGGTGATGCGTTCGTTTTCCTGGTACTCCAGCACTTTCACGACTACCGGCGCCGGCGGCAGTCGGGGCAGGTCTGCCACAAATAATAACAGGGCGCCAGGGCGCCAGCCGCCATTGAGGAGCCGGGCGTGGCGGACTACGGAGCACCAGCTGGCCCAGTTGTCAGCGTCGGCAAACAGTTTGAAGGCCTGTTTGCGGGAGGCGCGGGTGTCAGTGACTTCGTCGACCAGATAACGTTTTAGCATGCTGCGTCCGTATTTTTATTGGCAGAAGGCGCTTGCGGAAAGCACAAACGCAGGCCATTGCACTATTCAAGGCTCCCTAGATTACGCACAGTAAGGGGCAACCTCCAGTCGGTAAAACGGGCCAATTCGGCGGGCGTTGTTGACCTGTTAGAGGGCTTTGCCTAGTTTCGGGTGATTGCGAGGAGTCAGCATGACAACAACACTGTTACCGGCGTCAATATTGCCGGGGCTTCTTGAAGTCTCGTTACGTAACCAGCTGGATGTGCAGGCCCTGTTCGAGCAGGTTGGGATTGATGCGGATATTGTCGGCCGCAGCGACCGTTTCATCAGCCTCGCCCAACTGGATGCACTGCTTTATGCCGCCTTTACGGAAAGTGATGATCCGCTGTTTGGATTGCACGTGGGGGCGGATAATCACTATGGCAACCTGGATCTGCTGGGAAACCTGATGGCCACCGCCAATAGCCTGGAGCAGGGCATTGGTATGCTGTTTCGCTATAAGGATCTGGTGGTGCCTTACCTGGATTTCTCTCTGGATCTTTACGGCAAGAGTGTCCAGTTGTCGGTGATCAGCAAAGACCCAACCTTGCGCTTCACGGCAACGCGAACCCATAACGAAGTGGTGGTCGCGACGATGCTGTCCATTGGGCGCTCCTTGTTGGGCGCAGACATGCCATTGACCGGGGCCTGTTTTCTGCATGCTGAGCCCTGTGCCGAGCAACTGGAAAGCTATGGGGCATTTTTCCAGTGCCCCATGTCGTTTTCTGCCGGGCAGAATGCCATTCGCTTCAGCGCTGAGTTACTTGGTGCCCCGTTGCCCCGTGCCTACCCGAAATACAACGAGCGGTTGCGTAAATCCGCGGATCAGGTGCTGGCCGGGCTATCCCGGGCTGGCGGGATAACCGGGCAAGTGGTCAAGCAGCTGGAGCGCCTGCTCGGTGAGCATACGGTGACCATGGAGGCGGTTGCCGATGCGTTGGCCATGACCCCGCGAACGCTCCAGCGCCGTCTTCAGGAAGAAGGCGCGCGGTTTGCGCAATTGCGTGATCAGGTACGTCATCAGCATGCCTGCAAGGCGCTGCGCCAGCCTCGCTGCGACATGCAAAGTCTTGCGGTGGAATTGGGCTTTTCCGATACCGCCAATTTTTATCATGCCTTTAAGCGCTGGCAGGGTTGCGCTCCGGGCCAGTACCGTAAGGAATATCAGAGCGCGTTTAACAAGGGGGCGGGCAAACCGAACATCCGCGGCGCCCACGTCTGAGTGGTGTGACATTTTGCCACATTGGTATTTCCCCTCGGGTCCGTATCCTTGCGGGCGAATAGTCAATACCGGGGAAATGTCATGTCTCGTTCCGTTTTGTCCACTGCTATATCGCTTTCGCTGCTTACTGCCAGTCCTGCTGTGCTTGCCCACTATGATGGCGGGCGCGCTGACAGTCATGCGCCGATTTCCGTGATGGGGGACCATACTCATAGCAAGGGTGAGTGGATGCTTTCCTACCGGTATATGGGGATGGGCATGAGCGGGGCGAAATCGGGGAGTGAATCGCTCAGCACGGATGAGGCATTTGCCGAGATCCCGGGCATGGGCATGATGAATATGAAGGCCTTGCCGTACGACATGACCATGGAGATGCACATGCTTGGCGCCATGTACGCGCCCACGGACAATCTCACCCTGATGGCCATGTTGCCCTACAGCACCAACGAAATGACCACCAAGACCCGTATGACCATGATGGGTAATACCACCCAGGGCGAGTTTGATACGGAAACCTCCGGCATTGGGGATGTCAGCGTCGGTGGCCTCTACAAGTTCTACGACGAAAACGGCTACCGCTTGCACCTGAATATGGTGTTTGGGCTGCCCACAGGTTCTATCGAAGAAGAAGACTACATCCCCATGGCGGGCCAGGAGCTGCAACTGCCTTACCCCATGCAGCTGGGGTCCGGTAGCTATGAATTGCGCCCGGGGCTGACCTTGAACAAGCAATACGACAGCTGGAGCTGGGGCGCGCAGGTAAGCGCCAAAATTCCTCTGGATGAGAATGATCAGGGTTATGAGTTGGGTTCGAGCAAGTACCTGACTGCCTGGGCGGCCAAGCCTGTTTCCCCGTGGGCATCGGTGTCCGTGGCAGCGTATAAGAGCTGGTGGACCAGTATTAACGGCTCTGCTGAAGACCTGACCATCTCACCGATGATGAACCCGGCGGCGGATCCGGATGCCAAGGGTGGCCAGCGCCTGGATATTGGTGTGGGCCTGAACCTGCTGGGTAAGAACGGTGCGCTCAAAGGTCACCGACTGGCCATGGAATACAAGGCCCCAGTGCAGGAATCCCTGCACGGTATCCAGATGGAAACCGATTACACCTTTACGGTGGGGTGGCAGAAAGCCTTCGGCGGGAAATAGCCCTGTCGTAGGAGCGTCGCTGGCGGCGCGATAATCCAGCGTCTGAAATCGCGCCGCCAGCGACGCTCCTACGGATAGTTGTGGCGATTTGTCGCCCACAAAAAAGCCGCGCTTGATCATCAGGCGCGGCTTTTTTGTGGGATTCGACATGGTGCCGGAACGCGGAATCGAACCGCGGACCTACTGATTACGAATCAGTTGCTCTACCAACTGAGCTATCCCGGCATGCCCGTTGTGCTGGGCGGGCGCTAGTTTAGCAGGCCGCGCCGTACTGGCAAGCAGGAATCAAGCCTCTTGCTTGATGCCAGCCAGTTTGCGGGCGTGCCATTTTTTCGTTTCCACATCCATCCCTCGCAGGATCTGAATACGCTGGGCCTGGGGGCTGCCGGCGCCGTGCATGGACTCGGTGAGGTAACCCACTGCGTTGCGGCCCAGGGTCATGTTCTCGATGAGCCGCAGGATGCGCATGCGGTCTTCAGTGGGGATGTCTTCGCGGCCCTTGAGGAAGCGGCGAATGATGTCGCCAGCTTCTTCGTTTTCCAGGTCCTGCTCACTGGGCATGGTGACCATGATGCCGCCGGCCAGATCCTGAGCGAGGCGGGATATCTCGTAGGGGAAGCGGGTCACGTTGTGCTTGCACACGTTGGCCAGCATGGTGTCATTCATGAAGATGCCGCTGGGCATTTGTTTGGCTTCGTGGGAGCTGGCGATGCCGGACGAGTAAATGGTCTCGTTCAGGTGAGTCATTTCCACCAGTTTGTCGCGGATGTGGCTGACTTTTTCCAGGCCGTTGTATTCCACGATGGACGCGGCTGCGCCGACCATGACATCGCCCAGGCCGGTTTTGCATACATAGCTGGCGCGGTGGTAAGCGGTGAAGCGGGTGACCAGTTCCTGGGCGAATTCATATTCGCCGTCCATGAATACGTGCTCGTAGGGAATGAACACATCATCGAAGTACACCAGCACTTCCTGGCCGCCGTACTGCGCGTTGCCCTGGTCGATGTCACCGCCTTCCATGGCGCGGGTGTCGCAGCTTTGCCGACCGTAGATATAGGTAATGCCGGCGGCGTCGCCGGGGATCATGCCGACCACGGCATAGTCCTTGTCGCCTTCGGTCAGGTTCATGGTGGGCAGCACGCATATCCAGTGCTGGTTCCAGCCGCCGGTCATGTGCGCCTTGACGCCTTTTACGTAGATGCCCATGTCGGTGCGGCGGGTGACGCGCATGAACATGTCCGGGTCGGCCTGCTCGGCGGGGCGTTTGCTGCGGTCACCTTTCGGGTCGGTCATGCCGGCGGCAATCAGAATGTTCTTGCGCTGGGCTTCTTTGAGAAAGTCCAGATACCGTTGGTGATACTGGGTGCCGTGCTTTTCGTCTATTTCGTAGGTGACGGAGTGCAGCACACTGATCGTATCCAGGCCGGTACAACGCTGGAAGCAGGTACCGGTGATCTGGCCCATGCGTCGCTGCATCTTGTTCTTTTTTACCAGATCGCCGGGAGATTCCACGATATGCAGAAAGCGGTTTACCTGAGCGTCGATCAACGGCGACCAGGCGGTGGCCAGTTCCGGATCGTCGATGGCCAGATCGTAGCTGGCGCGCAGGGCATTGATGCTGGGCTTGATGATGGGGTGATCCGCAGGCTCATCAATCAGCTCACCGAACAGAAACAGGCGAGTGCCGCGGTTGCGCAGGCTGGCCAGGTAGTCGTCACCGGTTTTGATGACGGGAATGCGGTCCCAACGGGTCTGGGCGGATTCTTCGCGGGCTGGAGCCGGGGTTGCGGCGTTCATGGTGCCTCCTGGGATCGTGTCGTTCTGCTCTGCGTCATGTGCGACGCGGGAAGCAAAATCATCGGAAATAGGGTGACTTGGGAGTCATCTCCGATGGTAAACAGTGTGTAATCCAAGGCAATGACAGAAAGTGCCGCTGTGCTCTGTGGTCAAGTCAGTGTGGCGCTAAGGGCGGGGAAAATCGCTGCAGGAGGGTCGCTGGCGGGGCGATTAACGCATTAACCGTAGGAGCACCTCTTGAGGTGCGAACCGCCCGTTTTGCGCATTGGCAATCTGAAACCGATCCTTCGTTGAGGCTCAGGTTCGCACCTCGAGAGGTGCTCCTACAGCAGAGCCGACTTGGTTTATCGCGCTGTCAGCAAAGCGCCTATGTCTGGCGTGGATTAGTTCTGGGCCTTGAACACCATGGAGGCAGAGTTCAGGCAGTAGCGTTGACCCGTAGGAGGCGGGCCGTCGGGGAAGACGTGGCCCTGGTGGCTATCGCAGCGGGCGCAGCGGATCTCTATACGGATCATGCCGTGGCTGCTGTCGCGCAGTTCACGAATGTGTTGTGGATCGAAGGGTTCGTAAAAGCTGGGCCAGCCGGTGCCGGACTCAAACTTGGCACTGGATGTGAACAGCGGCAGGTCGCACAGTTTGCAGTGATAGTTGCCGTCATCCTTGTTATCCAGCAGGCCGCCGCAGAACGGGGGTTCGGTACCCTGGTTGAGCAGGATGCGGCGCTCTTCTTCGGTCAGCGATTGTGCGCGGGCCTGTTTCTCTTCTTCGCTCAGGGGCGTCAGGTCGAAGCCGCTGGCGGACAGTGCTTGGGTCATCAGGCACTCCCTTGAGTTTGTTTGGTTAAGGTGTCCGGGTTTTGAGTTTGTCGGGAAAGGCCTGGATCAGCTTTTCCACTTTCGGTTTGGCAATATGGGTAATGTAGCCTTGATTGGGGTTGCGACGGGCGAAATCCTGATGGTAATCCTCAGCGCGGTAAAAAGCGTCGAGCGGTTCCACGGTGGTGGCGATGGGAGCAATAAAGGCGCCAGCATTATCCAGTTGCTGGATATATGACTCAGCCACCGCTTTCTCGGTGTCATCATGATAAAAAATGGCGGAGCGGTACTGGGTGCCCCGGTCGTTGCCTTGCCGGTCTTTCTGGGTGGGGTCGTGGGCTACGGAGAAGAACACCTTGAGCAGTTCGCCAAAGCTGATTACGGCGCTATCGTATTCTACTTCGATGACTTCCGCATGGCCGGTGGTGCCAGTACAGACGGCTTCGTAATTGGCGCGGGCAGCATGGCCGCCGGCATAACCGGAGACCACGGCGTTCACGCCTTCCAGATTCAGATAGACCGCTTCCACACACCAGAAACAACCGCCGGCAAGAACTGCTTTGGCAATGCCATTGGCGGGCAGGTCGTCAACGGGATCAGGAAAGCGTTCCGGGTGAATGGCCAGGGATGTGCCGGGGATCACTGCGTTCATGGTTCCTCCAATGGGGCATCAACACCTGCCGGACTTGTGGCCAGGCAGGTGTTACAGGTCAATGCGGCCAGTGGGGGCAAGCAGGGGTCAGTCCTGCTTTACAGCACCACTGGCGATAAGGCCATCGATGTCACTGTCACTGAAGCCGGCTTGGCTCAGTACGGCCCGGCTATCTGCCCCCGCAGTGGTGGCGGGTTTTATCTCGCCGGCTGCAGTGCGTGAGAAGCGCGGTGTCGGTGCTGGTTGTGCGGCGCCGTTGACAGTCACAAAGGATTCTCTGGCTACGTTATGCGGGTGTGAGGGCGCTTCTTCAAGGCTGAGAACCGGTGCAAAACAGACATCGGTGCCTTCCATCAGCGCGGACCACTCGTCCCGTGTCTTTTGTTTGATGACGGCGGCGAGCTTTTGTTTCATTTCCGGCCACTTGGGCGGGTTGATCTGATGTCCAAAGTCCTCGGCGGGCAGCTCGGCCAGTTGGCACAGCTGGGCATAAAACTGGGGTTCGATGCTGCCGATGGAAACGTATTTGCCGTCGGCGGTTTCATACACTTCATAGAAGTGTGCGCCGGAGTCGAGCATGTGAGTGCCACGATTGTCGGTAAACATCCCTTGAGATTTTAGCCCGTAGAACATGGCCATGAGCGCAGCGGAGCCTTCTACCATGGAGGAATCCACCACTTGGCCTTTGCCGCTGCGTTGGGCTTCCAGTGCAGCACAGACCATACCGAAGGCGAGCATCATGCCACCGCCACCGAAGTCGCCGACCAGGTTAAGCGGGATGGCGGGTTTTTCGCCTTCACGGCCCATGGCATGCAGGGCGCCGGACAGGGAGATGTAGTTCATGTCGTGGCCGGCGGCCTGGGCCAGTGGCCCGGTCTGGCCCCAGCCGGTCATGCGGCCGTAGACCAGTTTCGGGTTGCGAGCCAGGCATTGCTCCGGGCCCACGCCGAGGCGTTCGGTGACGCCGGGGCGAAACCCCTCGAACAGGCCATCAGCGCTTTCACAGAGCTTCAGAACGGTTTCGATGCCCTCGGGGCTTTTCAGGTCCACGGCCAGATTCTGGCGATTGCGAAACAGTACGGTGTGGCCGATGGCGGAATGCGGGTTACCGCCGGGGCGGTCGATGCGGATAACGGTGGCACCCATGTCGGCAAGCATCATGCCGCAGAAGGGGCCGGGGCCAATGCCGGCCAGTTCGATGAAGGTCAGTCCGTTAAGTGGGCCTGTCATAATGTTGATGTCCGTTGTCAGAGTCCGTTTTACCGTTCCCTGACGGACATTGACCGGTCAGGGAATAAGGGTTTGTTCACGCAAGCTGCGACGCAGGGCCGAGCACTGGCTTTTGGCGATGGCAACGGCGTTGCTGGCCTCGTGGGTGGTGGCGATACCGGTCCAGAGCGGTTTGCCGTTGGCATTGATCAGCTCTGCGCCATGCTGCCGCAGGGCGTCGGGGACCTCGTCTTTGGCCAGTTCACCGCCAATCCCGACTTGCCAGGTTGGCTGCACGTCGCCAGCAGATTGTTCCATGGGGTTGAGCTGGTTGCCGGCTGCCGGCGGTGCGGCCGCATCTATCAGCAGGTGGGTCAGCTCGACGACCAGAATCCGCTCTACATCGTTTTCTTGCGCCCAGTCGAGGATGCGTTCTTTTCCGCCCTCATACCATAACGGTAATTCCTGATGGCTGAGCAAAACGGTCAACGAATCACTTGAAAATATATCCCTGCAGGTTAATTCCCAGGTTTCGCGGATGTTGCCTTCCGGGGTGTGGGCGACCAGCAGCAGGGTATCTTGCGGCGGGTGGCTGCCCTCGTCGGTGAAGCGGGTGGTCACGTCCGTAGTGCTGGCGCAGCCGGCAACGAGCAGGGCGGGTAACAGGTATCGAAAAAGCGGTCGCATGGAAATCTCCGGCGGCAAGAGCGGTGCCTTCAATGGCGTGCCCCCAGTGTAACAGCGCCACGCAGGCGCCACATCAACTGGTGCACAATCTCTTGTGTTCTGGCGGGCGTTTAACCGCCCGTTTTTAACCGCTCACTTTTAACCGCCCATTAGGGAATCGCCGGGGAGTGCTGTGCCGGAGCTGCGGCCGGGTCGGCTGAAAAAGCAAAGCGACAGCCTGTTTGTGGCTGCCCGGGAGCGGGATACCAGCGCACCTCGTATTTGTCCTGGCTGTTTTGTTGTTCCTGCCATTGCAGTTGCAACGCGGCGCCGTCATCAGTGGCTGCGAGCTGCCCCCGGCAGTCAATAGCAAGCTCCAGCGTGTCGAGCGCCAGCTGTTCGGCGGGGGCGGCCAGCAGGGACATGCGCCAGTAAGGGCCGGTGGTGGGGTCGCCGGGCTCGTGGGCCGGATGACCTTGCCACTGGACAGCAGTGGGAGAGACCGGGGCTGCCGTTTGCTGTGCTTCTGGAAAGTACTGATGCGAAAGCAGGGAGAAGGTCTGCTTGCGGGGAATGTCGTTAATGTCCCCGGTTCGTTGCAGGTCGCGGCTCAGCTCGCTGCTCTGGGCAATCAGAAAATCCAGCGTATGGGGCCCATAGAGCGTGTGGCCACCTTCGTAGTATTGCCGCTGGTATTCCTCGGGGGTGACGGCATAGCCGAAATAGCCGTTGGCCAGGCTGGAGACTTCTACTTTCCAATGGGTGTCGGCGGGCAAGGTATCGGTAACCGCATTGCGCAGGCGATTGCCGCTTTCCAGGGTGATTTCCCAGGGCAGCGGCACGATGACCAGATCGTTGATCCGTACGATCTGGAACAAGGCCTGATGGGGGAAGCGTTCCGCGGGTAACAGCAGTTGCAACTTGGACAGCATCCACTGCTTTACGCCCTGGCAGTTGTCGGTGAAAAAGCGTCGAGGCCAGTCTTCCTTGAGAAAGGGCAAGTAGGAAATAGGAAACACTTCATCGCCATTGGCGGCCCCCGCGACGGCGGCCCCGGCAATGGCACGCTCACAGAGCCCGAAGCGCCCTGTGTCGATCTGGTCCAGCAGGTTCAATTGGCGGCTGGCGACGGCGGTGTCCAGTTTGTTAGTGAGCTGCCCGTCCAGTGAGTGAAACAATTGGATGGCGTGTTCACCCAGGGCTATACCGATACGCTGCGCTTCCAGGTCGCCACGCTGGTCTGTGTGCCAGGCCGGATTATTGTCGGCGTGGGTGGCCTGGGCTGCGCCATGGATAAAGCCGGGGGCTGTGCCTGCAAGTTCGTCTTCCAGAGTGCCACTGATCCAGTGCCAGACGTCGGCGTGGTAAGGACGGGTAAAGGGGGGAATGGCGGTGCCATGAATGGAGTACAGGCTAAGCGCACCGGCAGGAACAAAGCGGTCACCTTGCTTTTGGTCGATGCGTAGCAGGGTCATGGTGGGGTTGACCGCCATCATCGGGTCGTCATCCAGGTGCTGGCCGTCAGGGAAATTGTTCGCCCAGGCGCCCATGGAACGGTTACGGGTGTAGCCCCGGATGTCGCTTTGGCCGACGGCGAAGCGGGCTTCCTGCCGGGATGTATAAGCCGCGATTACCGCGTCGGCAATCTGTTCGCTCAGGTATTCAAACAAGGCCGGGTCGAAACCGGGTTTGTTGCTGCCAAAGACATTATAGAAGTCACTCCCCAGATACTGCCCCGGGCCGGAATGGGTATGGGTCACCAGCAAGGACAAGGCGTGGGCGGGTACATCGGTTTTCTCTGCGATGCGCTCCGCCACGCGATGGTGAAGGGGCAGGGAGCCGGTGCCCAGGTCCAGTTGCACAATGGCCATGGGCGTCTGCCCGGGAGCATGCAGATAAAACGCTCGCGCTTTCAGGCGGGTGCGAAAGCCGTCAGCAACTTTGGCCCAGGCGGAATAGCCAAACTTGGGCATTCCTGTTGGCGGCGTAATGTCCCGTTCGGCAATACCCGCCACAGCAGTGTTGGCCCGGTTGGGCGCAAGCGGTTCGTTAAGGTGGATATCGACCTGCTGACGGGGGAAAAACAGAAACGGCCAGGCGGTATGAATCAGGGCGGCGATAACAATGAGAGCGACAATGGCAACCAGCCAGCGGCGCATGCGGCGTGAGCGTGTGGGTTTCATAATCCGGCTTTTCTTGTAATTTGTACCAAAGTACCAACTTGATGCCATTGGTGCAAACGGGTGCATTTTGTTGCTGAACGGGCGTGAAGGATACGAAAAGATACGCTTAGATACAGAAAGCAGGAACATGAACGGGTTCACAACAATATTCCAACGCAACGGCACCGGACGCCTATTTTTTTTTCTTTCCCCACCTATTCCAATGATTGCACAGATCATTCATACCCAAGGGGGGTAGTCATGAAAGGAAGCATTCGTATATCCATGTTGGCCGCTGGCGTCTCTTTAGCGACGCAAGGCATTGCTGCAGACGGCATGAAAGAAGCCGAAACCCGTCACTATGTGGCGCCCATGTTCCACGTTTTGCAATTGGACGATGACCGAGATTTGTCAGACGAGGGTTTGGGCGGCGGCTTGATTTACGGCCGTCAACTGTCCGATCACTGGTGGTGGGAGACGGAAGGGGCCGGCTACACCATGGAAACAGGCAGTAATGCTGGCACCGACTTTTATCAGTACACCTTAACCACCGGCCTGGCTTATGCCTTTGGTGACCGTGAAGGTTTCACTCCGTTCATAGTGGGGCAGATCGGTGGCATCCATAACGACGTTGTGCCGGATGATGATGATGGCATCAGTCTGCATGCCAATGTCGGTTTGGGTGCGGTAAGTGGACCGCTTTTTGATAGTGGCTTGAAGCTGCGTGCTGAAGCCCGTTACATGTACGACGACTTTGATGGCATCACTGGCACGGCGTCGGAAGATGAAGGCGGCTTTAACGACTGGCGTTTCTCCCTGGGCCTTGAACTGCCCCTGGGTAAGAGCAAGACCGTCGAAGTAGAAAAAATTGTCTACGAAACTCGCGAAGTAGAACGGGTTGTAGAAGTGGCCGCTGCCGATAGTGATGGCGATGGCATCCCCGACAGCCGTGATAAATGCCCGAACACCATTGCAGGTGGCAAGGTGGACGGTGATGGCTGCCTGCTGACTAGCCAGACTATTACCTTTAACAACATCGGTTTCGAACTGGACTCTGCCAAGATTACCGCGACGTCTCGTCCGTCTCTGGAGCGTTTGGTGAAAGGCCTCAAGTCGCAAACTAACTTCAATGTCGAAATTGCAGGCCATACCGATAGCACCGGTAGTGCCCAGTACAATGAAGACCTGTCTGATCGCCGCGCGAATGCTGTCCGTGAGTATCTGATTGAACAGGGCGTTTCAGCATCTCGCCTGACCGCTCGTGGCTATGGTGAAGTGGTTCCGGTTGCAAGTAACGAGACTGCATCCGGCCGTGCCATGAACCGTCGCGTTGAGTTTCGCGTTAGCGAACAGTAGGAGCTGAGACATGAACAAGCAGATGAAAACACTGCTGGCGCTAGCGCTGGCAGGTTTCCTGGGTGCAGGGCTCGCCGGTTGTGGTGCCGATAGCAGTGGTTCCAATGGTGGCGGTAATAACCCGGTTGGAAATCAGCCGGACCAGGATAATGATGGTGTACCTGACAGTACCGATAACTGTCCTACCGTACCGAACGCGGATCAAGCGGACTCTGATGGTGATGGCATTGGCGATGCTTGCCCTGAAGATTTTTGTGAAGATCCAGAGCAGCACTTTACCGTTGATATTGGCTCGGTGATCCCGGCTGATGGCGCAACCAATGTGTCCATTGGCTCCCTGATCCAGGCCACGTTCTCTCACGTACCGAACCTGACCAGCTTGGAAAACAGTGCCTTTATTGGTCTGGAAACCCTGGGCGGTGACTCGGTGGCGTTGACGCCGGCAGTGACGGGTAATGAGGCAACCTTTGCCCCCGCTTCCCCTCACCTGATGGCGTCCACCAGCTATGTCTTCTACATCAACGCCAGCGAAATTGGTGGCATTGAAGCGCAAGCCTGTGCCCAGCCAGGTTTTGATCCTAAGTATCTGATCTTTACCGATGAAAATGGCGAGCCGCTGGTTGATGGTAACGGCGATCCGGTGACGGAACAGGAGTTCAACTTCGAGACCGGTCTGAGCAACTTCCTGGAAGTGGTAGCCAGCGATCCTGAAGATGGCGATGCCGTTGGCGCCAGTGTGAAGCCGACTGTGACCTTCAATCAGCCTATCGATGAAGCGACACTCGATTGTGAAGGTGATGATGCGGTTATCGTGCTTGAGAAACTGGACGATGGCGGCGTTGCAGAAGAAACCGTAGCCGGCACCTGCGCACTGTCTGAAGACGGTATGACGGTAACGTTCACTCCTGACGAAGGTTTGCAGGAAAGCTCCGACTACCAGTTGACCGTCGATGCGAGTGGTGTCTCTGCTGAAAATCCGAATGCGGATCCGCTGGCTGAAAGCGTGGTGATCAACTTCGAAACCACCAACGATGTGCTGGACCTGGAAAACTGCTCTACGCCAGTGTCCAACATTTGTGTGTTGGGTGGTGATGATCACAACGGCGGTCTGGTTGATGTGTTGCTGGATCCTGAAACAGGCCCTCTGGCACCCATCGCGTCCAATATCGGTGGCGCAGATGCGCTGACGGATCGTTTGGTCGACCTGCTGCAAAATGATGACGGTTCTCTGGCCTCTGTGCTGGAAGGTCTGTTCCTGGAAGGCAACCTGCAGGAAGGTCTGCAAACCCTGATCCTGGGTGACGACGAAGGTAACGGTGGCTTACAGACAATCGTTACTGAGTTGCTGATGGGCGACGAGAACGGCGGTGCCGGTCTTGAAGGGCTGCTGGGCGAAGACGGTGTAACCGGTTTGCTTGAAGCGTTGCTGATCGAGCCACAAAACAACCCGAACTGTCAGGCACCTCTGGGCACCATTTGCCTGGTGGGTACTGATGAGCAGCAAGGGATTGTGGATCTTCTTCTTGAAGACGGCGGCGCCTTGTCCGGGCTGGGTCTTGAGCAGCAGGATCTTGTGGACACTCTGGGCGACTTGCTCGAGAACGACAGCACCCTGGCCGATACCGTGCAGGCGCTGCTGGTTGAAGGGCAGCTCGAGCAAGGCTTGACCGCATTGCTGCTGGGCGATCCTGACAATGGCGAAGCTCCGGGATTGATCACCGCTCTGGAAAATATCCTGAACCCTGAAGAGGGTTTGATTCCGGGGCTGGTATGCACTGTTGGCGGTTTGCTCGGTTTGCCTTGCAAATAGAGAAACAGAGTTTGACCTGCGGCAGTGCTTGACTGCCGCAGGCTCTTCTAAGGAAAGAGGTGGGGATTATGAACGTTAATTTGAAAACACTGTTTGCCATGCTGCTCACAGTTTCGCTGGCTTTTGGTTTGGCAGCTTGTGGTGCTGACGGCGGTGGCAGTAGCGGTGGCGGGGGTAACAACCCTGTTACCCGTGATAATGACCAGGATAATGATGGTGTTCCTGATGATGTAGACAACTGTCCGGCGAACGCTAACGCCATGCAGGAAGATCAAGATGGTGACGGCATCGGAGATGTATGCGATGACGACCGTGATGGTGATGGCGAAGATAACGATACGGACAACTGCCCTCTGGTAGCGAATCCTACTCAGGATGACACTGATGGCGATGGTATCGGCGATGCCTGTGATCAGGACAACGATCAAGACAACGACGGTATCGACGATGGGGTAGATAACTGTCCTGCCATCTTCAACCCGGAACAGGGTGATGTGGATAACGATGGTATCGGTGATGTTTGTGATGACGATGCGGATGGTGATGGTGTGGATAACACCAATGACAACTGTGTGTTCACGGCAAACGCGGATCAGAAAGATACGGATGCCGATGGTATTGGTGACGTCTGCGAAGACGACCGTGACGGTGACACCATCCTTGATACCAACGACAACTGCCTGAACATTCCTAACACCGACCAGGCTGACCTGGATGTGGATGGCATTGGTGATGTTTGTGATGACGACCGTGATGGCGACGGCGTGGATAACGATACCGATAACTGCCCACTGGCGGCCAATGCGGACCAGGCCGACAGCGACGGTGATGGCATCGGTGACGTTTGTGATGGCGGCGGCGGTGATCCCACTGACACCGATGGTGATGGTGTTCCCGATGCCACTGACAACTGCCCTCTGATTGCCAATGCGGATCAGGCTGACGGCGATGGCGATGGTAAAGGCGATGTCTGTGACGACGATGGCTTCACTTGCTCCGCTACCACCACTTACCAGCAGTTGGCCAGTACCGATTACACGGCAGACAGCGGCGTGTTGGGCGTGTGCCTGGGTTGCTCCGTCAATGACGAAGGCAATGCAATTGACGGAAATAACACCACCTTTGCACAGATCAATATCGGCGCGGCTCTGATCTACGGTGGCGGGTTTGTGGCAGCGGACGCCATTGACCAGTCCGTTGATATTGCAGACAGCGTTGTTGGCTTTGTGGTCAGTGACCCGAGCTCCCAGCTGCTCAATCTGGAACTGCTTGGCAACTTCACTACCGTTCGTTTCTTTAATGACGGAGTGGAAGTGGATAGCGCTACCGTAGGCGGCGGGTTGCTGGATCTGGACTTGCTGGGCCTGGGCGCCAATTCGGATCAGCGTTTCATTGCTGCTCCGGCCTCTAGCCAGCCGTTCGATTCCATTCAGCTGGACTATGCTGGCCTGGTAAATGTCAACAAGGCGTTCCGTGTTCACGATGTTTGTGTCGGTACGCCCTGATCGGCAAAACAGGGTAGTAAGGAAAGGACCTCCGGGTCGCCGCTCCGAACGATAGCAATAGCGTTTCGGGGCACGTGAAAGGCCTGAACCAAACTTGTTGCAATGATTCTGAAAAGAATACGTTGTCACAGGGGAGGTTCAGGCCTTTTTTCGTTCCGGGCGCAGGCCTTTTCAGAGGCTCTCTTATTGTCTCGAGCGCAGATAGCGTACTGGTTAACCACTTTTGGGCGTATATCTGCAAACGCCGTTTTCGGAGGCAAGTACGGATCACCTAAAAAGTATCGCCTGATGGGCATAGGCTGGTACCCTGAGCTAAGAAATAAACACTAGAACGGAAAGGGGGCGCCCATGCGAACAGGCATATTCATCCTCATATGTCTCGGTTTCACGCTGCTGGCCGGCTGTGACAAGGAGCCGGAGGTGGGGGAGGTCGTCAGCACCTTTGAGAACTACCAGGAAACCGGTGATTTGCCTGCGCTGAAGGAGCGGGGGTTCGTTCGGTTATTGGCCCCCCGGTTTGACGAGCCCTCAGGCCTGCCCCGCGATGGCATCCCGGCCAGCGAATACCAGCAGCAAGCGGAAGAGTTTGTTGAGCACCTGGGACTGGCGCCGCGCTGGGTGTATGCCGACAATTTTGGTGAGCTGAGCACTCTCATCAATCAGGGCATGGCCGATATCATCATCACCAACTATTCGGTGACCAAAGAGCGCCAGAAAAGCCTCGCATTTTCCACCCCTGTAAACGCTGTACAGGAGCGCATGGTGGTGCCGCGGGCACTGGCGGACCTGCCGCTAACGGAGATGGGAGAGGTGACGCTGTCGGTACCGGAAGGGTCCGCCTATCAGGAAACCGCCATCAAACTGGCCAAGCGCCACGACAACATCAGCCTGGAAGTGCTGGAAAGCAATGTTTCGGATGAGGAATTGGTCAACGGCGTGGCCAACGGTGAGCTGGCGGCAAGTATCGTCGACAGCAACATGCTCGATGCGCTGCTTGAAGAGGACGGGGAGGCTGTAGCGGGGCCGGTGGCCAACCGCAAGCGTCGCATCGCTTGGGCTGTGCGCCCGGATAGCAGTGAATTGCTGGATCAGATCAACCAGTACATTACCAGCGAGCGGGTCATTACCTCCGTGGACAGTGAGGAAGAGCGTGACTGGGCTGAGATTCGTGAAAAAGGGGTGTTGCGAGTCATCACCTCCAATAACCCGGCCAGCTATTTTATGTGGCGAGGGGAGCTGATGGGGTTTGATTACGACCTGATCAAGGACTTTGCCAAGCAGCATCGTTTGCGTGTCCGGGTTGTTGTGCACGATACCCCGTCCTCCATGTTTGCGGCCCTGGAAGCGGGGGAAGGGGATGTCATCGCCGCTTCCATGACCGTCACGGCAGAGCGGCAGAGCGCAGGCTGGTCCTTCAGTGAGCGTTATCTGGAAGTGAATGAGCAGCTCATCGGCGAGGCGGGGGACAAACCGTTGGAGACCGTTGAGGAACTGGCAGGACGCACGGTGGCGGTGAACCCGGAAACCGCCTATTACGATACGCTCAAAGCGTTGCAAGAGGCGGGGGGCACGTTCGAAATTCTGGAAGTGGAAAACGCCAGTACGGAAATGTTGATCGATGGCGTTGCCAACGGCGATTACGACCTGACCATGGCCGATAGCCATCTGGCTGCCATGGAATCCACCTACCGGGATGACATTGCTGTGTTGTTCCAGTTCGAGCCAGCAAAAGAGATTGCCTGGGTCACCCGGGAACCCCAACAGGCACTGCGCGAGCAGCTCAATAGCTATATAAAACGGGGTTATCGTGGGTTGTTTTACAACGTGACCTACAACCGCTATTTCAAGGAAAAGAAAACCATTGCAACCCATGAGGCCTATCGGGTGGAAGCGGGTCGGGATATTTCGCCCTACGATGAGCTGGTGCGTGGCGAGTCGCTCAAGTATGGCCTGGACTGGCGCCTGATTACCTCACAGATGTACCAGGAAAGCCGCTTTAATCCGAACGCCCGCTCTTTTGCCGGAGCTCAGGGACTGCTGCAAGTGATGCCCCGTACCGGCCGGCAATTTGGTTACAGTAATCTGACTAACCCAAAGAATGGCGTGGAAGCGGGGCTGGCTTATATCGACTGGCTGGAGCAGCGCTTTCCCGCGCGCCTGGACCTGGCGGAAAAACTGTATTTTACTCTGGCCGCGTACAATGCCGGCCATGGTCATGTGGAAGATGCCCGGCGCCTGGCGCAGCGCCTTGGCAAGGATCCGGACAAGTGGTTTGGCCATGTGGAGGAGGCCATGCTGCTCTTGTCCAAGCCCCAATATGCTCGCCAAGCCCGCTATGGGTATGTGCGCGGCTCAGAGCCAGTCAAATACGTGCGGGAAATCAAGAACCGCTATTTGGGCTATGTCGCCGCGCTGGGTGAGCAGGAGCAGTCTCAGCTTTAACCGGAATTTTACAACCCGGTCATGGAAAAGCCGGAAATGGGCCCCATTGTCTGGGGTACCACTCATTGAAGGAGATTGTGATGGATCGCAACACTTTCATCGAAAAGGTAAAAGGCAAGCTGGACGAGCTGGATAATGAATTCGACCAGCTGCAAGTCAAAGCGGACAAAGCAGGTGAGGATGTCCGCCATCAGTGGGAAACCCGCAAGCTGGAATTGAAAGAGAAGCGCAAAGAGCTGTCCGCACAGCTGGACGAAGTGCGCAACGACAGCAATTCGCGCTGGGAAGACGTCAAAGACAGCGTGGAAAAAACCTGGGATAGCACCCTGGATGGGCTGAAGGACATCAAGAACAGCCTGTTCAAGTAACGCCAGGCGTTTGAAAAAAACCGGGCTTTTGCCCGGTTTTTTTATGTCGCACGTGACCCGGTTTTTCAGAGACTTCCCAACCACTCGGTGATTGCCTGGTGCACTTCGTCACGGCAGTGATCGTTGAGAATTTCATGTCGACCTTGCGGCCAGAAGTGCGTGGTCAGCGGTTGTTCCATGGCATGAAGTACCTTCTCCAGGGCCATCATGCCTTTGCCGTTGTCGCTCATGGGATCCTGTTCACCGCCTAACAACAGCACAGGCAGGTTTTCCGGCAGCTCGGACAAGCCTGAAATGCTCTGGATGCGACGCATGGCGGTAACCAGCTGCACCCAGGTTTCGGTACTGCAATCGAACCCGCACAGCGGATCATCGATATAACGTTTCACTTCTTCGGCATCGTTGCTCAGCCAGTCGAAATCGGTGGCGGGTTCCGGTACCTGGGTGGCCCAGGCACCAAAGGTGAGCTTGCGTATCAGCGGGCTGGGGTTGCGTTTGCCCCGACGCATGCGCTCGAAGAGGATGGGCAGAGACATTAAGCGGTAGTAGGCACCAGGATGATAACTGCTGGCACACAACACCAGGCCGGCCAGGGCATCACCGTGTTGCTCTGCTGCGCCCAGTGCAATAAAGGAACCCATGCTGTGGCCGCCCAGCACGACCGGTAACCGCGGGTGTTGCTCTTTGGCCAGATGAATGACGCTGGCGGCGTCATTGACCAAATGTTGCCAGCCGTGCTGATCACCAACGTGGCCCGCGGGGCTGGCCTCGTTGATACTGTCACCATGACCGCGATGGTCCGGGCAATACAGGTGCCAACCGGCAGCATTCAAGGTACGGGCCAGATTCTGGTAACGTGAGCCGTGTTCGGACATACCGTGCAGCCAGATTACCGTGCCCTTGGCCGCTGCCGCTTCGCAGGGCCAGTGGTGGATGGCGACGACATGGTTATCATCCGTGGTGTGATGGATCATCTGTTCGGTCATAATAGTCTCCGGCTGCGCAAAACGTGCGTCATTGCCGAGGCAAGGTCAAGAAACTCAATGAGGAAGAGAGATGATAGCAAGAATAAAAGGTCTCCTGATGGTTTTCGTGGTGGCGGTGCTGGCGACGGCCTGTACGGCCCATAACACCATGGTTAGCAGTTCCGCCCGGGCCAAGGATCACCAGGCCGGTGAGCATGTTAACAAGGTCATGGTGGTAGCCGTGGTTAATGACAAGCAGGCACGGGACTCGCTGGAGTCCAATGTTGTGGCCGCTTTGAAAGCGCTGGGCGTGGAAGCAACGGCATCCGCACCAGTATTGGGTGACCGTTACAGTGAAGGGAAGAGCCGCAAGCAAATGGCCGCCGATATCGCCTCGAAAGGTTATGAAGCGGCACTGGTAATCAGCGTCATCGATATCAAGGAAGAAATGCACTACACCCAGGGTGGCACTAATTTTGCGCCAGACATCGCGGTGTCCGGTGCCATGGGCCAGACCTATTACGTGCGTCAGAATGCTACCTACGAACCTGGCTATTTCAGTAATGACAAGAAGTACTTCCTGGAGTCCAATCTGTACCGGCTCCAGCCGGAAGGGCTACTATGGAGAGCCAAATCCACCACGGTAAACCCCAGTGACCTGCAGGCAGGGACCAGCGGTGTGGCCGATGCTGTTGTGGACCGGATGGCCAAGGATGACATGATTTAACCTCTGGCCTGGGCCGTTCACCGGGAGCCTTGGGCTCCCGGTTTTGTTTGTGATGCGCGACCTATCTTTAACCCGATTGAATGAAAGCAACACACCTGTCAGGAGTAACCATGATCGAATACCGGATTCGCCCGCTGCGCCCTGAGGCGCACCTGTTTGAAGTGACCCTGACGGTGGCGGACCCGACCCCGGAGGGGCAGGCGTTCAGCTTGCCCGCCTGGATTCCTGGCAGTTATATGATTCGCGATTTTGCGCGCCATATTGTGCATGTGGAAGCCAGCAGCCATGGCGAAACCCTGCCCGTCGCCAAACGGGACAAGCAGACCTGGCAAGTGCCGCCCTGTGATGGTCCGGTACAACTGCGTTATCACGTTTATGCCTGGGATTTGTCCGTGCGTGGCGCGCACCTGGACACCACCCATGGTTATTTTAACGGCAGCTGCGTTTTCCTGGCCGCCATGGGCCATGAAGATCAGCCCTGCCACGTTGCCATAGAGGCCCCGCAAGGGCATGGCTACAACGGCTGGCAAGTGGCCACCGGGTTGAAAAGGGAGTCCGGCTCGGAGCTGGGTTTCGGTGTGTTCCAGGCGGAAAACTACGATGACCTGATCGATCACCCGGTGGAAATGGGGCCGTTTGAGTATGCGCAGTTCGAAGCCTGTGGTGTGCCGCACTGGGTGGTGTTGTCAGGGCGCCACAAAACCGACATGGCGCGACTGTGTCGTGATTTGAAACCGATTTGTGAACATCATATCCGCATGTTCGGCGAGCCAGCGCCCATGGATCGCTACGTCTTTATGACCCTGGTGACCGGTAACGGTTATGGCGGGCTGGAGCACCGTAATTCCACCAGCCTGATGTGCCCCCGCGATGATTTGCCGCGCCGTACCGATGAGCCGGGCAAAGTCCGCGACGGCTACCGCTCTTATCTGGGGCTGTGCAGCCATGAATATTTCCACACCTGGAACGTGAAGCGGATCAAACCGGCGGCGTTTACGCCTTTTGATTTATCACAAGAAGTGCATACCGAATTGCTGTGGGCGTTTGAAGGCATCACCAGTTATTACGACGACCTGTCCCTCGCGCGGACCGGGCTGATTGCGCCACAGAGTTATCTGGAGCTGCTGGGGCAGACGCTTACGCGGGTATACCGGGGGCAGGGTCGCCATAAACAAACGGTGACGGAATCCAGTTTTGATGCCTGGACCCGCTTCTACAAGCAGGATGAAAACGCCCCCAATGCCATTGTCAGCTACTACACCAAGGGATCACTGGTGGCGCTGGCGCTGGATTTGACCCTGCGCAACCTGACCGCAGAGAAAAAGACCCTGGATGACCTGATGCGGCTGTTGTGGCAGCGCTACGGCCAGACCGGTGAGGGTGTGCCGGAGCAGGGCATTCAGCCACTGGCGGAAGAAATCGCCGGTTGCGACATGAGTGACTTCTTCAATCAGGCCTTGTACAGCACAGAGGATCTGCCGCTGGCGGAATTGCTGGCCGACCGGGGCGTGGAGCTGCACTGGCGTAGTGCTGCCGGGCATGGCGATAACGGCGGCAGAGCGGGCAAGGATGGTATCCCTCATCTGGGCGCCAGATTGGTGCCGGATACCATGGGGGCGAAAATCGCGGTGGCGTTTGAGCAAGGGGCCGCCATGGCGGCGGGGCTATCCGCTGGTGATGTGATTATTGCCGTGGATGGCCTGCAGGCCACCACCAGCAATATTGATAATTTGCTGTCGGGTTTCCTGCCCGGAGAGGTCATGGAGATTCATGCTTTCCGGCGCGATGAGTTGATGCGGTTCAAGGTCAAAGTGGAAGCCACTGAAGCCAGCACCGCATTCCTGACTATCGCCAAAGGCGGGCTGACAGAAAAAGGCCGTGCGTGGTTGCACGCAAAATAGCGGCACGAAAATCCGATTGTTACCCGCAGGAGTGCCTTGAGAGGCTCTCCTGCCCAATGGCGATTAAATGACCGATACCCTGAAACCGCTTTACCAGCAGCTCGACAAAGTACGTCGGGCTGACCGTTTTCGTCTGAAGAAACGGGTTGATGGCCTGGCACGAACGCCGGCCGGGAAACGTAACCCTAAAGCTGTAGATAAAGTCACCGAGGCCATGGTCGCCTCCATGGTCAACCGGGATAAACGCCTGGCAGCCGTGCCGGCGCTGGAGTGGCCGGATCTCCCGGTGGTGGCCAGCCGAGAGGATATCAAGCAGGCGATCAGCGACCACCAGGTGGTGGTAATCGCTGGTGAAACCGGCTCAGGAAAAACCACCCAGTTACCGAAAATCTGCCTGGAGTTGGGGCGGGGTATTGAAGGCACCATTGGCCATACCCAGCCTCGTCGGCTGGCGGCCAGAGCGGTGGCAACCCGGGTAGCGGAAGAGCTGCATAGCCCATTGGGCGCAACCGTGGGGTTCAAGGTGAGGTTCTCTGAGCAGGTCAGTGAATATTCGCTGATCAAGGTGCTCACCGATGGCATGCTGCTTAATGAGATTCAGCAGGACCGGTTTCTTAACCAGTACGACACCCTGATTATTGATGAGGCCCACGAGCGCAGCCTGAACATCGATTTTCTGCTTGGCTATCTCAAGCAACTGTTACCGCGCAGGCCTGATCTGAAAGTGATCATCACCTCGGCCACCATCGATCACCAACGGTTTGCCGAACATTTCGGTGGCGCCCCGGTGCTGGAAGTGTCCGGGCGTACTTTCCCGGTGGAGATGCGTTACCGGCCACCCGCAGACGGGCAGGAGCTGTCCCGGCAGGTGGAAGATATCCTGTTGGAAATTCAGCGTGATGAGCGTCGCGATGGCCTGCCCATGGCGCGCGACGTACTGGTGTTTCTGGCGGGTGAACGTGATATCCGCGATGTGCACCACCATTTGAAACGCTGCGCGACTCATGGTTCCAGCCTGCGTGATACGGAAATCCTGCCGCTGTATGCACGTCTCAGCCAGGCCGAGCAGCACCGGATTTTTTCGTCGCACCGGGGGCGCCGCGTGGTGCTCAGTACCAACGTGGCAGAAACCTCACTCACGGTGCCCGGCATTCGCTATGTGATCGATGCCGGTACCGCGCGTATCAGCCGTTATAGCGTGCACTCCAAGGTGCAGCGCCTGCCGGTGGAGCCGGTGAGTCAGGCCAGTGCCAATCAGCGGGCCGGCCGTAGCGGCCGCGTGATGCCGGGTATCTGTTTCCGCCTGTTTGACGAAGACGATTTTCTCAACCGGCCGGCGTTCACCGATCCGGAAATCCAGCGCACCAACCTGGGCGCAGTGATTCTGCAGATGGCAGACCTGCGGTTAGGTAAAGTGGAGGATTTTCCTTTTATCGAACCACCGGATGGCCGGCTGATTCGCGATGGTTATCGATTACTGGATGAGCTGGGCGCGCTGACAGAGAAGCAGACGCTGACAACACTGGGGCGGCAGCTGGCACGTTTCCCGCTGGACCCCACCCTGGGCCGAATGCTGGTCGCGGCGGCGGAAAAGAAAGTGCTGCGCGAGGCCTTGATCGTGGTGTCCGCACTGGCCGCCCAGGATCCTCGGGAACGCCCCCACGATAGGCAGCAACAAGCGGATCAGGCCCACCAGCCTTTCACCGACAAGGAATCGGATTTTCTGTTCTTTGTGAAGTTGTGGCAGTGGGCGGATTCCCAACGCGAATCCTTGAGCCGCAATCAGTACGAGAAACTGCTCAAGAAAACCTTCCTGTCTCCCACGCGAATGCGCGAATGGCGCGACACTCATCGTCAACTATTATTGCTGAGTAAAGAGCAGGGCTGGAAACTGAATGCGCCAGTGGAATCCGGATTGCCGTTAAGAGAACCTGATAAGGCGAAGAGCAAAAACGGCGATAACGCTCCTCCGTCCCCGCTCTACGCGCCGCTGCATCAGGCGTTGCTTACCGGGTTGTTGGCTAATGTCATGCAACGCACGGAAGAGGGCGAATGGTTGTCGACGCGAAACCGCAAGCCCCTGGTATGGCCGGGGTCGTCACTGTCAAAGACCAAGGCGCGCTGGTTGATGGCGGCAGAGCAGGTGGAAACCAGTCGGTTGTTTGCCCGGACCGTGGCAAAAACGGATCCGTTGTGGATCGAACAGGCGGCGGGGCACCTGCTCAAGCGCCAATACTTTGAGCCGCACTGGTCGAAAAAGCGCGGCTGCGCCATGGCAAAGGAACAGGTGAACCTGTTCGGCTTGATTCTGGCCAGCGGAAGGCCCGTGAACTATGGGCCCATTCACCCGGAAGAGGCCCGTGAGCTGATGATCCGTGAAGGTTTGGTCATGGGGCATCTGACCCGGGAGCCGCCGTTTGTGAAAACCAATCGCGAGCGTTTTGAAACACTGGAGGAGATGGAGCACAAACTGCGCCGTCGGGATATTTTGGTGGATGAAGAAGCGCGTATGGCTTTCTACGATGCGCGCCTGCCCGGTGACCTTCACACTGTCGCCGGGCTGATGAACTGGTACAGCAAACAGGCCAGCGAGGAACAGAAAACCGCGTTGCTCATGGATGAGAGTTTCCTGCTTTCGCGAAGCCCTGATCTGGGCAGCGATCAGTTTCCCGATCAACTGAAACTCGATGGGCTGCGCCTGCCGCTGGAATACAGCTTTGATCCCACCGGGGAGCGCGATGGGGTTACCCTGATCGTGCCGTTGGCTGCGGTGAATCAGGTATCCGAGGCGCGACTGGACTGGCTGGTGCCCGGCTTGCTGCGTGAAAAGCTGGAAGCGTTGATTCGGGCCTTGCCGAAGGCCCGCCGTCGTCACTTTGTGCCGGTGCCGGATTATGTCAGCGCCCTGATGGAAACTCTGACGCCGGATGAGCCGTTGTTGCCGGCCATGACCCGGGAACTGCAACGCATGACCGGCCTGCGTGTTGAGCTTGAGGAGTGGCAGGCTGCCACCTTGCCGAACCATCTGCGCATGTTTGTTCAGGTGGTGGACCGTGTTGATGGCAAACGCAAGGTGCTCGCCCAGGGGCGTAGCCTGGACGACGTAAAAGACCGGCTGGCCGGCGTCACCCGTGATCTTCCCAAACCCAGGGAGGCCACGCCGGCATTGCGTGGTCAGGAATGGCTGTTTGGTGATCTGCCGGAAACCGAGGATCAGGACCTGGGGGGCATGACCGTGCGCCGTTTCCCGGTGCTGGTGGATATTGGCAGCGAAGTAGAGCTGCAGTATCGGGACGATGAAGTCGAGGGTGCTTGGGCACACCGATGGGGCACGGCCCGCTTGTTGAGCTTCAAACTGTCGGTGCAGCTACGGGATCTGCGCAAGCAGGCTTCGCAAATGGCGGGTTTCCAGAAGCTGAAAACCGAGAAAGGCCCCATGGCCCGCAACGCGCTGGATCACGCCCTGCTGCGGTTATTGGCCGAGCATTTCCAGCTGGATAAGCCGGTGCGTAACGAGACGTCGTTTCGGGACCGACTCAATGCCCACCGTGGAGATTTTGTGCCCTGGGCACAGCAGCAATTGGCGACCCTGGGAAAACTGTTCGCACATTATCGGCAGCTGATGGGAACACTGGAGAAGAACTTTCCGCTGGCCTGGGCCCATGCCCATCGCGACCTGAAGCAGCAACTTGGGCAATTATTTCCCGATGATGTGTTGTTACAAGTGCCCTGGGCCTGGTTACAGGAATACCCCCGGCTACTGGGGGCGATTGATCATCGCCTGGATAAGCTGGGAGGGCAGATTGGCAAGGATCGCACTCTCAGCGCGGAGCTGGAGGCCTACAGCAAACAGCATGAAACCCGGGCTGCCGGTGCCCCGTTATGGAAGCAATCCGAGCCCTTGCAGCAGTTTTTCTGGATGCTGCAGGAATACCGGGTGAGTCTGTTTGCCCAGCAACTGGGCACCAAACTGCCGGTTTCAGCGAAACGACTGAATAAACAGTGGGAGCAATGCTGAAGGGCGAATATAGGCTTGCTTACGGCGCTCCAGGTACAGCACAAGACGTAAACGGGCCTCTGAACGACCGTAATAACCAACAAAATGGGCCCTGGTGCCTTTGCGCCGGGCCCACTGAATCCGGATAATCGACCCATTATCTAATTTGCTGTAGCAGGGCGGCTGGCCCTGCATTAGTGCGAGGACTCGCTTGTGAGCTATTCGGTTGTAATCAGTGGGACCGGCCTGTGGACTCCGGCCCAGACCATCACCAACGACGAACTGGTGGAATCATTCAATGAATACGTGGAGCGTTATAACGCCCGCAATGCACAAGCCATCGAAGCCGGCGAGCTGGAGGCCCTGGGCCCGTCCAACAGCGCTTTCATTGAAAAGGCGTCAGGCATTAAGCAGCGTTATGTGATTGATAAAACAGGGATTCTTGACCCTGATCGTCTCGCTCCCCGTATTGATGAGCGCACTGATGACGAGGTGTCCATCCAGGCTGAGATCGCGGTCAAGGCCGCCAAACAGGCACTGGACAATGCCGGCCTGGCAGCCAATGACCTGGATGCCGTGTTGGTGGCCTGTTCCAATATGCAGCGTGCCTACCCGGCCATGGCAGTGGAAGTGCAAGCGGCCCTGGGGATGGACCACGGCTGGGGTTACGACATGAATGTGGCCTGTTCCAGTGCCACTTTCGGGATCCAGGCTGGCGTGGACGCGATCCGCAATGGCAGTGCCCGCCGGGTGCTGATGGTGAACCCGGAAATCTGCTCGGCACACCTGGCCTGGGAAGATCGTGATTGCCACTTCATTTTCGGTGACGTGGCCACGGCCGTGATTCTGGAGCGCAAGGAAGACGCCAATTCCAGCAATCAATGGGAGATTATGGGCACTCGCCTGCAAACCAAGTTTTCCAACAATATTCGTAATAACTTTGGCTTCCTGAACCGGGCTGATGAGCGTGGCGTGGGCGCCCGTGACAAGCTGTTTCGTCAAGAAGGACGAAAGGTTTTCAAGGAAGTCTGCCCCATGGTTGCCGAGCAGATCAGCTCGCACTTGGCCGATACCCAGGTGCCGGTCGACTCTGTCAGCCGCATGTGGCTGCACCAGGCCAACCTGAGCATGAACGAACTGATTGCCAAACGGGTACTGGGCCGTCCCGCCACCCGTGAGGAAGCTCCGGTTATTCTGGATGCATACGCCAACACCAGCTCAGCGGGCTCGATGATTGCGTTTCACAAATACAATGAAGATTTGCCCGTGGATACCAAGGGCGTTATCTGTTCCTTCGGTGCCGGTTATTCCATCGGCAGCGTTATTGTGAACCGCATCAAATAATCACTGCTGCATTCACATGCTCTTCACAAGGCCGCATTTTGCGGCCTTTTTTCTTTTTTTGGCCTGTAGCCGTAACGTTTACCTCACGCCAGCATCTCTATATTGTCTGTGTCAGGTGCTCTTGATTTGAGCGGGTGCCTGAGCCGTTAAAACGGCTTCGGACATGACATTCAATAATGTACACCCTCAATAAAGTAAGTATGGAGACTTAACATGGCTAAGCTGACTAAATTGAACCCCCTCGCTGCTACCGTTGGTGCTGCTGTTGTCGCTTCTGCACTCTCTGCACCAGTGGCCCAGGCTGCTGAAAATCCGTTTGCTGCTGCTGACCTGAGCGCTGGCTACCAGTTGGCCTCAGATCACGCTGAAGGCAAGTGTGGTGAAGGCAAGTGCGGCGAAGACAAGAAAGCCGAAGGCAGCTGTGGTGAAAAAGGCGCCGAAGGTAAATGTGGTGAAGACAAGAAAGGCGAAGGCAAGTGTGGTGAAGGCAAATGCGGCGGTGACGCATAAGGACGCCTGATCATGAAAACTGAGACACCAGTGTCCGGAGTGGGCCTGGGTCTTCGGCGGGCCCTCATGGGCCCGCTTTCACAGGCCCATGATTCCGCGCCTGACAGTATCCCTTTTGATTTTATGGAAGTGGCGCCAGAGAACTGGATTCCCATGGGCGGCCGTCTGGGTAAAGAGTTTCGTGCCTTTACCGAGCGCTATCCCTTTGTGACTCACGGGCTGAGTTTGTCACTGGGTGGGCCAGAACCGCTGGATTTCGAATTACTGAAGTCGGTGAAGTCGTTTCTTAAAGAACACAACATTCGCCGCTATACGGAACACCTGAGTTATTGCAGTGACCACGGTCATCTCTATGATTTGATGCCGATTCCCTTTACGGAAGAGGCGGTGCATTACGTGGCGGATCGTATTCGCCAGGTGCAGGACTTTCTTGAACAACCGATCGGCATTGAACACGTTAGCTACTATGCTCGGTTGGGGAATGCCGTGCCCGGTGCAGAAATGTCAGAGATCGATTTCGTCAAAGCCGTATTGCAGGAGGCTGACTGCGAGCTGCTACTGGATGTGAATAATGCCTATGTGAATGGTATTAATCACGGCTATGACCCCTACGACTTTATTTCCGCATTGCCTGGTGAACGCATTTGTTATTTGCACATCGCAGGCCATTTCGATGAAGCGGAAGATTTGAAAGTGGATACCCACGGCAGCGATGTGATCGATCCGGTGTGGGCATTACTGGACCATGCATATCAGACGTTTGGTGCACTTCCCACGTTGCTGGAACGGGACTTCAATATTCCGGATAACGACACCCTGTTTGCCGAGTTGCGCAAGATTGGCGGTTATCAGCAACACTATGCGAGCGCGACCATAAAGGCATCCGCACCTGGCTCGTCTTCCAGAAAGTCTGTGCTGTCATGAAAGCCCAGGATTTTCAGACGCTACAGCGGGAATTTGCTGCGCACTTGCGTAACCCGGATTCGTATCCTGCCCCCGACGGCATCGAAGAGCGGCGTCTGGATATTTATCGCAATCTGTTTTTCAACAATGTGAACGGTTTTTTGCGCCAGGGATTTCCTGTGCTGCACAGCCTGCTGGACAGTGCGCGTTGGCAAAGACTGGCCAGGGCATTCTTTGAAAAACATGCCAGTCGAACCCCTTATTTTCTGGAAATTCCCCGGGAATTTGTCATCTTTCTGGCCAGCGGCCAGGGTAGTGAGCCCGGCGATCCGGTTTTTATGCTGGAGCTGGCGCATTACGAGTGGATGGAGCTGGTGCTGGATGCCTCAACAGAAACCTTCCCGGAGACCGGGTTTCATCCGGATGGAGATCTGCTCCGTGCGATTCCTCAGCTTAGCCCGCTGCATGAGATACTGAGCTACCGCTTTCCTGTGCACAAAATTTGTAGCGAATTTCAGCCTCAGGAAGCGCTTGAGCAACCGGTCTGGTTACTGGTTTATCGTGGCCGGGATGATGACGTGCGCTTTATGGAAATCAACGCGCCGACTGCCAGATTGCTGCAGTTGATTGGCGAACACCCAACGGAGACGGGGAAAGCAGTGGTGAGGCGCCTGGCTGAGGAAATGCAGTTTGCGGACGTGGCGGCACTGGAAACTTTTTCTCGCGATATTCTGCAACAAATGCGTGAGCGGGACATCCTTATAGGAACCTCACTGAGTCGCCTGTAAGGAACCTGACGATGACCACGCTACTGTCTTTGTTTCACCGCATTCATGCGGCGTTGAATCACACCCGTATTGCCGATTTCCTTGCGCCTCTGGCGCTTCGTTTGTTTCTGGCTCCGGTGATGTTCAGCGCTGGATATAACAAGGCCATGAGCTTTGAGAGTACGGTGTCCTGGTTTGGCAACAGTGAATGGGGGCTGGGTTTGCCTTTTCCGGCGTTACTGGCCTTTCTCGCGACGGCCACCGAGCTGGTTGGCGGTATCTTGCTGCTACTGGGCCTTTTCACCCGTTATATCAGCATCCCGTTGATGTTCACCATGCTGGTCGCCATTGGCTCCGTACATTGGGAGAACGGCTGGTTTGCCATCGCACCAGGCAATCCGGCGACCAGCATGGCTGCGCCCCTGGCCGAGGTCGGGTTTCCGGGGGCCGTGGAAAGTTTGCAGAACAGTGAGGCTGTGGGCGAGCGCTTGGGCCGGGCGCGGGCCATTCTGCGCGAGCACGGACAGTACGACTGGCTTACCGGTAAAGGCAATTTTGTGGTGCTGAATAATGGCATTGAATTTGCCGTTACTTACCTGGTTATGCTGTTGGTGTTGTTCTTCTCCGGGGCCGGCCGTTTTGTCAGCCTGGACTACTGGATTGCCCGTCGTTGCTGGGCTAGCGCCAGATCGAATGTGTAAAACCTGTGCGGGTTGGGTAACGGTTTGCCGGAGGCACTGTTCGTAGGGGGTGGGGCGTCGCTATAATGCGGCGTCCATTACTGTCCGGGGTGTCCGTGCGTTATCTATTGCTGAGCTTGCTGTTATGTCTGCCATTCGCCGTTCAGGCGGAAGAAGACTGGGGGGATGCGTCCACGGCATTTGATTCCCCGGACGGCAAACCCAAATACGAAGATCCCTGGGAAGATATCAACCGCAAGATCTTTGCTTTCAACGAAGCACTGGATAAATACGGCCTGAAGCCTGTTGCCAAGGGGTACGACAAGGTCACGCCACAGTGGATGAACGACACCATCACCCGTTTTTATGAAAACCTGCGTGATTTTCGCAGCGGGCTGAACAGTGTCCTGCAGTGGCGCTGGGGGCATGTGGGCCAGAATTGGGGCCGGTTTGCGGTCAATACCACGCTAGGCATTGGTGGCCTGTTTGATGTGGCCAGCAAGGTGGATCTGGAGAAGCGCAATACTGACCTGGGCCTGACGTTTGCCCGCTGGGGAATTCCTGAAGGTCCTTACATGGTGTTGCCATTCTGGGGGCCGTCTACGGGCCGGGATGCTGCGGCTATCCTGCCGGAAGACTACATGCGCCTGCGTCACTATATCCCCCACGACCTGACCCGCCACAGTTTCACGGCGGTGTATGTGGTCGACTTGCGGGCTGACTTGCTGGATCTGGAACGCAATATCGTTGGCGACCGCTATACCTTCCTGCGCAATGCCTACCTGCAACGCCGCCGTTTTGAAAGCGGTGACCGGCCGTCGTTGCGCTTCCCGGAGATTGAAGCCCGCGATTCGGAACTCAACGACGAGTACGAAGACGAGGGGTGGTGAAGAGAGTTGACAGTTGATAGCGGACAGCTGACAGCTTCGCGCGCAAGGTTTTCTGTTTCCCATTTCATGAGGCCGCGCCCCTAGCAAGGGCGCGGTCTCTTAGGTTTAAAGTAAAGACGAAAGCCAGCTCGCGAGCTGTCAACGATCAGCTGTCAATTTTCAATGGCTTTTAGTTTGGCGCGGATGTAGTCCCCGTGCGAGACGTAGAGCAGGTCGCTGACGCGGCGGATCAAATGTTCTTCGTGCACGTCTGCCTTGCCGTCGGCCGCCGCCATGCCCCACATCTCCTCAATTAGCGTGACGCGCTGCTCCGGGCCCCAGTGCTCGCGTAACGGCAGGGTAAATTCAAACAGGTCGGTGGCTTGATCTACCCGGTTTTCCAGTTCGGATACGATATCCTGCATTTCTTCGGCATCTAGCTGCCAGCGCTGATTGACGGCAGCGATCAGGCGCTGGGTTTCTGCCTGATCGACAGTGCCATCGGTACGGGCCACTTCAAACAGCAGGGCTGCGGCCGCGCGGTGCAGATCGTGTTCGGAATATTGCGGTGTCTCGCTTTCAGGGCGAAACAGTCGGTTCAGCCAATTCAAATGACACCCTCGTCTATCAGTAAGGTTTCCAGTGCTTGCTGGTCCTTGGCAAAGCGACGGATACCATCGGCCAGCAAGTCGCTGGCCATGGCATCATCGTTGAGCTGCCAACGGAATGCGGCTTCGTTCACCGGTGTCCAGTCGTCTTGCGGGGCCACCAGTTCAGGGTCCAGTACCCGGGTAAGACCGCCGTTATCGCCAGCCAGTTCCTCAAGCAGGGCAGGGCTGAGGGTGAGCTTGTCACAGCCGGCCAACGCTTCGATTTGGCCGGCGTTGCGGAAGCTGGCCCCCATGACGATGGTGTCCAGACCGCGGGCCTTGAAGGTGGCGAAGATGTCGCGCACCGAGACCACGCCGGGGTCTTGTTCCGGGGTTTCGATGGTCATGCCATTCTTGCGGTGCCAGTCGAAAATGCGGCCTACAAAGGGGGAGATCAGTGTGGCGCCGGCTTCGGCGGCGGCCAGCGCCTGAGCCTGGTTGAACACCAGCGTCACATTACAGCGAATGCCTTCTTCTTCCAGAATCTCCACGGCGCGGATGCCTTCCCAGCTGGCTGCTACCTTGATCAGGATGCGGCCTGGATCCACGTCCAGTTCCCGGTAGATCGCCATCAACCGGCGGCCTTTTTCCACGGTGGCGCGGGTGTCGAAAGACAGGCGAGCATCGACCTCACTGGATACCAGACCAGGCACACGCTCCAGGATGGCCTGTCCGGCCAGGCAGGCATAGGTATCGGTGAGCCAGTCCATTTCGCCTTCATGGCCCAGAGTACGACACAGGTCTGCCGCTTGCTGGAGCAGATCGCGGTAACGCGAGTCTCGGGCAGCTGCCAGTAGCAATGATGGGTTGGTGGTGGCGTCTTCCGGTTCCAGCTGGGCGATCATGTCCAGGTCACCGGTATCGGCAACCAGGGAGGTCCACTGGGCGAGCTGTTCGCGTTTGTTCACGGTATCCGTTCCTTTTGATGTCATGGCGGAGGACAGTGTAGAGGCCAACGATGACAGGGAGTTTTCTGTGCCGTAGGAGCGCTGTTTGACTTCCCGAGCTGCGAGGAGCGAGTTACGAGTTGCGAAAACCCGTACCCGTTTTATGCCTTTCGAAACTCGCTTCTCGTCACTCGAAACTGTTTTATTCGCGCCTCAAGCGCCGCTCTTACGGAGATTTAAGATACCAACAGGCTAAGGCAGTTGCGCCAAGGCGTCCATGAGCACTTGCGGGGTGGTTTCTGGTTTGTGCATGTTTTCGCTCAGGTGGCGACGGAAGCGCCGGGCGCCGGGTTGCCCCTGAAACAGGTTAAGGATATGCCGCAGTGAGTGCTTGGGGGCGTGGCCGAGAGCATAACGCCGCTCCACATAGGGAAGGAACTGCTCGGCGATGGTACGGCGGCTGGCGATAGGGTGGTCGTCGGCAAACACGACCCGGTCCGCTTCGGCCAGGAAATAGGGGTTCTGGTAGGCCTCGCGACCGATCATTACACCGTCCACTTCGCCCATGTGCTGGTGCACCTCATCCAGCGTTTTAACGCCGCCGTTGAGGATGACTTCGATGTGGGGGAAGGCCTGCTTGATGGCATAGGCGCGTTGGTAGATCAGCGGGGGGATATCCCGGTTTTCCTTGGGGGAGAGGCCGGAAAGAATCGCCTTGCGGGCATGGATCGTCAGGCTGGTACAGCCGGCGGCTTCCATGCGACCCACAAACCGGTACAGGAAATCATAGTCATCCTGGTCATCAATGCCGATGCGTGTCTTCACCGTAACAGGCACGCTGACAGCTGCCTGCATGGCCTCTACACAACGCGCGACCAGTTCCGGCTCGGCCATCAGGATGGCGCCGATCTTGCCCTGTTGTACCCGGTCGGATGGGCAGCCCACGTTCAGATTAATTTCGTCATAGCCGTAGTCGCCGGCGATGCGTGCCGCTTCGGCCAATTGCTGCGGGTCGCTGCCACCCAACTGCAGGGCCACCGGGTGTTCCTCGTCGTTGAAGCTCAAGAAACGGTCACGGTCGCCGTGCAGGATAGCCTGGGCCACCACCATTTCGGTGTACAGCAGCGTATGGCGGGTAATCAGCCGGGCCAGAAACCGGTAGTCCCGTGTAGTCCAGTCCATCATCGGGGCAACGCTCAGGCGGCGGTCCAGTGTACGGGCTGTGGTGTGGGCGGTGGGGTCGGTCATTAACACGGTATCAGGCATATGATTGGAGGCCTTCGCGACGGCCGCGGTGGCGGTAACACAGGGGGCGATTATCGCATGTTGTGCCGATCGGGCGTAGTGGGAGGGGCTGCTGACGTAATGAGCCAGGCGGGGCTGCCTGTAATTGCCGGGGGCGTTCTGCTAGAATCCGCGCCTTTCCTCACTACACCGGGTGTTCACCATGACCCAAACACGGCTGAGTCCGCCCTAGCGCCCTCCCTACATGGCTTTGCCGTGCGGTGCCGGTTGGTGCCGTTCCCCGTATTCTATTGCTGCCGCTGCGCAGCCTTTGCTTGTTATTTCCAAACACAGGATTGAAATCCATGCTTCGAACGATTCAGCAGGACTGGTTCAGTAACGTCCGTGGAGACTTGCTGGCAGGGGCCGTTGTGGCGCTTGCGTTGATACCGGAGGCGATTGCCTTCTCCATCATTGCCGGCGTGGACCCGAAAGTAGGTCTGTATGCCTCTTTCTGTATTGCCGTGGTGACGGCCTTCTTTGGCGGGCGCCCGGGGATGATTTCTGCGGCGACGGGCGCCATGGCGCTCGTGATGGTGACTCTGGTGGCCGACCATGGCTTGCAATACCTGCTGGCGGCCACGGTGCTCACTGGCGCTCTTCAGATCATCGCGGGCTTTCTCAAACTCGGTAACCTGATGCGATTTGTGTCGCGTTCTGTGGTCACCGGGTTTGTGAATGCGTTGGCTATTCTCATTTTTATGGCGCAGTTGCCGGAGTTGGTGGACGTGACCTGGCATGTTTACGCCATGGTGGCGGCAGGCTTGGGGATTATCTATCTGCTGCCTCTGCTGACCACGGCGGTGCCGTCGCCGCTGGTCTGCATCGTGGTGATTACCGGTGTAGCGATGTATCTGGGGCTTGATGTCCCCACGGTGGGAGATAAAGGTGAGCTGCCGGACAGTCTGCCGATCTTTTTGCTGCCGGACATTCCCCTGAATTTGGAAACCCTGAAAATCATCCTGCCGTATTCCTTGGCCCTAGCCGTGGTTGGCCTGCTGGAATCGATGATGACGGCTACCATCGTTGATGACCTGACCGACACCGACAGTAACAAGAACCGCGAATGCAAAGGCCAGGGCGTGGCCAATATCGCGTCGGGTTTTCTGGGTGGCATGGCCGGTTGCGCCATGATTGGCCAGTCGGTTATCAACGTGAAGTCCGGTGGGCGCAAGCGGTTGTCGACCCTGTTTGCCGGCTGTTTCCTGTTGGTGTTGGTGGTGTTCCTGGGCAAGTGGGTTTCCCAGATCCCCATGGGCGCGCTGGTGGCGGTGATGATCATGGTCTCCATTGGCACGTTCAGCTGGGAATCCATCACCAATATGGCGAAACACCCGGCCAGCAGTACCGTGGTCATGCTCGCCACGGTGACTGCCACCGTGGCGACTCACAATCTGGCGATTGGTGTGGGGATCGGTGTGGTATTGAGTGCCTTGTTCTATGCCAACAAGGTGGGCCGCATCTTCTACGTGAGAGCGACCGAAAGCGCTGAAGACGGTCACCGGGTTTACGACGTAGTGGGGCAGGTATTCTTTACCTCCTCCGACCAGTTCATCGCCTCGTTTGACTTCAAGGAGGCCATCGATAAAGTCACTATTGATGTGCATCGTGCCCACTTTTGGGATATCACCGCTATTGGTGCTCTGGACAAGGTCGTGATCAAGTTCCGCCGTGAAGGCACTGAAGTGGATATCGTCGGCCTCAACGAAGCCAGTGCTACGCTGGTGGACAAGTTCGGTGTTCACGACAAGCCTGCTGCTGTTGAAAAAATGATGGGTGGCCATTAAGCGTCGCAAAAAAGTGCCGCATTAAGCGTCAAAGGAGAACAACAATGACTAACGTCATCGCCTGTATCGACGGTTCTAACGCCGCCTCGACTGTTTGCGACTATGCTGCCTGGGCGTCACAGCGCCTGAGCGCGCCGCTGACCTTGTTGCATGTGCTGGATCATTCGCGCTACCCGGTCAGTGCCGATTTCAGTGGTAATCTGGCGCTGGGTGGCCGCGAGCACCTGATGGAAGAACTGGCCGATCTGGATGCCAAGCGTAACCGCCTGGCACTGGAGCAAGGCAAGATGATGCTGGAAGCGGCAGGTCAGCGTGCCAGCGAAGCAGGCATTAGCGAGCCGCAACAGCGTCAACGTCACGGTGATCTGGTAGATACGCTTGCCGAACTGGAAGAAGAGATGCGTTTGCTGGTAATCGGCAAGCAAGGTGAAGAGCACGACGGTATTGGCGCGCAGGTGGGCGATAATGTGGAGCGCGTCATTCGCGGCCTGCATCGTCCTATTCTCGTCACCGTGGGGGAGTTTCAGGCCCCTAAAACCATCATGCTTGCGTTCGATGGCAGCGCCACCGCCCGCAAGGGCGTCAGCATGCTGGCTGACAGCCCGTTGTTTCAGGGGCTGGACTGCCATCTGGTGACGGTCGGCAACAATCATGAGGGTCTCGACGACGCTGCCCGGCAGCTCGAACAATCCGGCCATAACGTGCAAACCGCCACGCTTGAGGGTGAGGTGGAGCCTGCTTTGCACCAGCACCAGCAGAGCCACAACGTGGACCTGGTGGTGATGGGGGCCTATGGCCACTCCCGTATCCGCGAATTCTTTGTGGGCAGTACCACCAACAAGATGATTCGGGAAGCCAAGGTGCCGCATTTGTTATTGCGCTAAGTAATCGCAGCACGCTTCACGCCGGATGTCTGACGCTAAGGGCAAGGTGGCCAGTGCTTTTTGGTATCAGGCGTGCGGTGTTTTCGGTTCAGCCGCCAAGTTGCTTGTTTCGTAACGCTCCGCGGTTGCACATTGAGTGGGTAAAGATGCGTGATGTAGACCTTACCAGCCAGCAACAAGACTGGTTGGGTGGTAAGGTCAAAGCCTACTTTGATAGGGGATTGCAGCAGAATATCGACGGGTTTGAAGTCGAGTTTCTGATTGATTTCTTTATCCGTGAACTGGGCGCATCGTTGTATAGCCAGAGCTCTAAGGTCGGCTCGATCATGAGGCTGCTGACTCAGAATATTGTCTTTCTCAGGAAGAAGGCGACACATGGATTTTCAGGCGATACCCGTCATCCGTATTTTCGACGAAGCCAAGGCAAAAGATTTTTATCTGGGCTTTCTGGGGATGACCCTGGATTGGGAACACCGTTTCGGGCCGGAGTTTCCGCTGTACATGCAGGTGTCCATGGAAGGGCTTGTTCTGCATCTCAGTGAGCATTCTGGTGATGGCTCGCCCGGTACCAAGTTGCTCGTTAACATGGATGCGCTGGACGTACTGTTTGCGCAGGTATCGGCCACAGAGTATCGCTACTCACGACCCAGTATTGAAACGGCGCCGTGGGGAAACCGGATGTTTGAGGTGACGGACCCGTTTTCAAACCGCATTCTTTTTAATGAAAGGTGATATGGATCGGCACGGGAAGCTTTTGCCGGACGACAGTATCGAAATAAAAAGGGCCTCACGTGAGGCCCTTTTTGTTTTGGTGCTACCGAGGGATCATTCCACGGTGATGGTGATTTTCTCGGACATGACCGGTGGCTCATGGGGAACATGGCGGTAATCGCCCAGCAGTAGCTGCAGGGTGTGGGTGCCCGGTTCCAGTTCCAGCTCGGTTTCAGTCTGGCCTTTGCCGAAATGCACCAACTGGTCGCTGGCAGGTAGCGGCATGCCCATGTCGGGCAGGGTATCGAGATCGATCAGCAGGTGGTGGTGGCCACTGTTGTCTTGCTCGTTGCCGGCCGGAGCTACGTCCATGCCTTCCAGACCAAAGACAACTTTCACCGGGCTACTGACGGTGGCGCCATTGGCCGGGCTGACGATTTCAGCGGCGGCGCCTTCCGGAGCGGGGCTGCGGGTAATGCCGGTGGCAGCCGGTTTTTCAGCGCTGTCATCGGTGTTCATGTGATTACTGTGATCGGTGGCGGCAGGGGCGTTTGCAGCTGGAGCCGCGGCTTCTTTGGTAGCATCTTCGCTGCTGTTGTCAGAGCAGGCCTGTAACAGGCCGGTGCTGGCAATCACAGCGACGAGCAGGGAACGTTGAAACGGAATACGCATGGTCTTTTCCTTGAGCAGTTGAATCCAATGAAGACCTGCTGCCAGGCGAAACAGGGCAACAGAGTGAACCGGAGTCATGAAGTCGTCATAACCATAGCAGAAACCCCGGGCTTCGTGTCTACATGGTGGCGGCTTTGACAGGTATAATCCGCGCCAGTTTGCATTATTGGAGTCAGCATGACTGTTCGTACTCGCGTCGCCCCGTCGCCCACCGGTGATCCCCACGTCGGCACGGCTTATATTGCCTTGTTCAATCGTTGCTTTGCGCAGCAGCATGGTGGCCAGTTTATTCTGCGTATCGAAGATACGGATCAGACCCGTTCCACAGATCAGTCCGAACAGATGATCCTGGATTCTCTGAAATGGCTGGGTCTGACCTGGGACGAAGGCCCGGACGTGGGCGGACCGCATGGGCCGTACCGCCAGAGCGAACGCAAGGGTATGTACCGCCAGTACGCGGAAGAGTTGATCGAAAAGGGCCATGCGTTCAAGTGCTACCGCACCAGTGAAGAGCTTGATGCACTACGGGCCGAGCTGAAAGAGAAGGGTGAGAATCGGGCGCTCAAGCCGTCGGATCTGGAGCTCCCGGCCGATGATCAGGCGAAGCGTGAGGCCGATAACGCGCCGTACGTGATTCGCATGCGGGTCCCCATGGAGGGCCGCTGTGAAATTCAGGACATGCTGCGCGGTACGGTCGAGCTGGACTGGGCGCTGGTCGATGCGCAGATCCTGCTGAAATCCGATGGCATGCCAACTTACCACCTGGCGAATATCGTGGACGATCACCTGATGGAGATCACCCATGTAATTCGTGGTGAGGAATGGCTTAATTCTGCGCCCAAGCACAAGTTGCTTTATGAATATTTTGGCTGGGATATGCCGGCGCTGTGCCACATGCCGCTACTGCGTAACCCTGACAAATCCAAACTGAGCAAGCGCAAGAATCCCACCAGTATCTTGTTCTACCAGCGTATGGGCTACCTGCCTGAGGCGCTGGTTAATTACCTGGGGCGCATGGGGTGGTCCATGCCGGATGAGAGCGAGAAATTTTCGCTGGCGCAGATGCAGGACGCGTTCGATATTCAGCGTGTGTCCCTGGGCGGGCCGGTGTTCGATGTGGAGAAGCTCAGCTGGCTGAACGGCCAATGGTTGCGGGATCAGAGTGATGAGCAATTCCTGGATTCGCTACTTGGCTGGGCCTACAACCGCGACTACGCAATGAAAATCATCCCGCACCTGCGTCAGCGGGTGGAGACTTTGTCGGAAGTGGCCGACAAGGCCGCATTCTGCTTTAACGGTATGCCGGCGATCAACGAAGCCAGTTTCGAGCATAAGCAGTACGGCACCGATGACATCAAGGTGTGGTTGCAGTATCTGCTCTGGACCTATGAAGCGCGCAACGACTGGAACCGTGACGGCTTGTTCGCCGACGCCAAAGCCATCGCAGATGCCCTGGAAGTGAAGATCAAGGATTTCCTGTTCCCGGTCTTCATCGCCATTGCCGGCACCAGTGCCAGTTTCTCGGTGGTGGACTCCATGGAGATCATCGGTTCTGACATCAGCCGTGCCCGCATCCGCCACGCCATTGAGGTTCTGGGGGGCGTGTCCAAGAAGCAGATGAAGAAACTGGAGAAGGCCTACCGGGATCTGCCGGTGGGTTGAGAGACGTCTTGACGAAGGGCGAGTTGCGAGGAGCGAATTTCGAAGGGCAAAGCAGCAAGCCCGTGCCAGACTATAGGTTTTCGCAACTCGAAACTTGTCACTCGCTACTGCTTTTGCCCAGTTTTTCAGCAACTTGCTCAGGATGTAGTCAAATCGACTTCATTCTGAAAAAAACCGCTGGCTGGCGCTTGACAGGGTAGGGGTGGCCGGTAGAATACGCCGCACCAACCGGGATGCACCTGATCCCACTGGTATTTGGGGCTATAGCTCAGCTGGGAGAGCGCAACACTGGCAGTGTTGAGGTCAGCGGTTCGATCCCGCTTAGCTCCACCAAACACGTCCCCTTCGTCTAGTGGCCCAGGACACCGCCCTTTCACGGCGGTAACAGGGGTTCGACTCCCCTAGGGGACGCCAAATAGAAAAGCCTCACTCGAAAGAGTGGGGCTTTTTTATGGCCGCTCTGCGGCCGCCACACGTCTAGGGCAACATGCATCACGCTACAGGCCCGTTCTGTGCGTTTCCTTTCTCCGAAATAGCCAGCATTCCTTGAGTTTTGTCATTTGCCAATAAGGTGTGTGCACTGTTGCGCCTTGAGCTTGATGGCAGTCAGTTTAATCGGCGAATGGTCAGGGTGTGGGCGATTTTTTCGCCGTCCCAGATGTATTCGTAGTGAGCGCTGGGGGTAATGCTGGCGATAATTTGAGGGGTCAGCAGGGCGTAGCAATGGCTGCCGGCAGCCCGCACCGATTCGTAATGAATGCCGCTGTGCTGTTGGTCCCTTAGTTGCTGGCCCAGCAGGTGGGCTGCGCTGTAATCATTGGGCGCATGCCAGTGTGGGTGGTCGCTGGCAGGAGTGATATCGATGAGTGTCGCGGTGAAATTGACCTTCAGGCCGCGCATGACGATGCGGTCATATTTGAGGCCATCCACCTGCTGGAAGTAGCGTTGCTGGTGATAGCGGGTTTCGGCAATGGCCGTTGCCATGCGGTCAGCACAATAGAAGACGCCGTAATGGCCTGCAGAGAAGCGCGAGCCGGCCGGGTTCACATGCACGAAAGGGCCCAGCGCATAGTTGCAACCGGGGATGCCCCAGGGGCGTTGATCGGGCGGTACCCGGTTTAACTCGCCAACATCGTTCTGCAGGCGCGGATTGGTGAGAGCCTGCACGGCAAACAGCGCATCGAAATCAGCCTGGTCTGCCACATCATCGAAGATGGCGATGGGGGGATATTTGCCATTGACCAGTCGATAGGCGGTTTGCCCATGTAGCGCGGTGCGTGGCAAGGCATTGGTATCCGCTTCACTCAGCCCCATTGGCCGCCCCGCAGGCTGTCGAGCTGGCGGTGTACTTCATAGAGGCTGGCGACCCGGCCGTTGCCCATAATGCTCATTGGCGTCGCGCCATTGAAAAAGGCGTTATGGTTGGCCATGCGCACAAAGCCGTACACGTTCTCCTTGTTGCCGAACAGAGTGCGTAGCGCCTGGTGGATATTCAGCAGATAGCTGAGCCGTTCCAGCAGATCCTGGTTTACCCGCGCGCTGTCTGGCTGGCTCTGGTATTTGTGCAGGGTGGAGCGGCCTACACCGAGTAGCGCCATTTTCTCCTTTTCACTGCATTGCCAGTGCTCCAGCAGTTTCAGTACAGCACGCAAGGCCGCATGGCGGGCGCCATCGTCCAGAGCTTGTGGGGTATAGGCTGTTGCCGGTTCCATGTTTTGCCTCCTGTTAGCGTCAATAATGATCCATATTTAAGTTGTTGTCTATTTTTAGACATTCAGGGTAAGAAAATGTCATATCCATGAACAACCTGCGGTGTCTGTAGTCACTGTATTGCGGTCATTGGATGACCCGGGCGCCGGGTTGGCGAACATTTGCTGGAGAGGCTGGATGGGAAACAGGGTTAATGTGTTGGGTAGTGGAGTGCTGCTGTTGGTTGCGCTGTCGGCTGGCTGTGCCAATGCTGGGGATGTTACGAGCCGGCAATGGACTGATGCGCACCTGCACTATGTGGACTTCATGCAGGACAGCGAGGGCGCCCAGGCGATGATCGCGGCCATGAATGAGGCGGGTGTGGAGCGAGCCTGGGTGTTTGGTCTGCCGGTGATGAAAAAATGGCAGGCGGAGGCGCCGCGCCGCCCCCGGTATTATCTGGGTGATGAGGCGCCGCTGTACTACTACAGCGCCACGGATGACATTGTTGCCCAGGCGGTGTTGTCGTTGCCGAAGCAGCAGCAGGCGCGGTTGCAACCGTTTATCAGTGGTTTCAATCCCACGGACATGCACGCAGCGGAACAGGTAGAGCACCTTATTGAGCGCTACCCGGGCCTGTGGCAAGGGGTGGGGGAAATTCTCACCCGCCATGATCAGCTTACTGCGCTCACGGAAGGGGAGACTCCCCGGGCCAATCACCCGGCACTGATGAAGGTGTATGCCATGGCGGGGCGCTATGATCTTCCCGTGTTGCTGCACAGCAACCTGACCTCCCTTCGCGAAGAGACACCGATCTATCTGGGAGAGCTGGAAGAGGCGCTTGGTGAGCACCCGGAAACCCGTTTTTTGCTGGCCCATGCAGGCACCAGTGGTGGTGTGGAAGAGCGACAGGCGCCACTGGGGACCTTGCCGCCTATCCTGCGGGCATTACTGAGCCGTTATGAGAATTTATATATTGATCTGTCGTGGAGCGTGAAGGACCACTACCTGATTGATGACGGCGTGCCCAGCGAGGAGTGGCTGGCTCTTATCCGTGAATTCCCGGACCGCTTTACCCTGGGAACCGACCTGGTGGGGCATTTCGACAGCATGGAGAGGGTGCTTGGCGAGTATGAGCCGTTGTTGGAAGCGTTGCCCAAAAAAGTGGCAGAGCAGCTTTCACACGGGAATGCGGACGCGCTGGTGCCCAGAAAAGGGGCAGTGAAGTTGCCTTGAATGAATATTTGTCGTGGGTTTAAGGGGAAGCTCCGGCTTCTGATGAGGGCTGTTTTTTCGCCTTTCGGAGTGCCTGACGCCTAAACCCACAATCACATCGGTGGTGTTGTGGGTTTCAATTTTATTGCGTCAGGCATGAGGCATCAGGCTTCAGGCTTTTTCTGCAGCCGGCGTAACAGCGAGGATGTGTCCCAGCGGCCCCCGCCCATGGTCTGAATATCCCGGTAAAAGTCGTTTATCTGCTCAGTGATGGGCAGTGGCGTTCCGTTCCGGGCGGCTTCGTTCAGGCAGATATCCAGGTCCTTGCGCATCCAGTCCACGGCGAAGCCGTGCTCATACTGGTCGTCGATCATGGTTTGGTGCCGGTTCACCATTTGCCAGGACCCGGCGGCGCCCTGGCTGATGGTGTCGAAGACTTTGCTGGCATCCAGGCCGGCGTTCAGGGCAAAGGCGACGCCTTCAGATAACGCTTCCACCAGGCCGGCCACGCAGATCTGGTTAACCATTTTGGTCAGCTGGCCACTGCCTGCCGGCCCCATCAGGTTGGTGGTTTTGGCGTAATGCTGAAGGGTGGTCAGTACGCGCTGATAGATCGCTTCTTCACCCCCGCACATGATTGACAGTTGGCCGTTTTCAGCGCCTTGTTGCCCGCCGGAGACCGGGGCATCCACAAAATGATTGCCCTGCTTCCGACAGGCGGTATCCAGCTCACGGGCCATTTCTGCGCTGGCGGTGGTGTGATCGATCAGAATCGCGTCCTTGGCAAGGCCTTGCAGGACGCCGTCTTCGCCGAGCGTCACCTGACGCAGGTCATCGTCGTTACCGACACAGACAAAAACCAGATCAGCCCCTTGGGCGGCTTCAGCGGGTGTCGCGGCATGGCTGCCGGGGTAGTCCCTGATCCACTGCTGTGCCCGCTGACCGGTGCGGTTGTACACCGTCATGGTAATACCCGCTTCGGCCAGGTGGCCGGCCATGGGGTAGCCCATGGTGCCGAGTCCGATAAAGGCGGCGTTCAGAGTGCTCATTTGTCGTTGGCTCCGTCATTACTGCCAGTGGCGGAGCTGTTATCGCCCAGGGGGTAAGCGGCAAAGCGCGGTTCGGTAAGGCTGCCCAGGTAGAGGGTGTTGCCATGCTGTTCGGCGCTGGTGATCGGGGCGAAGGCGCTGTCGCTGTTGTCTTGCAGGTTGTGAGTGACCTGTCCTTGCTCGTCGAGGCCGAGCACAAAGCCGTGATGCACCGGTTGCGGCTGCAGAAAGCTGGGCATGCGAAAGGCGACTTTGCGCAGCAGCGGGTTGTCGGAAAGGCTGTCGAGCATGGCATTACGGGGGCTGAACAAGGCGAGCCAAAAAGTACCGTCGCCGTTGGCCGAGATACCATCCGGGATGCCGGGCAGGTTATCCATGAAGATATCGTGGCTGCCGGCCTTGTCGCCTTTGAGCCAGTAGCGAACGATGCGGTAGTTGCCCGTTTCGGTGACCAGCACGAAGTCTTCATTCTGCGACAGGGCGATACCATTGGCGAACTGCAGGCCATCCAGCAGGACTTCGGCTTGGCCGGTGCCTGGGTCGTAACGCAACAGCCGGCCGTGGCCGCCGTGCTCCATGATGTCGTCGCGGGCATGCATGGCCGGGCCAAATTTGCTGGAGGCATCGGAGAAATAGGCGATGCCGTTGCTGTCCACATCCACGTCATCGGTGAAACCGTAGGCCAGTCCGTTAGCGCTGTCGCTCAGGGTTGTGATGGCGCCGGCCGCGTTGATGCTCAAAAGCCCCTTGTAACCATCGGCAACGATCAGGTTGCCGGAGGGCGCGAAATCGAGGCCCAGTGGCCGGCCTTCGGTGTTGGCGATCAGGTCCGGGTTCTTGCCGTCGGGATCAAAACGAACAATGCGGCCATCTACATAGCCCACGTACAGGTAGCCTTCTTCATCAATGGCCACATCTTCCGGGCCAACGCCTTCATCCTTGCCGAGTATGTGGCTTTCACTGAGTGTCGTGTTGGTGGCGTAGGCGCCTTCAAGGGCAGGGGCTGTGGGGGCCTGCCAGGCGACGGGCTCGATGCTGACCGGCCAGAATAGCAGGTAGGCGGCAATGGCGATGATGATGAGAAGCGCGAGAATTTTTTTCATTGTCATGTCTGCGTTGGCTAGCGAAACGATGATGCTTGCATGCACGGCGCAACCACGCAAATGCAGGGTGGTAATAACGCCCAATCAGCAGAGTGAAACTGTTGTTGTAGGGTGAGTGCTGGGCGAGCGAGCGGCGACTTTTAAGCAGCGAAAGTCGAAACCATGAGAGGTATCGGGGTTCATGACTTGCAGCACTTAATTCGCGGCGGTTTTTTGCAGACACAAAAAAACCGCCCGAAGGCGGCTTTTTTGTCAGGCGATAACGAGGCGCTTATTTGCGCTCGTTGACCGGAACGAATGAACGTTCGGCTTCGCCGGTGTACAGCTGGCGCGGACGGCCAATCTTGTACGGGTTGGAGATCATTTCGTTCCAGTGTGCAATCCAGCCTACGGTGCGTGACAGAGCAAAGATTACGGTGAACATGGAGGTCGGGATCCCGATGGCTTTCAGGATGATGCCGGAGTAGAAATCCACGTTCGGGAACAACTTCTTCTCTTTGAAGTAGGGGTCGTTCAGTGCGATTTCTTCCAGCTTCATGGCCAGTTCCAGCTGCGGATCGTTTACACCCAGTTCGGCCAGAACGTCGTGACACGACTCGCGCATTACGGTGGCACGTGGATCGTAGTTCTTGTAGACGCGATGGCCAAAGCCCATCAGCTTGAACGGGTCGTTCTTGTCCTTGGCCTTGGCGATGTAAGCGTCGATGTTATCGATGTGACCGATTTCATCGAGCATGTTCAGCACGGCTTCGTTGGCACCACCGTGTGCCGGGCCCCACAGGGCAGAGATGCCAGCAGCAATACAGGCGAACGGGTTGGCACCGGAGGAGCCCGCCAGACGCACGGTAGAGGTGGAGGCGTTCTGCTCGTGGTCCGCATGCAGGATGAAAATGCGATCCATGGCCTTGGCCAGGGTCGGGCTGATCTTGGACTCTTCGCAGGGGTTGCCGAACATCATGTGCAGGAAGTTTTCTGCGTAACCCAGGTCGTTGCGCGGGTACATGAAGGGCTGGCCCAGCGCGTACTTGTAGCACATGGCCGCGATGGTGGGCATCTTGGCGATCAGGCGGTACGCGGTGATTTCACGATGCTCAGGATTATTGATGTCCAGTGAGTCGTGGTAGAAGGCGGACAGGGCGCCAACGACACCACACATGATGGCCATCGGGTGGGCATCGCGGCGGAAACCGTTGAAGAAGTTGCGGATCTGTTCGTGCACCATGGTGTGGTTCTTCACGGTGCTGATGAACTGATCACGTTGCTCTGCGGTCGGCAGTTCGCCGTACAGCAGGGTGTAACACACTTCCAGATAGTCGGACTGACCTGCCAGCTCCTCGATGGAGTAGCCGCGGTGCAGAAGTTTACCCACTTCACCATCGATAAAGGTGATCTTGGATTCACAGGAAGCGGTAGAGGTGAAGCCTGGGTCGAAAGTAAAGACGCCGTTAGCTACCAGTTTGGACACGTCGATAACGTCGCGGCCCAGAGTCGGGGTGTAGATCGGCAGGTCCAGGTCCTGACCCTCTACCTTGAGAGTGGCTTTCTTCTCGGTCATGGGAATCTCTCCATTGGCGGACGAGGGAACGTTCCTCAAGGTAAGGAAGGTCCTCCAAAGCGCGGGGGAAGGTAAAGTTTTGACACCCCTTTGTCAACGCGCAGCCGAGAACCAGCGAGTCAGACTTTTGTAGGGTAAACAGCTTGTTACGGCAGAATGACGATTTTGCCTCAGCATGGTGCAACACAAATTCACCGCGTTTACATCAGGTGCATCATTGTAAATCAAGGCGTTAGCCGGTAAGTGGGTAATAATTGTCGGTCGGAGCGTTTGTTTTGCGTAAGTGGCGGCGATATACTGCCGCCCGGCAGAAACCTCCTGCTGGGGGTTTCACACGGGCCCACCCCGGCCCGGGCAGAGTTATTGAGATCAGGCTTCACGTTTTGATCTCAATAACTCTGCCAAGTTCCCGACAACCGCCTCTTAACTGAGGCCTGGCTATAAGTAGGCTACCGTGAACGATAAGCGACCCGTTAACCTCGATCTGAGCACGATCAAGTTCCCGGTCACGGCTATAGCATCTATCACCCACCGTGTAACCGGCGTTGCCATCTTTTTGGCATTGCCGATTCTGCTGTGGATGCTGGATCGCTCCCTGGCGTCTCCCGAGAGCTTTGCGGACCTGAAAGAACTGATGATGACCTCACTGCTGGTGAAACTGGTGGTATGGGGCATTTTGTCTGTATTGCTGTACCACCTGGTGGCGGGCATTCGTCACTTGATTATGGACACCGGTGTTGGTGAAAGCCTGGAAGGCGGCCGTCGTGGCGCCAAGCTGGCCTTCATCATCTCTGCGGTATTGATTCTGCTGGTAGGAGTCTGGATATGGTAACCAGTGTAACGAGCCTGGGCCGTAACGGCCTGTATGACTGGCTCATTCAGCGCGTATCCGCTGTCATCATCGGTGTCTACATGATCGGCATGCTGGGTTATCTGATCACCGCGGGTGATCTGGACTATGGCAGCTGGAAAGCCTTCATGGGATCTATCTGCATGCAGATAGCCAACACCCTGCTGGTAATTTCTGTCGCTGCACACACCTGGGTAGGCCTGTGGGGCGTAACCACGGACTACCTGACCAGCCTGACCTTTGGTAAAGCCGCCACCGGCGTGCGCCTGATTGCCCAGTTGGCAATTGCTCTGGCGCTGGTTGTGTACCTGCTTTGGGGTCTGGTTCTGATCTGGGGAGGGGCGTAATCCATGTCCATTCGCACTATTACGTTTGACGCTATCGTCGTAGGTGGTGGTGGTGCCGGTATGCGCGCCTCACTGCAAATGGCCCAGTCTGGTTTCAAGACTGCGCTGATTTCCAAAGTCTTCCCGACCCGCTCGCACACCGTATCCGCTCAGGGCGGTATTACCTGTGCGATCGCGTCTGCCGATCCCAACGATGATTGGCGCTGGCACATGTACGACACCGTAAAAGGCTCCGATTACATCGGTGACCAGGATGCGATTGAATACATGTGTAATGTTGGACCCGAAGCGGTTTACGAGCTGGACCACATGGGCCTGCCGTTTTCCCGTACCGAAGAAGGCCGTATTTACCAGCGTCCGTTCGGTGGTCAGTCCAAAAATTTCGGTGAAGGCGGTCAGGCGGCCCGTACTTGTGCGGCCGCTGACCGTACTGGCCACGCGCTGCTGCATACGCTGTATCAGCAAAACCTGAAGAACGGTACCCAGTTCTACAATGAATGGTACGCCGCAGAACTGGTGAAAGACGCCGATGGCAATGTTTGTGGCGTGATCGCCATCGACATCGAAACTGGCGAGACCGTGTTCTTCAAGGCCAAGGCAACCGTCTTTGCCACCGGTGGTTCTGGCCGCATCTACGCCTCCACAACCAATGCCCTGATCAACACCGGTGACGGCGTGGGTATGGCCCTGCGTGCGGGTCTGCCGGTGCAGGATATCGAAATGTGGCAGTTCCACCCCACCGGCATTGCTGGCGCCGGTGTACTGGTAACCGAAGGGTGCCGGGGCGAGGGTGGTTATCTCATCAATAAGGATGGTGAGCGCTTCATGGAGCGTTACGCGCCGAACGCCAAAGATCTGGCGTCCCGCGACGTTGTTGCCCGTTCCATGATGATGGAAATCCTGGATGGTCGTGGCGACGGCCCGGATGGTGACCACGTTTACCTGAAACTCGATCATCTGGGTGAAGAAGTGCTGCACAGCCGCCTGCCGGGTATCTGTGAACTGGCCATTACCTTCGCGCAGACCGATCCGGTGAAAGAGCCGATCCCGGTTGTGCCTACCTGTCACTACATGATGGGCGGTATCCCCACCAATGTTCACGGTCAGGCACTCAAACTGACCGGCGGCCATGAAGGTGAAGAGCAGTTTGTGAACGGTCTGTTCGCCGTGGGTGAAGTGGCCTGTGTATCCGTGCACGGTGCCAACCGTCTGGGTGGTAACTCACTGCTGGACCTGGTGGTATTCGGTCGTGCGGCTGGTTTGTACATTGAAGATGCCCTGCGTCAGGGTATGACACAGTACGAGCCTCGTGATTCTGACATCGACGAAGCCCTGTCCCGCGTTCGTCGCTGGGACGACTCCAAGGGCGGTGAGTCTGTTTCCGCACTGCGCAAAGAGCTGCAGAGCGTGATGCAGAACCATTTCGGGGTGTTCCGCAAGGGTGACCTGATGGCAGAAGGTGTGGCCAAGCTGGCGGATCTGCGTGAGCGGATTGCCAAGGCGCACCTGGATGACAAGAGCAAGCCGTTCAACACCGCGCGTATTGAAGCGCTGGAGCTGGACAACCTGCTGGAAGTGGCGGAAGCCACCGCCATCGCGGCCGAGGGCCGTACCGAGAGTCGCGGCGCGCATTCCCGCTACGATTACCCGGATCGTGACGATGAGAACTGGCTGTGCCACTCCATCTTCGACCCCAAAGCCAAGAAGCTGGGCAAGCGTGACGTGAACTTCAAGCCGAAGACCGTTGACACCTTCCAGCCCAAGGCGCGGACCTACTAAGGGGAGCTAACGATGAAAGTCAGTATCTATCGCTACAATCCGGAAACGGATCGCGAGCCGAGCATGAAGGAGTATGAGGTCGATACCCAGGGTAAAGACCTCATGGTGCTGGACATTCTCGCTCTGGTGAAAGAGCAGGACGAATCCATGTCCTACCGTCGCTCCTGCCGTGAAGGTGTTTGCGGTTCCGACGGCATGAACATGAACGGCAAGAACGGCCTAGCCTGTATCACTCCGCTGTCCCAGGTGGCCCCGGGTGTACTGGAAGGCAAGAAGCCGCTGATCCTGCGCCCACTGCCGGGTCTGCCGGTCATTCGTGACCTGGTGGTAGACATGGGTATGTTCTACAACCAGTACGAAAAAGTGCAGCCGTACCTGCAAAACAGCTCGCCGGCTCCGGCCATCGAGCGCCTGCAGAGCCCGGAAGAGCGTGAAAAGCTGGATGGTTTGTACGAGTGTATCCTCTGTGCCTGCTGCTCAACCAGTTGTCCGAGCTTCTGGTGGAACCCGGACAAGTTCCTGGGTCCGGCAGCCCTGTTGCAGAGCTACCGCTTCCTGGCGGATAGCCGTGACACAGTGACCGAAGAGCGGTTGTCCAAACTGGACGACCCCTTCAGCCTGTTCCGCTGCCACGGCATCATGAACTGCGTCAGCGTTTGCCCGAAAGGGTTGAACCCGACCCGGGCCATCGGCCATATCCGTTCCATGCTGTTGGAGCGGGGCATCTGACCCGAAACGAAAAAGGCGGCCTGATGGTCGCCTTTTTTGTATCTAATAACGTCGACGATGGCGTTTTTTGCTGTCTATTCGACGTTTTGCCAATGGCAGAAACATTCGGAAAGAGTCATAAGTTACTTTATGAATTCGGTGCCTAACAAAACCGAATTAAAAGGGCTACACTAGATAGCAGTTCGAGGTAATCCCTCGACGAGAGGTAGCAAGCTTCTACCCAGACCCGACCCGGTATGGGCGAGATAGCATGGTGCATCTCATGGGTGGAACAGGGCTTAAAAGGCGTTGTTCCGAAAAATACGAGCGTACGGGAACAGGGTCGCCCCCCTGTGGTCGCAGTTACTCATACCACAGAGTGTGACAACCTCCCGCCGAAGGAACGAGCTAACATGCAAGACAGTTCCATGCAGCGGCAATGGCAGTCCTCCCATATCGGGGGAGCCAACGCTGCCTATGTCGATGAACTGTACGAATCCTACCTGACCGATCCTAATTCCGTGCCGGAAGACTGGCGCGTTTATTTCGAAAAACTCCCCAGTGTTGATACCGCCGTCGAATCCGACGTGCCCCACGCCGCCGTGCGTGAATACTTCCTGTTGCAGGCGAAGAATCGCTCGCGTGTGCAGAAGTTTGGTGCCGGTGCGGTCAGCACGGAGCATGAGCGTCGTCAGGTCCGTGTGCTGCACTTGATTGCAGCCTACCGAAACCGTGGCCACCAGGTGGCCAAGCTGGACCCGCTGGGGATTATGGAGCGCGAAGCCGTTCCAGACCTGGAACTGGCGCATCACGGTCTCAGCACGGCTGATCTGGATACCGTATTTCAAACGGGCAACCTGTTTATTGGTAAGCCCGAGACCTCCCTCCGCGATATCGTTGACTGCCTGACCAGTACCTATTGCTCCAGCGTGGGTGCGGAATACATGCACATGGTCAACACGGCGGAAAAACGCTGGTTGCAGCAACGCATGGAAGGCGTGCGCTGTCACCCGGAATACGGTACAGACATCAAGAAGCATATTCTTGAGCGTCTGTCCGCCGCCGAGGGCCTGGAAAAATATCTGGGCAGTAAATACCCTGGTACCAAGCGTTTCGGCCTGGAAGGCGGCGAATCGCTGATTCCGTTGATGGACGAAATCATCCAGCGCGTGGGCAGTTATGGCGCCAAGGAGCTGGTGATCGGCATGGCCCACCGTGGCCGTTTGAATGTGCTGGTCAACACCCTGGGCAAAAGCCCGAAAGATCTGTTTGAAGAATTCGATGGCAAGAGCTTCAACGAAAGTGGTTCCGGTGATGTGAAGTATCACCAGGGCTTCTCGTCCAACGTACAAACGTCTGGCGGTGAAGTGCATCTGGCCATGGCCTTTAACCCCTCACACCTGGAGATCGTTTCTCCGGTGGTGGAAGGGTCAGTACGTGCCCGTCAGGATCGCCGTGATGACGAAGGTGGCGAGCAGGTTGTTCCGATCATATTGCACGGTGATGCGGCCTTTGCCGGGCAGGGCGTGGTCATGGAGACATTCCAGATGTCCCAGACCCGGGGTTTCCATACCGGTGGCACCCTGCATGTGATCATCAACAACCAGGTGGGCTTTACCACCAGCCGGCGTGATGATGCCCGCTCTACTGAGTACTGCACCGATGTGGCAAAAATGGTGCAGGCGCCGATCTTCCACGTGAATGCGGATGATCCGGAAGCAGTGTATTTCGTCACCCAGCTTGCGGTGGATTACCGCATGCAGTTCAAGAAAGACGTGGTGATTGATCTGATCTGTTATCGCCGTTCGGGGCATAACGAGGCGGACGAGCCGTCCTCGACCCAGCCGATGATGTACAAAAAAATCAAAAGCCACCCGACCACCCGAACCCTGTATGCCGAGCAGCTGATCAACGAAAAAGTGATCAGTGAACAGGAAGCCCAGAAAACCGCCGATGACTACCGCGACATGCTGGACGCCGGTAACCATGTGGTGAAATCCCTGGTGCGTGAGCCAAACAAGGCACTGTTCGTGGATTGGTCTCCCTACATCGGCCATAAGGTGGAAGATGACTGGGATACGTCGTACCCGCTGAAGAAATTGCAGGATCTGGCTACCCGCCTGGAAACACCGCCGGAAGGGGTGGTCGTTCAGCGTCAGGTGAAGAAAATACTGGAAGACCGTCGCAAAATGACCGCTGGTGCCTTGCCCCTGAACTGGGGTTACGGGGAAACCATGGCCTATGCGACGCTGCTTGATCAGGGTTTTGCCATTCGCTTGACCGGCCAGGATAGTGGCCGCGGCACGTTCTCACACCGCCATGCGGTGCTGCACAACCAGAAAGACGGTGAGCAGTATGTGCCGCTTCAGCACCTCTACGAGGGGCAGCCACGCTTCGACATCTACGACTCGTTGCTGTCTGAAGAAGCGGTGTTGGGCTACGAATATGGCTACGCGACCACCACACCCAAATCCCTGGTGATCTGGGAAGCCCAGTTTGGTGATTTCGCCAACGGTGCGCAGGTAGTGATTGACCAGTTCATCTCTTCCGGCGAGGCCAAGTGGGGCCGTTTGTGTGGCCTGACCATGCTGCTTCCCCACGGTTATGAAGGGCAGGGGCCAGAGCACTCTTCTGCACGGCTGGAACGTTTCCTGCAGCTGTGCGCTGAGCACAACATGCAGGTCTGTGTGCCGAGCACTCCCGGTCAGATTTATCACCTACTGCGCCGTCAGGCTGTACGACCACTGCGTAAACCGCTGGTGATCATGAGCCCGAAGAGCCTGTTGCGCCATAAAAAGGCCACATCCGCACTGGAAGATCTGGCCCATGGCACTTTCCATTCGGTGCTGGATGACCTGGCTGATCTGGATCGCAAGAAGATCAAGCGTGTGGTGATGTGTTCCGGCAAGGTCTACTACGACCTGCTGGAAAAGCGCGATGGCGATGATCTGAGCGATACCGCGCTGGTACGCATTGAGCAGTTGTACCCGTTCCCGGAACAGCGCTTGCAGGAGATTCTTGAGAGCTATCCGAACCTGGAACATCTGGTCTGGTGTCAGGAAGAGCCCATGAATCAGGGCGCCTGGTATTGCTCTCAGCATCATATGTACCGTGTAGCAACAAAAGCTGGCGTGGGGCCTGTGCATTACGCTGGCCGCGATATGGCGGCCGCCCCGGCGGCAGGTTCAATGTCACTGCACGTGGAACAACAGCAGCGTCTGGTTCAGGACGCCTTCGAGATTAAGTAACAGTTAAGGATTAGGCATGGCGACTGATATCAAAGCCCCGCAGTTCCCGGAATCAGTAGCAGACGGCACCGTAGCCACCTGGCACAAGCAGGAAGGTGAAGCGGTGAAGCGTGATGAGCTGCTGGTCGATATTGAAACCGACAAGGTTGTGCTTGAAGTGGTGGCACCGGCCGATGGCGTGGTCAGCAAGATCATGGCGGCCGAGGGTGAAATCGTAGAGAGCCAGCAGGTATTGGGCACCTTCGACGAAGGGGCCAGCGGTAGTGCCGGCAAGAGCGATGAGAGGCCGGCAAAGGCAGAGAGCGATGATGGCTCTGCGGACAAAAAGGACGACAAGCAGGAAGAGAAAGCGGACGCCAAGTCCGAGCCAGCTGACGACGATGACAGTGCCGGCGATCAGGCGGGCCCGGCGGCCCGCAAGCTGATGAGTGAGCATGGTATCGCCGCAGATCAGGTGAAAGGCACAGGCCGTGGTGGCCGCATTACCAAGGGTGATGTGGAAAAGGTCATCTCTGACAAGGCCGAGAAACGTGCCAGCCAGCCTGCGCCGCAACAACCCGCGACTCTGGACGTACCGGGAGCACCGGGCGAGCGTGAAGAGCGCCGGGTGCCAATGACCCGCTTGCGCAAGCGGATTGCCGAGCGCCTGGTGTCGGCCCAGCAGGATTCGGCCATGTTGACCACCTTCAACGAGGTCAACATGAAACCGATCATGGATATGCGCAAGCACTACCAGCCAGAATTCGAGAAAGCCCATAACGTGCGTCTCGGCTTTATGGGGTTCTTTACCCGTGCCTGTGTGGAAGCCCTGAAACGCTTCCCGGCGGTGAATGCCTCCATCGACGGTGAAGACATCGTTTATCACGGTTATTACGACGTCGGTGTGGCTGTCTCCACCGAGCGGGGACTGGTTGTGCCTGTGCTTCGCGATGCGGACCAGAAAGGCCTGGCGGAAGTGGAATCGCAGATTATCGAGTACGGCCAGAAAGCCCAGAAGGGCAAGCTGTCCATTGAAGAGATGACCGGCGGTACCTTCACCATTTCCAACGGCGGGGTGTTCGGTTCGCTGATTTCCACGCCGATTCTGAACCCGCCGCAAACGGCGATTCTGGGTATGCACAAGATCCAGGAACGGCCCATGGCAGTGGATGGCAAAGTGGAAATCCTGCCAATGATGTATCTGGCTCTGTCCTATGACCATCGGCTTATCGATGGCAAGGAAGCGGTGCAGTTCCTGGTTGCAGTGAAGAACTTTATCGAGGATCCGGCGCGCCTGTTGCTGGATATCTGAATGTACGCCTGCACGCTTCATGCTGGCACGCGCACGCGACATGGCGTGCCAGCGTGTTGCGTGAAGCGTGCCAGCGATAGAAGGAATTAAGCATGAGTGACAATTACGACGTCATCATCATTGGTGGTGGGCCCGGTGGCTATGTGGCTGCAATCCGTTGCGCCCAGTTGGGTCTGAATACTGCGTGTATTGAAAAGCGCATCAACAAACAGGATGAGCCGGCTCTGGGCGGTACCTGTTTGAATGTGGGCTGTATTCCGTCCAAGGCGCTGCTGGATTCTTCATGGAAGTACCACGAAACCGAATCCGCTCTGGCAGACCATGGCATCAAGATCAAGGGTGCAGACCTGGACCTTGAGACCATGCTCAAGCGCAAGGACACCATCGTCAAGAACCTTACCGGTGGTATTGCCCAGCTGTTCAAAGCCAACAAGGTGACCTGGCTGCAGGGTACAGGCCAGCTGAAAAGCGGCAAGCAGGTGGAATTCCAGCCTCTGGAAGGCGACACACAGACCTTGCAGGCCGAGCACGTCATTCTGGCTGCCGGTTCTGTGCCGGTGGATATTCCCGTGGCGTCCGTCGACCAAAAAGTGATTGTGGATTCCACCGGGGCACTGGATTTTGACAAGGTACCCAAGCGCCTTGGTGTGATTGGTGCCGGTGTGATCGGCCTGGAGTTGGGCAGTGTATGGGGCCGTCTGGGCAGTGAGGTTGTTGTGCTGGAGGCGGTGGATGACTTCCTGCCTGCGGTGGACAAGCAGATTGCCAAGGATGCTCAGAAGCAGTTCACCAAACAGGGGCTGGATATTCGCTTGGGCGCCCGCGTGACCGGTTCTGAAGTGAAGAAGGATCAGGTCGTGGTGAACTTCACCGACAAGGATGGCGAACAGGAAGAAACCTTTGATCGCTTGATTGTGGCGGTGGGCCGTCGTCCTTATACCGAAGGCCTGCTTAGTCAGGATGCCGGTGTCAGCCTGGATGAACGTAATTATATTTACGTGGACAGCCAGTGCCGTACCGATGTCCCTGGCGTTTACGCCATTGGTGACCTGGTGCGTGGTCCGGCATTGGCCCACAAGGCCATCGAGGAAGGTGTCATGGTGGCGGAAGTGATCATGGGCGAAAGCACTCAAGTGAACTACGACGCCGTTCCTGGGGTGATTTATACCCACCCGGAAGTGGCATGGGTCGGCAAGACCGAGGAAGAGGTGAAGGATTCCGGTGATGCTTACAAGACCGGAGCGGTTCCCTTTGCCGCCAATGGGCGAGCCATGGCGGCCGGTGAAACCGGTGGCATGGTGAAGTTTGTAGCCGACGAAAAGACCGACCGTATTCTGGGAATGCACGTAGTAGGCCCGCAGGCGTCCGAGCTGATTCAGCAAGGCGTTATAGCCATGGAGTTTGGGGCTACCGTGGAAGATTTGCAGCTGATGGTGTTTGGTCACCCAAGCCTGTCAGAAACCGTTCATGAAGCAGCCTTGGCCACGGACTTTAAAGCAATCCATGTGGCGCAGCGTCGTCGCAAGAAATAGCGACATTTGAACGGCAGCGATAACGGCGCTTGAACAGGGCGCCACTAATTCATTGATGATGGAAGTATTGGCATGAATCTCCATGAGTATCAGTCAAAACAGCTTTTTGCTGATTATGGGTTGCCAGTCTCTACCGGCTTTGCCTGTGATACCCCGGAAGAGGTAGCAGCAAAGGCGAAAGAGATCGGTGGTGACAAGTGGGTCGTGAAGGCCCAAGTGCACGCTGGCGGTCGCGGTAAAGCCGGTGGTGTGAAGCTGGTGGATACCCCGGAAGACGCGGCGGCGTTTGCAAAGCAGTGGCTGGGCAAGAACTTGGTGACGTTCCAGACCGATGAACACGGCCAGCCGGTATCAAAAATCCTGGTGGAAACCTGCACCGATATTGCCAAAGAGCTGTATCTGAGTGCGGTACTGGATCGTGCCAGCCGCCGTGTTGTCTTCATGGCCTCCACCGAAGGTGGCGTGGACATCGAAACGGTCGCAGAAGAAACCCCGGAAAAAATTCTCAAGGCGGAAATCGACCCACTGGTGGGCGCACAGCCCTATCAGGCTCGTGAGATTGCGTTCCAGCTGGGCCTGGAAGGCAAGCAGGTCAATCAGTTTGCCAAGATCTTTGTGGGCTTGGCCAAGCTGTTCATCGACAAGGATCTGGCGCTGATTGAAGTGAACCCGCTGGTGATTACCGATGAGGGGGATCTGCACTGCCTGGATGCCAAGATCAACGTGGATGGCTCCGCCCTGTATCGTCATCCGGACATCAAGGCTCTGGACGATCCCAGTCAGGAAGATGAGCGTGAACGCCGTGCTGCCGAGTGGGACCTGAACTACGTGGCGCTGGACGGCAACATCGGTTGCATGGTGAACGGTGCGGGCCTGGCCATGGGCACCATGGACCTGGTGAAGCTGAAAGGCGGTGCGCCAGCCAACTTCCTCGACGTGGGCGGTGGTGCTACCAAAGAGCGCGTTACTGAAGCGTTCAAGATCATCCTTTCTGATGATCAGGTGAAGGGCGTTCTAGTGAACATCTTCGGCGGTATTGTCCGTTGCGACCTGATTGCCGAAGGCATTATTGGTGCCGTGGAAGAAGTAGGCGTGACCGTCCCGGTTGTGGTTCGTCTGGAAGGTAACAATGCGGAGCTAGGTTCCCAGAAGCTGGCAGAAAGCGGCATGAACATCATTGCCGCACAAAGTTTTGATGATGCTGCCGAACAGGTAGTGAAAGCAGTGGGAGGTGCCGCATGAGCGTATTGATCGACAAAAACACCAAGGTTATCTGCCAGGGCTTCACCGGCAGCCAGGGCACACTCCACTCTGAACAGGCCATTGAGTACGGTACTCAGATGGTGGGCGGTGTCACTCCGGGTAAAGGCGGCCAGACGCACCTGGGCCTGCCGGTATTCAACACCGTGGCAGAAGCCGTGGCTGAAACCGGCGCCACCGCCAGCGTGATTTATGTACCCGCACCGTTCTGCAAGGATTCCATTCTGGAAGCCGCTGACGCCGGCATTGAGCTGATCGTCTGCATTACCGAAGGAGTTCCTGCACTGGATATGCTTTTCGTCAAAGAGTATATCTCCCGCATGGACGGTGTTCGTCTGATCGGTCCGAACTGCCCGGGGGTAATTACTCCGGGTGAGTGCAAGATCGGCATCATGCCGGGCCATATCCACAAGCCTGGCAAGGTAGGCATCGTGTCTCGTTCCGGTACCCTGACCTATGAAGCGGTTAACCAAACCACCAAGTTGGGCTTTGGGCAGTCTTCCTGTATTGGTATCGGTGGAGACCCGATTCCGGGCATGACATTCATTGATGCGCTGGAATTGTTCCAGAATGACCCGCAGACCGAAGCCATTGTGATGGTGGGTGAGATCGGCGGTACCGCAGAAGATGAAGCCGCGGCTTATATCAAGGAGAACGTCACCAAGCCGGTGGTGAGCTACATCGCGGGCGTAACGGCTCCGGCGGGCAAACGCATGGGGCACGCTGGCGCCATCATTGCCGGCGGTAAAGGGACAGCAGATGAAAAGTTTGCGGTTCTGGAAGCAGCGGGTGTGAAGACCGTGCGCAACCCGGCAGAAATCGGCAAAGCCGTGAAAGAAGCGACTGGCTGGTAAAACCGCCGTTAGCGACACAAAAAAGGCCGGCATTTGCCGGCCTTTTTTGTGGGCTTAGTGGAGGAGGTCGTCGTCCAGGTCAAAGGACTCGTATTCATTGAGTTCCTTTTTCAGGCGGCGCTCTTCCAGCCGATCTTCGATGCGATGGCGCATGTCCATATTGAAGGAGCGGCTGCGAGCACTACGCTCTTCCTGCTCTTCCTCATCCACATTGTCATCCAGGATATCGAAATCTTCGTTCATCAGCAGATCTTCCGAATCAAGGTCTTGCTCATTACGATGGTTACTCATGGTGGCCTCCTTTCTGACCTCCTTAAACAACCTGTTACAAGGGCCCATCAGGTCCGGATTCCCGGTTTCCCGATGTCCTCAGCGCCTGTATATCCTCTGACTTTCACCCTTACAAGTTTTTTTTTATTTTCAATGATGAGTGGCGCTGAATGTCCAGGTAGAAGGTCTGCGTAATGATGAATAACCGCTTGCAGCGGGCGGTTGAGGAAGGCTAAATGTGATGCATATCATGCCCTTCACTCTAATAGAAAAATCAGTAACTTAAGTGCTGGAATGCCCGTAAAAGGCTTTGTAAAGTGGGGGATGTTCGCCGGTTATCGGTAGGGCGACGACCCATGGAGAGAATAAGAATATGGCAGAACTGCTAATTATTGTTGGGGTAAGCGCACTCATCATCACCACGCTGGGGCTGATGCATGAAGCCGGTAGCCGGGGCCACAGCTCGCTTTTTTTTCTGGTGCCGCTGGTAAGCCTGGGGCAGGTGCAAAGCCATTGGGAATATTATCGCTGGTGGGCGCTGGGCCGTGTGGCAGCGGTGCTGACCACTGCGGTGGGCATAGGCCTGTTCGTGGTCACAGGCGGGAGCCTGGCAGGCGACGTTTCTGCGCAGCCGGTCTCCAGCCAGAGCGGTCAGGTACTGCGTGGTGAGAAAAAAGCCAGCAGCACGGCTTTTGTTTCTTCGGAAGAGTCAGCTCTGCTGGTCGTCGCAGGGCAGGGTAAGCGCCTGACCGGGCGTTTGCACGGTGAGACATTCCGCTACGACCGTGTTGCTCTCATTGATGGGGTATTAACCCTGAGCCAGGGCGAAGGCTTTCTGGCCGATCTGGAAGTACGCGTTCTGCTGGGCTGGAACCCGGAAGACATTAGCGAGCGCAGAACGTTGATTGTGGGCCCGTCTGATGAGGATGGCCCTGTGGTGCATCTGTCCTGGAAGCCGGAGAGTCAGGATTACCCTGAGACCCGGATTTTCGACGGCGGTTATCGTATGGAGCTGGCGCTGGCACCGCTGGATACCGGGCAGCTTTCCGGTTCCCTTGTGTTGGTCATGCCGGACAGTTTCAAAAGTTATTTGACCGGGGACTTCACCGCCCATACCAATCATCTGCGTTACCGTAACGGCCAGGTCGACCTGTACTTTGATCACGAAGATACCCTGGCCCATGTGGCGGAGGAATTTCTGCGAACCCAGTTTCCAGAAGGCGCCGTAAGCACGATTGAGGCCCGACATGTGACCCTGCGCCGAACGGAAAACAGCGGCCAGGTCATGGCTGTGGTGGAATTGAGTAATGGTGCCGTGCAGGAACGCACGGTACGCCTGGAAAAGAGTGATGTGGGCTGGGCTGTGGTTGCTGGTTCCATGGAAACCCGTGTTACCAGCGCAGCAAAAGAGGGTGGGCTGGAGCTGGTGACGCCGAGCGCCGAGAAGCCGGCTGAACCAGAACGGGCTGGGCCAGAACCGATTACGCAGACGTTCCCGGAACTGGTGGCGTACGAAAACCAGTCGGTGGTGCTGGAAACCATCGGAGGGCGGACTCTGGAGGGCGTCTTGCGCAAGGTGGGTGGCGATCGCCTGTGGCTGGTAATGAATGTGGGTAGTGGCAATGTGGAGCGCAGCGTGGGGGCGGATGAATTACAGTCCCTGATTCTGTCCTCCGGTCAGAAAGTGGTGCTGACGGCGCCTGAGGGTGATCAGCCGGAGGCCGCTGAGATTGAGCCGGCAGAGCCAGCGCCTGCCCCGAGTCATACCGCAGAGACCGTGCCCGCGGAACAAACTCCGGCTGCGAGCAGTGAACTCAAGGCTCTGGTAGGGAAAAACGTGACGATTGAGGCCAATGAGGGGCCTCGGCGCACCGGAATTTTGCAGGCAGTGGCCGACGATCACCTGACCTTGAGTGTCCCGTTGGGCGCGGGCAATATGGAGTACTTCTACGATATCGACAGTATTCGCCACATAGAGGCTGCCCGTTGAAGGTACTGATAACCGGTGGCAGTGGGTTCATTGGCCAGCATCTTTGCCGGCGACTGGCTGCCCACGGCCACGAGCTGACCGTTCTCACCCGAAAACCCCGCAAAGCCGCGCGCGTGCTGCCGGAAGGGGCGCGCCTGGTTACCTCTCTGGATGACATAGAGAACGATGCAGCGATTGACGGTATCGTGAACCTGGCTGGCGAAAGCCTGTTTGCCGGCCGCTGGACTGAACGGCGCAAGAAAACGCTGTTTGCCTCGCGGGTCGGCGTCACTGAAAGCGTGGTGGGGCTGGTGTCCCGGCTGGATCGTAAACCGGCGGTGCTGGTTTCCGGATCAGCGGTTGGGTTTTATGGCAACGCGGACAACGCTGAACTGTCTGAAGAAAGCCCGGCGCGCAGGCGTGATTTCGGTTATTTGCTTTGTGACGCCTGGGAGCAGGCCGCCAGGCCGGTATCGCGCCAGGGAGTAAGGTTATGCCTGGTGCGCACGGGTATCGTGCTGGGTAGCGATGGCGGCATGTTGAGCAAGTTGCTCCCGGTGTATCGGCTTGGGCTTGGCGCCATGCTCGGTGATGGTAACCAGTGGCTGAGCTGGGTGCATATTGACGACATGGTGGCGGTGCTGGTGCGGGCGCTGGAAACCCCGGGCGTGGACGGTGTGTTTAACGCCTGTGCGCCGGCGCCGGTGACTCAGCGCGAGTTCCACCACAGCCTTGCCCGAAAAGTGAAGCGCCCGGCACTGCTGCGTGTGCCATCCGCTGCCCTCAAGGCGGGCCTGGGCGAGCAATCTGCCATGCTGATCGGCGGGCAGCGGGTTTATCCCCGCCGTCTGGAGCAGCAGGGCTTCATTTTCCGATTTCCGGACCTGGACTCCGCCCTGTCTCATCTAGTCAGGCGCTGATCTGACGCAAGCCGGCCCGCCGGTTATCTGTATAGTTTCAGGCAGGTAACCGGGCAGATAGCCCGGACATGCCCCCCTTGAAAAAAAACGGTTTGCCCCTATCTGTACCTCAACATTACCCGAAGGTTCAGGAGTTAATCGTGTCAGCAGAAAAACAGACCCATGGGTTTCAGGCGGAAGTCTCCCGCCTTCTTCACTTGATGATTCATTCCCTTTACAGCAACCGTGAAATCTTTTTGCGGGAGTTGATATCCAATGCGTCGGATGCGTGCGACAAGTTACGTTTCCAGGCGCTGGATAATCCTGCGCTGCTGGAGCAGGGTGATGAACCCCGTATTACCCTGCAAGTGGACAAGGATGCGGGCACGCTGACCATTACCGACAACGGCATTGGCATGGGCCAGGATGAGGTAGTGGATAACCTGGGCACGATTGCCCGCTCCGGGACGGAAAAATTCCTCGCCAACTTGAGCGGTGATCAGAAGAAAGACGCTCAGCTGATCGGTCAATTCGGTGTGGGGTTTTATTCGGCGTTTATCGTGGCTGACACCGTCACCGTGGAAACCCGCAAGGCCGGAGAAGCGGCGGCCGACGGGGTGCGTTGGGAAAGTGACGGGAAAGGTGAGTTTTCCGTCGAGTCGCTAACCCGTGATGAATCTGGCACAGCGGTGATTCTGCATCTGCGTGACGACGCCCGGGATTTTCTTGACGATTTTAAAATTCGCCAGGTGATTGGTCAGTATTCAGACCACGTGGCTTTCCCGATTGTGTTGGTGACAGCCCAGGACGGTGACGACGAGGCCAAAGAGGAAACGCTGAATTCCGCCACCGCGCTTTGGCAGCGGCCGCGAAGCGAAGTCACGGATGAGGAATACCAGAACTTTTACAAGCACATCAGCCATGACTTTCAGGACGCACTGACCTGGAGTCATAACAAGGTGGAAGGCAAGCTGGAGTACACCAGCCTGCTTTATATTCCGGCCCGGGCGCCGTTTGATCTGTACCAGCGTGAAGCCAATCGGGGCCTGAAATTGTACGTCCAGCGCGTTTTCATCATGGATGATGCGGAACAATTCCTGCCCCAGTACCTGCGCTTCATCAAGGGGGTGATTGATGCCCCGGATCTGCCCCTGAATGTGAGCCGCGAGTTGCTGCAGGATTATGGCCCGGTACAGAAGATTCGAGCCGCGCTGACCAAGCGTGTGCTGCAGATGTTGAAGAAACTCAGCAATGATGATGAACAGTACGCCACCTTCTGGGCGCAGTTTGGCCAGGTGATGAAGGAAGGGGTGGCCGAAGATCGTGACAACCAGCAGGCCATTGCTGCCTTGCTGCGCTTTGCCACCAGTAGTAGCCCGGATTCGGTGACTACCTCCCTGGATCAATATCTGGATAACAAACCTGCAGAGCAGGACAGCATCTACTACCTGCTGGCGGACACCCCGTCAGCCGCGCGACAAAGCCCGCACCTGGAAGTGTTCCGCAAAAAAGGCATTGAAGTCTTGCTGCTCAGTGATCCGGTTGATGAGTGGATGGTGGGCTATCTGGAAAGCTACAAGGATGTGAAGTTGGTCAATGCTGCCCGCGGTGAGCTGGACCTGGGCGATGATGAACAGGCGAATAACGATGATCCGCTGATTCAACGTCTGTCTGGCAGCTTGAGCGAGCATGTGGAAGCGGTGCGTGCGACGACGCGTCTGGTGGATTCCCCGGCCTGCCTGGTTCTGGCAGAAGACCAGCTTGGCCCGCAGATGCGCCGTATGCTGGAAGCTGCCGGCCAGCCTGTCCCGGAGAACAAGCCGGTACTGGAGGTAAACCTGAGCCACGATCTGTTGGCCAAACTGAGCAGCATCGATGCGGGGGAGCGCTTTGATGATCTGGCTGCACTGTTGCTGGATCAGGCTATGTTGGCGGAAGGCCAGCTGCCAAAGGACCCGGCGGCAACCGCGCGCAGAATGCATGAGATGCTGGTGAAGACAGTAAGCAATTGATGGCAGACATCTGAACGCGCAAAGCTGGACGGCCCCCTTTTTTCTCGAAAAGCGGGGCCGTTTTCATTCATGGCGCTTTTGTTCATGGAGCGACGCTGAAAGTGACAAGGCCTTGAGCGGGCTTGCCTGACCGATCTCTCGCAGTGAGGGCCGGAAGCAGGGCGCCTGACGCGAAAGCCTGCAAAGTGGCTGGCTGGTGCCTTGATTAATCTTTCAGCGGCTCCTTAACTGTCAACTGTCCACGGCTTCAATTATGATGCCCGAAAGCGTAAACAAGGCGTTCCTATGACGCAGAACAAACATAATGCCGCCATTCTCGGCGGGGGCAGTTTCGGTACTGCCATGGCCAGCATCCTTGCCGCCAACGGCCACAGCGTGAACCTGTGGGTGCGCGATCCGGAAACCGCGGCGGCAATCAATATTGACCGCGAGAACAGCCGCTACCTTCCCGGTGCCGAATTACCGGAAGGGGTGACGGCCACTGACAACCCGGAAGAAGCCTTAACGCACGCCTCCATGGTCTTCGTGGCGATTCCCAGCAAGGCGTTTGCCGAGGTGCTGGAGCAGGCCCGTCAGTGGGTGCCGGACGATACCCTGGTGATCAGTTGTACCAAGGGGATCTATGCGGAGGGTTTCCTGCTGATGAGCGAGCTGCTGCATCAATATTGGCCGCATACCCGTATTGGTGTGCTCAGTGGCCCCAATCTGGCCAAGGAAGTGGTGGAGCAGAAATTCACCGGTACGGTGATCGCCAGCCCCGATGAGCAGCTGCGACAGACCGTGCAGGACGCGCTGAGCTGCGACTATTTCCGCGTATATGACAACCCGGATATTTATGGTGTCGAACTTGGCGGGGCACTAAAGAATATTTATGCGGTGGCATCAGGAATGGCCGCTGCTATCGGGGTGGGCGAGAACAGTCGCAGTTTCCTGATTACCCGTGCGCTGGCAGAAATGAGCCGCTTCGCGGTGGAGCTTGGCGCTAATCCCATGACCTTCCTGGGCCTGTCCGGAGTGGGGGATCTGATTGCTACCTGTACCTCGTCGCTGTCACGCAATTACCAGGTGGGTTTCCAACTCGGCGAAGGCAAAAGCCTGGAGGAAGCGATTGCGCACCTTGGGCAGACCGCCGAAGGGATCAATACCATCAAACTGGTGGCTGACAAGGCAGCAGAGCTGGATGTTTACATGCCTCTGGCCACCGCGTTGTACAAGGTTGTCTATCACGGCAAGCCGCTGGAACTGGTCATCCAGAATCTGATGAGTGGTGAGTATAAACACGATGTGGAATTTCAGCTGGGTGCATTCCGCTCATGAAACTCTACCTTAGCCGCCACGGGCAGGCCGTTTCCCAGGCGGCCACGGATGCCCTGCGGCCGTTAACGGAAGCCGGGCGGGCGGCACTGCTATCGCATTGGCAATCCTTGCAAGGCCGTGGTGTCCAGATCAATGGCCTGATCGTGAGCCCGTACCTGCGTGCCCAGCAGACCGCAGATTGTATTGCCCAGGTATATAGCGGTTTATCCCGGCAGGAGTGTCCCTACCTGACGCCGGATAGCCACACCCAGGCCCTGTTTGACTGGCTGCTGGCTAACCCGCCAGCGCCGAATACGGTGCTGGTCAGTCATATGCCGCTGGTGTCGCAATTGACCGCCAAATGGACCGGAGTGCCAGAGCGGGTGGGCTTCAATGTGGGGACGGTTGCCTGTTTCGATGTGGATGTAACAGCCGCCGACGGGGCGCAATTGCTATGGTTATGCAGTCCTGGCGAGGAGCTCACCAGCCGTTAATCGGTGATTCACCACCCTTGATAGCCCCCTGTGCACCGTTCACCGATCCGGTCTTTGCAACGAGAGATTGGCGTCGTAGCCTGAATCTGGTGACACAACGAACGCATGGCAGACTCCTGAACCGTGTCACCGGAACCACACCTGAGGGGGGAAATCATGGTGTCTCCTTGCACCGTGAGGCTTAGGTCGAATCAAGCACCAACTATCGGTTGGTGCTTTTTTTATGCCGTTCAGCGGTCCGGGATCTGAATCGTTACTGTCTGTTTTCTACGGGGTGGTTCAGGGCTGCTGCGTATTCGCGGCGCTGTTTTCTATAGGGCCCCAGGCCAGTTTTTCGATGGGGTCGCCATCGGAACCCACCAGGTTGATGGCCATGGGAATACGGGCCAGAAATTCCAGCCCTTCTGTTTTTCTTAATTCTTTCAGGTATTGCTTAACCCGGCCGCTGATCCAGGGGTGCAGTGTCGCCTTGATGGTGACGGCCTTGCCCCGCGCGCCCCGTTGCTGGAACCAGTCCATCAATGCGGACCGCATGACCGGAAAGTGAGCCTGGAACTGCTCAAAATCATCAGCTACCAGGTAGATATCGTATTGGTACAGGTTGCCTCGCCAGCTCAGGCCCAGCTTGGACTCTTTCAGGCGCAACCGCGGGGCCAGTGGCGTTGTTGTGCCCTGTTCCTGGGGCCGGTAGCGGGAGCGGTCTACGGTATAGTGCCCCGGGCCGGGCTCCAGATTATCCAGTTGGGCAATCAGCGCATTGCCGCTTTCCGGGCGGTCTGCCGCGTCTTTGGCCAGTAACTGGCGGATCAGTGGCTGATAGCGGCGTAATGCCACTGGCAGCAGGGGGATGGGGTTGCGCAGGTGGGCCAGGCTCATGCTGCGTGCGTCGGGGGCGCTAAACGGGGGCTTGCCCGCCAGCATTTCGTAGAACACGCAGCCCAGGGAATAGAGATCCGATTGCTGCGTCAGCGATTGGGAGCGGTGTTGCTCGGGGCTCATGTACTTGGGCGTGCCCATGATGGCATTGGACTGGGTCACGCTGGTATCGCGCAGCACGTTGGAGGCGATACCGAAATCCACCAGCAGAGCGGAACCATCGGCGCGGAACAGCACATTATCGGGTTTGACATCGCGATGGATAAAACCGTGTTCGCCGGCATAGTTCAGCGCGCCGGCCAGCTGGCGCAGTATGCTCACGGCATGCCCCTCATCAAGTGCGTCGTCGGCGAGGCGCTGTTTGAGGCTGCCACCGGTCACGTATTCCATGGTGAGGTAATAGTAGCCCTGATGTTCCCCCACGTCGTAAACCGGCACGATATGGGGGTGGTTGAGGCTGGCAACGGTGCGCGCTTCCTGCATGAAGCGCTCGGCAAAGCGAGGTTCCAGCGCCAACGTCGGCGTCAAAATCTTGATGGCAACCTGCCGTTCAAAGGAGTGCTGGGTGGCAAGGAACACATGGGACATGCCGCCTTTGCCCAGCCGGCTGGTCAATCTGTATCCGGGAATTGAAATGGCCATGATATTTTTTATAGGTCGTCCTGACCGTCGCAGTATAGCCGGGGGCTACTCGGGTTGCTCACCGTACAGGGCATTCATTTCTGCCTCTGATCGGCGTGCGCGCGCTAATTTGGCTTCCAGCCGTTTTTTCTGCTGATCAAGACCAAGGAAAAACGACACCTTGCTTTGTAATAGCTGGGGATCGATGGGCTTGAACAGATAATCCACCGCGCCACTGCGGTAGCCCTGTTGCACAAAGCGGGTTTCCTTGGAGATCGCGGTAACAAAGATGATGGGCACGTTCTGGGTGCGCTTGTGAGAGCGCATGATACCCGCGACTTCAAAGCCATCCATTTCGGGCATTTGCACATCCAGCAGGACCAGGGCGTAGTCTTCCTTGAGCAGTTTGGACAAGGCTTCGTTGCCACTGCTAACGCTATCCACCTGGCAATCCAGGTCCTCGAGCACCACTTCCAGGGCGACCAGGTTCTGTGGGGTGTCGTCCACCAGAAGCACCCGGGAAGCGGGGAGCTGGAGGTCGTCGTCACCAGTGGGGGAGATGCTGTTCATGCTGTGGTCCGTACCGTGCCTGAGTTGATACTTTAAGCTGACACGAGCGTATCAACTTTTTACTGATTCGTCTCCTTCTTCAAGCTTCCACTGCTGAACGGCAACCTGGCTTTTTACCTGCTCGAGGACGTCCAGCAGGGTGTCGCGAACCAACGCATCCAGTTGCTCCCCTTCACCGCCGGCGGCGTTGATCAGGTCGTGTAGCAGCTGTTCCAGTTGCGGGCGATTGGCGGGGGAGGCCAGGTCATCCACCAGTTGGTCCACGAAGGCGCTGCCGGTTTCACGCACGGCATCGCCCAGCAGGGCGATGGCTCGGGGACCAGCAACAGGGATGGCGGCCAGGCGCCGGCCTGCCTGGGTGCGCACCAGGGATTCGTCGGTCAGGTGAGAAAAGTACTCGGCCAGTTGATCGCGATACTGGCCATGGCTTTTCTGGGTGGCGTTGGCGATGCGGGCGGCGGCAAAGCTCACCAGTTGCTCCTTGCGCGGAGCCAGGACCTGGGATTCGATACGATGGAGCAGGGGGCTGCCACCACCAATTTCTCGCTGAGCGCCACTGAGCACATTGACCACCACTCGGTCGGAGATTTCTTCCACAACGATGCCGTAGTACTTGAGGATCGTTTGCCCCAGCCAGGTTTGCGACAGGTCGACGATACCCATGCGCTGCAGCCGGAACAGCAGGCTGATGACGCGCAGGATACGCAACCAGCGGAAGCTGCCCACGGGGATGCAGCCAAGTAGGTCGTACCAGTGCGCAAAGGGGTAGAAGAACCAGCGATGGTACGTGCGACGGGCGATGGCGACGATCCAGCGAATAGTGAACTCGGTGAGGTAGACCGCCACGAAGCAGAGGTCGTAGAACAGGAAATCGTTGTGAATGGTGTCCCGGTAAAAGTCATGGAATGCCGGCGTCAGTGACGCCAGCAGTTCCTGAACGGGAGGCACCTGAAACAACCAGTCGAACAGGATCAGGCCCAGATTGGCGATGACCAACACAATCATGCCCAGGTCGATGATAAAGCCAACGGTATCCAGGTTGGCTTTCAGCTTCTCCGGGTGCAGCCTGATCTTCATGGGAAGCCCCTGTTCAGCCGTTGAAACGTGCCCATACCGGGCAATGGTCCGATGGTTTTTCCATGCCACGCATATCGTAATCCACACCGGTGGTATCCAGCTTGGCCATGAGCGGCTGGGTGGCCAGCACGGTGTCGATACGCAGCCCACGACGGGGTTCGCGGTCAAAGCCTTTGGAACGGTAGTCGAACCAGGAGAACACATCATCGATGGAGGGGTTCTGATGACGGTAAGTGTCGGTCAGCCCCCAGCCCACTAGTCGCTCCCACCATTCCCTCTCTTCCGGCAGGAAGCTGGTTTTGCCTTCGCGCAGCCAGCGCTTGCGGTTGGCTTCGCCGATCCCGATATCCAGATCGGTGGAGGAAATATTGAAATCACCCATCACCGCGACCTGATCGCTGGGCTGGTGATGATTGATCAAATAATGCTGCAGATCTTCGTAGAATTTTTTCTTGGCCGGAAATTTTGTCGGGTGTTCGCGGTTTTCCCCTTGCGGGAAATAACCATTGAGTACGGTGATCAGGCTGCCGTCGCTATGTTTCAGGGTGCCGATGATCATGCGTCGCTGGGCATCTTCCTCGTCAGTGGGAAAACCGTACTGCACGGATTCCAGTGGTTCACGAGTAATCAATGCGACCCCGTAGTGGCCTTTCTGGCCAAAAAAATAGGGGTGATAGCCCATATCACGAACCGCCTGCTCCGGGAATTCCGGGTCGTGGACTTTGGTTTCCTGCAGGCCGATCAGTGCGGGCTGGTACTTGTCGATCACCGCCTGGAGCTGATGCAGACGAGCACGGATACCGTTGATGTTGAATGAAATCAGGGTCATAGCGCCTCCTTCGTGCCGGCATTGTACACTACCTGAAAAGCACCGGCCGCATATGCCTCGCCAGGATGTATGGCGTTATCGGCCATGGTGTCGCTGTTGCCAGTACCGCTATGATGTGCCTTTTGTTTGGGCCGGACACCCTGGCCCCAGGGAGAGTTCATGCCTGAACAATCAGGCCAGCGGCAGGTGCTTGCCTTTGCACACGCCAATGGCATACCTGGCCACAGTTACGACACTTTTCTTGAGCCGCTTGCTGATGACTACGAGTTGCTGGTGCTGGATCGAGTCGGCCATGATCCTGCCTTCCCGGTGGATGATGGCTGGCACAGCCTTAGTCTGGAACTGGAGGCTCAGCTGGCGCCGCTGCCCAAACCCATCGTGGGGGCGGGGCATTCGCTGGGGTCGGTATTGATGTACCTGGTGGCCCAGCGCCATCCGGACTGGTTTTCCTGCCTGATCATGCTCGACCCACCGATGATGAATGGTTTGCATGGGGCCTTGATGCACGCAGCAAAACTGACGGGGCAAATCGATAAAGTGACCCCGGCAGGTAAAAGCCGTGGGCGCCTGGATTACTGGCCAGACTGGGATTCCGTGGTCAGCTATTTTTCTTCCCGCGGGCTGTTCAAGGCGTTCGATCCCCGTTGTTTGTCCGATTACCTGAAAGCCGGTTTGGAACCCTGGCAAGACGGCTGGCGGCTACGTTTTCGACCGGAAGTGGAAGTGGAAATTTTCCGCCATACCCCGACAAACGCAACCCGGTTACCGCGGCTAAAAGTGCCGGGCGCTATCGTAACCGGCAAGGATTCGCCGTCACCCTTTCATGACAGTGCCAAGCGCCACGTGAAACGCCATCGCATGCTGCATCGCATTGCGGAGGGCTCGCACATGTATCCGCTGGAAAAACCTGAGCAGACCCTGGTGCTGTTTCGGGAATTGCTGGATGAATTGCAACCGAAGGGAGTCTGAAGGATGGACGCCATCGAACGAAAATTCAGTGTCTACGGCCAGACGCTAAGCGCGCTCGAATGGCCGGGCCATGACGACGGTGGCACCACTGAGCCCGTTCTGGCCTTGCATGGCTGGCTGGATAACGCGGCTTCATTTTCGCCTCTATCGGCGTATATGAAACGGCCATTGCTGGCGTTGGACGTATCCGGCCATGGCCATTCCGACCACCGTCCTGATGGTGTGGTCACCCATTTGGTGGATCACGTTCGTGATGTGCTGGCCGTGGTGGATCAGTTGGGCTGGGAGCGTTTTACCCTGATGGGTCACTCCATGGGGGCGGGGATTGCCTGCCTGTTCGCGGCGGCCTGCCCGGAACGGGTATCCCGACTAGTGCTGATCGAAGGGTTGGGGCCGCCGAGTACGGATGGCAAAGATGTGGCTACCAACCTGCGTAAAGCGCTGGATGATTCTGCTTCCCTGGCCGGAAAGCGCAAGCCGGTGTATGCCCGTGTAGAGGATGCGATTGAGGCGCGTACCAAAGGGTTTGGTGGATTGAACCATGAAGCGTCTGCGCTCCTCAGCGAGCGAGGCTTGATGCCGGTGGAAGGGGGGTGGACCTGGCGGGCGGATAGCCGCCTGCGGCTCACCTCCTTTTTGCGCCTGACTGAAGAGCAGGTCGAAGGCTTTATACGAGCCATCAAGGCGCCTACCTGCCTGATCATTGGCGAGCAGGGCATGGGTGGGAATGGCATGTTCGATCACCGGTTGGGCTGGCTGGAGGGAGCTTCGATTGTGCGATTGCCAGGGCGCCATCATTTGCACATGGAAGCACCGGAAAGCGTAGCCGCCAGCATTAACGATTTTCTTTGCGCCACGGATACAATCATTGAAGACTGACCAAAACCACCAGGGTATGCATTGATCCGGTTTTAATCGGTCATGGTGCTGTGAAGCTGTGCGGTTATCCTCGGAAGAAATCGAGACAGATTCCGTCAGGAGAGCAGTATAATGAAAGTGGTTGAAGCGGCAGGATTGGCTGATTATGTTGGCAAGGAATTGGGTGCTTCAGACTGGTTTCAGATCGATCAGGAGCGCATCAATGCCTTTGCTGATGCCACTCTGGATCACCAGTTCATCCACGTGGACCCGGAGCAAGCCCGCAGTACACCGTTTGGCACCACCATCGCCCACGGTTACCTGACCTTGTCTTTGCTACCGTATCTGCAGGCCTCCATCGACGATTTCCTGATGCCCAAAGGCATGAAAATGGCGATGAATTATGGCTTCGACAAGCTGAGATTCATGGCCCCGGTGAAAGAAGGCAAGCGTATTCGTGCACGTGCCACTTTGCTGGAAACTGCCGAGAAACGGGAAGGACAGTGGTTACTCAAGTTTGCCTTTACGGTCGATATTGAAGGTGAAGACAAACCTGCGCTGGCCGCTGAATGGTTGCTGATGTATTTCGTTTGACCGGCTTTGCCTGCGGTATGTGTAAACGACAGGCCGCGGGCAGTTTTACGCAGGGGGCGGTGAAGCAAAAGCATTGACGGTTCACCGGATTTTTTCCCGGCTTTGCACTTCTGTGATCTCTCTTTGGTGATTTCCTGTTATTCTTGATCTGCTGATTTCGTCGTACTGTGTCGTATTGTGGTGTGTCGACGGCGTTAGTGCCTCCCCAGGCGCATTCTCCGACATGAGCGCAAACACACACGCTCGGTACATAAGAAAAACAGAATAGAAAGGCAGGGCAGGAAGATGTTGCACCGTCCCCGGCAGTGGTTACGCCACATCGTAGATAACCGTTCCGCCATCCGTCGGGATCTGCGCCTTAGCCTGAATCACCTCACTGACATTCCCCGCATGGTCATGCCGGCAGGGGATGAGCCTGGTATTCGTTCCGAACTTTCCTGGTCGTCCTATTCCAGTCGCGGAGAAGCCCTGCTTTCCTTGCTGCAACTGCTGGTTCCCGCTACCCGGGAATCCATCAGCCAGGGCACGCTGGTGTGTCACCCGCCCCGTGCAATACGTGAGAACACGCGCAGCCGCTGGTTCTTCATTAATGGCATGGGCACAGCGGGGCCGGTGGCGTTACTGAATGCGTCAGAAATTGCCCGCTTGTTTGGGCGTCCGGTGCATCTGATTCATACCCCAACCTGGGGATTGCTGCGCGATGTGGCGGAATCGATTACGGCCAGAACCTTGCGCAAGGATGGCAAGCTGTCACGGCCAGCAATGCACATTCTGGTGGATGCACTGGAAAACAATGATCGCGTTGTGCTGGTGTGCCACTCTCAAGGCTCCATTGTTGCCAGCTACATCGTGCGTAAACTGTTACGCCACCCCAGTACCCGCCCTCTGGTCAAGAAACTGGAGCTGTATTGCATCGGCGGCGTGGCCGACAGCCTGGATATCGATCCGCAACTGACTCTGGCAGCAGGGCACCCGGTGCCGTATGTGGAGCACTTTGCCAACGGACGCGATTACCTCGCCCAATTGGGCATTCTTTCCCATCTTGATAGCACCGCAGGTACGGTTTACTGCATGGCAGCCCGGCCTGGACATCTTCTCAACGAACACTATTTACCTGCTATTGCGCGGGGGGACTTCTGTCAGCGCCGGTCACGGCTTTATGGTTATGTGCGCGGGCGTGAGCCCGGGCCGCAGGGGGCGCTGGCGCTTTTGGAAAAGGAAACCGGCAATCATGGATAAGGCGCCTAAACCCTTACTGCTGTTTGTGGATGACTCCAAGGTAATGCGCCTGGCGGCAGACAAGATGCTCGGTGGCGAGTTTCGTGTCGAAGTGGCTGAAAATGGCCTCCAGGCCTGGACCATGATTATCAACAACCCGTCCATCAGTGTGGTGTTTTCTGACCTGGCCATGCCGGAGATGGATGGCTTTGCATTGCTGAAAAAAATTCGCACCAGTGAGGATGAAGGTATCGCTGGGTTGCCGGTCATCATTGTTACCGGTGCGGAAAATGATGAAGAGGCCCGGGCAGAAGCGCTGCGCCTGGGAGGAACGGATTTTATCAGCAAGCCGTTTAATTCCACGGATTTGCTGGCCCGGGCCAGAGCCCATGCCAATTACCAGAACGAGCGCAAGGAGCTGGCCAAGCAGGCAATGATTGACCCGCTGACCCGGCTTGGCAACCGCCGTTACCTGGAGCACCGCTTGCGCCAGGAGCTGGCATTGGCCGCGCGCCAGCAGTACAAGCTATCAGTCGTGCAACTGGAGATTTACCAATTCAATCAACTTTTCGTACAGCTTGGTAAAAAGCGAACGGATATGGTGTTGTTGAAGTTGGCGCAATCACTGCGGGGAGTGATCCGCAAGGAAGATTCCCTGGCGCGTAGCAGCGTGGCGCAATTTACTGTGCTTCTGCCCAGTGCCGGGCCGGCGGGCGCCAAACGGTTTGTGGAACGAGCGTTGAAAGTCAGCGAAAAGCTGGCCTTTCAGTTTCGGGGCAAGGTGCAGCGTTTGCCTCTGACTGTGATTATTCAGACCCCGGCTGCTCATGCGGGATTGACGCCGCGTCAGGTACAGCTGACGCTGGATGAACAGTTGAAACAGGCCCGCAACCTGGGGCCGGGTGCGGTACTCAGTGATGATGCTGACACCACCTTGTCGGTGGATGACGCGGCCCCCATATTAACGATTGAACAGGCATTGGCGCTGTTGCGTGCGGGGAAATCCCGTCCCGTTGTCAGTGCCTTGCCGGATTTGAAACGCCAGCTGACACCGCTGTTACAGTTAATGAAGCGGGTGGCCTCAGGGCAGGAGACAGTATGAAAGTAATGGTTGACCGCCAGTACCCCATCGGTGTGGACCGGCTTTACGAAATCCTGACGAGCAAAGCGTTTTATGAGACACGCTATGAATGGAGCAAGGTGGACAATTACCGTTTTGGCGCCTTTGAGGATACGTCGCGGGGAAAGTTGATTCAGCTGATCCAGCCCATCGAAATACGCACAGACAAGGTGCCGTCCATGGCACGTCGTTTCTTGCCGGAAAGCGCGGATTTGCTGACAGAATTTCTCTGGACGCCCACCACACAGGCCGGCCGCTATCAGGCCGAGTACCGGTTTGAGTTGGGCAATGTTCCCATGAAAATCAGTGGTGTCATGGTACTCACCGGGGACGACAAGGAAGCGGTTCAGCATACCGAAGTGGAAATAAGCAGTTCGGTGCCACTGGTGGGCAAAAAACTGGTATCGCTGGTCGCACCGAAAATTGATGATGCCCTGGCGGGGGATTACCGGCATACGCTGCGCTATGTGGAGACCTTTGCCTAGTCTGTTATCGCGGTGCCAATGCTTTCTCGAGCAGCCTGCGCCAGCCCCGGTTTACGGTTCGGGATCCCTGCGGCGATAGCGCTGTCCGCGTTGCTGCATTTTGTTATCCCAGCGTTTTCTGAACCAGCGTTTAAGGCGCCAGTGCGCCCGGGTAGGCGCTGAGGGAAGGTGCAGGGTTGCTGCGCTCTCGGCTTTGTCCAGCATGGCCATGATATCGGCACTCAGGGACTGCGCAGTATCCAGGCTGTCACGGATCTTGCGTTCAAAGCGGGCCTGGCTGAGCGGGTCCGTGGCATCCAGCTGTTCAGACAGCTCCCGGTAAAGGGGCAGTGCGATGAGGGTGGCGTTGACCGGGCCGCTGGCCAGTTCGCTGTTCAGGCTTTCGGTGAGGGCGACAATACCTGCGTAGGTGCTGCTGCTTGCGGATGTCAGCGGTCCGGCCAGTAAACCGCAATCGGGCACCACATTAATAATTCTTCCGTTTCCCTGCTTCTTCATGGCCGTCAGGGCACTTTGGCAGTTGTGCACGACGTGCATGTTCTGCTCGCTGGCCAGCGTTTGCCACTGTTGTTCCTGGGTGGCTTCAAAAGGCCCTACCAGCAGGTTTCCAGGCAGGTTAATGATCACATCCAACTGCTGCCAGCGGCGCAGAACCCGATTTATACCCCGTTGAATATCCTGAGCATTCCCCGTGGTTGTCTCGATGAAGAGGGCTTCATGGCCGTCTTCATGCAGGCTGCGGCACAGCGCACTGCCGGTGCGTGTGTCGTCACTGGCGATGGCAACCCGGTAGTGGCCGGCGGCAGCACGGGCCAAGGCCTGGCCGAGTGGACTGCAGCCGTGGGTAATAAGGAGGGTGGGCGATTGTTTCAACGTGCCTCCATAGGCGAGAAGCGAAGCAAAAGTAATGTTGTGAACAGGTGTTGACTTGGTGAATTATAAAGTTAACATGTGTTCACATGAAGCATTAAAGGGAGCAATTGTTATGACTTTATTCTCACGTTTGTTCAAAGATACCCTGGCCCTGATGATTGCGGTTGCCGTAACGGTTTTGCTCGTTTCAGGCCTTGAAAACAACGGTGAAAACCTGTTTTCCGCAATGCTGGCGTTTGCCTGCATGGTGCCTGTTATTGGCAGTGCTGCTGTTGCCATCAAGCGCGACTGGGATAATAGCGGGTCTGCACACGCATTCTAAGGCTGTTCACTGACGGTTGCATCTCGGTCCGTATGTCCGGCTGTTGTCGTTACCGTTTCCATCTCGGAGACCGGTAGCGACAACACCTGTTCTTCCCCTTCACTCCGTGCCAGCACCACGGTGACCACGCTATCGCCCCAGACGTTGACCGCCGTGCGGCACATATCCAGTACGCGGTCGGTGACAAGAATCAGCCCGATGGCTTCCGCCGGCAGGCCGATGGCGCCAAGAATCACCGTAATCGCCACCAGTGACGCAGCGGGAATGCTGGCCACGCCGATGGAGGTGAGCAGAGCGGTGATCACGATCATGAACTGGGTGGTCAGCGACAGGTCCATGCCGTAGGCCTGAGCGATGAACATGGCCGCTACACACTCATACAGGGCGGTTCCATCCATGTTGACGGTGGCGCCCAACGGCAGCACGAAGCTGCTGGTGCGTGTCGATACCCCGGAGCGTTTCTGCACACATTCCATGGTCAGAGGCAGCGTTGCGGCCGAACTGGCAGAGGAGAATGCGGTGAGTAGCGCGGGCATCATGGCCTGGATATGGCGAAGTGGTGAGCGCTTGGTTGCCAGGGCAATCAGGATCGGCATGAAAACAAAAGCATGTAGGCCCAGTGCTACCAGTACGGTGAGGAAGAACCAGGCGAGTGGCTCGATGGCATCCATGCCGGTGCGGGTTACGGTCGCGGCGATCAGGGCAAAGACGCCCAGCGGGGTGAAGCGGATGACCAGCATGGTGATTTTCATCACTACCTGGTAAATGCCGTCGATAATATTGCGCAGGCTTTGGCCGGAGGGCGAGCGCTCGGTACGCAGGAAAAAGCCGAACAGTAGCGAAAAGACGATCAATCCCAGCATTTGGCCGTTGGCTGCCGCCGCTATCAGGTTGGGCGGCAGCATCTGGCGGAGGATGTCGGTGAAATCACCGGCCCCGCGGCCTTCAATTTTAGCCAGCGCATCCTCGGTTTCCGTGGCCAGGCCGAGTAACTCCCGGGCGGGCTGATCATTGATAATGCCGGGGCTGAACAGATTGACCACAGTGAGGCCGATCAGCACGGCTACCAGGGTGGTGGTCATGTACAGGGCAACGGTTTTCAGGCCCATCCGGCCCAGATTCTGCCCATCACCGACGCCCACCATGCCGTTGATAATGGCCGTCACAATCAGCGGGATGACGACCATTTTCAGGGCATTGATAAACAGGGTTCCCACCAGATCGTAGCCACCGAGCACAGGCAACCCGAACAGCGTGCTGGATTCGGCGGTGAAACTGCCTGCCAATGCGCCGGCGAGCATGGCAATGAATATCTGGTGGTGTAATTTCACTGTCTCCCCCTGGTGACCATCATGGTTACCCGTGCCTTTACTCATTCCATTCCTGAGGGTACCTGATCCTGTCTCTGTGCACAGCGGGGCAGTGCTACATCAGGGATTGCAGGGCCTCCTTGTCATCCAGCAGGGCCAGAGTTGCCTGGTAAGCAGCCTTGAGTTGCTGATCCGCTTCGACAGGCCCCAGCTGTTCGCATAACAGGACATAGGTGCGGTTCAGTTGGTCACGCAAGCTGGCCAGGGGCAGGGGGCTTAGTGATTTGTCCGGTGATTGCAGCCAGTATTCCATGGTCAGTCGGGTTTCGGCACTAACACTGGCCTGGCGCAGTTGTGCCCCCAGATCAAGCTGTAACTGGGTGGCTGCCCGTTTGCCAAGTCTCTGCCACAGGGCCTGCAGCAGGCACTGAAACGCATGGGTGCACGGGTGCGCTTCGGTGTGGTTGTCATTGCTGTTGGCCAATGGATCGGCGGCAAGTTCGCTGTCGGACAGCGTCATCGCTTGTACCAAACTCATGTGAATATGGTGGCGCCGTTCGCCCATGTCGAACAGCCGGCATAGATCGCTGACAAAGCCTTGCAGGGAAAAGCTCGGTCGTTCCGCGTAATGCAGCTGCCAGTGGCTGATCGCCTCCAGCAATACCGGCTCATTCATGTAGGGCGCCAGGCCGGTGACGATAGCGCGTCGCCGACGTTGGAGGTTTTGGCTAATAGCTGCCGGGCTCATGGACGCAGCTCCTGCCCGCGGGCTTTGTCTGCGTTGTAGGTATCACTGTTGTAGAGCGTGTTCTGAGGGAATTCCGGGTAGCCGGTTTCCGCGTGCTCGCTGAGGTCCAGACCCCGTTGTTCGTGCAGCGCCGGCGCCCGCAGTCCTGCCAGAATGGATACCAGCATGTACATGATCAGTGCGGTGAAGAATGCCCAGCCGAATGCCACTATTATGCCCAGCAGTTGCACCATCACGCGCTGGCCGTTGAACAGGTCGCCGTCGTAGAACAGACCGGCAGCCAGGGTGCCCCAGGCACCAGCGAAGGCATGCACAGGAACGGCACCGACCACGTCATCAAGGCGGAAGGCGAGCAGAATGCGGGCGCCGAAGGCCGCCAGCGCGCCGGCCACCAGGCCGGTGATGACGGCAAAACCGGGTGCCATGACGGCGCAGCCGGCGGTCACCGCCACCAGCCCCGCCAGGCTGCCATTCACGGTTTCTGTCAGCAGTACCGGGCGACGACTTACCATCCGATAGATGACGCTGCCTACGGCACCGGCCGCGGCGGCCAGCTGGGTATTCAGATTCACCTTGGCGATATCCACGCTGGCAGAGAGGGTGGAGCCCCCGTTGAAGCCAAACCAGCCGAACCAGAGTATGAAGCCGCCCAATGCCACATAGGAAAGGTTATGGCCGGGAATAGTGCGCGGGTTGCCCTGGCTATCGAAACGACCCAAGCGCGGGCCTACCACCATAATACCGGCCAGTGCGCACCAGCCACCGATGCTGTGGACCACCGTGGAGCCGGCGAAATCGATAAAGCCCATCCGGGCCAGCCAGCCATTGCTGTTCCAGGCCCAGTTGCCGAATAGCGGGTAGATAAGGCCGGTAATCACCACGGCGCCGCACAAATACCCCACGTAGCGGGTGCGTTCCGCCATGGCGCCGGAGGCAATGGTGGCGGCAGTAGCCGCGAACATGATCTGGAACAGGAGTATGACCCAGGTGCTGTCATCGGCCTGGTTGAGCATGAATTGATCCTGCCCGAACCAGCCATTGGTGCTTGTGCCGAACATCAGCCCGAAGCCCACGGCCCAGAACACCAGGGTGCCAACACACAGGTCCATGTAGTTCTTCATGACCACGTTCAGCGAGTTTTTTGCCCGGCTAAGGCCGCTCTCAAGCAGTGCAAAGCCCGCCTGCATGAAAAACACCAGCGCCGCGGCGATGGCAATCCAGACGGTATCGGTGGCAGTCAGGGTATCGGCGTGAGCGAACCCGGGAAGAATCAGCAGAGAAAGCCAGTGATAGCGTCGCAACAGCATAGCGGTGAATCCCATTCGTTATTGATTATGAGAGGGGATTGCAACCGCTGTGCCAGTGCGTAAGGCCGACGGAATCAGGGGTTTTGTAGTTCTTTTGTCTTAACGAGTGCCCTGTTGTGGTGCTGAGGTTTTTTGTGGTGCGCAACGTGCCCTATGCGGTGGCATCCACGGGCTGGCCCATCTGCCGGATGAGCTGGAGCTGCCGCTCGGACACTTTCTGTACAGACAGGCGAGGCCGCACCACAAGCTCCATGTCGGCAAATTCGGGATGGTGTTTGATCTGTTTTAGCGTCAAGGGCTGCGGGTAGTGGCAGACGAACTGTATATCGGCCTGATACCAGCGGGGCATTTCGCGAGTGCTGCGTGGATCATAGCCATCCGCATCGGGGTCGAACTGGGTCGGGTCGGGGTAGGGGGCGCTGGTGACGCGGGCTTCGCCAACAATGGCGGGAACCGCACAGCTGGAATGATAAATCAGTACGGTATCGCCGGCTTTCATCTCGTCACGCAGGCGATTGCGAGCCTGGTAATTGCGCACGCCATCCCAGCCGCTGGTGGCATTCTTGCTGTTGCGCAGATCATCGATGCTGAAGGCATCCGGTTCTGTCTTTAATAACCAGATAGTGCTCACTCCTGTGGGTGATGTTTGAGAAGGCACTCCTTGGCCTGGCTGATGCTGCCACAAATGTAAACGGGAAAGGCCGGTTTGTTAAGCTTCAGCATCATATTGGCAAAGGTTCGGTTGAGTACGCTTTCCAGCACCATGGCCTTGGCTTCGGTAATTTGCGCAAAATCCTCGCCACAGGAGTAGCGGGCGGCGGTGTAATCCAGTCCTTTGATATGGCCGACGTAAATGGTGAGCTGTTTACGTTGCTGGTGCTGATTGAACAAACGTAGCCGTTGGCGGTAAATGGACAATTGAACGCGCATGTCCACCTGGGTGCCTTTCTTTAGCTCGACCAGGGCGAAGGGGCCGTCCTGCGTTACCGTAACCGCACTCATTACTGTCCTTTTACTGCAAGCGTGACAGGCTTTTATAACCGATTCTGTGCTAATCTTCAGCGCTTCTTTTTACGGGTGTGCGTCAACGGTGCAGGATCAAGGGTGATCGGCGCAGTTGTCAGTAGCGTGTTGTCGGTGGAGTGCCGGTGGAGGTGGATGCGTGATCAGTTCGCAACAACAGAATGAGGCCATGGCCACCCTGCAAACAGTCCGTGACTGTCTGCGTTTTGGGGAAAGCATGTTGCGCAGTGGCGGGGTGTTCTATGGTCACGGTAATGACGACCCGTGGGACGAAGCCCTGGCCCTGTTGATGCACCAGCTGGCGTTGCCGCTGCAGAGTGATCCGCGGATTCTCGATGCCCGTTTACTGCCCTCTGAAATCAGTGGCTATGTGAGTCAGTTGGTCAAGCGGGTGAATGACCGCGTGCCGGTTCCTTATCTGACCCATGAAGCCTGGTTCTGCGGCCTGCCTTTCTATGTAGATGAGCGGGTGCTGATACCGCGCTCGCCGTTGGCTGAGCTGATTGAGCAATCTTTTACGCCCTGGGTCGATCCTGACCGAGTGCATCGGGTGCTGGATCTGTGTACCGGCAGTGGTTGTATCGCGATCGCCTGTGCCTACGCGTTTGAGCATGCGCGGGTGGATGGCAGTGATATCAGTGCTGAGGCATTGGCGGTATGCGAGGAAAACATCCAGCGCCACGGGCTTGCGGAGCAGGTACGGGCGCTACAATCCGATGGGCTGGCCGCGGTGGATGGCCCCTATGACCTGATCGTCTCCAATCCGCCCTATGTGGATGCCCGGGATATGGCAAGTTTGCCGGACGAGTACCGCCATGAGCCAGAGCTGGCGTTGGCATCTGGTGATGACGGTCTCGATTTCACGCGCAAACTGTTACTGGATGCACCGGATCAGCTGACTGAAGAGGGTGTGCTGATCGTGGAAGTGGGCAACAGTTGGGAAGCCATGTTGCAGACCTGGCCCCAGGTGCCGTTCTTCTGGTTTGAATTCGAGCGAGGCGGGCACGGGGTGTTCATGCTTACCCGCTCGCAGCTGCTAGAATACCGAGATGATCTTCTGGCTGATTGAGTCAGCGATGCGGCAAGAACCTTTGTCAGCCTGAAGCGATTTGACGGTTTTTTTTGGTAATAGATTGATTTTATTAATTTTTCAAGAGGGGCAGCATGTCCGGTAACAGTTTCGGTGAGCGTTTTCGCATTACCACTTTCGGTGAAAGTCATGGCCCCGCCCTGGGCGCTATCGTGGACGGCTGCCCCCCGGGCCTGGAAATCAGTGAAGCGGACCTGCAGGTTGAACTGGACCGCCGTAAGCCGGGCACCAGCCGCTATACCACCCAACGGCGTGAACCGGACCAGGTGAAGATTCTCTCCGGGGTGTTCGAAGGCAAGACCACCGGCACGTCCATTGGCTTGCTGATCGAGAATACCGACCAGAAATCCAAGGATTACTCCAACATCGCTGGCACTTTCCGTCCTGGCCATGCGGATTACACCTACACCCAGAAGTACGGTTTCCGCGATTACCGCGGCGGCGGACGTTCCTCTGCCCGGGAAACGGCCATGCGCGTGGCCGGCGGCGCCATTGCCCGTAAATTCCTGGAGCAGCGCCTGGGCATCCGTATCTATGGTGGCTGCACCCAGATTGGTGATGTGAAGGCCGAGTCCTGTGACTGGTCGGTGGTGAACAAGAACCCGTTCTTCTTCCCGGATGAAAGCAAGGTGCCGGCCCTGGAAGACCTGATCAACGCACTGCGCAAAGACGGCTCTTCCATCGGCGCCCGCGTGGAAGTGTTTGCCGATGGCGTGCCGCCCGGCTGGGGCGAGCCGGTTTTTGATCGCATTGACGCGGATCTGGCCAAGGCAATGATGTCCATCAATGCGGTGAAGGGGGTGGAAGTCGGTGACGGCTTTGCGGTGGTGAATCAACGTGGCGAACAGCATCGTGATGAAATGACCCCGGACGGTTTTTTGAGTAACCACGCTGGTGGCGTGCTGGGCGGCATCAGTTCCGGGCAGACGGTGCGTGTGGCCATGGCGCTCAAGCCCACTTCCAGTATTCTGATTCCCGGCAAGAGCATCGGGCTGGACGGTGAGCCCGCCGAGGTGGTGACCAAGGGGCGCCACGATCCTTGTGTCGGGGTTCGCGCCACGCCCATTGCTGAAGCCATGCTGGCTATCGTGCTGATGGATCATTATCTGCGCCACCGTGGTCAGAATGGGGACGTGGTGCCGCCGTTTGCACCGATTCCGGGGTAAGTAACGCCTGACGCCAGATGCTGGATGCCTGACAAAGATAAAGCTTCGTGCCTGGTGACTTAGCTGCGCACTTACACTGATTGGAGTCAGGCGTCAGGCTTTCAGCCAAGAGCAAGGTTCCTCTTTCATGCCCTATTACTGGCGCCTTTCCGGCTTCTACTTTTTTTACTTCGGCCTGCTCGGCACCCTGGTGCCGTATTGGTCTCTGTACCTGAAAGACCTGGGCTTCAGTGCGGCCGCCATCGGCGGTTTGATGGCCATTCCCCAGCTCACCAAAATCGGCGCTCCGAATCTGTGGGGCTGGCTTGCTGATCGTAGCGGTCAGCGCCTGCGTATCATTCGTGCCGGTAACCTGCTGGCGGCCATCGTATTTCTGCCCGTGTTCTGGGTGGACACATTCTGGTCCATGGCCGCGTTACTGGTGTCTTTCAGCTTCTTCTGGAATGCGGTATTGGCGCAGTTCGAAGTGCTCACACTGCAATCTCTGGGGCGCCAGTCACACCGCTACAGCCATGTGCGGCTGTGGGGCTCGGTGGGCTTTATCGTGGCGGTGCTGGTGCTCGGCGAAGTCCTCGACCGGGTGGGCACGGGAGTGCTGCCCTGGGTGCTCAGCGGCCTGTTGTGGCTACTCTGGCTGGGAACGCTGACCCTGCCCGCGGGCAATGCCCCGCGAGCGCAAGCCGGGGAGCAGGGGGAATCGGTGTGGCAGATTCTGTGTCGCCCGGCGGTCAGTCTGTTTCTGGTGGCGGCTTTCCTGATGCAGCTGTCCCACGGGCCGTATTACACCTTTTACAGCATCTATCTGGAGGCTCTGGGCTTCAGCAAATTTATTGTCGGTTTGTTGTGGTCCCTGGGCGTCGTGGCGGAAGTAGGGTTGTTCCTGGTCATGCATCGCCTGCTGGCACGCTTTCATATTCCCTGGCTTCTGGTCGCCAGTTTGCTGTTGGCATCGCTGCGCTGGCTGATGATTGGTGTCGCTGGCGATTCCCTGTGGCTGCTGGCACTGGCCCAGCTGCTGCATGCGGCCAGCTTTGGCAGTTTCCATGCGGCTAGTATTGCCTGGGTGCATCGTCAGTTTGGGGAAGCGTTGGCGGGTCAGGGGCAGGCGTTGTACTCCAGCCTAGGCTTTGGGGCCGGTTGGGCTGCCGGAGCTGGCTTGTCGGGGTTGCTGTGGGAGCAATGGGGCGTGCTGCTGTTTTTTGTGGCGTCGGCGGTGGCGGCGGTGGCGGCTTCGCTTTTGATTGCCGGCGGTGCTACCCGGTCGCCACGGTAGGCGGCTGGGGTCAGCCGCCTGCCTTTTGTTCAGATAATCTGGCTGCGCAGGGCGCGCAGGAAGGCTTTTGCCGCGTTGGACTGGCTGCGGGCCGGATGCGTGACGACGCCGAGTTGGCGCTGTGGAAGCGGAGCGTCCACGGGTAGCTGCACCATGCCTCGGTCTACCATGGTGGCGGGCAATACGCTCCAGCCCAGACCGATGGACACCATCATGTGAATGGTCTCCAGGTAGTTGGTGGACATGGCGATATCCAGCTTCAGGTTGTGCTCATCAAACAGCCGCTCCACGATACCGCGGGTAAAGGTGACTGGTGAAGGCAGGATGGCACTGTGATCGGTGAAGGCTTCCAGGGTCAGGTTTTCCTGCTTGGCTAGTGGGTGCTCCGGGGCGCACATGAACACCAGTGGATCGTTCCAGATCACCTCGCTGTGCAGGCGCTCATCCGGTTGTGGTGGCAGGGTGACCACCCCCATTTCCAGCTCCCCGTGCAATACGCCTTCCCAGGCTTCTTCGGAATCAATGAAGTGGATATCCAGTTTCACCAGCGGGTAATCCCGGGAAAACTGGCGTAGAACCGGCGGCAGTCTGTGCAGTCCAATATGGTGGCTGGTGCCGATTCGCAGTTTGCCCCCCACTTCCCCGGACAGATCGTGGATGGCGCGGGCCATGTCTTCCACGTCCATCAGTACCTGGCGTGCCCGTGGCAGGAGCGAGCGGCCGGCTTCGGTCAACTGAATCTGGCGACCTACGCGGTCAAACAGGCGGGCCTCCAGCTGTTGCTCCAGCAGGGCAATCCGCTTGCTGATGGCGGGCTGAGTGATGTAGAGGCGCTCAGCCGCGGCAGAAAATGAGCCGGTTTCGGCAACGGCCATAAAGGCGGTTAGCGTTGGGGTGTCGATCATTCCCGGGGCATCCACAGTGTCGGTACGGGGGATAATAATTGGTTATCTTAAAAATGAAAAATATGAATTGGATTTATTGATGGCGTAGTTCTACATTAATTACCAGTGATAAACCAGCCCCAGTGATAAACCCGCCTGTAGTTGTGACAATACGCTGCGGCACTACGCTACGCTTCAGGAGAAAGGCATGGCAGGCAAGACCCTCTATGACAAATTGTGGGAAGCCCACCTCGTTACCCAGCGCGAAGATGGCTCTGCGCTGATCTATATTGATCGCCAGATCATCCATGAGGTGACCTCGCCGCAGGCGTTTGAGGGTCTGCGTCTGGCGGGCCGTCAGCCGTGGCGTACCAGTGCCAGTGTGGCGACCATTGACCACAATGTGCCGACGACGCCGTTCAAGAGTGCCGCCGATATTGCTGACGATACCTCGCGGATTCAGGTGCAGACACTGCAAGACAACACCCGTGAATTCGGTATTACTGAATTCGGAATTGGTGATGTGCGCCAGGGGATCGTGCACGTGATGGCGCCGGAACAGGGGGCCGTCGTGCCCGGCATGACCGTCGTCTGTGGTGACTCCCACACCTCTACCAACGGTGCCTTGGCCTGCCTGGCCCACGGTATTGGTACCAGTGAGGTAGAGCATGTATTGGCGACCCAGACTTTGGTGGCCAAGAAAATGAACAACATGCGCGTCTCGGTTGAGGGTGAGCTTGGCGCGGGCGTGACAGCGAAAGATGTGGTGCTGCACATCATTGGCGTCATTGGTACCGCTGGCGGCACCGGGTATGCGCTTGAGTTTGCGGGCAGTGCCATGCGCAGCTTGAGCATGGAAGGGCGCATGACGGTCTGCAACATGGCCATCGAAGCCGGCGCCCGTGCGGGCATGGTGGCGGTGGATGATGTGACCATCGATTATGTGAAAGGCCGCCCGTTTGCACCCCAGGGTGCAGATTGGGACAAGGCGGAAGCGTACTGGCGTACGCTGGTCTCTGATGCCGATGCCCGCTTCGATGAGGAGGTCAACATTGATGCGGCGGACATCAAGCCCCAAGTGTCCTGGGGCACCAGCCCGGAAATGGTGGTGCCGGTGGATGCCAACTTGCCGGACCCGGCGGCGGAGAGCGATGAAGTCAAACGCTCCGGCATGACCCGTGCTTATGAGTACATGGGCCTGACGCCAGGCATGCCGGTGACGGATATCAAGGTGGACCGGGTCTTTATCGGGTCTTGCACGAATTCGCGCATCGAAGATTTGCGCGCAGCGGCGGAAGTGGCCAAGGGCCGTCAGAAGGCCGGTAGCGTCAAGCAGGTATTGGTGGTGCCGGGCTCCGGCTTGGTCAAGCAGCAGGCGGAGAAAGAAGGCCTGGACAAGGTCTTTGTTGAGGCCGGTTTTGAATGGCGTGAACCGGGCTGTTCCATGTGTCTGGCCATGAACCCGGATCGACTGGAAGCCGGCGAACACTGCGCCTCCACCTCGAACCGTAACTTCGAAGGGCGCCAGGGTAACGGCGGCCGCACGCATCTGGTGAGCCCGGCCATGGCGGCAGCAGCGGCGGTGGCAGGCCATTTCGTTGATATTCGCGAACTCGATCAGGCATAAGGAGCAACACCATGGAAAAGTTTGTGCGTCATGATGGCCTGGTTGCCCCACTTGATCGTGCCAATGTGGACACCGACCAGATCATTCCCAAGCAATTTCTCAAGTCCATCAAACGGACCGGTTTCGGGCCTAATCTGTTTGATGAGTGGCGTTATCTGGACGAAGGCTCCCCTGGCCAGGACAACAGTGTTCGCCCGGTAAATAAAGACTTTGTGCTCAATTTGCCTGCCTTTCAGGGAGCCAGTGTTCTGATTACCCGTCGCAACTTTGGTTGTGGCTCCAGCCGTGAACATGCGCCCTGGGCGTTGATGGATTTCGGCTTCAAGGCGATCATTGCTCCGAGCTTTGCCGATATCTTCTACAATAACTGCTTCAAGAACGGCTTATTGCCCATTGTCTTGTCGGAAGATAACGTGGAAGCCCTATTTCAGGCTGTTAACGGCAAGGAAGGCTACCGGCTCACTATTGATCTGGAAGGCCAGCAGGTGATTCCCGAATCCGGGGCGGCGCTGCCTTTCGAGATTGATGAGTTCCGCAAGCACTGTTTGCTCAACGGTCTGGACGAAATTGGCCTGACCCTGAATGAAGCGGATGCGATTCGTGCTTACGAGAAAGGTCGCATGGAGCGCGAACCCTGGGTTTTTGCCGACCATTAAAAGAATAACCAAGGAGGTTGTATGTTGCGTTTACTTTCGCTGTCACTGGTTTCGGTATTGATGCTGGCTGGTTGTGCTTCCACGGGCATGTACGACGCCCCCACCGGGGAGCAGGCGGCCACGTTGAGCGTGGATAACCAGCTGTCGGCCCCGACAGCGCAGGGCGAAGACGCCGGCTGGCAAATGCCCACCAGTAGCGAAGCCAAGGCATCCCTGTTCAAGGTGGATGGCGAGCGTATCACCGAGCAAGCGGGCGCGCAGAGTGTGCAGATTGAAGCCGGAAAGCATTCGGTGGAAGTGTTTGCCGACCAGGCGGGCATTCTTCGTTTCGGCAAGTTCCGCCACAACTTCGCACAAGGTGGCATCTATCAGGTTCGCATCAGTGCCGCTGAGGGTAAGAAAGATTACACCCTGGAGCTGGTAAAGGCGTCCGCGCCCGATGATGTTCTGGTAACCAAAGACTTTTAATCGCCCGCAAGGGCAGTAGTAGACAGGAAGCAGTAATGAGCAAGGTGTTGGTGTTGCCCGGTGACGGTATTGGCCCGGAGATCGTGAAAGAAGCGGTCAAGGTGCTGAACGTGGCCAAGCAGAAGTTCGGGCTCGAGGTGGAGCTGGATGAAGCCCTGGTCGGGGGCGCAGCGGTGGATGCGGAAAATGACCCGCTTCCGGAAGGCACGCTGGAAAAAGCCCGTGCCGCCGACGCCATTTTGTTCGGCTCCATTGGCGGTCCGAAATGGGACGCCATTGAACGCGACAAGCGTCCCGAGCGTGGCCTGTTGCGTTTGCGCTCGTCACTGGGGCTGTTTGCCAACCTGCGCCCGGCCATTCTGTTTCCGCAACTGGCGGATGCCTCCAGCCTGAAACCGGAAGTGGTATCTGGGCTGGATATCCTGATTGTGCGCGAGCTGACCGGCGGCATCTATTTCGGTCAGCCTCGCGGTATCAAGGAAGAAAACGGCGAGCGTGTGGGCTTCAATACCTATGTCTACACCGAGTCGGAAATGCGCCGGATCGCGAAAGTGGCCTTTGAATTGGCCATGAAACGTGACAAGCGCGTGTTGTCGGTGGACAAGGCCAACGTGCTGGAAGTCACCGAACTCTGGAAAGAAGTGGTCACCGAGGAGGCAAAGGCCTACCCGGAGATCGAGTTGTCACACATGTATGTGGACAACGCGGCCATGCAATTGGTGCGTGCGCCGAAACAGTTTGATGTGATTGTCACCGGCAATTTGTTTGGTGACATTCTCTCCGATGAAGCCGCCATGCTCACCGGCTCCATCGGGATGTTGCCCTCCGCGTCGCTGGATGAAAACCGCAAGGGCTTGTACGAACCCTGCCACGGCTCGGCACCGGACATTGCCGGCCAGGGCATCGCCAACCCGCTGGCGACCATTATGTCGCTGGCCATGCTGATGCGTTACAGCCTGGAGCGTGGTGATGTGGCTGATGCCATTGAAGCCGCTGTAGAGCGTGTTCTTGATCAGGGGCTACGTACTGCGGATATCTACACCGAGGGCACTCGCAAAGTGGGCACCGAAGAAATGGGCAGCGCCGTTGCTGATGCTTTGTCACAAGCATGACTGAGGTATGACGCACAGGCGCAACACGCGCATTGATTCACTGATAGAAAGGGCAACCCTTTCAGGAGACAGTTTCTAATGAAGAAAGTCGGTTTTGTCGGCTGGCGTGGCATGGTGGGTTCCGTATTGATGGAGCGCATGACTGCCGAAAATGATTTTGCAGATATCGAACCGGTCTTTTTCTCGACCTCCCAGGTTGGACAGGCTGGCCCGGACGTGGGCAAGGATATTCCGGCCCTGGGCGATGCCAAGAATATTGATGAATTGAAAGCGCTGGACGTGATCGTGACCTGCCAGGGTGGCGATTACACCAGCGAGGTCTACCCCAAGCTGCGTGAAGCGGGCTGGGATGGTTACTGGATTGATGCTGCATCCACGCTGCGGATGCAGGACAACAGCGTCATTGTGCTGGACCCGGTGAACCGTTCCGTGGTGGATTCTGCTCTGGATAGTGGCACCAAGGACTTTGTTGGCGGCAACTGCACAGTGAGCCTGATGTTGATGGCGTTGGGCGGTCTGTTCAATGAAGGGCTGGTCGAATGGGCCAGTGCCCAGACCTACCAGGCTGCGTCCGGTTCTGGTGCACAGAACATGCGTGAGCTGATTGCCCAGATGGGCAAGATCCACGGCGATGTTTCCGATAAATTGGCCGATCCGGCCAGTGCGATTCTGGATATCGATCGCCAGGTGGCGGCAAGCATGCGCAGTGATGCCATGCCTCGTGAGCATTTCGGCTTCCCGTTGGCCGGCTCCCTGTTGCCCTGGATCGACAAGGAAATGGAGAACGGTCAGAGCAAGGAAGAGTGGAAAGCCCAGGCGGAAACCAACAAGATTCTCGGTCGTAGCGGCAATCCGATTGCCCTGGATGGCACCTGTGTCCGTATTGGTGCCATGCGTTGTCATGCCCAGGCGCTGACCGTGAAGCTCAACCGCGATGTGCCCATGGACGAAGTGAACGACATCATTGCCAAGTCCAACGACTGGGTGAAAGTGGTGCCGAACACCAAGGAAGACACGCTGCGGGATCTCACACCCACTGCCGTGACCGGAACCCTGGGGATTCCTGTGGGCCGTCTGCGCAAGCTGAACATGGGGGGCGAGTTCCTCAATGCCTTTACCGTGGGTGACCAGCTACTGTGGGGTGCGGCTGAACCGCTGCGCCGTATGCTGCGAATTCTTCTCGAGCGCTAAGCGCCAAATAGAGGTAAGTGATGGATCGGTCTATCAATCTGGCCATCGTCGGTGCAACCGGCCTGGTCGGAGAGGCCATCATCAAACTGCTCGCTGATCGGAAATTTCCGGTCGGCGAGCTTTTTGTTTTGGCTTCTGAAAATGGCGCCGGCAGCAAGATCTCGTTTGCCGGCAAAACCCTGACAGTGCGCCCCGCCGAGGGTTTTGATTTCTCTCAGGTGGAAGTGGTGCTGTTTGCAGCGGGTGCGTCGGTGAGCCAGGCCCTGGCGCCGGCTGCGGCAGAGTCCGGCGCGGTGGTGGTGGATCTGTCACCGGCCTACCGTTATGAGGCGGACATTCCGCTGGTCGTGGCCGATGTGAACGACGAGATGCTGGCTCATGCCCGGGAGCAAAACCTGGTGGCCTGCGCTGATGCCTCCACGGTTCAGTTGCTGCGCGCCTTGAAACCGCTGACCGAACTGGGCCCCCTGCAGGACGTGGTGGTGACCCAGTTCCAGGCGGCGTCCGCCACCGGCAAGGCCGGCGTGGATCAGCTGGCCCAGCAAAGCGTGCGTCTGCTCAATGGCCTGTCTCCCAGTGAGGCGGCTCAGGCCCAGATCGCCTTCAATGTGCTGCCGGTGAGTGGTCAGATTCAGGAAAACGGTTTCACCAGCGAAGAGCTGAAATTGATGCTGGAAACCCGCCGTATTCTGGCGGATCAGCCCCTGTCCATCCAGGTCACCACGGTGCGAGTACCGGTTTTTTATGGATACGGGCAGAGTGTCACCGTACGTAGCATGCAAGGGCTGTCGGCAGCGCAATGCCATGCCCTGTGGGATGACGGTGGCGATATGTCGGTGCAGGACAGTGATGATCCGCAAGCCATGTCCCCAGTGGCGATGGTGGAAGGAGAGCCTGTAATGCGACTTTCCCGGGTCCGTGAAGAGATGGAAGCGGGCGGGGCGTTGAGCTATTTTAGCGTTGCCGATAATGTCCGTTGGGGGGCTGCGTTGAACGCGGTGAAAATAGTCGAGAAGTTGCTAAAAGACTATCTGTAATGGATACTTACTGACATTATGTGACGCGGTTTCTAGGTTTTGTCTCTGGCCTGAGGCAGAATGTGTGAACGGCGTCATATAGGACAGCTTGCCGCCACGGGTACATCCGTAAGGCCCGCGGGATCGGGCTGAGCGCGGGAAACATAATAAATAAAGGGTTCGACCATGCTTCGAAAACTTGGGTTTGGCTTAACAGCTGTGGCGATGATGGCGCCTGGCGTAGCGGCAGCATTGGGGGTAGGGGAATACCAGCTTAATTCCTATTTGAACCAGCCCCTGGATATGGATGTTTCTCTGCACGAGGTCGGCGACCTGACTGCAGAAGAAATTCTGGTGAATCTGGCGCCCCAGTCAGAGTTCGATGCTGCTGGCGTTGATCGCAGCTATTTCCTTAATCGACTGGCATTTTCTGTAGAACTTCAGGAGGGCGACAAAGCCCAGCTGCATATTTCTACGGACCAGCCGGTGCGTGAGCCTTACCTGAACTTCCTGGTTGAATTCCTGTGGCCCACGGGTCGATTGATGCGTGAATACACGGTATTGCTGGACCCGCCCAGCTTTGCCGATAGCGCCGTGACCGCTGCGCCGACCATCAGTCGTGTGCCCCAGCCGGTGACGCGCAGCGAACCGACCCCCGCACCGGCACCCGCGCCTGCGGCAACGCCAACCCCCCAGCCCGACAGTACCCCTGAGCCCGCCATCGAATCGGAACCTCAGCAGGTCCAGTCTGCCCCGGCCGTGGCCGATAGCGGTCCCCGCAGCCGTTATACCGTACGTTCCAGCGACACCATGTGGCAGATTGCCCTGAACAATCGCCCCTCAAACAGTGTATCAGTGCAACAGATGCTGGTGGCGATTCAGGAAATGAATCCTGATGCCTTCATCAACAACAACGTGAACCTGGTGCGTGAAGGCACGGTTCTGCGTATTCCTAACGAGCAGGAAGTGCGTAACATCTCCACCCGTTCCGCTATTGTGGAAGTGGCAGACCAGAACCGCCAATGGCGTGACATGCTGGAAAAGCGTGGCATCCAAACCCCACAGCGCGCCCAGATTGATGGCTCCCGCCAGGTGGCTGACAGCGATGATGAGGCTGAGGCACCAACCCGTGGTGAAGTGAAGCTGGTGGCTCCGGAATCCACTGCCGGTGTGGATGATGGCGACAGCACGGGTTCTGACGAGCAAGGTAACGCGAATACCGCGGTGCTCGAGAACGAGCTGGCGATTCGCGATGAAAGCCTGGATCGTCTGGACCGTGAAAATTCCGAACTGAAATCCCGGCTGAGCGATCTGGAAGCGCAGAACTCCACCAGCGAAGAGCTGTTGAAGCTGCGTAATGACCAGATTACCCAGTTGCAGGAAGAACTGCGCCAATTGCGCGAAGAGCAGGGCGTGGCCTCCCCGGACAATGACCCGTTGATGGAAGAGCCCGCTGAGCCGGCGCTCTCTGCGGACGCTGACGATGCGGCGGGTGATGATGAGGCGAATGAGTCTATCGCCGCTGCTGATTCCGCTCAGGAAGACGGCGAGCAGACCGCTGACGATGACGTTGCTGTTCTGGAAGGCTCCGGCGAACAAGCAGCGGAGCAGAGTGGTGTAACCGATGCCGCTGATGCCGAAGGTCCACAGAGTGCGGCTGACAGTGCCGGTGACAAAGAGGCTGAGGCGGACAGTGCGGTTAAACCGGTAGAGCCGGTGTCCAAGCCTGAGCCAGTGGCGCCTGCACAGCCGCCGGTTGCCCAGAGTGGCGGCATTGTCGATCTGATCATGGAAAACCTGCTGTACATTGCGCTGGGCTTGCTGGCCATTTTGCTGCTGATTGCCCTGCTGCTGCGCGGCAAGAAGAAAAATGACAATGAAGATCTGGATGGTCCGCTGTTTGATGATGTTGACGACCAGCAGGACGATGAATTTGGCCTGAATCTGGACGATGATAGCGCACCGACCGTTGCTGCCGTTGATGATAACGCTGACGATGCGGCCCCGGTACAAGGCCAGGGCGGTAGCCAGGATCCGCTGGAAGATGTGGAAGTGTATGTGGCCTACGGCCGCTATCCGCAAGCGGTTGACTTCCTGCGCAATGAAATTAATAAATCACCAGAGCGGGCAGACCTGAAAGTGCGTCTGCTGGAACTGCTGAAAGAAATGGGTGACGACGCGGCATTCCAGCAGCAGGCAACCACCTACGCCGGCACCGGTGCCGATGTGGATGCGGCCATTGCCCGTTTGGGTGGTGCGGCAGCGCCGGCAGCGGCCCAGGATGATGACGAACTGTCTCTGGATGATCTGGAGATGGGCCTGTCTTCTGATCTTGGGAATGGGTCTGACAGCGCGCCGACCATTGAGGCGGAAGCGCCGTCTCTGGAACCGGAAACGGAAAGCACGGACGAGTTGGCGGATTTCGATTTTGAGCTGGATTCTGCCGAGGCAGAAAACGAAGACGCTACCGTCATGCTGAATGCGGACAGCGAAACATCGTCTTCTTCTGCTAATGCGCAGGATGATGATTTCAGCCTGGATTTCGACAGCGAAGATGACGCGGTAAAAGAACCGGAAATGTCTGACGCAGACAAGCAGTCAATGTCTGCTGATTCGCTGTTGGAACTGGATGATGTGGGCAGTGCGACTCTGCAAGATGACACCGAATTCGGTGAGCTGAATCTGGATGACATGAATGCAGAGTTCGATGATCTGTCTGCCGAGCCGGCAGCAGACGAAGAGCTGGATCTGTCGCTGGATGATCTGGACCTGTCTGATGAAACGGGCAGCGCACCGCAGTCGTCAGATGACGATACCCTGTCAGACCTGGATATCGATCTGGAGCTGGACGAAGCCGAGAAGTCCCTGAGTGGTAGCACCCAGGCAGAAGAGTCACTGGACAATATCACCGCGCTGGATCTGGACGCACCGTTGGAAGAGGCTGCGCCGGTGGCACACACACAGATCGACGCGGACGAAGTGGCCGCCGCAGATGACGGCTCCCTGGAAGATCTTCTGGGTGATGACGAGCTGAATCTGGATGACGACCAGACCCTGTCTTTCGATGCCCCTGAAGCTGCCGACGCTGACGTCAGCGATGGGCAGCCGCAGGAGGAGACTGTGTCCATCGAACCGACTGTTGCGCCCGCCGCTCCGGTGGATGAGACGCCGGCTCGATCCAGCGCTGATGTGCTGGCTGATGAAGATGACTTCGACTTCCTGGGTGAAACCGACGAGAACGCGACCAAGCTGGACCTGGCCAAAGCCTATATCGATATGGGCGATAACGAAGGAGCCAAGGATATCCTCAACGAAGTGATTTCTGAGGGTAATGACCAGCAACAGTCCGAAGCCCGAGAGCTGCTTAGTCAGGTGGGTTAAACTCTCCCTCGCTAGGCAAAAAGGGGGCGATGCCTTATGGTATCGCCCCTTTTTTTGTTTTAGTCGAAAGTGAAAAGCGGTAACGCGAGGGGCTCTGGAATAGCGAAGGGTGTTCCCGCCCGCCTGAGGTTCAGATCGCGTTCCTGCGTTGAATGTTCAACGCGTCACTCAACTCATCTCCGAGGGTTCCATGACACGTATTGCGCTGGGTATTGAGTACGATGGCACCGACTTTCGTGGTTGGCAGACGCAGCAACCCGGTGTGCGCACGGTGCAGGAATGCCTGGAAGCGGCGTTATCCAAAGTGGCCAACCACCCAGTGGCCGTTGTCTGTGCGGGGCGAACGGATGCGGGCGTACACGGTACCGGTCAGGTGGTTCATTTTGACTCAGCGGCCCCCCGTGAAATGAAAAGCTGGATCATGGGGGCCAATACCAATCTGCCGCGAGACGTGACCGTGCGGTGGGCAACGCCGGTGGATGATGCCTTTCATGCGCGCTTTTCTGCAGTGAGTCGCCGTTATCGTTATGTCATCTACAACCATGCCCGCCCGCCGGCCCTGTATCGCAACCATGTGACCTGGAATTATCGACCGCTGGATGTGGCCGCCATGCGTGAAGCGGCTGCATATCTGGTCGGTGAGCATGACTTCACTGCCTACCGAAGCGTGCACTGCCAGGCGAAATCACCATTGAAGACGATGCACAGCCTGACACTCTATGAGCACGGCAAGGTGTTGGTACTTGAGGCACACGCTAACGCGTTCTTGATGCATATGGTGCGTAATATAGCCGGGGTGCTGATGAGCGTGGGGGCGGGAAAGAAACCCGCCACCTGGGCCAGGGAGGTGCTGGAGGGGCGTGATCGCCGGAAAGGCGCTGCCACAGCACCGCCATTTGGCTTGTACCTGGTGGAAATCGAATATCCTGACCATTTTGCGCTGCCTCAAGATGCTTTGGGACCACTGTGGTTACCGGATGACCTTCAGGCATAATGATTAATTGCGATATGCGGCACGCCTCATGCCCCACGCTAAAACCCCTGGTTTTTGTTACACTGGAGAACCCATGACCATACCCCGGGTCAAAATCTGCGGTATTACCCGAATTGAAGATGCCTTGGCGGCGGCGAAGTCCGGTGCCGATGCAATTGGTCTGGTTTTCTATGGGCCCAGCCCCCGCGTAGTGACTGAGGCCCGCGCGGCGCAGATCTGCGCCAGCCTGCCCCCGTTTGTTACCACGGTGGCGCTGTTTGTGGATGCCCCCCGTGACCAGATCAACCGGGTGCTGACCGCCGTGCCGGTGGATGTGCTGCAGTTCCATGGTAATGAAGACCCGCAATACTGTGATAGTTTCGGGCGCCCCTGGATCAAGGCGGTACGGATGAAGGACGATGTGGACTTGCATGAGTACGCGCAGGTGTACCACAACGCGTCGGGGTTACTGGTCGATAGCTATGTGCCGGGGCTGCCAGGCGGCACCGGCGAAGTTTTCAACTGGGGCAGGGTTCCGAAGGACCTGCCCTTGCCCGTGGTGCTGGCTGGTGGCCTGCACCCGGAAAATGTGGCGGAAGCCGTGACACAGGTTCGGCCATGGGCGGTGGATGTCAGTGGTGGCGTTGAGCAGAAGAATGTTCAGGGTCGTCGCAGCGGCGGCATTAAGGATGCCTCCGCCATTCGCGCCTTTATCAATAGTGTCAAAACACGAGGAGTAGCTGGTGTCTGAACGCCCTGATTTTTCTGCTTTTCCTGACGCGCGTGGCCACTTTGGCCAGTTTGGTGGCAGCTTCGTTTCCGAGACCCTGATGGGGGCTTTGGACGAACTGACGGCCATGTATGCGCGTCTCAAGGACGATCCGCAGTTCCGCGCGGATTTCGACTACGACCTGGCCCATTATGTTGGCCGCCCGTCTCCGCTGTATCTGGCGGAGCGATGGTCGAAGCAGCTCGGTGGCGCAAAAATCTGGCTCAAGCGTGAGGATCTCAACCATACCGGCGCGCACAAGGTGAATAACACCATCGGTCAGGCGCTGCTGGCCAAGCACATGGGCAAACCTCGGGTCATCGCGGAAACTGGGGCTGGCCAGCACGGTGTAGCTACCGCCACTGTTGCGGCTCGCCTGGGCCTGACGTGTCAGGTCTACATGGGGGCTGAAGACGTGGAGCGTCAAAAGCTCAACGTCTATCGGATGAAGCTGCTGGGTGCAGAAGTGATTCCGGTGACCTCGGGTTCGCGGACACTGAAAGACGCCATGAACGAAGCCATGCGTGACTGGGTTACCAACGTGGATGACACCTTCTACATCATCGGCACGGTTGCTGGCCCGCATCCTTATCCGCAGCTGGTGCGTGATTTCCAGTGCATTATCGGTCGTGAAGCCCGCGAGCAGAGCCTCAAGCAGGCGGGGCAGCTGCCGGATGCCCTGGTGGCCTGCGTGGGCGGTGGCTCCAACGCCATTGGCCTGTTCCATCCGTTCCTTAACGATGACGATGTGGCCATGTATGGCGTGGAAGCGGCGGGCGACGGTATTGAAACCGGTCGCCATGCCGCACCGCTCAATGCGGGCCGCCCCGGGGTCCTGCACGGCAATCGTACCTACCTGATGGAAGACGACAATGGTCAGATTATCGAGACGCACTCGGTATCAGCCGGCCTGGATTACCCCGGTGTGGGGCCTGAGCATTCCTGGCTGAAAGATCTGGGCCGGGTGAAATATGTGGCCGCGGATGATCAGGAGGCGCTCTCGGCATTTCGTGAGTTGACCCTGGTGGAAGGCATCATGCCCGCGCTGGAATCGGCCCATGCCTTGGCCTACGCCCGCAAGTTGGCACCTACCATGTCGCCGGACCAGAACATCGTGGTGAATCTCTCCGGGCGGGGGGACAAGGATATTCTGACCGTAGCTGCCATCGACGGGATCGATGTCTGATTCTGTGATTGCCGGCTGGCTTATTAGTGAGGTTGTTGCCATTGCCCAGCGCCATGGCTGCAATCTGGAAAGGCCCCGCGGGGCTTTTCCACTACCTGTTTTAAGGAGCAGAAATGCGTCGTATTGAAAGTTGCTTCCAGCGCCTCGCCGGTCAGAACCGCAAGGCCCTGATTCCTTTTGTAACCGCGGGTGATCCGGTAAAAGAAGTGACGGTGCCGCTGATGCACGCCATGGTAGACGCTGGCGCGGATATCATTGAATTGGGCGTGCCGTTTTCCGACCCCATGGCAGACGGGCCAGTGATCCAGCTGGCCTGTGAGCGCGCACTGGCGCACAACACTTCCACCCGCGATATTCTCGGCATGGTGAAGGCATTCCGCGAAACCAATACGGATACCCCTGTGGTCCTGATGGGTTACCTGAACCCGGTGGAAGTCATGGGCTACGAGGCCTTTGCCAAAGCCGCAGCGGATGCCGGTGTGGATGGGGTGTTGCTGGTGGATTTGCCGCCGGAAGAAGCACTGGAAGTGAAACCGGTAATGGATGCCCAGGGCCTGGACATGATTTTCCTGGTCGCGCCCACTACCTCGGATGCCCGTATCAAGCTGATTGGCAAAGCCGGCTCAGGCTATCTCTATTACGTTTCTCTGAAGGGCGTCACCGGCTCCGCAACCCTCAACGTGGATGAAGTGGCGAGCCGGGTTGAAACAATTCGCAACCTTGCTCAATTGCCCATTGGTGTCGGCTTTGGTATCAAAGACGCTGAATCTGCGCAGGCGGTGAGCCGGGTAGCCGATGGTGTGGTCGTCGGCAGTGCCCTGGTGAATCAAATTGCTGAAAACAAGGATACCCCGGACGCGATTAACGACGCGGTTGGCGGTATTCTCAGCGCTATGCGTAACGCCATGGATCAATAACGGGACCTTTGCATGAGCAATAGCAACTGGCTGGAGAAAATCCTCCCCGCCGTACGTCGCCCCCAGGAAAGTCGGCGCAATAATATTCCTGAAGGGTTGTGGCGAAAGTGCCCGCGTTGCGAAGGGGTGGTCTATCGGCCGGAACTGGATCGCAACATGGATGTGTGTCCCAAGTGCGATCACCATTTGCGTATTGATGCCCGTCGACGCCTGAGGCTGTTTCTCGATGAAGGTGCTCAGACGGAAATTGGTGCTGAGCTGGCGCCGGTGGATCGTCTCAAGTTCAAGGACTCGAAGAAGTACAAGGACCGTTTGGTGGCAGCCCAAAAAACCACCGATGAAAAAGATGCCTTGGTGGTGCTGAAAGGGGCGTTACATGGCGAACCGCTGGTGGCCTGTGCCTTTGAGTTTAATTTCATGGGCGGCTCTATGGGGTCCGTGGTGGGGGAGCGTTTTGTTCGTGCTGTGAATGTCTGCCTGGAGCAGAAACTACCTCTGGTGTGTTTCGCGGCTAGTGGCGGGGCGCGTATGCAGGAAGCCCTGTTCTCGCTCATGCAGATGGCAAAAACCAGTGCCGCGCTGGAGAAGATGCGCCAGGCCGGTTTGCCGTTTATTTCCGTGCTGACGGATCCGGTTTATGGTGGCGTTTCTGCATCACTGGCCATGCTGGGGGATGTCAATGTGGCAGAGCCCAATGCCTTGATCGGTTTTGCTGGCCCTCGTGTGATCGAGCAGACCGTCCGCCAGAAATTGCCGGAAGGCTTCCAGCGTAGCGAATTCCTGCTGGATCATGGCGCCATCGACATGATCGTGTCCCGGCATGATATGCGTGACACCCTTCACCGATTGCTGGCCAACATGATGGGCTGGTCGCCACTGGCGCTGAATGACTGATACTTCCTTGCCTGATTCCTTGGCCGGGTGGCTGCGCCGCATCGAGGCCATGCACCCGGCAGAGATTGAACTGGGCCTGGATCGGCTCCATGGCGTTGCTGCCCGCCTGGCGGTGGCGCATTTCTCTGTTCCTGTGATTACCGTTGCCGGTACCAATGGCAAGGGCTCTACGCTGCGACTGATGACGGCCTTGGCTGAACGCCAGGGCCGCAAGGTCTGTTTGTATACCTCTCCCCATCTTCACGTGTTCAACGAGCGGGTCCGCCTGCCTGAAGGTCTTGCCAGTGATGCGCAGTTATGTGCCGCGTTTGCCCAGGTGGAGCAGGCGAGGGGCCAGGTGCCGCTTACCTATTTTGAATTCACTACGCTGGCTGCGCTCTGGTTATTCAAGGCCAGCGAGGCGGATCTGATACTGCTGGAAGTGGGGCTGGGTGGCCGATTGGATGCGGTGAATATTGTGGAACCCGACGTGTCTGTAGTGACGTCCGTAGGACTTGATCACCAGGACTGGCTGGGCGATACCCGCGAGGCCATCGCTGCCGAGAAGTGTGGCATTGGCCGGGTGGACAAGCCGCTGGTGTTTGGCGAAATGAACTGGCCAGACAACCTTGTTTCGCTGGTCGCAACGCTGGGTGCGAGACCGGTGTTTGCCGGCCGGGATTTTCATGTCCAGGACGAGGCGCTGGTTTTGTCAGGTGACCGACAGTTGCGTTTGCCCGCGCAGGTGCGTCTGGGGGCAGACAATCTGGCCACGGCCTGCCAGGCGTTATCTCTGGCGGGTGTAGAGTGCGGCGATGCGGATGTGGCGGCGGTGGCTGAACTGGGCTTGTTTGGGCGTTGCGAGCAGCAGCATATCGGCGGGGTATCCTGTTGGTTTGATGTGGGCCACAATCTGCCGGCGGTACAGCGTTTTCTGCAGCAGCTTCCGGCCTGTGCCGGGACCCGGCATCTGGTGTTCGGTATGATGGCCGATAAACCCGTTGATGCAGTGATTGGGCTATTCGACGGCATGGCTGCCCGATGGTATCTGGCCGCACCGCAGATTCCCCGTGCGGCACCGACGGCAAGACTGCGAGAGGGGCTGCCTGACACGGCGCAGTACCAGGAGTATGCCAGTGTGGCGGCGGCCGCTTGCGCCGCGATGGATGCGGCTGGTGGTGAAGATCAGGTGGTCGTCTTTGGTTCCTTTTATACCGTGGCAGAAGCTCGGGAACAGGCGCAGTAACGGCAGCGCTAGTGAATGCTGAATGGAGAAACCGGTGGATAATCGAGCGCGTCAGCGCATTGTGGGTATTGTACTGTTACTGATTCTGGCCGGCGCACTGGCACCGTTCCTGTTCCGTACCCCTGAGCAGGTGCGCAATGCGTTGGATATGCGTATTCCCGAGCCGCCGGAACACAAAACCGTACTGGTTGAACCCGTAGTGCCGCAGGAGCGTCTGGACACAGCGGACGAGCGTATCGAGGCTGATCGTGAGGCGATTCAGGACGCTGCTGAGCAACAGCTCGGTGACCAAGATGGCGACGAGGACACGCAAACCGTTCCGCAACAGCCGGAACCGGTCGCGCCAGTGGAGGACGATGCGCCAGTACCTCCGCCGGAAAATCCTGTGACGCCGCCGCAGGTCGATCCCGCCGATGGCCCTGTGCTGGCCGGTTTTGTGGTCCAGACGGGCAGTTATTCCGATGCGGATAATGCCAGCGGCATGGTCGATAAACTCAAGGCCGCAGGCTATCGGGCATACATACAGACCGACAGCCATGAAGGGAAAGTGGTGCATCGGGTGATGGTCGGGCCGGAAATTCGCAAAGACGATGCTGAATCCACCCGGCAGAAGCTGGCCGACGACGAGCGTTTCAAGCTTAAGGGGCTGGTGCGGATTTACGTACCCTGACGGATGGCAGCCCGTGTGGTTGTGTCCCTGTTTCGTGCAGTGGGAAAACCGGGCATGCATGGGCAAGCGGGTTCGCCTCTGATAAACTGCGCCGTCTGTATTTACAGGGTGCCATGTCTGCCTTTTCCTGGTCCGGCATTGCCCTTTTTCAGCCCTAACCCGCCGGCGAGAGCACGCTTTACATGAATCTGGCAGACGGCATCATTCTGTTTGTTATCGTAGTCTCCGCTCTTCTGAGTGTGCGCCGTGGATTTACCCGCGAAGCCTTTTCGTTGCTCACATGGGTAGCGGCCTTTATTATCGCGCGCCTGTTCAGCCCGGCCCTGGATCTCCTTCTCCAGGAGCAGATCTCCACCCCCAGCCTGCGGGCCGCTGTCGCTTTCGGCAGCCTGTTCGCCTTGACGTTGGCGGTGGGAGCCCTCATCAACCATTTGCTCGGTGAGCTGATCCGCGTCACCGGCCTGAGTAGTACAGATCGATTGATGGGTATGGTGTTCGGCGCCCTGCGTGGGGTCTTGCTGATGGTCGTACTGGTTGCCCTGGGTCGGCATCTGTTTGCCGCTGACCCCTGGTGGCACGAATCTACCCTGGTGCCGCATCTGGTGATGATGGAAGCGTGGACCCGGGACGTTGGCGAGAGTCTTCTCGCCTTTATCATGAATGTAAGCGGCAGCTAGAGGTAAGTACCATGTGCGGCATTGTGGGTATTGTCGGTCATAGCCATGTGAACCAGGGGATCTACGATGCCCTGACCGTTCTCCAGCATCGTGGCCAGGATGCGGCTGGTATCGTGACCTGTGACGGTGATCGTCTCTACCTGCGCAAGGATAACGGCATGGTGCGCGATGTTTTCCGCACCCGCCATATGCGTCGGCTGGTCGGTAACATGGGGATTGGTCATGTTCGCTATCCCACGGCAGGCAGCTCCAGCTCAGCGGAAGCCCAGCCGTTCTATGTGAACTCCCCGTACGGCATTACGCTGGCCCACAACGGCAACCTGACGAATGCAGAAGCGCTGGCCGAGCATATCTTTCGTGCCGATCTGCGACATATCAATACCACCTCCGATTCCGAAGTTCTGTTGAACGTGTTTGCCCACGAGCTGCAAAGCCGCGGCAAATTGCAGCCAGAACCTGAAGACATCTTTGATGCGGTGGCCGCAGTCCATCAACGGGTGGAAGGGGCCTACGCAGTAGTGGCCATGATTACTGGTTACGGCATCCTGGCTTTCCGCGACCCCCATGGTATTCGCCCGGTGTGCTTTGGCCGCAAGGACACCCCGAACGGACCGGAATATATGGTGGCTTCCGAGTCTGTGGCTTTGTCTTCCCTGGGTTTCCATGTGGAGCGTGATCTGGCCCCGGGCGAAGCGATTTACATCACCGCTGATGGTGAGATGCATACCCGTCAGTGCGCGCAATCCCCGAGCCTGCATCCGTGTATTTTCGAGCAGGTTTATCTGGCACGTCCGGATTCCATCATTGATGGTATCTCCGTGTACAAGGCGCGCCTGCGCATGGGGGAAAAACTGGCCGAGAAAGTGGAACGTGAATGGCCGGACCACGATATCGATGTGGTCATCCCGATTCCTGATACCAGCCGAACGTCCGCCTTGCAGATGGCCAACCATCTGGGCGTGAAATACCGTGAAGGCTTTATCAAGAACCGTTATATCGGTCGTACCTTCATTATGCCGGGCCAGCAGCAACGCAAGAAATCGGTGCGCCAGAAACTCAATGCCATTGAGCTGGAATTCCAGGGCAAGAATGTATTGCTGGTGGATGATTCCATCGTGCGCGGTACCACCTGCAACGAAATTATCCAGATGGCTCGGGAAGCCGGCGCGCGCAAAGTGTATTTCGCCTCAGCGGCGCCTGCGGTGAAATACCCGAACGTCTATGGCATCGATATGCCGGTGGCCCAGGAACTGATTGCACACGGCCGTACCACCGATGAAATTGGTGAACTGATCGGCGCTGACCGGTTGATCTACCAGGATCTTGATGATTTGGTGGAAACCTGCCAAGAAGGCAACCCGAATGTGGCGTCCTTTGATTGCTCCGTGTTCAATGGCGAGTATCTGGCCGGCAATATCACCCCGGACTATCTGGCCAACCTGGAAGCGCGGCGCAACGACGCGGCTAAAGGTAACAGCGAGAAAACCCAGGCCCTGGCGGATAACGAAATTATCGACCTGCATAATGCTAATTAATGCGGGCACGCAGCACGCCACAGGCAACAAGGCAGTGCTGACAGATGCATGAATCCGTCGCTGCGAATGAGCACAAACCTCTGACGCGTTGTTGTCTGTCGCGTGCGGCATGAAAGCGAGAATAAACCATGAGTGATGATCTGGATCCGACAACCTTGAGTGTGGAAACCCTGGCCATTCGAACGGCGCAATTGCGCACAGATGAAATGGCGCATTCGGATCCCATCTTCATGACCTCCAGCTTCGTCTACGAAAACGCGGCGCAAGCAGCGGCGCGATTTAGTGGGGAAGAGCCCGGCAACATCTACTCCCGTTTTACCAACCCTACCGTACGCGCCTTTGAGCAGCGGCTTGCGGCTCTGGAAGGCGGCGAGGCCTGTGTGGCTTTCGCGTCCGGGATGGCGGCGATCAGCGGCACGTTTTTCGCTTTGCTGGCGCCAGGCGATCACATCGTCAGTTCTCGCAGCGTGTTCGGAACGACCAACGTGATCTACGATCGTTACCTGAAGAAATTTGGTATCGACACCACGCTGGTGGACATGAGCGACCTGTCCCAGTGGCAAGCGGCGATTCGTCCGGAAACCAAGATGCTGTTTCTGGAAACACCGTCGAATCCTCTCGCGGAAGTAGGCGATATTGCCGCTTTGGCCAAGCTGGCCCATGACAACGGGGCGTTGCTGGTGGTGGATAACTGTTTCTGCACCCCGGCCCTGCAAAAACCTATTGAGCTGGGTGCTGACCTGATTATCCATAGCGCCACCAAATACCTGGACGGGCAGGGGCGTTGCCTCGGTGGTGCCGTGGTTGGCCCTAAAGAACCCATGAATGACGTCCTCGGGTTTGTGCGTTCTGCCGGTTCTTGTATGAGCCCGTTCAATGCCTGGGTCTTTATCAAGGGGCTGGAAACGCTGAGCCTGCGAATGAAGGCGCAAAGCGAACGGGCTATGGTGTTGGCTGAGTGGCTGGAATCGCAGCCGGGCATTGCACGTGTACATTATGCTGGCCTGAAAAGTCATCCACAGCATGAACTGGCGGGCAAGCAACAGTCGGCCTATGGCGCAGTGATGTCCATTGAAGTGGAAGATGCTGCGGGTAATCGTGATCGTCAGGCAGCCTGGCGCTTTATTGATGCCACTCGCCTGATTTCCATTACGGCCAACCTTGGCGATGTTAAAACAACCGTGACTCACCCGGCGACGACTACCCATGGGCGAGTCAACGAAGAAGAAAAGCAGCGAGCCGGTGTGACAGAGAACTTGATTCGTCTGGCCATTGGCCTGGAGGCGGTTGAGGATCTGCAGGCAGACCTGAGCCGCGGTCTGAAGGCGCTGGCCAGCGCCTGATTTCCCGCCTCGCTGTCCGTATTGGCAATGAATGCATAAAGGGGACGCATGCAGGCACTGGATAAAGCTCTGGCCCAGGTAGGCCGTGTTGTACTGGGCAAAGAAGAACAACTGAAACTGGCGCTCACTTGCATGCTGGCCAATGGCCATCTGCTAATCGAAGACCTGCCGGGCATGGGTAAAACCACGTTGGCCCATGCGCTGGCCCGCGTGTTCCAGCTGGATTACCGGCGGGTGCAGTTCACCAGCGATATGCTGCCGGCGGATATCCTTGGTGTGTCCGTATTCGATCCCAACACCCAGCAATTCTCCCTCCGCGAAGGCCCGGTATTCACCCAGCTGCTGCTGGCTGATGAAATCAATCGTGCCACGCCGAAAACCCAGAGCGCCTTGCTGGAAGCCATGGAAGAACGGCAAGTCACCCTGGATGGGGTGACCCGGCCATTGCCCGCGCCATTTTTTGTGGTGGCGACGCAGAATCCCGTGGATCAAGCCGGTACTTTCGTGCTGCCGGAATCCCAGCTGGACCGTTTTCTGATGCGTATCTCCCTGGGCTATCCGGCTCCGGATGTGGAGCTGGAACTGCTCGCGGGCGGTGATTTGCGCCAGCAGGTGCGCGAGTTGAAAGCGGTAATCAATGGCGAAGGGCTGATGAAGCTGGCCCAGGTAGTGGGCAAAATCCGGGTGACCCGCGAGCTGCTCGACTATGTACAGCGACTGCTTGACGCTACGCGCTCCGATGACTGCTTTGTGGCGGGGCTGTCACCCCGTGCGGGTTTGGGGCTGTTACGTGCCGCACGGGCCTGGGCGCTGATTACCGGCCGTGACTATGTGCTGCCAGAAGACGTGCAGGCGGTCTGGGCCTCGGTGGCAGAGCATCGCTTGAGTGCTCGGCAAGGGGGCAGCGTGGCTGCCATTAGCCAGTCATTGCTCCAGTCCGTGCCTGTGGTACGGCGCTAGGGCGGCATCGTGAGGCTTCCTCAAGGACCGCGCCGGCTGTACGAGCGATGGTTGGCACGCCGTTTGCCGGCAGCCAGTCAGATCGTTCTCAACCAGAAACGTATTTTTATTTTTCCTACCGGCTACGGGTTCTTCTATCTGTTAGTGGCCGCTCTGCTGTTTATCGGTGGCATCAATTATGAAAACAACCTGATTCTGGCGCTGTCGTTTCTGATGGCAAGTCTGTTTCTGGTCGCCATCCTGCATACCTTCCGCAATTTATCCGCCCTGGGCCTGCGCAATGGCACGGCGGAATCCGGTTTCAGTGGTGAAGAAGGGGCACTGGAAGTGGTGCTGTTCGCTGAACAGCGAGCCCACCATTGCATCTGGTTGCGCTGGCCAGGGCAGGACGCACAACAGGTGAGTGTTCTGGCAGGCGAGGAGGAGAGCCTGTGGCTGAATTTGCCGTTGGCTAGCAGGGGAAAAGTGACGGCACCACGGCTGAAAGTGGAAAGCCGCTTCCCGCTGGGTCTGCTGCGGACCTGGTCCTACGCGACTCTCGATCATTATTGCCTGGCCTGGCCTCGTCCGCAGGAAAGCGCGGATTGTCCCGCCGACGGTGGCAAGCATAACCAGAGAGCATTCAGCAGTGGCCAGCCTGGAAACGATGAGTTTCAGGGGCTGCGCCGTTATGTTCCGGGTGATTCCCTGCGCAAGATCGACTGGAAAGGCTATGCCCGTGGCCGTGGCCTGAACACCAAGCTGTTTGATGAGCCCGTGGGCGGAAGACTCTGGCTACGTTGGGACAAACTGGACGGGATGGGTGATGAACAACGTCTTTCCATCCTCTGTCACTGGGTGCTGGAACTGGATCGGCAGCACCAACCCTATGGGTTGGTGCTGCCGGGCCTGACATTGGCACCGGATACCGGTGATGTGCATCGCTGGCGCTTGCTGGATGCGCTGGCCTGTTACCCGGAGTTCTGATGGCGCGTATTTACCAGGTTCCTTCTCATACCCGGCTTTGGCTGACGCTTGCGGTAACGTTCTGTGCGCTGCCTCAGTTACTCAAAGGCCCGTTTTGGCAGGGTGGTCTGTTTGCGTTGGTGATCGCGATCCGTGCCCTGGTCAACCGTCAGCGGATGGCGCTGCCCGGCCGTGTTATTCGCAGCATGTTTCTTATGGGGGCGGTGGCGCTCACCTTTTACAGCTTTGGTCGCCTGTACGGTCCGGAAGCGGGGGTGGCCTTGTTGGTCTCCCTGTTTGGGCTCAAGTATCTGGAAGTGATCAGTCAGCGTGATGCCTACGTCTTGCTGGTGCTGGGCTTTTTTGTTTGCGCGACCTCGTTACTGTTCTCGCAAAGTCCGTTGATGTTCTTGTATGTGCTGCTGTGCATGGTGTTGCTAACGACCTGTCTGGCGGGCATCAACCATAGCGACACCCGTGCCAGCGGCATGCAGCACCTTAAACGCGCCGGCATCATCATGGCCCAGGCGGTCCCCTTGATGCTGATTTTGTTTGTGCTGGTGCCCAGAGTGGCGCCGCTATGGAACATGCAGGTGGGCAACGGTAAAGCGCGCACCGGAATGACCGACAGCATGGCCCCCGGACAGATCAGCGAGCTGTCAGAGTCGTCCGCGCTGGCGTTCCGTGTTGCTTTCGACGGCGATATGCCGCCGCCGGCAGAGCGCTACTGGCGCGGCCTGACATTGAGCCATTTTGATGGCCGGGCCTGGCAGCAGGCCATTCCCCGCGGCATGGATGAGGCTAACTACCTGTACAGCAGTCGTGGGCCGGCACCGGACTGGGTCGATGCCTTGACGGCCGGGCGGAGTGACGGCATCAGCTATGCGTATCAGGTCATTGTCGAGCCCACCCAGCGGCGCTGGTTGTTTGCCATGCCGGTACCCTTTGTCAGTGAGGGAGGCATCAGCCTGGCCCGGGACATGCGGCTGGTGGCCAACAACCCGGTGAGCCAACGGCAGAGCTATCAGGTGGTCAGTGTGCCGGCGGCAACCCGGCGGTTGTCATTGGCTGAGGAAGAGAAGGCGCTGATGCTGTCGATTCCTGAGGAGAGTGGTCGTCGTGCCCGTGGCCTCGCTCAGCAGTGGCGCCTGGAGAGCCTTTCGGATGCGGCCGTGGTGCAACAGGCGTTGAGGTATTTTCGCCAGCAGCCTTTTCATTACACGCTGCGCCCGCCCAAGCTGGTAGCCGACCCCATCGACGATTTCCTGTTCCGTTCGCGCAAGGGCTTCTGCGAGCATTATGCCTCCAGCTTTACCTTCCTGATGCGCGCTGCCGGTATTCCTGCCCGGGTGGTGGTGGGCTATCAGGGGGGGGAGCAGAACAGCCTGGGTTCCCACTTGCTGGTGCGTCAATACGACGCCCATGCCTGGAGCGAGGTGTGGATTGAGGGACAGGGCTGGGTGCGGGTGGACCCGACCGGAGCGGTGGCGCCTGAGCGCGTGGAGCGAGGGTTGCGGGCTGCCCTTGAAGAAGCCGACTCCGGTGATGCGCTGGGCGGTATCCAACTCGATGGCTTTGCCGGCAGCGGCTTGCTGGGGGCCATGCGCGAGTGGGCGGATTATGTGGATTTCCGCTGGCAGACTTGGGTGTTGGGGTATGACAGCCAGCTGCAATTGTCGGTGCTGAGCAAGCTGCTGGGCCAGGTGACACCGTTGCGTGTAGCGGTAACCCTGATGGTGTCTGTGGCATTGCTGTTGGGGCTGTATGGCCTGTATCTGTTCTGGCGTAACCCGGTCCATAGCCAGTCGCCCATGGAGAAGGAATTCTGGCGGTTACACCAGCGTGTACAGGGTTGTGGGCTGGCATTGCCCCCGGGGGTGACCCCTTCACAGTTGGCAGAGGCCATTGCAGGGCGCTGGCCCCGGGCCGCGAGTCCGGCCCGTGACTGGGCCCGTTATTACCAGCGTGCTCTGTACGATCCACGGCAAAAAGCCAGTAAACCGCAAATGCGTCATTTACGTGGCCTGCGAAATCGCTTATACAAATTATTGGACTAGTGTACTAGCCGGGAGGCGGGTACGCTGGTGTTCGCTGCATTGATTTGCTTTGGGTTGTTATGGAGAACGACGAATGCGTGCCGCAAATTACAAGAAAGCGTTGGAGCTGACAGAGCACACCCCCTGGGCCCAGCAGTTCTGGGATGATCTGGTGCCCCTCAAGAACAAGGTCGTCAACCACCCGGTATTCGCGGAGATGGCCAGTGGCCAGCTGAGCCTGCCGCGTTTTCGTTGTGCGTTATTGAATTTCTATCCGCTGGTGGAAAACTTTCCCAAGTACATGGGGCTGAACCTGGCGAAAACCCTGCCGGGCCGCTTTCCGGGCCATGAGCAGGCAAAGAACTGGCTGATCGGCAACATCAAGATTGAGCAGCGCCACGCCTATTGGTACCAGGACTGGGCGATGGGGTTTGGGCTGACACTGGAAGACCTTGAGTTTGTTGAGCCTCCCGCGGCTATGGATGCGGTGAATAATTTTCTCTGGACCATGGGCCGGCAAGGTAGCCTGGAAGAAGGGATCGCCGCGACCAATCTGGCCATTGAGTGGGCAACTGGCGAGTGGAGCCAGAGTGTGGTCAAGGGTATGAAAGCGTATCAGGAAGACGGCATCGCCACGATTAATCGTCACTCCATGGCCTGGCTTCGGGCTCATGCCTCTTACGATGACGATCACCCCCATGAAGCCATGGAGCTGGTGAAACTGATTTGTATGGATCAGGCAAGTCGCGAACGTGCCTTCAAGGCGGCCCAGCGGGGGCTGGAGTATTACATTCAGGCGCTGGATTATTGCTGGGAAAGCGCGGATTAAGAGATGCTTCACGCTTCACGCAACAAGCCGGAAGCCGTGTTGCGTGCAAGCGTGTAGCGTGTCGCATCTCCCTCACATATACACCTTCAGCTTGTCGCGAATCACTTTCTGAATGGCCTTGATCTCCATGGGGGAGCGGTCCACCAGCTTGGACGGTTGGATGCGGTGCAAGTGCAGGCAGGGAAAATCCTTGCGGAAGGCGCGCAAGTCACCTTTGGTGATGACCGGCAGAAAGGGGACTTCCTTCGTTTCTTTTTTCATCAGCGCCCACAGACCCACTTTCAGCGGCACTGGCTTGATGACACGCTTGCCGTACTTGAGCAGGCGCAAGGTCAAAAACAACCCCTCCTTACCGAACAGATCGCCGGGAACGATGTACATGCCGCTGGCATGCACACTGTGGTCGCCGATACTGTTGAACGTATCGTGGTACGCGTAGGGATTAGGCAGAATAATCATCGAGCGATCATCGTCATCGGGCAACGAGATGTCGTAGTTGGTATAGAGCTGCTGTACGGGCGCACTGTAAACGCACAGTGTTTCCTGGAACTGCTTGATAAAATTGACTGCCCGCTTGTGGTTGTCAAACTGGTCCAGTTTCCAGATTAGATGCTCAGGAATCCCCAAATCATTCAGCATAAATCACTATCTGACGTAGTTATTAATTATTAGCCTGCATGGGCAGAATATAGCATAGGTTTTGCTCGTCACGAGCATTACAGCGTGATGAAAAGTGGCAGCGTGACGGTGGTCACGGCGAAACGGCGACGGACGTAACGAATGGCAACAGTTTTTCCAGTGGACCAGGCGATTCCCCCGCTTTTTCAGGCGTTAAAGGCGCACGGGCGTGCCATTCTCGAGGCCCCGCCGGGGGCGGGGAAGTCCACCCGTGTACCAGTGGCGCTGCTGGACAGTGAGTGGGGCCAGCGCGGGAAAATCCTGATGCTGGAGCCACGGCGTGTGGCGGCCCGGTCGGTGGCCACGTTTATGGCTTCGCAACGGGGAGAGCCCGTGGGGCAATCGGTAGGCTACCGCACCCGTACCGATACTCGAGTCAGTGCACAGACGCGTCTGGAAGTGGTGACCGAAGGCGTACTGACTCGCATGTTGCTCAACGATCCGGAACTCCCCGATGTGAGCCTGGTGATCTTTGATGAGTTCCATGAACGTTCGTTGAACGCGGACCTTGGCCTGGCCCTGATTCTGGAAGCGGGTGAGGCTTTTCGTCCTGACCTCGGCCTGCTGGTGATGTCCGCCACGTTGGACTGCGGCCCGCTGGAAACCCTTCTGCAGGCGCCGGTGGTGAGTAGCGCAGGGCAGAGCTACCCGGTGTCCGTTGCCTATGCGCCGGTGCCCGTCCGCCAGGACTGGCGCAACCATTGCGCGGAACAGGTGATGAGACTGAGCGGCGACGCCGGGGTGATGCTGGTCTTCCTGCCCGGGCAGAGCGATATGCGTCGTATTGCCAGTCAACTGGATCAGCGGGGCTGCCCGGTGCCGGTGGTCACGCTGCATGGCGGCTTGTCTCTGGACAAGCAGCAGAGAGTGATCGCACTGGCGGCCAGTGAGCCGCAGCTGATCGTGTTGACGACCAATGTGGCAGAAACCAGCCTGACCATCGAAGGGGTGACCCATGTGGTCGACAGCGGTTTTGCCCGCGAACCGGTCTATGATGCTGCCCGGCACCGTACCCGGTTGGTGACTCGCCGCATCAGTGAGGCCAACGCCCGGCAACGTAGCGGGCGGGCAGGGCGCCTGGGCCCAGGCCATAGCGTGCGACTGTGGGGCGAAGCGGATGTGCTGGCGCGATATCAATTACCGGAAATCCAGCGTGTGGGGCTGGACCGTCTGGTACTGGATCTGGCCCGCTGGGGCTGTTGTGAGCCGCAACAGATGCCGTGGTTGGATGCGCCGCCGCAGGGCGCCTGGGACAGTGCGCTAGAGCGTCTGCAGCGAGGTGGTGCGCTGGATCACAATGGCTCACTGACATCGCGGGGCGATGCCATTGCCCGCCTGCCGGTGGATCCAGCGCTTGCCCTTCTGTTGATTGTTGCCAGAGAAGCCGGGCTCGCTGAGCCGGCGGCACGGCTTGTCGCGGTGCTCTCCGAGCGGGATATTCTGCCCGGTGAGGGGGTGGATTTACGGCGGCGTTTAGAGGCGCTGGACAATCAGCCGCAACGCTTCGGGGCGGTGCTCGCCGAGGCCAAGCGCCTTGGTGCAGGAGCCAGTCAGAGATCATCAACCTGGCGCGACGCTATGGGTGGGTTGCTGGCCTCGGTTTTTCCGTTGCAGATAAGCAGACTGCGTAGCGGTAGCCAGGGGCGTTACCAGATGGCCGATGGCCCGGGTCTGTTCCTGCATGACAGTGATAGCCTGCAGGGAACGGAGTGGTTATTGGTCATGGATACGGATGGTCAGCCCCGGGATGCGCGTATCCGTCTTGCCTGGCCGCTCACCGGACCAGAGGTCGAATCTGCCCTGGAGAAGCATGGTCGTTGGCGGGAACAGATTGGCTGGGACGCAGATAAACAGCGGGTGACAGGGCGGCGCGAGCGGGTGCTGGGGAATCTGGTGCTGCAAAGCCAGACACTGGCCTCATTGAGCAATGAGCAGCAGGTATCCGGCCTGCTGGCTGGCATCCGCAGTCTGGGGCTCGCGGTGTTGCCGTGGGAAGACAATTGGCGGCAATGGCAGGCGCGTATTCAGCGCCTGGCTGCCGTGCAACCGAATGCGGATTGGCCGGCTGTAAGTGATGCGGCGTTGTTGTTGAACCTGGAGCAGTGGTTGGCGCCGTATCTGGCCGGGATGCGTAGTGTGGCTGATTTGAAAAAGCTGCCACTGGGGGCGGCGTTGTCGGGATTATTGTCGGTAGACCAGCAGCGTCAGTTGAAACAATTGATGCCGGAAACGGTGACGATTCCCACCGGCCGTGTTGTGCGTCTGGATTACACTGGCGAGCATGTGGTGTTGGCGGCGAAGCTGCAGGAACTGTTCGGTTTGCAGGCGCTGCCGCCTCTGGCCGGTGGCGCGCTGGCAATCACCGTTCACTTGCTAACCCCGGCCGGGCGGCCGGCAGCCATTACCGATAATCTGGCGCGGTTCTGGGTTGAGAGCTATGCGGCAGTGCGTAAGGACCTGCGCGGGCGTTATCCCAAGCATCCCTGGCCGGAAGATCCTTTGCAGGCAATTCCCACGGCGGTGACCAAGAAACGCCAGGCCCGCAATGATGCCTCATGACCGTGCGTGTTCGATAAGCTGGATAAGGTGGGTGGCAGCCGGCGTTGTTTCCCAAGGCGCCAGCCGGCTGCCAGCCCGCAAAAGAGCTATAACTGATAGAGGAAAGTGGGTCCGGGAAACTCTCCGCCGTTGTCCTCGCCAATTTCATGGTCAATCAGCGCATTGGTCTTCTCATTCATGCTCAGTAGTAGCGCTTTGTGCTGTTGCGGCTTTGCGGCCAGATTGTCCAGTTCATCCGGGTCCATGTGAGTGTCATACAGTTCCAGATCGTTGTTCTGCATCAACGTTGCCCAGTCAGCCGGACGGTGATGGCTGTCTGGGCTGAAGTAGCGGATAAATTTATAACGCCCGTCGAAACAGCCGCGATGCAGGCCCCGGTTGTTCAGTGCGGGGCCCAGCTTCAATTGGCTAAAGGCTTCTGTCATCAGTCGTATGGGGGTGATCTCGTCACCTTTTTCAACCAGGGCCCGGGTGATCTCCGGGTCGGTGTACAGTGTTACCCCATACGCGAACAGGTGGCCTTTGCTGTCTCTGTCTGAGGGGCGCCCTTCTAGTGCTGCTGACAAATCGGTGCCGGGGGTTTGTGTTTCGACCTTCCCCCCGGTTGCCAGGCTTAGCAGTGTCGGGACCAAATCCACGGAAGAACCAATATTGTCCACGTCCCGTTGTTGGCGCGCGTCCGGGTGGCTGATGATTAATGGAACCCGGCTGTTCTCCTTGTAGGCGAAGGGCCCTTTCTGGCGAAGGCCATGGGCTCCGGCCATTTCACCATGATCGGCGGTGTAGACAATGATGGTGTTATCCGCCTGGCCACTTTGCTCCAGGGCCTGCAGTACTTGGTCGACCTGTCGCGACACGTCGCGCAGGCAATTGAAGTAGTAACTCTGGTTGGCCAGCCAAGCGGCTTCGTTATTTTTATCGATGTGACCATAAACGCTGTCTATCAGTTTGGCGTAGGCTTGCTGGCACCAAGGTTTGTTGTCCAGTGACGCCCGAAAAGACGCAGGAAGAGAAATGTGGGACCAGTCTTTTGCGTATACCGGGTCATGGGGCGCAGGACGAAGTGGTGCCATGAACTGCGGATTGGTGCGTGAGCGTGATTGTTTTTCGCCGGTAGAGAAAAACATGATGTCATGGGGATTGACGAAATTGACCGCCAGGAACCAGGGTTTTTCTTCTGTCTGGCCTTTACTCATGAGCCAGCGACACGCTTCGGCGGTAACCATTCTGTCAGCAATGTAGCCCTGCCAGACGCTGCCGTGAACATCTCCCGTGAGGTTGTAGTCACTGAAACCATGTGATTCCAGCGCACGGTTCCTGCTTGGATAGTTGCCATAAAGCAGGCCGGGGCCGTCCTCGATATCGGATAGGTGCCATTTTCCCTTATAGGCTGTGTAGTAGCCCTGATCGCGAAAATGATGGCCCAGGGTTTTCAGCTTGTCGTTGAGCGCGGGAAAGGGGGGCGCATGGAGATTGGCTGTCATGTGGGTGTGCATGGTGTGTTGACCGGTGTACATGACAGACCGGGATGGTGAGCACGGTGAGGTGTTGACGTGGTAGTTGTTGAAGCTGGTGCCCCGCTGGCGCAGCCTCTCGTGGCCGGGAAGATCCAGGGAGCCTGGAAGGTCCAGGCCGGAACGTTCCTGATCGGAAACCAGCAACAAGACATTGGGGCGTCGGTTTTTACGCAAGCCCGGAGCCCCTTTAACCGGGTTGGCAACGGCCAGGGCGGTGGCGCCAAGGCCAAGTTGCTTCAGTGCCGTACGGCGATTTATTTTTGTCATCTGTCTCTCCCGTGGTGACCCGAACAGGGCAGCGTGGACAGAGTATGGTCGGCTTTGCTATAAGCATGGTTTATATATCCATGCGTAAAGGTAATGCCATGTGGCAATTACAGCAGCTCCGCCATTTCGTGGCGATCTATGAACAGGGCAGTGTGTCGGCGGCAGCCCGGCAACTGGGGCTGTCGCAACCGGCATTGAGCCGCAGCATGCAGCGGCTGGAGGATGCGGTTGGGTTGGTGTTGTTTCAGCGCGACACGCATCACCTGCGGCCGACAGACTTTGCGCAATCGCTTTACCGGCAGGCAAACCGGATTCTGCAGGAAAGTGCGGGTCTGGATCGTATGGTAGGCCGCCACCGTGAAGGCAAGGCCGGGGTCATCAGTATCGGTTGTGGCCCCTTTGTCCCCGATATTCTGATGCAGATGCTGTCCGGGCCAAGCGTGCTGGCGCAGGGACAGCGCCTTGATATTCAGGTGGGGGAATTTCATGCCCTGCAAAAAGGGCTGTATGCCTACCGCCATGATTTCATGGTCTACGACCTGCGTTTGCGGCAACGATTGCCTGACCAGGATGATCTGGTTACGCACCCGTTATTGGCGTTGCCATTACGGGTGGTCGTGTCACCGAAGATCATGGCGGCAAGCGCAGTCGCAGGAACTGATGAGCAGGGGTTGAAGATGCTGGCTTGTGAGCAGCGCTGGGCGCTGCCGAGGGTGTCACGAAACTACCGCCGGGAAACGGCAACCTGGCTGAGGGCGTTGATGAATGAACGGGGAGGCCCGGATTACCAGCTGGACACGATCAGTTCGTGTCTGGCGCTTTGCCGGGAAGGAAAGGCCCTGACCCTGGCGCCGGATTCCATGATCGCGGGCGATGTGGCGTCAGGGGCTTTGTGTGTATTGCCGCTGGATGCCGGGGTCGATGCGCAGCCAAGTATGTACCGTCTTCGTTCGCACCCCTTGTCGGAACCTGCCGCGCGGGTGTGGCAATTTCTTGCGTCCAGCCAGACTTAAGCCGATCCATCGAATGATAAGCGAAGGAGGGGGGTAAGCTCACGGTTCAATCCAGTAAGCGGTCGCAAGCGTATTGTTTATTCTTGACCCTCGATGAACCAAAAAAGCCCCGCATTTGCGGGGCTTTTTGGTGAAGCAATTACCGAGCCTTAGACAGACTGGGCAACCGGGATCTTCACGGTGTCTGCCACTTCCTGGTACTCGGCCATCTGGTCGAAGTTCAGGTAGCGGTAGATTTCGGAGGACATGGAGTCGATGGTGTTCGCATACTCCATGTACTCTTCCTTGCTCGGCAGCTTGCCGAGGATGGACGCCACAGACGCCAGCTCAGCCGATGCCAGGTACACATCCGCACCCTGACCCAGACGGTTCGGGAAGTTACGGGTGGAGGTGGATACCGCAGTGGACTTCGGCGCGATGCGAGCCTGGTTACCCATGCACAGGGAGCAGCCTGGCATCTCGGTGCGCGCACCGGCGCTGCCGAAGATGTTGTAGTAGCCTTCTTCGGTAAGCTGGTGCTGATCCATCTTGGTCGGCGGAGCGATCCATAGACGGGTCGGCATGGTGCCGCTTTCCACTTTCTGGAGCAGCTTGCCCGCAGCACGGAAGTGACCGATGTTGGTCATGCAGGAACCGATGAACACTTCGTCGATCTTGGCGCCAGCCACGTCGGACAGAGTTTTGGCATCGTCCGGGTCGTTCGGGCAGCACAGTACTGGCTCGTTGATCTGGTCCATGTCGATTTCGATGACGGTGTGGTACTCGGCATCGGCGTCGGCACGCATCAGGCTCGGGTTGGCCAGCCACTCTTCCATGCCGTTGATGCGACGCTCAATGGTACGGGCATCGCCGTAACCGTTGGCAATCATCCATTTGAGCATGGTGATGTTGGACTTCAGGTACTCAGTCACGCTGTCTTCGGACAGGGTGATGGTACAGCCCGCAGCGGAACGCTCGGCGGACGCGTCAGACAGCTCGAATGCCTGTTCAACGGTCAGGTCATCCAGGCCTTCAATTTCCAGTACGCGACCAGAGAAGACGTTGACCTTGCCCGCTTTGGCAACGGTCAGGTGGCCGTCTTTGATGGCCTGCATGGGGATGGCGTGTACCAGGTCACGCAGGGTGATGCCCGGCTGGCGTTTACCCTTGAAGCGAACCAGCACCGATTCCGGCATGTCCAGTGGCATAACGCCGGTGGCAGCAGCGAACGCAACCAGACCAGAGCCGGCCGGGAAGGAAATGCCCATGGGGAAACGGGTGTGGGAGTCACCACCGGTACCAACGGTATCCGGCAGCAGCATACGGTTCAGCCAGGAGTGGATGATGCCGTCGCCCGGACGGAGGGAAACACCGCCACGGTTCATGATGAAGTCGGGCAGGGTGTGCTGGGTTTCCACGTCAACCGGCTTGGGGTAAGCGGCGGTGTGACAGAAAGATTGCATCACCAGGTCGGCCTGGAAGCCCAGGCAAGCCAGATCTTTCAGCTCGTCACGGGTCATCGGGCCAGTGGTGTCCTGGGAACCTACGGTGGTCATCTTCGGCTCGCAGTACATGCCGGGGCGAACACCGTCCATGCCACAGGCCTTGCCGACCATTTTCTGGGCCAGAGTGAAGCCCTTGTCGGAATCACCCGGCTGTTCCGGCTTGCGGAACAGTTCGGACGGTGCCAAACCCAGCGCTTCGCGAGCCTTGGTGGTAAGGCCGCGACCGATGATCAGGTTGATACGGCCGCCGGCACGGACTTCGTCCAGCAGGACTTGTGAACGCAGGTCGAATTCGGCGATCACTTCGCCGTCTTTTTCGACCTTGCCTGCGAACGGGTAAACGTCGATCACGTCACCGGTGTTCATTTTGGATACGTCGCACTCGAAGGGCAGGGCGCCGGAATCTTCCATGGTGTTGAAGAAGATCGGAGCGATCTTGCCGCCGATGCAGACGCCGCCGGCGCGCTTGTTCGGTACGAACGGAATGTCGTCACCGAAGTGCCACAGTACGGAGTTGGTAGCAGATTTACGGGAAGAACCGGTACCCACAACGTCGCCCACGTAGGCAACCGGGTGGCCTTTTTTCTTCAGCTCGTCCATCTGGCTCAGTGGGCCGATTTCGCCGTCTTTTTCCGGAGTGATACCTTCACGGGCATTTTTCAGCATGGCATTGCCGTGCAGCGGGATATCCGGGCGGCTCCAGGCGTCCTGTGCGGGGGACAGGTCGTCGGTGTTGGTTTCACCGGTAACCTTGAAGACAGACAAGGTCATTTTTTCGGCCAGGTCGGCACGCTTGGTGAACCATTCGCCTTCCGCCCAGGATTCAATCACTTCCTTGGCTTTGGCGTTGCCGGCTTTCATTTTGTCTTCCACGTCGTGGAATGCATCAAAAACCAGCAAAGTGTGCTTGAGTTGCTCGGCGGCTTCGTCAACCAGCTCGGCATCGTCCAGCGCTTCGATCAGCGGGGCCACGTTGTAGCCACCTTGCATGGTGCCCAGCAGCTGCACAGCACGCTTTTTGTCGATCAGAGGGGAGCTGGCTTCACCTTTCACAATCGCGGTCAGGAAAGCGGCCTTTACATAAGCGGCCTGATCTACACCCGGCGGAACGCGGTTGACGAACAGGTCCTGGATAAATTCTTCTTCGCCAGCCGGCGGGTTCTTCAGCAGTTCTACCAGGTCGGCAACCTGCTGTTCGGTAAGCGGCTTCGGCGGTACACCTTCAGCGGCGCGCTCTTCTACATGTTTGCGATAGGCTTCTAGCACAGCGTTTCCCTCATCGTCGTCTTGGCTGATTTCTTTTGGAAATCAGTCTTTTAGGGTGTTACTGGGGGTTGGAATTGCGCGCGGAGTATAGCGGAATGGGCATCAATTGTTAAGCCAAACCCGTATTGCAGCCATTCATGGCGTGAATACTCGTAATCACTGAAACCGTGGGGATACAAGGCTAGTAAGGCGTGTTGACCCCGGCCGGTGGGCGGCGGAAGCGTTTGTAGCTCCACAGGTATTGGCTCGGTGATTCGTTGATAAGCTGCTCGATTGAACGGTTCATCGCGGTCAGCGCCGTGTCCAGGTCGTCATCCTTCACGGCGGGGTCGGCCGGGCGGACCCGTATTTCGTAGCCCTGGGTGCCTGGCAGACGGCGGGCCCAGGCCATAAACGTGACTGCCCCTGTCTGTCGAATCAGCTTGCAGGAGAGGGTGCCGGTGTATGCTGGCTGCCCATAGAAAGGTGCATGCCGGCCGCTGCGGCGATCGGGGACCTGATCCGGGAGAATGGCAGTCAGTGCGCCTTTCTTCATGGCCCTGACCAATCCCGCCACGCCGCGGGCGGTGGTCGGATACATGGTGGAGCCAAAATGCTCCCGGCCACTGCGGACCAGGTCGTCGACTTCCGGCAGGCCAGAGGGAGCAAACATGGCGTGTAAACCAAATTCGGTGGCCAGCCAGAAATTCAGAACTTCCCAGCAGCCCAGGTGCGGCGCGAGAATCATGATGGGTTTGCCATCCAGCACGGCCTGGCGAAGCGGGGCGTCACCGTCAACCGCCACCACTTGCTTCAGGCCCTGGGCAGGGTGGCGCCAGAACAGGGCAATTTCAAAGGTGTTCTTGACGCTTTCAATGAGTGATTGGCGTGCCAGCCGGTTCCGCTCTTTTTCAGTGAGGGTCGGGTAGCAGAGCGCCAAATTGGTTTTGCTGACTTTTAAGGCCTGAGTGGGCAGGTAGGCCAGCAAGGTGCCGACGGCGGTGGCGATCGCCCGATTGATGGCAAAAGGCAGGGTGCCCAGCAGTCGCAATGCGATGATGGCCGCTTGTCCCTTTGCCCGTTGTACGCGTGGATGTGTTTTTCTGCCCATGGCGCGACAGTATACGGGCGCGACGGGTGAGCACCAGCGGTGCGGGTGAGATTGCGTACAAAAACGCTATAATGCCGGCGCCTGTCTGCGGATGGGTTACCTTGAGCCAGCGAGAACCCCATGCACGATATTTCCCACATCCGCGATTTTCTCCCCTGTGTGACGCCACCTGCCTGGGTCGACTGGGCGTTGCAGAACCCGGATATCCTGCTCATTGACCATGCCCACTGCGAAAAGAAAGCAGCCAGCACAGCGATAAACCTGATGTTTCGTTATGTGGATCGCCCCGAGCTACTGGATACGCTGAGCCAACTGGCTCGGGAGGAGCTGCTGCATTTTGAGCAGGTGGTGCAGCTGATGCGGGCGCGTGGCGTGCAGTACGATCATATGACACCGGCGCGTTATGCCAAGGGGTTACGCCAGCATATACGCACGTCCGAACCCGGCCGTCTGGTGGATACCATGATTGTGGGCTCGTTGATTGAGGCGCGCAGCTGTGAGCGGTTTGCCGCTCTGGCTCCCCATGTGGATGAAGAGCTGGGGCGTTATTACCGTTATTTGTTGAAGAGTGAGTCGCGACACTTTGAGGATTATCTGAAACTGGCCGAGCAATATGCGCAGGGGCCGATCGCTGAACGGGTGGATTTCTTCAAGGCGGTAGAGCAGGAACTGATTGAAACACCGGATGATGAGTTCCGGTTTCATTCGGGAACGCCGAGAGGTAATTAATCGTTAATAATGAATAATTAATAGTTGCGCGAGTAACAGTTGTGATGGTTTAAACGCAAGAGGCCGCGCCCAACCTATGGACGCGGCCTCTTGCGTTTGAAAAAGACAAAGCTGAGTCGCGAGTTATTAATTATTAACTATTCATTATTAATTAATTTCAAAGCTTTCCAGTTTTAGCCCTTCTTCACTGTCGGCAATGATCTGCCAGCCCAGCTTGCCCCAGTCACCCAGCACCCAGCGCTTGCCGGTGCCGTCTGGCAAGGCTACGTCGTGGACGTCAGGGCGGTGGGTGTGGCCGTGGATCAAGTGCTTTACTCCGGCTTCTTGCATTTCCCGGACCACTTCTTCCGGGGTGACATCCATGATGTTTTCGGCCTTGTTGGCATTGTTGCCCTGGCTTTGCATGCGCATGCCCTGGGCGATCATGCGCCGTTCTTCCAGCGGCTTGGCAAGCATACCCTGTTGCCACTGTGGATTGCGGGCCATGGTGCGGAACTGTTGGTAGGCGGTGTCCAGGGTGCACAGACTATCGCCGTGCATCAGGATTGCGTCGGTGCCGTAGAGGTCGACGACGGTGCCTTCGTTAAGCAGGCTGCCGCCGCAGGCTGCGGCGAAATCGTTGCCGAGCATGAAATCCCGGTTGCCGTGCATGAAGTAGAGCTTGCTGCCGCTGTCGGAGAACTGACGGAAGGCGGCGATGGCATCGAGATTGAACGGGGTGTCATCATCGTCGCCGATCCAGGCTTCGAAAAGGTCACCCAGTACATACAGGGCATCGGCTTTGCCGGCATGTTTTTCCAGCAGTTTTTTCAGGGCATCCAGATGCTCAGGGCGTGCCGGATCCAGGTGCAGATCAGAGATGAAAAGGGTGTAACTCATGACTATTGAGCGTCCTTCTCTTCGTTCGCCTGTTTAGCCGGCGCGCTGTCATCTTCCAGGCGGTAGGTCTTGGTAATCAGAATCGGTACTTCCGGGACATCGCGGGCCATCATGCCGTTAAGGCGCTGGCTGGTGGTGGGTTCGCGAGCGATATTGTCGACCACATTCATGCCGTCAGTAACCGCTCCGAAAACGGTATAGCCCCAGCCGCGAGTGTTCTTGCCGGTGAAATCCAGATTGCGGTTGTCTACCAGATTTATAAAGAACTGGGCGGTGGCTGAGTGCGGGTTGCTGGTGCGCGCCATCGCCAGAGTACCGCGCTTGTTTTTGAGGCCGTTGTCGGCCTCGTTCTGAATGGGCTCGCGCGTGGCCTTGCGCTGCCCGCTCTGGTCAAAGCCGCCACCCTGAATCATGAAACCGCTAATAACACGGTGAAACTGGGTGCCATTGTAGAAGCCACTGTCCACATATTGAAGAAAGTTGGCGACACTTTTCGGGGCTTTGTCTTCATACAGCTCGATGGTCACCGGGCCAGCGGTGGTGTCCAGGCGGACCACCGGGTTGGCCAACAACAGACCAGGAAGCAGAGCGAGCAGGGCAGCAGCAAGGCGCATGGCGATTAGTCCTCAATCAGCTCGGCGGATTCGATCAGTACCGGTTCTGCTGGTACATCCTGATGACCGCCGCTGTTGCCGGTGGCGACATTGCGGATTTTTTCCACCACGTCCATGCCGTCAGACACGGCGCCGAATACGGCATAACCCCAGCCATCCTGGCTGCGTTCCTTGTCCAGGAAGTGGTTGTCGGCTACGTTGATGAAGAACTGGGCCGAGGCGGAATGCGGGTCCGGGGTGCGCGCCATGGCAATGGTGCCGGCCTTGTTGGACAGGCCATTGCCCGCTTCATTCTGGATCGGCGCGCGGGTGGGCTTTTGCTGCATGTCTTCGGTGAAACCACCACCCTGGATCATGAAATTGCTGATAACGCGGTGGAAGATGGTGCCATCAAAGTGGCCTTCCTTGACGTATTGCACGAAGTTCTCGGTGGTTCCCGGCGCTTTCTCTGCGTCCAGTTGCAGGGTGATTTTGCCGTAAGTTGTTGTCAGCAACACTTTCATTGATGTTTCTCCGCAGGGTCGGACCCGTCAGTTAACGCCTATTTTGCGTGCAGAGGGGCCCTGAGTCTTTGACTGTTGGGGGGGCTACAGTACACTAGCGCACCTTCATTTTCACCGTACCCATTTACCGTATCTCTATCCGGACTGGCCCAGGCAATGAGCGAAACGAAAGCGCCAAGCAATTTTATCAGACAGATCATCGACCGTGACCTCGCAGAAGGTAAAAATGACGGCCAGGTGGCTACCCGTTTTCCGCCGGAGCCCAACGGTTACCTGCATATCGGCCATGCGAAATCTATCTGCCTCAACTTCGGTATTGCGGAAAGCTATGGCGGTAGCTGTAATCTGCGCTTCGACGATACTAACCCGGAGAAGGAAGAGGACGAGTACATCCAGTCCATCAAGCAGGATGTGCAGTGGCTGGGGTTCCAGTGGAACGGTGAAGAGCGCTTTGCCAGTAACTACTTTGACCAGCTGTATGATCTGGCGGTGGGCCTGATCGAGAAAGGCCTGGCCTATGTGGACAGCCTGAGCCCGACGGAAATCGCTGAATACCGTGGCAATTTCACCACGCCCGGCAAACCGAGCCCTTACCGTGACCGGTCTGTGGATGAAAACCTGGCGTTGTTCGAGCAGATGCGCGACAACAAGCTGGAAGAAGGTGAGGCAGTACTGCGCGCGAAAATCGACATGCAGAGCCCGAATATCAGCCTGCGTGACCCGATCCTCTACCGGATCCGCAAGAAGACCCACCACCAAACCGGTGACAAGTGGGTCATCTACCCGATGTATGATTTCACGCACCCGCTGTCGGATGCCATTGAAGGCATTACCCACAGCCTGTGTACGCTGGAATTCGAAGATCATCGTCCCTTTTATGATTGGGTAGTGGAGAATACCGCTGTACCGGCCAGTCCCCGCCAGTATGAATTTGCCCGGTTGAACCTGAATTACACAGTGACCAGCAAGCGCAAGCTCAAGCAGTTGGTGGATGAGGGGCACGTGGATGGCTGGAATGACCCGCGCATGCCGACCATCTCCGGGTTGCGTCGCCGTGGTTACACCCCGGCTTCTATTCGTACCTTTTGTGAGTCGGTGGGGGTAAGCCGTGCGGATTCGGTGGTGGACATGGGAATGCTGGAAGCGGCGATCCGTGATGACTTGAACCAGTATGCTCCACGGGCCATGTGCGTGATGAATCCGCTGAAAGTGGTCATCGAGAACTGGGAAGAGGGTAAGGAAGAGTCATTGATTGCGCCGGTGCACCCCCAGAATGAATCCATGGGCACCCGGCAGGTGCCGATGACCCGGGAAGTGTATATCGACCGTGAGGATTTTCGGGAAGAGGCCAACAAGAAGTTCAAGCGTCTGGTGTTGGGTGATCGGGTTCGGTTGCGTTATGGCTATGTGGTGCGTGCAACGGATGTGGTGCGCGATGCACAGGGCGAGATCGTGGAAGTGCGTTGCACCTATGATCCGGACACCCTGGGCAAGAACCCGGAAAATGCCGAGGACCAGGGCAAGATGCGTGGGGTGATCCATTGGGTCAGCGCGGTAAAAGGGCTGCCCTGCGAAGTGCGTCTGTATGACCGCTTGTTCAGCGCAGCCAACCCTGGCAAGGGGCTGGAAGAAGGGCAGAGCTTCTTGACGCATATCAATCCTGAGTCCCTGACTGTCCTGGATGATTGTTGGGTAGAGCCGGGTCTGCGCGGTGCGCTGGCGGAAACCCGTTACCAGTTTGAGCGCGAAGGCTATTTCTGTGTGGATCAGGACAGCACCGAAGAGCGGCTGGTGTTCAATCAGACCGTGGGCCTGCGTGAGTCCTGGCCGAAGGAGGCCTGAGTCGCACGCTGGCATGGATCATCGGCTATTGATCGTTGTGTAGCACTGAAAACAAAAAAGGCCGCACTCGGATGCTTGAGTGCGGCCTTTTTTATTGTGAGCACTTTCAGGTCAGGTCGACCAAAACAGCGGTGGGTGCATTGGCTGCAACGGATGCAATGCCGTTTTCCATGCCGTCGGCGCTCTTGTACATCTGGCTTTGTCCAATCACCTGGTGGTTGGCGGCCTTGAGGACGAAATAGTGCCGTTCGTCCTTGGCGACCTTGCGTTCGAAGTTGTCATCATCGGTGCTGTTCTTGCGTACCGAATCTATGCCGTTCTCGCAGGCGGACTTGGTGGTGTATTGCTCGCTGGCGAGGATGATCTCGCCGTTACCGGCTTTCAGACGAAAGATGAACTGGTCATTGCTGGCTTTGTCGATCTCGAACTTCCCTGACATGGTGCTCTCCTTGGTCTGCCTCAATGGGGCGACTGCAACGAGAAAATCACTGCAGCATCAGGGATGCTAACTCAGCCTGTCAGTGGTGGATATTGACGATTTTATGACAGCGCACGGGGCAAAGATGATGAGGGCGTGATGGGGAAAGTAGGGAAGAGTAGGGCGCCTGAGGCGCCCCGGTTGGCTTTCAGCCGAAGGCTTTTTCGCCGGATTGCAGTGTCTGGAAGATCAGGGTGTTGATAGTCATCGGCCCGACTCCACCCGGGACCGGTGTATAGGCGGCCACGCGATCAACCAGCGGCGCCAGTTCAATATCCCCGCACTTTTGCGGGTGAAAGCCAGCATCGACTACCACTGCGCCATCCTTGATCCAGTCCGCCTTGATGAATTCCGGTTTGCCCACGGCGCCAACAACAATGTCTGCCTGCTTCACCAGGGCCGGAAGGTCCTGGGTGCGGCTGTGGCAAATGGTGACGGTGGCATTGGCTTCGAGCAGCATCATGGCCATGGGTTTGCCCAGAATCGCGCTGCGACCCACCACGACGGCATGTTTGCCTTCCAGCTCCACCTGATGGTGCTCCAGCAACCGCATGATGCCCTTGGGCGTGGCGCAACCGTAGGCGGCTTCACCCATGCTCATGCGGCCAAACCCGAGGCAGGTGACGCCGTCCACATCCTTTTCCAGGCTGATAGCGTCGAAACAGGCGCGCTCGTCGATCTGGGCGGGGACCGGGTGTTGCAACAAAATGCCGTGTACATCCGGGTTGCTATTCAGTTCGTCAATCTTGGCCAGTAGCTGTTCTGTGGTGGTGTCTTCACTGAGCTCGATGGCCACGGATTCCATGCCAACACGCTGGCAGGCGTTGCCTTTCATCTTTACATAGGTGGCGGAGGCAGGGTCAGCACCCACCAGAATGGTGGCAAGAATCGGCGTACGGCCGTTGGCCTTGGCTTTCAGGGTGTCGACACGCAGGCGCATCTCCTGTTCAAACTGCTGGGCCAGGGTTTTGCCATCAAGAATCTGGGCGGTCATGTGGGCGGTCTCTCTGAAATTGACTACATATTAGGAGGTGCGGCTCGGCGGGATGCGCTAATGACAGCCAGCCGGGGTAGCCGTGAACGGCGCGATTCTCGCATGCGCAGACACTGCGCGCAAAAAATGGACGCAAAAGTTGCCTAAAATCTGAACGTTAGACATTTTTTTGCGTCAAACCCCGTTGACGCTTATGGGGGTGCCGAGTATTATGCGCGCCTCGCTTTCGAGCTTAGTTGCTAACTTTGCTTTATGAGACGGGGTGTAGCGCAGCCTGGTAGCGCGCCTGCTTTGGGAGCAGGATGTCGGGGGTTCGAATCCCTCCACCCCGACCAGTTGGCTTGATGGCGATAACCTGCAAGCGCCTGTAGCTCAACCGGATAGAGCAACGGCCTTCTAAGCCGTCGGTTGCAGGTTCGAGTCCTGCCAGGCGCGCCAGGCAGGACAGGAAGAAAGCAGACAGTTTTATGGTGATTGTAGCTCAGTTGGTAGAGCTCCGGATTGTGATTCCGGCGGTCGTGGGTTCGAGCCCCATCAGTCACCCCATATTAAAAGCCTCCGGGATAGATCCCCGGAGGCTTTTTCGTATGAGCTTCAGGAGCTGCGCTACAGGCAGACTGTAGGCAGCGAAGCTCCCTTTGATTATAATCTGCGCCCTTCATTAGGCCGTCTTCGCGTTATTTCGGCGGCGGGCAGAGATAAAAGTCTTTTTTAAAGAGGATGTTATGCAGGTTTCTGTTGAAACGACTTCAGGTCTTGAGCGCCGTGTGACGGTGGGTGTACCCGCGGAAAAAGTGGATGTGGCAGTAGAAGGCAAGCTGCAGGAAGCCCAGAAAACCATCCGTCTGGACGGTTTCCGCCCGGGTAAAGTGCCCATGCGTGAAGTAAAGCGTCGCTTTGGCGGGGCCGTGCGTAACGAAGTGCTGGCTGACGTCATGCGTGAAGCCTTCATCGAGGCGGTGGAGCAGGAAAAACTGCAGCCCGCAGGCATGCCTGGTTTTGAAGCCAAGACCAACGAAGCCGGCAAGGATCTGGAATTCGTGGCCACCTTCGAGGTGTACCCGGAGGTTGAGCTGGCCGCGTTCGATACCATCGAAGTGGAAAAGCCCCAGTCCGACGTGACCGATGCTGACGTGGACACCATGATCGAAACCCTGCGCCAGCAGCGCGCTGAGTTTGCTGATGTGGACCGTGCCGCCGAAACCGGTGACCGCGTTAATATCGACTTTAAAGGCCTGAAAGACGGCGAAGCCTTCGAAGGCGGTACCGCCGAAGGTCAGAACCTGGAGCTGGGCTCTGGTCAGATGATCCCGGGTTTTGAAGACGGCATCGTTGGCATGAAAGCCGGTGACGAGAAAGACATCGACGTGACCTTCCCGGAAGACTATCAGTCCGAAGATCTGAAGGGGCAGGCTGTTGTGTTCCAGATCAAGGTCAACAAGGTAGAAGGAAAGGCGCTGCCGGAAGTGGACGCCGAGTTCATGAAAGGCTTTGGTGTGGACGATGGTGATGAAACCAAGTTCAAGGCTGAAGTGCGCAAGAACATGGAGCGCGAGCTCAAGAATGCCATCACCAGCAAGGTGAAAGAGCAGGCCATGGACGGGTTGGTGAACCTGCATGAGTTTGACCTGCCGGCAGCCCTGGTCACCCAGGAAATCCAGCGCATGCGTCAGCAGATGATGCAGCAGTTTGGTGGTGGTCAGCAGTTTGATCCTTCCATCCTGCCGGATGACCTGTTCAAAGAGCAGGCCGAGCGCTCTGTGCGTCTGGGTCTGGTGGTGCGTGCCATCCTCGACAAGAACGAAATCAAGGCAGATGCCGACAAGGTAAAAGCCCGCGTTGAAGAGATTGCCGAGCAGTACGAAAAACCGGAAGAAGTGGTGAGCTGGGTCTACAGCAATCCGCAGCAGCTGCAGCAGATTGAAGGCGCAGTCCTTGAAGAGCAGGTGGTCGACCTGGTGCTGGAAAGCGCCAAGGTGGAAGAAAAAGCCATGCCTTACCAGGACGCAGTGAAGCCGCGCGAGCAAGCGGAAGGCTGATTTAATCCTTCGGTTTGACCTTCAAAACGGGGCCTTCGGGCCCCGTTTTGCGTTATTTATGTGCAATTTGCGCAAGAATTGTGCACTTGAACCCCTCTCCCGCCCACTTTTATAGACGCCCCCCAAGTGCCGTCATAAGATGCCTGAAGACCTATTCGCCTTGCTTGCCTTGTATTCCGGCCTTCTGGCCCCCAAGACAACGCTAGGTACATGCCGGTTGTTGACCTCCGGCATCAATAAACAGTTGAGAACGTCCACGGACGATCGACGAGAAGGAAAGCGCTACATGATCGACTTGAGCCGTATTAACTCGCTTACTCCGGAAATGAGCCAGCTGATCAAGGATCCGACGAATCTGGGGCTGGTACCGGTCGTTATCGAGCAGACTGCCCGTGGGGAACGTTCTTTCGATATCTACTCCCGTCTTCTGAAAGAGCGGGTGATCTTCATGATTGGCCAGGTGGAAGATCACATGGCCAACCTGATCGTGGCACAGATGCTGTTCCTTGAGTCCGAGAACCCGGACAAGGATATCCACCTGTACATCAACAGCCCGGGTGGCTCGGTTACCGCTGGCATGTCCATCTACGACACTATGCAGTTCATCAAGCCGGATGTGTCCACCATGTGTGTAGGCCAGGCGGCCAGCATGGGGGCCTTTCTGCTTACCGCCGGGGCCACCGGCAAACGTTTTGCACTGCCCAATGCCCGGGTGATGATCCACCAGCCGCTGGGTGGCTTTCAGGGCCAGGCGTCAGACATTGAAATTCATGCCAAGGAAATCCTGAAAATCAAAGGGCAGCTCAACAGCTTGCTGGCTCACCACACCGGCCAGCCCATCGAGCAGCTGGAAAAAGACACCGACCGTGACAACTTCATGAGTGCCGACGAAGCGAAGGAATACGGCATCATTGACGCGGTGTTGAGCCAACGTCCTGTTTAAATAGGGCCTGTTCGTACAAAAAGTGTCCTAACGGAACGGCAGAGCGGCCCGGCGGGCTTGAAAAACACCGGGCTACCCTGCATCTTCAAAGCAAATACACAGGTTTAGAGGCAATTCGATGACCGATTCCACTGGCAAGGGCGACGACGGCAAACTGCTGTATTGCTCCTTCTGCGGCAAAAGCCAGCATGAGGTCCGCAAACTGATTGCGGGGCCCTCGGTCTTTATCTGCGACGAATGCGTGGATCTGTGTAACGACATTATCCGCGAGGAAGTGCAGGAAGACACCAGCGATACGGCTGGCGAGCGCCTGCCCAAGCCGAACGAGATCAAGGACACCCTTGATGAGTACGTGATCGGCCAGGAGCGCGCCAAGAAGGTGCTGGCTGTGGCGGTGTACAACCACTACAAGCGTTTGCGTAGCGGCGGCAAAGGCCGTGACGAAGTTGAGCTCGGAAAAAGCAATATTTTGCTTATTGGGCCTACCGGTAGCGGTAAGACCCTGCTGGCCGAGACCTTGGCGCGTCTGCTCAATGTACCGTTCACCATCGCTGATGCCACCACGCTCACCGAAGCCGGTTATGTCGGTGAGGACGTGGAAAACATTATCCAGAAACTGCTGCAGAAATGTGACTACGATGTGGACAAGGCCCAGCGCGGCATTGTTTATATTGATGAAATCGACAAGATTTCCCGCAAGTCCGACAACCCCTCCATCACTCGTGACGTGAGCGGTGAAGGCGTGCAGCAGGCACTGCTGAAGTTGATCGAAGGCACCGTGGCGTCTGTGCCCCCTCAGGGTGGCCGCAAGCATCCGCAACAGGAATTCCTGCAGGTAGACACCTCCAACATGCTGTTTATCTGTGGCGGTGCCTTTGCCGGTCTCGACAAGGTGATCCGTGAGCGCTCCGAGAAGGGCGGCATTGGTTTCTCCGCCGAGGTGAAGAGCAAGGACAATGCCCGCAATCTGGGCGAGCTGTTGGTCGATGTTGAGCCGGAAGATCTGGTCAAGTATGGCCTGATTCCCGAGTTCATTGGGCGTTTGCCAGTGATCGCGACGCTGGAAGAGCTGAGCGAAGAAGCGCTGATCCAGATTCTCACCGAACCGCGCAATGCGCTGACCAAGCAATATGCGCGTCTGTTTGAAATGGAGGGGGTGGAGCTGGATTTCCGCGACGATGCTCTGCGTGCGATTGCCAACAAGGCCATGGTACGCAAGACCGGCGCTCGCGGCTTGCGCTCGATCCTCGAGGGCGTATTGCTCGATACCATGTACCAGGTGCCGTCCATGGATAGCGTGGCCAAGGTGGTGATTGATAGCCCGACCATCAAGGGTGAATCCGAACCGTTGTTGATTTACGAAAGCAACGAGCAGTCTTCCAAGGTGGCCCCGGATTGAGATCCGGGCATGGTCCGGGTCTGTCCTGCTTACACCTAAGTCATAGAGGCAATACGTGCTGAAAGATATTCCGCTTTTACCGCTACGTGATGTAGTGGTGTACCCGCACATGGTTATCCCGCTGTTTGTCGGCCGGGAAAAGTCCATTGCGGCTCTTGAAGCTGCCATGGCAGCTGACAAGCAGATCATGCTGGTCGCCCAGCGTAATGCCTCCGACGACGACCCGGGTGTAGACGATATCTACCGGGTCGGCACGATTTCAACCATCCTGCAATTGCTCAAGCTGCCGGACGGTACCGTGAAGGTGCTGGTCGAAGGCGGTCAGCGTGCCCATGTGGCCAAGGCTGAATTTGGTGAAGAAGGCGCTGTTGCTGATGTGCGCGAGCTGGAAGAAGGGCTCCCGGACGAAAGCGAGCAGGATGCGCTGTCTCGCTCCCTGCAGGGTCAGTTTGAGGATTACGTCAAACTCTCCAAGAAAGTGGCGCCGGAAGTGACCGGCTCCGTTTCTTCCATCGACGAAGTCAGCCGCTTGGCCGACACCATTGCCGCGCACCTGCAGCTCAAGCTGGAAGAGAAGCAGGACGTGCTGGAAATGGTGGACGTGCGCGAGCGTGTGGAACACCTGATCGCGCTGATGGAATCCGACATTGATGTGCTGAAAGTGGAAAAGCGCATTCGTGGCCGGGTGAAAAAGCAGATGGAGAAAAGCCAGCGCGAGTATTATCTGAACGAACAGATGAAAGCCATCCAGAAAGAGCTGGGTGATCTGGAAGACAGCGGTAATGACCTGGACGATCTGGAAAAGAAAATCGACAGCGCGGGCATGCCCAAAGAGGCCCGTGACAAGGCTCAGGCAGAGCTGAACAAGCTCAAGATGATGTCCCCCATGTCGGCGGAAGCCACGGTTGTACGCGGCTATCTGGATTGGATGACCTCGGTGCCGTGGAAAAAGCGCAGCCGGGTACGTCATGATCTGAATTACGCCAAGGAAGTACTGGACCGGGATCACTACGGTCTGGAAGACGTAAAAGATCGCGTGCTGGAATTTTTGGCCGTACAGAGTCGGGTCGGCAAGGTGAAAGGGCCGGTGTTGTGTCTGGTTGGACCGCCTGGGGTAGGCAAGACCTCATTGGGGCAATCCATCGCCAGCGCCACCAATCGCAAGTTCGTTCGCATGGCGTTGGGTGGTGTCCGTGATGAAGCGGAAATACGTGGTCATCGCCGGACCTATATCGGCTCCTTGCCGGGTAAGGTTATCCAGAAACTGTCCAAGGTGGGCGTCCGTAACCCGCTGTTTTTGTTCGATGAAGTCGACAAAATGGGCATGGATAACCGGGGTGATCCTGCGTCTGCACTGCTGGAAGTGCTGGACCCGGAACAGAACGATACGTTCAGCGATCATTACCTGGAAGTGGACTATAACCTGTCCGAAACCCTGTTCATTTGCACATCCAATTCCATGAATATTCCGGCGCCATTGCTGGACCGCATGGAAGTAATCCGTCTTCCCGGTTATACCGAGGAAGAGAAGGTTAATATTGCGCTGCAGTACCTGATCCCCAAGCAAATCAAAAACAACGGCTTGAAAAAAGATGAGCTGTTATTTGATGAAGCCGTGTTACGGTACATCGTTCGCCATTACAGCCGAGAGGCTGGCGTGCGTGGGCTGGAGCGCGAAATCAGCAAGATTTGCCGCAAGGTGGTGAAAGAACATTTGCTCACTGGTGAAACGAAAACGGTCACCATGAGTGAAGAGCTGGTTGAGCATTATCTCGGTGTGCGCAAGTTCAGCTTTGGTCGTGCTGAAGAGCAGGATCAGATCGGTCAGGTAACCGGCCTTGCATGGACTTCTGTGGGCGGTGAGCTGCTCACGATTGAAAGTGTTTCCACGCCGGGCAAAGGGCGGGTGATTTCTACCGGCTCTCTGGGTGATGTAATGCAGGAATCTATCCAGGCTGCGTGGACGGTAGTGAAAAGCCGTGCAGGCACCCTGGGCATTCGCCGCCGGGCCCTGGATCGCAACGACCTGCACATGCATGTGCCAGAAGGGGCAACCCCGAAAGATGGACCCAGTGCCGGCGTAGGTATGTGTACGGCCATGGTGTCTGTGTTGACCGGTATTCCGGTGCGTGCGGATGTGGCCATGACCGGTGAAATTACCCTGCGTGGGCAGGTGCTGCCGATTGGCGGCCTTAAGGAAAAGCTGTTGGCTGCCCATCGCGGCGGAATCAAGACGGTATTGATTCCGGAAGAAAATGAGAGGGACCTCAAGGAGATCCCCGACAATATCAAGGCGTCCTTGGACATTCGACCAGTAAAATGGATTGACCAGGTACTTGATGTGGCACTGACTCATCAACCAAATCCGCTTTCCGAAGCGGAGCTGGAAGAGGATTTAGCGCTGGCAGAAGAGAAAAACCAGGAAGGTAGCAAACGTCCTAGTACACATTAACGGATCACATTTAAACCTTTTTAAATTGTTGATCTGTATGGTTTTTCAATTGTTTTAACTTGGGTGAGATCGTGCTTCTCCTTTCTTGACGCCCCTGATACCCGTTGGTATAAAGGCGGCTTCGCATAAGGAGAGTGCATCACGCCTCGACCATAAAACCGGGAAAATAGAGAAAGGGGAACTTTGTGAATAAGTCAGAGTTGATTGATGCGATTGCCGCTAGCGCGGATATTTCCAAAGCCGACGCTGGTCGCGCTCTGGATTCTACTTTGGAAGCGGTAACTGGCGCCCTGAAAAAAGGTGACAGCGTTTCTCTGGTAGGTTTTGGTACTTTTGCTGTGAAGCGTCGTGAAGCTCGCGATGGCCGTAACCCGCAAACTGGCCAGACCATCAAGATCGCCGCTGCCAACGTACCGGGCTTCAAAGCCGGTAAGGCACTGAAAGACGCGGTGAACTAAACTGTTTGCAGGAGCGGTAGTTCAGCTGGTTAGAATACCGGCCTGTCACGCCGGGGGTCGCGGGTTCGAGTCCCGTCCGCTCCGCCAGTTTGAGAAAGCGTACTCGTAAGGGGTACGCTTTTTTGCATTTAAGGGAACCTGCAGTCATCCGCCGGTTCTGAATAATAAGATCGAATTTCGAGAGTATCCCTACGGAGTAATTTCATGCAGGAGTTCAGACGGTTTGTCCGCGGTCCCGTGGGCAAGGTCCTGCTTGCCGCAATCATTCTTCCTTTCGTGATTTCCGGCTTTTACGGCTACTTTGTCGGCGGAAGCACAGGCGACGTGGTAGCTGAAGTGGAAGGCAGCAAGATCACACGTAGTGTTGTGAACCAGCGGGTAGAGCGGGTTCGTAACATGCTTCGCGAGCAAAGCCCGAATATGAATCCGGCATTGCTGGATTCATTTGTGCGTCCGGAAATGGTGCTGGATGGCATCGTCAACGAGCAACTGATTCTGGCCGCAGCAGAACAATCCAGCATGGTGTTCAGTGAACAACAGGTTGCTGCCGATATTTACAAGGTGCCTCTGTTCCAGGAAGACGGCAAATTTTCCGAACAGCGGTTCGAGCGTGAACTGCGCGCCCGTGGGATGAACCCGCAGAGTTACATCCAGGGGTTGCGTCAGGACATGATCAAGGAGCAGTTCCGTGCGGGCTTCATGCAGACGGACTTTTCGCTTCCTTCCGAGCTGAACGAACAGCGCCGTCTGGGCGAACAGTCCCGCGATATCCGTTATGCGCAACTGGATATCAACTCGCTGCGCAAGCAGTTCAGCGTGTCAGACGAAGAGGTCAAAGCCTTCTATGACGAGAATCAGGGTGAATTCATGCGCCCTGAAGAGTTCAAGGTGTCTTACGTTGAACTGTCCGCGGACAAGTATGCCGATCAGGTTAGCGTCACTGATGAGGATGTGAAGGCGGAATACGACGTCCGTAAATCCATCATGGAAGAAGCGGGTGCCGGTGACGCACCACGCCAAGTGTCACATATTCTCATCGAAGTGAACGATGATCGGGATCTTGAGCAGGCGAAAGTCCGTGCCCGTGAAGCGGCGAAAGCCATTGCCGGTGGTGAGTCCTTTGCTGATGCTGCTGCCCAGTACTCCGACGACTCAGGCAGCGCCCAGTCCGGTGGTGATCTGGGTGTGGTTTCCAAGGGGGCCTTGCCTGAAGAAATGGAAGACGCCATTGCCGAGCTGGCTTCTGGCACCGTCTCTGCGCCGGTGGTAACAGACGCCGGGGTTCACCTGATCAAGGTGACTCAGGAGGAGACCGCTCGTGCCTTGCCATCGCTGGCTGAGCTGTCGGATCAAATCCGCACTGACCTGAAAAAAGCCCGTGCGGAAGCGTTGTTGAATGACGATGTGGCGAAGCTGGAAGAGCTGCTCTACGAACATGCTGATCTGCAGAGTCCGGCAGAGCAGGTGGGCACGTCTGTGGTCACCACCGACTGGGTCGACCTGGCGGCGGCTGATGCACCATTGTCCCTGCCTCAGGTGCAACAAGCGCTGAATTCTGATCAGGTGCGCGAACAGGGGCACAACAGTGATCTGATTGAGGTTGATCCGACCCGTTATATCGCTGTACGCATCGCAGAGAACAAGTCTCCTGAACCGATGCCGCTTGAGGAAGTCTCTTTCGCTATTCGTGAACGCCTCAAAGGTGAGCACGCCATGGACAAGGTCCAGCAGCTTAGCGAAGACGCACAGAAATCCATTGATGATGGTGCTGATCTGGCGGCAGTGGCGGACCTGTTCGAGGTCGAAGTTGAAGAGCAGGAAGGCCTGCAGCGTGGTGGTGCAGAACCGTCCATGGAAGTGGTCAACGGTGCATTCGGTGCGCCGCGCTTCGAAGAAGGGGAGGCCTCTCCTGTGTCGCTGACCCGTCTGGGTGACGGCTCTGTGGTGGCTTACCAGGTGACTCGCGTTGCCGACGGTAATGCCGAACCGTTGAGTGATGCCCAGCAGCAGGCGGCATTGGTTGAACTTGCCAATGTGGAAGGGCAGCGCAATTTCCGTCAGGTGGTTGCCCTGTTGCGCGATGAAGGCGATGTGGAATTGCATCCCTCTCGACTGAGCGCCAACCAGGGAGAGTAGTCTCCCTGCGGCGTTCAGCTCATAAAAAAGCCCACCATCTGGTGGGCTTTTTTATGTCAAAACACTATCGCTTGATGCATGGCCGGGCGTGATTACTCTTCGTCTGCTAGCTAGCGACACGTTTGCATGGAGGCGTTAAAGCTCCAGTTCAAACGGCATGGATACCGTGCTTGCACCAGCGTCTACATAGGTGATCTCGCCGGTAATGCCAGAGGCCAGGTCCGAGCAGAGGAATGCCGCAGTATTGCCCACTTCCTCGATGGTGACGTTACGGCGCAGAGGTGCCTTGGCGGCATTGTAGTCGAGCATGCTGCGGAATTTCTTGATGCCAGAGGCCGCCAGGGTGCGAATTGGACCGGCAGAGATGCCGTTCACACGGACACCGTCAGGGCCCATGCTTGCAGCGAGATAACGCACGGACGCCTCCAGGCTGGCCTTGGCCATGCCCATCACATTGTAGTTGGGCACAGACTGGCGGGCAGCGTGGTAGGTAAGGGTGAGCAGGGCGCCATTGCGGCCGGCCAGCATGCTTTTGCCTGCCTTGGCCAGTGCCACGAAGCTGTAGCTGGAGATGTCGTGGGCAATCTGGAAACCCTCGCGGGTGGCCACATCCACAAAGTTACCGTCCAGCTCTGCAGCAGGGGCGAAACCCACTGCGTGAACGATACCGTCTAGCCCGTCCCACTGTTTACCCAGCTCAGCAAAAACAGCATCAATATCCGCGTCGCTGGTCACATCACAAGGGAAGCACATGGCCTCGCTGCTGCCATAGCGTTCTGCAGCTTTAAGAACGCGGCTTTTCAGTTTGTCGTTTTGGTAAGTGAAAGCCAGTTCGGCACCTTCGCGGTGCATGGCTTCGGCAATACCGGTGGCAATGGAGCGGTCGCTGGCGACACCGACAATCAGGTAGCGCTTGCCTGCAAGAAATCCCATGTTCGTCCTCGATGTGCTTTTGAGTTAAAAGTTGATCGTTGCACGCTTTGAAGCACGAGCAGACGTGCTGTTCAAGGTTCAACGGTTAGCCATTTTGGGCAAGTATAGGCAATTTACCGCGCTATTACGCCCGCCCACAGGCGATCAAAGTGCAACCGTCTGTTTCCTGTTGCGGGCAAAGGCGGCAGCCATGAGTTTGTGGGTATAGGGCTGCTGCGGGTTGTCGAATACGGCTTGCGTATCACCGTGCTCCACAGTCTTGCCATCTTTCATGACCAGCACACGGTGGCAGATAGCCCGGATGACCTTGAGGTCGTGGCTGATAAACAGGTAACTGAGTCCTCGGCGTGCCTGCAAGGATTTGAGCAACTCCAGGATCTGGTGCTGAACGCTGCGGTCCAGCGCCGAGGTGGGTTCATCCAGCACCAGCAGTTCCGGTTCCATGATTAGCGCTCTGGCGATGGCGATTCGCTGTCGTTGGCCGCCGGAAAACTCATGGGGGTAACGGTGGCGCACGTTAGTGGGCAGGCCCACTTCTTCGAGAATTCGGCAGACCCGTTCTTCCCTTTCTGTGGCGCCCAGGGTGGGAGCGTGCACAGCAAGGCCTTCAGCAACAATCTGGCCCACGGTCATGCGCGGGTTCAGGCTACCGTAGGGGTCCTGGAAGACCACCTGGAAACGGCTGCGCCATTGTCGTAAACCAGAACGGGAAAGGGCACGAATGTCCGTGCCATCCATGTCAATTTCACCGTCACTCTGGATCAATCGCAAAAGGGCCAGAGCCAAAGTGGACTTGCCCGAGCCGGACTCGCCAACAATGCCGAGGGTCTCGCCGCGGCGCAGTGTCAGATCAATTTGATCCACCGCGTGGAGCAGCGGGGGCGGTGAGAAGAGGGCGCGGCGTTTACCTTTGAACGTCACGGCCATGCCTCGGGCTTTGAGTAGCACAGGAGTGTCATCGTGTAGCGGCTCCAGGCGGCCCTGGGGCTCCGCGTTAATCAGGTGGCGGGTGTAGTCTTCCTGGGGGGAATTCAGCACGGTATGCGTGGGGCCAGCTTCCACCCGTTTGCCGTTATGCATGACCACGATATCTTCAGCAAAACGGCTCACAACGCCCAGGTCATGACTTATCAACAGAATGGAAAGGTTAAGTTCTTTCTGCAGCCGTTTAATCAGGTCGAGAATGGTTTCCTGTACGGTCACATCGAGAGCGGTGGTGGGCTCATCGGCAATCAGGATCTGTGGTTCATTGGCCAGGGCCATGGCGATCATGACACGCTGGCGCTGGCCCCCACTGAGTTGGTGCGGATAGCGGTCCAGCATGTCCGGTGTAGCGGGTAGTTCGACCTGCTCAAGCAGCGACAGGCAACGCTCGCGGGCGCGCTTTTTGCTCATGCCCTGATGCACGAACAGACTTTCACTGATCTGTTTTTCCACTGTGTGCAAGGGATTCAGGGCCGTCAGCGGCTCCTGGAAAATCATCCCGATGCGACCGCCGCGCAGTTTGCGTTTCTGTTCAGTGTTAAGCGTTTGCAGGTCCGTATCGTCCAGTTGCAGGCTGTCTGCCTGCCAACTTGCGTTTTCCGGTAACAGATCCATCACAGACAGGGCCGTAAGCGATTTGCCAGAACCGGATTCCCCGACTAACGCCAACATTCGCCCGGGATGGAGTTCCAGCGACATGTCATCGACAGCAAGTTGATCGGCAAAGCGGATACTCAGCCCTTCAATGCGCAGCAGACTCATTGCAGAAACTTCCTTGTGTCGAACGCATCACGAATGGCTTCACCGATAAACACCAGCAGGGTCAGCATTAGTGTGAGCGTGGCAAACACGCTTATGCCCAGCCACGGGGCATGCAGATTCGCCTTGCCCTGGCCTACCAGCCGACCCAGGGAGGGAGCGTCCGGCGGCATGCCGAAACCAATGAAATCCAGCGAGGTGAGTGTGACTACGGCACTGTTCAGAATAAATGGCAGGAAGGTCAGGGTGGCCACCATGGCATTGGGGAGCATGTGGTGGAACATGATGACCGGCGTGCGTACGCCCATGGCGTGGGCGGCGCGCACATAGTCCATGTTGCGGCAACGCAGGAATTCCGCGCGCACCAGATCCACCAGCGCCATCCAGGAAAACAGTAGCAAAATGACCAACAGCGTCCAGAAGCTGGGTACCACGAAGCTGGAAATAATAATGATCAAGTAAAGCGTAGGCATGCTGGACCAGATTTCCAGAAACCGCTGGCCGGAAAGATCCAGCCAGCCGCCGTAATAGCCCTGGATGGCACCGACTATGATGCCGACGAGGCTGGAGAGAATGGTCAAGACCAAACCGAACAGAACGGAAATACGGAAGCCGTAAATCAGCCCGGCCAGTACATCGCGACCTTGGTCGTCCGTACCCAGCCAGTTTTCTGCTGAGGGTGGCGCGGGTGCTGGCACGGTCAGGTCATAGTTGATGGTGTTGTAGCTGTAGCGAATGGGCGGCCATATCATCCACCCCTTGTCGTTGATCAAATCCTTGACGACGGGGTCGCGGTAGTTGGTTTCCGATTCGAAAAAACCGCCGAAAGTGGTTTCCGGGTAGGTGTTGAAGACGGGAACATAGAGGTCATTGTCGTAGCTGACCAGCAAGGGTTTTTCGTTGGCAATCAGTTCGGCACCAAGGCTGAGCACGAACAGCGTGACAAAGATCCACAGCGCCCAATAGCCGCGTTTGTTGGAACGAAACGCCTGCCACTGGCGTTGCCAGACCGGGTTGCGCATTAACGGGTTACGGAAGGCCATCAGCTCTGCCTCCGTTCGAAATCAATGCGTGGATCGACCCACATGTAAGTCAGATCGCTGACCAGCTTCAGCAGCAACCCGATCAGGGTGAAAATGAAAAGGGTGCCAAAAACGACGGGGTAGTCCCGGTTGATCACGGACTCAAAGCCCAACAGGCCGAGCCCGTCGAGTGAGAAAATAAACTCGATAAGCAGCACCCCGGTGAAGAACATGCCCACGAAAGCGGCGGGGAAACCGGCAATGATGATCAGCATGGCATTGCGAAAGACATGACCATAGAGCACCTGTTTTTCGCTAAGCCCTTTGGCCCGGGCGGTTTGCACATACTGCTTGCGAATCTCATCCATAAAGGAATTTTTGGTCAGCATGGTCAGGGTGGCAAAGCTGCCAGCGACAATGGCCAGTGTCGGCAGGGTGATATGCCACAGGTAATCGGTCACTTTGCCAAACAGGCTTAGTTGCTCGGCATTGTCTGAGGTTAGCCCGCGCAACGGGAACCACTCGAAATACGAGCCCCCGGCAAAGAGGACGATGAGCAGAATACCCAGCAGGAAGCTGGGAATGGCGAAGCCAACAACAATGGCCGTGCTGCTCCAGATGTCGAAGCGTGAGCCATCTTTTACTGCTTTACGGATACCCAAGGGAATCGACACCATATAGGCAATCAAAGTGCTCCATAGCCCCAGCGACAGGGATACTGGAATGCGCTCTACAATCAGTTCGGTCACGGAGCGATCGCGGTAGTAGGATTCACCGAAATCAAATGTCAGATAGCTTTTCACCATGAGCCAGAAACGCTCTGGCGCAGGCTTGTCAAAACCATAGAGTTTCTGAATTCGCTCCACCAATTCTGGCGGCAGGCCCTTGGAGCCACGATAGTCACCGCCGCTGCTGAGCGTGTCCACGCTGCCGCCGGCGAAACTGCCGCCGGCACCGCCGCCGATGCCCTGTAATTCCGCGAGTGTCTTTTCTACGGGGCCGCCCGGGGCGGCCTGAACCACGATAAAATTCAGCAGCAGAATGCCGAACAAGGTGGGGATGATCAGCAACAACCGTTTGGCAATATAAAGTCGCATCATTGCGCGCTGCTGTCCCACCAGGTGTCGATTGCGCCATCAATGCCTACGTATTCAGGCAGGGATGGATGTTTCAGGCGGCTTCGGTATGACAAACGATGATGATCGGCATACCAGTTGGGGATCACGTAGAAATTCCATTGCAGCACCCGGTCCAGGGCACTGCAGGCGGTAATCAGCTCATCCCGGGTAGTGGCGGTGACAATGGCGTTGACCAGAGTGTCCACGGCAGGATTCTGAATACCGATGATGTTACGGCTGCTGGGGTCCTCAGCGGCATCGCTGCCCCAGTACTCCAGCTGTTCGTTGCCGGGTGAGGACGATTGGGAAAACGAACTGACCACCATGTCGAAGTTGAAATTACGAATGCGTTCCACGTATTGACTGGTGTCCACTTTGACCACCTGAGCATCGATGCCCAGCGCTTTCAGGTTTCGGGCGAACGGCAGGAGAATACGTTCGAATGCGGGCTGGTGCAGCATGATCTGAAAACTCACCGGAGCGCCGTCCGGAGTATGGAGCTGGCCGTCCTTGATCTGGTAGCCGGCTTTTTTCAAGAGTGTCTGGGCCCGGGCCAGGTTGGCACGGGGGCGGCCGCTGCCATCACTTTTCGGCGGTTCATAGCTTTCCGTGAAAACCCGCTCGGGAATTTCGTCGCGCAATGGTTCAAGCAGTTTCAATTCCGCATCGGAGGGCAGGCCGGTGGCAGCCATGTCGGAGTTCTGGAAGTAGCTGCGTGTGCGATTGTACTGCCCATAAAACAGGTTGGCGTTGGACCACTCAAAATCCAGTGCGAAGGTCATGGCTTCACGCAGCGCCTTCTCCTGAAACAGGGGGTTGCGCAGGTTGTAGACGATGCCTTGCATGCCGGCGGGGTTGGAATGGGGAATTTCTTCTTTTACCAGTTCGCCTTTATCGAAGGCCGGGCCCTTATAGCTGGTGGCCCAGTTTTTTGAACTTACTTCAAAGCGCCAGTCGTAATCCCCTCGCTTGAAGGCCTGCAGGGCAACGGTGTCATCCAGAAAATAATCGAAGGAAACGGTATCGAAATTATTGCGACCACGCATGATGGGCAAATCTTTTGCCCAGTAATCCTTGCGTCGTTGGTAAGTGATTCGCTTGCCCGTATCAACGTTACCTACGGCATAGGGGCCGGATCCAATGGGCTTTTCCAGGCCTGCGCTGGTAAATTTCCGGTTCTTCCAGACGTGCTCGGGAAGCACCGGTAGTTGACCGATGATCAGTGCCAATTCGCGGTTATCACCGGGTTTGAAATGAAAGGTGACAGTACGTGCGTCATCAGCGGTGACGTGATCAACGCCGCTGTAATAAAAGCTGTAAAAGGGCGCGCCGTCGTTAATGAGTGTGTTGAATGTCCACACCACATCACTGGCCTGTACCGGCTCGCCATCACTGAACGTGGCTTTGGGGTTAAGATGGAAGCGCACCCAGCTTCGGTCTTCCGGCCATTCGATGGTGTCAGCGAGCAAACCGTATTGGGTGAAGGGTTCATCTTCGGCGCGGGTGGTCAGCGTGTCATAAACGAGAGAGCCGATCCCGGCTGCAGCGGTACCCTTCGGCACGAAAGGGTTCAGGCTGTCGAAGGTGCCGATGACGTGGCGGCGCAGTTTTCCCCCTTTCGGGGCGTCAGGGTTCACATAATCCAGGTGCTGAAAATTTGCCGGGTACTTTGGGTCGCCGTGCATGGCGATGGCATGGCTGTGATGAACGTCGGCCTGCGCCAGGGCGGAAAAACAGCACAAGCCCACCAATAGCCCGCGCAAAAGGCTGCGGTTAACGGCCATAAAAACTCCTTGTTATTTTTTAACCCACCAAGTGTCCAGACCCAGTCCATAGGGGATTGGTTCCGGGGGGCGGGCAAACTTGTCCCACCAGGCAATGCGGTGTGTGCTGATATAGTAGTTCAGGACCCCGTATTGCTGGTAGCGCAACATCCGGTCGAGTGCTTGCAAGCTTAGCTTGTAGTCTGCCTCGTTGTCGGTGCTGAGGGCGTGGTCGACCAGAAAATCCACCACCGGGTTACGAATGCCGGCCAGGTTGCGGCTGCCTACCACCTTGGCGCTGTCAGAAAGGAAGTAATCTTTCAGCTCAGGGCCTGGATAGGCCTGAATCGGTAGCACAAACAGCACCACATCGTAATCAAAGCTGTCCAACCGCTGTTTGTAGGCAGCCGGGTCGATTTCCCGGTACTGGGCATCGATGCCTAAACGTTTAAGGTTGCGAAACCAGGGGGCGAGAATGCGGTAAATGCCCGGATTATGGTAATTCAGAACGGTGAATTGCAACGGCTTACCCTGCGCATTGACCAGGGTCTGGCCTTCGAGCCGCCAGCCACTTTCTTTCAGTAGTGCCAGGGCTTCGCGCATGCGGTGGCGTATCTGGCCGCTACCATCGTTTACCGGTGGGCTGATGTCAGCGTTGAAATAATTGTCAGGAAGCTGATCAAGAAACGGGGACAATAAAGTCTTTTCTGTTTCCGGAGCCGGTGTTGATGCCCGGTAATCGCTGTTGGGGAACCAGCTTTGGGTGCGTTGATAGGCGCCGCTGAACAGGTTCTTGTTGGACCATTCGAAGTCAAACAGCAGGCTGGCAGCGCGGCGGACATTGATGTCATTGAAAGGCGCGCGGCGAGTATTGAAGAAAAAAGCCTGCACCGGCCGGGGAATTTGATGAGGCACTTCGGCGCGTTTCACTTTCCCATCTTCCAGGGCGGAGAACGCATAAGCGGTGGCCCAGTGTTTGGAGCTGTAATCGTAGTGTAAATCGTAGCCGCCAGCCTTGAAGGCTTCGAAACCCACGTCAGCATCGCGGTAGAACTCGAATTCCACGGTATCGAAATTATAACGTCCACGGTTGACCGGCAGGTCTTTGGCCCAGTAATCCTTTACCCGGCTAAAGGTGAGCTTGCGGCCGGCATCCACCTCGGTGACCTGGTAGGGGCCGCTGGAAAGTGGCGGCGTGAGTGAAGCACTTTCAAAGTCATGTTTTTGCCAATAATGACGGGGCAAAATAGGAATGGCGCCGGCCATCAGGGGCAGGTCGCGGCGACCCCGGTGAAAGGTGAATTTTACCGTTTGCGGGTCAATGGCTTCCACGCTGGCGATATCAGCCAGGCGCAGGGTGAACTCCGGGTGGCCTTTTTCGCGCAGGGTATTTACCGAAAAGACGACATCGTCGGCGCGAATCGGGTGGCCGTCGTGGAATTGTGCCTCTTCACGGATATAAAAGGTGCACCAGCTGCGGTCTTCCGGGTATTCGAGCCACTCGGCAATCAGACCGTAGGCCGCGCCGGCTTCATCACCAAGCGGATTATGCGGTTGGCTGCCCATCAGCAGGCTGTCGGCGATTTCAGTGACCCCGTACATCTGGATCCCGGGGGTGTCCGCGGGGCTGCGGCCTTTGAGAATATAGGGGTTCAGGCTGTCGAAAGTGCCTTGGCCGAATAACCGCAAGGTGCCGCCTTTGGGGGCATCCGGGTTGACGTAGTCAAGGTGTTGAAAATCAGCGGAATACTTGAGAGTGCCGAACGGGTGGTAACCGTGGCTGCGAGTAGGCTCGGCGTGGCAGACCACGCCGAGCAACAGGCCCAGAAGGGCAAAGGTAAGTTTAGTGCGTTTGGCGAATATCAACGTAGAGTGTCAGCCGTTGCCCGGGTTGTATGTATCGATTGCTGGCTACACTGTTGTTCCAGCTTTTTATATCGTTGACCGATACATTAAAGCGGTCGGCAATGGCATACAAGGAATCACCGTTGCGAACCGCATAGCGGACTTTACGCACCATATTGGGATTGCTGGCAGCAGGCACATTGGCCGGGCTGGCTGCAAGGCTGCCTTTGGTCCAGACCGCCAGGCTCTGGCCCACACGCAGGCTGTCCTTGGGGGCCATGCCATTCCACTTTGCCAGCTCTGGTACACCGACTTTATGGCGGCGCGCGATTTCCCACAGTGTATCGCCGGACTGCACCGTGTAGTTGACGCGGTGGCGCCCCTTGGGTTGTTTCGACTGCTTTTTGGCAAGCCGTGCTTCCGCGCTAAGGCTGTAGTCATCGCTGGATGAGGATGGCCCCGGAATCAGCAGGGTGCGGCCAGCGATGATGGTGTTGTTCTTGAGGTGGTTGATGCTGCGCAGCACCTGCGGTGTGGTGCGGTACTCACGTGCAATGGCGCCGAGGTTATCGCCGGGACGAATTTCGTAACGCGCCCACTGCATGCGCTGATCCTTGGGCAAGTCGGCGAGTTTGGCCTGGAACCGTTCGGCCCGGTCGACGGGTACCAGTAGCCGGAAAGGGCCATCCGGTGACGTTGCCCAGCGGTTGTAGGACGGGTTGAGCAGGTAGAGCTCTTCCACGGAGATGTCTGCCAGACGCGCGGCTTGAGCCAGGTCGATCTGTCCCCCGGTGTTCACCGTGGCGAAGTAGGGCTCATTGGCGATGGGATGAAGGGTCACACCGTAGGCCTGCGGGTCCGCCACAATCTGTGCGATGGCGAGCAGTTTGGGCACGTAGGCGGTGGTTTCGCGGGGCAGATTCAGGTTCCAGAAATCGGTGGGCTTACCGGCTTCTTCGTTACGGCGGATGGCGCGGGACACGGTGCCGCCACCAGCGTTGTAGGAGGCCAGGGCCAACAGCCAGTCGCCATCAAAACGGTTGGACAGTTTCTGCAGGTAATCCAGCGCGGCGTTGGTGGACTTGAGAATGTCGCGGCGCTGGTCTTCCCACCAGGTGCGCTGCATGCCGAAATAGTCACCGGTGGAGGGAATAAACTGCCAGGGTCCGGCGGCGCGGCCGTGGGAATAGGCGAAGGGGTCAAACGCACTCTCGACGATGGGCAGTAGCGCTAGCTCCAACGGCATGTCGCGGGCTTCGGCCTGTTCGATGATGTAATGCAGGTAACGCTCGGAGCGGGTGGTGACGCGGGTGAAATACTGCGGATGGCGTGCGTACCAGTCGCGCTGTACGCGAATCCGGTCATTTTCGATGGTCAGATCCAGCCCGTAACCAGCACGCAGACGTATCCACAGATCATCGTTGTCCGTCGTCTGCTTTTTGACATCCTCTACCGGGTCGGGTTCGTCCATGCCGTTGGCCAGGTTGACGTCATCCACGGAAGGCTCTGCTGCCGGCATGGGGGGGAGATCTTCAAGGGTCTTATTGGTTGCACAACCACCAAGAACCCCCAGCCCGAGAAAAAAGGCTAAAGGAATAATTTTTTTCATAATCATGGAGTAACGCTAAAAATTTCATGCATTCTGGCGACGGATAGGCGGCACGGCAAGGACGAGGCGCTAAAAGTTGTCCTTCCAGCGACGCAAGGCCGCAAAACACTGCATATCTGAATCCCCGCATCCTGGCTCGTGGCGCTGACAGGAATCTTTCAAGTCTTTGTCATCACTGCGTAAAAACGGGTTGGTCGCTTTTTCTTCCGCGAGGGTGGAAGGCAGTGAGATTTTACCTTTTTGGCGCAAATCGATGACGGCCTGCAATCGCGCCTGCACGGCGGCGTCTTCCGGGGTGACGGCGGCGGCGAAGGTCAGGTTGGCCTGGGTGTATTCGTGGGCACAGAACACCTGAGTACTATCAGGCAGGGCCGCCAGGCGCCGAAGGGAGTGGAGCATTTGCTCCGGCGTGCCTTCGAACAGACGGCCACAGCCGCCGGCAAAGAGGGTGTCACCGCAGAATAGCCAGCCCTGCGCCGCGTTGAAAAAGGCGATATGGCCCAGGGTGTGGCCGGGTACGGCGATGACGGAGAACGACAGGTCGGTACCGGCGGGGGTGACGGTATCGCCATCGCGCAGCGGGTGGCTCATGGCTGGAATGGATTCCGCCGCCGGGCCGTAGACGGGAATATCCCGGTCCTTGATCAAGGCTGCGATACCGCCTACATGGTCGGGGTGGTGGTGAGTGATCAGCAGGGCGGACAGGGACAGGCCGTTTTCGCTCAGGTAGCGTTCCACTGGTTCGGCGTCGCCGGGATCGACGACAACACATTGATCCTGTTGATGAAATGCCCAGATATAGTTGTCATTGAAGGCGGGGATAGCGATAGGGCTGGCTGTCATGTCGTGGTACGCTCCTGTCTGTAAGCAGGTCAGTTGGCACCTGTTTCGGTGCTTCATCATCCGGCTCACGCATTCATGGATCAAGAGATTGTCCGTTATGCAGCTACCTCCACTCAACCGTATCTCGTTCAATGCTTCCTCCGGCGAATTGGGAAGGGGTTTCGATGAATGGCTCGACAGTGAGCCCGGGCAGGCCTTGTTGAGCGAAGAAAAAGCCATGCTGACCGAGTGGCTGCGCAGCCAGGCGGGGCAGCGCGCGGTGGCGATTTACGCCGGCGGCGGCCGTGATTTCCTGTCGGAATCGCCGCTGCGCTGGCAAACCAGTATTGCACCGCCTGGTTTTACCGGGGTGAAACTGCAGTCGCGGCTGGATCTGTTGCCGATCGCGAAAAGCAGTGTGGATGTGCTGTTGCTGCACCACACCATGGATTTTGCCGCGGACCCTCATCAGGCACTGCGTGAAGCGTCGCGCTGCATGGCGCCGGGCGGCAAGATGGCGATCATCGGGTTTCATCCCGTCAGTGTGATGGGGCTGGCCCGGTGGCTGCTCTGGTGGAAGTCTCCGGGGTGGATGGGGCGCTATTATCGCCCCAACAGGTTAACCGACTGGTTGCAGGTTCTGGGATTTGAGGTCGATGGCATGGCCAGTGGCTTCTATACTATGCCGCTGTCCGATCGTGGCCGTAGCCGGGTGCGCCTGCTGGACTGGCTGGGCCGTTTCCTCTGGCCGCGTCACGGCAATACATACCTGCTGGTGGCAAGAAAACGGGCCGGCGTGGTGCGTCCGTTGGCCACACGACAACGCAAGGTGCCACGCAATACCGTGGTGCCGGTACCGGTGGCCCGCTGGGGCCAGCAGAACAGGGAGTCTTGAGTCTTTGAAGAACGTGATTATCTATACCGACGGCGCGTGTCGCGGTAATCCCGGCCCGGGGGGCTGGGGCGCCATTCTCCTTTACGGTGACAAGGAGAAGGAATTATTCGGTGGTGAGCCGGAGACCACTAACAACCGCATGGAGCTAATGGCCGCCATCGTGGCCCTGGAGACCCTCAATGCTCCCTGTCAGGTGGTACTGACGACGGACTCCAAATACGTCATGGACGGCATCACCCAGTGGATGGCGAACTGGAAAAAGCGTGGCTGGAAAACGGCCTCGAAGCAGCCGGTGAAGAATGTGGATCTGTGGCAGCGCCTCGATGCAGCGGTGCAGCGCCACGAAATCGATTGGCAGTGGGTCAAGGGCCACAGTGGCCACCCGGGCAATGAACGGGCCGATGCGTTGGCCAACCGGGGTATTGATGAAATGAAACAGCAAGGGCGAGCAGGCTAATGCGTCAGGTTGTACTGGATACGGAAACTACCGGCCTGGAGCCCAATGACGGGCACCGGGTGATCGAAATTGGTTGCGTGGAGATGGAAAATCGCCGCCTGACCGGCAATAACCTGCATCTTTATCTGAACCCTGAACGGGAAATCGATGCTGGCGCGCTGGCGGTCCATGGCATCAGCACCGAGTTTCTGGCGGACAAGCCTACCTTCGACAAAGTGGTGGACGAATTTCTGGCTTTTGTCGACGGGGCGGAGCTGGTTATCCATAACGCGCCCTTTGATGTGGGTTTCCTTAATCATGAGTTGCGCCGGCTTGGCGCACGGTATGGGACCATTGAGCAGCGTTGTGGGGTGCTGGATACCCTGGTAATGGCTCGCCAGAAACATCCGGGACAGAAAAATAACCTGGACGCGTTGTGCCGTCGTTATTTCGTTGAAAACGGCCATCGAGAGTTGCACGGCGCCTTGCTGGATGCGGAAATTCTGGCGGACGTTTACCTGGCTATGACCGGCGGGCAGACCCGCCTGTTTTCAGGCGGTGGTGATAGCAGTGAGCAGGGTGGTGAGGCGGCTGCAGAGGCGATCAGACGCTTGAGCGGGGAGCGCTCGCCGCTTTCCGTGGTGCGCGCCAACGAAAGTGAAATACAGCGCCACAGGGACAAGTTGACTGCCATTGCGGGAAAGAATGGAGAGCCTACGGTTTGGCAGAACCTGACAGAGAGCGACACGGATACGCCATTGCAGTAGCAGTTACAACAAACAGCAGCGTCTGGACAGGCCATGCCGCTAGCGCGGCACCTTCGGCCTGTTGCCTCCTTTCTCCGAATAGTCCCTTTATGCCGGTAAAGCCGGGGCAGATCAGTGCCCCGGGATGACCGGTGTGTCCTGAAGATCGTCTACCTGGTGGTGTTGAATCCAGCCATTGTCGTACATGTAGTTGGTGGCCGGCTCAAGGGCGGTGGCGGTCATGATCAGGCCAGTCACCGACATGACCAGAGTGTAAGGCAGCGCCATCACCACCATGCGCCCGTAGGAGAGCCGCACCAGCGGCGCCAGCGCCGAGGTGAGCAGGAACAGAAACGCGGCTTGGCCGTTGGGGGTCGCCACCGACGGGATATTGGTACCGGTGTTGATGGCAACGGCCAGCAGATCGAACGTGTCCCGGTCAATTTCGTTCTTGAGTAGCGCCTGACCCACTTCATCGACATAGACCGTGGCCACAAAGACGTTGTCGGACACCGCCGACAATACACCGTTGGCCATGTAGAAGGCGGGCCCTTGAACCTGTTTGTCCAGGGTCAGTACATATTCAATGACTGGTGCGAATAGCTGTTGGTCCGCAATGACCGCCACCACGGCGAAGAACACCGTGAGCAAGGCGGTGAAAGGCAGAGCTTCTTCGAAGGCGGCCCCCAGGCGGTGCTCTTCGATGATCCCGGTGAAGGAGGTGGCCAGAATGATGACGGTGAGCCCGACCAGCCCAACAGAAGCGGCGTGGGTTGCCAGAGCGACCACCAGCCACACGGCGGTAATAGCTTGAATGACCAGTGCGGCCCGGTTTTGCGGGGTGCGTTTACGGTCTTGCTCCAGGGCGTACTGACGCATGATGCCGCGAACTTTTTCGGGGATGTCTTCGCCGTAACCAAAGCTGCCGCTGATTTCCAGAAAAACACAGGTCAACAGGCCCATCGCCAGTACCGGCAGGGTGATGGGAGCCATGCGAAGGAAGAACTCACCGAATTCCCAGCCCGCCTTGTTGGCAATCAACAGGTTCTGCGGCTCGCCCACCAAGGTGCAGACGCCACCCAGTGCGGTGCCCACCGCCGCGTGCATGAGCAAGCTGCGCAGAAAAGAGCGGAACCGGCGCAGGTCTTCGCGGTGCAGTTCTTCAACGGAGGTATCATCGCCATGGTCGTGTTTCTGCTGGAACGTCTTGCCGGAGGCCACCTTGTGGTAAATGCCATAGAAGCCGGTGCACACGGCAATGACTACGGCGGTCACGGTCAGTGCGTCAAGAAAGGCCGAGAGCAGGGCGGCGGCGGCACAGAATAACAGGCTCAGGGTTACCTTGGATTTCACGCCCAGCAGGAGACGGGTGAACATGAACAGCAGCAGGTCTTTCAGGAAGAAAATGCCCGCGACCATGAAAATCAGCAGCAACATCACTTCGATATTGCCTACCACCTTGTGCAGGACGGTGTCGGCGGAGGTGAGGCCGATCATGACGGCTTCAATGGCCAGCAGACCGCCGGGTTGCAGGGGATAGCACTTGAGCGCCATGGCCAGGGTGAAAATGAACTCGGCAAGCAGCAGCCAACCTGCCGTTACGGGGCCCAGTGCCAGGGCCACCAGGGGGTTGATCAGCAGGAAGGCAACGATGGTGTACTTGTACCAGGCGGGGGCCTGCCCCAGGAAGTTCTGAATAAAGGCGCGGCCTAGCGTGGCTGACATGACGGGTTCCTGCTGAACGGCAAATGGGAAAGAGCGCCCGCAGTGCATGGAATACGGGCGCGGCAATGATAAGGACTTGCCATGCCCCAGTACAGTGCAAACAGGGGGCAATTTGTCTTAGATCAATGGAGGGATTGACGTGGCTGCCCGTGGCGCATACAGCACAGCCAGCCTCGGTGTGGGAAAGGAGTGTGGGCAGGTTAACAAATCATCAATAAATCAGTTGCTTACAAATGAAAGTTGACGCAGTCTTTGATGACGTGCAAAAGTTGATGCGCCTTGTTTTACAATCCTATTATGTTGATTGCGGGCGTATCCGGGGGTTTGCGCACCTAACGGAACGAACCCGATGATAATAACAGTTTGGTGCTTGCGGAGAGTCCATGGTTGCCATAACAAATACCACCTCCCTGACTTTTCTCAAGGAAGCGATAGATACCACCCTGACGGAAGCCGAAAACCAGCTTGAAGCGTTCTCGGATGACCGTAGTCGTCAGGATGAGTTGCAGCATTGTGCGCAAGCCTTTCAGCAGCTTCGCGGTATCTGCCAAGTGGTTGAGCTGCCTGCGGCAGCCTTAATGAGTGAAGAAATGGCGCTGGCCGCGCGGGAGCTACAGGACAAAGTGTCTGACGCCCGCATTCAGGCGCTGAGCAATGCGATTGTCCTGCTGACCCGCTATTTCGATTATGTGCAGCTGAAGAACCGAACACTGCCTGCCTTGTTGATCGGTGGTATCAATGAGTTGCGCCGTTCTGGTGGAAAGGGGCTGATTCAGGAAAGCCATTTCTTCAGTGCTGATCTGTCCCGTCAGCGCACGCCTGAAGCGCCCCAGCGAGAGATGTCGGTTAGCGAGTTGTCAGATCTGGCCCGTCGTTTACGTCATATGTATCAGGTTGGGCTACTGGGTGTTCTTCGTGGGCAGAATAATGCCACTAATCTCAAATTGATGGCCCGGGCGCTGGTGCGTCTGGATCGGGCGGCAGGCCAATGCGGTTTGAGCCGTTTCTTGTGGGTGGCCCAGTCGGTGCTGACGGCCATGTATTGCGACCAAATGGCCATCACCCCGGCTCGCAAGGCCCTGTTGTCCCAATACGATCGCCAGCTCAAGAAGCTGGTCTATGATGGCGATCAGGCGGTGACGGAAGAGGCGCCGCTGCTGCTGATCAAGGAGAGCCTGTTTATCGTCTCGTTATCCGCTGAAGACAGCGGAACCATTGGCGATGTGAAGCAGGCGTTTGGTCTGAAGTCCGAAGTCAGCGATACCGTCTTGCAGCGTGAGCTGGCACTGATGACCGGCGCCAGCGGCTCGGTGATCCGCTCTGTGGCCAGCGCCATGCGCGATGAAATTGCGGATTTGAAGGAAAGCCTGGATTTGGCTTCTCAGGGCGTTGCCGACACCAATTACCAATCGGTCGCCGCCAGCCTGAATCGTCTGGGTAGCACCCTGGACATGATCAACAAGGACGACGAATCGCGGGCGATCAAGCTGCGGGCCAGGGAAGTGTCGCAATGGGCGCCTGATCAGAATGTGGAAGGCGAGGCGTTCCATGGCCTGGTCGATGATCTTTTGATCGTGGAAAACGTGGTGGCGGGCCTGGAGCGCAGCATCAGTCCGGAAGATGATGTCCATCGTACGGCCAACAATACCAATATTTCCCTCTACCAACTGGACGACGCCCGTATGACAGTGGTGGGTGAGTGCCGCGCCGGCCTGGCGTTGGCCAAACGGTCTATTTCCTCGTTCATGGATAACAACTGGGATGCCATGCATCTGTCCAACCTGCCGGGCACGTTCGCCTCGATTGCGGGCGGCTTGATGTTCCTGGAACTGGATCGGGCCAAAGCGGTTACCGAGGCGTGCCACAAATACATCAGCAACCGGTTGCTTGGCGGTGATCAGGTGCCTACCCGGGAAAACATGGAAACCCTTGCGGATGCCCTGACCGGAGTGGATTACTACCTGGAAAGCATGGAAGAGCAGAAACCCATTGGTGACGGCGTGCTGGAGGTGGCTGAGGAAAGCATGAATGCATTAGGCTTTCCGGTGTCAAAAGTCGCCTGAGTTTCGCCGCATGAACAACGTCGCATGAGACCGCCATGATTGATCTTTCCAGCCCGGAACCCCAAGACGCCGATAGTGCGCGCTGCTATGTCATCCATGAACAGGATGTAATGATTTCCAGCCAGGCGGACTGGCAGTTCCCGGAACTGCCCGCCAAGTGGCTTCGTCAGCACCCGGATTACCATTTTCTGGGTTTTCTGTCCGGCCAGCCCTGTTATGTCTGCGAGTTGTCCCGCCATGAATTCGATGACGGCCAGTTACAGCGCGTACCACTGCGCCGCCTGATCGGCACGACATTCAGCGATGCCGAATTTTCCATGGCCAGCCGGGCCCTGCAGTTTTTGAGCTGGCGGCAGAATCACCGTTTTTGTAGTCGCTGCGGCTCACCCACAGAGCCACATCCCCGTGATCTGGCGATGACCTGTGCGGGCTGCGGCTATTTCCAGTACCCACGGATTACTCCCTGCATCATCACGCTGGTTACTGATGGTGAGCATGCGTTGCTGGGACGCTCTGCCCGTTTCCCCGAGGGGTTTTATTCCTGCCTGGCCGGATTTATGGAGGCGGGAGAAACAGCGGAGCAAGCGTTGGCACGGGAGGTCATGGAAGAAAGCGGCATATCAGTGAAGAATTTACAGTACCTGAATAGTCAGTCGTGGCCGTTTCCGCATTCCCTGATGCTGGGTTTCATGGCGGAATACGCGGGCGGGGAGATTCGCATCGATGACGATGAAATCGTTGATGCCGCCTGGTTCCATTATCAGGACCTTCCCATGGTGCCGCCGCCGGGCAGTATTGCCCGCTCACTGATTGACCAATGGATAGCCCGTTTCTAGAAGGATTTGAGTATGAACTACACCCTGGCACCCCTGGTGCTTATCGCTTTCAGTCTTCTGTTCGTTTTGCTGGGCGCCTGGGTATTGCTGCGCCAGAAGTGGGTGCTGCAATGGCTGAAAGGCACCGCTGGGCTGTTGCTGGTGGTGTTGGCCATTTATATGAGTGTCTTTGCGCTGAACCTTTACGGCTACAAGGAATATGCCCAGGAAGTCTCGGTGGCCACAGTCAGCTTTCGCGAATCCGGTGATCAGTCCTTTATTGCTACAGTCACCCGCACAGACGGTAGCGCTGAAGACTTCCGGTTGAAAGGCGATCAATGGCAACTGGATGCCCGCGTGATCAAGTGGAAGATGCCTTTCAGCCTGCTGGGCCTGAAGCCGGGTTATCAATTGGACCGTATCCAGGGGCGTTATTACGCCCTGGAAGATGAGCGCTCCCGCGAACGTACCGTTTATAGCCTGCATCGCGATCCGGTTGGTCTGGATGTGTGGTTACTGGCAAAAGAAGGCTGGAGCCTGATTATTGATGCCCGCTACGGTAGCGCGGCTTATCTGCCCATGGCGGATGGTGCCTTGTTTGAGGTCAATGTGGGGCCTACCGGGCTGGTGGCCCGCCCCATGAATGGAAGCGCCCAGCAAGCCATTTCTGGTTGGGACTGATTCTCCTGCCGCCGCCCGCCAGGTTGGCGGCACTCTTCCTGTCCGGGGCAAAGCCTCTTTGCCCGTCTTTATTCCCCGCTGATTACCCCAATGGCTCCGGCTTATGTAGAATCAACCGGAGTTTAATTTCCGTGAATTACTGGCGCCGCGCGCTGGATCCCCTGGAGAGTAGATAGACTGTGATCGCGTTTTTAATGGAATACGGCATGTTTCTGGCCAAAGTCGCCACCCTTGTAGTGGCGATTTTGTTTATTTTGGGCGGCATTGCGGCGGCAGCGTCGCGTAATCGCGGCAAGGGCGATCAAGATGGCGAATTGAAAGTTCGCCATCTCAATGATGAGTTCGATGACCTGAAGGAGTCCCTGGAAGCGGAAATCATTCCTGAGGCTCAGCGTAAAAAGGCCGACAAGGCCAAGCGCAAACAGGAAAAGCTTGAGGCTAAACAGAAGAAGAAAGCCGGCACTGAGGACAAGATCCTGCCGCGTCTGTTTGTGCTCGATTTCAATGGCGACGTTCAGGCAAGCGGTGTAGATCACCTGCGCCGTGAAATTACCGCCGTTCTGCAGGTCGCCAGCCAGGATGACGAAGTGCTGGTGCGGCTGGAAAGCCCCGGTGGTTTGGTGCACAGCTATGGGCTGGCATCCTCACAACTGCGTCGAATTCGCAATCAGGGGATCAAGCTGACCATCGCTGTGGATCAGGTGGCCGCCAGCGGGGGTTATATGATGGCCTGCATTGCGGATCGTATTGTGGCAGCGCCTTTTGCGATTATCGGCTCTATTGGTGTGGTCGCGCAGATCCCGAATTTCCATCGTTTGCTCAAGAAAAACGATATTGATGTGGAGCTGATGACCGCCGGTGAATACAAACGCACCATGACCATGCTGGGTGAAAATACCGAAAAGGGCAGGGCCAAGTTCCAGGAAGAACTGGAAGATACCCATCAGTTGTTCAAGGGATTTGTCCGTGACAACCGCCGTGGCCTGGATCTGGACAAGGTGGCCACTGGTGAGCACTGGTTCGGCACCCAGGCAAAGGAACTGGGCCTGGTTGATGAAATCATGACCAGTGATGAGCTGTTACAACTGCGCAAAGACAGCCAAACGCTCTACCAGGTACAGTGGGAAGCCAAACGCAAGCTGGGTGAGAAGCTCGGTTTTTCCCTGGAGGCGACTGTACACAGAGTGCTGGAGAAATTCTGGCATCGAGGTAGTCAGCGCCAGATTCATTAACCTGGCTTTTATCCAACACTTAACCCAACACCGCAGAGGAGTAGTCCATGAGTTTTCAGGCATTACAAACCCGCGAGACCGATACCGGCTATAGCAACTCGCTGGTAGAGCGCGAGCTGAGCGAACTGGGCGAAGGTGGTGTATTGGTACGGGTGCAGTGGTCGTCACTGAACTACAAGGATGCGCTGTCAGCCACCGGCAACAAGGGTGTCACCCGCCAGTTTCCGCATACGCCAGGCATTGATGCCGTTGGCGTGGTGGAAGAGGCCAGTGATGGTCCTTTTAGTGTGGGCGATGCTGTAATTTGCACGGGTTATGACCTGGGTATGAACACTGATGGCGGTTACGCAGAGTATATCCGCGTGCCTGCTGAATGGCTGGTGCCGCTGCCGGATGGCCTGGCGCCTCGTGATGCCATGCTCTTGGGCACCGCTGGGTTAACGGCAGCACTGAGTGTTGAGTCGCTGCTTGATACGGGCGTTAATCCGGATCAGGGGCCGGTAGTAGTGACGGGAGCGACTGGCGGCGTGGGCAGTGTCTGCGTGGCAATTCTGGCCAAGCTGGGATTTGAAGTGGTTGCCGTCAGCGGTAAGGCGGATGCCAGCGCATGGCTCACGGATCTGGGGGCTGCACGGATCATAGATCGCCAAACTTTCCTGGACAGTGCGGCCAAACCGATGGCCAAAGAGCAATGGGCCGGTGCGGTGGATTGCGTTGGTGGTGAAATGCTCGCTGCTGCCCTCAAAGGGCTCAAGTACGGTGGCAGTGCTACCTGCTGCGGGCTGGCAGGTTCGCCAAAACTGGAAATGACGGTTTTTCCGTTTATTCTGCGCGGTGTCAATCTGCTGGGTGTCGACAGCGTTGAGCTGCCCTGTGAGATCAAGCAGCAAATGTGGCAACTGTTGGCCGATGAGTGGATGCCGAAGAACCTGGCGCTTCTTGAAGCTGAGGAAACGGATCTTGGCGGTGTGGTCGAGTGGGTGGATCGCATTCTTGCCGGTGGCGTTCGTGGACGGGTTGTCGTGAAACTCCCGCAATAGCGACTAGCTAGAGCAGGCCAGACAGAACGTAAAAGCGCGGTTTATCCGCGCTTTTTTTATTTGTGTGCTTTTGTCCGCTAACGCATGCTGTGTAGCGTGGCAATATGTTATGCAGTGGTGAGTGAAAAGGACGCTTATGAACGAATCTCACTGGCTTAAAATAGCCCTGACACTGGATGGGCAGGGTGGCGCTACCGGTTTCGATGCGCAGGCGCGGTTATCCGAAACATCCCCCTACTGGGTGCACCTGGACTATACGCAGCCACAAAGCGAACAGTGGCTTGAACAGCAGTCCATTCCGCCAATGGTTATTACGGCTCTCACCGCCACGGAAACGCGACCTCGTGCCACAGAAGTAGCGGGTGGCCTGCTGGTGTATCTTCGTGGGGTCAATTTGCATCCAGGCGCTCGGCCTGAAGACATGATCGCCCTGCGGTTGTGGGTCGGGCCTCAAGGCGTAATCAGCACTCAAAAACGAACGCTGCTGTCGCTGGTGACCGTGCAGGAAGAACTCGATGCTGGCGAGGGGGTGGTTGCTATTCCAGGGCTGGTCACCCGGCTGGTTGATCAATTGATCTGGCGAATGGAAGACGTGATCGAAAGCCTGGAGTCTGAGGTGGAAGACTGTGCGTTGTCCATCGAGGAGGCCCCAACCATTAGCCTGACCCCGCGCCTCAGCCAGATTCGCCGCCGTTCTATCACGTTGCGACGCTTCTTCGCGCCGCAACGGGAAGCGCTGATCAAATTGCAGAACGAAGCCATGTTCACCGGAGGTGATGCCTTGCTGCTTCGCGAAGCGGGGGACCGTCTACAGCGTCTGCTGGAAGATCTGGATGCGGCCCGTGAGCATGCGACCTTGTTGCAGGAAGAAGTTTTCTCCGTGCAGAACGAAGCCATCAACGATCGCATGTATCTGCTGGCGATGATCTCCGCGTTGTTTCTGCCGTTGGGCTTTCTTACTGGCCTGTTCGGCATCAATGTGGGAGGCCTTCCTGGTGTTGAAGACCCTGCGGGTTTCTGGTGGTTTACAGCAGGGATTGGGGTAATCAGTGTGGGGGTACTGGTATGGATGCGAAAACGCCGCTGGCTGTAAAGCGGCAGCGGCGTTTTCATGGTGCCCGAAGCGGTTTGAAGTCTAACCGCGCCGATATAGAGGGCGCGGTTCGTTGACGTCCCCTTGATAGGTGACGCTGAAATCTTTCAAACCTTTCAGTGCTTCTTCGATGCTGCGGTCTTCGCGCACTTCGAACGCGTTGAAGCCGCAACGGGTCATGTAGAAGAGCTGGTCACGGAGTACATCCCCGGTGGCGCGAACTTCACCCTTGAAGTTGTAACGGGTGCGCAGCTCACGCGCATAGGAATACCCGCGGCCGTCTTTGAACGCCGGGAAGTGGATGGCGACTAGGGGCAGGGCTGCCAGGTCGTCTTCCAGGTCTTTCGGTTCTTCGCCCGGCGCCAGCCACACGGCCACATCGCCACGACTAAGTAGCGCATCACGGTGGGCCTGCCAGTAGGCCAGCGGCACAATGATCTTGCCGCCGGGCAACTCTGCCTCCAGAGCATCACCTTCAAGGCGTTGCCACTGGTTGTCCACGATGGCGCCATCAATGATTACCTTACCCATAGATGCGCTCCTTGAACGGGTCCATGCCAATACGCTCGTAGGTGTCGATAAACGGCTCGTTCTCCAGACGCTTTTCCACGTAGAGCTTGATGATTTTCTCTACCACATCGGTGATTTCTTCGGACTCGAAAGAGGGGCCCATTTTCTCGCCCACGCGAGACAGTTTGTCGCCACGACCACCCAGAGTAACCTGGTAGAATTCCTTGCCTTTCTTGTCCACACCAAGGATGCCGATGTGACCGATGTGGTGGTGGCCACAGGCATTCATGCAGCCGGAAATATTCAAATCCAGCGGGCCCAGATCGTGGACGTAATCCACATCATCGAAACGGCGTTGAATGGATTCGGCAATGGGGATCGACTTGGCATTTGCCAGCGCGCACAGATCACCACCGGGGCAGGCCACAATATCGGTGAGCAGACCCAGGTTCGGTGTCGCAAAACCGAGGGCATCCAGGGCTTTCCACAGATCATACAGATCGTTGGCAGCAACGTCGGACAGCACCATGTTCTGCTGGTGGCTGTTACGAAGCTCGCCAAAGCTATATTGATCCGCCAGGTTGGCGACCGCCTCCAGTTGCTCGTCGCTGATGTCGCCGGGCACACGGCCGGTGCGTTTCAGCGTCAGGGTAACGGCACGGTAACCGGCCTGCTTGTGCGCACGGGTATTGGTGTGGAACCAGCGGCTGAACGCTTTGTCTTCGGCCAGTTTGGCGTCCAGGGCGGCCGTGTCGGCGCTTTGGTAATCCGGGGCGGTGAAGCAGCTCTTGATGCGTGCGACTTCTTCGGCGGTCAGGGTCATCTCGCCGCCTTTCAGCTCGGCGAATTCCTGCTCCACCAGTTCGCGGTATTTCTCCGCGCCGAGGGCTTTCACCAGAATCTTGATACGCGCCTTGTACTTGTTGTCGCGGTTACCGTACTTGTTGTAGACGCGCAGAATGGATTCGAGGTAAGCGAGCAGATCCTGCCATGGAACAAATTCACCGATGACCGCACCGGTCATGGGAGTACGGCCCAGGCCGCCGCCGGCCCATACCTGGAAGCCGGTTTCGCCGTCGGCACCGTGTACCAGTTGCACACCGATATCGTGGACACCGATCAGGGCCGGGTCAGCGTCCGGTACGGCGTTAACGGCAATCTTGAATTTACGCGGCAGGTAGGCGAATTCCGGATTGAACGTGGACCACTGGCGAATGATTTCGCACCAAGGGCGCGGGTCTTCAATCTCTTTGGGATTAACCCCAGCGAATTCGTCGGTGGTGATATTGCGGATGCAGTTACCACTGGTTTGAATGGCATGCATCTGTACGTCGGCCAGTTCCGCCAGAATATCCGGCACTTCTTCAACGGAAGGCCAGTTCAGCTGGATGTTCTGACGGGTGCTGACATGGCAGAAGCCTTTGTCATAGGTCCGCACGATATGCGCCAGGCGGCGCAGTTGACGACTCGCCAACAGGCCATAAGGAACGGAAATACGCAGCATGGGCGCATAACGCTGAATGTAGAGGCCGTTTTGCAGGCGAAGGGCGAGAAACTCGTCTTCGCTGAGCTCATTGGCGAGAAAACGGCGGGTCTGGTCGCGATACTGCGCCACCCGCTCTTCCAGCAACCGTTGATCGTATTCCTGATAGACGTACATGGGACTGTATCACCGTCCTTAAATGCTTAAAATTCAATAGGTAAGCGTTGCTCCCGGAGGGGGCAGAGCGGCACTCTAGCAAAGCGCCCTTATAGTGAAAAGAAATATCTTGGCATATCTCTATTACACAGAGCTATTTAGCGGCCGCGTCCAGCACCAGATTCACAGTTACCACCATGCCGATCACCAAGGCCGCAACCAGTACCACATAGACACCAATAAAGTTGCCCGCATCGCCCTTGGTAAAGTCCCGTTCGCGGTTCTTGCTGCTTTGAACACCGAGCAAACCGGCCAGAATGCTGTGAATGGTCTGCCAGAGTGTCGGCTTGCTGTGATCCGGCTGCTGCGCCTGATCCTGTGCGGGGTGTTGGTCTGACATGAATAATCCTGTGTTTTGGCTGAAGGCTAAACGTTGGATGTCTGTGGCGCGCCGTGTGTAGAGCCAGGGCGCGGCACCGGGTGGCATATTGTACTCCTGACAGCCGCCTGGCGACAGCACCACAGGACCAGACTTGAATTGTGTATGTGGTGTCGCCATTGCAACTGGTGAGTACCTGACTAAAATAGTCAGGAAATGAGGCAGGCGCACGTCGCTGCCTTTACCTCTTGCGCCTTTTATTGCGTATGGGTTCATTCATACCGACCAGGAATCATGATGGCAGAGCAGTTGATCGACATTACCGAAACCGCCCAGGATTACTTGCGTGACTTGCTGAGCAAGCAGGATCAGGCCGAGATTGGTGTGCGTATCTTTGTCGAGCGCCCCGGCACCCCGCACGCGGAATGCTGTATGGCCTATTGCCCGGAGGGCGAACAGGAAGAAAGTGATGTTCGCTACGACTATGAAGGATTTCATGCCTGGATCGAGGGTAAGAGCGTCCGTTACCTGGAAGACGCGGTTATCGACTACAAGAAAGACAGTATGGGTGGGCAGCTGACCTTCCGCGCGCCCAAGTCACGGGTACCGGATATCAGTGAAGACGCCACCATCGAAGAGAAGATCAATTACGTGCTGTACGCGGAGATCAACCCGAATCTCGCGGCCCACGGGGGCAGTGTACAGCTGCTCGAGCTCACCGAGGATAATGTGGCGGTGCTGGAATTCGGTGGTGGTTGCCAAGGCTGTTCCGTCGTGGATGTGACCTTGCGTGACGGTGTAGAGAAAACCCTGCAGGAGCGGATTCCTGAGCTCACTGGGGTGCGTGATAAAACCGACCACTCGGTGACGGATAACGCGTATTACAGCTAACAGCTATGAGCTTCTAGTCTCTAGCTTCTAGAAAAAGCAAAAAACGCAGCCTTGAGCTGCGTTTTTTGCTTTTATGGATCTTGTTCTTTACTCGTTGCTAGCAGCTCGCCGCTCGCAGCTATTCTTTACCCACACTGCGGGTTACGCCCCGCGGCTTTCGCCTGGTTATACAGCGGCATCACTTCCGGGATACGCGCTTCCAGGCCATTAATGCGGGTGCTGTTTGAGGGGTGGGTGGACATGAACTCCGGTGGCTCGTTGCCGTTATTGGCACTCATGTTCTGCCACAGGGAGACACTCTGCCTGGGGTCAAAACCGGCTTGAGCCATCAACTGCAGCCCAATGATATCCGCTTCAGCTTCATGTTTGCGGCTGAAGGGCAAGGCCAGGCCATACTCGGCACCGACCCCGAGGGCCGCCAGCACGCCTTGCTTGGTGGCACTGTCTTCGCCAGCCAGTGCGCCCAGCACCTGCATGCCACTCTGGGTGGCGTATTGCAGGGACATGCGCTCGTTGGAGTGCTGTGCCTGCACATGGCCGATTTCATGGCCAATCACGGTGGCGAGCTGACTCTGGTTATTGGCCACTTTCAGCAAGCCGGTATTGACTCCAATCTTGCCGCCGGGAAGAGCAAAGGCGTTGGCACTGTCGTCCTGGAAGAGGTTGACTTCCCATTGCTGGGAGCCATCCAGGGTGGAGGTGATCGCCGTGGTCACACAGCGGACATAAGCCGTCTGCTGCTGGCTGCTGCTTAGCGGTTTTTCCTCTTTCATCTGGGAATAGGCGGTGACACCCATTTCATCCATCTGGTCGGCGGGCAACAACAGAAACTGCTGGCGACCCAGCGGCGAGGTGGCACAGGCAGCCAGGCTTCCGGCCAGTACGCCAAAGGTGAGAAATTTACGCAACGTCATCGTCTATTTTACTCCCATTCCCGCAGGAAACGTCGGGACACGAACATTAACCAGCCAGCCCAGCCGGCACTTGAGAGAAAGATAATAAAGCCAAACACCGAAATTCCCCAAGGGGCAGGGGGTACCCGGCCGCTCAACATGATGGCGCCGGCCAGCAATCCTCCAGTCACCAACAGGGTTTGGACCTGTCTGTACTGGCCACGTTCAATCCGCGTGATCAACCGTTCCAGATGCCGGGGATCAATGCCCGCCTCACCGGGAGAGGCCTGGCCCGGTACCGGTGGCGGTGCATAAACCTTGTCGACCACGTCGAGTGCACGAAGGCTCAGGCTTTTGGCGAGCCGCACCGGGGAATAACGTGTGCGGATCATGCGTTTGAGCAGGGGCTCGGCTTCGCTCATCAGGTCGAAATTCGGATTCAGCAGCCGGCCAAAGCCCTCAAGGGTAATGATGGCCTTGATAAACAGGGCGATATCGCTGGGTAAGACCAGGTTGTGATTGCGGACCAGGGCGGTGATGTCGTTGAGCAGGGCGGTGATGTCCAACTGGGAAATAGACACGCCGTGGTACTGGCTGATCACGTCTTCTACGTCGGACACCAGCTGGTCGAACTTGATGGGTTGGCCGTCAGACCAGCCGGAGAGGACGCCAGCGCACTGTTCCGCTTCGCGCAGTACCACTGCGCGGGTAATTTGCAGAATTTGTTCGCGGCGGCTGTGGCTGAGTTTGCCGACCATGCCGAAATCCAGCATGGCAATCCGGTTTCCCGGCATGATGATGAAGTTTCCCGGGTGCGGGTCGGCATGGAAAAAGCCGTCTTCCAGGGCCATTTTCCAGGCTGCCAGTGCGCCTCGGCGTGCGATTAACTCCCGGTCCAGCCCGGCTTCGTTTAGACGTTCCACGGCTTTTGCCGGAATGCCCTCGACATGTTGCTGTACTTGCACGGTTGGCGATGAGAGGTCCCAATACACTTTGGGAATCTGCAGCCATTTGAACTGCCGTAGGTTTTTGCGGATACGGTCCGCGTTACGCCCTTCGATGGTGAAATCCAGTTCCCGCGTCAGCGACCGTTTGAATTCGCGCACCAGTTCCACGGGGCGATAGCGTCGAAGTTCAACGGAATTGTCGGCGGCCAGTTTTGCTAGCTGATCAAGTAAGCGCAGGTCTGAATCAATTTTGTCGCGAATGCCGGGCTTTTGAACTTTCAGTACGACTTTCTGACCACGGCGGGTCAGCGCGCTATGCACCTGACCGATGGAGGCCACACCAATAGGGCTCGGATCAATTCGCGCGAAGAGAGCATCGACGGGTTTTCCCAACGCCGACTCGATGTCGCTCTTAAGCGATTCGAATGGCACTGCCTGGGCCTGGTCTTGCAGTTTTTCAAATTCGGCAATCCAGTCCATGGGGAACATGTCCACCCGGGTTGCCAGCACCTGGCCGAGCTTGACGAAGGTCGGACCCATTTCTTCCATGGCGTGACGCAGGCGTTCTGCGGTGCCCATGCGCAGCATGTCTGGCTTCATGCTACTGCGAACCAGTTTGCCTGCATGCTCTACCGGGGTGGAAAGCCCCAGCCGCCGAATCACGTCGGCAAACCCGTATTTGAGCAGGATTGCCGCCAGCTCATTCATGCGCAGTAGATCTTTACCCGTGTGCAGAAGGTTCACAACATTATCCTTGTAAGCTGGGCGTGGCGCCCTGTCCGGACGCACTGTCGCATGGCTGCAACACACGGCCGGTAAAACGACGAGTTGGCTCGTTAGGCTGTCTTAACAGCATTATCGGTTTTCTGGCAAGATGCCATGGCAATCACTGCAAGGTAAAGCGCAAACATGTCTGAACACTATTTACGCGATGATCTGGTTGAAGTGCGCGACAGCCAGGTACACGGCCGCGGCCTTTTTGCCCGCCGGGACATTGTCCGTAACACGGAACTGGGCCAGTGCCGGGTAAAGCGCGCCAAGGGCAGCGGTCCTTATGTGCTGTGGCTGGATGATGAGGGTGAGGAGCGCTACCGCGTGTTGTGCGATTTGCGTTACATCAACCACAACAAGCGCGCCAATGTCGCCTATTACGATGATTTAACGGTGGTCGCGCTGAAAAAAATCAAGGCGGGTGACGAGCTGTTCCACGATTACGGGGACGAGTGGACCTGAATCGGCAAGTCCGTATCCGCGGTTGAATGAAACACGGTGCGTGTTGAGCCTTAAAACGGGCAAGGAGAAGTGAACTCCTGCCACAGGCCCGTTATGGGGTGATTAAATGCCAGCCATTCTGCATGCAGTAGTAAACGCGGGCTGAGCGCTTCAACGTCTGGTGGCGCGTACATGTCGCAGCCAATGATCGGGTGGCCAAGTTCCCGGCAGTGAATACGCAGCTGGTGGCTGCGACCGGTCACCGGGCTGAGTAGCAGGCGAGTCCGGTTACCCGGAATATTCCGTTCCAGCACGCGATAGTGCGTCAATGCATTCTTGCCGGTCTCGTGACACACCTTCTGCAAGGGACGATTTGGCCAGTCCGCAATCAACGGCAGTTCGATCTTGCCGTTGTCATGCTCCACAAGGCCATGCACAACGGCCTGGTAGCGTTTCTGTACGGTACGAAGCTGGAATAACCGGCTCAATCGGCTTTGCGCCTGGGCAGTGAGCGCAAACACCATGATGCCGGAGGTGTCCAGGTCCAGGCGGTGTACCAGTCGAATGTCCGGATACTGCGCCTGCAATCGGCGCACAGCGCAGTCCTTATTCTCCGCTGCACGGCCAGGCACGCTTAGCAGGTAAGCGGGTTTGTTGATCAGCAGAACATGGTCATCCCGATACAGCGTCCCCACGCGCTCATGGCACAGGGGGACGATGTAGTAGGGAGCGCTCTCAGCGCCAGAGGGTGCGGAAGACATCGCTGTACTGCTCGGCAAAATGGACGGTGAGTCCCTGTTTCAGGTAGTCGGGCAGTTCATCAAAATCCCGGCGACAGGCTTCCGGAAGAATGACTTCCTTGATACCCACGCGACGGGCTGCGATGACTTTTTCGCGAATGCCGCCAACCGCCAATACTTGCCCAGTGAGCGTCAGCTCCCCGGTCATGGCAACTTTGCGGGGCACCCGCTTTTTCATCAGCAGGGAAAGCAGGGCTGTGGCCATGGTGACGCCAGCGCTGGGTCCGTCTTTAGGCGTTGCCCCTTCAGGAACATGCAGATGCAGGAAGGCCTCGTCGAGCTGCTCCGGGTTCAGAGAGAACTGCGACAGATTGCTCGCCACGTAGCTGTAGGCGATCTCGGCGGATTCTTTCATCACATCGCCCAGTTGCCCGGTGAGCTTGAAGCCTCGTTGTTTGCTGTGTACCTGATTGGCTTCAATGGACAAGGTGGCGCCGCCCATGGCGGTCCACGCGAGCCCGGTAACAACACCCACACCGCGTTGGGTTTTCTCTGTCTGGAAATACGGTTGGCCGAGGAAATCGGTCAGGTTCTTGCCGGAGATGCTGAGTTTCTTCTCGCCAGCCAACAGTTTCACCGCAGCTTTGCGGATGATCTTGTTGAGTTGCTTTTCCAGGTTTCGTACCCCGGCTTCACGGGCATAGCCTTCCACGACATGACGCAGGGCGCTGTCGCTGATGCGCAGCTGCCCCGGTTTGACGCCGGCCCGCTCCAGGGAGCGAGGCCACAGGTGTTGCCGGGCGATGGCCACTTTCTCTTCGGTGATATAACCAGAGAGACGGATCACTTCCATGCGATCGAGCAGGGGGCCGGGAATGCTGTCCAAGGTGTTGGCCGTACAGATAAACAGGGCGTGGCTCAGGTCCAGGCGTTCATCCAGATAATGATCCAGGAAGTCCTGATTTTGTTCCGGGTCGAGTACTTCCAGAAGTGCGGAAGCCGGATCGCCCTGAAACGATTGTCCCAGCTTGTCGACTTCATCAAGCATGATTACGGGGTTGCTGGTGCCGGTTTCTTTCAACGCCTGGACCAGTTTGCCGGGCATGGCGCCGATGTAGGTGCGCCGGTGGCCTTTGATTTCTGCTTCGTCGCGCATGCCGCCCAGGCTGAACCGGTAGAACTGGCGATCCAGGGCATCGGCGATGGACTTGCCGATACTGGTCTTGCCCACGCCAGGCGGCCCCACCAGCAGAATGATGGAGCCCTTCACTTCACCGCGCAGGGCGCCCACGGCGAGAAATTCGATGATGCGGTCTTTCACATCATCCAGCCCGCTGTGGTGTTCGCCGAGCACTTTCTGGGCATGGCCCAGGTCCAGATTGTCATCGCTATACTGGCCCCAGGGGACGCTGGTCAGCCAGTCCAGGTAGTTACGGGTTACGCCATACTCTGGTGAGCCGGTTTCCAGCACGGACAGTTTCTGTAATTCATCGTCGAAGCGTTTTTGTACCGGCTCCGGGGGCGAGAGGGCTTCCATGCGTTCACGGAAGGCATCTGCTTCGGCGGTCTTGTCGTCCTTGCTCAGGCCCAGTTCACGCTGGATGATTTTCAGCTGTTCGCGGAGAAAGAATTCGCGCTGATGCTGGCTGACCTTCTCGTTGACCTCGTCGGAAATTTCGCTTTGCAGCCGGGCAACCTCAAGCTCCTTTTTTACCAGTGTGAGGACTTTCTCCATGCGCGGCTTCAGCGGCACAGTTTCCAGAATGGTTTGCAGCTCTACACCGTTGGCACTGGTGAGTGCGGCGGCAAAATCGGTAAGTGGCGAGGGTTCGCTGGGCGAGAAATTTTGCAGGTAGTGGCGCAGCCCTTCGTTGTAGAGCGGGTTAAGCGGCAGCAATTCCTTGATGGTGTTGATGATCGCCATTCCGTAGGCGCGGATGGTTTCATCGGCTTCGGCGCGGGGCTCCGGGTAGCTTACATCCGCCATAAACGGGTGTTTTCGGTTTAACCAGCTGTTAATGCGAAAGCGCGCGGTACCTTGGGCAACCAGCTGAAACTGGTCGTTTTCTTCATTGAGGGCATGGACTTTTACCAGACAGCCGAACTCGGGAAAATCCTCGGCGGTTACCGAGTCCGGGTTCTTTTCCCCCACGTACACCAGCCCCAGAGACTGGTGCGGCGTCTGGCTGACCCGCTCCAGGGTTTGCTGCCAGCGTTCTTTGTCGAGCATCACTGGCTGCACCAGCCCCGGCATAAAGGGCCGGTGTTTGACCGGGATCAGGTAAATGCGCTGGGGCGGCGTGTGGTTTGGTACAGCAAGACCGCCGGCGTGCGATTCACTATTCTCAGCATTGGGTTTGTCGGTATGGGGATGGGCGCTATCGTTGTCAGTCATAATCCTGTCACTTCCATGGTCCGTGGAAAGAACATGGTGGCGAGGCGGGAAAATTCAATTGTCGATGATTAACAGATCTGCGCACAAGGCTCTGGGGGTTTTCGTGCGGCGCTCTACCACGCGGCTGTTGAGCTTACCGGCTTCGCATTTCTCCGCCAGGGCGTAGAACGGGGAGCGGCCCGGGTCGGCAATGATGATTTGTTTGACGCCAGCGCGCAGGCTGCGGCGAATCAGGTTATAGAGCACCGGGGTTAGTTCATCCCAGAAACAGATATCCGCACCGGCGACGATATCCACATCAGCCAGCCGGGCCTGTGTCAGCTTCTCGAAGCGGGCCTGGAGCGGCGTAACATCCACCTTGTTGATGCTGGCATGCAAATCCAGATAGGGGTACACGTCCGGGTCCGCATCCACCGCGGTCACCCGGCAGCCAAAGCGTTTTGCCGTGAAAATGGACAGCGGTCCCCAGCCGCAGCCGATATCCATCAAATGCTCATCAGCGGACAGCTTCCGTTTGGTCAGGTGATCCATGATCAGGTAGCTGGAATTCCACACTTTATTACCGTGAATTGATGGCGTGTGGTTGGCCCGTTTCAGCCGGCGGACTTCCTTGTGGCCGGAACGCAGCAGGGTAATGCCGCGAGTGCGAATGGTATGGGGGTCTCCAGCACGTATAACTGTTCCTGACATAATTGTTCACCAGCGGCAAAGTTTGGAAACAGTACGGTCAAGCCCCCTGTGATTCAAGTATGAAATCACAGGCATAATGCAGGAATGGCGATACGAGTGACAAAAACAGAATGATCAGAAAAGGCATCGTGGGCCTGGGCGGTCTGGCTGCCGGGCGTTCGCGGTATATTCGTGCTGTTGCTGCGGTGGCCAGAATCGGGGCGGTGTATGCGTCCAGTCTGCGCAGTGAGGATAAGACTGCTTGCCATCGTCGCGGGGCACGAATTCTGGTGGCACTGTGCCGTCGCAATGGGGCTTTCTGGGTCAAGGCCGCCCAATTTTTCAGCTGTCGACCTGATGTGTTGCCGCTGGAATATATCGAAGCATTCCAGCAGCTGCAGAATGATGCCCAACCTGTTCCTTTCCCGTTGATTGAAAAAAGACTGCGACGTTCCTGGGGCAGTGACTGGCGTGAGCAATTTACCTGGCTCGATGAAACACCAGTGGCGGTGGCGTCCATTGCTCAGGTACACCGCGCACAGCTCAAGGATGGCCGTGAGGTTGCCATCAAGGTGCGTTTGCCGGGTGTGAAGAAAGTCTTTGAGCAAGATGCCAAAGTCTTTCAGGCAGTGGCGGCGCTGGTGGCCCCCACCTTTCGTGAATTCGACCTGCAGCAGGCCATTGAGCAGTTGCTGATCATGACGGCCATGGAGCTGGATTTCCGCAACGAAGCCGCGAACACGTTGCGTTTTTCCCGCCAGCCCCATCACGAACGCATTCGCATCCCGGATATCATTGAGGGTTTGTGCGGTGAGACGGTGTTGGTGACCAGCTGGGAAGGCGGGCAGCGGTTGCGTAATTACCTGGATGCCCACTCTGAAAAAGCCCAGGATCTGCTGGGGGTGTTGTTGACCAGCTATCTTCAGCAGGTCACCCGGTTTGGCGTCTACCAGGCAGATCCGCATCCAGGCAACTTTCTGGTGAATGAAGACGAGCAGGTGGTGATTCTGGATTATGGCGCGATCGGGGTGCTCACCGCCGATGAGGTGCGCCGTTACTCCCGTCTGCTATATGGTTTGATGGGCTTTGAGGGGCCGGTGGATATCGGTGAGCTTTTCGTGCAAGCCGGATTCAAGGGTGGTAGCCCGGAAACCCTGAAAGAGCTGGCGCTCTATGTTCTGACTGACCGCCTCAATGAACAGGGGCCGATAGGCGCCATGGGCGAATTGATGAACCGGTTCCGGGAAGAGCGCATCAGTATTCCCGATTCCTATATTGGCATTTCCCGGGTGCTGATTACGCTGGGTGGTTTCCTGATGAGTTATCAGGTGCCGTTTGACTGGACTCCGCCGGAGCAGCGCGCCGGCGGAGGTTGATCAGCTGGGGGCAGCAGTATTTCAGGGGCGTGCTTCGCGCCAGAAGGCACGGAAGGCATCGGCGCTTTTGCCGGGTGCTTCAGCCATGGGGACATGGCCAATGCCGTCAAGAATCACCGCGCGGGATTGTGGTAATTCCTCGAGAAAGGCAGCCACATTATCCACGCCAAGCAAGCGGTCTTCGCGCCCCCAGAGTACCAGGGTCGGTGTTTGAATAGTGGGCAGCACATTCTTGTCCTCGAGCCCCATGCCTGGATCGTCCATCAGATCCCCCCATACTTTTTCAGCCACATCCGCGTTCTCCGCTTTTTTTTGCCCCATGATGTCGATAAAAAATCCGGGCATGTAAGGCGGTTCTTCCATGGCCCACTTCAATGTGGTCTGGAATTGTTCAGCCTTGTGCGGGATCAGTGGGTTGCTCTCACTCTTGGCGAGAACATTTTTGAATTCCTCGGTCTGGCGAGTCAGGCCAGCAGAGTCCACCAGGCCCATGGAAAGCACGCGCTCTGGCGCCTGTTGGGCGATAGCCAGGGAAATGGCGCCGCCCATGGAATTGCCGGCCACATGAAACTGTTGGATATCGAGCGCATCCAGCAGCGTTAGCAGGCGTGTTGCCTGGGCACCCATGGTGTAATCCAGATTGAGTGTGCGGGTGGTTTCGCCGTGGCCAGGCAGATCCGGGATGACAAAAAAGAAGTCACCTTCCAGTTCGTTGGCAAAGCGAATCCAGTTGCTGGAATCCGCGCTGAAGCCGTGGATCAGTAATACGGCTTCTTTGTCGGTGGTGTCGTTACTGTTTTGCTCACTGGCAAGCAGATGCCACGCGATGCCGTCCGCCGTTGTCAGGGTCTGGTCTTCCAGACCGGCGCGGCTTTTCTCCATGCTCAGGCCATTGTCATAGGCCCAGCGTGCTGCGTCTTCGCAGCCATTCAAAAAGAAAGTACATAAAATAAAAAGAAACAGGTGCTTCGGTTTCATGCCGAACTCTCCGTTGTATGGCGTCACCTTCAAGGCTCTTTTCGTTTTCCCTGTGTGGGGAAGCGAAAAGCACACTGCCTTGCCCAAGCTGGGCCAAGCATAGGGGATATGCAGCGAAAATAGCCTTCTGAATGGGCCATTTTCGAATCTGAGCGGGTTTCCTAACGGGACTTGAGATTCCAGATCCCGGCGGCCACGATCAGTAAGGTGCCAAGAACGGTAGTCAGCACCAGGGTTTCCCCCCAGAACATCCAGCCAAGCAATGCCGCCCAGATTACGGAGGAGTAATTGTAGACACCGACCTGGCCGGGCCGGGCAATCTGGTAGGCGGTGGTCATGGCGTATTGTCCGCCGGTGGCCACCAGGCCGATGGCGAGAAGCCAGAGGTAATCGGTACCCGCAGGCAGGGTGGTGGCCCACAGCAAAGGCAGGGATGAAAAAAGCGTGGCAAACAGAGCAAAGTAGAACACTACACGCTGGGCGGGCTCGGAAATCGCCATGCGCCGGATGCTGACTTTGGCAATGCTCATGATGGCCGCGCCGGCCAGGGCTACCCACATCACCGGGTCAATGTGACCCTGGCCGGCGCGCATAATGATGGCAACGCCGATAAAACCGGCGATGATGGCCAACCAGGTATGTAATCCAATCCGTTCACTGAGCCATAGCCAGGCGATGACCGGCAGGAAAAACGGCACCGTCATTTTCACCAGTACGGCCTCTGCCAAGGCAATATGCCCAATGGCGTAAAAGAAACAAAACATGGCACTGACGCCGGTGAAAGCACGGATCAGGTGCAGATGCACAAAGCGGGTTCGCAGCTGCCCAAAGCCGCCGCGAGTGGCGATAATCGGTAGCAGGAACATCAGTCCGAAAAGGTTACGGGCAAACACGATGACTTCGGTGTCGAGGTGATCAGACAGGTGCTTGATCATGGCAGCCATTACCGCCAGCAGGCCTTCCCCGAGTATCAGCAGCAAGGCACCCTTTAGTGGTTGATCTTTCATTGGGCGGGGTCCGCGGGTGAAGGTGTGAAGGGGCTGAAGAGAAAACGATCAAACTGTTCGGCACGCAGAGCGTGTCTGTTGTCATGTTCGCATAGTGGCCGAGCTGATAGCCTGAGCTGCGAGGCTCTAATCCGAATACGTTCAGGGTTCCGGCCAGCCGGGGCGGCATTCTACCGCTGTCCCTGTCGGGACGCCATGCCATCGACTGGGAGGTCAAAGAGGACACATGCGCTGTTTTATCGGGATTCCGGTCACTGACGCACTGGCAGACCAGTGTGTGACATTGTCCCACAGCATGGGCCGAGCGACCCCCATAGCCAACCTGCACCTGACACTGGCGTTCCTGGGGGAGCAGACCCCATCGGCTTTGAGCCAGCTGCATGGCTCGCTGACAGAGCTCGCTGGCGGGAATCCACCGTTTCAGCAGTTGCTCAACCGTTGTGAGCCGTTTCCCCGGGAACAGGGCCCTTTTGTGGCGCTGACCGGTACCGCGTGCCCGGCGCTCAAGCAGCTACACCATGACCTTTGGTTGTGTCTTCAGGGCTACGGTTTCTCGCCGGAGGCGCGGCCGTTTCGCCCCCATATTACGCTGGCCAAACCGGGGCCGACGCAGACGCCTTTCAAGGCCATTGGAGACTGGGTGCTACCCGTCAATACGTTGATGTTGTACCGCAGTGAGTTGGGCGAGCCGTTTCCGAGCTATCAGCCGCTGGCGCAGTTTCCCCTGATGGCCGACGATTAGTCGATTGAGAGCTTAGTGTTCCACGGGCAGAGCATCCGGCAACTTGAATTCCCCGTTATCACCCGCATGCCTGATAGAGTATGCATGTAGTGCAACAAGGAGAGCTTACCGATGCAGTTACTTAGCAACAGCCTCACCGACCAGGCACCGATTCCGGAAAAATTTGCCTTTGCGGTGATCGACCCGGATACCCATGTATCCCTGTCGAGCAACATCAATCCGCATCTGGCCTGGAAGGGGGCCCCGGAAGGGACGCGCTCCTTTGCGGTGGTGTGCCTGGACCCGGACGCGCCCAGTGCGGCCGATGATGTGAACCAGGAAGATCGGGAAGTGCCGGCCAGCCTGCCGCGGGTAGATTTTTACCATTGGACCTTGTTCAACATTCCTGCGGACCAGAGTGAAATTCGCGAAGGCAGCCATTGCGACAGCGTCACCCCGAAAGGAAAACGCGGCCCGGCGGCGCCGGACGGGCAGCGCCATGGGCTTAATGACTACACGGGCTGGTTTGCGGGTGACGCAGACATGGAAGGTCAGTACTTCGGTTACGACGGCCCTTGTCCGCCGTGGAATGACAGCACCGTGCACCGCTATGTCTTTACGGTCTATGCACTGGATGTGGACACGCTGCCGGAGGGCAAGGATCTGAGCGGTGCTGCACTGGCTGAACAGATCAAGTCGCATGCACTGGATCAGGCCAGTCTGACGGTGAGCTATACGTTGAATCCGCGTTTGGCTGAAGGGTAAGTGGCGCAACCCTCGTTGGTGTTGAAAGCGTTTCGCTTTGAGTGTTGGATTACGCCTGTCAGGCTCTCTGTACCCTTGGGTGAATTCAACCTACAAGGGAGCGAACACCGCGTATAGGTCGTGGTTGCCCAAGGACAGAGAGAGGCCGAAGGCCGTAACCCGACAGACCCCACCGCCAGACACAAAAAAGGCCGCTTTCGCGGCCTTTTTGTTACCCCTTCATGTCAGGGGTTTATTTGGTCGGAGTAGCAGGATTCGAACCTGCGACCCCTACGTCCCGAACGTAGTACTCTACCAAGCTGAGCTATACTCCGATGGCTGCGCATTCTAGCAGCCAATTCAGAAAATGCCATACCTAAATGCGGCGGGGACGCGTGGTTGCGCAGTTTCTGGCCAATCCTGCAATCAGCGGGCAAAATGCGCCCCCGCATGCATTTCACCATGGATACAGAACGCGAATGACACCTTTTCATCACCCTTGGGGCCAACTTGCATTACAGCGTTGGCCTCGTCGGAGAAACGAGACGTTACAGGCCTGGGACAATGCGGATCTGTACCTGCTCAACACGTTGGCAGAACGCGGCCTGCCTGTATCGGAAGCAGATGAAGCCGCAAAGGCCGGCGCAACAACCCTGGTGCTGAATGATCAGCAGGGCGCACTGGCATTGGCGTTACAGCAAGCGGCCTCGGCGGGGGGGGCAGTGGTGGAAAGCAGTGGTGATTCCTTCATGGCCCAGGCGGCCGCTCTGGCCAATGGCGAGGATAACAGCCTGCAGGGAATCCGGTTTCTGTGGCCTTTTGACGCGCTGGGCCAGACTCCAGATCAAGTGATTATGCGTGTCCCCAAGTCGGTTGCGCTGCTGGAGTGGCAGTTGCACTGGCTGAGCGAACATCTTCCACAGGGTGTCCCTGTGTGGTTGGCGGGCATGGACAAGCACTTGCCGCGGCAGCTGGTGTCATTGCTGCAACGTTATCTGGGTAACGGTCGTGCCGAGTACGGCTGGAAGAAAGCCCGTTTGTTCAGTGCACAGACCCCGGGACAGGTTCTGGCTGACACCGGCTACCCCAGCAAAGTGGAAGCAGGGGACTGGCAATTAACCGTGCATGCCGGCGTGTTCGCCCAGCAGCAACTGGATATTGGTGCGCGGTTCTTCCTGGATCATCTGCCGCAGTCGTTGGCGGCAGGTTCCCGAGTGGTGGATTTGGGGTGCGGCAACGGGGTGATCGGCCTGGCCGCATTGCAGGCCAGCCCCAGCGCTGAAATGACGTTTTGTGATGAATCCTGGCTGGCACTGGAAAGCGCCCGTGACAATGTGTCGCGTTATTTTCCAGAAGCGCAATGCCAGTTTCACCATGGTGATGGCTTGCTGGGTCTGGAGAATGATTTCGACTGCATCCTGTTGAACCCGCCTTTTCATGACGGACACGTGGTCGGTGATCATGTGGCCCGGCGCTTGTTCAATCAGGCGGCGCGTGCCTTGGCTCCGGGTGGCGAATTACGGGTTATCGGTAATCGCCATCTGGGGTATCACAAGGTGTTGTCGCGCCGGTTCGGGTCGGTGACGGTATTGGGCAGCAACGCCAAGTTTGTGGTGTGGCGTTGCCAGGATCCTGTCCAATCAGGGGCTAAGGCAGGTTGATGTGATTGAAATCACTGACCACCGGGTGGCGGCTTTGCAGCCCGGCTTGTTCGCGGTCCAGCAGGCAGGTGTGTAAACCCGCTTCGGCGGCGGCATCCAGCTCGGCTTCGATATCGGACAAGAACAGCAGGGTGTTGGCAGGATGGCCAATGGCTTGCTGAATCTTCCGATAACTGTCTGCGGACTGTTTGGGGCCAGTGGTGGTATCGAAATAGCCGGATAGCAGACCAGTAAGGTCGCCGGCATCACTGTAGCCGAAGAACAGTTTCTGGGCAGCAATGGAGCCGGAGGAATACACATACAGGGCCAGACCGCTGTCGTGCCATTTTTTCAGGGCAGGGGCGGTGTCCGGGTACATGTGGGCAGTGTAGTCACCGTTCTCGTAACCCGCTTTCCAGATCATGCCCTGCAGGGCTTTTAAGGGTGTGGCCTTGCGGTCTTCTTCTATCCAGCGGCAGAACAAGTCGCTGGCTTGCGCCGGGGTGCCAAGGGCTTCCCCGGCCTCTGTTTCGGCGGCTTGAATCTGTTTTTGCACGGCCGCCTCGTCCCAGTGGACATCAAGAAAAGCAGGAAACTGTTTGACGGCGTAGGGAAACAGTACGTCTTTGACAAACGCAATGCTGCTGGTGGTGCCTTCGATGTCAGTGATGATGGCGTTGATCATAAATATTGACCCTGCTGTGGGTGGGACGGTGTTGCTCAATCCAGCCGGTTGAAGCGCTGGGCAATGTCGCTGCCGGTAAAGTTGGCCACCCAGCCATCCGGGTTATTGAACAGGCGAATGGCAACAAAACGGGGGGCGGGGCCCATGTCAAACCAGTGCGGGGTGTTGGCGGGGACACTGATCAGGTCACCTTTGGTGCACAACACTTCGTAGACCTTGCCATTGATATGCAAGGTGAACAGTCCCTGGCCTTCCACGAAAAAGCGCACTTCATCTTCGCTGTGCCGGTGTTCTTCCAGAAACTTTTGCCGGAAGGCGGCTTTGTCGGGGTGGTCCGGAACCATGCTGACCACATCCACCGTCTGGTAGCCTTCATCGGCGATCAGTCGGTCAATGTCTGCCTGATACGCCTGAATCACTTCGCTCTGCTGAGGGTTTTCGGATAACGGCTGGTTGGCTTGCCATTGTTCGTAGCGGACACCGGCGCTGGCCAGCACCCGGGCCATGGCAGCCTTGTCGCTGTGGTGTTGTTCCAGCACCTCAGGTGCCTGGTCAGAAAAGACTTTCAGTTCGCTGTGCATGGCATCTTCTCTCTATCAGTTCTCTTTTGCGCGTTCTGTCAGATCGTCTTGCCGGCTGCGTCAGCACCCTCGCAGGCGACGGCACTCCAGCTCAATGGCCAGCAGGGTTTCCAGTGCTTCCAGTTGACGGTAGCAGGCCGGCAGGTCCTGCGCCCAGGTGTACAGGCCATGACCACGAATCAGATAGGCATGGCTGATATGACCGGCGCGCATTTCCTTGTCCACCTGGGCGGCAAGGGCGGCGATATCCTGGGTGTTCTCAAAGACGGGAATGGTCAGCCGGCTGTCATGGGTGGTGATGCCTTCCAGGGCTTTGAGCAGCTCATAGCCTTCCAGCGTAATGCTGTTGGCGGGCCAGTGCATGGTCAGCACGGTGGAGGCATGACTGTGCGTATGCAGCACTGCCTGAATATCGGCATCAAAGCGGTAAAGCTGGGTATGCAGCAGGGTTTCGGCCGAGGGTTTGCCGACGGAAGCCGGTTGGCCATCCATGTCTACGGCCATGATGTCGGTTTCGCGGAGCAGGCCCTTGTCCTTGCCGGATTGCGTTACGGCGGCAAAGTCTGGATTCAGGCGCTGGGAGTAATTACTGCTGGTGGCCGGGGACCAGCCATTGGCATAAATGCGTTGCCCGGTGGCGGCCAGGGCGCGGGCGGCGTCACGGAATGCGCTGGTGGAGTAGGGGCGATCAGTCATGGCGGCGATCCTTGACCTGGCTCAGGTGGGCCTTGAGCTTTTCAGTATTCGGGTGATGGATGACGCCCTGTTCGGTGACGATGGCGGTGATCAGCGCCGCCGGGGTGACATCGAAAGCGGGGTTGTACACCGGGCAGTTATCCGGGGCCACCGGCTTGCCTTGAATGGCACGCACTTCGCTGCCATCACGCTGTTCAATCACGATGTGACTGCCATCGGGCAGGGCAGAGTCCAGTGTGGAAACGGGGGCAGCAACAATGAAAGGAATCTGGTGGTGCTGCGCCAGTACGGCCAGGTTATAGGTGCCGATCTTGTTGGCGGTATCACCGTTGGCGGTGATGCGGTCGGCACCGACGATAACCGCCTGCACTTTTCCTTGTTGCATAAGTTGGCCTGCGCAGCTATCGGCAACCAGCGTCACGGGAATGCCGTCATTGAGCAGTTCCCAGCTGGTCAGGCGGCTGCCTTGCAACCAGGGCCGGGTTTCGCCGGCATAGACGCCGGAGAGCTGCTGACGGGCCCAGGCGCTACGAATGATGCCCAAGGCGGTGCCATGCCCGCCGGTGGCCAGGGCGCCGGTGTTGCAGTGGGTGTAAACGGTGGCGCCATCAGGGAGCAGGTCGGCCCCAAATTCGCCCATGGCCTGGTTGGCGGCTAGGTCTTCGCGGTGAATGCTTTCTGCGTCGTCCGTTAACGCCTGGCACAAGGCGTTGCCCTGAAGGTCGCCGGCCACACGTTGCAATCGTTCCAGTGCCCAGAACAGGTTGACGGCTGTTGGGCGGCTGGCTGCCAGGCAGGCAATGGCATTCTGTAGCGAGGCCAAGGTAGCGCTCTCGCCCAACCGTTGGGCTTCCAGCGCGAGGCCGTAGGCGGCGGTGATGCCGATGGCCGGAGCACCTCGCACAACCATATCGCGAATGGCGTCTGCCGCTTGCTGGCTGTCGAGAATATCCAGCCACAGGGTTTCCGTCGGCAGGTGGCGTTGATCCAGTAACTGCAGGCGATCGCCGTGCCAGCGAATGGCGGCGCTATTAACCGTTGGGGTAATGGCCATGGGAGGACTCCTTGAATGCGTCCGGGTGTTCCAGCGGGCGGCGATGGTACCGGGCCCTGATCCAGTTTGCGGCCCGGAAGACCCCGGGGCGGCGCATAATAGCGCGTTCTAAACGGTATTTCCCCGGAAAAGTGCTGGTCATGATGGCGATCAAAATGGTTAGCAGGCCCTGCCCGGGAAGGATCAGCATGAGGATGCCGGCGACCAGTAATAAAATCGCCAACAGGTTGCGCAACAGCCACACCAGCCAGGCAACCAGTCCCCGGTTTTGGTGCGGCGAATAGGCCTGGGTAAAATAGTTTTCCGGTATTCGCACGAGGAACCAGGGCAAGGCCACCAGTGAGGCCACGGCCATGATCACCCCGGTGATGGTCAGGGCCGGCAGCCAGGGTTCCAGTTGTTGGGCCAGTGGCGCGAGCCACCCGGGCAGGTCAGCGTTCAATCGGCCTCCGGAGAATAGTGTGAACGTTCGCTCAGTGGAACGTACAATGGCGTGATGACCGGCAATTTTCAATCATGATGACGCTGCGCAGATACGTTGTTCATGAAGTATATTTTGTCATTTCCATACTGTGCATCAGAAAGGCGACCGCCGGCCTGATGGCAACGTAAATTATTGATGGAGGCGCGCGGTCCCGAGCGGCCCGATAGTGTCTTCCAGGAGAACCCGATATGACCATGGCCGGGCAGATAGTACTGGCAATCGTGATCGGACTGTTGATTGGCTCCGTGCTTGGTTTGCTGATCTGGAAAGGCTGGATGGTTCGTCATCGCAAGGCCCTCATGCTGGCGGAGCAGGATCGCAATGCAGCGCAATATACGCAGATACTCGATAGCCTTGAGGTGCTCTGCCGCGCGATTGATCAGAAGCAGGTCGAGCTGAGTGAGGCGGCCATTCGCATCAGTGCCTTGCTGGACAGCCTGCCGGCGGATATTTCCCCGAAAGTGGATGTGGCGGCAGTCCATCAGTTTGCAGAGACCTGCCAGCAGTTTGATCGGGGAGAGGTTCGCCAGGGGCTGACCGCTCGGGCCCGTTATAATCAGGACAATTACCGTTGGCAGCTGGAAGAGGAGCAGGCTGCGGTTGTTGGCGAGGCCGTTCAGCGGCTGGTAACGGTGTTGCCGTCCTGGCGTTCGGTGTTGCTGTCAGGCTCATCCAGGTAGCGAAAATCGGTCAGTTCGATACGGCCGCGGATGAACGGGTTTTCCCGGTGATCCATTCGTACCATGAAATAATCCAGTTCCCGGGCGGCCCAGAATTCGGAATGGCGGCCCCGCTCTGCGTAATCCCGCTCCAGACCTGTTGCCTGCCAGGTGCCCGCTGGCGTTTCCAGTGAACCCGTGCCCAATGATGCATAGTGGTAGTCGGTCATCCCATCCGGCTCGGCGACGGCATAACTGAAGGCGGCATCGCCGTTGGCCATGTGGCAGCGTGCCACCATGGCGACGCTGAGCGCATCCAGGGTGTCTGTTGCCAGTGCGTAGGTGGCTTTACTGCCCAGGGCTTGGCCTGTTTCCCAGTCGAAGCGGATTTCACCGCCTCGCTGCATACCGAAGCCGGCACTGGCATGTTCATAGTGGTAGGGGGTGGCTTCGCAGTTATGCCAGTCGAAATGGGCGCTTTCTTTGTGACTGAATAGCCGGTTGCGGGCGGTAAATTCCAGCCGGTAACCGGGCTCGGCTTTTTCCAGACGAATAGTGGCGCTGAGGCCCACAGGAATGCCATTGACGACGACCCGATAAGTGCCTTCGGCGGGGCGGAGTTCGGCTGGGAAGGGCTGCTGCGCTACCACTGGCTGGCACGCCATAAACGCCAGGCCGTACAGCAGCCATGCCGGCACGAATATTCCAGTATGATTCGCCACTTTCCCTGTGTTCCTGCTCTGTTGGGGGCGGTGAAACTGCCATGTGCTTTCCGGTGTCTTCCTGGCAAGCCAAGATGGGCCACATGACATAACTGTGCACGTCATTGCTGACAGTTGCGTTTCAGGATGGCCAGATACAAAGGCCTGTTCATCTGCCCCGATGTTTGTATGAGCCTCTGAAAGACTGAGTACGCAAGGAGTTATTCAGAGGCTCCTTTATTAATACGGTCTCTCAAGTATGGATGAAAATACCCTGCACGTCGCCTTTCCCGCCCCGGCTTCTCTGCGCGATGCCATTGATGCATATCTGGTGAAATGTGAGAGCGAGCCGGCAGTCTCCCATGTGGTGGAGCTGGAGGTGTTGGTCTCTCGGTTTGTTGATGTTGTGTTAACCGTTTACTTCAAGGGCCCCATCGAAGCCGCGAATGCTCAGGGAGCGGCTGCGCGTCTGATTCTGGGGGCAATGAAGGTTATTAACCGGGCTGCTGATAGTCTGGTCGGGCGCCTGATTCGTAATACCACGGTGGCGGAGCAGCAAGCGCTGGCCGGTTATTTCCAGAGGCTGAGAAAAACCCTCAACGGTAGGGTTTACGCGGCATATCCACTGGAACCGGCGGTGGCGGAAAAGGCGTCCATGGTGTTTCTTGAGTATCAGCAAGGTGAGGGGCAGATAGAGCCATTATTGAGTGTGATGCAAAGCATTAATGACGGTGCCGTGGTGCATTTTATGGATAACTCGGTTTCCTGTTTACGACTGGGTCGGGTAAATCGTGCCCTTGTGTCTGCTGCTCGTGTTACAATATGTAAATCTGCGGCCTCGGCGACATACAAGGGGCTGACAGCGATGGATACCAACGCCAGGAAGGCGGTGGTCAATTACTTCGACAACATGCTTATACGGTTCGATGATGGATAGCAGGGAAACGCGCGGCGCAAACCGCCGCAAGCTGGCACGAATCAACACGCAAATGCGTATCGACATTTATCGCCATCGGCTGTTCGGAGGGTGGCGTTTCATGACCCGGGCCAAGGCGTTGGACTATAACCGCTACGGCATCGGCCTCACTTCCCCAATCAAGTTCAGCAATGGCACGGTTTTGCAGCTTGATCTTTATTCTCCAGGCATGATCCTGCGGCGTGTTTCCGCTGAAGTGGTGAGTTGCCAGCGAGCGGGGCAGGCTTACCGTATCGGGTTGCGCACCTATTCGAATTTGCGTGAACTGGTCGGTGATACGGATCAGCATCAAATCCGTTATCTGGCGGGTATGGAGCCATTGCTCGGTACGGCTGGCTCCCGGTAGCAATCAATGGAGTGAATGCTTCTTTTCCAGCGAATAGCCATAAAAAAACCGCCATGTAGGCGGTTTTTTTATGGTGCCAAAATCAGGATGCTCCGGGCGCCTTTTTGGCTGGAGCCTTCCTGGCCGCTGTCTTCTTAGCGGGGGCCTTCTTTACCGCTGCTTTCTTGGCGGTGGCTTTCTTTTTGGCCGGTGCTTTCTTGGTAGCCGCCTTTTTTGCGGGCGCTTTCTTGGCTGCGGCCTTTTTCTTGGCAGGGGCTTTTTTGCTCGCTGCTTTCTTGGGCGCTACCTTGCGCTCGATTTCCTTGGCGCGCTTTTCCAGGTCTTTTTCATATTGGCCAATCACGCGGGCCAGGCTGTGGGCCTGCTTGGCGGTGGCTTTGAGAACCTTGACTTCGGTTTCCAGAATACGCTTGCGAGCTTCTGAATCATCCACTTGCTTGCGGGTGTCGTCTGCCGTTTTGCGGGCGCGGTCGAGCTGACGCTTGACGGTGGTAGTGGCCTTTTCACGGTATTCGGCCTGGAGCTTTTCCAGCTTGGCGAAATATTCGCGCTGGCGCTTCAGTTGCTGATTGAGGCTGTCACGCACTTTATCCAGTTGCTTTTCCAATTGTGCGATCTGCTTCTCACGTTCCTTGTCGAAGCGCTCAGCCAGCTTGCGAATCTGAGCCTGAAGTTCCTCGACGGTATCTTTCACCTTGCTAGCAGCCATGGATGACTCCCTTTCCCCTACGGATTATTTCGTTAATGGCCAACCGGCTCGGGATGAGCGATGGCCCAGATCAACGCACTTGCCGTTGCAACTTTATGCCACATATGAACGTTGAACAACCATTGATCAATTATCGGGTAGCGGCAGGTTCCATGCGGGATGCTTGAAGCAAAGCTGTATGGGTAAATATCTCTGAACGAAAGAGGAGAGGGGAGCCGGTTTCACCAGGCGTTCCTGGCACTTGTCGGTCCCGCAATGTTCCAACAGGTCAGGTGAAGCATCCGCTATACCTCCATGCCGTTGCGGTTTCAGCAGCAGGGCAGGATACTGGCTTACATACTCACCGGTTGAGATAGGAATTATGCCAGTAACCTTCGATGGCAAGTTAGTCATCGCGATCAGCTCACGGGCCTTGTTCAATCTTTCTGACAGTCACCGGGTTTATCTGGAGGAGGGCCTGGAAGCCTTTCAGGATTACCAGGTACAGCACGAAGATGATTTGCTGGAACCGGGCGATGCCTTTCCCTTGGTGCAAAAGCTCCTGGCCATTAATGATTTGGAGAAGGGCAAGGGGCGGGTCGAAGTCATACTTTTGTCGCGCAACAGTTCCGATACCGGGCTGCGGGTGTTCAATTCCATTGCCCACTATGGGCTGCCGATTACCCGTGCGGCGTTTGCCAGTGGCGAGAGTCCACACCGCTATGTCTCGGCCTTCGGAGCCCATCTGTTTTTGTCCACGGACCCAGGTGATGTGCAGCAGGTACTGGAAGCAGGCTATGCGGCGGCGACGATCCTGTCCGGCGGCCAATGCCAGCGCCCGGATGGCATTTTACGTATCGCTTTCGATGGTGATGCGGTGTTGTTTTCCGATGAGTCGGAACAGATTTTTCAGAACGCCGGGCTTGAAGCTTTTACAGAGAATGAGCGCCAGTCCGCCAGAAAGCCAATGAATGGCGGACCCTTCAAGCCGTTTCTGGCGGCACTGCATCAGTTACAAAACAGCTTTCCGGTGGAAGAGTGCCCAATCCGTACCGCCCTGGTGACGGCCCGGGGGGCCCCCGCCCATGAGCGAGTGGTGCGCACCTTGCGGGACTGGGATATTCGCCTGGATGAAAGCCTGTTCCTGGGCGGGTTATCCAAAGGTGAGTTCTTGCGTGCCTTTGGGGCGGATGTGTTCTTTGATGACCAACAGGGCCACTGTGAGTCTGCGGCCGAACATGTGGCGGCAGGCCACGTGCCCCATGGTATTTCCAATCAAAAGAAAGCGGGGGAACAGTAAAGGCTGTACCTGGTTCACAGGCTGAGACAGACTTGACGGCACAGCAGTAAACGCGGTTATCTATGCGTTGAATGAATAATCGATTATATTCTTATAACCGATTACGGTTTCAATGCGGAGGCAGGGATGAAACTGCAGCAACTACGCTACATCTGGGAAGTGGCCCGCCACGACCTGAATGTGTCAGCCACCGCAGCGGCGCTTTACACCTCGCAGCCCGGTATCAGCAAACAAATTCGCATGCTCGAAGACGAGCTGGGCGTAGAGGTCTTCGCCCGTAGCGGTAAGCACCTTACCCATATTACCCCTGCCGGGCAGGCGATCCTGCAGATTGCCGGTGAAATCCTGCAGCAAACGGAATCCATTCGCCGTGTCTCCCAGGAGTTTCGTGACGAATCCCGTGGTGAACTCAGCATCGCCACCACCCACACCCAGGCGCGCTATGCCTTACCGCCTGTTATCCACCAGTTCACCGGGCTTTTTCCGGATGTATCGTTACATATGCATCAGGGTACGCCCATGCAGATCTCCGAGATGGCGGCCAACGGTAGTGTGGATTTTGCCATTGCCACCGAGGCTCTGGATCTGTTTTCCGATCTGATCATGATGCCCTGTTATCGCTGGAACCGGACTGTGGTGGTACCGGAAGGGCATCCACTCACCGACGTGCACCCGCTGACGCTGGAAGCGCTGGCCGAATACCCGATTGTGACCTACGTATTCGGCTTCACCGGGCGCAGCAAACTGGATGATGCCTTCGTGGATAAAGGCCTGGACCCGAAGGTGGTGTTCACTGCGGCAGATGCCGACGTGATCAAAACCTATGTCCGCCTGGGGATGGGCGTGGGGATTATCGCTCACATGGCGGTGGATGCGGTGGAAGACAAGGGGCTGGTGGCACTGGATGCCAGCCACCTGTTCGAGTCCAGCACCACACGTATCGGTTTCCGCAAGGGCACCTTCCTGCGGGGCTTCATGTACGATTTCCTGGAAGCATTCGCCCCTCATCTGAGCCGAGAGTTGGTAGAAGCTGCTATAAAGGCCCCCAACCGGGAGGAAAGAGAGGCCTTGTTCGAGGGCATAGAGCTACCTATCCGCTAATATTTCGACGCTAACATCCCGCAGAAATCAGAGGGGGTGGGGCGTTTTAGATGCTCCCCAATATGCATCGCCTCCCATAAACCCCTCCCGTTCACAATGTGTATGCCCCAGCTCCCCCGTTGCAAAGCCCCCGGGGCGCGGCTACATTGTGCGCGCCTTATCAACCCAAAGGGGAAACACCGTGGAATTGTTGTGCCTGGACCTGGAAGGGGTGCTGATCCCTGAAATCTGGATCAACTTCGCTGAAAAAACCGGCATCGATGAACTGCGTGCCACCACCCGGGATATTCCGGACTACGACGAACTCATGCGTATGCGCCTGAAGATTCTGGATGAGCATGGCTACGGCCTGCCCGACATCCAGGCAGTGATCGATACGCTGGACCCGATGGAGGGCGCCAAGGAGTTTGTCGAATGGGCCCGCGAAAACTTCCAGCTGATCATCCTTTCGGACACTTTCTATGAGTTCGCCAAGCCGTTGATGAAGAAGCTGGGCTGGCCGACCCTGTTCTGCCACCGCCTGGAAGTAGACGAAAAAGGCCGGATCACCGACTACAAACTGCGCCAGAAGGACCCGAAGCGGGCCTCGGTTATTGCGTTCCACAGCCTGAACTACCGGGTGATTTCCGCCGGTGATTCCTACAACGACACCACGATGCTGGGTGAAGCCGAGCAGGGCATCCTGTTCCACGCCCCGGATAATGTGATCGCCGAATTTCCGCAGTTCCCGGCGGTACACAGCTATGATGACCTCAAGAAAGAGATCATCAAAGCCAGCGAGCGCGATATTCCTCTTTAGGGCACGCTGCACGCAACACGCTTCATGCAGCAACGCGAAGCGAGTGTGTGTGTTAGCCCTGAAAATGAAAAGCCGCACCCAGTTTTGGGTGCGGCTTTTCGTTGGTGAGGCGGGGCTGTTTGGCGTGTTGACTGCTTGTTGTGGCGCTAAAGAAACCTGTCCTCCAGGGCGCCCATCAGCTTGGCAACCTTGAAGCGGCTCTCTTCGTACTCCGCCTCGGGTATCGAGTCGAACACAATACCGCCCCCGCCGTGGCAATAGAGATTGTCGCCTTGGGTTTGCAGGGTGCGAATCAGGATGTTGCTGTCCAAGTTCCCTTGGTCATCCATCCAGAAGAAACTGCCGCAATAAGCGCCCCGGGGTACCGGTTCCAGCTCGGCAATAATCTCCATGGCCCGTTTCTTGGGCGCCCCGGTGATCGAGCCGCCCGGAAAAGCACTGAACAGCGCCTGTAAAGGGGGGACATCGGCTTTTAGTGTGCCGGTGATCGTGCTCACCAGGTGCTGCACATTACTGAACCGGCGAAGTTCGAAAAGCGGGGATGCCTGGATGCTGCCGGATTCACAGCTAATGCCCAGATCATTGCGGAGCAGGTCCACAATCATCAAATTTTCAGCCTGATCCTTGGGGTTGGCCTGCAGCTCGGCCGCGAACCGGTCATCCTCATCGGGTGAGTGCCCGCGCGGGCGTGAGCCTTTGATGGGTTCAGTCACCACCTTCCTGCCCTTAATAGAGAGAAAGCGTTCCGGTGAAACACCAAACACGCTGTGTCCGTTGCCCGTGTCGAAATAGCAGCTGTGCGGGGCCGGGTGGGCCTGTTGTAGCGCCAGCCAGGCGTTAAGGGGAGAACCTCTGAAAACAGCAGAAAAGCGTTGCGCCAGGTTCACCTGGTAACAATCACCGGCCTGAAGGTACGACTGAATCCGGGCAAGGTTGTTCAGGTATGCCTGCCTGTCTTGCTCAGCCTGAAAGGGCACGGCGAGGGAAAAATCGTCGGTATCAGTGGGGGTGCCGTCAGGTTGTGTCGCAGGGGCTTGCTTATACAGATATGCCCAAGCGGTAAAAGGAGCGGCAGGTAGCCCTTGTAATACGGAACCGACTTCATAGGGCAACACGCCTGCGGCAAAGCGGTATTCCCCCGCTAACGCTTGCTCCACGCGGACCCGCAAGTGTTGAAGCTCTGCCAGTGACCGGGCTGTCAGTATCGCATCAGGCTCGCCAAGCCAGCGTAAGCCGCCTTCAGATTGAAAAACGCAACGGTATGTCATGGGCTGCCAGAATCAAGTGAGGCGACTAGTCTAACCCTGTAACGCAACGATGCCCAATCCTGTTACTGAGGGTAACAGTCGTAACAAAAGGGGCTGCCCGTTCCAGTCAAGCCAACCTGTTACGCTTGTTCTAGAAAAGAAGAAAGTTGAATAACTACAGGGGCTTAGCTTTGACTTTGGCGCCGCCAATGTTTTGTAACGGGCATATTTGTTTTTGTAACTGTTGTGTTAACGTAACGGTGTGCTCTGCGAAGACGGGGGCGCACATAAGCATTACAAAAAACGTTGTGCACACGAGGAGAACAATATGAATTTCAAGAAACTTGCTCTGGCTGCCGCTGTAGCCGTCGCGCCGATGAGTGCCCTGGCTCTCGAGCCGATGCAGGATGAAGCCCTGTCCGGTGTGACTGGTCAGGATGGTATCAGCATTGGCCTGAACCTGGACGCTACCCTGAATGTTGGTATTGAGGATACAGATGGCTTTACTGGCAATACCGGCGCGGGCATGATCCTGATTGAGAACATGGGCCTGAGCACAGGTACGGGTGACCTGAATCTTGTTATCGACTCTGCCAGCAGCGGCTCGGGTGGTGGTGTTCTGCAGGTCAGCATTCAAGCGGATGCACTAACTGTTAATACCGGCGATCTGTACGTGGGGCAAGGTACTGATGGCACAGATGTCGCAGCAGGTATTGCCAAGGTGGGAACTGAACTGACTGCCGTGCAAGGTTCCACTTTCTCTGATCCCATTCTCGAAAGCGTTAGCGTGACGCTGAATGATCTTGAGCTGTCTTTGCAACTGGGTTCAGAGGCGAGCAACCTGTTTGCCATTTCAACTACCTCTGTGCTGAGCATTGAAATCGGTACCTTGGCCGATGGTTCTGATAACTTGACGCTGAACGATGCGGCCGGTGGCGGTGCGCTTTCCGTGGATCAACTGGCTCTCAACAACCTGGATGTTGATGGCATCACTGGCCAAGTTACAACCAGCGGCCTGGTTATTAACACCAATGGCGCGTTGAGTGGCGTTGAAGTTGCCGCCATGGGGGTTCAGTTGGGTACAGCTGACTCGATTGGTAACGTATATGTTACCGGCTTGGATTTGAGCAACACGGCCATCACCATTGCCGGCCACTAAGTCGTTCATTTTGTGACGCTTAAGCTCAAATGTGGTACTGGAGGCGCCCGGCTTTTGCTGGGCGTTTCTGTTTTTATGGCACGGACAAATCGTGTTGTGTTTTGAAAATTTGTTGATCTATTTATGAATCAGTCAGTCAGTGCAAAGCAGTTACGCCCATTGGTTCAGGGGCTGTGCAAGAAAGGGAATTATCAGGACGCCAGCCGTTTAGTCATGGGGTTCATGGAGAAGGGCTATGTGGATTACGATGCGGCAGATTTGTGCGCTCGACTGGCCCGTGAAAAAAACAATATTCCATTGGCGCATGCATTGGCAAACCTCGCAATCAAAATGGCGCCTAAGAATTGGCGAGGCTGGCAGCTCAGCTATCAAGCTCACCATGCGGATGCACATTGGGCACAAGCGCTGAAGTCGCTGAATAAAATTTCCAAGCTAAGCCCCGGGGTTAACGCTGAGCACTACCTGGCCAAGTCCGAGGCGCTGGAGCGGCTGTTTCGTCCGGATGAGGCGCTGACATGCTTGGCAGAGCTTGAGGCGATGGGGGCGCAGAGTGTTGAAACCAGAATGTGGTTGCTCAAAGTAAATATTCTCTCTCAGCAGAAATGCCATGATGAGGTCTCTACCATTTTGCCTGCTTGGCTGGAAACCGTTCAGGAAGACCGTTATGTGGCAAGCGCATGGAAGGTTCTTGCGCGGGCGCTGGATACACAAGGGCGCTATGAAGAGGCCTTTTGTGCATTGACGAAAGGGAATGAATTGCAGGCTCGGCTGGAAGGTACTGAAGTAAGCAGTAATGCAGTCAGACGTCGTATTGAAGTGTTCAAATCTCTTTTCACGCCTGAATGGTTAAGTGCTTGGCGGCCTGTGGTGCCAGCTTCACGAACACCTGTGTTTCTTTTGGGGTTTCCTCGTTCCGGTACGACCCTGCTTGAGCAAATGCTGGATGCCCATGAGTCCGTTCAGGCAATGGAAGAGCCACCAACCATTTCTACTGTAATGCGCCAGGCGATTACCTGGATGCAAGCCAAGGCGTCTATGTCGAGGCAGGTTTCTCGCGGAACGGACTGGAAAAAACAGTGGATGGATATTTTTAACTATATGGGGGATCTGGGGGATGAGCAGGTCGCCAAATTGCGAGAGACCTATTTTCGAGTGGCAGGGCAGGAGGTTAGCCTCCGGGAAAATACGGTGCTGGTTGATAAAATGCCGTTGAATACGGTGGATATTGGTATTATTTTGCGCCTGTTTCCGGACGCGAAATTTGTTGTGTCGCTGCGCCACCCCTGTGATTGTGTCCTAAGTGGCTTTATGCAGACGTTCGAAATGAATGAAGGAATGGCCAATTTTCTCGACCTGGATGATGGCGCGAGTTTCTATAAACATGTCATGAAGCTGCTGTGGCAGTATCAGGAAGTCTTCCAGTTGGATGACCGAATTCATTATGTTCGTTATGAGGATTTGCTCGACGATTTTGAGGGTGAAACTAGCAAGATCTTGGGTTTCATGGGTTTGGAGTGGAGTGAGTCGGTCAGCCGTTATAATGAGCACGCCAAGGCCCGTGGCACGTTGGCGACCCCCAGCTATCAGGGGGTCACTCAAAAAATATACAGTACTTCCCGTGAGCGCTGGCGCCATTACAGTAAATGGATGGAGCCCGTGCTGCCGCACTTCCAGGAAGCGGCGGAGCGCTATGGCTATGATTTGTCCGTATAGCTGCTATAGGGCCGGGCCTTTCGGGCTTTCCCGGACCTTGATTGGCGGTAGGGCGGAAGTGTCTATTTGCTCATCTCCATTCCCTCCCGTCTTCGCTTACTGCCACCATTTTACGCGGACGCGGATATTGTCGGTCAGCGGCGGCTGAAGCGGCGATTTGCGGCCGGGAGTATGCCGCTATATAGCAGTGGAAGGTGTGTGTTGGAGCAGCTCTACCACAAATAAACAGGGAAGAGTGACAGTTAAGCCCAGTCGTCTGCCCCTTGGGCGAATTTACATGGTTGCCAGTGTTGGGTGACGTGGTTAACATGTCTGCCACTATAAGAAACAAACAATAACAATAACGCTGGATTGCCATAGATGCTGACTTCCATGCTGGGTGTGGCGCTTATTTTCTTCGCCGCCAATGAGGCTGTAGTGATCAAGCCCCCGCAGAAGGGCGAAATCTACTATGAACACCCGACTCAACCGGTGTCCTTACGCGAGCGTGATCTCGTGGTGAAACCGGTATCCGAGTTCCGCTACCACAACGTGACGCGCCAGGCGTATGACTATTCCTGTGGCTCGGCAGCGTTGACCACTGTGCTTAATCAGTATCTGGGACGACAGTTCCAGGAACGTCAGATAATGGAAGGCCTGCTGCGCTTTGGTGAAACCGACAAGATCGTGGAGCGGCGCGGTTTCTCTCTGCTCGACATGAAGCGTCTGGCCACGGCACTGGGCCACCCCAGTGGTGGTTTTCGGGCGGAAATGTCCGACATTCAGTCTCTGGATCACCCCGCTATTGTTCCGATTGCCTACGGCGGCTTCAAACACTTCGTCGTGCTCAAAAAGTACCAGGATGGTCATATTTATGTGGCGGACCCGGCGCTGGGGAATATCAGTTTTACAGAAGCGAAATTCCAGGAAGTCTGGGACCAGAACGTGCTGTTTATTGTGTTCCCGAACGGTTTTGAGCCCCAGGACGGCCTGGAGCTCACTGATTATGATCTGCGCTTGCTTGATGAGCGCACCATTAATCGTTTGGCGTTTGATGTGTTTCCGGTGTTTACCGCACCGATTGAGAACTGGGCAGATAAAGCCAGCACGCTAACCCGGGTTCAGATCACAGAGGATGATGGGGATAAACGGGTCATCAACGTGCCGACACGAACCTACTTCCGCCAATAACAGCCTGCAGTGGCGTATAACAAACATAATAAAGGAAGGCTTGCATGAAAATGATGTCTGGGAAGGTGGCAGCAATGGCCGCACTCTTGTTGGCGCACCATGTTGCCTGGGCCGCTGAGGTTGACGAAGCCCGAGAAGCCCTGCAGACCACTGACGAGGACGTGACCCAGGAAAAAAACCTGGAAGAGGTCTTCCAGGCGGCCGAGAAGCAATACTCACTACTTCCCAGTGGCGAAATGTCGCTGAATTTTTCCGCCAATTACAACTACTACCGTGATGACCGAATCGATATTGCCATTGACGAAAATACCGGCAACATCAGCCGTTTTCGTATTGAGCAGGATGCGCAGCATGCATTTTCTTCAGCGCTGTCGCTGGATTACGGTATCTGGAATAACCTGACGTTCAACACGCGCCTGCCCGTATCCTACAAATATGACACGCAGAAAGATGTCTCCCAGGCTGCACTGGGGGATGTGTCTTTCAGTCTGCGTTATCAGCCCTTCCCGGTGAAACCGGGGGCCATGAATACCACTCTGTATACGACGCTGAGCACGCCTACTGGCGACAGCCCCTATGACATCAACGTGAATGAAGAGGTGTCCAGCGGCTCTGGTTATTACTCCGTTGGGGCAGGGGTCAGTGCCAGCAAGGTGATCGATCCGGTCGTGCTGTTCGGTTCGCTCGGTTATACCTATGCGTTTGATGCGACCGGGCTAAACCAGGTTCGGGGTGGCGAGATTCTCAATGAAGTGCAACCTGGCGACAGCGTTAATTTTTCCATGGGTCTGGCGTATTCGCTGTCCTATGAGGTGTCGCTGAGTGCGAGTTATCAGCAGTCGTATAACTTCGAAACCAATTTTCTCTTCGAGGATTATACGGCGGCATCGGAAGACTCCACCTCCAGTGTTATCAATACCTCGTTGGGGCTTCGAACTTCCAGTAACCGCATCGTCAACCTCAGTTTCGGCTTCGGCTTGACGGAAGATTCCCCTGATGTGCTGCTTGGACTTTCTTTGCCGATTGATTTTTCAGGCCTGAAACCCGGGGCATAAGCCGTGATAAGCAGTTGGAAGGGGCTAGCCATGAACAACAAGAATAAAGGGCTCGGCGTGCGTATTCTCGTCCTGATGGCAGGGCTTTTGGCCGTTTCTGCCCATGCGCAGTTAGCCAATAACATTGCTATTGATGTGAAGGCAATGAGTATGGGGCATGCTGTCACCGCGGATCCGCCTGGGGTCATGTCTATCCATTTTAATCCTGCGGGCCTGGCTCGGCTGGACGGTCGGCGTGTGGATCTGCAGTTTGTCGGCGCCGATTTTTCTCTGGAATCTGAATTCTCTGCGCCACCAGATTACAATGTCTTTGGCTTCTCTGATGATCCCGTGGTCTGTGATGATGTGCCGGACGATGGCGTGGACTATTGCCGTAGCTTCAAGACGGCTACCAGCTCGGTAGAGGGGATATCGCTGTATGTTCCGTTTATTAACGATACGGTGGATCTGCCCCCCGGGCCGCTGATCGCTGGGCCGCTACCGGCATTTTCCATTCGCCCGGCAGGGTCCAAGTTCACTTTCGGTACGGCTACATATTTGCCCATGGCGGCCGGTTTCTACCGTGATGAAGATGATGTCGGTAACTATATGGGCGAGCGTGTGGCGCTTGAGCGTATTACCTATTTGTCTCCGTCAGTGGCCTACCAGGTCAATGACGAACTCTCTATTGGTGCATCCATCGGCATGAGTTACCAGGCCATTGCGCTGGAGCAGGATTTTCGCGCGCCCAATGAATTATTGGGCTTTGCCCGGGTGATTGATGAAAGTATTTGTGCGCCCTTTGCTGGTGAGTCCAATATCGCACTGGATCTGATTTTGTTCGGGATCTGTAATCCGGATGAAGGGCTGGGGCCTTTCAAGAATCTGGCGTCACTGGAAGTCTCCATGGATCAGCGATTCAGTCCGTCCTATAACCTTGGTGTGTTGTGGGAGCCGAACGATCGGTTTGCCTGGGGGGCGGTGTGGCGCTCTGAAGCGAAGACGCACATGAAAGGGGATTACAAGATCTCCTATTCCAATGCGACTCAGGAAACCGTTAACGGTATCGGTAGTTCTGCTACAGGCGCACTGGCGTTGGCGGTATTGGGGATTCCCTCACGGATCGGAAGTGAAGAAGTTGGCTCGGTGAGCATGGACTTGACCATGCCCGCTACCTTCCAGACCGGTATCAAGATCAAGCCCACTGAGCGCTTGCAGTTTAATGTGGACGCGGTTTGGGCAGACTACAAGGAGTGGGATGCGTTTAATATCGTCTTCGACCGCAGTTCTGCGGTGCTGAGTCTGGCGCGTTTGTTTTCGCCCGGATCCACGTCTACACAATTAAGTTATCCGCTGAATTTTCAGTCCACCTGGAATCTGGCCTTTGGTGCCGCCTATGACCTGACTGGCCGTATCCAGCTGCGTGCAGGTTATGAGCCCCGTGCGTCGGCGATTCCTGAAGAGCGCCGTAGCCCCATGGTGCCGATCAACGAGGCGCGCTATTACAGCTTGGGGATGGGGTACAAATGGGACACGGATACCGATATCGACTTGGGTATTGGCATGCTTCACAGCAAGGATGAAATTCCTGCGGATACCAGCTGTGCAGCCAACTGTACCGGTATCGACAATGTGGTGTACAACCCCTATGCCGGGCTGGATATCAAAACCGAAGCCAGGATCATGATGGTCGGCCTGGCATTCAGAACCAAGTTTTGATGCGCCTGCCGATATTGCTGCTCGTGGCGCTGGCGACCGGCTGCCAGAGTCAGGGACAAAGCATCAGTCAAAGTCAGCCCCAGCGCGCACCCGAAGGGGGCGGGCTGTACGTCTACACGGATGCACAGGGAAATCTGGTTACTCTCGAGCGTCCGGCCACGTCAGGCAAGACCGGTACATCAAGCGACTCTGCTGTGGCTGCTGATTCTGCCACCAGTCAGAAAACACCGAGCAGGGGTTCTTCTGATCGTGAGTCTGTGGAAGACTACCGCCCCAGCGCCGAGGTGGACCAGGAGCTGGAGGCCCGCGAGAACGACCGTTTCATCAGTTATGTGGATGAAACAGGTCAGCTGGTGAGTCGTCCTCTGGACATGGGGGCTGAACGAGAGGCCGCCAGCTCGGCGCCGGCGCCTTATGAAACCCTGGATTCAGGTGACTACCTGGAAACTTATCGTGCCCTGCGCGCTGATTGTTGCCAGCATTTGCTTGAAGAGGCGCAAAGTCTGGAATCCGGTAAGGAGGCACTACTGGCTTTTGGGCCAGACACTCCCGTTCTGGTGGGGGAATCCGCTTACCGGGCCAGAATTTATTCATTCCCTGATGAGGTAAGCCGCGTATCGCTGATGGCGTTTATTCGCAAGCAGGGGTATCTCGCTGTTGAATTGCTCTGGCTGGATAAGGACGGCTTGCCGGTCATGCTCGTAGACCAGCCGTTCAGCCGTAAGTACCCGGAAACCTGGTACCGCTATGGCTACTTGCAGGGAACCGTTGAAAGGGAGCCGGGTCAACACTATCTGGTTGTTTTTCTTCCTTATTTTGAAAGTCGCCCTGGCACCGACGGGTTGAAACAGGTGACGGCTGGTGAGTTGGTTCTGACGGCCCCTTAAAGAGCGTAACGAACCCCACGCAATGCACAGGAAACCGATATGCGATTTCTTTTTGTCCTGACCACGCTCTCTCTGGCGCTAGCCGGGTGTAATGGCGGTGAAGACTTTTCCGACGCAACTGTGCCGGGATGTCCGGCTGGAGCAGGGTGTGATCCCTCTTCGCGCGGGGATGTGCTGATTGAGCTGGCGGGCCCCCATGTCAGCAACCTGGGATATACCTGTACCGGCACCAATGTGGTGTTCTTTACCTCGGCGACGGACCAGCAGTCGGTGGATTCCGACGGGAATGTGGTCACCGTACCGGCGTTCAATGCATTGTGTCCTGATGGTGCTCAAGGAGTGGAGTTCCTGATTGGTAACGCCTTGTTTGAAGGTAACTACTTGTCTCTGGGCAGCATCGAATTCCCCAGCCAAGAGGCCTATACTCGTTATGCCGTCACGGTGGCCGATTTGAAAAACTCGCCATTCCGGGAACCCGCCTCTGACGCTCAGAGTCGCAATGTGGCTGCGTTGATCCAGGGCCTGGATGTGGATCCGGCGACACCCGACGTCGTGGAAATTCCGAATGCGGCTCATGAGGTTTATGACAATGACCCCGAGACCTATGAGCAGCCTATTGATACTGCTGTTTACGCCGATTTTCGCAGTGACTGGGATCCCTTCTTTGTTGCGGTTAATGCACAATTGACCTCCGGCTCGTTGGCCGGGATGGATCCGGATCCTAATGTGCCACTGGCCAAGGTAGAGCGAGCCAATGGTTATACTGCCGCCGGTAACTACAGCTTTCGGTCTTGTCTCATTATCACCTGCCGGGATGACAACCCGTCCTCTTCCGCAAGTGAAGACATCGTTACCATTAACTTGCCGGGTCGCCTGACCAATGACACAGCGTTGGGGCAGCCTCCGCTGATCTTGCCAAACGGTAAAGTCATGGGGCTTGGTTTGGCCGCACGAGGCTCTACTCAGGCGGATTTCAAGCAGGAGCTAGTGGCGTTTACTGCGTCTACGGCAGTGAACGAAAAACTGCAGTTCGAAAATGCCTCGGTGGTTTCTATTGAGCCCGGTGGTGATACCGACCTGGCGGTTCAGGGGCGTTTTCTCAACAAGATTGTTTACAATAATTTCTTGCCAGAAAACGGGGTTGGGAAGACGGATATCGAGTTGAACTACCCGAGCCAGGCCTCTTCTTTGGCCAGTAATGACGAAGGGAATCTGACCGGGACACTGGTTGGCGATGCCGTTGATCTGCCGTTGTCCGGTGAGCTGGAAGCCGCGCCCCAGACTGAGCCAGATGAGACCGTGATCGATGATCTGGCGCTGGCAGGCCCCTTTACTGTACGCCTGATGCGTGCCTGTCTGTCCCAGGACGATCCTGCTGACTGTACCGAAATTGCCAATCTAGACATTGAGGCAGCGGAGGATGGTAGTGGTAACTATCGCGCCGAAATCAACGCAAAAAGCGTAACGGATGAACAGCCTCGTGCGGATTACTATGGCAGCGCCGTTTTCTGCCTGGATGTGATTAGCGATATCTCCAGCCCGGATTACGGTGTGGTCATGGCTGGCCCAGCGGATGGCACTTGCCCGACCAGTGCAGCCAATAGCTGGGCGGTGGGTTTTGTTACCCGCACGCTGACTGATTCAAACTCTGCCAATATCTCGCTGTTGTTGGCGCCGGATGCGGCTCAGCCGGATGTCACTGCGAACTTTGGGGTGACTATCGAGGGGCGTGTTGATCTCGATGATGCCTGCACGCCAATGTATCGTACCGGGGATGACAATTTTGATGCTGGCCTTCGCGCCCTTTGGGTCGATGGCTATTATCCCTATATCCAGCAGAAAGAATGGATAGCCGCTTTGTCGCCGCCGGCGTCTGGCGAACCTGATAATACGGTGAACGACCTGCCTGAAGATCAGCAGGAGATGCTGGTGGCCATTTCCCAGGGTGCCGTCCAGTTCTTCGCTGGTGCCCCCGGCGGTGGTTGCGATCCTCTGGCGCCTTGATGGTTTAAGTCAGTCATTGTCAACAATTGCCCTTGAAGTCCCTATCGTGAGGGCGTAAAGTCCAGCCCGGTCGTTGAAATTGTCAACAATCGGGCTGTTTTATGTCTGTTACTGCACCAGAATCTGCACGCACCCTGGCGGACCGGGTTTTTGCCCGCCTGCAGGATGATATTGTGCGTGGCGAGATTCCGCCCGGTTCCAAAGTCAGCGAAACCGAGCTGGCGGGCCGTTACGGTGTCAGCCGTGGCCCACTCCGCGAAGCCATCCGCCGCCTTGAGTCCCGCAAGTTGCTGGAACGTGTTGTCCATGTGGGCACCCGCGTCGCGTCCCTGAGCTTCGACGATCTCATCGAAATCTACCATGTGCGTGAAGCGTTGGAAGGCATGGCAGCACGGCTGGCTGCCGAGCAAATGTCAGCAGTGGAGGTCAGTGGCCTCTATGACGTGCTGGCCCAGCACGAGCAACAGCAGGATCTGCAACAGGACACCGCTTACTTTCAACGGGAAGGCGACCTGGATTTCCATTACCGCATTATCCAGGGCAGCCATAACGGTACCCTCAGCCAGATGCTGATTGGCGAGCTCTATCACCTGGTGCGCATGTACCGTTACCAGTTCAGCTCGGTGGCCAATCGCCCGCAAAAAGCCCTTAACGAACATCGCCGCATTGTGGAGGCCATCGAAGCCCGCGACGGCGAAATGGCGGAGCTGTTGATGCGCCGTCATATCAGCAGTGCTCGCAAGAATATCGAAACCCAATATGCCGCTCACAAGGCGGAAAACCTGAAATCGGATAACTAGGAGAACGCCATGTCAGCAAACCTGACCGCCGGCAGCCGCTTCCGTAAAGCGCTCGCGGAAGAAAAGCCCCTGCAAATCATGGGAACCATCAACGCCTATGCGGCAATGATGGCGGAACAGGTTGGCTACCGTGCCATCTACCTGTCCGGTGGCGGTGTGGCCAATGCCAGTTACGGTATGCCGGACCTGGGCATGACCAGCATGAATGACGTGCTGGAAGACGTACGCCGTATCTCCAGTGCTGTGGAAACGCCGCTGTTGGTTGATATTGATACTGGCTGGGGTGGTGCGTTCAACATTTCCCGCACTGTGAAAGAAATGATCAAGGCTGGCGCTGGCGCGGTGCATTTGGAAGACCAGGTGGCGCAGAAACGTTGCGGTCACCGTCCGAACAAGGAAATCGTTTCCCAGGAGGAAATGGTCGACCGGGTGAAAGCTGCTGTTGATGGCAAGACGGACGATGATTTCTTCATCATTGCCCGTACTGATGCATTCCAGAAAGACGGTCTGGAAGCAGCGATTGAGCGTGCACGTGCGTGTATCGACGCGGGCGCTGACGGCATTTTCGCAGAAGCGGTACATACCCTGGAAGATTATAAAGCCTTCAAGAAAGGCCTGGGCGATGCGCCGTTGCTGGCAAACATAACCGAATTTGGCGCTACGCCGCTGTTCAGCCGCGAAGAGCTGGCCGAAGCGGGCGCCGATATGGTGCTGTACCCGCTGAGCGCCTTCCGGGCCATGAACAAAGCGGCACTGCAGGTGTACCAGAGCATTCGTGAACAGGGCCATCAGAAAGACGTGGTAGACATCATGCAGACACGTATGGAGCTGTATGATTTCCTGAACTACCACGATTACGAGCAGAAACTGGACGCACTCTTCGCCAAGGGCAAGGGTTAATACCGATTTTGTAGGAGCTCATCTTGAGGTGCGAACCAGCGACCAACGTTGCCAGCCCTTCGCGGCTCAAGCGCCGCTCCTACAGAAAAGATTCCGCCACGGCGGTTGAACACAAGATTCAAAAGGAGATAGATCATGGCAGAAGCAAAAAAACTCGGCGGCGCGGGCCTGCGTGGTCAGGTAGCCGGTAAAACCGCACTTTCCACTGTAGGTGTTTCTGGCTCTGGCCTGACCTACCGCGGTTACGACGTTAAGGATTTGGCGGAAAATTGCGAATTTGAAGAAGTCGCACACCTGATCCTCAAGGGCGCGCTGCCGACCCAGGCGGAACTGGATGCCTACAAGACCAAGCTGCAAGGTCTGCGCAGCCTGCCGGCGGAGCTGAAAACCGTCCTGGAGCAGATCCCGAAAGAGGCTCACCCCATGGACGTGATCCGGACGGGTTGTTCCATGCTGGGCAATCTGGAACAGGAAGACACTAGCACGATGGGTGCTTTCCCGACCCAGGAAGCCTGTGTCGATCGCATGCTGGCCTGTTTCCCGTCCATCATCTGTTACTGGTATCGCTTCAGCCACGATGGTGTGCGTATTGACGAAAACACTGGCGATGCCTCTATCGGTGCGCACTTCCTGCACATGCTGCGTGGCGAGAAGCCCAACGAGCTGCATGAGCGTGTGATGAACGTTTCGCTGATTCTGTACGCAGAGCATGAGTTCAATGCCTCTACGTTCACTGCCCGTGTTTGCGCTTCCACACTGTCTGATATCCACAGCTGCATCACAGGTGCCATTGGTACTTTGCGCGGCCCGCTGCACGGTGGCGCCAACGAAGCGGCCATGGACATGATCGAGAAGTTCACCGATGCGGATCATGCCGAAAAAGAAATGATGGGCATGCTGGAACGGAAGGAGAAGATCATGGGCTTCGGTCACGCGATCTACACCGAGTCCGATCCGCGTAACGCCATCATCAAGCAGTGGGCGGAAAAGCTGGGCAAGGATGTGGGCGATACCGTGCTGTATCCGGTTTCTGTGCGTTGTGAAGAAGTCATGTGGCGCGAGAAGAAACTGTTCTGTAACGCCGATTTCTTCCATGCTTCCGCTTACTTCTTTATGGGCATCCCGACCAAGCTGTTCACACCGATCTTTGTGATGAGCCGCTTGACCGGCTGGGCTGGCCACGTAATGGAGCAGCGTGCAGACAACCGCATTATTCGCCCAAGCGCGGATTACACCGGTGAAGAACTGCGTGCCGTTACCCCGATCGCAGAGCGAGGTTGATAACGCCCGGCGCTTGACGCTCGATGCCTGACGCTAACCCCGTCGGGCATTGTGCGTCTGCCATCCCGCGCCAATGTATTTATTCCTCAGCTTACATTAAAGCACCCAGACAAGAGATCCCCAGGCTATGAACACCGAATACCGCAAAACCCTTCCCGGCACCGAGCTGGACTATTTCGACACCCGTGCGGCGGTCGATGCGATCCAGCCTGGGGCTTATGCAAAACTTCCATACACTTCCCGAATTCTGGCAGAACAGCTGGTACGCCGCTGTGCGCCACAGGATTTGACCGATGCGCTCAAGCAGCTGATCGAACGCAAACGCGACCTGGATTTCCCCTGGTATCCGGCCCGAGTGGTTTGCCATGACATTCTTGGCCAGACCGCGTTGGTGGATTTGGCAGGCCTGCGTGATGCCATTGCTGAAAAAGGCGGTGATCCTTCGCAGGTCAATCCGGTCGTGCCAACGCAGCTGATTGTGGATCACTCCCTCGCGGTAGAGCATCCCGGCTTTGAAGAGGGCGCGTTCGAGAAGAACCGCGCGGTGGAAGAGCGCCGTAACGAAGACCGTTTTCACTTTATCAACTGGACCAAGACAGCGTTCGATAACGTGGACGTGATCCCGCCGGGTAACGGCATCATGCACCAGATCAACCTGGAAAAGATGTCTCCTGTGGTACAGGTGCGCGATGGTGTGGCCTTCCCGGATACCTGTGTGGGCACTGACAGCCACACCCCCATGGTGGATGCGCTTGGCGTCATCTCTGTAGGCGTGGGTGGTCTGGAAGCTGAAAACGTCATGCTCGGTAACCCGTCCATGATGCGTCTGCCGGATATCGTTGGTGTTGAGATGACCGGCAAGCTGCATCCGGGCATCACCGGTACCGACCTGGTGCTGGCATTGACCGAGTTCCTGCGTAAAGAACGTGTTGTTGGTGCCTACCTGGAATTCTTCGGCGAAGGTGCCGACAGCCTGTCCGTAGGTGATCGCGCCACTATTGCCAACATGACACCGGAATACGGTGCTACCGCTGGCATGTTCTTTATCGATGATCAGACCATTGAGTACCTGCGCCTTACTGGCCGTGAAGATGATCAGGTTGCACTGGTGGAAAAATTTGCCAGGGAAACCGGCCTGTGGGCTGACAGTTTGAGAGAAGTGGAATACGAACGCGTGCTGTCGTTCGATCTGTCATCCGTTGGTCGTAACCTGGCCGGTCCTTCCAATCCTCACTCTTTGCTGCCGGTCTCCGAGCTGGGCAGCCGTGGCATTGCCAAGGAATGGAAGCAGGAAGAGGGCCTGATGCCGGATGGGGCAGTCATCATCGCTGCTATCACCAGCTGTACCAACACCTCGAACCCGCGCAACATCATTGGGGCGGGTTTATTGGCTCGAAACGCCAACAGGCTCGGCCTGGTGCGCAAGCCCTGGGTGAAAAGCTCTCTGGCTCCCGGTTCCAAGACGGTAAAAATGTACCTGGAAGAATCCGGGTTGCTGCCAGAACTGCAACAGCAAGGCTTTGATGTGGTGGCCTTTGCCTGTACCACTTGTAATGGTATGTCTGGTGCACTGGATCCTGAAATCCAGAAAGAAGTGATCGAACGGGATCTGTATTCCACTGCGGTGTTGTCTGGCAACCGTAACTTCGACGGCCGTATTCACCCTTACGCCAAACAGGCGTTCCTGGCATCGCCGCCATTGGTGGTGGCTTACGCTATCGCTGGCACCATTCGCTTCGACATCGAAAAGGATGTGTTGGGTCACGATCAGGACGGCAACCCGATCATGCTCAAGGATATCTGGCCGTCTGATGAAGAGATCGACGCGATCGTGAAGTCGGCGGTGAAGCCGGAACAGTTCCGCAAGACCTACATTCCCATGTTCGAGAAGAAGGGCGATGGCGTGCGTGCAGCGAGCCCGTTGTACGATTGGCGTCCACAGTCCACTTATATTCGTCGGCCCCCTTATTGGGAAGGCACCATGGCAGAAGCCCGTGCACTGAAAGGCATGCGCCCACTGGCGGTACTGCCGGACAACATCACCACGGATCACCTGTCACCGTCCAACGCGATCCTGCTGGACAGTGCCGCCGGCGCTTACCTTGATAAAATGGGGCTGCCGGAAGAGGACTTCAATTCCTACGCCACCCACCGTGGCGATCACCTGACGGCACAGCGCGCCACTCTGGCCAACCCGAAACTGTTCAACGAAATGGTCAAGGATGAAGATGGCAATGTGATTCAGGGGTCTCTGGCCCGGGTCGAGCCGGAAGGTGAAGTGAAGCGCATGTGGGAAGCTATCGAAACCTACATGGAGCGCAAGCAGCCGCTGATCATCATCGCCGGCGCGGATTATGGTCAGGGCTCGTCCCGTGACTGGGCGGCGAAAGGTGTGGCATTGGCCGGGGTGGAAACCATCGTGGCTGAAGGTTTCGAACGGATCCACCGCACCAACCTGATCGGCATGGGCGTGATGCCTTTGCAGTTCGAGGAAGGCACAACGCGCAATACCTTGAACATCGACGGTACGGAAACGTTTGATGTGGAAGGCACTCCAGCGCCGCGAGCTGAGCTGACACTGATAATGCACCGTGCCAACGGTGACGTAGAGCGCATCCCGGTGCTGTGTCGCCTGGATACGGCGGAAGAAGTGTCCGTGTATTCCGCTGGCGGCATCCTGCAAAAATTCGCCAACGAGTTCATGGCGGAAGCGGGTTAAGACCGAAGTCCCTGTGGGAACCTGCCTGTAGGCGATCTTTTCGCTTGCAGGCATACCCAAAGGGCACAGAGAGCTCCCACAGCCAGACTTTCTGTAGGAGTGTGCTAGCACGCGAACATCCAACCCCGCCGGGCGATCCCGCCGGGGTTTTTTAAGGAGCAATACCATGGCTCACGCACCACAAATTAAAATTCCCGCCACCTACATGCGCGGCGGGACCAGCAAAGGCGTTTTCTTCAGCCTGACGGATCTGCCTGAAGCGGCACAGGTTCCCGGCGAAGCCCGCGACAAGATTCTGCTCCGGGTGATTGGTAGCCCTGATCCTTATGGCAAGCACACTGATGGCATGGGGGGCGCCACGTCCAGCACCAGCAAGTCAGTGATCCTGGCAAAAAGCGAAAAGGCCGATCACGATGTGGATTATCTGTTTGGGCAGGTTTCCATCGATAAGCCTTTCGTGGACTGGAGCGGCAACTGTGGCAACCTGACCGCAGCAGTCGGAGCCTTTGCCATCAATAACAACTTGGTTGCTGCGGATCGTATCCCCGATAACGGCATTGCCGTTGTGCGCATCTGGCAGGTAAATATCCAGAAAACCATCATTGCCCACGTTCCCATCACCAACGGTGAAGTCCAGGAAACCGGTGATTTTGTACTGGACGGCGTAACCTTTCCGGCCGCCGAGGTAAAAGTGGACTTTATGGACCCGGCAGACGGGGAGGGCGCCATGTTCCCGACCGGTAATGTAGTTGATGAGCTTGAAGTCCCGGGCGTCGGCTCTTTCCCGGCCACCATGATCAATGCCGGTATTCCTACCGTTTTCGTCAACGCAGAAGACATCGGTTACACCGGTACCGAGCTGCAGGGTGACATCAACGAAAACAAGGAAGCGCTTCAGAGGTTTGAAACGATCCGAGCCTACGGTGCCAAGCACATGGGATTGATCGAGAACATCGAAGAAGCGGAAGCGCGACAGCACACCCCGAAGATTGCCTTCGTCTCCAAGCCCAAGAGCTACGCCGCCTCCAGTGGCAAGCAAATTGGTGAAGAGGATGTGGACCTGTTGGTGCGAGCGCTGTCCATGGGCAAGCTGCACCACGCCATGATGGGCACCGCGGCCGTTGCCATCGCCAGTGCCTCGGCAGTGCCGGGCACCCTGGTTAATCTGGCGGCCGGCGGTGGCGAGCGCGACAGCGTTACCTTCGGTCACCCGTCGGGTACGCTGCGGGTTGGCGCGGGCGCCAAACAGGTCGATGGACAGTGGACGGCCACCAAAGCCAGCATGAGCCGTAGCGCCCGTGTTTTGATGGAAGGCAATGTTCGCATTCCCGGGGACAGCATCTGATGTAGGCGTGCGTTATCACAGCTAACGCCACTTCATGTATAGCCTGAAGCCGTAATCCGACAAATTCACTGTCGGGTTACGGCTTTGCCTCTCTGTGCCATTGGGTTAATCCGGCCTACAACTGTAAAAGCCGTTCAATTAACCCCCCAGCAATGCTTGACCCTCTGCCATCCCGGGGGAGACCCTGAAAGCCAACCTATCCAGGGAGGCTTCTACCATGGCCAGCAATGCCGACCAGAATCTGCGACCCGATTACGACCAGGTCATTCAGGACATTGTCGACTACGTTCGCAATTACCGCATCGAATCGGAAGAGGCCTGGCAAACCGCGCACTATTGCTTGCTCGACACTCTCGGTTGCGGGCTCCTTGCCCTGCGTTTTCCTGAATGCACCAAACACCTTGGTCCAATAGTGGAGGGTACCATGGTGCCTCATGGCGCTCGGGTTCCCGGCACCCCGTATCGTTTGGATCCCGTAAAAGCGGCCTGGGACATCGGCTGCATGATCCGCTGGCTGGATTACAACGATACCTGGCTTGCTGCAGAGTGGGGGCATCCATCGGATAACCTGGGCGGCATTCTGGCGGTAGCCGATTATCTCACGCAAAAACGGGTAGCAAACGGTGAGCCGCCATTGACCATGAAGGCTGTTCTGGAAGCGATGATCAAGGCCCACGAAATTCAGGGCGTGCTGGCGCTGGAAAACTCCTTCAACCGCGTTGGGCTGGATCATGTGTTGCTGGTCAAGGTTGCGTCCACAGCGGTGGTTTCACACCTCATGGGTGGCAATCGGGAGCAAATGCTGTCTGCGGTTTCCCATGCCTGGGTTGATGGCCAGGCACTGCGTACTTATCGCCATGCCCCCAATGCCGGCTCACGAAAATCTTGGGCAGCGGGGGATGCCACCAGCCGGGCTGTACGCCTCGCCGATATCGCTCTGCGTGGCGAAATGGGAATTCCAGGAGCGCTCACCGCCCCGCAGTGGGGCTTCTACGATGTGCTGTTCAGCAAGACTAACAAGGACCAGGCCATCAAGCCGGATGAGAAACGCCAATTCAGCTTCCAGCGCGGTTATGGCTCTTACGTGATGGAAAACATCCTTTTCAAAATTCGCTTCCCGGCCGAGTTTCACGCGCAAACCGCGTGCGAGGCTGCGGTACGGCTGCATCCAGAGGTAAAAAATCGCCTGGATGAGATCGACAAAATCGTCGTGACCACCCATGAATCGGCCATCCGCATCATTTCCAAAGAGGGACCACTCGCCAACCCGGCGGACCGTGACCATTGCCTGCAGTACATGATTGCCATGCCCTTGATCATGGGCGATCTCAGTGCTGATCACTACGAAGACAGTTTCCATGCCAAGAATTCAATGATCGACACGCTGCGCAATAAAATGGAAATCGTGGAAAGCGCAGAGTACACCCGCGATTACCTGGACCCGGAAAAGCGTTCCATCGCTAATGCGATACAGGTGTTTTTCAGCGACGGCACAAAGACGGGTGCGGCAGAGGTGGAATACCCGATAGGGCATCGACGCCGCAGGGAGGAGGGCATGCCCGTGCTGAAGAGCAAGTTCCATCAGAATTTGTTGACCTGTTTTCCCCCAGCCAAAGCGGAACGGATCCTCGGCGCCTGCAATAATCCCCAGTCCCTAGCCTCCATGCCAGTGCATGAATTTATGCACATGCTGGTGCAATAAACCCGGGCCTGTTGCAGCGCAGCGGAGCAGCGACAGAAGGTCGGACCGTAGGGTGAGCGTAGCGAATGACGTCCCTCGCGGCGCGATACGACACTTTCACGTTTGGGCTATGGCGACCTTGGGTCCTTGCACCAAACCGGCAGCCCTGGCTCCTTATCCAGTTGCCCGTGAGCAGGGACCATCAGCCTTGAACGTCAAGCTGAATGAAGCATAACCAATCGGGATATTTCGGCACTATATGTGCACTTTGGTAACAAGCCGTTTTCTAGGTAAAGAGTACAAGTATGCATAGAGCTGGTATACTCTCTGTTTACACAATATAACCTACTGATATTTATAGATTAACAATGGCGTGACTGTGCGGCGCCTGTGTTAACAAGTGTTGCCATAATGTTTGACGCTGTGTAGCCTTGTGACTAAAGATCATCAGACCTGACCAAAGTACTCAATGAAAGAATTAGGCTGGAATAACAAGAAAACGAGGTCACAGTGCGCCCAAGACTCCAATCGACCAACCTGCTGTTGGCTGCGACCCTCACCTTGGGCGCCGCTCAAGCGCAAGCCCTTACTGAACTCAGTGATGACTCTCTGTCAGATGTGCAGGGGGCGGGCTTCGCCTTTGCGCTTGATAATTTCAGCATGCGATTTGCGCCGGAAAGTTTTATTGAATTGACCGGTGCGGGGGTAAATGGTGTTGGCTGGCAGCGAGGCGACGCACGTTATTATGGGTTGTCCATGACAAATGGGGCCCAGCCCGGCGGCACGGACTGGTATGCCACGCTTAATGGAGGCTCCAGCGCTTGCGGTGGAAGCAGCGCCTATGGCAATACCTTTCTTGCTTGCCCTCTAGGTAACGGCAATAGTCTTGGGGCGGGTGTGACGCCAAACCAATACGGCATCGGTGCCATGGCTTCAATCTATGACCCTTACGTGCTGCGTGTTTTTGATTACGAGGGGTACGATTTTCAAGGCAATTACCTGGACGGATCTGCAGGCAATGAAAAGCCAACGATTCTTGAGTTGATTGGCCCCAGCCAAACAGAAGATTGGCGCTGGAGTTTCTGGGGCGAGCTTGAGGTAGACCGTGTAGCCGGTGACCCTAGCGCAGCTATCGGTGCAGCAAACTGCTCGTCGGGAGGGGCGGACTGTGCCGATTTCCTGCAAAGCCAAACGATCATTCATGGTAAACCCACAACAGCTGATGGCAAGCCTGCGATTCTGCGGCTCATGCAAACGGAAAATACGGCCGATAATACCTTGGGTATTACCTACCAAAGCGCGCTTTCCGGTGACTTCCGTTTCTCCGTTCGACAAAAAGATACCGGCGCGTTAGCTGATACGCTTCATAATGTTCCGGATTTTGATGATGCTGAAGGCATGTATTTCAAAAATGTAGATGCCTTCTTGCCTCTTGGCGTTTTGCATTACCAAGCTCTTACGTTGGATGCTGTCAGGAATGGTTCAGGCGATGCTACTGGCGATTTCGTTATTGAATTAACTCGAATTCCTGACATTCCCGAGATTTATAACAATTTCTATTGTGGCGATGTCGGTAACACAGGGGATTGCGCTCTGAATTCAGATGGCAGCATCGCTAGCCCCAACGAAGATACCCGTGGCTACGTGCGCTGGGGCGATTTTGATAGTGTCAATATTGCGACAGGGGCTGGGCTTCCATCTGCTACAGCAACCGATAACGGCATTTATTTTGTGAATCCTTCAGCCGCAACCCCTGTTACCAATCTGGGGATCTCTCGTATTGAAGGTATGCGCATTCATCACATGAAAATCACTACATTGGGGGCCAATTAATGACCAGTTCATTTTTTCTCCGCATGAGTGAGATTTTGTCTGTAAAAGTTCTCCCGGCTTTTTCTGTCCTTGCTGTGGTGTTGTGCGTGCAGACGAATCCCGCTCAGGCCCTCGAAGCCATGGATGATACAGAGATGGGTACAGTTACAGGGCAGAAAGGGATTCTCGCGAGTTTTCAGTACTACTACAACAGTAGCCCCGCGGAAGCCGATCTCGGTGCCCCCCTGTCTATTTGTGATACTCCTAATGGTGGTAGCAGCCTGGCAAATATGAGTTGCCGCTTCGGCCTTCAATTGAAAAATCGCGAGAGTGAGTGGTTGGTCTTTAAAAACGGTCACGCGTCAATTGATCTACGGCGTTTGGCAATTGATGCATCCTTGTTGGGTGATTCCCACGGTGGCAGTGCCGCTTATCATGGTTACTTCAATGCGGCTAAATTCACCGACCAGGATGGCTCTACTTGCTTGCTGCCTAGTGGGAATTGTTCCGGAGCAGCAGCATCAGGGTTGGCTGAGATGCCAGGTCTTCGCTTGAGCTATCCAGAGGGTGCGGCTGATGGGTTTGAGTTCAATGACGTGCGTTTCGGGCTGTACTTCGAGGGGCTGGCTGTAGAACCCAATGCGCTTGTTCCAAGCGGCAATGGTTGGGAAGGCAACAATAATGGCTCCTTTATGGGGCTGAATATTGCGGATAACAATGGTCACCAAGCGGGAATTGCGTTTGGTGGCGATTTTTATCTTTACGGTTATTAAGGCGGCAGCTGCTTTCCACACGGTGATTGCTATGTGTTTAAAGACAGAAAAAAATAACAACCTGCCGCACGTGCCGCCTGCGGTTTTTGCAGCAATGCTGTTTATCTCTTCTAACGTTCACGCATTGGAAGTTCTTTCTGAGCAAGAAATGGGCGCTGTGCAAGGCCGTGATGGTGTGACTATCGGCTTGGAAGTACCGCAAGGCGGCGCGATCACAGCTGAACAAATCCGCTGGGAAGTGGATAACGGTGAAGTTGATGCAAACAGCAACTCACTTCAGAACCATCTGATCATTGGTGGTACAGCCGTCGACGCAAACCAGTTTGCGATCAAACCGATTGATCTGGATGGCACAGTTGCAAGCCAGGCGTTGGATTTTGCATTGGCCATCGATTCCTACACCAATAACGAGGGCCGGTCTGGCCTGGGCCTTGATGCGACCTGGAACCGGATGCGTGTGCAGATGGATAGCTTGTCTGTCACAGACACATCACGTTCATTTGGGGCCGTTGCCCTGGATGCGGGCGGGCGTTTTGCCGTTTTTGGTGACGGAGGCTTTGCCAACTCATCACTCATAGCAGATCAGGCAAGAGTTATCGTTAACGTCGGGGATATTAATAATACTGATCCAGATCCGAATACGTGGACCATGGGGCAGCCGGGTCGCCTGTTCTATCGAATGGGGCCAGCTGGCAGTACCGAAATGCAGCTGGACAACTTTGGTTTCCTGTTTGACATGCACCAGGGAACGGTGGGAGTAAACTCTGACGGAATCATTGTGAGCAGCGCTCCGGGGTCGCGGACAGACTTGAATCTCACTTTTGATGTTTTTGCCAATGTTGCCAATGGAGCGTCGACGGCGTTTCAGTTCAATGAGCAGTCAATACCCATGCTTCTGTTCGGCTGGCGCGGTGGTATCGAGGACTTTGATTTGCAGCTGCGCCCTCAGGGTGCTTGGTTACCCGATGACGGTACATTCACGCAAGGCCTGACGGCTTCACTGGGTTTTGATCTGGCCGATAATTTCCAATTTGTTCTTGGCGAAGCCAGATATGAAGATAGTGGTGATGAGGGGCAATCATATCTGGAATTTACACAACCCATCAGAATGCCGACGACCTTAGGGCAGACTCGAAAGGATCTTGAGTTCGGCTATCTAACACTGGATACCGTTTCCGCGGCTCATCAAAGTGTTGGGGGTATCTGTTTTGGTGGTGCCAACACCTATGGTAGCACCCCATCGGCTTGCGCCACCTCAACGGGCGGGGTGCTTCCCACTGAACTCCTGGATATTGCGCCTTCAGACACAGGGCTTGCGATTATAAATCGTGAATGGGGTCTTCATGCCTATTCTTCCAAGGTCGTTTATCGCGACGGTGTTTCAGCTGCAAACAATATTGATGAAGGGTGGGCTTTAATCTATACCCTTGGCGATATTAGTACCAACTGGTACCTCTACCCACAGTCAGGAGATGGTGCCACGCCCGGATCCCCCGGATTTACCATGGATGTGGTTGCTGCCATCCAGACAGAAGGCGGGGCCGACGCCAACGGGAGACCGGATCGCTCCCGCTGGGAAAATGGTACCCACCTCATGATTGGCGATACGGACTTCCAAACCAGTTATCACGACCCGAGCAACCCAACCGCTGATGGTCTAGCCATTGGTTTGATGGGGGCTGACTTATTGCTTGCCACTAATGATATGGGCGTCGGTGTGTCCCATGGTGATGGCCTGAATTTTTCTTCCAATGAGGTTAGGTTGCAGCTTCGCGGGATGTTCGGTGGAGGCGATGTGCCTCGCATGGAGTCTCCGGTTTACGGTAGCTACATTGATATGAACCTGGAAATGGACGAATTCGTTTTCAAGATTTTCCCTTCATTGAATGGGGATGCGATTAACTTCGGCGGCTTCCTCAGTTTGGCCAACCTTAATAATGGTTTTTCCAATGATGCGGGTAGCGGTCATGGCCATGATGACGGCACCTATATTTCCTTTGCTGAACCCAATTTGAATAAATTAAATGTAGATGTGCGTTTAGCGGATATTACGGGGGATATCGAAATTCCTTCTAATTTCATCCTTGCCGGAGGGGGAGGGCAGATTGACTTGTTGTCGGCTTCAGGTGAGGCAGATGGAAAGCCTAAGCTTCGCATTGAAACCAATATGAATGTTGGAGCGCTGGCGACTAAGCCTGGGGGGGGCGGCGGCGACCCTCTGGAAATCGGAAGGGTCGAGTTTGGTGGGAAAGATCTTGGCTCCATGATTATCCCGGCAGCCAAGATTTATACATCTATAACGCTTGAGCAGCAATTTCCTTAGATGGCTTGCGGCGCTTTATATAACGTTGAGCGGTATTGAATAATGAAAATTATAAGAGAAAAAGAAGTTGGTTCGACTGCCCCGCTTGGTCTCAGATTTTTATTTTTGGGATTTGGGTTGTTTCTTCCTATCCACTCATTAGCGATGGTCGAATTAGCTGATGAGAGACTATCTGAGATAACGGGGCAGGCACTTCTGCAGATGGGGAAGACGGAAGGTTCTGGGGTTTCCTCAGATGTTACTTTTTATAAAGCAGGCCTTGATGCTGAGGTCGAATTGAATCTTAATATTGAAAAGTTACAGCTTGGGTGTGGCGGTATTAATGGGGATGGTTGTGATATTGATATTGATAATCTCAGTCTGACTGGGCAGAGCTGGACTGGTGGTCGTCCTACTTCCTCAGCGATATTGACTCGTCCTTTCTTTGAATTCGCGGTAAAAAATGATGATAGCAAAACATTACGTGAAGTTAGCGGGATTCGCTTAAGTGCTGAAAATACCCTGGGTCTCTTGACAGCTGGGCAGAATACAGCACAGCCGAACGGTATAAATGTGCTTAGTGGTTTTATGGAAACCACAAATATTTCAGGTACTGCTTACACCCAAGCTACGAATATTGCGGGCATTTCTGATCCTAATGGCACTGTTCTTCAGTTTGACACTGATCCTGATATTATTTTATGCACAAGTGGCTGCTACAGTGGTAATACAGCAACTTCTGATCCGTCAACTTCTAATGGTATTGATATTCCCTCTCTTGAAGTGCCATTCAGTGGCCCAGGTGCCTTGGTGAATGGTACCCGTTTGAATAGCACATCGGTAACTGCGACCGGTGCGGTTCCAACTGTAAGCCTGGATGGTGGGCAAATTGATGTGGAGCTGGAAGATACGATTCGTGTTTTGTTCTTTATTGCTGTGTCAGAAGCTACAGTGAATACTTCAGGCAGCGTAAGCGGTTTAAATGCTGAGATCGATTTCACACAAAATCTCGGCTATATACATAAAATTAACGTCGATAGCCCGTTTTCACTTTCCTTCCAAAAAGAAGCGACCAATTGGCCCGGTAGTGATAGCCGCGATATCGCACAAACTGGTTGGTGGATGTCTTTTGCTGACCCTGTTGAGCTCGGTGAGCTAAATCCAGTTCAGCAAATTGATATTTCTCCGACATTTGACCAAATGGCTGCAGCATTCAAAGCTTATTTCGAAGCCAACCCGATCGAAATCGGAACGCAAGCTGGGCTGCAGCAATTGTTTAATGGTGAGATGGATGTTGATGTAGGTGATTTGTTTATCCCTTCGACTTTAAGCATGAGCGTATCTGACCTGCAGCTTGGGCCTGAACAAAATGTTGTGCCCAATTGCTATGGGTCGGCTACTTTCTGCTGAAGCTTGAGGTAGGTCTTGCTAGGAACTGACGGACTCCCTTGTAAGCTTGGAGTGTCATACCTATCTCCATCAGTATTTACGCTTCTAAAAAGCATTTTGGAAACAAGCCCAGCAAAAACAAGGCTGAGGCTTGTTGTTATAATCATTCGTTCGCAAACATGCTCCTGCTTTAACGGTAGTAACTTTCGATTCTACTGCAGCCGTCGCTGCAACCCCTTCATGGCCAGAACCCGCGTACTGATCTCCTCAATAGATAACTCCGTCGCATCCAGGTATGGAATGTTGTGTTTGTTATACATTGCTTCCAGTGCTCGCAATTCCATGTCGCATTGGCGCGGGGAGGCGTACTTGCTGCCGGCTTTGCGTTCGCTGCGGATGGCGCTGAGGCGGTCGGCGTCGATGGTGAGGCCGAAGAGTTTGTGTTTGTGTTCGACCAAAGCTTTGGGTAGACGCAGGTCGTCGAAATCGTCTTCGGTGAGCGGGTAGTTGGCGGTGAATAGCCCGAACTGCAGCGCCAGATAGAGGCAGGTGGGCGTTTTGCCGGAGCGGGAGACGCCAATCAAAATGATGTCGGCTTGATCATAGTGTCGAGTTCGGGCGCCGTCATCGTTATCCAGGGCAAAATGCACCGCATTGATACGAATGCGGTAGGATTCGGCGTCGCGGATGGCGTGGCTTTGGTTGATCTTGTGATTGGAGCGCACGCCGAGCTCGTCTTCCAGTGGGCGAAGAAAGGCGCCGAACAGGTCGAGGATCAGGGCATCACAGCTATGCAGAATAGCGCGGTGGTCGGTGTTGACCAGCGTTGAGAAGACGACAGGTTTGGCTCCATCTTCTGCTGCTGCTTTGTTGATGCGGGCAACGGCTTCGCGGGTTTGCTCATCGGATTGAACGAAGGGCAGGGTGATTTGCACAAATTCGATATCCCCAAACTGGCTCAGCATGCTGTGGCCAAGGGTCTCTGCGGTAATCCCGGTGCCGTCTGAAAGGTAAAAAGCGCTTCGTTTCATTACGTCTGTCCGTATTTTTTTGCCGTATGAGCGGCGCTTGAGCCGCGAACAGTCTTGGCGAGGAGGGGCTCAAACCATTCGCGGCTCAAGCGCCGCTCCTGCGGGTAAGTCATTGTTTTGAATGGAGCCAGTCTAGACGCTGTATCGCTGTGCGACCAGTGCTATCTGCATGGATTGGCCGATCTGTCAGAGGGTTTGTAGCGCCATGCGTTGTCCGTACAAGACGCAGGCATTACACTGCGCCCGATAAATCTTGGCTGGCTTAATACCTCTTTAATTTCAATAAGATAGCCATTTCTGGTGGTGCGCGACAGGGTGGCGGGTGGTGTGTTGACCAAAGTGATGCCCAAATACCGGCCAAATCTGAAAGAGGGGGCAGGCAAACTGTTTCGGTTTTGAGTAGAATGTCGGCTCGATTTGATCCGGCACCTTGTGCAGCCACTCATTATGGCGCTATCGGCACAAGGTGTGCCGACACTGCTTTGGCCAACAAACCAACCAGTAACACGTAAAAGGAGATGACCTTGGCGGAATATGTAGTCTGGTTTCAGGACCTGGGTAAAGATGACGTTGAGCACGTAGGCGGCAAGAACGCATCCCTGGGCGAAATGATCAGCAATCTGTCGGCAGCGGGTGTCTCCGTTCCGGGCGGTTTTGCTACTACCGCTGAAGCCTTCCGTGAATTCCTTGAGCACAACAACCTGACCCAGAAGATCAACGAAGCGCTGTCTGCGCTGGACGTTGAAGATGTGGTAGCGCTGGCCAAGACTGGCGAAGAGATCCGTCAGTGGGTGGTTGATGCGCCGTTCCAGCCTGAGTTGGACAAGGCTATCCGTGATGCATACGCCCAGATTGGTGAAGGCAACGCAGACCTGCCCGTGGCCGTGCGCTCTTCCGCAACGGCAGAAGACCTCCCCGATGCGTCTTTCGCCGGTCAGCAGGAAACCTTCCTGAATATCCGTGGCGTTGATAGTGTCATGATTGCGGTTAAAGAGGTATTCGCCTCCCTGTTTAACGACCGCGCCATCAGCTATCGCGTTCACCAGGGCTTTGACCACAAACTGGTAGCTCTCTCCGCCGGTGTTCAGCGCATGGTGCGCTCCGAGACGGGCGCTGCTGGCGTGATGTTCTCCATGGATACTGAATCCGGTTTCAAGGACGTGGTCTTCATTACTGCTTCCTACGGGTTGGGCGAGATGGTCGTACAGGGTGCGGTTAACCCGGACGAATTCTACGTTCACAAGAAAACGCTGCTGAACAAGAAACCTGCTGTGTTGCGTCGCAATTTGGGCAGCAAGATGCAGAAAATGATCTATGGTGCTGAAGGCAGCGCGGGCAAGTCTGTTGAAATCGTTGACGTGGACAAGGATGAGCGCATTCGCTTCTGCCTGACGGATGAGCAGATCGAAAACCTGTCACGCCAGGCGATTGAAATCGAGAAACACTATGGCATGCCCATGGATATCGAATGGGCGCTGGATGGCGACGATGGGAAGTTGTACATCGTTCAGGCTCGCCCGGAGACCGTGAAGAGCCGTTCCGACGTGAACGTGATGGAGCGCTACCTGCTCAAGCAGACCGGTAAAGTGTTGGTAGAAGGGCGTTCCATCGGCCAGCGCATCGGTGCGGGTAAAGTGCGCGTGGTAACCAGCATCAAGGAAATGGATAAGGTTCAGCCTGGTGACGTACTGGTAACCGACATGACCGACCCGGATTGGGAACCGGTTATGAAGCGTGCTGCGGCCATTATTACCAACCGTGGCGGCCGTACCTGTCACGCGGCTATTATTGCTCGCGAACTGGGTGTGCCGGCCATCGTTGGCTGCGGTGACGCCACTGATATTCTTAAAGATGGCCAGGAAGTGACCGCCTCCTGTGCAGAGGGCGACACCGGCAAGATCTACGAAGGTCAGCTGGAGTTTGATATTCAGCGTAACTCCATTCAGTCCATGCCCAAACTGCCGTTCAAGATCATGATGAACGTGGGTAATCCGGACCGGGCCTTTGATTTCGCTGGCTTGCCGAACCAGGGTGTGGGCTTGGCCCGTCTGGAGTTCATCATCAACCGTATGATTGGCGTGCACCCCAAGGCGTTGCTGAACTACGACTCCATGCCCAAAGACGTGAAGCAGAACGTAGACAAGCGGACTGCCGGTTACGGCGATCCGGTCGATTTCTACGTTGAGAAGCTGGTTGAGGGCGTTTCCACCCTGGCAGCGGCTTTCCATCCTGAGAAAGTGATTGTGCGTCTGTCGGACTTCAAGTCCAACGAATACGCCAACCTGATCGGCGGCAAGCTGTACGAGCCTGAAGAAGAGAACCCGATGCTGGGCTTCCGTGGCGCCAGCCGTTACATCAGCGAAAACTTCCGCGACTGTTTTGAACTCGAATGTCGTGCCATGAAGAAAGTCCGCGATGAGATGGGCTTCACTAACGTGGAACTCATGGTGCCATTCGTACGCACGGTGGGTGAAGCAGAGCAGGTTATTGATCTGCTTGGCAAAAACGGTCTTAAGCGAGGCGAGAACGGTCTGCGTGTCATCATGATGTGCGAACTGCCAACCAACGCCTTGCTGGCGGATGAGTTCCTGCAGCACTTCGACGGCTTCTCCATCGGTTCCAACGATTTGACTCAGCTGACGCTGGGCCTGGATCGGGATTCAGGTATTGTCAGCCACCTGTTCGATGAGCGTGATCCGGCGGTGAAAAAGCTGCTGAAGATGGCCATCGACGCCTGTAATGCTCAAGGCAAGTACATCGGTATTTGTGGTCAGGGCCCGTCAGACCATCCGGATCTTGCCAAGTGGCTGATGGAGCAGGGCATCTCGTCTGTTTCCCTTAACCCGGATTCGGTGCTGGATACCTGGTTCTATCTGGCGGAAAAGCACGGCAACTAATGTCGGCTTGACCGACCGGCTGCTTCGCAGCACAGTAAAAAGCCCGCTTCTGCGGGCTTTTTACGTTACGGAATCCGGTGAGGGGCAAATGTTTCATCGACTTATCCGCATCATGGATCTTTACGACGGCCTGCGGCTGCCTGTTACCGTGGGGCGCAAGGAGTTGCTGTTGATTCATGAAAACGGTCGCACCTGGCTGATGCAGCGACGCTGTCCCCATGCGGACTTTCCGCTCGACCGTTGTACGGTCATGAATGATCAATTGCGTTGCCCGGGGCATGGACTAACGTTTTCGCTGCGCAGCGGTAAATGCCAGACATCAAGTTATCAGCTCGAGCAGTTTCGAATTGATTATGATGGGCAGTGGCTGGGTGTGGAAATTTAATGGGCGTTGGGTTTGTTGTCTGATTACGCCTTTAGGCTAATCAGACCTACGCAGCAATAATCAAACGCTGGTTTTGTATTTTGTAGGTTGAATTAGCCTGAAAGGCGTAATCCAACACTGGTGTTGACGGACCTGACTGAAGGGGTGGGGACGGCTTACCGTGACGCAAACACCGTTTCTTCCCCCAACTCAGCCACGAACTGGTGTGCATAGCGCTGGCGCAGTTGTTTCACTTTCTTCACGTAAGCCTGGGTTTCCTTGAAAGGCGGAATGCCGCCATAGCGTCGCACATTGCCTTCGCCGGCATTGTAGGCGGCGAGGATATGGTCGAGATCAGAAAACTTGTTCTTCAGGTAGGCAATGAACTGCGTGCCGCCGGTGATATTGGCACGCGGATCGAAAGGGTTACTGACTTTCAGGTAGGCCGCGGTTTCGGGCATCAGCTGCATAAGCCCTTGGGCACCCACGCGTGAAATGGCGTTGTGGTTGAACAGCGATTCCGCATGAATAACGGCTTTGACCAGTGCAGGGTCTACACGGAAACGGGTAGCCGCCTGGGTAATGATGGTGTCGTACTGGTCACGCTGGGCGTTGGACAGGGCGCGCGGAGTGTAACTCCAGCCTTTGCGAACGGATAGCAGGGTGTATTGTTGGCCCACCTGTTCTTGAGCTTGATCGGTGAACAGGATGGTGCCATCCGCAGCGCGGTACTTGTAGATATTGTCTGCCTGTACGTTGTTGCTGGCGACTAGCATGCAGCCAGCCGCAAAAGCCCCAGACAGCCAGGATTTGGTCAATAAAACCCGCATTGAACCCCGTACCCCTTCACTAGTGTAGCAAGATGCTTGTTGGGCACCGTGAACACCGTTAATTTGTTGTTCTTCCGTCGTTTTGGCTTATGGCCAAGCGTTACCCCCATGATAACGCCATTCTTTTTTCTTTCTGGCCAGCACCAGACGAATTGACCACACTGGCCGCCAAGCGTAACAAAAACGACGGACTGACATCATACTATTGCGTTGGGGGTGACCCAAGTGCGCTGGCGCACATTTCCGCCTTGAGCCACCCAGCTGCGAATACAGCGAGCGAGGAGAGCGAATGTTTCCTGAGTACCTGGAACCCTGGTTGAACAGCACCATTGCCTGGCTGGAGCTGGGCTTTTTACTGCTGGTGTTGCTGCTAACGCTGGTGGCTGTTGGGTTATGGCTGCAAGACCGTTTTTTTCAGAAGCGTCACGCCATTCGCCGTAATTACCCGCTCATCGGCCGTTTTCGCTACTTTTTCGAGACGCTTGGTGAGTTTTTTCGCCAATACTTCTTCGCTATGGACCGTGAGGAGCTGCCTTTTAACCGGGCGCAGCGCGCCTGGGTTTACCGCGCAGCCAAAGATTTGAGCAATACCATGGCTTTCGGGTCTACCAAGCAAATTGGGGCAGGACGGGTTATTTTCATGAACTGCCCGTACCCGACGCTGGAGAAGAACGCGGCGAAAACCCTGCCTTTGATGATTGGCCCGCACTGTGATCAGCCCTATGTGGCGCATAGTTTCTTTAATGTCTCCGGTATGAGCTTTGGCGCCCTGTCGCGTCCGGCGGTTCAGGCGTTGTCCCACGGCGCAGCTATTGCCAATTGCTGGATGAATACCGGGGAAGGAGGGTTATCGCCTTACCACCTGGAAGGAGGTTGTGATGTGATCTTTCAGGTAGGCACTGCTCGCTACGGCGTACGTGATGCGCAAGGTAACCTGAATGATGAACGGCTTGCTGCAATTGCGGCGCGGCCACAAGTCAAGATGATCGAGATCAAGCTCAGCCAGGGCGCCAAACCGGGCAAGGGCGGGATTCTGCCCGCCGCTAAAGTGACCCAGGAAATCGCCGACATTCGCGGTATTCCGGCAGGTCAGGCGTCCATTAGCCCCAATGGCCAGCCAGATGTACATAGCGCGGAAGATCTACTGGACTTGATTGCCCATGTGCGCGAGGTGAGCGGCAAGCCCACTGGCATCAAATGTGTGCTCGGCGCCTGGGCGTGGGTGGAGGACTTGTTCCTGGCCATCCATGCGCGTGGCCTGGAGTCGGCGCCAGACTTTATCACCATCGATAGTGGTGACGGCGGTACCGGCGCGGCCCCCATGTCATTGATGGATGATGTCGGCTTGTATCTGGCGGAATCCTTGCCGTTACTGGTGGATCTTCGCGATGGCTACGGCCTTACAGACCGTATTCGTATTATTGCGTCGGGCAAGCTTATAACTCCCAGCATGGTAGCCTGGGCGATAGCCGTGGGAGCGGATTTCTGCGTGTCCGCGCGGGGCTATATGTTTGCTCTGGGTTGTATTCAGGCACTGCAGTGCAACCGTAATACCTGCCCGACTGGCGTCACCACGCATAATCCGCGATTACAGCGCGGGCTGGTGCCGGCGGAAAAGTCCCAGCGGGTGGCGCACTTCCATAACAATCTGGTCAAGGAAGTGGAAACCATCGCCCACTCTTGCGGTGTGACCGAGCCTCGCCAGTTACGCCGGTATCATGCTCGTATGCTTAGCAGCAATGGTGAGTCGATTCCCCTGGACCGACTGTGGCCGCAAGTCGAAGCGGGCCTGTATCTGCGTGAGGGTCGCCCCAGTGAAAAGCAGCCGTTTGTACGCTGGCAGGGCATTGGGACCGGTCCATAATTGGCGGCAGCTATAAGCATTATCGAATGGCTGCGTTTGTGCTGATTGTCGCAGCCATCACAATGAACAAAACGAAGAGGAGTTTTCAGTGACCACGGAATTTGATCTTGTTGTAATCGGTGCCGGCTCAGGTGGCGTACGCGCCGCACGCATGGCTGCTTCCCATGGCGCCAACGTTGCGATTATCGAAGAGCGTTTTTTCGGGGGCACCTGTGTCAATGTCGGTTGCGTGCCCAAGAAACTGTTTTCGTACGGCAGCCATTTCCCCCAGGAATTCGCATTGGCTGAAGATTATGGCTACACCGTGAAAGGCTGGGATTTTGACTGGCCCATACTGCGTGATAACAAGAGTCGTGAAATCAGCCGGCTGAACGGTATTTACCAGCGGATCCTGAATCAGGCCGGGGTGACCATTTTTGAAGGTCACGGGCAGGTACTGAGTGGCGGCAAGGTTTCCGTGGGTGAAACTGTACTGACGGCGCGCCATATTCTGGTGGCGGTAGGTGGCAAACCCTTCGTGCCGGACTTGCCAGGCCGCGAGCATGTGCGCATTTCCGACGACTTGTTCTATCTGGATACGCTTCCCAAGCGTGTTGCCGTGGTGGGGGGTGGCTACATCGCCACGGAGTTTGCGGGCATCCTGCACGGCCTGGGCTGTCAAGTGACGCAGGTCTACCGTGGCGATCTATTTCTGCGTGGCTTCGATCAGGACATTCGTGAGTTTATCGCCGAGCAGATGAAGGAGCAGGGCGTAACCCTGAAATTCAATGCGGACGTTGCCAGTATTGAGGCGATCAACGACGAAAAACATGTTACCTATCAAGGTGGCGAGCAGGCTGTATTCGATGAAGTGTTCTATGCCACCGGGCGTATCCCCAAACTGGATGACTTGTTTGCTGAGGGCGCTGCGCCGGCCATGACAGAGGGTGGCGCTATCAAGGTGGATGACGGCTTTGCTACCAGCATTGACGGTCTCTATGCGCTTGGCGATGTGATTGATCGCGTGCAATTAACGCCGGTGGCACTGGCGGAGGGCATGTGGCTGGCGGCGCAGCTTTATGGGGAGGACAAGCCTGAGGCGGCGATGGATTATCACAACATTGCCACTGCGGTATTCAGCCACCCCAATATTGGTACGGTGGGCTTGACGCAGGAGCAGGCGTTGGCCCGCGTGCCGGCGGTGCGGGTGTATAAAAGTGCGTTCCGGCCCATGCGTTACACCTTGGGGGACAAACAGGAGCGCTCACTTATCAAGCTGATTGTGGACGATGCCACCGACAAGGTGCTTGGTTTGCATATGGCCGGTGAAGACTCAGCAGAGATTACGCAAGGGTTCGCGGTAGCGATCAAGATGGGGGCCACCAAGGCGGATTTTGATGCCACAGTGGGGATTCATCCAACTGCGGCGGAGGAGTTGGTTACTATGCGCCAGGGGGTGTTGGTCCAAGCTTGATAGCAAGGCGTACCGAGTTGCGAGAAGCGGGTTTCGAAGAGAAACGTTCATTGAAGCCTAGTGGCTCTCGTAACTCGTAACTTGCTTCATATTTTTTCCAGTTTTACCGGCAAACCATCGGCAGGCACTGGCAGGCTGCTGGTATCCACCGGCATTTCGTAGTCGGCGGGTACCGACCAGCGATAGCTGAGCAAGACCTGGTGCAGAACTGCTTTCACTTGCAGGTCGGCAAAGTGCAGGCCGATGCACTTGTGGGCACCGCCACCAAAAGGCATCCAGGCATAGGGATGCACCTTGTCTTCACGCCGTTCAGGGCTGAATCGTTCCGGGTCGAAGCGCTCCGGGTCTGGCCAATATTCCTCCATATAATGGGTGAAATAGGGGACCACGTTGATAAAACTGCCAGCGGGAATAAAGAAGCCCTCATACTCCACATCCTTGACAGTCTTGCGGGGCAGGGAGGGTACCGGTGAGCACAGCCGCAAGGCTTCCTTCATGGCCAGGCTGATACCTTCCAGCTTGGGTAGATCGTCATACTCCAGCTCCCGTTTGTTCAAGGCACGGCTCTCTTCGCGCAGCCGCTCCTGCCATTCGGGATTCTTGGCGAGATAGTAGAAAAGTGTGGAGAGGGTGATCGTGGTGGTGTCGTGGGCAGCCATCATCAGAAATATCATATGGTTGACCACATCGTCGTCGCTGAATCGCTCACCGTCCTCGGTGCTGGCATGGCACAGCGCGCTGAACAGGTCCGACTCCTGGCTGGTGCGCTTGGCGGGTAATTCCTTGCGGAAAAACGCTTCCAGAACGCGCCGGCCTTTAAGCCCTTTGGACCAGCGCAGCCCGGGCACGTTGGTACGTACGATGGCGGTGCCAGCACGGACCGTATCCACGAAGGCCTTGTTGAGGGAGTCTGCCTCCGGTCCCAGCTCATAGCCCATGAACACATCCGTGGCCAGATCCAGGGTCAACTGCTTTACCTCTGAAAGCACCTTGAATTGATTGATGCTGTGCCAGTCCTGAATTCCTCTGGCGATGTGTGGTCCCATGCGGTCGAGATAGCCTTTCAGCACGTCCTTGTTAAAGGCCTGCTGCATGATCTTGCGATGCCAGCGGTGCTCCTCGAAATCCAGTAACATGATACCGCGATGGAAAAACCGGCCGATAAAATAATCCCAGCCATCATGGTTAGAAAACAGATCGCCCCGATTAAGCATGACGAACTGGTTGGCGTCAGGGCCGAGCATCTGGATCATGCGTAAACCAAATACGCTGCTCCAGGATACCGGACCGTAGGTGTCGTAGCGTTTGCGCATTAACCCGATCGGATCGCGCATGAAACCCAGTGTATGGCCGATAAGGGGCAGCCCCGCATCACCGGGGATAGCCTTGAGAGTGCTAGTCCTTGGCGGCACGCAAAATGGCTGAGACATATAAAACACCTGAGAATAGCTGTGAACGACGCTGGCGAGTGATGCGCCGGAAAGCGAAACACTGTGTTTACTTTTAGCTCCATTGGTAAATCTCAGCAAGGGGAAGTAAATAGATTTCGTGCCAGCGTTTAATCTGGGTGTTTTTTAATCGAACCGTAACTTGCGTCTGGTTCACCCCGGTTTGCCGATTCCGCTCAGCGGTTATTCACCAGGTTATCCACAGTTTCTGTGGACAGTCTGAGCGGCAAGTCGTGGCTGTCGCTTTGGCACTGTGAGTGGCTTTGCAGGCTGTGTATGATTCGGCAACGCCAATACTTGCTGTTTAAGGAGAACAAGGAATGCGTAGAGTGGTGTTCAATCAGAAAGGGGGCGTGGGGAAGTCCAGTATCACGGTCAATCTGGCCGCGATCAGCGCGTCGGAAGGCAAGCGCACCCTGGTTGTCGATCTGGATCCACAATGTAACGCCAGCCAGTATTTGTTGGGCATGCCGGCGTACAGCAACGGCCACGGTCCGAAGCCGAATATCGGGACTTTCTTTGCACAGACCCTGTCGTTTCGGTTGAAAGAAAAAGACCCGCGTGACTATGTGCATGCCACGCCGTTTGAAAACCTCTTTGTGTTGCCGTCTGACGGCGAGCTGGGGGAAATCGAGCATATGCTTGAGTCCAAACACAAGATCTATAAATTGCGCGGTTTACTCAAAGCACTGGCGAAGGATTTCGACGAAATTTTTGTGGATACCCCGCCTGCGTACAACTTCTATACCTTGTCATCGCTAATTGCGGCCGACCGTGTGCTGATTCCCTTCGACTGCGATGCGTTTTCCCGCAAGGCGCTGTACACACTGCTGGAAAATATTCAGGAAGCCCGGGAAGACCACAATGATGACCTGCAGGTGGAAGGCATTGTGGTGAATCAATATCAGCCCAGAGCGCGTTTGCCACAGGAGCTGGTGGCGTCTCTCGAAGAAGAGGGATTGCCGATTCTTGGCAACAAGCTCTCCAGCAGCGTGGTGATGCGAGAGTCCCACGAAAAAGCCACACCACTGGTCAATATGCAGCCACGGCACAAGCTTACCGATGAATACCGTGCGCTGTTCAGGGAAATCAGTGCCGGTTAATCCGTTCCGGGTCGAGGCCCGGCGCCGGGCGGGGCGAATCCTTCGTTCTGCCACGGCCACCCGCTGGCTGGTCCAGGCGGTGTTCAATCGTTCTGACCAGTTCAAGGCCAGGCTGGGGGAGACCTTTTCGGACCTGATCCTGCTGGCATCATTGCTACGGGATTGGGTAACCGGGCGATACCGAACGGTTCCCTGGGGTACCTTGCTAACGATCACTGGCGCGCTGGTTTACTTTTTGATGCCGCTGGACGCTATCCCTGACCCGATTGTGGCGTTGGGGCTAATAGATGATGTCGCTGTGATATCGCGCACGCTTAAACTGACCCGCACGGATCTGGAGCGCTACCAACAGTGGCGTAATGAGCAGGGTGATGCCGGGGGAGAAAACAATGAATGATGCCTACGGGGGTGGATCACTCAAGCCCGGTTATCAGGGCAAGGGCATGATTGTTTATGAGTCTCTCTCTGTGCTCAGCTTGCAGCAGCGGCTTGGCCGCCTGCGATTTGCGTGTTACCAGTTTGGTGCTGCGCTGCTGTCCGGCTTGCTGATTGCCCTTTTCCTGTTGTTATCCGTTGAACTGTTGCCGCAGTGGGTGGGTTGGGGCGTCGCCGCAGTGGTGTCGTTGGCGCTGTTGGTCTACCAGCTCGGACTTCTGGTGCGCCGTTTGCACGATATGGAGAAAAGTGGCTGGTGGGTCATCCTGGCGTTTGTGCCGTTGGTCAATTTGCCATTCCAGCTTTATCTCTATCTTGGTGATGGCAGCAGCATGGTGAACCGCTTCGGAACGCCGAATCCACCGGTCAGCGCCGTGGTCATGCTGGTGGGCGGTTTGTGCTGGTTTATCAATGTGTTAGCTCTTTTGTTCATGTTGGTCTTATTGGTGCTGGGTTGGTTCCTGCCCGACCTTCTGGCGCCTTATCTCGGCCACCTTCCGCAGGGGTGGGCGGAGCCTGTGCAGCAGGCGCTTAACGCCCGATAACTATTAGTCGCAGGCTCCTATTTTTGCTACCTTTTATGCTATTGTCTTGTGACTCAGGTCCGGGGATGAGCTGACCTGACGAAATAAATAAAGCCATAACAAGTTAAGGAACCTCTGAATAACTCCTTGCGTACTCAGTCTTTCAGGCTGGTTCGCCCCCTCGGCCAAGGTAAAGAGGGGCGCGCTTTTGAAGGTGTATGTCCATCCATCAAAAAAGCGCAACAACGAGTGCGGGCCAGCCTGGAAGACCCGAAGGGCGCGGCCTGAAGCGCACATCTGCTGCGCCTTGCCTCTCGGAAAGGGAGCTACCCTGACCATCGAGACAAGACACAACAGCTGCACGCTTCAGGCTCACGCTGAGCATGCAAGGAGTTATTCAGAGGTTCCTTAGTAACAACAAAAATAGCGATTATTAGGGAGTAGCTATGAGAAAGCGTCTTCTGGGGTGTCTCATTGCGATGGTGTTGCTGCCAATGCAGGGATTTGCGTCAATCAGCAATGCAGAACTCGAAGATTTTGAATTGGCGCTGTGGAAAGTCCGCGCCGATTTTCACATGTTGACCGTGATGGTTGGCAGCAAAACCTACATTTCCAATCTCGATGACGCTATTGCCCAGGCACAGTCCGGCATGGCGGCTTTGCGCAGCAATGCGGAAGGCAGTGAAGAGCGCGCACTGATTAACGATCTGGACAAGAATTGGGGCATTCTAAAAGCAGCGGCTCAGGGTAATACCATGGCCGAGCAAGGCTTTACCAACGCCTACACCATTCAGGATGTGAATGAGCTGCCGACAGAGATGTCACTGCGGATCGAATCCTTCAACGGTGCCACCGAAGGCCAGTACGATGATATCCGTGAGCTTTCAGCGTACCTCCAGCGCATGACCTCCGAGTACCTGAATATCGCTGCAGACCCGGCAGGGGGGATGGCGTCAGGGTCGGATGAAGGGCGTATCGAGTTCAAGGATGCGGTGCCTGAGTTTGAGCGGATGCTGGCCGCGGCGAAAAAGAACCACGCCAACGATGAAGCCATCAGCCGTGCCTTGAACCAGGTGGGCGTGAAGTGGATGTTTATCCGTGAATCCATGGTGAAGTTTTATGAAAATGCGGTGTCGTACCTGATTTATCGTTACACCAACCAGATGGTAGACACCATGAGTCAGGCAATCAGTCTGGCGTCTACGGATGTGGAAAAGCCCAGCTTCGGGCCGGTTGAATAAGGCGGAGCCATCACTGGCTCCTTTGTGCTGACCCTCGCATGTGTGCGGGGGTTTTTTGATGGTGGCTTATATCAAGCCGCTCTTGTTTAAAATGTATAGGGGGAGTTCGGGGTGAATAAGGAAATTCGACATGGCCTGGTTGCGGCACTGCTATTGGTGTCAGCAGGGGCTCAGGCAGCGATGTCCGCCACGGAATTGGCACTGGTTCAGGCAGATGCATGGCGGGTCCGGATGGGATTTCATCTGCTATCGATTCGTGGGGATAACCCGGAAGACCGGGCAGCACTGAAAGCCTTGCTGGCGGATGGAGAGCAACATCTTGATGCGCTGAAGGCGCAGGCCGCACCCGGCGAGAAAGACACTGCGGCGCAACTGGATGCGTCCTGGGATGCCCTCAATCAACGCGCTCTGGATAACCCGCTGGCTTCATTGGGCTATGCGGACTACAGCGCCATGAGTGAAATCAATACCACCACGCTGGCGGTGGATGCGCTGGTACGCAAGGCAGAAGTAGCGGGCGATGCAACCTACCTGGATATCGCCCAGTTGTCTGTGGCCATGCAGCGTCTGGCCAGTGAGTATGCCGCTCTGGCAGCCTTTCCCTCGGCGGGCCTGAAAACCGGTACTGGCTTGCAGTCCATGGACTTTGGTGCGGAAGCCCGGGCTATCGACGAGTCACTGGTCAGCCTGAAAGGCAAATATGCGGGGGATGAGCAGGCCCGTGAAGTGCTGGCATTCATCGATCAGCGCTGGGCGTTCGTGCGCAAATCGATTCCCGGTATGGATGACCCGAACACACAGAAAATCCCGTATCTGTTCTATCGGTATGCCACGCAAATGGCGGAACGGGTGAGTGACCTGGCCCAGCCATAACGGGCTGATGTTCCCGGCTTGGTGGCGTGGCTACTGCGAGCGCGCCACCAGCCAGTCTGCGCTGATGCGCCAGGCGTGGGAGGGGGCTTTGGAACCCGAAAATACCCCCGCATGGCCGCCTGGCACTTCCTCGAAGCGCTTCTCTTTGCTACCGACAAGGTGCATCACATCCCGTGCTGCGCGCAGGCTGACAATGTTGTCGGTGATGCCGGCAAAGGAAAGCAGGTCCTGCTGAATGGATGAGAAATCCACGCTGCGCCCGCCTATCCGGATTTTGCCTCTGGCCAGGCTGTTAGCCAGAATCATTTTCTCGATCACCTCGCGGACTACCGCACCGGGATAATCCACCATATCGTTGAACCACTGACCCATGGTCATGTACTCGGTCACGTATTCACGGTCACCAAGATTGCGGATCAGATCCATGTAAGCCTGTACCACGCCGGGGGGGTTGGTCATCTTGAAGCCCAGCGTGAGCAGGTTGGCAGGAATGTGAAATAGCTTGTCGCTAAGTGGCTCAAGGCGAATCTGGAACCAGTCGTGAACCTGCACGGCAGGAATGGCCGCCAGGCCCAGGGCCTTGCCAAAGGGGCCACTTTTGTGAAAATTCACCGGGCTGGCAATGGTGATAAGGCTGCGCACTGGCGCATCACTGTGCCCTCCCAGGTACATCAGGCACAGTAACCCGCCCATGCAGTAGCCCATCATGTTGATGGTCTCGGTTTCCGCATGGGTCTTTACGGCCTCTACCGCAGAAGGAAGCCAGCGATTGACGTAGGTGTCCAGGTCCAGGCTGCGATTGGCGTTGGACGGTTTGCCCCAATCCACCAGATACACGTCGTAACCGCGGGCCATCAGATAACGGACCATTGAGCGGTTGGGCATCAGGTCATAGGTCCAGCAGTGGATGCCCAACGCTGGCACCAGCAACAGGGGAATGCGGTGCTTGTCGGTGGAAACCGGGAGGACGTCGTCGTTAAGCGGAATTTCGGCCATCGGCGGGAGGCTGTAATGGCGCACAGCCATAATACCGTCACGATAAATTTCATCCCACGGGCATTTATCCACCTGGATAAAGCGTTGGGGATGGCGCCTGCGTTCCACAATGTGGCCAACGGCCCGCAGGCTGTTCTTTAATCGTGATGTCGCCATTTTAACGCCTCCTGAAATGGGCGGAGAAGGCTAGCAGAGAGCAAGACCGCTTCTATGGTAAAACGGTAACACTTGCAGATTAGCCAACAGCCGTTAATCTTGCCCCCGATATCACTTGGAGACATTGGCCGCCGTGACAGAAAAAACACTTCCGTATACACGCTTGGACATATGCAACCGCTTCCTGGAGTCTGTGCGTCACTCCGTTGTGCTGGGGCTTGAGGTCGTCAGCGCTACTGAGGAGTGCGTCCGGGTCCGAATGCCCTGGCGAGACGATCTGGTCGGTAACCCGGAGACCGGGGTCATGCATGGCGGGGCCATTTTCGCGATGATGGATCAGGCTGGAGGGATGGCGATTACTTGCCGTACCTTCCCCACGTTTGAGATTACCCCGACCATCGATTTCCGCGTGGATCATTTGCGTAGCCCCGGAAAAGGCCGGGCTGTGGTGTGTGAGGCCAGATGCTATCGGCTCACCACCCATGTGGCTTTTGTCAGTGTAACGACCTGGGAGGAAGAGGGGGATGACGAACCTATTGCCACCGGGTTGGCAACCTATACGCGGCTAAAAATTGACAAGGCAGGCATGGTGGTGGGCCAATGAAAGCACTGAAAACGCTGATCGAAGAGTGCCGCAGTGGCGAGGCAGACTATCAGGCCCTGATCGACCGGGTGCCGTATGCACGGTTTCTGGGCATTCAGGTCATCGCCCAGGGGGATGAGCTGACCTTTGTGTTGCCCAAGCACGACAATGTGGTAGGCAACCCTACTTTGCCTGCGCTGCATGGCGGGGCGGTGGCCGGTTTTATGGAGCAGGCGGCGATTATCTTCATCCTGCTGCAAATGGGCGAACCCAAAGTGCCGAAAACCATCGATTTCACCATCGATTATCTGCGTGCGGGGCTGTTCCGTGACACTTACGCAGAATGCAGCGTCACGCGTCTGGGGCGACGAATTGCCAACGTGCACATCAGTGCCTGGCAAAAAAACCGCCAGGAGCCAATCACCATTGCCCGCGCTCACTTTCTCCTCTCTGACGATGGCGCTACGGACTGATATCACATCCATTGTGTTTAGGCGCCACGGACGGCGCTAATTGTCATAACACGACATTGCTCCCTTCCCGGCATCCGCCTAGCGTTGAGTTATGACTTAGCGCTACCAAGGATGCCTAATGAAAATAACCAAAGTCAGCACGCCGCCTACCCAAGTCAGTATTTACGACAACTGGGATGGGCCAGGCCACGAAGACATCGAAGACAAATTGAGTGCGCAACACGTAGAAGATGTGGTGGAAATATTCCAGACCCCGCTCACGGGTCACTACAACTGGGATTATTCTTCCGCAGATGGCCGCATCCGCAAGCTCTACAAACTGGGCAAAGAGCTGAACTGGAATGCGGACATGGATGTGGATTGGTCAGAGAGCTTCCCCAAATCCGAGGTGCCACTGGATCAGTCGTTCAACCCGTTTCACGGCTGGGACACCTTCGAAGCATTAAGTGAGGATGAAAAGCTGCGTTTTGGCTGGCATAACCTGGCCTGGATGCTCGCGCAGTTTGTACACGGTGAGCAGGGGGCGTTACTGGTGGCCTCCCAGCTGGCTAGCTGCGCGCCCACCTATGACGCCAAACTCTATGCGGCAAGCCAGACCTTTGACGAAGCCCGCCACGTGGAAGTGTTCACGCGTTACCTGCAGGAAAAGATCGGCATTCTCTACCCGGTGAATCCGAACCTGAAATCCCTGCTGGACAAGATTCTGTCCGACCCCCGCTGGGATCTGAAGTTTATCGGTATGCAGATCATTATCGAAGGGCTGGCGCTGGCCGCATTCAATACCTTGAAAATGACCGCCCAAGACCCTCTGTTGAAGCAGATCATTCATCTTGTTATTCGCGATGAAGCGCGGCACGTTACCTTTGGTGTCAACTACTTGGAGGATTTTGTTGAGACTCTATCTGAAGAGGAAAAAGAAGAGCGTGCCCACTTTGCCTTCGAGGCTTGTGTGGTCATGCGGGAGCGATTGATCAGCACCGAAGTGTTCGAACACTTTGGCTGGGATGTGGAGGCTGCCCGCGAGCAGGTATTGTCGTCCACCATCATGGCGCAGTTCCGTAACCTGCTGTTCACCCGCATTATGCCCAACCTCAAACGCATTGGCTTGCTCACGGATTCCGTGCGGCCGCGCTTCGAGGAGCTGGGTATCCTGCAGTTTGAAAACCTGGTGGACGACGGCCAGATCGACTGGGCCGAGCTGTCCAAGCCGCTCTACGACGAGGCGTCCTGAACCGATTCGATAATCAGCGCATCTCCCACCGGCCGGGCCAATGCCCGGCCGGTGGCGTTATAGGCCTGTTGCATGGCCTGGCGCCCCTGTTCCAGCTTGCCGGGACCGGAGCGAACCAGGCCGTCAATGGCAAGGGTGACCAGATTTGGGCGAGAAGGATGATGCAGAGCCTTGCTGTGCGGGCCGCGCCAGGGAGAGCGGGACTGCAAATGGTGATAGAGTACGCGCTCTCCGGGGTAGGTTGCGGCCAGCCCGTGCCGGTCGGCAATACCGCCGTCCCAGTAGTAGCGCCCGCCAATCCGGGCCGGCTGAAACAGCAAGGGGACGGCGCAGGAGGCGTATATCGCTTCCACCAGGTTACCTTGTTGTAACACCTGCGTACGCCTGCTTTTCGCCTGCCAGGCAGAGACCGCCAGCGGGGTACGAGCCTCTTCCATGCGCTGAGCGGGTAGCAGGCCTGCCAGCATTCGGCGAAAAGCCTGACCGGATAACAAACCCAGCCCGGGGGAGGGATCCCAGAACTGGGATCGATCAAGACCGAGCAGCATGTCTTCGATGGCATTGATGCTGGCGCCGGAGGCCACGCAGGCCCCCACCAGCGCGCCGGCGCTGGAGCCACAGAAACGAGCAGGAACCAGGCCGTGCTCAAGCAGGGCGCGCAGAGTGCCGAAATGGGCAAAAAAACCGAAAAACCCGGATGACATGGCGAGAGTAAAAGGTGTCTCGCCCAGCCAGTCCGCCAGCACCCCCTGATGCGATGTGCCCCGCAGCGGTGCGTAATCTGCCACACCTTGAACCGGAATCTGTAATGTCACAGCTTGACCCTTCCACCGAAATCGCTGGCAAGCCTACCTCGCGGACCTTCAGTCACACAATGCTGTTGGCGGCAGTGGCGGTAACAGCACTGGGGCAGACTCTGGTTTTTACCATGCTGCCGTCATTGGGGCGAGCCACCGGTATGACGGAAATGCAGGTAGGACTGATCATCAGTTGTTCATCACTGGTGTTTGCCCTGGCCAGCCCGGTGTGGGGCACCTTGAGTGAATCGCTGGGTCGCAAGCGGGTCATGGTGATTGGGTTGTCGGGGTATTCGCTGGGCACGCTGTCGTTCGCTGTGGTGTTTGATCTGGGCCTGCGCGGGGGATTGGTGGGCGTCGGTCTGGTGGCGGCTCTGGTACTGAGCCGTATGCTGCAGGCGGCGATTATGGCTGCAACGCCGGCAGCGGCAGCTGCGTATACCGCTGACATTACCACCCCGGAGCAGCGCACTCAGGGCATGGGACGCATCGGCGCGGCCAACAATATCGGTACCGTCGTCGGGCCTGTGTCCGGCGGCATTCTGGCTGCCATTGCATTGGTGTTCCCGCTGTACGGTGTGGCGGTTCTGACTGCCCTTATGGCGATTAGTGTGGCTCTGTGGCTGCCGCCATCACCGCATCGTCCCACTGCTCGCACCGTGCCGCTGCGTTCCGTGTTGCGCCACGGGCTGGCCGCCTATGCGGACCCGCGCTTGCGTGATCTGTTGCTGACCGGGGTGATGCTGTTTATGAGCTTCGCGCTCATTCAACAAACCCTGGGTTTCCTGTTCCAGGACCAGTTCCTGATGAGCCCTGCCGAAGCGGCGAGGGCACTGGGGCTGACCATGATGATGGCTGCACTGACATCGCTGTCGGGACAGTTGATTGTGGTGCAGTGGCTAAAAGCCCCGGCGACCCTGTTGATTGCGCTGGCTGTGCCCAGTATCGGTGCCGGTGCCGTTATTCTCTGGCTGGCGGACACGGAGGCCCTGATGAGCGGGGCGGTGCTGCTGGTCGGGCTGGGCCTGGGGTTTGGCATGCCGGCAATCATGTCCCTGGCCAGCCTGCGGGTGCCCACGGAAGAGCAGGGGCGCGTGGCGGGTCTGGCCAGCGCCTGTCCCGCGCTGGGGTTTATTGTCGGGCCGCTGGTGGGTACGGGGTTATACACTTTCGATCATCGCTGGCCGTATCTGTTGGTGATCGCGTTGCTGGTGCCGATGTCCGTGCTGGCCTGGCGACTTGCTCGCAAGGTCTGAGTCAGCGGTTAGGCCTGCACGTTCAGCGATTGCCACAGGTGTGCCGCAACCAGTGCCCGCCATGGTGTGAATGCGGCCAGCCAATCCCGGGTCGCTTTCGCAGTCGGGCGTGCCTTCAAGCCCAGCAATTGCTGCAGTGCTTTCTGCACTGCTACATCGCCGTGCAGGCTGCCATCCAGATAGCCATACCCTCTCAGCAGGGTGTAATTCACACTCCAGGGCCCCAGCCCGCGAATGCCAAGCAGGGCCTGCTCCGTGCTCTGTGCATCAGCGTCAGAGTGCAATGCGTCAGGCAGCAGGGCGTGCTCACAGCAGCGCTGCGACACCGTCAACAATGTGTCTGCCTTACTGGCTGAAAAGCCGACACTGCGTAGTGCGCTGGCATCCAGCTTGTTCACCGCGGTGGCGTCAGGGTAGCAGTACAGGCCGCTGACCCGCGCTTGCCCCGCCAGCTGAATAAACCGTCGTCGGATGGCGGTGGCCGCACTGACACTGATCTGTTGCCCGATGATGGCCCAGCTTAGTGCCTCGAATGGGGTCGCGGACTGTGGCACACGCAGCCCGCGCTGCCTGTCGATCAGCTGGCCGAGTGGTGCCGCCTCTCCGGTAACCGTTTGCTCGAATGTGTGTACAGGTTGGTCGAGGCCAAGCATGGCACGAGTCTGTCGGGATAATGCGGTACGGGTGAGTGTGCTGGCCGCGGCGCGGACCTGCCCGGGATGATTGAAATCCAGTGCGAGCAAGCAGGGGTGGCCATCAAGAATCACGGCCTTGCGAAGCACATTACCTTCTACCTGCTCGGAAATGGCGTGCTGGTCACGGCCGTGGAAATCAAGGAAAGCGGGCACGCTAAAGTGAGACGGCAAGGCAAGGGTGAGGCTGCTCACGCCTTTTTGTTTCCCTGTTCCCGGGCGAGCAAAGTGGCCTTGCGCTCAACCCCCCAGCGGTAGCCAGACAGGCTGCCGTCGGCGCGGACAATACGGTGGCAGGGCACCAGAACCGCCAGTCTGTTACTGGCGCAAGCCCTGGCCACGGCGCGAGCAGCAGTGGGCCGCCCCAGCGTTTCTGCCAGCTCTTGATAGGAAAGGGTTTGTCCTGCCGGAATAGCCCGGAGCGCGGCCCACACCTGTTCTTGAAAAGCCGTGCCGCGTATATCCAGTGGCAGGGCATCCGGCAGCGGAGTTTGTGTGGCAAGGGGGGCGTCAATCAGCGTAATGACCATGGCAACACGTTGTTCAAATGCGCTATTGCCGGGTAACAGCTCTGCACCGCTGAATTCCTGCTCGAAATCGCCCAGCAGGGCATCCGGATCATCGCCCATGGCAACGGCACAGATACCGTTTTCGCTTTCTGCTACCAGTACGGCGCCCAGTGAGCTGTCAGCAATGGCGACGCGCAGCGCCAGGCCCTGGCCTGCCTGACGATACTGCCCCGGTTTCATGCCCAGGGTTTGCCCGGCGGAGCCATGGAGATGGCTACTGGAATCAAAGCCGGCGTGATGTGCGGCGCGGGTCAGCGGCTGGTCGTCGCGTAACTGTTGGCGGACTCGACGGCGACGGACGGCAACACCGTATTGATGCGGGGAAATTCCGGTAATGGCCTTGAACTGGCGCTGAAGGTGGGAGGGACTCCAGCCAGATTGCTCGGATAATTCCGCCAGTGTGGGTTTGTGTTCCGCCGTGTCGATGGTGCGGCACAGGGCAATCACTGTGGCCGCGATGGGCGATGGGGAATCCCCCAGAGGGTGGCAGCGGCGACAGGGACGATAACCGTTCCGCAGGGCTGCCCCGGCATTATCGAACAGACGAATATTCTCGTTGCGTGGACGGCGCGAAGGGCAGGTGGGCAGACAGAAAATACCGGTTGTGACGACCCCATACACAAAGGTATCACCGGGGATGCATCGATGTTCATCGATGGCTTGCTGCCGTTGCTGGTCTGCATTCATCGTTGTGCGTTGGCCTGTTCGCATGGGTCCTGCCCCGTAGTATGAAGGGAAGTATGAAGGGAAATGAAGCTAACGGGGAGCATGGCGAAAAGGGCGCGGGCGCACATTCGAAATGTTGCGGTTGTATTGGAAAAAGCTGAATGGGCAAAAAGGGGAACTAAAAATAACGAAGAGGGCGAAAAACAATGGCGGCGAGCCAGGCTCGCCGCCATGCGGGAATCGCTGCTGTGCTTACTTGGTGTAAGGCAGCAGTGTCAGTTCCACGCGACGGTTCTGTTCCCGGCCGCTGGCCGTATTGTTGCTGGCAATGGGCTGGGTTTCACCAAAGCCCACGGTGTCCAGACGAACCTGTTCAACGCCATAGCCAGAAAGTTTGTTGGATACCGCCTGGGCCCGTTGCTGGGACAGCAGCAGGTTGTAGCGATCGCCGCCAGTGCTGTCTGTGTGACCAGCCACCTGAATCATGGTGGATTTGTATTCATTAAGCACTTCGGACACCGCATCCAGCACCGGATCGAAAGAAGACTTCACGCTGGTGCTGTCAGTGGCAAAGGTCAGGTTACCCGGCATGTTGAGGATGATGTTTTCGCCATCACGGGTAACGGAAACACCGGCGCCTTCGAGCTTCTGGCGCAGCTTGGCTTCCTGAACGTCCATGTAATAGCCCACACCGCCGCCGGTAACCGCGCCAATGCCAGCCCCGGCCAGAGCGCGCTCTTTACGTTCTTTGGCGCTGTCGGAGGTGGCGATACCGATCAGCGCACCGGCTACCGCACCAATTGCCGCACCGGATGTGGCTTTGGAGGTCTGTTTTTCACCCGTATAGGGATTAACCGTGCTGCAGCCCGTAACGGCAATCGCACTCGCCAGCGCAAGTGACCCGGCAAATCGTTTCATGAAAGCTCCTTGGGATTCGATAACATATTGGTTTTTTTACTGGTTTAGGCCTGAATGAACCATAGCGGTAGTGTAAAAGCTGGTAAAGTGCCGGCGTCACGACTGCACCCAATTTGATCAAATCATTACAGGAAATCGCTTGGCTATTCAGGATTTTTCCCCGCCATCGCTGGCGACAATGGACCGGCTGCTGGCTGTGTCCCGGCATTATTTTGCTCCCCGGTTATTGGGTGCCGACAATGTAGACCCACAGCGCCCGGCGCTGTTTGTGGGCAATCATGGTCTGTACGGCCTGATTGATTCCCCGCTTTTCGTGCTCGAGCTGTACCGGCAAACCGGCGTTTTCCCCAGGGCCCTTGGAGACCGGGTGCATTTCCGCGTGCCGGGCTGGGGGCCCTTGCTGAAACGCTGGGGGGCAGTGGAAGGCAATCCTGACAATTGCACACAACTGATGCAGGCCGGGCAGCCGGTGCTGGTGTTTCCCGGCGGCGCCCGGGAAGTGGCCATGCGCAAGGATGAGGTGCACAAGCTGGTGTGGAAGCAACGTACCGGATTTGCACGCATGGCCATTGAGCACGGCTACGACATTATTCCGTTTGCCTCGGCCGGTTGTGACGAAGCTTACCGCGTACTGGTTGACGGTAACGATTTCCAACAATCCTGGCTGGGCCGCACTTTGCTGAAGCGCCCACGGCTCGACAAGCTATTACGTGGCGGGGACATGTTCATGCCGTTGAGCCGGGGCGTGGGGCCGACCCTGATTCCCAAGCCGGAGCCGCTCTGGTTCCAGATCGGGGAGCCTATTTCTACCGCTCCCTGGGCCGGCAGAGAAGGGGATGGCGACGCCTGCTGGGCGGTGCGTGAAACCGTCGCAGCCTCGATCTACAGCATGCTGGGGTCTCTGAATCAGGAGCGCGCGGTGGCTCGCAAGCAAGGCTGGCGACGCTGGTTGCTGTGATCGGTTCGCCACCCTGCCCCTTGGCCTGCTGCTCCCCCAAACTTCCTTTGTCACAAATAGTCCATGCAATGTCCTGCCACGCCAGTGAAAGCCCGGCGTGTCAGGATTACTATGGGGAAAAATAAGGAGTGCATGCATGCGACGCTGGAATGGCTGGGGTGACAGTAACAATCACTATCCGTTAAAACCGTCAGGACTGACCTTCATTCAGTCCCGCTTAGGCCGGGCGGAGCCGCTGCCGGACGCGGAAATGGCCGCAGTGATCGCCCAGGTGCCGGCGTCCCGGCTGCCGGACCATCCGGGCGTGAAGACAGACCCGGAAACCCGACTGCGCCATGCGCGCGGCCAGAGCCTGCCAGACTGGCTGGCCATGCGCTCCGGCGAGTTCGAGCGATTTCCGGATGGGGTTGCCACGCCCTCCAGTAGCGAGGAAGTTCGCGAACTGCTCGATTGGGCTCTGGCCCAGGGCATTACCGTGATTCCCTATGGCGGTGGCACGTCCGTGGCAGGGCATATCAATCCCCCCGATGGCGATGCACCGGTTCTGACCTTGAGCCTGGCGGCCATGGACCAGCTGATGGATTTGGATACGCAAAGCCAGATCGCCACCTTTGGTGCAGGCACACCGGGCCCCAAGGTTGAGCAGCAGCTTCGTGAGCGGGGCTACATGCTGGGGCACTTTCCCCAATCCTGGGAGCTGTCCACCATTGGCGGCTGGGTGGCCAGTCGTTCCAGCGGCCAGCAATCCATGCGTTATGGCCGTATCGAACAGATGTTTGCCGGTGGTCGAGTGGAAACGCCCAAAGGTACATTGACGATTCCTACCATTCCGGCTTCATCAGCAGGGCCTGACCTGCGGGAAATTATCCTCGGCTCGGAAGGGCGCATGGGGGTGATCACCGAAGTCAAAGTGCGGGTCACGCCCTTACCGGAAACGGAAACATTTCAGGTGGCCTTTGCCCCCGACTGGGATACCGGCAAAGAGCTGGTACGGCAGATGACCCAGGCGAAGATACCGCTTTCCATGCTGCGCCTGTCCAATGTAGAAGAAACCCGCACGCATCTGATGCTGGCCGGCCACGAAAAGCTGGTCGGTATTTTGCATCGTTACCTGGGGGTGCGTGGCTGTGGTGACGGCAAATGCATGATCACGTTCGGTGTAACCGGCGAAAAGGCCCAGGCGCGTCACGTGCTTGCTCAGGCTCGCAAGCGCATCCGTCAGGCTGGCGGCGTTATGGTGGGCACCCTGCTGGGGAAAAAATGGGAAGAGTCCCGTTTTCGCTCGCCGTATCTGCGCCACGGATTGTGGGAGCACGGTTATGTGGTCGATACCTTTGAAACCGCCGTGGACTGGAACCGGGTGACTCCGGCCATGGTTGCCATGGAACAGGCGGTCCGCGATAACGCGGGTGACGGCGAGCAAGTGCATGTCTTTACGCACCTGTCACATTTGTACTCGCAAGGTTCCAGTATCTATACCACTTACGTGTTTCGCTGCGCGGACAGTTACCAAGCCACGCTGGCTCGCTGGCGGGTGCTGAAGCAGGCAGCCAGTGAGGCCATTGTGGCGAACGGTGGCACCATCAGTCACCAGCATGGCGTAGGCCGTGACCACGCGCCCTGGTTGCACCATGAAAAAGGCGAGCAGGGAATGGCGGTGTTGAACCGGCTGGTCGATCACTTCGATCCCCAGCATCGCCTGAATCCCGGTTGCTTGATCGACGACTGATACGGGCACGATTCGCTTACGACCAACAGGAAAATTTCTATGCTCGGCCAACGCCGCACGCTGACAGAACTGGCCGCACCCTCCACACAGGGAAAGCCGCAATGGGACCTGATCGTCATCGGTGGCGGAATCACGGGTGCCGGTGTGATGCTGGAAGCGGCTCGTCGCGGACAACGGGTGCTGCTATTGGAGCAAACCGATTTCGCCTGGGGGACCTCGAGTCGTTCCTCCAAAATGGTGCACGGCGGCTTGCGCTACATTGCCCAGGGCGATATTGCCCTGACACGCCATTCACTGCTGGAGCGTGAACGGTTGCTCAATGAGTTGCCGGGGCTGGTTGAGCGCGCGACCTACCTTTTCCCGTTGCGCAAGGGCGTATTCCCCGGGCGCTGGCCCATGAAGGCGGTGTTGTGGCTGTATGATTTCCTGGCCGGTATTCGCGATCATCGTTACCTCAACCGGACGCAATTGCTAGAGCGGGTGCCCGGGCTGCAGGATCAGGATCTCACCGGGGCCATGTGCTATACCGACGCGCTCACCGACGATTGCCGCCTGGTCATGCGTACGCTGTTGGAGGGCGCGCGTCATGGCGGTGTAGCACAGAATTACGCCCGTGTCGTTCAGGCTGAGCGGAGTGAAAAGGGGGAGCAGGGCTTCTCTGTTACCGTGGAAGACCGGGTCAGTGGCGAACTGTCCACGCTCAAGGCGACTGCGATGGTGAGTGCCACCGGCGCCTGGGCGGACCGTTTTTCCGGTACCGAGGCCAGGGTGCGACCATTGCGTGGCAGCCACCTGTTTATCGACCCGGCGGTATTACCGGTCAACGATTGCCTTACGGTGATGCATCCTGACGATGGCCGGCCGGTGTTTGTCTTTCCCTGGGAGGGGGTGACCTGTGTGGGCACCACGGACCTGGATCACCCCCAGGACATGGATATTGAGGCCTCAGCCAGTGACCGGGAGGTGGTCTATCTGCTCAAGCTCATCAATACCCAGTTCCCCGGCCGAAACGTAACCCGCGAACACATCTATTCGACCATCGCCGGCGTGCGCCCGGTTATCGCCTCAGGCAAGGGCGTGGATCCGTCCAAGGAGCGTCGGGATCATGCGGTTTGGGGTGAAAATGGCATTGTCACCGTCAGCGGCGGCAAGCTCACCACCTTTCGGTTGATTGCACTGGATGCGCTGCTGGCCACCGGTTTGATTGACGATAAAGAGCACCGTCGCAGCCAGAAAAGCAAAGCACGTGGTTTTGAGCCCATCGAGAATGCCCCCCAGGCGGTGGAGGCGTTTCTGCATGCGGATCAGACGAATTCAGCCTTTATTGCGTGGATTCTGGCCCATGAGTCGGTGGTGCATCTGGATGACCTGATGTTGCGTCGCACTCGCCTTGGGTTGGTCAAACCCGCTGCAGGGATCGCGGTACTGACCACCTTGCGTGCGCAAATCCAACAGGCCCTGGGCTGGGATAACACCCGTTGGGACAAGGAGCTGATCCGCTACCGGGAGATTCACCAACGCTACTATGGCGTGCCCACGCCTGTTGGCGACGTTGCTGAGCCGAACGTCTCGGCCGAGCCCCGGGAGAGGCAGGCAGGATGATGGATGAGCCGCTGGTACTGGCGCTGGATCAGGGCACGCAAAGCGTGCGTGCCATGCTATTCAATCGCAACGGCGAGCTGATCGCCCGTTACCAGCAGCATATCGAGCCTTATTTCTCCCACGAGCCGGGCCAGGCAGAACAACATGCCAGCTATTTCTGGGAACAACTTGGACTCGCTTGCCAGGGACTATGGGAGCAGCACGGCGCACTCAAACATCAGGTTAAAGCGGTGGCACTGACCACGCAGCGCGCTTCGGTGGTGTGTCTTGATGAACACAAGCAACCGATACGCCCGGCGATTATCTGGCTGGACCAGCGTCGCACGGATTCCATCCCCCGGCTGCCCTGGTGGCTGGCTGCCCCGGTGACGGTGATGGGGCAGGGGGAAACCCTGCGGCAGTTCCAGGCCAAGGCCGAGTGCAACTGGCTGGCAGTGGATGAGCCTGCGCTGTGGCAGAAAACCCGATACTTTTTGCTGCTGTCGGGCTACCTGACCTATCAGCTTACCGGGCAGCTGCGCGACTGTACCGCGTCGCAGGTGGGCTACATTCCGTTCGATTACAAAGGGCGCTGCTGGGCGCCGGCCCATGATCTTAAATGGCAGGCCTTGCGGGTTCGGCGTGAACAGTTGCCGGAGCTAGTGGTGCCCGGCAAACCACTGGGTACGATCACCGGGCAGGCCAGCCTCGCTACAGGCATCCCCGAAGGGTTGCCCCTGATTGCGTGCGGCGCGGACAAGGCCTGTGAAGTGCTGGGGGCAGGCGCGTTCACCCCGGAAATCGGAAACCTGAGTTACGGTACCACCGCCACGTTCAACACCTGTAACGCGCGTTACGTGGAGCCGATCACCTTTGTCCCGGCCTACGGTGCCGCCGTGCCCGATCGCTATAATTCCGAAATCATCGTTCAGCGCGGTTACTGGATGGTCAACTGGTTCAAACGCGAATTCGGGCAACAGGAAGTGCAGCAGGCAGAGACACTTGGCGTGGCACCGGAAACGCTCTTTGAAGCCTTGCTGGAAGAGTCTTCGCCGGGCGCCATGGGGTTAATGTTGCAGCCATTCTGGAATCCCGGTGTGCGCATTCCCGGTCCAGAGGCCAAGGGGGCCATTATCGGGTTTGGCGATGTACACACCCGCGCTCACATGTACCGGGCGATTATCGAAGGCATTGCCTATGCCCTTCGCGAGGGAAAAGAGCGGCTGGAAAAACGTAACCGCATCCCGGTCACCTCCCTGCGCGTGTCCGGCGGTGGCTCGCAAAGTGATGCGATCATGCAGATCACCGCGAACATCTTCAATTTGCCTGCAGTGAGGCCCCACACCACGGAAACTTCCGGCCTGGGGGCTGCGATCAATGCGGCCGTCGCTTTGGGTCTGCACCCGGACTATCCCTCTGCGGTGGCCGCAATGACACGCCCGGGTGACACTTTCCTGCCAGAGGCGGCTCCGGCACGTCACTACGACGCCCTGTACCGGGACGTCTACCGCAAGTTGTATCCCCGCCTGGCACCTCTATACCGCTCCATTCGCCGTATTACCGGCTATCCGGCTCGGGTTTAATCACGCCCGAGCTGTCCTCTGTGGTAGGGTCTTCCCTCCATTGTCCTCACGGTTTGTGTCCATGTTCCGCTGGTGCTCAACGCTGTCTCTGCTTGCCGCTGTGTTGGTGCTGCCTATGGCTGCGCACAGCGACGATAACAGCAACACTCTGAGCCAATTACGGGCCGATCTCTCGCAGGGCCAACTGGGTGTGCTGCTACAGCGGCAGGATATCGTGCCGCTGCCTGCATCGACCATCAAACCCTGGATACAGGCGCAGCCCATCGACCGTTTTGCGATCACTGGCTTCAATGAAAGCGACAGTCGTTTTGCGGCACGGGTACGGCTGCATTTTCCCAGCGGGGGAATCAGCTTTCTCCGCCTGGAAGGCACCCCGGCCAAGCCCTACACCTTGACCGACTGGTACGACTATAGCTCCGGGCTGCGGCTAACGGCGTTGCTGAAAGAAGGGCGCTGGTTGCAGAGTGAGGGCGGCAAGGCGTTTCTGGAGGCACTCGGCGAGTCGCCAAACGAGGCTCGGGTGGCCGATTTGGCTGAAGGGCGATCCGCAGCCTTGACCTTGTGGCTGACCCAGTGCCTGGGCAAGCCCTGTGAGCGCATTGCGGCCGCCCATCAGCTTGAATCCGAACAGCCGATGATCTGGTTGTTGCGCCGGGCCATCGCCAGTGGCGACACCGATCAATATCGGCAACAGCATGATGCGTTGCTGGGCGCACTGGGCGATGATGCTTACCTGTGGTGGCTGGAAGGGCAGTATGCGCTGGAATTCCAACAGTGTGCCTGGCTGGCCTCGCCATTGCGTGAGGCCTGGCAGCGCCATAAGGATGAGCTGTTGCTGGCCGATGTGGCGCTGCAATGCACACTGAATCACACGCCGGAACAGACCACTTTTGGCACCGCGCTGACCCGGCAGCTGTCTGTCTCGACTATCATGGATTCTGTAACGGCGTTTTTTGCCGCCCATAGCCGACCGGTGCCGCAAAGCTGGCAGCTGTGGGGGCAGACCTATCTATCACCCATCCTGCCCGCTGATCAGGAGTAACAGCATGCGTGTATCGGAACTGGCAAAACAGGGGAATACCACCGCTGAAACCGTTCGCCATTACACGGATATTGGTTTGCTGTCACCGAGCCGTGACAGCCATAACGGATACCGCTATTACGGGGCAGAAGATTTACGTTTGTTGCGCTTTGCCCTGAAAGCACGCTCTCTGGGATTCACGCTAGGCGACATCCAGTCCCTGACCCAGGCATCCCGTGAAGGGGAAACGCCTTGTGGGCAGGTCCGCACCTTGATTGAAAACCGGTTAACGCAGGTAGAGGCCCGCATCGCCGAGCTGCAGGCGTTGAGCACGCGTATGCGTGATGCGATGAATGAATGGCAGGGCGCGCCAGATTGTCGACTGGATGATGGCCGGGTATGCGGCCTGATTGATTCGTTTGTGGGTGATGAGGCAGAGCAACCGCGCACCACAGGCTGAGCTCTTGCAGTCTGCCTGGACGCGCCCGACTCCGTTGAGGAGAGCGCGCACGCCTGTCGCCGCTCATTTGGGGCGACAGGCGTGCTTGCGGAAGCGCTAAGCGCCTGGCGTTTTCTGAGAGCTTCCTGTCTCTTTGCCCACAGGGGCTGGCCCGGACTTGTCCTTGTTGGATTTGTCGTCAGCTTTTCCTTCTGCCTTGCTGTCCGCTTTGTTCTCCGCAGCGGTTTTCTCCGCGGCGGCTTCCGCACGGGCTTCGGCTTTCTTTTCTTCCTTGGCGGCGTCTTCCTTCACCAGCCCAAGAATATGCCAGCCGGCCTTGGGATCGGGCTGTACTTCTGCGGAGAACACATGAATGCGCTCGCGGGCATCAATAGCAAATAGTGGCCAGACCTGGCGTCCTGGTGCTTCATTGTAGGCTTGGAAACTAAACTCTTCAGTGAGGCGTGTTTTACGAATTTCCGCACCCTGGCTGAGCAAACTGGCCAGTCGGGCGTAGGTCATGTCCGGCGCAAACAGGGTGGCACCACGATGCTCCGGCGCCACTTCATGCTTCACCTCTTTTTCCGTTTTCTGGGTTGGCAGACTGAAAATGTTCTGCTCCCCGAATTCCAGCCGATAGCGCATGGTCGCCATGGTATTAAGTTCACGGCGGGGGCTGAGGCCAAGTAACTTGCCATAGCCCACCAGATCCAGATATTGATCCGCATGCTGGGATACCGGGTTGCCATAGAATGTCCCCAGCCCCTCCATCCGGGCAGAGCGAATGGATTCCCAGCTGGAATCGGTGACGACCACCGGGTATTGGTTTTTCTGCAAGGCCGCGCCAATGGCTCGGGCCACCGGGTTAGCGCCGATGATCAGGAAGCCGCGTGCGGCAGGTTCCGCCACTTTCAGCAGGCGGGCTAAAGGCCGAGCCGTGAGGCTCTGCAACGCCACCGTACCAATAATCACCATAAACGTGAGCGGCACCAGTTTTTCTGCCCCGGGCACCCCGTTTTGCTGCAAGCGTTCGGCAAACAGGGCGGAGATCGCCGCGGCAACAATGCCGCGCGGAGCAATCCAGGCGAGCAGGGACTTTTCTCGCCAGTTTAGCGATGAGCCCAATGTGGATACCCAAACCGACAGGGGGCGAGCCACGAACTGGATGATCGCCAATACCGCCAGAGCGGTGAGCCCAAGCTGACTCAGTTCACTCATTTCCAGCCGGGCTGCCAGTACGATAAAGAGGCCGGAAATCAGCATGACGGACAGGTTCTCCTTGAAGTGGAGAATGTCGTCGGTGCGCACGCCTTTACGGTTGGCGAGCACGATACCGGTGACGGTAACCGCAACCAGCCCGGATTCCTCACTCAGGCCGTTGGCCAGAACGAATTCACCGATGATCGATGACAGCACCAGAAAACTGCGCAGGTATTCGGGGATCAGGTGGCGACGTAACAGCTCAGCAAGCCCGAACGCCACAGCGCAACCGATAGCAGCACCCACACCGATGGTCTGGAAGAACAGCCAGAGCGTATGAAGTACCGCGCCATCCTGACCGCTCGCCACTACCAGTTCGTAGGCCAGTACCGCGAAAATCGCCCCCAGAGGGTCGATCACGATCCCTTCCCAGCGCAACAGTCGCGCCACGCTGCTCACCGGTCGCACGCTGCGCAACAGGGGAACAATTACGGTAGGGCCGGTCACCACCACCAGGGCGCCGAACAGCAAAGCCAGGCCAAGCGGCAGCTTCAGCACCCACCAGGCGGAAACTGTCACGATACTCCAGGTCACCAGGGCGCCCCAGGTGACCAGCCGGCGCACCGTTTTTTCCAGCCCACGAATTTCATCGAAGCGCAGGGTCATCGCGCCTTCGAACAGGATAATGGATACCGCCAGTGAGACACCGGGAAGCAGCAAGTCGCCGAACAGCTCCTTGGGTTGCAGTACGTCGAAAAAAGGGCCAAGGGCAAGGCCGGTAAGCAGCAACGGCAAAATGGCGGGGAGCTTGATTCTCCAGGATAGCCACTGGCAGGCGAACGCAACCACGGTGATGATGGCTAACTGGAAAGGGACGCTTAAATCCATGAAGTTCCTAGGTGATGAAACGAAATCCACATCTGACGAGCACTTATCCATGGGCCGGCGAGACGGGGCATTGACGATGCCAACAGGGCAGGCGCATATCGTTGCCGGCCATGCTGCCACGAGGTAAGCCGCATTATGCATGATTGCCGGTGCCGGTAAACGTGTATTGCGGCACGGTGCATCGGGCCGGCTACCTGCTGAGCCGGGTAATAGTCACAGCCCACCCGCTGCGCCGCAACTCGTTTTTTATGCTTTTTGCTCAAAGAAAATGAATCGGATTCATAAAACAACTGAAAGGGCGCAGCCATTGCGGTACCATTCCGGGCGATTGTGCTCTTGGGGGAGGAACTCCGGGCATCGTGGTGCTGCTCTGGCGCCCCATCTACCCTGTGCATCATTCCCAATCCGGTCCCGCGAGGTGAGACAACCTGCACTCGCGGACCAGCACCAGGATCTTCCATGCAAAATCTGTCTCCCGGCCGCTTGGCATTGATGCTCGCCACGCTGGTGGCATTGGGGCCGCTGGCCATCGATACCTACCTTCCCGCCTTGTTGGCCATGTCCGGCCATTTCTCCGTTGAAATCCATGCGGTTGAAGTGTCGGTGAGTGTCTATGTGTTGGGGGTGGCGGCAGGGCAGTGGCTGGGCGGACCGCTGTCTGATCAGTTCGGACGCAAGCCGGTTGCCTATGTGGGCTTGACCCTGTTTATCCTCGGCTGTCTGAGCATCCCGCTGTCTTCGACTATCGACATGCTTTACATGCTGCGGTTTTTGCAGGCCCTGGGCGGGGGCGCCACGGTGGTAATCGCGGCGGCCTCGGTACGAGACCATTTTACCGGCAAGGAAGCGGCCAGGGTGATGACCACCATTGGCCTGGTGATGCTGGTGGCGCCCCTGGTAGCGCCGGCAGTCGGTGCACTGCTACTGAAGCTGTTTGGCTGGCAAAGCATTTTCTACATGCTGGCGATGTACGGGTTCATGCTGTTCGGTATTGTGCGTTTTCTGCTGCCCACCGTGGCGGTGAAACCGAGTACCGAACCGCTGCGCCAACGCATGTTTCTGGCCTATGGCCGGGTGCTGCGAAACCGTCAGGCCATGGGGTTTATTCTGGCCAACGCCCTGGCATTTGCCGCCATGTTCACCTTTATTACCGATGCGGCGTTTCTCTACATGGAATACTTCGGTATCAGCCCGGAACAATTTCCACTGTATTTCGGCGCCAACGTGGTGACCATGCTGGGCATGAACCGCTTGAACGTCTTGCTGCTGCGCCGGTATTCCAGTGCCGCGATCATACAGGTGGCGCTGACGCTGCAGGTGATGGCCTGCGCGGCCATGCTGGCACTGACCCTCGCCGGGATGCTGACCCTGTGGCTGGTAGTGCCGCTGATCATGATCGCAGCAGGCATGGTGGCGCTGATCATGCCCAATGGCATCGCCAGCTTTCTCAACCTGTTTGATCGGGACAGCGGTGCCGCCACCGGCCTGAACGGGGCGTTGCAGTTCCTGCTGGCCGGGCTGATCGGGACCGTGTTGGGCATGCTCCACGACGGCAGCACGCTGCCCATGACCGGGTTGATGGCCGCCAGCAGTGTGGCGGCCTGGGTGGCGTTTTCTCTATTGGCTCGCCGACAGGCCTGAGCCTTTTGGCATCAACGGTGGCGCCAACAGGGCGGCCACCGTGACCAGTCCGGCCACGGCCCACGGCAGTAACAGCCAGCCGCTCAATGGCAACTGACTGTCGAACAGGCGTGCCCCGAGCGGGATCAGCGCTGCCAGATGGATCAGGTTGGCCAGCAGTGCGGCCCCGCCGAACAGGTAGAAGGCCTGCAATGCCGCGGTTTTGCGCAGTAAGGCACGGCGCCCGCCGATAACGATCAGCAAGCGGTTGTCCCGGCGCAGGGCGTCGGTCATGGCCAGCAGAGCGGCCATCAGCACCAGCAGGGCCGCCAGCAATAACAGGACGCCGACCACAAAGGCCGCACGGCTCGCCTGGGCGATAATGTCCTGCAGTGTGGCCAGGATGGCGTTCACGTCCAGCAGGCTGATTTGCGGAAATTGCTGCACCAGTTCGCCCAGCTCGCCCTGTTGATCTTCAGGAAGGAAAAAGCTGGTGATCCAGGTCCGACCCTGGCTCTTCAGGGTGTCGGGGGAGAAGATAAAATAAAAATTGGGAGCAAAGCTCTCCCAGTCCACCTCTCGCAATCCCACCACGGTGGCACTGATTGCCGGGCCAGCACCGGTGAAGGTAAGCGAGTCCCCAAGCTTGAGTCCCAGCGAGTCCGCCAGTTTGCTTTCCACGGTGACTTCCTGAGGGCTGCTGGCCCAGCGACCCTCGGTGAGGACGTTGCTGTCCGGCAGGGCATCCGCTTCAGTAAGAGACAGGTCCCGGTTCAGGGCACGCTCCGCTCGGTCTTCTTCCTTGGTAACGGCGCTGCGCACGGGTTCGTCGTTAATGGCGGTGAGCCGGGCCCGGACCACCGGATAGAGCGGTTGCGACTCGCTGTTGTGTGCGCCAAGCCAGTCATTGAAAGCGTCCAGATCCTGATCAAAAAGATTGATCACAAAATAGTTGGGCGCCTGTTCCGGGAGTGTTGCCCGCCAGTCGCCCAGCAACTCCCGACCGGTTTGCACCGACAGGGAAAGCACCGTCAGGGAAATGATCAGCGCCGCCAACAGGGGCAAGGTGGTTGCCTTGCGGCGACTCAGGCGGCGCAGGGCCAGCCGGGCAGGCAGGCTCAGGCGCGCACTGAAACGATCCAGCAGCTGCACCAGCGGCCACAGAATCATCGGCAGCCCCAGGGAGACCGCCAGGGTGAGCAGCAATAATGGCCACAGCGCGGCCAGTGAGCCGGTCATGATGGCGGCCAGCGGAACAGGGGTCACAATGGCGATGAGCAAAACCCGCCGCCCCAGCCGGGTCGGCGCTTCACGCCCACTGAGCAGTGCGGTGGCGGGCAGCGACAGGCTGACCCACAGCGTCGGCGCGGCAAAGCCCAGCCAGAGCAGAATCGGCCCCACAAGCCCCCAGATAATCGGCGCCAGGAAGAGCTGTTCCGCACCGAGCAACGCGGAGAGTTGCCAGCCCACCAACACCGCAAGCGCGACACCGGCAACAATCGGTAACACCAGCGCAAGCACATCACCACCCAGCAGTCGCCTGACGATTTGTTGCTGCCGGGCGCCCACGGTTTTCATCACGGCACATAATGTTTGCTGTTGCCGTGCACGATGGCTTGCGGTGAGGTAAATGGCGGCGGCGCACAGTAGCACGACCAGCATGACCGCCAATTGCGACCACAGGAACATTTGCTCCACCGGGCCACGGCTACGCAAGTCGGTGGTGGCGACGGTTTCGATGGACTGGTCCGGACGCAGGGTGGCGCCAAGCAGTTCATCCAGTTTGCTGCGCTGCTCTGCATTCGCGGCGACCATAAGGTGGTGCCGATAGCGGCTCCCCGGGCCGAGGACGCCGGTGCTCTCCAGGTCTGAGAGATGGATAAGGGCTCGGGGATTCATGCTGTAGAAGCCTGCCTGCTGGTCCGGCTCCTGAACCAGTACCTTGTCGATCAGCAAGCTGCGCTCCCCGAGCGTGATGAACTCGCCGGTTTTCAGGCCCAGCCGATCCAGCGCCTGACCGGCCAGCCAGACCGTTCCCGATGCGGGGCCATGGTCCACGGTGTAAGGGTTGCTGAAACGCGAGTCGCTCACCGATAGCTCACCATAAAGCGGGTAGCCGCCGGACAGCGCACGAATGCTGGCGAGCAAAAACTGGTCTTCATTGATCAGCACGCTGGCAAAGCTGACTGCCTCGGCATGGTGTAAATCGGCAACGGCCTGTTGTTGAGCGGCTTCCGGGAAGCGGGTGCCTTCCAGAATCCAGTCCGCCCCCAGTGCCACGGCGGTGCGTTGATTAAATCGCTGGTCCACGCTGTCACGCAGAATCAGCATGGCCGTCATGGCAAAGGCAGCCACCAGCAAGGCCAGGGCCTGAACCCGAAACGCGGGCGATCGCCAGGGTTTAAACACTGAGACGGCCCTCCGTCAGGGAAACGGAGCGCTGGCAGCGACCGGCCAGTTGAGGGTCATGGGTGACCAGCACCAGCGCGGTTTTTTGCTCCGCGTTCAGCGAGAACAGCAGATCGGCTACGTGTTCACCGTTAGCGAAATCCAGGCTGCCGGTGGGTTCATCGGCAAACAGCAGGGCGGGTGACACCACAAAGGCTCGCGCAAGGGCAACGCGCTGCTGCTCGCCGCCGGAAAGCTGTGCCGGGAAGTGGTGCTGTCGGCGCCCCAGGCCCACCTGTTCCAGCCAGTGCATGGCCTGCTCCCGGCGCTTCTCCCGGTTGAGAATTTCCAGCGGCAGCATGACATTTTCCAAGGCGGTGAGATCGTTGATCAGCTGGAAGTGCTGAAACACAAAGCCGCACTGTTCGCCGCGCAACCGCGCCCGTTCATCTTCATTGGCCTGGCTGAACGAAGCCCCATTCAGCTTCACGTCGCCGGCGGTGGGCACATCAAGACCGGCCAGCAGCGACAACAAGGTGGATTTGCCGGAACCGGAGGGGCCGGTAATGGCCAGGCTGTCACCGGCATTCACTTCAAGCGTGATATCCTGCAGCAAATCGAGCCCACCCTCCGGGCCTTGAACGCGCTTACTGACATTGTGGGCAAGCAAAACGGGAGACGCTGTATTCATGGCAAGATATCTTCTACTGGTTCAATTGTTGTGCCTGACGGTATCGGTTCACGCCAGCGGTGTGCTGATACTGGGCGATAGTATCAGTGCTGCCTATGGCATTGAAAAGTCAGCCGGCTGGGTTGCACTTATGGACCAGCAGTTGCAAGAAAGGTGCCCGGGTTATCCCGTCATCAATGCATCGGTTAGCGGTGAAACCACCGCTGGCGGCAAATCACGTTTGCCGGCGCTGTTGTCACGTCATCAGCCGGAGTTGGTGGTCATCGAGCTGGGTGGCAACGATGGTTTGCGCGGCCTGTCGCCCATGGCCATGGCGAGCAACCTGGAACAAATGATCATGCTGTCACGGGAAGCGGGGGCCACCGCAGTGCTGTTGGGCATGCGCATTCCGCCCAATTACGGTCAGCAATACACGGTCTTGTTTGAGCAACAATTTCGTGACGTTGCGCAATCCACATCCGTCTCCTGGGTGCCTTTTTTTCTTGATGGCGTGATTGAGCAAGGCTGGGTGCAGGGTGACGGGATTCACCCCACCATTGATGCCCAGCCGCTGTTACTGGATACCGCCTTGTCAGTGATAGAGCCGCAACTGCCGGAGCGCTGTGAGGCCAAGGGCGGTCAGTAAATAAAACCGAGTGAGAGTCGATGTTTGATTTAGGCCCATCGTGGCAGGAAATACTGGATTACTGGTTTAAGGATGGCATGGCGCTGGGCTGGCCATCGGGCAATATGGCCAAACGGTGGTTTGCAGCTACGGCTGGAGACGACGCGGACATCGAGCATCGCTTTGGCGTGCTGGTGGATGCGGCACTGCAACAGGAGCTGGTGGACTGGGAGAGAAAGCCCCAGGGGCGACTGGCGTTGATTCTGTTGCTGGACCAGTTCACTCGCAACATCTACCGCGGCCAGGCCAAGGCTTTCCGTGGCGATCACCGAGCGGCTACGCTCGCCATCGAAGGGGTGTCACGGCAGATGCACAGCAAGCTGCCGCTATGCGGGCAGGTTTTCTTTGTGATGCCGTTAATGCATGCCGAAGACGAGGATTTGCAGCAGCAATGTCTGTCTGCACTGGAAGTGATCAAAGTCGAGGCTCCGGACGCATTAGCCGGCCATGTGGACAGTTCGCTGAAATCGGCGCGGGAGCACCAGCAGATCATTCAGCAATTTGGCCGCTTCCCTCATCGCAATCGCGCACTGGGTCGGGACAGCACCGCGCAAGAGCTTCGTTTCCTGGAAAACAGTTCCGGGTTCGGGCAGTAATGAAGCCAGTTTTGCGGTTGAGAAGGGGCTACGTGGGCTTTCGGCGAATGTAGAGCGTCTTGTTGACCACCGCAACGCGGTTGCCATCAGCATCCACGATTTCGACTGGCCAGCACGGCAGGTATTTTTCACCCCCATCGGTGTTCGCACGGATATCGTCGATCATGGCATCGGTGAGCTGAAAATGGGCGAAGACCCGGCCTTTGCCGGGTCGGACAAACTCGATATCCGCCGCCTTGTCCCACACCACGTAGTCGCGACCAAGCACGGTCATCACCATCAGCATGTAGAACGGGTCCACCATGGAGTAGAGGCTGCCACCGAAATGGGTGCCTACATAGTTTCGGTTGTACCAATGCAGTCCCATGGAGACATTCAGTTCGCGGAAGTCTGCTGCCAGATAGTCCACCCGAACACCGGCGCCCAGATAGGGCCCGTACAGGTTCAGAAACCATTGCAGACCTTTCGGCGAGCGCGTAAAGCGCGAGAGCATATTACGCATTGCCGGGCTCTAGAACCGCGATGGCGCTGTCCAGTCGCGCCTTGACCGCGGCGGACACGGGGGCTGGGTGCTGTTTGAGAAGCCGCTGCATTTCTTCACGGGCATCAAACTGCTGCTGCTTCATGGCGCTGGGGAGTTGCTCCAGCTGCCATTGCAAGCGGCGCTGGCGCTCCGGTTCCGGGCTGGGCACGCCGGCGAGGGCTTCAAAGGCCACAGCCAGGGTCAGGGCGGTATCAGCAGTTGTGTCACTGTCTGACTCGTCAGACGATCCGGTACTTTCCGGCAGGGCAGCAACGGCGTCACGCAGCTGCTGCCACTGCTGCCAACGGCCAAGTTGTTGGAGCCGCTCGCTGGCGCGCCGCTTCAGCTGCTGCGCTTTGCGAACCAGCGGCTGGGGCTGATTGCCATCCAGGTGTTCGTCCACGCTAGCGGCTGCATTGCGCAGGTTGTTAGCCGTGTCATCGCTGAATGGCTGCGCCAGAGACTCCTCCAGTGCTTCAATGTGTGCTGTTAGCCGTTGGCTGGCCTCCGCCTGCTGCTCGCGCCGGGCAGCGATATCCCGATTGCGGGCATCGAACAGCGCATCCATGGTTTTGCGGAACGGTTTCTGAAGCGCACGGTGCTGACTCGGTGGCAGCCAGGCGGATTGCCTCCAGCGTTTCTGGATCGCCTGCGCTTCACGCGTGGCTTGCTGGGCATCGTCCAGTTCTGTTAGGGCGCGGGCCTGGTCCAGCAATTGCTGGCGCTCGCTTTCGGCTTTTTCAATATAGGTATTCAATTGTTCGTCGAGCCGGGTGAGCAGGGATGAAAACTGTTTCTGCACATCCCGCCCATCGGTGAACCGGATCGGCTGCAGGGCTTTCCAGTCTTTCGGGGCCTGTTGACGAATCTGCCAGACACCGTGCCAGTCAGCCGTTTCCCAGTTTTGCGCGGCGATAAAGCCTTCCAGTTGCTGGCACAGCGCCCGGCGCTTTTCCAGGTTGCGGGCCTTGATTGCGTCCAGTTCGGCAAAGTGTGCATGGCAAGGCTCATAGGCCTGGTCGGAGGCCTCTTTGAAGCGTGCCCACAAAGCCTGATCCTCGCCCTGGTCCGAACTCATCAGGGCACGCCATTCGTCATGGAGAGCCTGGATGGCAGTGGCCAATTCCGGGGCGTCCATGCTGGTGTCCTTAAGCGCCTCCATGCTTTCGCACAACGCTACTTTTTTGGGCTCCGCGGCAAAACGGTGCCAGTCCTGCAGTTCAGCGCGGCGCGGCGCAAGTTTGGACAGTTCAGCGTCGAGGAGGGCGTCACCGTCGCTCTCGATGATGGATTGGGCCTTGTGCCAAAGGCGATTGGCATGGCGAAGATTGCCTTGGCGAAGCTCCCGCTTCAGGGCAACCAGTAGCCCCCGATGGGGTTGGGCAGGTTGTGATGGCCGGGTTTCTTTTGTTGTGTTTGCATCAGCGGCTTCGGTCTTTTGGCTGCGTAGCGCCACTAACGCTGAGGGTGGCTGATATTCGTCTGGCCAACGCTCGGCCAGCTCGGCTAGCGCGTCCGGTGATTCTGCCGCATTGATATCGGCCGCCAGGGCCAGCAGCTGCTCAAACGCTGTTACCAGGTCGTTGAAAGCCAGTCGGTCTTCATCGAAGGCCTGCGATTGCTCATCGACGCCGTCCCAGCGGCGGCGCTGGGTGGCCAGGGCGGAGCGCATTTCGCCCAGCTGATGATCCCAGGTTTCCGGTGTCGCCTGACTCAAGAGTTGATACAAACTGTGCGCGGCCGCTTCCCGCTCGGCTTTTGCGGTTTCTGCCAGAGCTTGTTGGCGAGTCTGTTCCTGCAATTCGGCGAGCTGATTACGGCACTGGTGAAGTGCTTGCTGCACACGGGAGGCCAGATCCGGTGTTGCCTGGCGTGTCAGTTGCTGCCACTGCTGCTCCAGCTGTTCCAGCTGCGGCCCGTACAGAGCATCCACGCGGCGGCGCGCGTGTTGTTCGAGGCGGTCCGCGAGATGATAGACCTTGGCGGTTTCCTGTTCATTCTGTTGCTGCTGTTGCTGTAGTGCTCGGGCCTGGTCACGTGCCAGGCGGGTGACGCGCTTGTCGCGGCCCTCCTTTCCCAGGCGCTTCAGCAGGGAAAGGGAGGCGATATTCTGTACCGAGGCGACACGCAGCGCTTCAGTGGGGGCATCCAGTGCCAGCTGATAAAGCACGCCCTCATCCTTGAGACGCTCAATGGCGGCCATGCGGCTGTGCATATCCGGGCTGTGGCTGGCTACATGAGCAAGTACGTTTTCGTTACCCGTGAGTCGAATCAGGCGCAAGCGGGTGTCGCTATTGGGGGCGTCATCGGTGGTGCCGGCGAGGAGGGCCATGATGCGCATGGAGGCGGCTTCGCGAACGGAAGGCGCTTCATCACGCTGGTGTACTTCGTCCAGCGCAGCAAAATCCGTGAGGCGGCCAGTGGCAGCTGCGCGGACCAACGCGCTGGCATCCCCCCGCGCCAGCTGATTCAGCAGGGTCGCGTCCTCGCAGAGATCCAGTTGCTCAACGGCTTTGAGGCGAATATCGGGGTTGGCGTGTTGCCAGCGGGGTTTCAGAAATCGGCCAAACATAACAAGTCTCAAAAATGCGCAAATGCCCGACGCTTGAGGCACGACGCCATGATGATGCTTGTGTCAGGCGTCCGGCGTCAGGCGTCCGGCGTTCTTTTTGTCGAGTAATGCGTCCTTGTCTTCCCAGAGTTCGCCAATCCATTGCTGAAAACGGGCGCGGAATTCCGCGTCATCTTCGTAGTTGCCCTCTGAGGCCCAGGCCGGAATAACACGCTGCTGCACAACGATTTCCACCTCGTCCATGGCACCACCAAGAAAGGCCATCAGCGAGCGAGGTGTGCCCGGGGGATAGATAATGGTCACATCAAGCAGATTTCGCAAATGCCCGGACATGGCATTCAGGGTAAAGGCGGCACCACCTGCCTTGGGTTTCAACAAATGTTTATACGGTGAGCCTTGTTTGGCGTGCTTTTGCGCGTCAAAGCGGGTGCCTTCAAAGAAATTCATCACCGAGGTCGGAAAGTAGGCAAACTTCTCGCAGGCTTTGCGGGTGGTTTCCAGATCCTTGCCTTTCAGTGAAGGCGTTTTTTCCAGCTCAGCCTTGGTGTAGCGCTTCATGAAGGGGAAATCCAGTGCCCACCAGGCGAGTCCAAGCAAAGGAACCTTGATCAGTTCCTGTTTCAGGAAAAACTTGAGGAAGGGGATGCGGCGATTGGAGATACGTTGCAAGACCAGAATGTCAGCCCAGGACTGGTGGTTGCAGGTCACCAGATACCATTGGTCTTTGCTCAATGTGTCCATGCCGCTGATGCGCCATTTGATCTGGCTGGTCAGGGCGATGATGGCGTTGTTATTGCCAATCCAGGTTTCCGCAATGACAACAAGGATTCGGGACAGAACGACTTGCGCCTTCTCAAATCGAAGCACCAGCCGCAGCAGGGCGAAGGCGTAAAGTGGCAGACAGAGGAGCAGGGTGTTGATCAGCATGCCTAGCAGGGCGAGGGCGCCCCGGATCTTGTGCCAAATGGTCATAGCGCGATTCGTTCAGTCAACGTAAACGGGCATGCTACCCAAAGGTAAACGCCTTGTCCCGTGTCCGTTTCGGTCAGATTGCCGTTTATCATTGCAGGATTCCGCAAATGATTTCATGTCGCTATGCTGCTGGTATGCGCACTGTGGAACGATGTTTGTTGGGCTTATTACTTGTGTGTTCGGTATCCGGACTGCTGCTGCCGGCTTACGCCCGGAGCGCTCCGCAAACGCCCAGTGAAAGTGACCGGGCGCTAAATGCGACGGTTTCTGGTGAGCAAGCGTCGATCGCCACGGACAAATCCCCTGCCGCAGATCTGGAAGGGCCGCCCAGGCCGTTTCATCCCAACCCCTGCGGGCATCTTTCCGGTGAGGCCGGGTGGGTCGACAGGACCCATGACTGGATGTCCCGGACCGTGTGTGGCCCTACCCGGTGGGTCGATGGCTTCTTTATCGGCCCTAATGAAATTGATACAGAACAACCCGGTACCCAGCTGCGCATTATTGGCGCCAGCCGTTGGCAGGATAACGATGACGATGGCAGTGAGGTAAAGGTACGCGCCAGGGTCGAACTGCCTAACGCCCAGGAACGGCTGAGCCTGCTTTTTCAGAATGACGATGATGTCGATGATGAGCTGCGTAATGATCTGGATAGTCGCCCGGAAGAGGTGGGCAATGATTCCGGTGGTTTCCGCACTGCCTTGCGCTGGGTGACCAAAATGCCGGACCGCATGAATCTGGATCTGGATGCCGGGCTGCGCTCTGAGTTTACGACCTTTTTACGTGCCCGCTATCGCTGGTATACGCCCTTGCCGGGAGGGAAAACTTACTTCCGGTTTACCCAGAAAGGTTACTGGGAGGACCCGGAAGGGTTTGGGATTAACTCCCTGTTCGAGCTGGATCGCCCGCTGACACAGTTATCGACCGTTCGTTTCAGTAGCGAATACGAATTGACTGAAGAGAATAACGCGCTGAACCGGGACTGGTATTTCAATCAGACGGTCAGTCTCTACACCCGGCTGGGCAAGCAATCGGGCATCGGTTACTCGGTGGGCTTTGACGGTTTTACGGACCCCGTCGCTGCCATCGAAACCTGGCGCACCAGTGTGCGTTTTCGGCGCAGCGTCTGGCGTCCCTGGTTTTTCTATGAAATCGAACCCTATGTGTTCTGGCCCCGTTCGCTGGGCTACGAGGGTATCACCGGGATTGTGCTCAGGCTGGAGGTTCAAGCTGGCTTACCGGTGTGGGAATACCCGGAATAGGGGGAAGAGCAGGGAGGTGCGGCCCGGGCTGCCCGGGCCGCATGGAACTAGTTGGCCCAGCCGCCTCGCTGGCGACGGCCGGAACGGGAGCGCATCAATACGCCGGCAATCAAGCCGATAACCAAAATGCCGACACCGGTGATCCATTGCTGGGAGGTATTGTTGTTGCGCAGCATCACGTTCTCGCCTTTGACCTGATCCAGCTCGGAACGCAGCAGGCTCAACTCTTCATTGAGGCGACGGTTGGCCTGGTCCAGGCGTATAGGGTCAGAGGCGACCTCCTGAAGCTGTTCCAGCTCATTGCTGCGTGAGCTGAGGGAGTTTTTCAGCTCACTGGATTGCTCGGACAAAGCGTCACGCTCACCCTTGATTTCGGCGAGCTGGGTGCGCAGCTTGGCCACTTCCGCCTTGGCCTTTTCGCTGGCCTGGGTGGCGCGCTCCAGGCGAATCTCTGCGGTAGGGCTTTGGCTCAGGTACTGCTTGCCAATATAGCCCTCGGTATCGCCATAGCGAATCTTCGCCCAGTCACCCTCGAAACCGAGAAATTCAATGCGGGTGCCACTTTTAATCCCGCGGTGCAGGATGCGGCCGCTGGGATTGGCGGCGGCACGAATCGGCACATAAATACTGTCATCTACCCATGCCGCAGCAGCGAGGGCGGTGCTGGATGCACTCAGCAATGCCAGTACACAGAATAATCTAGCGAGCATCAGTTACTCCTTGAAGTCAGGCCGCGCAGTCTAAAGAAGTCATACCGGTAGGGGCGCTACCATAGTCACATTTCGCCGCGTGAGCCGTGGTGTCTTTGTAAAAAATGGCAAATTGCCATGATCGCCGCCTGCCATGGCCGGCTACTTTCAGGGCAGTACGCGCTTGAACGGTTTCACCGTGACATTGGCGTACACGCCGGCATCAATATACGGATCCGCATCTGCCCAGGCCTGGGCGTCACCCAGGGATTGGAATTCGGCAATGACCAGTGAACCGGTAAAGCCGGCAGGGCCGGGGTCGTCGCTATCGATCGCGGGATGTGGGCCAGCCAGTTGCAGGCGCCCTTGGTCACGAAGGGCTTCCAGGCGCGCCAAGTGCGCGGGGCGAGCCTGTTTGCGTAACGGCAAGGAGTCAGGGACATCTTCACTGATGATCGCGTACAGCATGGTCATCCTTTTTTTCGTTGTCGGTGGGGGGCTTTTCAGTGCTGGCCTCAGCGCTGTCCTGTTTCATGATGCGTTTGCGATCTTCTTCAGGCATTTTCTTAAAAACATACGCGAAAACACTGATATAAAAGATCATTTGCAGAGCGGTAAAGCCGAATAGTTTAAAGTTTACCCAGAAATCAGTGCTGAAATTGAACGCGATGTAGAGGTTGAGCGCGCCGATAAAGGCAAAGTAGAGCACGAATGCGATATTCAGCAGCGCCCAGTCCCGACGCGACAGCGCCACCACAAACCCGAAGCCGGAAACCATCAGTGATTCGCACAGCCGTTGCAGCAGGTTGCGTTCGCGTAGAAAGTGGCCAAGCAGCAAAATTCCACCCAGGGTGAAGCTGATAATGGAAGGGCGCCACTTGATAAAGACATCGTTCTGGAAAAACAGAGTCATGGAGCCGAAGATCAGGGTGATCACAAAGACGATCAGGTGCATTTTTTGCACCTTGCGCCAAATTAGCCAGCCGAGTGTGACCTGGGCAGTAGTGGCAATCAGGATGCCCCAGGTGGCCAGCATGATGTCCCGGCCGCCAAGAAAGTAGAGGCCAAAAAATACAATTACCGGAAGGTAATCAAACAGTTGCTTCATTTGCAGCGCCTTATTTCGTGCCGGTCCAGTAGCCTGAAAAGGGTGCGGGAGCCGCACGGCCGACCATCCGCAGGGCAACGATGGTAACGGCAACAGGCGGGCAATTCACCCTGCCACCCTGCATTATTTTTTGCTTCATTGTGGTAGCGTAATCGACCCGTTTTCTACGAGACGGTTCCTGCGATGCCGCTGTTGCTTGCGAAATAACCTGATAGCCACCTTTATATGACCGTGTGTTTTGACCTGCATTGCCACAGCCTGGCCTCTGATGGCGCCTTGTCGCCTACTGATTTGGTGGCGCGGGCGGCGGATTATGGCGTCACCCATCTGGCCTTGACCGACCACGACACCCTGCGCGGCCTGGATGAGGCCCGCCAGGCCGCGCAAGTGCACGGGATGACCCTGATTAACGGGATCGAGCTGTCGGTTCGGCACGAAAACCGTGAATTCCACGTCCTGGGGCTATGGGTAGATGTGGCAGACCCGGTCTTGCAAGCCCGAGTCAGTGCCCAGAATGACGCCCGCATCAACCGCGCCAAGGAGATCGGTCGACGACTGGATCGGGCTGCCGGCTTGGCAAACAGCTACGAGCGAGCCTGTGAGTTGGCGGATAACGATGCGCCGGGCCGCCCCTGGTTTGCCAAACTGCTGGAAGAAGCAGGTCGGGTCCGCAACCACCGGCATGCCTTCAATCGTTTCCTTAAACAGGGTCAGTCGGCCTTTGTCGCCACGCCCTGGTGCACCCTCGAGGAAGGCATTGCCGCGATCCATGCCGCCGGCGGCACCGCGGTGCTGGCGCACCCCCATGCCTACAACATGACCCGCAAGCGCTTGCGGCACTTCCTGGGGCAGTTCAAGGCGGCAGGCGGAGATGGCCTGGAGGTGGCCATGCCTGGACTGACGCCCCATCAGCAGGCGCTACTGGACGAATGCTGGCAGCATTTCGACTTGAAAGTGTCAGCTGGGTCCGATTTTCATTCCCCGGAACAGCGGTGGCTGGCACTGGGCCGGCTGCCGCCGGTGCCAGCCGGCGCCACGCCCGTGTGGGAAGGGCGCTACTGAAAGAGGCGCCCCTGATATCGGGTTTTATACGTAAAGCGGCTTGCGCCGTTCCGTTGCGACGCTCAGAATTGCCAGCCATGACTGAAACGCTATACATACACCCGGAAACCCCGCAGCCACGGCTGATTCGTCAAGCTGTGGAAGTGATACGTGGCGGCGGGCTGATTGCTTACCCTACAGACACCACTTATGCGCTGGGATGCGGCATTGGTGAAAAAAATGCCCTGGATCGACTGATCCGCCTGCGCCAGCTGGACAAGAAGCATGAGTTCACGCTGCTGTGCCACGATCTGTCCGCCCTGGCGGTGTATGCCAAGGTTGATAATCCGGATTATCGCTTGCTCAAGGCCCACACCCCCGGGGCCTACACCTTCATTCTGCAGGGCACCACGGAAGTGCCGCGCCGATTGATGCACCCGAAAAAGCGCACTATTGGCATTCGCGTCCCTGACCATGCCATCTGTCAGGCACTGCTGACCGAGCACGGCGAGCCGATAATGACGTCGACTTGCCACCTGCCCAACGATGAGTTCCCGCTCACCGACCCCCAGGACGTACGTGATTTTCTGGAAAACCACGTGGATTTGGTCATTGATGGCGGCTTTTGCGGCACCACCGAAACCACCGTAATCTCATTGTCTGAAGGTGAGGGGCCGGTGGTGGTGCGCGAAGGGGCAGGCCCAATCGACGCCATCTATTAGCCAAATTGCAGGGATTTGCTCAGGGTTTGATCAGACACTGACAAGTCGCTGTCCCTCACGGCGCGGTTCACCGTATAATCGCGGGCTTTCCCCGCAGCATTCCCTAGGGAATGCCACCTATAGGGTATAAGGAGTTGGCTTTGAGTTCCGTGGTTCCCTCCCAGCGAGTTGTTTCCGGCATGCGCGCCACCGGCCGCCTGCATCTGGGGCATTACCATGGCGTGCTGAAAAACTGGGCGCGTCTGCAGCATGAGTTTGAGTGTTTCTTCTTTGTCGCAGACTGGCACGGACTCACCACCGAATACGAAAACCCGCACAAGATCGAGCAGCATGTCTGGGACTTGGTGATCGACTGGCTGGCCGCCGGTGTAAACCCGGGGTCTGCCACGCTGTTTATCCAGAGCCAGGTGCCGGAGCACGCGGAGCTGCATCTGCTGCTGTCGATGATGACACCACTGTCTTGGCTTGAACGGGTGCCGACCTACAAGGATCAGCAGGAAAAGCTGCGCGAGAAAGACCTGAGCACCTATGGCTTTCTCGGTTATCCGCTGCTTCAGTCTGCTGATATTCTCGCCTACCGCGCAGGCCAGGTGCCGGTGGGGGCGGATCAGGTTGCCCATGTGGAGCTGACCCGGGAAGTGGCGCGTCGCTTCAATCATCTCTATGGCCGTGAACCGGGCTTTGAAGAAGCCGTGGATGCCGCCATCAAGAAGATGGGCAAGAAACAGTCCAAGATTTACCTGAACCACCGTCGCCAGTATCAGGAAAAAGGCGATGAAGCCGCACTGGAAACGGCGCGCGCACTGGTGGACGGGCAACAGAACATCACCCTGGGTGACAAGGAGCGCCTGCTGGGCGATCTGGAAGGCGGTGGTAAGGTGATCCTTGCCGAGCCCCAGTCATTGCTTACCCAGGCGTCCAAGATGCCGGGGCTGGACGGTCAAAAAATGTCCAAATCCTACGGCAACTTTATCAGCATGCGTGAAGAGCCTGCGGATGTGGACAACAAGATTCGCCGCATGCCGACAGATCCGGCTCGGGTGCGCCGCACCGACGCTGGCAACCCGGATAACTGCCCGGTATGGCAGTTTCACATGGTGTATTCTGACGAGACTACCCGGCAGTGGGTGCGTGAAGGCTGCACTAGTGCGGGGATCGGCTGCCTGGATTGCAAGAAGCCGATCATCGAAGCGGTTCAGGAAGAGCTGGAGCCCATTCGCAAACGTGCGGAAGAACACCTGCGCAACCCGGATCTGGTTCGCACCATTGTGGCTGAAGGGTGCGAGGAAGCACGCGAAGCCGCCCGCGCCACATTGGAAGAAGTGCGCGCAGCCATGGGCCTGAATTACCGCTAGGCGGAGCAGAGCATGACGGAAACGGTAGAGCAGACGGCAGAAGAGACCCCGGGACCTGAGCAACCAGCTGGTATGCTGGGGCCCTTGCACCCGAGCCAGTCGGAAATGCCGTTTGGCCTGGTGTATGGCAAAGCCATCACCAAGTTGCCCGATGACCTCTATATTCCGCCGGATGCGCTGGAAGTTTTTCTGGAAGCCTTTGAAGGTCCGCTGGACTTGCTGCTCTACCTGATCAAACGCCAAAATCTCGACATTCTCGACATTCCCGTGGCCACCATCACCGTTCAGTACATGGAGTACGTGGAACTGATGAAGGCCATGAACTTCGAGCTGGCGGCGGAATATCTGGTCATGGCAGCCATGCTGAGCGAAATCAAATCGCGCATGCTGCTGCCACGCCCCAAGGAAGACGAAGAAGAGGATGGGGAAGACCCCCGTGCAGAACTGATTCGTCGTCTGCAGGAATACGAACGTTTCAAGAAAGCCGCAGAAGACATTGATGAGCTGCCACGCCTGGAGCGGGATATCTTCCCCGCGGAGGCCAAGCGCCCGGAGTACACCCGCGAGAAAGCCCAGCCAGATGTGGACATGCGCGAGTTGTTGCTGGCCTTGAAAGAGGTGATGCATCGGGCTGACATGTTCGAAAGCCACCAGATTTCCCGAGAGAAACTGTCTACCCGTGAGCGCATGGCCAGCGTGCTGGACAAGCTGAAAGGTCGAGACTTTGTTCCTTTCATCGAATTGTTCAATCCGGAAGAAGGCAAGCTTGGCGTGGTGGTGACTTTTCTCGCCACACTGGAGCTGGTCAAAGGCTCACTGATCGAGCTGGTGCAGACCGAAGCATTTGCACCGATCCATGTTAAGGCCAAGACCCTGGTGCTGGAAGAATCCGATCTGCTCGCCAGTCTTGAAGTCGATGATGAACCGGGCGCCACACCGGATGCCTACGAAAGTGATACAGACTCCCTCGACGTCGCGGATGACGATGCACACGATGGAACCAAGGGGTAAGCGTGGACGCTGAGCAAATAAAAAGAATCGTTGAAGCCGCTATTCTTGTAGCCGAAGGGCCGCTGGACCGTGACGGCATGCTGGCATTGTTCGATGAAGAGGACCGCCCCAGCAAACAGGACTTGTCTAAATATCTTGAGCAGCTGGCCGACGAATACGACGGTCGCGGCATTTTCCTAAAGGAAGTGGCGTCCGGATTCCGCTTTCAGGCACGCTCGGAGCTGGGCTCCTGGGTCAGCCGTTTATGGCAGGAAAAGCCGCCACGTTATAGCCGGGCCATTCTGGAAACCCTGGCCCTGATCGCGTATCGCCAGCCAATTACCCGTGGCGAAATCGAAGAAATTCGTGGCGTTTCGGTAAGCTCCCATATCGTCAAAAGCTTGCTGGAGCGAAACTGGGTGCGCGTTGTCGGACACCGTGATGTGCCGGGCCGTCCGGCCATGTTCGCGACCACCAAACAGTTTCTGGACTACTTTGACCTCAAGAGCCTGGAAGACTTGCCGTCGCTGGCAGAAATCCGGGACCTGGACAAACTTAACGAAGAGCTGGCCCTGACTGATGTCCCCCCCAGCAAGGCGGGAGAGGGCGATGCCGACGAAGCTTCGGAAGGTGATATTGACGATGATGACTTTGGTGAGCGCGAAGCGCGGCTGCCGGGTGATCAGGAAAGTATCCCCGGCTTTGAGCCGGAACCGGAAATTGATGATTCCACGCAGATGAGCATGGACAAGGTGGACTCCGTGCTCGCCAGCTTTGAACAGGAATTTCGCCGCAAACCCGGCGAGCAAAATGACGAAGCGCCAACCCCGGCCAGTGAAGACGCCGGGGCGGATGATAATACCCCCGCGGAGTCGAGCGGGGCGGCAAACGATAGTGATGATGTCGCGGTAGACAATACTTCTGATCAGAAGCTGGAACCGAGCGACAGCGCAGAGGAAAGCCGAACGCCCAATGAGTGAGAAATTACAGAAAGTCCTGGCCCGTGCCGGGCTGGGTTCCCGCCGGGAGCTCGAAACCTGGATCAGTGACGGTCGCGTCTCGGTCAATGGGACTGTTGCGACCCTGGGCGACCGAGTTGACAGTGAAGATACCCTACGTGTAGATGGCAGGATTATTAAAGTGAAGGCCGAAGAAGATACCGTTCAGCGTGTCATTATGTACCACAAACCCCCGGGGGAAGTGTGTTCGCGCAATGACCCGGAAGGCCGCCCGACGGTTTTCGATAACCTGCCGCGCCTGCAGGGTATGCGCTGGGTGCAGGTTGGCCGGCTGGATATCAACACCACCGGCATGATGTTGTTCACCACTGATGGCGAACTGGCTCACCGGTTAATGCACCCCTCAAACGGCTTTGTGCGTGAATACGCTGTGCGTGTGCGCGGCGGCATGACGCCGGAAAAACGCCAGGCCATGCTCGACGGCGTATTGCTGGAAGACGGTGTTTCCAAATTCGACAGCATTGAAGACGCCGGTGGCGCAGAAGAGGGCGCCAACCATTGGTACAAGGCTACGCTTACTGGCGGTAAATACCGGGAGGTGCGTCGCCTGTTCCAGTCACAGGATCTGGAAGTGGCACGCCTGATGCGGATCCGTTTTGGTGACCTGACACTGCCCCCGCAATTGCGTCAGGGCCGCTGGATGGAGCTGGAGCCGGAGCAAATGAAAGCGCTGATCGACAAGGTGGAACTCAAGGGCAAGAAGTACACGGGGCTTTACGGCCGTGCTCGTCTGCGCCACCAGCGCAGCGGTAGCAAGCCGCCCCGCAAGGCCCGCCGCGGACCGTATCGCCGCTAGCACCTTTCCTGTCTTTGCAGTCGAGGCCGTGATTCGTATACGGTTCGGCTGCAGGGCATGCTGCTACGGCAGCCTCATCAGCCGGCCGACCAACGCTGGCAATGCCGTTTCCACGCGTAAGATTCTTGCTCCGAAACGGTGGCAGGCAAATCCCTGTCGCTGCAGCATATCCACTTCATAATCCGTCCAGCCTCCCTCCGGGCCCACGGCCAGTGTGACTGGCTCGCTCAGGTCACAGGGAAGGGTGGGGTAATCATCCCCTGGGTGAGCAAGGATGCGCTGGCCGCTACCGGCCCATTTACCCAGCGAATCTTCCACAAAGGGTTTAAAGCGGGGGGCCAGAATCAGCTCTGGCAACCGGGTATCCCGTGCCTGCTCAAGACCGAGAATCATCTTCTCGCGAAGCAGGTCGGCTTTGAGATTGGGGGTTTGCCAGTAGCTCTTGTCCACTTTCCAGCTGTTGATCAGCACAATGCGTTTGATGCCCAGACTGGTGGCGTCGATCAAGATTCGCTTGAGCATTTTGGGGCGAGGTAACGCCATCAACAAGGATAACGGCAGGGGAGGCTCTGGCTGAGACTCCTCTTTAAAAAAAACCGTTATTTCATTGTTTACTATGGATTTTATGGTGGCCGTTCCCGTGCCACCACCCAGCAATCCTGCTCGGCATTGCGCCCCCTCCGCCAGGTTAAGCACGGTGCGCACATGGGTGCACTGGCGGGGATTCAGGCGCCAGAGGGCGTCGTGCAGGTATTGGTCGGGGTGCAGCAGGAGCAAATTCATGGCGCGGATTATGGCACACAGCGTAGCCCCTGGAACAAAGGTTTACAGGTCAGGCCGATTGCGCCACAAGCAGGATTGACAGCAATCTGTTGACGCAAATCACTGTTTCCTTGGCTATTATGGCCCTTTGCCCGGCGGCACTGGATTGCTAGAGTGTGCCGCCTGATCACCCGTTCGATTAACTGTTCAGTTTGGAGAATTTCATGCAGTTTCAGGGTACTGACCAATATGTGGCCACAGATGACCTGAAAATGGCCGTGAATGCAGCCATTGCCCTCAAGCGCCCGCTGCTTATCAAAGGCGAGCCCGGTACCGGCAAAACGCTGCTGGCCGAACAGGTTGCTGAATCCCTGGGTCTGCCACTGCTGTCGTGGAATGTGAAGTCCACCACCAAGGCTCAGCAGGGCCTGTATGAATACGATGCAGTATCGCGTCTGCGTGATTCCCAGCTCGGCGCCGAAGGGGTCGAGGATGTGTCCAACTACCTGAAGAAGGGCAAGCTCTGGGAAGCCTTTACCCATGAGGGTCAGGTGGTGCTGCTGATTGACGAAGTCGACAAAGCCGATATCGAATTCCCCAACGACCTGCTCCAGGAGCTGGATCGAATGGAATTCTTCGTTTATGAAACCGGCGAACTGATCAAGGCGCAACAGCGCCCGATCGTGATCATTACGTCCAACAATGAGAAAGAGCTGCCGGACGCCTTCCTGCGCCGCTGCTTCTTTCATTACATCAACTTCCCCGATGCGGTCACCATGCAGGCCATCGTGGATGTGCATTTCCCCGAGATCAAAAAGAACCTGGTGAGCGAAGCGCTGGAAATCTTCTTTGACCTGCGAAAGGTACCGGGCCTGAAGAAGAAACCGTCCACCAGTGAGCTGATCGATTGGCTCAAGCTGTTGATGGCCGACGATATCCCGGAAGATATTCTGCGTAGCCGAGATACCAAGAGCGCGATCCCGCCCTTGTACGGCGCTTTGCTGAAGAACGAATCCGATGTGCAGCTTCTCGAGCGTCTGGCGTTCATGAATCGCCGCGAAAGCTAACCGGTCCACGGGCAAACTATGCTTATTGGTTTTTTCGAAAATCTGCGTCGCTATCGGGTGCCCGTCACCCTGCGCGAACTGCTGGATTTATTCGATGCACTGCATGCGCATGTGGCGTTTGGCTCCATTGAGGATTTCTACCTCCTGAGCCGGGCGGTCATGGTGAAAGACGAAAAATACTATGACCGCTTTGATCAGGCGTTTGCCAACTATTTTGAAGGCCTGGAAAACCTGGAGCCAGACTGGCTCAGCAAGGTAATCCCGGACGAGTGGTTGCGCAAAGAGCTGGAAAAGAACCTGAGTCCGGAGGAGTTCGAGAAACTCAAGGGGCTCGGCAGCCTGGAAAAAATCATGGACGAGTTGCGCAAGCGGCTCGAAGAACAGGAAAAACGCCACCAGGGTGGCAACAAGTGGGTTGGCACCGGTGGCACCAGCCCGTTCGGTGGTTACGGCGAAAACCCCGAAGGGGTGCGCATGACTGGGCCTTCACGGAACAAGAAAGCCGTGAAAGTCTGGGAGAAGCGGGAATTCCGTAATCTGGATGATTCCGTGGAGCTGGGCACCCGTAACATCAAGCTGGCCATGCGCCGGCTGCGAAAATTTGCCCGCACCGGCCGCGATGAAGAACTGGACATGGACGACACTATTTCGTCCACTGCCCGCAATGCCGGGCTGCTCGATATCAAGATGCGCCCGGAAAAGGAAAACCGCGTCAAAGTACTGATCTTCTTTGATATCGGTGGCTCCATGGACCCCTATGTGAAGCTGTGCGAAGAGCTGTTCTCCGCTGCCCGGGCAGAGTTCAAGCACATGGAGTATTTCTACTTCCACAACTTCATCTATGAGTATGTCTGGAAAGATAATCGCCGTCGCTGGGATGAGAAAATCTCCACTTGGGACGTGCTGCACAAGTATGGCAGCGACTACAAGGTGATCTTCGTGGGCGACGCCGCCATGAGCCCCTATGAGGTCAACTCGGTGGGCGGCAGTGTGGAGCACTGGAACGAAGAGGCCGGCGCTGTGTGGTTTCAGCGAGTCACCGACACCTACGAAAAAGTGGTGTGGCTGAATCCGGAACCGGAGCGCGCCTGGCAAATGACCACCTCTACGCAGTGGATCAAACAGCTCTGCGAACACCATATGTTCCCGCTGACCATCGAGGGGCTTGAGAAAGCCATGCGGCAACTGAGCAAATAAAGAATTAATGATATCCCGGGTGGCGAAAGGCCAGCCCGGGGCATCTCTTCCTGTACCCCTGCCAGCTTGTTGTCGCCCTTGGCTATATCTAATGCAGTTAGTTTCATTCCGCCCGTCAAATTTTTACCTTTTATGCACCAATAAACAGCACGTTTAGTGGTTGTCGCGCTGACAGTTCCGTATCCTGCGCGCCTTCCACGCATCGCCATACCGATTTACCCCGCCCACAAGGCAGGGCAGCGGAAAAGGCGCTGCCACATTGAGCGCCCACCGTGATCCGGTGGACCTTCAGGAGATCGTCATGTCCAGGGTGAAAACCACCGCCTGGATGACTGCTTTCAGCCTTGCCGCACTGACCAGCGCCGCCCATGGGGATAACACCCAGGCTGAAATTCGTCGTCTGCAATCCGAGCTAGACCAGCTCAAATCCCGTCTCGGCGATGAGCCGACTGATTCCGCGCTGAACTGGCCCAGCTTGAAAGTATTCGGCAGCGTCAGCGTCGATGCCATCTATGATGACAAGGATGCCGGCTTTGACGAACTACTGATCCCCAGCACGATTCCCGGTGGCGACACGGATCAGCAGAATTTCGTCATGAGTGCCAAGAACAGCCGCTTTGGCTTTCAGGTGGGAGAGGGTAGCGGCCCGCACATGGTCTTTGCGATGGACCTGTTCGGTAGCCTGGACAGCTATGAGCTGCGCATCCGTGATTTTTATATCGAAAACGGTCCGTGGCGCGCCGGCTACGGTTTTACGGCCCTGCTGGATGGTGCGGCCTGGCCGCTAACCCTGGATGCACAAGGTCCTAATAGCGCCATCTTCGCGCGGCAAACCGGAGTACGGTGGCAGGGCGACCACCTGACCCTGGCCTTTGAAGATCCCAACAGTGAAATTTACGACCCCGCTAACATGACCAGTGCTGCCGGCCGCAGGCCTGATGCCATCGCCACCTGGAAACAAGCGTTTTCTGCAGGCCACGTTAAGGTCGGGGTCGTGAACCGGGAGATTGGGGTGGAATTCACCGACGGTGACCAACAGTTTACCGACGCAACCGGCGGCGTGATTAGCACGGCCCTGGCGATGACAGACACGGTAACGCTGCTTGCCAGCGCCAGTTATGGCCAGGCCATGGCGCATTATTACAACGACCTATCCGGTTTCGGCGACAGCGGGATGGACGGTTTTGTCTATGCCGGCCGGGATCTACAGCCTTTGTTGGCTCAAGGCGGCTACCTGGGGTCGCGATGGAAGCTGAGTCCAGCATGGACCCTGGGTATGGTGGCAGGGGAGGTCTCGATTGAAGGTGACTCCGCCTTGCCCACAGCAGCCATGCGCCGCAGCCGCTATGGCACGCTCACTGCGGTTCGCCAGCACACATCATCACTAAGCTATGGGACCGAACTATCCTACGGCTTGCGTGACAACCAGGGAGGCGATCGCAGCGAAGCTCCACGGATTCAGTTGAATATGACGTACCGTTTTGAGCATAACAGCCAGCCGCCTCGGTAATCTTTCGGGATATGAGTGAGGCTCAACGAGTTAACGTTGAGCCTCACTGCATCAGGACTGCGGATCTTTTTGGTCTCTGCTGTGCAGCCAATGATAGAGCACAGGCAGAACAAGAAGCGTCAATAGGGTCGAGGAAATAATCCCTCCGATAACCACTGTCGCCAGCGGTCGCTGGACCTCTGCACCCGTCCCGGTGTTCAGCGCCATGGGCACAAAGCCAAGGCTGGCGACCAAGGCAGTCATAAGGACCGGGCGTAACCGGATCAGTGCGCCGTCAATGACGGCATGCCGGAGGTCGCCTGTCCTGTGCCAGAGGTCACGAATGAAGGTTACCATGACCAGGCCGTTCAGCACTGCCACACCAGACAGGGCAACAAACCCCACACCAGCGGAAATAGAAAGTGGCATCGAGCGAATCCACAGAGCAAGGACACCCCCCGTCAGCGCCAGAGGAACACCGGTAAAAATGATTACCGAATCCCTCACAGAACCAAAAGCCATTATCAGCAAGCAAAATATGACGGCCAAGGTTACCGGCACGACCAGTGACAGACGCTGACTGGCTGACTCCAATTGTTCGAAGGTACCGCCAAAATCCAGCCAGTAGCCACTGGGTAAATCGACTCGCTGGGTGATGCGCTGCTGCACGGCTTCAACAAAACTGCCCAGATCCCGGTCGCGCACATTGGCGGTGACAACGACTCGGCGTTTACCGTTTTCCCGGCTGATTTGTGCTGGGGCCGGTTTGATCTCCAGCCGTGCGACTTCATTTAGCGGAATGTAACCGCCCCCAGGCAGTGGCACGGGAAGCAACTGCAGACGGTCCACGTCCTGGCGTAGTGATTCGGGCAACCGCACCATTAGCTTGAAGCGCCGATCCCCTTCATAAATCAGCCCCACTTGTTCGCCACCAATGCCACCCGCGATCAGGTGTTGAACCTCATCTACGGTAATGCCATAACGACCGAGTGCTTCACGATCAGGCACGACCGTCAGCATGGGTTGTCCGGTCACCTGTTCCACGCGTACATCGGCTGCCCCGGGCAGCGATTGCACCTGCTCCATGATGGCATTGGCGGTTTCGCGCAGGGTATCCAGATCGTCACCAAAAACCTTAATGCCAAGATCCGCTCGCACACCGGAAATCAGTTCGTTAAAACGCATTTCGATGGGTTGGGTAAACTCGAAGTTATTGCCGGGCACCTCCAGCACTGCACTGGACAATTCCTCGATCAGCGCCTCTTTGCTTTTCGATGGGTCCGGCCACTGATCTCTGGGTTTTAGTATCAGAAAATTATCGGACACGTTAGGTGGCATCGGGTCGTTAGCGACTTCCGGGGTGCCGATCCGTGAAACCAGTTTGTCGATTTCTTCGATATGCTTTAAACGCTCATCGAGCATGATCTGCATATCCACCGATTGTTCGATGCCGGTTCCAGGTATGCGAAGGGCATGCATGGCAATGTCGCCTTCGTCCAGTTGCGGAATAAACTCCGAGCCCAGTGTGGTCATCAGCCACCCACACAGCAGCACCAGAACTACTGCTGCAGCGACCACTAGCTTGCGCAACACCAGGGCCTTTTCCAGCAAGGGCCGGTACAGGGATTTGGCGGAACGAATGATGGGGCTCTCTTTCTCGCTGATCTTGCCACCCATGAAAGTGGCAACCGCAGCCGGGACCACAGTAAGTGAAAACAGCATGGCGGCAAGTAGCGCCATCATCACCGTGGCCGCCATGGGGTGAAACATTTTCCCTTCCACGCCAGTGAGACTGAAGATCGGGATGTACACCATGGTAATAATGGCCACCCCAAACAGGCTGGGGCGAATTACCTCAGTGGTGGCCTCATAGACCAGCTGAATCCGCTCACCTAATGGCAGGACACCTTTGCTTTTGCCCTGAGCTTCCGACAAGCGTCGAATACAGTTTTCCACGATGATCACCGCGCCATCCACAATCAGGCCAAAGTCCAGCGCGCCCAGACTCATCAGGTTGGCTGACACGCCGGTTTTGACCATACCGCTAATGGTGGCGAGCATGGATAGCGGGATTACCGCCGCGGTAATCAGGGCTGCCCGAAAATTGCCCAACAGCAAAAACAGCACGGTGATAACCAGCAGCGCGCCTTCAATCAGGTTGGTTCGAACGGTGGCAATGGTTTTTTCAACCAGGGTGGTGCGGTTATACACTGCCTCCAGCTTGATGCCGTCGGGCAGGGAAGGTTTGACCGCCTCCAGTCGTTTGGCCACGTCCCGAGCAACCTGATTGGAGTTTTCTCCCATCAGCATCATCACCGTGCCAAGCACGGTTTCACGACCATCACGGGTCGATGCCCCGGTGCGCAGTTCTTTACCTATCGCTACAGAGGCCACATCCCTCACTTTTACGGGGGTGCCGTCATGCACAGTGATAACCACATTTTCAATGTCGCTAAGGGTTTTCAGTTGCCCCGGTGTCCTCACCAGTAGCTGTTGACCATTGCGTTCTATGTAACCCGCACCGCGGTTACTGTTATTACGTTTCAGCGAGGTAGCGAGCTGCTCGAGCGTAATACCGAACTGAAGCAGCCGTGTTGGGGAAGGAAGGACATGATATTGTTTGTCGTACCCGCCAATACCATTTACTTCTGCCACCCCTCTGACCTGGGCCAGTTGCGGCTTGATGATCCAGTCCTGGATTTCCCGCAGCGCTACCGCATCATACTCGCTGCCATCTGCCTGGCGAGCACCAGGCTCCGCCTCTACGGTGTAGAGAAAGATTTCGCCCAATCCGGTGGCCATTGGCCCCATTCTTGGTTCAAGTTCTGCGGGAAGCGCACCTTTGATTGCACTTAGCCTTTCATTAACCAGATTACGGGCGAAGTAAATATCAGTGCCTTCCTCGAATACGACCGTGACCTGGGACAAGCCGTATCGGGAGATAGAACGGGTGTAATCCAGATTCGGCAAACCGTACAGGGCGGTTTCTACCGGGAAGGTGACCCTTTGTTCCGCTTCAAGGGGGGAGTAACCCGGTGCTTCGGTATTGATTTGTACCTGTACATTGGTGATGTCAGGGACTGCATCAATAGACAGCCGCTGATAACTCCACGTGCCCAAACCGACTAACCCAAGGATCAGCGTCAGCACTAGAATGCGCCTCTCAATGGAGAAGCGAACGATGGCATCTATCATTCGGTTTTCTCCTTAGTGGTGATGCGCCGCGCCGGCTTTGAGGATGTCGGCTTTAATCAAGTAGCTGTTTTTTACTACGTATCGATCCCCGGCTTTAATGCCATCCAGTACTTCGCTGTACTGATTATCCCGGCGACCCAGAGTGACAGCCCGGCTTTCGTAGGCTTCCCCGCTATTGATAAATACAACGGTTTTGCCCTCCATTTCTTGCAGGGCATGGTTGTCCACACGCAGTGAAACTGTGTCACTAGCGGTGACGATGTCAGCTTCAACCAGATCTCCCGGGGCCAAACGGCCATCTGTGTTAGCCACTGGGGCTCGAGCAATCATGGTCGCTACAGCACCGGTTTCGGCCGCTGGGACCAAGCTTTTTATCTGGCTTTGCCATTGGTCGTCGCCAAAATGCAGGGTGACGGCTTGCCCTTTCTTTACGGCTCTACGCTGCTGGGGAAACAGTGTCAGTTCAGCCCACAGAGATTCACTATTAATAAGAGTAAACAAGGGGTGTTGACCTGCCACTTCGCCAGCGTTGGCATGACGCTGCTGAACAACACCACTGAACGGGGCGCGAATACGATAAGCTCGCAGGCTGTCGTTGGATTCAACCACCGCGAGCGTGTCGCCTTTGTTAACAACGTCGCCGACAGAGGCGCTCATTGACGTGATTAGCCCGGGGAAACGGGCCCGTAAATCAGCTCGGTGCTCAGGGGGGATGGCCAGACGCCCGTAGGCTTGGGTTTGTGTGGCTATGGCCCCGCCACGGGCTTTCTCGGTGGTGATGCCGGCGTGCTTTGCAGCGCCAGCAGAAATGATCGCGCGCCCCTCGTAGGATGCCCATTGCCATTGATGGCGCTCAAGCTCTCCATCAATCTTCAGCTCGATGCTGATATCGAAGGAGTGGGGCGGCTGTATCTTTTGCTCTCCTTGCCAGTGATCACCGTCATGCTGAAATGTGACGACTTTCTGCTCTCCATCCAGGCGAGTGAGGGTTGCGGAGAGGGTAAGATCATCCACCGGTTCGTCGTCACGGGTTACCCATGCCAGCAAGGAAGCCAAGCCGTCATCTTCTTTCTTGAGTATTTCAACAATGATGTCCTGCTTTTTTAGTAAATGCCCCCCGTTAGGTCCGGTCGTTTCTTGTTCATGCGAACCATGATCATGTTCCCCGTGCCCGTGGCCTCCACTAGCTGTTGCTAACGGTGAAAGCATCAGGAGATAAAGCGCAAAAAGGATAGTTAGTATTTTCATTGGGAAATCTCCTGTTCGTCAGCCTGGGAAAACGGCAGGCCGGTGAGGCGCTCCAGTTCGTTTCGTTGCAAGTGAAACTGTGCGGCAAGGTTAATGGCCCGGCGCTCCAGATTGAGTTGTTCCTGTTGGGCATCGACCAGCTCAAGCAGGCTGTACCGGCCAGAGCGGTAACCTTTTTCGATATCCTCGTACAGTTGCCTGGCCAGTGGCAGGGCCTGATCTTCAATCAGCCCGAGCTCTTCACGTAACAGGCTCAATGAGCGATAGAGGGTGTCCAGGGCTGCCACCAATTCAATCCGGCGAGCCTGCAGCAGGGCCTCACTGGCGGCCAGTTGTGACTCAGCACGAGCGATATTTCCACGATTGGGATTGTTCAGATTGAGTGGGACAGAAAATCCCAGCACCAGGGTATTGTTGTCCTCCACGCGATCATGCCGAGCGCCAACAGAAACGGTGACGTCACGGCTGCCCCGGGCAGTGGCAAGACGGCTCTGTGCCGCATGTAAACGCGTTTCGCTCGCCAGCTGTAACAATTGCGGAGCCTGCTCAAGCTGATCCAGGATTTGATTCCGTGCGGGAAGTTCAGGGAGCGGCCGCAGTGAGGATGCGGGGTGCAGTTGATCTGCCCCTTGCTGGCCCCAGAGTGCAGCCAGTTGCTGGCTGGCGCGCCCGCGCTCCATATCGGCACGGCGGCGAGCAATATCCGCATGCCGGCTGGCGAGGGTCATTCGCGTCAAGTCAGCCTTCGGGGCGGCACCCGCATTAACGCGGCGGCGGGTTGCCTGTTCCGCTTTTTCGGCCAACCGGAGAGTGCGTTCTGCCAGTGCGAGTTCTTCCTCAAAGCGGGCCAGCGTGATGTAACGAGTAACCGCTTCGCCCAACACATCAAGTCGTGCGATGGCGTAGCCTTGTCGTTCCGTATCCAAAATTCGGTGAGCGACGTCGCTACGAGAGTCTCGCTTGTTTCCCAGTTCAATTAACTGACTGAGGGCAACCGTGATCTGCGCACCCTCAACACCGTTTAGCGGTGCGTCACCGGCTATATTCTCTATTTCGACGGAGAGTTCTGGTTGCGGGCCAAGACTGGACTGGATTACAGCCGCATCGGCTGCTCTGAGCCGATAGGGATAAACGGCAAGTGCAGGGTTTTGCTCGATGGCACGGCTGAGTACTTCTTGCAGGGTAATCTCGGTGCCTGTCGGCACGGATGCATTACTCGCAATGAGATTGCCTGACGCGAACAGGCACAGCAGGGACGACGCAACAAGGCGCCAGCCGGGAATTCGGCTTTTCATGAAAATCTCCCAATAACGGATTGCGGCGAATCTCGCCGACGAAGATCAGATCAAACCGTTGCTATTGGGAGGTGGGACAGGAGGCTGCGTGACAAGAGACAGCGCATCAACAGGGGAGGGCTTGTGCCATTCGCTGGCGGGCACAGGTCTGAGCGTGATGGCCTGATGGGCGAGGGTGGCGCATGAGCTGTGCGGGAGGCAACACTGATGTTGCTCACATTCACCGCTATGGCGTTCTACGGATTCGCCATCTGGTTTGGCATCAGCGACATGAACCTGGCAGGACGCATCCACATTCACCGAGTGCGGAATCGACTCGGTTGCACCCGCTATGGCACTGCACAGCATCAACATGCCGAGCAGCAGGGCGGTGAAGGAATGTCTGGACTTGCTGAAATTCATGTTTTGCCAGTGCCAAAAGAACCAAGCTGCATACTCTAGCAAGCAGCCTTGGTGCGTCAATCTGATTCTTACCAGCGGCAGTTTTGCACCCGGAATCCCCCATTATGCCTATCTCTTGGCAAACGGACGGAGGCAGCGATTACCGGTCCCGGCCGTTTCGTTGAGTCCTATCTTGAAGTCGATCCAACATTAGGTGTACACATAACCCCTATCCTCGAAACCCACCGACAGGAAGGCGGGGGGCCAGCGTATATGGCCGAACCAACCTGTGCACAGATCTGTCTGATGCAGACAGGGGTGCATTAAAAGTACAGATGAAGGAGGGGGCAGCGTAAACAATCAGAAAACACCAACTACCTGCAGTTATATTTTTTAGAGAGGGAAGAACATCACTTTCCGGAGTTCAATATGGCCCAAAATATTTACGACGATCAGGTCTTTTTCGACGGCTATGCACAACTGCCGCGCTCTCAGTTCGGTTTAGACGCCGCCCCGGAATGGGCATCAGTTCAATCCATGCTTCCGGATATTTCCGGAAAAAGGGTGGTTGACCTTGGCTGCGGATATGGCTGGTTTTGTCGCAGCGCGCGGGAGGCGGGGGCCGCCGAGGTTCTGGGTATCGATTTGTCTGAAAAAATGCTGACAAAGGCACGGGAACTCACCGTTGACAGCGGCATCAGCTATCAACTGGGAAATCTTGAACAGCTCGCGCTGCCTGGCAAAGCGAGTGACTTGGTATACAGCCAGATGGCGGTACATTACTTACCAGACCTAGCCCCATTGTTCGCCACTATTTATCAGGCATTGAAACCTGGCGGCTGGTTTATCTTCACGACCGAACACCCGATCTACACCTGTTCTGTACGTCAGGGTTGGCTCACCGATGCTGAAGGCCAGCTGTCGTGGGCGGTCAATAACTACCAAAACGAAGGAAAGCGCGTCAGCAACTGGCTGGCTGACGGAGTGATCAAGTATCACCGAACTTTAGGTACCACATTGAACGCACTGATTGCTTCTGGTTTTTCTATTCGCCATGTCAATGAATGGGGGCCAACTGCGGAGCAAATAGAAGCAAACCCAGCGTTAGCCGAAGAGGCTGAGCGCCCCATGATGGTATTGATTGCTGCGCAGCGATGAGGCCATCACTAGAACTTGTCGAAAACCTAGATATGGCCAGTCCCAAAAACAGGATGACCTTGAGTGATTTCTTATTTAACATAACATACATTATGCGTGGTTATCTATGCTCTCACTTGATCTAATCCAGCCACGGCGGATGACTGCCAATACGCTCGATCAGGAAATCGATAAACACCCTGACCTTGGCCGTCAGTACGTTGGATTTGGGATAGACAAGCCATAACGCAGGCTCTGCATCCATTCGATATTCTGGCAGCACCTGAACCAGGCTGCCTGCAGCCAGTTCCTTATGTATGCTCCATAATGAATGTATTGCAATGCCGGCACCGCAGCGTGTGGCAATCTTATAGCTGAGTCCGTCGTCTATGGTGAGTCGGTGTCCGGGGACGCGAGTATTAAATTCTCCACTCTTTCCGTCGAGGCCAGTCAGCTTGATGCTGGATGCAGATTTGAACGCGATCAGTTGGTGGTTTACCAGGTCATCCGGGCTTTCAGGTGTGCCGTGGGTGGCGAGATATTCCGGTGAAGCGCAAAGCATCCGTTTGTCCGCAGCAAGCTTTCGCGCATGAAGATTACTATCTGGCAAAACAGCATTGCGTAAAGCCAGATCAAAGCTCCCCTGTATCAGGTCCAGTTCCATGTCAGACAGCCGCAAATCCAGGCTGATTCCCAGATGTAATGCCAGAAATTCGGGTATTAACGGAACAATGAACTGTTGCGCGAAAGTGCTGGATGCCGTGAATCGCAGATTCCCGGAAACCGTTTCATTACCGTAGCCCAGCGCCGCCAGTGCGGCGTTTTCCTGAGCCAGAATTTCACGGGCATAAGGCAGGAATTCTGCCCCTTCCACAGACAGCGCCACCTTACGGGTGGTCCGCTTCAACAAATCTGCGCCAACGCCCTTTTCGAGCTTTGCCAGCTTGGCGCTGGCGACCGCCGGAGGCATGCCCAGCTCGCGCCCTGCGGCACTGATATTGAGCTTCTCAGCGGCCAAGACGAACAGCTTTATCCCTTCTGTGTCCATTTTTATATCCGAAATGCGAATACTGAAACTCAATAGTGCCCATTTATTCGTGCAAAGCGAATCAATATGGTTGCTCCAACGAAATAATTTCCGTCTCACAAAGCTGGAGCAAGTCATGAAAGCGATGGTTCTCAATCAATATGGTCCCGATGCCAAGTTTGAGCAGGCAGAAATCAACAACCCGCAAGCGCAAGCGGGACAGGTGATTGTCCGTGTGGCAGCAGTCAGCGTTAATACCGTGGACACGATGATTCGACAGATGGGCGTGGATCTCCTCCCTCTTTCTCCTGAACTTCCTGCTGTTCTGGGCATGGACTTTGCCGGGACTATTGAATCGGTGGGAGACGGCGTAACCGGTTTTGCCCCGGGGGATGATGTCTACGGGTGTGCCGGTGGTCTGGCAGATTTGCAAGGTGCCTTGGCCGAATACATACCGGCGGATGCCCGCTTGATTGCTCACAAGCCCAAAAGCCTGTCCATTCGTGAAGCCGCCGCCCTCCCCCTTGTAGGCATTACTGCCTACGAAGGCCTGCAACGTGCAGGTGTCGGTGCCGGGCAGAATGTCCTCGTTCACGGTGGCACCGGCGGTGTCGGGCATGTGGCGGTGCAGCTGGCCGGGCATCAGGGTGCCAGGGTGTTCACAACAGTATCCGGCGGCCAACCATTTGAAATTGTCCGTGGCTACGGCGCGACCCCTATTGATTACAAGAAAAACAGCGTGGCTGACTATGTCACTGAACACACTGACGGAGCCGGTTTTGATGTGGTTTTCGATTCCGTGGGTGGCGCCAATATGACGAACAGTTTTGAAGCGGCCGCATTGAATGGTCAGGTTGTCACCACCGTTGCGATGCTGGAGCTGGATCTGAATCCGGCCCATTACAAGGGGCTCTCAATTCATGTGGTGTTCATGTTGATCCCAATGCTGCACAACCATCAACGTGAGGACCATGGCCGGATTCTGTCTAATCTGGCAACGATCGTTGACGAAGGTGCGCTCTCCCCTCTTCTTGATGAGCAACGTTTCAGCTTCGACGAGGTGGGGCTTGCCTACGAACGCCTGACCAGTGGCCAAGCCACCGGAAAAGTGGTGGTGGAAATCTGATTTCAGACACTTTAACCACGGTTCTAACCGCGTGTTCAGACGTGGTCACTTCGGGCCGGTGCCAATCCATTTGGGTTTCCGGTCCGGCATTAGCGCACTGATAAAACATTTGTGTGCACTGGAAAGCATCGGGGTTGATCACGTAGCGTTGAAGCTTCGCTTCAATCGGGCTGGCACGGAATCGACCATCAAACGCCTGGCGGATTATCTCTTTTGAGTGCGAATCTCAATTCATACAGGATCGAAAGCATCGGCTGCAAAAAGGGTAACCCACAGGGAAAATAAGGCCATACGGACGTAAACGATTCAGATTTGCATCTCAGCTCCCAGAAACGTTAAATCCCCCTGTCCGGCTTGTTCATTGTACTTTTGGGGTCACACCATCCTATGTCCGCTTTACGCCTCTGTCTGCTCGCCATTCTGGCCCTCCCCTTGCTGGCTCTAGCAGCAACACCTGTCACCGTTGCGACTGTTGAGATGAAACAGCCTGTCCGTGAGTTGCTGATTAACGGGACACTTGCTGCCGATCAGTCTGCACGCTTATCGGCGTCCGTATCCGGCCTGGTTGACCGTGTTGGCGTGGATATTGGCGATACGGTTGGGGCTGGCGATGTGTTGCTGGAACTGGATGCAGAGTTGAATCAATTGACCCTTCAGCAAGCACAGGCGAGTTATCGACAGCAGGCCGCCACGCTGAATGATGCAAAACGGCGCCTCACAGAAGCCAACTCGCTAAGCCGCAGTATTGCGGCCAGTGAAATTCGTAGCCTGCAAGCGGAAGTGGAAACCAGCACTGCCTCCCTGGCTGCCAGCCAGGCGGAAGTTTCACGGCAAAAAGCGCTGCTCAAGCGCCACACGCTGTCAGCCCCTTTTGCCGGCGTAATTAGCGCGAAACTCACAGAAGTCGGTGAATGGGTTACACCAGGAACACCGGTGCTTGAATTGGTTGGCAGTAATACCCTGCATGCAGATTTTGCCGTTCCTCAGCGTTATTTTTCGCAAATCAGCCGGGAGACGCCGCTAACCATTCGCTTGGAGGGCGCGACAGCCAACCGGCCAAACAGCACGGCCCAAACGGACATTCAGGCCGAAATTGCCGCCATCGTACCGGTAAATGACCCGTCGGCACGCACCTTCGTGCTGCGTGCCAGCTTGCCTTCCAAGGGGCTGACACCAGGCATGGCCGTGTTCGGCAACCTGGCCATCCAGTCATCCAGCGCTGAGCCCGTAGTGCCCCGGGATGCCCTTCTCCGTGATGTTCAGGGCAATGTGTCGGTCTGGGTGGCGGTCCCGGAGGGCGACGCCTTGATAGCCAGTCGCCGGGCTATCAAGGTTCGGCCCGGGCAGGCTGATCCGGTGATCGTTCAAGAGGGCTTGAGCCAGGGTGACAAGGTCGTTATCCGTGGCAACGAAGGGCTGCGTGACGGTGACCAAATCCAGGTGACGAACTGATGTTTGAGCGGATTGTTCGTAACGGCACCTTGATGACGGTGATCGTCCTGATCATCACCCTGCTGGGCATTCTCGCCGCGCTGCGTATTCCGGTGCAGATGATTCCGGACCTGGAGGTTCGCACGATCAGTGTGCTGACCCGCTGGTCCGGGGCCACGCCCCAGGATGTGGAGAAAGAAATTCTGATTGAGCAGGAAGAATACCTGCGCAATCTGCCCAATCTGCGTCGCCTCACGGCAACTGCCTACAGTGGCGAAGCGGAAATCGAGCTGGAATTTCCCTTTGGCGTAGATATTACCGATGCGTTGATCCGGGTGAACAACGCGCTCAGCCAGGTGCCGGCCTACCCGGATACGGTGGACCAGCCGCAGATTCTTTCCTCCTCATTCTCCAGTAATTCCTTCATGTATTTCAGCGTCTATCCACAGCCCGGCAACCTCCGCGGGCTGGACATGGACATGATGCGTGACTTTATTGACGACGAAGTCCGCCCGCGCATGGAAAGCGTGCAAGGCGTCTCCATGGTGGAAATGCGCGGTGGCGCAGAACGGCAGATCCAGGTGTTGCTCGATGCTCAGGCGTTGGCCCAGTTCGGCCTGACGGTGGTGGGCGTTCGCGATGCCCTGCGCGAGCGCAACCAGGATGTCTCCGGCGGTGAAGTGGATAGTGGCAAACGGCGCTACCTGCTGCGTACAGTGGGCCGCTTCGAGAATCTGGATGATCTCAATGATCTGATCTTGCTACGTCAGGGTGATTCCCTCGTGCGTCTGCGGGATGTGGCGACCGTGGTTATGGATCACTTCCCGGTCCGGCAAATTTCCCGGTTCAATGGCAACCCGGTGATCATGCTGGCAGTGCGCCGGGAAACCGGCTCCAACGTGATCGATATCAAGCAGGAAATGTTGAAACAGGTCGCACTGATTAAAAAGGAGGTGCTGAAACCCGCAAGCATGGACATGTCGCTGATGTCCGATGACGTGCGTTACGTGGAAGCCTCCGTGGCCAATGTGTGGATTAACCTGGGTATCGGTGCGGTGTTTGCTACCCTGGTGATGTTCCTGTTTTTGCGCTCAGTGCGCATTACTGCGGTCGGTGTCATCGGCATTCCGATCTGCACCATCGCCGCTTTCCTTGGGCTGCTGCTGGCCGGGCGAACCATCAATGTGATTTCCATGGCAGGCATTGCCTTTGCCATCGGCATGACCCTGGATAACTCCATTGTGGTGCTGGAAAGCATCGAGATGGAACGGCGCAAAGGCCTGGATCGGTTCCGAGCTGCGGTGAGCGGCATCCAGAAGGTCTGGCCGGCCGTATTTGCCTCCACCATGACCACGGTGCTGGTGTTCCTGCCGGTGGTCTTTATCCAGGAAGAAGCCGGGCAACTGTATTCCGATATCGCCATCGCCGTTTCCGCTTCGATTCTGGTATCCATGCTGGTGGCCATGACAGTCATCCCCACCCTTTCCGCCCGGCTGGATTTTGCCGCCGTGATGGAACATGACGGCGAACATAGCCGCTGGATGCAAGCAATCAACCGCTGGGCGACACGGCTATCAGCCACCCGCCCCCGTCAGCTTGCCACGCTGGCCGTTACGTTACTGGTCGCCAGCGCTATCGTGATATTTCTGACTCCCCCGGCGGAATATCTGCCCGAAGGGGAAGAGCCCAAGACCTTCGCCAGCATGAATGCCCCGCCCGGCTATAACCTGGAAACCATGGCCGCAATCGCTGATGAAGTAGAAGCACAGTTGCTGCCATTGGTCGGCCAGGACCCGCAAGCCTATGACCGTGGCGAACTCGACATGCCGCCACTGAAGTACATGAACATGGGCGTCAGTGCCGAGAATCTGCGCATCATCGCTGAACCCATGGACCCGGCCCATATGGAGCCGATGATGGACGGGATCACCCGGGTTTACCGGCAATACCCTGGTATGCGCGCCTTCGCGGCACGCGGCTCGATCATTTCCAGCAACGATGGCGGCACCCGCAGCGTAACGCTGGATGTGGCGGGTAAGGATCTGGCTGAGATTTATGAGGTGGCCAGAACACTGTATCGAGAAGCGGAAGCTATCTTCGACAACCCGCGCATCCAGTCCCAGCCCGCCAGCCTGTCGTTGGCCCAGCCACTGATTGAGGTCCGTCCGATCTGGAGCCGCGCGGCGGAGGTGCGTTTCTCTACCCGAGATCTGGGTTATACCGTGGCAGCACTCACCGATGGCGCCTTCCTGGACGAGTTTTTCCTCGGCGATGACAAGGTGGATATCTACGCCTATAGCGATCGCACCGGCAGTAGCCCTTCGTTAACAACCCTCCCAGGCTTGCCAGTGCATACGCCCATTGGCGCAACGGTGCCGCTATCCTCCCTGGCGGACCTTCAGGAAACCGTAGACACCAGCGTAGTGCGCCGGGTGAACGGTCGCCGCACGGTGACGTTGAATATCATCCCGCCCCGTTCCGTGCCGCTGGAAAGCGGCGTGGCACAAGTGCGCGCCATGGTGCAGCAATTACGCGACAACGGGGTCATCCCCGACACCATCAGCATCAGCCTGTCCGGCGCCAGCGACCAGCTTCAGGCCACCCAGAAATCACTCAGTGGCAACTATGTGGTCGCCCTGCTGCTGGTGTACCTGCTGCTGGTGGCGATTTTCAAGCACTGGGGCTACCCGTTGCTGATCATGACCACCATTCCGTTAGGCATTGCCAGCGGCTTGCTCGGCCTGGCGTTAATGAATGCGGCGGGGATCAGCCAGCCTTTCGACATGATCACCATGCTGGGCTTTTTGATCCTCATGGGCACGGTGGTGAACAACCCCATTCTGATTGTTCACGAAGCCACTCTGAATATTCGTGCCGGTAGCGGCGCTGCCCAGGCGGTCAGCGACGCGGTGGCATCACGACTGCGACCGATTGCCATGACCACCATCACCACCGTGTGTGGCCTGGCACCGCTGGTGCTCATTCCCGGTGAAGGCACTGAGCTCTACCGTGGTGTCGGTGCCATTGTTCTGTTTGGCCTGCTTGGCACAGCCATCGTGACAGTCACTTTCCTGGCATGCCTGACGGCGCTAATTTTGGGCCTGTCACGCAATTCCTGCCGGTAGATTCAAAATTATTCCACCTTCCCGTTGACCTCACCCCTTAAATTGCCCACAAAGAGAGTGTGCATTTAGACATAAAAGGGGTGGGGCAAAATGTCCTGCCTGGAAGTGTCGTATCCCTATCGCTATTTCTCTTATCGCGAAATAGTATAGCGATATACCCGTACGGTATTTATGGCTACTGCCCACTAATACCTCGGGCGCCCAGGCTTGCCGGTTAAGGCGCGAGCAACAGTCAGTGCGACTTGATCTGCATCAAAAAGGACCGCGTTTGTGCCTGCTACAGTCAGCTCGCACAAAAATCGGAAGGAAACGCACATGGAAAATGCTGTCGCTTCGCCGGATTACAACTACAAGGTTGTTCGGCAATTCACAGTTATGTCTGTGGTTTGGGGGATCGTTGGTATGGCTGTGGGGGTCTTCATCGCCGCCCAGTTAGCCTGGCCCGCCCTGAACTTCAATATCCCCTGGTTGAGCTTCGGCCGTTTGCGGCCCCTGCACACCAACGCGGTCATTTTTGCCTTCGGCGGCTCAGCCCTCATGGGCACTTCCTACTATGTAGTCCAGCGTACCTGTAGCGCAGTGCTGGCTTTCCCCAAGCTGGCGGCCTTCAGCTTCTGGGGTTGGCAGGTAGTCATTGTTGCCGCGGCTATTACGCTCCCCATGGGTTTCACTTCCACCAAGGAATACGCCGAGCTTGAATGGCCCATCGACATCCTGATCACGCTGGTCTGGCTGGCCTATGCGGCAGTGTTTTTTGCCACCATTGCCAAACGCAAGACGTCGCACATCTACGTGGCGAACTGGTTCTACGGCGCCTTCATCATCGCCATTGCGCTACTACATGTGGTGAACAATCTGGCGGTGCCGATTTCCCTGATGAAGTCCTACTCTGCCTATAGCGGCGCCATCGATGCCATGGTGCAGTGGTGGTACGGCCATAATGCGGTGGGCTTTTTCCTGACGGCTGGCTTCCTTGGCATGATGTACTACTACGTGCCGGTTCAGGCGCAACGGCCGGTGTATTCCTACCGTCTTTCCATTGTGCATTTCTGGGCGTTGATTGCGGTTTACATGTGGGCTGGCCCGCACCACCTGCATTATTCTTCCCTGCCCGACTGGGCCCAGTCCCTGGGCATGGTGTTCTCCATCGTGCTGCTGGCGCCCAGCTGGGGCGGCATGATCAACGGCATGATGACGCTTTCCGGGGCCTGGCATAAGCTGCGCACCGACCCGATCATCCGTTTCATGATCGTGGCGCTATCCTTCTACGGCATGAGCACGTTTGAAGGCCCAATGATGGCCATCAAGACCGTGAACGCCCTGAGCCACAACACCGACTGGACCATCGGCCACGTGCACGCCGGCGCCCTGGGCTGGGTCGCCATGATCACCATCGGCGCCACCTATGTAATGGTCCCTCGCCTGTTTGAGCGCAAGCAGATGTACTCCATCGGCTGGATCAACACGCACTTCTGGCTCAGCACCATCGGCACAGTTCTCTACATCGCCTCCATGTGGGTGTCCGGCATTATGCAGGGGCTCATGTGGCGCGCGGTAAACACTGACGGCACCCTCACCTACAACTTCGTGCAGGAGCTGGTCGAGCGGCACCCGTTCTACATCATTCGCCTGCTGGGCGGGATTATTTTCCTGAGCGGCATGATCCTGATGGCCGTCAATGTCTATAAAACCGTCCGTGCCGAGCGCGACTGCCACGGTGAAGACAACGTGCAGCAGGCTGACTGAGGAGAACGACATGTCTAACGCTCATGAAGTAGTAGAAAAGAATGTCGGCCTCATGATTGTGCTGACACTGATCGCCGTCAGCTTTGGTGGGCTGGCAGAAATCGTACCGCTGTTCTGGCAGAAGGCGACCACCGAACCACTGGAAACGCTGGAACCCTACACCGCCCTGGAAATGGAAGGTCGGGATATTTATATCCGTGAAGGCTGCCATGTCTGCCACACCCAGATGGTGCGGCCGCTGCGCGCTGAAACCGAACGCTTCGGGGCGTATTCCGTTGCCGGGGAAGATGTGTGGGAACACCCCTTCCTGTGGGGATCAAAGCGCACCGGGCCAGACTTGGCGCGAGTGGGGCTGCGCCCGATCACTGAGCAGTGGCACCGCGAGCACCTGCGCGATCCTCGACAGGTGGTGCCCGAGTCCAACATGCCCGCCTACCCCTGGTTACAGGAAACCCCGGTGGACTGGGATCTGACAGAACGCAAGCTGTCCGTATTCAAGAATGCCTTTGGTGTCCCGTACACGGATGAAGGTATCGCTGAACAGATGAGCAAGATCAAGGGTGAATGGGCCAATGCCACGGAAGAAGACGCCTTGGTGGCCTACCTGCTGTCACTGGGTCAGGAACGTAAGGAGGCTGTGCAATGAGCTATCACGCCCTGTTTACCTTGGTGTTCTTCCTGGCCTTTGTTGCCATGGCGGCCTGGGTGTATCGCCCCAGTCGCAAAAAGGATTACGAAAAACTCGGCTATATCGCGCTGGATGCGGATGAGCGCACAGCCAGCAACCGGCATAAGGGGGACGAGCAATGAGTGACTTCTGGAGTTGGTTCATTATCGTCATTGTCGTCATCAACCTGCTGGGCTGCGCGGGCCTGTTGCTGTGGAATAACCAGATTTCTGCAGAGGAAGCGGCCAAGGAAACCACGGGGCACAGCTTCGACGGGATTCAGGAGCGCAACGCTCCCCTGCCCCGTTGGTGGCTGTTCCTGTTTATCGGCACGCTGATTTTCTCTGCGGTATATCTAGTACTGTACCCGGGCTTCGGGAAGTTCGACGGGGTACTGGGCTGGACCAGCGATAACCAGTATCAGAAAGAAGTGGCCGTGATGGAAAAAAGCACTGGCCCGCTGTTCGAGCAATATGGGCAGGTGGCCATCGAGGAGCTGGTGGAATACCCGGAAGCGTTGGCTGTAGGCGGTCGCCTGTTTGCGAGCAACTGTGCCATTTGTCATGGCTCCGATGCCCGTGGCGCCAAAGGCTACCCCAATCTGGCCGATGACGACTGGCTGTACGGTGGCGAGCCGGACCAGATTGTTACCAGCATAACCAAAGGGCGCAAGGCAGCCATGCCGTCCATGGCCGCCGCCATCGGCAACACCGACGAAGCTGTACGTGACATGGCGCTGTATGTGCAAAGCCTGAGCCGTCCGGATCTGGCCAAGGACAGCCAGAAAGCGGCAGCGATTGAGCGCGCCAAACCCAAGTTCGCCATGTGCGCCGCCTGTCATGGGCAGGATGCCAAGGGCAATATCATGATGGGCGCACCCAATCTCACCGATACCACCTGGCTGTACGGTCCGCGAGTGGAGGATATCGAATACACCATTCGTCATGGCCGCTCAGGGCACATGCCACCCCATGAAAGCCTGCTCAGCAAAGAGCGCATTCATGTGATCGCGGCCTACGTGTACAGCCTGTCTCAGGGCGCCAACTCCGCAGAATAATCTGCGGATCGTTTAACGCACGTCAGGCAAAGCGCCCCACCTACCCTCACAACGCGTGAACGGCAGGTGGTGGCGGAATGGGTGTTAGCGGAGAGTAGTCATGTCGGACCCCAAGCGCATCAAGGTGACGGATGCCACCGATGGCGGCAGCGTAAGCCTGTACAGCAAGCGCGAGCGCATTCAGGTCAAATCCGTTTCCGGACGGTTCCAGTTTATCCGCGACGTCACCATCCTGGGGACCATGGGTCTTTACATGATCCTGCCTTGGGTGCGCTGGGACGGTCAGCAAGCTGTGTTGTTTGATTTGCCGGGGCGCCAGTTCCGCATTTTTGGCGCCAGCTTCTGGCCGCAGGATTTTCTGTTGCTGTCGTGGGTTCTGATTCTGGCGGCGTTTGCCCTGTTTTTTGTCACTGTACTGGCGGGCCGCGTCTATTGTGGTTACGTCTGCCCGCAGACCACCTGGACCCGATTCTTCCAATGGATCGAATTCTGGTGTGAAGGTGATCGCCACAGCCGCATCAAAATGGACAAGGCGCCCTGGACGGCCACCAAGATCATGCGCCGTGGCAGCAAACATGTGCTCTGGCTTTTCCTGGCCTTGCTCACCGGCATCACCTTTGTGGGCTATTTTTCGCCCATTACCGATTTAACCACCCGCCTGCTCACTTTTAGCTGGGGAGGCTGGGAGTGGTTCTGGGTTGGTTTTTTCACGGTGGCCACCTACGGTAACGCCGGGTTTATGCGTGAGCAGGTCTGCCTGTACATGTGCCCCTATGCGCGCTTTCAAAGTGTCATGTTCGACCGCGACACCCTGATCGTCTCCTACGATGAAAAACGCGGCGAACCCCGCGGGCGCGGCGCCAAGAAACGCCAACAAGATCAAGACAGCGTCGTGGAGAAAGGTGACTGTATCGACTGCGGCATGTGCGTTCAGGTCTGCCCCACCGGCATCGACATCCGTGATGGGCTGCAGTATGAGTGCATTACCTGTGCGGCCTGCGTGGATGCCTGTGACGATGTCATGGACCACATCGGCAAGCCGCCAGGACTGATCCGCTACACCACCGAGAACGCACTGGATGGTTTGAAGTCACGAATTCTGCGCCCCCGCTTAATCGGCTATGGAGCCATCCTGATTATCCTGGGCGGCGTTTTCATGGGTACGCTGTATACCCGTGTTCCCTTGCAGGTTGATGTGATCCGTGACCGAAACCAGCTGTATCGCACCGCCAGCAGTGGCGAGGTGGAAAACATTTATCGGCTGGAAATTCAGAACAAGAGCCAAAGCACCCACCGTTACGAGCTCACCATGAAAGGCCCGGAGGGCCTGAGCATGAAGAACCGGACGGAATTCACCCTCGAAGGCGGCAGTAAATTGTCTCTGCCGGTGACCGTTAGCTATGACCCGTATGAAGTGGAAATGGCATCCGCCCCGATCTGGTTTACGGTAACGGCTCTGGACGACCCTGACCTGGAGAAACGTCATGAATCCCGATTCATTGCCCCAGGGCGATGAGCTCCCCTGGTACCGCTATCCCTTTCTTTGGCTGGCGATACTGCTGCCCGCCACCTCGGTGGTTGGCGGCCTGACGCTGCTGTATATCGCCATCGTTAATGCCGATACGCCGGTGGTGGATGAATGGTACAAGGAGGGACGTTCCATCAATCGCTCTGTGGAGCAGGAGCGTCTTGCGGCACGCCTGGGTATTCGCCTTGAACTGGCCCAGGTGGGGGCGGGCATTCAGGCGCGCCTTAGCAGCGAGGCGGGCATTCCCATGCCCGACACCCTGAGTGTATCCCTGCGCCACCCGACTCTCCCGGAGCGGGATGTCACCCTGACCTTGGAACATATCGAAGGCGCCCTGTACCGCAGCGACGGCACCCTCCCCCGCGATGGTCGCCGTGCCGCTACGGTGACCGCCTCTGGTGATCACTGGCGTTTGTATCAGACGGTCATCACGCAAGGCGATAACCTGATATTAGGGAAAACCGCCACACCATGACCTCAGCCTGCTGGCACTGCAGCAACCCGGCCCCGGCCGGCGCCTTTTCAGCGCAAACGCCTGACGGCCCCCGCGACGCTTGCTGCCCGGGGTGCGCCGCAGCCATAGAAACCATTTATGGCTTGGGCCTGGATGATTACTACCTGATGCGCCAGGATGCGGCACCACAGCCGGACGATCAGCGCCGGGCGTTGGATTGCGCACTTTTTGCGGTGCCAGAACTGATCGCTCCCCACCTCGCCAGTATCCCCGACGGCCAACGTCTGAAACTGCAGCTGGGCGGCCTTACCTGTGCCGCCTGTAGCTGGCTGATCGAGAAAACGGTTAGCCAGCAACCCGGCGTGCTACGCACTAGCGTCAATCTGGCCAGCATGACACTGAGTGTGGACTACCATGAGCAAGCGGACGCCAAGCTGACCGCTCAACGGATTCAGGCACTGGGCTATACGGTAACTCTGCCCGGCGACCCCCGTGCCCAGGCCGCCGAACAGCGTGCGCACAAGCGATTGCTGGGCCGGCTGGCATTGGCAGGGCTGGGAGCCATGCAGGCAATGATGTATTCCACCGCCCTGTATATCGGGGTATTCGACGGCAAGGACGCGCTTTACGAATGGGTGTTCCGGCTCGCCAGTTTCGTCGTTGCCACGCCGGTGGTGTTTTATTCCGGGTGGCCGTTTTTCCTGGGGGCCTGGCGTGGCCTCAGGCAAGCGCGCCTGACCATGGATGCGCCCATTGCACTGGCATTGCTGCTGGCCTGGGCTGGCAGCCTGGTCATGATGGCAACCGGCGGCAAACACGTGTATTTCGATTCCGCCGCCATGTTCGTGTTCTTCTTGCTGGCCAGTCGCTGGCTGGAGCAACGCCAGCGCATGACAATCCAGCAGGCCTACCGTCGAGTCAGCGACACCCTGCCCCAGGCCGTTCGCCGCCTTGATGGGCAGCAGACTTCGCACTGGATCAGCGCCCGCGAAGTGGCCAAGGGCGATCGTTTGCAACTGATCCAGGGCGACATTGTCCCGGTAGATGGCAGGCTCACCGAGGGGCGTGGCGCTTTCGATGAATCCGCTCTCAATGGCGAGCCTTTACCGATAAATCGTGTCGTCAACGATCCTGTGCATGCCGGCAGTCGCCTGGTGGAAGGCAATGTTGTTGTCGAGGCATCCGGATCCGCGTCCTCCAGCCTGGTCGCAAAAATTGCTCAGCAGGTGGAGCACGCCCAGCATGAACGTGTGGAAGTAGTCAGGGACTGGCAACGCATTGCGCCACTGTTTACCGGTGGCATTCTGTTGCTGGCCGGGATGACCTTTGTCTGGCACTGGTCCGCGGGGGCGGCGCTGGCGTTTGAGCATACTCTGGCCGTATTGGTGGTGACCTGCCCCTGTGCGCTCGCCCTTGCCGTTCCTCTTACACTCTCATCAACACTGGGCACAGCCTTGCGCGAAGGCATACTGGTGGCATCACCCCGGCAACTTCTGCGCATTACTGCCGTAAAAGGTGCGTTATTTGATAAAACAGGCACTCTTACCACTGGCCAGTTTCGCATCGTCGATAGCAGGACCGTTAACCACCGCGGCTCACCTCCTGTCCCGGAAGACGGCCTTCTCGCCATTGCCGCCGCACTGGAGTGGAACAACCCGCACCCCTTGGCCAAGCCATTCCAGCAATATGCTCGCCACCCCGCTCTTTCATCACTGCAAGCGGACCATACGGGTGTCACAGGAACACTGCATGGCAACACCTGGCGCATGACTGGCGCGCCTGAAATGGCACGGCCCGGCACAACCTGTCTGCAGTTGCTTTGTGATAATGAAGTACGGCTTTACACATGGCTGCAGGATCCAGTGCGCGCAGAAGCCAATGCCGTCGTGAAAGACCTGGCTTCTCTGGGCATCGTTTCGCGGCTGGCCAGTGGCGATAACGCCCAGGCCGTGGACACTGTCGCTGACAAGCTTGAAATTCGCGAGCGTCGGGCCCAGCAGCGCCCCGCTGATAAAGCCGCCTGGCTGACGCAACTGGAAAGCACTGCGCCGCAAATGATGGTCGGTGACGGCATCAATGATGCCCAGGCCATGGTCGCCGCATCGGTCTCCGTCGCGACGGGTAATGCGACCAGTCTGGCTCAGCGAGCTGCAGGGTTGTTTTTGCTGCATGACTCCCTCAGCGCTGTCCCTGCCCTACCCCGCCTTTCACGGCTTTGCCAGCGCACTATTCGCCAGAACCTGGCCTGGGCATTGCTTTACAATGTTCTTGCTGTCCCGTTTGCGGTCAGTGGTTTGCTGCCGCCCTGGGCGGCAGCGCTGGGCATGTCTGCCAGTTCGCTTCTCGTCACATTCAACGCCACCCGGGTGACTCGATGGAAATTGTCTTCCTGCTGATTCCGCTAGCCCTGCTGTTTTTGGGTGGTGCCATCGCGGCCCTGTTCTGGGCACTGCGTAAGGATCAATTTGATGATCTGGATAACGCGGCCTGGCGAGTGGTGTTCGAAGATCGGGAACAGCGCAAGAAAAGCCGCACCATAAACGGCGCAAAGCAGGAAAAAGCTGACGCCCCGGTGGATGGCCAGAAACCGCAAGAGAGCCCGCACGATGACCTTTGACTCCCTGGGGCCCTTGATTGCCAGTGCCGCCCTGATTGCCAGCGCAGGCTCCGTGCATTGCATTGGCATGTGTGGCGGCATCAGCAGCGCACTGACCTTTTCCATCCCGGAATCACGCCGCCAGGGGGTGGCATTGTGGGGATGGCAATTACTGTTCGGGCTGGGGCGAGTGGGGACCTATTGCGCCCTTGGCGCATTAGCTGGCGCACTGGGCGGGTTGTTTCTGGAGCAACTCCCCGGCCCCACCATGGCCGTGGGACTGGCTTTATCAGGCACGCTAATGTTGCTGCTCAGCCTTTATCTGCTGGGCCAGGGTGCCTTACTGCAAAAAATCGAAAAAATAGGCCAACGATTGTGGCGAGCGCTGCAACCGATGACTCGCAAGCTGATGCCCGTCGATCATCCGGCTAAAGCCCTGGCGTTAGGCGCCCTGTGGGGATTCCTCCCTTGCGGCCTGATCTATACGGCCCTCGCATTAGCTGCCACCGCCGGGTCGGCATTTGCCGGCGCGCTAGTCATGCTTTGTTTTGGGCTTATTACGGTGCTTCCAGTGGCAACAACCGGGGTGCTGGCCTCCCAGCTACAACGTTTTCGCCGCGGCGCCTGGCCAACCCTGGCAAGCCTTCTCACTGCCTGCCTTGCGCTAGTGTTTTTTTGGCAGGCCTTCAGCATGACGCAGCACAACCATGGCTCACATAGCATGCCAGCGGCCACCACGGCCCCACTGAATGACTCACGAACGCATCAGCCGCATGAGCATCACGCCCACCCTTGATCTGGATCAAATCACGTCCTGCGGGCAGGGGGATAATCAGCAACATATTGGTGTGCGGCCGCAGGAGGCGTCCATGGTTAGCTGGAATACATCGCTCATTCGTCAGTACGGCAACCCTGGCCCCCGTTACACATCCTATCCTCCTGCAACCAGTTTCCATGCTGACATCAGTGAAGAGGACTTCTGGCTGGCACTGGATGAAGGCAATGTGGCACGGCGCCCGTTATCGCTGTACATGCACATCCCTTTCTGTGACAGCGTCTGTTATTACTGTGCCTGCAACCGTATCGTCACCGCCAACAAGGCCCGCGGAGCGGAGTATCTACAGCTGCTGAAGCAGGAAATTAAACGCAAAGCCACGCGAGTGGATAAGCGGCGACCGGTGACCCAGATGCACTGGGGCGGCGGCACGCCCACCTTTCTCAATGACGGGGAGCTCACTGAGCTGGTATACGATCTGGCCCGTCACTTTAATCTGCGTGATGACGAGCGCAGTGACTATGCCATCGAAATTGATCCCCGCACGGTGGATCAGTCCCGTCTGGGGTTGCTCCGCGGGCTCGGCTTTAACCGGGTAAGTCTGGGCGTGCAAGATCTTGATCCTCGCGTGCAGAAAGCGGTCAACCGTATCCAGCCCTATGAACTTATTCGGGACACCATGGCCTGGAGCCGGGATTTCGGTTTCCGTTCTATCAATACAGATCTGATTTACGGGCTGCCCTGGCAATCGGAATCGAGTCTGGCGCGGACACTGGAGCAGCTATTGGCGCTCCGACCAGGCCGTATATCACTGTATAACTACGCCCACCTGCCTTCACGGTTCAAGATCCAGCGGCAAATCCAGGCACAAGCACTGCCTGGCCCGGAAGAGAAATTACGCATGCTTGCTCGGGCGGGAAAAATGCTTCAGGAGCAGGGCTACTGCTATATCGGCATGGACCATTTTGCGCTGGAGAATGACAGCCTCTCAGTAGCGCAGAAAAACGGCCTTTTGCATCGCAACTTTCAGGGGTACACCCTCCATGGCGATGCCGACCTGCTGGGGCTTGGCGTGAGCGCCATCAGCCAGCTTGGCAACCTTTATGCCCAGAACCACAAAGCACTGGATGAATGGGCCTCCGACCTGAGACAGCGGCACCTGCCGATTGATAAAGGTTTCATGCTCAATCGCGATGACCAGATCCGGCGGGCACTGATCATTCAGCTGCTGTGCGACCTGTCGGTGGAGATGTCCACGTTCAGTGAGACCTGGGGCATTAATTTTGCCGATTATTTTGCCGATGCCCTGTCTGAATGGGTGACATTCGAAGCACAGGGTCTGGTGGCCGTGGAGAAAGGCCGATTGCACATTACCGAAAGCGGGCGTCTGGTCAGCCGGGCCCTGGTGATGCCTTTTGACCGCTATACCCCACGACAGCAACAAAGCCGGTTTAGCCGGATTATTTGACCTTTATTCTACTATTTTCACTCTATACTCTAAGAGTGACGCTTTACGCAGCGATCAACCGGAGTCAAATCGTGTCTCATCATGTTTCCTGCAACGACTGTAGCCTCAGCCCCATTTGTCTGCCCTTGGCGGTGGCGCCGGCACAGCTGGATCAACTGGACCGCATTATCCACCGTGGCCGCCCACTGAAACGTGGTGATCACCTGTTCCGTGCCGCCGACGGGTTCGATTCCGTCTACGCAGTGCGTTCGGGGGCATTGAAAACCTATGTGGTTAGCGATGATGGCGAAGAACAGGTCACCGGGTTTTACCTGCCCGGTGAAGTGCTGGGCATGGATGGCATCAGCACTGCGCATCATGTTTCCAACGCCAAGGCACTGGAGACCGCTACCGTGTGCGAAATACCCTTCTCTCAGCTGGAAACCCTGTCGCAACAGATTCCCTCACTGCAGCATCATTTTTTCCGCTTGATGAGCAATGAAATTCGGGCAGACCGGGAGCTGCACATGCTGCTGGGCAAGAAAAGTGCAGAAGACCGCGTGGCCTCCCTGTTGCTATCACTGTCAGCCAGACATCAGCGTCGTGGACTAAGCGACAATATCTTTCGTCTACCTATGTCCCGCTATGACATTGCCAACTACCTCGGCATGGCAGTGGAAACCGTCAGCCGTATTTTTACGCGTTTTCAGCAGCAGCACTGGCTGCGCGTTACCGGCCGTGAAATTGAAATCCTTGATCGTGCTCGCCTGTGTGGCCAGAACCACGACCCTGCTTTGGAGCTCACACTGTGACAGCCCCCGTCGTCGCGATCCTTGATCGCAATCTTAAAGCCGGCCAACCCGCCCTGAGTAAGGCGCAGCACATCGCGGCTGCGGCCGGGGCACCGTTGAAGATCATCGTCAATGCTTATTCTTCCGCCATGGTGCGTGCCGTTGGCATAGATGCCGAACGCCAGCAGGCGGCCAGGCAGCAGATCAGCAAAGCCTGGCACAAACGCGCCACCGCACTGCTGGGCGAAGACGCAGGAGAGATCCTGGTTCTTTGGGAAAAAGACAGCATGGACGGGCTTCGCAAGGCCATACTGGCTCAGGCTCCGTCACTGGTGGTGGTGCATACCAGCGACGACAGCGCTCTGCGTCGTCACCTCTTTACCCCACGGGACTGGCAATTAATTCGCAAGGCGCCCTGCCCGGTGCTTTGCGTTCATAACCGGGAGTGGAATGCCACTCCTCGTATTCTTGCCGCGCTGGATCCGGGCACCGGGGAAGCCTCCGATGACCGGCTCTCTGTGCGGGTACTGGAAGGTGCACGCCAACAGGCCGCCTTGCTTGGAGCTCAGCTCACGGCATGCCACGTGCTCGATGAAATGGATGAAGGCCTGATTATGGTGGCGGGCGAAGCCATTCCGGATTACACCGGCAGCATGGAAAAAGTACGCGCCTACCATCGGGACAATTTCTTTCAGTTCGGGGCCGCCCAGGGGTTGGATCAGGACCAGTTGGTGACACTGAACGGGCCCATTGCCCATAGCCTGTCCAGCTACTGCGACAAGGAAGATGTGGATCTACTGGTACTGGGTACCGTCCACCGCAACCTGCCCGAACGGTTACTGCTCGGCTCCACTGCTGAATCCGTGATTACTCGCGCCAATGCCGATGTGCTGGTGATCAAGCCTGACGATTTTCAATCGCCCTGGCGCGACAATGACGATGATCAATGACGCTCACACTAGAGAGGCTCCATGATGTCAGATAAAAAGGACTTTACCGCCCGCGCCCGTCAGCAACTTGAAGATTGGGACTATCAACTCGATCGCCTGTCGGCACGGCTGAACGATTTGCGTGATGAATGGCGCGAAGAGGCCCGGGAAAAACTCAACGAAATGAAAGGCCGCCGCAGTGAATTCGAGGAAAAACTGGAGCGCCTGGAATCGCATGGTGATGACGCCTGGGATGACATCAAGGCCGGGCTTGAAATTGCCTGGGATGGCCTGAAAACCGGCTTCCTTGCCGCCAAGAGTGAATTCGAGGACAACAAGAAACATTGAGAGCTCATGAACACGATGACGCGGGACCTAGACCGCGTCATCGCTGGGTGCCGCTCAGGCGCCCTGCTCTGCCCTGCGAAACACCGGTTTCAGCGCGGTGGACTCGGACTCACAATAGCGATAGCCCGCCACATCAAACTGTTTCAATTTGGCCGGATCCTTCAGCCCTTTCCGGATAATCCAGGCTGCCATCAACCCCCGCGCTTTCTTCGCGTAAAAACTGATAACCTTGTACTTGCCGTTTTTTTCGTCCTGAAAAACGGGCTCGATGATGGTGCCGGCGACATTTTTCTTTTTGACCGACTTGAAGTACTCGTTGGACGCCAGATTCACCAGGGTATCGGTTTTGGCTGCCTTCATGTCCTTATTCAGCACGTCGGTAATGGTGTCGCCCCAAAAGGCGTACAAATCCTTGCCGCGAACGTTATCCAGTCGTGTGCCCATTTCCAGCCGATAAGGCTGCATCAGGTCCAGTGGGCGCAGTACCCCATACAAGCCGGAGAGCATACGGAATCGCGACTGGGCATCATTGAGCTGGTTGTCAGTGAACGACTCAATATCCAGACCGGTGTACACATCGCCTTTGAAAGCAAACGCCGCCGGGCGCGCATTTTTCTTGTTGAAGGGGCGAGCCCACAAGGAAAAACGCTCTGCATTCAGATGGGCAATTTTGTCACTAACACTCATCAGGCTGCTGATATCTGCCGGCGAAAGCTGGCGTGCACGCTCAATCAGCACCTCGCTATCATCAAGCAAGCGGGGTTGCGTGGCTTTCAGTGCCGGTAATTCACTCTCGTAATCCAGCGTTTTTGCCGGCGAGACAACAATCAACATGCCCTTCTCCTTTACATATGCCTGCTGGGATTATATGAATCAGGAAAGGTCAGGTCTGCATCTGTGGAGGATAAATGCGCCTATTGCTTGTATTAACTGTGGTTATCGCGGTCTCTGCCCTGTTATGGGGGAGCTGGCAGTGGGGCCGGCGTCCGTTTTTGCTGATCGCCAGCCTGGTGCTGGCCGGTCTGATCGTGCTGGCCGTCGGTGTCTGGCAAGGCGGCAAGGATGATCAGGTGTATTTGCCACCCAAGGGAGTGGAGCTGACCCTTTCGGAAATTCGAAACTCGGAATCCGGCGTGCGCCTCAGCGGGACGGTTCGCAATGAAGGCAAGCAGGATATTGCTGCACTTTCACTGCAGGCACAGGCGCTGCATTGCCAGTCAGCGGAGGATTGTCAGGTCATTTATCAGCAGCCCATTACTCTGCAGATGTATCTACCCCGCGGCAGTGAATATCAGTTTGCGGTTGTCAGCCGTCACCCGGAGGAAAAAACGCGGGTGGATCGCTGGCAACTACAGGTAGTGGAAAAGCTGGCCTACCCGGAACAGGAATAAGGCGCGCGAGACCGGGCTGGCATGATCTGGCATGAATCGTCACAATGCGGCTTCCAAACTCCCAGGAGTCATTATGGCATCACTGATTCCCGGCCAGCTCACCCCCATCGGCGACCACGCCTGGCGGGTACTGGCGCGCAACCCGGGCATGATGACCGGGCCAGGCACCAACAGTTATTTGTTTGGCAGGGACAGCCTTACCGTTATTGACCCCGGTCCGGAAGACCAGGAGCATCTGCAGGCCCTATTGCAGGCCGCCCGCACTCTGGACAAGCCGATCACCCAGGTTATCGTCACGCACACTCACCGTGACCATTCTCCGGGTGCACTGGCTCTGGTGGCCGCCACAGGCGCCCGCTGCCTGGGCCCCTCTGTGCCGGATGACGGACTCCAGGATGAAAGTTGGAATGCGGATCGACTGCTGGGTGAAGGTGATACGGTGGACTGTGGCGGCGTCAGCCTCACCGCCATTGAAACCCCTGGTCATGTAGGTAACCACCTCTGCTACCTGAGCGAACAGGGTTTGCTGTTCACCGGAGACCACCTGATTCAGGGCTCCACCGTGGTCATCGCGCCCCCTTCAGGTTCCATGCAGGCGTACTTTGCGTCACTGAGAAAACTGCAGAATCGAGGCATCACCCTGATGGCTCCCGGCCACGGCGATGTAATCAGCCAGCCGGAGGACACCCTCTCACAGACCCTGGCTCACCGCCAGAAGCGCGAAGACAAGGTCGTTGACTGCCTGACGGCAACGGCACAGCCGTTGGCGACTCTGGTAACGGCGGTGTATGACGATGTACCGGTTTTTTTGCACGGCGTGGCACAGCTTTCGCTGAGCGCACATTTGATCAAGCTTGCCGCAGAAGGCAAGGCATCCGAAGCGGCGGGCGGCTGGGCGTTGCCCTGACGCCCGACGCCGCGTTCCATCAAAGATCAGGACCAAAGGTCAGGCCACCCCCCTATAACCAGCCTTTTCGTTTGAAATACCAGTACGGTGCCATGCCGGACAACACCATCAACCCAATAGCCATCGGATACCCAAAACGGAAATCCAGCTCGGGCATGATCTCGAAGTTCATCCCGTAAATGCTGGCAATCATGGTGGGCGGCAGGAACACCACCGCTGCGATGGAAAAGATCTTGATGATCTGGTTCTGCTGGATATTGATGAAGCCCTGGGCTGCATCCATCAGGAAGTTGATCTTGTCGAACAGGAAGGTGGTGTGTGACAACAGGGTATCCAGGTCGTGCTGGATTTCCGCACAGGTACGCCGGCGCACCTTGTCCGATCGTACATAGCGCTGAATAAACGAGATGGATCGCTGGGTGTCCATCAGGCACAGGCGGATTTTCCCGTTGGTGTCTTCCAGCTGTGCCAGGCGTTCAATGTCCTCTTCCAGCTCCCCGTTTTCCTCTTCAAGCACGCTATAGCCGACTTTTTCCAGGTCCCGGTGCACGTCTTCCAAAGCATCCGCCAGGTTTTCCACTTTCTGGTCGAGAATACTCAGCAGGATATCCAGGGGTTGCGATACCTTGACCCAGCCGCGCCGAACTCGCAGGCGCAGCAAGCGGAAATCCGGCAACCGGGAATCACGGAACGAAAGCAGCCGCCCCTCCTGCACCACAAAGGCCACCGTGGAAGTCCGGGCACGGCCTTCTGACTGGAACAGGAACAGGGAGTGAACGTGGAGCCCCTGCTCATCGCTGAAAAAGCGGGCCGAAGCTTCAATTTCTTCCATGTCGTCGGAATCTGGCAGCTCAGCCTGAAGAAATTGCTGGACCAGATTCCGCTCGTCTTCCTCGGCATCAACCAGGTCGATCCAGCTGCCGTCTTCTGCCAGCGACGGCATGATGGTGTCCACATCCTTTTCGCGCAGAACACCATTTTCGATTCGAAAGATATGCAGCATGATGTTTCCCTGATCATCCTTGCCGGCAGCGGCCGGCAATCTTTGTAGAGCCGTTATGTGTTTACCGACAACCGGGCCCCAGGCTCGGCAAACTGCTTCTCTTATCGAGCTGAGCAGCGATGCGCAGCTGCATCGCTGGGCGGGTTTGATGGGGCCATCGCAAGCAGACCACCTGCTGGCTACGTTAAGCCAGACTCTGGATTGGCAACAACCCAAGATTACCGTGTATGGGCGGCAGCACCCAGTCCCGCGGTTAACCGCCTGGCATGGCGATACCGGGCTGCGCTATCGCTATTCCGGGCATACGCACACGGCAACGGGCTGGCCTGCCGGGCTATTGCCGGCCAAGGCCGCGATCGAACGCGTCACCGGCAAAACCTTCAACAGCGTGCTGGCCAATCTGTACCGTAATGGTGACGACTGCATGGGCTACCACAGCGATAACGAGCCGGAGCTGGGCCATGCGCCCTGGGTGGCGTCCTACAATCTTGGTGCCTGCCGCGAATTGACCTTCCGGCCGAAAGGCCCGGGCAGTCAGCGCCAGTGCCTGAGTGTGCCACTTCATCATGACGATCTTTTGTTGATGTCACCGGGCGTACAGGCCGGCTTTGAGCATGCCCTGCCCCGCCGCCGCAACCGGCCTGACCCGCGCATCAACCTGACCTTCCGCTATATCGTCCCTGACCAGACCCCGGATCTTTGAAGCAGCTTCCTGCTGCACCACGGCGTTCAGGCAAAAAACAGGTAACTCAGGAAAATAGCGCTGACCAGCCCGGCGGCATCCGCCGCCAGCCCACACCACAGCGCATAGCGGAAATCACGAATCCCTACACTGCCGAAATACACGGTCAACACATAAAAGGTGGTTTCCGTAGAGCCCTGCATCACCGCCGCCATCCGCCCAGCCAGCGAATCCACGCCATGGGTCTGCATTACATCCACCATGGCGGCCCGCGCCCCGGAACCACTCAAGGGTTTAAGCAGCGCCACGGGCAGGGCATCCACAAAGCGGGTATCCAGCCCAAGCGCGCCAACCCCGCTGCGAATGCCGTCCAGAAACAAGCCCAGCACGCCCCCGGCTCGAAGCATGGCAATGGCCGCCAGCATGGCCACCAGGTAAGGAATAATTTTTACCGCAAGGGTGAAGCCCTCCTTTGCCCCCTCGACAAAAGCATCGTAGCTATCCACCCCGGACCGCCAGGCGGCGATAAAGAACACACTCAAGACAAGCAGAAGAATGCCGTTACCCAGCAGGCTGGCGAACGTGTTGGCGGCCTCTGCCGGGGCCAGTAACACAACGGCGCCAAGCAAACCCAGAACCGCCAGCCAGACGCCCATTACCGTAAGCAATAGCGGGCTGGCCAGGGGAAGCTTTTGCACCCTGGCGGTAACAATCACGCCTACCAGGGTGGAAATGGTGGTTGCCATCAGCAAAGGCAGGTACACCAGCGCCGGATCTTCTGCGCCTTGCTGAGCGCGAAAAAGCAGTACTGTGACCGGAACCAGGGTCACCGATGACGTATTGAGCACCAGAAACATAATCTGGCTGTTAGTGGCGCTGCGCGGGGACGGATTGTCTTTCTGGAGTGACTCCATGGCCTTGAGGCCCAGTGGCGTCGCGGCGTTATCCAGCCCCAGCATATTGGCCGCCAGATTCATGGATACCGGAGCAGCCGCCTCCGGAGTTCGGGCAATACCTGGCATGACACGGGCCAGCACCGGCGTCACCCAGCCGGACACCCGATCAGCCAGCCGGCTGGCTTCCGCCAGCCGAAACAGGCCGCTCCACAGCGCCAGCACCCCGACCAGCCCCAGGCTCACCTCCACCGCCAAGTCAGCGGATTCCCACAGGGCATTGATAAGACGCCCTGGTGCCTCCATGTCCCCGGCCATGAGCTGGATCACAGCCCCGGCGATACCCGCCAGGAAAAACAGGCTAAACAGTCTGTGCAAAGTATCTCCCGTGCGCTAGGGTCATAGAATTACGCCGATAGACGGCGCCAGGCACTGCAACTTCGTGCCATCACGATAGTCTACACCGATAGCCGGCGATTCAACCCTGAATGACCGCTCCCGGGCTGTCGGCTATACTGAAAAAAACTGTTTGAGAGCCAGTATGTCATTACTCCGTAAGCTGTTCCCTCTTGCACTTGCCCTGTTGCTGCTGGGCGGGGCAATCAAAGGCGGCGGCGCCCTTCACGACTCATCGCCGGATATTCAGGGCGACCTGAAGCCGACGGAAGAGCAACTGGAAGCGGCTGAAGAAATTGCTGACAAGCTCAAGTATCACTATCGCCAGCTCGATTTCGATGATCAGCTTTCCGAACAGGTACTGCAGCGCTACCTGAAAGACCTGGATCCCAATCGTCTGTATTTCCTGGCGTCCGACATCAAGGACTTTCAGCGCTATAACGAAATCCTGGATGACCAGCTGCGCAAGGGCCAACTGGAAGGCGGCTACACCATTTTCAATCGCTTCCAGCAGCGCCTGGAAGAGCGCCTGACCTGGTCACTGGAGACCATTGCCAATGACCTGGATTCACTGACATTCGATAGCGAAGAATCCGTCCGTGTAGATCGTGAAGATGCCCCCTGGGCGAAAGACAAGGCGGCACTGGATGAAATCTGGCAGCGCCAGCTGAAAAATGCGGTGCTGTCCATGCGCCTCAATGATTCCAGTGCCGAAGATATCCAAACGCGACTCACCCGCCGTTACGAGAGCCAGCTGAAGCGCATCAAGCAGAACACGCCTGAGGATGTGTTTCAGGTGTACATGAACGCCCTGACACAGACGTTTGATCCTCACACTACCTATTTCACTCCGCACAACTCGAAAAACTTCGACATCAGCATGAGCCGCTCACTGGAAGGCATTGGTGCGGTGCTACAGTACGAAGACGGCTACACCAAAGTGGTGCGGCTGGTTCCCGGTGGCCCGGCGGCCAAGGGCGGCCAACTGAAGCCTGCGGATCGTATTGTCGGCGTGTCCCAGGATGAAGAAGAGCCGGTGCCGGTGATCGGCCTGCGCCTGGATGAAGTCGTCGACCAGATCCGTGGCCCAAAGGGCACCAAGGTGAACCTGGAAATCATTCCAGCAGGTAGCGCCAGCGAGCATGACACCCGCACAATCACCATTGTCCGCAACAAGGTGGTGCTGGAAGAACAGGCCGCCAAGAAAGACATTATCCACGTTGATCGCAATGGTCAGGACCTGAAACTGGGCATCATCGAAATACCCGCGTTCTACCTGGACTTCGATGCCTACCACCGTGGCGATCCGAAATACACCAGCACCACCAGCGATGTCGCCAAACTGCTGGTCGAGCTGCGCAAGGAGAATATCGATGGCTTGGTCATCGACCTGCGCAATAACGGCGGTGGTTCGCTGCTGGAAGTGAACAAGCTGGTCAGCCTGTTTATCAACCGGGGCCCGACGGTGCAGGTTCGTGAGTCCAACGGCCGGGTCAGTGTTGAAGGTGACAAATTCCCCGGCGTACTCTTTGCCGGCCCCATGGCGGTTATGGTGAACCGCTACAGTGCCTCGGCATCAGAAATTTTTGCCGGCGCCATGCAGGACTATGGCCGCGCACTGATTGTCGGCGACCAGACATACGGCAAAGGCACGGTGCAAACCCTGCTGGACCTCAATCATGGCAAGCTGAAGATGACCAATGCCAAGTTCTATCGGGTGTCGGGCTCCAGCAACCAGAACCTGGGCATTGTGCCGGATGTGGATTTGCCCTCCCTGGTCGACAAGGGCGACGTGGGGGAAAGCTCCCTGCCCAACGCCCTGCCCTGGGATGAAATCAAATCGGCCAATTTCCAGCGTGTCACCGATCTGGTGCCCTTCCTGCCCCAGTTGCGTCAACGCCATGAAGAACGCACGGATAGCGACCCGGAATTTATTTACGTGCACTCCCTGCGTAAATTGCTCGACGTGAACCGCAACCGCACGGAACTCTCGCTGAACGAGAAAGCCCGCACTCAAATGCAGACGCAATTCGATAAAGAGCGCCTGGCCATCGAAAACAGCCGTCGTCAGGCCCGCGATGAAGATCCCCTTGAGAGCATCAAGGAGCTGCGCACCCTGGAAGAACAGCGGGCGCTGGATCCGGAAAGCCATGATGAAGCCATGGACGAAGACCCCTACGTTCGCGAAACTGGTGAAATTCTGGTGGATTACATGGATTTGCTGCGGGAAAACCAGGTTGCCCGCAAAGGCTGATTTCAGCCAACGCACAGACCATGGAAATAAAAAACCGGCTTTATAGCCGGTTTTTTTGTGGCGCGCCTTGGCCACATCGCGATACTAATAGCGTACTCGTCAGGCCAGTGCCTTAAAGCCCCAGCGTGCCGGGTTATCACCCAGCCCGGCTTTCAGGGTGCGCCGACCCAGTTGATGATTAAACCCCTCCAGTGCCCGCTTGGCCGGGTCCGGCAGCAAGCGTAAACCGAAGCTGGCTGTGGTGATCGCCGTTTTTACTACTCTTACGGCGGCCGTGGCCGAAACCGTGCTGTGAATATTCAGATCGTCAGCCACCTGATCACCGATCAGGTAGCGACTGAAGGCCAGCAGCACATCGTAGGAAAGATTAAACGGCGGCTTGCCGGACATGTCCTTGAGCAAGGCCTTGGCGAGAGATTCACTGTCCGGCGTGGGATCGTAGAGATGCGAGGTCAATTGCAGGGCCATCACGCTTTGCTCTTCCAGTGTACTGGTCAGCAAGGCCTCGTTCACGCCCAGTAAATACCCGGCATAACGCCAGAAATAGTGCATGGACTCATGTTCGCGCCGGGAAATCGGCAGGCCGAGACGCTTGAGCCCCCGCACCACCATGAAATCAAATTCCAGCACCGTACCTGCCATATCTTCCTGATTGATCGGCAAGTCATACTTTTCATTGTCCCAGCGCGGGTTGTTGGCCAGGAATTGCCGCACAGCCGCATGCAGCAGCCGAACCTCCATCAAGGTTCGGTGCCCCAGCCCCCCGGGGCGGATGCCGTCATCCCCAACGATATTGTGCAGCATCTGCCCGGTTTCATAGATGCGCCGGGACACATCCTTTTGCAGCCGGCCGGTAGCAACCAGCACCTGGGACGGCTTGTTGTGCGCATAGCCTTCGACCAGGCTGGAGCACATCAGCACCAGCCCCTGAAGCGCACCGTTGCGGCGGTACATACGCCGCCCCAGCTCCATTTCCTCGAAATCCACCCAGCTCGGTACGGTATAGCAATGGTCCAGAAAGGCCTGAAAATCCCCCCCTTCCGCTTTCGCCCGACGCTCCACTTCATCGAGAAGCCCTGACGGACGGGTAAATTTGATTTGCGCGGCGCAGCGGTCAGCTAACGGGTCCTGTACCTGTCGCCAGGCATTCAGCTTCTCGTGGGAATAGCGGTCCCACCAGATGCGTTCCTGGGGAGATTGGGGACCTTTCGCAAAACGGGTTAATTCCTGCGGCGTTGCCATGCATACCTCTTCGTTGTTGTTCTATTCAGAATTCACGCCAGAACTCGCGGGTTCTGAATAGAACTTAGGGTAGCCGGCAGTTGCGGTCAACACACTAAACAGGGGAATCTGTTACCCCCTCAAGAAGCGTATTGATAAGCCATCGGGGCGCATCCAGCGGAAGATCATGGCCCGCTTCCGCATGCATCTTCAGTGGGAGTTGCCAGGCGGCGGCCAGCCGCCGGGAGCAGCTGGGGCTGACCAGGCGATCCCCCTGCCCGTTAACAATGATTACCGGCACAGAATCCGGCAGCGCCACCGGCGCCCGGAAACGTATGGCTGCGAGAAGCTGGCGCAGGCTGTTGCCGAGCGAAACCGGCTGCGAGCCCGCATAGCCAGCCCATTTTTCCGCCAGGGCGTGCAGAAAATCACGCTCGCGCATATTCGAGGTAATCTCAAGAATGGCAGTCTCTTTACGCAGGGTGTCGCGGCTGAACACAGCCTCTCGCAACAATCGACGGTAATTCATCGGCCGCAAACGCTGCCAGAAAGGACTGAAACGACTGGCGCTGGTATTGATCAGGCCGGCAAATGCGACCTCATGGGGAGCCTGACAAAGCCACTGCACCGCCATCATCGCACCCAACGACAGGGCCACCACATGATAAGGGCCACTATGCCCTTGCGAGTGCAGCTGCTCACGGGCATGGGCCACCATGGCTGCAATCCGCGTCGGGCTGCGTTCCTGCCAGAATTCGCCGTTACCGGGCAGGTCCAGCGTAATAACCGTATCCTGCGGCACCGCAGCTTGAAACTGCTCCGGAAACCCTTCCCAATGCCGCTTTTCACGAACCAGGCCTCGCAATAACACCCAGGTTCTCGCCATGTGTTCTCTCCTTGGGACAATGACCCGCTTTACAATACGGGCTAGAATGCCACCGGCTTTCAGGATGGCAAATGGAGTTTCCTCGCGACTATGGCACGTAAAACAGTAAAACGGGTTAAAACAGGTTCTGTGGAGCGGCGCTTCTCAATGGCCAAAGCCGGCTTTCTGGCGGGTGCCAAGTATGCCACCGCCAGTGCAGGCACACTGTTCACCGCTAAAGACAAACGTGATGACCGGCGCAAGGAAATCTTGTCTGCCCGTGCCCAGGAGCTGGTGGAAGAGCTGGGCAGCCTGAAAGGTTCGGTGGTGAAAATTGGCCAGATGATGGCACTGTTCGGCGAACACTTCCTGCCCGAAGAGGTCACCACTGCCCTGCATACACTGGAAAACCAGACAACCGCACTGGAATGGCCAGCCATCGAGAGGCACCTCAAGCGCCAGCTCGGTGAAGTCAAACTGGCTGAGCTGGAGATTGAGCAACAACCGCTGGGGGCTGCCTCGCTGGCGCAGGTGCACAAGGCCGTGCGCAAGTCAGATGGCAAGGAACTGTGCCTGAAAATCCAGTACCCCGGCGTCGCTGACGCGATTGATTCCGACATGCGTGCGCTGGTACGGCTGCTGAAGTTGAGCCGCCTCGTACCCATGACCGAGCAATTCAACATGTGGCTCGATGAAGTGCGTGAGATGCTCAAGCGCGAAGTGGATTATGACCTTGAAGCTCATACCACCCGCCATTTCCGTGCCGCGCTGGCCGATGACACGCGTTTTGTGGTTCCGGAAATTGTTCCTGAATTCTCAACGCACAACATCATGTGCATGACCTTCGAACGAGGCATTGGCGTCAACGATCCCGCCGTGCTTGAGCTGTCCCAGACCCGCCGCAACTTTATCGGCCGAGCCATCATGGAGCTGTGCTGCCGGGAAGTGTTCGAATGGAACAAGATGCAAACGGACCCGAATTTCGGCAACTATCTGCTGCGTATTGGGGAAACCCCGGAGCAGGACCAGATCGTGCTGCTGGATTTCGGCGCCATCCGTGATTTCGACAACGAAGTGCTTGGCCCGGGCCGGGAGATGATTCGTGCCTCCTTTTACCACGATACAGACCGGCTGATCCGGGCGCTCAACGCCCTGGACTTTCTGGCCCGTAACGCCCCGCGCAAATTGCTTGAGGAGTTCTCTGAGCTTTGTTTCGAGGCGGTTGAAGTGCTCCAGGACCCGGACCGTTTTCCGCCCCCGGCCTCCGTGCTGAATGAGAATGGCGAGTACTGCTGGGGCAAGAGCAACCTGCCCAACCGCATCATGAATCGTGCCGGCCGCAATGCTCTCTCGGTGCATTTTGATGTGCCACCCAAGGAGTTCATCTTCCTCGCCCGCAAGCTACTTGGCGCATACACATTTTTGCACGTGATCGAGTCTGAGGTCCGTGGCAACACCATCCTTGAACCTTTCATTCATATGCAGGAAGAGGACGATATCGCCCTGGTTGATCAAAAAACAATCAGCCCGGGCGGGTAATCCCCACTATAACGGGTGCCGATAGGCCAAAACGCTCATTTATCGGCCACTTATCGGTGCGATAACCATTTGTCATTTGCCAAGCTGGCACGTGCACAATAAGGTTAGCACCCTGCTCATCGGCCGGTTCACCTGAACCGGCCGTTTTTCGAGGCTTTCAGAGGTTTCGGGTTGCCAATATCCTCCCTCCTGAATAGCCAATTATTTGCGAACCACAGACGGGGGTAACGCAGGTGATTATCGGTGTTCCCAAAGAAATCTGCCCTGGCGAGCAGCGCGTTGCTTTAACGCCTGCCAATGTCAGCGCACTGCTGAAAAAACAAGGTGTCGAGATCATCATCGAGCGCGGCGCCGGCGATATTGCCGGTTATCCGGACAGCACTTATGAAGCTGCCGGAGCCAAGCTGGTTGATCGCGATGAGGTGTTCTCTTCCGCTCAAGTTGTTCTGCAGGTGCAAACGCCTGGCAGCAACATCAAGAACGGTGATGAGGATCTGAACAAACTGAAGGAAGGCCAGGTTCTGATCGGCATGACCGATCCGCTGGCTAACCCGCAATTTGCCCAGTCCCTGGCCGAAAAGAAAGTCTCCGGCCTGGCGCTTGAGCTGGTACCGCGTATTACTCGCGCCCAGGCCATGGATGTGCTGTCTTCCATGGCCATGATCGCAGGTTACAAGTGTGTACTGCTCGCCGCGACCGAATCCCAACGCATGTTCCCCATGAACATGACCGCCGCCGGCACCATGAAGCCGTCACGCGTGTTCATCATGGGTGCGGGGGTTGCCGGTCTGCAGGCCTGTGCCACTGCCAAGCGCCTGGGTGCTGTCGTTGAAGCCTACGACGTTCGCCCCGCTGCCCGTGAACAGATCCTGTCTGTTGGCGCCAAGCCGGTCGAGCTTGATCTGGATACCGGCGAAGCGGAAGGCTCCGGCGGTTACGCCAAGGCCCAGGGTGAAGACTTCCTCAAGCGTCAGCGTGAGTTGATGACCGAAGTCGTGAAAGAGATGGACGTGATCGTCACCACCGCGGCGGTTCCCGGCGCCAAGAGCCCGATCCTGGTTACCGAAGACATGGTGAAAGCCATGAAACCCGGTTCCATCATTGTGGATCTGGCTGCTGAGCGTGGCGGCAACTGCGACCTCACCGAGTCCGGCAAAACAGTAGTGAAGCACGGCGTGACCATCATCGGTCCGGAAAACGTGCCCTCCTCTGTGGCGTTCCATGCCAGCCAGATGTTTGGCAAGAACATGGAAAACCTGCTTAACCTGCTGATCGACGATAACGGCGAGCTGCAGCTGGATTTCGAAGACGAAATCGTTGCCGAAACCGTGATTAGTCACGATGGCGACGTTCCCCAAGCCCGTCTGCGCGACATTCTGGGTCTCCCCGCTCTGGCCAAGCCTGAGCCGGAAGCCGCGGAAGAAGCGTCCGACGCGGACAGCAAGGAGGAAAAGTAATGGATTTCGTAGCCCAACTTACCCTGTTTGTGCTGGCGATCTTCCTCGGTGTGGAACTGATCACCAAAGTTCCGCCGACCCTGCACACCCCGCTGATGTCCGGTTCCAACGCGATTTCCGGTATCACCGTGGTGGGCGCCTTGATTGCGGCCGGGTCTGATTCCGGCATGTTGATCAATGTGCTGGGCTTTGCCGCGGTGGTTCTGGCCACCATTAACGTGATTGGCGGCTTTATGGTCACCAATCGAATGCTGGCGATGTTCAAGAGGAAGTAAACCATGCACGTTTCTCAGAACTGGATTGATATCGCCTACTTGATCGCCGCCTGCCTGTTTGTGCTGGGCATCAAGGGGCTGACCAAGCCGAAAACAGCGGTACGCGGTAACCTGCTGGCAGCAGCCGGTATGGGCGTGGCCGCCGTGGTAACCCTGCTCAACGAGCATATCGTTACCTACGAAGTGATCATTGCCGGCGTCGTCGTCGGTGGCCTGATTGGTGCCATCATGGCCAAGAAGGTTCAGATGACCTCCATGCCGCAGATGATTGCACTGCTCAACGGTTTTGGTGGCGGTGCCTCCTTTGCTGTTGCCTCAGCGGAATTCTTCCGTGGTTCCGCCAACGATACGGTATCCATCATCGCCACCGGCGCGGCCGTATTGATTGGTGCTGTTACCCTGACCGGTTCTCTTGTGGCGTTTGCCAAGCTGCAGGAGCTCATCGACGGCAAGCCCATGGGCTTCCCCGGCATGAAACTGGTTAACGCCATCCTGTTTATTGGTTCTCTCGTCGGTATCGGCTACCTGGTGGTTAACCCGGGTAACGAAATGGTGTTCTGGAGCCTGGTGGCAGCGGCCATGGTGCTCGGCCTGTTCCTGGTACTGCCGATTGGCGGTGCAGACATGCCTGTTGTAATCGCCCTGCTGAACTCCTACTCCGGTGTGGCAGCCTCTGCGGCCGGTTTCGTAATGGGCAACAGCGCCCTGATCATTACCGGTTCCCTGGTAGGCGCATCCGGTCTGATCCTGACCAGCATCATGTGTAAAGCCATGAATCGCTCTCTCACCAATGTTCTCTTTGGTGTAATGGCAGAAGCCGGCGAAGCCATGGATGCGGACGAAGTCTACGCAGGCAAGGTCAAGTCCACCTCTGCTGACGAAGTGGCGATGATGCTGGAAACCGCACGACGCGTTGTTATCGTACCCGGCTTTGGCTTGGCGATGGCTCAAGCGCAGCACGCTGTACGTGAATTGGCTGACACTATGGAAGCCGCTGGCATCGAAGTGGAGTACGCCATTCACCCCGTTGCCGGTCGTATGCCAGGCCACATGAACGTTCTGCTGGCCGAAGCCGAAGTGCCATACGATAAGCTCAAGGATATGGATCAAATCAACCCGACCTTCGAGCAGACCGACGTAGCCATCGTGCTGGGCGCCAACGACGTAACCAACCCCATGGCCCGCGAAGACAAAGGCAGCCCGATTTACGGCATGCCGATCCTTAACGTGGACAAGGCCAAGACTGTGGTTGTGGTAAAACGCTCTCTGAGCGCCGGTTTTGCCGGCCTGCCCAACCCGCTGTTCGCCAAGGACAACACCTTGATGTTGTTCGGTGACGGTAAAGGCGCCGTGCTGGATATCACCACCGCCCTGAAAGAAGGCTGATCCACTGCCTTCGTAAAAAAGGAGCCTTCGGGCTCCTTTTTTTTGGCCACGGATTGGCCACATCGCGGGTAACGACACACTACGCACCTCACTACAAAATTCCCGCTCATTTATCACCTAATCACAGGAATCCTGAAGAGACAGCGCTTGCCAGCGTCTTTGTCATGCAAGCATGAGTCCGACACAGAGCGTGAAGCAGAGACGAAGAAAATGATGTTAACAGCGCGGATGTTTAGCGCGAATGGAGCTCCATGAGCATACGTGCTTCCCCTCCATTCAGTGCCGCTGCGCACAAAAAAAGCCCCAGCCTTTCCAGGCCGGGGCTTTTTGTAACGCAGAAAATTCGCTCTACTGAAGGGTGTAAACCACACCAACAGAGAACGTATGGTCCGTTTCCTTGGTGCCTGGCGGTACCGAGGAATTATGCTCCAGCAAGTGGCGCAGGCGCAGGGCAAAGCTGGAATTGATCGCCGTGGTCAAAGACGTTTCGGCACGTGTGTCAGCGCCCTCTTCACCTACCTCGGTAGAGAAATCTTCCTTGAAGGTGGTGTTGTCACTGACGCGCAGCTCGTACTTGATACCAATACGCGCAATCGCATCTTCTTCGGAGTTATGGCAACTCATATAGGTGTCCTGGGGCTCCAGACACTTTACGCGATAACCCGGACCGATTTCTGCATCCAGGGTCTGCAGATCCGAATCAATCCAGCGGCGACCCACACCGATGGCATAACTGGCTTCGTAGTGATAACCCGAAAAATTATCTTTCTGGTAGGTCAGCACATTGAAGAGGTAGTTTTTGGCATCTTCGCCCAGCTTACGGTCCAGCTTGTAGGAAGCGAAGTAGTTCTCATCCGTACGGTTATATTCTTCCGTATCGGGATCTTCTTCCTTCTCGTTATTGGCGTCGGCCTTGAAGGTATGGCGCCATTTCTCACTGTCCCGCGCCATATTAACGTTGGCATTGGTAGAGTCAGAATTGGTATTGCCGCGCTTGAACAACAGCCCGACACCAATATCACCAGACCATTTTGAAACTTCACTGCCCTCGTCGGTGGCTGCATCTTCTGCAGCCACCGAAACCGCCGGAAGTCCGGCGGCCAGCAGCATGGCAGCGATTGTCTTACTGCGCATGAATAACTCCTTAATCGTTTTTGTCGAGATGTACGTCCATCTGCGGGAACGGAATGCCAATGCCGGCTTCGTCAAAGCGGCGTTTCACGATTTCCGTGGTATCCCACAGAACCGGCCAGTAATCCGCGCTGTTTACCCAGGGACGGCACAGGAAGTTAACCGAGCTATCCGCAAGTTCGCCTACTACAATGGTCGGTGCAGGATCCTTGAGCACACGCTCATCCGCAGCCAGAACCTCTTGCAGCACTTTCTTGACCACGGAAAGGTCCGCATCGTAAGCGACACCAAAGACCATATCCACTCGACGAGTCGGTTTTTCCGAATAGTTGACGATATTTCCGGACATGATCGCGCCGTTAGGCACGGTCAGAACCTTGTTGTCCGGACTGTTCATGATCGTCGCAAAAATACGGATTTCCTTGACAGTACCCGATGCGCCCCCTGCTTCCACGTAATGCCCCACGCGAAACGGCTTGAACATGATAAGCATCACGCCGGCAGCAAAGTTGCCCAGCGAATCTTTCAAGGCCAGACCGACAGCCAGACCGGCCGCACCCAGAATCGCCACCAGCGAGGTCGTCTCGATACCGAGCTGATCCAGAGAAGCGATAACAACGAAAACGAACAGCAGAATATGAACAATGCGGCCCAGGAAAGTGGCCACCGTCTCATCCATGCGTTTGTTTAGCAGCTTTTGCACCCAGTTGCTCAGGCGGGCAACAATCCAGCTACCAATAATGAAAATGACCAGTGCAGCGGCAATGCTCCAGGCATAGGGCACCAGGTTTTCATTGGCAAAGGTTTCCAATTGGGTCAGATATTGATCCATTAAGCGTACTCCTCATCCAGTGAGCGCGAATTATGCCCGTTCCTGCAGCGAGCCCAAGTGGCGACGATGCGACAGCACGGGATTTTACAAAGATTTCATCTGCCGGAGGCGGGGAATGCCTGTGCTCCCGCTTTCCAGCCTGATCAATAATGAAACCTAATGATCCATATGACCACCCTGCTGCCACCGGCAGTCTGGGTTTTGTCGCGGTTCCGGCCTGAAAATACCCCTGATATTGGGTATCTGGGCCTTGCCCCGCTATAATGCACGCCCCAATTCCCCGCCTTTGCCGGAGCCATCGATGTCACAGAACCCGCGCGCGAAACTTACTGCCCAACTCCAGGAACGCATTCTGATTCTTGATGGCGGCATGGGTACCATGATTCAGCGCTGCCAGTTCAGTGAAGAGGAATTTCGTGGCAGTCAATTTGCGGACTGGCCCAGTGACCTGAAAGGCAATAACGACCTGCTCAGCATGACACAGCCCGAGCGGATCAAGGCGCTGCACAAGGGCTATCTGGATGCGGGCGCGGATATCATCGAGACCAATTCGTTCAATTCCACGTCCATCGCCATGGCCGACTACGACATGCAGGACCTGGCCCGGGATATCAACGTTGCCGCGGCCCGTGTCGCCCGGGAGGCCGCCGACGAAGCCTCCACGCCGGACAAGCCCCGCTACGTGGCCGGGGTGCTCGGCCCCACCAACCGCACCGCCAGTATCAGCCCGGACGTGAATGATCCCGGCTACCGCAACACGAACTTCGATGCTCTCGTAAACGCCTATCTGGAGGCCCTGGATGGCTTGGTAGAAGGCGGCATCGACATGGTGCTGATCGAAACCATTTTCGACACATTGAACGCCAAGGCGGCGGTCTTTGCGGTGGACCAGTACTGCTACGAGAACAATCTCGACTTGCCGGTAATGGTGTCCGGCACCATTACCGATGCCTCGGGCCGTACCCTCACCGGGCAAACCACCGAGGCCTTCTACAACTCCCTGCGCCACGCCCGCCCAATCAGCTTTGGCCTGAACTGTGCGCTGGGGCCCATGGAGCTGCGTCCGTATATCGAAGAGCTGTCGCGCATTTCCGAGACCTATGTGTCCGCCCACCCCAACGCCGGGCTGCCCAATGAAATGGGCGAATATGATCTGGATCCGTTCACCATGGCGAAAGAAGTGCGCGCCTGGGCAGAGAAAGGCTTCCTGAACATTATCGGCGGTTGCTGCGGGACCACCCCGGAGCATATCGCAGCCATGGCGGATGCCGTTGAAGGGCTCGCGCCACGCCAACTGCCCGACATTGAAGTGGCATGCCGGCTGTCAGGCCTCGAACCTTGCACCATCACCAAGGACTCCCTGTTCGTGAATGTGGGCGAACGGACCAATGTGACCGGCTCCAAGCGTTTCCTGCGCCTGATCAAGGAGGAAGACTACGATACCGCACTGGAAGTTGCCCGCGACCAGGTGGAAAACGGTGCCCAGATCATCGATATCAACATGGATGAGGGGATGCTGGAATCCGCCGAATGCATGGTGAAATTCCTCAACCTGGTGGCATCAGAACCGGAAATTTCCAAAGTGCCGATCATGATCGATTCCTCCAAATGGGAGGTGATCGAAGCCGGGCTGAAATGCATCCAGGGCAAGGGGGTGGTGAACTCCATCTCCATGAAGGAAGGCGAAGAGGCATTCCTTCATCAGGCACGACTGTTACGCCGCTATGGTGCCGCCGTGATCGTCATGGCTTTCGATGAGGAAGGTCAGGCAGATACCCGTGAGCGCAAGGTGGAAATCTGCACCCGTGCCTACAAATTGCTCACCGAAGAAGTGGGCTTCCCGCCGGAAGACATTATTTTCGACCCCAACATCTTCGCCATTGCCACCGGGATCGAAGAGCACAACAACTACGCCGTGGATTTCATTGAAGCGGTTGGCGATATCAAACGCACCCTGCCCCACGCCATGATTTCCGGCGGGGTCTCCAATGTGAGTTTCTCTTTCCGGGGCAACGACACCGTTCGTGAAGCCATCCACGCCGTGTTCCTCTATTACGCCATCAAAAACGGCATGGACATGGGGATCGTCAATCCCACCATGTTGGCCATTTATGCGGACATTCCCGAAGAACTGCGCAACGCCGTGGAAGATGTGGTGCTCAACCGCCACGAAGACGGCACCGAAGTCTTGCTGGATCTGGCCGAGAAATACCGGGGTAGCGGCGGCGAGAAAGCCAAGAAGGAAGACCTGGCCTGGCGTGAATGGGCCGTCGAAAAGCGCCTTGAGCATGCCCTGGTGAAAGGTGTTGCCGACTACGTAGAAGAAGACACCGAGCTGGCTCGCCAGAATGCCGCCCGCCCGCTTCACGTCATCGAAGGCCCATTGATGGATGGCATGAACGTGGTCGGCGACCTGTTTGGCGAAGGCAAGATGTTCCTGCCCCAGGTGGTCAAATCCGCCCGGGTCATGAAGAAGGCGGTCGCCTACCTTATGCCCTTCATGGAGAAAGAAAAGGAAGAATTAGGCACCCAGGATGAAGCCAACGGGAAGATCCTGATGGCCACCGTGAAAGGCGATGTACACGACATCGGCAAGAACATTGTCGGCGTAGTACTGCAATGTAACGGCTATGATGTGGTGGATCTGGGCGTAATGGTGCCCTGCGAGACCATTCTAGAGGTGGCCAAAGAGGAAAAAGTGGACATCATTGGCCTATCCGGGCTGATCACTCCCTCCCTGGAAGAAATGGTGCATGTGGCCAGTGAAATGCAGCGTCTGGAAATGAACCTGCCATTGATGATCGGCGGCGCTACCACTAGCCGCATTCACACCGCGGTGAAGATTGATCCGGCCTACGACGAGGCCGTAGTCCACGTGGCCGATGCCTCCCGGGCAGTCGGTGTGGCCTCCAAGCTGCTCTCCAAAACGGCCAAGGACGACTATGTCTCTGAACTCAAGGAAACCTACGAGGCACTGCGCGTACGGCGTAAACAACAGCAGGTAGACCGCAGCCTGATTTCCATTGATCAGGCCCGGGAGCACCGTTTCCAGCCAGACTGGCACGACTACACACCACCTGAGCCCAAGGTGAAAGGCCTGAAGGTGCTGGACGATTACCCACTGGATGATCTGGTGCAACGCATCGATTGGACACCGTTCTTCCGTGCCTGGGAGCTGGCCGGCAAATTCCCCAAGATTCTCGACGATGAAGTGGTCGGCACAGAAGCCACCAAGCTCTACCGGGATGCCCGGGAAATGCTTGAGAAAATTGTTGAAGAAAAGTGGCTAACTGCCCGCGGCGTAATAGGTTTCTGGCCGGCCAACTCGGATATAGACGACATCCAACTGTACCGCAACCCGGGTGATGAGCAGCCGTTCATGACCCTTCATCACCTGCGTCAGCAGCTGGACCGTAGCAAGAACGACAAGCCGGACTTTTGCCTGAGTGACTTCATAGCGCCCAAGGAGACCGGGCTTACCGACTGGCTGGGCGGCTTTGCGGTCACCGCCGGCATCGGTATCGACGAGCATGTCGCCCGCTTCGAAGCCGACCATGACGACTATTCCGCCATCATGCTCAAGGCACTGGCTGACCGACTGGCGGAAGCGTTCGCCGAGCGCTTGCACGAAAAAGTGCGTAAGGACTACTGGGGCTACGCCAGTGATGAAGCACTGAGCAACCAGGATATGATCAGTGAGAAGTACCGGGGCATCCGCCCTGCCCCGGGTTATCCGGCGTGCCCGGATCATACCGAGAAAGCCTTGCTGTGGCAGTTGCTGGATCCGGAAACCCATGCCGGCATGACGCTGACCGAAAGCTACGCCATGCTGCCCACTGCAGCGGTGTCTGGCTGGTACTTCTCCCACCCACAGGCCAAATACTTCGGCACCGGCAAACTGGCGAAGGATCAGATGAACGACTACGCCGCACGCAAAGGCATGACACGCAAGGAAATCGAACGGATGGTGCCCCACCTGCTGGGCTACATGGACGAGGACTAGGCCCTCAGCCTGCTCAGAAAAATGCGAGAATGGTCGCCGGAGGGGCCGTTCCCGCGTTCAATGTGTATCCTCAGCAGGAAGCGTAAAACGCGGCTCCCACTCACTGGCATCAATCACTTCGCGGTAGGCATGCCAGGTGGCATAGCCAAGCACCGGAAGCAACACCACCAGCGCCAGGTAGGCCGTTAACAAGCCCACCAACAGGCAAACACCAATCAGGCAGGCCCACACGAACAGTGCGGGCTTGTTGCGTAGCACCGCGTTGGTGCTGGTAATGACCCCGGTCACCATGTCCGTCTTGCGATCCATGATCATGGGCAGCGAGAACGCACTGGCGGTGAAAACGATGGCGCAGAACAAGGCCCCCACACTGCTGCCCACCCCGAAGAACAGCAGTACATTTTCCAAGTGCCACTCATTAACCGGGTAAAAGATATAAATCAGGTTAGCCGCCCGGGCCCACACCAGAAACACCACCACCAGAATCACGGTAAAGGTCAGGGCGTCGCCCATGCAGGCCCGCGCCTGCCGTAAACTCTCGAACAGGCTGGGTTTACGCCCTTGCTGCAGCTGGATGCTGATATCGTAGAGGTTGAGCGCCAACAGCGGCCCAAGAAAGACAAAGCCGGAAAGCAGGCCCAGATACAGGCCCATATTACCGAACCACCAGGTGGCGGCACTGATCAGGTAGCTGATGACGACCATGATGCCGCCATACACCAGGCTTGTTCCTGGCGCCGCCCGGAAATCCTGCCAGCCCTTGCGCAGCCAGCGCAGTGGCGCACGGGTATCGACCGTGTGGCATGGAGCCACAAACGGGCGAGTGTCTTCTTCCTGATTCGGTGGTTGCGCCATGGGACCTGCCTCTGTGGGACAAGAACAACACGTTAGCCAGAATCGCGGCCTGCACTTTTTGCCTTCCAGCCTGATCGCGTCCTAGCTGGCGTTATCGTCATCCATAACCGGGGCGACATCAAGCTGGCCCTGGGTGGCATCCAGTGTTGCCTGCAGATTGTCCTGCACGCTATGCATGACATCACTGGCAGACCAGATGGCCGGAATACCATAGGTCACCGCCAGGCTGGCGGCGCCGTTGGCGGGGTCCTGCTCGGCAATCACCAGGCCCGCTGCCTGTACCAGCCAGGGTAGCCATGCCGGCTCCACCTGATCCACCACCACGATATCGCCGGGCTGGATCTTGTTCAGGCACCAGGCGCTGCAGACCCGCCGTATTGGCCCTTCCACAGAGCCTTTGACCAATGGCAGACCGCGCAGCAAGGGGCTGAGACGCTGCCCGCCACCGAAACCATAGCCCACCTGATCCATCTTCCAGTCGGGCGCGCCTTGCAGGCCATCATCCAGATAACGGAGTTTACGGTCACCAATGATTTCTTTGCCGGCGCTGGCTGGCAGCTTTTGGCCCATCCACAGCTGCCAGAGCTCATCAAAGTACAGGAAATAAATATCGTCCGGATGCTGCAGCATGCCCTGCTCGACCGCGATAGCGCCCATGGAGCGCAGCAACTGGCGCAGCCGGTTGCCGATGGCAAAACGCAGTCCTCGGGCCGTGCGTGCCATACGCAACGCATTGGCGTCCTGCTCACTTGGCTGGGCCAGTTGCGCGTCGCTGACCACGCCCGGTTGCTGCAGGCCATTCAGGGTTGCGGCCTGGGCCGGGCCTTCATTTAACGGTGCATGCACAGGATCGGCACCCGGCCGCATCCCGGTATGGCGTACCGATTCCAGATCACCGCGGGCCAGCGCTTCCACAGCCTGCAATTCCGCAGGGGTTGTGAGCAGCGCCAGCGGTAACGGCGCGCTATAGCGTGGCAAGGCATCGGCGAGGGTCAGGTAGGCAAGCTCGCCATCCACCCGGCTGAGCGCCTCCCCCATGGCATCCAGCCGCATAAAAGCCCGCCACAGCCCCTCGCGGGTCACGTCCGGCTCTTTCCAGTGGCGCACATCAAGCGACAACTGCATCAGGGTCCAGCGATGACGCCATTGTGAGACAACGTTGCGGAGCCGCGAACGCGGGCGCGCTGGTGTTACCTGATCATGGATCTCCAGCTGCTGCCAGGCCGGGGGCACGAAACGGCTCGCCCCCTGGTGCTGTTGCTGGAGTTCGCGAAAAAAGGCGCAATTAGTATAGATGTGGCTGTGCTGGCGTCGATAAGGCTCGATTTTCGCCAGTCGGCTCCAGCCGGCCTGCTCAACCAGCGGCTCCCAGAAAGCCGCCTTCAGCCAGCGGCCCGCCAGGGTGTACCACAACGGCGTTTCCACCTGATTGAACAGCCCCACCCCCGCACGCCGTGTCCAGGCCTCCTTGGGCTCCGGGAGGGAGCCCACCGGCAACGTCTGGAGCAGCCACAGCTGCTCGCCATCAAATACCCATTCTCCGGCCTGGGGCCGGTCAAAATTCTGTTTGAGTTTGCTGTGCAGCTGGCGCAGCAGGGCTTCATCAACCTGCTGGCTCAGGGGCACCGCGGCCTGAGACGCATGCACCAGTCGGCCGCTATCATCAAAAATCAGCCGCTGACGCTCATTGCTGCCATCCACCACGCCCTCTACCACCATGTGTGGCAGGTCCTGGCGTAACGGATGGCGAGTGAACAGAACACCCGCTGCCTGTTGCCGCGGCAGTGCCTGAATCACCACATGATCCGGGCCGGGCTCACGATCAAAAATGCTTTGCAGTGCCGCAGCCAGGGATTCGTCAGAATCCAGATTCAACAGACTTTCCCGGCGTGAATCCGGGTTCATAGGCCCCTGCTGGAGGACCCAATAGCGGTTATCGGTAAACATGCGCGGCAAGGCGCGCAACTGTTGCGTCAACGATGCGGCAGAGCTGTCTGCCACCACGCTGCGGTCAATGCGCCAGCTGGGCGGGATTGGCAACCCCATGGCAGCCCAACGTTGCAGATTTTCGCCACCCTCAACATCGGCAGTCAGTACTTCAATGCTCATGAGCCGTTTCTTATTGGTCGAAATGGTCTGTTATGTATGCGCACGGTATTCATCCGAAAATGTTACAGCCGCAAACCCGGCGCAAACCGTCGCACACCCCACAGGCCCAGCCAGTAAATGGCTGGCGTGAGCAGCAATGCCCCCAGAACGATTACCGCCGCGATTCCGCCAAACAACACCGGTGCTTTCATTAGCGTACTCATCAGCGAGTCCTGCCAATAGAAAAACCATTGGTGGTCAGCGGGGAAAATCCATAGATGAAACTGATAGAAAACCTGAGTCGGGCCGGCAATCAGCAACCACGCTAACACAGCCCCCACAGTGAAAACAGTAATGCCAACCCGCCACCGCATGGGTGGTGGTTTGAGCCAGACGCAAAGCCAGGCGAGCGGCAGCCAAAGTATCAACAGCACCCAGAAAAGCACATGCCCCGCATCGATGAAATCGGCCACATCCTGAAGGTGCAGAACCTCCGCGTTGCGCAGTAACGGGCGGGCGTTTTTCCCCGGCGGCTGGTATTCAATATCCGCCAATCCTGTGCCGCTGTTATGCACCGCATCACGGATTTGCTCAAACGCCTGCCAATGCTGCTCGGGGGGCAATTGTTCAAATCCGGATTTAAAGCGATTCTGAGATCCGTAAGTTTGTATATGTTGGGCAATATCCAGCTGTTGATACCAGAAGCGGTAGCCATAGTTCGATTGGCTGTACAACGCCCAACTCAATGTCACTGCCAACGACACGACAATGACAGCATAAAAGAACCACACGAAAGTGGCAGCGACCTGGCTTGGTTGAGCCGTATTTTTCATAACACCCTCACAGTAATAACAGAATAATAAACAGAGGACGTAGCCACATGCGACCGCTCTTCATGTCCATGGCCCTGTTGGCGGGCTTTTTTGTGTTATCGGGTTGTACCACCACCCTGCCGCAAACCAATGCTTCCCGCACGATCCAGGCGCAGAAACAGGATTATTACCAGGTGCGTATCCCGACCCGGGATGGCAAAAAACTGGCTGCCACTGTCTACCAGCCTGAACTCCAGGCTGGAGAAAATGCCCCACTGATTATTGCCACTCACGGCTTTGGTGGCTTCCGTGCCAAGCGTCCCATGTCGATTTACGGCAAGTCCATCCTTACCGGTGAAGCGGCCATCGCCGCATGGAAGGCCGGTTACTGGGTGGTCTTCTACGATCAGCGAGGCTGGGGGCAATCCGATGGCCACGTACACATGATGGATCCTGACTACGAGGTCGCGGATCTGAGCAACGTGATCGACTGGTCACTGGGCCACCTTCCCGGCGTCAAACGCATGCCCGACGGCCAGCCGGCCATCGGCATGATTGGCGAATCCTACGGTGCCGGCTTGCAGACACTGGCCGCATTCACCGAGCCTCGCCTGCAGGCTCTGGTACCGCTTACCGGTTGGCACGATATGAACAGCATCGCGCCAAACGGCGAGTTTCGCAGCGCCTGGGGAGCGGTGTTGCTGGGCGTAGGCGGCATTAACAGCGGCTTTGATGTGGGCGTGATGTTCTCGGACCCGTGGCGCAGTGCCTTCGATGGCACCGTCAATCAGGACCTCAAAGACCTGATGTACCAACGCAGCCCCGCCGCTTTTTGTGATCAGGGCAAAGCGCCCCACGCCGATGCCCTGTTTATTCAGGGATTCACTGACACCATGTTTCCGTTCCAGCAGGCCGAACGTAATTACGATTGCTGGCAGGAACAGGGGCGAGATGCGCGCCTTATTGGTATGCAGGCTGGCCACGTGATGCCCTGGCCCATGCAGCAATGGCGCGGCTGGCTACCCTTCTACCAGACCGACGACATGGTGCACTGTGGGGATTACAGCGAAACGACGGTGGATACCATTATCAACTGGTGGGACGAGAAACTGCAGGGTGGTGAACGCCAGGTGCCGCAGTACTGCATCAATGTCACCGAAGACAGGGGCATCGCCCTGGAAGAAGGGCTACCGATTAACAACACGCAATATGTATTGCCCCGCACCAAAGTCACCGTGCCGCTGGCCGGTGCGTTCGAATGGTTGATGGTGGGCGTGGATACCGGCACAGACTTGTTCCGGGCCATGTGGCCGGGGGCCGATCTGCGTGACATGAAACCCAACGGTGGGTTTGGGCGCCCCAAATTCGTGCCCATGTATATTGCCCGCGGGGATGACGAAGTCCTGCTCGGCAAGCCACGTATTGATCTGAACCTGGGCGGCACTTCCGGTGGGGACAGCATGCCCGTTTTTGTGGGCCTCGGCATTCAGCACGCCAACCGCCGTCGGGTCCATGTGGCCAGCGAGCAGCTTACACCTCTGCCGGAGAAAGGCATTTATGAGCTGGAGTTACCTGCGGTTAGCCAGCCACTGAAAGCCGGGGACCGTGTCGGACTGGTGATCTACGGGTTTACCACGCAATTCCCGCTAAACTCTGCGTTTCTCGCGCGTAACGCCAGCGTCAAAGGGGATGTCTGGCTGCCGCTCACGCGCGAAGACGCTCTTTCGCTAAAGCCGGATCGATCATTCCGATAACGGCTCACTGACCGCGTAAGGCACGGCAGCACTTCGCTGCTGTGCAAACGTCTCCGCCTCCATACCATGCAGCCCTTCGTCAAAATACAGGCTGACGGTAAACCGCAATTCCTGTGGCTCCGGCCAGCCTTGCAGGGAATACCCCAGGTTAGGCAGCTGACCGGTAAACTGTTCAGGCTCTACTCGCAGGGCGCGGTCATCTTCATAGATCAATTTTACCGGCGTCTCCAGTAGTTCATCCGGCACAGTCATGGCGGTCAACAGGGAGAATTGCTTGCGGCTGTCAAACAGAATCCAGTTTTCATGCATGCTCAGCGATTGATTGGCAAAGCGCTCGTCAGCATCGTCTATTTGGCCATCCACGGTCACCGGCTTGTCCGCAAAACGCGCGGTATAAACCCGTGCGCCGATCTGCGCATTGCCATCCACGGTCACCGCCACTTCCGGATCCTTGAGGGTGGCGCGGTACAGATCCGGGATGCGGGCAAAGGTGTGCGCCTCGTAATGGGCTGCATAGCGCATCGCTTGTACCTGGATTGTCATCACCGGGATACCAGCCAGCACCACCTTGGTTCGTAGATGCATGACTGAGCGGATTGGGCCAAGCAAATGCCCTACCTGTTTGGGTCGCAGGTTGTGATTATCCAGTGACATGCGAGTAAATCGCGAGAGCACCCCGGCGCTCATGCGCATTTTCAGGGTGTCGATGATCGAGCCATCCCCCTGATAGCCCTGATACCCGAGATACAACCAGTTCAATTCGTTTTCCGGCTCCACGTTCAACTCATACAGCGCCGTGCGTGTCATGCCGTTATCGATATCGTGAGCAACGTAATAATTCTGGCTACGCTGGCGGTTGCCTTCCACCAGATAGAAATGGCAATTTCTTGCCACCGCGATATCGGCAACGATGGCTCCCTGGGCTGGGCGGAGCGTGGCAGGCGCCTGCGGGCCTGCATCGGTGAGCATCATCAACAACTGGTCCGCCTTATCCAGCTGCCCAGCATCGCCGGCCATGGCGAATTCACTCCCTTCAAACCACACCATGCCATGCTCATCCAGCTCATCGAACTGGTAAGCCACAGGCACAAAGCGCCCCTGTTCAACCCGCATGACGGAGAGTGTATCCAGCGCCTTGCCTTCAACAACGGGAAAATCCTGCCCGGAGAGTTTAACCACGCGGCCGCGATCCAGAGGATCAAATCGGCATTGCCCATGAACGGTCAGTGCCGGAATAAAAAGGCCAAGCGCCAAAAGCAGGCGTAGGGTCATAGTAATGGCTGCTACCTGATTGTTTATTCTTGTGTGGCGGCGGCTATTTTTGCAGCGTCGCCCGCACCGTGGCAGTACCCGGTTTTTCACCCGGCGTCATTTCCAGATTGGTCAATTGCACGCCCTCTTGCTGGAGAGATTGCAGCCAGAGCACCGTTTGCGAGGCCACCTGATTTTCCAGCTGGATTCGCACCGCGCGATTGCCATCGGGGGAAAACCCTTTCAAGGTCAGGCCAAACTGGTCCGCGCTGCGGCTCACATTACCGGTCCAGTTACCCGTTGGCCGCGCGGCGGCGGTATCGCCACGCCGGGCGGCAATAACGGCGCTGCGGTTATCCTGGATCCACTGCAGCGTTTGTTGGTTGGAGACAAAGCGCATCTTCGCCTGATCCCGCGCGGCCACCGAAGGCGCCCAAATCAACCAGTACAGCACGACCAGAAACGCCACCGCCGCCAATACCTGAAGAACACGTTGCTCACGGGGCTCGCGGCTTTGGTACCAGTTAACCGCCTGATCGCGCCGGTGTGCTGCCAGCTTTTTCAATTCTGCCGTATTGCTCATCCTGGCTGCTCCACCTTTATGCGGGCGCTGACACCCTGAGCCCCATTGCGATAGTTGGCGATCGAGGCTCTTGCTCCTTGCTGTTTCAACGCATTTTGAAGCTGTTCCAGCTGGGCGTAGTCCTTGGCCCCCACGTCCAGCAGCAACGCATTGTCACGCTGGTCATACTGCAGTCGTTTAGGTTCAACCTTGATTTCTTTCAACACTTTCGCCACCGGCCCCAGAAGCGGGAAGAAACGAGCCTGCCCGCCCTCGCTGCCGCCACCAAGGCGGGCAAGGCGCCCCTGGAACTGACGGCTCAGAGCCGTGGTGGCCTTATCACCAGGGAATAGCTGTTCGTAAAGGTTTTTAGCATCGGCAAAGGCTGCTTCCGACGCCTGGTCATAGCGCCATTGCTGCACCCAGATTGCCACCAGCGCCAGCACAAACACGGACGCAGCCAGAATACTGACCGGCTTCCAGGGCGCAAATGCCGTGTTCTTTCCTTTCTTTTGTTTCGGTGCATACGGGCCAGCAAGCAACTCTTGCCCAGCACCGCCGCGCAGCGCATCCAGAAACGCCGCCGTGCCGGACAGAACGGTCGCGCCGGCAAGGCTGTCACCAAATAACGCCTGCATGCCGTCACGCTGGTCCGCATCCACCACCAGGCAGCGGTCACGATCGGCCATCAATAGCGCCTGACCGCCATCCAGTTCGGCAATCAGTGGCGCCTGGCCCTGAAGCCGCTCGGCATCCACCTGAAGCGAGCCGAGCACAGCCCCCTGTTCCGCCGCCCATTGCTTAAGCTGCACAATCAATTCACGGGCGATGGCGGTCACTTCATAGTCATCCCCTGCGCCTTTGCGGGAGACGAACCAGAGCGACTCGGGGCTGTCCAGCATCTGCTCTTCCAGCAGATAAGGCAGAACACGCTGCAAATGGCGAGCCTGCTTGCGGGTCAGGGAGACATGGGTCAACCGGGCAAAGGCCACGCTGATAATGACATGGAGGGTCTGCCCGGCACACTGTTCCAGCGCATCGCCCAGGCTAACGGCTTGCACATCCTCAGTTGCACTGCGCTGCAACAGCACCGGGATCTCAAGATCCGGGTCTGTTCCCCCTGCACCGCTTAAATAAATCAGTGGAGCATCTGCCACGCTGCTGTGTCCTTTCGTTGTTTTCTGCGTTGTTATCTCTGCATGTGCGCCAGCCAGTGTACCAAGGCGAGCATCATTCCACAGTGTCGTTACCGCCCATGGCGCCTGCTGAGCATCTTACTGGGTATTGTAGAAGGGATTGCAGGCCGGTTCGAGCGGGGTCAGCAGCGGGCTTACCTGCCGGCTGAAGACATCGGTAGACGCATCATTACCGGTACGCCGGCGCAAACGACTCACCAATCGGCTTAATTGGCCGTCTACTTCCACGTCCACCATCACCTGGAAATATTCACTGCTTACCCCCAGAAGGTCGCTAACTGCCTGCTTTTCATCGGCACCCAGAGTGCTCAAAGGGGCGAGCTGCATCAGGTCACTCACGTTTGTAATCGGTTCTTCTTCTCGGGCTTTGACAATCGCCTCTGCCACGCCGGTACCTGCAACCCCGCCCAGTACCGCATCCAGCACCTGGGGCGGCGCCGTATTCACATTCAATGTAGTACCCAGCGGTAGAGCGGTAAACAGCCCCCAGACCATGCTGTCCTCGGGCTGATTGGCCACCTGGAAGCTGAGCAAAGCACGCATTTCCGATTCATGGGCGGCCGGCATATTGGGTGTCCGCCGGTTACGGTAATCCGCGTCTTCGGCCCCCTCGACGCCGTCCACGATATTATTGGAATCCAGCCAGTCCGCCATTTCGTTGGCCAGCCGTGAGGCATCTGTTTCCTGGGGAAAGGTCAGTTCGATCAATCGGGTAAGCCGGTCAATGGCCTCCGGATCGCGAACAAAGGTATCGCCTTGAGCGGTAATCAACCAATTCAGGTTAAATCGGCCCTGCAGATCCTGAACGCTGGCGCTGAGCATGGCATCTTCATAGGGAGTGGGCGGTAATTGCACTGCCCACTGCTCTTCCACGCAGTCATCAACCAGCGCGTTATTGTTCTGGTCATCCTGCAGGTCATCCACCAATCCCTGCTGCGCAACCACTTCTGCCGCCATGGCATATTGGTAACGCTTGTCCCATTGCAGCAGGTTGTCCGCACGGGTGAGAAAGCGGTCCTGGCGAAACAGCACCTCCACGGTAATGGTGGTCAACAGGGCCAGCAGCAGCAACACAATCACCAGCGCCATGCCTCGCTGGCTGGGCTTACCAGGATGATGCTTTAATGAAATCAGCTCCATGGGTTCACCACGGTCCGGTAGAAGCGGTGCACGATGTCACCGTTTTCCAGTTCAATCTCCAGCTCAATACTCTTTGGCAGGCGCTGCTGCCACACGGGAACGGCGGCCATGGCCACATCCGGCCATAATTCCAGCCACTGCCATTCCCCCTGGGGCGTCAAATCCAGATAACGGACGGTAAAACGCTCCACGTGATCGATCAGCACATCTTGCTGATATTCCGTGGCCACGTTGGTGTCGAGCACCGGCCAGTAACGACGGAATAAAGTGCCATCTTCCAGGGTATAGACCACCCGCTGCATTTCACTGCGTTTACGCAGCCCAAAGGGGTTGGACCAGCCCAAGCGGGTGAATTCCACATAATTATCACGGCCCAGAATGGCCGGCTGCGGGTCGCCGTAGGGGTCGCGAACCGGGCGATTGATCAGTTGCTCGAAATCCAGGGTGAGGAAGGTGACAGCGCGCTGGGTGCGCTCCATTTCATCGGCACTGTCTTTTAGCTGTTCACGACCCTGCAAGGCGCTACCGAGAAAACTGGCCACCCACACATAGATAAACGCAAAGATAGCGATGGTGATAACCATCTCCAGCAGGGTAAAGCCCCGCTGTGCCAGGCGCCTGGAAGAAAACGGATGGAGAGTTCCCATCATCCGGACGCCGGTTTGCCGATCAGGCTCGCCAGGTGATACGCCATTTGTCCCTCGTCATCGTCCTGCATCATGCCCACCTCGATATCCACACGCCGGGTATCCGGGTAAGGGCCCTCGCTGACACGGGTATTGATCCACCATTCACGTCCGTTGCGGGTCACCGTGGAATCCGATTCGCCAGTGGAGGGCCACTGTTGATACACCTGCATTTCTACCAGCTTGTCGGAGGCCACAAGAAAGCCCAGATGGGTTTCATTGATATTGGTATAGGCGCGCGCGGTGGAGCCCATGGTCTGACCAAGCACCACCATAACCAGGGCCAGAATCGAAACAGCAATCAGCACTTCCACCAGAGTAAAACCCTGCTGCCGCTTCATTCCTGCACGTCCTCTATCATTCTTGAACGCCGCTCCAGCCAATCCTGCTTGGCCTGCTGGTCGACATTGTCCTGCTCGCGGTCCGGATCGGCAATCTGCCCGAGAGCCGAAATTTGCCAGCGCTGCACCTGCTCCAGATCGTTCATGCTCTGCATGGCGAGGGTCACAGGAGACACTTCACCGCTGGGGAAAAAGAAAATCTGTGGAAACGCCTTTTCGTCCTCTCCCTCTTCCCCTCCCTCGGACACGCTGGTGCCGTCCTGCTGGCGCGCCTCTTGCTCGTCACCCTCGCCCACTGTGCCTTCACCCAAATCCAGCGAAGTATCTTTCTTGACCAAGGTCTCGGCAACCTGACTGAGACTCGCCTGTTCTTCATCAGCGAGTTCGTCCAGCTGCCACACCAACTCCAGAGATGGCGGGATCTGGCGAGGCTTGAGAGCGGTATCCTCGATAGGCAGAAAATCGGCAGCGGAGATGTCGTAGGCAAGGGGCTCCCAGCCATCATGGCGCAAACGTAGCGCCAGCAGTTGTCCCGAGAACAGGCTGCGCTCATTGAGCAGGGCCAAGGTATCCTTCAGACGGGCGGATTCTTGTTCCAGCTGCCGGTCGTCAGAAGTCCAGTTCCCCTGGCTAATCACCACGGCGCTGAGCAGTGCAATCAGCCCCACCACCACCATGATTTCCAGCAGGGTGAAGCCGGACTGCAGCGTGCGGGGCAAGCGCATCTTACTGAACGTCGCGCCAATTGATGTCCGCGTCGGAGCCTTCACCGCCCTCAACACCATCGGCGCCCATGGACAGCAGATCGAACGGCCCTTCAACCCCGGGGCTGATGTAAACGTAATCGTTGTTCCAGGCATCCAGGGGGACTTTCGGCAGGTAGCCGCCATCAGGCCATTTGCGGGCTGAATTGGGACGTTCCACCAAGCCGTTGAGACCCTCTTCACTGGTGGGGTAACTGCCATTGTTGAACTTGTAGAGGTCCAGCTGCTGGACGATCTTGCCCATATTGGCCTTGGTCAGATCCACCTTGGCGGCTTCACCCTGCCCGATCACGTTGGGCACAATCACCGCAGCCAACAGACCAATAATGGCCACCACCACCATAATTTCCAGCAGGGTAAACCCCGACATGGCACGCTTTGCTTTCATTCCTTCACCTTAACCGGCTAGTAAGTTATTCATTTGCATGATCGGCAGCATGACCGACAGGACGATCATTACAACCACCCCTGCCATCACCAGCAGCATGATCGGGCCAAGCAGCCCCACCATGGTATTGATCGTGCTACTCAGTTCCCGTTCCTGATAATCCGCAGCCCGGGTCAACATATTGTCCAGTTCACCGCTGGCCTCACCGCTGGCAATCATCTGCACCAGCATGGGCGGAAAGTAGCCGCTGGCATCCAGGGCGCGGCTGAGGCTGCCGCCCTCGCGAACCTTGGCTGCGGCATTTTTCACCGCGTTGCGGACCGCCAGATTGCCGACCACCTGGGCGGCGATAAACAGGGCATCCACCAGCGGCACACCGGAGCGTCCCAAGATGCCCAATGTGCTGGCCAGCCGGGCACTGTCGCCAGCGCGCAGCATCGTGCCCACCAGTGGCATATTCACTAACCGCTGATGTACCCGCAAGCGGAAACGCGGGTCACGCATGGCGCGCATGAAGACCACCACAGCCACCACGATCAACAGCACCACCAACCAGCCCCAGCCACGGGCAAAATCACTCATGGCCATGACAATGCGTGTGAGCAATGGCAACGCCTGGTCCCGCCCTTCGAACACGGCCACCAACTTGGGTACCACGAAGGTCATCATCAGCATGATCACGATGGAAGCAAACACCATGATGAAGGCGGGATAAATCATCGCCTGGGCCACGGAGCGCCCGGTATCATGGCGGGTTTCCAGGTAATCCGCGAGCTGTTCGAGTACCTGTTCCAGGTGGCCACTCTGTTCACCGGCAGCCACAGTGGCACGGTACATTTCAGGGAAGGCGCGGGGAAAGGACTCGAAACTGCGCGCCAGGCTGTAGCCTTCACGCACTTTGGCACGCACGGCGAGCATGATGCGCTCAATGCGGTCATTGGCGGCCTGCTTGGAAACCGCAGACAGGGCCTGCTCCACAGGCAGGCCGGATTTCAACAGCGTGGCCAGCTGGCGGGTAATCAGCGCCTGTTCGGCGCCATTGATCTTGCCGGAGCCGGCAAAACGGCCCATTCCCTGGCTGTTGGTATCGCTGGCTTCGTTAACCTCCAGCGGGACCCAGCCCTTGTCACGGAGTTGCTGACGAACCTGGCGGGCACTGTCTGCTTCCAGAGTGCCTTTGTTGATTTTGCCCCTGTGATCCAGGGATCGGTATTCGAATGCTGGCATGCGGCTGCTGTCCCGTCAGTCCTCGCGGGTCACCCGCAGGACCTCTTCTACACTGGTATGTCCGCCCAGCACTTTGCGCCAGCCATCCTCACGAATGCCACTGGTCAGTGTCCGGGCATGGCGGTTGAGTTCCAGCTCGCCGGCGCGGTCGTGGATCAACTGGCGCAGGGTGTCATCCACCAGCACCAGTTCGTAAATCCCGGTACGGCCCCGGTATCCCTGATTATTACAGGCTTCACAGCCATTAGGGTGATACAGCGTACAACCTTCATTGGCCGGAAGGCCCAGCATTTCCAACTCGCTGGCACTGGCCTGGTACGGGGTTTTGCAATCATCACAGAGCACGCGCACCAGCCGCTGGGCTAGCGAGCCCAGCAGAGAGCTGGAAAGCAGGAAGGGTTCAATGCCCATGTCCTGCAACCGGGTCACCGCACCCACCGCTGTGTTGGTGTGCAAGGTAGACAGCACAAGGTGACCAGTCAGAGAGGCCTGCACCGCAATTTCAGCGGTTTCCAGATCCCGGATCTCACCCACCATGACCACATCTGGATCCTGGCGAAGAATGGCGCGCAGGCCACGGGCAAAGGTCATATCGACCTTGGTGTTGACCTGGGTCTGACCGATCCCTTCCAGCTGATACTCAATGGGGTCTTCCACCGTCAGGATATTGCGGGAGCTGTCGTTGAGTTCGGTCAGCGAAGCATAAAGCGTGGTGGTTTTACCGGAGCCAGTCGGGCCGGTGACCAGAATAATGCCGTGGGGCTTATGGATCAGCTCGCGCATGTGGGCATCACAGGTCTCGCCCATGCCCAGGTGGGACACCTGCAGGCGCCCCGCCTGCTTGTCCAGCAGCCGCAGCACCACCCGCTCACCGTTACTGGCGGGCATAGTGGACACCCGTACATCCACGTCCCGGCCACCAATGCGTAGGGAAATCCGGCCATCTTGGGGAATCCGCTTTTCAGCGATGTCCATACGCGCCATCACCTTGATCCGCGAGACCAGCAACGGCGCCAACTCCCGTTTCGGGGTCAGCACTTCACGGAGCACACCATCTACCCGCATGCGCACTACCAGGCGGCGCTCGAAGGTTTCCACATGGATATCCGACGCATCTTCGCGAATGGCTTCCTGCAGCAAGGCATTAATCAACCGGATGATGGGCGCGTCGTCCTCCTGCTCCAGCAAATCCGAGGTTTCAGGCAGGGAATCCGCCAGGCTGGCCAGGTCGAGCCCTTCCAGATCATCCGCAGCTTCTGCCGCCGCGCCGCGCTGCTGTTCATAGGTGATCGCCATGGCGGCAGTGAAGGCGGTATCGTCCATGGGCACCAGGCGCGGCAGACGCCCGATGTGGCGCTGCACTTCACCCAAGGCGGCCACGGAAACATCCTGCCGGTGGCACAGCTCTTTGTGACCATCACGCTCGCGCAACAGGACACCATAGCGCCGCGCGAAGCCGTAAGGCAGCAGCGACGGAGGAAGTTCCATATTTTCCGGCGTCTCCAGATGCTCAGTCATAGCTCAGTATTTTTCCATTAGGTTCTCGACCACATCGCGAGTGACCGCATTCAGCGTCAGGAACTGAAAGCCCACCTGGTACTCGCCGGGGGCATCCAGGGTTTCAGCCCAGACCACCCGGGCATCGAAACTGACCGTATTGACCCCGGCGATCTGGTCCGGCAATACCATACCCAGCTGCAATTCTTCGCCATGGGGCAGCTCCCGGCGGGAAAACAGCTTGAAGCCATCCACGCTCAGGTTCATCAAGCGCCCCACGTTACCACCGGTGCTGCGATCAAACACTACCATCTCGCGGAACAGTTTCTTGCGGGGGTTGCGGCGGTGGTCGCGGGCGCTGTCCTTGACGCCGTTTTCGTCATCGGCGGGACGCAGCACCACCACCACGCCCGTAACGGTGCCGGCGTCATCGGTAATGGCATTGGCACGCACCGACAAGGCCAGCAGCCCGTCTTCGTCCGCTGTATACAGGCTGTGCTCGTTTTTCCAGCTTTCACTCTGCATACAGGCCTCCCGCAGTGGGGAGTCATCCCAGCCCCAGCGCTGCTTGCCGGCATCATCATTGAACAACAGGTCCGCGATATCCCTGCCCACCAGGGCATCGCGGCTCTGTCGCAACAGGGCGCAAGCGGCCTCATTGCAAAAGGTGACCCTGCCCTGGGCATTGGCACCAATCAGGGCTTCGCCCAAGGCATGCAGCAAGCGCTCGTTCTCATCCTTGAGCCGCTTCATCTGCACCACCGCCTGTTGAAGCTTGCGGCGCTGACGATCAAGTTCCAGGAAAACGCTAACCTTGGCTTCGAGTATTTTCTGATCAATGGGCTTGAACAGATAGTCTACCGCGCCACATTCGTAGCCCTTGAAGACATACTTCTGTTCTTTGGAAATCGCCGTAACGAAAATAATCGGAATATGGCGGGTTTTCTTGTTCTTGCGCATGAGTTCGGCCACTTCGAACCCATCCATCTCTGGCATCTGCACATCCAGCAGTACCAGCGCGAAATCGTGTTTCAGGGCGAGAGACAAGGCCTCGTTACCTGACTGGGCCATGACCAGATTGCGGCCGTCAGCATCCAGAATCGCTTCCAACGCGATCAGGTTTTCCCTGTGATCATCCACAACCAAAATATTTTGTTTCATAGGCTTACTACCCTGCAACCTGTTCCGCCAAAAAGGGCCCGATTGCCTCAAGATCGAGCACCCTGGAAATCGCACCTGTTGTTATTGCCGCTTCGGGCATTGCGGGTGCTTCCGAGCTCACCGGTGACTGGGCGATGGTATATCCGCCTCTACGGTGTATGTATTCCATGCCTGCAGCGCCGTCTTCATTGGCCCCCGTCAGGATCACTCCCAACAAGTGGCGGCCATAAACCGCGCCGGCAGAGTAAAACAGTTCATCTATTGCTGGCCGGGAAAAGAGTACAGGCCTTCCTGTAGAGAAAGCCAGTGTCTGATCCTCTTCCACCAACATATGGTAGCCCGGTGGCGCCACATAAACATGCCCGCCGAGGATGGGCTCCTTGTCTTCCGGGGCCACCACCGGCAGTGCGCAATACCGGGCCAACAGCCACGGCATGCGATTATCTGCGCTGGCATGCTGATGTTGAACCAGCATGATCGGCAACGGAAAATTTTCGGGAAGCGCTGACAGGATGCGCGTGTAGGCATTCAGCCCGCCCCACGACGCGCCCATTACGATTGCCCTGACTGCTCCCTTGCGAGTGCTCACGATGAGTGGCCGCTGCCCTCCTCGCCCCGGGTCTTGCCTGCTTCATAGGCAGCACGGTGCGCCTGTGCTTCTTTGAGCTTGGCCTGGAGTTCACGGCGCTGCTTGTCCAGCCCCAGAAAAAAATCCACCTTGCTCTTGAGGATCAACGGATCCAGTGGCTTGAACAGATAATCCACCGCCCCGGCCTGATACCCTTTAAAAACGTATTTCTTTTCCTTGCTAATCGCCGTCACGAAGATAATGGGAATGGTCTGGGTGTCCTTGCGCTGGCGCATCAGCTCGGCTACTTCGAAACCGTCCATGCCCGGCATCTGCACGTCCAGTAGCACCAGGGAAATATCTTCCTTAAGCAGAATTTTCAGCGCTTCCTGCCCGGAGTGCGCTTTCAGGAGGGTTCGCCCCTCCCCTTCGAGGACGGCCTCAAGCGACACCAAGTTGGCCGGCTGATCATCCACCAATAGCAGTTTCTGCTCAATCATCGGTTGTCTCTAGTCATGCGTGGTGTGGAAACTGCCGCTTGCGAAAGATTCGCAACGACTTGTTGATAACATCGAACGTGTCTTCCTGGCCGCTGAACCGCAGGCTTTCCTTGGTTCCCAGGCACAGGTAGCCGCCCATATCCAGGCTCTCGCTGAAAAGCCTGATCACTCTTTCCTGCAAAGGCCGATCAAAGTAGATCAATACATTGCGGCACAGGATAACGTGCATTTCCCCAAAGACCTGATCCGTTGCCAAGTCGTGATCGGCAAAAACGATATTGCGTTTCAGCCGCTGCTCCATGATCACACTGTCATAACGTGCAGTGAAATAATCAGACAGAGAGTGTTTGCCACCGGCACGCCGGTAGTTATCTCCATACTGTTTAACCGCTTCGATGGAGTAAATGCCCTTCTTGGCTGACGCCAACACGTTCTTGTCGATGTCGGTGGCATAGATCATGGCCCGGTCGTAGAGCCCCTCCTCTTCCAGCAAAATAGCCATGGAATAGATTTCTTCGCCGGTAGAGCAGCCGGCATGCCAGATCTTGATAAACGGAAACGTCTTCAGAACCGGTACAACGTCTTCCCGGAAGGCACGGTAAAAATCCGGGTCCCGGTACATTTCCGTCACATTCACGGTCAGGTCGTTGAGCAGCGTCACGAAGAAGGGCCGGTCGCGCAGAACCTTGTCGGTCATTTCCATGATCGATGCAAAACCTGACATGGTCAGGCGATGCATGATTCGACGCCGCATGGAAGCGCGGCTATAGGACCGGAAGTCGTAGCCGTACATCTGGTAGATCGCCTCAAGCAACAGGCGAATTTCGATGTCCTCGACACTGACTTCGTCATCGTCGATCGGGTATGTTTCAGCCATAACGCTATTCCGCCACGGTTCTCGTCTTTATAAAGTGACTGCGGGCACGTTTTGCGCCCACTACTTGTGCAGCCAGACCCGTAGCAACGAGGTAAGCTTTGCCATATCGATGGGCTTGGAGCAGTAATCATTGGCCCCGGCTTCGATGCACTTGGCGCGGTCGTCCTTCATCGCCTTGGCGGTCAGCGCCAACATCGGCAGCTTGCTGAAACGAGCCTGTTCACGAATCCGGCCCATGGCTTCATAGCCATCCATTTCCGGCATCATGATATCCATCAGCACAATGTCGATGGACGGATTATCATCCAGCGACTCCAACGCCTCGCGGCCATTGTTGGCAATGCTGATGGCAAAGCCCAACTCCTCCAGCTGCGCAGACAATGCATAGATATTGCGCATGTCATCATCGACCAGAAGCAATTGCTTGCCTTCGAAAATATCGTCGCGATGCTCGATGGATTCCGCTGTCGGGCGACGATTGGCCGGCAAGGTGGACTCAAGCCAGTGCAGGAACAGGGACGCTTCATTGAGCAGCCGCTCGTGAGAGCGCTCCGTCTTGAGGATGATGCGGTCCGCATACTTGCGCAGTTTCGCTTCTTCTTCGCGGGTCATGTCCTTGCCGGTATAGACCACCACAGGAACACTGTCGTAGTCGTCGCTGGCATGGAGTTTTTCCAGCAGTTCGAAACCGCTCATATCCGGTAACGTCAAGTCCAGGATCATGCAGTCGAACACGGTATTCTGCAGGGCATCCAGGGCTTGTTGACCACTGGTGGCCGCTGTGATTTCCACCCCTTTCTGGTCAAACAGTTCACGGATGCTTTCGTGCTGAATTTCACTGTCTTCCACCACCAGAAGGCGGCGCACATTGGTTTCAATCGCTCCTTCAATCTTGGCGAACGCAGAGAGAATGTCGTCCTGATTGGCCGGCTTGGTCATGAAATCCAGCGCACCCAGTTCCAGCGCCTTCTTGCGCTCATCACGCCCGGACAGGAAATGCACCGGGATGTCCTTGGTACGCGGATCAGCCTTAAGCCTTTCCATGACTTCCCAACCGTCGATACCCGGCAAACCGATATCCAGAATAATCGCGCTGGGACGGTAATGGCTGGCGTATTCCAGGCCATCCTCGCCATCGTGGCAGATATGCCCTTCCAGACCGTAATCCGATGCCAGTTCCACCAGTACCCGGGCAAATTCTTCATCATCTTCGACGATCAGTACGGTTTTCTCGCGGACCACGAAGTCATCGTTTCCGGTATCCAACGGGGTCATTGACGCAGTGTGGGCTTCCGCATTGCTGCCGATACCTTCATCGGCGTGGCTGGCAGCGGCATTGTTGATTTCCAGCGCATCAGCACTGCCCACGGGCAGATAGAGCATAAAGGTGGATCCCTGACCTTCACCGTCACTGTGCAGGCCAATTTCCCCGCCCAGCAACCGTGCCAGTTCGCGGGAAATGGTCAGGCCCAGGCCGGTACCGCCGTATTTGCGACTGGTGGTACCGTCCGCTTGCTGGAAAGCCTCGAAAATCAGCTTCTGTTTTTCATCCGCGATCCCGGTGCCGGTATCAATCACCGCAAATTTCAGCGTCTGCCCCGGAACAAGATGGCGTGAAGGCAGGGTTTCGCCAACGTCAGGTTGTGTAATGCTCAACGTCACCGAGCCCTGCTCGGTGAATTTCAGTGCGTTGGAAAGCAGGTTCTTGATGATCTGTTCAAGGCGCTGGCGGTCAGTGTAGAAGTGTTCAGGCAGCGTATCGCCAAGCTCGACCTTGAAGTCCAGGTTGCGGCTTTCGGCCACGTGGGCAAAATTGCGGCGGAAATGTTCGACAATTTCCGGCGGCGACAAGTCGTCGATAATGACATCCATTTTGCCTTCCTCGATCTTGGAAATATCAAGGATGTCATTGATCAGGCTAAGCAGGTCAGCCCCTGCAGAATGAATAACCTGGGCGTGCTCGACCTGCTTTTCTTCCAGGTTGCCGCGTTTGTTCTGCCCCAGGGCATTGGACAGAATCAGAATCGAGTTGAGCGGTGTGCGCAACTCGTGGCTCATGGTGGACAGGAATTCGGATTTATAGCGTGAAGACATCTCCAGCTCGCGAATCTTGTCTTCCAGCTCATGACGTAATAGCTCGAGCTCGTCATTCTTCTGGGCCATTTCAGATTTTTGCTCGGTGAGCATGCGCGCCTGGGCTTCGAGCTCTTCATTGGTAACGCGCAGCTCTTCCTGTTGGGCTTGCAGGCTTTCTTCAGACGCCCGCAACGCCTGGGTCTGTGACTCCAGCTCTTCGTTGATTGCTTTTAGTTCTTCCTGTTGTTGTTGCAGGCGAGATTCAGACGCAGACAGCTCCATGGCCTGCTCTTCAAGATCTTCATTGGCCTGGGCCATTTCCGTTTTTTGCCGTTCCAGAGCATCGGCCTGGGACTGCGTCTGCTCCAGCATCAGGGCCAGGCGGAAACGGCTTTGTGCACTGTGCAACGACACGGAAATGACCGCCACGCACTGCTCCATAAAGGCCAGGTCGTCATTGCTGAAGTCACGGAATGCACCAATTTCCAGCACCCCTTTCACTTCGTCTTCATGAACAATGGGCATCACCATGACATTGCGTGGCTGGCCGGCACCGGTGCCGGAAGCAATGCTGATGTAATCATCCGGCACTTGCTCCAGCAGAATGCTCTTGCGCTCCAGGGCGCACTGCCCCACCAGGGATTCCCCCAGACGAAATTCATTGGCCAGATGCTTACGCCGCTGCATGGCATAGGAGCTGCTCAGGCTGAGCAGCTCGGTGTCAGGGTCATAGCTGTAAAATGCGCCCACCTGCGCCTCAACCACCGGCACCAGGAAACTCAGCATGTTGTTACCGAGCTGCTCGAATCCCATCTCCCCGCGCATGCGGTTATTCAGTTCAGCCAGATGGTTCTTCACCGTTTCCTGGCGCCGGTCTTCCGTATGCCGAGCCACCAGCGCATCACGCATTTTACGAATAGCATGCAGCAAGTGACCGGTTTCATCCCGGCCACCCTTTTCAATGCGGGTATCCCATTTGCCATTGGCAATGTTATCCGCGGCATCAACGGCGCCTTCCAGAGGCAGCGTAATGGCCCGGGTAACACGCAAAGCAATCAACGCCAGCAAGGTAAAGGCCACCAGCCCCAGAAATAGCCCGATTTTTTGGGTGCCCAGGTTATCCGAACGGCTCTTGTTCAGGGTTTCGCGAAACGCTTCGTAGCGCTGCTTCTCGAACGCCTTCTGATTGCCCTCGTAGGTGTCCTGCAACTCTCGTACGTGTGCAATGCGCTGGTACAGATCATCCGAGGTGCCGTTATTGGTGATCAGGTTACGGGCCAGCGCAGTGGCCTCGTTGATATAGGCGGTAAAATTGCGGCGCAATTCTTCCACGCCAGCGGAAAGCGTTGGGTCTGTCCGGCGGATGTCTGCCAGCCGTTGCTCAAACGCCGAGGCTCTGGACTGCGCCTCTTCAAGCAGATCCGGATCAGCCTGGGTAATCGCCGCGATATAGGACTCGCTGATGGCGATGAAATCCACATTGTTGGCGTTGATCAATTCCAGAACCGGAAAGTCCTGACTTTCAATCCGCTTGAGATGATCAATATTGGTTTCGGCGATGTAGAAGCTGTAGGCCGCGTAGACCACAAACAGCACGATCCCCAGCCCGGCTACAGACAATATCTTCAGCCGCACGGACAGGTTCTGGAACCAGTTCATTCAGATAGCCCTCATGCCTTTTCCGGCTTGTTGTTATCCAGGCCCCTTTGCAGGGCTAAGACTAAAGTGTGAGGCTACCAGAAACTGACAGAAAGCGGCAATAAATCACATGAATACCGCAGGCTAGAAAGTTGATTTTTCAGGGATAAAACAGGCTAAATCGATACACCAAGCGCAATAAAATGCAACAGCGGGAGAACAAAGCTTATTGCGGTCAGTTACTTAAACAGGGCTATCCGCGACGGACGAGCGCACGGACTCACAGGCGAAAATGCCAGCATGGTGCGATAAGGACGAGAAAAAGAGGAAGTTGGTGCGGGTAGCCGGACTTGAACCGGCATGACCTAATGGTCGACAGATTTTAAGTCTGTTGTGTCTACCAATTTCACCATACCCGCAGGAAGATCATCGTGCGCGTTAAGCGTGAAATAAAAACAGAGATAGTTTAAGCGACTGTTTCTATTTATCTTTCTGTTGAAATGACGACATCGAACTGAGCCTGTCACTTCATCGCCCGTGTGGGTCGGTAATTGGAGGCGCGGGTCGGAATCGAACCGGCGTTAACGGAGTTGCAGTCCGCTGCATGACCACTCTGCCACCGCGCCATTTAACTGTTTTACCAAGAAAAAACCTCGGCATAACCGAGGTTTTCAAAATCTTGGAGCGGGAAACGAGATTCGAACTCGCGACCCCAACCTTGGCAAGGTTGTGCTCTACCAGCTGAGCTATTCCCGCTTTTTCCGCAGCGAAGACACTGCTCCGTTGCGGGAAAGAATTCTACCCATCACCCCCCGGGTGTCAACCCGGCACCGGCTGTTTTTTCTGACTTTTCAGGACTTTGACTGACTTTTGAGCAATTGTGGTGCTGCAGCACGAAGATACGAGCCCATGGACCACAGAGTGAATGCAGTGGCCAAGTACAGCAAACCATAGCTGAGCCACAGCCACGGGTTCATGATGATGTCGCCGTCCACAGTAAAATCCGGTTTCTGCGCCAACAGCAAGGTAATCGCCGTCATCTGGGTCACTGTCTTGATCTTGCCCAGCTGGCTGACCGCCACTTTTGCCCGCTCACCGAGCTCCGCCATCCACTCACGCAGTGCCGAGACGGTAATCTCACGGGACACAATCACCATGGCCGGCACCGCCAACCAGGCGGTGGCATGAACCTGCACCAACATCACCAGGGCCACACCCACTATCAGCTTGTCTGCCACCGGGTCTAGAAAGGCGCCAAAGGGGCTGGTCTGATTGAGTTTGCGCGCCAGATAACCGTCCAGCCAGTCCGTAAGACCCGCCGCCAGAAATAACAGGGCCGCGCAGACATCACTCCACTGAAACGGCAGGTAGAACACCAGCACCAGCACGGGAATTGCCAGCACCCGAATCAGGGTGAGGATATTCGGCAAATTCAGGATGGGGTGCACTTTCTGCATAGGGAGGAACTACCGGCCATGAAAATAAGCCACCAGTATAGCGGAAAGCCGGCCATGACTCATTTCCGATTTTCAGATTAAAAACTGAACACGCTATTGATGAAACCAGTCGTACAGGGTCTGCGCCATCTGGGCATTGATTCCCGGCACCCGGGCCAGCTCGCTGGCGGAGGCATTGCGCATCTGCTTCAGGCCGCCAAAGTGGGTCAGCAATGCCTTGCGACGCTTGGGCCCGATACCGGGAATTTCATCCAGTGTGGACTGCTTGCGCGCCTTGCCTCGTCTGGCTCGATGACCGGTCAGGGCAAACCGGTGCGCTTCATCGCGGACCTGCTGCAACAGATGGAGCGCGGAGTCCGCCGGGCCGGGGACCATTTCTTTTCCGCAAGGCAGATAAAGAGCTTCGAAGCCCGGCCGGCGGCTCGGGCCTTTACCAATCCCCATGACGCGCACCGCAGCTTGCAGTTCCAGCTCCTGAATCACTTTCCAGCCCCGCTGCATTTGCCCTTTGCCGCCATCAATCAAAAGAAGATCGGGTAACCTCCCCTGCTCTTTCAATACCCGCTGATAGCGACGCCGAATGGCTTCTTCCAGCGCTTCATAATCATCACCGCCCGCCGCCGGGTTCACATTGAAATGCCGGTAGTCCTGCTTGCGGGCACCTTGCTGGTCAAACACCACGCAGGAGGCCACGGCTTTCTCGCCTTGCGTATGGCTGATGTCGAAACACTCAATGCGCCGCACCGGTTCGCTACTTTCCAACAGCGTTTCCAGAGCAAGAAAACGGGCTTCCATATGCTCGCGGGCAGCAAGCTCGGCCGCCATGGACTGCTGGGCATTGGTTTGTGCCATGGTGATCCAGGCGGCACGATCACTGCGCACCCGCCAGGCCAACCGAACTTTCTTGCCCCACTGACTTTCCAGTGCCTGCTGCAGCGCATCAGCGCCGGGAATGTCCATGCTCAGCAAAATTTCCTGCGGTTTGACCGGATCTTCCCGGTCGCCCAGATAATATTGGGAAAGAAAGGCCTCGAGGATTTCGCTGCGGTCTTCCTCGCCCCGGGTATCCGGCCGAAAGGTGCGGTGGCCCAGAATACGCCCATCACGAATCATCAACACTTCGATCACGGCCAGGCCATGCCGGGTTTCAATGGCGACCACGTCCAGATCCCCCTGCCCGGTTTCCGCGTATTGCTTTTGTTGTACGGATTGAATGGCTGCCAGCTGATCCCGCAAGATCGCCGCTTTTTCGAATTCCAGCGCCAGCGAGGCCGCCTCCATGTCGGCGCTCAGCTGTTCCACCACTTCCCGGCTGCGTCCATCAAGAAAGTCCGCCGCCATCTTCACCTGACGCGCATAATCGGCTTCACTCACCAGCCCCACGCACGGTGCCGTACAACGATTGATCTGGTGCTGGAGACACGGGCGGGTACGGTTGCGGAAGTAGCTGTCACTGCAGTTGCGGACCTGGAACACCTTCTCGATCAGGGACAGGGCTTCGCGCACCGCACCACCACTGGGGTACGGACCAAAGTACTGGCTGCCAGCCCGGCGTGTGCCGCGATGAAAGGTGACGCGGGGAAAACGGTCGGCACTGGTGATACGGATATACGGGTAGGATTTGTCGTCGCGCAGAAGAATGTTGTAAGGCGGTTTCAATTCCTTGATCAGCGACTGTTCCAGCAGCAGCGCTTCCGCCTCACTGCCGGTCACCGTTGTCTGGATGTTACAAATTCGTCCGACCAGTGCCCGGGTTTTCGCACTGGACACATTTTTCTGGAAGTAACTGTTCAGGCGGGCCTGAAGGTTGCGCGCCTTGCCCACATACAAAACACCTCCATCCCCGTCCAGCATGCGATAAACGCCGGGTTTGCGAGCACAGTGAGCAAGGAAGTGTTTAGCGTCGAAATCTGGCAAGGGGAACATCTCAAAACAGGTTAAACAGAAAGTGTATCAGTCCTGCCCTGATGATTTCCCCTTCTAGCAAACCGGCAATCAGGAAGCCGTGTTTTCTACCGCATCAAGCATACCGTGACGCACGGCCAGTAACGCCATTTCCACATCGCTGGTCACACCCAGCTTGTCGAAAATACGGTACCGGTAGGTGTTGACGGTTTTCGGCGACAGGCAAAGCTTGTCTGCCACATCCTGCACCTTGTGGCAGTTCACGATCATCATCATGATTTGCAGTTCACGCTCGGAAAGCATATCCAGCAGAGAACCCTCATCACCAGTATAGGGCTTGAGCGCCATGGCCTGGGCGATTTCCGGGCTGATATAGCGCTGCCCGGTGGCGACTACCTTGATGGCGCGCACCATTTCTTCCAGATCAGCACCCTTGGTCATGTAACCTGCGGCACCGGCTTTCATCAGGCGGGACGGAAACGGTTCTTCTTCACACATGGTCACCGCGATAACGCGGATACCCTCGTCAACGCGTAACAATTTACGGGTGGCTTCCAGGCCACCGATGCCTGGCATTTTCAGGTCCATCAGCACCACTTCCGGCGCCAGCTCCCTGGCCATTTGCACGGCCAGCTCGCCTGAATTCGCCTCGCCGACAACTCGCAGGCCCTCCACTTCGCCCAGCATGCGAGCAATGCCGGTACGGACCAGATCATGGTCGTCCACTACCAATACTTTGATCATTACTGCGTCCCCCGGGTAGTTCCTTTACCCGTTAATGTTCTGTTTTTCTGTTGATTTGTAGGCCCAAGAATACCGCTTGTCCACAGGCATGCATAGGGCGCCGTTAACAAACGATGGCACATTGTGCACGCCCCTGTCTGCCCATTACGCTTGCGCCATTAGCCTTTAGTCGCGTTGACCGGTCAGTCAAAAAAGCGAACCATATAGACACCATCGCCAGTATTCAGCTGGCCGCTGATCGACGCTGCTAACGACATCGCCAACAATGACAAAAGGCAACCCATGAGCGCAATCATTTTGCTCCTGCTGGGGCTGGGTGGCATGGCCGCCGGCTACTTCGTCTACTCCCGTTTTATTGCATCGCGCATCTACAAGCTGGACCCGAATTTCCGCACCCCTGCCCACGAGTATGAAGACGGCGTGGATTTCGTACCCACCAACCGTTATGTGTTGTGGGGCCACCATTTCACCTCCGTGGCAGGTGCGGCACCGATTGTCGGCCCGGCTATCGCCGTTATCTGGGGCTGGCTACCCGCCTTTCTCTGGGTGGTCTTCGGCACCATCTTCTTTGCCGGTGTGCACGATAGCGGTGCCCTGTGGGCCAGTGTCCGCAACCGGGCGAAGTCTGTCGGCGCACTCACCGGCGAGGTCGTCGGCCGCCGTGCACGCACCGTCTTCATGATTGTTATCTTCCTGGTGTTATTGATGGTCAACGCGGTATTTGGCGTCGTGATCGCCAAACTGTTGATCAATAACCCTGGCGCGGTCGTGCCCGTGTGGGGCGCTATCGCCGTGGCGTTAGTCATCGGGCAACTCATTTACCGCAGGATAATTGGCCTTGGCCTGGTTTCCATACTCGGTGTCGCAGCCCTGTATAGCCTGATTTACGTGGGCCCCATGGTTCCCGTTACCCTGCCCGATCAGGTCATGGGGCTGTCGGCAAACGCCAGCTGGATATTGATGCTGTTTGCGTATGCTGCCGTGGCCTCGCTGCTTCCCGTCTGGATGCTCTTGCAGCCCCGCGACTACATCAACGGCCTGCAATTGTTCGTCGGCCTGATCCTGCTTTATGGTGCTGTACTGCTCGGCAACCCCCAGGTTGTCGCGCCGATGATCAACAGCGACGTTCCTGCCGGCACGCCTTCCTTGTTACCGCTTCTGTTTGTCACCATCGCTTGTGGCGCCATCTCCGGCTTCCATGGTCTGGTCGCCTCCGGCACCAGCTCCAAGCAGCTGGACAAGGAAACCGACGCCCGCTTCGTTGGGTATTTCGGTGCTGTGGGCGAAGGCGCACTGGCACTGGCAGCCATCATTGCCGCCACCGCCGGTTTTGCCTCCTTGGCGGACTGGCAAGCGGTATACACGGCCTTTGGCCAAGGCAGCCTGACCGCCTTTGTGGATGGTGGCGCCAATATTCTTGCCAATGGCATGGGCATGGATGTGGGCGTTGCCGCTACCCTGCTCACCGTGATGGCGGCCCTGTTTGCTGGCACCACCATGGACACCGGCCTGCGCCTGCAGCGTTATATTTTTCAAGAATGGGGCGAAATCTATCAACAGAAATGGATGACCCGCCCCCTGCCCGCCACACTCCTGGCAGTGCTCAGCTGCCTGCTGCTGGCGTTTGGGGCAGGCGGTGCCGATGGTTCTGGCGGCCTGCTTATCTGGCCCTTGTTCGGTACCACCAATCAATTGCTCGCCGGGCTGACACTGCTGGTCATTACCATCATGCTGGTGAAACGGGGTCGTCCGGCCATTTACACCCTGGCGCCACTGGTCTTCCTGCTGGTCATGACCCTGTTTGCCCTGTTGATACAGCTGAAAAGCTTCTATGAAAAACAGGACTGGTTCCTGCTCGGGCTTGACCTTGTTGTCTTGGTGGCAGCGCTGCTGGTTACGCTAGAGTGCACCGCCGCCCTCAAGCGAGCCTTCAAAGCGCCACCGGAGCCTCTGTAATGGCGACACCGACACAATGGCTCAAACGCATCAGCGATCTCGGGGCGCAGTATTACAATGCGCCCTATCGAGCCGCCATTGCCCGTGCCAAACGGGATGAAGAGGACTTGTTCATGCTGCTGGTGTTCTCGGAAATGATGGGTGTTCCCAACCCGGCCGCCTGGAGCACCCTGGAATTGCAGCCACTGCTGATGGAGCGCTTTCATGACTGGCACACCCGCATGGGCATGGAGCGCTCACCGCTTGATCACTTTCGCTGCTGCTGATGGCTGACACCGACACCGTCGCACAGCCTGTCCTTGATCTGGATGCCCTGCTCGCCTCCCGCACCCTGCTCATGGTGGGCGGCAAGGGAGGCGTGGGTAAAACCACCACCGCCTCCGCCCTGGCCATCCGCGCTGCCGACCAGGGTCGCAAGGTGCTGCTGGTCTCAACCGACCCGGCCCACAGCCTGGCAGACGCCTTTAACCGCACCATCGGCAATTCACCCACCTGTTTGGCGCCGGGACTGACCGCCCTGGAGCTGGACCCGGATGACGAAGTCGAGGCCTACCTGGACCGGGTTAGCGCCCAGATGCGTCGCTTTGCCACTCCTGACCAATTCCGCGAGCTGGACAAGCAGTTACGCCTCAGCCGCCAATCGCCTGGCGCGCAGGAAGCCGCGTTGCTAGAGCGCATCTCGCGGTTAATTGATGTCGACAGCCGTGACTACGACCTGTTGATCTTCGACACCGCTCCCACCGGCCACACATTGCGACTGCTAAGCTTGCCCGAAGTCATGGCCGCCTGGACCCAGGGCCTGCTGCGTCACAGTGACAAAGCCCGCAAACTGGGCCAGGTATTAGGCCACCTGACACCGGACAAGAGCGTGGACAGCCCCCTGCAGGACCCCACCGATCACGCCACCGCAGGCCTGGACCCACGCAGCCAAGAAGTCGCCGATACGCTGATGGCTCGCCAACGCTTGTTCCACCGCGCTCGCCGGCAACTGTCCGATGCCGCCCAAACCGCTTTTATTTTTGTGCTGACCCCCGAGCGGCTGCCCATTCTCGAGACGCAACGCGCCGTCGCCTCTCTGACAGACAATGGTATTCCAGTGGCAGGCGCCGTGGTTAACCGGGTGCTCCCGGAAACAGCAGACAGCGCGTTTTTCGCAGCCCGCCATGCACGCCAGCAACGGCACATGGAAGAGCTGGCGCACGCTTTGGGCACGCTACCTCGCAAGGACTTGGCACTACAGGAAGATGACATTCAGGGGCTGGAGGCAATCCGGGCATTTGCTGGATTACTCGGCAACGCGGATCACTAAGCTTCAGCCACTAGCGTGTTGCATGAACCGAGCCACGGCCGCAGAGCGGCACAAAAAAAGCCCGCACTCATCGAGTGCGGGCTTTCTGTTTGGCGGAGGGGGTGGGATTTGAACCCACGGACGGTCTCCCGTCGCCGGTTTTCAAGACCGGTGCATTCGGCCACTCTGCCACCCCTCCAAGGTGGCAGCAATAATACATGAGCAATGAGGCCAGTCAACGTCGAAGCCACAATACCGCGCACGACTGGTTGAGTTTTGATCGCTGAGCGGATCCGTTCAGCTCAATCGGAATAACGACGGAAAATTCGCTGCTTGGCGCGCTCGTATTGCGCCTGGTTGATAGCCCCTTCCAGCATCAGCCGGCGGTGCTCTGCCACTTCTGCCGCCAGCCGTTCTTTCCTGTCGGGCAACAGGCTCCAGGCTCGCTCCCCCCGTAGCTGCAGCGCGCCAACCACCTTTGCGAAACGCTTTCTGTCTCCGCGCTGATCAAACAGGTCGAACATCACCACCCGCCCGTTACGGGTATAGAACAGCAGGCGCCGGGACGAGCCCCGCAGGCAAAACCCCAACCCCAGCAAGGACACCCCCAGCGCAGCCAGCGCGGCAACGGCCTGCCCCACAGCCAACAGGAGCCCGGCAACAATGAGTGCCAGCACTGCAACACTCAGGGACCGCCAGGCAATTTCACGATAAGCACTTGGCGAGCCTGCCAGAAACGCCAGATTGATGATCCGCGTTACCTCGCGCCGGCCACGCTGCTCCGTCCATTCAAGATAGCGACCATTGAAAAGGATGATCCGGCGGTGTCGGCCCAACAGCCGGTTTTTCTGTTCGAAAACCAGCTCATGGCGACGCGATGCCAGGTCCGGCACTTGAAGCAAATCGTTGTACAACAAATGCCGATTCTGTACCGCTGCCAGCTCGATTTGCTCACTTTCAGTGGCAGCCAGCGATAATGCACTCATAAGGCCCCCTCAGCTCAGACTCAGGCATTTTAAGTACGAAAATAGTATTACGCACTTGCCATGCCATCCCGAGATTAGGGTCACAAAAGTGCACATCCGTCATCACCGGCGATCCTTGACGACTCACCAGGCACTTTCTGATGGCGAAAAGCCGGTTTAACGCTTGATTTTGCCCCCCTCGCCCTTATGATCACAGGAACAATTGGCAAGGATGAGTGATATCATGAATAACCCGACCAACCCCTACTCCGCCCCCCACCAGCACGGCGTTGCCGTTTCCGGGGAGCGCGCGGCCCAGGTACTGAAAAACACCTATATGCTGCTGGGGCTGTCACTCGTTGTGGCAACCGGCGCGTCCTGGTTTGCCATGGCCAGCAACATCGGCTTCGTTAACGTCTGGCTGACCATTGGTGTCTATTTTGGTCTGCTGTTCGCCACCAACGCGCTGCGCAACAGCGCCTGGGGCATTCTGGCTGTCTTCGGCCTGACCGGCTGGCTGGGCTTCACCACCGGCCCAATCATTAACATGTACGCCCAGATCCCCGGCGGCATGGAGATCGTAACCACCGCTCTGGCTGGCACTGCCGGTATTTTCGTAGCCATGTCAGCCATTGCCCTGGTGACCCGCAAAGACTTCAGCTTCCTTACCAACTTCATCATGATCGGTATTCTGGTGGCGTTCGGGGCGAGCATCGCCAACATCTTCTTCGCCATCCCGGCGCTGAGCCTGGCGGTATCTGCTGCCTTTGTGCTGCTGTCTTCCCTGCTGATCATGTGGCAGACCAGTGCCATCATCCACGGCGGTGAAACCAACTACATCATGGCGACCGTGACCCTGTTCGTTTCCATCTACAACCTGTTCATGTCCTTGTTGCACCTGCTGACAGCTCTCAGCGGCAACGATTAATGCGTTTCTCGCTACTGGTCAACGCGGCGGCGGATTCCGCCGCCGCGTTGACCGCCCTGCATACTGCCCAAGCCCTTCTCGACACCCCCGATCACCAACTTCACTGTCTGTTCTTCTACCGGGATGCCGTGCATCTGGCGAACCGTCATGCCTGGACCGGTGATGGCGCCCAAGCCAGCACCGCCCAGCAGTGGCAACACTGGCTTGCCCGTCATGATGTGAATGCCGTGGTCTGCGTGGGTGCCGCCCAGCGCCGGGGTATTGTCGCCACCGACGCGGACAACACACTGGCGGACGGCTTCTCTCTGGCAGGGCTGGGACAATGGGCAGAGGCGCTCATCAACAGCGACCGGGTGATCCAGTTTGGCTAACCATACCCTCTACATCGCCACCGGCAGCCAACCCTTCTCCAGCCAGTTCCAGGAGATGCTGGACATGCTGCTCACCGGTGCAGCATTCGGACAGGCCACCACCCTGTGGCTTACGCCCCCTGCCCTTGCCACGCTAAAACTGTGCCCTAACGACACCCTGATGCAACTCACTGACTTCGGTGTGCGCTGCGTGACCGAAAAACCGGGACGCGAGGAAAACACACCCTGCCCGGTGAGCGCCGACCCGCTCGGGCATGATGAGCTGCTATCATTACGCACCCAATGCGATCAGATTCTGGTGTTCTGAATGTTGCACCTGCTTGGCTTTTCCCCTGACGATGACAACACGCGCCAGCGCTTCTCGGCGCTTTATACCCCTGGCGACATTTGCGTCTTCACCGATGCGGGCCTGTTACTTGCAACACGGCTGGAACTGAAAGGAGATGGCTACCTGCTGGCGCATGCCTCCTTACAACTCCCGGGCAGCGCCCTGCCAGTGATAGATCATGCGGGTCTGATCACACTGATAGCCGAACACGGCCCGTGCACCAGCTGGTATTGAAACGCTTCCACGTACCATGCTTCACGCAACACGCCTTAAACCCGATGAGATGGAATCATGACTGAACATGCTTTTGCGCCTTTCGTTCGCACCCTGGGCCGCGGCAAACGCGCCCGCCGCAGCCTCACCCGCGAAGAAGCCCGTGAGGCCATGCAGGCCATCCTCGACGGAAACGTGGAAGATATTCAGCTGGGCGCTTTCCTGATGCTGTTGCGGGTAAAAGAAGAAACACCGGATGAGCTGGCCGGTTTTCTTGATGCCTGCCGACCCGCCTGCTACCAGGCCCTTGCCGAGCTGCCCCATGTGGAACTGGACTGGCCCAGCTATGCCGGCAAGAAAAAGCACCACCCTTGGTACCTGCTGGCAACAGTGCTACTGGCCAGCAACGGCATCCGCACTTTTCTCCATGGCGGACCGGCGCACACTCCCAATCGCGTGTATACCGATCAGCTCCTGCCGCAACTGGGCCTGCCCGTTGCGCAAACCGTCGCTGAAGCGCACGCACACCTTGAAGAACACGGGCTGGCGTACCTGCCCCTGGAACAGTTCTGCCCGGCACTGGCACGGATGCTCACGCTGCGTTACTTCCTGGGCCTGCGCTCGCCAATCAACACGCTGGCCCGCAGCCTCAACCCTGCCCAGGCACCACTGTCCATGCAGAGTGTTTTCCACCCGGCTTACATCGAGCTACATCAAGGGGCGGCCACGCTGGCCGGTGATCGGGACCTGCTCCTGTTCAAGGGCGAAGGCGGCGAGCTGGAAATCCGCCCGGATGCACGTACCGCCATTCAAGGCATTCGCCATGGCGAGGCACTGCAAAGCGCAGTGATTGATAGCGCCATGCCTCGACAAACACCACCGGGCGACCCCAGTGCAGACACAGTGTTAAAGGTATGGCGGGGCGAAGCCCGTGATGAGTACGGTGAACAAGCGGTTATTCATACCGTGGCCGTGGCGCTGTGGGGGCTCGACAAGGCGGACTCCCTGGAGGGTGCGCGCAAAGATGCCGCAGCACTGTGGGAAAACCGCGATAAGACACAGCTTTAAGGACCGCTGTCGGATTACGCCTTTCAGGCTCTCTGTACCCTTGGGTAAATCTGACCTACAAAACCGTGCTCTTTAGATCGCGTTTACCCAAGGGCGCAGAGAGGCATAGCCCTAACCCGACATAGATCTTTTCAGGGCTTAAACCAACCAAACCTGGGATGCAGGCTGACCACGCTGCCCACGATAATCAATGTCGGCGCGTGGATTTCCCGGCCTTCTATATCGTCCGGAAGCTGATTCAGTGTGCCGGTAATCACCTCTTGCAGATTGGTGGTACCCCGTGACACCAGCGCGATCGGCGTATCACCCGCACGACCATGGGCGATCAGCTGGCTGCAGATTTGCCGCAAGCCCACCAGCCCCATGTAGAACACAACCGTCTCGGTTTCGCTGACCAAATGCTCCCAATCCAGATCCACCGAGCCATCCTTGCGGTGCCCGGTCACAAAGCGCACAGACTGGGCATGATCACGGTGTGTCAGTGGAATACCGGCGTAGGAAGCACAGCCACTGGCGGCGGTAATCCCCGGCACCACCTGGAAGTCGATGCCCTCAGCCACAATCAGGTCAATTTCTTCACCACCCCGGCCGAAGATGAACGGGTCCCCGCCCTTCAGGCGGCACACCTTCTTCCCCTGTTTAGCGTAATGGACCAGCAATTCATTTATGTTGTCCTGGGGCAGCGCGTGTTTATCGCGGGCCTTGCCCACGTACACCAGCTCCGCATCCCGGCGGGCCAGATCCACGATCCCCTTGCCCACCAGGCGGTCATACAGCACCACGTCGGCTTTTTGCAGCAGCCGCAGTGCTCGAAAGGTCAGCAAGTCCGGATCCCCTGGCCCGGCGCCCACCAGGTACACTTCGCCTCGACTCAGGGTGGCCGCATCGGCGGATTCGATGGCGGCAGCCAACATGGCTTCCGCTTCGCTGTCCTTGCCCGCCAGCACTTTCTCAACCACCGGGCTATCCAGGGTCTGTTCCCAGAACAGGCGCCGCGCGCCGATATTGTCGAGTTTTTCTTTCAGCGGTTGACGGAAGCGGGCCATCAGGTCGGCCAGTCGCCCCCAGCGAGCCGGTAAGGACGATTCCAGCTGGGCACGTAGCTTACGCGCCAGCACCGGTGACGCGCCGGAGGAACTGATACTGATCAGCACCGGGGAACGGTCAACAATGGCAGGGAAGATGAAATCACCCAGCGACGGATCATCCACCACATTCACCGGCAGACCACGTTGCTGCGCCAAGCCGGCAATCTGGGCATTAGTGTCGCGATCATCCGTGGCACAGATGACCAGTGCTACTCCGTCCAGATCCGCACTCGCAAACGCACGATCCACACAGGAGCCGCCACTTTGCACCACAATATCGCGCAGCTCATCGCACACATTCGGGGCAGCAACATTCACAACCGCACCCGAACGATGCAGAAGGCGCCCTTTACGCAGCGCCACTTCGCCGCCGCCAGCCAGCAGAGCCACTTTGCCCTGCAAACGCCAACTGATCGGTAAAAAATCCATGCTTGCTCCCGGTAAACGCCGGACGCTAGATGCATGACGCCTGACGCAAACGGCATAAACCCGGCGTTACAGGTTTGCCATATGGCGAACACGCATTGCCGCAGCCGACGTCGTTGCGCCAGAACAGCCTTACTTCAGGCGTTCCAGACCTCTCATGTAGGGACGCAATGCCTCAGGCACGGTCACGGAACCATCTTCGTTTTGATAGTTCTCCAGAATCGCCACCAGCGTACGCCCTACTGCCAGGGCAGACCCATTCAAAGTGTGTACCAATTCCGGCTTGCCGGTTTCCGGGTTACGCCAACGAGCCTGCATGCGGCGTGACTGGTAGTCCTGGAAGTTGGAGCAGGACGAAATTTCCCGGTAACACTGCTGACTGGGGAGCCAGACTTCGATGTCATAGGTTTTGGACGAGGAAAAGCCCAGATCACCGCCACACAGGATCACCACTCGGTACGGCAAATCCAGCTTCTGTAGTACAGCTTCCGCATGCCCAGTGAGCGCCTCCAACGCCGCATCGGATTCCTCCGGGCGTACCATCTGCACCAGTTCGACCTTTTCGAACTGGTGCTGGCGGATCATGCCGCGGGTATCCCTGCCGTGACTCCCTGCCTCGGAACGAAAGCACGGCGTGTGGCAGGTGTAGCGACGCGGCATGGTGTCCGCTTCAAGAATTTCGTCCGCCGCCAGATTGGTCACCGGCACTTCTGCGGTAGGGATCAGGTATAGCTCTCGCTCCCCTTCCATCTTGAACAGGTCTTCCGCGAATTTAGGCAGCTGTCCGGTTCCGCGCAGGGCTTCCGGCCCAACCAGAAAAGGCACATACACTTCCTGATAACCGTGCTCATCGCTGTGCATGTCGAGCATGAAATCGATCAGCGCCCGATGCATGCGAGCCAACCCGCCACTCATCACGGAGAACCGGGCACCGGACAGTTTGGCCGCGCGCTCGAAGTCCAGCCCGCCGTCCAGGGCTTCGCCCACATCAACGTGATCCCTGGGTTCAAACGGCAGCGCTTTCGGAGTGCCCCACTGGCGCACTTCCACATTGTCCTCTTCGTCATTACCCGCCGGGACCGCATCTTGTGGCACATTGGGAATGCCCATCAGAAATTCACGAATGTCTTCCTGAATCGCCTTGGCGCTGGCCACTTCCCGGTCGAGCTCTGCATCAATGGTTTGCAGGGTGTCGGCCACCTGTGCCTTCGCCTCTTCCACAGCCATACCGGACTTGATCAGTTCGCCCACCTGCTTGGAGGCTTTTTTGCGGTCAGCCTGCAACTCCTGGGAACGGATGTCGGCCTGCTTGCGCTTGGCATCCAGCGACGCAAACGCGTCCAGGTCCAGGGTGTAACCGCGTTTGCTCAGCGCCGTCTTGATCGCTTCGCCGTCCTGCCGCAGGGCACGAATATCCAGCATGTTTCTTTTACTCCAAAATCAAAAAAAGGCAGAGTTGAAAGCTGAAACTTCCAACCTCCCCACATTATTCAAAAATCAGTCGGCCCAGCGCCAATCCCGCTATGCCGAGCATCAGACAAACCGTTACCGACGCCACTGCATAGCCCGCAGCCAGCGAAAAGGCCCTGGCTTCTACCATGCGCACCAACTCAAACGAAAAGGTGGAAAAAGTCGTCAGGGCACCGAGCATGCCGGTCATCAAGGCCAGTCGCCACACGTCTCCCACCGGCAGACTGGCCAGCATGACCGCCAGTAGTCCAAACAGAAAACTGCCAGCCAGATTCACCCCGAAAGTAGCCCAGGGCCAGGCCGGCATCGCCGGAACCCCAACCCACAGGCTGGTACCAAAACGCAGACAGGCGCCAATAGCGCCGCCGCAGGCCACCGCAATCCAGGGCAGCATGCCGCCTTCAGTAATTGCTGATACCGACATTATTTTCCCTTCCCGTAACGGGTCCAGTCGCTGCTGGCGTTCAGCTCACGCAGGCGTGCCAACTTTTCCCCTACCTTGATTTCAAGCCCGCGATTCACCGGCTCGTAAAGACGGGTATTTTGCAGGCTCACCGGAAAGTAGTTTTCCCCGGCCACAAAGGCCTCGGGAAAATCATGGGCATAATGATACTCGGCACCGAAGCCTTCGTCTTTCATAAGCTGGGTGGGCGCATTACGCAGGTGCAGAGGCACTTCGTCGGTGGGCTGCTGGCGAACCAGTGCGCGCGCCTGGTTATAGGCGTTGTAGACCGCGTTACTTTTCGGCGCTACCGCCAGATAGGCAATGGCCTGAGCGATCGCCAGCTCCCCTTCCGGGCTCCCCAGACGTTCCTGTACATCCCAGGCCTGCAGGCAGAGAGTCAGTGCCCTCGGATCTGCGTTACCGATGTCTTCACTGGCCATGCGCACGACGCGCCGGGCAATGTAGAGCGGGTCGCAACCGCCGTCCAGCATGCGCGCGAACCAGTACAGGGAAGCATCCGGATCCGAACCACGCACAGACTTGTGCATGGCGCTGATCTGGTCATAGAACAGGTCGCCACCCTTGTCGAAACGGCGTACCGCGTCACGCAATACCTCGCGCATCAGCTCCGCATCAATTTGCGGCGTATCCATGTCGGCCAGGTCCGCAGCGACTTCGAGCATGTTCAGTAGCCGCCGGGCATCCCCGTCGGCGTAATTGAGTAGCAACTCCTGCGCCTCGGCATCCAGTTCCATGCCGTTAAGGCTTGGGTCATGCAGCGCCCGAGCCAGCAACCCGGTCAGATCTTCCGCCGCCAGCGCACGCAACCGGTATACCCGTGCTCGCGACAACAACGCATTGTTCAGCTCAAAAGACGGGTTTTCAGTGGTCGCGCCAATGAAAGTGATGGTCCCTTCCTCCACGTGGGGAAGGAATGCATCCTGTTGGGCCTTATTGAAGCGGTGCACCTCATCCACAAACAGGACAGTGCGTCGCCCCTGGCCCAGGCGAATCTGGGCCTGCTCAACCGCGGCGCGGATATCCTTTACCCCGGAAAGCACAGCGGACAGCGTGATAAACGCGGCATCCACGGTTTGCGCCATGATCAACGCCAGGGTGGTTTTGCCGGTACCGGGCGGCCCCCACAGAATCATGGAATGCAATTGCCCGCGATCGAGGGCCTGGCGTAGCGGCTTGCCCTCGCCAACCAGATGCTGCTGGCCTACATAGTCATCCAGCTGGGTGGGGCGCAGGCGCGCCGCAAGGGGCTGAGCCTGCTGGGCGGCATCGGCGGCAAAAAGATCGCTCATGGAAAACGCCTACTGGTGACCGGGCAGCGGCCGGGAACCCCGGCCACGGCCTCAATTACTGTTGTTGCTGAATGACATCCGTGCCTTCAGGCGGCTCGAAGTGGAACAGGTTGCTGTCGATGCCACCGTTCACGGTCAGACTCTTGAAGTCGATGACCGTCTGCTGGCCCAGTGCATCCTGCAGGCGCATGGATGCCGGCTCGCCGCCCTTGAAGGTCACATCCAGCTGGTCGAACAGCGGGTCCTGGCCTTTCGGCGTAAGCCGATACGTGACTTCGCCACCCTGATTATCGCGCTCAGAAATACTGAATGCCTTGGCCACATCGGCAGGCTTGCCACCAAACAGCAGAGCCGGAGTTTGGCCCAGATCCTGGCTCAGGGGACGCACCACTACCTGTTCCAGGTCCTTGTCGTAAACCCAGACGGTTTTGCCGTCAGAGGCCGCCATCTGCTCGAAGGGAGACTCCGTGAGCCAGTAAAACTGGTTCCCGCGGGCCACCTGAAAACGGCCTGTGGCTTCCTGCATGTGCGTGCCGCCTTGATCCAGCACCACCTGCTCAAACTCCCCTTTCATGGACTTGAGTGCCTGCAGGCGATCCAGCAGATCATCCGTGGCGTCAGCCCATGCGGTAGACGCAAACAAGACAGCAGGCACCAACGTCAGACTCAACAGCAACTTCTTCATTCAATCTCCTTATTTGACCGGCGGCGGCGCGATCACTTCGCGCTGGCCATTGTTACCGGCCTCGGTGACCACCCCTGCCATTTCCATGGCTTCCACCAGGCGGGCGGCACGGTTATAGCCAATTTTCAGTTTCCGCTGCACGGACGAAATGGACGCACGGCGAGACTCGGTGACGATCGCCACCGCTTCATCGTAAAGCGGGTCATTCTCGTCATCGCTGCCGTCGCCGGCGCTTTCCATGCCAGGCATCGGTGCATTGAGGTCGCTGCCACCATCGAGAATTTCTTCCAGATAATTGGGCTCGCCGCGCTTGCGCCAATCGTCACAAACCCGGTGCACCTCTTCATCTGAGACAAAGGCGCCGTGAACACGTTCCGGAACACTGGTGCCGCCGGGCAAATAAAGCATGTCACCGTGGCCCAGCAGCTGCTCTGCCCCGCCCTGATCCAGCACGGTACGGGAGTCGATTTTGGACGATACCTGGAAGCCGATGCGCGACGGCACGTTGGCCTTGATCAGGCCAGTGATCACATCCACTGACGGACGCTGGGTGGCCAGAATCAGATGGATCCCGGCTGCCCGTGCTTTCTGGGCGATACGGGCGATCAGCTCTTCCACCTTCTTGCCCACGATCATCATCATGTCAGCAAATTCATCAATGACGATCACGATATAAGGCAGGTGCTCGGCCAGCGGCGCCTCCTCATCCAGATTCATTGGGTCATCCGGCTTCCACAGCGGGTCCTTCAGGGGCTCGCCTTTCTTCTTGGCGTCGTCAACCTTGCGGTTATAACCGGAGATATTCCGCACCCCCATGGAGGCCATCAGACGGTAACGACGCTCCATTTCGCCCACACCCCAACGCAGCGCACCGGCCGCTTCCTTCATGTCGGTGACCACCGGGGTGAGCAGGTGCGGAATGCCATCGTAGACCGCCAGTTCCAGCATTTTGGGATCGATCAAAATCAGGCGAACATCATCCGGGCTGGATTTGAACAGCATGGACAGCAGCATGGCGTTTACGCCCACGGACTTACCGGAACCGGTGGTACCGGCCACCAGCAAATGGGGCATTTTGGCCAGATCGGCCATCACCGGGCCGCCGGAAATGTCCTTGCCCAGCGCCATGGTCAACGGCGACGGCGCCTGGTCAAACATCTGTGTGCCGACCACTTCCGTGAAGCGGATCATTTCCCGTTGTTCGTTGGGAATCTCGATCCCCACGGTGGTCTTGCCGGGAATGACTTCCACCACACGCACGCTGATCACTGCCAGGGAACGGGCCAGATCCTTGGCCAAATTGGTGATCTTGGAGACTTTAATCCCTGCTGCCGGCTGAATCTCGAAGCGGGTAATCACCGGGCCAGGCTGCACCGCCACCACTTCCGCCTCGATATTGAAATCCTTGAGCTTGATTTCCAGCAGGCGAGACATGCCCTCCAGGGCCTCTTCAGAGTAACCGCCCGTGGATTCTTCCACCGCATCCAGCAGGCCTACAGGAGGCAGCTCACCGGACACTTCCGTGGTAAACAATTTCTGCTGTTTTTCTTTCTGAACCCGCGCGCTTTTTTCCACCGGCTTGGCGGGTTTGGCAATTTTCGGCGGGGTTCGCGTTTCTGCCTTTTTCTTCGCCTCGGTAATGACCTTGGCGCGCTTCTCGTGGGCTTCTTTCTTCTGTCGCTGCTCTTCGCGCTGGCGTTTTCGTGCCTGCCACCAGGCCGGCACTTTCTCGATAGCACCGAGCACCAGCGCGCCCAGCCCTTCTGCCAAAGCGATCCAGGACAAATCGGTAAAGATGGTCACGCCAATGAGAAACAGCGCCACCATCATCAAGGTACCGCCCAGCGGGTTGAACCCTGCCAGGGAGGCATCACCGACCTCATGGCCGAGAATGCCCCCGGCGCCTTCCGGCAGCGTATCGCCCACGGTGAAATGCATGTATGACAGCGCGGTGCCCGCCAGCATAGTCAGGATAAAGCCCACCAAACGCAGGCTGAATAACGGCCAGCTCCCCGGCAACCCGGCGTGACGCTCACGCAACACCTTACCGGCCCAAAAGCCCAACAGCACCGGAAACAGGTAGGCCATATAGCCAAACAGACCCAGCAGCAGGTCGGCGCTGAACGCCCCTACCCGCCCCATGGCATTGCGGACCGCATCCACGTTGCCCACATAGGACCAGCCGGGATCACGGCTATCGAAACTGATTAACGCCAGCAGCAGGTAAAGGGAAAAGGCAATCAGAGCAATCACCATGCCTTCCACCAAACCGCGTTTGAGATGGCGGGAAAACCCGGACTGTCCTTGCCCGGCAACCGTTTTACTCACGCCTTGCCCCTCAATAAAGTCAAACTATTGGATAAAGAATAGCTGATAACGGATTGAAATTATTGCGATTGTAGTCAATCACAGTGAGGGCGGCCAGCTTTGCCCCTCCCGGTGTTCCCGGGCGCACGGCATTATCGCACAAAATAGCTGCAATCTGCGGCTCGCCCCCCGGGCAGTCACCTCTTCCTATCGCACTAATAGCCCATGATCAGGCTTCACGACGACCCGGTTTTACGGTAGTTTTCACTGCCTTGAATGTGCAGGCTTTGCCCCCACAGTTGGACGCGCAAGGACGGGCGCGGCATTACGTGCCCACCCACCTGCCCAACCTATGTATTTACTGGAGTAACACATGAGCGACGTGCAGCACCATCGGCTGATTATTCTGGGTTCCGGCCCGGCGGGTTACACTGCGGCCGTCTACGCCGCCCGTGCCAACCTCAAGCCGGTTGTGATTACCGGTATCCAGCCGGGTGGCCAGCTCACCACCACTACGGAAGTGGATAACTGGCCCGGTGATGTGGAAGGCCTCCAGGGTCCGGACCTGATGGTGCGCATGCAGCAGCACGCCGAGCGTTTCGATACGGAAATGGTTTACGACCATATTAACGACGTGGACCTGAGCAGCCGGCCGATCACTCTCAAGGGCGACAATGGTACCTACACCTGCGACGCCCTGATCATCGCCACCGGCGCCACTGCCATGTACCTGGGCCTGGAATCCGAGGAAGCTTTCATGGGCAAGGGCGTGTCTGCCTGCGCCACCTGTGACGGCTTTTTCTACAAGGGCCAGAAAGTGGCGGTCATCGGCGGCGGCAACACCGCCGTGGAAGAAGCGCTGTATCTGTCCCACATTGCCGAGCATGTGACCCTGGTTCACCGTCGTGACAGCCTGCGCGCGGAGAAAATCCTGCAGGACAAGCTGCTCGCCAAGGACAATATCTCTGTCGAGTGGGACCACACCCTGGAAGAAGTACTGGGTGATGACAGCGGCGTTACCGGCATGCGCATCAAGTCCACCAAGGGTGATGGTAGCAAGGACCTGGAACTGCAAGGTGTCTTCATTGCCATCGGTCACAAGCCAAATACGGATATCTTTGCCGGCCAGCTAGACATGAAAGACGGCTACATCAAGATCGCCAGCGGCACCGAAGGCAACGCCACCGCCACCAGCGTGGAAGGCGTGTTTGCAGCCGGCGACGTGGCGGACCATATCTACCGTCAGGCGGTGACCTCTGCTGGTGCTGGCTGCATGGCAGCGCTGGACGCCGAGCGCTTCCTGGACAACCTCAACGATTAATAGACCCGGAGGGCCACCGCATGGTGCCATGGCTGGAAGCTGGGGAGCCTTTCCCTGATACCCGCCTCGCCCTCACCGACCCGGACGGCCTGCTGGCTGCCGGGTCGGATCTCCACCCGCAAACCCTGCTGCAGGCGTATTCCGCCGGCATCTTCCCCTGGTACAACGCGGAAACCCAACCCATTCTGTGGTGGAGCCCGGCGCCCCGCTGTGTGATCTGGCTGGAGCAGCTGCATGTCAGCCGCAGCCTGTCCCGGCATCTACGTCAGGCGGATTTCACCGTCACCGTTGATCGCGACTTTGAAACAGTGATGCGCACCTGCGCCGCCCCGCGCCAGGGCGAACCCGGTACCTGGATCAGCGAGGAAGTGATAGAGGCCTACTGCCAATTACACCAACTTGGCTACGCCCACAGCGTGGAAATCTGGCAAAACGGCACCCTGGCGGGCTGCTTGTACGGCATTCAGCTGGGCCAGGTATTTTTTGGTGAATCCATGGCCTCCCCCCAGCGCAATGGCTCCAAAGTAGCACTGGTGGCGCTGCGCAACCTGGCCCGCACACTGGATATTCGCCTGCTTGATGCCCAGATTGAGAACCCTCATCTCATGTCCATGGGGGCCGAGATGATCCCCCGCGACGCCTTTGAGCGATGCCTTCGGGACTGGATTCCGGCCCAGCCCGCTCCTGTTCCCTGGCCAGATGGCCGCTTCGACTGGGCCACTCTGCAAGCCCTGTAATCCGCATGTCAGGCTTTTTAGCCCTCCTGCCCTGAGCTACACTTGCACCATGACTGACTTGTCCACGCTGCGCTTTTTCCGCACACCCGCCCATAGCTGCAGCTACCTGGAAGACCGCCAGGCCTCCACACTGTTTGTGGACCCGCAGGCCCAGCTATCACCGGAGCTCTATAGCGAATTGAGCCTGCTGGGGTTTCGCCGCAGCGGTGATTATCTGTATCGCCCGCATTGCGATAGCTGCAATGCCTGCATTCCTGCCCGGGTCCGCGTGGATGACTTCCGGCCGCGCCGGCGCCATCGTCGCATCCTCAAGAATAACGCCGACCTGGCGGTGAACCGGGAGCCGGCCCGCTTCAGTCGCGAGCTGTACAACCTTTATGCCAGCTACATCAATGACCGCCATGGCGATGGCGACATGTACCCGCCCTCGGAAGAACAGTTCACCAATTTTCTGACCTGCGAATGGGCCGACACCCATTTCTACGGATTTCGCCAGAAAGGCAAACTGGTAGCCGTGGCCGTCACCGACCAGCTCGACGATGGGCTCTCTGCGGTGTACACCTTTTTTGATCCTGCCTTGCCCGAGCGCAGCCTTGGGGTCATGGCGCTGCTGTGGCAGATCGAACAGTGCCAGCGATTGCAGCTTCCTTACCTGTATCTGGGCTATTGGATTCGCCAATGCCAGAAAATGAGCTACAAGAGCCAGTACCGCCCACTGGAAATTCTCGCTAGCGGAAGCTGGAAAGAACACGCCGAGCCCAGTGATTCCGGGGATTAAGGCTTTCTCTGCACCCTTTTTCCAACTTCTTTTGCAGCCAAGGCCCTTTTACGGCACAATTGCGCGTCGCTAATAGCCGGTAACCCAAGGTATTTGTTGGATGGCGAAAGAAGAGCAAATCGAACTCGAAGGTGTCATCGTTGATACCCTGCCCAACACGATGTTTCGTGTGAAGCTGGACAACGGTCATGTAATTACGGCCCATATCTCCGGGAAGATGCGTAAGTTTTATATCCGCATCCTCACAGGGGATCGTGTAAAAGTGGAAATGTCTCCCTACGATCTCACCAAGGGACGCATCACTTTCCGGATGAAATAACCCGGAACGGCTCCGGCCGGATACACCAACAAAAAAACCCGGCATTGCCGGGTTTTTTTGTTGGTTCTGCGTGGCCAGGACAAGACAGACGAGCACCTTGCTATAAAGGAAAGGTGCCCTGCTGTCTTTGGTCTACGCGGGTTCCGCTGTGGCCGCTTCTACGGAAAGCACCAGTTCCCCGTCTTTTTCGGTGATATTGACCTGCCCACCGGCACTGGCCAACTCGCCGAACAGCAGTTTCTCTGCCAACGGTTTCTTGATTTTTTCCTGGAGCAGACGCGCCATGGGGCGTGCCCCCATGTCTTTGTCGTAGCCCTTCTCAGCCAACCATGCGCGGGCGGCGTCATCCACGTTCAGCACCACACCACGCTCATCAAGCTGGGCCTGCAGTTCCACCAGGAACTTGTCGACCACACCCAGAATCACCTTGCTGGTGAGCGGCAGGAACTGGATGGTGCCATCCAGACGGTTGCGGAATTCCGGCGTGAACACCTTCTTGAGCATTTCCATGCCATCGGTACTGTTGTCCTGTTCGGTAAAGCCGATAGAACGCTTGTTCAGTACCTCCGCACCCGCATTGGTAGTCATGATCAGGATCACATTACGGAAGTCCGCCTTGCGACCGTTATTGTCGGTCAGCGTGGCATTGTCCATAACCTGCAGCAGGATATTGAACACTTCCGGGTGCGCCTTCTCGATTTCATCCAGCAACAGCACACAGTGCGGCGTCTTGGTAATCGCTTCGGTGAGCAAGCCACCCTGATCAAAGCCCACATAGCCGGGAGGCGCGCCAATCAGACGGCTCACGGTATGGCGCTCCATATACTCGGACATATCGAAGCGCACCAGCTCTACGCCCAATGCGCGGGCCAGCTGACGGCTCACTTCGGTTTTACCCACCCCGGTTGGGCCGGCAAACATGAAGCTGCCAATGGGCTTGTTTTCACCCTTGAGGCCCGCGCGGGACAACTTGATCGCCGCCGAGATGGTGTCGATGGCCTCATCCTGGCCAAACACGGTCATCTTCAGGTCACGCTCGAGGTTACGCAGCAGCTCCTTGTCGGAAGAAGACACCTGTTTGGGGGGAATACGGGCGATCTTGGCCACCATATCCTCCACATCGGTTTCCTCAATAGTGTGCTTGCGCAAGTCTTCCGGGCGCAGCCGCTGCCAGGCGCCCACCTCGTCAATGACGTCGATGGCCTTGTCCGGTAGGTAGCGGTCGTTGATGTAGCGGGCACTCAGCTCGGCCGCCGCTTTCAGCGCCGCATCCGTGTAGCTCACGTCGTGATGGGCCTCAAAACGGCTTTTCAAGCCTTTGAGAATGCCCACCGTGTCTTCCACGGACGGCTCAACCACATCGATCTTCTGGAACCGACGCGACAGTGCCCGGTCCTTCTCGAACACGCCCCGGTATTCCTGGAACGTGGTCGAGCCCATGCATTTAAGCTCACCGGATGCCAGCAACGGCTTGAGCAGATTGGAAGCATCCATCACTCCGCCAGAGGCCGCACCGGCGCCGATGATCGTGTGGATTTCATCGATAAAGAGAATCGAGTTGGGCTCTTTCTTCAGCTCCGCCAGCAGGGTTTTCAAACGTTTTTCGAAGTCGCCACGGTACTTGGTACCGGCCAGCAGTGCGCCCAGATCCAGTGAATACACCACCGCGTCCAGCAAGGGCTCGGGCACCTGCTTTTCCACGATCATCCGCGCCAGCCCCTCGGCAATGGCGGTTTTGCCGACACCCGGCTCGCCAACCAGCAAAGGGTTGTTCTTGCGGCGACGGCAGAGAATCTGCGCTGCCCGCTCAATCTCGAACGCACGCCCCACCAGCGGATCGATGCGATCTTCGCGGGCCATCTCGTTCAGGTTGGTGGCGTAATTATCCAGCGCGCTGGCTGGCGCGCCTTCTGCACCCGCCTCCATTTCCTGCTCAGTTTCAATGGAAGGCGCGTCGTCTTCGATCTGGGAAATGCCATGGGCAATGAAATTGACGATATCCAGGCGATGAATGTCCTGACAGTTAAGGAAATAAACCGCCTGACTCTCCTGTTCGTTAAAGATGGCCACCAGCACGTTTGCTCCGCTGACCTCTTTCTTGCCCGAGGACTGCACGCTGAACACAGCACGCTGCAGCACCCGCTGAAAGCCCAGTGTCGGCTGGGTATCGCGCTCCGGATCCGTGTCCGGCAGCAGCGGAGTTGAATCCTCAATAAACTGGGATAACGCATCACGCAATTCATCCAGGTCTGCGGCACAGGCACGCAGGACCTCGACGGCCGCCTCGTTATCCAGCAGCGCCAGCAGCAAATGCTCCACGGTCATAAACTCATGACGGTGGCCACGTGCGTGGCGAAACGCCTCGTTAAGCGTCATTTCAAGTTCTTTGCTGAGCATAAGGCTACCTCACTGCATGGGCCCGCAAGGGCATCAGGCCTGTTCTACCTGACACATCAGCGGATGCTGATTCTCCCGGGCGTATTCCACCACTTGCGTGGCTTTTGTTTCGGCGATGTCCTGGGGATACACCCCGCACACCGCCTTTCCTTCAGTGTGCACCGTGAGCATGACCCGCGTGGCCTGCTCACGGCCCAGATTGAAGAAGTCTTCCAGTATCTCTACCACAAAATCCATCGGGGTGTAGTCGTCGTTCAACATCAACACCTTATACATGGATGGCGGCTTAAGCTTTGGCTTGGCCTCTTCCACGGCCATGTCACCGTGCCGATCCGGGTCTGAGGGGGAATCTGCCGGCCCGCCGCGTAGCGTGCCTGTTTCGTCAATCATTACCGGATGCCAATCTTGCTGATGCCAATTCATAAAGCCTCAAAACCGTTGTAACCCTGCTGGCGTCAGCAGGCAATGAAGAAATGATGGGTGGTCGGTGTTTTTTCAATCCCCCCGCTGCAAATCAATTCCAATGGATGATTTCACGGGGTTGACACCCTGCTGTGCATGTTTAAAAGTTGCACAATAGACTCAGGTGCCAGTTTACCGCAGCCGGCAGCCCGAGGATAAAAATAAACATATTCGCCATTGGATAGGCAGAGGGAAGGACCATGGCAACGGGACGAGTAAAGTGGTTTAACAACGCCAAGGGCTACGGTTTTGTACGCCCGGACGAAGGGGGCGAAGACCTGTTCGTCCATTATTCCTACATACAGATGGACGGCTACAAAAGCCTGAAAGCCGGGCAGCCCGTGGAATACGAGGTGCAACCGGCCAACAAGGGTTTCCACGCCATCAACCTGCGTGCCAACGAAGAAGCCAGTAACGAAGAAGGCGCCACTGAAGATCAGTCGACGCCTTCCTGACCCGCCCTGCCTGCTGGCGGGTCTCATTGATTCATCCGGGCGCCTCAGGCGCCCATATGCTCAATCACCGCATTACCAAACTCTGAACACGTTAACAGCGTTGCGTCGGGCATCAGCCGCTCGAAGTCGTAGGTCACCGTCTTCGCCGCAATCGCGCCTTCCACGCCGTTGATGATACGGTCCGCCGCATCGTTCCACCCCATGTGGCGCAGCATCATTTCCGCAGACAGAATCAACGAACCCGGGTTGACCTTGTCCTGGCCGGCGTACTTGGGCGCCGTGCCGTGGGTGGCCTCGAACAGGGACACAGAGCCGCCGATGTTGGCCCCCGGCGCAATCCCAATCCCCCCTACTTCCGCTGCCAGCGCATCGGAAATGTAGTCACCGTTCAGGTTCAGCGTGGCAATCACGCTGTAGTCCGCCGGGCGCATCAGGATCTGCTGCAGGAATGCATCGGCAATCACATCCTTGATGATAATTTCCTTACCAGTATTGGGGTTTTTCATGGTCATCCAGGGCCCGCCATCCAGCAATTCAGCCCCGAAACGTTCCCCGGCAAGCTGGTAACCCCAATCCTTAAAGGCCCCCTCGGTGTACTTCATGATGTTGCCCTTGTGCACCAGGGTGACCGAATCCTTGTCATTGTCGATGGCGTACTGGATCGCCTTGCGCACCAGGCGCTGCGTCCCTTCGCGGGACACCGGCTTGACGCCGATCCCACAGCCTTCCGGGAAGCGAATCTGGGTTACGCCCATTTCTTCACGCAGGAAACGGATCAGCTTGGTGGCTTCCGGGCTGTCCGCCGCCCACTCAATACCCGCATAGATATCTTCGGAGTTCTCACGGAAGATAATCATGTCGGTAAGTTCAGGATGTACAACGGGGCTGGGAACACCTTCAAAATAGCGCACCGGACGCATACAGGTGTACAGGTCCAGCTCCTGGCGCAGAGACACGTTCAGAGAGCGGATGCCACCGCCCACCGGTGTGGTCAACGGGCCCTTGATGCCCACCGTGAACTCTCGCAGGGCTTCCAGGGTTTCTTCCGGCAGCCACTCATCGGGTCCGTATACAACCGTGGCTTTTTCCCCGGCAAACACTTCCATCCAGGTAATGCCACGCTTGGTGCCGTAGGCTTTTTCCACAGCGGCATTAACGACTTTGATCATCACTGGTGAAATATCGACACCAATGCCATCCCCTTCGATATAAGGAATAATCGGATGATTGGGGACATTCAGGGACAGGTCCGCATTAACCGTGATTTTGTCACCGTCTGCAGGAACCGTGATCTTTTGGTATCCCATCTACACTTCTCCCTCTGAATAAAAGCAAATTCGGCCTCTGCTCGCGAGTATAGCATCGAGCCAAAGGTTGGGTGGAGCACCGGTTTGGCACTTAAGTGATCTGCGACAAGGGGCGTGTCGTAACGGAGGGAATCCGGCGATTGAACTCAATAGCCGGCATCAGGGGAATTGTTGAAACGCCTTACAGGGCAAGCCCTGAAGCACACATCTGCTGTGCTTTGTAGCCAGGCGAATAGCACGCCCGATGCCACAAAACTCAACAGCTGCACACTTCATCAATCAGGCAATAGCCCGTTAGAGCTTCTCCAGAATGCCATTAAAGGTCGCACTGGGCCGCATGGCGGCCGAGGCCTTGCTGAAGTCGGGGTTGTAGTACCCGCCGATATCAATGGGCGAACCTTGCACAGCCACCATTTCCTTAACGATCTGCTCTTCGTTTTCAGTCAACGCCGCAGCAATGTGAGTGAATTTATCTTTCAACTCAGCATCGTCGTCTTGTGCCGCAAGGGCTTGCGCCCAGTACATGGCCACATAGAAATGGCTAACCCGGTTATCCGGCTGGCCGACTTTCCGTGACGGTGACTTGTTCTGCTCCAGATACTGCTCATTGGCCCTGTCCAGAGCGGCCGCAATCACCTTGGCCTTGTTGTTCCCGTACTTCTCACCCAGCTCCTGAATGGAAACCGACAGCGCCAGGAATTCGCCGAGCGAGTCCCAGCGGAGGTGATTCTCTTCCAGGAATTGCTGCACGTGCTTGGGGGCCGAACCGCCAGCACCGGTTTCGTAGAGTCCGCCGCCAGCCATCAAGGGAACGATGGACAGCATTTTGGCGCTGGTGCCGAGTTCCAGAATCGGGAACAGGTCGGTCAGGTAATCCCGCAGCACGTTCCCCGTGACGGAGATGGTGTCTTTGCCGCGGATCATGCGCTCCATGGTGTAGCGGATCGCCTGAACCGGAGACATGATGCGGATATCAAGGCCTTCGGTATCGTGGTCCTTGAGATATTTGCGAACCTTCCGGATCATCTGTTGATCGTGGGCGCGCTCCTTGTCCAGCCAGAAGATAGCCGGGGTGTTGCTTTGCCGGGCACGAACCACTGCCAATTTCACCCAGTCACGAATCGGCAAGTCTTTTGCCTGGCACATGCGCCAGATATCGCCTTTCTCCACATCGTGAGTCAGCAACACCTCACCGTCTTCACGCACAATGCGCATGGTGCCGTTTTCACTGGCTTCAAAGGTCTTGTCGTGGGAGCCGTACTCCTCTGCCTTTTGCGCCATCAGCCCGACGTTAGGCACGGAGCCACAGGTCACAGGGTCAAAGGCGCCGTGGGTTTTGCAGAAGTTGATGACTTCCTGGTAGATGGTGGCGTAAGTGCTTTCCGGAATCACCGCTTTGGTATCCTTCAGCTTGCCATCGGCGCCATACATCTTGCCGCCTTGGCGAATCATCGCAGGCATGGACGCATCAACGATTACGTCCGAAGGCACGTGCAAGTTGGAAATCCCGCGATCGGAGTCAACCATGGCCAGCTCTGGGCGGTGCAGGTAACAGGCACGGATCGTTGTTTCGATCTCCAGGCGCTGGGAAATCGGCAATTCTTCGATTTTCTGGTAAATGTGGCTCAAGCCGTTATTCGGGTTGGCACCAATTTCTTCCAGAACATCGCCATGCTTGTCGAACAGCTCCTTGTAAAAGCGTCGAACCGCATGCCCGAAAACGATCGGGTGAGACACCTTCATCATGGTGGCTTTTACGTGCAGAGAGAACAGCATGCCGGTGTTCTTGGCATCTTCAATTTGCTTGTCAAAGAACTCACTGAGCGCATTCTTGCTCATATACATGGCATCAATGACTTCGCCGTCAAGAAGCGGAAGTTCCGGCTTCTTGACCGTCACATTACCGTTTTCGTCCTCGAACTCGATACGCACCTTGCAGGCCTTCGCTATCGTCGAGGAGGTCTCATGGGAAAAGAAATCGCCGCCACGCATGTGTGCCACATGGGTACGCGAAGCCTGACTCCACTCCCCCATGCTATGCGGGTTCTTACGCGCATAATTTTTAACCGCAATGGGAGCACGACGGTCGGAGTTACCTTCACGAAGCACCGGATTCACCGCTGAACCCAGGATCTTGGTGTAACGGGCCAGGATGTCCTCTTCTTCCTCGCTTTGCGGCTCATCCGGGTATTCCGGCACCGGGTAGCCATGTTCGTTGAGTTCGGCGATGGCCGCTCTGAGCTGGTGAATGGAGGCACTGATATTGGGAAGCTTGATAATGTTGGCTTCGGGGTTTTGGGTCAGCTCCCCAAGCTCGCCAAGGGTGTCATTGACCTTCTGCTGGTCGGACAAATATTCAGGAAAGCTGGCGAGAATGCGTGTAGCGAGGGAAATATCACTGCTCTCAACTTCAATGCCAGCGATCGAAGTGAACTTTTCAATGATGGGTAAAAAGGAATAGGTCGCCAGCGCGGGCGCCTCGTCAGTAATGGTGTAAATAATTTTAGGCGTGGTCATAGAATTACAAGGTCCCAATTGTATTGGTAGAGCTTTCCGCCTGATATCAGTCGGCTTTTGGCCGTCAGATCAGCGGGCACCCAACAGGAGTGCTCCCTCCGAATAAAACTGTATTCTGCATAGGCTGGCGAGTATAGCACTGACCGTTTAGCCTTGTTAGGACAAGCGGTAGCAACCGCAGACCAACAACAGTCATCGATACTCACCCCATGGCGCAATTGATCTTACTTAACAAACCGTTTCAGGTCCTCTCCCAGTTCAGCGACGACCAGGGCCGGCGAACCTTGCGCGAGTGCGTGCCAGTGCCTGGCGTATACCCGGCCGGTCGACTGGACTGGGATTCTGAAGGCCTGTTGTTGCTGACCGATGACGGCGCCCTGCAGGCACGCATCAGCGATCCGCGGTTCAAGCTTCCCAAAACCTATCTGGTTCAAGTGGAAGGCAAGCCCGGGGGGCAGGAACTGCAAAAATTACGCCAAGGCATCACCCTCAAGGATGGCCCCACACGCCCGGCCAAGGTCGAACTGATCGAGCCTCCCGCGTTATGGCCGCGCAATCCGCCCGTGCGTTCACGTAAAACCGTACCGGATAGCTGGCTCAGGCTCACTATAGACGAAGGTCGAAACCGGCAGGTGCGGCGAATGACCGCAGCCATCGGCCACCCTACCCTGCGGCTGGTTCGCTGGCAGATTGGCGAGTGGCGCATTGACGCCCTTGCCCCCGGGGAGTGGCGCGCTATGACGGTTCACGCGCCGAAGCCGCCTGCAGCCAGGCAGCGGCGGCCTCGTCATCGCTCTGGCGGGCCTCGACCCAAATCCAGCGGCCCTCGATAAGCTCTTTCTTCCAGAATGGCGCGCGGGTTTTCAGCAGATCCATGATAAACGCACAGGCAGCAAACGCATCCTGGCGATGCGGGGCACTGACGGCCACCTGCACGATGTCATCAGCCACCACCATGGTGCCGATTCTGTGCACCACCCAGGCACCATTGAGGTGCCATTTCTCGCCAGCCTGATCGACGATGGTGCGCAACACTCCCTCCGTCATGCCCGGGTAATGCTCCAGATGCAGCGCCTCTACCCTGCCCTGCTCATCGCGCACCTGGCCACTGAACTGCACCATGGCGCCACTGAGGCCTGCGTCGCGAAGCCAGTCGGACGGCTGCGCCGGCACCAGCGCCGTGTCCGTGACGGCCACATGAATCTTCATCCGCCAGTCACCGGAGGGAACAGGGCAACCACATCGCCATCACGGACCGCCGCCTGCTCCTGGCTGAGCACCTCGTTCACCGCCACCATATAGCGGGGGGTCGCCTCCAGCGCACGGGCCACCGACACATTATCGTCGGCCAGCCATGCGACCAGAGCCGCCACCGTGCCAACACCATCCGGCGGCATCACCGTCAGGCTGTCACTGCCTACCCGCTCACGCAAAGCGGCAAAGAAGCGTACCTCTATCACCTCAACCCTCCCGCCGAAACTGGCCACTGCGCCCACCGGACTTTTCCAGCAGGCATACGTTTTCAATCACCATGCCCCGATCCACCGCCTTGCACATGTCATAGAGGGTCAGACTGGCCACCGATGCGGCGGTCAAGGCCTCCATCTCCACGCCAGTGGTGCCCTTGAGCTTGCAGGTTGCCTGCACGCTCAACACATCGTCCCCCTCCGGCTCGATGGTCACGGTTACTCCGGTCAGCAGCAACGGGTGGCACAAGGGGATCAGATCCCAGGTCTTCTTGGCCGCCTGGATCCCGGCGATCCGGGCCGTGGCAAGCACATCCCCCTTGGGATGCTCGCCGCCCAATATCATTTTTAGCGTAGCCGGCTGCATACGCACTCGCGCCTGCGCCGTGGCGGTACGCTGAGTGGTGCCCTTGTCAGTGACGTCCACCATCTGGGCCCGGCCGCTATCGTCCAGGTGAGTAAATCGTTGCTCTGTCATGCTCAGAGGTGTCTCCGCTCTGTTGTCTGTGGCGCCGCTGCGCTACCATTCCCGCCTTTCCAGAATTGAATGAAGCACCGCCAGCAGCCGATGACGGCCCCAGTGCTTCCTGTCCGGTAGGATACGCTATGAACAGCTTTGAGCCGCACATTACTGTGGCCTGCGTAGTCGAACAAGACGGCCGCTTCCTGTTTGTCCGTGAAATGAGCAAGGGCGAGGAAGTGCTGAACCAGCCCGCGGGCCACGTGGAATTCGGTGAGAACCTGATGCAGGCAGCCTACCGCGAAACCCTGGAAGAGAGCGCCTGGCAGGTAGAAATCACCGACCTGCTCGGCTGGTATATTTTCCAGCCCCACAAGGGCGCGGGCGTCTATTACCGCACCTGTTTTGTGGCCAGGCCGGTCAGCCATGATCCGAAACAGAAACTGGACACCGGCATTCTCGAAGCCGAATGGCTGACCCCGGACGAGTTCCGCGCCCGACGACACCAACACCGTAGCGCCCTGGTGGAAAAATGCCTGGAGGATTATTTGTCCGGCCGCCGACTCCCCCTGGACAGCATTTATCAGCACCCCTGGCCTCTGCAGAGAGGATGATTTGCCATGAGTAAGGCCCCCAAAGACACCCGTGTCATCGTCGGCATGTCCGGCGGTGTTGACTCCTCCGTGGCCGCGGCCCGCCTGATCGACGCCGGTTATCAGGTCGAAGGCCTGTTCATGAAGAACTGGAACGAGGACGACGGCACCGATTACTGTACCGCCCGGGAAGACCTGCTCGACGCCATGCAGGTGGCCGGCGTGCTGGGTATCGAGTTACACACCGCCAATTTTGCTGAGCAGTACTGGGACCGGGTCTTCGAGCACTTTTTGGCCGAATACAAGGCCGGTCGCACCCCCAACCCGGACATTCTCTGCAACAAGGAAATCAAGTTTCAGGCGTTCCTGGATCACGCCATTACCCTTGGCGCTGATTTTATTGCCACCGGCCATTACTCACAGGTCAGTCATGGCGACAAGGCACAGCTGCTGCGCGCGGTGGACACCAACAAGGACCAAACCTATTTCCTGCACGCGGTGGACTACCAGAAATTTGATCGCACCCTGTTTCCACTGGGCGATCTGGAAAAGCCGGAAGTGCGCCGTATTGCCGAAGAAAAAGGCTTCGACAACCACAAGAAAAAAGACTCCACCGGCATCTGCTTTATCGGTGAGCGCCGCTTCAAGGATTTCCTGGAGCAGTACCTGCCTGCGCAGCCCGGCACCATTGAAGATGACCACGGTAACGTTATCGGCAAACACGACGGCCTCATGTACTACACCCTGGGCCAGCGCCAGGGGCTGGGTATCGGTGGCCTGGCCAGCGCCAGTGAAGCCCCCTGGTACGTGGCCGGCAAAGATCTGGACCGCAATGTACTGCTTGCCGTGCAGGGCACCGACCACCCACTGCTCTACAGCCGGGAACTGACCAGCGCGCCCATGCAGTGGGTCGCACTGGAAGCTCCTGCCTTGCCGGCCCGGCTCACCGCCAAGACCCGCTACCGCCAGCCCGACCAGACCTGCACCGTCAGCGATGCCGGCGACGGCCGGGTACATGTCATATTTGATCAACCGCAACGCGCCGTCACACCCGGCCAGTCCGTGGTGTTCTACGATGGGCCGGTCTGCCTGGGCGGCGCCGTCATTGAGGAAACCGCATGAGCGAACGTTTCTCGCCGGAACAACAGCAACTGCTGGCGCTGGCCGCCGTGTTTGAAGCGGCTCAGCTGGCCGATGATGTGGCCCAGCGTGGCGACTGCGACCCGAAAGCCTTCGAGGGACTGATTGCCGGCGTCATGGCACTGGATGCCGACGATTTCGACAGCATCTACGCCCAACCCGCCCTGCTCCGCGAAGGCGTCAGCCTGCTCAATCGTAGCCTGAACAAGGAGTCCCGCGGCGCCAACCTGCGCCCACTGAACTACGGCCTGGCGCTGCTCCACCTGGCCGGCAAGCTGCGCAAGAATGAGGACACCGTAAGCATTCTGCGCAATCGCCTGCTGGCACTGAGCGGCCAGCAAGCGCACTTTGACAAATTCTCTGACGATGCTTTTTGCCATCGCATTGCCGGCATTTATGTGGACACCCTGGGCACCTTTCGATTCCGCATTCAGGTCAAGGGCGATCCTGCCCACCTGCAAGACGACGACAAGGCCGCCCGCATCCGCGCCCTGTTCCTCGCCGGGGTGCGTGCCGCCTTCCTTTGGCACCAACTGGGCGGGCGGCGCTGGCACCTCCTGTTCCACCGCAAGCGCCTTCTTTCTCTTATTGAGTCCACTGATATCAACACCTTATAGGCGACAGTTAAAGCTACAAATAGCTTAACTTTTAGTTGTCGCCAGCAGCGGCGCAGTTTGCGGAATTTTGCTGTATGATTGCGCCGCCTTTGGAATGTACGTGTACGTACCTACTTGGACGATATTCGGGAGCCTGACATGTCCAGCCTTACCTCTTTGACTGCCATTTCACCGGTAGACGGTCGTTACGCCAGCAAAGTCGATGCACTGCGCAACACCACCAGTGAATACGGCCTGATCCGCTTCCGCGTCCATGTGGAAGTCAGCTGGCTGGAACAGCTGGCCCACGACAAGAACATCCCCGAAGTCCCCCTGATGAGCGGCCAGGCGGCCTGGAACCTCCGTGGCATCACCCGTGACTTCGAACCCCAGCATGCCGAGCGCATCAAGGCCATCGAAGCCACCACCAACCACGACGTCAAAGCCGTGGAATATTTCATCAAGGAACAGATGGCAGAACACGACGAACTGGCCAACATGAGCGAGTTCGTGCATTTCGCCTGCACCAGCGAAGACATCAACAACCTGTCCTATTCCCTGATGCTCAAGGAAGCCCGGGAAATCCTGCTGCCGAAAATGGACCAGGTGATCAGTGCGATTCGCAAGCAGGCCCACGCCCAAGCCGATCAACCCATGCTCTCGCGCACCCATGGTCAATCTGCCTCCCCCACCACCGTGGGCAAGGAAATGGCCAACGTGGTCGCGCGCCTGCAACGTCAGCGTGATCAGTTCGCCGCCGTGGAGCTGCTGGGCAAGATCAACGGCGCCGTGGGCAACTACAACGCCCACCTGTCGGCCTACCCGGACGTCGACTGGGAAGCCTTCGCCCGCCGTTTTGTAGAAGGCCTGGGGCTCACTTTCAACCCCTTCACCACTCAGATTGAACCCCACGACTGCATCGCTGAGTTCTTCCATGCACTGATGCGTTTCAACACCATCCTGCTGGACTTCGACCGTGACGTCTGGGGCTATATTTCCCTGGGTTACTTCAAGCAGCGCACCGTGGAAGGCGAAGTGGGCTCCTCAACCATGCCGCACAAGGTCAACCCTATCGACTTCGAGAACTCCGAAGGCAACCTGGGGTTGGCCAACGCCATCATGGACCACCTGGCCTCCAAGCTGCCCATGTCCCGCTGGCAGCGCGACCTGACCGACTCCACCGTACTGCGCAACGTGGGCGTCGGCCTGGCACACAGCATCATTGCCTTCGAGGCCAGCCTGAAAGGCATCGGCAAGCTGGAAGTGAACCCGGCACGCCTGGACGAAGACCTGGATGCAGCTTGGGAAGTCCTGGCCGAACCGATCCAGACCGTGATGCGTCGCTACGGCATCGAAAAGCCTTACGAGAAACTCAAGGCGCTGACACGCGGCAAGGACGGCATCAATCAGGAAACCCTGACCGCCTTCATCAATGATCTGGCGATTCCCGATGAAGCCAAGGAAATCCTGCTGGCCATGACCCCGGCCAGCTATGTGGGTAATGCTGCCCAGCAAGCTCGCAGCATCTGATGCCATCCACACCGACACTACCCTCCTTTACGCTGCCGCTTACCCCGGCAGCGTTTTTACGTGAGCACTGGCAGAAAAAGCCCCTGTTCATGCCCGGTGCCGCCCGCGGCCTGGACCAGCCCGACGCCAACACCCTGGCCGGACTGGCGCTGGAAGAGTCCGTGGAAGCACGCATCATCACCGGCGCCGGCAACGGCCCCTGGTCAGGGTTGCAAAGCCCCCTGGCCGATGATGTCTTCGAAACCCTGGGCGAGGAAAACTGGACGTTACTGGTCCAGTCCGTGGACCACTTCCTCACGGAAACCTCACTGCTGCTGGACGACTTCGCCTTCCTGCCCAACTGGCGGGTGGAAGACATCATGATCAGCTATGCCGTCAAAGGTGGCAGTGTCGGCCCACACTTCGACCGATATGACGTCTTCCTGATTCAGGCCGCCGGTCACCGCCGCTGGCAAATTGGCGACGTGTGTGACGAGAACACGCCCCGCCAGCCCACCGATGAGCTGAAACTGCTGGCCGATATGCCTGTACGCGAAGAATTCGTCGCCGGCCCCGGCGATGTTCTCTATCTGCCCCCCGGCGTGGCCCACCACGGCGTTGCCGAGGACAGCGACTGCATCACCTGGTCGGTGGGCTTTCGCGCCCCGGACTACCAGATGCTGATGGCCGAAATTGCCGGCGAATGCTTGGCCGAATCCGACAGTCAGCTGTTCACCGATCCGGACCGGGATGTCACGTCCGACCCCACCGTACTGGCCGATGCAGACCGTCAACAGCTCATTCGTGGCGCCCTGGACCTGCTCCAGCCAGACGCCATCGAACGGGCGGTTTATCGCTGGCTCTCCACCCCCCGGCTGGATGGCCTTGAATTTGCGATAGATGATCACCATATCCGCGAACGCGATAGTAACGTGGCTCTGGTTCGTCATGGCAGCGCGCGCCTGCTCATGCAGGGCAAACTGGCCTGGCTCAACGGCGACAGCCACACGCTAACAGAACAACAACGCCCGCTGGTGCAGCTATTGGCCAGCAAAAGACGCTACCAAGAAAGCGAGCTGGACGCAGTTATGACGCCCGCCGCAAGAGAATTGCTTCATGAATGGATTGAACAGGGCTACTTCGCCCCACTATAACGAGACCCCTATGGCTATCAGCATTATCGAAACCCGTTGGGATAAACACGAAGCCGCACTGCGTGGTCTCCGCCAGAACGTTTTTATCAACGAACAGCACGTGCCGGAAGAGCTGGAATGGGACGGTGAAGACAGCGCCGCCATTCACTTTCTCGCCCTGGACACTGATCAGCAGCCGGTAGGCTGCATTCGCCTGCTCCCCAGCGGGCAGATCAGTCGGCTGTGTGTGCTCTCCGAACAGCGCAATAACGGCGTTGGCAGCTCCCTGCTGGTTGCCGCCGAAGAAGCAGCCCGAGCCAACGGCATGGAAGAGATTTTCCTTCACGCACAGACCCATGCCACCAGCTTCTACGAGGCCGCCGGTTTCTCCGTATCCGGCGGAATCTTCATGGACGCCAACATTCCTCACCGGCAAATGTTCAAACCCTTGCTCTAAGCCGTGCAACTGGTCATCGGTGACGACACGCTACATCACCCGGCACGCAACGACGCCGGCCACGCGCTGGCCACGCTGATTCTGGCCAGCCGCCGCAGCCTCTGGCTGCGGGTGCCCACGCTGGATGCCCTGACCGGCAGCGCCTATGTTTGCGATGCCATCAAGACTTTGGCTCTGAACAGCGCCCGGGCCGATATCCGCATTTTGTTCGACAGCCCGGAAAGCGCGGTACGCAACGGCCACCGGCTCATTCACCTGTCTCGCCGCCTACCCTCACGGATCACCCTCCGTCAGACCCAGCAGGACGACAACGATGCCGAGCAATGCTTTGCCATTGCCGACGGCACCGGCCTGTTTGAAGCCAGCGGCTGGCCGCGCCCAGGTCGACTGGATCTGTGCGGACACCGGCTACCGCGTGCGCCGCGTCTAGGCAGGCAGTTTCAGGAACATTGGGAACGGGCCGGCGGATCACCGGAGCTGCGTGAGCTTAGGCTTTGAATGTCGGATTACGGCTACGCCTAATTCGACCTACTTGGCTGAGGCTTTGAAGGCGGGCACAAAATCGGGCGCTTTGCGATAAATGAACAGCTTGGGTGTCGGATTACGCCCTTCGGACTCTCTGTGCCCTTGGGTAAACACGACCTATAGCCCGCTTGAGAGGGATTGTGCTTCATTGGGAGAGACGGTATCTACAAAAATTGACCTTTCAAGTAGATACCGTCTCCCCCAATGAAGCACAACCCCTCTCAAACGGGCTGTGGTTCATATTCTTTCTGGTGCGCCAGCACGCCGTAAGCGATGTGCACCAGTTTTCTCATGGCCGCGCCCAGCGCTGACATCTTTCGTTTGCCTGCAGCACACAGCCGTTGATATTGGCGCCGAATGCTGGGGTTATGCCGCATCGCCACTACCGCACCCATGTATAACTTTTGCCGCAACGCAGGGTCGCCATTCTTCGAGAGTCGCGGTGCATGCCTGACCGAGCTGCCCGAAGTCGATTCCACCGGCACCAGCCCCATGAAGGCCGCCACTTGCCTGCCGCTTTTGAAGCGCCTTGATCGCAGCGCGACCAGTAGATGCACTGACAACACCTCGCCGATACCCGGGATGCTTTCCAGCAAACGCCTGTCGCGCTTGAGGCCATCATGGCGATCAATATGGTCATCCACTTCCTTGATCAGTCTTTTGGCCTCCCGTCGCAGCAACGCCAGCACATGCGTAATCGAGTGCTCCGCTTGCGCATCCCGGTTGAACTGCGCCTTTTCTAACCGGTTCTGTTCGCGTTGAATGTCCTTTTGCACCGTCTCCAGCCGTTTGGCCAGCTGCTTGAGGGTCCGCACTTCCTCTGGCTCAGGCTGCCAAGGCGTCAGCTCCGGGTTGGCTAGAGCAAAATGGGCAATGCGCTTGCTGTCTTTCTTGTCACTCTTGCCTTGATCACCCAGAGAGCGGGCGTAATAGCGCACGCGGGCAGGGTTCAGCACGTAGACCGTCACACCGGCTTGGTGCAACCAGTGTGCCAGGGGTTCGTGATAGATGCCGGTGGCTTCCAGATACACCTGAAGTTCGCCGGGGGACGCGCCGGTTTGTTTGAGCAACCAAGCCAGCAGCGCGGGATAATGATCGTGGGCATTGGGAAATACCCGGGTTTTTACCTTGCCGGCCTGCGCATCGTGCAACCAGCATAGATCGAGCTTTTTCTTACTGACATCAATACCGATGGTCGCCATCTCTCCACTTCTCCTTGTTCGTGCAGCCTCATCCGGTCAACGGAGGGCTCGGATACCGTTCAAGTTTTGAGAGGAATGCTGGCGGGACCTATCTACATCACAGGCTCAGGGCCTCAGGTCGAATACGGGTTGCCCGCCAGCAGTGGCGGAAGGGTAGCAAATCCTTACGCCGGAGAGACACAAGGTCGAATTAGCCCGAAGGGCGTAATCCGACAATCTTTCAATCCACGATCAAACTGGCGGTCAGCTGCCAGATCGCCTGGCCGCTGGCCAGATACTTTTCCTCGAAATCCGTAGCGGCCTCTCCGTCTACCGCTAACGGCGCCAGCACCGCATCAATCCCACTGATTGCCAGCGCCACCTGCACTTCCTTCAGATACACCGGCCAGTTGCTGCGCAACTCCAGCTCACCGCCCAGCGTCAGCACAGAAGGCCACACTGGATGTCCCTGCCAGCGCCGCTTCAGGTGGGCGCTTTTCGGCCAGGGATTCGGATAAAGGATCTGATGCCGGGCAAGTTGCCACTCGGCCTGCTGCATAAGGCGCCATAACCCGGTGCAATCCGCGCGCAGAAACAGCAGATTTTCCGGTGGCTGCAGCCAACGGCGCCCACCCCGCTCCAGCCGGTTGGCCGACTGATCCACACCGATCACCAGGGCATCCGGATTCGCGTGAGCCAACAGAACAGAAGAACGGCCCGTGCCACAGCCGGAATCCAGCATCAGCGGGCGATCTTCCCCTTGCTCATCGCGCCAAGCCCGGGCCTGCTCAAAGGCGCTACGGTCGTGGTCGGCTATGGGGGCCCGCCAGACCGAAGCGAGGTGCCGGCGCACCACCTTTTCCAGATCAACATGGACACCCGACTGGTTCGAGCTGACCGCACGGCTATTGGCAAACATGGCATTCCTGACTGGCGAAGCGACTTACGGGACGCACATTGTAGGCATGGTGGGCGCCAGCGCCAGCCCCTGGCAAAATTTGGCGCCACCGCCCTACTGGCGAGCCGCTGCGGGCAGCGCTACTGTAGAGAGAGTCGGAACCCTGCGACCACCGACCTCTGCGAGGACCCCATGCGCCTGTGCCTGACACTGCTTGTCATCATGCTTGCCCTTCCCGGCCTGTCTGCGGCCGACGATATGAGCATCCATGTGCTGGAGCGCCCGGACGCTCCCGCCCTGGTGCCTGTCATTGAACCATTATTGCCCGCTGGCGGTTCCGTGCGCGCCTACCGCGGCAAGCTGATTGTGCGCACCACCGAAGCCAGCATGCAGGAGCTGCAAAGCGTCCTCGGCGGCCTGGAAGCCACACCCTCAACCCTGATCGTGCACCTGCGACGCCAACAAGGCAGCAGCAGCCAACAAAGCGGCATCGATACCAATGTTCGGGGCCGAATCGAATCCGGCCGGGCACCGGTGATTCAGGGCGAAGTGCGCATCGGCCAGCAGAACCAGGAACAACAGCGCCAGGACCACTACCAGATTCGTACCCTCAGTGGTTACCCGGCCAATGTGAGCCAGGGCACCCTGGTCGCGCTCAGTGGTGGCTATTACGGCACCACCTTCGCGCAACTGGATCAGGGGATTCAGGTAACGCCACAGCTAACCCCGGACGGCAGCGTGGTACTGCAGATCAGCCAGCGCTTTGATCAACCGGCCAGCCACACCACCGCCCGTACCCAACACAGCGCCACCACCTTACGGGTCACGCCGGGCCGCTGGCAGCCCATGGGCAGCATTCGCGTGACAGAAAGTGGAACCCGCCAAGGCATTGGCGACTACCAAAGTGGGCAGCGAAGCATGACCTTGCCGCTGGAGGTGATGGTGGAAAAGGAGTAGCTGCAAGCGAGCAGCGACACACAACGCCTACTGTAGGAGCGTCGCTGGCGGCGCGATTTCAGCGTATTAGTTAGAGCCCATCATCAACCCGCTAGACAATCCCACATCCTCGCTGCGCGAGGTTCGCACCCTGAACGGTGCTCCTACAGCGGGTTCGTAGAAAGCCCTGGGATTAGGGATCGCCCTTCCTGTCGAGTCAAAATCCACGTACAAAAAAGCCCCGACTGGCGGGGCTTTTTCTGTGTGCTCGAAAGCCTTACTTGGCTTTCAGCTCACGGCGACGACGGTGCAGAACCGGCTCGGTGTAACCGCTTGGCTGTGCACAGCCTTCGAATACCAGCTCACAGGCTGCCTGGAAGGCAACGGAGCCGTCGAAGTCCTTGGCCATGGGTACGTAGTCCGGGTCGTTGGCGTTCTGACGATCCACCACTTCCGCCATGCGCTTCATGGTTTCCAGTACCTGCTCTTTACTGCAGATACCGTGGTGCAGCCAGTTGGCCACGTGCTGGCTGGAAATCCGCAGGGTGGCACGGTCTTCCATCAGGCCCACATCCTTGATGTCCGGCACCTTGGAGCAACCCACACCGCTATCAATCCAGCGAACCACGTAACCCAGCATGCCCTGGGCGTTGTTATCCAGCTCCTGCTGGATTTCCTCGGCGGTCAACTCACGGGTCAGCAACGGAATGGTGAGGATGTCGTCCAGGGACGCCCGGGTGCGGCTGGCCAGCTTTTCCTGAACCTCTGCCACGTTGATTTCATGGTAGTGGGTCACGTGCAGCGTGGCTGCCGTCGGAGACGGTACCCAGGCACAGTTGGCACCGGCTTTCGGGTGACCGGCCTTGTTGGCCATCATCTGCGCCATTTCGTCGGGCATGGCCCACATGCCTTTACCGATCTGGGCGTGACCTTTCAGGCCACATTCCAGGCCGATGTCCACGTTCCAGTCTTCGTAGGCGCCAATCCACGGCAGGGCTTTCATTTCACCCTTGGGTGCCATGGGGCCCGCTTCCATGGAGGTGTGCATTTCGTCACCAGTGCGATCCAGGAAGCCGGTGTTGATGAAGATGACACGCTCCTTGGCCTGACGGATACACTCCTTCAGGTTCACAGTGGTGCGACGCTCTTCATCCATAATGCCAATTTTCAAGGTGTTAGCAGCCAAACCTAATGCTTTTTCTACACGCTCGAAAAGCTCAACCGCAAAGGCCACTTCTTCCGGGCCGTGCATTTTCGGCTTCACGATATAAACAGAACCGGTGCGGCTGTTGCTCACCTTGTTGATGTTCTTCAGGTCATGCATGGCGGCCAGCACGGTCACCATGCCATCCATGATGCCTTCCGGCGTTTCTTCACCGTTGTGCAGGATCGCCGGGTTGGTCATCAGGTGGCCCACGTTACGGACCAACAGCAGTGAACGACCATGCAAAGTCAGGGAGGAGCCGTCCAGCGCGGTGTATTCACGATCCGCATTCATGGAGCGGGTCATGGTCTTGCCACCTTTCTGGAAGCTTTCTTCCAGGTCGCCTTTCATCAGACCGGCCCAGTTGCGGTACACCTCGACCTTGTCTTCCGCATCCACGGCGGCAACGGAGTCTTCGCAATCCTGAATGGTGGTGATGGCAGATTCCAGTAGCACGTCTTTCATGTTGGCCGCGTCGTCAGCCCCGATCGGGTGGCTGGCGTCGAACTGGATTTCTGCGTGCAGGTTGTTGTGCTTCACCAACACACCGGTGGGTGCAGCGGCATCGCCCAGGTAACCCTGTAGCTGGGATTCGTCTTTCAGGCCGGTTTTTTCCGCGCCCAGAGAGACCACCAGCTTGCCGTCTTCGATGGCATAGCCGGTGCTGTCCTTGTGGGAGCCGCTGGCGAGCGGGAAGTAGCTGTCCAGGAAGTCACGGGCCCAGGCAATCACCTTGGCGCCACGCTTCGGATTGTAGGCGCCGCCTTTTTCGGCACCGCCTTCGTCGGAGATCACGTCGGTGCCGTACAGAGCATCGTACAGGCTGCCCCAGCGGGCGTTTGCAGCGTTCAGGGCAAAGCGCGCGTTCTTCACCGGCACTACCAGCTGCGGACCGGCGATGGTGGCAATTTCGGCATCCACGTTTTCAGTGGTGACGCTGAAGTCTTCGCCTTCGGGCAGCAGATAACCGATCTCGGTCAGGAACTGCTTGTACTCAGCCATGTCGATGGCCTGCCCCGCACGGGCCTTGTGCCAGGCGTCGATCTGCTTTTGCAGGTCGTCGCGCTTGGCGAGCAGCGCCTTGTTCTTGGGGGCCAGGTCATTGAGGATGCTTTCCAGCTCGGCCCAGAAGTGCTCCGGGTCAACGCCGGTACCCGGCGCAATCTCATTGGCTACCAGATCATGGAGTTCGGCGGCGATTTCCAGGCCACCCTTCTGAATACGATCGGTCATGGTGCTCCTACCCTTCTGGTCGAGAGAATCTTGGTTAATCGGGACGTTCGAGGAAAACCCGGCAACCGGTCGGCGTCAGCGCGCCACCGTGTGGATTATCGCGAAAGCCCGGGAAAACGGTTCAAGGCGCGTAAAGACGGGCGCCCTGAAATAAGGCGACGGCATTTTACCGGAAACGGCGCCGTGAATCATGTTTAGCGGTAAACAAAGTCTGACTTGCCGGTTTTTTGATCAGCCAAACAAATTAACCACATCCAGACGGTGAGCTTGCTCACCGCCCTGCTGTTGACCCTGCTCCAGGTTTTCAAAGTCGAACAGGCGGGTGTCTGCCAGCTGCGAAGGCGCAATGTTCTGCACCGCAGCAAAAATGTTCTCGATACGCCCCGGCTGCTGCTTGTCCCACTGCTGCAACATGTCCTTGATCACCTGTCGCTGCAGGTTCTTCTGGGAACCGCAGAGGTTGCAGGGAATGATCGGGTATTCTTTCAGGGCAGAGAACTCGATGATGTCCTTCTCACGGCAATAGGCCAGCGGGCGAATCACCACATTGCGGTTGTCATCGCTGCGCAGCTTGGGGGGCATGGCCTTCATCTTGCCGCCGTAGAACATGTTCAGGAACAGGGTTTCGACGATGTCATCCCGGTGGTGGCCAAGGGCAATCTTGTTGGCACCGATTTCCTCGGCAAACCCGTACAGGCTGCCCCGGCGCAGGCGTGAGCACAGGCCGCAGGTGGTCTTTCCTTCCGGCACCTTCTCCTTGACGATGGAATAGGTGTCTTTTTCCAGAATGTGGTACGCCACACCTTCCTTTTCCAGATACTCGGGGAGAATGTGCTCCGGGAATCCCGGCTGTTTCTGGTCCAGATTCACCGCCACCAGCTCGAAATTCACCGGCGCGGAATGCTGCAAATTACGCAGGATCTCCAGCATGGTGTAGGAATCCTTGCCGCCAGACAGACACACCATCACCTTGTCGCCCTCACTGATCATGTTGAAATCAGCAATGGCGCGCCCCGTTTCCCGTCGCAGCTTCTTCTGCAGCTTGTTAAGGCGAGTCCGTTGTTTGGCGTCCAGCGTGTCCATGGGAACCCTTTCTATATCTGTGTAACAGCCATCACGCTTCATGCAACATCAATGGCGCGAGAGCCGGATTGTGCGTGAAGCGTGTTGCGTGCCGCGTGAGAGCGTTTATGTGACCTTCATTTTGCGGATCAGTCTACGGTACAGCGAAGGAGCCCAGCGTTTCAGGTAAATACCCGCCCCTTCGCGGCCGGCGATGATAACCTGATCACGGCCACGCTGCACGGCTTCAACCAGCCGTTTGGCGCATTCTTCCGGGGCCATGGCGGTCTTCTGGGCATCATCCATGGTGCCTTGGCGGCTACCATCGGCGGTGAGCGCATTGATCGACACTTGAGTACGAATAAAGCCCGGCATCACCAGCGTTACCCGGATGCCCTGATCATACTCTTCCGCCCGCAGGGACTCGAAGAAGCCATGCAAGGCGTGCTTGCTGGCGCTGTAGGCGCTACGCAGCGGCGTTGGCAGCTCCCCCACCAGGGATGTGATTACCACAAAACGTCCACCACCCTGCTCTTTCAGCCAGGGAAGCACGGCCTTGGTCAGCGCCACGGTGCCGAAAAAATTCACTTCCATGATCTGGCGATCCACGGACAGATCCGTGTCGGCCACCAGTGAGCGCTGGGAAACCCCACCATTGTGCACCACCTGGTCCAGCCGTCCGCAGGCCTGCCTGACACGCTCCACGGCTGCCGCCATCGCCTCACTCTGGCCAAGGTCCAGCGGCACCACCACGTGCTCTTCGCTGTTCACCAGTCCGCCACGCACCCGCTCCAACTCTTCTTGTCGGCGAGCAGACAGCACCAGCCTGGCGCCGCGGCGAGCATATTCCTTCGCCAGGGCTTCACCGATCCCGGAGGATGCCCCGGTAATCCAGACAACCTTGCCAGCCAGCGACTCAGACATAGAACCTCCCTCAAACAACGACAATGGCCAAGCTTAATGCCCCAACCCAAAAACAAAAAGCGCGGTAAACCGCGCTCTTCGCTCTTCGCTTGTAGCTGATTATTTATTTCAGCTCTTTGGACGACAGCCCAAGCAGGTGTCTCGCCACGATCAGCTGCTGGATCTGCTGGGTGCCCTCAAAGATATCAATGATCTTCGAATCCCGGGCCAGCTTCTCCAGCAGGGTCCGTTCGGAATAGCCCAGCTCACCACATAACGCCACACACTTGAGTGTGACATCGTTCCCCATGCGTCCCGCCTTGGCCTTACACATGGAGGCTTCACGGGAATTGGGCTGACCATTGTCGGCCATCCAGGCGGCCTTCAGTGTCATCAGGCGGGCCGCTTCCAGATCGGCTTCCAGCCGGTAAAGCTCCAGTTCGCGGGCCGTTGAATTATAAGGCAGTTTCGAGAAGTCCGCCTCAAGCCCTTCTTTTTCAAATACTTCACGGGTTATCTCTAACGCCGCACGCGCCACACCCAGAGCCATGGCGGCCACCTGAGGGCGGGTGTTGTCGAACGTCTGCATCACCCCGCCAAAAGCTTTCTTGCGCGCCTCTTCAGTATCGCCAACCTCTGCGGAGCCGAGAATATGATCCCTGGGAATTCGGCAGTTGTTGAACGCCAGCGCCGCCGTATCCGAGACTCGCAAGCCCATTTTGTCTTCAACCCGTACCAGTTGTACGCCGGGATTATCGCGGGGCACGATGAAAGACTTGATCGCCGCTTTGCCAAGGGATTTGTCCAGCGTGGCCCAAACCACAATGGCATCGCAGCGTTGCCCGGCGGTGCAGTAGATTTTCTCACCGTTAAGTACCCATTCATCGCCATCCGCCACCGCAGTGGTAGCAACCGCTGCAGAATCGGAACCTGCGCCAGGCTCCGTGATCGCCATGGCGCAGTAGAGTTTGCCGTACTTCTCTTTCTGTTCCGGCGTGCCCACGGCCATCACTGCCGCATTACCCAGCCCGGAGCCGGGAATAGACAACATCAGGCCCACATCGCCCCAACACATGGCTTCTACGCCCATGATGCCCATCATGTTGCTGCCATTCTTGATTGCGTCGCTGGCCCCGTATTTATTTCCGCCACTCTTCCGTTCACCACGGGGCATGGCCGCCATCATCTGCGCCACCGGCTTCAATTCTTCCGGGGTATCGCAGTGTTCGATGGCGTCGTATTTTCGCGAGATCGGGCGAAAAACCCCGCTGGCCAGTTGCTGGGCCATCTTCTGGGTTTGTGTAAGCTTCTCGGGCAATTCCAGATTAATCATGTTGTTCTCCTACACCATCAGGCTGCCGTGAAGCACGGCAATGCTGCGCAAGTTCCGGTACCACATCTCCAGTGGGTAATCGCGAACAAAACCCGCCCCACCGAAGAGCTGAATACCGTTAGTACCAATTTCCATGGCCTTCTCCATGCACAGCAGCTGCGCCAGATAGGCCTCCTTGTGGAAATCCAGCCCCTGTTCGGCCCGGCTGGCGGCGCGCAACATCATCAGCCGCATCCCTTCAATTTCGATGGCCATATTCGCCACCATAAAGGCCACGGACTGGCGCCAGGCAATGGGTTCGCCAAACGCCTTACGTTCATTCACGTAGGGGATAGCGTATTCCATCACCGCCTGGCAACAGCCCACCGCCAACGCGCACTGGCCGATGCGAGACAGACCCAACAGTCGATCCAGATCAAACCCGGGCAGGCGGTCGGCCTCGGGCACGGTGACGGATTCCAGCGTCAGCGTGCCCAGCTCGGCACTGCGCAGCCCCATATAGGGCTCAGCGTTAATAGTCAGCCCCGCCGCATCTTTCGGAACAATAAAGGCAGATACCGCCCCTTTCTCAGCCGCTACCACCACAAACCACTCACATCGTGAAGCCATCGGCACCAGGCTCTTCACCCCATTGAGCACAACTTGTCCATTGCCACTTTGTGCCGTGGTGGCTGGAGACGACGGCTCGAAAGTAGCCCGCGGTTCCGTCAGCGCGATGGCCGCGCCCGTAAAGGTTTCCGTCGCCATGGCAGGCAACCAGCGCTCCTGCTGCTCTTCGCTACCGAAATCCACCAGGGCGTTGACGGCGGCCATGGGCTGCAAGGCTGCCAGAGTATGGGAGATGTCCCCTTCGGCCAGATCTTCTACTGCCAGCGCATTGGAGAGCGGAGATCTCGGCATCCCCACACCACCCAGAGCTTCCGGCATGGGCATCAGCGCCAGGCCAAAGCCGGCGATACTGTTCAACAGTTCAGCACTGGCCTTCGCCGCGTCATCGGCAGCGCGGGATTGCGGGAACAGGGAATCGCGCACCATCTTGCGCATCCCTTCACGGGTCATGCGCTGTTCTTCGGTTAATGTCAGGTCAAAAAGCGGTGTGGACATACAAGGGCCTCATCCCGGCAAGCAAACGGTTGTTTGAACAACAGTTTGTCACTGGCTGTCTACCACCGACAATGACAGGTCTGTGACCTGCCACGATAAAAACGGTAAAGTTGAGCAAAAATACAACAACCCTTCAGTCAGGCGTTTTTTGTCCGTGTTTACACTGATACCGAAAGAGCCCCCGGAGCGCGCGGTCCGGCTAAAACGCCAAATCATGGCGATCTATTCCTATTGTTTATTGTGGGCCGGCACCTTCATTGGTGTGGAGCTCACCGCGTTTGAACCCAACACACCACACCTGACTTTCTTCGCAGTGGTCTTTGCCGTTAACGGCCTGTTTTACCTGCTGATTCGCAGCGGCCTCAGCGAACGTTTCGGGGACCCCAGCCTGACCATCCTGCAAATGGCCGTGGGCATCCTGCTGACCACCACCATTCTGCATTACTCCCGCGAACTGCGCGGCGCCATGCTGAGCATCTATTTCATGGTCATGACCTTTGGTGTGTTCGCACTGGACCGCCGACGCATGCTGCTGATGGCGGCCTTCACCCTGCTCTGCTTCACCGGGTTGCTGATTTACGAGTGGATCAATGCCCCCCAGCAGGCGATTTTTTCCTACCTGATCGGCCACTGGATCATTCTCACGCTCGGCTTGGGCTGGTTTATTTACATGGGCGGCTATATTCACAACCTGCAATTACGGGTACGCGAACAGCGGGAACGGCTGCGCGAAGCCCACGACCGGCTCAGCGCCATTGCCGTGCGCGACGACCTGACCGGCCTGTATAACCGGCGCCACTTTCTGGAACGGCTGGAAGAGGAGATGTCCCGCGCCAATCGGGAGAGCAGCCCGCTGCACCTGGCGATTATCGACCTGGACCATTTCAAACGGGTCAACGACACCTATGGCCATCACGCCGGTGACGAAGTGTTACATCGCTTTGCCCAGGTCGCGGCCATGGGTTTGCGCAAGTCCGACCTGCTGGCCCGGTACGGCGGCGAAGAATTCGTCGTGCTGTTCCCTCACACCAGCAGCCAGGCCTGCCTGGCCGCACTGGAACGGTTGCGACACAGTTTTTCTGAACAGCGCTATGCCTTTGCCGCAGAATTAAGCAGCGCATTTTCCGCCGGGTTAACGCATTACCATCCTGGGGAAAGCGCTGAGCAATTTATAAAGCGCGCGGATAACGCCCTGTATGAAGCCAAGCACCTGGGCAGAAACCGTATCCAGCAAGCGGGCTAACCAGACCAGTACAACAGCACGGTGGAGGCGCGGCCCGTCTATCGGTATGCTTGCTCGCCACCGGGAGAAAAGCATGTCTGAGATTACCAACCCAAGTCTGAAAAATACGGTCCGCCAGCATTTCGCCAGCCAAGGGGAAGACGCGCCAACCTGGACGGAAATTCACGGCATGCTGTGCGCCCTGGCCGCAGGCCCGCAGGGCGATGACGATTCCCCGGTTGACTACGCCCATGAGCTGGAAATGCCAGTCCCGGACGAGGTGGCATCCGCTCTCAACCAACTGCGCCAACGTCTGGTGACCCAGCTGCTCAGCGGCGAAACAGTGAACTTGCCCTGCCTGCTCGACCCCTATCAGGAAGAAGATGGTCAGGACCTGGCCAGCTGGTGTGCCGGGTTCATGACCGGCGTCTTCGTGAACGAATCCCTTTGGTACGAACACGACGAGGAAACCGTCGTCAATCTGCTGCTGCCCTTCATTCTTATTTCCGGTCTTGATGAAGACGAAGAGCTGGACGCCCTGTGGGAGAACACCCAGGTGGTCCGGCAGATGGCGCTGGGCATCCCCGAGCTGATTGAAGAACTGTTTTTATGTTTTCACGGGCCGGATGAAGGCGGCGAGTCTTAAGGGCCTGCCTGTTAATACTAGCCCCCTTCTCCGCTGACCCCGCCTCTTGCCCCACTGATCACTGCCGTCAGACGTAACGTGACCCAGTTCCACGCCGTCCCCGTGCCAAGCCTCTAGGCTTGAGGGTGAGCTACCGATACAAAAACCTGTAGCCACCAGAACATCATTACGAGGGGGAACGCGTGCGCGTCATTCTTTTGGCAAGTTTGCTGACGCCAGTGCTGGCGATGGCTCAAACCGAATCCCAGCCTGCCTGCCCGACACTGGCCCGGGCCGACTTCACCACTGCGGTGGAAAACCGCGAACCCACCAACACCGTCAGCCAGGTGCCAGTGGGCACTGCAGAGCTGTTCTTTTATACCGAAGTGCATGACGGCAGCCATCAAACGCTCTACCACCACTGGTCGCTCAATGGTGAGCCCTTTGTGGATGTCACCCTGGAGATTGGCTCGGATTTCTGGCGGACCTGGTCGTCGAAAACACTGACCGGGCTGGGCATGAAAGCGGGCGACACCTGGAGCGTTTCGGTCACCGGTGCCCCGGGTTGCGAATTGGGCCACTGGCAGGTAACGCTGACCGAATCCGGCAACGCCCCGGCAGCGCCTGACACTTCCACGCAGGGCATGCCCGACCGTACCGCCCCACCGCCACCATCACCTTCACAAACACAAAGCCCCGCTAACGCCGACGGTGCACAGCAAGCCGCGCCAACCGATAGTGCGCCAGTGGATCTGAGCGCAAATTTCATGGCTATCGAAGAGCTGCTGACACTGGGCGACACTCGAGGGGCCCGTTCAGCCATCAAGCGGGCGCGGGCTCTGACCGGCAATGCGCAGCAGCTTGCCGAGCTTGATCAAATGGACAAGGACAACCAGGCATTTGCTGAACTGAACCAGCTGATCCGTCAGCGCGACATCCCGGCCGCCCGGCAGAAGCTGCAAGCCCTGATGGTCTCCGTACCGCCGGAAAGCCCGGTGTACCCTGCCCTTCAGGGGCGTCACAAGCTGCTCGATCAGCTCAATGAAATGAACCGGGACAGCGCCGCGCTCCAGGCCGCAGCCGCCCCTTAATTAAGCCTTAGCAAGCAGAGAAACGTTAATCGTCTTTCAGGGAAAGGTGGCTGATGTCCGGTTGTACCGGTGGCGGCGCCTGGGTGCGTTGCCCCAGGTCCTCCCCGGCTGCAGCTATACTCAGGTGGCTCACATCGGGGGCCGGCGGAGCGGGTGCGTGTTCCGAGTTATCCATGTCTTCGCCCACATCTGCCACGGAGAACGCACCGGAGAAGCCAGTGCCCCCGGTGCGGATGGTGCCCACGGTCTCCAGATCCCCGCTGTTCTGCTCCCCAAGGCTAGTGGATTCGGCTGAGGCGGAAGATTCTGTCGCCGGTGCCGGTACCGCAGATGGCGCAGCGGCCGGCTGCGCAGGCGCCCACGCTTGCACCCCACCGGACACAGGGCGGATTTCACATTCCGCCCCGGCCTGCTTCATCAGCGCTCGAAACTTCATGGCCGTGGCTTGATCGGCATCTTTCTTGATCACCACTGGCTGGCCGGAAAACAGTTTCTCAACCCGGGCGTTGTCCATCTTGAACAAACGCCCCAGATTGCTCTTCACGGTCGCCAGGTCAGCACCGCCGACCAGCTTCCCGGAAAACACGATATGGAAACGAGCATCACTCATGCTGTTGCGTTTCTCCCTTCAGGCAATTCAGTTTTCAGGCAGATTCAATCCATCTGCGCCGCACAATACTCCGCCAGCGCCGCAATAGTCCGTGACGGGTTCAGGCCCAAAGCCCGAGGTACCATGGCGCCATCCACTACATAGAGACCAGGATAGTTGAACACTTCCCCGGCATGGTTCACCACCCCCTGTTCCACAGAATCCGCCATATTGCAGCCACCCAGTGGATGAGGTGTGACCAGATTCTTGAACCAGGTCCAGGTAGCGGGTGTCATCGGGTTGCCCCCGGTGGCCGCCGTCAGTGACAAATGCCGATCAGCGAGCCCCTGAACCGCCTTTTCAGCCTTGCGATAATCCCACTTGAGCTTCAGGCGATCACGCTTCCATGGCCAGTACCAGCGACGGCCCAGAGAAAAGGTGCCACCGGGATCATCCATGGCCTGGCCAAACCAGGGCATCATTTTGCCAAAGGGGTTACTGCTGTCGCCATATTTCAACATGGCCGCCCCCAGCCGGGTGCCGGCAAACCGGGATTGCTTGCCCAAACGCTCCAGCCAGCTGCCAAGAATATCCGGCAAGCCACCGTCTTCCACAAAATACCGGGCGCCATTGTCCGAGCCATCCAGATAATCGATGGCGCTGGTAATGGTCGGGCCCCGCGTGGGTGAGATCTGACGATCTTCATAGAAAGCCGCCGTGGCAAAATCGCCGTTACTGCTCCAGTTGTGCCCGAGCTTACGGCTGAGTTTTGGCAGCGTCTTGAACTGATCCCGGCAGCGCAGCAGCAGTTCTGTAGACCCCATGGAGCCAGCAGCCACGATTACCTTATCAGCACGGAAACCGCGCCAGCCCCGCGCATCGAGATCCATGGCCTGCACTTCATAGCCCCCCGAGGCCAGCGGACGAATCGTGCGAACGTGATGCAACGGACGAATCTGCGCGCCAGCACTTTCCGCCGCCGCCAGGTAATTCAGATCCAGGGTATTCTTGGCTTTCACCGGGCAACCCAGATCGCAATTGCCGCAATGGGTGCATGTACCCTGCTCTTTACCCTGGGTGTTGACCCAGCTTTTACTATGACGATAATCGAACGAGTCGTCGTTTTCCGCACGCCACTCCGGGTCAAACGTAATCGCCTGGGGTACCACGGTGAAACGGTCCCCGGCGCCAACCGCCTCCGCCGCTTCTTTCATCAGGTGAGTGCGTGGCGTCCACTGGCTCGTCGGCAACGTCTGCACATTGAGCATCTCGCCAGTGATGTCGTAATAGGGCTTCAGGGTCGCGTAATCGATGACCTCAGGCCAACCCTGCTCGAAAGCCTCGGGCTTGGCTTCAATGCTGACATTGGCGTAAATCAACGAGCCCCCGCCAACCCCTGCACCCATGGCAATACTCATGTCGCCGAAATTGCGGAAATCAATCCAGCCGTTTTGTTTTTCCGGCTCATCTTCATCCCAAAGCCAGTCTGTCTGGGAAACGGACGGGTAATCACCGGGCAACCAGCGCCTGCCCCGCTCCAGCACCACCACCTTGCTTCCCTTCTCGGCCAACCGGCATGCCATCACAGCGCCCCCGAAGCCACTGCCGATGACCAGCACATCCACCTTTTCCATGTCGTCCCCAGTGTTTTTCTACTTTTTGTTGTCGGCTCCCCGAGCGTCCAACTCTCTTCTTACACTATTTTTTGCACTATAAATTTAAGCGCCAATCCTGTCCATTTACACCGCTTTCCAGTAACCTGACCACCATCTTTGCCGGCCCACAGCAGCACCCATGGAACAGATCGATTTCGTTACTCTTGAAGAGAAAAAACGCCCTCGCAAGCGGGCTGCTGCCCAAAAAAAGGTGGCCAGCACGTCCAGGCAGACAACAGCGCGGCAAGGTGCGGTTCGTGAAGGCTACCGGCGTCTCACCGCGGACATTCCCGCCGATTTACACAAGCGCTTGAAAATGCAGGCACTGATGGAAGACCGCTCTGTCACCGAGTTGATCGTGCAAGCGGCAGAGAGTTTTCTGCGTAACCGCGACTGATTTCCCCACCGTATTTCTTTCGTCCCATCCATCCTTTTCACGCGTAACGTTTGCACGCTGTCACTGAAGCGTCACTGCACTGTCATTCATTCGCACCCTTGCCACGACACCCTTGGCGGAAACCGTCGAAGGAGCTAGCTCATGGCTGCAGATCTGTTTCTGCTTGTCTGTGCCCTGCTGTTCGGGCTTGGATTTCGTCAATTGTTCCGCCATCTTCCCGAGGAGCGTTGGCAATTTGTCGCGTCCCTGCCCTTGAAGAAAAACGGTGACGGTTCCTGGCAGGGCCTGAATCTGACCTTCTACGGTTTATTTACCGGGCTGGCCGGAGGGTTCGGCGTTGCCACGTTCATTCTTCTTACTGCCGCCGTCGGTGTTTCACTGATGACCACCGTGCTCCTGACGCTGGGAGTGTTGGCCATTTGCCTTCCGGCAGCCAAAATCATTGCCACCGTGGTAGAAAAAAATCGCCACGGATTTACGGTCGGCGGCGCCAGTTTCGTGGGCATTATCATTGCGCCGATGTTCCTGTGGTTGGCGGACAAGGCCAGCCAGCACTGGTGGGACACACCACTACCCACCTTGCCCATGTTGGCAGCCATGTCCATCGCCTACGTCATGGGAGAAGGCATCGGTCGACTGGCCTGTATCAGTTTCGGCTGCTGCTACGGCAAGGCCCTCAACGATGCTCCCACCTGGGCCCGGCGCATGTTTGCCACGCTCAACCATGTCTTTATCGGCAAAACCAAGAAAATCGCCTTTGCCGGGGAAATGGAAGCCGTCAAGGTCATCCCCATTCAGGCGGTGACCTGCGTGCTCTACACGGCGCTGGCATTGTTATGCAGCGCCCTGTTCTTCCACCAGTTATTTGCCCTGGCCTTTGCCCTGAGCCTGGTGGGTAGCCAACTTTGGCGGGTGTATTCGGAAACACTGCGGGCAGACTACCGTGGAGGCAGCAAGCTGTTCTCGGTCTATCAGCTGATGGCGTTGCTCGCTGCCCTGTACGGTGTGGCTATCAGTATCGCGCTGCCCAGCCATAGTGATTTGCAACCGTTACTCCACGCAGGGCTAGGTGCACTGTGGACGCCTGGAGTCATCCTGTGCCTGCAGTTGATTACGGTTGTCATGTTTTTCTTCTCGGGCACCAGCACCATCACCACCGGTGAGCTGCGATTCGGGTTGGCCGCCGACTGGCGCAGCCAGGCCGGCTGCGAGGGTGAGCATCACCAGCATGACAAGAAGGACACAGGGCAGCCGTCAGGCACCGCTTCCCTCGGCGCCACCCTGCGCAGTTCTACACCAGCGCCACGGCCTTGATCTGGGCATAGACATCGGCACCGGGAAACAGGGAAAGCTGACGAGCAGAACGCCCGGAGATCCGGGCCAGGATGCACTGCCCGGCCAGAGTAAGTTGAACCAGGCATTGCCCGGGCCCGACCTCACGCAAGCCGACCACCCGGGCCGGCAGAATATTGAGAATACTGCTGTCATCCGGGGCGCTCAGACAAAGGCTCACATCCCGGGCCGCAATGCGCAGCCGTACAGACTCACCGGCAACCAGCTGCTGCTCAACAGGCAGCCACAGCGTGGCATCCCCCACGGTGATGCCCTGCAAATGATCCTCGCGGGCGTAATCCGCCACCAGGCCAGCCAATAGCGCTGTCGCGTCTGCGCGTTGAGCCAGGGAGCCATCCAGACGCGACAGCTCCTGGCTGGCCGGCCCCTGGGCAATAATGCGGCCGCGCTCCATCAACCAGACCTGATCCGCCAGGCGCAGCAGCTCATCCATATTGTGGGTCACATACAGCACCGGCACGCTGCGCGCGGCCAGGGCAATCAGATCCAGCAACTCACGCTTGTGCGCCTCATCCAGGGCCGACAACGGCTCATCAAGAAGCAGCAGTTGCGGCGTCCCCAGCAAGGCCCGCGCCAGAGCTACCCGCTGACTTTCCCCGCCAGACAAGCCCTCCACCCGCCGGGCCAGCAGCGGACCAATGCCGGTTTGTTCGATCACCTGCGCTTGCTGGCCCACCGGGCTCTGGCGACGCCGGGCCACATAATCCAGATTGCCCTGCACGGTGAGATGGCGAAACAGGGTGGGCTGCTGAAACAGCATGCCGATAGGCCGCTGCCACGGCGCCAGTTCCATCTCTGCCGACAGCCACGTCTGGTCGGCAAAGCTGATCACGCCATCGCAATGGTCCAGTCCGGCCACCATGCGCAGCAACGAACTCTTGCCCGCCCCGGAAGGCCCAAACAACACCGTGACCCCCCGGGGCTGCAGCGTCGCCTCCACCTGCAATCGAAAACTGCCCCGCTGGCCCTGCACTGACAGCTCCAGACTCATGGCATGGCCCCCAGATTTGGCCGGCGACGCTGCCAGCGGAACAGTCCCCACAGCAGCAACAGCGACAGGCCCAACAACACTGCCGCGAGCCGATGGGCACTGACATAATCGCCGGCTTCCACATGCTCATACAGGGCCACAGAGGCCACCCGAGTTTCCCCGGACAGGCTGCCGCCGATCATCAACACCACGCCGAACTCGCCAAGGGTATGCGCAAAACCCAAAATGGCTGCGCTGGCATAACCCTCCCGGCACTGGGGCAGCACCAGAGAGAAAAACCGGTCACGGGGCCTGGCTCCGGCAACGGCGGCCATGTCCATTTGTTGTGAATCAATGGCGGAGAACGCATTTTTCAACGGTTGCAGAACGAAGGGTAGCGAATACAGCACAGAGCCGATCACCAGCCCGGTAAAGGTAAACGCCAGTGAACGTTGCGCGAATACCTCTGCCAGCCAGCCCCCCGGCCCGTTCGGGCCCAGCCCGATCAACAGGTAAAAGCCCAGCACCGAGGGAGGCAGCACCAGCGGTAAAGCCAACATGGCCTCCAGCAGAGCCTGGCCGGGTAGTCGGCGATGAGCCAGCCACCAAGCCAAAGGCGTACAAAGCACCATGAGTATCACTGTGGTGAGCAACGCCAGCTGAATGCTGACCCCCAGCGCAAGCCAGTCCCCCTCAGAAAGCATCGTCAGGCACCCGGTAACCCGCTTGGTCGATCAACGTCTGTGCCTGGGGACTGAAGAGGAAGTCGTAAAAACGCTGCGCAGTGGCATTGGCGCCAAGCAGTCCACCCTGCTGAACAATCGGTGCATACCAGTCCATCGGCACACGCCACAGGCTTCCACCCTGCTGCTGTACCTGGCTCAGGGCCACAAAGGCCGCCGCGGCCGCCCCGCTGTGGGCAAAGTGATAGCTCTGCCCCACATTCTCTGCGGTGACCCGTTTTACCGCAGCAGGGAGATTGACCCGCGCCAGTGCCGATTCCGCCGCCACGCCGTAAGGGGCAGTACGCGCATTGGCCAGGGCCAGGGGCTTCACATTTCCCTGGCGCAAACTCTCCGGGCCAAGCGACACACCGCGGGTCGGCGTCCACAGCACCAGAATACCCTGCGCATAGGTTCGGATCGACGCCGGGACCAACAAGCCTTCTTGAGCCAGTTCAGCGGGGCGGCGCTGATCCGCCGCGAGGAAGATATCGTAAGGGGCACCTTGGCGAATCTGGGCGGCCAGCTTGCCAGTCGAGGCCACGGTCACGCCGATCCGGTCATCCGGGTGGCTCTTTATGTACAGCGTGATCAGTTGTTTGAGCGTTTGTGCGAAGTTGGCGGCCACCGCCACCTGGGCGTCACCAGCGAGCACCGGGACGCTGAGCACACCCATAAAAAGAAAAGCCAGAATCCGCATCAAGCACTCCGAGACCATACCGGGACCAGAACCGGCAATCGCCCAGTCTATGTCAGCAGACTGTGACTGTCAGGAGGATTTGCGCGGGTTCTGCCCACGATGTTGGCGGCCGCGCGCCCGGGCCAGCTCAATCTGTTTCTGCCGTTCCGCAAAGCGTTGCTTCTGTTCCGGGGAGGATTCGTCGTAACACTTCGGGCAGGACACCCCAAGCTGGAATTGTTCGCTGCGTTTGTCTTCATCGCTAATCGGCCGGCGGCAGGCGTGGCACTGATCAAATTCACCGGGGTTCAGATCGTGGTCCACCGTCACCCGCTCATCAAACACAAAACACTCCCCTTCCCACAGGGAGTCTTCCTTGGGCATTTCTTCCAGGTATTTGAGAATGCCACCTTTCAGGTGATACACCTCTTCAAAGCCCTGCTCTTTCAGATATGCCGTGGACTTCTCGCAGCGGATGCCACCGGTGCAGAACATGGCCACTTTCTTGTGTTTGGCCGGGTCCAGGGTTTCTTTCACGTAGTCCGGGAATTCGCGGAAGGTACGGGTTTCCGGGTTAATGGCGCCCTTGAAGGTGCCCACTTCCACTTCATAATCATTGCGGGTATCGATCAACACGGTGTCAGGGTCAGAAATCACCGCATTCCACTCATCCGGCGACAGGTAGGTACCCACTGTGCGGGTCGGGTCGATACCTTCCACACCCATGGTGACAATCTCTTTCTTCAGCTTCACCTTCGTGCGCAGGAACGGGTGTTCGTCGTGGAAGGACTCCTTGTGCTCCAGTGCCGCCAGCCGCTCGTCGCCCTTGAGCCAATTAAGCACGGTATCGACGCCACCACGGGGACCCGAAATGGTGCCGTTGATGCCCTCATCCGCGAGCAATAAAGTGCCACGCACATCGTTGGCATGCATCAGGTCCAGCAAGGGTTGCTGCAGTTGCTCGAAACCGTGTAGCCGAACGAACTTGTACAACGCTGCAACGACAATGCTGTCCGGGGTTTCCACCCGATGCTGGGTACTCACTGCTTTTCTCCCACGGTTGTCTTTCCTTTGCTGAATTGCGGATCATGCTTACTGCCACCCAGGCAATCCGGTGACGCCAGTATCTCGCCGCCCTTGGCCTGCCATTCCGCCGGGGTATGGGTATGCAAGGCCAGTGCATGCACCGGGCCATCCAGCTCGTCAGCCAAAATTTTGTACAGCATCTGGTGGCGGCGTACCGGCATCATGCCGTCAAAGGCATCACTCACCAGCACCAATTTGAAATGTGTTTCCGAGTTCGGCGGCACACTGTGCTTGTGGCTTTCATTTTCCAGCGCGAAATGTGCCACAGGCACCGCCTCGAAAACCTTGCGCTCGATCAATGTCGCTACACTCATGGTCCACCTCACAGATAAAATCGGGCCGGAGCCGTTCAAAAAAACACGGCCAATGGGCTGATTATACCAGCCTCACCAGGGCGGAAACGCCCCTCGCGGGGCGCGTATTCTACGGGGTTTGCCGGTGCAGAGAAAATACAGGCGCCGGCCAGCCATTAGACGGAGGGGATAATGTCCTGCCAGAGCTGCTCCCCGGCGCCATCAAGCAAGGAGGCCATGGACTCCCCCGGCCCCAGCTGGCGAACCTGGCGAGCGCTCTGCCAACCATCCCAACCCGGCGCCTCTCCACGGGCAAACGCGCCCCAGACAGCCTGCACCTGCTGAGACAGCGCCCGCGCTTCGTCGGTGCCTCCGGTGAAATACATGCCCGCCGGCGTATCGGTAACGCCAAACACGAAGGGCACATCCACCACATGGCAGGCCCCCAGCGGGATACCGAACGGCTCGCTCTGCCAGGTGAACTGGAAACCCCAGCATTGCGCGTTATGCTGACTTTGGGCATCGAGCAATCGCACCGTAGGTACCCGGAACAAGCGGTCCGACTCCATGGCAGACAGAAAATCCAGACGGCTACGGCGACTGTCCGGCGTCACTACGCTTTGGTAATAATCCAGCGCCCGAGCGCCATTGCCAGGCAACGCCCGCTCAAAGCGCCGCAGAATTTCATCGTCGTCGATCTGTTTCAGTGCATCCATAGTGGTGGTGCCCGCAAGCACCCCCGCGTACTGAAAGAAATGCCACTCATCACGGCAAACGCCGGCCAACAGGCGTTTGTCCGCAGCTGCACCTGCGGCGATGGCCTCAATCGGCAGTGCCGGCAGCAAGTCACCATCGACCATGGGCAGAAAATTCATGGCGAACTGTGGCGTGGTGGTGCGCAGCCCTCGATCAACCAATACCTTGACGGCGGCGTTCTGGGCCTTGATCCAGCTCTTGTTATCGGCACTGGCCAATTTCTCGGATGCACTGCCGGCCCCCGGCAATGCATCCACAAAAGCGTCAGTTACCTTGCGCACCTGATCCGGGGCGAGCACAACATCGGCCGCGCCGGACTGGGTAATCGCACCATGAAACAGGTCTTTCGCCTGGGGGCAGGCCAGCAGAGCCCCCACACTGAAGCCCCCGGCAGACTCACCGAAAAGGGTCACCTGGCCGCAATCACCGGCAAAGGCACCGATGTTTTCCTGCACCCATTGCAGCGCTGCCAGTTGGTCGCGCATGCCCAGGTTGGTGTCTGCATCCAGCTCCGGTGCCACAGCGGAGAAATCCGCAAAGCCCATGGCGCCCAATCGGTAGGCGGCGTTCACCACCACCACATTCTGGCTGCGTGCCAGTTCCGCTCCGTTGTAGAGAACCTGCGACACTGATCCCGCCAGGTAGCCGCCACCGTGGAACCACACCATCACCGGGAAAGGCCCCTCCCCATCCGGCACCCAGATATTCAAGTAGAGGCAATCTTCACTGGATTCCTGGATGCCCATCACAGGGTTTTTCATTTGCAGCGAGGGCATCGGGTAACGATCGGCCAATTGCGTTGCGTCACCGTCTGGCAGAGGCTGCGGAGCCTTGAACCGCAACTCGCCCAGCGGAGCCCGCGCAAACGGCACACCGCGGTATTCGGTTACACCTTTGTTGCCGAGCCCCTGATAACACCCCTGCCGAGTTACTGCTGTCATTTACCCGCCTCCTGTTTGCCAGCACCACTGGCCTGAAAATTAACATGCATCATGGACGATGAACGCTACAGTCCATGCACCGCCAAGCACCAACACAAGCCGTCCAGCCTAACAAAATACATACTAACGAGTAGGCCAATTCGCCTGTTTAATTGTTAGACAACATTAACAATCTTGTCTTATTAGTGACTTACACTTGTTCACGCCCTCATCGAGGCACATCGAGGGCTTTGTACATCCATTGCATTTTCTAAGGAGGGAAGCCCCCATGAGCAAGACCGCAACCATCGAGCAACGCTTTAACGAACGTTACGAGCAAGTGGCCACCGAAGCCAAAGCCACTCTGGAAAAAGTGAACAACGCCGTTCGAGGTGCCTACACCCGCCTGGAAGACAACGGTAACGAACTGTTCCAGAACCTGGTCAAAGCTGGCGAAAAACGCCAGAAAGCCCAGAGCAAACCCCAGAAAAAAACCACTAAAGCCCAGCCTTCCCAGCTGGACGAAGTGCGCAGCAAAGTTGCCGCCGCACTGGGCTTGCCGACCCGCGACGAAGTCGAAGCACTGAACAAGAAGTTGGCTTCGCTGACCCGCAAGGTCAATAAACTGGCCAAAGAGTCCAAGTAAGCCCCAATCTGCCGGAGCGGCTATGCCGCTCCCGGCACAATACTGACCCCGCCCTCTTTTCCTGTTTCCACTCAAACCTTCAGCCCATTCGGGCCATAAACTCGCCAACGCGGTCAATAAACCAGCAATACGCGCTTAACCCCACACCAAGTGTTGACTTGCCGTGCTGCGTCTCGTTATCTAAGGGATTCTGTACTGGATAACAAAAACTGCGAGCTCATGCCGTCCGCTAATCTGTCAGCCTCTCTAAAGCATAAAACCGTCGCGCCTTTCTGGCTGGAATACCTGCTGGATGCCGCGCTTCGCGCCGGCGTGGACCTGAGTTATGCGCTGGTGGAGTCCGGTATCAGCAACGACGACCTGGAAGATCCCCAGTCACGGATTTCCATGGCCATCGAGAACCAGTTGCTGAAACAGGCCATTGCCGGCAGTGCGGATCCGCTATTTGGACTGCACATGGGGGAAGGCATCCGTCCGCGCTTCATGGGCGAGCTGGGTTACGCCAGCATGTCCAGCGCCACGCTGGGGGATGCCATCGAGTTGATGATTCCCTTTATGAAAGTCACCACCGAATACGCCCAATTGCGTTTCGAGTGGCGCGAGCAGGATGGCGATAAAACGCTGTGGCTCATCTGGGCAAGTGATCTGGAAGACCTGCCCACCTACCCGGCCCGGGTCGACGCCAATTTCGCCGCGGCCATCGTTTACGGCCGTTGGTTAATTGGCCAGGAACTGAACCCGGCACGCATTCTCTTCAAACACCCGCCACAGGGCGACGAAGCCGAGTACCAGCGCATTTTCCGTTGCGACGTTACCTTCGGCCAGCCGGAAAATGCCATTGTGTTACCCGGCCACCTGCTGGATCTGCCCCTGCGCGATGCCGACCCGGAAGTGCACAAGGTCGCCCGCTCACGCATGCAGCGGGCGGTTACCCAGTACCACGCCCGCGACAACCTGCTGGAACAGGTGCGCCTGGAAATCCAGAAACGCCTGCAGCAGGGCATCCCGCAGCTGGAGCCCATTGCCGATCAGCTGGGCGTCAAACCCTGGACTCTGCGTCGCCAGCTACGCGCCGAAAACACCGACTTTTCCAGCCTGCTGGAAGACGAGCGCCGCCGGCTGGCCTGCGACTGGCTGCTGCACAGTGAACGCTCCGTTAACCAGATCGCCCTCGATTTGGGGTATTCCGAACAAAGCGCGTTCAATCGCGCCTTTAAACGCTGGTTTGATATTACCCCGGTGCAGTACCGTGACAGCCAGGGCAATCACAGCTTCAACGATTGAGCCCCCCGCCACTGCCGCTTGCACTGCCCCAGCGTCAGCCCCTGTGAAAAGCCGTTGACCAGAGTGCTGCCCAACCGGCCCTGTAACAGCCGTGAAGAGACCGGTAGCACCCCGTAAAAAAGCGCCCCAAGCCGGGAAACCTGTTGCAGCTCCTCCCGCCAGCCTGCCAATGCACGGGGATATAAAACATCCGGCCTTTCGCCCAGTATCGCTTGTGCAGCGAGCTGACCACTAAGCACGGCCCCGTAAATTCCTTCCCCCAGCAACACTTCCGTGCAACCCGCCGCATCGCCCACAAACAACACGCGCCCATTGGCCAGCCGGGTGTGTGGTAGCCAGGTGCCCAGCGGGTAGCCCGCCACCTGCTCCGCCTCTGCCCCAAGGCGTGCCCGGCAGTAGCGCTGCAGGGCCGAGCGTTCCGGGGCCGCCACCCCGTGCCGCCAGACATAAAGCCCCACATTCACATGATCGCCCTTGGGAAACAGCCAGCCGTAGCCTCCGCGGATTACACCAAAATCCAGCGTCATGGGCGGGTAGTCCCGTACTTTTTCCCGTGGCACACAGCCTTCGATGGCCATGGCACCGGCCGGGTGGCGCTCACCCAGCAGCCGCGCCACGGCACTATTGGCTCCGTCCGCTGCGATCAGCCAGGGGGCGGAGAAGACGGTCCCCTCCCGGGTCTCAATGCGCACGTAGTCTGCCCGCTGCTCTATACCTCTCAGGCCACCCGTCTCATGAAATACAGCACCCTGTTGTTCTGCCTGCCCACAGCAAAACGCATCCAGCTCCGCCCGCTCCGTCATTACACAGAACGGGGTGGCGGTACTAAGGTGGCGTACCGGAGAGGACGGATGACTCACCGCCAGAGAGGTAACCGCTTCGCGCACCACCGGCGCAATACTGAATCGGTAGCGCGCCACGGCTTTCTCGGTAACCCCGCCTGCACAGGGTTTTCCCCGCGACAAGGGGCGGGAAATCACGGCCACTCGCAATCCAGCCGCTGCCAGATCCCAGGCCGCTGCACAGCCCGCCTGACCGGCGCCGACAATCAACACATCCCAGTTCGTCATATATCTCCCCCCGATTCCGTGCGATTAGCCGCCGGGTCCTTTATAATGCGCGCCGTCCGGGACCCTGACCCACGGACCTTGTTCAGCGGTCCCCTCGGTTTCAGCCACATAAGTTCTCCCGAATTAAAGCTAGGAGATTGTTCATGAAAGCACCCGTACGCGTAGCCGTCACCGGCGCCGCTGGCCAAATCAGCTATTCCCTGCTGTTCCGCATCGCTTCCGGCGATATGCTCGGCAAAGACCAGCCCGTTATTCTGCAGCTGCTCGAAATCACCCCTGCTCTGGAAGCCCTGAACGGGGTCATCATGGAGCTGGAAGATTGCGCATTCCCGCTGGTTGCCGGCATCACCGGTACCGACGATGCCAACGTGGCCTTCAAAGACGCCGATTACGCGCTGCTGGTTGGTGCTCGTCCGCGTGGTCCGGGCATGGAGCGTAAAGACCTGCTGGAAGCTAACGCAGCCATCTTCTCCGCCCAGGGTAAAGCCATCAACGACAATGCCAGCAAAGGCATCAAAGTTCTCGTTGTCGGTAACCCGGCCAACACCAACGCCCTGATTGCCCAGCGCAACGCGCCGGACATCGATCCCCGTCAGTTTACTGCCATGACCCGCCTGGACCACAACCGTGCCATGGCGCAGCTGGCCAACAAGCTGGGCAAAACTGTCAATGACGTGAAGAAAATGCTCATCTGGGGCAACCACTCTTCCACCCAGTACCCGGATCTGCACCACTGTGAAGTGGACGGCAAAGTGGCTATCGACCAGGTCGAGCAAGACTGGTACGAAAGCGATTACATCCCGACTGTTCAACAGCGTGGTGCGGCCATCATCAAGGCCCGTGGCGCGTCCTCTGCCGCCTCTGCTGCCAACGCTGCTGTGGACCACATGCGTTCCTGGGCACTGGGCACCGACGAAGGTGACTGGGTTTCCATGGGCATCTACAGCGATGGCTCCTACGGCATTCAGGAAGGCCTGATCTACTCCTTCCCCTGCACCTGCAAAGACGGCGACTGGACTATCGTTCAGGGCCTGGAAGTCAACGACTTCTCCCGTGGCAAGATGCAAGCCACCGAGCAGGAACTGGCGGAAGAACGTGACGCCGTTTCTCACCTGCTGCCGTAAGGCTCAGGTCGGGAAATAAAAAAGGGGCTCTCAGGAGCCCCTTTTTTGTGCCGCTCTGCGGCTGCGACACGGTTTACGCAGCATGCAACACGCAATCAGTATTCGGAATAATCCATCTGCTGCATCTGGGCCTGTTGTGAATACTGTGCATAGTTGGCCATGGTGATCGGGAACAGCACACCGAAGTAGCCCACCATCAACAACAGCACAATCACAAAGGCGGCTTTTACGCCACCAGAATTACCGACCGGAGCGGCGCCGTACTGGTTGCTGCCTTCGCTACCGCGCTTGAACAACATCACCAGACCCAGCACCAGGTTGGCAATCGGCACCAACATGAGCAGGCTCAACCAGCCACTGGCGTTGATGTCATTGAGACGACGCACCATGTAGCCCCAGCTCATCACCATCACACCAATGAAAGCCACGGTGGCGATCAGCCCCATGATCATTGCCCCTGCGCCAATGGCGCTGTCACCGGCACTCATGATGCCCGGGATCACAACAGCAGCTGCGACACCCAGCACCAGATAGAACAACAAGGTCAGGCCAGCGGCATAGACGAAATAACGCATACGGCCGATGCGTCCTGACAGCGACAGGAATTTGGGTTGATAGGTTTCCTGGTTACCGGCAACAGCAACATCTGCATTGGGTGCCTGATACGGTTGGTTCATAGGTACTCCCCCTGGGGTTCAAGATTAAACAATCAAAGATTAATACGTCGCCTCTACGGCGTATGGTGTTGACCAAAGTCATCCATGGCGCGCAGCAAATCACGGCGACTGATCTGGCCGACCAATTTTCCGTTGTCCAACACCGGTAACCGCCGACGATGATCCGCAAGAAAAATTTCTGCCACATCGAGAATGGAATCCGAGCCTTCCACGGTCTGCAGATCCACACTCATATACTCTTTTACCGAACCGATTTCGGTGCCGTGGTAGCTTGCTTCCAGCGCTCCCTTGAGGCAATCGGATTCGGAAAAGACCCCCACCACACGGCCCGCATCATCCACCACCGGGCCACCGGAAATTTGATTTTCCAGCAATACACGAATGGCTTCACTCACGGACATATCGGGGGAAAAGGTGACCAGACGGCGGCTCATGTACTCCGCCACGTGCATGGACTTGAGCATAATTTTTCCCTGTGCGGTGGTAGCCGGCATCATGCCGGCTATGGGGTGTGCTGTTCTTTATAGCAGGATTCGTGACATGAATCGCTAATAGCTGAGGCTACACCAACGCCTTCGGCGCAGTGATAATACCGTTGTTATCGGCATAAACAAATTCGCCCGGGCGGAACGTCACACCACCAAAGGTGATGTCGATATTCAGCTGCCCTTCGTCGCGGCGAACGGACTTAATCGGTACACAGCCTTGAGTGATAACGCCGATGTCCAGTGTCGCCAGCGCATCCACGTCGCGGCAGGCACCGTAAATGATGACCCCTTCCCAGCCGTTTTTCACCGCGTTTTCCGCGATCATGTCGCCGATCAACGCATTGCGGAGGCTACCGCCACCATCAACCACCAGCACCTTGCCTTTGCCATCGGTGCCCAGATGTTCTTTGACACGGCTATTGTCTTCAAAACATTTCACCGTAACGATTTCACCGCCAAAGGCAGAACGGCCACCGTAACTGAGCCAGTTGAGGCCGGTTACCACGGAGACACTGTCCGCATTATCATCACAAAGATCGCAGGTCACAAAGGTCATACTGACTCCTTCGGTTTTCTTTCAGGTTACGACCAGAGCTCAGTCGGCTCGGGTCACTTTCTCGCGGAATTTACCGGCGAAGACCAAAAAATCCCGGTAACGCAACCGGTACAACCCTGTATCCGGGCCGACCAATGCCATGCCTACCATGGCATCCGCTACCTTGCGGCTATCCACGGGCAACCAGTGGGCGTCGGTCCAGCGTGTCAGGGGCTCTACAATGCGGTTGACGATGTTGCCCAAGTCTTCAGCCGGGCGCTTGTCTTCACGTGCGCCGCGCAGCAACGATGGCTGCAAAATGGCCAACAAAGGCAATTCGAGCTTCATGAGCGCACGCTCCATTTGCCCTTTTACTCGCGAATAAAAAAACGGCGAGCGGGCTTTGGCATTCACTGCCGACACCACTAGAAATCGTTGCACGCCAGCACGACGGGCCATGTTACCCGCCAGTACCACCAGATCGTGGTCCACATGACGGAACGCCTGCCGGGAACCGGCCTTCTTCATGGTGCTGCCTAAACAGCAAAATACATCGTCCACCTGAAACTGCGACTGACAGGCTTCGATATTATCGAAATCCACCTCATGCACATCCAGCTTGGGGTGCTCCACGGATAACGGTCGGCGTGTCAAAACGCATACCCGTTCGTAATCATCACTGGCCAACAGGTTTTCCAGGCAATCACGACCGACCAGCCCGGTTGCCCCCAGCAGCAAGGCTTTTCTTGTCATTGTTCTTCCTCGTCTTTAGCTGGCTGCTCTGGCAGCCAGCGTCGTAACACCGTTTCCAGCGCATCCAGATGCACCGGCTTGGCAAGAAAATCATCCATGCCCGCAGCCAGACAACGGGCCTGAACCCCTTCCGCCGTATTGGCCGTCACCGCCACAACCGGTGTGCGCAGACTCGCCTTGTTCTGCTCAATTTCACGCAAGCGCCGGGTCACTTCAAAACCGTCCATTTCCGGCATCATGCAATCCATCAACACCAGATCGAACGGCTCCTGTTCCAGCAACGCCAGCGCGGTTTCCCCGTTACTGACCGTTTTCACCTGAAATCCCAGCTTGCTTAGCATGCCCCGGGTTACCAGCTGGTTCACTTCGTTGTCTTCCACCAGCATCAGCCGGAAACGTTTGCGCCGCTGGCGCTCTTCCGGTGTCTGCAGTGGCGCATCCCCCACCGGCATTTGCCGTTGCAAACCCACCAGTCGCGCCAGCCCCTGGCGCAACACGGTGCGGTGAACCGGGCGTACCAGCACCACCAGGTCATGTTTATCGATAAGCTGTTGCACCGCCGCATGGCTGCGTTCTTCAATAGTCGCCAGCAACACCAGGCGCACCGGTCGCAGCGAGGGGTCTTCGAGCACATTGCGACACAGATTCAATGCCAACTCGGGCCGCGACCAGGTATCCACAAACAACACATCGAAATCACTTTGCTCTCGATGGCCAGCGCGTAGTGCCTGCAAGGCGTGATCGTAGCCCTTGGCGGACGATGCCTGGCAATCCAGCGCTTCCAGCTCTTCCTGAATGCTGGCAACGGTACCTGAGGCAGCCCCGACAACCACCGCCTGGGCACCATCCAGTGCCCGTATCAGGCTCTGCGCTTCACGCATGTCCGGCTGCATCTGCACCGGAACCGTGAACCAGAAGGTAGAGCCCTCACCCGGGACACTTTCCGCCCCGAGGGCACCGCCCATGGCATCAATCAGGCCCTTGCAGACCAGCAGCCCGAAGCCGGTGTGGTGGCTGCTGTACACGTCCTGGCCATCTTCGATAAAGCGATCCTGGAACAGATGACGCAGGGTTTCCGGATCCATGCCTGCCCCCTGATCGCTCACCCGCACGCGTAACACGCCACCACTTTCCCCTTCCACGGTGAAATCCACGTCCAGGCGAATTTCGCCCCGCTCACTGAATTTGATAGCGTTGCTGAACAGATTATTGAGCACCTGCATCAGGCGCTCGCGATCGCCGCGGATGCGCTTGGGCAGCATGCGGTCGATCACGCAGCTCAGCTCCAGTCCGGATGACTGCGCCATGGGGCCAAAAGCTTCCAGCGATTGCTCAATCGCCGCACGGAAATCGAAATAATCCGAATTGAGGGTAATGCGTCGGGAAAGGATGCGGGAATAATCCAGCACGTCATCAATCAAGGTGAGCAACAACTTGCCACTCTGCCCTGCCACCTGCAGGTAGTCTTTCTGTTCATCGTTAAGGCGGGTGTCTTCCAGCAACGACATCATCCCCATCAGGGAATTCATTGGCGTGCGCAGTTCATGGGCCAAACGATAGACCAGGCTGAGCTGGACTTCGGTACTGCTGCGCACCGGCTGTTTACGATCCAGCGGTCCTCGACGCTCGCGCGTCATGGCGTGCCAGAACGTTTCGTATTGCCCCCGATAAAGCCGGAACAGATAGAATGCGTAGGAGCCAATCAGTGCCGCCAGCACCCAGTCATGCAAGCTACCAGCAAACAATAAAACCGCCAGCGTCGGCAGGAACATCAACACGATATAAGCCTGCCGAACCCGCAGCCCGGCCATCCAGGAGCTGCCCAGGGCCGTGGTCACGCCCACGTTATAAAGAATCACCACGAAGAAATTGAAGCCGGTGCCCAGCCGCCAGATTAACCAGGCTGGCAGCAGTCCCCATAACAAGGCATGCAATGCCAGCCCCACCCCGAACAGACGCCGCCAGCGCGCCGGGCCAGCCCCATAGAGGGCATCGAAACGCGCCACCAGCCACAGCCGATAGGCGGTAACCAACAGGACGGCGCCACCGCCTATCAGCGCTTCCAGCTCGAAGCTCTGATAGACCTGACCCCAGGCAAAGACAAGCGCATAAACCAGAAGGGCCGCCAGGACTCCCATCAAGGAGTTCTTGGCGGCCCCGTAATCTACGCGTTTAAGAACCTTTCGATCTTTCTTGTATGGCACTGTATTTTGTTCCGCAGAAACTGGATTTCACCGGTTTCGCGCTACGTTAACACCGCCTCATCAGACTGGCTAGAGCCTATTGCACGCTGCCTCCAGTCCGCTTGCGACGGTCCAGCGCGACCAGTAGTGGCACGAAAAAGAAGAAATCCACAATCAGTGCCATGGCGATGGTGATCGCAGACAACTGCCCCATGCTGGAATTGGGGTAAAAATGGCTGGTCCCGATAACCGCAAAGTTCGCCACCAGCACCACCGATGTGGCCACCAGCGCCACACCGACAGTACGGAATGCGTACTCCACCGCTTGTTCGGTTTTGAGCCCCAATTCGCGTTTGGCCCGCACGTACTTGCTCAGGAAGTGCACCGTGTCATCCACCACGATCCCCAACGTCATACAGGCCACCACCGATACCGCCAGGCCGATCTCCCCATTCACCAGCCCCCACAGGCCGAATGCCATGGCCGCGGGCAACAGATTCGGCAACAGGGACAAGATGCCATAGCGCACAGAGCGCAACGCGATAATCAGCAGCACCGACACACTGACCAGCGCAATCAATGCACCGCTCAGCATGCTCTGGATATTGCGCATGGTGACCCGGCCGAACAGGATATCCATGCCCGTGCCTTTGGTTTGCATGGCTTGCGGCCAGTTATCCTGCATCCAGGTTTCAACCCGGTCATTGAATTCCAGCACCGGGCGCGAGCCGATATTCTCCAGCATCACAATCACCCTGGCCTGCTCCTTGTCGATATCCAGCTGGTCTTCCAACCCCAGCCCCTGGGGCAGCGACAGCTCATACAGCAAGGTGTACTGGGAAATCAGCTCCCGGGATTCAGGAATCCGGTACCAGGCCGGGTCACCACCGTGCATGTCCCGGTTGAGTCGTTTGATCACATCCGTATAGGCGGTGGCGTACACCACCTCATCCTGCTGCTCCAGCCACACGGTCAAATCATCAATGTGCTGGAGATAGGCAGGCTCCATGGCTCCGCCGGACTCGCCGGAATGCACGGCGTAATCAATACGGTGCATGCCGGTAAGATTGTTCATGGCGAAATCATTAACTCGCCGCACTTCAAACGTCTCATCGAAGTATTCGTTGAACACATCATTGATGCGGTTAAGCCCGATACAGGCGGTCAGCACCACCACCACCACCGACATACCCAGCAGCCAGGGTTTGAAGTGACGACTCAGGTGCCCGGCCAAAGCGCCCATCAGGGGCGCAAAATCCCGCTGCTTGCCGGGTTCGATACGGTGCGGCAACAGCATCACCAGCGCCGGCAACAAAATCACCGAGAACACAAACGCCAGCAGCACCCCGATCAGCACCACATTGCCCAGCGCACGGAACGGTTGAGATTCGGAGAAATTGAGGATGGCGAAGCCAATGGCCGTGGTAAAACTGGTCAACCAGACCGGCTGCATGTTGATGCGCAGGCTTTCCAGCATGGCCGCCGCCCGTGCTTTGCCTTCCAGGCATTCGTGTCGATAACTGGCGAGGATGTGTACGGAATCCGCTACGGCCAGAGTCAGAATCATGGCCGGGGCCATGCCGACGATGGGGGAAAACTCGATCCCCAGCCACATGGCCACCCCCATGGCAGAGGCGATGGAAAAACCGATCACCATCACCGTCACCACCACAAACATGCCACTGCGCAAAATCAGCCACAGACATAGCAGCATCACCACAAAGGCCAGCGGCAAGGTGGTGGCCATGGATTGCTCGGTGGCGTCAGCGGAGGCCTGGGAAAATACCACCGTGCCTGTGACCATAAACTCGATATCCGGATACCGCTCCCGGTAGGCCTGCGCCATATCGCGGGCGGCGGCGGTAATCACCGGGGCTTCGGTATTGCCCTCATCCATGGTCACCGTGGCGACAACACCGGCCACATGCCCCCGGTCAGAGACCAGCCGCCCGACCAGTGCCGGCTCTTTCAAGGCGACATCACGGGCGTAAGCAATGGCGGCCGGTGTCATTTGCTCAGCATCTTCCACCAGCGGTGCCACATACAGCTCGTCGCCTTCGACCTCGGTATGCTGAAAATTGGTCAGGGAATCCACGCGGGTGGAGTTAGGCAGCGTCCAGGCGTCGTCGGTAAGAGACTCGATCGCTTCCAGAGTTTGCGCTTCAAACACCTGATCGTTTTTCGGGTGCACCACGAACAGCACCACCTCATTAGCGGTAAAGCTGTCTTCCAGCGCCACGAACCGTTTGAAATCCGGGTTTTCCTGAGTGAAGAAAATACGCGGATCATTATTGTTGCGGAAATTCTGCAGGCCGGCGGCCATGGCGGCACACAGCGCAATACAGATAAACAGCACCCACACCGGGTGCGCCACCACCCAGCGACTCCACGTCTCTTTCATTGTTATTCCCACCGTCCCCTGACATTGAGTCCGGAGTCTAGGCACCGGTAAACATGGTGTCACGCACCAAAAAGGCCAAAACGCATACTTTACGTTAACGTAAACTTCCCCTAGGATTTCGCCATGAGCAAAAAACAGACCTACAGCATCGGCGAGCTGGCCCGGGAATTCGACGTGACCACCCGTACGATTCGCTTTTATGAAGACCAGAATCTGGTCAATCCGGCCCGGCGCGGGCAGACACGGGTCTACTCCCCTGCGGACCGGGTGACCCTGAAGCTGATTCTGCGCGGTAAACGGCTGGGCTTTTCCCTGGCCGAGTCCCGGGAACTGATTCAGATGTATCAACCCAGCGGCGATAACCGCAATCAGCTACTGGCCCTGCAAGACAAGATTCAGCAACGCCGGGAACAATTGAACCAGCAACTCAGAGATATTCAGGCACTGCAGCAGGAGCTGGACGACGCCGACCAGCGCTGCGAAGACGCCCTTACCGCTTTGGAGAAACCCGACCATGTTTGACAGCAGCTTTAACTTCGACCTGGACGAAACCCTGGTTGCCCTGCGTGACAGCGTGCGCCACTTTGCCCAAAAAGAAATCGCGCCGATCGCCGCCGAGGTGGACCAGAGCAACCAGTTCCCGCTGGAGATGTGGAAGAAGCTCGGTGATTTGGGGGTTCTCGGGGTCACCGTCAGCGAAGAATATGGCGGCGCCAACATGGGCTACCTGGCCCACACCCTGGTAATGGAAGAGATCTCCCGGGCCTCTGCGTCCATTGGCCTGTCCTACGGCGCCCACTCCAACCTGTGCGTCAACCAGATCTACCTCAACGGTACCGATGCCCAGCGCGAGAAATACCTGCCCAAACTGGTCAGTGGCGACCATATCGGCGCCCTCGCCATGAGTGAACCCGGTGCCGGTTCCGATGTGGTCAGCATGGGGCTGCGGGCCGACAAACAAGGCGACCACTATGTGCTCAACGGCAACAAGATGTGGATCACTAACGGGCCCGACGCGCACACCTATGTGATCTACGCCAAAACCGATACCAGCGCCGGCCCACGTGGCATCACCGCCTTTATCGTTGAGCGCGGCTTTGCCGGTTTCTCCCAGGCCCAGAAGCTGGACAAACTCGGCATGCGCGGTTCCAACACCTGTGAGCTGGTATTCGAAGACTGCCAGGTCCCGGAAGAAAACGTGCTCGGCACCGTAGGTGAAGGCGTCAAGGTGCTGATGAGCGGCCTGGATTACGAACGCACCGTACTGTCCGGTGGCGCCACCGGCATCATGCAGGCCTGCATGGATGTGGTCGTCCCCTATGTCCACGAGCGCAAGCAGTTCGGCAAGGCCATCGGCGAATTCCAGCTTATGCAAGGCAAGATCGCCGACATGTACGTGATGCTCAACGCCAGCCGCAGTTACCTCTACAACGTCGCCAAAGCCTGCGATCGCGGCGAGACCAACCGTAAAGACGCCGCCGGCGTCATTCTCTACTGCGCCGAAAACGCCACCAAAATGGCCCTGGAAGCGATTCAGACCCTTGGCGGTAACGGCTACATCAACGACTACCCCACCGGCCGTCTGCTGCGCGACGCCAAGCTCTACGAAATCGGCGCCGGCACCAGCGAAATCCGCCGCATGCTAATCGGTCGCGAGTTGTTTAACGAGACACGCTAACACGCCACACGCACCACACCTGCACGCGCCCTCAAGCATGAAACCTGCAAGCGTGCAGCGTGTAAGCGAGGAATTGTATGCCCAAGATCAATAGCCAGATCAATCCCAACAGCCCTGAATTTCAGGCTAACCGGGAACATAACCTGCAGCTGCGCCAGCAACTGCAGGACAAACTCGATCACATCGCCCATGGCGGCGGCGAAGCGGCAGAGCAACGCCTGCGCGAGCGCGGCAAGCTGCCGGTACGCGAACGCATCAACCTGCTGCTGGATCCCGGTTCCCCGTTTCTGGAAATCTCGGCGCTAGCCGCCGAAGGAGTCTACGGTGAAGACGTGCCCGCTGCCGGCTGTGTCGGCGGCATCGGCCAGGTTCAAGGGGTTGAATGCATGATTGTCGCCAATGACCCCACGGTAAAAGGCGGTAGCTACTACCCTCTTACTGTCAAAAAACACCTGCGCGCCCAGGCCATCGCCGCAGAGAACCGCCTGCCCTGCGTGTACCTGGTCGATTCTGGCGGTGCCAACCTGCCACGTCAGGATGAAGTGTTCCCGGATCGCGAACACTTCGGGCGCATCTTTTTCAACATGGCCAACATGTCCGCCCGCGGCATTCCTCAAATCAGCGTGGTGCTGGGTTCCTGCACCGCCGGTGGCGCCTATGTGCCCGCCATGGCCGACGAAGTCATCATGGTCAAAGAGCAGGCCACTATCTTCCTGGCCGGCCCCCCGCTGGTGAAAGCGGCCACCGGCGAAGTGGTGTCCGCGGAAGATCTGGGCGGCGCCAACCTGCACTGCGAACAGTCCGGCGTGGCCGACCATCTGGCCGAAGACGAACCCCATGCCTTTGAGCTGGCGCGCCAATGCATCGCCCACCTGAACTGGCACAAACCGGATCAGGTCAAACGCCTGCCCGTGCAGGCACCCGCCTACGATCCACAGGAGCTTTATGGGGTCATCCCCACCACCACTCGCCAACCGATGCCCGCCCGTGAGTTGATTGCACGTATGGTGGATGGCTCGGAACTGGACGAATTCAAATCCCGTTACGGCACCACCCTGGTGTGCGGCTTTGCCCGCATCCATGGCTACCCGGTGGGCATTCTCGCCAACGATGGCGTGCTCTACTCGGAATCCGCCCAGAAAGGCGCGCACTTCATCGAACTGTGCAACCAGCGCAAGATTCCCCTGCTGTTCCTGCAGAACATCACCGGTTTCATGGTCGGTCAGAAATACGAAGCCGAAGGCATCGCCAAGCATGGCGCCAAAATGGTCAACGCCGTGGCCTGCGCCACCGTGCCGAAATTCACCGTGATCACCGGCGGCAGCTTCGGAGCCGGTAACTACGGCATGTGTGGCCGCGCCTATGATCCGCGCTTCATGTTCATGTGGCCCAACGCCCGCATCTCGGTAATGGGCGGCGAGCAGGCTGCCAGTGTTCTTACCCAGGTGAAACAGGCCTCACTGAAGAAAAAAGGCCAGGCATGGAGCGATGAAGAGGCAGGACAATTCCAGGCGGACATGACCGAACGCTATGAAGAAATGGCGCAGCCCTGGTATGCCAGCGCCCGCCTGTGGGACGACGGCGTGATCGACCCCGCCGATACCCGTGACGTACTGGGTCTGGCCATTTCCGCCAGCCTTAACGCACCGATAGAAGAAACACGCTACGGCGTGTTCCGGATGTGATTGAGAGACGCTTGCACGCTTCACGCAACACGGCCAAAGAGAAAAAGACATGAGTGTTACGACAGATATCGAAGGACACGTTGCCCGGATTACGCTGGATAACCCGGATAAGCGCAATGCCTTCGATGACATCATTATTGCCTCGCTGACCGAGGCGTTTGAAAAAGTCGGCGACGATGACAGCGTGCGCGTTGTGGTGTTACAGGCTGCCGGCAAGCATTTTTCCGCTGGTGCCGATCTCAACTGGATGCGTGCCATGGGCAAACTGGACGCGCAACAGAACCAGCAAGACGCTCTGCGTCTGGCTGCGCTGATGCAGGCCATTGATCAATGTGCCAAGCCGGTGATCGCGCGCGTCCAGGGCGCTGCCTTTGGCGGGGCGCTGGGGTTGATCTGCGCAGCAGACATGGCCGTGGCGGCAGACAATGCACGCTTCTGTCTCAGTGAAGTGAAGCTGGGCATTGTGCCGGCGGTGATCAGCCCCTACGTGGTGCGAGCCATGGGCCCTCGCCAGGCCAACCGCTATTTTATGACCGCAGAAGTGATCCCCGCTGACCGCGCCCAGCAGATCGGCATCGTCCATGACGTGGTCAGCGAAGACGCTCTCGACAATACCGTTGATGCGCTGGTGCAGTGCCTGCTCAGCGGCGGCCCGCTGGCACAGGTGGAAACTCGCGCCTTGATTGCCCGCGTCAGTGATGGGCCCATCGATGACGCCATGCTGAATGACACCGCCGCCCTCATTGCCCGGTTGCGCACTGGCGAAGAAGGTCAGGAAGGGCTCAGCGCCTTTCTGGAAAAAAGACCTCCTCACTGGATCTAACCCGTTACCCGCAAGAACCTTGCCCACCGCAATGTTCCTGCAAAACAAGACAGGCATCACCATGGCCAAGATACAAAAACTTCTGATCGCCAACCGCGGGGAAATTGCTCGCCGCATCATGCGTACCTGCCGCCAACAAGGCATCGCCACGGTGGCGGTCTATTCCGAACCTGACGCTACCCTGCCCCACGTAATGGAAGCGGATCAGGCTGTTTGCCTGGGGCCTGCTGCTGCCCGTGACAGCTATCTGGTCATCGACAAGGTGATCGCTGCGGCCCAGGCCACCGGAGCCGATGCCATCCACCCCGGCTACGGTTTTCTGTCCGAGAACACCGCCTTTGCCGCCGCCTGTGACCAGGCCGGCATCATCTTTGTGGGCCCCAATGCCCGAGCCATCGAAGTCATGGGCGACAAGGCCGCCGCCCGCCAGTTGATGGCGGAAAGCGGCGTGCCGGTTCTGCCCGGCTTCGATGAAGAAGGTGCCAGCGACAGCGAACTGACCGCTGCCGCGGCAAAGGTCGGTTTTCCATTACTGATCAAGGCCGTGGCCGGTGGTGGCGGCAAGGGCATGCGCGTGGTCAATCGTGCCGAGGAATTCGATGAAGCCCTGGCTGCTGCCCGCCGCGAAGCCAGCAATGCCTTTGGCGATGACCGGGTGTTACTGGAACGTTACCTGGCCACCGCCCGCCACGTGGAAGTTCAGGTGTTTGCTGACAATCATGGCAACGCCGTGCACCTGTTCGAACGCGACTGTTCGGTACAGCGCCGTCACCAGAAAATCATCGAAGAAGCGCCGGCACCGGGGCTCGATGACGCCACCCGCAATGCGTTCGGCAGTGCCGCTGTACAAGCCGCCAAAGCCATCGATTACCGGGGGGCAGGCACCGTCGAATTCCTTTACGGCGAGGATGGCCAGTTCTACTTCATGGAAATGAACACCCGCCTGCAAGTGGAACATCCGGTCACCGAAATGATCACCGGCGAAGATCTGGTCGCCTGGCAACTGGCCGTGGCCGCCGGCGAACCGCTACCGAAGCAACAGGATCAGATTCAACGCCACGGCGCCGCCATGGAAGTGCGCCTGTATGCGGAAAACCCGGAACAAGGCTTTCTGCCCTCCTCCGGTTTGCTGCGCCATTTGCGTTGGCCCCATTCCCTCAGCCGGGTGGATGCGGGCTACGAACAAGGCGACCGGGTAGACGAGCACTACGATCCCATGATCGCCAAGCTGATCTGCCATGGCGAGGACCGCAACGCCGCTCGGCAACAACTGATTCAGGCACTGGACGGGCTGGAACTGGAAGGCATCCACCACAACGCCGCCTTCCTTCGCCGGGTGCTCAACGACGACGCCTTCGCCACAGCCGAGCTGGATACCCGCTTGCTGGAGCACCGCCCACAGTTGATGCAAAGCACCGTTGTCGACCCCGCCTTGCTGGCACTGGCTGCGGCGCGCCTGCAGGCGCACAAGGCCACCGGTGACAGCCCCTGGCAAGCCCTCAATGGCTGGCGGCCGCTCAATCAGCGCCTGTGTCAAACCCGGGTTGAAGCAAACGGAGAACAACTCACCGTGCGCGATGACGGCCAGCAAACCACCATCGGCGAGCGCCGGGGCGCTGTCAGTTTTGCCGTGGACATCGCCGAGAGTAGCCTGCGGTTGCACTGGGGAACCGACAGCCTGGCGGCTCGCTTTGCCTGGCAAAACGCACGGACCGTGGTGTTGTTTGTGGGTGGCCAGGCGTACCCGGTGACCCTGAACCCCAGCCGAGATAGCGCCCAGCATGCGGATGCTGGCGGCTTCAGTGCCCCCATGAGCGGCACCATTGTCGCTCTGCATGCTGCCCCCGGCGATAGCGTTGAAGCCGGCGATGCGGTGATTACACTGGAAGCCATGAAAATGGAGCACACCCTGCGCGCCACCGTACCCGGCACCGTGAACGGCTTTGCCGTCGCCGCTGGCGACAGTGTCAGCGAAGGCACGGTGCTGGTGGAATTCACCGCCGCTGACAGCCACGCGGATACCGACAGCAAGGGAGAGACAGAATGAGCGAGCCTCTCTGGCAACCCGATGACAGCAGCCAGCACACCCACCTGGCCGCTTTCTGGCAACAGGCACGCACCAACAGTGGCCTGCCCTTAACGGATTATCAGGCCCTGCATCGCTGGTCTGTGGAGCAACCAGACGCCTTCTGGCGACAGGTCTGGGAGCATTGCGATGTAGTCGGCCACCCCGGCGATACCGTGCTGACGCCAGGGGAGCACTTTCAGGACACCCGTTGGTTTGCCCACGGCGAACTCAATTACGCGGAAAATTTGCTGAAACGCAACGACACCCACCCCGCCGTGGTCAGCGTACTGGAAGATGGCAGCCGCAATGTCATCAGCTACGCACAACTGCGCGTTGCCGCCGGCAAAGTGGCCGCCCAGTTGCTCGCCGCTGGCGTCCAGCCCGGAGACCGGGTAGCGGGGTTCATGCCCAACCGCACCGAAACCCTGATCGCTGCCCTCGGCGCCGCCTGGATCGGTGCCGTCTGGTCCTCCTGCTCACCGGATTTCGGCGTTTCCGGGGTGCTGGATCGGTTCGGTCAGATCGAACCCAAGGTGCTGCTGGCCTGCGACGGCTACCACTACAACGGCAAGTGGATTGACCTGGGCGAGCGCATCGATGCGCTCCATGACGCACTGAAACCAGAGTTGATGATCGTGGTTCCCGGGCGTGGCGATAGCAGCACCGTCACCAGAGCCCTGATCTGGGGCGCCTGGTTGGACGCCGCTGGACCCGCTCCCGCCTTTGTTCGCCTGCCCTTCAATCATCCACTGTTTATTCTCTATTCCTCCGGCACCACCGGGCAGCCCAAGTGCATCGTCCATGGGGCCGGCGGCACCCTGCTCCAGCAGACCAAAGAGCTGCACCTGCACGGCGATGTGCGCGACACAGACACCCTGTTCTACTTCACCACCTGCGGCTGGATGATGTGGAACTGGCTGATCTGCGGGCTGCACACCGGCGCTACTCTGGTGCTCTACGACGGCAACCCGGCCTACCCGGATACCGGCAGGCTGTTTGACCTGATTGACTCAGAAAAGATTACTCACTTCGGCACCAGCGCCAAGTTTGTTCAGGCGGTGGAAAAATCCGGCCTGCGCCCCAAAGACAGCCACGATCTCGGCACTCTTCGCGTCCTGTTCTCCACCGGCTCCCCCCTGCTGCACGAAAGCTATGACTACCTCTACCAGCAGGTAAAACCGTCGTTACTGGTAAGCTCCATTTCCGGCGGCACCGACATTATTTCCTGTTTCGCACTCGGCAATCCGATGTTGCCGGTGTACCGCGGTGAACTTCAGTGTCTTGGTCTGGGAATGGATGTGGCCGTGTTCGATGATAACGCTCAACCACTCGCCGACAGCAAAGGCGAGCTGGTCTGTCGAACCCCCTTCCCCTCCTGTCCAGTCAGTTTCTGGAACGACCCGGACGGCACGCGTTTTCACGACGCCTACTTTGCTCGCTTCGAGGGCATCTGGGCCCATGGCGACTACGCACAGCTGTCCCACCATGACGGTCATCAGGGACTGATTATTCATGGCCGTTCCGATGCGGTGCTCAACCCCGGGGGGGTGCGTATCGGCACAGCGGAAATTTACCGTCAGGTGGAAACCCTGGCGGAAATCCGCGAAGCCATTGTGGTCGGCCAGCAATTCGACGGTGATGTGCGCGTGGTATTGTTTGTGGTTCCCGCAGACGGCGTCGAACTGGATGACGCCTTGCAGGCCCGCATCCGCAAAGCCATTCGCCAGGGCGCCACACCACGGCACGTGCCCGCAGTCATTCTGTCGGTTCCTGAAATTCCCCGTACGGTCAGCGGAAAAATCGTGGAACTGGCGGTGCGTGAGGTGATCCACGGGCGCCCGGTTACCAACCGAAACGCCTTAGCCAATCCCGACGCCCTGGCCCACTTCGCCCAGCGCATTGAGCTTGAAGACTGACCGTCTGGTCGCCGGGTCATTGACGGCCCGGCGCAAAGGCGCATCATGGTCGCTGTACTGACAGCCATGACAGACCATAATGATAAAAAATACCGTCACCCGAGCGCTGGCTATCGTTTTGCTGCTTTGCGCATCCCCGGCCCTTTGGGCACAGATCATTACCCTCACCGGTGCCGACTTCAAACCGCTAATCGGCAAACAAACCGGCCTGTACTCCTTTTTTTCCATGCAGGATGGCCGCCTCACACCGGTGCCTCACCAGTGGGTCCAATGGTCAAAAGAGGGCTACCCCTACTTTGAAGAAGATGACAGCACCCACCTGATTGGCGACCCGCGTCGCATTGATAGCGAAGACCGTTTACTACTGCGCTTCGAAGACGGTGGCCCGGCACTCAGCGGTAACGTCTCAGAACAGGTCGCCGCCGAACTGCTCGTTTCTCACAACGGGAAAGAACATCACTTCTACCTGGTGAAGAACGCCTATCTGCAAAGCACAGAACGTTATGTGCAGTTCGATCCCAAGAGCATGACGATCAAGAGCACTGATTTTGCCTTGAGCATGGCGGACCAGAATTTGTTCAAGTGGAACGACTTTTACTTCCGTGGCTTCGAAGGGGAAAACGGCCAGCGCCAGAGCATTCTTGATACGCTCAAATTACGTCTCAGCGCGGGCGTATTCGGCGAAAACAATCGTGTCACCCTGAACAACAACAATCTGGACCCGAAAGTAAAACAGATCATCAGCGGGCCACTGGCAGCCATGGTCTATGCCACCACTTCCGTTAAGGTGGCTCGGGTACCGGTACTGCGTATTCACAACTACTTCCTGGTGATGCCGCAGCAGGTCGATATCCATAGCCGCTTCACCCTGCCCGGTATTGCCGACACCGTGCTGGAACGCCCTGCGCTGGATATTTCTCTGGATGGCAACGATCTGTACGACAGCAAACTGGTCACCAGTTGGACCGGCAACCACGTTGCCATTACCGATGGCGTGCTATCCGAATCGGAAAAAGCCATGCTCACCATGCCATTGAAAGGGAACAACTGGATCTGGTTTGGCACCGGCCGGGGCTTCGACATGCTCGCCCAACTGGCATTCGTGAAGGGTTTCGATACCCCTGCCCGGCTGCTCTATCAGGACGATGCCAGCCAGGTGAACGAGCCTGAACGGTTTGCCGGGCAACTCCCCAATGTGGGCTTTTCGTTGACCGACATTCCGTTTGGTAAGGAATTTTATTTCATCACCCGAATGTATTATAGCCACGATAGCAGTGGCCTCGCGCCGGGTGTTTATGCAAAAAATCTGCTCACCGAGCCCAAAGCTAGACTGTTAATGAAGTAAACAAAAAAAGCCTCTGATCCCAGAGGCTTTTTTCATTCAGTGATGGCTTAGCCGGTGGTAGACCTCGTCCTTCAGCCGTATGCGGTCCTGTTTTAGCCGTTCCATCTCAGGATCCGAAATCGGGCTCTCGCGCATCTCCAGCCCCCGTATCTGTTTGTCCAGTTTGTCGTGCTCCAGAATCAGTGCCTTGAACGTGGGGTCTGCGTTGGCAAGCTCGTCTATCTTCTGGTGAAAATCGGGAAATTCGTGATGAATGCTGTGATTTTCGCCCAACATGAAGGTCGCTCCTTTAATGGAAATGGCAGGCCAATCAATAGGACCGGCCCTGTTTATGCGACAAGCAAAAACGGGTCACCGTTCCCCTCATGACTCCAAATCACCACATTTTCTGATTAGATTCAATCGCCCGTGGCCGTAAGATAAAAGTGAGCATGGCAGCACGGCCATGCTGGAGTCTGCACTACGTTGTCCCCCTGCAGCCTTGTCCTGCAGTGTTTGGTGGTAGTCGGTAAACCGTATCCATTTGCAGAACGGAGGCATGCACATGGCATTACCGAAATTAATCACCCGAGATCATCTGGAACACGGCCTGCTACGCACCAGCGACCGCTGCCACCACCCGGATGCTGGCCTGTTCGGTCCCGGCTCTGTTTGCTGGCAACTGATGCGCGAAAACCTCATGTGCCTGGCACAAGGCCGCGTATTGCTACTGGCGCTGGCAGACAGCCGCACCGCACAACTGGTCACATCCGGGAACGACATGATTCAGCGCTTGCAGCACACACAGGTGTTCATGTTGAAACTGGTTTTTGGCAATCTGGACCAGGCATTGCTGACCCTGCAAAGCCCACGCACCCGCCGCAAAACCCTGTTTGATGTGGAAGACAGCGACACCCTGTTATACATCCTTAGTGCGTGGATGGATTCATGCCTGCGGGTCTACCAAAGCGTGATTGAACCGCTTTCCACCGCCCACCAGGAACGGCTGTTCGAAGAAACCATGGTGATGGCCGAGGCACTGGGCATACCGCCTCAGCGATTGCCCGCAGATTGGCATGCCCATCAGCGTTGGTGGAATAAGCGGCTGGCTCGCAACGGCGCTATGCCCCGCCACCGTCGCCAGCTGGGGCATACCCTGATTCGCGAACAGGGCTACCCCGGTCGGCTCCCTTACGGGAGTTATCTTGGCCTGGCATCTTTCCAGATTCCCGAATACCTGCGCGAACAGTTTCTGCTGCCACAAACCGGGCTCGATGCCCACCGCAACTACCAGAAACATCTTCGCCGATTGATGGACCTGACCTGTCGGCTACCCGAGCGCCTACGCTACCAACCGGCCTACCATGAAGCCCAGCAACGGCTCAGTGGACGCGCCCGCGCCGATCTGCCAACCCGTTTGCTGAACCGTTGGTGGTCCGGGGAATCCGATCTGGTGAGCAGCGGCTGGTCGATTCCGAAAATCGACCGGCTCCCCAGCGCCAGTTATTGAAGCAAGAGACGCAACAGGCCTCACGCTGCACGCAACATGCAAACCACCGACGTCCAGCGTGAGGCGTTTGCTTATTTAAAGCCGCGGTGTTCCTTGATCATTTCGTAGGCCTTGCTGATTTCTGCGGTTTTTTCCGTGGCCACGCGGATCATTTCTTCCGGCACGCCTTTGGCGGCCAGCTTGTCCGGGTGATGTTGGCTCATCAGCTTGCGGTAGGTTTTCTTGATCTCCTGGTTACTGGCGCTATCGGTGATACCCAGCACCTGATATGCCTGTGACAGGGACGGGCGCGACGGCCCGGCGGCCTGCTGGCCGCCCTGATAGGAGTGCCCGCCACGGGCACCGGAGAACTGCGCCTGGGCCAGCAACATACTGAGAATCTGTTGGAACTGAGCGCGCGGCACGCCCAGCCCTTCTGCCACCCGAATCAGAATCGCCTCTTCAGCCGGATCCAGTTCGCCGTCAGCCAACGCGGTTTGCAGCAGAATTTCCAGCAACACCAAGATCAGTTGCTTGCGATGCTTCACCGTAGTCGCAAACGCGGCCACGGTCTGATCCAGCGGAAAATCGTCCTGCTTGCCCTGATTGAACAAGGCAATCGCCTGCTTGCGCTGCTCTTCGGACAGCTGCATGCGATCCATCACCGCTCTGGCCTGGGCAATTTCGTCCTCGCTGACGCGGCCATCGGCCTTGGCCAGGTGCCCCATGATCGAAAACGCCGTATCGAACAGCGCTGTCTGAATCTGTGACTGCTCACCCGGGCCATAGGGCCGAAACGGGTTAAAGGTCTGTACCCGCTCGGCGCCCTTGTCGAGCATATGTCCAATCAGCACGCCAATACCCAGACCTATGGGCCCGCCCACCAGCATGCCGAGCAGGCCAAGGATGATCTTTCCACCCCAATTGAATTGCATCACTGTTCCTGTTTGGTTGCGTTAAACCAGCCCAGGCTGGTTATCGTGTCGGCCCGGGGCCGGTACTCCGCACTCACCCAGCCCGCATAATCCAGCGAGTCGATGTGAGCAAACACGGTATCAAAATGAATTTCGCCGCTGCCCGGCTCATGGCGCCCGGGATTATCGGCAAACTGAATATGTCCTATATGGGGACAAAGTTGCGAAAGAGAACGGCACAAATCCCCTTCCATGATCTGCATATGATAAAGATCGTATTGCAGGCGGATATTGTCGCGGCCCGCCGCCTCAATCACCGCCATGGCCATGGCCGAGGTATCCACCAGAAAACCCGGCATATCCACCCGGGAGTTGATCGCTTCCAGTGTCAGGGTCAGCCCCTTCGCGGCGAACAGGTCCGCAGCAAAACGCAGGTTCTCCACCAGGGTTTCAAAGGCTACTTCTGCTGGTAGCGTTGCAGGTTTCAGGCCGGCCAGACAGTTTATCTGCCTGCAGCCCAGCGCCTCGGCGTACTCCATGGCGGTAAATACACCTTCGCGGAACGCCTCCACCCGGTCCGGTAAACAGGCTATACCCCGCTCCCCGGCTTCCCAGTCCCCGGGCGGCAAGTTGAATAACACCTGGGTCAAACCATTGCCCGCCAGCTGTGACGCCAATGTCTCTGCGGGCCAGTCATACGGGAACAAGTATTCCACTCCCTTAAAACCGGCCTGCGCCGCAGCGGCAAAACGGTCCAGAAAGGGCAATTCAGTGAATAACATGGACAGGTTGGCGGCAAAGCGTGGCATTAGCCGTTCTCCTGTTCGCCATCCGTAGCGTCCGCAGCAACCAGGCCACAGGACAGTCGAACGCCATTGAGCCTTTCCAGCTCCAGTAATAAGCCACTGTGGTCCACATCACCGTGACCGCTGGCCAGCAAGGCGCGATACTCCTCGAACACCCGCTGGCTGAGTGGCAAAGTCAGCCCTTCGGCACGGGCCTCGTCCAGAATCATGCGCAGATCCTTGTGCTGGATTCGCGCCGGGGCGCCCGGTTCAAAATCCCGCGCCAGCATACGTTCGCCATGCTGCTCAAGAATCTTGCTGCCCGCAAAACCACCCAGCAGAGCTTCACGGACTTTGTCCGGGCGCGCACCGCCCTTCGCCGCCAACAACAGGGCTTCTGAAACGGCGCCGATGGTAATACCGACAATCGCCTGGTTAGCCAGCTTGGCCAGCTGGCCGCTGCCCACCGGGCCGATATGCGTTGCCTTGCCAAAGGCCGGAAAAATCGGGGCCGCCCGGTCGAAATCCGCATCACTGCCGCCCGCCATGATCGACAGCGCCCCGGCCTCAGCTCCCCGGGTGCCACCGGATACCGGCGCATCCAGATACCCTCCGCCCAGCTGCGCCACTCGCGCGCCGTGACGGCGCGCGGTAGCAGGCTCAATGGAACTCATGTCGATCACCAACGCCTCCGGGCGCAGCCCGGTAATGGCACCACTCTGGTACAACACCTGATCCACCACTGTCCCATTTTCCAGCATGGTGATCAGCACATCTGCTTCAGCCGCGGCTTGCGCCGGGGTTGCCGCAATGCGCGCCCGACCAGCAAACGGCTGGGTTTTGTCGGGGGTGCGATTCCAGAGAGTGAGGGAAAAACCGGCATCCAGCAGCCGCGCCACCATGGGCGCACCCATCAGGCCGATGCCGAGAAAGCTGATGTGAGGCATGACACTTCCTGAACTAACGGAACGAAAAGTCTACGCGATTCACCCCGGTGACTGTAGAGAAGGCCGAGCCCTGGAATCAAAAAAGCCGCCCGAAGGCGGCTCTTTCAATCCGGGACACGATACCCGGAGCAACTCAGTGCTTAGGCCGGCTGGGCGCGACGCCCACGCAGCCAGAAAACCACGGCCAGGATGATCGCCACTGATTGTGCGACCACACCTTGCACGGTCGGGTAGAGGCCCAGCCACTCAATGGTGGGCACGCCCAGGTAAAACGCACTGATCAGCCCCGCTTCCTGCAGGGCGGCAATGCCGTTGCCAAGCAGAATCACCGACAGGATCAACAGCACAATGCTGGTCACGCGGAAGAACAGACTCAGGGGCAAGCGCATGCCAATGCGGAAGAACAGGAAACACACCACCGCCAGCGCCAGGATGGCCGCTCCCATACCGTAAAACAGATAAGGCTGTGTCGTCGCCGTCACCTGGCTCAACAATGCCTCATAGAATAGGATGGTCTCGAAAATTTCGCGGTACACGGAAATGAAAGACACGAAGGCCAAAACCCAGATGGTGCCGCCACCCAGTGCATTGTCCACCTTGCTCTTGATGTACCCCATCCACTTCTGGCTATTGCTGTTGCTGTGCATCCAGAAGCCCACATAAAACAGAATCAGCGCGGCCACGACACCGGCAAAGCCTTCGGTCATTTCCCGCGATGCCCCACTGAAGGTAATCATCGTATTGGCCACATACCAGGTCAGGCCGCCGGCCACTAACGCCGTGATCCAGCCGAAGTGAATATGACGGGTCGCCTTCACCGCGTTGGCCTTGCGGGTAAACGTCAACAGGGCAGCTACCACCAGCAGGGCTTCCAGACCTTCACGGAACAGGATGAAGAAGCTGGCAGACAGAGTTGCTGCCGGGCTCAGGCCATCACCAGACAAGGCATCACTGGCCAGGACCAAACCCTGTTGGGCCGCCGCCACCTTGTCGCTCACCTCACTGGCCTCACGATCCCGGTCGATGGCTTCGCGTACCGCCATAAAGCGGGATTCAGCACTGCGCATCAGTTCGTTATCCACCGCAGCCAGCTGTTGCTCGATCATTTCGAATCCGTCCAGGTAAGCAGACAGCGCCGCCGCCTTGGCGGCACCTTTGTCCCCCGCCTGATAGGCACTGTCGGCCTCGCTGAGCTTGTCATGACTCAACGCGATGAAACGGTTCTTGTTGAAGAGCGCACCCGGGGTGCGGCGCAAATAGCCCAAGGCTGCATAGGCTTTCGGCCCCTGCTCCTTGAGCACGTCTTCCGGTGCCTGGGCCACCAGGGTGTCCAGCGTCAGTGTGCTTTTCATCCCCGGCACGGTGGTGAAAACCTGTTCGCCTTCTTCCGCCACATCGTCGGTAACCGCTTTGGCCCCCACATAGAAGGCCAGCGCCCAGCGATCCTCTTCGCTCAGGGTGTCACCGTAGGCCGCCATGCCGGTGCCTTCCACCCCTTGCGTGATGGTGGTGTGCAGACCCAGCAGTGAGCGACCGTTATAACGTTCTACTTCGGTAAAGTCGGTGGGGGCCGGCTCCAACGCCACACCGGCAGGGCCATCGCCCTTGCCCTGGTCACCGTGACAAGCCCCACAGTGGCTCTGATACAGCGCAGCCGCATGGGCCTGCTCCGGGGCTTTCTTGGGTGACACCGGGATGCCATAAACACTGACCAGGGTCGCTCGGATCGACTGGGCCAGATCCTTGATCTCGCTTTCAGCAGCCTTGTCGGCCACCGCTTGCTTGAGCCTGTTGGCCTGGTCTTGCAGGGTCTGCTTGCCCTCAGCCTCCGGCAGTTCGGCTACCCCTTCGGCCAGAAGCGCTGAAAATTCAGACATTTCGGCATATTCCGCCGGGCTAACGATCTCGCCATCGACCACGGCATTGATATAGTCCGCCCCTACATACTCAACCAGCTGAACAAGGGCTGTCTGATTGGCGGCATAGGCAGGCAAGGAAAAACAGAAAAACGCGAGCAGGACCCCGAAAAATGGACGGGTCAGGAAAGTGCGCGGCATAAGAGTGAACTCAATTCAGTGCATTAAAGGCGAGTCATTATCATTTATGTTCTTGCCTGCATCAAGAAAATAGCCACTCTTAATAAAGCACGGGGGTTCCAGTGCATATCAGCCCACGGTAAACGCCAATACCTTGCTGATATGTGACTGTGGCCAACGGCTTTCCGCCTGCCAGGCGTTAAAGGCCGCTTGGGCGGCTTTCTGGTCCCGCTGGCTCGCCGGGGGTTTGTCGATAATGTTCTGCGCTTTCAACGCGGCCACCACATCGCCAGTGGGATACCAGGTGTCGCGCCCCACCATGCGCAAAAAAGCGGCACCGGAATTGCCGCCCAGCTGCTTGCCCCGCTTCTTCAACAACAGCCACATGCCCACAGTATCCTGTGCTGGCCAGTCCGCCAGCCAGTTCCCCACACTGCCGAACTCTTCGGCCAGGTCGAGCACCAGCTGAGCGTTGTGGCGGATCGCTTTCATCTTGCCCCAGTGGCGGATCAAGCGAGTGTCCTGCATGCGATCGTCAAGCATGGAGTCCGGCATCAGCACCAGCTTTTCCGGGTCGAAACCGAAAAACGCTTCTTCGAAAGCCGGCCACTTGTTGTCCACCAAGGAATGCTTCAAGCCAGCACGAAAAATGCGGCGGGTCAGCGCCGACATGTAAAACGCATCATCACGACCGCGCAGGGTCTGTGCATCAGCGACGTCAGGCAGCTGTGACTGCACCGCTTTCAATGAGCCTTTACGGTTCACCGCCAGGGCCAGTAAATCCTTGAATGGGGTCACGCTCTACTCCGGTTTGTGTCTTTTGTATGCGGGCGTCAGATATACAGTGAAAAGGACGCATTGTAGAATCACTTCCCTGCCCTCTACGAGTCGACCTGCGGGAACTTCATGACAAGCGATCAATACCACGTCAGCAAATCCGACAAACTCAAAGGCGTATGTTACGACATTCGCGGCCCTGTGCTGCGTGAAGCGCACCGGCTGGAAGACGAAGGCCACCGGGTAATCAAGCTCAACATCGGCAACCCGGCCCCATTCGGTTTCGAAGCGCCCGAAGAACTGCTCCAGGACGTGATCGCCAATCTGCCGGAATCTACCGGGTATTGCCATTCCAAGGGCCTGTTCCCGGCCCGCAAGGCGGTGATGCAATACACCCAGACCAAGGGCATCGAAGGAGTTACCGTGGACGATGTAATCATCGGCAACGGGGTGTCCGAACTGATTGTCATGGCCATGCAAGCGCTGCTCAACAGCGGCGATGAAGTGCTGCTGCCCGCCCCGGATTATCCCCTGTGGACCGCGTCCGTGCGGTTATCCGGCGGCACACCAACCCATTACCTTTGCGACGAACAACAGGACTGGCAGCCCTCCCTGGAAGATATCCGCGCCAAGGTAAACAAGAACACCAAAGCGTTGGTGATCATCAACCCGAACAACCCCACCGGCGCCAATTACGAGCCGGCCATGTTGCGCGAGCTGTTGCAGATCGCCCGCGAGAACAACCTGATCGTGTTCGCCGATGAAATTTACGACAAGATTCTCTACGACGGTGAAGAACACACCTCCATCGCGTCCATGGCCGATGACCTGCTGTTCATCACGTTTAACGGTCTGTCCAAGAACTATCGCGCCGCCGGTTTCCGTGCCGGCTGGATGGTAATTTCCGGCGCCAAGCACCGGGCGGAAAGCTATATCGAAGGGCTGGATATGCTGGCCAGCATGCGCCTGTGTGCCAATGTGCCCAGCCAACATGCTATCCAGACCGCGCTGGGCGGCTACCAGAGCATTGGTGATCTGGTACTGCCCACCGGCCGGCTGGGACGCCAGCGTGATCTGGCTTGGGAAATGCTCGACTCGATTCCCGGCGTGAGCTGCGTGAAACCCAAATCCGCGTTGTACCTGTTCCCGAAACTGGACCCGAAGGTCTTCCCGTTCGAAGACGACGAAGCCTTTGCATTGGACCTGCTCCGCGAAGAAAAAGTGCTGATCGTTCAGGGCACCGCCTTCAACTGGCCCGACCCGGACCATTTCCGCGTGGTGTTCCTGCCCCGCCCGGATGACCTGGAAGATTCCATCGGCCGGATTGCCCGTTATCTGGATCGGGCACGCAAGAAGTAACGTGTGACTGCGTCAGACGCTGAGCATCTGGCGCCCAAAAAGAACAATACAATGACATCTGTTAGGTAAGCCCATGTCCCACCTGCATATCGATGACTTCACCCACGATGTGGCGCGCATTCTGATGCAGTGCTACATGAGTTTCCCGCGTCCGGGGGCCCTGTATGTGGAAGATATCATCGGCCCCACCGAGGTGGATGATGTGGGCTTGCACAGCACCCGACACATGAGCTGCCTGGGCGCCATGCTGTGGCTGGCCGAAGAAGGCTACCTGCGCTACCAGGCCAGTATTTTTCAGGAAGGTCTTGAGCAAGCGGTCTTGAGTAACCGCGCTTTTGTCTTGCTTACTGCCCTTAGCGATCTGCGTTTTGAAGAAACCGATCCGCAACTGCCCGCCACCGTGCAACTGGAAAAAGCCACGGTGGCCGAACAACTGATTCAGGCTATACGTGCCCAGGACTCCGCACGCACTACGGCACTGGTGCGCTACCTGCTGTCACGCGATCCGCAGCCGGTGGACAAGGATGAGTTCGCCCCCATCGGTGCCAAATAAACCGCGTCACCTTTTAATTACCACGCACCAACGCAAAAGGCCCACACCATGTGGGCCTTTTGCTGTTGGGACATTTAACCGGGTTCAGTGACGCGGCGCATTAGCGCTCCTGCCTCAACTCCAGGGTTTCCACCGTATTATCGGCCACCTCGGACTCGATGAAACGCACAGGGCGCCACTGCAACTGGCTGTACTGCTGCGTCTGATCACTGAAAAAAGCACTCTCAGGATCATGTGACTGGCTGTAGCTCAGGAGCATTTCCGCCTGGGGGCCTTCATCAGTGAAAGACAGCGCCATGATAAAACTGGAACCGTAATTGGGCCTATATGCCAGCTCATCCGTGCCATCACCATCTTCATCCAGCGCAAACAGCAAGCTGTCCGGCTGCGGGCTGCCAATAACATTGTTGGCAAAGTCAGAGGTGCTGCGCGACGCGGTTTTGCTCTCCGCCATATTGAACACGCCCTCATAGGAATAGCCGCCGCTAACGGGAATTCCGGCTTCCCCCTCCGCTTTGATCAAATACTGAATGTCACCCAAGGGAGCATCCAGGCTGATGCCACTATCGGTCAGCGTTTTCGCGGCGCGAGCCAACGCAACCAGCACCGGGTCCTGCTCGGGGTTGGCCGTGTCGATGGGCGCCAGGCCTGACGGCGTTGTCGCCCCATTATCCGCATCGAAAGGGTGCGCAAACAGGTTGTCAGCCAGGCTACGGTGCCCACTCACCCGGAACTGACGCAGGGTTTCACGCATCAGGTGAGCCCCGCGACTGGTGATGTTATAGGTGCCATCCCAGTTCACCAGCGCCTGGCAGGCTGCGGTCAAATCGTAAGCGGCCCCATCCAGCTCAGCGGTGCTGTAGTTGGTGCAACGCTGGGTCAGCTGGTTGGTCCAGTCACCCGCAAACAGCGAGCCATTGTGTGTCAGGACGGTTTTCAACTCACTGACACTGAAGTTGCCATCAGCACCGGACAAGCCACTGCCGGACACGTCACTAATCATCGCCGCGTTGTATCGGGTACGTGGGCTACGTACGGAGTCTTCAGGGCCGTACAGAACACTGTATCCTTCCAGTGGCGCCTCAAGATTGCTCAGCCAGTGGCTGCTGTTGGCGTTGTACAGGTAGTCGTCGCGGGTCATTTGTGGCGCCTTGCTGAACGGCACCAGCCCGGGCGTCAGAGTATCGCCACTGTCCACCCACTCATACACAGAACTGTTGCCGGGCAGCAACACACTCCCTGCACCATCCTGCCAGATGGGTGCTAGTTGCGGGCTCTGTGATGCGGCGCGCCAGTAGCCTTCCGCCTGTGCACTCAACTGCGGCACCTGGGTGCCATCGATGTAGCTGGCCGAACCGGATTTGTCGATCATCAACGTATTCACCCAGGGGATCCCCTGATGCTCTTCGAATGCGGCAAAGAACGCCTCACGGCTGGTCGCTTTGTCCATAGCCAGCCATTGATCCAGCATGCGGATATTGCCGGCATTGGCATCGCGGAACGTGACCGCAGAACCATTACTCCAGCCCAGTGAGGGTGACAGGGAAGCGAGGTTAACCATCGGCCCGAAGTGACTGTAGTAAACCGCCTGGGAATACGGCGCCAGGCTGCCATCCGCTTGTTTGACCTGAACGGTTATCTCTTTGCGGGTCATGGCGCGGCTCTCGCCATCAAACAGATAGCGGGTCGGATCGCTGCTATCCAGCTCAAGCTGGTAAAGGGTAAAACGTTTTGACTGGGAAACCGTGTGCGTCCAGCCCAGATGCTCGTTGAAACCGATCACCACCGCCGGCAACCCGATCAGGGTCGCGCCCGTAATATCCAGCTCGCCGGGAATGGTCAGATGATTCTGGAAAAAACGCAGTTCCCCGTCCCATGGAAAGTGCGGATTGGCCAGAAGCAAGCTGTTGGCGGACTCACTGCGCTCCGCCCCCAAGGCCCAGCCATTACTGCCGATACCTTCCGAGGTCAGCACCTGTTTGGCGTCTAATTCCACGTTGAACGCCGCCCGGGCGCCGACAGCGGCCGCCGGCGGTTGTGCCGCAGCGATTGCGCTAATGAAATTCCGGCTACTTGCCAGACCTGCCAGATCAAGCTGATAAGCCAACAGGTCTTTGGCTGAAATCGGCGTTACCCATTCCGCCCCACGGCAAGGGGAAGGATAATCTCCCTGGCTTTCTTCCAGCACCCGATTGAAGCCGGCGCTGTATCCACCCAGCATTTGTTGCGACGTGGCAGACAGCTGTGCAAAGAGCAGCTCCGCCTGCGCCGGATAATCCAGCGCTTTGTAGCCGACATCACTCAACAGGTTTTGACTGCCCTGCCCCGCTCCCAGGTAACGGGATTTTTCTGATTTCAGCTTCATCAGCTGTTCAGACAAGGTACACAGGTTTTCCCGGGCCTGGGCGTAACCCACCCCGTAGCCAAGGCTGGCGTAGTCTTCTGCGGTGATATGGGGGACCCCGTATTCGGTGTAGCGCACCGTTGCCTGATAAGGAGAGTCCGGTTCTGTTGTTGGTGGACTTGCTTTTTCCGAGTCCTCACTACAGCCTAATAAGAGCGCGCAGCCAAGCATGGCAATGCCAGTGCTGAATCGCATGATAGCCTCCTCGATTTGTTATCATTCTGACGATGGAAGCGTGTTATTAGACAGGACTGTTGGCGGCAGAACGCCCGCTTCGATGGACTCGAAACAAAACAATTTACTCTTTTTAATTCAAAAAGTTACAGGTTCAAATCGATCCATTCGAACGTGAGATCCCGATGAATTACTGGACTGCAGGCGCCGCTATCGTGTGCCTGAGCATCAGCTCTACCTTGCTGCTGGCCGGCTTGAGCTGGATGGTCAATCGCCAACAACATCGACTGCCACTGGCCTACTTGCTTGCACTGATTGCGCTGGCAGTTCTGCAATCGCTGGAATTTGTGTATCACACCACAGATCTGTTCCAGCACTGGCCCTTCTTCCTGAAGCTGGCAGACCCTGTTGTGGTGATGATCCCGTTTTGCATCTATGGCTATATCCGTGCTCTGCAAGGACAGAACGTCCTGGCCAGGTCGCGGCGTCGCCGCTGGACGCACGCGTTACCGGTGCTGCTGGTGGCCGCCCTCGCCGTGCCCTTCTGGAGCCTGCCCCCGGAACAGAAAATTTACTGGATGCTGGCCGGGCGCAAGAACCATGACCTGTGGGAGCCAATCACCCTGTACGGCAATCCTTATCTGGCCCTGATTGGCGTACTGAGCTTTTTTTACTGGTGGCAACAACACCAACAGGGAATCCAGAGCCGCCGCAGCGCGGTGATTGAATGGGTGGGCAACCTGCAAACATTCCAACTACTGATTGCCTTGTCCATTGCCGCCAGGCTGGCGCTGTTCTATTTGTTCGATATCCGCATTTCGCTGACCTTTGTGCTGGCACCAGCCACGGCCTACCTCACCTATTTGCTGCTGACCCGAATTAATCTTCCCGTGCAGCAAGCACCACCGCTTGCAGCTGCAGCGAAAGCGCATGCAACGAAAGCAACAGCGAAAGAGGGGTCGGCTTCTGCAAAAAACGAAAAAAACGATGACGCGCACGCCGTTTTCCAGTTACTGGAAAACGCCATGAGAGAGGGTTTATTCAGAGAAAATAACCTGACGCTGGGGCGGCTCGCAACACACTGTGGCGTTACCACGCATCAGGCCTCTGCGGCGATCAACCAATGCTCCGGCCACCATTTCTATGACTGGATTAACGGCTTTCGTCTTGAGGCGGCAGCACAGGCACTGACAGACACCCGACTACCCGTGACCCGGATTTGCCATGATGTCGGATTCAATGCCAAATCCACCTTCAACACAGCATTCAAGCGCCGCTTCCACACCACGCCAACTGTGTATAGAAAGCAGCACGATACGGCAAAAAAAGCATGACACAGGGTGACTGTCTGGCCACGACAGTCACCCAACGTAGCCTTTCAGCTCCGGCGATCAACGCTCGCTAATCATCCCGACGATCAGACAGAATCTTGCCGCTCTTGGGGTCCACCTTGAGCTCACGTTTGTTGGCGCCTTTATACGCCTCGACCTCCAACTGACCCCGATCAAAGGAAATTTCGGTAATCGGGGAATACCCCTGCTCTTCAATCATTTTGGCCAATTCGGAAATAGGTTTGGCACCCTCTGGCGGCCTTTCATCGGCAAGGCTCAATGGAGACAGGCCCAGAGACGCACCTACCATCACCGCAAGAAAAATCTGCTTCATGTCGCTCTCCTTCATCCATAAAGTTACCACCCGGCTCACGCAACTACACAGATAGCATATCCCTACAGACCTTGCTACGTACTCAGCCCCCGTCCGCAGACACATCCAGTATCGCGGGCCGCTGGTAACGGTAATGGAGTGTTTTCAGTGCGGGCTCTCCCGCCTCGTCAAAACCACTGGCGCCAGGCAGGCGGGATTGCAACTGCGCCCCTGGCAAGTTATCCGCCACACATTGTTCCAGCCAGGCGTAATCCAGCCAGGGCGCATTGAGGCAAATCAACAGCTCGGCTTCCGGCGCCAATAACTTATGCAGTTTACGCAGTACTTTCGGATAGTCCTTCTCTGCCATAAAGCTGCCTTTTTGGGCACTGGGTGGATCCACCACGATAATGTCGTAGCGCCCCAAGCTGTGCAGCTTTTTCCAGCTTCTGAAAATGTTATGGGGCAAGTAATGGACTTGGGCATCCTGATAGCCATTCAAGGCGTGGTTCTGCTTCCCCAGGGTCAAGGCGGCATCGGACAGATCAATGTTCACCACAGAGCGAGCCCCACCCGTCAACGCCGCCACGGAAAAACTGCAAGTGAAGCTAAACAGGTTGAGCACCTTGCAGCCCTCGGCCCGTTCACGCAGCCAGCTACGCCCCTCCGCCATGTCGGCAAAGAAGCCCAGGTTCTGACCGCGCTGGAAATCCAGCTTGTAATCCAGCCCCTGCTCTGTGGCGACCGGCCTGTCCGGTAGCTCACCACATACCACCTGGTTCTCGGCCTTGGCGTCGTAGCGATGCTGGAACACCAATGTCTGACATCCCAAACCTGCCAGCGCCCCGGTAAGGCAAACTTCCAATTCTCCCAGCACCGCTTGCTCCTGGGGGCGAAATAGCGTGGCGACCAACACCGGAGGGAAGCGATCTACGGTGAGCCATTCCAGAGAGGGCACGGTTTTGCCACGACCATGAAAAAGGCGATGTTTTGGCTGGGACGATGGAACCAGATACGGGGCAAGAAGGTCTGATAACAGAGACGAGAGCATAGGGATCAATACAGGCGCAAAGGTGGACACAGCATGCTGCCGAAAAACACAGGGTGCTTCCGTTCAGCAGGTAAAGGCAGATTATAGCCCAAGCCTTGAACCCTCTGCGCGCCGCCCCCAATAAATAATCATCTACCTGATGGAGAAACATCACGATGATGCGCATCGCGCTTTATCTGCTTACTAACCTGGCGGTTATTGTGGTCGCCAGCATTACCCTTAGCCTGCTTGGCGTTAACAGCTATTTCGCCCAGAGCGGAAGCGGCCTGGACCTGACCAGCCTGCTGATTTTCAGTGCGGTGTTCGGTTTCGCCGGTTCACTGATTTCACTGCTGATATCCAAGCCCATGGCCAAATGGTCCGCCAAGGTGCAGATCATCAAAGAGCCCGGCAACCAGGCGGAACGCTGGTTGCTGGATACGGTGAAAGAGCTGTCAGACAAGGCTGGCATCAAGATGCCTGAAGTGGGCATCTTCCCAGCCCAGCAATCTAATGCCTTCGCCACCGGCTGGAACAAGAATGATGCACTAGTGGCCGTTTCACAGGGTTTGCTGAGCCGTTTTCGCCCGGAAGAAGTCCGCGCGGTGCTGGCCCATGAAATTGGCCACGTGGCCAACGGTGACATGGTCACCCTCAGCCTGATTCAGGGCGTGGTAAACACCTTTGTCATTTTTGCCGCCCGCGTGGTGGGCTATGTGATCGACAGTTTCCTGCGTCGTGACGGTGGCGGCGGCCTGGGCTTCGGTTACTACATCGTGGTGATCGTGGCAGAAATTATCTTCGGCATTGCCGCCAGCACCATCGTCATGAAGTTCTCCCGCTTCCGGGAATACCGGGCGGATGTGGCCGGCGCTCAACTGGCTGACCGACGCGACATGATTTCTGCCCTGCAACGGCTGAAAGCGGAGTCCAAGGTCCCCAACCAGATGCCCGACACCCTGGTGGCTTTCGGTATCAACTCTGGCGTAAAGCAAGGCCTGAAAGCCCTGTTTTCTTCGCACCCGCCGCTGGATGACCGCATCGCTGCGCTGCAGGAAAAGCGCCACGGCTGAGGATAAAAATTGACAGTTGATAGTGGACAATTGACAGCTGCGCGAACCAGCGTGGTTATCCACTAAACGCAAAGAGGCCGCGCCCATGGCCATGGGCGCGGCCTCTTTAATTTCCGGACCAATCAACGTTCAAGCGCGAGCTATCAACTGCCCTCTCAACCCACTATCAACTCTCAATTAAAGACGCATTTGTCCCCACGCGGTAAAGGATCTGATCCTCATAGCCGGTCGTCACCGGCCATAACCCGCACAGCTGTTTATCCAGCTTCGCGTCGCCACTGTCGACCAGCAAGGGCCTGCCCTCCAGCGTTTCCAGTTTGGTTCGCGTAGCCAGTATTTGGATATTTTCTTTGCCCAGGCGGCGAATCAGCGCCGGGCTGAATTGCTGGTTGCCACGGCCGAACAGATGCCCCTGTCCGCCAATCACGGTGATCACGGCTTTGGCCGGCGCATCGCCAATGTGCTCCAGTAGCTGCCTGGCCCCCAGATCGGCGGCAACCACTTCGCCATTGCGGACCAGATCCACGCCCAGCAGTGTATTGTCCAGCCCCAGCTGCTCCATCACCACAGCCACGGTGGAGCCAGAGCCCATCAGGTACCAGGTGTCGTCTTCCAGACTGTCTGCCACCCAGGCCGCCACTTCGGTAACCACCAGGTCCTCCACTTCCCGGCCGCCGCATTTCACCTGCTGCAGGTAACGGGCTTCTGCTGGTACTTGCAGCTCTCCATAATGACGGGCCTTGACCACGCCCTCGCGGAACGCGGCTTCGTCGATGTCCCTCACCTCGGCACTCTCCAGCGCCACCAACCCCCCACCGGCCAACTCCGCCAGCAGACTTCCCGCCGCCTCGGGATTCACCGCATACACGGCGGAATGCATCTTGCAGCCCGCTGGTACGCCCAGCACAGGGGTGCCCAGCCCAATGGCATCCACCAGATCCCGGGCGGTGCCATCGCCACCGGCAAACAGGATCAGTTCAGCCCCGGCCGCTTTCAGTGCGGCAGCGGCGGCACGGGTGTCATCCGGGCTGCTCGGCATGGGCGACTCACCAATCACCGTGCAAGGCACGTTGGCTGCCCGGCAACTGTTCTCGCCCATGTCACCGCCCCAGGTCAGAACGGACACATTACTGACGGCGGACAGCGCCTTGAGCGCCCGGCTCATCCGGCCTGGCGCCTGGGGCTCAGCACCACGGCGCAGGGCTTCATCACGGGTCTGTACCCCGTCGCTGCCTTTCAGCGCAACGCTGCCACCCAGGCCGGCATAAGGGTTGACCAACACACCGAGACAAAGACCTTGATCGACTTTCATAAAAGGGTCATATCCAGATACAAAAATGGCGTTGCTGTCACCGGCAGCGCCTAAGTAAATTTAAAGACCATCTGCATAACGCGGGGATTCACCATGAACCTGAACAATACAGCGTCACCATCACCGTTCCACGGCGCGGCCATCATCGATGAGGACGGCCGGGAAATCCCCATTACCGAAGACATGATCCAGCGCGCCTGTGAGCACCTGGAAGATCAGTGGCAATACCCTACCGCGCAATACCATCGGGCTCAAAAAGTCGGCTGATAATCGCCGCCCAGGCGTCCGCCACAGGCCCGTCATACTGCCAGTGGTGCAGTTCGTGACGGACAGGATACTGTTTACGCAGGCGATCAAAGGCCGCAGCAGGTGCCGCTTCATTCAAGCTGTTACCCAATCGCCGGTAATCATCGTCCAACCGATATGCTGCTTGCAGTAACGCCAACAGGTCCGCATCACTCGCCACCGACTGCCGCAACACCGGCGCATCCGCCCCAGCAGTCTCTGCCACCGCTTCCCAGCCTGCCCACTCGCACACCGCGTCATAGAGCATGCGAGTCCCTTTGAGCTTGCCTTCCAGGCTGTAACCCGCAATATGCGGCGAGCCCATCAGAACCTGTTGATACAGCGTCGGCGGCACCGTCGGCTCTTGCTCCCACACATCCAGTACCGTTAGCGGCCCGGCACCATCGGCCAGCTGCCGGGACAATGCCGCATTGTCGATAACCGGCCCACGGCAGGTATTGATCAGCATCTGTTCCGGCCCCAACCGGGAAAGTCGGTCGGCATTCAGTAAATGCCAGGTGGCATCACCCCCTGTGCGGGTCAGCGGCACATGCAAGGTGATGATATCGGCATCCAGCACCTGATCCAGCGGGGCCAGGCTCACCGGCCCGGCGTAACCGGCCCGCTCCAGCAGAGGGTCACAGCCCTGCACCGTCATGCCCAGCGCACCCAGCCAGTCCGCTACGCGGCGCCCCACGTTCCCCAAGCCAACCACCGCCACCCGGGTTTCCCGTGGGCATCGCCCCTGGGCCGCGCACAGCAATAGCACGGATTGCAGCACATATTCCGCCACCGCACGGGCATTACAGCCCGGCGCATGGGCAAACGGAATGCCCGCCTGGGCCAGGTACGCCAGATCCACGTGGTCCGTACCAATGGTGGCGGAACCTACAAAGCGTACTCGCGAACCGGCCAGCAAGGTGGCGTCCACTCGGGTGACAGAGCGCACCAACAGAATCTCCGCCTCGCCCAGCTGTTCCCGGGTCAGAGTGCGGCCGTCCACTCGCTCAACGGTGGCAAAAGCCTCGAAAGGTTCCAAACCGGGCATGTTGGCATCGGCGATAATGTGCATCGGTATCCTTGGGTTAAGCATCAGTATTGCCGCCAGCTATTCCAGCTCCCGGCAAAGCAATCGGGCCGTATTGGTAACGGCTGAAGTATAGGGATGACCAAACAGGTTGAAGTGATTCAGCCAGTGATACAGGTCATACACCGGCCACCGCGCCCGCTGCTCCGGTGTCGGCAAATGCCCCTGGTAGCCATGGTAGAACACCTCGGGCGGTCGGCCGAACAGGTTCAGCATGGCCAGATCCACCTGCGGGTCGCCATAATAACAGGCCGGATCGAAGAACACCGGCTCTGCGCCGTCAATCTGGCCCAGATTCCCCATCCACAGATCCCCGTGCAACAACGCACTGGCAGGCCTGCGCGGCAACCAGTTCGACAGATGGTCGATAACCCGATGCACAACCCGGCAGGCCGATGCCGGCAAGCCCTTCTGCCTTGCCCGTTGCAACTGTGGCTGCAGCCGCTGACGGGCGAAAAAACGGGGCCATTCGGTCTCGTCGCGGTTGTACTGCGCCATGCCACCAATAAAGTTGTCCGCCACAACGCCATACACCGTGTTTTTGGCCCCGCTGTGAAGCCTGGCCAGGGCTTGCCCGGCAGCCCGCCACCCAGCCTGCCCCAAAGGCTCCAGCGCCAGGGCTTCCAGAAACATCACCCCGCCCGCCCCATCGGCGTACCGGCCCTCTACCTGCGGCACCCGTAGCCACGGCGCCAAGGCCCGCAACCCGGCTTCTTCCGCTTCCAGCAATGCGGCATTGGAGTGCATTTTCACAAAACAACGGCCCCCCGAATGCGTCAGCAAACCGCTATTGGCGGTGTCCCCACCCGCACCGGACCGATACTGCATCTGCTGGTTCCAGCCCCTTGCGGACAGTGCCCGTCGCAGCACTAGTGGCAAATTCGTATCATTACTATCCATAAACTTGACTATAGAGGCCTCCGCCGGTGGCGCTAAGGGCCAATCATGACCGATGGTTACCCTTGATTTAAGCCGTTCTTCTGATTACAACTAACGCTATAAAGCACGCCGGGATTCCGGCCCATAACAACAAAAGAAGCGATCGCCACCCCATGAAAGCATTTTTGCCCTTCTGCGGCGCCGTGTTAGTGAGCCTGTGTTCCATTGCCGGTGCGGCTGACGACGATGGCCTGTCCGAACAGATTCGCCAACTCAAGAGCGAAGCCCTCAACCTGAACCGGGACCTCACCCTGCTGGAGCAGGAATTACTCTACGCCAGCCCCCAGACCAGCATCTTTGTCTCTGTAGACGTGGGCACCCCAATCCGCCTGGTGGACATCAACCTGACCATCGACGGTGACCATGTTGGCTACCACTTCTATTCCGACCAGGAATTCGAAGCCCTCACCAAGGGCGGCATTCAGCGTTTGTATACCGGTAACCTGACCAGCGGCCGCCATGTCATGGAAGCCACCATCACCGGCTATGACCCCCTCGGCAAGGACTACCAGAAAACCACCAGCTACAACTTCACCAAGGGCCCCGGCCGCAAAATGGTGGAGATGCAGGTGGTCGATGACCTGAATAGCCAGCAGCACAAATTCGAATTCCGTGAATGGAATCAGCAATGACACGACCCCGGATGAAACGGTGGCTGTTATATTCGCTGCTTGCGGTCAATTTATCGCCTGCCCACGCGGCAAAAGTCGAGTTTTTTGATGACCTAGACACCGGCCCGCAGATTCTCGGCGCAGAAGAACACCGCTACCTGGCGTTCGGTGAAGTCATGTATGACTACTATCGCGAAGCCAACTTCGATGCCATCAACCTGCTGCTGGTGAACCAACAGCAACAGCTATTCAACGAAGATACCGACTACGCCGAACTGGTTCTCGGGGACCTCTACGTCACCTACGGCCTGCCCGACAAAGCCGAAACCATCTTCAACCGGCTGCTGGCCAAGGACATCCTCAGCCGCACCCGCGCCCAGACCTGGCTGCACAAGGCCGCCTTGCATTACCGCGAAGGCAACTACACCGACGCGGCCATGATTCTCGATGGCGAAAACATGAAAGGGCTGGAGGCCGTTGACGAAGCTCGCCGCCGCCTGATGCTGGCCAATATCTTCATGGCCGAGGGCGACTTTACCGGTGCCCTGGACTACCTCCATTCCGTACCCCTGAATACCGATGAAGGCCGTTACGCCAGCTACAACATGGGCGTAGCGCTGATTCGGGCCGGCCATCAGGATCAGGGCCTTGAGCTGCTTAAATCCTTGCTGTCCGCAGGGGGCAGCAGCGATCAGGCGCTGGCTCTGCGTGACCGGGCGGCCTTGGCGTCAGGCCTGACAGAACTGAAAGACGGCAACCTGGAAAGTGCCCGCGCTGATCTGCGCCAGGTACGCAGCGACGGTCCTTTCTCCGAAGATGCCCTGCTCGCTCTGGGCCTGGCGAACTACCGTGCCGGCGACGTGAAACGCGCCCTGCCCCTGTGGCTGGAAGCCGTGCGCCGCAACAGCAGCCACCCGTCCGTACAGGAAGCGCTGATGCTCGCCCCACGCGCCTACGAAGAACTCGGCGGCTTACCCCAGGCCCTGTCGGGCTATCAATATGCGGCCACGCAATACCGTGAGGGCCTCAAGGACATTCAGCGCGCCATCGACAACATCGCCAAACCCGGCTGGTCCGAAGCGCTGCTCCCTGAAGACGAAAACGCCGCCGGCCTGCTGCCCGCCAACACCGATGACATGGCCAGAGGTGGCGAACTCTCGTATTTGTACAAGCTGTTCTCCAGTAACCACTTTGCCCAACGCTTTGAGCACTACCGCCAGATCCAGCAGATCAAGAGCATGGTGGAGCATTGGCAGGAATCACTGCCCGCCTTGCAGCAAAGCTACCAGCAACAGCGTGAGATGCTGAGCCGAAACCTGCCCCATGTTCGCGGGCAGGTCACCGGCCTGATGAGCCGCCAGGAGGCGCTCAGCCAGGCCAGCGACAAACTGGCCAACCGCATCCCCAACTATGTGGACCTGGTGAAGCCTGCCGATGTGGCCAATGCTGAACAGGCCATCATGTGGAAGAAAGTCGACGCCCTCGCCCATCAATTCGGCCGTATCCCCGGTTCCGACCACAACAACGCCATTCGCCTGCGCCGGGTTCGCGGCCTGTTACTTTGGGATATTGCCCACCAGTCGGTGGAACAACGCGAACAACAAGTGCAAGCTGCTACCCAATTACGCGAAGAAAGCCAGATACTGGCACAACGTATTGCGGCGATAAGCCAACAGATCCGGGACGCCACCCTGCGTACCCGTGACGACGTAGGCCAACGCCTCGCCGCACAAGACCAGAAAATAAAACAAATAAAGCATCTGACAGAAGACACCTTGCTGGCCCTGGAGCAAAACATGCAGGCCGACGCCCTCGCCCTGCTCCACGCCAACCAGCAAAAGCTGGCTGACCAGTTGGCCGAGGCACATCTGGCCATTGCCCGCCTGCAGGATTCGTCTGTCTCCGGTGAGAAAAATCAGAGGAAAGGATCGTGAAACGATTTCGCCTGCACAGTCTGGCTGCAGCGATGGTGGCCTTGGGGGGCTGCGCATCCGCACCGCCAAGTGGCACCCTGGAGCAACAGGCCCGTTTCGGGGGAACCACCCTGGCGGACCTGGAAAGCACAGACATTGTCATTGAAGAGCAGCAACTGGAAAGCGCCTCCACTCAGGATGCCCTGAACAGCTACCGCCAGGCGGCTGAACTGTTCGACGACCCGCAACGCCGGGCCAAAACCCTGCGGCGCATGGCCGACCTGGCACTGGCCTCTGCCACCGAGCAGGACATGCAGATTGCCCAGCAAGAAGACGAGCAGCTGGAACAAAAAGTCGACCAGCTGGTTTACGACAACACCATGTCCCAGGTGCAGACCACCGACGACACCGAGCGAAAACTGGCCCTGCTGGACCTGGCAGGCACCATATCCCCCACGCTCGCCGACGAGGATGTGGACTACAGCACGGCGATCCAGCTCTATCAGGAGCTGCTAAACAGCACCAGCGACGCCAACGAACGTGCCGAAGCCTACTATCTGCTTTCCAAGGCCTACGCCATGGATGGGGATCTGGACAAGGCCCGCAGCAGCCTGGATTCCCTGGTAGAGCAATACCCCAACAGCGAATGGGCACTGGAATCCCAGTTCCGTCGCGGCGAAATGCTGTTCTCCGAAGGCGACTACGAATACGCAGAAAAAGCCTACGCTGACGTCATCGAACGGGGCGAGCGCAACGAATTCTATAACCAGGCGCTGTACAAGCACGGCTGGAGTTACTACAAACTGGGCGAATACGAACGCGCCCAGGACAGCTTCTTTACCCTGCTGGACAACCTGAACGGCCAGGCCGTGCTGGCCGATAACACCAGCATGGAAAGTAAACTGTTCAGCGATACCCAGCGGGTCGTCAGCCTCAGCTTCAGTAACCTGAACGGTGCCAAGTCCGTAAAAGCCTGGTTTGCGCGCAACGGCAACCGGGATTACGAACCGGACATTTACCGCAACCTCGGCGACGTCTACCTGAACCAGGAACGCTTCCGCGATGCGGCTGAAACCTACGATATGTTCGTGCAGGTGTACCCGGATTCTCGCCTGGCGCCAGAGTTTTCCACCCTGCAGATCGAGTCTTACCAGAAAGGCGGCTTCCCGACCCTGGTACTGCCGGCCAAAGAAAAATTCATCGACCACTATGGGGTGAACAGCGAGTACTGGAATCGCCACCCGGATATCCGCCAGCAGTACGTGGATCTGCTTAAGGGGCACATTCTTGATCTGGCCGAATACCACCATGTACTCGCCCAGAAATCCGGCAAGCCAGCGGACTACCAGGCGCCAGCACGCTGGTACAAGGAATACCTGGACACGCCCCCCATCAGCGTCAATCAGGGTGACGTGAACCACCGCTACGCCGATGTGCTGTTCGCCGCCAACGATTACCCGGCTGCGATTGCGCAGTTCGAACGCACCGCCTATGGCTACCCCGAACACACCACCGGTGGCGACGCAGCCTTCTCAGGTCTGGTTGCCTACCAGAAAATTCTCGATGGCGAGCTGGAGCCAGAACAGGCAACCCAGTGGCGTCAACAGAAAATCGCCAGCGCCCAGAAGTTTGGACAAAACTTCCCGCAACACCCCCAGGCTACCAACGTGCTACACGATACCGCCGAAGATCAGCTGGCACTGGGCGACGTGGAAGGGGCAGTAAAAACCGCCGGCATCCTGGTCACCCGCGAACCAGCCCCCGAACCGGCAATGCTCCGCTACGGCTGGGCCACCATTGCTAACGGTGAATTCGATCTGGGCCGCTTCAAGGTCGCCGAGATGGCCTACAACAAACTTTTGCTGCTGGAAGTGCAGCCTGAGCAACGCGCCGAGTACCGAGAAAAACTGGCACTCAGCATCTACCGTCAGGGCGAACAGCAGCGTGATCAGGGCAGCCTGGATGTGGCAGCCGCCACCTTCCTGCGCGTTGGCCAGGCGGTGCCGGAAGCGGCCGTGCGCAAGAATGCGGAGTTTGACGCGGCCACCCTGTTCATCCAGCAGCAGCGCAGTGCCGATGCCATTCCGGTCCTGGAAGCCTTCCGTCAGCGTTACCCGAACGATCCGTTGACCGATACCATCCCGGACAAACTGGCGGTGGCCTACGAGCAGCAAGGCAATTATACCGCCGCGGCGGGTGAGCTGACCCTGATCGCCGCCAACCATAAAGGCGAGAACGATGAGCTGGCCCGTCAGGCCATGTGGCGCGCTGCAGAAATGCAGGACCGCGCCGAGAAGCCGCAGGCGTCCATTGCGCTCTACGAACAGTATCTGCAGGAATGGCCGCAGCCTTATGACTTCCGCTCTGAAGCCCAGTTCAGGCTGGTAGAACTGAACCGCAAAACCGCCAACAGCGAGCGGGAAACCTACTGGTTGAAGCAGCTTGTCACCAGCTATCGCGACGCCGGCAACAATGCCGACGACCGCGTCGCCTGGCTGGCCGCCTACGCCAGCTTCACGCTGGCCGAACCGAACTTCCAGGAGTTCAATCGCATCAAGCTTGAGCAGCCGCTGAAAACCTCGCTGGCCGCCAAGACCACGGTGATGAAAACAGCACTGGCCGATTACCAGGCCGTTGCCCAGATTGGCGTCGCTGAATACGCCACCGCAGCCAACTACAAAATTGGTGAGATGTATCGCGTGCTGGCCAAGGACCTGATCAAGTCGGAACGCCCCAACGGCATGGATGAACTGGAGCTTGAAGAGTACACCATGCTGCTTGAAGACAAGGCCCTCCCCTATGAGGACCAGGCCATCGATATTCTTATCGCCAATGCCAATCTGGTCACCGATGACATCTATGACCAGTGGGTAAAAAAGAGCTTTACCGCGTTAGCAGAGCTGATTCCCGGCCGTTATGCGAAGTTTGAACAGGTTGAGAGCTATGTCGACATTATTTATTAACGCCACACGCTGCACGCAGCACGTAACACGCGGCGCGGCCCTCTTGCTGGCACTGCTCTTCGCGGGCTGTGCCATTAACCAGGGGGGCGGACTGGACGGCACTGCCGAAGGCAACACCAGCAAATATGAACAGCAAAAAAGTGGCGCCGCTGCCGCCGACAGTGATGCCGTGCATATTCCACCCGTGCCCCACGACCCGAAAGTCGAAAAAGTCGCGCAACAGGCCATGGGCGAGTACGCCCGTGCTCTGCAAACTCGCATGGCAGGCAACAACGAACAGGCACTGGTCATGTTCCAGTCCCTGGCCGAACGTTATCCGCAACTGTCCGGCCCGCAGCTCAACATCGGCTTGATACAGATGGAACTGGAGGATTACGACAAGGCCCGTGCGGCCTTCGAGCAGTCCCTGGCCATCAATGATGCCAACCCCTATGCCCACAATGGGCTGGGCCTGGCCCTGCGCGAGCAAGGCGAATTCGATAACGCCCGTATTCATTATGAACGCGCCCTGGTGCTTGATCCCAAGTATGCCCGCGCCCATTTCAACCTGGCCGTACTCGGCGAGCTGTACCTGCAAGACATGAACCTGGCGCTCAATCATTTCCGTGCCTACCAGAATCTTCAGAAACTGCCGGACGAAAACGTGGCCAACTGGATTGTCGATCTGGAGCGTCGTGCACCGGAACAGCCCAGCCAACCAGTGGCCGAAAACGGCTCGACCCTTAACCCCGGGGAGATAAACTGATGCGAAGCCTGTTGACCCTTGCTGCACTGCTGTTGGCCGCTGCTAGCCATGCCGCCGATGACTCGAGCGAACCATCGACCAACGTGATCGGGACCCAGGAAGCCCCCACGGTGCTGAACGTGGTGCCCTGGAAAGACCGTGAAGTAAAGCTGGAAAAGAAGGATCCCACCTCGTCATTGCTCAATCGGGTGCTGGAGCCACTGGACCAGGAAGTGCTGATGCGTGAAATCGAGTATCACCAGCTACTGACCCAGGAACCGGACAATGACGGCCTGTTTCTGGAATAAACCAACACCGTAAATAGCATTAGCGTGCGTGCACGCTTTTTTTCTGATAAAAACGAACACTTTGGGGAAAGGCGCCAGCACGTTCACACCAGCCGAAACGTCGCGGCGCCCAACAATAACGCTAAACAGAAACATCGCAGGAGAAGTTCATGCCCACCACCGCCGCTGCCGCCCAAAACCTGGGTGTCATTGAGACCTCTATCAAATTTATTCAGGATGGCGGGTTCTTCATGTACCCCATTCTGATTGTGTTGGCACTGGGCCTGGCCCTGTCTCTGGAACGCATCATCTACCTCCAGGCCACCAAGGCAAAAAACCAGAAAACCTGGAAAGACGTTTACCCACTGATTGCCAAGGGCCAGTTCCGTCAGGCTCTGGATGTGGTCAGTAATAGCAACACCGGCATGGCCAAGGTGATTGGCTACGGTCTGGAACGTGCCAAATCCGCCAAGCGTCACGATGATATCGAACTGGCCATGGAAGAAGGCCTGATGGAAATCATTCCGCGCCTGGAAACCCGCACGCCTTACATCGCCACCTTTGCGAACATCGCCACCCTGCTCGGTCTGCTCGGTACTATTCTCGGCCTAATCAGCGCCTTTACCGCCGTAGCCAGTGCAGACCCGGCCCAGAAAGCTGACCTGCTGTCTGCCTCGATCTCTGTGGCCATGAACACCACTGCATTCGGTCTGATCGCTGCGATCCCGATGCTGTTGGCTTTTGCCTTTATCAATTCCATGACCGGCAAACTGGTCGACAGCATGGAAATGGCCTCGGTGAAATTCGTTAACGTATTCCGCCAGGTTTCTGCCCAGCAAGAGCGCAAGAACGACGGTCAATAAGCCGCTTTCTTGTTTTCGCTAACCTGGTGTAAGGATCTGGTATGCGTTTTCGCAGACGACGTTCGCACGACACCGAGGTGGAACTGAACATCACTGCCTTTTTGAATTTGATGGTAGTGCTGATTCCCTTTCTGCTGATCAACGCGGTCTTCGCGCAGGTATCCATCCTGCAACTCGACCTGCCCGCGGTGAATGACAGCAGTACGCCCTCGGAAGACGACGAAAAAGACAAGCTGGTGCTTGAAGTACTGATTTATGGCAACCGCTATGAAGTGGTCGACCGTAATACCAGTGCGGTACTCAAGATTGTGAAAAGCAATGGCGAGAAGCCCAATAGCACCGGCCTGCACGATTACCTTGTGAAGGTAAAAGAAAAGTTTCCTCAGGAAACCGCTATTACCCTGCTGTGCGAGGATGACACCCCCTACGAGGTGATGATCCAGACTATGGACGCCGTGCGTCTGTACAACAGCGAGGTCAACGGCCAAACCATCAAGAAAGAGTTGTTCCCGAGCATCAGCATCGGTTCAGCCCCCAAGGATCAAAGCGCCGGCCAGGGAGGTGATGCATGAAGAAGTCATCCCGTGCTCGCCGCATGGCCCGACATCACGGCAAGCACAAGGCTGTTGCCACACTGAACCTGACATCCCTGATGGACATTTTCACCATCCTGCTGATCTTTCTGCTGGTGAATAACAACAATGCGGCGAAGCTGCCGGACAATCAGGATATCCAGTTACCGGAATCCATTGCCCAGGAGCTGCCCACCGAGGTGCTGACCATTCAGGTAAGCCCCACGGACATCATTGTTGAAGGGCAAAAAATCGCCGATACCGAAACAGTCAGAAATCAGGAAGAGCGTACCGTGGCGGCGCTGGTGGAAGAATTGAATTTCCGTGCCTCGCAGGGGCTGGCGATCAGCCCGGACGAAGACCGGGAAATAATGATTCTTGCCGACCGCTCGGTGCCCTACTCGGTGATCAAGAAGTTGATGCGTAGCTGTATGGAAACCCCGTACACACAAGTCGCCTTCGCTGTGCTGAAAGTCGCAGAGGAGGAGGAAGAATGACGCAGAAAAACAATAACAAGCTGCGCATACTGATCGACGGCTCGCTGCCTTGGGACAAACAGGAGGGGGAAGACCGGCGCCTATACGGCATCGTGATCGTTCTGCTGATTCTCTCTTTGCTGATCATGATCATGGTAAACGCGGTAACCATCGAGAAACCGGACCGCCGTGAGCAGCAGAAAATTCCTGAGCGCCTTGCGCAACTGGTCATGGAGAAGAAAAAAGAACCACCACCGCCGGAGCCCGAACCGGAACCCGAGCCGGAGGAGAAAAAGGAAGAACCCAAGAAAGAGGAACCCAAACCGGAGCCCAAGCCTGAGCCGAAACCCGAGCCCAAGCCCAAACCGGTACCGGAACCTCAGGAACGCCAGCAGGCCCGTGAAAAAGCACAGGCCAAACTGGAAGAAGACCTGGGCGATTCCCTGGCCGGGCTGGATGATATCGGTCCGCTGGTGAACTCCGGTAGCGACCTGAGAACCGGTGGCAGCACCACCGCCAAGGCCGAACGTGACCTGATCGGCACCCGTGCCGGCAGCGGTTCCGGGGGCGTGGCAGTGGCACGGGCCTCAAGCGGCGGCGGTGGCGGCGGGACCTTGTCTGCCGGCACCGTGGGCAGTGGCGGCAAACAGGTCGACAGCAAGATTGCCCAGGCCGGTGAAGCCGCCAGCACCTCGCGCAAAGGCAGCGATGGCAAGAGCCGTCGTACCCAGGAGCAGTTACGTCGCGTATTCGACCGCTATGCTGGCAAGTTCAACAGCCAGTACCAGCGCGCACTGCGCAGCAACCCTGCCCTGCAAGGGACCGTGGTGCTTGCTTTGACCATCGCCCCCAGTGGCGACGTGCTGGACGTGAAGATCAAGTCCAGTCAGCTGGGTGACGACAAGCTTGAACGACGGATCCTGCTGGTGGCCCGGAAGATGAACTTCGGCGCCATGAACGTGGAAACCTGGAAAGGCGATTACAAGCTGAACTTTTTCCCTAACTAAAACCAGGACGCGGCACGCAACACGCCGCAGGCAACATGAAAAAGGCGGAAATGGGCTAGCCCCCATTTCCGCCTTTTTTCTACCATTAGCCGTGTAGCTTGTTGTCGGCTTACCGCTACGCCTAAGTCGACCTACATGATGAACAAGCTGTTACTGAGTATCGCCCTTTTCTGACAACGATCACGCCCTATTGTGCCAGCCGCGCTAACGCTTCGCGCAGGGCATCAGGAATGGCTACAGGTCGCCCTGTTGCTCGATTCACGAACACATGCACCACAAACCCGGTCGCCTTGGCCGGGCCTTCACTGCCGAATAGAGCCAAGCCATAGCGCACAGAGCTGTTCCCCAGCTTGTCCACCTTCATCCCCACCACCAAAGATTCCGGATAGGCTGCCGCTTCCAGATAGTCACAACCGGAGCTGACCACATAGGCGATGTGCTCCCCTTCGTGGATATCCAATCCGCCTTCGTCGACCAGGTAGCGGTTGATGGTGGAGTCAAAATAGCTGTAATACACCACGTTGTTGATGTGGCCGTAGATATCGTTATCGCTCCAGCGACTATCCACCGGGCAAAGGTAACCGTACTCCTCACGCTGAGGACGGCCTGGTTTATCGCTCATTCGTGTATTCCCTGAAAGTAGCAACGCGTGTCGCGTGTTGCGTCTCTTTAATTAATAAACTGCCTTGTAAATATTCAGGGCATCCGCCTCCGTCACTTCCCGGGGGTTATTCACCAGCAGCCGTTGCTGCAGCATGGCATCCGCGGCCAGCGTTTCCAGGCTGTCTTCGGTGACCCCGGCATCACGCAAGCGTACCGGCAGGCCCACCTCACGGATCAACGACTCCAGCGCAGCGATCAGCACGCCGGCGCCATCTTCATGGTCAGCAAAGGGACGGTCACTGAGAATCGGCGCCAGTTCAGCATAGAGCGGCGCTGCCTTGGGCAAATTGAAACGCAACACTTCCGGCAAAACCAAAGAATTGCTCAAGCCATGGGGGATGTGAAAATGCCCTCCCAGAGGGTAAGCCAGCGCGTGTACCGCCGCTACCGGGGCATTGGCAAAGGCTTGCCCCGCCATCATTGCACCCAGCAGGCAAGCTTCCCGGGCAAGCAGATTGCTGCCCTCCTTCACCGCCATGGCCAGGTTGCCCCCCAACAGGCGCAGCGCTTCACGGGCCAACATGTCGGAGTACGGGTTTTTCTTGTGGGCACTGGTGTAGGCCTCGATGGCATGCACCATGGCATCTACGCCAGTGGCGGCCGTGACATGAGGCGGCAACCCCAAGGTCAGCTCGGCGTCCAGCACAGCCAGGTCCGGCAACAACGACGGCGCGACCACACCCGCCTTGGTGGTCGCACCGGTGGTCACGATTGCCACCGGCGTCACCTCAGAGCCTGTACCCGCCGTAGTCGGCACCTGCACCAATGGCAGTCGCGGCCCCGTTGCCAGGCCAACGCCGTAAATATCGGACAACTGCTGACTGGCCTTGGGGTGCGACAGCAAGGCAACCAGCTTGGCCACATCCATGGATGAGCCACCGCCAAAACCAATCACCAGATCCGCGCCAGCATCCTTGGCCTGCCCGGCGGCGTCCAGCACCACCGAATCGGCAGGGTCCGCACTGACCTGATCGAAAATCACCAGGGGCATATTGGCGCTGCGAAAACTCTCTTCCACTGGCCCCAGCAAGGGCGTGCTGCGAATACCGGGATCGGTGACCAGCATGACCCGGCTGGCGCCCAGCTGCTGGCACAGTTCAGGCAAACGGGTTGCGGCCCCCGCTTCCACCAACACTCGGTGCGTGGTGGCAAATTCAAACCCCACCATGGTGTCTCTCCATCGAAATTTGGAATGTGATTTTATGCTAGCACAGCTGACCATGGGCAGAGCTGCCAATCCCCACGGATTTCACGCCAAAAGTGTATCTGTTTATCAATAAAAAACGCGCCCGAAGGCGCGTTCTGAGTCGTCATGATGGATCCCGATCAACCAATGAAGTAGCTGCTCGCCTTGGCATTGATCTGGTCACTGACATACTTGGCCAGCGCCTGCACCGTCCACTGGGGCGGCGCGCTCATGGGCTCGGGAATCAGGCTGGCATCCGCCACGAACAGCCCCGCAGTCCCATGGACCTCACCATTGGGCGCCACCACGGATGTATAGCTGTCAGCGCCTATGCGGCATGTACCGTGGGGACTGAAACTGTTGGAGCGAAAGGTGTACATACCCTTGATGCCATAATCCACTTGCGCCAGTTTTTCATCCAGGCTGAATACAGAGTCCACTTCCAGACTCTGGAAGGTCGGCATGAACACTTTCTCGGCGCCACCGGAAAAGAAGATCCGTGCGGCCAGCGCCGCCGATGCCTTCATGTTCTCAAATTCTTCCCGGTTGGGGTTCCAGTGAATGGTCTTGCCGCCGGTATAGGCGTCGCCATCCCACTGCACATACCCCCGGCCCAGATCGGTGCTGAAAGCGTTCACCCCGGCGTAGTACTTGTAGTCCTTCATGAAATCGATATGCGCCTTACCGGCCTTCATATCGCCTTGCGCCATGAGGGACTCCGGCTCCGCCAGTCCCGAGAAAATGGTGTAGCCGTCCGTGCGGGTAAACTCATCCACCTGCACCCCGACCAAGGCACCACGGAAGCCGTAAAGCGGCTCCTTGAATTTCCCCATCACCTGGGTGAACGGCTGGATGGACAAGTTACGACCCAGTTGCCCGCTGCGATCTGCAATGTCACTGCGCTGCATGATCAGCGGGCTGTGAATGGCCCCCGCCGCCAACACCACCAAATCCGCATCCACTTGCATATCTGCCACATGGGCGCCGCTATCCGGGTCAGTCACCCGGGCTTCCACCCCGCTAGCCCGGCCGTTGCGGGTGCGCACTTTTACCACTTCCGTATCCGAGAAAATCCGTGCGCCATGCGCGGCCGCCCAGGGTAGATGGGTCACCAAGGAACTCATCTTCCGGTCCGACGGGCACCCTGCCAGGCAATGCCCGGTGAGCGCGCACTGCTTCACATTGCGCTGGGCAGGCTTCCAGGAGAACTGCATTTTCTCGCAGCCCTGAATCACCTTGTGGGCACAGGCATTGATTTCGTGGGCTTCGTTGATGTGAATCTGTAGCTGGTCGGCCACGGTATCCAGATAAGGGCGAAACTTTTCCGCAGACAAATTATCCAGCCCGTACTTGGCAGCCCAACCATCGAGCACATCATCGCCCGGCTCTTCCATCACGCAGGCACCAATCACCGTGGATCCACCCACGCAGGCGCCCTGCACAAAAATGATATCTGCAGTGGTATTCACCTGGCCTACCTGATCCTGATAAATCTTGGTCATGGTATCGCCAAGGTGCTCGGTAAAGGCCGAGCTGGGATAGTACCGCCCCGATTCCAGCACCAGCACATCCCGACCGGCCTTGGCCATTTCATAGGCCACCATGGCACCGGCGGCTCCGGAGCCCACCACCACCACATCGGTTTTCAGTGTGAATCGCTTACCCAGGCTGGCATCCAGTGCCACGTCTTTTGCCTGGGTGACAGGAACCCCGTCCCGGGCTACTCGTACAAACGCCATTATTATTCTCCGCCCTTACGCCCGTGGTAACGGGGCATTCCCCAATCGTCGTACACCCCACAACTCCGTCACCGGCCCGTGGTATTCCAGCCCCGGCCAGGTGCGCTCGTCACGCCAGTAGTTCAATGCCACCAAGGCTTTCAGCGTGGTCATCAGCCCGCGTTCGAAGAACGAGCCTTCCTGCATGGCATCCACATAAGCCAGCGCCTTGTCATCGGGCAAACCGGTAAAGCGGCTGAATTTGAAACTGACCATGGGCCGGTTGTTGAACACCCAGATGCCCAGCCCCAGCAATTCGCGGGTCTGCGGCGGCATTCGCTGGGCCATGGCATCCACGTTTTTTATGGTGGGTACAACATCGGTACTGGAGGGTAACCCATAACGATCAGCGGGGATCATCACCTCGGTCAGGCGGGTGATCACCTCGACTTCGTCGTCATTGAGGCTGTGATATTCGAGGGTTTCCGGTGCCTCACGGCGGCCGAACAGACTGGAACAGCCCGTGGTGAAGGCGGCACCCGCCAGCACACTGGTGCGCAGGAACCCGCGGCGGCTCAGTGGCTCCAGGCCACCCAGAAAGCCGGGCAGCGGCGCACGGTTATTATTCTTCATTGAGACCCTCTCCTGGGCAGGCCTGTTTTCTTTCAGGCCCTTGTTGTTATTGGTGGAGCGGTAGTTGCCATCGTTATTATTGGTTGAGTCTATAACAAACCGTTACAAACGCCAAAGCCCCCGGCGCAACCGGGGGTGGGCATTATGATCAAGGGGAAATACGCGATCGCGAAAGGCGGCACTGCGGGCATCCCTGCCCGCTGTTTTATGCCATTTGCCGGGCAATCCGGGTGGCCAGTGCATACACCGTAATCTGCGGGTTCACGATGATGGAGGTGGGTAACAAGCTGGCGTCTGCCACGTAGAGCCCGGGAACATCGTGGCTCTGGCCATCGCTGCCAACCACACTGTTATCCGGGTCTGCCCCCATCCGGCAGGTGCCCTGGGGGTGATAACTGACCATACGCAGGTGCTGTGGCAGATTTTCCAGCGTATCGACCATCTCATCGATATCCGCCTCACTACGAATCACCCGGTTATCGCTGGCCGGCACATAGACTTCTTCGGCACCCGACGCCAGGTGCAAACGAGCGGCGGCTTTCAGGGCACGCTGCATGGAGGGAAAATCCATGTCGCTGAGCTGATAGTTGATCTTCTTGCGTTCACCGTCCCATTCGATGGTGCCCACATTGTGATCATGGATCAGCGTGACCAGGCCCCCCAGATACTTGGCATTGGCCATGTAATCCATGAACGGTTCGCCGGTTCCCGGCTCCGCCGCCATGGTCAGCTCCACCAGCCCGGCTCCGCCGTCCTCCAGCACAAAGCCTCCCTTATCCGGGTGCATGAACTCGTCCACGTACACACCGAGCATGGCGCCACGCCAGGGATAAACCGGCTCTGGGTAACGGGCAGGAACATATAACGACGGGTGACAGGCGAAGTTCTTTCCCACCTGCCCGGACCGGTTCCCCAGCCCGCTTTTCAACAGCAGCAGCGGGGTCTGCACCGCCCCTGCAGCGATAATCACCCGGGGTGCCGTTACCGTCATGCGCGCTGCAACAGAACCATCACGGTGGGTGACCGTCGCCTCCACACCACTGGCCTTACCGTTTTCGGTGAGGATTTTCTCCACGCGAGTATCCGCATAAATCTGCGCCCCGTGAGCCGCAGCCCAAGGTAAATAGGTCACCAGCATGGACTGCTTGCGCTCGGTCTTGCAGCCAGACAGGCAGTGCCCGGTCAGGCCACACTGGCGGATATTGCGCTGCAGCGGTTTCACCGACCAGCCCAGGCGGTTGGCGCCCGCGCGGATCAAACGACCGTGGCGGGGAATTTCATGCTCGCCGTTTTCATGAACAGCCAGATTTTTTTCCACTTCATCAAAGTATGGCGTCAGCTCTGCGGTGGTCAGCTCATCAAGACCAAAATCCCGCTGCCAGTCCTGCAGGATGAAATCCGGCGTCCGGAAACACACGCAGCCATTAACCACCGTTGAGCCGCCCACACAGGCGCCCTGCAACACCAGCAAATCGCCGCTGCTGTTAGTCTGGCCACCATGGTCCTGATACAGGGTATCCAGGCTTTCAGTGAAGCGTTCGGTGAAATCCTTTGACGGAACATAAGCACCGGCTTCCAGCACAACGACCTTGAAGCCGCGCCGTGCCAGCTCATAGGCGCTGACCGCGCCCCCTGCCCCGGAGCCCACGATCACCACATCGGCCTGAATTTCTATACGTTCGCCAACCACATCACTTGCCTGATGCACCGCGAGCCCTGTCGCTTGCCACCCGCCCGGATTCGCCGTTTTTGTCACTATTGTTTCACTCATGCCTGCTCCTCCGGCTGGTTGGCACGCAACGCATCATCCGCCGGCAACGGCGCATTACCGAGATAGGCAAGCCTCCACTTGTCGCTCACCGGGCCATCGAAATCCGTCGGCTCCCAGGTCGCTGGCTCCTGCCAATAGGCACTGTAGGTCAGTTGCTTGATCACCGTGGCCAGGGTGCGCTGAATCACGCTGGCGCGTCCCCAGCTATCAAAGTAGGCGCGTGCATCCACATCGGATAAATCCACAAAACGGCGCCCGTGACTGAGCACCGCCGCGTTGTCGAACAAGCCCAGCCCCGTGCCCATTTCCTTGCGCGTGGCCGGGTCCAGGTTATTCAGCAGCGCCTGAACATTACGCACCACCGGCACCTGGTCACTGGGAGTTAGCGCAGTCCCCTCCACCGGTAACAGTACCTGGCGGGCACGATCAAAAAGATGGTATTCCCCGGCAGACAGTCCCGTGGCCCACTCCGGTGCGGGCTGGTTATCCAACGGAGAGCGACGCAGGAAGGCAAAACCGCCGGCAGCCACGGCAGCGATGCCGGCGGAACCCAGCAGGCCCCATTTCAGAAAGCGCCGACGGGCCATGCCCTGCTGCCAGATTGCCGCCACATTGGGGGCGGAACGAGGGCTTTTCATGGTCTGTCCTCAACACAAACAAGTCAGTGATGAAGCTACTGAAAAGCCCCTATGAAAACAATGTGTTTACCTGCACAGCCCGGTTTGACCGCACAGTACAGCCCAGCATTGGCGCGGGCTTGGGAGGAAGCGTCAGGCTGGAGGTCGATCGTCGAGGGTCACTTTTGGCCCAACGGCCACCGGGTCCTGGTGGATAATTACGTCGGCCATCGGAAACGCCTGCTGGATACGCGTTTCAATCCGGCTGGCCAGATCATGGGCCTGCAACAATGTCAGGTTCTGGTCCATGTCCACGTGTAGCTGAATAAACTGGGTGCGCCCGGATTGACGCGTGCGCAAATCATGAAAGCCCAGTGCTTGTGGATGATCTGCCACAATGGCGGTGATGACTTCCCGCACCTCTCCAGGAATTTCCCGGTCCAGCAAGAGCTGCGCAGATTCATAAGCGATGTGCCAGGCACTGAACAGAATAAAGACCGCAATTACCAGGCCCACCACACCGTCCAGCCACAGATAGCCAAACTGGCTGAGCACCAACACGACGATAATGCCCACATTCACCGCCAGGTCCGACAGGTAGTGCAGCGAATCTGCCTCAATGGCAGTGGAACCGGTTTCCCGGACCACATATTTCTGGATCAACAACAAGCCGAATGTCAGCACGATGGAAAACACCATCACCGCCACACCGGCACCGTTTTCACTGATCGGCTGCGGGTCCATCAGCTTCATCACCGACTGGTGAATCAGGAATACCGACGAACCGGCAATGAACACTGCCTGCCCCAGCCCGGCTAACGCCTCGGCCTTGCCATGCCCAAAGCGATGCTCTTCATCCGGGGGCACCAGGGAATAACGGATGGCGAAGAAGTTGATCAACGAGGCAATGGAATCCATCACCGAATCCACCAGTGACGCCAGCAGGCTAACAGACCCCGTCATCAACCAGGCTATGGCTTTTGCCGCAATCAGAATCAGTGCCGTCAGGACGGATGCCAACCCTGCCATCAGCAGCAGACGATGTTCACGGCGATCATCACGACGCATAAAGGTATTCCGTTCCAATCGGTTGAAGAAACGCGGAGCCGGGGAATCAGCGCTTGGGCAAATAGCCCATGGGGTCGACGGGTTTACCGTCTTTGCGGATTTCAAAATGCAGCTGCGTACGGAAAGTCCCACTGGCGCCCATGGTGGCAACCTGCTGCCCCCCTTTCACTGCATCCCCTTCCTTGACCATCATCTTATCATTATGGGCATAGGCGCTTAACCAGCGTTCGCTGTGCTTGATAATCAGCAGATTACCGTAGCCTGTCAGGCCACTACCCCGGTAAACCACACGGCCCGGAGCCGCGGCCACTACCGGGCTGTTGCGACGCCCGGAAATGGCAATGCCCTTGCGCCCCTGGCTGGCGTTGGAAAACGATTCCACCACTTGGCCGCTTGCAGGCCAGCGCCATTCCACCGGGCCTACCGGCACTGCCGGCTTCGTGGCGGGTTTGGCAGCGGGTTTTGGCTTGGAAGCAGGTTTTGATACTGCCGGCTTGCTGGCCGGTTTGGAAGAAGAGGCCGCCGGTTTGCTCGCAACTACCGGGCTGGAGCTCTTGATGCCCAGTGAAATACGTTGGCCGGGATAAATGGTGTACGGTGCCGGAATATTGTTGGCCCGGGCCAACGCCCGAAAATCCCAACCATAGCGCCAGGCAATGGAGTACAGGGTCTCCCCTTCCCGCACATGGTGAGTACCGGACGTGACCTTGCGTGGTTTGGGTTCCTGGCCATAAATATCCACCACCGGCGCAAAATTGCCGGCACTGCAGCCACTGACCAAAATCCAGACCATGAACGCTGCCAGTGCGCGCATCAGTGACTGTCGGTGCCTGTGTGAAGATTAACTGCCATCAACCACCCCGTTGCCAGGAAACCTGAATTCAAATTGCACAAACCTAATCTGTCCGGTTGGCCTCACGGAGCCAGCGTTCAGCCTTGCGGTGTCTGCGCAACATTATGCACTGGTGCAACCCGGTAAAGTAACCACACCAGCCCGGCAGCAATGACCACCATGGCCAAAGCCAACGGCAGCTGTGCGGACTGATCCGTGACCGCAGCATACTGTGACGGCCATAACCAGGTGTCACCAATTCCTTGCTCACCGCTCAACCGCCACGGCCATAGTTTCAGTAACGAACCGGCCATAAAGCCGGCAAGCAACGCCATGACCGTGTCATGGAAACGGTGCAACGTCCACTTGAGCACATGCACAAAGCTCAGCAGCCCCACTGCACATCCAGACAGAAACGCCAGCAGCAAACCAAACTCAGCCTGCTTCACAGCTTCCAGCACAGGCTGATACATGCCCAGTAAAAGAAGGATAAAACTGCCAGAAATGCCCGGCAGGATCATGGCGCAGATAGCCAGCATGCCACTGAAAAAAAACACCAGGGCACCGCTGCCCGCTGCCGACAGTGCCGGGGCCAGGCCAATGGCCACTGCTACACCAGTGCCAACCAGAAAGGCCCCTATCTGCACCGGACCACGCTGTTGCAAGGGTTTCAACACCAGAAGAATGCTGGCAAGAATCAGGCCACTAAAAAACGCCCATACCGGTACTGGATGAGTATCCAGTAACCAGGTAATTAACCGGGCCAGCACCGCAATGCTGGTGAAGATACCGGCCAGCAACGTGAACAAAAAGGTGAGGTTAGCTTGCTGCCAGGCGGCCACGAATCCCTGCTGGCGCCACACGATCAGCAAGCGCGGGGTGATGCCGCCCAGGGTATTGATCAGTTCTTCATAGATGCCCGTGATCAGGGCAAGGGTGCCACCAGAAACGCCGGGCACTACATCGGCAGCGCCCATGGCCATGCCGCGAAAAAAAATACCGGGTCGAATCATGTTTGCGCCTCACGCATCACGCTGCACGCAACAACGTGGATTGGGGTTATTTGTCTCGAACACCAGGAGTCGCGTTGCAGGCGACTGTGCGCGGCAAGCAGGGATTTATACGTTAGTCCCCGCCTCTGATCGCGCCTTGAAACTCTCAACTTCTACCGCATCACCCCACGCTGGAATGGCACGAAGCGTACCGGGTCCAGCGTCTGGGTATGAAATTGATCACCCTCGCGATCAACCACGGTGAGAATCTGCTGGCGATCTCCGCCAACGGGCATCACCAGGCGACCGCCGTCAGCCAGTTGAGACAACAGATCGTCAGGAATATCCGCACGGGCACACGCGGCGAGAATGCCATCGAACGGCGCCTCAACTTTCCAGCCAAAGCCGCCATCCGCATGCTTGAGCTGCACCTTGGCCAGCCCCAGTTGCAACAGACGTTTACGGGCTTGGTCCTGCAGGGGGCGGATCCGCTCCACCGAATACAGCTCATCACAAAACGGTGCCAGCACCGAGGTTTGATAACCGCAACCGGTGCCGATTTCCAGCACCTTGCGGGGCTTCCCGTTGGCGATCAGCAGCTCAGTCATGCGAGCGACTACCCAGGGCTGGGAAATGGTTTGCCCATGACCAATCGGCAAGGCGGTATCGTCATAGGCCTGATGCGCCAGAGCTTCTTCAATAAACAGGTGTCGTGGTGTATTGCGAATGGCGTCCAGTACACGCTCGTCCTGAATGCCGGCATCACGCAGCCGCTGGACCAACCGATCCCGGGTCCGCGCAGACGTCATACCGATGCCGTTGAGTTGGATATCCATCTGTGTTCGTTTGCCTCAATGCGAGTCAATCAGCCGGTGAACTGATCAGCTCTGCCATTACTGTCGTGGCAAAAGCGCCTGTGGGCAGCGTAAACGCCAGCTCCAGGCAGTCTTCCCCTTCCCGTTCCGGATCTGTATGCCAGACCCATTGCAAGTCCCGTACCGGCAGCCGTGTGGCGCGGCGGGCTTCTTCTACCTTGATCTGGCGCAGCCCCTCAATTACTGGAGCATGGGGCGCCAGTATCTGCTGCTCCAGCGTATTACAGGGGCCAGATGATGCCATGCCGGCCAGGCCCGGCAAAGGGGCGGTGGGGTGCACCTCTCCGCTCGCGACCCGCTCCACTGCGTCGGGTTCATCATCGGCCAGGAATAATCCGCGACTGCCTTCAGGCTGCAAAATATCGCCGGCCAGCAACGTGTTCCAGCAACCTCGACGCACTCGCTCTGCCAATACCTGATTGAACAAATTGCTACGCACGGCGGACAACCACATGCCCCGCAGGGCTTTCTTGCGCGGCGCTTCGCCGCCCAATAACCATTCGGTCCCCCGCACCAGATTGCCAGCCCCCCGGCCAAAACGCTGCTCGCCAAAATAATTCGGCACCCCGTGCATCATGATGGTGTGCAACTGGCTTTCCAGCGCGTCACGGTCCCCCTGGAAACCGGTAACACGCAACCGAAAGTCATTGGCGCGGTGGGTGCCACGGTTGAGTTTGCGGCGGTGCCGACCGGCTTGCAGCACCGTCAGCCCTTCGGGCCAGTCGAATTCGGGATCATCCTTGCCCGGCAAATGCAGGCTGAACCATTGCCGGGTCACCGCGTGTTTGTCTTTCAGGCCGCTGTAGCCCACTGACAAGCGGTGAACACGGGCCTGTTTGGCCAGCAGCATGGCCACGTCTTCAGTATTCCAACCGATTTTCTCAATTTCCAGCCAGAGGTGCTCGCCCTGCCCTTCCGGCGTCACGTGCATTTGTTCTGCAACGTAAAAATCGTCGGGTCGGGCCTTCAATACCCCCTGACACACCGGACCACCGTGGGCGCATGGCAAGCCTTTCTCGGTCATTTCGGCCGGGAAACTCACTGGCTCTCCAGTAGCACGACGGCTTGCACCGCTATGCCTTCCTTGCGACCGGTAAAGCCCAGTTTTTCCGTGGTCGTCGCCTTGACCGACACCTGCCCCGGATCACACTGCAGCAATTCGGCGATGCGCTCACGCATGGCGGCAATGTGCGGCGCCAGCTTGGGCGCCTGGCAGATCACCGTGAGGTCTGCATTACCCAGCCGCCATCCAGCGTCCAGAATGGATGAATAGATGGCGGTCAGCAGCTGACCGGAATCCGCCCCTTGCCATTGCGGGTCGGTATCCGGGAAATAGTGCCCGATATCCCCCAGCGCCAGAGCACCGAGCAAGGCATCGGATAATGCATGCAACGCCACATCGCCATCGGAATGTGCCTTGAGCCCGTGGCTGTGAGGAATGACAACGCCCCCCAGCATGACATGGTCGCCTTCATCGAAAGCATGGACATCAAACCCCTGACCAATACGCACGCTCACCACTGCTCTCCTTCACTGCTGTCATCCCCTTGCTGCCGGCTCAGATAAAACCGGGCCAGCGGCAGGTCGTCGGGTACCGTTATCTTGATATTGTCACTGTGCCCTGCCACCAGACCTGGCTGCCAACCATCACGCTCCATGGCAGAGGCTTCATCGGTAATGTTGGCAAGATCGCCGTTGAGAGCGGCCAACAAAGCTTTCGCCGGAAAAAGCTGAGGGGTCAGGGCCCGCCAGATGCACGTGCGATCCAGGGTGGCCGCAATATGCTGTTCGCCAGCGGCCTGCTTGATGGTATCCACCACCGGCAAGGCAAGAATGGCACCCTGGGGGCCGGTCTGATCCAGCAGGGTTTGAATATCCGAGAGCCGGATCAGTGGACGCGCCATATCGTGCACCAGCGCCCAGGCGTCGGCACCGCCCTCATCCAGCACCGCCGCAACCCCGTTGCGTACCGAGTCAGCCCGGGTGTCCCCACCGGCCACTGTCTGGACACGAGGGTGGCGGGATACCGCCAGCGTGGGCCACCAGGGATCGTCAGCGGACACCGCCACCACCACTTTGTGGATCGGGGCGAACGATAACAATCGATTCAGGGTATGTTCGGCCAGGGTTTGACCGGCAAGGGAGAGATATTGTTTGGGAAAACCCGCGCCCATTCTGCTCCCCACTCCAGCAGCAGGAACAACGGCATACAGCGGGCCGCAAATCACAGGGTTCACTCGGTGCCCCGGGGCTGTTCAAGAATCAGGAAAAAGGTTTCTCCGTTACGAACCATGCCCAGGTCCTTGCGCGCGATTTCTTCCACGGCTTCCGTGCCCTGCTTCAGGTCCTTCACATCCGCGGCCATCAGTCGATTACGTTCTGCCAATTTGGCATTGCTTTCCTTCAACACGGCCACGTCCTTTTTCAGCGCGGCCACATGCCGGAGGCTGCCTTCACCAAACCACAAACGGACCTGCAGGCCCAGAAACAGCAACGCCAGCAACGCCAGAGCGATCTGTCGGGCGGGTGACAGCGTCATCCGCTCGGCATTGCCCTTGCTGTTGCCGGCGCTGGGTTTTGCCTTGGGGGCTGGCATCGCTTAGCCGAGCAGCTTGAACTCTTTACGACCGTGGTAAGCCGCACGGCCCAGTTCCTGCTCAATGCGAATCAGACGGTTGTACTTGGCAACACGGTCGGAGCGGCACAGGGAGCCGGTTTTGATCTGACCCGCCGCCGTCGCCACTGCGAGATCAGCGATAGTGGTGTCTGCCGTTTCACCACTACGGTGAGAAATAACCGCGGTATAACCGGCATCCTTGGCCATCTTGATAGCGTCCAGGGTCTCGGTGAGAGAACCGATCTGGTTGAACTTGATCAGGATGGAATTAGCCACCTTCTCGTCAATACCACGCTGGAGAATTTTGGTGTTGGTCACGAACAGGTCATCGCCCACCAGCTGGACTTTCTTGCCCAGTTTTTCGGTGAGGATTTTCCAGCCATCCCAATCGGATTCGTCCATGCCATCTTCAATAGAGATGATTGGATAACGGTCACACAGCTCGGCCAGGTAGTCGGCAAATTCTTCAGAGCTCATGCTGCGGTCTTCGCCAGCCAGCACGTACTTGCCATCTTTGTAGAATTCGCTGGCGGCGCAATCCAGCGCCAGGGTCACGTCATCGCCCGCCTTGTAACCGGCAATATCAATGGCTTCCATAATGGCTTCCAGTGCCGCCTCATTGCTGGGCAAGTTCGGCGCAAAGCCGCCCTCATCACCAACGGCAGTGTTCAGGCCACGCTTCTTCAGCACGCCTTTCAGCGCATGGAAGATTTCTGCCCCATAGCGAATCGCTTCCGCCACCGTAGGAGCGCCCACAGGCTGAATCATGAATTCCTGGATATCCACGTTGTTATCAGCGTGCTCACCACCGTTGATGATGTTCATCATCGGCACCGGCAAGGAATACTCGTTGTCGTCATCCTGCAGGTCGGAAATATACTCGTACAAGGGCTTGCCCTGATCCGCCGCCGCCGCCTTGGCCGCTGCCAGAGACACAGCCAGGATCGCATTGGCACCCAGGTTCGCCTTGTTCTCGGTACCATCGTCATCCAGCATGGCCTGGTCCAGCGCCTTCTGGTCACTGGCATCTTTGCCCACCAACAGCTCACGGATGGCAGAGTTCACATTGCCTACCGCCTTGGTGACGCCTTTACCCAGGTAACGGGACTTGTCTCCGTCACGCAGCTCCAGCGCTTCGCGGGAACCGGTGGAGGCACCACTGGGGGCACAGGCACTGCCACTGGCACCGGATTCGAGAATCACATCGGCTTCGATGGTCGGGTTGCCACGGGAATCCAGAATTTCGCGGGCCTTGATATCAACGATCTTGGACATGTCGATCAATCTCCAAACTCTAATCAGTTATTTTCAAAGGCAGGCAGTGCCTTGACGGTATTATCCAGGGTTTGCATCTGTGCCAGGAATGGCTCCAGACGATCCAGTCTCAGGGCGCAAGGGCCATCGCATTTGGCATTATCCGGGTCCGGGTGGGCTTCCAGGAACAGCCCGGCGATGCCCTGACTGATTCCCGCGCGACCCAGCTCCGCCACCTGGGCACGACGGCCGTCGGCGCTGTCAGCCCGGCCACCGGGTTTTTGCAAGGCGTGGGTGACGTCGAAAAACACCGGGTAGTTGAACTGCTTCATGATGCCGAAGCCGAGCATATCCACCACCAGGTTGTTGTAACCAAAGCTGGAACCGCGTTCGCAAAGAATCAGCTGATCGTTACCAGCATCCTCACATTTGTGCAGGATGTGCGACATTTCGTGGGGCGCCAGAAACTGGGGTTTCTTGATATTGATGACGGCCCCGGTTTTTGCCATGGCCACCACCAGATCCGTCTGCCGGGCCAAAAAGGCGGGCAGCTGGATGATATCCGCCACTTCCGCCACTGGAGCCGCCTGGAAGGGCTCGTGCACGTCGGTGATCACCGGGCAGTTGAAGGTCTTCTTCACTTCTTCAAAGATCTTCAGGCCTTCGTCCAGCCCGGGGCCCCGGTAGGAGCTCAATGAAGACCGGTTTGCCTTGTCGAAACTGGCCTTGAATACCCAGGGCATGTTCAGCTTGCTAGTCACTTCCGCATAGGCTTCGGCCACTTGCATGGCCATGTCCCGGGATTCCAGCACATTCATGCCGCCGAACAGCGCCATGGGCTTGTCGTTGGCGAATTCCAGCCCGTTCAGGGTAATGGTCTTCTGGTTACTCACGGATCACGCCTCCTTGTGGGCCTGCTGTTCCGCCAAAGCGGCTTCCACATAGCCTTTGAACAAACCGTGGCCATCACGGGGGGTGGAGGTGAATTCCGGGTGGAACTGGCAGGCCACAAACCACGGATGGTCGCCCACTTCGATCACTTCCACCAACTCACCGTCCACGGAACGGCCAACGATTTTCAAACCTGCTGCTTCCAGCTGCGGCAGGTAGTTGTTATTTACCTCATAGCGATGACGATGGCGTTCCACAATACGTGTGCTGCCATAGCATTGCGCGGAACGGCTGCCTTCTTCAAGCACGCATTCCTGGCCACCCAGGCGCATGGTCCCCCCCAAATCGGAGTCCGCTGAGCGCTGCTCTTTCTGGCCATCTTCGGTGGTCCATTCAGTGATCAGCCCCACCACCGGGTCCGGCGTGTTCGGGTTCAGCTCTGAGGAATGGGCTTGCTCGATGCCTGCCACGTGGCGGGCATATTCGATGACCGCCAGTTGCATACCCAGGCAAATGCCCAGATACGGCACCTTGTTCTCGCGGGCATAGCGAATCGCCGCAATCTTGCCTTCCGTGCCCCGGTCACCGAAACCACCGGGCACCAGGATGGCATCCAGACTTTCCAGCACACCGGTACCGTCACGCTCGATATCTTCCGCATCCAGATAGAGGATATTGACCTTGGCGCGGTTGCTGATACCCGCATGGATCAGCGCTTCATTAAGCGATTTGTAGGCATCGACCAGTTCGATGTACTTGCCCACCATACCGATGGTCACTTCGTTTTCCGGGTTCAGCTGCGCCTCTACCACGCGATCCCATTCAGAGAGATCCGGCTCAGGTAGATCAAGACCAAACTTTTCCACCACGATGGCGTCCAGGCCCTGCTCATGCATGCCACGGGGCACCTGGTAAATGGTCTTGCAGTCCGGCGAGGAAATCACCGCCCGGGCTTCCACATTGGTAAACAGGGCAATTTTTTCCCGGGCGCTCTGCGGAATCGGATCATCCGCACGGCACACCAGAATATCCGGCTGCAGGCCGATGGAGCGCAGCTCTTTTACGGAGTGCTGGGTCGGCTTGGTTTTGATTTCCCCGGCGGTGGCGATGTACGGCACCAGCGTCAGGTGCACCAGCAGGGACTGGCTGGAACCCAGCTCCACGCGCATCTGTCGGGCCGCTTCCAGGAAAGGCAGGGATTCGATGTCGCCTGCGGTACCACCAATTTCCACGATGGCCACATCCGCATCGCCCGCCCCTTCGCGGATCTTCAGCTTGATCTCATCGGTAATATGGGGAATCACCTGAACGGTGGCGCCCAGGTATTCGCCGCGGCGCTCTTTATCCAACACATGCTGATAGACACGGCCGGTGGTAAAGCTGTTGCGGCGGTTCAGGCGGGTGCGAATAAAACGTTCGTAATGACCCAGATCCAGGTCGGTTTCGGCGCCATCGTCGGTCACAAACACCTCACCGTGCTGGTAAGGGCTCATGGTGCCAGGATCCACATTAATGTAGGGATCCATTTTAATCAGGGTGACGTTGAGGCCGCGGGCTTCCAACAGAGTGGCCAGGGACGCGGAGGTAATCCCCTTCCCCAGAGACGACACCACACCGCCGGTGACAAAGATGAAACGAGACATGCACTCACCAGATCGCTAGTGGGTTGATAGCACCATCGTCAGTGTGTACTGGCCCCCATAAAAAAAACACCCTGCACGTTACAGACGGGCAAGGAGCTTTCGTGAATCGGGTTGGCCAGCTTCGCAAGAGACGATTGAACACCTGAAAATTCAGGAGCTTGCGCTACATCAGGACGGGAGAAAATGTTAACAGAAGCCGCCCCGCGCCTCAATCGGAATCGCTCCCGAGAGCGTAAAAAGGTGGTGATACCCCATCGTCTACGCCGAATTGCGCACTGCCTGTTTAAATGGCTGGCCAAGTGACTGTGAGAGCAGCAAGGTTGAGGGACTGATTCATTCTTGCGCCCCACCGGGCGCAAGAGGCAGGAAGCCCGAGGCCAACCTCAGGACGTCTCACATGCTGCCAGCACATCGGCAAAAGGCGCGTCGATCAGCGATGCAAACGCGGGATGCCGGCCAAGACGGGCACGGCTGGCTCGGGGACTGCTGATACCACAAAGAAAGCGCGCCAGTTGCCGAGGCGTGGCCAGCGCCCCATGCCCTTCCTGCCTCACTGTCTGAATTACCGTCGCGTCAGGTACACGGCGATGGCGTGCCGTCATGGGCCAATGCTCGCCCTTGCAATGACTGCACTGCCCACAGGGTTCGGGCAAGCGTTCGCCAAAATAGCTCACCAGGGCCTGCTGATAACAGCCCTTGCCCTCGGCCCAGTCACACACTTGCTGCAACCGCTGGATATCCCGCTGTTCACGCACGCGAAACTGCTCTTCCATTCTGGCGGTCAACGCTTGTGGCTCCTGCGGGCGCTGCAACATCCGGTATCCCTGGCGCACCCCGGCCACACGCAGTTCGATCATTCCCTGTTGCTCCAGATAACCCAGCGCCTTGAGGATGCGAAGCCTGTCAACCTGCAGCTCTGCGGCTGCATCAATGGGTTTCAGGGTCAGCCAGATGCGCCCTTGCTTCCCGGTCGCGAAGACCCGCTGCAGGAAATCCGCCCGGTCGTCATTGAATTGACTGATCACGTCATCCCGGGACGTCCGGAAAGCCAGCTTGTACTCTGTATAAAATGGTGCCGTAGCGCGAACCACCCCTTCCAGCTCCAGATAGGTCAGCAGTGTGTTGATCACCAGAGGACGAACATCGAATTGCCCGGACAATTCATGCACCGACAGGTCGAACTGCTCGGGCTGGCCCACCAGCCAGTCGATCAACCCGGCCAGCGACGCACTGTCCGGGGTATCCCCGTAACTGAAATTCTCCAGTACGGTCAAATCGTCCGAACCGGCCAACAATACACACTCGGAGGGTTCACCATCCCGCCCTGCCCGGCCGATTTCCTGCATGTAGTTTTCCAGGGACTTGGGCAGGTTGTAGTGATAAATAGCGCGAATATCGGCCTTATCGATGCCCATGCCAAACGCAATGGTGGCAACGACAATATTCCCCTGCCCGGCCATGAAGTTTTCCTGCACCCGGTGGCGCTCCTCATCCTTGAGCCCCGCATGGTATGCCTGTGCCGGCAGCCCCTGCGCCTGCAGGAACCCGGCCACCTGTTCGGCGGTTTTCTGCAAAGTGACATAAACGATGGACGACTCCAGCGGCCGGGACTGCAACGCCGCCAACAATGCCTGATCCCGTTCGGAAACATCGTGGGGCCGGATACTCAGCGCCAGATTGGGGCGGAAAAAGCCGGTCTGAACATGATCCTCCCTGGCAATGGAAAAACTGTCGCAGATCTGCTCTGCCACCTGGGGAGTGGCAGTCGCGGTCAGTGCCAACACCCTGCCCACATTGAGATTGCTGGCCAGCTGCGCCAGCTTCAGATAATCCGGGCGAAAATTATGCCCCCATTCAGAAACACAGTGCGCCTCATCCACCGCCATCATGCTGATCGACAGCTGCTTCAAACGCGCCAGAAATCGCTCATTGGCCAGGCGCTCCGGCGCCACGTACAGAAGCTTGATAGTGCCGTCATCCAGCCCCCGGTAAATCTCCTGTAATTGCTCCGCGTCCACACTGGAGTCCAGCCGGGCCGCCGCAACACCCAACCGCTGCAGCTGATCTACCTGGTCTTTCATCAATGCGATCAGTGGTGAAACCACCAGGGTCACACCACTGAACATCAGCGCCGGCAATTGGTAACACAGACTTTTACCGCCGCCAGTGGGAAACACCGCCAGCGCCGAACGCCCGGCCAACAAGGCGTCGATGACCGCCTGCTGCCCGGGGCGAAAGGCCTGAAGCTGAAAGGTCTGCTGCAAGTGTTGCTGAAGGGCCTGCATGGCACTCCCTTTTTCGGCTGTAGGGTTGGATACGCAAGGAATTCGGGATCAGTCAGCGCAAGTCTGTCAGAGGCGGAATACTGAAACGAGCAAGCGTTTCGTATTTTACTGTGCGCCAGAACGGACAGCCCCCCGGCGTCTGTAGCGCATGCGGGAGTGCTTGCTAGCGCGGCACTGCGTTTGAAGGCAGCAAATACCAGCGCTCACTGCTGCCACTCTCTTCACCATCGGCCAGGCCCACCAGCGGCACACTCACCACCTCACCATCACGGAGCAACAGTGGCCACTGACGCCGCTGCCAGGGCGGCACGCCCGCCGCACGCCAGAGCTCCTTAATCTGTTGATGCAATCCATTGCGGCGCACGACCAGGGAGCCGGACAAGGCCCTGAGCTGCAGATCGCCCGGTGGGCGAAGCACCCAAATATCCCCCTCACCACCTTGCTTTGACCAATGCCAGTGGGGCAAGACCGGCGGCGGCGCCCCTTCCGGCCAGAACTCACCGCCCTGCCAGGGCTGAAAGGCCTCACGTGAAGCCAGATACAATGCCCCACGATACAAGCGTGCCGCGTATCCACCCCACTCAACCCGCGCCTGGCTATCCCCCGCAGCCAGATGCAGCACCCGCAACTGCTCCAGCACCGCAGCACTGGGGGCGGTAGCCCGGTTTTGCTGTAGCCACCAGCGCAATACATTGCGCTGCCGCGCCAGGGACAAATAGGCCAAATCCGTAAGCGGAAAGGACGCTCCGGCCACGCCAAGTCTGTCTGCATCCTGTACCGCGATTTCATGGAGCAGCTCACCGGCTTCCGCCATATGATCTGCTGCCCGGGCAAGCGTGGCGTCGGCGCCGGGCCAGCGATCACGCAGTGCCGGCAGAATGGTGTGACGCAGATAATTACGGCGCAAGGACTGATCCTGATTGCTGGGGTCTTCGCGCCAGTTGAGCGATAACGACGGGGCCCATTGCTCCAGCGTCTGACGGTCAACGCCCAGCAACGGCCGCCAAAGGGACACCCCTTTTTGCCGACTGTGTTCACGCATGGCCGATAGCCCCTGCACACCCGCTCCGCGCAGGAGCCGGAACAGCAAGGTTTCTGCCTGGTCATTGCGATGATGCGCCATCACCAGCGTCGCCCCCTGGGCACGGGCCAATGGCAATAGCACACGATAACGGGCATCACGGGCGCCAGCTTCCAGCCCGTTGGCCATGTCGACAGCCACCTTTTCGATGGCGAGCGAGATACCTTGCTGATCCGCCAGCGACTGGCAAAAGCGTGCCCAATCCTGGCTGTCAGCCTGTAATTGATGGTCAATATGAACAGCGGAGAGGCGCGGGCCCAGGCCCGCTTTTATCAGGAGGTGAAGCAACAGAGCGGAGTCCAGCCCGCCACTGAGGGCCAACAGAAGAGATCCTTCAGGGGCCTGTTCAGCCAGCGACCGGCTGAACGCGGCGGCATCGGACATGGTTATTCGTCAGCGGGATCGCTGGCCACGTTACCGTAGCTCATCAGGCGCTCGTAACGGCGGTCGATCAGCGCATCCATGTCCATGGCGCGCAGCGATTCCAGCTGGGTTTCCAGCGCCTTGCGAACGGCATCAGCGGCCTGGTCGTGATCGCGGTGAGCCCCGCCCAGCGGCTCCTTGATAACCTGATCCACAATGCCCAGCTCGTGCAACCGGCCGGCGGTGAGGCCCATTGCCTCTGCCGCTTCCGGCGCCTTGTCGGCACTACGCCAGAGAATCGACGCGCAGCCTTCCGGAGAAATCACTGAATAAGTAGAGAATTCCAGCATCTGCAAATGGTCACAGACACCAATGGCCAAGGCGCCACCGGACCCACCCTCACCAATCACCGTGGCGATAATCGGCGTTTTCAGCTGGGACATAACGCGCAAATTACGGGCAATAGCTTCCGACTGACCACGCTCTTCCGCATCAATACCCGGGAAAGCGCCGGGCGTATCAATAAAGGTGAGTACCGGCAGCTTGAAACGTTCAGCCATTTCCATCAGACGCAGCGCTTTGCGGTAGCCTTCCGGTTTCGGCATGCCGAAATTGCGGCGCACCTTCTCTTTCACTTCGCGGCCTTTCTGATGGCCAATCACCATCACCGGCTGACCTGACAGGCGCGTCATGCCCCCAATGATGGCCGGATCATCGGCAAAAGCACGGTCGCCGTGCAGCTCGTCAAAATCGGTAAAAATCCGTTTGATGTAATCCAGCATGTAAGGGCGCTTGGGATGCCGGGACAGCTGGGAAATTTGCCAGGAGCTAAGGCCGCGAAAGATGCTTTCGGTGAGCGTAATACTTTTTTCCTGCAGCTTGGCCACTTCCTCGGAAATGTTCACCTCGCTGCCACTGCCCACCAAACGCAATTCCTCGATTTTCGCTTCCAGGTCGGCAATCGGTTGTTCAAATTCGAGGAAATTGGGATTCATATTCTGAGCCTGTTCAAGGTGTTATCAGCATGCGCCCGGACCAGAATGGCCGTTCCCTGGCGCCAATAAGGCAGAAACGTTACGCCGGCGAACCCCGAACGCAACCTGCCCATAAAAGAATGCAACAAGTGTAGCCGCAACCCAATGACAACGTCGAGACATGGCCGACATGGCTAGGTTGCAAACTGTTTCAGTAAGAGACGCGGCACGCCCCACGCTTCACGCAACAACGCGGGAGAGCATCGAACATAAAGAACGGCCCTGCGTCGCGCCCAAGCGCCTGAATCGCGGACTCCGACACCTCGGCTACAGCGCAGCTTTCTCGTGTTGAAGCGTGGTGCGTGGTGCTTCTAATGTTAATACTCCATCCGCACTGCGTCTTCACCAAAGCGCACGCGCAGCTCTTCCACCAGTGACTCATGGGGGCTGATTTTCCATTCGTCGCCCAGCCAAAAACTGGCGGCGGCAATGTTGTGGTCCAGATCCAGCAGCACCGGGGTATTCCCGCCCTGGTACGGCGACAGCATCTGCTGGAGCTGGCGGGGCAAATCGTCCGCCACCGGCACCGCCACACGCAAACGGCGGGCAAAGGTTTCCCGGGCCTGGCGCATATCCATGATTTCGTCGGCGACCAGATTAAAACCGCCTGTGTATTCGTCGTTGCGGACCCCGCCCTTGAAGATCAGCAGGGTATCTTTCTGCACCAGCTCGCCGTATTCGGCAAAGGTCTTGCCGAAGACAGACACTTCCACCCGCCCGGTTTTATCATCCAGGGTGATAAACGCCATCCGATCGCCACTGCGTTTGCTGCGGGTAATACGCAGCGCCACCACCAGCCCGGCGATGGTGGCGGCCTCCCCTTTGCCGGTGGGCTGCAGGGAATTGATTCGGGCGGTCACGAATTGCCGCACTTCTTTTTCATACTGGTCGATGGGGTGGCCGGTCAAAAACAGGCCCAGGGTGTCACGCTCGCCATTAAGACGGGTTTCATCGTTCCAGGCGCGGGCCGGTTTCCATTCCACCGCCGTGGCCGGACTGTCATCCACGGCCCCGAACATATCCATGATGCCAGCCGCTTCGTTGCGGGCGTCCTGATCTGCAGCAGCGATGGCGTCCGGCAAGGTGGCCAGCAACTGCGCGCGGTCGTGGAAACTGCTTTTCGGTCCCAGCTTGTCCAGTACCCCGGCGCGCACCATGGCTTCCAGGGAACGACGGTTGATCTTTTTCAGGTCGATGCGGCGACAGAAATCAAACAGGTCCTTGAACTCACCGCCATCCGCCCGCGCCGATACGATGGCATCAATGGGGCCTTCGCCCAGCCCCTTGATCGCGCCCAGGCCATAGACGATGTCGCCCTCCGGGTTCACGGTGAAGCGGTAGCCACAGGAGTTCACATCCGGCGGCAGCACCTGCAACCCCATGGTTTTGCATTCATCAATGAAGGTCACCACCTTGTCGGTGTTCTGCATATCTGCAGAGATGGTGGCGGCCATGAACTCTGCCGGGTAGTGAACCTTGAGCCAAGCGGTCTGGTAGGCAACCAGCGCATAGGCGGCGGAGTGGGATTTGTTGAACCCGTAGCCCGCGAATTTTTCCACCAGGTCAAAAATTTTCATGGCCAGGTCCGGGTCCACACCCTTCCCTTTTGCGCCTTCTTCGAAGATCGCCCGCTGCTTGGCCATTTCTTCAGGCTTTTTCTTGCCCATGGCCCGGCGCAGCATGTCAGCGCCGCCCAGCGTGTAACCGGCCAGCTCCTGGGCAATCTGCATCACCTGCTCCTGATACAGGATAACCCCGTACGAAGGCTTCAGGATCGGCTCCAACCACTCATGCTGATATTGCGGATCCGGGTAGGCCAGCGGTTCGCGACCGTGCTTACGGTTCACGAAGTTGTCCACCATGCCGGACTCCAGCGGGCCCGGACGGTACAGCGCCACCAAAGCGATGATGTCTTCGAATACGTCAGGCTGCAGCTTTTTGATCAGCTCCTTCATGCCCTGACTTTCCAGCTGGAACACCGCCGTGGTATCGCCCCGCTTGAGCAGGTCGAAACTGGGGCCGTCATCCAGGGGGATGTGATCAATCACCAGATCATCCAGCCCTTCGCGGCCGCGCTTCACGTTGGCGGCTTTGACGGCCCAGTCGATGATGGTCAAGGTTTTCAGACCGAGGAAGTCAAACTTCACCAGGCCAGCGGACTCCACATCGTCCTTGTCGTACTGGGTGACCAGGTTGGTGCCGTCTTCTTCACAGTAAAGCGGCGCGAAGTCCGTCAGCTTGCCCGGGGCGATCACCACGCCCCCGGCGTGCTTGCCCACGTTGCGGGTCAGACCTTCCAGCTTGAAGGCCATCTCCATGATTTCGTTGGCGGCATCCTTGTCGGAATTTTCGTCGCTTTCCAGAAATTCCCGCAGGGTTTCTTCCTGCTCCAGCGCCTTGGTCAGCGTCATACCCGGAATGCCGGGGATCATCTTGGACAGGCGATCGGCCAGCCCGTAGGGCTTGCCCTGCACCCGTGCCACGTCACGCACCACCGCCTTGGCGGCCATGGTACCGAAGGTGATGATCTGGCTCACCGCGTCACGGCCGTACTTGTCCGCCACGTAGTTGATCACGCGGTCGCGCTTTTCCATGCAGAAGTCGACGTCAAAGTCAGGCATGGAGACCCGTTCCGGGTTCAGGAAACGTTCGAACAGCAAGTCGTAACCGATGGGGTCCAGGTCAGTAATCTTCATGGCATAGGCCACCAGGGAGCCCGCACCAGACCCCCGGCCCGGGCCCACCGGCACTTCGTTGTCCTTGCCCCACTGAATAAAGTCGGCAACGATCAGAAAGTAACCGGGGAACCCCATCTGGTTGATGATATCCAGCTCGAACCGCAGCCGGTCATCGTAGTCTTTACGTTTTATCGCGTATTCAGGATCATTTTCATCCAGCAAAACCTTGAGACGCTCTTCCAGCCCGTCACGGGAGACTTTTTCAAAATACTGCTCGATGGTCATGCCGTCCGGAATCGGGAAATCCGGCAGGAAGTTTTCCCCCAGACGAATGTCCAACGTGCAGCGGCGGGCGATCTCCACCGTGTTTTCAAGCGCTTCGGGCAGGTCAGCAAACAGCTCCGCCATTTCGTCGGCGGATTTCAGATACTGCTCTTCGGAGTATTTTTTCGGACGGCGCGGGTCATCCAGGGTGTTGCCATCGTGGATACACACCCGCGACTCGTGGGCCTCAAAGTCTTCCCGGCGCAGAAAGCGCACATCATTGGTTGCCACAACCGGCAGCCCCAACTGCACCGCCAAGGCAACGCTGGCATGCAGGCAATCTTCATCGCCTGGGCGTGAAGTACGCTGTACCTCGAGATAAAAACGGTCGCCATACACCGAGGCAAGCCAGCTCGCATATTGCTGGGCCAGCTCGTGCTTGTCGGCCAGCAACAGTTGCCCCACTTCGCCCTGGGAAGCCGCAGAAAGCACAATCAGGCCTTCGTTCAGCTCAGCGACCCATTCCGGTTTCACCAGCGCCCGGCCCCGATCCTGGTTGGTCTGCCAGGCGCGGCTAATCAGCAACGTCAGGTTCTGATATCCGGCTTCGTTGAGCACCAGAAACGACAGACAGGCAGGTTCGTCAATGTGTGTGCCCTGCACCCAGAGGTCAGCGCCCATCAGCGGCTTGATCCCCGCATTCATGGCGTTCTGGTAAAACTTGATCAGCGCAAACAGGTTTGAATCGTCGGTAACGGCCACCGCCGGAATTTTCTGGTTTACACAGGTCTTGATCAGTTCCTTGACCCGCACCACGCCATCGACCAGCGAATAGTCGGTATGCAAGCGCAGGTGGACAAATTTGGGGTCACTCAAAACAGGTTCCCTTGGGCAATTGCTGCGGCGACCGGACCAAAGGAGCGTCGATGCTCGGCCAGGGCGCCATGTTGTTCCAGAGCCGCCATATGCACAGCTGTCGGGTAGCCTTTATGGCGATCGAAGCCGTACTGGGGGTAGCGCGCATGAAGGTCATGCATTTCCCGATCCCGGGCCACTTTGGCAAGGATCGATGCAGCAGAGATGGCGGGCACCCGACCATCCCCTTTTACCACCGCCTGTGCCGGGCACGGCAAGTCCGGCACCCGGTTGCCATCGATCAGCACGGCCTGAGCTGCCATCGGTAAGCCGGCCACGGCCCGCTGCATCGCCAGCATTGTCGCATGCAGGATATTCAGCTCGTCAATCTCCCCGGGCTCGGCGCGCCCCAAGGCCCAGCCCAGAGCATGAGACTTGATCTCAGCTTCCAGCGCCAGCCTTTTCTTTTCACTGATTTTCTTGGAATCAGCCAAGCCGACAATGGGGTGTTGAGGGTCGAGAACAACAGCGGCTGTCACCACCGCGCCCACCAACGGCCCGCGGCCCACTTCATCCACGCCCGCCACCAGCATGCCGGGCTGCCAGGTAAACGCGGAAGGGATAAAAGGGTCCGCCAGAGCATATTCCGAAAACGGATCGCACGATTGCGATGGTGCCATCAGGCCTCCAGCAGTTGGGCTACGGCGGCGGCCGCTTTCTCGCTGGCGCCACCACGAAGCTGTTGATGGACATCCTGAAACCGGGCTTTCAGGGCCAGGGCTTGTTCCGGCTGATCGAACCAGCGGCGCACGGCGTTAACAATAGCGTCCGTGGTCAATGCCTCCTGAATCAGTTCAGGCACCATTTCCTGCCGGCACAGCAGATTCGGCAGTGATACAAATTCGCTCTTTATTAAACGGCTGACGATGGCGTAAGTCACGGCTCCAACCCGGTAGCCAACCACCATGGGTTTGGTCAGTAGCAAACCTTCCAGCGTGGCCGTACCCGATGCCATAAGCACCACATCGGCCGCCGCCATCACGGTCCGGCTCTGGCCATCGACCAGAGACACAGGCAACCCCGGTTGCGTATCCAGTAATGTCTGTATTTGCTCACGGCGTGCAGCGTTGGCGGCGGGAATCACAAACTGCAACGCAGGGTCTTGCTGGTTCAACACCACCATTGCGTCCAGAAAGGCCGGCATCAATTGACCCACTTCCCCACCACGACTTCCCGGCAGGACGGCCAGAATGCGGGCATCTTGATTCAACGATAAGTCCGCGCGCGCGCCTGCCACATCCGTATCCAGGGGGATCCGGTCGGCGAGAGGGTGTCCTACAAAAGCCACCGGCACCTGATGCTGCTCGTAGAAGCGGGCTTCGAACGGCAACAGTGTCAGCATCAGATCGATACTTTTCTTGATGCCTTTGATTCGCCCCTGACGCCAGGCCCATACCGACGGGCTCACGTAATGAACGGTTTTCAGACCACGATCGTGGAGCCGACGCGCAATGGGCAAGGTGAAATCAGGAGAATCAATACCAATGACCACATCCGGCTTCTGTTCCAGCAAAAACCGGACCAGCGATTTACGCAGACGCAGTAATTCGGGCAGATGGGAAAGCACTTCGGTGATTCCCATCACCGACAGTTTTTCCATGGGGAACAAGCTGCTGAGCCCCGCCTGGGCCATCTCCTCGCCACCGACACCGATAAAGCGCGCACCGGGATAACGGGCAGCAAGGGCCTGCATCAGGCCCGCCCCGAGGATATCCCCGGACGCCTCACCGGCGATCAACGCGACAAGCGGAGCATCCTTGCGCTTTGTCATATCAGCGGGTGATACCGCGCTCGGACGCTTTCAGAGAATCGATAAAAATTTGCAGCGCATCTGACGGCGCCATGGCTTCCAGTTCGGCCAGTGCCTGTTCCAGCGTGAGCCCTTGGCGATAGACCACCTTATAGGCCTGACGCAGGCTGCTGACCACATCCTTGGACCAGCCACGACGGCGCATGCCTTCAAAGTTCATGCTGCGCGCGCTGGCCGGATTACCGGAGACCATCACATAAGCCGGAATATCTTTCAGCACCAGCGAACAACCGGAGGTCATAGCATAGGAGCCGATCTTGCAGAACTGGTGCACACCGGTCATGCCGCCGAGAATCACGCCATTGCCCACATGCGCATGGCCCGCCACCGAGGCATTGTTGGCAAAAATACAGTCATCGCCAATCATGCAATCGTGCGCCACATGCACATAGGCCATTAGCAGGTTACGACTACCGATTTTAGTCAGGGAATTATCCTGAATGGTACCGCGATGAATGGTGACCGATTCACGGATAACATTGTCGTCGCCAATTTCCAGACGAGTCGGTTCCCCGTTGTACTTCTTGTCCTGGCAATCCTCGCCGACGGACGCGAACTGGAAAATGTGGTTATTGCGACCAATGGTTGTCGGCCCCTTGATGACCACATGGGAAGCCACCACGGTACCTGCACCGATTTTCACGTCGGGGCCAATAATGGAATACGGGCCCACCTGCACATCCTCTGCAAGCTCCGCAGCCGGATCAATAAGGGCGGTCGGATGAATCATGGACTAGTCACTTTTATTTTGATGGTGAAGGCAGGGAGTATACGCCAGCTGGTCACTGGCGTACGGGCGGGATTAGACTTTTTGCTCAGCTACGAGCATTTCTGCGCTCGCAACGGTTTTCCCGTCTACCTGCGCCTCACAGGTGAATTTCAGAATATTGCGCTTTACCACCACATACTCTGCAAACAGGTGCAGAGTATCCCCCGGGATCACCCGACGTTTGAAACGCGCCTTGTCAGTCCCCACCAGCAGGTAAATATAGCCGTCAGAGGGCTTCTTTTTTTCCGTTACAAATCCCAGAATACCCGCCGCCTGCGCCATCGCTTCGATGATCAACACGCCGGGCATGATGGGTTCTTCAGGAAAATGGCCGTTGAAGAACGGCTCATTGATCGTCACGTTTTTCAACGCTTCAATCCGTTTTCCGGGTTCCAGATTCAACACCCGGTCAATCAACAAAAAAGGGTAACGATGGGGCAGGTATTCCCTGACCTCTTGGATATCCATCATCATGTGTTCCACACAGGCAAGTACCGCAAAACGCGGAAATTAGTCGCTTAAACGCTCAAGCTTGCGCACACGGCGGGCCAGATCATCCAGATTCCGAAAACGCGCCACGTTCCGGCGATAGCGGGATTGGCTGTCCACAGGCAACGCAGAGCCATAGGTCCCCGGTTCCTTGATTGAGCTGGAGACCAGTGACATGGCCAGGATTTGCACCTTGTCACACACCTCGATGTGACCAGCAATACCGGCGGCTCCACCGATCAGGCAGAACGAACCGATTTTTGCTGAACCCGCGATGCCAGCTTTCCCGGCGATAGCAGTATGATCACCAATGACAACGTTATGAGCGACCTGGATCTGATTATCCAGAATCACGCCATTGCCAATAATGGTATCGTCGATTGCACCACGGTCCACTGTGGTGCCAGCGCCGATTTCTACATCGGCACCGATGGTGACACCGCCGACCTGGTGAAGCTTGGTCCAGCCCGCGCCATTAAAGGCGAATCCGAAACCATCACCACCGATCACGCAATTGGCGTGTATGATAGTGCGCGGACCCAGTGTGACACCATGGTAAATTGTAACATTTGGCCAAATTCGGCACTGGTCACCGATATGGGAGCCTGCGCCGACCACGCTATTGGCCATGATCACGGCACCCTCTCCCACCGTCACATTCGCTTCCACCACCGCATTTGGACCAATGGAGGCTGAATCGGCAATCCGGGCTGTCGCATCAATCACCGCAGCAGGATGCACACCCGCTTGCGGTGGCGGCGCCACCTCAAAAAACGCACTGGCCTTGGCAAAGGCAAGGTACGGATCTTTAACGATCAGGGCCGCCACCGGGCAATATGCCCGCTGGGACTCAGGAATCAGCACTGCCCCCGCACCGGTCTGTTCCAGAAACGACCGATAGCGAGGATTGGCAAGAAAGGTAAGCTGGCTGGATGACGCGGACTGGATCGTACCCAGACCGTCCACCACGTGGCTGGCCTCTCCGACCAGTTCCGCACCCAGCTTTTCTGCAAGCGCTCCGAGAGTCAGCATTATTTCATGCTGTTCAGTTGTTTGCCCACAGCCTCGGTAATGTCCAGGTCAGGCTTGGTGTACATCACTGCTTGGGCATTGAGCACCACATCCAGCTTTTCACGCTTGGCCACAGCTTCCATGGCAGTTTTCAGCTTCGGCTGCATTTCTTCCAGAATTTCACGCTGCGCTTCGTTGGCGCGCTTTTGCAGCTTGCGCTGCAAGCTCTGGATTTCGATCATTTTCTGCTGACCTTGGGTTTTCAGCGTGTCCTGCTGATCGGCAGACATGGTCATGGCTTCTTTCTGCAGTTTTTGCTGCAGCTTCTGCACATCATTTTGCAAAGCGTTGAGCTTTTGCTCGTCGGCAGACAGCTCATTTTCCAGTGATGACATTTTTGCCTTCACGTTATCCGACGATTGCAGTGCCGCAATCGGATCGAGAACCCCAATGTTGCCATCGGCCATAGCCAGAGCCGGAAGAAGAAGTGTCAGTGCTACCAGTGTTTTTTTCATCATTATTAAACTCCTAAAAAGTCTGTCCCAGAGAAAATTGGAATACTTCCGTGTCATCGCCAGGCTGGTCGTTCAGCGCCTTGGCGAGGTTGAAGCTAAGCGGCCCGATAGCCGTCAGCCAGGTCAGCCCGATACCGGCAGAGGTACGAATATCCTGCGGTTCGAAGTCCGCAAAAATGTCATCGCGCTCGGTTTCAAACACATTCCCCGCATCCACGAACAGGAAGGTTCTCACGCTTCGTGACTCCGGCGCAAAGGGCGTCGGGAAAATCAGTTCCATGCTCGCTTCTGTCAGGAAGTTACCACCGATGGGATCCGGGCTTGGATCCGTGGTGCCATTGAGGAAATAGCTCAGGCCTTCAGAGCGTGGCCCCAGGGAACGGGACTCGTAGCCACGCACAGAGCCGATACCGCCTGAATAATAGTTTTCGAAAAACGGTAGCACCGTGTCGTCACCATAGCCATCACCGTAGGCCACATCAGCACGGGTGCGCAGCGTCCAGCGTTGTGTAATGGGGAAGTACTTCTGCCCGGTCCAGTTCAATTTGTAGAAACCGTAATCGGACCCCGGCACTGCCACTTCAAACCCAAGGGTACTGGACCAGCCGCGATCAGGCAGGATGCCCCGGTTCAGGGTGCTGGTTTGCAGCGAGGCATTGGCCTTGTATTCATTGAACTTGGTGCCCTCTTCGATCAGGAAGTTGGCAATATCCACGGCCACGAAATCACCAGTGGTAATGTCGGTTTTTTCGTAGGTGGCACCGAAGCTCAGGCGGGAATATTCCGAGATGGGATAACCAAAGGTCACCGAGCCACCCAAGCGATCCGCCGCATAGGAGGCCACCGTGGTTTCATCGAAATCAATTTCAGAATAAAACAGGCTGAAGCCCCGGCTTACGCCGTCCAGGGTGTAATACGGGTTGTAATGGGAGAAGCTGTAAGAGTCACGAATGTCGGAACGGCTCAGCGCAAAGGACACCCGGTTACCGCTACCGCGCCAGTTATTCTGGGTCACGTTGGCACCGAAGATAAAACCGGAAGCGTCAGAGAAACCCACATTGGCACCGATGGAGCCGGAAGGCTGTTCTTCCACCTTGTAGTTCACATCTACCAGATCATCCGCATTGGGCACGCGCGGCGTGTCCGCTTCTACCACACTGAAGTAACCCAGGCGCTGCAAGCGCTGGCGGGACAAGTCTACCAGCGAGGTATTGGCCGGCGCCTGCTCGAACTGACGCAATTCACGGCGTAGTACTTCGTCGTCGGTCTTGGCATTACCGCTGAAGTTAATCCGGCGGACATAGACCTTGCGGCCCGGGTCCACGTAGAAAGTCACATCGACAGTGTTGTCTTCATCATTGGCATTATGCTCACGGCCATTCACTTCCGCGAAAGTGTAACCTTCATTGCCGAGACGACGTTTGATCAGATCGTTCGTATAGGTCACCAGTTGCTGGCTGAACACCTGGCCTTTTTTCACGATGAGCAATGGCCGCAATTGATCTTCTTCCACAACCAAGTCGCCAGCCAGATTCACCTCATTCACGGTGTACTGCTCGCCTTCGGCCACGTTCACGGTAATAAACACGCTTCGGCGATCCGGCGTCACTGACACCTGGGTCGATTCAATGGAGAAGTTGATATAGCCGCGGTCCAGATAATAGGAGCGCAACCGTTCCAGGTCACCGCCCAGTTTTTCCCGGGAGTATTTGTCATCACCCTTGATGAACGACCAGAAACCGGAAGAATGCAGCTCGAAATCTTCCAGCAAGGCTTCATCGTCAAACAACTGGTTGCCAACAATGTTGATATTACGAATTCTGGCGGCTTTGCCTTCATAGATTTCGATTTTCAGGGCCACCCGGTTACGCGGCAACGCCACCGATTCGGTCTTGATATCTGCCCCGTATCGGCCCTGGCTGACGTACTGACGCTCCAGCTCGCCCGCAATCGCCTGCAAGGTGGAGCGCTGGAAGACTTCGCCTTCAGCCAACCCTGCTTCGGTCAAACCTTTGCGCAGATTCTCTTCATCGATGGATTTGTTGCCGGACAAGTCGATGCGCGCGATGCTTGGTCGCTCGGCAACGATCACCACCAGGTCATCACCATCACGGCCCAGCTGAACATCCTCGAAATTGCCGGTGGCAAACAGGCGCTGCACCGCATCGACCACTTGATCACGGTTAACCGTGTCACCAGCCTGAATCGGCAGGGAGGCATAGACCCGTTCCACTGGCAGACGCTGAAGCCCTTCTACGCGAATATCGTGGACCTTGAACGGTAGCTGTGTGTCCGCATTTAGCAGCGGCGCTGCCAACAGGCAAAAAACCGCTAGCAGGCCCTTCAGGGGGCTGCTCAGAATGTCCCCAAATCTCATGAAAACTGCTTCACCAAGTCGTTGTAAATGGCCAATAACATGAAGCTGACCACGAGCGTCAGCCCAACACCTTGTGCGGCCATCAAGAACCGCTCAGGTAAACTGCGACCGCGAATCATTTCAATGATTCCAAAGAAAATCCAGCCGCCGTCAAGCATTGGTACGGGAAGAAGGTTAATCACCCCCAGCGTGATGCTGAGGTAAGCAAGCAATGCCAGGAAGCTGGCAATGCCAATGGACGCACTTTCACCGGCCACTTGGGCAATGGTGATAGGGCCGCCCAGGTTATCGAGAGAGAGCTTGCCGGTCACCAGTTTCACCAGGCTCGCGCCCACCACGTTCACCTGCTCGGAAAAGCGGCTGCCCGCCGCACCGACAGCGCCCAGCACACCAAATTCCTGCTGGTAAACGCCTCCCAGTCCCACGCCGATACGGCCAAAGGACTCACCGTTTTCTGTCACTGTGGCAGGCTCCACCTGGAGCGTCTCGATGCGCGTTCCGCGGAGTACGCCGACAGTCAGGGCCTCACCCGGTGCTGCCATGATACTTTCCTGCCACTGGGACCAACTGAATACCGGCTCAGCGTTCAGGGTAAGCACCTGATCACCGCCGGACAGGCCCGCCTGCTCTGCCGGGCTGTCCACCTGGACCTCACCGATAACCACGGCCTGATTGAGCCCCAGAGCTTCCAGGGGCGGCTTGTCCAGATCTGCGGACCAGGGCGAGGTATCCAGCTCACGAACCGTGGTGCCGCCCCCTGCCTGCTCTACGGTGATCGCTAGGGTATCCGGCTCGCCCAGATGCAGGATCAATTCGTTATAGAAGGCGCGCCAGCCTTTGAGCTCGGTGTTGCCCACCGCAACGATGCGGTCCCCAGGCACAAAACCTGCCTGCTCGGCGACCGAATCCGGCGTCACCGGGCCCACCACTGCCTCCAGGCCGCGTTGGCCATAGCCAAACATCAGTACCCAGTAAATCAACATGGCGAGGATAAAGTTGAATACCGGGCCCGCCGCATAGGTAATCACACGCTGCCAGGCCGGCTTGGCGGAAAATTCGCCCGGCGCCCCTTCCGCCGTCTCATCTTCACGGACATCCAGTGGTTTCACGTAGCCACCCAGAGGGATCGCGCTGATCACCCACTCAGTGCCTTTCTTGTCAGTAAAACGCAGGATTTTCGGGCCAAAGCCCACAGAAAAGGTCAGAACACGGACGCCAAAGGCGCGCATGGCAAGAAAGTGGCCCCACTCGTGGAAGGCCACAATAATCACGATGGTGACAACGAATGCCAGCAGCGTCAGCATCCACGCTCCTTAATCCAGCGGCAGGCCACCTGCCGCGCCTGGCGATCAATTTCCATGACCGCATCCACATCCCGACAAGCTGGCGCATCCTGCTGTTCCAGGGTCCGCGCCACCACATCCGCAATGCCCATAAAATCGAGCTGACCGGCCAGGAAAGCCGCCACAGCCTCTTCATTGGCGGCATTGAGCACCGCCGTTGCGGTTCCCCCAGCGGCCATGGCATCACGGGCCAGGCCAAGACAGGGAAACCGTTTCAGATCAGGCAATTCAAAATCCAGCCCGGCCAGCGCCGCAAAGTCCAACCGCTTGGCCCCGGATTCCACGCGCTCGGGCCATGACAGGCCACAAGCAATGGGCGTGCGCATATCCGGCGTCCCCATCTGCGCCAGTACCGAACCATCCCGATAAGCGACCATGGAGTGAATCACACTCTGGGGGTGCACCACCACATCTACCATGGCGGGCGGCACATCGAACAACCAGCAAGCCTCGATAAACTCCAGCCCTTTGTTCATCAGGGTGGCGGAGTCCACAGAAATCTTCGGCCCCATATCCCAGTTGGGATGTTTAATGGCCTGTTCCGGGGTGACCGCTTGCAACTGTTTTGCGCTGAACTCCCGGAAAGGGCCACCCGATGCGGTCAGCAACAGACGCTCTACCCCTGCATTCACCCCTTCTGCAGGCAAACACTGAAAAATGGCGTTGTGCTCGGAATCCAGCGGCAGCAGCGTGGCCCCGTGACGCTTTACCGCATCCATAAACAAGGAACCGGTTACCACCAGTGCTTCCTTGTTGGCCAGCAGCACGCGCTTGCCCGCCTCCACCGCTGCCAGAGTCGGCCGCACCCCCGCCGCTCCGACAATACCTGCCACCACGGTATCGGCATCCGGGTGGGCAGCCAGTTCACAAAGGGATTCAGGGCCAGCCAGAACCTCTACCTGTGACCCGACCTTACCAAGATGGTTCCGGAGCGCCGTGGCGGCGGCAGGGTCCGCCATGGCGGCATAACGCGGATGTACCGTTTCGCAGAGTCGAGCCATGGCCTGCCACTGGGTACCAGCGGTAACCGCAAACACCTCGTAGCGCTCCGGATGACGCACCACCACATCCAGGGTTTGCTGACCGATGCTGCCCGTGGCACCCAGCAGCGTCAGGCGCTGCCTGCCAGTACGAGCAGCACGCAGAGAATCACTTGCAGAGGGTGTCACAAACTGCCTCCAGGCAGGGCAAACCAGTTGAACCCGGCCAGAGCGATGGGCATGGCAGCAGTCACACTGTCGATGCGGTCGAGCATGCCGCCGTGACCAGGCAGGATGGTGCCACTGTCCTTGAAACCGCGCTCACGCTTCACCATGCTTTCAAACAGGTCGCCCAGGGCGGACGCCAGCACAGTGAACAAGGCCACCAGTATCAGCGGCCACAACTGGGCGTCCAGCAGGCCGGCAGCGTACACGCCTGCCACCACCGCCAACGCCAGAGCCACACCGCCCAACAGCCCTTCGATAGTCTTGCCCGGGCTCACCAGCGGTGCCAGCTTGTGCTTTCCAAAAGTACGGCCGGCAAAATACGCACCGGTATCCGCCGCCCACACCCACAAAAGAATGAACATCAACGCCCAGGGGCCTGCCAGGCCCAAGGCACCATTGCTTTGTAACTGCACAATGGCCGCCCAGGACGGTACCAGCAGCAGCAGGCCCACCAACGCCATCAATGCCGGGCGGTACCAGATGCGGGCATTGCCCGGGTATCCCACCACCAACACCAGCGCCAGCAACCACCACACGGGAATCGCATTAAGCAACCAGGCGGGATGAAAATACTCCGCTGCGGCCATCGCCACAGCTAACGCCGCCACCCAGGCCAGGCGCACAGTCAGGCTCACCTTTCCCATCATCGCCGCCCATTCCCAGCCCGCCAGGATAAAGAACACCCCGGCCACAAGAGCAAACGGCAGGCGATCCAGCCCGAAAACGGCGCCCAGCACGATTGGCAGCAGCACCAGCGCGGTAATCACGCGCAGCTTTAACATTATTGTTCTCCACTCAAGCTGGCGACCTCATCACCGGAACGACCAAAGCGTCGCTGGCGGCCAGCAAAATCCTGTAACGCTGCATCAAAGGCATCAGCGTCAAAATCTGGCCACAACAACGGTGAGAAATACAGTTCACTGTAAGCCAGCTGCCACAATAAAAAATTGCTTATTCTTTGATCGCCACCGGTACGGATCAACAAATCCGGCGGCGGCAAATCCGCCATGGACAGATGCGGCGCCATGGACTCAGCATTGACCTGCTCCGGCTGCATGTCACCGGCGGCCACTTTTTCCGCCATTATTCGGGCGGCGTGGGCAATATCCCACTGCCCGCCATAATTCACCGCGATCACCACAGTCATGCGGTTATTGACGCCGGTTAACGACTCCGCCTCGGCCATACCGTCCTGCAAGTCCGCAGCGAACGCTGAGCGGTCACCAATAAAACGGATGCGTACACCGTGACCGTGCAGTTCTTCAACCCGGCCACCCAATGCCTTCAGGAACAAGGCCATCAGGTGGTCCACCTCCGCCTGGGGACGACGCCAGTTTTCCGAACTAAACGCAAACAGCGTCAGGGCCTCCAGGCCCCGGTGAGCGGCCTGGCGAATGATCGCCTGCACCGTCGCTTCACCAGCGCGATGCCCTTCCTCACCAGGCAGACCCTGTTTACGAGCCCAACGATTGTTGCCGTCCATGATAATCGCCACATGACGAGGCACGGAGCCCTGATGGGAGTCGAGATCGGGAGCGCTGGAATGCGGTTGATTGTCGGCCATACTGCATCCGCCAATAATAAAAACGGGCTGACGCGCAGCCCGAAATGTCAGTCAGATCACCGTTTCGCAAGCAGCGATTAAACGGTCATCAATTCCTCTTCTTTCTCTTTCAGAACACTCTCCACTTCCGCCACCATCTTGTCGGTAAGCTGCTGGATCTGTTCTTCGCCGCGGCGCTGCTCATCTTCGGAAATTTCTTTTTCCTTCAGCAGTTCTTTCAAGTCGCCATTGGCATCACGACGTACATTGCGTACGGACACGCGGGCTTTTTCCGCCTCTGCCCGCACGACCTTGACCAGATCCCGACGGGTTTCCTCGGTCAATGGAGGCAGCGGCAAACGAATCAGGGTGCCGGAGGTGGACGGGTTAAGGCCCAGATCAGACATCATGATGGCGCGTTCAATCTGCGGAATCAGCGATTTGTCGAACGGCGAAATCGTCAGCGTTCTGCCCTCTTCCACCGAGATATTGCCCATCTGGTTGAGCGGCGTTTCTGCGCCGTAATACTCGATGGTAATATTGTCCAGCAGACTCGGATGCGCCCGACCGGTACGCACCCGTTTCATTGCTGTATCCAGCGCCTCAAGACTCTTTTTCATGCGGCTTTGCGCATCATTGCGAATATCGTCAATCACCGTTATTCCTCGCTCTATCAGCGGCTATCGCCAACGCTTACTGCGCGGCTTCCACCAGGGTACCTTCACTACCGCCCAACATCAGGTTGAGCAGGGCACCCTTCTTGTTCATATCAAAAACACGCAACGGCATGGCATGATCACGGCACAGACAAATGGCCGTCAGATCCATGACACCCAGCTTTTTATCCAGCACTTCATCATAGGTCAAGGTGTCATACTTGACCGCATCAGGATTTTTCACCGGATCGTCATTATAGACCCCATCCACCTTGGTTGCCTTCAATACCACATCGGCACTGATTTCAATGCCACGCAAGCAGGCGGCAGAGTCGGTGGTAAAGAAAGGGTTGCCGGTACCGGCACAGAAGATCACCACTTCACCGTTTTTCAGGTGACGGTTGGCATTGCGGTGGTCATAGTGCTCCACCACCCCGCTCATGGGAATTGCCGACATCAAACGGGTGCGGATATTAGAGCGTTCCAGAGCATCACGCAGGGCCAAGCCATTCATCACGGTGGCCAGCATACCCATATGATCCCCGGCAACCCGGTCCAGGCCCGCGCTCTGCAACGCCGCACCACGGAACAGATTACCACCGCCAACAACCAGGCCGACCTGAACACCGATGCCAACCAGTTGGCCGATTTCCAGGGAAATGGCATCCAGTACCTTCGGGTCGATACCGAACCCCTCTTCACCCGCCAGCGCCTCACCACTCAGCTTGAGCAGAATACGGTTATAGCGCGGTGAGCGCTCCTTGTTCGTCGGCATGTCTTTCTCTCCACCACTCATACGAAACCGCCACCCATGAATAACCCGCCATCGTCATCATTTTTACCGGCCCAGGCCGGCCTTTCACTGCATTCAAACGCACGAGCCTGTGCTGCATAGCACAGTACCGCCCCGCACGATGGTTGCAAGCGCTTTTCACTTTCTGCCGTTCAACAGGCGAAAAAAACGCCCTGCTAGTCAAACCAGCAAGGCGCCCTTTTACACATCGAACTCGCGAACCTTAGCCTTTGGCCGCAGCTTCCACTTCGGCCGCGAAGTCGACTTCTTCTTTCTCGATACCTTCGCCGACAACCAGACGCTCGAAAGCGACGATTTCAGCACCGGCCGCTTTAACCAGCGCGCCGACAGTGGTATTCGGATCTTTCACGAACGGCTGATCCAGCAAGCTCACTTCTTTCAGGAACTTGTTGATACGGCCGCCGAGCATTTTCTCAACGATCTCAGCCGGCTTGCCTTCCATATCAGGCTGGGCACGGATGATCTCTTTCTCTTTTTCCAGCACTTCGGCAGGAACCTGCTCACCGCTGATAACCATCGGGTTAACGGCAGCTACGTGCATGGCAACATCTTTACCCAGCTCGGCATCGCCACCTTTCAGGGCAACGAGAACACCGATACGGCCGCCGTGAACGTAAGCACCAATGGCACCTTCCGCTTCCAGCTTGGCAGCACGACGGATCTGGATGTTTTCACCGATTTTCTGAACCAGCGCCTGACGGGCCTGTTCAACGGTCGCACCGTCGTCCAGGGTCAATTCGCCAATCTTGGCGGCGTCGGTTTCACCTGCGGCCAGAGCAGCGCCAGCCACTTTGTCGCAGAAGCCCAGGAAGTTTTCATCGCGGGCAACGAAATCGGTTTCGGAGTTGATTTCTACCATCACGCTAACAGTGTTTGCGTCGTTGGTAGCAATCACCACACCGCCTTCAGCAGCGGTACGACCGGCTTTCTTGGCCGCCTTGGCCTGGCCTGATTTACGCATATCGTCGATGGCTTTTTCGATATCACCATCTGCTTCAACCAGCGCCTTCTTGCACTCCATCATGCCAAGACCGGTACGCTCACGAAGCTCTTTAACCATTGCAGCAGTAACAGCAGCCATGATTATCCTCTTAACTTTGGTATGTTTCGGTAAAGTGGGCGAGCCAGCAGCTCGCCCACCGATAGATTAACCTTCGGCTTTTTCGCCCTGGGCTTCATCTGCTACCTCGACGAACTCGCTCTCGCCGCCGGTCTGGTTCTGGGCGTACTGCTTGCCTTCCAGAATCACGTCAGCTGCGGCTTTCACATACAGCTGAATGGCGCGAATTGCGTCGTCGTTGCCGGGAATAACGTAATCAACGCCATCCGGGTTGGAGTTGGTATCAACCACTGCAACAACCGGGATCCCCAGCTTGCGAGCTTCCTGCAGCGCGATGTCTTCGTGATCTACGTCGATCACGAACAATGCGTCAGGCAGGCCGCCCATGTCCTTGATACCACCGATGGAACGCTCGAGCTTGTCCATCTCGCGCTTGCGCATCAGGGCTTCTTTCTTGGTCAGCTTGTCAAAAGTGCCATCCTGGAACTGGGCTTCCAGCTCACGATAACGCTTGATGGACTGACGAATGGTTTTCCAGTTGGTGAGCATGCCGCCCAACCAACGGTGATCCACATAGGGCATACCGCAACGCTGAGCTTCTTCGCTCACCGCTTTCTGCGCTGCACGCTTGGTACCAACAAACAGGATCTTGTTGTTGCTGGCAGCCAACTTGTTCAGGAACGCCATGGCGTCATTGAACAGGGGCAGGGTCTGCTCCAGGTTGATGATGTGAATCTTGTTGCGGGCGCCGAAGATGTAAGCATTCATCTTCGGGTTCCAGTAACGGGTTTGGTGACCGAAGTGCACGCCCGCTTTCAGCATATCGCGCATAGTTACGCTAGACATTGTTAGTACTCCACTTTGGGTTAGGCCTCCACGCCCCCGCATAAACCCAACCAAATCGGTCTGACTTAAAGACCAGAAGGCACCCAGGGCTATGTGACGGGGCATGTGTGATTTCCTTCCCCACTCATCGGCGGTTACAATGCGACACCGTCGTCTGTTGACCGACGCAGAGCGGGAAAGCGCGCGCTTTATACCACAGCCGCCCCTCGCAGGCAACGCAAAGGTGGTTACCCGGCCCGAATTGCTTTGCCCAAGCCCCGCCCAACTCACTGAAAAAGCAGGAGTTTCCCCAAGTCTCATGAATGTCGTCATTAAAACCCCCGAACAAATCAGCCAAATGCGTGAAGCGGGCAAGCTGGCCGCCGAAGTCCTGGAAATGATCGGCGAATACGTCAAGCCGGGGGTCACCACCGAGGAACTGGACCGTATCTGCCACGACCATATCGTCAACAAACAGCAGGCGATTCCTGCGCCTCTGGGCTATGGCGGCGCCCCCGGTCGCATGCCTTTTCCCAAATCGGTATGCACCTCGGTGAACCATGTGGTCTGCCACGGCATTCCCAGCGACCGCAAAGCCCTGAAAACAGGCGATATCGTCAATATCGATGTCACTGTCATCAAGAACGGCTGGCATGGCGACACGTCGAAGATGTTTTACGTGGGCGAGCCCTCTGTGCTGGCCCGCCGGCTGGTGGAAACTACCCGCGAATGCATGCTGGCCGGTATTCGCATGGTCCGGCCCGGCATACAGCTCGGCGACATTGGTCATCGGATTCAAAAAATGGCCGAGGGCGAACGCTTCTCTGTGGTGCGCGAATACTGCGGTCACGGCATCGGCGAGGGCTTCCATGAAGAACCCCAGGTGGTGCATTACGGCAAGCCTGGCACGGGTCTTGAATTGCAGGAAGGCATGGTGTTCACCATCGAACCCATGATCAACGCCGGCAAAGCCGCCAATAAACTGCTGCCCGACGCCTGGACCGTGGTCACCAAGGACCGCAAATTGTCCGCGCAATGGGAGCACACCATCGCGGTCACCGCCGATGGCTATGAAGTGCTCACCGCGCGCAGCGAAGAAACGGACCTCTATTAAGTGTCACTGCTACCCGCAATATCTCAGGACTCCCTGCTCGACGCCTTGCAGGAAAGCGCCCAACCCGGCCAATACGCACGCCAGTATCTGGCACAGGGACAGGAGCGCCTGAACCAGGCGTTTGAAGCCACCGACATTACCGAGCTGGTCCAGGCCCGGGCGACCATGGTGGATCAGGTAATGATCGCCGCCTGGTCCCTGTTTGGCCTGGCCGAACGGGACGATGTAGCACTGGTCGCCGTGGGCGGCTATGGCCGCGGGGAGCTGCACCCCTGCTCCGATGTGGATTTGCTGGTGTTGCTCGCTGACACCCCGGAACAGGCACTGTGCGACAGCCTTGAGCGTTTCGTCGCGTTTCTGTGGGATATGGGCCTGGAAATCGGCCATGCAGTGCGCACGCTGAACGAATGCGTGGATTTGGCACGGGAAGACATCACCGTGGCCACCAACATCATGGAAGCGCGCACCCTGGCTGGAAACGACATTCTGCGCGGGCAGCTGGAAGACCGCACTGGCCCGGAGCATATGTGGGACTCCGCCGCCTTCTTCGCCGCCAAGTGGGAGGAACAGACCGCCCGCCACAAGCGCTTCAACGACACCGAATACAATCTCGAACCCGACCTGAAAAACGCCCCGGGCGGCCTGCGCGACGTGCAGATGATCGCCTGGGTCGCCAAGCGCCACTTCAATGCCGACAGCCTGGAAGCCCTGGTCAGCGACGGTTTCCTCACCCCGGAAGAGTATGGGGTGCTGCGCAAATGCCTGGATTATCTTTGGGAAGTGCGCTGGCAGCTGCATGTGCAGACCGAGCGCAACGAAAACCGCCTGCTGTTCGATCATCAGCGGCAACTGGCTAGCCGACTGGGCCACGAGGACACCAACGCCAATCTGGGCGTGGAACATTTCATGAAGGGCTTCTACCGGGTCGCCCTTGCCCTGTCCGTACTCAACGAAATGCTGCTGCAGCTCTTTGATGAAGTCATTCTGCGCAGCGACACCCAGGAACAGGTACGCCCGCTCAATCGCCGTTTCCAGGTGCGCAACGATTACCTGGAAATCAGTAACCCGGAAGTGTTCGAAAAACACCCCAGCGCCCTGCTGGAAGCCTTTGTGCTGATGGCCCAGAACCCGGACCTGAAAGGCATTCGCGCCTCCACGGTACGCGCACTGATCTACAATCGCCGCCTGATTGACGACGCCTTCCGCAGCGATCCGGTCAACACCGATCTGTTCATGCAGTTACTGCGCAGTCCCCATGCCCTGTTCTCCCAACTGCGCCGCATGAAACGCTACGGCATTCTGGGCAAGTACCTGCCGGAATTTGGCGGCATCATTGGCATGATGCAGTACGATCTATTCCATATTTATACCGTGGATGCCCATACCCTGCTGGTGATCAAGAACATGCGCCGGCTGCGCTACGAGGATCTGCGCGAAGAGTTTCCGCTGGCCAGCGAAGTGTTCTACCGCCTACCCAAGCCGGAATTGCTGTACGCCTCCGGCCTCTATCACGATATTGCCAAAGGCCGAGGTGGCGACCACTCTGAGCTCGGCGCAGACGATGCCATCGCGTTCTGCCAGCGCCATGGCCTCACCGCCTGGGACGGCAAATTAGTGGCCTGGTTGGTACGCAACCACCTGACCATGAGCGTGACCGCCCAGCGCAAGGATATCTCAGACCCGGACGTGGTCTACGATTTTGCCCGCAAGGTGGGCGACCTGGTGCACCTGGATTATCTCTATGTGCTCACTGTGGCGGACATCAACGCCACCAACCCCACCCTGTGGAATTCCTGGCGGGCGTCACTGTTACGCCAGCTCTATACCGAAACCAAACGTGCCCTGCGCCGTGGCCTGAACAACCCGGTAGAAAAGCAGGATTGGATCGACGAAACCCGCGATGCCGCTCTGCGCCTTCTCACGGACCGGGACCACGACGGCGGCAAAATCGAAGCCCTGTGGAGCAACATCGGGGATGAATACTTCCTGCGCGAAACGCCCCGGGATATTTCCTGGCACACCGAAGCCCTGCTCGACCGGGAAGATCCGGACGATCCGCTGGTACTGATTCGCGAATCCAGCCAGAGCGTGCTGGCCGGAGGCTCGCAGATCTTCATCTACACCCCGGACACCCGCAACCTGTTCAGCGCCACCGTGAACGCCCTGGACAGTCTTGGGCTCACCATTATGGACGCGCGCATTATTACCAGCGTGGACGGCTTCAGCCTGGATACCTACATCGTGCTGGACGAACACGGTACCCCCATCGGCGAGGACTGGGCGCGCATCGAACAAATCCGCAAGACGCTAACCGAAACCCTGAAGTACCCGGATCGTTACGCCACCACGGTGAGTCGCCGCATGCCACGGCGCAACAAGCACTTTGACGTGCCCACCCAGGTGGTGATCAGCAACGACATCGTTAACGATCGCACCGCTGTGGATATCCAGACCCTGGACCGCCCCGGCCTACTGGCCCATATCGGGCGCATCTTCATGCGCTTTGAAATCCTGGTTCAGAACGCCCGTATTGCCACCCTGGGCGAACGCGCCGAAGACGTTTTCTTCATTACCGACCTTGAGGGCGAACCGGTTTCCGACCCCACCTTGTGTCAGGAACTGCAGCAAACCCTCAAGCAAGAACTCGACGACAAGAACAACGGAAACACCTGACCCTATGAACCCAGATCTGGAACGGTTGCACCCCTACCCGTTTGAAAAACTGAAGGCCCTGTTCAGCGGCTTGCCCCAATCGGACAAGTCGCCCATTGCCCTGTCCATCGGCGAACCCAAACACCCGTCGCCGGATTTCGTGCAGCAGGTCCTTAAAGACAGCACCGCGCGATTATCCAATTACCCGACGACCGCTGGCATCCCGGAATTGAGCAACGCCATCAGCCAGTGGCTGAAACGCCGCTTCCATTTGCAACACATCGACCCGGCCAGCCAGGTCTTGCCGGTGAACGGCACCCGCGAAGCGCTGTTTTCCTTTACCCAGGCCGTGGTGGATCGCCAGCGCCAGCCTCTGGTGCTGATGCCCAACCCCTTCTACCAGATTTACGAAGGGGCTGCGTTGCTGGCCGGTGGCGAGCCCATGTACCTTCCTTGCACCGATGCCACCGGCTTGCAGCCAGACTTCGATGCGGTCAGCGAAGATACCTGGACCCGCACCCAGCTGCTGTTTATCTGCACCCCGGGCAACCCCACCGGCGCCACACTCAGCAAGGCCCAACTCAAGGCCCTGATCCAGCTGGCAGACAAGTACGATTTTGTCATCGCTTCAGACGAGTGCTACTCGGAAATCTATCGCGACGCCCCTCCCGCCGGGCTGCTGGAAGCCTGCGCCGAGATGGGCCGTCACGACTACCGCCGCTGCGTGGTCTTCCACTCCCTGTCCAAACGCTCCAATCTGCCCGGCCTGCGCTCGGGTTTTGCCGCCGGTGACAGCGAAGTACTGCAACGGTTTCTGCGTTACCGCACCTATCATGGCTGCGCCATGCCCATTCATCACCAGCTGGCCAGTATCGCTGCCTGGAACGACGAAACCCACGTGCAAACCAACCGGGCACTGTATCGGGAAAAATTCGATGCGGTGCTGGACATTCTCGGCGGCCCCCTTAAGGTATCCGCCCCGGCAGCAGGCTTCTATTTGTGGCCTAAAACGCCCATCAGTGACGAAGAATTCGCCCAACGGTTACAGGCCGAACACAACGTCACTGTGCTCCCAGGCCGCTACCTGTCACGCACCATCAATGGCAAGAACCCGGGGGAAAACCGGATACGCATGGCACTGGTGGCCCCGCTGGAGGAATGTATTGAAGGTGCACAGCGGATCAAGGTACTGCTGGATGAGTTACAAGATGAAAGTTAAAAGTTGAAAGCGCGAAACAGGCTGAAACAGGAATAAATACTGTGCCCGCGTTTCAACTTTGAGCTTTGAACTTTCAACTGCTTTATAGGTTTTCCATGGAACTGACCGTCTTCGGTATCAAGAACTGCGATACCATGAAGAAAGCCATGAAATGGCTGGATGATAATGGCGTGGCCTACCACTTTCACGATTACAAGAAAGAAGGTGTACCGGAGCAACGCTTACGCCAGTGGCTGGAAGCCCTGGGTTGGGAAACCGTGATCAACAAACGCGGCACCACTTGGCGTAAACTGGACGATGCAGTCAAGGAATCCATGAACACAGAAAAGTCCATCACTCTGGCCATGGAAAACCCCTCTGTCGTCAAACGACCGATTTTGCAAAGCAACGATTTCATTCTCGCCGGCTTCAAGGCCGACGAGTGGGAAGACACATTGAAATAACACCGGACGCCCAACGCCGGATGCCCGACGCGCCCCAAACCCGCGTCCGGCCTCCTGCATCAGGGCCCCAGCTCGACGTCAGGAGACATCATGAGTAATTTTTTCGCCATCGCACTGGGTTGCGGCACCAAGAACCGTAACGACAACTGGCTTGAAGTGTTCTACCCCGATCCAGCCATTAACCCGGACGACAAGCTGATCGAGGTGATTCGCGACGAGCTGGATTACCAGGGTGGCAACGCGGCAATGCAACTCACCCACCGCCAGGTTCAGCACATTGCCCGCGAATGGCGCGAAGCCGGTTTTGAGCACGAAGCCAGCTATGCCGTAGCGTTTCAGGAATCCGACCGTCCGGTGGTACTGACCGTTCTGGAAACGGACGCCGAGCCTGCCACCACCCCGGAAGCCTATCTCAAGCTGCACCTGATTTCGCACCGCCTGGTGAAACCCCACGGCGTTAACCTGTCCGGCATGTTCCCGTTACTGCCCAACGTGGCCTGGACCAACGAAGGTGCCGTGGACCTGGAAGAACTGCCCGAGCGTCAACTGTTGGCCCGCCTGAACGGCAAGGTGCTGGAAGTGAACAGCGTGGACAAGTTCCCCAAGATGACCGACTACGTGGTCCCTGCCGGTGTCCGTATCGCCGATACCTCCCGGGTTCGTCTGGGCGCCTATGTGGGCGAAGGCACCACCATCATGCACGAAGGCTTTATCAACTTTAACGCAGGCACTGAAGGCCCGGGCATGATCGAAGGGCGAATTTCCGCCGGCGTTTTCGTGGGTAAAGGCTCCGATATCGGCGGTGGCGCCTCCACCATGGGCACCCTGTCCGGCGGCGGGAATATCATCATCTCCCTGGGCGAAGGCTGCCTGCTGGGCGCCAATGCCGGCACCGGCATCCCGCTAGGCGACCGCTGCACCATCGAAGCGGGCCTGTACATCACTTCCGGCTCCAAGGTGCAACTGCTGGACGACAAGGGCGAGATTGTTAACACGGTCAAAGCCCGCGATCTGGCTGGCCAGTCCGACCTGCTGTTCCGTCGTGACACCCTCAGCGGTGCCGTGCAGTGCCTCACCAACAAGAGCGCCATTGCCCTGAACGAAGAGCTGCATAAGCACAATTAAACCGCCACACGCGCCACGCTTCACGCAACATGCCGGCGTGTCCGCATAATCTCTGTAGGAGCACCTCGAGAGGTGCTCCTACAGCGGCTTCGAATCACCGATACTGGAATACCCATGTCCCGCACTCTCGATTACACCAAGGAACTCATCCGCCGCGCTTCCGTCACTCCGGAAGATGAAGGCTGTCAGGACTGGATGATCGAAAAACTCGAAGCCATGGGGTTCGAGTGCGAAACATTGTGGTTCGAGGAAGTCCGTAACCTGTGGGCACGCCGCGGCACGCAAGGGCCGCTGTTCGCCTTTGCCGGCCATACGGATGTGGTGCCCACCGGCGACGTCGCCGCCTGGAAATACGATCCGTTCACCCCTACCGAGGAAGGCGACCTGCTGTACGGACGCGGGACTGCCGACATGAAAGGTTCCATCGCCGCCATGATGGTGGCCATGGAAGACTTTATCGCCGCCCACCCGGACCATAACGGTAGCCTGGCCTTTCTGATTACCGCCGATGAAGAAGGCCCCTCCGTTAACGGCACCGTCAAGGTAGTAGAGCACCTGCAAGCCCGTCAGGAACACATGGATTACTGCCTGGTGGGCGAACCGTCCTCCACGAACACCGTGGGTGACGTGATCAAAAACGGCCGCCGTGGCTCATTGGGTGCCCGACTCACCGTAAAGGGGATTCAGGGGCATGTGGCCTACCCGCATCTGGCCCGTAACCCGGTTCATGATGTGGCACCCGCACTGGCGGAACTGGCATCGACCGAGTGGGACCAAGGGAACGACTTCTTCCCCGCCACCAGTTTCCAGATTTCCAACATTAACGGCGGCACCGGCGCCACCAATGTGATCCCCGGCACCTGCGAAATCATTTTTAATTTCCGCTTTTCTACTGAGCTCACCGACGCCATTCTGCGTGAGCGGGCCGAGGCTATTCTCGACAAGCACGGCCTGGAGTATGACCTGCAATGGACCCTCTCCGGCCAACCGTTCCTGACAGATCGCGGCGCGCTGGTAGACGCCGCCGTCAACGCGATTCGTGATGTCACCAAGCTGGATACCGAACTGTCCACCGCCGGCGGCACCAGCGATGGCCGTTTTATCGCCCCTACCGGCACCCAGGTAGTCGAACTGGGCCCCACCAATGCCACCATCCACAAGGTGGACGAGCACACCAGCATCAGTGAACTGGATACCCTGACGCAAATATACCAGCGGCTACTCCAGCACCTGATGACCACCACGTAACACCTGCCTGCCATGACACTACGCGCCTGCCTGGTATCGTCGCCGAAAATCAACGCGGCCATAGCAAGCAGGCGCAGCGCCCGGCTATAAATTCAGGCAAACTGCCCCTACTATAAAAGTGTTATCACGGATCGGGAGGCACCATGTGGCTGCATGAAATCCCCGTGGGCGGCATGCTGTTCAGCCCCATGGTATTACTGGTATTGCTGGCACTGACGCTTACCCTGATGGCTTACCTGTTGCTTCGACAGCTGGGCTGGCATCGCCAGGTATGGAAAGGCGCCTGGTTCTACCTTTCCCTGTTCGTCTGTTTCGTCGCCCTCTCTCTGCGACTGTTGAGCTAACCCTACTCAGTGACACAAGGACGCGCCATGCGACAATCGTTTCGAATACTGGTCACCGTCGTTCTGGTTATTCTCGCCCTGATCGCCGGCAACTGGGTGTGGAATTACTACCTCTATGCCCCCTGGACCCGGGACGGTAAAGTGCGGGCAGAAATCATCACTCTGTCGCCGGACGTGTCTGGCTGGGTTCACGAACTCAACATTGAAGACAACCAGAGCGTCAGCCAGGGCGACCCGTTGTTTCGCATCGATGACACCCGCTACCAGGCCGCGCTTGCCAAAGCCGAAGCCCAGCTGCTCTACCAGCAGGAAGCCCTGCGTCTGGCCCAACATCAGTACCAGCGCCGCCAGGATCTGCACCGCAGCAACAACAACAGTATCAGCAAAGAAGCCCTGGACAGTGCCGGCATTCAGGCCCAACTGGCAAAAGCCAATGTTGCCCTGGCCAAGGCCGAACTGGACAGTGCCAACATCAATCTTGAACGCACCCGCATTCATGCACCGGCAGACGGCACCATCGTCAACTTGACCCTGCAACAGGGCAACTTTGTGAATCAGGGCAGCCCGGTGGTTTCCATGGTCAAAGCCGGCAGTTTCTATGTCACCGGTTATTTCGAGGAAACCAAATTACCGCTGGTGCACGTGGGCCAGGACGCCTCCGTGATTCTGATGAATGGTTCGCGCACCCTGCAGGGAAAAGTGACCAGCGTTGGGCAAGCTATCGCCAATGCCAACACCCAGACCGACCGCCAGCTGCTCCCGCAAGTGCAGCAGACCTTTAACTGGGTGCGGCTGGCTCAACGCATTCCCGTGCACATCGAACTGGAATCGATCCCGGACGACATCTTGCTGGCCGCTGGCATGACCGCCACCGTACGTCTGCACGACGCGCCTGCCACGCCATGATTGGCCTGCCATGACTTTACCGCCCCGCCTGGCCGTCATCCTCACCCCGGAACGCCACTCCGTGCTCTTTGCGCTCAAGGGCATTATTGCCATGGGCCTGGCACTCTACCTGTCCATGCTCATGCAACTTGAACGCCCCTATTGGGCGCTTATTTCTGCCGTGTTCTTACAGGTCCGGCCGGAAACCGGCCTGGTGATTGAAAAAGGCCTGTGCCAGATTGGCGGCACCCTGGTGGGCGGCGCCATGGGGTTGCTGATCCTCGCCACCTTGCTGCCCTATCCCTTCATGGCCCTACTGGCACTGACGCTCTGGATCGGACTCAATGCAGCCGCCTCTGCCTGGGTGCGGCAAGCCAATTTCATTTATGGTTTTGCCATGGCCGGCATTACCGGCACCCTGATTGTGGTGATTTCCATCGCCAATCCGACCACCACCTCCAGCGTGGGCATTTTTCATGTGGCCAACGCTCGCGTCAGTGAAATTATTGTCGGCGCGGTTTGTGCAACACTGGTCAGCAACCTGCTGTGGCCTGCCCGTGTCAGCCATCTGCTGCAAAAGCACGCCCGTGGCGCCCTCAACCAAACCCTTGCCTACCTGGAGCTGGAGCTCAACCCCGCAGGCACCCACGCCCAGCGCCACATCCAGGTGGACACCCTGCTGCAAAGCATCTTCCCGCTCAGCGATGACAGTAGCGCCGTCTTGTACGAAGGCGCACAGGGCCCAGGCCGGGCCCGCGCTGCTACCGTCATCTGCCACAAGACCTTGTCCTTGATCGCCCGTATCCGGGTCATCGGCCGTTTGATGCGCAACCACGGCGAATTGCTGACCCCAGCACTGGAAGACATGCTCGAATCGCTGCGCCAGTCTTTCAAACGCATGCGCGAAACCCAGTCCGCCGAAGACGCCATGGAAGAAGTGCAGTCCCTTCGCCAGCAATTACGCACTGCCAGCGGCGAACAAGACGACGACGCCTCCCCGCTGCAACGGCGCTTTTTCCAGGTGGCCCTGAACCTGACCGCCGACATCATTCTCGCACTGGAAGCCAACCGGGCCCTGCACTTCAGCAGGGAAATGCAGCTGCGACCACAGGGCCTCAAACCCTACCGGGATCTGCAAATTGCCGCCGCGGTAGGGATCCGCAGCGCTCTGGTATTCATGATCGCCGCCGGGTTATGGATTGGCACAGCCAGCCCCATGGCCATTATGTTGATGATCATGCCGGTGATCTTCACCATCCTTTTTGCCCGCCTGCCCGAACCGGATGTAGTGCTGCGCCGAGCCACCATCACCTCGGTACTCGCGGCACCCGTCGCGCTGTTTTTCACCCTGCCCCTGCTGGCACTGAGCAACGGTGACTTTCCGTTACTGATCCTGATTCTGGGCGCGCCCCTGTTCGTGGCACTGCTGGCCATCAGTAATCCGACCACCCTGGCTTACGGGCTCGGTTTCTGCACCCCGTACATCATCCTTGTACAGCCGGGCAACGCCATGGATTTCGATGTGGCCCGGGTGGCCAGCAACGGCATGGCCATTACCGGGGGCATCTTTATCGCCTTCATGATGTTCCGCCTGATTACGCCTCCCAATGGCCCCGGCCTGCGCAGGCGCCTGATTCGCGATACCGCCGAAGACCTGGCGATGATTGGCCATCACCGCCACCGCATTAACGAAGAAGGCTTCAACGCCCGCATGGCGGATCGCCTTCGCTGGCTCACTATCTGTGACAAGGCCCTGCCCGAAGAACGGCGTCACTTCACCGACCTGGGGTTGACCGGCCTTAACCTGGGCCAGGTTTCCTTATGGGTACAAGGGCGTATCAATACCCAGACGTCCCCCGCACTGCAGGACAGCGCAGCGCAATGGCAGCAGTCCCTGGCGGATGCCTACCAGGCCTGTGCCCGGGGCCATTCCGATAACCGTTTTCGCGCCGACTCCGAACGCCTGAAAACCGCCATGGCCGAGGCTGGCAACATGGAACAACGCAACCAGGAGCTGATTACCGGCGCCGTGGAACGCATCGCCCTGACCTTTGAACGCATGGCCTCTCGCCTGGCCGGGACCGCCCAGCTTGATGGCACTGGCGAGAATGGATCCAAAACCGGCTAGCCCAAGCGCCCCAAATTCCTGTCGACAGGCCATAGCCAGCGTGTTTACTCTATGTTTTTCTAGTTCCCCTTTTCCATACCCGAATAGCCCGCTGGCCGCCCACTGCGGCCCGCCGTGATGGAGCCCCCTTCACATGTCCGCACAAGAGAAACTGACCGCCAACGTGGTGGTAGACACAAACCCCGCCACCGGCACCGCCGTGGCCGAACTGAGCGAAACCAACCTGGAAGCCTTGCCACAAATGCTGGCAAAAGCTCGCGAAGCGCAAGCCATCTGGGCGGCCAAGTCCTTCAAGGAACGGGCTCGCCACATTCAGATGATGCGCAGCTACATCGTCGATCGTGCCGACGACCTGGCACGCACCGTCAGCGAAAGCAACGGCAAAACCCTCACCGACGCCCTGGCCACCGAAGTGCTGCCCTGTGCACTGGCCTGTAAATGGTATGCAAAAAACGCCGAGCATTATCTTAAAGAGCGTAATCGTCCCGCCGGCAGCATCCTGTTCTTCAACAAGCGCACGCACATGTTGCGGGTACCGCTGGGTGTAGTGGGCATCATCAGCCCCTGGAACTATCCGTTGTCGATTCCCTTCGGAGAAATCGTCATGGCCTTGATGGCCGGCAATGGTGTCATGCTGAAAGTGGCCGCTGCCACCCCGGCAGTGGGCCGCGCCATCGAGAAAATCGTCGCCGCCGGTGAATTACCGGAAGGTCTGTTCCAGCACATCGTTGGCTCTGGCTCAAAGGTCGCCACCGGCTTTTTCGATAACGGTATCGACAAGCTGTTTTTCACCGGCTCCGTGCCGGCAGGCAAAACGTTGATGGCCCAAGCCGCGCAAACCCTGACACCGGTTTCCCTGGAGCTGGGCGGTAACGACCCCATGCTGGTTCTGGAAGACGCAGATCTTGAGCGAGCCACCAACGGCGCCGCCTGGGGCGGCTACCAGAATGCCGGACAAAGCTGTGGCGGCGTGGAACGCGTCTATGTGGTGGATGCGGTGTACGACCAGTTCGTGGAGCTGCTGGCCAAGAAAACCCGTCAGTTGCGCCACGGCATCGGCTGCAACGGTTTCGATGTGGATATCGGCAGCCTGACCACCGCTGGCCAGCTGCGCACCGTGCAACAGCACGTGGAAGATGCGTTGGCCAAAGGCGCCCGCATCGAAGCCCAGTCACGCCCGGTAGGCAACGTGGAGAACGGCTTCTTCTTTCCCGCCACCCTGCTCACCCAGGTCACCGACGACATGCTCACCCTGTGCGAGGAAACCTTCGGGCCGTTGATTGCCGTGCAACGTGTGGCCAATGAAGAAGAAGCCATCCGCAAAGCCAATGATTCCAACCTGGCGCTGACCTCCTCGGTGTGGACCAAAGACAACAAACGCGGTCGCGCCATCGCCGCACGGCTGCAAACCGGTGTCACCACGGTGAACGATCACCTCTATAGTCACGGCCTCTCCGAAACCCCCTGGGGTGGCTGGAAAGAATCCGGCATTGGCCGTACCCACGGACCTGAGGGGCTGGAAGAGATGACCCAGGCGAAAGTGGTCAACTGGGATATTCTGCCGTCCAAGCGCAATATCTTCTGGTACCCGTTTGACGAAGCCACCTACAACGGCATCAAAAACGCCCTGCTATTCGTCTTCCCGTCCAGCATTGGCCAGTGGCTCGGCGCCTCATTGAAACTCACGCCCTTCCTGGTGAAGAAAATGTTCACCGGCTGGAAAACCGGCGACTGACCCCCTGGTGCCGCCTGGTGCCAGCGGCAAAACCTTGACCTGCATCAGCGCCATCCTCCCTGTACCTGTCATGCTGGAACGACAGGCACAGGGAGGATTTTTTATGTATATGGATTCCGTGGTATTGGCAGGCATTGCCGTTATTGCCGGCATTTTGCTGTTCGCGGGCTGCTTTGCCCTGTTTATCTGGCTCGACTCAGGTAATGAAGAGGGCTCGTCACAACATGAAAAAGACTGACAGGAAAAAGCGTTCGGCGGAAATGGGCGCGCCCATTTCCGCTCCGGCAATAACAGTCAGAGCGCATCCAGCCAGTCCTGGGAGGGGGCATACCACCAGGACCCCATCACCGGGCGAGTGAAGTCCAACAAACGGTCCTTGACCGAATCATCAGCGATGCCATACATACGACGCAGCAAGAAATCATAACGGTCCAGTTCGCAACAAAACGCCAGGAAGTACAAACCATGCTGGCCGCTGTCACCGTAAGGAACCGACCGACGCCACATTTTCTGCGCTACCCCATTGCGATCCACATCCACCCGTCCCACGTGAGCATCCGTGGGCATGCGGTCTTCATCGAACTCCACCGCATCTTCCTTGGTTCGGCCAATCACGTTTTCTTGATCACTGACCGGTAGCTGGTTGAATTTACCCAGATCGTGAATCCATTTCTGGGTCAGCACCCAGCTACCGCCCGCGCCGGGGTGCGGCTCAGCAATAAAGGCCGCCTGTTCCGCCTTTTCTCCGGTGGGGTTGCCGATGCCATCCACAAACCCAGTCAAATCACGCATGTCGTGATACACAAAGGCGGTTAGCTCAAGCTGGGTCGCGAGCAGGTCACCCACTGCCTGGCGTACCTGCATGGTGGTATCGAACAGGTCTCCCGCCTCCCGGGCTTGCACCCACACCCACAAATCTCCCTGGGTGGCCGGAATGTGCCCCTCCAAAGAAAAGGGGGGGAAACTGAAGCGGGAATCAAAGCACGCCCAGAGATCCGGACCGAAACCCAGCAAAACCGGGGTCTTCTCACTCTTCAGCGCAACCAGATCACGCAGAGCCTGGCGCAGTGACTCGGTCTTGTGGCCACTGCCAAGACTGAACTCGAAAAACACATGATGGGCATAACTGCGGTCAAAAATACCGGATTGCGGTGTCGACACCGGAGGCTCCTTCACTCTGTCCATGGCGGGGAATAATTCCCACAATTATAGCAGGTCGAATCAGCGCCGGCCCCTGCCATACGCTCGTTGCCGTCCAGTCGCAGCAATTTTGAAACAAATTGAAATATCCGCTGGTGTTCCGGACTCAGGGCTTTCGATACACTTGGCTCACATTCGTTAACTGTATCCGACTATGACACCTTGGCTTGGCCTGGATCGACTAGGTTTCTTTCTCATACGCGTATTTTTACGCCTGTGCACCCGCGCCAATGCGCTCCCTTCTGATCCCAAGGAACTGCAGCTTGCTGCCAACACCCCGGTGGTCTATGTACTCAGCGACCGCTCTGCTGCCGATGCGGCCGTGGCCGACCAGACCGCCCGCCAGCTGGGGCTCTCTTCAGCCCTGCGCGGCCTGACGCTGGGAAAGACACACCTCAATCACAGTTATTTTCAGCTTTATCGCCGCCAACTGGGTAACCGCCGTCAGCGCCGGGCGGTGTCCCCTCCCCGGCTGGAGAAGCTGGTTGCGGCCCTGCGTGCCAACCCGGAAGCCGATGTACAGCTTGTGCCCGTGTCCGTGTTCTGGGGCCGCCGCCCGGAGAAAGAAAACTCCATGTGGCGCATCCTGTTTTCAGATAACTGGTCCCCGGCCGGCTTTATCAAGAAGTTCTTCATCATCATTACCCAGGGCCGCCAGCTGTACGTTCAATTCAGCCGTCCCATGTCCTTGCGCACCCTGGTTGACCAGTGCCCCAAAGACGACCAGGCAGTGCGCAAAGCATCGCGTATCCTGCGGGTACACTTCCGCCGTCAGCAGGAAGCGGCCATCGGGCCTGATCTGTCCCACCGCCGCACCCTCACCAACACCGTGGTGGATTCCATTCCCGTGCGTGATGTCATCCGCGCGGAAGCCAAACGCCAGGATATCAGTGAAGAAAAGCTGGAAGCGAAAGCCCGCAGCTACGTGATGGAAATCGCGGCGGATTACTCGCATACGGTGATTCGTTTTCTGGAGTTGCTACTGAACTGGGTATGGAACCGTTTATACGGCGGGATTCGTCTGTACAACATGGACAACCTGACCAAGGTCGCCGGTGATCATGAAATTATCTACGTGCCCTGCCACCGCAGTCACATCGATTACCTGTTACTGTCTTTCGTGATGTTCCGCAATGGTCTGGTGCCGCCGCACATTGCCGCCGGCATCAATTTGAACCTGCCCATTGTCGGTACCATTCTGCGACGCGGGGGCGCCTTCTTCATGCGTCGCAGCTTCCGTGACAATCCTTTGTATGCCGCCGTGTTCAGCGAATATCTGCACACCATTACAGCGCGCGGTTTTTCCATCGAATATTTCGTGGAAGGCGGCCGCAGCCGCAGTGGTCGCATGCTCAAGCCTCGTACCGGCATGCTGGCCATGACCGTACGCAGTTTCCTGCGTGATTCACGTAAACCCATTGCTTTTGTGCCCGTCTATGTGGGCTACGAAAAAGTCATCGAAGCCGGTTCCTATATCGGCGAACTGCATGGCAAGAAAAAACAGAAAGAATCCGTGGGCGGGCTAATGAAATCCCTGGCCGTTCTGCGCAGCCACTTTGGCCAGGTGCACCTGAATTTCGGAGAACCCATCAAACTGGTGGATTATCTGGATCAACACAATCCGAAGTGGCGCAACGAAACCGTGGCGGCTGGGGACAATCCCCCCTGGTTTAAACATGCGGTGGAAGAGCTGGGTCAGGAAGTGGTGGAATCCATCAATGCCGCCGCCGTGGCCAACCCGATTAACCTGCTCAGCCTGGCATTACTGGCATCACCGAAACACACCATGGATATTGCCCAGCTTCGTCAGCAGCTGGATCTGTATATTTCCCTGCTCAAACAGGCGCCCTACAGCGACAGCGCCGCCCTGGCCACCGACGATGCCAATGCCATTATCGAGTACGGTCTGGAGCACGACTTCCTCGACCGGATCGAACACAAGCTGGGCGACGTGGTGACCACCGATGAGAAGACCGCTCTGCAGATGGCCTACGTGCGCAACAACAGCCTGCACCTGTTCATTCTCCCCGGGCTGATCTGCTCACTGGTGATGAATGCACGCTCCATCAGCATGGATGTGCTGCAAAGCATGGTGCGTCTGCTCTACCCCTTCCTGCGTAACGAATACTTCCTCCATTGGCAGGACGATGAAGAGCTGGCGGCTGCCGTCAACAACATCGTCACCGTACTGCAGCAAGAGCAACTGATCGGCCGTGAAAATGACTGCCTGCATGGCGCCGCAATTCACACCCATGAATCAGACATGCTCGATCATCTCGGTCAAACAGTGATGCCTTCCCTTGAGCGTTACTACCTGACCATCCGGCTGCTGGTGCAATACGGTTCCGGCATGCTCACTGCCGAACAGCTGAGTGAGCTGGCTCATCAAACTGCACAGCGGCTTTCATTGCTGTATGAATTCAACTCCCCCGAGTTCTTCGACAAGGTGGTACTGAAGAACTTTATCGCCCAGCTTTATTCCACTGGCCTGGTGACACCTGATGACAGCGGCGCACTGGCGTTTGGCGAAAAACTGGAAGCGCTGGATGACGAAGCCAATCGCATCCTCAGCCCGGATATCAGTGACGCGATTCAGCGCGTCACTCGAGTCACCAACCTGGGCAATCTGGTCACCGCATCACCGGACGCATCGTAACCCCGGCGCCGGCCATCCTGGCCGGCGCTATGTACGTCCCGGGCGCTCGAAGTGGCTTATCACTCGGAAAAACGAAAAGAGAAAACGCTAGGGAGCCTCTGAAAAACTCCCTAGGGGCAGGTATAAATATCGAAACGCACAGCCTTGCCCTTTTGACTGAATGACGGGGTAACCCCGGCCAGATAACCCGCCTTAACTGGCCGCTTCACCACCACACGGGCAGGTTCAAGCTCACGAGCCCACGCCAACAATAACTGCTCTTCATCGGCATCAGGATAAGCACAGAGACGTTGTAACCACTGTAGATCTTTCTTTACTGCTGCACTTTTTTCCCGGGCAGGAAACATGGGGTCCAGGTACACCGCGTGTAAATCACTCCCCTGCCGGGTTCGACTGTCCTCACAGGCGAGCAGCTCCATGTTGGCAACCAAAGCAGCAGGCGCCCGTTGCAGGCCGTCAGCAAGCATCGCATGCAGAATGGGCGAACGCTCAGCCAACAACACCTGAAACCCCGCTTGCGCCATCAGCGCGGCATCGCGACCCAGACCCGCCGTGGCATCCAGCACTCGAATACGGTCCTCTTTAGGCTTGCCCAACGCCTTGATCAAACGCTCATGACGTACCCGCTCCGGCGTCAGCCGGTAACCCTGTTTGCCATCGCAAAAACTGACCGTAAGCGGCGTTTCCTTGCCCTGTGGTCGCCACAGGCTCAGACATTCATGGTGCCAGCCAAGCACCAGTTCCAGCTGGTCGGCACAGGCCTGAGCTTCGTCTTCCACGGCCCTGCCGGGCAGCCCTTCAGGGCAACCGGGCAGCAGCCCCAGCACGGTATCCAGAGACGCGTTCAGTGTCATGCCAGCCAGAACAACAGGGCCACGCCCAATACCAGCCGGTAGACCACAAACGGCAGCATGCCAATGCGCTCCAGCAGGCGGATGAAGAACACAATGGTCAGGTAGGCCGTCACCGCGCTGACCAATACGCCCAGCGCCATCATTCCCCAGTCCACGACTATCTGCTGTTCGATCAGGTCTTTGGTTTTCAACAACCCGGCGCCCAGGATTACCGGAATGGAGAGCAAAAAGGAAAAGCGGGCCGCATCTTCACGGCGATACCCCAGAGCCAACGCGGCGGTAATGGTGATGCCGCTGCGCGAGGTGCCGGGGATGAGTGCCAGCGCCTGGGCCAGACCAATAAAAATCGCGCCGGCAATACCCAAACGAGCCAGTGAAAACTCACGCTTTCCGAACGCATCCGAAGCCCATAACAGCGCCCCGAATACCAATGTAGTGATGGCAATCACCAGGGCCGAGCGTAACTCGTGCTCAATAAAATCATCACCGAGAAATCCGAACACCACTGCCGGGATGGTCGCCAATACCACCAGCAGGCCCAGTTTAAGATCATCATTCATGCGGCGCTGCTGTACCGCCACACCGGCACCGCCCACCATGGCCACCAGGTCGCGGCGGTAATACAGCATCACTGCCAGCAAGGTGCCCAAATGCACCGCCACATCAAAAGCCAGCCCCTGATCGGGCCAACCCAGAATCTGTGATGGAAGAATCAAATGGGCGGAACTAGAGATAGGGAGAAACTCGGTGAGCCCTTGTATCAGAGCAAGAACCAGAGCCTGAAACCAATCCATGGAATGTCCTTGTTGAATGAAACGTCAGTGACGAGTCACGAGGTTCGAGGAGCGAAAATAAAAACCGGGTTGGTTTTTCGAAACTCGCTTCTCATCACTCGTAACGTTTTCTATTCGTCAGCGGTTACCTTGTAGCCTTGCAAGAATTCCGCAGGCATACGGCGAGGCTTTCCAGAATCCAGCGCCACACACACCCAGCGAGTACGTCCGCGAAGCAAGGTGCGACCGTCAGATTCGCGCACAATCTGATAGCGACGGGTAATGCTGATCCGCTCATCATTATCAACAATCCAGGTGCCGATTCTCAGGTTTTCACCCTCAAAAGCCGGCGCCAGGTAATCCACTTCCGTGTGGCGCGCCACCATGCCCCGGTTGAGCTTCTGGTACAGATCCCAGCCCAATCCCAGTTCGGTGGTGTGATGCCAGGCAATCTGTTCCATGAAGCGCAGGTACTCGGTGTTGTTCACATGCCCCATCACATCAATGGCTTCGGCGGGTACGGTCACCGTCAGCTCATGCACATCGGGAAGGTCCCAGTTGATCATCGTACAGCTCCCTGAATCACTTGGTCTCGCAAATAGACTGGCTGCGCCTGTTCCGCACTGACACCCTCTCCGCGTTCGAATGCTGATAATGCCAGCTGGGCCACCGCTTTCGCATGGGGGTGGGCGTCAATAATGCAGCGGCTTGCGCCATAGGCCGCCACCAGCGCGTCCTGATAGACCAGCCCGGAACCGATAATCATCCAGTCCGCCGACGGCAGATCCGGCAAGGCATCGGGGTTAAACAAGCCATCGTTGAGAATGGCACTGGCCGCGCCGTCCTCACACTCATAGGCGCCGAGATACAGCTCGCCCATACGTGCGTCGAAACAGGCAATCACATGGGAATGCGCCTGTATCGCCTGCGCACTGAGTGCGCAGGCCGCCAGGGTGGAAATCCCCACCACCGGCAGGTCCGCCGAAAATGCCAGGCCCTGAGTCACCGCCGCCGCCACGCGCACGCCCGTGAACGCGCCCGGGCCATGACCGAAGGCAATGCCATCAAGATCCTTCAACCGGACCCCGGCATCAGCCAGCAGCCCTTCGACCATTGGCAACACCAGCTCCGTCTGTCGCCGTGGCGCGTGTTCAAAACGTTCGATCACATTGCCATCGTCCAGCAACGCCACCGAGCAGGTTTCGCCTGCGGTTTCCAGTGCGAGTATGCGCGTCATGATTCCATCTTTTCCGCTTCCAGGCCCTGCCGGGCCAGATAATCAAAAAACCGTTGCACCACATCCAGCTTACGGGTGCGGGTCATGTTGGGCAGACTGTTGACGAACAACTTGCCATAACTGCGCGTTAACAGCCGCGGATCCGCCACCACCAGCAAACCGGTGTCTTTCGGATCACGAATCAGCCGCCCGGCCCCCTGACGCAAGGCCAGCACTGCCTGGGGAAGCTGATAATCACGAAACGCATTACCGCCGTTACGGTTAATGTGCTCAATGCGCGCGGCGGCCACAGGGTCACCGGGAGAGCCAAACGGCAGCTTATCAATGATCACACAACTAAGAGCCTCACCACGGACATCAATGCCTTCCCAGAAACTGCTGGTGCCCAACAACACGGCATTGCCCTTCTCTCGGAACGCGTCCAGTAATTCACGCCGCCCGGACTCGCCCTGCACCAGCAAAGGGTAATCGATCTTCTGGCGCAGAATAGCGGCAGCTTCGCGTAGTGCTCTGTGACTCGTGAACAGGAAAAAAGTGCGACCTTTAGCCGCATTAATCACCGGCACCATGGCATTGGTAAGCTGCGCGGTGTACTCGCGATCATTCGGTGCCGGCAGGCCTTCCGGTGCATAGAATACCGCCTGACGCTTGAAATCGAAGGGGCTTTCCAGACGCAGCGTGCGGGCAGAATCCAATCCCAAGCGGTGCTGGATATGTTCAAACCGCCCCCCCACCGACAGGGTGGCCGAGGTAAGAATCCAGCTACAAGGATGGCGTTCGCGCTGGGCGCGCAACTGAGCGGCCACAGACAACGGCGTGCTGTGCAGCACCACGGAACGCTTGAACGTCTCAAACCAATACACCCGGTTGGGCTGGCCGCCTTTCAGGTAGGCCGCCAGGCAATCCACCTGTTCGCTGGCCCGCCGGGAACAGGCGTCCATACCTCTACTCGCCTTGGCCAACGGTCCGAGGAAGGCGTCCAGCTCCTGCAAGGCCTGCAGCAAGGCTTCCCCGGCTTCAACCACCGCCTTGTTTTCGGCCACTTCCGTCCAGGGCTCACGGCGCTCGCCGTCACCCAGACTCAAACGCAAGTCCATACCCCCTTTATCCACGGCGGCAACCAGGCGATTCAGTTCTGCCAGATCGGCAGCGGTATGCCCGGCTTCCGACAGGCTGTCGCGGCCCAGTTCCTGAATCTGCCGGGTGCTCAGGGTGTCAGCAAAAAACGCCGCGGCAATTTCAGGCAGTTGATGCGCCTCATCGAAAATCACTGTGTTGGCCGTGGGCAATAATTCAGACGCCGCGCCATTGCCACGCAACGCGGCATCGGCAAAGAACAGATGATGATTCACCACCACCAGGTCGGCCTCCTGGGCCTCCTTGCGCGCCTTCATCAGCGGGCATTCGTTATATCGGGGACACTCAGTGCCCAGGCAATTGTCCGCGGTACTGGTCACCCAGGGCCATACTGGCGCATCTTCAGGGATCTGTTGCAGCTCGGCGATATCACCGGTACGGGTGCGCCCGGCCCAGTGCGCCACAATCTGCATCTGCCCCACGGTTTCACGGGTGAGAAAACGGGCGTCTTCCTGGTGCAATTCCAGCCGGTACGGACAGAGATAGTTGGCACGCCCTTTTAACAGCGCCACTTTTCGCGGCAGGTTCATGGCTTTCTTGACCATGGGCAGGTCTTTGAAGAACAGCTGATCCTGCAAGCTCTTGGTGCCGGTGGACACCAACGTCGGGCCTTCAGACAGCAGTGCAGGCACCAGGTAAGCCAGCGTCTTGCCTGTCCCGGTTTCCGCTTCGACCAGCAAGGTGGCACCACTGCCAATCACGTCTTCCACCGCATCGGCCATTTCCAGCTGCGGTTCACGCGGCTGGTAGCCAGGCAGGAGCGGCGCAAAGCGCGCTAAATCGGTAAGATGATTACGGGCGGTAGTCACATAATGTCCCTGAAACGTGTCTGCACTCGGGGCTGGCAAAAACAGGCTGCCAGCATCGCCCAACGCGCGCGCAGAGCATAGCCGATTCGCCCCCGGAACCCAACGCGAGAGCACCACGAGAAGGCAATATGGTCGACTATACCTTAATCATTCTGGCCGGCGGACAGGGGCAACGCATGGGCGGTGCCGACAAGGGACTGGTGGAGGTAAATGGCAAGCCGCTGGTTGCTCACCTGCTCGATAATCTACTCCCCCGCCCCACCCGCATTGTGATCAGCGCCAATCGCAATACTGATCGCTATCAAGCCTGGGCCGATCAGGTGGTCGCGGATCGGCGCGACGGTTTTCCCGGGCCACTGGCCGGGTTGGAAGCCGCTCTGGGGGAAGCCCATGGCCTGTGCCTGTGTCTGCCCTGTGACCTGCTGACCCTGCCCACGACCATGGTTCAGGATTTGTTGGCGGCGGCGTCAATGGAGCATATTTGCGTTGCCCACGATCCGCTACGCCGCCAACCGCTATGCATGGCCTTCTATACTGAATTCTGGCGAGACTCGCTCAGTAAGTATCTGGATGCGGGCAAGCGCAGTGCGCACGGCTGGCTGGATCAGGTATGCGTTCACCCGGTGGCCGTAGCCACGCCATTGCAGAATCTGAATCACACACACGACGCGTAACACTCTCCACGCTACAGGCAGGCATGCTGCGTGTGACGTCTTCCAAAACAACAATGCCCGCACAAGGCGGGCATTGTCATGGAACGAAAACGCGGTATTACGCGGTCACGTCCTGGATCTGCTTCATCAGGGCAACCTGATCAGCAGAAGGCTGTGCGGTTTGCAGAGCCATCAGCTTGCTCATATCGCCTTCAATGCGGATCTGACCGCTCATGAAGCCCTGCATGCCTGCAGACTGGTCACCTTCGATGAAGATGCGCTTGGCCAGGTCGGCCGGCAGGATCATGGTAGTCGGAGCGTCAGCGTGATGACCTTCTTCGATCATGCCGCCGACCAGAGCCAGCTCTTTGTCGCCTCCGTCAGCATTAACAGTAATGTTGATTACCAGGTCAGCCAGTGCCGCCGGCGCTTCAACATTACCCGCGCCATCGCGGATTTCTTTTACTTTTGCAAACCACTCGTCAGACAGAAATTCCAGGCTCATTCTTGTTTCTCCTTAAACCTATCGATGTGACTTCGACGCCCCCTTTCACAGGGCTGGCACAGGCTTTATTGCTGCTAGCCAATTCAAACGAGCGTTCGAAACTTACCCGTACCTTATAGAAAGGCTCAAGGGGTGGCAATAGCCGCAGATGAGTCCTTACGGGACAAAAAAGCCCGGCAAAATGCCGGGCTTTTCGAGCGCCTTAAATCAGACTCAAACAGACGATCAGAGGTCGTAGCCACGCTCTTCATGCAGGGCAATATCCAGGCCCTGTGTCTCTTCGTCGCCATCTACACGCAACGGCGCAAACAGGCTTACCAGCTTAAGCAGCACCCAGGTCACCACCGCGGTGTAAACAAAGGTGGCCACCACACCCAGCGCCTGGACGCCCAGCTGGTCCAGCATGGTGTACTCCGGCTTGGCAAAGCCATAACCGGAGAACAGCCCCAACTCGGTGGAGGCAAAAATACCGGCAAACAGGGTACCGAGAATACCGCCCACCCCATGAACCGGGAACACATCCAGGGAATCATCGATTTTCAGCTTGTGCTTGATAAAGATCACCGCATAGAAGCAGATCACACCCGCAGACAGGCCAATCACCAACGCTGCGGCCGGCCCAACGAAGCCTGACGCCGGTGTAATCGTGCCAAGACCGGCCACCATACCCGTAGCAATGCCCAGCGCGGATGGCTTGCCGAATTTTTTCCATTCCATGGCCATCCAGGCCAGCGAACCGGCGGCGGCTGAAATGTGCGTCACCAGCATGGCCATGGCTGCATCGCCATTGGCCGCCAGGGCCGAACCACCATTGAAACCGAACCAGCCCACCCACAGCATGCCGGCACCGGTCACGGTCATGGTCATGTTGTGCGGCATCATGCCCTGGGTCGGGAACCCTTTACGGTTGCCCAGCACCACGGCGGCCACCAGCGCAGCCACACCGGCAGTGATGTGCACCACAGTGCCACCGGCAAAGTCATACAAGCCCAGGTCAGCCAGCCAACCGCCGCCCCAGACCCAGTGACACACCGGGATATACACCCCCAGTAGCCAGAGCACGGAAAACGCCAGCATCGGCCCGAAGCGCATGCGCTCGGCAAAGGCACCGACGATCAGGGCGGGCGTAATGATGGCAAACGTCATCTGGAACAGCCCGTGCAGACTTTTCGGCAAGGTGCCTTCCAGCGTCTCCCGGGTAATCCCGGAAAAGAACACATGATCCAGGCCACCGATCCAGGCATTCATGCTGCCGCCATCGGAAAAGGCCAGGGAATAACCGCAGATCAACCACACCAGCGACACCGCGCAGGTAATAGCGAAACACTGCATCAACACGGACAGAATGTTCTTGGCCCGCACCAGGCCACCGTAGAACAAGCTCAAGCCCGGCAGCGTCATGAACAGCACCAGCGCGGTGGCCGTGAGAATCCAGGCGCTATCACCGGTGTCCAGCCCATCGGCCAACGCCAGCGAAGGCAACATCAACAATACCGCTATCAATTTTTTCATCGTCGGGCCCCTTAAATGGCTTCGCTGCCGGTTTCACCGGTACGGATACGGATCACCTGCTCCAGGTCCGTCACGAAAATCTTGCCGTCACCGATCTTGCCGGTGCCGGCCGCTTTCATGATTGCCTCGATCGCCTGATCCAGCTGCTCTTCACGGACCGCCAGCTCCAGCTTCACCTTGGGAACAAAATCCACCACGTACTCCGCCCCCCGATACAGTTCGGTGTGCCCTTTCTGGCGCCCAAACCCCTTTACCTCGGTAATCGTCATGCCCTGCACCCCGATCTGGGCCAGTGCATCGCGCACTTCTTCGGCCTTAAACGGCTTGACCACCGCTGTCAGCATTTTCATTCGGTATCTCCTCGTCCTCATGCACCAACACAACACGTGCCGGAAGTTTGCACCGACAAGGGGCATTCAAGAATCAGGCCACAAAATAGTGCACGCCATTTCAATTAGTTAGCGATGAATAAAATTCATGTCGCACCACAAAAGAACATCGCACATTATTGGCGCACCACGGATGAACACTATTGGCGCCAAAGTGGCGCAGAAATCCGGCCTTACACCAGGTGGGAAAGCGAATCACGCACCAAAAAACAGCGGGCGAGCAGCGGCCTGGCAATCGCCGTCGGCACGGAAAAGCAGGCAGGATAGACGCGGGCAACGGGGATATCCGTTGCCCGCGGGAAGGAAGTTGGAGGCAGGCTCAGTAAAGGTAGTTGAACATCTTGCGGCGATATTCACTGGCTAAAGGATCGCCTTTGGGAAGGCACTCAAACACTTCCAGCAGCGCACTGCGGGCCACACCGTCGCGGAATTCGCGATAATCACGCAGCAGCGTCAGCAGCGACTCAAGCCCCGCTTGAAACTGGCCCGCTGCGGCGGCCTGCAAGCCGTACGCGTAAAGATCTTCCGGGGTGGGCTTGTCGGCAATACGGGCAGACAGTTCTGCGAGACTCTGCCCGGTCCCTTCCAGCTTTTCCAGTAATGCGAAACGTGCCCGGAACGGACGTAACGGTTCCGCATCTTCTGTCACTTCCGCCAGCACCGACTGGGCATCATCCAGGCGCCCTTCCCCCAACAGCAACTCCACCAGCAAGGCACGAATGGCATGCTTGTCCGGGCTCTGCTCCAGAGTCTGCCGTAGCGCGCCTTCCGCCTGTTCCGTGTGGCCCGCCTCGATGGCCATGCGCACCTGCTCGATAAAGCCTTCTTCCTGCTGTTGTTGTGCCGCTTCAGGGTCGACCACCGGTGCCAGCCACTGGCGCAGCGCACCTTCCGTCTGGGCGCCTTCCAGTTCACTAACCAATTGCCCCTGATACACCAGTTTCAGGCTGGGCAGGCTGCGCACACCAAACTGACTGGCCAGCATTTGCTGCTCATCTGCATTCACTTTCGCCAGCAGAACCTTGCCCTGGTATTCATTGACTAACCGCTCCAGGATCGGCGCCATTTGCAAACAGGGCTGGCACCAGCTGGCCCAGAAATCCACGATCACCGGGATTTGCTGGGATTGCTCAAGAATTTGCTGAATATTCTGCTCGGTGGCTTCAATGATAGGGCTGTTCGGCTGCAACGCTATGCTCCTGAAAACGCATTCAAAGTGGCGCCAAGTGTAAGGCATCATCCAGATTAAATCCGGTTAAATCCTGTGCAACTTATGCCATCTGCGCGTTAGACTGAAGGACAGCTGTGCGGTTTGAAGTTCATGGCGACAGTTTCACGCCCTCTCCATGGCAGCACCCGCATGCTGGAAGGTATTCCACACAGGCAAAGGAGATCACCATGCTTAGCCTATTGGCTATTGTGTTGTTAATTGCCACGCTGATGACCCTCTTCTATCAGCAAATCAGCCGAGGCATTGGCAGTGCCGTTTTCGTCATTGTGTGGCTGCTCTGCGGCTTCCTAGCTTCCTGGCTGTTCCACCCCGTGTCCCTGATTCTGCTCGCCGCCGGCGTGACCGTGCTCAACCACGTGGACCTGCGCCAGAAGTTCATCACCAAACCGGTCTACAACGCGCTGGGCAAGGTCATGCCTGCCATTGGCGATACCGAACGCGAAGCCATCGAGGCGGGCACCACCTGGTTCGAAGCCGATCTGTTCTCCGGCCGTCCGGACTGGGAAAAATTCGCCCATATCCAGTTCACCACGCTCACCGATGACGAGCAGTCGTTCATCGACAACGAAGTGGTGCAATTGTGCGACATGCTTGATGAGTGGCAAATTTTCCACGAGTTGCGCGACCTGCCCGAAGAGGTCTGGGATTTCCTCAAGCACAAGGGCTTTTTCAGCCTGATCATTCCCACTGAGTACGGCGGCAAAGCGTTCTCGCCCTATGCGCAGAGCCGCATCATGAGCAAGATTGCCACCCGCTCTCTCACCGCTGCGGTTACCGCCATGGTGCCCAACTCTCTTGGCCCGGGTGAACTGCTGGCTGAATACGGCACCCAGGAACAGAAAGACCGCTGGTTGCCGGGCCTTGCCAAGGGCGACGAGATTCCCTGCTTTGGCCTTACCGGACCAGAAGCGGGTTCCGACGCCGGCGCCATTCCTGATACCGGGGTGATCTGCAAAGGCAAGATCGACGGCAAGGAAGTACTGGGCATGCGCCTGAACTTCGCCAAACGCTGGATCACCCTGGCGCCAGTGGCCACCGTGGTTGGCTTGGCATTCAAGCTCTATGACCCGGAAAAACTGCTCGGTGATGAAGAAGATCTAGGCATTACCTGCGCGCTGATTCCCGCCGATACCAAAGGCGTGGAGATCGGCCGCCGGCACTACCCCGGTTCCCCGTTCATGAACGGCCCCATCAATGGCAAGGATGTGTTCGTGCCTCTCGATGCCATCATTGGCGGCCCGGATATGGCAGGCAAAGGCTGGCGCATGCTGATTGAATGCCTCGGTGCCGGCCGCGGCGTCTCCCTGCCCGCACTGGCCACCGCCAGTGGCGAAATGGGCTACCGCATGACCGGTGCCTTCGGTCGCATTCGTCGCCAGTTCAATACGGCCGTCGGGGAATTCGAGGGCGTACAGGAAGCATCCGCCGATGTGGCCGCGCTGGCCTACACCCTGGAAGCCTATCGCCACCTGGTAACCCGTTCGCTGGAAGACGGAGCGCCGTCCGTGGTTACCGCCATGGCCAAATACCACGCCACCGAAATGATGCGTGAGCTGATCAACCACGGCATGGATATCGCCGGTGGTCGCGGCATTCAACTGGGTCCACGCAACTTCCTGGCCTTGCCCTATCAGTCCACCCCCATCGCCATCACCGTGGAAGGCGCCAACATTCTTACCCGCTCGTTGATGATCTTCGGGCAGGGGGCCATGCGCTGTCATCCGTTCCTCTATGACGAACTGCAAGCCATACAGGCAGAAGACAAGAAGCAGGGGCTGCAGGACTTCGATGACCTCTTCTTCTCCCATGCAGGCCATACGCTGGGCAACATCAGCAGTGCCATCGTACAGGCGTTGGCGGGCCCTTACCTGTCTGATGCCCCCGGCAATTCCGATGCGTTCAGCGCTCCCTGGTACCGTCTGGTCAGCCGCTACAGTGCGGTACTGGCCAGCGTCTCGGACATGGCCCTGGCGCTACTGGGCGGCGACCTGAAGCGGCGCGAACTGCTGTCCGCCCGCCTGGGTGATGTGCACAGTCAGCTGCTCATTGCCTGTGCCATTCTCAAGTACCACGCCACCCTGCCCCGCGACGAGGCCAACGATGCCCATGCGCACTATGCGCTGCGACTGGCCTTCAGCCGGGCCCACGATTCCCTGGAAGCGTTCTCGCGCAACTTCGGCTTCTTCGGCATCGGCCACGTGCTCAAGCGCCTGTTCTTCCCGCTGGGTCGTCCCTGCAAGGCGCAGGCTCCCAGCGACGATCAGATACGCACTCTGGGGCAGATGATCATGGAACCCAACTCGGTGCGCGATGCCCTGGCGGAACCGGCCTATATCTCCCAGGATCCGGAAGACTCCATTGGCCGCGTGGAAGCCACCTTCAACAAGCTGCTGGAAGTGGAACCCGGCTTTCTTGCTTATCTGAAAGCGGAAGGCAAAGGCCAGCTGGAAGGCGAGACCGTACTGGAGAAACTGCAGGATGCGGCCCGCAAGGGCATCATCAACGAGAGCCAGGTAGACGCCATCAACGAGTACGACGCCATGCGTTACGACTGCCTGCTCACCGACGCCTTCGACAAGGACCTGAAAGAAGTGAAGGTCCACGCCGAACGGCCAATGATGTAAACCACCGGGGCGGGATGGTGCTCACCATTCCGCCCTTCTTTTCACCCTCTTTACCGCTCTTTACCGCCCTTTCCTGCTTTTCTCTCCAACCTGCAGTCTCCCTACCCCCCGGCATGCGCCCAATACTTGCGATGCACAAACATTAACCAGTACGCATTTTCACAAAAAGGCAACGCTGCCGTTTTTACCCAAAACGCTGCTTTTTCCAGCAGTTAATCCCCTGCTTGCTCCATCTCACAGAGATTTAACATTCAGATCACCCTTTTGGCGCTTTTACGCATGGTCGCTTTCGTCTAGTCTTGCCCAAATTACGCCCCACTGGGCCCGGAGCGCCTTTTTGCCTCCCTTTGCCCCTCGGACAACAGGTCAGCAATGACAGCAGTCGTCGAAGAAAAAACCGCAATCGAATTCAAGGGCCGCATGTTGATGATGACGGTCCTCCAGTTGAAAAATCTGGATGCCAATGTCCTCCACCAGCAGGTGAGCCAGCGTCTGGAAGACGCCGCCCAGTGGCTACAGGAAGCCCCCGTCGTCATCGATGTAAGCCCGGAGCTGGATAGCGATCCAGTGGCGCTGATGGCCGCTGTGGATACGCTGCGCAGCCTCGGGGTCAACCTGGTGGCCCTGGCCCGCAGCGAGAACATTGATGCGGACACAGCCAGCATGCTGGGTCTGGGCACGTTGAGTCTGGCCGGTGGTCGAGATGTGCCCCGCCGCGCCGAACCCGCCCCGGCCACGGACGATACTGCAGCGGAGAGCAAGTCCGCTGCGCAGCAGGTTGAAACCATGGTCATCGACCAGCCGGTCCGCTCCGGTCAACAGGTCTACAGCCGTGGTGACCTGATCGTGCTCGCGCCGGTGAGCACCGGCGCAGAAATCATGGCCGACGGCAACATTCATGTGTACAGCAACCTGCGCGGCCGCGCCCTGGCCGGGGTTCGCGGCGATACCAGCGCACGTATTTTTTGCCAGCAACTGAATGCCGAACTGGTATCCATTGCCGGCCATTATCGGGTGGCCGAAGACCTGCCCGAGTCATACCGTAACCGGCCCGTGCATCTATACATGCAGGGCGAAGCGATGCATTTTACCGCGCTGAACTAGCGTGCATGAAACATGGAAGGTAAGGAGAAGAGCGTGACGAAGATCGTGGTCGTGACATCCGGCAAGGGTGGCGTCGGCAAAACCACCACCAGTGCAGCGCTGGCCACAGGCCTTGCCCTGCGCGGTTTTAAAACCACTGTGATTGATTTTGATGTAGGCCTGCGCAACCTGGACCTGATCATGGGGTGCGAACGTCGTGTGGTCTATGATCTGGTCAACGTGATCAGTGGCGATGCCAACATCAAGCAGGCGCTGATCAAGGACAAGAAGGTGGACAACCTGTTCATCCTCCCGGCCTCCCAGACCCGCGACAAGGACGCCCTCACCATTGAAGGCGTGGAAGGCGTACTCAACGCCCTGCGTGATGACATGCAGATGGACTACATTATCTGCGACAGCCCCGCCGGCATCGAAAAAGGCGCCCTGATGGCGGCCTACTTCGCCGACGAGGCCGTGGTCGTCACCAACCCGGAAGTCTCCAGCGTACGGGACTCTGACCGCATCATCGGCATTCTGGCCAGCAAGACCCGCCATGCCGAACTGGGCGATGGGGACATCCCCTCCCGCCTGCTGCTGACCCGCTACTCCCCGGAACGGGTAGAGAACGGACAGATGCTGTCGGTGGAAGACGTGCAGGAAATTCTCGCCATTGAACTGCTTGGCGTGATTCCGGAATCCCAAGCGGTGCTCAATGCCAGTAACTCCGGCAGCCCGGTAATCCTGGATACGGATTCCGACGCCGGTCAGGCCTACAGCGATGCCGTTGCCCGCTTCCTGGGTGACCAGCTGCCGCACCGCTTTCTTACCACTAACAAGAAAGGTCTATTCGGCCGTCTGTTTGGAGGCTAACGGATGAGCATCTTCAGTTATCTGCTTCCTAAAAGGCAGAACACGGCATCTGTGGCAAAAGAACGTCTGCAGATCATTGTGGCCCGCGAACGCTCCACCCGCGGTGGCCCGGATTACCTGCCGCAGCTTCAGGAAGAACTGCTGCAAGTGGTGCGTAAATATGTCCCTGTGGACCAGGACGCCGTGAACGTCCAGATGGACCGGGAATCCGGCTGTGAAATTCTCGAACTGAATATCACCCTGCCGGAAGCCTGATTCCATGGTGAGCGCCCCTGTTGCTGACAACCTCTGCAGCACAGGGGTGCCCTCTACCGGCTTGCCTCATCTCACTTCGAGCAAACCCACTTGCGCGCCCCTCTCACTGCGGTAACACCTGCCACTCCGGCTCGTCGTACTCGCCGATCACGGTGACATCCACCACTTTCGCATGCTTTTCCAGTATCGCCTTTACCCTGGCGCTGCGGCTGTCGTCCTTGGCATCGCGGTGCGCCTTGCTCTCCCAGTGGGCGATGGCCAGTACCGTGTCCGGGTGGCCGATCTTGCGGTGTAAATAAGTGCCTTTTGCTCCCTCGCTCTGCTGGATAATCTCACTGGCTTCCACCCAGCCCCGGGCATATTCCTCCACGCTAAAACCCGGCTTGACGCGTACCTCAAAAATAAATTTCATCATCGCTCTCCCTGTCGATAGAACTGAGCCAACAGGCGGTACAGGGCTGGCCAGTCTTTATAGAGCTGATCCGCCCCTTCGAAGAACGCCTCGCTACAGACAGCAAAAAACTCACCCGGCCCGGTCAACGCATAAGCATCCACAGGCATGGGCCGGTGGTGCTGATAATCACTCAACAGCTCTTCCCAGCAGGCGGTGAAGGTGTCATGCCATTGCTTCGGGTTCATCCCTCTATGTAACGGCGGCCTGCCGTTGGCCCCGTTGCGGCGCATATCCAGTTTGTGCGACATCTCGTGAATCACCACATTACTGGCCACGTTATCCGGCGCACAGGCATCACAAATCGCATCCCAAGACAGAATCACCGGCCCCTGATGCCAGGCCTCTCCCGCCAACACCGGTCCCTGGGCATGGACCACACCGTCTTCACTGAGGTGAGGCCGGTTGGGGATGAAGGCGCCTTCATACAGAATCACGGTGTACCAACCGTCATACCAGTCCAACCCCAGATACAGAATCGGCACACAGGCCATGGTCGCCACTTTCAGGCACATGGCATCGGTGTAAACGAACCCGCCGCCAGAGGCGATGCTTTTTCGAGCCAGAAAACGCAGCGACAGAGCAAACAGCGCATCCCGCTCTTCACCTTCAAACCGGGCCATTAACGGCCAGTCTGACACAGCCGCTTCCCACTCCTGCCGGGTATATCCCATCTTCCTGACCCGGCGAGCGTCCCGCCAGTTCTTCCAGGCTGCAAACATGCACTGCCCTCACGTGATTGCGTGGTCGTATTGTGATTACCGGTGTCTACTTTGACCATGATAGCGGCGTTTCACCAGTCGTTACCGCCCGGTACGGCTGTGCTACCATCGCCGCCTGTCTCTGCTGCGAATAGTGTTCAGTGTCTATCCACCAAGCTCATAAAGCCGACCTGCTGCTTCTGGTGGTCACCCTTCTGGCAGCCATCAGCTGGATGTTCTCCAAAGAAGCCGTGCTGGCAATGCCTCCGCTGCTGTTCATGTCACTGCGTTTCCTGCTGGCAGCAAGCCTGCTGGCCATGGCGGCCCACCGTCAACTGCGTCGCCTGAGCCGCCAGCAACTGCTCCGTTGCGTCCGTGTCGGTACTGTTTTCGGCATCGCCATGAGCTGCTGGGTAATGGGCCTGGCCATGGGTGAACATGTGGGTGAAGGCGCCTTTCTGACCAGCCTGGGAGTGGTGCTGGTACCAGTGATCGCCCGGCTGATCTTTGCCGAACCCGTGCCCGGCAGTACCTGGCTGGCGCTGCCAGTGGCCGCTGCGGGGCTGGCCCTGCTGTCCCTGGATCAGGGACTGCACCTGGAAGCCGGGCAGTTATTTTTTGTGGCTGCCGCCACCATTTTTGCGCTCTATTTCAATCTCAATACCCGCGCCGCCAACACCCTCTCCACGCAGGGCATGAATGGCGAATTTATTGAACACCCACGCGTCCCTGCTCTGGCGCTGACCACGGTAGTGCTCGCCGTGGTGGGCGTGCTAACCGGTGTGTTGTCCGCCATTTTCGAACCCTGGCAACCTGTCGCGGCCAACGCCACACCCATACTGGCCCTGTGGGTGGTACTCAGTGCCACGGTAGGCACCGCCCTGCGTTTTCTGGTACAAACCTATGCGCAAAGCCTGTCACTGCACAGCCATGGTGTTGTCATTATGGTGCTGGAACCCATGTGGACCGCACTGATGGCCGCCGCCTGGTTCGGCGAACAGATGACACTGCTGCAACTGGCAGGTTGCGCGCTGATCTTTCTGTCGCTTCTGGTCAATCGCTGGCGAGCTGTACGCAGCCTCCTCAAGGTTTTCCTGAGCCGGTTTTTTGTTTCAACCCCAAAGTAAAAGGAGTTCCAATGGGTGGAGAAATAGCGCAACTCATCACCATGACGCTACCGACCTTTCTGGTCGCCATCGCCGGTTTTGTACTGGCCGGCATTTTCATGCCAAAGGCACGGACCGCCGCCATTCTGGTATTGATCGCCTCGCTGCTCAGTCTGGTCCATATCGCCTATATGTGCCTGCAGCAATTCGTGCTGATCGAAATGCTGTATGACGACAAGATATCTGGCGATCTTTTTGCCCTGATCTCCAGCGGCATCTACAACGGGCTGTACCTGATCATCAGCGCACTGATGCTGGGTGCCGCCTTTACCGGTCGCCATCAGCCTGTGACAAACGCCCCGCAAAACACCGCCATCAACACCAATGCAGCACCACACCGTGGCGGGCTGGTACTCACACTTGGCCTGTTGGGAGTACTGTTGTTTGCGCCTGTCGGTATTGTCGCCTGGATTCTGGGCAACAAGGATTTGGCAGCCATGCGCCAGGGCAACATGGATAGCAGCGGTGAAGGCATGACGCTGGCGGGCAAGGTGCTGGGCATTCTGGCCACGGTGATGTTCCTCCTGGGAATCCTGGCGGTCATTGCTGGCATTGTCATCGTCGCAACCAGTTATCGAGGATTCTGATCTCCATCCCCACCGCCCCGCTTCACAACACTCGTGGAGCGGGGAATACTTCCCCTCCGGCAGCCCCGTCTGACGACTTTGTCTACGCCCGTGTGACCCAGTTCCTTCTCTCATTCTTCAGTTGGCGCACCATTTGGACCCAATAATGCCAATAAGAAAAGACTGACATAATGACGGGACCGTTCTCACGTGCTGCTATCGCCAGCCTGACCCTGACATTGCTGCCCCTTGCCAGCATGGCCGATTCGGCCTGCCTGAGCGCCGCCCCCACAGCAACAACAACCTCTCTGGCCATCAGCCAGGATGATAAACAGCTTCTGGAGCTGCTGGGCCACCAGGCGACGACCACACAAGCGCGCACCCTGCTTGCCTATAACCAGCAAGCCAGCAGCATCAACAAACCCATTCTGGGGAATTACGCCCGCCTGCGGCTGGCCGCCCTGGCCCTGAAAGACGGCGACACCGAGTTTGCCCGGCAACAGCTCAGCGAAGTGGAGCAAAACAGCCCCGCCGCTGTCGATGCCGCCTTCCTGCTGGCAGAGAGCTACCGACGCGACGGTGACAAGGAGCGGGCCCGGGCCTGGTTTATCCGTATTGCCGCGCGCTTCCCGGGCAACCCGCGGGCGGTGTCCGGGCTGGTGCTGGCCGGCGATGACTGGCGCAATCAGGGCGCCGATGCGCTAGCACTGCCGGTGTACAACCTGGCACTGACCAAAGCGGCAGAAAACCTCAACGCCCTGGAGCAGCTCTCCAACGAGCCGGAGCAGCTGTACCGCACTCTCACCAACACCGTGGCCGGCAACAGCACCACGGTCATGGATCAGCTGGTACTGGCCATGGTCCGTGATGACGATAGCCAGGTTCTTGCCGCCACCCGCCAACTCATGGCGGCCCACCACCAGGACAAATGCCTGGCTCGTCGGCAAACCGACCTGAATAACGCCATTCAGCATGCCACCGCCAGAGACCTGACCAATGGCGCCTTCCGCACCGCCGCGAAGCGGGAAAAAGCGGCCACGGAGCAGGAAATCGCCGATTTGCAGCGCATTCTGCAAAACGCCCCGGATGCCGAGGAGCTAAACACACGGCTAGCCGACGCCCGGCAGCGGCTGGAGCGGCTGAACACTCGGCTCAATAAACTCGGAGGCACCGCCCTGCCCGCTGCACTGCAGCAACGCAAAGACCAGTTGGCGCTGGAAAAACAACAAGTGGAATCGAACCTGACCACGGCGCGGCGCCAGGTACGTGACGCGCTGGAAGCCCAACTTCCGGAATTGGAAACGTTCTATCGGAATCTGGCGGGGGAAGCGCAACTGGGCAAGGCCCAGCTGCTGCAGAAAAAATCCTGAAGGGAGCGCCTGATGCGGGATGCCTGTGACGATGGCCACCGTCGCAGGCCTCTTACCTTAGCTCTTAGCCCTTGTGGCTTTTCAACAAGGCATCCACCTTGTCGATGTATTTCTGCTTGGCCTCATCTGCCCCCAACCCTTTCAGCTTGGCCCACGCGTCATACTTGGCGCGCCCCACCATATCCAGCATTCCCGGGCGTTTACCAGCCACATCACCGGTGCTTCCCTGCTTGAAGTGCGCATAGAGAAACAGCAGGTCATCATTGGACGGTTTGCTGTCGAGGGTTTTGACATCTTTCTGGGCTTGTTCAAATCGGGCAGTATCGGTCATGATGCTTCCTGTCGGTGTGATCATTGTTGTATAAGGCTCGAGCCTTAATTTCTGCAAGAAATAGTGCGCTGTGATCGCCGATGAATCAACATAAGCGCTACCAACAAAATCAAAACGAAGAATAATCAGGTTACGCCATGAGCGACGCAGGGCAATCCCAGGCCAGCCAGAGTCTTGACCCGCAGCAGGAAGGCATTCTTCGCAATGCTATCAATACCTTTCTGGTGCAATTCGATCGAGCCCAGGAACGGCGATACGCAGAGCACGCGCATCAACGCGCGCGGGATCTGATCAATCGCTCCGTTTACCTGCTGATGGGGCTGTACCTGCTGGTCGTTCTGCCGGTGATTATGCTGGTCAAAACGCCGGAAATGGCCGCCTGGCGAAGCTACGGCGTTTATCCCATCGCCGTAGCCCTGATCGGGCTATGGTGCTGTACCCGGCTGAGCTGGCTGCGCCCTCACGCCATTGGCGTCATGTATCTGGCGCTGGGCTTGTCCCTGTCCGGTACCGTTTTAGGGGCGATCCGTTTTAATGGCAGTTTCCCCGGGCAGATTTCTTCTTTCGAAACCATTTATCTGCTTATTATCGGCTTCTCGATTCTGCGCCTTCCTCCCCGGCAGACGCTCATCACCTGCACCATGGCCGCCGTGGTGGCCTTTGCAATCAGCCTGCTCATGCGCCTGGACCTTCCATTGTTGCTCGTGTCTCTGTCGTTCGGCATCCCGCTGATCATCTGCACCCTGAACGGCTACATTCTGGATATCAGTGCACGGCGCAATTTTGCCAACAACCTGTTACTGGCCCATGAATCCGAGCAATTGAAACACTGGAGAGAACAGGCAGAAAAAGACACGCGCCGGCAGCAACAGCTCAATACTTTTATGGAGCAAATCGCCGGCAACCTGACACCCACACAATTACTGGAACGGGTGCTGGGTTATCTGGTTCAGCAAGTGAATGCGCAGGTGGGCGCGGCCTACACGCTGGAAAAGGACACTCTGGTACGCCAGGCCGGCTGGGCACTGAACGGCGCAGCTCAGACCCGCGACACCCTGCCCGCAGGCGAGGGGCTGCTTGGCGCCGCGCTAAACCAGCGGCTGCTGATGCAGCAACATCAGGTACCACAGGATTATCTGGATCTGGAAACCGGCCAGGGGAAACGGCCGCCTGGCACCGTGTTGCTATGGCCGCTGGTACAAGGTGACCACCCACTGGGGATTATTGAAATTGCCAACACTCAGGGGTTTGACCAAGAACAGCAGACGCTGATCAGCGAGCTACACCGCCCTCTCGCCTTTGCACTGCAGTCCGCACAGCGCCGCCAGCAGTTTCTGGACCAGGCCGCCAGCGCCACCGCATAAACTCTCTCCCCCTGCAGCCTCAATCAATGCCACGGGCGGCCTTGGCCGCCTTCAAGGGTGCAGATAGCAGCTCGGGCTTGCGCGGCACGATATCCGCCAACGATGCCACCATCCGGGCCATGTCCGCGTCCATATCTCCGGTAGGCAAGAAACAGTCGACGATACGTACCTGCCGGCGCCGGTAGCAAAACCCCAGCACCACAATCGGCACAGCCATTTGCTCGGCAATACGGTAAAACCCGGTTTTCCAGCGCTTGGCGCCAGTGCGTGTCCCTTCCGGAGCCAGGCCCAGCCAAAATGGCGTCTCGCGCATGATCTCTGTGGTCTGTTCCACCACGTCCCGCGCACTTTCTCGGTTCACCGGGATGCCTCCCAGCCAGTACATGAGCCGGCCCAAGCGCCCCTCAAACAGGGTGTGTTTGCCCATGAAACGCACCTGCACCCGTAGCGACTGGATGGCACTGATGCCGATCAGGCCATCTATGTTCGAGGTATGCGGCGCCACCGCTAGAACCACGCGAGACGTATTGGGCAAGCGGCCAACAATGCGCCACCCCATGGCCCCCAGTATCAATTTGCCCAACCCCGCCAGCAGCCAGTGGCCGCGACGGGGCACCTGATCCCCCAGTGTTCGCGCTGTCAGCGGTGCCAGTTCCGATTTCATGCAAATACCGTAAAAGTCTGTCGACTCAGTGCCACGGCCTTCCCGTCCGCGTCCCAGATCACCGCCTGGCTTTGTCCATAGCCATCACTGCACTGGTCAGTGTTTACCCGATATTGCCACAAAGTATCCGCCGGTCGAGACTCTGGATCATCCAGCAACTCCATGGTCCAGGTCAGAGAGCTGGCCGGTGCCGGACCTTTGAGTAGAGGCAGCACCGAAGGCGGCCAGGTATCAACCAGGGCAATCAACGCCGCCGTACTCATGGTCTCCGGTGGCACGGCAAAGCCCATGTAACCCCCGAAATCCGGCGCTGCGCTAGCGCTGAACGGCGGCATGCCTTCCGCATAGCGAATATCAAAATGGGACAGAAAATCCGGCGTCAGCCCCTTGATAAACGGTAGCGCGAAGCTTTGATCTGCCCCTTTCAAACCTGGCGCAGACGGCCCTTCCACTACCACGTTGGACTCCCGACCCACACCGAAGCTGGCCAACATAACTGCGACCACCTGCTCCCCCTGGCGAGCGGACACCATCGCCTGCATCACCGATTTCCCTTCCCGTAACACCGTCGCTTCCAGTGCAACCTCACCGGGCGATGCCGGCGCCACAAAAGACAGAGAGAAACTGCGCAAGAATCGCCCAGTCGCCACTGTTTTTTGCAGATGGTCAAACAACACCGCACCGACCAGCCCGCCAAACAGCGCCCGGCCCTGCCCCCAGCCTTCAGGGAATCTGGCGAAGCCTTTGCCATCCACCGTGGCCAAAATTTCATCGAATGTCATGATCTCTCACTTTTTGTATGCCTGAAACAGCGGCCCTTTATTTACCATCCCCATCAGATGGGTAAAAGTCATTATCCCGTCGTTAACAAGACCAGGGAACCTCTGAATAACTCCTTGCATGCTCAGTCTTTCAGGCTGGCTCGCAATCTAGGCGCGATTTTGAAGGTGTATGTCCATCCATCGAAAAAACGCAACGACGAGTGCGGGCCAGCCTGGAAGACCCGGAGGGCGCGGCCTGAAGCGTACATCTGCTGCGCCTTGCCTCTAGGAAAGGGAGCCACCCTGTCCGTCAAGACAAGACTCAACAGCTGCACGCTTCAGGCCACGCTGAGTACGCAAGGAGTTATTCAGAGGTTCCCTAGGCGCCATAACCAACAAGAGTGCGCACAAAACAAGCGGAAAACGCGTTTTCCCCATGCGCTTGGCGCCCCTTGCCGGTAGCATAGGCGCCTCTTTTTCAGTTTCGCCAGTACGGAGATAAACGCATGACCTGGTTGAAATCCCGCCGCCTTCAGTACCTGTTGGCCATCACAGCTCTCTTTTTCTCGCTGATGGTTGTACTGCGCGCCGTGTTTTATTTCGGCTTTTCCCCTTTGTCCGGTGACAGTGACATCGCCACCGACACCATTATCACCGCCTGGGGCATAGGCCTTCGCTTTGACTTGCGCCTGGCCCTGCTGCTGATGCTCCCGCTGGCTGCCCTGGCTTACCTGCCCTGGCTGAACCTGTTGCGCAGCAGCATTGCCCGTTTTGTCGGTCATGCCTACCTGCTGCTGGCCCTGTTGCTGGTGGTGCTCACCTATATTCTCGACTTTGGCCACTACGCCTACCTGGGCGACCGGCTCAATGTCACCGCGTTGCGTTTCCTGGAAGACACCGCCATTTCCACCCAGATGGTCTGGGAAAGCTACCCCGTTATCTGGATTACCCTGGGCTGGCTGCTCACCACCGCGCTCATCTTCTGGGCCGCCCTGTGGATTGAGAAAACCTTGCTCGGCCGCCCGCAAACCCGCATTGCCAAAAGCCAGGCCACATTCGGCTTTTTCGTCTGCTTCGTATTGTTCTTCTTTGCGATTCTGGGCCGGGTCAGCGACATCAATATTCTTAACCCGATCCCTCTGCGCTGGAGCGAAGCCTTCGCCACCGGCAACAAGGCGGTAGGATCGCTGGGGCTAAACCCGGTGCTGTACTTCTACGACACCACCCTCATCCCTGCCTCCCCCTACGACAAAGACGCGGTGAAAGAGTATTACCCTGTCATGGCGGATTATCTGAACATTCCGGCAGAGCAGCGCCAGGAACTCAACTTCGACCGTGTTGTGGATGTGCAGCCCCACAAACTGAACTACGACCAACCGCCGAACGTGGTATTCGTGATGCTGGAGTCCCTCGGCGCCAGCCGTGTCGGCGCCTACGGCACCCCATTCAACCCCACCCCGCATCTGGACCAAATTGCCAACGACGGCTGGCTCTTCAAACACTTCTACGTACCAGTTACCGGCACCGCCAAAACCATCTGGGCCACCTTCACAGGCATTCCTGATGTGGCGCCTACGGAAAGCGCCAGCCGTAACCCTCTCACCAGCCATCAACGCATGGTGCTGAATGAATTCAAGGACTACCGCAAATTCTACTTTGTCGGCGGCAACGCCGGCTGGGCAAACATCGACGGGCTGATTAAGCAGAGCATTGACGGGATTGAGCTGTACGAGGAAGGGGACTGGAAAGCGCCCAACGTAGACGTATGGGGCATTTCCGACCTGGAGCTGTTCCGCGAGTCCAACCAGATTCTCGACGACCTGCCCAACGATCAACCTTTCTTTGCCTTTATCCAGACGGCTGGTAATCACCGCCCCTTCACCATCCCCGAAAAGAACGGGGATTTCGAAGTGCGCGACATGCCGGAAGATGAGCTGAGAGAGCACGGGTTCCGCAACTCCGCCCAATACAACGCCGTGCGTCTGCTGGACTACAACGTGGGCGAATACATGAAAATGGCACGCGCCAGCGACTATTTCGACAACACGATTTTTGTGTTCTTCGGCGACCACAACAACCGCATTACCACCATCCCCCACATGCCACCGGCCATGGAGAAACTGGGGCTGGAGAGCAATCACGTGCCACACATGATTTATGCGCCCGCTTACCTGAAACCCCGCGTTATTGAACAATCAATGGGGCTGACCGATGTGATGCCCACCATCGCCGGCATGCTGGGCCTGACCTACCGCAACACCACCCTGGGCCGGGACATTCAGAGCCCGGCGCCAGAAGGCGACCGCGCCAGTTTTGTGGTCATGCAGGAAGGGCCGCGTCCGGTGTATGGCGCCCTGACCAAGGATTACTTCGTGCGCATGAATCACGATGGTAGTAATGCCACCCTCCACGACCTGCACAGCGACGACCCGGAAACCGACCGCGCCGAGCAGCACCCGGACGTGTTTAAAAAACTCTATGACCTGGCCCGCGGGCAATACGAAACCGCGCGCTACATGTTCTACGACAACGTGGACAACAAAGAAGGCAAAGCGCAGCAATAGGCATCGAGGCAACGCTTGATGCCTGACGCCACAAGCTCGACAACAACAGGTGACCCTGGCGCCTGTTGTTGCGCTTTTTTGATGGATCGACATATCTCGATCCCCCTTGAGGGGACACCTTCAAAAGCGCGCCCTCTGTGCCCCGAATTGGGTATAGATTGCGAACCAGCCTGAAAGACTGAGCATGCGACGAGTTTTCAGAGGCTCCCTAGTCATGCCGCCCCATCACCGCCCCCGCTAGCCGGGTGACCCAAACCCCGGGCAAGAATCGCGTTACAGCGACCATCAGCTTATACAGGGCACCGGGTACCACCACCGCTTTCCCAGCCATTAGCCCCTGCAATCCTGCAGCGGCTACCCGATCCGCCGGCATCATTGCCTTTTCCAGATCCGGGTCCATTTTTTCACGAGCCAGAGACGAGAACTCGGTACGCGTGCCCCCCGGACACAGTGCCGTCACGATCACACCAGACGGTTTCAGCTCTTCATGGAGTGCCCGGCTCAAGTGCAGCACCGCAGCCTTGCTGGCCGCATAGGTCGCCATACCGGGAATAGGAAACCAGGCGGACACCGAGCTGACATTAAGCACCCAGCCCTGCCCACGCTGAACCATGGGGGCAGTAAAAGATTGTGTCAGCACCAACAGGCTGCGCACGTTCACATCCACCATCCCGAGCTGCTCACGCATAGGCAACGCCAGCATGGATTTCTGAAAACCAAAGCCGGCATTGTTAATCAATATGTCTACCTGTCTGCCCAAGGCTCTCGTCTGCTCGTACACCGCATCAGCGGCTTGCGGATCAGCCAGATCAGCGGTAATCACGTCCACAGTGACCGTTCTCAACTCCCTGGCCAGAGCATCCAGCCTGTCGGTGCGACGCGCCACCAGAATCAGGTTGCAGCCCATAGCAGCCAGTTGTCTCGCCATCTGATCACCGATGCCACTGGAGGCACCGGTGATCAATGCGGTTTTTCCGTTGAAGGTTTGCATGGTGAGTCTCGGGAAGGATGAGTTGAAAGTTCAAAGTTTAAAGTTGAAAAGCGCGGATAAGCCTATCGATGCTTTAATGCCGTGCCCGCGCTCACAAGTCTCCACACGGAGAAACATACTCAAAAAGAACAGACCTTCTTTCACGTTGAACTTTGAATTTTGAACTAATAAACAAAAAACCCGGCACAAGGCCGGGTTTTTCTGGTGCTTAACTGCGAGCTGTTTTTACAGCTTGCCGTCCAGCTCCGGTACAGCTTCGAACAGGTCAGCCACCAGGCCGTAATCCGCCACCTGGAAGATGGGGGCTTCTTCGTCCTTGTTGATAGCAACGATGACCTTGGAGTCTTTCATGCCGGCCAGATGCTGAATGGCACCGGAAATGCCCACAGCAACGTACAGGTTCGGCGCAACGATCTTACCGGTCTGACCGACCTGCATGTCGTTGGGTACGAAACCTGCGTCAACGGCAGCACGGGATGCACCCACGCCAGCGCCCAGCTTGTCAGCCAGCTTGTACAGGATTTCGAAGTTCTCGCCGTTGCCCATACCGCGACCACCAGAGATCACGATCTCGGCAGAGGTCAGCTCAGGACGGTCAGACTTGGCCAGTTCTTCACCCACGAAGGAGGAAATGCCAGCGTCTTTTGCAACGTCGATGTGTTCAACAGAAGCAGAACCGCCTTCTGCTGCAACGCCATCAAAAGACGTACCACGCACGGTGATCACTTTCTTGGCATCGCCGCATTTCACGGTCGCAATGGCGTTACCGGCGTAGATCGGACGCTTGAAGGTGTCCGCATCGATCACGTCGGAGATCTCGGAGATCTGGGCCACGTCCAGCAGAGCCGCCGCGCGAGGCGCGAAGTTCTTGCCGGTGGTGGTGGCAGCCGCCAGGATGTGGCTGTAATCGGCGCCCACTTCAGCAACCAGATCGCCAATGTTTTCAGCCAGCTGATGCTCGTAGGCATCGTTGTCTGCGCACAGTACCTTGGAAACGCCATCAACCTTGGCCGCTTCTTCAGCAACAGCGCCACAGCCTTTACCGGCTACCAGCACAGTGATGTCGCCGCCGATTTCTTTGGCAGCAGCAACCACACTCAGGGTAACTTTGTTGAGCGCGGCGTTATCGTGTTCGGCGTAAACTAATACACTCATCAGATCACCTTCGCTTCGTTCTTCAGTTTCTCGACCAGCTCGTCAACGGAGCCAACGATGATGCCAGCCTGACGCTCAGCCGGTGCTTCCACTTTCTCAGTGGTAACGCGCGGAGTCAGGTCAACGCCCAGATCAGCGGCGGTCTTGGTATCCAGCGGCTTTTTCTTGGCTTTCATGATGTTCGGCAGAGACGCGTAACGCGGCTCGTTCAACCGCAGGTCAGTGGTAACCACTGCCGGCAGGCTCAGCTCAACAGTCTGCAGGCCACCGTCGATTTCACGGGTAACCTTCACTTTACCGTCAGCCACATTCACTTCAGAAGCGAAGGTGCCCTGCGGCATGCCAGCCAACGCAGCCAGCATCTGGCCGGTCTGGTTGTTGTCGCCGTCGATAGCCTGCTTGCCCAGGATAACCAGCTCAGGCTTCTCTTCATCAACGATGGCTTTCAGTGCTTTGGCGATGCCCAGCGGCTGAACGTCTTCGTCGGTTTCAACCAGGATGGAGCGGTCAGCGCCCAAAGCCATGGCAGTACGCAGCTGTTCCTGAGCGGTCTTGGGACCGATGGAAACGGCAACGATTTCGGTAACCACACCCTTTTCTTTCAGACGCACTGCTTCTTCTACAGCGATTTCACAAAAGGGATTCATGGCCATTTTAACATTGGCGAGATCAACGCCAGTGTTGTCAGCCTTCACGCGAACCTTGACGTTGTAATCAACGACTCGCTTGATGGGTACAAGAACCTTCATAGGATCCTCGGAATGTTCCATTGGGTGACTTGTAGAAGGAGGCGACATGACGCCGTTGCCGGGTCCACCCCCGCGAAAGAGGGGCTATCTTGAACGCTCGCCTACAACAGGTCAATAGGCCGAAAATCTGTAAGCAGATGATTTTGCTGCAAATAGACCACACAAACTGTCCACTTTTTGTGACCTGTCGGTCGGCGATTTTCTTGTAAATCAACCATCTAGCAAGAGATAATCCAAACACTTGTTTGAAAGTGCCCTGCGCCGGTTCAAATGTTGACACAAGTTCGCGTCCGCAGGGTCAACCCCAGTAGTGGTGTGGTTTCTTCTATCTCTATATACTCCGCGCCACCCCAAGGCTGGTCTCGGTTGGCCACTGAGAAAGGGTTTCTGTTACTAGTAATGTCAGAACCTCTTTCTCAGTGGCTCCCGGGCCAAACACGCAATCGATAGCGAGGAGACAGGCTGTGGAACGCGAATCTATGGAAGTCGACGTAGTCATCGTCGGCGCCGGTCCTTCCGGTCTGGCAACCGCCTGCCGTCTGGGTCAGATCGCCCAGGAAACCGGTCAGGAAATCAGTGTTGTTGTTGTAGAGAAAGGCTCCGAAGTTGGCGCTCATATTCTTTCTGGTGCCGTGCTCGAACCACGCGCCCTGAACGAACTGTTCCCTAACTGGCAGGAATTGGGCGCACCGGTGAACACCAAGGTCACCGGCGACGAGATCTTCTTCCTCACCGGCCCGGAAAAGGCACAGAAAGTGCCTAACATGTTCGTCCCCAAAACCATGCACAACGAAGGGAACTACATTATTTCCCTGGGTAATCTGTGCCGCTGGCTGGGCGAGCAGGCCGAAGGCCTGGGCATCGAAGTTTTCCCCGGCTTCGCCGCTACCGAAGTGCTGTACAACGACGACGGGTCTGTTAAAGGTATCGCTACCGGCGATTCCGGCATCGGCCATGACGGCGAGCACAAGCCCAGCTACACGCCAGGCATGGAGCTTCACGCCAAGTACACCATCTTCTCGGAAGGCTGCCGTGGCCACTTGGGCAAGCAGCTGCAGGAAAAATTCAACCTGCGCGAAGGCACCGATCCTCAACATTACGGCATCGGTATCAAAGAGCTGTGGGACATTGATCCTGCCAAGCATCAGGAAGGCCTGGTCGTTCACACCGCAGGCTGGCCGCTGACCGAATCCGGTTCTCCGGGTGGTGCGTTCCTGTATCACATCGAGAACAATCAGGTTGCTCTGGGCCTGATCACCGACCTGGCCTACTCCAACCCGCACGTTTCTCCGTTCGACGAGATGCAGCGCTGGAAGACCAACCCGGAAATCAAGAAGCATCTGGAAGGCGGAAAGCGTGTTTCTTACGGCGCACGCGCCATCTCCAAGGGTGGCCTGCAGTCCTTGCCGAAGATGACCTTCCCCGGTGGTCTGATGGTGGGCTGTAACGCCGGCACCCTGAACTTTGCCAAGATCAAAGGCACTCACACGGCCATGAAGTCCGGCATGATTGCCGCTGAAATCCTGGCTGAAGCCCTCAAAGGTGGCCGCGGCAGCGACGAGCTGACCGAGTACAAGGATGCCTTCGAGAAGAGCTGGGTTTACGAAGAGTTGCACGCCCAGCGCAACTTCGGCCCGGCCCAGCACAAGTTCGGCAACCTGGTTGGTTCCGCCTTTGCCTTTGTCGACATCAACCTGTTCAACGGCAAACTGCCCTTCACCATGCGCGATACCACACCGGATCACGCTACCCTGAAGCCGGCGGACCAGAGCAAGAAGATCGACTACCCGAAACCGGACGGCAAGATCACCTTCGCCAAGCTGGACAGTGTATTCCTGTCCAACACCAACCACGAAGAAGATCAGCCCTGTCACCTGACGCTGAAAGATCCGAGCGTGCCACTTGAGGTTAACCTGCCCAAGTGGGACGAGCCGGCCCAGCGTTATTGCCCGGCGGGCGTGTACGAAGTGGTGGAAGACGAGAACACGGGCGAGAAGCGTTTCCAGATTAACGCCCAGAACTGTGTCCACTGCAAAACCTGTGACATCAAGGACCCCACCCAGAACATCAACTGGGTGGCCCCGGAAGGTACCGGCGGCCCGAATTACCCGAATATGTAATTCGCCACGGTTTCCGTGTCACAAACAAAAAAGGCGCCTTTTCAGGCGCCTTTTTTGTTATGGCCGAACAGTCAGGAGCAACAACCCTGGGAGCCCGGCATCAAAGGTCAGGCCAGAGGCCTTTGCAGGCGCTGGATCACCCGGGCGCGCTGCTGCGCACGGTTCTTGCGCAGGCGGTACCAGGCCAGACGAATGCGATAATCCAGGGCATCCATCATCGCCAGCGGAGGCATGGCCGGCATGTGCAGGTCCGGTTTGCGGGACTGAATCCGTACCGGGGCTTCAAGTGTCTTGGTTTCGTTGTGCTTCATGGTCTCCTCCCTGTCTGATGACAATATGGAGTGGCTGGGCTGTGATTGGCCTCCATGATGCAATCAGGTTTATCATCAGTAAATCGAAAAGAACTGCACCTATCGTTCAATTTTTCTGAAAGGCCTGCCATGCCACCCAACACCCCTCTCCAACCCCTGTTGGATACGGAAATTCTGCGCAGTTTCGTGGCCATTGCTGAAACCGAGAGCTTCACCCAGGCCGCCAACGAAGTGTTCCGCACCCCCTCCGCATTGAGCATGCAAATCAAGCGCCTGGAGGAACAGGTCGGCCAACGGCTATTCCTGCGCGAAGCCCGGCGGGTCAGCCTGACCGCCGAAGGGGAAGCCATGCTCGGTTACGCCCGGCGGCTACTGAAACTGAACCAGGAGGCGATCAGCCACTTCACCGCCCCGGAGCTGGAAGGCACCGTACGGCTGGGCACCCCGGATGATATCGGCACCCGCATTCTGCCCCAGGTGCTGACCCAGTTTTCCCGCTCCCACCCTGCGGTGCAGGTGAATGTGATTGTCGGTCGCAGCGCCGACATGTTGCAGCAGCTGGATGCCGGCAAACTGGACCTGATTATGGTAACCACGGGCAAACAGGCGCGTCCGGCACGAGGGGAAGTGGTGCATAGCGAGCCGCTGGTATGGGCAGGCGCCCAGAGTGGTATCGCGGTCACCCAGAATCCTCTGCCCCTGGCGTTGGCCAGCCAGGGTTGCCCCTGGCGAAAAATGGCGCTGGAAGCGCTGGACCACAGCCAGCATCGCTACCGGGTCGCCTATACCAGCGAACATTGTGCCGGCCAGGAAGCGGCCATGCAGGCGGATCTGGCCATCGGCCCCTTCCCTCTCAGCCTGATCCAGCCCCCCTTGCAGCAACTGGGTGACGAATACGCCCTCCCCGAACTGGGCGATTATCAGATCGCCATGCTTTACCGTGGGGAAGAAGGGTCAGCCACCCACGTACTCGCCGGTCATGTACGGGCGGTCTTCCGGGCACTGCGGTTGTAATTCGTCTGACCACTGCCCAGATGATACAAATGATTTATTTTGTCTCATTGTTTGATGGTGCATTCCTCGCTAGCATAAATGAAACAAGCGTATGAACGGCCCTGCGGGCCAGTAGCGTCGAGGAATAATAATATGAATGCACAAACCAACCACTTGGGCAAAACCCGGTTCGAGCACGAATGGCCAACACCGCTGAGCCCGGAACAACTGGACGAGCGCTTCCCCGGCATTCTGGACACCTCCATGGTCATGGCCGCCGGCGCCAACATTATTATGCAGCTGGCCCTGCCGGCGGTGGGCTATGGCGTTATGGAAAGCCGCGTCCCCAGTGGTTCGGTGCTGCACAATCCGCTGAAACGAACGCGCACCACCTTTACCTATCTGGCCGTGGCCATGGTCGGGACCGCAGAAGAGAAACTGGCCTATCGCCGCGCCGTCAACGGTGCCCACGCCCAGGTCTACTCCACCGATGAATCGCCGGTGGAATACAACGCGTTCAATCCCGAACTGCAATTGTGGGTTGCCGCCTGCCTGTACTGGGGCTTTGCCGACACGCACCAGAAGCTGCGCGGCCCATTGAGCCGCGCAGATCAGGAAGCGCTTTACCAGCTCTCGCACCCTCTGGGCACCACCTTGCAAGTGAATCAGGACATGTGGCCCAAAGACCTGGATGCCTTTGAAGCCTATTGGCAGGACGGACTCAAGAACCTGCGTATCGACGAACCGGTTCGCGAATTTCTGATGGTGATTGCCGATCTGAAATTTCTCAGCCCAGTCAGCCAGTTCCTGTTCGGCCGCTTCAATCGTTTCATTACCACCGGATTTCTGCCCGAAGAGATACGCGGCAAGATGCAGCTGGAGTGGAACGACAAGAAACAACGTCGCTTCGAACGCACCGTTCGCACTATCGGCAAGCTGATTCATATTCTGCCGCGCCCCATGCGGCAACTCAGCTATACCCTGCCCCTGCGCGACTTCCGCAAGCGGCTGGCCAAGAAAAAACCGTTGATCTAACCGCCACTGAGTCGGCCGCTATGCCTCTGGCACAGCGTCAAACACACCGTGCTGCTCGGCCTTCGTCAGCGCCCGGCTTTCACCGGGCGCCAAGGTGGCATCTAACTGGATGCCACCCACTGCCAATCGATGCAACGCCGTTACCGTCTTGCCGCTACGCCCGAACATTCGCTTGATCTGGTGGTACTTGCCCTCGTGAAGCCACACATCGGCCTCGAACGCAGAGCGGATAACCAGCCTGGCCGGTTGGGTATGGATTTTCTCGAAGTCGAACCACATGCCCCGCGCAAACGCCGCCACATCCGCCTCACTCAGGGCCTTGTCGACCCTCACCCGGTAATGCTTCCAAAGGCCCGTTTCCGGCAAGCTCAAACGCCGCGACCAGGCTCCGTCATTGGTAAGCAGCATCAACCCGGTGCTGTTAAAATCCAATCGCCCGGCAAGGTGAAGCCCCTGGCGCTGATCCTCCGGCAGCAAATCCATCACCGTCATGTGCTGCTCATCGCGGGTCGCACTGACCACTCCAGCGGGCTTGTTCAGCATCCAATAGTGCCGCGTCTGCTGTGCCAACAACCGGCCATCGCATTCCACCCGGTCAAAGGGACCGATACGAAGCTGGCGATCACGGACCACCTCCCCGTTCACGGACACTCGACCGGCAGCCAAAACCGGTCGCAGATCACTGCGGCTTGTTTGCAGCTGCTGACTGAGGAAGCGGTCGAGGCGGAAATAACGGGTCGGCATGGAGCCAGTTTAATACAAGCCAGGGAATCTGCCGATCATTGGTATAGCCAAAAGCTATGTGTAGGCTACGGAATAACGGTTGCAAAAGAGAAGGACAACAGTTCTCATTGCGATCAAGATCTTTACCGCCATCAGACACTCCAGGACACTTCATGCCTAACTTGCCCTTCCGCCTTCTGGCTCTTACGGCCGCCTGTATGGCCAGCTCACTCTCACTGGCTGAGACCGACCAGGCGCACACCCTCGAAACCGTCGAGGTCCAAAGCAGTGCAGACGCCTCCAAGGAAGGCCTTAGTGAAGCGTACGTCGGTGGCCAGGTGGCCGAAGGCGGTTCTATTGGGATCCTTGGCAAGCAGGATAGTCTGGAAACCCCTTACAATTTCACCAACTACACAGAACTGCTGATCGAAGACCAGCAAGCGGAAAGTGTCGGTGATGTGCTGCTGAATGATCCGGCGGTGCGTGTTGCCCGCGGCTTCGGCAACTTCCAGCAAGTCTATCTGGTACGCGGCCTGCCGGTGTACTCCGACGACATGAGCTACAACGGCCTGTATGGCCTACTCCCTCGCCAATACCTGTCTTCGGAGTTCATTCAGCGCGTTCAGGTATTCCGCGGTGCCAATGCGTTCCTGAACGGCGCCGCACCTGGCGGCAGTGGACTGGGCGGTGCAATCAACGTACTGCCCAAGCGAGCCCCCAACTACGCGGTGAACCAGTTTACCCTTGGCGTGGAGAGCGGCGGCCAGGGTTACGGTGCTGTGGACCTGGCGCGCCGTAGTGACGACGGCCGTGCCGGCATTCGTATCAACGCCGCCCGCCGCGATGGTGACACCGCTGTGGATGGCGAGAACCAGAAAATATCAATGTCACATATCGGTGTGGATTTCCGTGAAGAGAATCTGCGTCTTTCCGCCGACCTGGGCTTTCAGAAATTCAGCATGGATGCCTCCATGCCCAGCGTCACCTTTGCCTCCGGCGTGCCAATTCAGAAAACCCCGGATGCAGACAAGAGCATCGCCCAACCCTGGACTTACTCCAACTCTGAAGACCTGTTTGGCACCCTGCGCGCAGAATATGACTTTGCGGATAACGTCACGGCCTGGCTCGCCGCCGGGGCCCGCCAGGGCGACGAAGACGCCATCTTCGCCAATCCCACGGTGAACAATACCGCAGGCGATTACACCGCAAACCGTTTCGAGAACGTCCGGGAAGATACCATCATTACTGGCGAAGCCGGGGTCCGCTGGAAACTGGCAACCGGCAAGATAGGACACACCCTGAGCCTGTCCACCGCCAGCTATGAATTGGATTCCAAGAACGCCTTTATCTTTGGGGGAGGCATCACCGGCAATATCTATAACCCGCAGACTGCTCCCATGCCGGCGTTGGGTTTCGCCGGTGGCGATCTGAACGATCCCAAAACCACCATCAAAACCCAGATGCGCAGCGTCGCACTGGCTGACCAACTTGCCATGCTGGACGATAAACTACTGGTGACGCTCGGTGCCCGCTACCAGGAAATCGAAGACACCAGCTACGATTACAACACCGGTGATCGAGGCAACAAGTACGAAGATAACGATGTGACCCCGTCCGTTGGTGTGCTGTACCGCCTCACCGATTCCCTCTCCCTATACACCAATTACATCGAAGGTCTAGTGAAAGGCGGCAATGCACCGGCCAACAATAACGGCCAGCCAGTCGCCAACGCCGGGGAAACCATTGCCCCCTTCACCACCGAACAGACCGAATTGGGCATGAAATTCGACTCCGGAAACCTGGGCGGCAGCCTCTCGTTGTTCCAGAGCAAGAAACCCATTACCGGCTACGACGGCAACAACACATTCGAAATCGTGGATGACCAGACAAACAACGGCCTGGAACTGATGGCCTACGGCAAGCCACTGGACAGCCTGACAGTCCTCGGCGGTATCAGCCTGCTGGATACCGACGTGGATGGTGAAGACGCCATTGGCTCCCCGGACACCCAGGCCAACCTGAATGTGGACTGGGCTGTCCCCGGTACGGAAGGCCTGTCCCTGGACGGCCGCGTGATCTACACCAGTTCCCAGTATGCGAATGCCGCCAACACCCAGAAAATACCGGACTGGACCCGTCTTGATCTCGGTGCCCGCTATCTGATTCCGGTAGGAGACGCTAAAATGCTGACCTTGCGCGCCCGGATCGAGAACGTGGCAGATGCGGACTACTGGGCCTCCGCCGGTGGCTTCCCCGGTTCCAGCTACCTGACCGTAGGCGCTCCGCGCACCGTCATGCTATCCGGCACCTACGAATTCTGAGCTCAGGAAACGCCCCGGCCTTTGCCGGGGCAATCTTTTATGAAACAAAGTACGTTCCGAATCTGGTCCTCCCTGCACACCTGGACCAGCCTTATCAGCACCGCCTTCCTGTTAATGCTTTGCATCACCGGGCTGCCGCTGATCTTTCATGATGAACTCGATAACGTTCTGCATGGCGACGACTGGCAGCCGGCCAACCCTGACGGTGCGCTGCTGAGCCTGGACGCTATTCTCGAGCAGGCAGCGCAGCACCGCCCTGGTGAAGTGCCGCTGTACATGAGCTTCGATATCGACCGGCCGGTTATCAACGTCACCAGTGGTCCCGCTCCGGATTCCCCCGGCCGCGACATGACCATGGCGTCTTTCGATCGAACCAGCGGCGAGCCGGTACCCGGGCACGATGGCTTCGACATCATGGAATTCCTGCTGCAACTGCACACCGACATGTTCCTTGGCCTACCCGGCATGCTGTTCCTGGGCGCCATGGGCCTGCTGCTGATCATCGCCATTGTGTCCGGCGTTGTGCTCTATGCCCCCTTCATGCGCAAACTGGAATTCGGTGCCTTGCGCACCCAGCGCGCCAAACGCATCAAGTGGCTGGACTATCACAACCTGCTGGGTATCGTGACTGTTGCCTGGCTCACCGTGGTGGGCCTCACCGGTGTGGTGAACAGCCTTGCGGACCCTATCACCACTACCTGGCGAACCCAGGCACTGGCCGACCTGACTGCCGGCTACCAGGGCGACACCGTTCCCTCCCCGGCTGAGATGGCCTCGCTGGATGAGGCCGTCAAGCAGGCAGTGGAAGCGGCACCAGACATGACCCTGCAATTCGTGGCCTTCCCCGGCGGCTCCTGGTCCACCAACTATCACTACGCCATTTTCCTGCACGGCAACACGCCGTTGACCTCGCACATCACCACCCCAGTACTGATTGATGCACGCACCGGAGAGTTTGCCGGCATGCGGGAAATGCCCTGGTACAACAAGGCACTCGCCCTTTCCGGGCCACTACACTTTGGGGATTACGGCGGATTACCGCTGAAGATTCTCTGGTTTGTACTGGACCTGTTTACCATTGTGGTGCTGGTGACCGGACTATACCTGTGGTGGGTACGGCGCCGAAATCGCACAGCAGGAGGTGCATGATGGGCCGTATTTTTGCCCTCCCCCTGCTGATAGGCATCACCAGTATCGTGGGGCTGCTGGCCGCGCTGCTCGGCGATGGCGTCTACGACGCGGTCTCGTGGTTAGGCTTGGGCCTCCCGGTGGCCGCCGTGATTTACGCCTACGCCAAACGACACTGAGCGCCACCACAGCAGACGACTGTAGGAGCCCCACTTGAGGGACGAACAGCGACGGAGAGGATCGAAACTCGTCTCACCACAGAGCAGAAGCCGCAAAGACAATCAGATTTCTTTTCAGGCTTGGATTTCGCCCCTCAAGTGAAGCTCCTACAGGGAAGAAAAGCCATTAGAAGCGCACGGTAACAGCCGAAATAAACGCATCGCGCGTGCCGATGAAACCATCGTACTCCAGCATCACCGACAACCTCGGCGTCACGTCCCAGTTGGCTCCGGTCACCAGATTCCAGCGGTCAGAATTGCTCTGATCCACCTTGTAATCCAGCACCTGATCCGTACCCGGTATAGCCAGACTGCCGGCAGCCACCGTGCGCACATCCAGATAGTTGCCGCCGGCAAACACCGTCAACCGACCTGCCCGGTTTAATGCAAAACCGCGGCCCAGACGTGGGCTAATGGTAAAGGCACGCCCTTCCAGCGTGGTCTTGTCAGAATCCGTCCAGGTCACGTTGAACGGCACCAGCAGAAACCAATCACGCCAACCGGAGGCCACCACGCCACCGGCACCGTAATTTATCGGGCTCAGATCCACCTCAATGGGAAAACGTACCTGCCTGCCTTCAAACAGATAGCACACCGGCGGCCTGATCGCGCCGGTACAGTCCTTGCCGATTTGATCCAGCATGGTGTCGCCATCCAGTTGGATATCCAGATCCAGATCCCCGTTTACCTGCCCGAAGGTGCCATACAGATTCAGGAACGGCAGCACCCAGGCATCCACCTTGATCTGCTCCGTGATCAGGTCACTGTCAGCACCGAAAGACACAAAACGGTACGGCCGGGTGCCATTACCATTAAAGCCCACCTCCAGGTTTTCGATGCGCATGTCCTGGCGAACCGCCGCCCGCAACACCCCCACGCCAAAGGGCATGGGCAGGTCATAACCCCGCGCTACGGCCTGCTTGCCAAGCAATGGCAAGGGATGATTCCAGTAACGCGGAGCATCGTCGCTCAGGGTGTCATAACTTGTATGGCGGTTTGGGAAGTTATACTGGGACAGGCCCGTATCCGACAGCCGATGATTGACCCGTACCTGGCTGATATCCATGCTGGCACCCGCTGACACGCCCGCCTCACTGGACACAAACAGCTCAATCCCCGCATTCCCGGAGCGCATCTGTTCATCGCTGTCACCCACATTGGAGGCCGCGTTGGATTGCAAAAGCCATTTGCCATCCATGATCTGCTCGATCACGACAGGGTCGGTAATGACGGCGACAAACCGCTCCGCCCGCGCACCCAGCCCCAGCCCCATGCGAACGGAATGAATATCCAGATAGGTATGAGTGTCATCACGCTGGTCGTGCAATACCGCCACCGACGTGCCGCCACCCAATGGGCCCAGAAACAACACATCAGTGGTACCAGCAATAAAAGCAGGTGCACTATCCAGCTTCTGCTGCAACGCCGGCATCTCGGCAGAGAACTGCTGCAGCGCCTTGTCGGTTTTCCAGTCTACTTGCTGGCGTACCGCATCCACATCGGCCACAGACATTCCCACACAACCGGTAAGAACCCCCGCCACACCGAAGATCAGCAATGCCAGCCTGGCTGATACGAACAAGTGCCCCATCCACCGTTTCCCTCTGCCAGTTATCGGGCATTCCATCACGCTGTTACTGGATGGTGGACGGTTTTAGGGGAAGTGTCACGCGACTGACAAGGAACTCAGGACGACCAGCGTGATGGTCTAGCCAGGGAGCCCCAGGCCGTTATATCCCAACGCGACTACCACCTCGCCAATAACAATGCACAACACAACAGATAGCTTGAGTTCGGGAGAGGGCCCCGAAATGGTGGCGATATCGCTCGACACGAGCAGCGATATATCGAAAGCCCTGACCGTCCAAGCGTCAATCATTCCGCATTTTTTTCAAACGGGTACACCCCGCCCCACGGCCAGGACCTGTCAACCCAGCTCCCTTACGGCTGTCTGTCGAAGGTTTTCACCCCTTCCGGGATCTTGAACCAATCCTGCTTTTCACTGATCCAGATATGCGCCTGAGGCTCAAGAATACTGGTATCCGCCAGATTGGCCGGCTTCAATTTGATGCTCTCCGGTTCGTCCGGGTTGACGTGATAAATGCGATTACCGCAGGTGGGACAGAACATTGCCGCACTGGTATTGCCACTATCAGCGGTACGCAGCCATTCGCGCATTTCACCGTGAAACTCGATGTCTTTGGCATGCACAACAGCGGTAAGGCTGAACGCGCTGGTGGACAGCTTCTGGCACGCCTTGCAGTGGCAAGCCAGTACCTTCTGGGGTTCCGCCAATAACTGGTAGGTCACCTCGCCACACTGGCAGGCGCCATCGATTGGGTAGGTCGCCATCATTTCCTCCGTTCATTCAGTCATTCGATTTACGGGCACTTCCGACACGCCCATAACATGCCAAGTCGTCTCTGCCTGATTGCCTGGCCCATTCATCTGCCCATTGAGCCAACGGCCCTATCGCTTCCATGAGCTGAGTCCCCAATTCGGTGAGGGCGTAGCCACTGCTCTCTTCCAACGCAACAATTCCCGCCTCACGAAGCTCCTTGAGCCGGGACATCAGCACGTTGGGCGAGCTGATACCACACTCCTGTTGCAGTGCGCGGGTACTCTTTCGCTGCTGGTGTCGCAAGCACCAGAGAATACGCAACGCCCAGCGACGACCAAGCAGATCCAGGGCCACCATGATTGGCTGGCCCGATTGGGAATTGCGAACCGGCTGGCCGGGTTTAACAGGTCGACTTTGCGTCACGCTTGATCTCCTGGTCAATCGCTATTACTTTGATAGCGTTATTTATTTAATAGCGCCATGCTAGCACATGCGAGGAGCAAACCATGATCATTGATGCTTGGGCCCAACACCCCACTCTGCGTCACCTTCAAGACCCCATTTTCGATTCGCTACGGCGATGGACCAAAATGCCAACGCCACAATCAGAGCTTCCTGTATCGACAACGGTTGCCCTGATGGATGCCGGAAACGTGGATCTGAGTTTGATATCTGCATGGGAAGCGCCCGGCAAGAGCATGATTTCCAATGATGAAGTCGCTCAGTTCGTTCATCAGGCGCCAGACCGATTAATCGGTGTCGGTTCGGTCGATATCTCACGCCCCATGGCAGCGGTGCGGGAAATTCAACGCTGCGTTAATGAGCTGGGCTTCAAAGCCATACGCGTACTGCCCTGGCTATGGGAAGTGCCCCCCACCGATCGGCGTTTTTATCCTGTGTATACGGCCTGTGCCGAACTCGGCATTCCTTTCTGTACCCAGATTGGCCACACCGGCCCGTTAATGCCCAGCGAAGTGGGACGCCCTGTCTACCTCGATCAGGTGGCGCTGGATTTTCCAGAATTGAGTATTGTCGCTGGCCATATCGGCTACCCGTGGACCGAAGAAGCCATCGCGGTTGCCACCAAACACCAAAATGTCTACATCGACACTTCCGCCTATACAACCAACCGTTACCCCGCCGCACTGGTGGATTTCATGCGTCACCACGGTCGTAGCAAGGTATTGTTCGGGACCAATTACCCCATGATCACGGCCGACAAGGCCCTGGAGGGGCTCGACGCCCTGGGGCTCGATGAGGAAGCGAAAACGCTTTTTCTTGCTGGCAATGCTCAACGGGTTTTTGACCTGCCCTAAAACAGGCAATGATTTACCGGGGGCTCCCGGCGTTCCTTGAGGGACGGTAGCGGTAGTGCCCGGTAATCTGATAGTCGAACAACATGTTCTCCAGCTCAGGGCCCGCACCAATGTTATGCACAATCAGCGGGTTGTCGCTGCCTTCGCTTGTCCGGTCTGTGACAATGCCAATGTGCGGCAAATTACCCGGCAACATCCAGGTCACCACGTCACCGGGAGCGTAGTCAGCCGGCGCCTGGCTTATGGGGAGAGATTCGCCATGGCGACGGAAGAAAGCCTGCAAGTTTGGCACGCGGCGGTGATCGATATTGCGATCGGTGGAACTTAGCCCCCAGATCCGTTTGGACGGATATGCCGCGAAGTGGGCTGCCATATCCTCATGAACCAAAACCTGAAGATCCACGCCCAGAGTACGGTAAGCGCGAATCACCACATCCGTGCAGACACCGATATTCGCCGGCACATCGCCATTGGGGTAATCCAACCGGTAATAGGCGCCGTTGTAAGTTACTCGATGTTCCGTGCGCTCAAGCGCCGCCGACACCAGATCCTGTTGAAAAGCGTTTGCCTGCACAACGCCTGATAACAGCATCCAAAGTAACGCTAACCCAAGTGCCATACGTTGCGGCATATGCCTGCCCCTTTTTCTCTCATCCATTCAACGGATTCTTTCCTGTCGGTTAGCAGAGATTCAGAATGAATGGTTAGCTATTAGAGCGTTGCGAAAGTGCCACCCAACCGAAGAACAACATAAATGCCACGTCATTGAGCCCATAGATGCTAAAGAAGGCCCCGGCGAAAAGATCTTGCTCATACAAAGCACCAAGGTCATTGCTAGAGATCCACAATCCCCAAGCCACAACGTATACCAGCTTCTCAATGGCAAAGGCCGCCGCCAGCCAGCGGAGATTCCCCTTGATAAAGGCCGCCCCCAGATAGGCCAGCCCCCATACCACAATCATCAAGAGCCCAAAGTTAGACATCACCACCGGATCGGCCTGGTTGATGGCATCATTGGTAAAGGCACGAGAGAACAGCAGCACACCGCCGATGTTCATTAGCGCGGCGGCGATAAAACCGTTTCGGATCAGGTTGGCGTTCATTGTGTCTCCAGAGGATTTGAGGATTATTTTGATTTCATTGGAATTGGCTGGCGAACAGTAAAATCTCATTTATGCGTCAGCTTGGGAAACTGCTGTAGGAGCGCCTCTCGAGGCGCGAACAAGCCAAAGACTCTCAGTTATAAAGGGACCAGTCAGGGTCGTGGACTACTTCGTACCCCCAGTATAATCCTGATTCATTTTCTTTCATCTTCTCGAGTACTCCATCAACTTTGTCTGGCTGTGCAGTATAGAAAAAAAGTTGACGCATTTTCTGGGTTGTCAAAACAAGTGCGATGACCGAATCTGTGTCTTTCAAGGTTAGCCCGACCTTATCTTCAAATTGATACAAATCAGCAGATGCTTCAGGGATAGGCAGACCGTTTTCATCAACTCGGTTGATTCCGATCACAATCATCACCCGATAAGAGTAAGCATCACTACCCTTTGCATACGCTAGAGCTCCCCGGTTTTTTCTCACTATCAAGGGATTACCATCAATTACCCCCCGGCTAATCTCCCAGGACTCCTCAGGGAAACCTGATGCTATCGGGCTGCTCGTGCAAGCGAGCAATACCAAAATCAAAGACCCCACCACAATCATTTTCATTATTTTCACTACCATCATTCCCCTATTTTCTTCAACAACGTGCCCAATTACTGGAGCAGGCATTATCTTTTTCTTCTTGGCGCACGAAGGGGTCAGGGTCAGACCTCATATTTCACACCCCTACCAGAAAATAAGCGTTTGCTTGCCAACTGGGCTACCAACGACTGACAACTCTTTCCTGGGGTCATGCCAGAATGCGGTGGAGGTCTGTGAAATGTGAGGTCTGACCCCGTGACCGCATACCGGTAAAAACCACCACGACCATAGATTGTTTGAACGAACTATGCGTAGGGTCATACTTAATGATGTACCCACCAGAGCCATCATCTTTTGGGGTTTTTCCCTCGTCCGAGAGAAAGCACATTTTTGAATATGCCTCTTCTACTATTTCTTTGTAAATCGATACATTTGAGAAAACCACTGCCTGAGCTCCTTGTACGGGTCCTGGGCTCAGGTCTCCCATTTCCCAGGCTGTAGGATTAATGGGAATTGGGAGACCTGACCCCATTATTTCTTACTTAGCCAATCCCCGCAGCCAATTCGCAAAATAGACTAATAACTCTCTGGCATCTTCGTTAAATGTTGGAATAAGGATAAGAACAATACCTCCGACAAGCCAAAGAGCAACCTTTCCTGCGAAGGCACTTAGTAATCCATTCCTAAATACCTCCCACAAAGTCGGCTTTCCGATTTGACTGATAGGAATTGTCCAGAATTTCCAAACATCTAGGCCATCTCTTGTTACACGTAGACCACGATAATTAGGGCCCAAACAGCCATCTTCACTTTTTTCTCCCTCTAGATAACCTTCAGAAATCATATTCAAGAGAGAGCTATAGATTCCGTATTTCTCTGAATCATCTGTCCCTCGTCTTATAGAAGGAACCTGGAACTCATCTGTACTTGTTACCTCGCCGTTCTTCACCTTATCAAAAAGCTTTACATCCACTTGATAGTCTCGACTATTTTTCAGGTATAACGCCCGCTTAAGCGGACAAAAATTGTTGGCTATAATTGTGTAGCGAAGCGAAACAGCCAACTGCTTTTGTTCCGTTTAAAGCGCTTGTTAAATTCCGTATATTATATTTTCATAGATAACATTTGAAACCTGATGTCTTGGCACTCGTCTAACTGAACATCATACTTAAAATTTACTCGGTAGAATGGTCTAGCATAATGGTCGTAATAAAAATTATCCTCATCCTGTTCTTGGTTGTGAAGACTACCAATAGAGGCGATTGCAGACTTATGGTATTCATGTTCTGCTTTAGAGATTTGCAACCGAAGAAATACGATTCTCATATCAAATAATGCGTTAATGCCTATATTTCCATCATCTAACAATGAAACAGACTCAATAGACAAATCCTCTAGGCCTTCCATGATATAGGCATCGAAACAATTAAATAACTTTAACGTTTCCGAATAGCCTTTTTTCATAAGTGCGCGTTCAAAAACACTCTTATCTGCTACTGATAAATACTCAAGACCTTTTTTTTCAAGAAATTCTTCAAAATTCTCGTAAGCAAAATCCGAAAATTCATAATCTTCATTTGGAAGTTCAACACCAGCAGATTTTAATACTGATAACATCGAATCCGAGCTTTGCTCTGGAAATTTAACTCGAAACGCACCATCTCCATCGAATCTCGCCTTTCCTAATAGTCGAGCACCTTCACCATTCGAAGCAGTCTGTATACCAGCTACTTCTTCTGGCCAATGACCTTCTGGCCATGGTGAATGTACTGTTGATAAAAGTGATGTCCAAACAAGAGATACATATGTAGGGCCCTTCGAATCATCTTGAGCTTCTAAACAAGAGGAAATAACACCAACTACTCTTCCTTCGGCATTAAAGACTGGCCCTCCGCTCATACCGCCTAAAGCTTGCATAGCAACTTCTATACAAGGCCCATTGATATGCGCCCCCCTGCCTTCTAGGTATTGTTCAGTTACAAGTCCAGAAGTAATAAAGAATGATATGGTGGGCACACCATCATTTAATATTTCTCGATACCCTGTAGACCAAAGCCTTTCACCTATCTTAGGGACAGATGTTTCAATTGGGGCGAAAAGGTAATCATCTTTATCTTTGAATTTGGAGAAAGGTGAATAGGATAAAATGCCAACATCACTGTATTTTGGTTCTGGCTTTTGAAATGGTAATAATTCTAAGGATATCTTTTGCTGAGCAGAGAAGTCATGAGGAGTCCAAATTCTCATGCTGCTATCACTTGGAAATGTAAATAATAGCGGACGTTTCTCTTTTGTTTCTTCGATAACATGAGTAGCAGTCAAGCAAAGCCCTGGGGCAATCATAATGCCGCTACCCATAATACATTGTCGCTCACTGTCTATAAATCCAATAGCAACAATTAGCCCTTCAAGTCTCCATAACGCCTCCTCACCAATTCCGTCAATTGGATGAAACTCTGGACGTATCCATTTGCAATTTCGATCTAGAGAATTGGTTTCAGGGTGTTCAATCATTGTTTGGAATGAGCTTTTCAATTTTACCTCTAATAAAATTAGTTTTTAAGGTGAACAGGCGTAGCTAGAATAAGCACTTAACAGGTATTAGGAAGCCCACTCGAATATCCAATGAACCTGCTGACTTCCCATCACATTTATCAAATTTATATACCGATCGATAAAAGCAGAAATCTCAACGGGTTACAACGGCGTCCTTTTCCGAGCGGCTGTGATATGAGGAAGCCAGCATTTCCTTATAGATGCTTGGCGCAGGGTTCTTTTTTTACCTGTTTGAGCATAGCCGACTGACGAGAGTGCTATTTTGGCGAGGTGTTCGCGCCTCAAGAGGCGTATTCGCTTCGCTCACCCTTCGGGCCGCACGGAACTACGTGCGTTACTTCGCTACGCTGCGTTCCTACAGAAACAAAGGTAACAGGCAGGGCCGGGCGGCCCTGCCCTGCTAAAATTCAGTCTTTGTTTTTCCAATCCAGGCTATAAAGATCATCCCTGCGATCGCGCAGGTTGGTCACTGACCCTTCCCGGTGTAGCAGCTTCAGTTTTTCCAGGTCCACATCCGCAAACATGAGCATTTCGGTATTGGGGACCGATTCACTGATGATGGCATCGTGGGGGAAGTAGAAGTCGCTGGGGGAAAATACCGAGGACTGGGCGTACTGGATATCCACCGCATCCACCCGTGGCAGGTTGCCCACGGAGCCAGAAATGGCCACGTAACATTCATTTTCGATGGCACGGGCCTGAGCGCAGTGGCGTACGCGCAGGTAGCCGTTCTTGGTGTCGGTCCAGAACGGGACGAACAGGATATCCATTTTCTCGTCGGCGAGAATCCGGCCCAGTTCGGGGAATTCCACGTCGTAGCAGATAAGGATGCCCACCCGGCCCGCATCGGTATCGAATACCTGCAGCTTGTCACCACCCTGAATGACCCAGTCACGGCGTTCATGGGGGGTGATATGGATCTTGTACTGGGATTCCACCGAACCATCGCGGCGCATCAGGTACGCCACGTTGTAGACCTTGTCATCCTCAATCACCGGCATGGAGCCGCCGACGATGTTGATGTTGTAGCTCACCGCCATGTCGGCCAACGCATCGCGTACTTCTTCGGTGAAGCTGGCCAGGAAGCGCACCGCTTCCACGGAGTTCAGTTCCGGGCGCAGGCCCATGAGCGGGGCGCTGAAGAATTCCGGCAACACGGCGAAGTCGGCCCGGTAATCGGACAACGCATCGATAAAGAACTCCACCTGGTTGAGCAGGTCCTGCACGTCACGAGCGGCGCGCATGCGGCGCTGGACCACGCCCACACGCACCACGGTACGGCGCGGCCATTCGGCGTCGTCATCTTCCGGTTCGTAGAGGATATTGTCCCATTCCAGCAGGGTGGCGTAGCCGTGCGAGTCTTCGTCTTCCGGCAAATACGCTTTCATCAAACGCTTCACGTCGAAGCCATTGGAAAGCTGGAACGACAGAATCGGGTCGTAAATGGCGCGGGATTCCACCTGTTCGATGTACTCGGTGACCTTCATCTGGTCAGCGTAGTTGGTGAACCCCGGCAGGCGCCCCCCGGCCAGAATGGCGCGCAGGTTTTCTTCCCGGCACAGCTCCTTGCGGGCTTCGTAAAGACGACGCCCCAGACGGTAGCCGCGGTACTCCTTGTCCACAAACACGTCCAGGCCGTACAGGGCATCGCCCTTCTTGTCGTGGGAGCGCACCTTGTCATCAGTGATCAGGTCTTCGTAGCGGTGCGGGTTGGAGAAACGGTCGTATTTGACCTTGATGGTCAGCGCCGTGGCCACCAGCTCGCCATTGTCTTCGATCACCAGCTGCCCATCCTGAAAAATGCGGATCAGGGTCTTGATGGTGTCTTCCGGCCAGGCCCCACCAATATCGTGATAGACCTGATTCATCAGACGCGCCAGCGCCGGGTAATCGTCTTCGGTGAGCGTACGCAAACGCAGGCGAGTGGTTTCTTCGGCCATAAAAAAACTCCGTTTTCGCTGCACGCGTCACGCTCAACGCAACAACGCGATACAGATCAATTCATCTCTTCAATGCCGCACCCGCGCGTTAACGCTGCAGGTTACGACGGTTTTTTGCTTTTCCATGTTGCGTGCCGCGTGCCGCATGCTGCGTCTCTTGTTGCATGTTGCTTCTCTATTTAGGCATTCAATGGCGGGAAGGGAATCAACCAGCTCATTTCCTGATTCTGCAACGCATGCATGCCACTGGGATAGAGGGCTACACCATCCGGGCGAATAAAAAGCACGCCCCCTTCATTCAAGCCAACAAAGCCGGACTGGTGCTCGCGGACAAAACCACACACCTCGCTCCACTGCGGCTGCAATGAAGGTGGAATGGTTTCGTAGCCGATGACACCATTGGCCAGAGGGTCATCGATGGCGACCCGGTCGCGATACAGGCCCACCGCGTCTTCGCCGACCAACAGCACCATGCCCTGATGAAAGTGGAGCAGGGTCACGTTACCGCGCGGTGGCAGGCTGAGGTTTTCCTGTTGGTCAATAATGGTGTCCATAAACTCTGAAACCTTACGTAATACGGGCGGATAAATGGCTGAAAACATTGTAATACTTACCGGCGCCGGAATCTCTGCGGAATCCGGTATCAAGACCTTCCGCGCCGCTGACGGACTGTGGGAAAACCACCGGGTGGAAGATGTGGCCACCCCGGAAGCCTTCCTGCGCAATCCCCTGCTGGTGCAGAACTTCTACAACCAGCGCCGCCAACAGCTGCTTACACCGGCCATTCAGCCCAATGCGGCCCACCGGGCACTGGCCAAGTTAGAGAAAGCCTTCCCGGCGGGCAAGGTACTACTGGTGACCCAGAACATCGACGACCTCCACGAACGGGCTGGCAGCCGTAATCTGATCCACATGCACGGCGAACTGCTCAAGGGGCGCTGCCAAACCAGCGGCGGCCTGGTGGATCTGGACCACGACCTGACCGTCAACCTGCCCTGCCCGCTCTGCGGCGGCAAAGGCTGCCTGCGACCCCATGTGGTGTGGTTCGGGGAAATGCCCCTGCAGATGGAAACCATCTACCGCGCCTTATCCCAGTGTGACCGCTTTATCAGCATCGGCACCAGCGGCAACGTCTACCCGGCCGCCGGGTTCGTGGAAGAAGCCAATCGCCAGGGTGCGCACACCGTGGAACTGAATCTGGAGCCCTCCCAGCAGCTCACTGCCTTCGCTGAGCACCAGCATGGCCTGGCCAGCGAACTGGTGCCGGCTTATGTGGAAGAGCTGATTGCAGGACTCTAGCTGCTAGCTACGAGCTTCTAGCTGCGAGGAACACCCGTTTCTCGATAGCCTGTCAGGCATGCGGATTCGCCACAACGCGGGCGCGGACTATCCGTACCCAAAGACTACCTTGCGCCTGGTAGCTAGCAGCTCGTAGCTAATAGCTGGCTTTTCCTTCATTGCCCTACCCTATGGCGCAGACAGCCCCCCTTGATATTTCTATAACCGGCTGATTCCGCTAGACTGCTGAACCTCTACAAAGGGAGTGTCAGCCAGAGCCCGCCGCGCAAGAACGGGGCACGGGGCCTCCAGCAACTACAGGTAGCAAAGCACATCATGACCGACAAGCAGGTAGACGACCTTAACATTGCCTCGCAGGACGTACTGATTACGCCCAACGCGCTGAAGGAAAAATTGCCCCTCAGCGATAACGCCCGCCAGACGGTTATCAGCGGCCGCGAGACCATCCGTAATATTCTGGACCGCAAGGACCACCGCCTGTTTGTGGTGATTGGCCCCTGCTCTATCCACGATACGGACGCCGCCATGGAATACGCCGCCCGGCTGAAGAAGCTGGCCGACGAGGTGAGCGATACCATCTACCTGGTGCTGCGTGTCTATTTTGAAAAGCCGCGTACCACCGTGGGCTGGAAAGGGCTGATCAACGACCCTTACATGAACGATTCCTTCAAGGTAGAAGACGGCCTGCATATCGCCCGCAAGCTGCTGCTGGATGTTGCCGAGCTGGGCCTGCCCGCCGCCACCGAGGCGTTGGACCCAACCACTCCGCAGTACCTGCAGGACTTGATCGCCTGGAACGCCATTGGCGCGCGTACCACTGAAAGCCAGACACACCGGGAAATGTCTTCCGGCCTGTCCAGCCCGGTGGGTTTCAAGAACGGCACCGATGGCAGCCTGGATGTGGCCGTGAACGCCATGCTCAGCGTAAAACACCCGCACCGTTTCCTGGGCATCGACCCGGAAGGCCGCGTGGCGCTGACTACCACCAAGGGCAACCAGTACGGTCATGTTGTGTTGCGTGGCGGTGGCGGCAAGCCGAACTACGATTCCGTATCCGTGGCGCTGGCCGAACAGGCGCTGGAGAAAGCCGGTGTCTCCACCAACATCATGGTGGATTGCTCCCACGCCAACTCCAACAAGGACCCGGGCCTGCAGCCGCTGGTGATGGAAAACATCGCCAACCAGATTCTGGAAGGCAACGAATCCATCCTTGGCCTGATGGTGGAATCGCACCTGAAATTCGGCAACCAGAAGATCCCGCCGAACCTGGACGATCTGGAATATGGCGTGTCCATCACCGATGGCTGTATCGCCTGGGACACCACCGAAGAAGCCATTCGCAACATGGCAGACAAGCTGCGCGAGGCACTGCCGAAACGGCAGAAGTAATCGCCCCGCTGCGACAAAAAAACCGCCTTCAGGGCGGTTTTTTTATGGTTCATCGCGCGCTAGAGAAAATGACATGCACAGAATGTCCCCAGCTCGACTGCCGCTACGCTCAGTACGACTGTGGGCAAGCTGCCACTAGAAAACGCGCCCACGCCTGTCAGCACAAAAAAAGCCCGGCAATTGCCGGGCTTCTTCAAACGTTTAGCAGAACTAACTTCAGCCGCCAAACAAACCGGCCAAGCCAGAACCTCCCTCCAGCAAACACTCGAATGCCAGCGTCGGGCTAAGGCCTCCTGCAGCCGCATCAGGGCAGATTCCATCAAGGATCGGATCAAGCGGCGTGCCGTCACCGCCAGCGCCACCACTGATGGCTTCCATGAAGCACGCCGCAGGGTCCACGTTACCGTCGGCAGACTCTTCTGAACAAATCTGGTCGGTCAGCGGATTGGAACCCGAGATGGCATCCTGAATGTCACCGAAAGCAGAACCGGCTTCGATCAGACAATCGAAAGGCGTCGTCGGCCCCAGATCCGCTTCGGAAGCATCCGGGCAGAACTGACCCAGTACTGGCGCCAGCGGGTTGCCATCGGCACCCGGCAGGCCACCACCACCCGGAGCAAAACCACCAGCGGCTTCTTCGAAGCAGGCAGCCGGATCAATCGGGCTATCTGCAGAGGCTTCCGGACACAGTTGCTCGGTCAGCGGATTGCTGCCCAGCAGCAGCTCCTGCACATCGCCAAAGTTACCGCCAGCTTCGGTCAGGCAATCCAGCGGAGTGGTCGGCCCCAGATCCGCCTCGGAAGTGTCCGGGCAGAATTGAGCCAGTACCGGCGCCAGCGGGTTGCCATCAGCACCCGGCAGCTCACCACCGCCCGGCGCAAGACCGCCGGCCGCTTCCATAAAGCAGGCTGCCGGATCAATCGGGCTGTCTGCAGAGGCTTCCGGACACAGTTGCTCGGTCAGCGGATTGCTGCCCAGCAGCAGGTCCTGCACGTCGCCAAAGTTACCGCCAGCTTCGATCAGGCAATCCAGCGGTGTGGTCGGCCCCAGATCCGCCTCGGAAGTGTCCGGGCAGAACTGAGCCAGTACCGGCTCCAGCGGGTTGCCATCAGCGCCCGGCAGCTCACCACCGCCTGGCGCAAGACCACCGGCCGCTTCCATGAAACAGGCAGCCGGATCAATCGGAGCATCCGCAGAGGCTTCTGGACACAGCTGCTCGGTCAGCGGGTTGCTGCCCAGCAACAGGTCCTGCACATCGCCAAAGTTGCCGCCAGCTTCAGTCAGACAATCGATCGGCGTGGTCGGGCCCAGATCTGCTTCGGAGGTATCCGGACAGAATTGAGCCAGTACCGGCGCCAGCGGGTTGCCATCGGCACCCGGCAGCTCACCACCGCCCGGCGCAAGACCGCCGGCCGCTTCCTTAAAGCAGGCTGCCGGATCAATCGGAGCATCCGCAGAGGCTTCCGGACACAGTTGCTCGGTCAGCGGATTGGAGCCCAACAGCAGGTCCTGCACGTCCTGGAAGTTACCACCGGCTTCCGCCAGGCAATCTACCGGAGTGGTCGGGCCCACTTCGTTTTCAGCGGTTTCCGGGCAGAACTGCTCCAGCACTGGCGCCAGCGGATTATCACCGCCCCCACCGGGTAGGCCGCCAGCACCACCGGCCGCTTCTTCAAAGCAGGCAGCCGGATCAACCGTACCGTCAGCAGACTCTTCCGGGCACAGCGCCTCGGTCAGCGGGTTGGAACCGGAGATCAGATCCTGAACGTCACCAAAGGCGGAACCGGCTTCGGTCAGACAGTCGATGGGTGTGGTCGGACCCACTTCACCAGCAGCGGTTTCCGGGCAGAACTGTTCCAGTACTGGCGCCAGCGGATTATCGCCACCACCACCGGGCAGGCCACCAGCACCACCGGCCGCTTCTTCAAAGCAGGCTGCCGGATCGATAGGCGTGGTCTGGGCCGCTTCCGGGCACAGGTTTTCAGTCAGCGGGTTCGGACCGAGCAGCAGGTCCTGCACGTCCTGGAAGTTGCCACCGGCTTCCGCCAGGCAATCTACCGGGGTGGTCGGGCCCACTTCATTTTCAGCGGTTTCCGGGCAGAACTGCTCCAGTACTGGCGCCAGCGGATTATCGCCACCACCACCGGGCAGACCACCAGCACCACCGGCCGCTTCTTCAAAGCAGGCAGCCGGATCAACCGTACCGTCAGCAGACTCTTCCGGGCACAGCTGTTCGGTAAGCGGGTTGGAACCGGAGATCAGATCCTGAACGTCGCCAAAGGCGGAACCGGCTTCGGTCAGACAGTCGATGGGCGTGGTCGGGCCCACTTCCCCTGCAGCGGTTTCCGGGCAGAACTGTTCCAGTACTGGCGCTAGCGGGTTATCGCCACCACCGCCACCGGGCAGACCGCCACCGCCAACTTCCATGAAGCAGGCTGCTGGATCAATTGGGGTGGTCTGGGCCGCTTCTGGACACAGGTTCTCGGTCAGCGGGTTCGGGCCCAGCAGCAAGTCCTGCACATCGTCAAAATCACCGCCCGCTTCTGCCAGACAGTCCACAGGGGTTGTCGGACCGATCGGTGCGGCTGCGGTATCCGGACAGAATTGTTCCAGCACCGGCGCAAACGGGTTACTGCCATCACCACCGCCCGGGTCGCCGGGGAAACCACCAATACCCATGGTCGCTTCGGCGAAGCAATCCGGCGGGTTCACTCGGCCATCTGCCGCATCCTGAGGACAGATCTGTTCTGTCAACGGATTGGGCGCGGTGATCATGTCGATGATGGTGATATAGACACGGCTGGCTTCATCCAGACACGCGGTCGGAGAGGCGGGGTTGGGCGCAATCGAGCCGGTTTCCGGGCAAAGCTGCTCGGCAATCGGATCTGCGGCGCCATCACCACCGTCACCACCGCCGGGCAAATTGCCACCAGCGGCGGCTTCTGCGAAGCAGTTGGCCGGGTCGACGGTGCCGTCCATGGATTCTTCAGGGCAGATCGCCTCGGTAATCGGGTTGGAACCGCCCAGCAAATCGCCGGCATTCTGAAGATTGCCCGCCGCTTCCTGCAAACAAGCCGCAGCAAAGGTGCCGGACTGCTCGAAGAACCCGGTCAGGGCAGCCTGCGGATCTTCCTGCAGCATGGCCGGATCAAACAGACCGGCAGGATCAAAGGCCACCGCCGCATCCGGGCAGAACTGCTGAACAATCATGTCCTGTGACAGCTCGAAACCGGTGTCGTCTTCCGACCCTTCTTCACCTTCAGTCAAACACTCACCGGGATCCATGGATCCCCCATCGCCGGCGTCGCCAGACGCATCCGGACACAAAGCATCGGTGAGCTCATTCTGTTCGTCGATGATCTCTGCGATTTCCGGTGGTAGCGCGCGCGTGGCAGCGTCCGAGGTGTTGGAAGCTGGCGCTGAACTGCTACCTCCCCCACCACAGGCTGCCAGCATTGCCGCAAGGGCGCTGCTGCCGACCAGAAGTTTGAATTGATTAGCCAAGATGAACCCCTCCATCATATCTTTGTCGTTATGGCCCCCAGAACAGGAGCTGGTAGCATCGACTATGAAAGGGATGTGCAATCTGCTGTAGAGCAAGGAGGTTGGTAGACTGTTAACAAGCGTAGCCAGCGTTACCCATTAGTGTCTGAACAAGACTCAGGACAACTTTTTGATTACAGTCCGGCCATGACCTGCAGCGAGTAGCTAGTAGCCTCCGGCAATCTGCGCACGGGCCCGTACATGGGCCGCCTCATCGCTGTGGCCTAGCCTGGCATTCACAAATACGCCAATCTCACGCAGTGCCATACTGGCCTCGGGCAACCAGGCGGCAAGGGCATGGAACACATGGGGCATCTGCTCCCAAACCTGCAACGTATGCTCTACCCCCGCCCGCTCGGCCTGGTCAGCCACCCGCACCGCATCACTGTAAAGCACCTCGGTACTGCCCACCTGAATCAGCAATGGTGGCAACCCCGTGTAATCGGCAAACACGGGGGACAACAAAGGCGCAGCCGCATCCTGGCCCCGGCTGTAGGACTTGGCCACGAAGCGCAATGCACCAAGCGGAATCAACGGATCGTTGTCTGCATTAGCGTGAATGCTCTCACCGCTGCAGGTGAGATCCCCCCAAGGGCTGATCAGCACAGCCGCAGCAGGTAACGGCAGTTTCAGTTCACGCAACCGCAGTAAGGTAACTAGGGAAAGATTGCCGCCGGCGGAATCCCCCGCCAGCACGATATGCTCCGGCCGGTAACCGGTATCCAGCAACGCCTTGTAAGCGCGCACCGCATCTTCCAGGGGTGCGGGGTAAGCCCAGTCAGGCGGCTGGCGATAATCCAGCGCCAGCACTTTGGCGCGGCATTCACGGCTGAGCCGCCAGGTCACCGCCCGGTGGGAACGGGGCGATCCGAAAAAATAGGCCCCCCCGTGAAAATACAGCACCACCCGATTACTGCGCACGTTGCGCCCGGCAATCAGCCACTCACCGGGGACTCCCCCCATATGAGCGCGGGCAATATGCACTGACGAAGGCACCGGTAAAGCCAGGGTAACGGCATCAAAGCCCAGCTGAGAGAATTTCATAAAACGGCGGCTAAAGCGGATACGACTGACCACCGGTTTGACCACACCCTTGATGGTCCGGGTGATCACTTTTCCTTGCCAGCTCCGGGCCGGATAATGTTTCTTGTTGTTGTCTGCCATGCTTTTGGCCGTCCCACTGTAGAGACTTGAGCCTAAGTGGTCATCCCGGCTTGAACAAGCCACAATAAGTCACACTTTGTTCATCCACGGTCAAGGATTTAACCCGCGTATGGAAACCCTGCGGCAACGCTGGCAACACATCATTTTCGGCACTGACACCCCCGCCGGGCAGTTATTCGACATCATTTTGATTGTGGCGATTCTGGGCAGTGTTATTGCCGTAATGCTCGACAGTGTGTCCAGCCTGCACGAAGAATACGGTGTCGCGCTGTACGCCGCCGAATGGTTCTTCACCATTCTGTTTACGATTGAATACACCATTCGGTTATGGGTCAGCGAGCGGCCACTGCGTTATGCCCGCAGTTTTTTTGGGATCGTGGATTTATTATCCATTATCCCCACCTACCTGAGCCTGCTGGTTCCCGGCTCCAATTACCTGCTCACCATCCGGGCCTTGCGCGTACTGCGCGTATTCCGGGTGATGAAACTGGCCAAGTTCATGGGCGAGGCCAACCAGCTGGGTATTGCCTTGATCCGCACCCGGCGCAAGATTGCCGTGTTCATGTTTTCCGTGTTCGTGGTGATTATTATTTTCGGCAGCCTGATGTATGTGGTGGAAGGCCCGGAACATGGTTTCTCCAGTATTCCGCAGAGCATTTACTGGGCCATTGTGACCATCACCACGGTGGGCTATGGGGACATTTCACCGCAGACGGGTCTCGGACAGCTGATCGCATCGCTGGCCATGATCACCGGTTATGCGATTATTGCGGTGCCCACCGGGATTGTGACCGCCGAAATTTCAGCGGCCCGGGTGAGCATGCGTTATGAACGAGAATGCCCCGGTTGCCACCGCCATTCCCACGAGCCCGACGCCCGCTTTTGTCAGCAATGCGGTGAAGAATTACCGAAGCTTTCCCTGAAAGGCCCGGATGATTAAAGACAACGGCAGATTTTTAGTGTCTAGCTTCTAGCTTTGATCGTCCTGCGGACGATGTCCTCGCTACGCGCGGTTCGCACCCTAAACGGTGCTCCTACAGCGGCTTCGTAGAAAGGCAGATGCTGAGGAATTTTTCCGCCTTTCTTAATCGAAGCTAGCGTAGCTCGTAGCTACCGCTTGCTTTTAGCCGTCAATCAGGCCCTTCTCGCGCAACACCTGAATAAACAGATCAGGCTCAGGTCGGACCCGGTAATTGTCTGTCAGGTGCTGATACACCAGCCGGCCTTCGCCATCCACGATAAATACCGTTGGCATGACGGTGTCACTGTCGTAGCCCAGCGCCTCCAGCCCGGCCGGGGTACCACCCGCATCGACAATATCTAAAGCACGCGCCGCCTGATTGTCATCATCGCGCAGGTATTCAAAATCCACCTGAAATTGCTTTGCCAGGTCCGCAGACTGGCTATGGGATTGCGGGCTGATCAATGCCACACGCACGCCTTGGGCCTGCAACGACTGGTACTGCGCCGCCACTTCACGAATCTGTGCCATGCACAACGGGCACCAATTACCGCGGAAAAACAACATCACTAGTGGCTGGCCCGCGTAATCCGCCACGGTTACCGGCTTGCCCTCCAGGCTCGTGAACGTAACGGCCGGCAACGGTTCACCCAGCGCCACATTTGCCCGGCGAGCACCATAGCGGCTATACCAGCGGATATAGGCGTGCACCCCGAGCAGGTTGAGAACCGCCAGGCTAACCATCACCACACAGGCCTGCCCGGCCAATGCCAGGCTGATAACCGCCAGCGTACCCAGCAAGGTCGGCCAAAATACCGTTGGCAGATTCTCGCTGGTGCGCGCCGGTTTCAATACGAACAGATAACTGAAGAATCCCACCGAGGGGACACAGGTCAGCAACAATACCGCCCACGGCCAGCCGCCACCGGTAAACAGCTGCCAGAGCGCCATGCCAGTGGTGAACACCGCCAGGGAAATAAAGGTGGAGATAAACAGTGATTTAAGGCTTTTCATCGTCGTTCCCGTTTCGAATCAGTGGATAAGATGCGAAACAGGAACCCGCGTTACAAGGGAGCCTCTGAATAACTCCTTGCATGCTCAGTCTTTCAGGCTGGTTCGCAGTCTATACCCCATTCGGGGCACAGAGGGCGCGCTTTTGAAGGTGTCCCCTAACTGGGATCGAGATATGTCCATCCATCAAAAAAGTGCAACAGCGAGTGCGGGCCAGCCTGAAAGACCCGAAGCACCCATCGGGCATAAAGGCGCGGCCTGGAGCGCCCATCTGTTACGCCTTGTCTCTTGGAAAGGGAACCACCCTGACCATCGAGACAAGACACAACAGCTGCACGCTCCAGACCACGCTGAGTACGCAAGGAGCTATTCAGAGGCTCCCAAGCAAAATGATACCAGGGAGAAAATAAGAATCAGCTGGTGCAGGTTTCCAGCAAGCCGCGCAGCTCCGGAATACAGGATCCACAGTTGGTGCCCGCCTGGCAGCCTTTGCCGATGGCTTCCACGGAATCCGCGCCCTCTTCCACCACACCTTCGATGGTTTTCTGGCGGACCTGGAAGCAGCTGCAAATCACCGGCCCCAGGTCTGGCCCTGCATCCGCCGATTGCCCGGCAAGAATCGCCATATGCTGGATGTCCGCATCGTCAGCAAAGCAATCTGCCAACCAATCCACGTCGCAGACCGGCAGGGTTTCACCAATGGCCAGCCAGGCCAGCAAGCGGCCATCCTTGTCCAGCGCCGCGCGCCGGTAGTGCCCCGTGGCGGGATCGTTCAGCGCCAGCCACTGCGCCGCCTGCGGCAACCAGTCGTGGAGCTGTTGTTCGGTTAGGTCCGCATCGCCGGCCAGCCGATAGCGTTGTACCTGGCCCGCCTGCAAAAATGCATCGACGGGAACTCGGGCCCAGTACTCCACGGCGGGTGGGGACGCCGCCGTGAACAACCAGCCATGCCAGCGGGGTTGCCAGTCGCTGACGTTAACCGGCGTATGTTTGAACGCCGGCTGGCCGGAATGCGGATCCAGACGTGCCGGCACCAGGGCATCCACCCGGGCGCGGCGAGAAAACTGATCGGTCCAGTGCATGGGCATGAACGCGGTACCGGGGCGCTGCCCGGTATCGCGGGTGACCCGCACCAACGCATCACCGACACGGCTGGTCAGGCGCACGAAGCCGCCCTCCTGCAGTCGATAACGCTCGATATCCTTGGGATGCAATGCCGCAAAGGGCTCGCTGAGATGGGCAAACAGGCGCCCGGCCCGGCCAGTGCGGGTCATGGTATGCCACTGATCCCGAATTCGCCCGCTGTTGAGAATAATCGGGAAGGCATCGCCGATCTGGCGCACAGGGGGATTTTCACAGGTCACAAAACGGGCCCGCCCACTGGGAGTAGAAAACTGGCCATCGGCAAAACAGCGGGGATCGCCCTTCAGCGGCCACTGCTGTGGCTGCCACTGGGCATATTGGTCGGCGCTCAGGTCCGCAGCTCCGGTCAAATCCAGCCGCTTGCCAAATTGGCCGGCCACCGCGGTGAGCGCCGAGTACTCGGCAAAAATGTCGCGTTCATGCTGATAAGGAAAGGCGTCGGCAAAGCCCATGCGCTGCGCCACTTCGGTAATGATCCACCAGTCTGCTTTCGCTTGCCCGGGGGCAGGCACAAAGGGCCGCTGGCGCGATACGCATCGCTCGGAGTTGGTGACCATGCCGGATTTTTCGCCCCAGCCCAGGGCCGGCAAGCGAATATCCGCACAGGCCAGCGTGTCACCGCTGGCCACGCAGTCAGATACCACCACGGTGTCGCAAGCCAGTAATGCCTGACGCACCTTGTCCGCTTCCGGCAACGAATCCACCGGGTTGGTGGCCATGATCCACACGGCTTTCACCTCGCCGCTGGCCACCGCCTCAAACAGCTCAACGGCAGTAAGACCGTTTCTTGTGGCCAATGCCGGCGCCTGCCAGAAATCGGCGACCGCTGCATGATGCGCCGGGTTGTCGATATCCAGGTGCACGGCCAGCTGATTGGCCAGCCCGCCCACTTCCCGGCCCCCCATGGCGTTGGGTTGCCCGGTGATGGAAAACGGGCTGGCGCCGGGTTTGCCTACCCGGCCAGTGGCCAGGTGGGCATTGATAATGGCATTGCCCTGATCAGACCCATTGCGGGCCTGATTCACGCCCTGGGAAAACACCGTAACGGTACGCTCGCAGGTGGCGAACCAATGATAAAACGTAGTCAGGTCCACCTTGCTCACGCCCATCTTCGCGGCCAGAGCATCCCAGTCGTTGCCCTGACTGCGAGCCGTCTCCAGGGTCGCCTGAAAGCCTTCGGTATGAGCGTCGATGTAGGCCTGGTCGAGCGCTTTGTTGTCGTCCAGCCAGGTGAGCAAACCATTGAACAGCGGCACGTCCTGCCCCGGGCGAATGGCCAGGTGAAGATCGGCCAGGTCACAGGTAGCCGTGCGGCGAGGATCAATCACCACCACTTTCATGACCGGGCGCGCCTGTTTGGCGGCCACGATGCGCTGATACACGATGGGATGCGCCCAGGCGGTATTGGAGCCGGTGAGGATGACCAGGTCCGCCAGCTCCAGATCTTCGTAGCAACCGGGCACCACGTCTTCACCGAAAGCACGTTTGTGGGCGACCACGGCGCTGCTCATGCACAGGCGGGAATTGGTATCGATATTGGCGCTGCCGATGTAGCCCTTCATCAGCTTGTTGGCCACGTAATAATCTTCTGTCAGCAGCTGGCCAGACACGTAGAACGCCACCGCATCCGGTCCGTGCTCCTCGACGATGCGACGGAACCGCCCGGCCACTTCATCCAGCGCCTGGTCCCAGGACACCACCTCGCCATCCACCTCCGGATTCAGCAATCGGTCCTGATCGCCCAGGGTTTCCAGTACCGATGAACCTTTGACGCAGAGCCGCCCGGCATTGGCCGGGTGCTGCGTGTCCCCTTTCAGGGTTACGCCGTCGGTGCGGATACCACAACCCACGCCGCAGTACGGGCACGTTGTGCAGATGGCTGTACCGGCGTTCGTTGCCACCGCTTTTTGGGCACTCGCTTCAGCATTCACGCCGCGATTTCCTCCGAATTCTGATCACTATCGCCGGGGCGTTTGCAGAAAGCCTCGCCCAGCAACAGGGTTTCACGCAGCGCGCTGATGTCTGTCTTTTCCTTCCACAGTTTTTCGAAAAACGGGGCGTCAGACACATCGCCATAGAGCACCATGCCAACCACACGGTTATCGCGAATCTGCAGCCGGCGGTAGCTGCCCGGCAAATTCAGCTGCAGGGTTTCGCCCGGGCTGGCGTCCTTCTCTTTATCACCGAGAAAATCTCCACAAGACACCAGGTCGATGCCGGAAATTTTCAGGCGTGTGGCGGAATCCGCGTAGAGATAACGGCGGTGCCCCAGTTCCGCCAGGTGGCTGGCACAAACAGACGCCTGTTCGTACAGCGGAGCGACCAGGCCAAAGGTGCGCTCGCGGTGTTCCACGCATTCGCCGATGGCATAGATGGCCGGGTCAAAGGTCTGCAAGGTATCGTCAACACGGATACCTTCATTCACCGTCAGCCCGGCACTGGCGGCCAGTTCGGCACGGGGCACAATGCCCACTGCCTGCACCACATAATCCGCCGGCAACCGCTGGCCATCTGCCAGGTGCACGGCGGCCACCCGGCCATGGCGATGCTTTTCTGAGCTGCTTTTTCCTGAGCCTTTTTCTTCTGAATACGTGCCTTCGATGGACTGGGTGCGCGCCTGCATTACGAACTTGAGCCCGCGGGCCTCCAGGTCCTGTTGCAGGCGATGCCCTGCGCTTTCATCCAGCTGCTGGTTGAGCAGATGGCCGCGACTGTGGACCAGGGTCACGTCATGCCCCTGCTTCACCAGCGCATCCGCGGCTTCCAGCCCCAAAAAGCCGCCGCCCACGACCACCACCCGGGCAGCCGAAAGCGACAACAACCGTCGTACATCGTAAAGATCCCGGAAACTGACAACGCCATCCAGGCTGACGCCTTCCACCGGTAACTGACGCGGCGCCGCCCCCGTGGCCAGCAGCAACCGGTCGTAATCCAGCAGGTGCCCGGCAGCGGTTTCCACCTGCCGCCGGCGGCGATGAATCGCCACCACCGGGCTGCCGGTAATCAAGCGCATATTGCGATCCCGATACCACTGGTGAGGGTGCGTGGTAATGGTTTTCTCATCGGTGCCACCACCCAACAGGGGCGACAACATGACGCGGTTGTAGCCGGCGAAGGGCTCATCCCCCACCACCGTGATCTGATACAGATCCGGTGCCAGGCGAGTCAGCTCTTCCAGCAGGCGGCAAGCCGCCATGCCATTACCCACTACAACCAGTCGCTTCATTCGCACGTCGTCCTGTGGATTTGTTTCAGGCCGGGGTGGCCAGTTCGATTACGTCACCCTGCACCCGCACCGGGTACACGGTCAGCTTGACGCTGTCGTCTTCGATGCATTGCCCGGTTTCCAAGTCGAAGTGCTGCTTGTACAGCGGTGAGGCGACAACACGCTTGTCACCCAATGAGCCCAACAGCCCCCGGCTGAGCACGTTGGCATGGCTAAACGGATCCATGTTGTCCAACGCGTAGAACTTGCCGTCACGAGTGCGGAACAAGGCGGCCTGGCCCTTGGGCAGGCGCACGCCTACCCCGGTGCCCGGCAACACGTCGTCAACGCTGCAGATTGCTTTCCATTCCACGGTCACTGCGCTATTCATGGCTTACGCCTCCTCAACCAGTTCGATGCGTTCGTGCTCGTAGGCCGGACGACGCTGGCCGCGCTCACGCACGTAGGCCAGGTTATCGTCCGCTTCGGCGGTCTCATTGATGAAATGGTTAAAGCGTTTCACCGCTTCCGGATCCTCAATGGTGGACTTCCACTCGCACTGGTAGGTCTCGATCACGTGCTGCATCTGCGCTTCAAGTTCGTCGCCCATGCCCAGGGAGTCGTTCAGGATCACGTCTTTCAGGTAATCCAGTCCGCCTTCCAGGTTTTCCAGCCATACACTGGTGCGCTGCAAGCGGTCCGCTGTTTTGATGTAGAACATCAGGAAGCGGTCGATGGTCTTGATCAGCTGCTCGTCGGTGAGATCCGACGCGAACAGATCCGCGTGGCGCGGACGCATGCCGCCGTTACCGCACACATACAGGTTCCAGCCCTTCTCGGTGGCGATCACGCCCACATCCTTGCTTTGCGCTTCGGCACATTCGCGGGTGCAGCCGCTCACCGCCATCTTGATCTTGTGCGGGCTGCGCAAGCCCTTGTAGCGATCCTCTACCTGAATGGCGGTGCCCACGGAGTCTTTCACCCCGTAGCGACACCAGGTGGAGCCCACACAGGATTTCACCGTACGCAGGGATTTACCGTAGGCGTGCCCGGTTTCAAAACCGGCATCCACCAGGATCTTCCAAATTTCCGGCAACTGCTCCACACGGGCACCAAACAAGTCCACCCGCTGGCCGCCGGTGATCTTGGTATAAAGATCGTATTGCTTGGCCACTTCCCCCAGCACGATCAGTTTGTCCGGGGTGATTTCGCCACCGGCCACACGGGGCACGATGGAATAGGTGCCGTCGCGCTGCATATTGCCCAGGAAATAATCGTTGGTGTCCTGCAGCCCGGCATGGGGTTTGTTGAGCACCCAGTCGTTCCAGCAAGACGCCAGCACGTTGGCCGCAGTCGGCTTACAGATGTCACAGCCGTCACCGCTACCGTGTTTTTCCAGCAGCTCGTCGAAGGTAGTGATCTGCCCGACGCGCACCAGGTGGTAAATTTCCTGGCGGGAATACGGGAAGTGTTCGCAAATGTGGTTATTCACTTCCACACCGCGTTTTTCCAGCTCGCTGTCCAGCACCTGCTTCACCAGCGCGGAACAACCGCCACAGGTAGCCGACGCCTTGGTGCAGGCTTTCAGGTCACCCACGGTCTGGGCACCACCGTCGATGGCGGCACACAAATCGCCTTTGGAAACGTTGTTACAGGAACAGATCTGCGCCGTGTCAGGCAGTGCATCGGCACCCAGCAGCGGCGCACCATCAGACATTGGCGCCACCAGCGCAGACGGGTCACCGGGCAGGTCCATTTCGTTCAGGCAAAGCTGCAACAGGTTGCCGTAATCCGCGGCATCCCCCACCAGCACGGCGCCCAACAGTTTCTTGCCGCACTCACTGATTACCGCTTTCTTGTAGACACCGGCGGTCTGGTCCATAAACACGGTGCTACGACAGCCGGGCGTGTTGCCGTGGGCATCACCGATGGAGGCCACATCCACGCCCATCAGTTTCAGTTTGGTGCTCATGTCCGCACCGGCAAATTGCTGTTCGGCCTTGCCCATCAGGTGCTCGGCCGCGACTTCGGCCATTTGGTAACCCGGCGCGACCAGGCCAAAGATGCGGCCTTCCCACAGTGCCACTTCACCAATGGCATAGATATCTTCGTCGGAGGTCACGCAGTGGTTGTTGACCACGATGCCGCCGCGCTCGCCGATGGCCAGCTCGCAGGCCCGGCCCAGTTCGTCCTGGGGACGAATGCCCGCCGAGAAGACAATCACATCGGTTTCCAGGTACTTGTCTTCACCGAAGTTCATGCGGTGCGTGCAGTTTTCGCCGTCGACAATATCCTGGGTACCGGTGCTGGTATGCACGGTGACTCCCAGTTCCTGAATCTTGTCTTTCAGCAGACCACCACCGAAATCATCCACCTGCACGGCCATCAGGCGCGGGGCGAATTCCACCACGTGGGTCTCCAGACCCAGATCGTGAAGCGCCTTGGCCGCTTCCAGGCCCAGCAGGCCGCCACCGACAACCGTGCCCACTTTGCCGGTCTTGCTGGCGGCAATCATGGCATCCAGGTCGTCGATGGTGCGGTACACAAAACAGTTATCGCGATCATTACCGGGGATCGGCGGCACGAACGGATAGGAACCGGTGGCCAGTACTACCTTGTCATAGGGCAGGGTCTCACCGGTGTTGGTGGTGACCGTTTTGCCAGCCCGATCAATCGCGTCGACTTTTGTGTTCAGTTTCAGCGTAATGCCGTGCTCTTCGAAAAAACCTTCCGGCACCAGCGACAGGTCATCGGCGGTCTTGCCGGAAAAGTAACTGGTCAGCCCTACGCGGTCATAGGCCGGCAGCGGCTCGGCACACAGTACCGTAATATCAAAAATCTCCCGGCCACCCTGGGCCACCAGAGACTCCAGATAACGTTGTCCGACCATCCCGTGGCCGATCAGAAGAAGTTGTTGCTTTGCCATAAGGCTCACCCTCGCGGTGCGTAACTGACACCCGCACTACAGCAATCCCTATGCCAACTTGTTAAGTCTTTGTAGTTAATAGATTTTTTTATGTTTTACGAGAATAACCACAGAAATCCTGCTTTCTTTTAATGCGCCAGTGCACGACAAGAACGCACAGTAGCGTGCACCGCAATGACTCAAAAACGCTCCCCATTCGCGCACATTTTTTACGTCCCCTCATTTATTTTTACGAATAACTCATAAAAAACAAAAACTTAGGAACATGGCACAGGAGTTGCTCAGCTTCGATTGTCGTTAACCGCCCATGCACGGAGACTCCATGAGCGCTCAAAACCTGAATTTATTGAACCTCTCCCAGCCTCGCATACGATTACTGCACCTGAGCTGGGTCGCCTTCTTCATTACCTTTGTGGTGTGGTTTTCCCACGCCCCGTTAATGGGCCACTTGCGTGAAGCTTTTGATCTGAGCGCAGAACAGGTGAAAGCTCTGCTGATTCTTAACGTGGCGCTGACCATTCCCGCCCGAGTGGTAATCGGTTCATTGGTGGACCGCTATGGTCCTCGCAAAGTGTTCGGCCTGCTATTGATACTAGCAGCGTTCCCATGCTGGGCATTTGCCTTGTCCACAACCTTTGAGCAACTGGCCGTTACCCGTTTGTTGATGGGTTTCGTCGGTGCCGGCTTCGTCGTCGGCATCCGTCTGATCAGCGAATGGTTTCCGGCCCGCGAAGTGGGCCTGGCTGAAGGTGTTTATGGCGGCTGGGGCAACTTTGGTTCCGCCGCGGCGGCCATCAGTCTGCCCACCATCGCCATGCTGTTCGGCGGCGAAGATGGCTGGCGCTGGGCCGTGGCCAGCACCGGCGCCCTGGCAATGGCATATGGAATCTTCTTTCTGTGGCGCGCCCGCAATACTCCCGCTGGCGCCTCCTATTTCAAACCCAAAAAAGCCAGTGCCCTGGAAGTCAGCACCCGAAAGGATCTGTTCTTTTATCTGTTGATGAGCCTGCCACTGTACATTGCCCTGCTGGTTATCGTTTGGCGCCTTGGCCCAACCAACATTAACTTGTTCGGTAATACCGCACAGATTCTGCTTGCCTCCCTGATCATCAGCCTCGCCGCTGTCCAGCTGGGGCAGGCTTGGCGGGTAAACCGGGAGCACCTCAAGGAAGGAGTTCCCGAACATGATCGTTACAGCTTCAAGCAAGTTGCCATTCTGGACCTGTCCTACATGGTGACCTTTGGCTCTGAACTGGCTGTTGTCTCTATGCTACCGCTTTTTTTCAGTGATACGTTCAGTCTTTCTGCCGTTACGGCAGGGCTACTGGCGTCCGGCTATGCGTTTATGAACCTGGTGGCGCGCCCTGGCGGCGGCTGGGTGTCTGACAAGTTCGGCCGCAAAAAATCCCTGGCCATCCTGTTGTGCGGTTTGATGGTGGGTTATGGCTTGATGAGCCAAATCTCCGGCACCTGGCCCATCGCCTTGGCCGTCATTGCCACCATGTGCTGTTCCTTCTTTGTACAAGCCGGCGAAGGCGCAGTATTCGCCACAGTGCCACTGATTAAGCGGCGCCTCACCGGGCAAATTGCCGGCATGGTCGGCGCCTATGGTAATGCCGGTGCAGTGATCTTTCTGACCGTGCTGACCTTTGTGGAACCATCAACTTTCTTCCTGGTGATTGCCGCCAGCGCAGCGATTGCTCTGGCTGCCGTTCAATTCCTGGATGAACCAAAGGGGCACATCGCAGAAATTGATGAGAAAGGCGAAGTACAGCTGATTGAAGTTGGCTGAACCACATTGATCTCCCCCCGGGCATACAAGGACAGTAAGCCCGGCTCACTACAAGCACCGCCATATCAACGGTATAGGAGCATCAAGATGGACGTGTCCACCGCCTCGGCAACCGCGCCCCTTAGCCTGATAGAGCCAGAACTGCATCCCCGCGTTCGTATTGGCCAATTCAGTGACAGCGGCCCCAAGCTGCATAACCAGGACGCCCTGGCCATGCAGATACCGGAAGGGTCGCTGATGCGCACCAAGGGCATCGTGGCAGCACTGGCCGATGGTCTGTCCAGTGCGGGCGCAGCCCGGGAAGCGGCGGAATCCTGTGTGCTCGGTTTTATCAGCGATTACTACGCCACCCCGGCACTATGGAGCGTGCCCCGCTCTGCCCAGCGGGTACTGGAAGCCCTGAACCGCTGGCTATGTCGACAAACCCTGGCCGGGGAAAGTCATCTGTGCACACTGTCCCTGTTGATTTTGCGCTCACGCACCGCCCACATCTTTCAGGTGGGCGACTCCCGTGTCTGGCGCCTGCGCAACAACAAGCTGGAATGCCTGACCCGGGATCACAGCCGCATGATCGGCGAGAATCGACAGGTACTGACCCGCGTTATGGGCGGTGACACACGCCTGGATGTGGATTACAGCAACAGCGATCTGCAAGTGGGCGATGTCTATCTGCTAACCAGCGATGGCGTGCACGGATTTCTTACCCGCTCACGCATGCAGGGTATTTTGCGCGGCACCAACCAGCCGGAACTGGCGGCGCAAACCCTGGTGGAAGCTGCGCTGGCCAACGGCAGTGACGACAACCTCAGCTGCCAGGTACTGCACGTGGAAGGCTTGCCCGATGCCAGTGCCGATGAAACCCTGAAACAGCGTGGCAACCTGCCGCTTCCCCCGCCACTGTCTGCCGGTATCCGCATCGACGGCTTTACCGTGAAACGCGAGCTCTATGCCAGTGTGCGCAGCCACTTGTATCTGGTGGAAGACAACGATGGCAAACAGTCGGTACTGAAAACCCCCTCAGTGAATCTGGAAGATGACCGCGATGCCCTGGAGCGTTTCGTCATGGAAGGCTGGGTGGGCAACCGGTTGCGCAACCCACATTTACTCCATGCCCTGCCCGTGCCCGACAACCCCTCGTGCTTGTACCAGCACCTGGAGTTTATCGACGGTGTGACCTTGAAGCAGTGGTTAAAGGAACACCCGGATGCACCGGTTGAAGAAAAACTGTATCTGGCTGATCAATTACTCAATGGCGTGCGGGCCCTGCACCGTGCCGATGTAATTCACGGGGACCTGAAACCGGACAACATCATGGTGGATACCGAAGGGCTGGTCCGCATCGTGGATTTTGGCAGCTGCCATTGCCGCGGCATGGAACAGCACACCGCCAGCATTCCACTAGGGACCCGACACTACAGTGCGCCGGAACTGGTGGAAGGCGACGCCCCCAGTGAGCAAAGTGACCTGTTCTCCACGGCCGTCATCATTCATGAAATGCTCACCGGTGCCCTGCCCTGGCAGGGGCGCTATGAAAAAGCCGTGCACCGCCCGCTGCCGCCCCTGCAAGGGCACAATGCGTTTATCCCCCTGTGGATCAACAACGTGCTGCAACTGGCACTGCAACGGCAACCCAAGATGCGCTTCACCGATGCGGCAGAATTTCGCGACGCACTGCGCCGCCCGGTACGCAGCAATAAACCGGTAGCGGACAGTAATATTCGGCAATTACGGATGTGGAAAGGGGCGGCAGTGGTACTGGCCGTGTTGCTGCTTATCAGCGTTACACTACGCTGACGCAACCAGCAGAGGCCAAGCTTGTCGGGCCAGGCGCCCGACAAGTGCTATAAGAAAGTCAGCGGTTAGTCTGCCAAACTACCAAGAGAGAACGTTTCGCCGTTGCTATGCACTTGCAGGATATCACCCTGCTGCTCGGCCCAATCGACCAGCTGGTAAAACGCCGAGCGCCCGATCAACGCATTGAGATTATCTCGCACACACAGGTACGGGGAAGGCTCGCCGGTTTCGCTGTCAGTATTGACCCAGAGCGGATGGCCTGCGCCGGCAACCACATGGCTGCCCACATTGGTGGTGAATACCAGTTTTGTGGTGCCACCCTCCTCAACCTGCTGCACTTCGGTGGCAACAAAGGGCGCATCGTCCACCTGAATACGCAGTTTCTCCACCGGTGTAATCAGGAAATAGTCCTCATCTTCACGCAGCAGAATGGTGGAAAACAGAGCCACCATTCGTTCCCGTTCGATGGGCGATTCCTGATAAAACCAGGTGCCATCGCGGGCAATGCGCATATCAATATCGGCATGGCGTTCCGGATTCCACTGATGCACCGGCGGCAGGCCGGTTTCATCGCCTGCGGCTTTTTCCAATAGTGCCAGCAGCTCATCGGCCTGTTTCATCGTGGTCCCCGCTGGCCCTTGTTGCCCATGCGAATACCAATCTCGATCAGGAAATCCAGAAAGTCATCCTTGTCGTCGATTTGCTTCTGGTAAAACGGCGATTCCATCAACGCCACGGCGCCGTGGGCAAATGCCCAGGCGGAGCAGATGTGATACATCGGCGGCACGTCTTCCAGTGACCCTTCTTCCATGCGGGCTTTCACGATATCCGTGAGCCGCGCAAAATTGGCCTCACGGATGCTGTGCAGCTTGGCCACCAGTTCGGGCAGGGCATGATCCTTGATGACCTTGTTTTCCAGTCGGTCAAACAACTGATAACGCTTGGGATCGGAAATCCGGAAACGGAAATATTCCCGCGCCAGGCGTTCCTTGTTATCCGCATCGGAGATTTGCTGAAACACGCCGGCCAGGTCTTCCTCATAGCGCAGCATCAGCAGCAGGTAGATTTCGTTCTTGGTTTCGAAATGCTTGTAGATAGTCCCTTTGCCAATACCCACCCGGTCCGCAATCATTTCCACGGTTACCCGGTCTTCGCCTTCTTCCAGAAAAAGGGCCAGAGCCGCATCGAGAATCTCACGCTCGCGCTGACGAAACTCCTGAGCCTTGCGTGTGGCTTTTTCCAGATCACCCATTTATTTCTCCTTGCGCCCGGGTATGCGGGCCTAGCCGACTGAACAGTCGCAATTCTAACGCATTCCCTTTTTATACGCATATCGGATAGCCGCCTACGGAATCGCCGGCAGCATCTCGCCAATAGCCTGTTAGGGCCTGTTAGCATAGCGTCATGGTTTTGCACCTCGCATTCCTCTCAACCCAGCGCATGGAGGCAACACAACATGACCCGTTCTGACGGCAGCGCCCCGGATATCGCCCGCGAATTCCCCCAGCAGGACGGCCTGCTTTACCTCAACCATGCGGCCGTCGCCCCCTGGCCACAGCGTACCCTTGACGCGGTAACCGAGTTTGCCCGCCAGAACGTGCGTATCGGCGCGCGGGATTATCCGCACTGGTTGAAGGTGGAGCAGCAGCTGCGTGAGCGCCTGGCCTGGCTGGTGGGAGGCGTCAGCAGCGAGGAAATTGCCTTGCTCAAGAACACCTCCGAAGGCCTCTCCGTCATTGCCCAGGGCCTGGAGTGGCAGGCTGGCGATCAGATTATCATCAGTGATCAGGAATTCCCGTCCAACCGAATTCCCTGGCAAGCCCTGGCTAACCAGGGCGTGGAAGTGATCGAGGTCAATCTGGAGGGCGACAACCCGGAGCAGGATGTCATTGACGCCATGGGGCCGCGCACCCGCCTGGTGTCTCTCTCCGCCGTCCAGTACGGCACAGGCCTGTTGATGGACATGGCGCCCATTGGCGCCGCCTGCCGGGCACAGGGCACACTCTTCTGTGTGGATGCGATCCAGATTCTCGGCGCGCTACCGTTCTCAGCAGAGCAGGCAAACGCCGATTTTGTGGTGGCCGACGGCCACAAATGGATGCTCGGCCCGGAAGGGCTCGCCCTGTTCTATTGCCGCCGGGCGGTGCAGGATCAATTGATCCTGCGTCAACACGGCTGGCACATGGTGGCCGAACCCGGCGATTACACCCGCCGGGACTGGCAGCCGGCCAGCACCGCCAAACGCTTTGAATGCGGAAGCCCGAACATGCTCGGCGCCCACGCCCTGAATGCCTCCCTGTCACTGCTGCAAGACACCGGCATGAACGTGGTGGCCGATGCCCTGCAACAACGGGTGCAACGGCTGATCGAAGGGCTGAACGACAAAGGCGCCGCCCTGCTCAGTGCCCCGGCCCCGCAACGGCGGGCAGGGATTGTCACTTTCCGCATGCCCGAAGAAGCCCCGGGCGATACCTTCCAGCGCCTGAAAAAGAACGGCGTGGTGTGCGCGGAACGCGGCGGTGGGGTGCGCTTTTCGCCACACTTCTACACTGCCGATTCGGTCATCGACCAGGCTCTGGAGCTGCTGTAAGCTCCAGAACCTCATACGCGCCTCGTTATGGATACCGGAGCCTCACAGATGAACCGACAGCTGGCCTTTTATCAATGGATTTGCCGCCGTTTGCAGCGGGATGAGCAGTTCAGCGGCCAGCCCAGCGCGGACCTGGAAAGCCTGCGCACGGTGCTGAAATCCTGTGATGTGTTATTGGTGGCCGGGCACAGCAGCGTAGACCGCACCTTCAAGGTGATCGGCGATAGCCGCTACGCCCGCGCGGTACTCTACATTGGTCGCCTGCACGACGTGGCCGACCCGGCCCTGCGCGCCCTGTTGGCAGACTACACTCCCTGCGAACCGGATACCCAGCTGGTGATTGATGCCCGCCTGGAACGGGGGCTGATTGTGGAACCGCTGTCAGCCCTGGAAGGTCGTCAGATTCGCGTCTGCCGGGCACAGGGGCTGAGTGACAATGAAGCCCAGGATGTACTCCGCTATGCCATCAGCCGCATTGGCGCCGGTGGCGCCCAGTCCTGGGGCGCACTGGCCATGATGACCCTGCTTCCCTGGCGCTGGCTGCCCCTGCGCTGGCGCACCGGCCTGTTCCGACGCTGGGCCGGTGAATTGATCAAGGCGCTTAGTGGCACCGTCGTCGCCGATGCCTTCAGCTTTGTGCAATTCCCGGTCATGCCGCTGGTGAAGGAAAGCGAACCCGCCGCCCGCTTGCTGCGGCTACAACCCAGAGCCATTACTGCTGCGGACTTCGACCATTCGCCCTACTTCGAGATTATCAAGGCGCCTTTCCAGCTGGATGCCATTCCCAAGGGCATTGATGCCCTGCCCTGGAAGGGCAATCAAGGTGCGCTGGCGCCGGAACGTCAGCGCCACCTGTCACTGGTGGAGCCGCCGAACGGACACCACGGCTAGTAGCGCCAGCAACCACCAGGACAGACTGCCCCCGCCACCGCCACCATCACTCCCGCCACTGGCAGTACCGTCAGTGGACGCACTGTTGCGCGCCTGGGCCGGATGGGTGCTCGCCGAGCTATCGTTAGCCGGGTAATCCCCGTTATCGGTCCACACCTGCACAATCAGACTGTCGTCACCCTGACCATCCAGAATCAGTTGCTGGGACGCCACTTCACCGGGCGACATATCGCCCAGCCCACACTGCACCAGGCCGCCCCCGGCACAGTTCTCAGGCAGTGACACCGCGCTCCACCCGGACGGCAAGGTAAAGCCGACCCGCACCCGCGCCGCCGCCTGGTGCGTCGCCGCATTGGTCACCTGGGCGTTGACCCGCACCAGGTCATCATTGCCCCGCTGCGTGGTCAGGCTGAGCACCACATCCGGTTCATTGCTGAATACCAGCTTAAAACTTTCCCCCAGGCTGGCGAAGTAATCGTGGGACACACTGCTGATCGGCTCGACGCGAACCTCATCCACCCAGCGGCCACTGGCACTGAGGGCAACGCTGTAAGTCGAGGTCTCTTGCCCCAGCGCCAGGTCCGCACTGCCACGGCAGTCTGTATAGCCACTGTTCTTCACGCAGGTCAGCCCGGGAACACGGACCGTAAGCCCGTTCTTGTGGGTGATTCGCAGGCCCACGTTATTGGCCCGTGTCTGCTGGCTGGTGTTGGCGATGCCAGTGCGCAACGTAGCCGAAGTCCCCGGGCTGCTATAAGTGTCAGCGGTGCTGCCGGTGAGCGCCAGATCCACCAGGCTGCCTGAGGTGGTTTGTTCCAACCAGGTTAGATAACGATCCACACGGGTATAGACTGCGGGCACGCCGGCGGTGGCGCACCGTTCATGGCCGTAGCTGGTAATACCAACCAGCCATTGTTGCCCCGGCTCGCCGTACACCAAAGGCCCGCCGCTATCACCACGACAGGAATCCTGGGCAACATCCTGAGGATTCATTTCACCCGCACAGATCTGGTTACCGCTCAGGTTGCTCCACTGGCTGGCGCAATAGCCGCTGGACACATAATCCACACGGGCTTCGCGCAGGGAGTCGGACAGGCCATTGCCGCTGGGAGACGTGGACCCCCAGCCCATTATCTGCAGGGCCTCGTCGCTGCTGCCCCTGGTCAGCGCAGACACGGTCTGCGCTTTGGCCAGATCCAGTGGCCTGGCAGTGCTGTCTGAGGCTAATTGCAACAGCGCCAGGTCATTGTGGAAAGTGACCGCGCGATAACCCGGGTGTACCCGCACCGAAGAGACCGCCAGGCGTTCCGCCGGGTTGGCCGCCGTCCGATCCAGGCTCCCCAGGGCCACGAACAGGTGCCCCGCCTGCAGGGTGGCGCCACTGGAGGTCACCACGCAGTGCGCCGCTGTCAGCACCCAGCCAGGTGCGATCAGGGTGCCACCACAAAGTGTGGCGCCATAGGCGGGATTTCCGGATCGACTGATTTCCACTTCGGCCATCCACGGCCGGATTGTTGCTACGTCCTGTCCCCCGATGATCCGAGGTTGAGCGTCAAGCGCCGATACCGTTTGAGCCAGACCCATCCCCAGCACCAGGGCGAACATCAAACGATACATAAGATTACCTTTTGTTAGCATTACGTTACGGAGCGCATACTAACTAAGGTTTTCGGCGTAATCCTGTGACCCAGTTCTGATATTACAATGGTGGCACATTCGTACCTGAAGATGCTGAAAAATGACTACCAAGTTCAGTCATTTTTCGCCAACTTTTGCCACTTTTAGCGACGAAGTCCATCAAATTGCAAGCAGTTACAGTGCATCAAAACCCTCTAAAATTTACTGCTTATAATGGTAAACATTTTACGTTTTGATGTTACTCTTTCGGCCCTGACTGATCCGTCACCGTCGCCCCGTCATCATGTTCATCGCCAGGTTCCGGTAACGCCCTGCGTGCTTTTGCACCCAGATCTTTCAGTTGCTGGGCCTGGCGGTAGAGGTTGCCGCGGCCGCTGCTGAGGCGCTTGAAGGTGGTGTCCCATGCCAGCTGAGCCTTGCCAATTTTATCGCCCAGGTCGTCCATGGACTCCCCGATCAGTGACACCTGATCGCAGATTTTCCCTGCACGATCGGCAATATCCAGAGCATTGCGGTTCTGGTATTCGTAGCGCCAGATATTCTGGATCGTGCGCAAGGTCACCAACAGCGTGGTCGGGCTAACCAGGACAATGTTGCGGGCAAAGGCATCCGTATAGAGGCTGGAATCCTGTTCCATCGCCACCATGAACGCACCTTCGATAGGAATAAAGAGCAGCACGAAATCCAGGCTGCGGATCCCTTCCAGGCCACTGTAATCCTTGGTATCCAGGCCCTTGATGTGGCTTCGCAGTGAGGTCAGGTGATCACGTAATGCCTGTTCGCGCTCCTCTGACGTAGACGCCGAAGACAGCCGCTCATAGGCAACCAGAGACACTTTCGCATCAATCACCACATCCTTGTTTTCCGGCAGGTGAACGATGGCATCGGGCAGGCGGCGCTGGCCGCTTTCGTCTTTCAGGGTGACCTGGGTTTCATACTCGCGTCCACGCGTCAGGCCGGAAGACTCCAGCACCCGTTCCAGAATCATTTCACCCCAGTTACCCTGAGTCTTGGCCTGCCCTTTCAGTGCATCGGTCAGGTTTCGGGCATCCTCGTGCATCTGCTGGTTCAGGCTTCTCAGGTGGCCCAGCTGCTCGATCAGAGACGCCTGGGCACGGGTCTCGTCACTGTGAATCTGGTCGACCCGGCGACGGAAATCCGCCAGCTGCTCACGGAACGGTTTGAGCATGCCATCCAGGCCCTGCTGGTGCTGCTCCTGCAGTTGCTTGCCGCGCTGGTCGAGCACCTTCCCAGACAGGTTTTCAAACTCCTGTTTCAGTTGGTTGCGGCTTTGCTCGGAAAACGCCAGTTTCTCCTGCTGGCCGGCCAGCCGTTCTTCCAGGCGCGCTTTCTCAGACCCCAACTGTTGCAACTGCGCGTCGCTGTCCCGCTGGCGCTGTTGCTGCTCTTGCAGCTGCTGCTTGAGCAACGGCACCTGAGCCAACGGCTCGCTCAAGGCGTGCTTTTCGGCCAGCAACGCCGCCTCGCGAACTGCCGCCCGGCGCCGCTCGATCAACACCGCAACCAGTGCCGCCACGGCACCACCACATAGCGCCGCCAGCGCCACCATTGCATACAGATTCATGCTTGCGCCTTGTTGAACAGGGAGAAGAAGTTATCCGCAGTGGCCTTGGCCAGTTCGGCCACACTAACGCCTTTAAGCTCAGCGACACATTCAGCCACCTGCGCCACATAACGCGGTTCATTGGGTTTGCCACGGAACGGCACCGGCGCCAGCCAGGGCGAATCGGTTTCAATCAACAGCCGCTCCAGCGGCAGCTGCTTCACGGTGTCGCGCAGAGCCTGGGCGTTGCGGAAGGTCACGATACCGGAAATGGAAATATAGAAACCCAGCTCAATGGCCTGCAAGGCCATGTCCAGGTCTTCAGTGAAACAATGCAACACCCCACGCACCTTACCCCCACCGTGCTCACGCAACAGCGCCAGCGTGTCTTCCTTGGCGCCACGGGTATGCACAACCAGCGGCAGGCCGGTTTCCCGGGCCGCCTGGATATGGGCGATAAAATAGCGTTGTTGCCACTCCCGCTCTTCCTTGGCGTAGAAATAATCCAGCCCGGTCTCACCGATGGCCACTACCTTGGAATGCGCCGCCCGCTCTACCAGCTCGGCGGATTGCGGCTCGCGGGATTCCTTGTAGAGAGGATGCACGCCAACGCTGGCGAAGACGTTATCGTATTGCTCGGCCAAGGCCTGCACCTGCGGGAAGGTCTCCAGGTCCACACCGATACACAACATATGGCTGACCCCCGCCTGCGCCGTGGCCGCCATCATCGCCTCAAAATCGCCTCCATGGGCGTCAAGATTCAGGCGATCCAGATGGCAATGGGAATCCACAAAAGGGCTAGCAGTCACAACAGGCTCCAACATTAAAAACGCAGGTATTGTAGAGCAGATAGGTAACACGCGACACGCTGCACGCAACAACACGAGCCAAGTTTGTGTGTCTCTAAACGCATGGGGCCGCGCTCAGGTTATGAGCGCGGCCCCAGAAGTTTCAATACGAGAAAGCACTATCGCGTTGTTGCGTGCAGCGTGATGCATGCAGCGCCCCAGCTTCACATCGTATGCGTCGGTCGATCCGACTCCAGCGAACCTGCCAGGTGATTTTCGATGGTGACACGGGCGGTGTCATCCTGGTCGGAGAACTGCACGCCGATCCCGGCGCTACGGTTACCTTGAGCGCCTTTAGGCGTAATCCAGATCACCTTGCCTGCCACCGGAATCTTGTCGGCTTCGTCCATGATATTGAGCAACAGGAAGATCTCTTCCCCCAGCTTGTATTGCTTCTCGGTGGGAATGAACAAGCCACCATTGGTAATGAAGGGCATGTAGGCCGAGTACAGCACCGCTTTGTCTTTGATGGAAAGCGACAGAATGCCACTACGACCGCCGGGCATTTTCATGAACAAGCCTCTTACGAAATTATTATTAATCTTTGATAAAGGTTAGTGCGCTGCCGCCGCAGCGTCAACGCCCACCAACACCAACAGCCACTGCTCGTACAGCAATTCCTTGTTGGGGTTAGCGCCAGACAGCAAGGCACGGCGCCCTTCCAGCACCCGCTGGGCGGCCCGCAACAAACGCGCCGGTGGCACCACCTTGCTGAGTCGCTCCAGCAGTGGAGCCAGGGAGGCATCGGCGCTCTGCTGGCCCGAGAAGCGCTGATGCAGACAGCGTGACAACCAGCCATAAATCACCCCGGCCATTTCCGTGGGGTCATGTTTGGCGAGCACCGGCGACGCTTGCGCCACCGACTGACGCCCTTCTGCCACACTGACCAGGGTGTCGAGCAAACGGGCCCGGTCGGCAAACCAGTCCGCCTGCTCCAGTGCCAGCGCCTGTAGCGGCGCACCTTGGGCGGCATCCAGTAACGAGGCGGCACTCTCGCCCACCTGGCTCTGCAACCACTGCAGCGCCTGGTCATGCTCCGGTAACGGCAAGGTGCGCTGCTGGCAGCGACTGCGAATGGTCGGCAATAACAGGGTCGGCTGGTCACTGACAAGCAACAACAAGGTCTGCGCGCCCGGCTCTTCCAGGGTTTTCAGCAACGCATTCTGGGCATTGCGATTAAGGGCTTCCGCCGGATACACAATAGCCACCCGGTAGCCACTGTACTGAGCCGTGCGGGTAGCAAACGCCACCAGCTTGCGGACCTGATCAATCTTGATGGTTTTGCTTTTTTCTTCCGGGCTGAGGCGGTGCAGATCGGGGTGAGTACCGGCGGTGCTGAGCTGGCACCCCTGACAGTGGCCGCAAGGCAGCCCTGCGGAAGGTTTCTCGCAAAGCAGGGTCTGGGCCAGGGATTCGGCCAAGCGCAGCTTGCCAATGCCTTTGGCACCGGTCAGCAGCAAAGCATGGGGCAGTCGCCCCTGTGCGTGCTGGTCCAGCAGCTGCGCCATGGCATCGCCATGCCAGGGGCACGGTGCCTGAACTTTCGCGCCGGTTACGGCCATGCCAGCATCTCCTCGACTATCGCGCCCAGCTGTTGCTGTACCGACTCCAACGGCTGCCCCGCATCCACGGTGCGGAACCGGCCGGGCTCCTGGGCTGCACGGGCCAGATAACACTGGCGGATACGTTCAAAAAAAGCCCGGTCTTCCTGTTCGATGCGATCCAGAGCGGCACGTTTGCCGGCACGTGCCATGCCCACCTCTACCGGCACATCAAACAGTACGGTCATGTCCGGGCGGGTGTCGCGAATGACCAGGCTTTCCAGGTCGGCAATAGCGGCACTGTCCAGCCCGCGCCCTGCCCCCTGGTAAGCCCAGGTGGCGTCCACAAAACGATCACACAACACCCATTCGCCACGGGCCAGAGCCGGGCGAATTTTCTGTTCCAGATGTTGCGCGCGGGCGGCAAACACCAGCAGTAACTCCGTATCGTCCGCCATGGGTTCATCACCGGGCGCCAACAACACGCCACGGATCGATTCCGCCAGTGCGGTGCCGCCGGGCTCCCGACTCACCGTCACCGTTTTACCCGCTGCTCTAAGAGAATCGGCCAACCATTCCAGATTGCTGCTCTTGCCAGCGCCCTCGCCGCCTTCCAGAGTGATAAAGCGGCCACTCATTGCCCGCCTCCGGGTGAAGAACGGTAGCCTTCCCTGCGCTGCAGCTGATACTCACGCACGGCTTTGCGGTGCTGGGCCAGTGTTTTGGAAAAGGAATGACTGCCATCCCCCCGCGCCACAAAATACAGGGATTCTGTTTTTCCCGGGTTCACCGCCGCGAGAATCGCTTCGCGGCCGGGCATGGCGATCGGCGTGGGCGGCAATCCCCGAATCACATAGGTGTTGTAGGGAGTCGCGCGACGCAGATCGGAGCGGCGAATATTTCCGTCATAGGCCTCACCCATGCCGTAGATCACCGTCGGGTCGGTTTGCAGGCGCATGCCCTTGTTTAAGCGGTTGGTAAACACCCCGGCAATTTCCGGGCGCTCTTTTGGCACGCCGGTTTCCCTTTCCACGATAGACGCCATAATCAGCGCCTCATAGGGCGTGTCGTAGGGCAGATCCTTGGCCCGCTGCTGCCAGGCTTCATCGAGGATGTTTTCCTGACGCGCCAACGCCCGGGCCAGGATGGTCAGGTCTGAGGTCCCGCGGGTATAAAAATAGGTTTCCGGGGCGAACCACCCTTCCGGATGGCTGTCCGGGCGGCCCAGTTCCGCCATCACTTGTTCATCGGTCAGCCCTTCCAGTTGGTGCTCAAGCGTTTCCAGAGAGGCCAACCGGGCACGCAGCTCCCGGAAGTTCCAACCTTCCACCAGAGTCAGGCTGCGTTGCAGCACATCGCCCCGGTCCATTTTCTCCAGCAGGGACAACAACGAATCACCGGGTTTGAGTTGATACTCACCCACATGCATGCGGCCATCCATGCCGGTGAAAGCAGAATAAAGTCGCGCGCCGACACGGCGGAAACGAGCTTCCAGGCCCTTACCCAGGATGCCTTCATCATTGAGGTTATACAGCACCCGGCTTAAACCGGCGCCCCGGGGCACCTCCACCGTTAATGCGTCAGAAACCGGTAATGGGCGATGTAGATAACTACTGACCCAGGCCCCCGCCACGGGTACAGCGATTACCAGCAAGACAACCAGCAGTCCAAAAATACGGATTTTTTTTCGCATAGTGCGGTTATTAGCCCTTCAGTGAGCCGGCCAAAAAGGTTTCTGTCGACTGTTGCAGTTCCCGGACCGATGCCAGCACCGGCCAATGCCATTGCGCCAGTTTACGCACCGGGAGCACGCCGACAATACTGTTACACAGAAACAGCCCGTCAGCAGTGCGCAGCTGTGACAGCGGCCGCAGATCGCAAATCACCTTTTCACCTTGTTGTTGCAACGTGTCGAAAAGGTGGCTTCGCATGACGCCGGCCACGCCAGCTCCAGCAGCAGCCAGATCAGGCATCCACCAGTGATCGGCGAACCGGGCAAAAAGATTCATGGAGGTGGCTTCCAACGGCTGCCTGCGGGTACTGAGCAACAACCCTTCGTCCCAGCCCTGACCCGCCACTTCGCGGCGAGCCATTACCTGAGGAAGCCGGTTCAGATGCTTGAACCCTGCCAACGGCTCAGGATACAGCGGCGTCTGGCAGAGCCCCAGCACCAGACCTTCGCGGCGAAGCCGTTCAGACCAGGCTGGCAGCTCCCCACTTTGCCGCAACACCGTGGGTTTTGCCGATGCAGGCGGCAAATAGCCACGGCCGCCAACGCCGCGCGTGACCGTCAACTTGACCACTCCAGGCTCACCGCGGAGCGCGGCAATCCCTTCATTCAGAGCAGCATCAAGTCGGGATTGATCGGGTAACGCAATATCCAGCGCGTGCAGCCCGGCCACCATACGAGCACGGTGGCGCGACCACAGGGGCGCTTCGCCGGAGACAGCCACGCGCACGGTTTCAAAAACACCGTCGCCGTAGGCGAGACCGCGGTCACGGGGATTCAGCGGCATTACACCTTCTTGAACAGCAGGGTACCGTTAGTACCACCGAAACCGAACGAGTTGGACAACGCGTACTGAATGGTGCGTTCCTGCGCCTGGTTCGCCACGAAGTTCAGGTCACAGCCTTCGTCCGGGTTATCCAGATTGATGGTGGGCGGCGCCACCGAATCACGCATGGCGAGAATGGAGAAAATCGCTTCCACAGCCCCCGCCGCCCCCAGCAAGTGCCCAACCATGGATTTAGTCGAGCTCACCGCCAGATTATAGGCATGGTCGCCAAACAGGGTTTTCACCGCCATGGCTTCTGCCACATCACCCATCTGTGTGGAGGTGCCGTGGGCGTTGATGTAATCCACCTGCTCCGGCTCGACACCGGCATTTCGCAGGGCATTACGCATGGCCCGCATGGCACCGTCGCCGCCCTCTGCCGGAGAGGTGATGTGATAGGCATCATCACTCATGCCAAAACCGGCCAGCTCTGCATAAATCGTGGCACCACGGGCCTTGGCGTGCTCGTACTCTTCCAGCACCACCGCGCCGGCACCATCGGCCAGCACGAAGCCGTCCCGGTCCTTGTCCCAGGGTCGGCTGGCGGCTTGCGGGTCATCGTTACGGGTGGATAGCGCACGGGCGGCGGCGAAACCACCCAACCCCAACGGCGAAGAGCCCTTCTCCGCGCCCCCGGCAACCATTACGTCCGCTTGTCCCAGCACAATCTGCTGGGCAGCAAAACCAATGTTATGGGTCCCGGTGGTACAGGCCGTTACCGTGGCAAAGTTGGGCCCTTTCATGCCGTACATGATCGCCAGATTACCCGCGATCATGTTGATGATGGTGCCAGGCACAAAGAACGGTGACAGCTTGCGGGGCCCGGAATCGAGCAGCTTGCGGTGATTGTCTTCAATATTGGTAAGGCCACCAATACCAGAGCCAATCGCCGCCCCCACACGCTCGGCATCTTCCTTTTCCATGTCCAGGCCCGCATCACGCACCGCCTGAATGGCCGCCACCAGCCCGTATTGCACGAAGACGTCCATCTTGCGGGCATCTTTGGGGGGCAGGTACTCGGAAATATCAAAATCAGGCACCAGGCCGGCAAAACGGGTAGCAAAAGGCTCCGTATCAAAGTGCTCGATGTTACGAATGCCACTCTTGCCCGCCTTGATACCTTCCCAGGTAGAAGCCACATCGACTCCCAGCGGCGTGAGCATTCCCAACCCTGTAATAACGACTCGACGTGACGTCACCCGATACCTCCCAATCCATTATTTTGGCGCCATTTAACGGCCGTAATGCGACAAGATTACTACAAGCGGCCCGGTAACAGGTCGCCGTAATGTAAGAAAACGTCACTTGTCGCCACAAATATTCTGGCCACAAAAAAGCCGCAAGCTCATTGAACCTGCGGCTTTTCTGTTATTCGAACAACCGAACTCAGCTGTGTGCTTTGATGTAATCCACAGCGGACTGGACGGTGCTGATTTTCTCAGCTTCTTCGTCCGGAATTTCAGTTTCAAATTCTTCTTCCAGGGCCATCACCAGCTCAACGGTGTCCAGGGAGTCTGCACCCAGATCTTCAACGAAGGACGCTTCTGATTTTACGTCTTCCGGCTTAACACCCAGTTGCTCAACGATGATTTTGTTTACGCGTTCTTCGATGCTGCTCATGATCGTATTACTCTCCTGATTAATGGTGTGCTAGCACCTGTCAGCGGCTATTCTAGGTGAACGCTGTTTGCGCTTGCAAGCCGACTGGACCGATGCCTTCCCTTGAAGTTTTTCCAAATATTTTCTTCTGCGAAAACAGTCAATTAGCCAGCTTTCCCAGAAACGTTCAGATGCCCATTTTTTGAGCTACCCGGTAAACATGCCCCCATTGACGTGCAAAGTGGTTCCGGTTACATAACCACCGCCATCACTGGCCAGCCAGGCAACAGCGCTGGCTATCTCCGCCGGCTGCCCCAAACGCCCCAGGGGGATCCCCTGCAAAAGCGCCTCTTTCTGGGCTTGCGGCAAAGCCTCTGTCATGTCCGTCTGAATAAAGCCCGGTGCAACAGAATTCACCGTGATATTACGTGAGCCAAGCTCGCGGGCCAACGCCCGTGAGAAACCTTCCACACCGCCCTTGGCCGCCGCATAGTTGGCTTGCCCCGCATTGCCCATGGTACCGACCACCGAACTGATATTGATGATCCGGCCCCAACGCGCCTTGGTCATGCCTTTCAAGCATGCCTTGCTAACGCGATAAAGGGAATTCAGGTTGGTATTGATGACATCTTCCCACTCATCTTCCTTCATCCGAAGCATGATGTTGTCGCGGGTAATGCCGGCGTTATTCACCAGCACCAGAGGAGCACCGAATTCATCGTTGATGCTTTTGAGTGTCTCGTCCACCGACGCCTTGTCGGCCACGTTGAGCATCTTGCCGGCACCGTTTTCACCCAGCGCATCGCCAATGGCTGCCGCGCCGCTTTCCGTGGTGGCTGTGCCAACAACAAAGAAGCCGTCGGCAATCAACTGCTCGGCAATCGCCCGGCCAATGCCGCGGCTCGCGCCAGTCACCAACGCCACTTTTTTCTCTGACATGCTTATTCTCCTTGCAGCGCCGCCGTGAAAGCGTCTTCTGTTTCCAGCGGACGGGCCGCCATGTCGCGATCAATACGCTTGACCAGTCCACACAGGACCTTGCCCGGGCCACACTCGTAGAGATGCCCTACGCCCTGCTCTTTCAGCGCCTGAATGGTTTCCACCCAGCGCACCGGTGAATAAAGCTGGCGAATCAACGCATCGCGGATTTTCTCCGGATCCGTTTCCATTGCCACGTCCACATTGTTGATGACCGGCATTTCCGCCGCATGAAAACGTGTACCGTTCAAGGTATCAGCCAGTTGCTCCGCCGCAGGCTTCATCAGCGCACAGTGAGAAGGCACGCTCACCGGTAGCGCCATGGCGCGTTTCGCCCCAGCCTCTTTACAGGCCGCAATCGCGCGCTCAACCGCATCCGCGGAACCGGCAATCACCACCTGACCAGGCGCATTGTAATTGACCGCCTCAACCACGCCTCCCTGCGCCGCTTGCGCACAGGCAGCGCGAACCTGCTCATCATCCAGACCCAGGATCGCCGCCATGCTGCCTTCACCTTGCCCCACCGCCTTCTGCATAAGCTGGCCACGGGTGCGAACCAGCCGCACGGCATCGCCCAGATTGATGACACCGGCACAGGTCAATGCGCTGTATTCACCCAGGCTATGCCCGGCCAGTACATTCGGCCGCGGGCCACCGCTTTGCTCCCACAGCCGCCACAGGGCAACGCCTGCGGTCAGCAGCAGAGGCTGGGTAATTTCGGTTTGATTCAGTGCGTCTTTCGGCCCTTCCTGGGCCAATGCCCAGAGATCTTGATCCAGTGCACCGGAGGCTTCCTGAAAGGTCTGCTTCACTGCCGGACGTTCGGCAAATTCACTCAGCATTCCCAGACTCTGGGAGCCCTGACCGGGAAAAATAAAGGCTGTCTTCGACATTCAACATCCCCTTAAAAATAGACAGGAATAGGCAGGCCGCAGTATGCCGGCTTTCGCTTTCGCTGTCCGGTCGGGCCTGAAACAAAGTATGAACAACACCGGGGCCAGCTGACCCCGACGCAGATTTCAGTCGGCGCTGGCCTGACTCAGTGCATCACTGATCAGTGAGGGCACATTGCGTCGCGCCTCCAGTTGAGCCACCTCCAGCGCGCAGGCGAAGCCTTCCTTGCTGGTGCCACCATGACTTTTCACCACCACCCCACGCAGGCCGACCAGGCTTGCGCCATTGTAGTGATCCGGGTCCATGCGCTTTTTCAGGCCCACCAGAACCGGCAAGGCAAACAGGCCACACAACTTGCGCAACCAGGATTGCTTGATTTCTTCACGCAGCATGTTGCCGATCATTTTCGCCACGCCTTCCATGGTTTTCAGCGACACGTTGCCGACGAAACCATCACAGACCACCACATCCGCTTCGCCGGCAAAAATGCCATTCCCTTCCACAAAACCCACATAGTTCAGGTCATCGGCTTCGCGTAACAGGCCTGCCGCTTCCTTGATCTGTTCGTTGCCCTTGATATCTTCCTCACCGATGTTGAGCAGCGCCACTCGAGGGTGCTCTACACCATCCACCGCACGCACGACCGCCTGCCCCATCAGGGCAAACTGCAGTAAATGAGCGGGTTCCGAATCCACATTGGCGCCCAGATCAAGCATGTGACAATGGCCGCTGGCCGTAGGGATAGCCGTACAAATGGCAGGCCGATCCACCCCTGGCAGGGTTTTCAGCACAAACCGGCTCACCGCCATCAGGGCACCAGTATTACCGGCACTGACCGCTGCCTGAGCGCGTCCTTCCTTGACCATATTGATGGCCACACGCATGGAGGAGTCTTTTTTCTGCCGCAGAGCCACGGCAACAGGGTCATCCATGGCCACCACTTCGGAGGCTGGCTGGACAGTGACACGGGGGTGGCCGGCGATACCGGCCTGGGACAAGGCATCAGCCAGGGGGTCGGGCTGGCCGACCAGAATGATGTGCATGTGCGCATGGCGAGACAGCATGGCCGCCACGGCGGGCACTGTTACGGACAAGCCGTGATCCCCCCCCATGGCATCCACTGCTAGCGTCACAACCGGCATGGGCTGCTTCCTTTATTCAAATTTGGAGGCATTCTGACAAAAATCATTCGGCGGCGACATATTCCCGCCTTCGATCACAAATCCACTTACAAAAAATCCTCCCGAAGGAGGATTTAAGTGTGCCACGAAAGCCAAATCTTTACTGCACAGGGGCAGTACGAGACCAGGCCGGCACAAAAAACGGGAGCCGCAGCTCCCGTTTTCACACAACTTATTCGTCGTCAGATTCACCCTGACTGATCACCTGGCGGCCACGGTACATGCCGTCAGGAGAAATGTGGTGACGACGATGCACTTCACCAGTGTTGGTGTCTTCAGTCAGCGCAGCGGCGGGCAGCGCATCGTGAGAGCGGCGCATGCCGCGCTTGGAACGGGTTTTACGGTTCTTTTGAACAGCCATTTCGAGCTCCTCGGGCGTTTATTCAGCCTGAATTTACTTGCCTTGACCTTTTAATTTGGCCAGCACGGCAAAAGGATTATCCGCGTTTTCGTGTTTCTCAGGTTCACCGCGGTCCTGCGGTAAAGCTGTCGGGCAAGGGTCATGCAGAGCCACCAGTGGCATGGCCAGCAACAGCTCCTCTTCGATCAGATCGGTGAGAACCATGCGCTCTTCGCCAACCAACCAAGGGTCCAATCGCCCCGGCAATGCCTTGGCCTGATCCTCATTCCACACCAGCGCCACGTCGATATGGGCGGTAATGGAATAACTCACGGGCTCCAGGCAGCGCTGACATGGCAGCACCAATACGGTGCTAACCTCGCCCTCGATACGCCGATGCCCCTCATCATCACGATCGAATGCCAGCGATATTGCTACTGGCTGGTCCAGACTTTCGCGGTATTCCTGCAGGCGAGGCAGGTCTCCAACGGTAAGCTGGCCTTCAACGATGCGACCTTGATCCGCATATTTGCGAGGATCGAGGAACTGTGGCAGTTGCCCTGAAAACATAAGCGCGCAATTCTAGGGCCGTGAGGCCCTGCTGTCAAAGTTAATGTGAGGCACTAAGCGCCTGAGTCAACAGGGTTTTTCGTGCGTCATGAAAAAATAATCCTTACACTTGCCCCCGCAACGCGCGGAGACCCCCATGACTGACCAGACACCGACCCTGTTACTCGCCTCTTCATCGCCGTTTCGGCGCCAGTTATTGGACAAGCTGAAGCTGGATTTTATCCACCAAAGTCCGGATATCGATGAATCCCGGCATGAGGATGAAAGCCCTACCGCCCTGGTAATGCGCCTGGCCCGGGAAAAAGCCCTGGCGCTGGCCGACCAGCATCCGGACACCCTGATTATCGGCTCCGACCAGGTCGCCGTGATCGGCGATCAAGTCCTGGGCAAGCCCGGCGACCGGGACACCGCGATCCGCCAACTCAGCGCCGCCAGCGGTCAGCGGGTATCCTTCCTTACCGGGTTGTGCCTGCTCAATACCGCCACCGGCCGCAGCCAGGTGGCCTGTGACCCGTTTCATGTGCAATTCCGCACCCTGAAACCAGCCCAGATTGAACGCTACGTGGATACCGAACAGCCACTTAACTGTGCCGGCAGCTTCAAATCCGAAGGGCTGGGCATTGTATTATTCAAGGCACTGGAAGGACGCGACCCGAATACACTGGTGGGCCTGCCACTGGTCGTACTGACAGAATTCCTGGCCGCCGAAGGGATTCAGCTGCCTATATAAAGAAAGAGGCGAGCCCCGAACGCCATTGCGTATTTCAGGACTCGCCTCTTCTAGCTTCTAGCTTCTAGCTTCTAGCTTCTAGCTTCTAGCTTCTAGTAGCTCGTAGCTCGTAGCTCGTAGCTATTATGATCAACGAATCACCGGCGAGGCGCTCAGACCCAACTGGGCCGCCATGCCTTCACCAATGGATACACCGAAACGGCGAATGAATTCTTCCATGGGAGAACGGCTGGCGCTGTAATTCAGCATCTCTTCCTGGCCGGCCACCTCACGAACCACCTGCCCCGGGCTCATCAGGCCGTCAATCAGCCCCAGATCCAGTGCTCGCTCACCGGTCCAGAACAACCCCGAGAACAGTTCCGGGTGACCATCCACCTTCAGTCGGTCCCCCCGCCCTTCTTTCACTGCAGTAATAAACTGCTGGTGAATGTCATCCAGCATGGTCTGTACATGCTTGCGATGGGCCGGCTGAATCGGCGAGAACGGATCCATCAGGTCCTTGTTTTCGCCGGCGGTCAGCACACGGCGCTCCACACCCAGTTTGTCGGCTGCTTGCTCCAGCCCGAACCCAGCCATGATCACACCAATGGAGCCAACGATACTGGCCGGATCCGCATAGATCTCATCCGCTGCGGAGGCGATGAAGTAGGCCCCGGAGGCGCCCACATCGGTAATGGCCGCATATACCTTCTTTTCCGGGTATTCAGCACGCAGGCGTTTAATGGCGTTATACACGTGGTTCGATTGCACCGGCGAGCCACCCGGGCTGTTGATCTTCAACAGTACGGCAGTGGTGTTTTCCGCTTCAAACGCCCGCGTCAGGCCGGTAACGATCAAATCCGCACTGGCATCCTGATCCGGCGCGATCACACCGTTTACGTCAACAATCCCCACATGCGATTCCGCCATGGTCACGGCAGAACCGGTTTTGCCCGGAATCACCATCACCAACAGGGTAAACAGGTATATAAAGGTCAGCGCCTTGAAAAAGATGCCCCAACGGCGGGACTTGCGCTGTTCATCCTGGGCCTGCCCCAGCAATTTCTCGATCAGCTTCCATTCCCGCTCATTCTGCGGGGGCTGGGAAGATGGCTGATTTTCCATAGTCACACACTCTCCATTACAAATTCAGTTGCCGCCAAACCCACCAGCGGCAGCAAATGGTCCAATCTGTCGATAACCGCCAGAGGCTCGCACGGGAGCAATTGCTCCACCGGGTGGGCGCCATAACTCACGCCAATACGGTCCACTCCGGCAGCACGGGCCATTTCCAGATCGAATGTCGTATCGCCCACCACCACGGCCCGCTCAGGCGGCACGGCCATAGCCTCCAGCAACTCCAGCACCATGGCCGGATGTGGCTTGGACTGGCTTTCATCGGCGCAACGGGAAGCATGGAAATAACGGTCCAGACCGGTATTCCCCCACACCCGCTGCAACCCCTTGCGGCTCTTGCCTGTGGCCACTGCCAGCTTAAAGCCACTTTCGCGCAAGTGAGTCAGCACCTGTTCCGCCGCCGGATAAAGGGCGCTGGGGGTCTGCTCGGCGGCGATAAAGTGGAAAGCGTAGCGATCACGCATGGCGACGATCCCTGCATCGTCCAGCTGTGGATAGAGCGTGGCGATGGCTTCCGGCAATCCCAGCCCGATGATACTGCATACCACCGGGTCAGCCAGGGAGGGCAGCCCCAGATCCAATGCTGCCAGCTGCATGCAGCTGACAATACGACCGGTAGAATCCATGACCGTGCCATCCCAGTCGAAAATCACCAGGTCATAAGGACGCGCATTATTCATCGCTGACTCCTGAGGGTCGTCAGAATCGCCTCGTAGTCGTCATCCAGCGGCGCGGTGACCGTCAGCCGCTTGCCCGTGTTCGGGTGCACAAACACCAGGGTGCGGGCATGCAGACAAAGACGCCGGCGGCCGATCTCAGTCAGCAGGGCCTCCCCTTTCGCAATTCCGTATTTGTCATCCCCCAACAAGGGAAAGCCGCCAAACTGGCTATGTACCCGAATCTGATGGGTGCGACCGGTTTCCAGAGTGGCCTCCACCAATTGCGCCTGAGCAAACCGCTCGAGCAGGCGATAATGGGTCACCGAGGGCTTACCCTCGCGGGAGACCCGCACGATGCGCTCGTTGCCATTCATCATTTTCAGCAAAGGCGCATCAAGCGTGCGCTCCTTGCCCTTGAAGCCCTGACACAGCAACCAGTAACGCTTTTCCACCTGACCGCCCTGCATCAGGCGCTGCAATTTACGCAGAAACGAGCGCCGCCGGGCCACCATGATCAAGCCACTGGTATCCCGGTCCAATCGGTGCACCAGCTCCATTTCCTTTTCATCGGGATACATCACCCGTAGAGCCTCGATCAGCCCCAGGCTGACACCACTGCCACCGTGCACCGCCAGGCCTGCTGGTTTGTTGAAAATGAATAGCTGGTCATCCTCATAGACACAGGCCCGGCGCAGACGCTCGGCCAACCCTTCGCTCACCGCCGGCGGCGCGGCGGATTCACTGGTACGAATGGGCGGGATACGCACCACGTCGCCACTGGCCAGGCGAGTGGTCTGCTTGGCGCGCCCCTTGTTAATACGTACCTCACCGGAGCGGATAATCCGGTAAACACGGGATTTGGGCACCCCTTTAAGATGGGTAAACAGGAAGTTATCCAGGCGTTGACCGTGCCGGCCTTCATCAATGGTGACAAACGTCACGCGGTTCGCTGCGGGGGTATCTTCAGACATGGCGCGATTCTATGCGTGATCGGGGTAAAAGTCTGCATCTACTGTGGCGAGGCTCAGCAATCTATCTGATTGATCCGGCTGGCCTTTTGTTGCTATAGTCAAGCGTCGACCTGAATAGGCAACGGCGACGCGCAGCGAACATTCGCCGTTCGGCCCTCTCCGGCTACAGCCGATGAAGACAGAGCCCGCCCCCAGGTCACAGAAAAAGCGTCAGGCCCACCTTCCGCACGGGAAACCCCCTCACGGAACTGGGCATACGCTGCAGAAGACCCATTTACAGCGTCCGAAAACGGGCCCTGAACATTAACGATGGTGGCCTGCAGCGCCGGTCAAACGACCTGGAAAACAGACAGACAAGAGTTTACACATTGCTGTGTGAGGATAACCACGGCAATCGCGTGAAGCATTACAGACTGGCCAACTGCCAGCATGATTACGCACTAAACATTGCACACAACTCGGAGAGCCGCTGACTCAGGCAACACGATCACCAAGGAAAGCGATCCACACGCCCAGCGTGCGCCCGACCCGTGACCTGCCTGCCACAGCACTCCCCCTGGTCTGCTACCGGTTACATCCGGCCCTGCCCCATGCCACCACAAACTTGTGGTAGCACCATGAAACGTATGCTTATTAACGCCACTCACCCTGAAGAGGTTCGGGTGGCACTGGTCGACGGACAACGTCTGTATGACCTGGATATCGAACACCGCACACGGGAACAGAAAAAAGCCAACATCTACAAAGGCAAGATCACCCGGGTAGAGCCTTCCCTGGAAGCCGCCTTTGTCGACTTTGGTGCCGAGCGCCATGGCTTTCTTCCCCTCAAGGAAATTTCCCGCCAGTACTTCCAGAAAGACCCCAAGGACATCCAGGGTCGCGTTAACATCAAGGAAGTCATCAAGGAAGGTCAGGAAGTCATCGTTCAGGTGGCCAAGGAAGAGCGCGGCAATAAAGGCGCCGCCCTCACCACCTTTATCAGCCTGGCGGGTCGTTACCTGGTTCTGATGCCCAACAATCCCCGTGCCGGCGGCATTTCCCGTCGTATCGAAGGGGAAGAGCGCGCGCAACTTAAAGAAGCGCTGGGCGCATTGACCATTCCCGACGAAATGGGCGTCATCGTGCGTACCGCCGGCTTGGGACGCAGTGCTGAAGAGCTGCAGTGGGATCTGAATTACCTGCTGAAACTGTGGACCTCCATCGATGAGGCTTCCCAGGATCGCAAGGCGCCCTTCCTGATCTATCAGGAATCCAACGTCATCATTCGCGCCATCCGTGATTACCTGCGCAAGGATATCGGCGAAGTCCTGATCGACTCCAAGAAAGTCTACGACGAAGCCCAGGGCTTTGTTCAACAGGTCATGCAGGACTTCCAGCACAAGATCAAACTGTACGACGACGAGACCCCGCTGTTCTCCCGTTTCCAGATTGAATCGCAAATCGAAACCGCTTTCGAGCGGGAAGTGAAGCTGCCTTCCGGTGGCTCCATCGTGATCGATCCGACAGAGGCGCTGGTCTCCATCGACATCAACTCCTCCCGTGCCACCAAAGGTGCGGATATCGAGGAGACCGCCCTGCAGACCAACCTGGAAGCCGCAGAGGAAATTTCCCGACAGCTGCGCCTGCGGGATATCGGCGGCCTGATCGTGGTGGATTTCATCGACATGGGCCCGGCACGCAATCAGCGTGACGTGGAAAACCGCATGCGTGATGCACTGGAAGCGGACCGCGCTCGCATCCAGCTGGGTCGCATCTCCCGCTTCGGCCTGCTGGAACTGTCCCGTCAGCGCCTGCGCCCCAGCCTGGGGGAAACCTCCAGCATTGTTTGCCCACGCTGCGATGGCCAGGGCCACATCCGTGACGTGAAATCCCTGGCGCTGAGCATCCTTCGTCTTATCGAAGAAGAAGTGATGAAGGAGCGCACCGGCGAGATTCAGGCACAGGTGCCGGTGGCCGTGGCCACCTACCTGCTCAATGAAAAGCGCGATCCCCTGCGTGCCATTGAGAAGAACCACAAAGTCCGCGTGGTAATCATCCCCAACCAGAACCTGGACACGCCCCACTTCGAAGTGGAGCGCATCCGTGATGACCAGACCAGCACCCAGTTGAGCCATGAAATGGACCTGCTGGAAGGCAACAAGGATGCGGATATCGCCTCCGCTCAGGACACGGAAATCAAGACCCAGGAACCGGCCGTCAAACTGATGGCACCGGACACCGCCCCGCCGCCGCCCAAGCCCGCGGCTGCCGCACCGACGCCACAGGCCCAAAACCTGGGCCTGCTGGCACGTCTGTTCTCCTGGCTCGCCCAGGTCTTTACCGCTGAGCCCAAGCCGGCCAAAGCAAAGAAAGCACAACCCCAGCGCAAAGGCGATAACAAGCAACGCCAGCAGCAAAACACCCGTGGCGGCCGCGGTGGCAACACCCGCAACCGTAACGACAACCGCAACAACGATAACCGCGGCAAGAACGACAACCGCAACAAGCGTGATGGCGGCAAAGGTGGCGATAACGACAATCGCAATAACCGCAACAAACGCCAGAACGACAAGGACGGCGGTCGCAAGAACGATAACCGTCAGGCGGACAATCGCTCTTCCGACAATCGTGACAACCGTGGCGACAACAAGGACGACAGCAACCGCAACGAACGCCGTGGCCGCAACGACAACCGTCGCAACAACCGCAACAACGACAATCGCAACGACAGCCGTGGCGATAATCGTGGCGATAATCGTGGCGACAACAAGCCCGACAACAAGGGCAATGACGGTGGCAAGCCGCGCAATAACCGCAAGCAGGACAACGCTGCTGACAACACCGAGAGCAAAGGCAGCGACAAGGGCCCGAAAGCCCCCCGCCGCACCGATGCCAAGGACGATCGTCCGCTACGCGAACGCCAGCGTCCTGGCAAAGGGGAAAACAATAGCGACGGCAAGAATGCGGTAGCGCAATCCCCTGCGGACAAGCCGCAGCGCAATAATGCGCCCAAACCGGCCCGGGTGCGTAACGAGCAGCCCGCACCGGTGGATGATGAAGGTCACCCACCTGCCAAGCTGGTTCCGGCCCAGGAGCCGTCTGCGCAAGCGAAGGCCGACGATCAGGCTAAAAAAGAGAGCGCCGACAAGGCTGCCCAGGTAACGGAGCAGAAGCCGGCGGCCAGCAAGCCACAAGCCGCAACTGAACCGAAGCAGGAACAGACCGCCGCACCGGCTCAGCCGCAGCAACCTGCTGCCGAACAACAACCGGCCGCCCAGGCCCCGGCCGCGCAAAACACCGCCGCGCCGAAAGCCGAAGACGACAAGCCGGCCACCGCTCAACCGGCAGCCAGTGACAGCGATACGGCTACCACTGCTCCGGCGCAGGAAGAAAAGCCGGTGGCCGAAGGCCAGCCGCAGCAGCCCAAGGCTGACGCCCCGAAAACCGCCGATGCCGAGAAAGCGGCGCAACCCGCGCCACAAGCTGAAGCGGCCAAAGACGCTCCGACAGCGCCGGCAGCAGCTGAACCAGAAGCGGCCAAACCGGCAGAGGCGCCAGCGCCGAGCAAACCGGTAGAGGAAAACAAGCAGGCAGAGAAAACAGTAGAGGCCGAGGCTCCCAAAGCAGAAGCCCCCGCCGCCGAGCCTGCTGCACCGAGCCGCGCCAGCAATGATCCGCGCTCCCCGGGCTACAAACCCACCCCGGCGGCCCCGGCACCAAAGGCGGAAGAAAAGCCCAAGCCGGCCCCAGCCAGCAATGAGTTGCCCAGCCGGGCCAAGGAAGTGAAAGCGGTCAAGGCAGAAGCCAAGCCTGCTGCTGCCGAGCAGGGCCGCGCCAGCAACGACCCACGCCAGCGCCGCCGTGAGCAGCTCGCAGCCCAGGAAGCGGCTGCCAAGGCGCAACAAGCGGAATCGTCCTCGGAAGACTGAGGACATTCCAGCCACAAAAAAGCCCGCTTCGTGCGGGCTTTTTTGTGGGTCCATTTATTGCTGCAGCTACATGCTGAAATCAATTGCGGCCATGGGTCTATCGGGCTCTCTGGCTACGGTAACAGCACCGGCTCCTGCTCCAACGACACACCAAACGTCGCCTGCACGTCAGCGCACACTGCCTCTGCCAACGCCACCACATCCGCACTGGTGGCACCGCCATGATTGACCAGCACCAGCGCCTGCTCACTATGCATGCCAACAGGCCCCAGCCGCTTACCCTTCCAGCCGGCCTGCTCGATCAGCCACCCTGCTGCCAGTTTCACTCCATCCGCTTGTGCGTACGCCACCAAATCCGCAAAGCGCATCTTTAACGCATCACCCCGCTCTTTTGTTACGACCGGGTTTTTGAAAAAACTGCCCGCGTTAGCCAACACGGCAGGATCCGGCAGCTTACTCTGACGCACCGCAATCACATGCTCTCGAACCGCAGCGGGGGAAATATCCGCTTGCGACAAGTGGCCAAAGCGCGCCTTAAGCGGCCCGTAGCTCACGTTACACTGGGGTGCTTTATTCAGACGAAGCTCAATGCCGGTAATGATATAGCGGCCACGATCACGGCTTTTGAATCGACTGTCGCGGTAGGAAAATTCGCATTCATGGCCGGCAAAATGGTCTACCTGAGCGGTGACCACATCCATCACCGTCACCTGCTCCAGCACCTGGGACAACTCGACGCCATAGGCACCGATATTCTGAAAAGGCGCCGCCCCCGCCGTACCGGGAATCAAGGAAAGATTCTCCAGCCCTTGCCAGCCTTGCTCGACGGTCCAGGCCACCAGATCATCCCAGTGCACGCCTGCACCGGCGGCAACCCAGACATGGGCGTTGTCTTCCTTCACCTGCGCCATGCCATCAATCGCCAGGCTCAGTGTCAGCCCCGGCAGATCAGAACGAATCACCAGATTGCTGCCTTCACCGATCACGAAAAGTGGCTCTGCCGGATTACGCTCCGCCAGCACCTGTGACAATGCATCCAACGTGGTCGGGCGGGCCAGACGATGGGCTCGCGCCGGCAACCGCAGGGTATTCAGGGACGTCAAATCCGCATCACAGATCTGCTCGAACGAACCGGTCGGTGGCGCCGCCTGGCTCACAGCTGCTCCCGCACGCGGTTCAACAATCCTTCCGCGCCATCTTCAATCAAGTCCAGTACGGTATCGAACCCGTCTTCGCCACCATAATAAGGGTCGGGCACTTCCCGCACCGAAGTGTGCTGTGCATAGTCCAGAAAACGGGCAAGAGTGCCCTGATACGATGCCGGTCGCATGGCCTTCAGATCCGCCAGGTTGGCGTCGTCCATGGCCAGCACCCAATCAAAGTTCGCAAAATCCGCCGGGCTGACTTGCCGGGCGCGCAAGGACGCCATGGAATAGCCCCGCCGCAACGCCGCCTCCTGGGTACGGGGATCCGGCGCCTTGCCGATATGCCAATCGCCGGTTCCAACGCTATCAATACGAATACGGTCTTCCAGGCCTGCAGCTTTCACGCGTTCACGAAAAACCACTTCCGCAGTAGGTGAACGGCAAATATTCCCCAGACAAACAAACAATACCGACACGCCCATCATTTGCCTCCCAGCTGCGCCCGCAGGCGATCAAGGTCCGCTTGGGTATCGACCCCACCCGGCACTGCCTCACAGGCAGGCTCCACGTGGATGGCCACGCCATTGGCCATGGCCCGTAGCTGCTCCAGAGATTCCAGCTTCTCCAGTGTGGCCGGCTGCCATTGCACATACTGATGCAAGAACGCTACCCGGTACGCGTAGATCCCGATATGCCGCCACCACTGCCCTGCTGACATATCCTGTTTGCCATCGGCAAAGGCATCACGATGCCATGGCACCGGCGCCCGGGAAAAATACAGTGCCCTGCCCGCATCATCGAAAACCGCCTTCACCACATTGGGATTAAACAGGTCTTCCGCGCTTTCAATGGCTTCACACAGCGTTGCCATCTGGCAGTCCGGGTTCGCCGCCAGATTGGCCGCTACCTGATTGATCACCGCAGGAGGAATCAATGGCTCGTCACCCTGCACATTGACGATAATGTCATCGTCAGCCAGCGACAGTTTTGCGGCCACTTCCTGAAGACGATCCGTCCCGGAAGGGTGGTCATCACGGGTCATGACCACCGGCACGGTGTCACCCAACACATCAGCAATACGAGCATCGTCAGTGGCCACATAGACCTGATCAGCACCACTTTGCTGGCAGCGTTCCGCCACCCGCTCCACCATGGTTTTACCGGCAATGTCAGCCAACGGCTTGCCCGGCAAACGGGTAGACGCATACCGCGCCGGCACCACTACATAAAAACTCATTCTCTACCTCGGTAACAAGATCAGGGCAGAAGTTGAAAGTGTAAAGTTCAAAGTTAAAACACGAAGATGTTCAACGTGGTTTTTGATAATTTTCCATTCCGCGCTGATCGGTACGCGGGCACAGCCTTGGCGTCATTCCCGCTTTGGACACGCTATTCAACTTTGAACGTTACACTTTCAACTCTCTTTACCGTCCATTCCTAATGCCCGATCAATCATCTGATCCAGCAACCCGTCCGGCAAGCTCGCGGTCACCGGAAGAAACCACCAGTGAGGCTCGGCAAAGGGCGCACACTTCACCGCGTCCTTTTCTGTCATCAACACGGGCAGCCCATCGGCAAAGGCCAGATCCGCCGGCTGATAGGCATGATGGTCGGGGAAAACGTGAGGCGTCGTGCTGAGCCCCAGAATACTGAGCAGATTAAAGAAGCGCTTGGGATTACCAATGCCGGCGACCGCATGGACCTGGGGATGTTGGCGCAGGAAGTCGTCAGGGCTGAGGGTACGGTCGTCGGCCAGGCATGTCATGCCTGACGGGCGCATGATCATGGGATGGGCACCAGTCCATCCCCCGCCAGTGCTGATGACAAAATCCACTTCCTTGAGTCTCGTGGCAGGCTCTCTTAATGGACCTTCCGGTAGACAACGGCCATTACCCAGGCCGCGCTGACCATCTACCACCACCACTTCGGCGCTGCGCGGCAGAGCATAATGCTGCAAGCCATCATCGCTAATCACCAGATCCGGCGCGTACTCGCGAATCGCCACATCCAGCGCATTGCGCCGGTCAGGATCCAGCACCACAGGGGCGCCGGTACGGCGAGCAATCAACACAGGCTCATCCCCGACTTCCAGCGCATCACTGCTAGCGGACACATGCTGGGGATACTGTTCGGTTTTACCGCCAAAGCCGCGGGATACCACCGCCACGTTCAAACCTCGGGCGCGCGCCGCTTCCACCAGCGCAATCACCAACGGAGTCTTGCCTGTCCCCCCCACGGTGATATTGCCCACCACCAATACCGGAACGGGAGGGCTTGGGCGCTGTTTCCTGAATTGTTGCAGACGGCGCCGCGCCTCAAGAGACACCAGCGCAGACAGAGGCCGCAGCGGAACCAGCCAGGGACTGCCCTTATACCAACCCTGTTGAATCCATTCGCTCAGTGACCCCATGTCGCCCGCTTACTCCTCGGAAAAATTCATCCGGTACATTTGCGTATAGAGCCCGTTCTTTTCCAGCAATTCCTGGTGCGAGCCCTGCTCGATCAACTGGCCCTGATCCAGCACCATAATGCGGTCTGCTTTTTCGATGGTAGACAGGCGATGGGCAATGACCAGGGTGGTGCGCCCTTCCATCACCTGTTCCAGCGCCTGCTGGATGTGGTGCTCAGATTCGCTATCCAGGGCACTGGTCGCTTCATCAAGAATCAGAATAGGCGCATCCTTGAGCAGCGCCCGGGCAATGGCGATCCGCTGCCGCTGGCCGCCAGACAACTGCACACCATCCTGGCCCAACAAGGTATCCAGTCCATGCTCAAGCTGTTCAATAAAGCGCCAGGCGTGGGCGTCCTGCGCCGCTTTTATGATGATGGCATCGTCCGCACTGCGAAGCTCACCGTAGGCAATGTTGTTTCGCACGCTGTCGTTAAACAGCACCACCCGCTGACTGACCATGGCGATCTGGTTGCGCAGCTCGCCAAGCTGGTACTCATCCAGGGGAATGCCGTCGAGAAGAATGCGCCCCTGATCTGGATCAAAAAAGCGCGGCAGCATGGCGCTGATGGTGCTTTTACCCGCGCCAGAACGCCCAACCAACGCCACCGTCTCACCGGCCTTGATGGAAAAGTTAAGATGCCGCACCACCGGAGAGGCCGGGTCATAACCAAAGGTGACCCCTTGGAACTCGATATTACCGTCCGCCTTGGTAGCCACCGCATAGGTACCGGTATCCACTTCCTGTTCGGTATCCAGCAGCTCAAACAGACTGGCCGCACCCGTTACGCCCCGCTGCACTTTCACGTTCACATCCGTGAGTTGCTTGAGTGGTTTCTGGATCATGCCGGCAGCTGCAATGTAGGAGAGGAAGCCTCCCACGGTCAGGTCTTCACCCATCAAGTGAATATACAGATAGGTAATGGCCCCAATGCCCACCGCCACAAACAACTGCACGATAACCGTACTGGCAATCTTGCTGGCATTGAGCTTCACGTTCTGCTTGGCAAAACTGCGGCTGACGTTGTGAAACCGGTCCGCTTCCTGTTTCTGGCCGCCAAAGATTTTTACCTCGCCACTACCCTCGATGGCTTCACCCAGAAAGTGGGTAATGTTCGCCATGGACGACTGAATGCGGCGGCTGATTTTACGGAACCGCTTGCTGGTCACATTCATGACCACGGCAATTAAAGGCGCCACGGCAACTAGAATCAGTGTCAGTTTCCAGTTTTGCCATAACAGAAAACCGAACAGGCCAATCACCGTGAGGCCTTCGCGGATAATCACGATGATGGCATCGGTACCGGCGCTGGTGACCTGCTGCGCATCAAAGATGATCTTCGACATGATGCGGCCAGACGCATTGCGGTGGTATTCCGACTGGGGCAATTTCAGCACATGGCCGAACACATCATTACGCAGCACATACACAATCTGCTGAGCCACCCAGTTCATGGAATAACTGCCCATGAACTGACCCAGGCCCTGAAAGATCACCAACACCAATGGCGCAATCGACACGATCAGCACGCGGGCATCGGTCGGGTTGACGATGGTTTCCCCCAAGTAACCGGCCAGCTGTGCCGCCCCGGCCTGGGTCCCGGCATACAGGGCATAGCCAATAACACTAATAATCAGCATGAACCAGTAAGGACGGACGTAGCTCAGCAGCCGCTTGTAGGTAGGCCACACGTCCTCGGGGGAAAGAGGTTGAGTCATTGTGCCTCGTTGGGGGATTCGCGAGTGGTGAGCGACAGCTTAACAAAACCCAGCTGCCCGGCCACGTCATAAACACGCACGACAGCCTGATACGCCACATTGGCGTCCGCATAAATTTGCAACGGTTGATCCGTTTTATCCTGCCCAAGACGCAACAGCGCAGTGCGCAACGCATTGCTGTCACTGGCCGCCAGTTTCTCGCCGTTCACCAGGTAATCGCCCGTGGAGGTAATCGTCACTTCAACCTGATCATCTACCTGAGCCTGCGGAGCGCCATCGGCTTCCGGCAAGGTGATCGACAACTGTGTCTTGTCATCAAAGGTGGTCGAAACCATGAAGAAAATCAGCAGCAGAAACACCACATCAATCAAGGGTGTTAGGTTAACGCTGATCTCCTCCTGGCTGGGCCGGGGAAATTTCACGCTTTCTCTCCCGGTTCTGCCTCACGATCACCGTGTACCAGATCCACCACATGAACGGCGCTTTGCTCCAGCTCCACGGTAATTTCTTCTACCCGGCGTACAAAGAAGCGGTGAAAGAAGATTGCCGGAATAGCAACCACCAGGCCCGCTGCAGTGGTCAGCAGTGCCTGGGAAATACCACCAGCCAGCTGTGCCGCGTCACCGGTACCGTGAATCATGATCGCCGCAAACACATCAATCATGCCGACCACGGTGCCCAGCAAGCCCAGCAGCGGAGTAATCGCCGCAATAGAGCCCAGCGTGCTGAGAAATTTCTCCAGTTCGTGTACCACACCAGTAGCACTCTCTTGAATGCTTTCTTTCATGATGTCACGGCCATGGCGAGCATTGGTCAGGCCGGTCGCCAGGATACGCCCCAGCGGCGAGCTGTCGCGCAGCTTCACCAGATTGCCTTCATTAAGCAGGCCGCGCTTCAGCAGCGTCTGCACCTGGGGAACCGTATCCGCCGGCGCCAGTTTGCTGGGCCGCAGGGTCCAGAAACGTTCAACCACAATGGCCAGCGCCACCACTGAACAGATCAAGATCGGGAGCATCATCCAGCCCCCGGACTGCACAAGATCTTGCACCTTAACTTCTCCCCTTGCTCACAAATCGGGTTACCAAAAACGCCAGCGGGCCGGTCCATGCCAGGGCCGGGCATACGCTTGTCGCCATTTTGTTATAAGCCGGCCATTATCGACGCCCCCCTGTCGAAACACAATCATGCCATCCAGGTCCGTGCGCAGAACTGTGATGCCCGCGCTATCCAGCTTGTGCAGCACCTGCGGATGAGGGTGGAGGAACCGGTTACGGTAGCCGGCGCTGACCAGCGCAACATCGGGCTGCAGCTGGCGCAGCAAGGCATCACTGGTGCTCGATTTACTACCATGATGCCCCAGCACCAGCAGATCCACCGGCGACAATGCCCCAAGCAAACGGTATTCCTCCTGGATACCGATATCACCCGGCAGCAGCGCAGAGGCAAAGGCGCCATCCACATGCAGCACGCAGCTGGCGCCATTCCCAGCCCTCCCTGGTTCACCGGGCCACAGCACCGTGAAGGTCACACCGTCCCAATGCCACTGATCACCGGCCTGGCATAATTGGCTACCTGGCACCCTGTGCGGCTCGCCACTGAGCAGCAGGCCAGGTGCCGGCAAGTCAGTCAGCCCACCGGCATGGTCATTGTCACCATGACTGATCACCGTGAGGTCGACCTGCTGCCCCGTCACCGACAGCCACGGCCTCATACTCTGGGCCGCCATGCTGCCACCGGGCCAGGACGGCCCGGCATCATAAACCAGCAGGTGTTCACGGGTGCGTATTGCCAATGCCAGCCCCTGCCCCACATCAAAAGCCGTCAACGACCACTCCCCCGGCGCCAGTGTTGCCGGCTTCTGCGTCAACCAGGGCAGCAGGAAAAGCGGCAGCAACCGTCGAGGAAAAGGCAAAAAAGGCATCAGCAGTAACATCACCCCAACCATCAGGACAATGCCTGCGGTCATGGACGGCAGCCTTAGCCATGACGGCACCCCCAGATTCGCCAGCCAAGTCATGACCCACACGGAAAATTCCACCCCGGTGGCGGCTGCACCCAATAGCCAGGGCTGCTGGAACAGTGCCCCCAGCAATGCCGCAGGGATCACCAGCAAGGTATAAAGCGGAACCAGGATCAAATTTGCCAGCGGGGCACTGGGTGTCCACTGCTGAAACAGCACCGCACTCGCCACGGCCATCACCACCGGCAGCAACAGCATCAACCGCCAGGGCGCATGGCTGCGGGTTAGCATGGCAATACAGGCAACCGCACCGAAGGACAGCCACAGGCTCGCTGACAGCGCAGCCAGAGGCGTGATCAACAACACCACCAACAGGGCCATACCCAACGCCCGCCACAGCGAAACCGGCACTCGCCACCACTGGGCCAGCGCCACCACCATCAGCATTATCAGTGCGCGCATGGTGGGCAGACTGAAACCTGCCAGTGCCGCATACCCCATGGCACCGAGCAACCCCGGCAGCCAGGCGAGTTGCTGAAGCGAATATCGTCGCAGCCCAGGAATGACGCCTTGCAGCACTGGCGCAAGCAGCGCCCTGCCCAGCCACCAGAACCACCCCGCCACAATGGCAATATGCAGCCCGGAAATGGCCAGCAAGTGAGCCCCGCCAGTGAGTTGAAAGGTACGCCAGAGAGACGGCGGCAACCGGGCACGGTCGCCAACAACCAACGCCGGTAATACCGCTTTGCCGAAGGGAGAATCAGACACCGTTGCCGCCACCCGAGAGGACAGCACCTCCCGCCAGGCATCCACGCCCCCATGATTGGCGAGTACCGAAACACGCTTGAGCTTGCCACGGGCATCCACCCCGGCGGACAGATCTGCGCGGGCACGGTCCGGACCAAAGCGGTTATACACACCACGGGGCACCTTCAGCTCTGCATCCAGAGCCACCCGGTCCCCCGCGCTTAGCAACACCGAAGGCGCGTAGCTATTGAGTACCACCCGGTGCGTGCCGGGCCATGCCTCACTTCCCCACACCACCAGGCGGATCTGTTGGCGAACCTGCCAGCGACCGAAGCGAAATTCACGGCGAGTCACCGGAATATCCAGCACCCGCCCCTGCAGGCTGAGCACCGCCCGGTCCTGCTCCGCAGGCAGACGTTGCGCCAGCCCCTGATGCAGTTGCCACACGCCGAAACCGTAGCCCAGCACCAAGCAGACGAGCCACAGGGAACGGTAACGCCACATTCCCACCACCGCCACGGCACAAAGCACCAGCAACGGCCACAACACACCCAGCCAGCAGCCCGCCACCATGGCCGCTGCCGTCCACCACATACGCATCCTTGCTCCGCGGTATTTTCTGAAACGACGACGTGAAAACAAACAGACATCACAACATAGCGATTCTGTCGACGAACCCACAATCCCGAAAGCCGTCAGCGAAGGAGTATGCCTTTTTTATCGATGCGGGCATAATAGCGCCCGCGGGGAAACAGGAAGGGAGCACACACGCCCTTTTACCCCACTTTTTTCGCGGTTAATCCCGGCACGAACGTACCGGGCATAGCAACGAACTGATAGAGTGCGTTCGTGGACGGCAAGATAAATAACGCCAGCCAGAATGTACCGGGGCAGCCAGACGCTCCCGACCCCAGCCAGTAGATGCGAGTTCATGCCAAAACGGATATTCCGCAAATACCTGCCAACACCCGAACGCATTCGGCAGACCAAGTCGTTGAGCTTTCTCGGGGAGGTGTTGTCGGACCCCAATCTCTGGCACATCAACCGCCGCTCACTGGCGGGCGCCGCCTTTATCGGCATTTTCTCCGGCTTGCTCCCCATTCCCCTGCAAATGGGGCTGGCCGCGTTACTGGCGGTACGCTTTCATTGCAACCTGCCGCTGTCGGTGATGCTGGTCTGGATTTCCAACCCGGTCACCTATGTCCCCATCTTCTACTTCACCTACCGCATCGGTGCCTGGTTATTGGGCATGCCGCCCCACAGTGGCGAAGGCATTACTGTGGCCTGGTTTGTGGAGCAGTTGATTCCCCTGTGGGTGGGCTCGTTGCTGTGCGCATTCCTGTTCGGTGGGCTGGCCTACCTGGCAGTGAAGGTCAGCTGGCGGCTGGCGGTGATTCGTAGCTGGAATCTGCGCGCACACCGGCGCGTCCGGGCGGAACGCCGGGAAGCCAGACAGGAAGCAAAGGAAAACGCCAAAGAAGAGGCAAAACGCGAGGCCGACGAGGCCCGCGACGACTCAAAGCCGCCGCAGTAACCCGTCGTGCAGCTCATATTGCTGCGGGCAGCGGGAGGCAAACTCCCTATCGTGGGTCACGATCATGAACGCCGTGCCCAGATTCTCATTCAACTCGATCATTAACGCCTGCACTTGTGCAGCGGTGCGCTCATCCAGATTCCCGGTGGGCTCATCCGCCATTACCAGTGCCGGCTCGGTCACCAGCGCACGGGCAATGGCCACCCGTTGACGCTCCCCGCCGCTTAACGCCGAAGGCTTGTGCTTGAGACGAGGTCCCAGCCCCACCCGTTCCAGAATCGCCGCGGCCCGGGCCTGACAATCCGCCGGCTTCTCGCCACGGATCAACAACGGCATGGCCACATTTTCCAGCGCGGTAAATTCCGGCAACAGATGGTGAAACTGGTAAACGAAGCCCAGATAGCGATTGCGCAGCCGCCCGGTTTCGCGATCATTCAGCGATGCCACGGAAGTACCTGCAATCGAAACCGTACCCCGAGTGGCGTGATCCAAACCACCGAGCAGATTCAACAAGGTCGACTTGCCTGAACCGGACGCACCGATAATCGCCAGGATATCGCCCTTGTGTACGGTCAGGTCCACACCCTTGAGCACTTCCAGTTCGTTATTGCCCTCTTCGTAGGCTTTCACCAACGTTTGCGCATGCAGGACAGGCGTTGAATTATTCATAGCGCAGCGCCTCCGCAGGTTGTACCCGGCTGGCACGCCAGGAAGGATACAGGGTGGCAGAGAAACTAATGAACAACGCGATCCCCACAATGGTGCCCACATCGGACCACTGCAGCTCGGACGGCAGATAATTCACAAAATAGGCATCAAACAAGCGGGTATTAAAGGTCTTCTCTACCCACTCGGCGATATTGCTCACATTGGTGGCCAGCAGCACCCCAAGCACGGTACCCAGCAAGGTGCCCGCCACCCCGATCAGCGTGCCCTGCACCATGAAAATGCGCATGATCGTCCCCGGTGACGCCCCCAGCGTGCGCAACACCGCGATGTTGCCGCGCTTCTCGGTCACCAGCATCACCTGGCTGGAAATAATATTGAAGGCCGCCACCGCCACAATGAAGCTGAGCAACAGCGTCATCATGGTCTTTTCCATCTTGATGGCCTGGAACAGGTTACCGTGGCTGCGGGTCCAGTCACTGGTGTAGTAATTCGGCCCCAGCTCCTGTTGCAGCGTCCAGCCCAGATTGGAGGCACTGAACAGGTCGTTCAGCTTCAGCCGCACCCCTTGCACTGTACCCGCCTGGCGAGCCAGCTTGGCGGCGTCCGCCACATTCACATAGGCATAAAGCGAGTCGACCTCGGCCCGCACCCGGAAAATCCCGGTGACGGTGAATCGCTTGAAACGGGGCATCACCCCGGCTGGCGAGATAGTGGCTTCCGGTAGCACCAGGGTCACCTTGTCACCCAGTTCTGCTCCCAAGCGCCGCGCCAAGCCATAGCCCAGCACCATATCAAACTCGCCCGGCTCAAGGCTTTCCAGATCCCCCTGGTGCATGAAATCGCCGACGATGGACACCTTGCGCTCGGCATCAGGCTCAATGCCGTTGATCAGCGACCCGGCCACATTGCCACGATGGGTCAGCATGCCCTCCAGTTGCACGAACGGTGCTGCCGCCTCGATCTGATCGTGATGGTCCAGCCGGTTAGCCAGCGTCTGCCAGTCCTGCACCGGCTCACGGCCATGCACCGACAGGTGCGTCACCATGCCCAAAATGCGGGTCTGCAGCTCACGATCGAAGCCGTTCATGACAGATAGCACCGTTATCAACACCGCCACGCCCAACATCAGGCCCAGTGCTGAAATCAGTGTAATCACCGAAATAAAACTGTTGCGGGCACGGGCGCCGGTATAGCGCAGCCCCACATAGAAGGATAGAGGTCGAAACATGCAGCGCATTTAACCCGAAACCCGGGGCAAATACTACGGCCATTACCGCCGGAAGCCGGCGCAATGACCCCAGCACTCCGCTTTGTGATCGGCGTCAGCGTTCGCCTGCTAGCAAAATGGTTGAATAAGTTTACCTAACTTTCTAATATCGAAAGAAAATACAATATCGCCGGGGGAAGAAATGAAGATAAGAATAATGACGTTGCTGGCTTCAGCAGCGCTGGCCATGCCCGCTGCCTCACTGGCAGCCGACGTTCCCCAACGCGGCATGTCCCAATCCCAGGTCCGCGCAGAATTCGGCGTCCCCAACCAGAGCAAGGGCCCGGTGGGCAGCCCCGCCATCACCCGCTGGTTCTACAACGGCTTCACCGTCTACTTCGAAAACAACACCGCCTTGCACACCGTCGTTGATCGGCCGGCAAGTGCGGCACCGGATGTAGTCTCCGGCCAGCAGGTCGATACCTTGCCCCCCATCGAAGAAAAAACGGAAGAAAAAACTGCAGCCACCGCCAACGCACCGGCATCTTCAGCCAGCGCCAGCGACAACAACGATCACGGTGGGCCGGTCTTCGATCCGGTTTCCGGCCGTTTTGTCAGCGAAGGCGACAGCGACGCCAGCCCGGCACAATCCACGCCTGCCGCTACCACCCCAAGCCAGGCCACACCTCCTGCACCGGAAACGAAAGCCGCAGCCACCCCGGAAAGCGCTCCCGCCGCTCCCGACACCGCCAAGCCAGCGAAAAAGACAGCAGAAACAGCTCCCGCCGCTGCAACCAAGGCAAGTACGCCTACCCAAACAACAGCTCCGGGCGCAGGCTCCACCGACGAAGGCGAATTCCGCTTTGACCCCGTCACCGGCCGCATCATCATCGCCGGCGAAGACACGCCCGAGCAGGCTGCACAGAAGAAAGCGGCCAGCGTAGAGAAAGAAGCCCGGCAGTCCGTTGACCAGGCCAGCGAAGCGGCCAATCAAGCGGTAGAAGACAGCCAGGCCAAAGCACAAAACGCCGTTGATGACGCCAACGAGAAAGCACAGGCTGCACAGGCTGAAGCCGAGCAAAACGTGGAAGAACACGTCGAGCAGGCAGAGCAGACCCAACAGGCCGCAGAGGACGCGGCGAACGACGTAAAAGACACAGCCGATGACGGCGGTTTCTATATTGACTGGGGTGCCCGCCAGTAGCACACTCGCGCGCATAGCCAACCCTGCGGACACTCTTCGCTATGCGCCAACTTCTTCCTGAATGGACTCCCCAATGGGGGGTCCTGCTCGCCTGGCCCGACGCCCATACCGATTGGGCCGATCACCTGGCCGACGCCGAAACCTGTTATCTGGATATCCTCGCTGCCCTGCTTGATCACGAGCATGTGCTGCTGGTGTGCCGTAACGCCCACACCCGTGAACATATTCACGCTCAGGTCGCTGCACGGAGCATCGACGCCCAGCGCCTGCAGGTGGTGATCGCCGACTACAACGACACCTGGGCCCGGGATTTCGGCCCCATTGCCATTCGCAACGGCGAGCAGACACAGCTGCTGGACTACACCTTTACCGGCTGGGGCGGCAAGTTCGCCGCCGACAAGGACAACGCCCTCAACCAGCAACTGCCCTGGCAGCTCCCCCTGGAAACCCACGCCCTGGTACTGGAAGGCGGCGCCATCGATACCGATGGCCATGGCAACCTGCTGACCACCCGCCACTGCCTGCGCAACCCCAATCGCAACCCGGACCTTTCGGAAGCGGAACTGACCGAACAGCTGAAACAACAGCTAGGCGTCAGTGATATCTGGTGGCTGGACCATGGCGAATTGGAAGGCGACGACACCGACGCCCACGTGGACACCCTCGCCCGCTTTGTGGACGAGAAAACCCTGGCCTATGTGCAATGCCAGGATACCCACGACAGCCACTACCCCGGCCTCGCCGCCATGGAGCAGGAACTGCAGCGCCTGGCAGCTCAGCATAATTTGACCCTGGTCCCGCTGGCGCTGCCCTCTGCCCAGTATTGCCGCGAGGGAGAACGTCTGCCGGCCACCTATGCCAACTTTCTGATCACCAACGAGAAAATTCTGGTGCCGGTTTATGGCTGCGACACCGACCAGCAAGCACTGGATGCGTTGCAGTCCGTATCCGGCGCTCGCACGGTGGTGGCCGTCAACTGCCTGGTACTGATCGAACAGCATGGCAGCCTGCACTGTGTCACCATGCAATTGCCGCAAGGCGCGCTTTAATTATCTATTCAACACTGAGCCCAGCCAGCCCAGTACAAGGAAAATGCCCATGCGTGTTGCCGTTATCCAGCAAACAAACACCGCCGACCTGAAAGCCAATCTGGATCATTCCCTGGCAAAGGTGCGCGAGGCCGCCGCCCAGGGCGCCGAACTGGTGCTGCTGCAGGAATTACACCGCAGCCTGTATTTCTGTCAGACCGAGGACACCGGCGTCTTTGATCTGGCTGAATCTATCCCCGGCCCCAGCACCGACACCCTGGGTGCACTGGCCAAAGAGCTGGGCATCGTCATCGTCGGCAGTCTGTTTGAAAAGCGCGCCACCGGTCTCTACCACAACACCGCCGTGGTACTGGAAAAAGACGGCAGCCTTGCCGGCATCTACCGCAAGATGCACATTCCCGACGACCCGGGCTTCTATGAAAAATTCTATTTCACCCCCGGCGATGCAGACTTCAACGATGGCCGCAGCGGCTTCAGCCCCATCGACACCAGCGTGGGCAAGCTGGGCCTGCTGGTGTGCTGGGACCAATGGTACCCGGAGGCCGCCCGCCTGATGGCGCTGGCCGGCGCCGATCTACTACTCTACCCCACCGCCATCGGCTGGGACCGCACCGATGAACAGGACGAACAACAGCGCCAGCTGGACGCCTGGATCACCATTCAGCGCGCCCATGCCGTGGCCAACGGTTTACCGGTGCTGGTCGCCAACCGCACCGGCTTTGAACAAAGCCCGGCGGACGACAGCGGCATACAGTTCTGGGGAAACAGCTTTATCTGCGGGCCACAGGGCGAATTCCTGGCCCAGGCCGACAGCGACAACGAGCAGGTGCTGCTCGCTGATGTAGACATGCAACGCAGTGAATCCGTACGCCGCATCTGGCCCTACCTGCGCGACCGGCGCGTGGACGCCTATGGCGACTTGCGCAAACGTTATCGGGACTAAATATATCCGTTGGGCATCCACTCTGGCGCCAGGCCTAGCTGCGGATAAGGTAGTGCCTGCGATAAGGATTTCACCAAGGGTGAAATCCTGTTACCAAGGCGCAACTCAAAATCATATGGATGCAAGCCGATACGCACCGGCACCCGAGCGCGCCTGGAACGACTTATATTTACCGCGTTAGAAAAGCTCAACAGCCAGGCCCGAAATGCAGTATCTGCTTCAAAGCCCACTAGCGGCAAACGAGTGAAAGTTTTCTCCTGGACATCATGGATACCGAATAGCGTTTCCACATACCGAAACGGCAACCCGGCAAGCTGTGCCGGGGTCAGCGCGCCTAATGCCCACGCCGGCGGCACATAGAGCGGCGATGGCGTCAGGCCATTACGGATAAACCAGCGATAACAGTCCCACACCAGCCGCTGAATGCCGTCGCCGGAGAACGACAGATGCTCCGCCACATCCCTTGACAACAGTGCGCTGTGCAAGCGGTGATAAAGCGTCATGGGTGGCTGACAACGGTGAGACCAGCCATGGCCGGCCAACGGATGCCCCGCCTCCTGCAGACCCCGCAACCAATCCAGGTCATCGGCCTGCCAGTCTTTACCGGGGACCACCAGCAAGGTCACCGCTTGGGCGGGCAGCTTCAGCCGCGCCAGCATGGCGGTGACACGCGTGCGGGTCTCGGGCATCACATCGTGAATCGATACCAGTGCGGTTAATGGCTCAGAGCGCATTGCGGATATAACTGCTGCTCAGGCGGCGCAGCAATGCCAGGGTGGGAGAAGGCAGCGCCGGGTTTGGGTTGGGTGCCAACGTAGCGCAGTGGGCCAGCACCGCCGTCCACTGCGTCACCGCATGGTTGTTCATGGATAATGCGGCCTGCCGGGCCTGGCCGGCCTTGAGGGAGCGCGTCACCGGGCTGAGTGATTGCAGGCGTTCAAGGGTATCGAGCAGGCTTTCTCCCTCGTCCATGATCCACAGGCCGTTGGCCAATGCCGGCCATTCATTGATGCCGCAGGCCGGCGTGGTAATCACCAACCGCTCCCGCGCCATGGCTTCCAGCGCTACCGTGCCAAAGGCTTCCACCGATGAGGGCAACACCAGCACCTGACAGCGATCCAGCATGCTGACCACTTGCTCACGGGAACACCAGCCGTGGAAATGCAGGTTACGCTGCTCGCCGCAGGCCTTTTCCACCTTGCCGCGTAGCGGGCCGTCGCCGGCAATGTCAAACTGCAGGTCCGGGCGACGGGACGCCAGCGCGAGGAAGGATTCAATGTTCTTTTCCGCCGCCAGCCGGCCCACATAACAGACCCGCTGCACAGTGTTATCCAGCTCGACCACTGGCGTATGCACGAATTCGCGGGCCAACGGTGTGCCTACAAGTTGTGGATTGCGCGCCCCCGCGGCCCGCGCTTGGGCGATCATCGATTCGCAGATGGTGGCGGCGGTTTCGCTGCCCTGAAACAGGGTGCGATTCACCCAGTTGAGAAAGCCCCCGGCCAATCGCGCCAGCCGCTTCCCCCAATACAGCTCCACCAGGCGGTTGTAATCTGTCTGGAAGGTGACGCATACCGGAATCCCCCACTTCTTGGCGATCCAGTAGCCGATCATGGAGAAAATGCCCGGGCCCGGAATCACGATCACATCCGGTTTCATTTCCCAGACCAGCGCACTGAGCTCACGTACTTTGGGAAAGAACAGCCGCTGGGTGGGGTCGCCGGGAATCGGTATGGACGCCCCCTGGCAGGGGTGAGGATCCTGCATGCAGGGCTGCACCAGTTCCACTTGCGCCACCTGATCTTTCAGATGCGAGACCAGGTCCTGGAAGTAGGCGCCGACGCCATTCCGCCCCTTGATCGCATCCACCACAAACAGTATGCGTAGCTCTTTGGTATCCATGGCCGGCAGTATCCCGGCCGCTCATGTCGATAATGTGACAAGAGGGTCGCACTATGATGGTGTAATTGCGACAAGATGTGACAAGAGGAGACGCAACAGGCTTCTCGCTGCATGCAACACGCTCAGGCGTCAGGCTTATGGAAACCGAAGCGCTCATACACCCAGCCAAACCTGTGCAGCAACGCCTCACCACTGACACCCAGGGCATCCAGAGAATACTGATGGCCACTGCGGTACTGCCTGGCCTTGCGGTCCTGCTCCTGCAGCCGCTGACAAAATTGCACGTCGGGCTGCCAGCCAAACCGCTGGTAAAAACCCAGTACAGTCTCGCCTGGAGCAGATGCCAGGGTCTCCATCACCGACAGCGCCTGGCGCTGTTCCGGCATCTGCTCTACTACCTCCAACAGGTGCCGATAGTAGTATTCCAGCATCGCCAGAAATCCTTCACGCCAGTAGGCGGTGGTGTCGCGACCATCGAACAGGCGCGCGCCTATAAGAATGGAATTCACCTGCGATGGCACCGCCGCAGAGGGGCTGCGCAGGCAGCCGATAAAACGGGCATCCGGGAAAGCTTCGGCCAAGGTTTCCATCCACGGGGTAAACGACGGGTTCTTCGATAGCAGGATTTTTTCCGGGCCGTGGAAGTAAAGGTGGCGCTGAATAAAACGGCGGTAAGCGCGCATCAGCCGTTGTTTTTCTTCCGGGCGGCCATCGCGGTCCAGAAACGTCAGTTGCCACAGGGCAGGAACAGGCACCACAAGCACCAGCAGAAAGCAGCCCCACACCGGAATCAGCCCCAGATAGTCCTCTTCCGGATCCAGCAGCCCGGTTTTGTGCACCCCGTCCAGCCCACCCAATAAACGCCTTTCCGCCCAGAACAGAAGCCGGCCGCCCGGTCGGCCGATCAAGCTGTCCAGACGAGCGACACCGGCCCAAAAATAGCGCTGGGTAATCGAGGGCGCAAACAGCAGCTCCCATAACGCTGTGGTGGTAAACCGCGTATCCATGGCCAGCAGGCGATGCAGAAAGGTGGTGCCGCTGCGTGGCACCCCGGTCACAAACAACGGCTGACGCACAGCCACCCGCCGGAACGCCGGGAAAAGCAGATAATCCAGCCCCAGGCCGATGCCATTGATTCCCTGTACCAGCAGGAATAACGGCCAGAACAGCAGCATCACCAGCAGCCGCTGTAACGAAAATCCACGCAGTTGCCCCTGGTAACCGGGAAACCAGCTGGCGGCAAACAATGCGGTATAACGTTTCAGCAGCGTTGGCATGATCAGGCTCGAAGGGAAGAAACGTTGAAACAATAAAACAGTTTCAAGTCACAAAAATGACAACACTGCCTCTTGTGTCCAGGTCACAGCGCTGTCATCTTTCTCGCAAAGAATAGCGCTATGACTGTGCCAATGACCGACCTGACGAACCCTTCTGCCTACCCTGCTCTGGTAGGCCACCGTGGCGCCCGCGGCGAAGCGCCGGAGAACACGCTGGCCAGCTTTCAAGTGGCCATTGAAGCCGGTGTGACGGAAATGGAACTGGACGTGCGGCTGTCCTCCGATGGCCAATTGATCGTGCTGCACGACAGCGACGTCACCCGCACCACCGGTGTCCGCGGCAATGTACGCCAGTACACCCGTGCCCAGCTTGGCGTGATGGATGCCCGCCGCAATACCCCCGGCTGGCACAGCCCCACCGGCATTCCCTCACTGCAGGAAGTGGTTGAACTCTGCGGCCCGGATATGCGTTTTCAGTTCGAGGTGAAAGGCGCAGACCGTACCGTCCTCCACCAGCTGGCTCATCACCTCACGCACATGATCCATGATCAGCAGCTGCAATCACGGGTGGTGATCACATCCAGCCACACCGGCTTTCTACGCATGATCGGCACCATGGCCCCGGATATCGAGCGGGGTTACGTGTGCCAACATCGTTACCTGCAACCCACTCGCCGCGCCAAAGGGTTGGGCTGCAGCTGGGTGATCGCACATTACTCGCTGGTAGGCCCGGCGTTGATGCGCCGAGCCAAACGACGGGGCTTGAAAGTGTCCGTGTGGACGGTGAACGACCTGACCGAAGCCGAACGGCTGGCCAAACTGAAAGTGCACAGCATCATCACAGACTTCCCCACCAGCTTTGTCAGCCACTTCCGCCGCAAACACCGTTACGGCTCTTCGGAAGCCGCTTCCATTAACGGCTGATCGTTAAGAAACGCCATGATCTCCTCTTTACGGGCCATGGCGTCCTTGCGCCCCATCTCGATCAAGGCATTGGTGAAGCCGGGCTCAAACAGCAGATAACTCATGGCACTGGCCCCGGGGGAACGGGTCGCCCCGGAGCTGCGCAGGAAAAATCGCAAGGTGCGGGGCAATTCACGAATATGCTCCGCCGCGATTTCATCAATGGGGCGTGAGGGATAAATCTTCAGCACGTCCACTTCGCGAAGCTTGATACCGTGCTTTCTGCGGGTGCGCTCGCCCAGAGCAGACAGGGTGTGATTGATTCGCTCAAGCCGCTCCACGTCCCCTTCCAGGGTATCCACGAACACACTGTTCAACACATGCCCCAGCACCTGGGCCATGGAAGGGTAGCCACTGAGCCGACGCTGATGCCCGGCACTGACGTTGCCGGAGACACCAATCACCAACAAACGCGTAGCGCCAAGATGCAATGCCGGGCTCAATGGTGCCAACTGGCGCAGCGCCCCGTCGCCATAATAGGCGCCGTCCACGTTGCTGGCAGGAAACAGGATAGGAATGGCCGCCGATCCCAACAAGTGCTCCACCCCAATGTTCGAACGCTTGCCTTTGCGCCGCGCCCGGATCCATTCGGGCAATTCATCCGCGCCCTGAAAAAAGCTCACCGACTCGCCACTGGCATAGGCAGAGGCCGTAATCGCCAATGCCCGCAGGTGCCCCTGATCCAGACTCTCCTGAATACGTCGAAAATTAATCACCAGTGACAACAAACGCTGCAACGGGGTGTTGTCGAGTAAAGAGCTGCGTTCCGGGGTTTTGCCCGTGGCCACGCCGGAGAAAAACCAGCGCATCACGCCCCGCAGACAGGCGTACAGGTCCGTGCGGTAAACCTGCTCTGCGGTAATATTCGACCAGACTCGTTCAAGCCCTCGCACCGCAGCGCGGTAGTTGCCCGCATTGGCTGACAGCGCCGCCGCATTGATCGCCCCCGCCGAGGTGCCACAGATGATCGGAAACGGGTTGGGCGCACCACGAGGCACCATCTCCGCAATCGCCGCCAGCACACCGACCTGGTAGGCGCCACGCGCGCCGCCGCCGGACAATATCAATCCTCTCACCGGATCCTGCTTGTGCATCGATACCCTCCCTGTTGGTTGTGGTCAGTATGCCGCGCTGACCGCCCGGCCACCACCGCTGGTCGCAGCAATAATGCTGGCGGGAACATAACCGCTGCCTTATGCTGAACGCACTCAAGGACACAGGATTATGTGCGCTTTCTCCCTCCGCCCCGCTCTCCCCGACGACCTGGATGCGCTCACCGCGCTGGAACAGCGTTGCTTTTCTTCTGATCGATTGTCGCGCCGCAGTTTCCGTAAATGGCTCAAGCGCCAACACGCCGGCTTGATCGTTGCGCTGGATGAACAGCAGCAACTGGCAGGCTATGCGCTGGTGTTGTTGCAGCCCGGTACGCGCCTTGCCCGGCTTTACTCCATTGCGGTGGATCCTCAGCAACGGGGCAAAAAACTCGGCGAGCACTTACTGGACGCCGCCGAAGATTATGCTCACCAGCAGCGGCGCCTGTTCCTCCGCCTGGAGGTGCGCAAGGACAACACCACAGCTATCGCCTTGTACGAACGCCTGGGTTACCGCCTGTTTGCCCAGAGGGCTGACTATTACGAAGACCACGAAGACGCCCTGCGTTATCAAAAACGCCTTCACTATCAACCGAAAAATCTACGCGGCACTTCCAACCCGCAGCATTTACCCTGGGTCCAGCAAACGACTCCGTTCACCTGTGGCCCCGCCTGCCTGTTAATGGCCCTGGCCGCGCTGAAACAGCAAACGCCCACGACCACAGAAGAACTGTTGCTGTGGCGCGAAGCCACCACCATTTTCATGACCGCAGGTCATGGTGGCTGCCACCCGTTGGGGCTGGCACTGGCCGCCCGACACCGTGGCCTCAACGCCCGCGTCTGGTGTAACCAGACCGGCCCCCTGTTTGTGGATTCAGTGCGCGACAGCGATAAAAAAGCGGTTATCACCACCCTGCATAACCACTTTGTCAGCGAATGTGCGCAGCAAAAAATTCCCGTCTGTTACGAAGATTTCAGCGCCGCTGACGTGGACAAGGCCATTACCGCCGGCAGCATCGTTCTGGTGCTGATCAGCACCTGGCGGCTGGATGGCCGCAAGGCGCCACACTGGGTCGCTATCAGCGGCAGCGACGAAGAATGCTTCTACATACATGACCCCGACCCCGGCGAAGACCAGGTGCCGATGGATTGCCAACACGTGCCCATCACTCGGGAAAAGTTTGATCAGATGCGACAATACGGCCAGGCAAAGCTGCGCACGGCGGTGATATTGAGCCGCCCCTGAATAACGCCTTGTTGCATGAGCATCGCAATAAAGCCGTTTCGAGAAGCGAGTGTCGAGTCACGAAAACCTGAATTTTCCGCTCTTTGAGGTTTTGCTTTTCGACACTCGCTTCTCGCAACTGGCGACTGCTGTTATCGCGCCACAGGCAGCACTCCTGCGGCCGTTCAGGCACAAAAAAGCCCGCACAGGGCGGGCTTCTTGTGGCCGGGCACGGGCTTACATCTTCATCACGTCCTTACCCAGAGCCGCTGCTTTTTCGCTGTTCACCTTGCGGGCGTTCTCTTCACATTCGTCGTCGTTACCGCCGCAGATTTCACAGTCCTGCTTCATGCCCAGTGAGGCCAGGCCACCACAGGAGCCTTTAACCGGCTTGTTGGAAAGAATCACGCCCACAGCCATGCCGGCGAAAAGCAGGCCAATGAAAACTACTGCTGCCACAATGGTCATGAACATGTTACTTACCCTCCACAATTGCATCGAAGGCGGGAGTCGATAACTCTTCCACGCCCTTACTGGTTCTGACAATAAAAAAGACTGCCAGTTCATGGTCTTTGGCGAAAGCCATTCCTTCATTCGGGCCCAGCACCGTCATGGCGGTGGCCAGGCCGTCGGCCATCATCGCACTTTTGTGCAAAACGGACACCGAGGCCAACTGATGCTCCACCGGGTAGCCGGTACGGGGATCAATGGTATGGGAATACAAACGCCCTTCCGACTCAAAGAAGTTCCGGTAATCGCCACTGGTGGCCACGGCCATGTTCTTGAGGTCTACCACCTGCTCCACCTCGCGAACGCCCGCAATCGGGCGTTCCACGGCAACCCGCCAGGGCTGTTTATAGGGCTTGCTGCCCTTGCCCAGCAGTTCTCCGCCGACTTCTACCAGGTAGTTATTCACCCCATGGCTATCCAGTAAGGTCGCCACCTTGTCCACCGCAAAGCCTTTCGCAATGGATGACAGATCCACATAGACGCCGCCGGGTTGCAGCAATTGCTGGTCGCTGAGCAGCAGTTTCTGCCAGCCAACCCGTTCCTTCGCTGTCTCGACTTCGCTGGCCTCTGGCGGCTCGAATCGGTTCCGGTCCGGTCCGAAGCCCCACAGGTTAACCAGCGGCCCCACCGTCACGTCATAGGCACCGCCGGTTTGTTCCGACAGGGAGAACGCGGCCAGCAGCACCTTCACCGTATCTGCGGGCAGATTCATCAGTGCCCCCGGCTCGGCATTGTTGAAACGGCTTAGGGAGGAATCCGGGCGGTAGGTGCTCATCTGGGCGTTCACCTGCTCCAGCGCCGCTTCGATCTCCCCCTTCAACGCTTCCACGCCTTCATCCGGGGTGCCGGTGTATTTGACGCTCCAGGTGGTTCCCATGGTGGGACCACTGAGTACAGACAGGCGATTCTTGCTGTCATCACAGCCCGTCAGCAGCAGCGCCAGGGAGACAATCAGCAGAGGAAGAATGCGGGGCATTGTCATGGTCCGGTGGTTAGCAGGAGCGAGCTCAAAGGTTAAAGTTCAAACGCGCGTTGCCCAGACACCACGCCGACACGGCTATAACCGCGACGAGCGATTTCGCAGGGAAATGCACAAGATCACCGCTTACCTTTTCAACTTTAAACTTTGAACTTTCAACTTAAAGAAACGCCGGCCCGAAGGCCGGCGTTTGGAATCATCCGCCGAAGTCATCCAGCAGGATATTTTCCGGTTCCACACCAAGATCTTCGAGCATCTTGATTACCGAGGCGTTCATCATCGGCGGACCACACATGTAGTACTCGCAGTCTTCAGGAGCCGGATGGTCCTTCAGGTACTGTTCGAACAACACGTTATGGATAAAGCCGGTGAGGCCATCCCAGTTGTCTTCGGGCTGCGGATCCGACAGGGCCAGATGCCACTCGAAGTTATCGTTCTCGTCCGCGAGCAGATCGTACTCTTCATTGTAGAAGCACTCACGCACACTCCGTGCACCGTACCAGAAGCTGATCTTGCGCTTGGAGCTCAACCGCTTGAGCTGGTCGAAAATATGGCTACGCATGGGCGCCATGCCCGCACCACCACCGATGAAGACCATTTCCGCATCGGTCTTCTTGGCGAAGAACTCACCGAAGGGTCCGAATACGGTGATCTTGTCACCCGGTTTCAGATTGAAGACGTAGGAGCTCATGATCCCGGGCTGAATATCCTTGGACCCCGGAGGCGGCGTCGCGATACGGATATTGAACTTCAGGATGCCCTTTTCTTCCGGGTAGTTGGCCATGGAATAGGCGCGAATCACTTCTTCGTTGTTCTTGGTGTTCAAGTCGAAGAATTTGAAACGTTCCCAGTCACCGCGATATTCCTCATCGATGTCAAAGTCGGAAAACTTCACATCAAAGGGCGGCGCTTCCAGCTGCACATAACCACCCGCGCGGAAATCCACGTTTTCGCCTTCCGGCAATTTCAGCGTCAGCTCTTTAATGAAAGTGGCAACGTTGTTATTGGAAATAACTTCGCATTCCCACTTCTTCACGCCGAAGAATTCTTCCGGCACCTGGATCTTCATGTCCTGCTTCACGTTGACCTGGCAGCTCAGGCGCCAGCCATCGCGAATTTGCCCTTTGGTGAAGTGGCCTTCTTCGGTGGGAAGAATGTCTCCCCCACCGTCGAGCACCTGACAGCGACACTGCGCACAGGTACCACCGCCACCACAGGCTGAAGACAGGAAAATCCCCTGGTCTGCCAGGGTGCCCAACAGCTTGCCGCCGGCAGGCGCATCAATGCCTTTTTCGGCATCGTCGTTAATATCGATGTGTACGTTACCGGTTGCCACCAGACGGGAACGGGCAGCAAGAATCACCGCCACCAGCGCCAGCACAATGGCAGTGAACATGACGACACCGAGAATAATCTCAACACTCATGATTCAACTCTCCCCTTACAGCTGCACGCCGGAAAATGACATGAAGCCCAGTGACATCAGACCCACGGTAATGAAAGTGATGCCCAGACCTTTCAGACCATCCGGTACGTCGCTGTACTTGAGCTTTTCGCGGATACCCGCCAGCAATGTAATCGCCAGCGCCCACCCGGTACCGGCACCCACGCCGTATACCATGGACTCACCCAGGGTGTAGTCACGCTCCACCATGAACAGGGAAGCACCCAGAATGGCGCAGTTCACGGTAATCAGCGGCAGGAAGATACCCAGCGCGTTGTAGAGGCTCGGCACATACTTGTCCAGGGTCATCTCCAGAATCTGCACCAGCGCGGCAATAACGCCAATGTAGCTGAGCAGCCCCAGGAAACGCAGATCCAGCTCGGCCAGCGCCGGCACACCGGTCCAGGCCAGTGCCCCTTCATCAAGCAGGTAGGTTAGCAGCAGGTTGTTCACCGGCACGGTGATGGTCAGTACCACCACCACGGCAATCCCCAGGCCAATAGCAGTCGAGATCTTCTTGGATACGGCAATAAACGTACACATGCCCAGGAAGAAGGCCAGCGCCATGTTTTCAACAAAGACGGCGCGGACGAACAGGCTCAGATAATGTTCAAACATTCCTCGTCTCCGTTAAAACGCGTCGCTGACACGGGTGTGTGGCTTCATCTTGAAGTCGTCCGGCTCTACCTGTTCCGGCTTCCACGCACGGATGGCCCAGATGAACAACCCGATCAGGAAGAAAGCGCTTGGCGGCAGCAGCATCATGCCGTTGGTCATATACCAGCCACCCTCGGACACCTTGGGCAGAATTTGATGACCGAACAGGCTACCGGCACCCAGCAACTCACGGGTAAAGCCGAGGCCCAACAGGATCGCGGAGTAGCCCAGGCCATTGCCCACACCATCCAGGAAAGACGGGATCGGCGGATTCTTCATGGCGAAGGCTTCCGCACGGCCCATCACGATACAGTTAGTGATGATCAACCCCACGAACACCGACAGCTGCTTGGAAATGCTGTAGGCGTACGCTTTAAGAAACTGATCCACCACGATTACCAGCGACGCAATAATGGTCATCTGCACGATGATCCGAATGCTGGAAGGAATGCTGTTGCGAATCGAGCTTACGAAGAAGTTCGAAAACGCGGTTACTGCGGTCAATGCGATACACATGGTGACCGTAGTACTCAGGTTGCTGGTTACCGCCAGCGCGGAACAGATACCCAGGATCTGCAGCGCGATGGGGTTGTTGTCGAAAATCGGACCTAACAGAATGTCCTTGGTTTTCTCCGCCATTACGCGTCTCCTTCCGGCTGCTCGCTGGATTCAACGGCATCAGTGGCTTCTGCCACATCACCGCCACCTTGCTGCATGCGCTTCAGGTAGGGGCCAAAGCCGTTCTCGCCGACCCAGAAGCGAAGCAGGTTGCTGACACCGTTGCTGGTCAGGGTAGCACCGGCCAGGCCGTCCACCTTGTGTTCAGCATTCGGGGTGTTGCTTTCCACCGTACCCTTGATGACCTGGATTTCCACCTCGCCCTGATCACCGTACAGCTTCTTGCCATGCCACAGGGCCTTCCATTTGGGGTTATCCACTTCACCACCCAGGCCCGGAGTTTCGCCATGCTCATAGAAACCCAGACCGGCCACGGTGTTGGCATCCGGCTCCAGCGCCAGGAAACCGTAAAGCGTGGACCACAGACCATAGCCGTGAACCGGCAGGATGATGCGGCTCAGTTCGCCATTATCACCACGGGCCAGATATACCTCAGCCACGTCCGCCTGGTTCTTGATACCGGCGATGTCCACGTCACCACTAAGGCGCTCGGACTGGGCCGGATCCTTGGCGGCGGTACGCTGATCGTAGCTTTCCGGCATTTCGACATAGTCACCGCTATCGATGTCGACAAACTTGCGCTCGATGGACTTGAACTGCTCGTTCACGTCCTGGCTAGCGTCGTACATGCCGGCGGCAAGCAGGATGTTCATGCGCTTGTCGATCAGCTTGTTTTCGTTCTGCACCGGGCGCAGGCTCACGGCGGCGGTAGCAACCACCACACCGCAGACCACACACACCAGGAAGGCAACCAGCAAAGTCTTGCCGACGCTTTCATTTTTTCCAGCCATTACACTTCTCCCCCGGTACGACGCAGACGACGGCGAATGTTTGACTGAGTGACAAAGTAGTCAATCAGCGGCGCACACAGGTTACCGAACAGGATTGCCAGCATGATGCCTTCCGGGAAGGCCGGGTTGATTACCCGGATCAGGACGGTCATCACACCAATCAGGGCACCGAAGATGTATTTACCGGTGTTGGTCATGGACGCAGACACCGGATCGGTGGCCATGAAGATCATGCCGAAGGCGAAACCACCCACACTCAGGTGCCAGTACCACGGCATGCCGAACATGGCGTTGGTCTCGGACCCGATCACGTTGAACAACGCAGACATGCCCACCATGCCCAGGAACACGCCCAGCACAATGCGCCAGGAAGCAATCTTGGTCATCAACAGGGCCGCGCCACCGATCAGGATAGCCAGAGTGGACGTCTCACCGATGCTGCCCTGAATGTTACCCAGGAAGGTATTCATCCAGCTCAGGCTGGCGGTCGCCGCCGCCGCGCCTTCGGTCAGCGCATTACCGGTCAGGCCAGCCGCGTAGTTCAGGCTGCCAGAGGCGGCCAGAGACAGGGAGGTGGCGCCGGAGAAGTTGTCCACGGCGGTCCAGACTGCGTCACCGGACATCTGCGCCGGGTAAGCAAAGTACAGGAACGCACGGCCAACCAGTGCCGGGTTGAGGAAGTTCTTGCCGGTTCCCCCGAACACTTCCTTGCCGATAACGACACCAAAGGAAATCCCCAGGAAGACCTGCCACAGCGGAATCGACGGCGGCAGAATCAGGGTGAACAGAATACCGGTCACGAAGAAGCCTTCGTTAACCTCATGGCCGCGCTTCCACGCGAACAGGCCTTCCCAGATGAAACCACCCAGGTAGACGGTAATCAGAATGGGAATATAGTAGACCGCACCATGCAGCACGTTGGCCCAGATACTGGCCGGATCAAACCCGGTCAGCGCCGCCACCAGGTCACTGCGCCAGCCGGCCAGCGGACTGGCACCGAGCTCGGCAATCTGCAGGTTGGCTTGATAACCGGTATTCCACAGACCGAACAGGATCGCCGGGAAGGTGCAGAACCACACCGTCATCATGATCCGCTTCAGATCGAGACCATCACGCACGTGGGCCGCGGAACGGGTCACCGAGTCCGGGGTGTAGAGCATGGTGTCGAACATTTCGTAGAAGGTGTAATACTTCTCGAATTTGCCACCCTCATGGAAATGGGGGGACACTTTGTCATCCAGAAACTTTCTCATACCCATGCTCAGCCCTCCGCCTCAATCGTGGTCAGGTTGTCGCGCAGAATCGGACCGTATTCATATTTGCCCGGGCACACGAAGGTGCACAGGGACAGGTCTTCTTCCAGCAACTCCAGGGCACCGAGGGCCGTGGCGCTGTCGGTATCACCAACGACCAATGCGCGCAGCAGCTGCGTCGGCAGAATGTCCAGCGGCATCACTTCTTCATAGGCCCCCACCGGCACCATGGCACGCTCGGAGCCGTTGGTGGTGGTGGTGAAGTTGAAGCGCTTGCCCGGCATCAGCTTGGACAGGTAGATGTTCATCACCGAAAAACGGTTGGTGCCGGGGGAGATGTAGCCCAGCAGCTCACGTTCATGGCCTTCACGCAGGACCGTCAGCTGGCTGGTGGTGCGGCTCAGCCAGGCCACCGGGCCACGGGCGTTGTGACCGTTCAGCACAGAGCCGGATACCAGGCGGTTATCGCCACTTTTCAGCTCGCCCTGAACGAAATCATCGACACTGGCGCCAACACGGGTGCGCAGGGCACGCGGTGTTTTTGCCTGCGGGCCGGTCAGCGCAACCACACGGGCGGAGCTGATCTTGCCGTCGGTAAACAGGTTGCCAATGGCAATCACGTCCTGATACCCCACGGACCAAACGGTTTTGTGCAGGCCCACCGGATCCAGGTGGTGAATGTGGGTACCCACATTGCCCGCCGGGTGCTTGCCCGCAAACGCTTCTTCACGCACCTGGCCACCGGCAAAGCTCGGCAGGTCCGTGTTCGGACCACGACACACCCATACCGGACCGTCCGTCAGGCGGCTCAGCACCACCAGACCATTGCGGAAGGCCTGCTCGTTTTCCTTGATCACCACCGCCGGGTCCAGCGCCAGGGGGTTAGTGTCGAGAATGGAAACGAAAAGGGAATTGGGGGTACTGCCGGGTGCCGGCACTTTGCCGAACGGGCGGGTACGCAGCAGGGTCCACTCACCGGAATCCACCAGCTGTTGCTGTACCGCTTCGCGGTCCAGGGAAGCCAGCTGATCGGCGTTGTGAGAGGAAAAGGTGACTTCATCTTCCTGGTCTGCCACTTCAATCACCACGGATTGAAGCACGCGCTTGTGACCACGATTGATCGCAATCACCTTACCGGCAGCAGGAGCGGTGTATTTCACACCCTCGGTTTTCTTGTCCGTGAAGATCAGCTGGCCCTTCTTGACCACGTCTCCCTCGCGGACTTCCATAGTGGGTTTCATCCCCACATAGTCACCGCCGAGCACGGCAACAGAACGAACCTGATGACCTTCCTCAATCGTCTGGCGCGGTGCACCAGCGATGGGCAGATCAAGGCCCTTCCTGATTTTAATCATAGTTTCTCGCCCACGTTGCGTGTTGCTGAAGTCGAGGCACACCCCCAGATCGCCCTGAAAAGCAGGGAATTACCGGGGGTGTTCGCAAATTCCGGAATATGCAATGGATGCCGACAAAAACCCGGCGGGCACATTATAAAGTCGTACCTGCCTGTTCGCCAGCACCGTCAGACCCGCCTTTTGTCGCATGGAACCATCTTGGTGCGACTTAAAAACAGGAAATGCACCGAAAAAAAGCCCGCAGGGCGGGCTTCTTCATTCCGGGGTTCAGTCCTTTGGATACGCCGGGAATTCCACCCCGGAGATTTGCTGCAGGATGCGAAGCACCTGGCAGCTGTAGCCGAACTCGTTGTCATACCACACATACAGCACACAGTGGCGGCCATTCACGATGGTCGCTTCCGCGTCGATCACGGAGGCGTGACGGGAGCCGACGAAATCCGTAGACACCGCATCCGGGCTGCTTACGAAATCCACCTGGCGCTGCAATGGAGAATGCAGACTCACCCAACGCAGGTAATCGTTGAGCTCTTCCAGGGTGGTTTCCTTGCCCAGAGTCAGGTTCAGGATCGCCATGGACACGTTCGGGGTTGGAACGCGAATGGAGTTACCGGTCAGCTTACCGTTCAGGTTCGGCAATACTTTGGTGGCAGCAGTGGCCGCACCGGTTTCGGTCAGCACCATATTCAGTGGTGCAGAACGACCACGACGGGGACCTTTATGGAAGTTATCCAGCAGGTTCTGGTCGTTGGTGTAGGAGTGCACGGTTTCCACGTGGCCAAACTCGATACCGAACTTGTCTTCCAGCGCTTTCAGCGGCGGAACGATGGCATTGGTGGTACAGCTGGCCGCGGAAATGATCTTGTCGCTGTCTTCGATCAGATCATTGTTCACGCCGTGAACGATGTTCTTCATGTTGCCCTTGCCCGGCGCCGTCAACATCACGCGGGATACACCGTTGCACTGCAGGTGCTGGGACAGGCCTTCTTCATCACGCCACTTACCGGTGTTGTCGATCACCACGGCATTGCTGATGCCATAATCGGTGTAATCGATGGATGCCGGGTCGCTGGAGTAGATCACCTTGATGAAGTTGCCATTGGCGATGATCGCATTCTCTTCTTCGTCCACGGCAATGGTGCCGGCGAACGGGCCGTGAACGGAATCACGACGCAGCAGGCTGGCGCGCTTCTGCAGGTCACCCTTGCCAGATTCGCGTACCACAATAGCCTTCAGGCGCAGGCCATCGCCGGAGCCGGCTTTTTCGATCAGCAGGCGAGCCAGAATACGGCCGATACGACCGAAGCCGTACAGCACCACATCGGTACGCTCAGGCATGCCAACCTTGCTGCTCACCGCTTCCGCCAGCTCTTCGCGCACGTAGTCTTCAATAGACAGGCCGCGATTGTCCTTTTTGTACTCCACCGCCAGTTTACCGACATCAATCCGGCAAGGGCCAAGATCCGACTTCACCACTTCCTGAAGAATCGGGAAGGTATCGACCACAGACAGCTCGGAATCTTCGACCTGCTTGACGAAACGGTGGCTCTTCAGAATCTGGATAACAGACTTGTTGACCAGGGAACGGCTGTACACGGTCGTGGTAACGTTCTTTTCACGATGCAGGCGACCGATCATGGGAATCATGGCTTCTGCAATTTCTTCGCGATTTTTCCAGCGTCCGAAATGGTCTTCCAGTTTGCTCACGGAGATGGCCCTCTCAGTTTGGGTTCAGGCGGCGGAAAGCGGCGTCATTGCCCTGCTTCCCGTCCCACCTGCGGTGGTGGAGTTCGGGGCGCGCATAATAGCGCCAAAAAGCCGCATTATCCACCCGGGTTACGGGGATATTGCGCGCCATGATTCGGCCCTGGCCGAAACAAACCGCCAGTGCATCAGCCTTATCATCCCGCAGGCGGTGCTTGCAAAGCGCTGGCCACTTGTTCGCGCAGCACCGGCACCACTTCCTCATCAAACCAGGGCCGCTGGCGCAGCCACAGGCGATTGCGGGGGCTGGGATGGGGCAACGGGAAAAACCCCGCCTCCAGCGCCCGGGCAAAATGCCGCACATTGTCGGTGAGCGTTTTACCCGGCTGCGGCAGGTAGTAACGCTGGGCGTACTGCCCCACCAGCAACGTCAGACGCCGATTCGGCAGCTCCGCCAGCAACGGCCCGTGCCATTGCGGCGCGCATTCCGGGCGCGGCGGCAGATCGCCGCCTTTCCCGCGCCCCGGGTAACACAGCCCCATGGGCACTATCGCCACCTGGTCCGCGTCGTAGAACGTTTCAGGGCCGATCTGCAGCCAGTCCCGCAATCGCTCACCGGACGGGTCATTCCAGGGAATGCCGGTTTCATGAACACGCGTCCCCGGCGCCTGGCCCACGATCAACAGCCGTGCCCCCTCCCCGGCCTGCACCACTGGCCGCGGCCCCCGAGGCAGGTGCGGCTCACACAGCCGGCAAGCGCGCACGTCTTCCAGCAGGTCAATCAGCTGTGTCATTCCGCCGGGCTGTCAGAGGGGTGCAAACGCATCAGCCCTTCCTGGGCCACCGACGCCACCAACGTGCCGTCCTGGCGATAGATGGAACCGAAGTTCAGGCCACGGGAACCGCCAGCAAAAGGACTATCACTGCGATACAGCAGCCATTCATCAATACGGAAGTCATCATGGAACCACATGGCATGGTCGATACTGGCGCACTGCACATTGGGCTGCCAGAAATTCATCCCGTGGGGCAGCATGGCGGTGCCCATCAGGCCGAAGTCCGAACAGTAGGCCAGTAGTGCCCGCTGGGTCATAGAGTCGGCCTCGACCCGATCCACCACCCGGAACCAGACTTCGCGGATCGGCGGTTTGGGCTCAGAGGAAATGGAGTCCTGCGGCGTTACCGGGCGAAACTCCACCGGGCGCTCGGTCAGGAAATCCTGCCGGTACTGCTCCGGCAAGCGATCCACCAGCTTCAAGCGAATCGCCTCATCGTTTTCCAGCCCCTCCGGGCCCGGCACCTCCGGCATCGGTGCCTGATGGCAAACGCCCTCCTCGGCCACCTGGTAGGACACCGCCAGAGAAAAAATCGGTCGGCCATGCTGGATCGCGTTCACCCGGCGTGTGGTAAAGCTCTTGCCGTCACGGATACGGTCCACGTCATAGACAATCGGTATATTGAAGTCCCCCGGGCGCAGAAAATAGGCATGCAGCGAATGCACAGGGCGACTCTCATCCACCGTCCGCGATGCCGCCAGCAGCGCCTGCCCGGCCACCAGCCCCCCAAATACGCTGCGCTGGCCATTGGCCTCGCTCTGCCCGCGAAACAAATTGTTCTCCAACTGTTCCAGGTCAAACAGACCCATCAGCTCCTGAACCGGTGCTTTCATAGCCAATCCTCAGCGCAATAAAACCAATGGTCGCCATACTACCTGCAACTAAAAAGAATTTTGAGATTGACGACATACTGGAAAGTAGGCAGGCGCAATAGCGGATACAGCTTGTTTGTTTAACAAAGAAATGCCTAATATGTACTCAACGACTAAAGAAGGCCCGACCTTCTGCATCTCCTGGGGGACAATCTGATGCTTCAATCACTTCGCTATTGCCTGGCGGCAATAGGGGTTTTCTGCGCGCTTGCCACAACTTCTGCCCACGCAGAAGTCCCTTCCCGCCTGGTAGTTCAGGGATATCTCACCGACCTCAGTAGCCAGCGCCCTTTACACGGCACCTTTGATGTGGAGGTCACCCTTTACGATATGTCCGGGCGCACCACGGAATATCAAACCGCCGGCGGCACCGCCACCGATCCCCAGGGGCTCGGCGCGGTACTGTGGACTGAAACCCAGGTAATTACCGCAGAAGACGGCCGCTACAGCGTGGTTCTCGGCGACGACGCCAGCAACCCGCTACCCGACGATTTACTCGGCAGCGATCAGATCGAACTGGGCCTGACCATCGATGGCGACAGCGAAATGATGCCGCGCCTTGCGGTTACCACCGGTAGCGTCCCCTACGCCTTTCAGGCCCGTGAAGCCGAACAGGTCACTGGTGATATTGAACCACTTTCCCTGAGCATTGACGGGCAACTGCTGATTAATGAAAACGGCGAATGGGTTGGCCCGGATAGCGGATTGGTTGGTCCAAAAGGCGATACCGGTGACGCGGGGCCTGCTGGTGCTGACGGCGTTGATGGCGTTGATGGCGTTGATGGCGCAACCGGGCCTATTGGTCCTGTAGGCCCCGCCGGGGCTGACGGCGCACAAGGGCTTGTCGGTCCTGCAGGTCCCGCTGGAGCTGACGGCGCACAAGGACCTGTCGGTCCTCAAGGCTTGCAAGGCCCCATGGGGCCCATTGGCATAATGGGTCCTCCCGGCTCTCCCGGCTCGATGGGGCCTCCTGGCACTCCCGGCACCATGGGGCCCCAAGGCCCAATGGGCCCCACTGGCATGACCGGCCCCGCCGGCACCTTCAGCACCAGTAATATTGCCCAGAGCACCTGTAACAGCGCGACAAGCTGCCAGTGCAGCAGCGGTGTCGTTCTGGCTGGCGGTGTTCAGTGCGCCAGTGATAGCTACATAACCAACAGCTACCCCAGTGCTGCAGGCACCTGGAGTGGCAGCTGCGAAACCTGGCAAACCGGCGTGGCGGCAACCCCTGCCGCTATCACCATTACTTGCGCGGTTACCAACTAATGACCATCACCCGACGGCAATTCATCGCTGCAGGGGGCGCGGCCGGCGTGCTGTTAAGCACCCCTCTGCTTGCGGGTGCCACTGCCACCCGCGTAGAACTGGTCAATGGCGCCCGCGCCATTGCCCTGGGCGACAACCAGCGACTGCAGGTCAGCGATCATGGTCGCCAGGCACTGTGGCAACGCAATGGCAGCATTCAGAGCCTCACCACCGGCGCCCCCTACGAAACCCGTATCGTGGCCGCCGCACTGGATGGCGACAACGCTGTCCTGCTCGATCGCGGCCAGCGCCAGCTCCGCTGGCACCGGCCTGACGGTTCACAGGCGCGCCAAATCGACCTGACCGAGCTGCTGGAGCCTGCTGACTTTGTCCTTGACGGCGAACACGCATTGATTGCGGACGTGCACGGCCACCGGCTGATGCGCCTGAATCTGCGCACAGGGGCGAGCCAATGGATAGAGAGCGATCGTCCCCTGAATGGTCCTGCCTCTCTGGCCAAGACCGGGGATCGCATCAGCCTGCTCACTCTCGGCGATCGACGGCTGCATCACTTCACCCTGGCCGGCCACAGCCTGGGCAGTGAAGTGAGCACCCTGAACATGCCCAGCGGCATTGCCGCCGTAAACGACCAATTACTGGTGATGGACCGTTGCCAGAAACAGCTCTGCTGGGCAGATCGTTCCAGCCCGCTACTGGCACTTCCCCAAACAAGCGCTCAGCAGCTGGCTCACTTGAGCTGGCAACCGGGCAGCAACCTGCTGATCAGCGTATGAGGTCACTATGAGCGAACCCTTTCTCGCCGAAATCCGCATCTTTGCAGGTAATTTCCCCCCACGCAGCTGGGCATTCTGCAATGGACAACTGCTACCGATCAGCCAGAATTCTGCCCTGTTCAGCCTGATTGGCACCACTTATGGCGGTGATGGCCGTACCACAACGGCACTACCCAACCTACAGGGTCGGGCACCCGCACACCCCGGTCAGGGCCCCGGGCTCCCGTCATACAGACTGGGCCAGGTTGAGCAAAATAGCGCATCGACCGTAAAGGTTGTGCAGGGCGTTACGCCTGACCGCAATCTCGGCAGCAGCCAGACCACGCGTACCATCCCCGCCAAAGTGCCCGCGGGCGATCAACGTCACCCTTATCTGGGTTTGAACTATATTATTGCCCTGCAAGGGCTCTACCCATCCAGAAGCTAGGAGCCCCACTGATGAGCGAACCCTTTCTCGCTGAAATCCGCATTTACGGCTTCAACTTTGCCCCCAGAGGCTGGGCCTTTTGCGATGGTCAGATTCTGCCAATCAACCAAAACCAGTCTCTGTATTCTCTGTTGGGGACCACCTACGGCGGCGACGGCAGAACCAGCTTTGCGCTACCGGACCTGCGCGGGCGTACACCAATGCATCCGGGCAGCGGCAGCATCAATCAAGGCAGTAAAGGGGGAGGCCTGAGCGACACCGAAAACGGGGACACCCTGGACAGCCTGACACTGGACCGCAACCTGGACAGCACCCTGAATAGCACACCAGTTGCCACCCAAGGCGCGCAGATGCCCACCATCGCGCTTAACTTTACCATCGCCCTGCAAGGGATTTTCCCACCCCGCAGCTAACGAGAGGTCCCTATGTCTGAACCCTTTATAGGCGAAATTCGCATGTTTGCCGGTACTTTTGCTCCACGAACCTGGGCATTCTGCGATGGTCAACTATTGGCGATATCGCAAAACGATGCACTGTTCTCCCTGTTCGGCACCATTTACGGTGGCGACGGCAGAACCACCTTCGCTTTACCAGATTGTCGTGGCCGATCCCCCATACACGCCGGTCAGAACGCAGGCCCGGGGCTTGCACCGGTTCGTCTGGGCGCCAAAAGTGGCAGCAATGCCAGTGGCGCTGTTGCCGCGACCACCAGCGTCAGCATTGATCGAGACCTGGGCAAAACACAACAGACCTGGGAGGCGCTTCCCGTGGGCCAAGCGCACACCACACCACAACTGTTTGTGCATTTCATTGTGGCCCTGTTCGGCATCTACCCTTCCCCTTCGTAATGCACAGCTACCGTTTACGCCCGGCCAGTGACAGCGACACGCCGATGTTACTGGCCATCTACACCAGCACCCGTCAGGAAGAAGTGGCGCAAACCGGCTGGCCCCAGGCGCAGCAGGATGCCTTTCTGACCCTGCAGGCAAAAGCGCAGCACGAACACTACCTCAAGCATTATCCTGAAGCGGAACGGCACCTGATTGAATTAAACGGGGAGACCGCCGGGAGGCTGTATGTCTCGGACTGGGAGCAAGAGATTCGCATTGTGGACATCGCCCTGCTGCCCGCCTTTCGTGGTACAGGACTGGGATCAAAGATCCTCTCCACCTTGCAATCACGGGCTCGCCAGTCCGGCAAGCCCCTGACCATTCACGTGGAAACGAACAACCCGGCGCGGCGACTCTACCTTCGGCTGGGCTTTGAGGAGCAGGAAGACAAGGGCGTCTACCTGCTTATGCGCTGGCAAGCTGGCGATTGAACACCGCCTCGAAATGGTAGGTACCATCGCTGGCGCCTAGCGGCCCCACCGGCACCAGAAACACGGACGCCTCACCCAGCGTCTCGTTGCGCATAACCACCGCGCCTTGCTCCAGTTGTAGCGGGCCCGCGAACAGCAGGGAAAAGCACTCCCAGCCCTCGGGGGACACCGGCACATTCACTTCCGCCAGCGTCAAACTTTCGCCATTTTCCAGCGCGAACGCCTGCCCTTCACAGTCTTTCCATTGTTGTAATGTGATCATGCCACCTCCCCAAATGATGCCCGCAGTGTAGACGGCGCTGACGGCACCGTCACCCTTGGCTACAATACGCCGCCTGATATCTCACCGAATGCGCAGGAACGGGTCTCGATGAAGCTACTCCCCGACAGCAACCTCTTTCCCAGCGGGCGAGAGCACTACAAGGACTGGGCCGGCCTCAATGCCGGCAGCATGGCTGCCGTACTGGCCGAACTGGCCCGCAGCGAAGACCACCTGTTCGTGATCCTGGCACCCAACAGCAGTCGTGCCCAGCAGCTTACCGACTCCCTGAGCTTCTATCTGGCCGGCAGTGAAACGCCGGTCATGCTGTTCCCGGACTGGGAAACCCTGCCCTACGACCTGTTCAGCCCACACCAGGACATCATCAGCGACCGCATTCAGGTGCTGCACCAGTTGCCCACCACTCACAAAGGCATTCTGGTGGTGCCGGTCAATACGCTGATGCAGCGCCTGGCGCCGCCGATCCACATCACCGGCAACAGTTTCCTGCTCAAGGTGGGCGATCGTTTCGACATGGAAGCCACCCGCAGCCGGCTGGTCGCCAGCGGCTACCGACAACGGGATAACGTGTACGAGCACGGCGAGTTTGCCGTGCGCGGGGCGATCATGGATATCTACCCCATGGGCGCCGAGCAGCCATTTCGTATCGAACTGTTCGACGATGAAATCGAATCCCTGCGCCTGTTTGAAGCGGAAAGCCAGCGCTCCACCGGCAAAGTGGACGACATCACCCTGCTGCCCGCGGCGGAATTCCCCCTCAGCGCTGAAGGCATCGCCCGCTTCCGCAGCAACTTCCGCGATACCTTTGACGTGGATACCCGTCACGTCCCTCTCTATCAGGATGTGACGGACGGCCTGGCAGCACCCGGCCTGGAATATTATCTGCCGCTGTTTTTCGAGCAGATGGCCACCCTGTTCGATTACCTGCCCGACGATGTGCGCCTGGTAGAACTGGCTGACTGCCAGAGCGCCATCGAGCATTTCTGGCAAGATGTGGAACAACGCCACGAATCCCGCCGCCACGATATTCACCGCCCGATTCTGGCCCCCTGGCAATTGTTCCTGCGCCCGGACGAACTGAACGCGGCCCTGAAACAGCACCCGCGCGCGCGCCAGACCACTAGCGATTCGGGCGGCGCAGACCAGGCTATTCACTTTGATGTGGCCCCCATGCCCGCCCTCACCGCCGATGTGCGCGCCAATAATCCGCTTGCCCTGCTGCATACTTTTTCCGACGCGCACCCGGACACCCACATCCTGATCTGTGCGGAAACCGCCGGTCGCCGGGAAGCGTTGCTGGAGCTGATGCAGAAAATTCAGATCCAGCCGGCCATGAAAGACAACTGGCCAGATTTCATTGCCAACCCGGCGCGCTGGAGCCTGACCCGGGGTGAACTGGATGTGGGTTTCTACGCTCCGGAACATGCGTTGTTAGTGGTCACCGAAAACGACCTGTACGGCGAACGGGTGTTGCAACGCCGGCGCCGTAAATCCAGCAGCGACGATGGCGCCGCCGAACAGGCCTTCCGCTCCCTGGGCGAAATGACCGTGGGCTCCCCAGTGGTCCATCTGGAACACGGCGTGGGCCGCTATCTGGGCCTCACCCACATGGAAGTGCACCGCCAGCAACACGAGTTTTTACTGCTGGAATACGCCGGCGGCGACAAACTCTATGTGCCGGTGTCCTCTTTGCACCTGATCAGTCGTTACGGTGGCGGCGACACCGCGCCACTGAATCGCCTCGGCACCGAGCAGTGGACCAAGGCCCGCCAGAAAGCCGCCGAAAAAATCCATGATGTGGCCGCCGAACTGCTGAACACTTACGCCCGCCGCGAGGCCCGGGAAGGTCGTCAGTTCGATGTGGACCTGAACGACTACGATCGCTTCAGTGCCGGCTTTCCTTTCGAGGAAACCCCGGACCAGCAAGCCGCCATCGCCTCCGTGGTGGCCGACATGCAATCCAGCCAACCCATGGATCGGCTGGTTTGTGGTGACGTGGGCTTCGGCAAAACCGAAGTGGCCATGCGCGCCGCCTTCGTGGCCGTGGAAAACCAGACCCAGGTCGCGGTACTGGTGCCAACCACCCTGCTCGCACAGCAACACTACGAATCCTTCACTGACCGTTTTGCCGACTGGCCCGTAAATATCGAAGTGCTGTCGCGCTTTCGCAGCGCCAAGGAAAAGACCCAGGTGCTGCAACGGCTCAAGGAAGGCAAAGTGGATATTCTGGTAGGCACCCACCAGCTACTCCAGGAAACCGTGGCTTTCGACAATCTGGGCCTGATTATTGTCGATGAAGAACACCGCTTCGGGGTGCGCCACAAGGAACGCCTGAAACAGATGCGCGCCGAGTGTGACATTCTCACCCTCACCGCCACCCCCATTCCGCGCACCCTGAACATGGCCATGAGCGGCATGCGTGATATTTCCATCATCGCCACACCGCCGCAGAAACGCCTGTCGGTGAAGACCTTCGTACAGCAACACAACGACACCGCCATCAAGGAGGCGCTACTGCGCGAACTGTTGCGGGGCGGGCAGGTGTATTACCTGCACAACGATATCGACACCATGGAAAAAACCGCGGCGGATATTCGCAAGCTGGTGCCCGATGCCCGGGTCGGCATTGCCCACGGGCAAATGCGCGAGCGCGAGCTGGAAGCGGTGATGAGCGACTTTTACCACCGTCGTTTCAACGTGCTGGTGAGCACCACCATCATCGAAACCGGCATCGATGTGCCCAGCGCCAACACCATCATCATCGATCGCGCCGACAAGCTCGGCCTGGCCCAGCTTCACCAGCTCCGTGGCCGGGTGGGCCGCAGCCACCACCAGGCCTACGCCTACCTGATTACCCCCAGCCCCAAGGTGATGACCAAGGACGCCATCAAACGGCTGGAAGCCATCGAGCAAGCCACCGACCTGGGCGCCGGTTTCATGCTCGCCAGCCAGGACATGGAAATCCGTGGCGCCGGTGAACTGCTCGGCGAAGAGCAGCATGGCAACATCGAAACCATCGGTTTCAGCCTCTATATGGAAATGCTGGAACAAGCGGTGGAAGCGCTGAAACGCGGCGAGCAACCGGATGTGGAAAAACCCCTCAGCGGCGGCCCGGAACTGAACCTGCGCATTCCCGCGCTGATCCCGGAAGACTACCTGCCCGATGTGTTCGGCCGCCTCACGCTCTACAAGCGCATCGCTGGCTGTAAAACCCGCGCGGGGCTGAAAGAGCTGCAAGTGGAAATGATCGACCGCTTTGGCCTGTTGCCGGAACCGGTGAAAAACCTGTTCGCCGTGACCGAACTACGCCAACAGGCTGAACGGCTGGGCATTATTCGCCTGGACGCCCACGCCACTGGCGGCAAACTGGAATTTGGTGAGCGCACTCCGGTGGACCCGCTCACCATCGTCAAGCTGGTCCAGTCCGGCCCCAACCGCTTCAAGCTGGAAGGAGCCAACGCCCTGCGTTTTGTGGAAGACAGCGAGACACCGGAGGAACGTATCCAGGTCGTGCAGGAACTGCTGACGCGCCTGGCAGCCCAAAGCATCAAGACAGGCAGCGCAAGCTGAAGAGACAGGTGACGACAGACGTAACACCGAGCCGTTAACCACGCTCTTGTCACAAAATCCGCGCCGATTACCCCATCGCCCGTGAGCAATCCAGGCTTATTGGGGTATAGTCGGCCCCAAAATCAAAGCCTGGTCGGCAGGCGGCACAAGGAGTGTTCAATGCATCGCGCTTTACTGTTGGTTGTTCTGGTCCTGTTAGGCAACACCGCTATCGCACAAAGATGGTACAAAGTGGAAGTGCTGGTGTTTGCTCAAAACAATGCCAGCAGTGAAGAAATCTGGGCAACCGGCCTGCAGCCTCACTATGCCTCACAGGCCGTGACCATTGGCCAACCGGAAACCAGTGAAGCGGCCGACCCGGATGCCGTTGCCCGGGGCGCCTGGCAGCCGCTGTCCCAGGACGACGAAGTGCTTGGTTATATGCTGGAACGCATGGAAGGCACCGGCGACTACCGCGAGCTGTATCATGCCGCCTGGGAACAACCCATCGGCAGCAAAGCAGAGACATTGCCGGTCTATGTGCGCGGCGGGCAAACACTGCCCACCGAAGGCGGCGAAATACCGGAACTGGAAGGCACCCTGCAGTTCAGTAAATCCCGCTATCTCCATGTAACACCACAAATCTGGTTTAACACGCAAAGTAACGGCGAGCGCCTGTACGTGGACATCGACGAGAAGCGCCGCCTTGCGGGCCACCAGGTGTACTATTTCGACCATGCCCTGTTCGGCATGCTGATAAGGGTTACGCGAAGCTAAACAACGAAGTCGTTCAGAGGGCACTGGCACGGCACATCCGTAAAGCGACCGCATCATATATGAGCAAGAAAAAATGCAGCATAGCGTTGAGCAATTCGGAAACGCTGTAGAGCCAATCCGATAACCCAAATCAAGGTGGCTGACCTATATCATAGGTCGAGGGTTATCCGGGTAGAGAAAGGGAGTAAAGGGTATTCATCTTCGCAGAGCAGCATTCAATTTCGCTTAGCTCTTTTTATAAAACGCCCCACTCTTTTTCATGTACTCGCCAATACCCGTTCCATCGACGACCACGAAATCAACCGCTTGGCCGGATGGAGCGGTATCCACAACCACAGATCCTGCCTCAGACATGGCAACCTCCAGATCCAGCCCTTCAAATCCCACCACCAACGTCGGCTTCTGCGACATTTCAGGATCATGCATCAGGCATAGACAGGCGGCTGTCACACCAGGGTGGTCAGGCAGAAGCTGCTGCAAGGCCTCCACCATGGCCGTGGGATACTCTGCTGGTTGGCCAAGCATCACCCGCGTTTCTTTCTCCACCACCCGGGTGTCGGCTTTCTGGTTCATGCCGGTATCCAGCAGGGCATCAATTTCGTGAGGAACAAATTCCTTGCCGTGATCCGATTTCGGATTGAGGAACAGTGTAGTCCCACGCGTCAGTTCAAACAGGCTGCGGGCAGGCAGTGACAGGTAAGACGTCTCGACATCGATGGCCAGTTGCAGCGCTTCCAGATGGGTAAAAAACGGAATCACGGGGCTTCCATCGGCCTTTTCCCAATTTACCAGTGACACATTGGCCCCGGCAGGAATGGTGTGGTGGCCCTGCGCGTTCAGGTCAGGCTGGTCCGTATGACCGATCACAAATACATCCGCCTCCATCTCCATCAGAGCCCGGTAAAAAGCTGGCCGTTGCGACGGCTCCTGTGCAGCACGCTTTAAAGCCTTCGCCAATGGGATATCTGTCATGTCTTGTGTTGTCCTTGCTGTCTTTTTCAAATGGCATGCAGGCCACCTGTTCGCTTGCTGTTGTGGCACAAGCAGGTTTTAAGACCGGTACTCTCTACATACCCGGACACTGGAATTTTTTTCTCACCACAGCGCGGCACCCCATGGCAGAAAAAGAGCCCAACCGGTCGCAGCCTTCCAGGGCAACGGCTAGCTTGGTGCACTCCACTGCCGTGTCGGTTAGGGTGCTCTGAACAGAGGATGATGGGTCCGCTGCCACTGGTGAACGGGCTGCAACACTGCGCTGTTGAGCTCCACGTTCCAGTGCCACAATCAATGTTTCGCTCATGCCAAGGAACAATAACAAATCCCGATTCTCTGGAGTCAGTTCTGGATAACGAAAGAACGGATGGCTGTCGATGATGTTCTGTAACTCGCCCATACTCGCGCCTGCCTTTTCCCGCTTCAATAGCGCTCCCACCGTCGCGCTCTCATCAGGCCCGACGTTCAACAAGGCATAGTTTCCCGGAAAAATATCACCACAGCCACGACACGCTTGCCGATACGCCCGGTATACGGCAACAGGATCATCCGCTTTTTCCTGGATCCCGAGCACGCGCCTGTCAACCTCTCTGCGGTTAGCAGATAGGTCATAGATGGAGGAATAAGCGATGTAACCTGCCAGCGTGTTAGTTTTTATCGCACGTTCATACGCCGCTGCTTCCTGCTTGTTTAACGTTTCCCTGAGCAGCTTTGCCTTCGGCAGGTAAGCCGGGTCTGCCACGTCATTGATGTAATCAGCCAAACCACTTTGTGTTGGCGACCGTTGAATGGCTTGCCAAAGGAGGGTTTTCGAGGCCGTGAGCTTCCCGTTCTTCACCAGGGCGTGGTCCGCGGGAATGATATGGGGCGCAAAGGTTATCGTTAGTGGCTCACCATTGCGTTGCAGCCGAAATGTTACCGTGTCACCGAAACGGACAGTCTGGATATCCGCGACCAGAGTGCCCATGTCTCTATATTTCTTGCCGTTATAATCCAGAACTCGATCGCCCGACTGGAAACCCGCCAAGTATGCAGGGGAATTATAAATCACGTTTTCAATACCGACGTATGCTGTACCAGCAGGCTCGGACGCTTCCTTAAAGCTGAGCCCCATGAATGGCCGTTCACCGCGAATCGCAAACGCCTTATCGAAGCGCCCAATAGCTATATCTGCTTCCAGCTCCGAATACATCGAGAGCTGCACGCCTTTGTCATACAAGCCCACAAACCGCAGCCCGGTGGCAGGAACAAAAATCTTCACCGGACCCTGCCACCCACCTTTTATCATCTCTCCTTCCGACACCATGCCATCGGGTCTGGTAATGGTCACCGGGCCGGTGACGGCATTATCTTCCATGACGAAATTGCTCTCGTCCGTTGTCAGCACACTGCCATCTTGCAAAGCAAATTCCACAGCCATGGCGTGCGGTGCACACAATGCCCCCCACAAAGCCAACCCCACCGTCGCAGCCCGAAACAACCCATCGACATATCCCCCCACGTTTTATCCCCTTTCAAAGACCATTGGCCACCCGCCTGCTGGCGTACCTTTCAATAATAACGGCTTATGTTACTTCCTGTTCAATGCACTTATGCATTCAGGTAGCGAACACCGGTGAGGCGTTCGGATTCCTCCCATAACCGTTGCGCAAGCGTTTCATTATTCGTGATTTTGCGCGCAAAGGCCGGCGCCGGGTAACCTCGCAGTTCCAGGATTTTCCCATCCGGGCCGTAATATCCTCCGGAGACTACATCATCGCTGGTCGCGGCCATCACCCCCGGCAGGCAGCCCATCTCTGCCGGCTGGGCCATCACCATGTTGAACAACCCTCCAGCTGGAATGGTGTCCTGCAGATGGGTCGCCGAGTAACCAGGGTGGGCAGCCATCACCTGGATGTTTGAACCACGTTTGCGTAAACGGCGGTGCAGATCTTTGGCGAAAATCAGGTTAGCCAGCTTGCTCTGGCAATAGAACGGCCAGCGCGAATAACGCTTCTCGGCATTGAGATTTCCCCACATGATCTTGCCGCTACGGTGCGCCAGGCTGGAGATCTGCACGATGCGCGGAGCCGGCGCCGCTTCCAGCAGATCCAGCAAGGGGCCGGTAAGCGCAAAGTGGCCGAGATGATTGGTACCGAACTGTATTTCAAAACCATCCCTGGTGCGCTGTAGCGGGGGCGCCATCAAGCCCGCATTGTTGAGCAGAACATCCAGCTTGCTGATACGCTCTTTCAGTGCCACAACAAACGCCGTTATCGATGCCAGATCGGCCAGATCCAGCGGCATAACAATCAAGCTGGCATTCGGTGTCAGTCCCCTGACCTGCTCCACGGCTGCTTGCGCCTTGGCAGTGTTACGGCATGCCATGATCACCTCTGCACCGTTGGCGGCAAATAATTTCACCGCTTCCAGGCCAATACCGCTGTTGGCACCGGTGACCAGTATGGTCTTTCCGGTAAGGTCAGGAATATGCGCTGGGCGCCAGCTGGATTTAGCCATGAGTCGTCCTTGAGTTATGAATGTCAGCACTATTGTTCGCCGGAGCCAGAACGGTAGCACGTTCCCGTTGGGCCAATTCGCCTGCAGGGCCGCCAGCAACCGGGCCCGCACCTAGGCACCGCAAGCCCACTTATTAAAATGCCATTTCACATGCAGCATTGGCACTTGCTAAAATAACCGCTTGCCCCCCACCGGAGCCTCCCATGGCGCGCGTTACGCTGGATTTGCCTGAACAGTTTCTTTACACCCACACCATCAACGTGCGCATGACCGACCTGAATACCGGCAAACATGTGGGCAATGATCAGATGATTTCGCTACTTTCCGAGGCCCGCTACCGGTTTTTCTGCGATATTGATTACAGTCAGGAACGTATCGTGGTGACCGATCTGGTAGCCAGCTATCGTGCTGAAAGCTTTGCGCAGGACGACTTGCAGTTTGAAGTGGGGCTGATGGATTTCAACAAATACGGGGCGGACCTGATTTTCCGGGTGACCAAACAACCCAGCGGGCAACTGGTGGTGCTAGCCAAACAGGGCTTCGTTTTCTTTGACCACCACAACCACGGCGTGATGCCGGTGCCCGAGGACTTCAAGGCAAAATTCCCGGGTATTGTCTGAGCATTTGCCTCCTCCCCCAGCAGACGGTCAGCCGCTCTGTGTGTCCGCCGGCAATTCAAGTAATTCGCTGAGGAAGTCCTCCCAAACCGCATAAATCATAAAACGCCCCAATCCTGCAAAGCTGCGGAATGCCACACCGGGAATATCAGACGCCAAACCACGAGCACTGCCGATAGAGATAATACGGTCGTCTTCACCATGCCAATGCATCACCGGAATGGCGATATCACCCAGATCCACCTTCCAGGGAAACTGCAGGCGCAGGTATTCATCGATAAGAATTTTTGCCCCCTGAAAATGGCTCCGCCGCATACACTTGATTAACCGACCCAGTAAATCCGGATTGCCAAGAACCTCCTGATCGTGCTGACAGAGCGACTTGGCGAGCTTGGCAAAATATTTTTCCGGGGCGTGCTGCACACCACGTAACCCGAGCCGCCCCATCAACACAAAGAGACGTGGATCACGACGAAAAAGCCGGAGGAACATCTTGTGTAAACGGTCCAGTTTATCCAGTTCGAAATGCTCGATGGGGACAGTGCTGGCAAGAATGCCCAACCGCTCAAAAAGATCCGGATGCGTGGCGGCTGCGCACAGGGCATAGGGGCCACCACCACAATACGCGGCCATCGGTGGGCGCTGGATTTTCAGGTGCTGACAGAGGGCCTGGATGTCGTCACCAAAATCCCGGAATTCAAAATTTTTCTTGTAGGTAGAAATGCCATATCCCGGGCGCACGATCATGATCATGCGTAAGCCTTTTTCCCGGTACCAGCCATCAAAAAGCGTATGGTCGGGCACCGCAGCGCCCAGGTTATCCAGCGTCAGCACCGGGCGCCCATTCGGATCGCCATACTCGTACCAGCTGAGTACCCGGCCGTCGGGCAGCGTCAGTGTAAATTCACGTTCAGCCTGCACCTGCGGCAACCGGGCGGCTTGCACCAGGGCATGCCCCATGGCCTGGCTAACCAATTGCACTTGGCTGCTGGCGTTGAGTTTACTCATGGTGGACTTGAGCTGAGTACGCGCCGTGTGCACGCTGATATTGAGTAGCTCGGCACTCTGGTTCAGATTGCCGACTTTGCAAAGCAGGTGCAGCAAACGAGATTCAGCATGGGTAATGTGAAAGACGGACCGAAGCATCTCCGGCGAGGGTGTCACCATGCTCTGTCCGGCCAATACCCAGACGATGGTTCGTACCTGAGAAATACTGCCCGGCGCATCGGATTTTTTCACTGGCAGGCAGAGTAAGGAAACCGAGTCTTGCTGGGAGTTGAGAAGCTGTGTTTCCCGCCCCGTTTCCAGTGAAATCACACGCTTCAACGACTGGCGCAGCTCCCGGTCACTGAACTGCAAGGAGCGATCCGGCAGGATTTCCACTGGCCCACAGGACAACACCTGTTCCGCTACCGGATTGCATTCGAGCACCCCCATCCGCTCATCGAGCATCAGCATGGGCCAGGGCATCTGGTTATACATGTCGTTGAGGATACGGGTGCGATCCTCAAGCGCATGCATGTACGCACTGCTACGTACGGCACGATCAAGATGATTGATCAGCACTTCGACTTCCGCTGGGGTTCTGCGGCTATCGATATCGGTGCTCACCAAGTCCGACGGAGGGCCTGAGGGAATATCTGTCCAGCTGGTAATGGTATCGACCAGATCCACCCAGTCGCCGGGGGAAAGCGCGGTTTCGTAAATCTGCCCGATTAGCTCATCATTATCCGTGTCACTCACCACCACCCCACCTTCCCGCGCACTTATTAACCTTCATCATAGAAAGGGGGTCTCAGAGGGGCAAGCGTTTCAGGATGCCGTTCATTTCATCCAATCGTCCACCAAGGCAGCGATTTACAGCGCCAGCCCCGTACACCAGCCATTGGCCCAGGCCCACTGGAAATTAAAGCCCCCCAGCTGCCCGGTTACATCCAGCACTTCGCCAATAAAATGCAGGCCCGGTACGGTTTTGACTTCAAAGGTTTTTGAGGAAATGGCATCGGTGTCCACCCCGCCCAGCGTCACTTCCGCGGTGCGATAGCCTTCTGTGCCAGAGGGTTTGAACGCCCAGCCTTTCAACGTCGCGGCAACACTGGCCAGTCGTTCATTGCTGAACTGCTGGAGATTGCCTTGCCAGCCGAATTGCTCGGCCAGCGCAGCCGCCAGCCGCTGAGAGAAGTACTGGCGCAACCATCGCTCCAGGCCACGGTTGGGGTGTGCCCGGCGCTCCTCCACCAGTTGCTCGAACGGATCCGCCACCTGGGGCAGCCAGTCCACAGTCACCGGCTGGCCCGGCGTCCAGAAGCTGGAAACCTGCAACATGGCAGGTCCAGACAGGCCACGATGGGTTATCAACATGGGCTCGGCGAAGGACGCCGCTGAGGTTTGCGCCACCACGTCCGTGCTGATACCTGACAGGGCTGCCAGCCAGGCCTTGTCATCAGGCTGCAGGGTAAACGGCACCAGGCCGGCACGGGTAGGCAGAACGTTTAACCCGAATTGTTCCGCCAGTTGGTAGCCAAAACCGGTAGCCCCCATGGTGGGAATCGACAAGCCCCCGCAGGCCACCACCAGCTTCCCACACTGGACGGTCCCCGCACTGGTACTCAGCGAAAAGCCCGACTCTGTTTGTCTGACGCGTCGAATACCGGTCTTCAGGCGGATCTCGGCTCCGGCCCACTCACATTCCGTCAGCAGCATGCCGAGAATGTCTTTGGCCGAATCCGCGCAGAACAGCTGCCCGGGCGCTTTTTCCACGTGCTCGATACCGTGACGCTCCACCAGCTCCACGAAATGCCAAGGGGTATAACGCTTGAGAGCCGATTTGCAGAAATGCGGGTTGGCGGAGACAAAATGCTCCGGTGTGGTATTCAGGTTGGTGAAATTGCAACGTCCGCCACCGGACATGAGAATCTTCTTGCCGGCCTTGTTGGCATGGTCCAGCACCAGCACCCGATGGCCCTGGTAGGCCGCCGTGGCCGCACACATCAGCCCGGCTGCGCCGGCACCGATAACCACCACATCTACCTGGGCTGTGCCTGCCCCTGCTTTATCTGACATGAAACCACCAGCCTGAATCCGGCCGGCAAGGATAACGGGGATACACCGCTAGTGCCATCGGTGCTGCAGAGCTGCACCTGCAGCTCTGCCTAATGGGTTTAGCTGATTTGCTGTGATTGGACTGTATCTACCGATCCGGGGGCCTGCCCGACCAAAACAGCGGGCCACCCCCGATCGATAAAGTCAGTGATGCCCGCCACTGGCAGCGATTTGCTCTCCGGGCAACCAGTCCACCACGCCTTTTACAGCCACTGGTTTGCCGTCCACCGTGATCGGTAACGACCAGCTTGCCACTCGGGCACGCTGTCCCGCTTCAATCACGTCTGCCGGCGCTCGTAGCGCCCCGAAGGTCGCCCGAGGTTCTGTCCAGGTGTAGCGTGAACCGCCAGCCACTTTCACCCACCGGGGCTCTCCATTACTCCGGTTCGTGTTCATGAAACTGCCGCCAGGGCCAATACGTAAATGGGGCATTCCCTGGGCATCAGCCACCACCACCGGCTTGCCGCTCTGATTGTGGATGTGCACCGCCGGCACGGTACCGGGAGAGAGGCCTACGGTAACCCCGGCAACGGGGGTAGCATCCGAGGTCAGACGCGAATGAAAGGAGCCTGGCGGCAAGGGTTCATAACGAAAAGCACCTGCCAGCGCTGACGCCTCGCCATCAAACCGCACCGGCACCGACCATTCAGCCAACCGCGCGGGCTTGCCGTCATGCTCTACCTGGTGGGGCACCTTGATGTCGTCGGTGCGCAGCCTGGGATCAAACCAGCCCCAGTGGGGTTTCTTGTGCACCAGCGCCCAGCGTGGCTCTGCATCCTGTGCCACCCCTTTCGGAAGCGGCACGCCACGGGCGGCAGTCTGGCTACGGTACCAGGCAGGGCTGGCCAGATCCGCCTGCACCCCCTGCTGGTTGATTCGCAGGAAGCTTCTCCCTTGTGCATCAAGAATGTCCAGCGTGTGGGCACTGTCGTTGGCAACCACAATCTGTGGCGCCACCGTGGTCTGCACCTGAGCATTGATACCTTTCAGCGTAGCCGGCAGCGAATCCATACGTGCTTTGACCGCCTTCGCCTCCGGCCCATGAGCCAGAAGCAAAGCCGGAACCGTCACCAGCACAGCGCCTAGCGAGCGGGCCAACGCACGCGAAGGATTAAACGAAAATAAAGACATCCTCATCACTCCTTAGCGTTGAGCCATCAAACCCGGGCTTTCCTCAGGCAACATCACCTGTACCGGCGCAGAGACGGACGGCACCACCATGTTGGAGCCATCGCTGGCGATACGGTTAACAAACAACATGTAATGACCAGCCGGAAGTACCGCAGCATTTTCCGGAATTTGTACGCTCACATTGCCGCCACTAACGGTATGCGGGAGCACCACGTTGCGCTGATCCCCATCAACCAGATGCGTCAGATTGGTACGGCGCACCAACATCACTTCATTGATTGCAGCCGCATCATCCACGGCGATGTCGATGGAGTCACCATGATCCACTTCACTAGGGGCCTGCTGGATTTCGGGGCGATCCTTGAACACATACGGCGGGCTATATATTTCGAAGGACGGATCACGGCCATCATTCGGAGACAGCCCCAGCTCTTCCAGGTTAAGGCTGAATAAGTAAGCGGTGTTAATTGGCGCGTGCCCACCGATCAACAGACGGCCATCAGGGAGCAGTAACGCGGTATTGTGATAGGTTCGGGGATTCAATGAGGTCGCCATTTCCGTCCACTCGCGGGTTTGCGGATCATACCGCTCGGTGGTTTGTACAGGCGTCGCCGACCCCGGTAGCACGACCTCATCCCTGTTGGCGCCGTTAAATGCCATCACCGAACCATCAGGCAGCAATACCCCGGTGGAAAACCAGCGTGGACCATTCAGATTACCAACAATCTCTGAGGAGTAACGCATTCCTGTTTCGGTATCGGCATCCACATTCACGGTGTCCAGACGGCTATTGGGGACGGCCAGGTAACTGCCCGGGCTGGAGGCGGCTACTGCGCCGAGCACGCCACCGGCAGTCAGGAATTGTGCTTCGCTGTAGGCGCCGCTTTCATCCTGGCGCAGCGGCATCATGATAGAGAAGCTTGAACCACGGAAACCTGCGCCGATTAAACGGTTGGCCACCTGCGGGTCCGCAATATCGCCAAGCAGGTTCTCGACCTGCTCCAGACTGCTAAGCGGGTCACCCAGCAAGTTGGTGAGCAGCCCCTCTCCTGTCCCGATTAAGTCCTCTACCAGATTCGGGCTGGTAAGAGTCAGTGCAGAGGTAATGCGCTCCAGACCGAGTTCATCGAGCTGCACATTCAAGCCCGCGTAGCCAAGATCAGTCCAGAGCTGCTCTTGCGGATCATAAACCGATACGAAGTTCCATTGGGCCTGATTGTATGACTGGCCAAAAGGATTAAAAGCCTGCCCGGCAGCGTTATAGAACACCTTGCCGTTAGGCAGTAGATGCAGGCGGGGATACAACGGCAACGCTTTACCCGCGGTGCTGTCCAGTCCCTCAAGCGGCCGGTCCCCATTCTCGGACCAGGTCCCCGCTTCCAGATCATAGGTTTCGCTGGTGCGCACATTATCGGCAGACTGCAGCAATTCACGCAGCCCTTCGCTTTCTCCACCCAGCAAAGCACCGGTATAAACCGGCTTGAGTAGCTTGGTTACCCCGCTTGCCACGAAAACATCGCCATCGGGCAAGGTCACCATGCTGGGGTACCAGCGGCCATGGTTCATGTGACCGGTCTGGGTCCAGCTGTTGTCCTCGGGATTGAAAATACGAGCGTCTTTGAGGCCTTCCAGCTCCACGACGCCAATATCGTCAGGCACGCTGATTTCACCGAAATTACTGGGCAAAGGAATTTCGGTATCGATGGAGCCCAGCACATCTCGGGCCTGGGGAAAGACCGACCCAAGTGATGGTTCAGTGTAATAATCCGTGCCGCCCACTGCCATGATTCGACCATCCGCCAGCTGGATAACATCGGCACAAAATAGAGCGCCGTCATTGCCTTCTGTGCTCTCCGCGTCGCTCAATTCACCGCCCGGCAACAACGTATCACTGTCGTTTCCGTCCACATTGGCACCACCACGTACAGGCGAGGGCCGTTGCCAGGAGATTTCATCGTTAGCACCGGCGGGGCCGAAATTGAGTACTCGCGTTTGATCATTAACCGCGACGAAACCAAATTCTGCAACGATAGAGAATTCAACGTTCTCTGTACCTTCCAGAGCATTGAAATAAACCAAACGGTTATCCGGTAACAAGGCGATGGACCCGGCGGCAGGCTTGCAGCGCAACGAACCTTCCGCGTCTTCCAGGCATTTATCCTCGGTGGTAACCACCTTCAAATTCTCGCCAGTACTGGAATCGCTGTAGCGAATGGTCGGTTCAGCAAACGGGCCATCAAATTTGCCTAACTGGCACTCATCACCCTCACAGCTATATTCGCGGCCAGCGAAAGATGCCCTCGTAGGCGCTGGAGCTGGAGCCATAGGATCATCTGCACTGGGTGTCTCTTCATCTGGGGAAGGCGAGCCACCACCGCCCGTGTTTGCGGTAGGGCTCGCGCTGCCAGAACTGCTGCCACCGCCACAGGCGAGCAACGCCGCGGTCAGCAAACCCAGCCCTATCAGGCGCTCTAGGTTCTTCATTAGTCTTTCTCCCGAGGAATTGTTATTTAAAATCGACATAACGAGTCACGCTGTATACATCGCATGACGCGATTGTGCGCTCGCAGAAAGAGGACCGTCATGAAGGGAGTTCCCGGTCTTACTACACGACGACAGTTATTCACCGCCGCGCCATCGGGCTTAACAAAAAAGCTGTCAAGATTTCACGCGCTACTGACACATGAAGGAGAAGTGAAGCGTTGAAAAGTAAAACAAGGAATTTAAAGAGACTATAGTGCTAACAATGCAGACACACTGCAAAGCCGCTTAATAACGACGCAATCCTCCCGGCAATGCCACGGGCTGTAGCAACGCAATGAGGCGAACAAAAGGGAAGTCGTGCAGAAAAATATTCCGCGGAAGACATTAGCTTAATGAACGGCGACATTCGCCGCCAGGCACATGGCTTGTCTTCCCGGAATCCGGCCTGCGTTATTCAGTAACGCCAGCCATCGATTACTGAATAACGGAGATTTCGGCGGTGGTGCCGTAATGTTCGCTGGTTGCCTTGATCGCGGCAGCGCCATTGGCCACCTGAATGTCGTTGCGGTAGCGGCCGCTGCTCATGACCTGCTCGCCTGGCACTATGCGGGTGCCCTGTGGCGCATCATTCTGCACGATAGGAAGTTGTTCCTGCCGCTCACTGCTGCTGATGTCATCTTCTTCAAAATAACAACCACTGAGCAATGTGGCACCGCAGAGCATGACTGCGAGGTATTTCATGGTGCTCTTCATGGTGTTCCCCCAATAGTCCGCCTGAAGGCGGAAGCTGCCCGTGTACGGGCTTATGGTGCAGTTATACCCTGCCCGCCCCTGACAGTACAGCGCTCAGCAGCGGGATTAGTGCCACTGAGCACCATACTGCCGGGCCGTGTTACTGGCCGAGCTCTTGCTCAGTGAAGGTATCGGCAAACAAGGGGGAGCTGAGGTAACGCTCCCCGGAATCCGGCAGCACCACCACAATGGTCTTGCCGGCGAATTCTGGCTGCTGGCTGAGACGATCCGCTACACACATGGCCGCCCCGCAGGAAATACCGGCCAGAATGCCTTCTTCCTGCATCAACTTGTGGGCCCACTCCATGGCCTCTTCGTTGCTGACCTGCTCAGCCCGGTCCACCACTGACATATCCAGGTTCTTCGGTACAAAACCGGCACCAATGCCCTGAATCTTGTGGGGGCCATGGGTCGGCTCTTCGCCCTTCAGCGCCGCCGAAATCATGGTCGAGGAATCGGGCTCTACGGCCACGGCGGTAATCGCCTTGCCCTGAGTGTTTTTGATGTAACGGGCCACGCCGGTAATGGTGCCACCAGTGCCAACCCCGCTCACCAGTACATCGATATCCCCGCCGGTGGCGTCCCAGATTTCCGGGCCCGTGGTCTTCTCGTGGATCGCCGGGTTAGCCGGGTTATTGAACTGTTGCAGCATCAGGTGGCTGTCCGGGTTTTCCTGCACCAGCTCTTCTGCCTTGGCGATAGCACCGGGCATGCCTTTCGGGCCGGGCGTCAGCACCAGTTTGGCTCCCAGCGCCTTGAGGATCTTGCGGCGCTCCAGACTCATGGAGTCCGGCATGGTCAGGACCAGATCATAGCCCCGGGCGGCCGCCACATAGGCCAACGCAATGCCGGTGTTACCACTGGTGGGTTCCACCAGCGTCATGCCTGGCTTCAGTTTGCCGCTCTTCTCTGCGTCCCAGATCATGGACGCGCCGATCCGGCACTTCACACTGCCCGCCGGGTTACGGGATTCGATCTTGGCGAGAATATTGCCCTGACTGATGCGGTTGATCTTCACCAGGGGGGTATTACCGATGGTTTCACTATTGTCTTGGTAAATGCCGGTCATAATGCTCTCCTCCATTCTCGGCGCGCGTTGCGCAATGCCTTACTGTGGTTTGTCCTGCTTTTTCAGCCGCCGGTTCCAGCGTTGGCGCGCATACAGGCGCAGGTCGGCCACGTTATCGGTTTCATCCATGATTTCACGGCCCAGGATGCTTTCCAGAATATCTTCCAGAGTGATCAGGCCCACCCAGGTGCCGTGGTCATCATAAACCACTGCCATATGCTGACGTTGGGTCAACATGGCGCTAAACAAGTCTTCGATATTGAGCGTGGTATGCACCATGGACACCTCGCGGGCCAACGCCTGCATGGTCTGGTCCGGGCCACTATCCAGCAAATCGGATTTATGGATATAGCCTTTTGCTTCACCACTGGCGCTCATCACCGGGTAACGGGAAAACGGCTGCCCCTTCTCCCGCTCCTTGAATGCACTCACAGTCAGGCCCGGCTCGACCACCCGGCAAACCGTACTCGGGGTCATAATGGCACCCACACGAATGTCGTGCAGACGCAGGATGTTGTGGATCACCCGATGCTCGTCATCATCCAGCGCGCCCTGATCCTCGCCCATATCCGCCAACGCGCGAATTTCCGCCCGCACATCCACATCATGTTCGTTGCCACCGATACGGCTGGTTATCAGCTTGGACAGCCACACAAACGGCAGCAGCGACACCATGATTACCTTGAGCGTGGGCGGCAGCATCGGTGCCAGTGAACGCCAGTATTTCGCGCCGATAGTTTTGGGGATGATCTCGGAGAACACCAGAATCGCCAGCGTCATAATGCCCGACGCCGCGCCCAGCCAGGCCTCACCAAACACCACCGCCACCTGGGCGCCGACACCGGTGGCGCCGACCGTATGCGCCACGGTGTTCAAGGTCAGAATCGCCGACAGGGGCTTGTCGATATCATCCTTGAACGCGCGCAGGCTCGTATACAGCTTCGGGTTACTGTCGCGCAGGCCGGCAATAAAGCTGGGGGTAATGGACAGCAGCGCCGCTTCCAGCACTGAGCACACAAAAGAAAAGCCAATGGAAATGGTGGCGAATATAATCAGCAACGTCACCGATGCATGCTCCTTATGCCAGCAAGCAACCTGACAAACCGGTTGCCTGAATAGGGGTTATGACGGCGAATAGTGTCGAGCAAAGTCCGCCAGCAATTGACGCACATTGGCCATTCCGTCGTGGATGACGGCTTCAATTTCCGCCATGGTAATTTCATGGGTGGACTTGCCCGCCGCCGGATTGACCACCAGGGACAACATGGCGTAGGGCAATGCCAGTTCCCGGGCCAGCACCGCTTCAGGCATGCCGGTCATGCCAACGATATCGCAGCCATCACGCTCCAGGCGAGCAATCTCCGCGGCCGTCTCCAACCGGGGCCCCTGCGTTGCACCGTAGCAGCCGCCATCACTCCAGTTCAGCTCCGTGGCTGCCAGTCGGGCTTTGAGAGCATTACGCAACGTCACATCAAACGGCCAGCTGAAGTCCACATGCACCAGCGGCTCATCCGGATCATCAAACAAGGTCATATCCCGGCCGTAGGTGTAATCAATGATCTGGTCCGGTAACACCAGCGCACCGGTGGGCGCCTGGGCGGTAATGCCACCCACCGCATTGGCTGCCACAATCGCCGTGGCACCCGCCTCTTTCAGTGCGGCCAAATTGGCGCGGTAATTCACCTGATGAGGCAACAGCACATGGGGATCACCATGACGGGCCAGAAACAGCACCCGCTGACCATACAGCTCCCCCTCCACCACGGGCGCGGAAGGAGCACCAAACCGGGTTTCCACCGTGTGGGTATTGATGATGCGCAGGTTGTCCATGCGCGTAAGGCCGGTACCACCAATGAACGCCAGCATCAGAGGTCGCTCTCTTTTACCGCGTAAATGCCCGGCGCGTTACGCCAGAAGCCCTTGTAATCCATGCCCATGCCAAACAGGTAATAATCGTCTGCTTCCAGCGCGGTAAAGTCGGCTTTCAATCCGGGTTTTGCCTTGCGATCGTGCTGCTTATCCACCAGCACACAGGTTTTCACCGACGCCGCGCCCTGGGCTTTGCAAGCCTCGATGATCGACAGCAACGTGGACCCTACATCAAGAATGTCATCCACGATCACCACGTGGCGCCCTTCCAGGGTGGCGTTGGGTGTCACAATCCATTCCACATCGCCACCACTGGTGGCACCCAGATAGCGGCTGGCGTGGAGATAATCCATCTCCAGGGGAAAATCCAGACGCTTGACCAGTTCCGCTGCGAAGATCATGCCGCCATTCATGATGGTGACGAACACCGGCACCTTGCCGGAACAGGCTTCGGTCACTTCAAAGGCCAGCTTGGCGATGGCTTCCTGCACCTGATCGGAGGAATGCAGTTCGATGGCGTTACGACGAACCTGCATCAATTCCTGTTGCAATGTATCAGCGCTGGACATGCTGTGCGTCCTCCGGATTGTTGTCTTCCAGGCCCGTTGCCGGGGCATCATCGTTCTGGCTGACCAGGTGCAAGGTGCGCGTGGGGAACGCAAACTCGGCACCGTGCTCATGGACGATACTCATGATCTTCATGAGTACGTCCTGCTTGATTTCATGGTACTGCACCCATTGGGTGGTTTTGGTGAACGTATAGATAAAGAATTCCAGGTGTGAGGCTCCGTAGCTATCGAAGTTCACGATCAGGGTACGGTTTTCCGTTTCCAGGTCTTCATGCTCAATCAGCATGGCACGCACGTCGGCCACAATGCCGGGCATCTTTTGCCAGTCATCATAGCGAATGCCGATTTTTTCATTGATACGACGGTTGTACATCCGCGACGGGTTTTCCAGAACGATGGAGGTAAACATGGCATTGGGAATATACAGCGGGCGCTGATCGAAAGTACGAATGCGGGTCAGGCGCCAGCCGATATCTTCCACACTGCCTTCAATAGAGCGATCCGGAGAACGCACCCAATCCCCGACCCGGAACGGTTTGTCCAGATATACCATCATGCCGCCAAAGAAATTGGCCAGCAGATCCTTGGCCGCAAAGGCCACCGCCATGCCACCAATGCCGCCAAAGGCCAGCACCCCGGAAATGCTATAGCCCAGTGTCTGCAAAATGATCAGCAATGACGTAATAATCACCGAGACCCGCAGCAGTTTCGCAACCGCAGCAGCCGTGGACCGATCCATCGGCTTGCGCATGCGGCCCGGATCAATCAGGTTTTTTTCCGTATAGGAAACAAACCGGTTCAGGAACATGGCGATGATGATAATAAAGGCGATACGACGCGCCTGGGGTACTAACTCAAACAGGGCGTTTTTCTCGGTGGACACCGCCTGCAGCAGCTCCATGGACACGGACAAGCCGATCACCCAGAACACCAGACGAACCGGGATACGCGCCGCTTCCAGCAAGGCGTCATCCCACAGGGTGTCAGTTTTACCAATCAACCGCTCTGCCACATCGATACTGCGCATCAGAATAAAGTTGACGGACACCGTGCACAGTACAATGACAAACAGCTGCGTCAGCCAGATATCCATTGGCGTCTGATCCGTGGGCCACTGCAGCAATTGATTCCAGTCCCAATTCATTAATCTTTTCCTTCGCTTTTACTATTCAGTGAAAATCGGTTTTATACCGCAACCTGCTCGCGCAGTGCAGCGGCCAACTCAGTGGCAATGGCCCGGCGCTCCGGCACCATGGGCAAGCGTGGCCGGGCACGCAGCCCTGCCGCCGGCACCTGGCCCTGAAACCGGTTAGCCTGCAGGAAATCCAGTACCTGCTCGGCCCCTTCCCGGCAATTGCAGGCCAGCACCATGTCACAACCGGCCTCCAGTGCCGCCTGCGCCCGTTGCGGATAACCGCCCACACCGTGGGCACCCGCCATGGACAAATCATCAGAAAAAATCACACCGCGGAAGCCCAATCGCTCACGTAACTGCGTCTGCAACCAGAAGCGAGAGAACCCGGCTGTCTGCTGCTCCACCGCACTGTAAATCACATGGGCGGGCATGATGCCGTCCAGCTTCGCCGCCAACGCCATGAAGGGGCGCATGTCTGCCGCCTCCAGCTCAGCCAGCGGGCGCGGGTCTACCGGTAATTCAAGGTGCGAGTCGGCAACCACATGGCCATGGCCCGGAAAATGCTTGCCCGTGGCCGCCATGCCCGCGGCGCTCATGCCATCGATAAAGGCGCCAGCCAGGGCGATCATGGCATCTGCGTCACCATGGAAGCTACGATCACCAATCACCGAGCTATTGCCGTAGTCCAGATCCAGCACTGGCGCGAAACTGATATCGATATCCAGCTCGGTCAGCTCCGATGCCATCAGCTCCCCCAGCAGCGCCGCTTCACGAACCGCCTCTGTGGGAGACTGGTCATAACGCTGCCCCAGCGCGGCCATGGGCGGCAGGCGGACAAAGCCGTCGCGAAAGCGCTGCACTCGCCCACCTTCCTGGTCCACCGCGATCAACATGTCCCGGCGTACGGCCCGCACCTGGCGCACCAGTTCAGCCAGCTGTTCGCGATTGGCATAATTACGGGTAAACAGAATCAGACCACCGGCACCGGGGTGTGCCAGCATGTCTTTTTCCGAGGCGCTGACCTCGAGCCCTTCCAGGTCGAGCATTAATAACGGGGAGGCGGATGCAGACATGGCAACCTTGTAGGCAGAAGACATTAATCGGTGATCGTCACCCGGGTGCCTACTGGCACCTGGTCAAACACGCGAATCACCGCATCGTTTCGCATCCGGATACAGCCATGGGAGGCCGGTGTGCCCATGGGCTCACTGTCCGGTGTGCCGTGAATATAAATAAAGCGCCGAAAACTATCCACGTCGCCGCCCAGATTCCGGCCCGGTTCCAGGCCACCAAGCCAGAGAATGCGACTCAGCACCCAGTCACGCTCGGGAAAACGGGCGCCCAGCTCGGCGTCGAACACTTCACCGGAAAACTTGCGGCCCAGCAATACCGCCCCAGGCGGTAACCCGGCACCAAAGCGGGCCCGAACCACATGGTCACCACGGGGGGTAGCACCACTACCCATGGCTTCGCCAGCACCGTTAGCAGCTGAAGAGATCGCAAAGCGCTCGGTCCGCGTGCCACGCAGCTCCAGCCATTGCTCAGACAAGTTGATAATCAGTTCCATGGGGATAGTTTCAAGTTGAAAGTTCGCCGTTGCAACGCGAACTATTGCCAAACCTAACGAACAACGCCTTTGCAGCGTCTAGCGTTCCGTTTGCAACGGCTGATCCGGCACTTCCGCCTGAATGCCACCGACCAGAAACGGCAGCAAGCGCTTGGTGATATCCGCTGTGCTCGCGTCCATATTGAAATCGGCCTTGCTGATGCTTTGCAGCGATTGCATGCCCGACAGAGTGAAAATGACCGCACCGAGGCTGAACTGTACACGCCAGAACAGCTCCATGGGCGGCACCCCGGGCACTGCCTGATGCAAATGGAGCTGCAATCGGGCGAACACGGCACCGTAGTGAGTATGGAGATATTCGCGCAGGTGCCCTTGGGGCTGGCTGTAGGCCTGACCCGAAAGGCGAAAGAAGATCGCCGCGCGTTGAGGGTCATCCGGGTGGGTACCCAGAGCCAGGCGAAACACGATGCCGAGCACGTTCTCGGGGGTATCGGGAATCCCGGAAGCTTCCATTTCGTCGAGTTTGGCATCCAGCGCCAGGCTGAAAGGCGTCAGAAAGCGTTCAAAGACAGCCTGAATCAGCGCTTCCTTGGAGCCAAAGTGGTAATTCACCGCCGCCAGGTTCACCCCGGCCTTGCTGGTAATCGCACGCAGGCTGGTTTCCGCGAAGCCCTTCTGGGCAAACAATACCTCTGCGGTATCAAGAATCCGGTCTACTGTGCCCGCCTGTGCCATAGCCTGCCCTGTGCGTTCAAAACATACGTTTCAAACATACGTTTGGCTGCCAGGAGGGTCAAGAAAGAAAGGCGATCGTTCCCGTCAGGCCTTCGGCGTCCAGCGTCAAGCACTGCTCTAAAAGTAATACACCAGCTCCGCCTGAACGAAGTCAGACCGGCTAATCGGGCCCAGGCCAGGATTGCTGTTGACGTTACGCAGGACATCGCGATACAGCGCGGAGGCACTTTGGGGCTTGCCGGTATCGGTATAGAACCTCGCTTCAAGGCTGGCCTTTAGACTGTTGCCAAAACGGCGGCTGGATTCCAGGCTGATGGCTTTTTCCTCGTCTTCGGTGTCATAAATGATCCCGGCGAGGATCTCCGTGGAGGCCACGTCATTGAAGGTAAAGCGGGTCCCCAGCAGCACATCGCTGGCCAACGGCGACGCCAGACTGTCCTCCCGGTCTTCCCAGATGTACTCCACAATCCAGCCCAGATCCGTGGCCGTATCGAACAGCCCCACCTGGGTAAATTCAAAACCACCATCCACCGCAGTGAAACGCTCGCCCTGCCCGGACCGACTGATCGCTTCCAGCTTCCACAGCCAGCCGCTATTCAGGTATTGCAACTCCAGACCGGTCTGGTCGATCACGTTGTACAAGGGGGTAAATTCCGGGTCGCTACCCGACGGCAATTGCCCGCTGGCAATCAGCGCTTGCAGCTCGGCCAACGTCAGGGAATCCGGAACCAGCAACGGGTCACGGCTGGTGCCGGAGAAGTGTGACAACGCCAGCTCCAGTCCGTTGTCGAAGTACTGCTGGTAGCGAATGGCAAAATCCACCCGCTGGTTTTCTTTCGAGGATTCGTACTGCGCGTTATCAGACACAGGCAAAGGTGTACGCGGACGCCCCTCTTCACCCGCGTAGGTGCGCTCACGGAAACCGGGCAGCACGAACACATCGACGATGCCCCAATCCCGCACCGTAGACAGGTTAATCATGGGCTGGCCGAGCTTTTCCTCGCCATCCACCTGATCCACCTGATCGGTCTGGTTAATGATATCCACCAGATGGCGGCCTTCGGTGACGCCCCAGAACACCTTGCGAATCCCCACCCGGGATTCCCAGCCATTGCCCACATGAATCCAGGACAGCTCACGGATGTCCCAGTGGGTGCGCTCAGAGTCATGCTCATCCACCCGGACATAGGGAATGAAGGTGAACAGGTCATCGCGGTTATTCCACTCATGGAAAACTTCCGGCTTGATATAGCCGGAACCATTAGTGGAATAATCCGCCTGGGGATAGGGAGAGTCCTGGGTAAAATAACGTCCTTCGAGCGCCACTTCACCGCGAAACTCCCACGCAGGGGAAATGAGAGGCACCGTCAGCAACGATGCCGTTAGCAGCCAGTTTTTCATGCTCTTAACGAACGGAATCAACGGGCGCGTTTCAGGCTGTTCTTGTTGAAATCCGATTCGTTCAGGCCCGTGTCATAGCGATAGTTGCTCCAGAACAGGTCCGTGGATTTCCCTGTCTGGTGATTGACCATGGACATCTTGCCCGGCTGCCAGTATTTGTCTTTGTACTGGGAGAAATCACTGGCCGTCAGCGTCTTAAGCAAGCTTTCCTTGCGATCGTAATAGTCCACTTTCCAGGTCCGGTATTCCTGTTGGTCAATCCAGGAAACCTGCCGGGTGTAACCGGAATTTTCATCCTGCGGATAGCGCTCCACCACGAAGCAGGTCAGTTCGCCACACGCTTCGTCACGCAGGTACTTGTAGGTGTACTTCTCCACTTCCTGGCCGCGCATGTCTTCAAAACTGAATTCACTGCCCATGAAGGGGCCGGATTTGTTCCGTGAGGCAATGGTCTTTACCCGGCGCAATGCAGGCAGGTACAGCCATTGGTCATCATCACGGGTCTTGTAGCTGAACGTGAGCATGGCCGTGCCGCGCACGTCGCGGGGGGTATCGAAGATAGTCAGGCTCTTGTCACCCTCTTCCTCGCCGGTGCCTTCCAGCGTCTTCACTCGCAGCTCCCGGTCCGAGGTCTGGCCACTCTTGCTGATCAGCACCATCTTCATGTCGGCCTGAAAATCCCCAAAGCCTTCGCCACGGCTATCCGCCTCCCGGGCGATCTCAAGGCCTTTTTCTTCCGGGGTCTGGGCCAATACGGCAGGTGTGGCCAAGGCCATTAACAAAGCGGCGGGCAGTAAACGGGCGTTCATCGCATTCCTCACGGTGTACATGTCTGGGGCTGCGCCGGTAAAGCGGGCAACAGCATGTTTACCATGATAGCGATCTGGATAGAAACAGCGATGCCAGAAGGGGCCAAAAGATAATTGGCAGTTGATAGTGGACAGCTACGCGCCCCTACGATGCTTCTGGTTTCCAACGTAAGAGGCCGCGCCCCTTCTCTGGGCGCGGCCTCTTACGTTGGAGCTAATAAAAGTGCTCAGCCGCGCACTGCCAACTGTCCACTATCAACTGTCACCTGACCTTTGACCTTCACCACTCTTCCAGGTAGCCCATGCAATGCTCCACCAGCTCGCCCACCCGGGTCACGCTGTCGGCAAGACGCTGGAGATCCCCTTCGGCCAAAGGCGCGTAGCGGTCCTCGGCCATCAGGTTGAGGGCATTTTCTTCGCTGGGTGGTGCCGGGCGACGGGCCAGGCCTGAGGCCCCCAGTGCCGTCTGCATTTCCCCATCCAGCCAGGCGATCAGATCCCCCCGGTCGGCACGGGCACGGGCCAGAATAGCGATCTCCGGGGCTTCAACCCCGGCATCACGGAAAGCTTGCTCCAGCGCCGCCAGGCTGAACAAGGTGTCCGCACCGTCTACCTGAAAGGTCTTGCCGGATTGTCGCGCCAGCCCCACCAGCACCGAATAAAGATGAAACACCACCGCACCGCGTAGCGCCAGGCGCACGGTGGGCGTGGCATCGGCTTGATCGTGGGTGAGTTGGCGTAACAGGGCATTGGCAAAATAAATTCGCTCGCGCAAACCGCTTACGGTGTTGTCTCGAACCATTCTGGACATAAAACACTCCGCTGCACGCACCACGCGACACGCAGGCTGTCGCCTGCATGCGTGAAGCGTGATGCTTGCTGGGTTACTTCTTGGCGGCAGCCTTTTTGGCCGGGGCTTTCTTCTTGGCTGCCTTTTTCTTGGCAGCGGCCTTCTTCTTCGCGGGGGCTTTTTTCTTGGTCTGTTCTTCGACCCATTTGCCGTCGCGATAGAACGCCATCCAACCGGTGGCCTTGCCGTCGATTTCGCTCATCACGTACTGCTCTTTCGCCTTGCGACTGTAGCGCAGCACGCCTTTGTTGCCGTCCGGGTCTTCGGCAGGCGCCTCAGCCAGATACGCGTGCTTCGGATCCAGCTGCTTGGCCACGCTCTGGATTTCTTCAATCAGCGGCGGGCGCGTTTCGCGGTTTTTCGGAAACTTGCTGGCGGCCAAAAACAGGCCGGAGGCTCCATCACGCAACAGATAATGGTCATCCACTTTCTGGCACTGCAAATGCGGCATGGGGATGGGGTCTGCCCGCGGCGGTGCAGGTTCGCCGCTTTTTAACAGCTTGCGGGTGTTGCCGCACTCATCATTGGTGCACTTGAAGAACTTGCCAAACCGGCCGGTACGCAACTGCATCTCGTGCGCGCATTTCTCACATTCCAGCACCGGGCCATCGTAACCCTTGATCCGGAATTCGCCCTTCTCGACCACATAGCCATCACAATCCGGATTGTTACCGCAGATATGCAGCTTGCGCTTTTCGTCGATCAGGTAATTTTCCATGGCAGTACCACACTTCTGGCACCGCTTCTTGCTGCGTAGTTCGTTGATTTCCGCTTCTTCATCATCGTCCGCTTTCACCGTTTCGGCTTCTTCACCGGGCAGCAGATTCAAGGTGGCGGTGCAGCGCTCTTTCGGCGGCAGGCCGTAACCGGAGCAGCCCAGGAACACGCCGGTGGAACCGGTGCGAATCTGCATCGGCCGGCCACAGGTGGGGCATTCTATGTCGGTATCAGTAGGCAGGTTGGCGCGCATACCGCCCACCGCCTGTTTGCCCGTCCCTTCACCTTGGGCCGCATCCAGCTTGCTGACGAAATCCTTGTAGAATTCGTTGAGCACGTCCTGCCAGTTTCGATGCCCTTCGGCGACTTCATCCAGGGTTTCTTCCATGCTGGCAGTGAAACCGTAATCCATCAGGTTGGGGAAGTTTTCCACCAGACGATCGGTGACGATGTCACCCATTTTTTCTGCATAAAAACGACGGCTGTCCTGACGCACGTAACCGCGATCCTGAATGGTGGAAATGATCGCCGCATAGGTGGACGGGCGGCCAATGCCGCGCTTTTCCAGTTCCTTGACCAGGCTCGCCTCGGTAAAACGGGCTGGCGGCTTGGTGAAGTGCTGATTGGCATCCACGTTATCGATAGACAGAACATCGCCTTCTTTCACATCCGGCAACAGGGTGTCTTCCTGGCCCTTGCGTGAGGCTGGCGGCTGAATGCGGGTCCAGCCATCGAACTTCATGATCCGCCCTTTCGCTTTCAGCTCGTAGCCGTTACCGGTGGCGGTCAGGGTGGAACTCAGGTATTCCGCCGGGGGCATCTGGCAGGCGATGAACTGTCGACGAATCAGCTCGTACAGGCGCTGGGCGTCGCGTTCCATATCTTTCAGGGAATCAGAGGTGCGCCGCACATCCGAAGGACGAATGGCTTCGTGCGCTTCCTGGGCCCCTTCCTTGCTGCTGTAGGACAGCGGCGCATCAGGCAGGTACTTGTCACCCAGTTTTTCGCCAATCCACTCCCGGCAGGCCGCCACGGCATCTGCACTCAGGTTGGTGGAATCGGTACGCATGTAGGTAATGTGGCCGGCTTCATAAAGCCGCTGCGCCATCATCATGGTCTTTTTCACCCCGAAGCCCAGGCGGGTGCTCGCGGCCTGCTGCAGGGTAGAGGTAATAAAAGGCGCCGACGGCTTGGAACGGGTGGGCCGCTGCTCACGCTGGCTGATCGTCAGGGTGCCGGCGTTTTCCAGTGCCTGCTTGTGGGCACCAGCGTCGTCACCATTATTGGGCCGGAACGCTTCACCATTGTGCTTGGCCACCTGCAAGCGCAGGGCTTCGCCATCGCCGCTGTGGGTGTCGCTGTACAACTCCCAGAATTCTTCAGGAATAAAGGCGCGGATTTCACGTTCGCGCTCTACCACCAGCTCCACAGCCACGGACTGTACCCGGCCGGCGGACAGGCCACGGGCAATTTTTTCCCACAGCAATGGGGAAATCATGAAACCCACCACCCGATCCAAGAAGCGGCGAGCCTGCTGGGCTTCCACCCGATGCAAATCCAGCTTGCCGGGCTCTTCAAAAGCTGCCTGAATGGCTTTCTTGGTGATTTCGTTGAACACCACCCGATCGAACCGGTCGTCATCGCCACCGATCACTTCCCGCAGGTGCCAGGCAATCGCCTCCCCTTCGCGGTCCAAATCCGTTGCCAGATAGATGCGGTCTGCTTTCGCCGCCAGACGTTTCAGTTCGTCGACCACCTTGTCCTTGCCGGGAAGCACCTCATAGTGGGCCGCCCAGCCTTTTTCCGGGTCGATCCCCATGCGGTTAACCAGCTGTTTCTTGGCCTTCTTCTTTTTATAGGCATCCCGCTCCTCCTTGGGCAGGGAGCGCGTATAGGCTGCTTCCTTGGCCCGCTCCTGAGGGGTGCTCTTTTTGGAGCCGCCACTGACCGGCAGATCCCGCACATGGCCGACACTGGACTTCACGATGAAGTCGTCGCCCAGGTAGCGGTTAATGGTCTTGGCCTTGGCAGGCGACTCCACAATTACTAGCGATTTTCCCATTCTCAGGTACTCAACATCCGGTCTAAGGCTCGTGATGGGCGCTATTTAGACAGCGCCGGTATAGGCGGGTCAAGCAGGAAGTGCCCCCGTTTTCCTTTTTTAGTAGTAGTACAGGCAGACCCGTCAGGGCAACCCTCATCTGTGAAACAGCCCGCTGGCAACCCTGACAAAGCGCGCTATACTGCAGGAAACCTCACGTTTTCAGGGAGAGAACCGTGCCCAGTCCCTACCGCAAAATTCTGGTTGCTATCGATGGCAGCGATGAATCCCCCCAGGTGCTGTCCCGCGCAGCAGGCGTACTGTCAGGCAATGACGGTGAGCTGCATCTGATCCATGTCATCGAACCGCTGGCCCTGGCCTACGGAGCGGATGTGCCCATGGATGTGACGGACTTGCAAAGCGGCCTGATGAAACAGGCCCGTGAAATGGCGGACAAATACGCAGGGCAATACAACATTCCCGAAGCCAACGTTTATGTGGACATGGGATCCATCGAAAAGACCATTCTCGACAAGGCGGACAAGATAGGGGCGGATTTGATCGTGGTTGGCAGCCATACCCGCAGCGGCCTGGCCCTGCTGCTGGGCTCAACCGCACGCGGCCTGGTACCCGGAGCCCATTGCGACGTACTGGCCGTCAAGGTCGATCAGTAGCCGCAACGAGCGGGAAAGGAATTCCACACGCAAGCTGGCGCAAGCGAGAATCAGGTCAATTGTAGTGTGCCGGTGCTCGCCTGCCCTTCTCCATTCCAGCGGCACAGCAATTCAGCCAGCCCCTGGGCCTGCACCTTCAACGCGGCCAGCTCTTCCGGGCTGTTCTTCTCTCCGTGAAAAACCGGCAGTTTGCGCATGGAATGCACCAGTTCATGGGTCGGCGCCTGCATTCGCTTCACTTCCAGTGTCCAGCGAATGTGGTGAACGATCATATGGAAAAACGCCAATCGGGTCGCCAACGAATAAGGGCCTTCATCGTCATTGAATTCATTAAAATCCAGGCTCGCCAACACCGCTTCGCGGGCGTTGTCTGCCACCGTAATCGTGGCACTGCGCGGTGTCCCTAACAACATGGACAAGGTGCCAAAAACCTCACCCGGAGACACATAATAAAGCGGGGATTCCGGCGCGGCGTCCGAAAGCACTTCCAACTGGCCCCGCAGCAGAAAATACAGAGTGGAGTCCACGTCACCGGCCCGGATGACGCTTTCTCCGGAAGCCGCCACCCAAAGGCGGGTCGTCTTTTCAAGCTGTTCAAATTCGTTCTGATCATCCCGGGCGATTTCATTAAAAAACGGCACACCAGCCAACAGCTGGCGCCGCCGTTGCTGGCCGAAATCGTTATTATTGGCCTGCTCCATCTACTATCCCCACTGTTCTGATGGAATCGTTATCAAGTGTACACATGCTAGTACCCGCGCCTTAACAGAGCAACGACATGGACGTAAAAGCGGGATAAAACCTCGCTCGACAACTGTTCAAATAACACTGTTCATATTATCAGTGCCTGTGCTAGCATCCAGAATGTAGCACTGCCTGTCAGCCACGACTTACAAGCCCAGGCACGCAACCATACAAATGCCTACAGCAACCCGTGACAGGCATGGGATGAATACGACCCCGGCAAGGTTGCCTGCACGGCCACCGGCAGGCACTCCACTCTGCAGGAAACAGGGAGAAGGTTATGAGCAGCAAACTTACCGACCGACAGCAGCAGGTTCTCGATTGTATCCGCGAATGCCTCTCGGACAGCGGCATGGCCCCCACCCGTGCAGAGATTGCCGACATCATGGGGTTCCAGTCCAAGAATGCGGCCTCGGATCATCTCCGTGCCCTTGAGCGTAAGGGCTATATCAAGCTGCACAGTGACCGCTCGCGGGGCATTCAGCTGCTGGATAACGCCTATTGGGGCGAAGAAGAACTGCCCATCTTCGGCAGGGTCGCGGCAGGCGTTCCCATCGAAGCCATCGAAAACGTGGAACGCACCGTGCCGGTCCCGCAAGGGCTGTTCAAGCAACGCCCGACCTATCTGTTGAAGGTTCAAGGCGACAGTATGGTGGATGCGGGTATCTTCGACGGTGACCTGATTGCGGTACGCAAATCCAATGTGGCGCGCACGGGTGAAATCGTGGTGGCCCGCATTGACGAAGAAGTCACGGTGAAGACCTTAAAGTTGAATAAATCCAGCGCCACCCTGCTGCCGGCCAACGAAGCCTATGAACCCATCAAGGTGCCCGCTGATCAACTTATCATCGAAGGCATTTTCGTGGGGCTGATTCGTGACCCAAACTCTTATTAAAGCCTGTATCCACACGGGTATAGGCACTTGCCTGATTGTATGGAGTGCATTTGCCATGGCTGATACCCATCTTCTTGCGCCCTGTCCGGACTCACCCAATTGTGTGTCCAGCCTGGCGACGCAGGCCGATAAGCGAGTCGCTCCTCTACAGGTAGGCGCCGACCGGCAAAGCAGCCTGAAAAAGCTGGAAAGCCTGCTTGGCAACCTGCCCCGCGTGGACTATGACGTGGTAGGCCAATCACGCATCCAGGCTCGCTTCACCAGCCGGGTTCTGCGGTTTGTGGACGATGTGACCTTCTATGTTCGCGATAACGGTGTGGTGGAAGTGCGCTCCGCCTCGCGGACAGGCTACTGGGATTTAGGTGCGAACCGTCGTCGGGTAGAATCCCTGCGCGAGCAGCTATCTGAACAGGACACCGATGACCGCACCTCACAGCAACACGCCTTCGGAAACGCAGAACACCGCGTCTGAGCAATGGGCCGATATCGGGGTTAACCTGACCGACCGGCAATTCAATGACGATCGCGAAACGGTGATTGAACGGGCGGCCTCGGCTGGGGTCGCCTGGCAACTGATTACCGGCACCAACATCGACGAGTCACGCGCCGCCATTGCCCTGGCCGACGAACATCCAACCCTGTTTGCTACCGCTGGGCTGCATCCGCACAGTGCTCGCTTTTATTCACCTGCCCTGGAAAAAGGACTACACGAATTGCTCGCCCATGAGCAGACGAAAGCCGCAGGAGAAATGGGCCTGGACTTCAACCGGGACTTCTCTCCACGACCGGACCAGGAGCGCGCCTTCGAAGCCCAGCTGGCGCTGGCGGTAGAAATGAAATTGCCTGTTTTTCTCCATGAGCGCGACGCCCATGAGCGTTTTCTGCCTATCCTGAAAGCGTTCCGCGACGATCTGCCCGGCGCCGTCGTGCATTGCTTCACCGGCTCCCGCCAGGCATTGTTTGCCTATCTGGATCTGGATTGCCATATCGGCATTACTGGCTGGGTTTGCGACGAGCGCCGCGGCAAACCATTGGCAGAACTGGTGCCCAATATTCCGGATCAACGCCTGCTGCTGGAAACCGACGCCCCCTACCTGCTCCCCCGGGACCTGCCGGAGCCCCCCCCGAAAAAACGCCGTAACGAACCCGCGCTACTCCCCTGGATTGGCCAGCGGGTCGCACAGCTACGCGGGCAGCAGACACAGGACGTGGCCGCCATGACCTATCAAAATGCGTTAACATTATTTCGCTAACCGGGCCACCATTCCGTCGCGGAACCGCAGAGACTGCGGGCCGGGTTTAGCCAAGGGCACAGAGAGCCTGGGCGGCATAGCCCGGCCCCCACATCAGGAAAGGAACTGCTGCACGTCGAGCACACCAAATGGCCAGGCCAGCTCTTTGCCCTCGCGCACCAACACCGGAATCCGCTCACCATACTGCTCGATCAATGCATCATCCTCGGCGATATCCACCGGGGTAAGCACCAGCCCCGGATTCACCATGGCCACCAGTTCTCTGGCCTGGTCGCACAGATGGCAACCCAGGGTTGTGTAGAGCACAACCGTCATGCGTCCTCCACATGGCGAATCGCGTAACAGTAATGGATCTTCTCATTTCGGCGGAAATCTTCGGGGATACTCCAACGAGAAATATCTTCCACGTCGAACCATTTACTGATGCTTTCATCCATCTGGAAACGGCGGTAATTACAGGAAAAATACAGTACCCCACCCGGTTCCAGGCAACGCATGATCTTGCGAATCAAATCGCCATGATGCTCTTCCACCACGAAGTCACTGCGTGACTTGTTGTTGGAAAAGGTGGGCGGATCACAGAACACCAGATCGAACTGCTCCTTGCATTCATCCAGCCAACGCATGGCATCCATGCGGACCAGCTCATGCTGGTCGGTGGAGAAGCCGTTGGCCGCCAGATTACAGGCGGTCCAGTCCTGATAACGCTTGGAGGAATCCACTGTCACCGTGCGCTTGGCACCCCCTACGGCAGCATGCACCGTGGCCGACCCGGTATAGGCAAACAAGTTGAGGAAACGTTTGCCGCTGGCCTGTTCCGCAATGCGCAGTCGCGTGGGACGGTGATCCAAAAACAAACCGGTATCCAGGTAATCCTGCAAGTTAATCAACAATTGCGCATGACCTTCGCGCACGACACGATAATGTCCCTGGGTATCCAGTTTTTGATACTGCTGATTTCCTTTTTGCTTCTCACGCGTACGCAAGTGCACCTGCTCACGATGCACACCAAGTGCGGCGCGCACCGCCGTTACCGCCCAATCACGCCGTGCTTTCGCTTTTTCAGGGTCAACCGTTTTCGGCGCTTTGAATTCCTGCACCAACACCTGGTCGCCATAGATATCCACGGCCACATTGAATTCCGGCAGATCGCGATCATAAAGGCGATAACACTGGATATCTTCCCGCTCCAGCCAACGACGCAGATGCTTGCCGTTCTTACGCAAACGGTTGAGCAAAGGCTGCGCGCCTTCCGGCACATTGAACGCACCCTCATCGGCCACTTGCGCCACAGCAGGCGGCGTCTGTTTGCGCGGTGTATACAAGCGAATAAAATTATTGAACGGTCCGTTCTTCAAGCGCCACTGCCGCTCCAGATTCATCCCGGAGCGATCCATTACGTCCACATCAGCGCCTAGCAGTAACGCTTGATACCCAGGTGCACGCACCGCAAGAATCCGGCCGATGGCATAGTGTAACCAGCCCGCCTGCTGCTTCTCATCCAGACGCTCGCCCCAGGGCGGATTGCCCACCACAATGCCATTGGCCGCAAAGTCACGCGGCCTCAGCGCCCCCAACTCCCGGCGCTCAAAATGAATCGCATTACGCACCCCGGCACGTTCGGCATTCTGCAATGCCAACGGCAACGTCTTGCTATCAGCATCAAAGCCCTTCAACGACAACGCCGGCACCGGACGATTGGCGCTCTCACCCGCTTCCTGCTGGGCATCCAGCCACAACTGACGGCGGCAACCGCGCCAGTGCTGGAAGCCATAGTGCTGACGCTGAGCACCGGCGGCGCGCCCGGCAGCCATCAGGGCCGCCTCTATCACCAGGGTGCCACTGCCGCAGAACGGATCGAGCAAGGCAGGATGACGCTCTGCTTTACCCCAACCGATGGCCCACAACATGGCTGCCGCCAGGGTTTCACGCAACGGCGCCCGGCCACCTGCAAGGCGATAGCCGCGACGGTGCAGGGGCTCACCGGCCAGGTCCAGCCACAGGTGCGCTTCGTTCAGATCAAGGCGAGCACGAATGCAGCAACTGCCCTTCGGTTCACGCGAAATCGCAAACTGCTCTGGTAGAGCCTGGATAAAGCGTTTGGCGCTGATCCGGTTGTCACCACGCACCTCTGCGCCGTGCTCAATATGCACGTGCACAGGAGCGTTGTTGCCCACCAGCGACAGCCAATCCTGACTACCGGCGAGCTTTTCCGGCGCGATGTCGGGCGTTACACCCAGCGTGGCCAGATGCAACAGAACACGCTCAGACAGTCGAGACCACAGGCACACCTTGAGGGCATCCGCCGAGCCTCCGGAAAAACTCACATGGGCACGCCCGGCTTCTGTTACGGATATGCCCAGTGAAGACAATTCGTCACTGAGCAAATCTGCCAAACCTGGCATGCTGGTGGCCACAAATTCCATTACCAAATCCTCTTAAGTGACTGATTCATGCCCTATGCGAAAAACTAACTACTTGTTTTTCATGGCATTACAGAAACGGTCATCAATCTGTCCTTTATACGTCATATGCTTAACCAGCACTGACCATATTGCTACATGGTATTCGACACCACCTTACCGCTTTCCCATACTGAATGTGTCGGCCCCGCTACTTGGCTACGTTTTTAGCCGAGGGGCCATTTTTCGGTACCGCTATCTGTGAAAGGGAAAGCGTTTATGAAGCGACAAAAACGTAGTAAAGACGACCGCGCTTACAACCGGGGATACAACGCCGGCCTGGATGGAAAATCCCGTGAAGACTGCCCGTTTGGCACGCTCCAGGCACGCACCAACTGGATGGGGGGATGGCGCGAAGGTCGCACTGACTTTGCTCACGGAATGCTCGGCGTGGCCAGCATCCAGAATCTGAAAAATATCGGTTAACTTCTTCCAGTTTCACAACGCCGACGCGTTCAGCGCGCCGACCCACAGGGCCCCACCCGGGCCCTTTTTAATGTCCAGCCCATAGCGGGAAACGAATCGATCAAATCCCTTTCGGCCAGGCACGAGCGATATCACCGATCAAGCCCGGGCCCTGGTAGATCAGGCCACTGTAAATCTGCACCAGATCCGCCCCCTGGCGCTGCTTTTCCAGTGCATCATCAGCGCTATTAATGCCACCCACACCAATAATAGGGATACGACCATTAAGCGCATGGCGCATGGAAGCCAACGCCCGGTTGGCAATGGGGGTTAACGGCGCGCCACTGAGCCCACCCTGTTCCTCTCCGTGCTTCAGGCCCTGCACGCCCTCGCGGGACAAGGTGGTATTGCCCACGCACACACCGTCGATTCCGTGCTGCACAAACGCGTCTGCCATCCCCTGCAGCTCTTCCTCGCTGTTGTCCGGGGCAATCTTGATCACCAGCGGCACCCGGCGGCGGTGTTCCTGATCCAGGCGCATCTGGGCTTCGCGCAACGTACCCAGCAGCTCATCCAGAGCGGCGCCGTGTTGTAGGGTGCGTAAACCCGGCGTATTGGGTGAGGACACATTGACCACCAGGTAGCTGGCATAGGCGTGCACTTTCTGCTGGCAGATCAGGTAGTCCTGAACCGCATCTTCCACCGGGGTATCCTTGTTCTTGCCAATGTTGATCCCCAGCACCCCTTGATAGCGGCTACGCTTCACCGCCCCTACCAGGTATTCCACTCCCAGATTATTGAACCCCATCCGGTTGATCAGGGCCTGGGCCTGGGGAAGGCGAAACAGACGCGGCTGAGGATTGCCCGGCTGCGGCCGGGGCGTAACAGTCCCCACTTCAACGAAACCAAAACCCAGATCCGCCAGCCCATCGATGCAGTCACCATTCTTGTCCAGCCCTGCAGCTAGCCCCACCGGATTGGCGAACTCGATTCCCATGACTTCTTTAGGCGCCGCCGGCACCGTGCCAGGCCACAACTTGCCTGCCCGCTTGCGCAGCATTGCCAGCGTCAGCTCGTGGGAATGCTCTTCAGAGAGAGAAAACAGTAAAGGTCGTGCCAGGGAATACAGCATGAAAGTGCCCGATCGGTGGTAATCGGCGGCATTATAGCCAACGGTCCCGGTGACTTCGATGTTTTGTGTCCGACAGTGAGGCGAACGGTGAATCCATTGGAAACCCGGCCCCGCGCTATCACCTCCCAAAATCCGCTACGCATGGCGTGCTACCTGCAGCGTGAAACCTGCTGCAGCCGCAAAGCGGCACAAAAAAAGCCCGGCAGAGCCGGGCTTGAAGATAACCAACGAAATCAGCGCGCCAGTTAACTGCGCAGTTTGGCGCGGGCCGGGTCCGGCTTGAGCAGGAAGCGAGCCAGAGCCGGCAGAAGCCACAGGGCGCCGATCATGTTCCACAGGAACATAAAGGTCAGCAGGATGCCCATGTCCGCCTGGAACTTAATGGAACTGAACACCCAGAAGACAACGCCCACTGCCAGGGTAATACCGGTGAATGCCACCGCCTTACCCGTGGTTTTCAAGGTCTGCTTATAGGCCTCTTCCAGCTCCATCCCTTGCTTCAGGTATTCGGATAGCTTGCTGTAGATATAAATACCGTAATCCACACCGATACCCACACCCAGAGCAATAACCGGCAGAGTGGCGACTTTTACGCCGATGCCAAGGTGAGCCATCAGTGCCTGACAGAGAATCGAGGTAAGCCCCAGCGGCACGATGATACAAATCACCGCACGGAAAGAGCGGAACGCGATCAGAATCAGCACCGACACCACCGCGTAAACCAGAGCCAGCATGGGGTACTGGCTGGCGGCGATGGTCTGGTTGGTTGCTGCTTCCACGCCCGCGTTACCCGAGGCCAGCTTCAGCTCCATCACATCCTTGTTATTACGAGACTCGGCAAAGTCGGCTACGGCTCCGGTAACACGCTCCAGTGTTTCTGCCTTGTGATCGTCCAGGAACACGTAAACCGGCGTCAGGGAGCAATCCAGGTTGTACAGGCTGTCCGGCATAAAGCTCATGACGTTATTCAGCGCATACTGATCCCGGGAAATGGTCGCCCATTTCATGGACCCTTCATTCATATTGGTAGAGATCAGCTTCGTCGCAGACGCGATGGTCGTGACGTCTTGCACCCCTTCCACGTTACGCAGGTTCCACGCCAAGTCATCCACGGTCTGCATGGCCTGATAGGTATTACAGGACTCCATCGGAGTCTTGCCCATGACCACCAGCACATCCGCACTAACCGAGTAATTGGATACCAGGAAGTTCACGTCATGGTTGTAACGGTAGCGAGGCTTGGGCTCATAGCCGCGCGGGCAGTCCATGTCTTCGCATGGGTCCGGCCACAATTCAGGAGCCCCTTTGTCCAGATCACCAATTTTGAGATCCTGACTGAGATAAATACCGGCACCATAACCCGCAACAGCCACAGCAATAGATAGCGCTGCCAACGGAGTGCGAGTAAAGCGCGCAAACAGCCCCGCCAGCGGATGATCTTTCTTTTCCCCTGCCTGAATCTTGCGAATGGAAGCACCACTCACGCCCAGGTAAGACAATACCAGCGGGACAACGACCAGGTTGGAAATGATGATCACCGCCACGCCGATGCTCGCGGCCATGGCCAGCTCACGAATCACGCCCACATCGATCATGTAGAGAGTGAGGAAACCGATGGCATCTGATACCAGCGCCACCATGCCCGGCACACACAGCGCCTGGAACGTAGAGCGGGCTGAATCCAGAGAGCTACGCCCTTCTGCTGCATAGTTGGCCAGGGTGTTAACGATCTGAACACCGTGTGATACCGCAATGGCAAAGACCAGGAACGGCACCAGCATGGAATAGGGATCGATGGTAAAGCCCAGGCTGCTGACAATGCCCAGCTGCCAGATCACCGCCACAAAGGAACAGGCCGTCACGGTAAGTGCACTGCGCAGGCAACGCGTGTCGATCAACAGCAACAGCGCGATCAACCCCAGGGTGAAGAAGAAGAACATGGCCACTTCTTCCGCCGCTGCCATCACGTCACCGGCTTTCTTTGCCAGGCCGACAATGTGAATGCGAACGTTCGGGTATTTATCCTGATACTTGCTGCGGATCTCTTCCAGCCGGGCCGACAGGGCCGGAATATCGACACCGTCATCACCCAAGGCATCCAGCAAATAAGCGTGCACCACGCTGGACTGGAAGTTATCAGCAACCAGACGCCCCACCTGCCCGGAACGCAGCACGTTGGTGCGCAGCTGCTCCAGAGAATCTTGTGAGCCATCATAGCCTGCAGGAATCACTTCCCCGCCCTGGAAACCCTGCTCGGTCACTTCGTTCCAGCGCACATTGCTGGTCCACAGTGAACGGATTTTGCTCGGATCAACGCCTTCCAGCGCAAAGACTTCGTCAGTGACTTCTTTTAACGCGTTGACATAATCTTCGTTGAAAATGTCCTCGCCTTGGGTTTCCGCAACAATCACGCGGACGTCATTACCCAGGCTCAAATCATTCTGGTGTTCGAGGAAATTCTGGATATAAGGATGATCCAGCGGGACCATCTTTCGGATATCGGTGTTCAGTTCGATCTTGCTGGCCTGGAAACCCAGCAGCACAGTGGCTGCGATAAAGGCCAGCAGAATCAGGGGCCGAACAGCAAACAGCCCACTGGCGATACTTTTGGAAATGCGACCTGACATTGCTGTGCCCCTTATTTAACGTCTTCGATCACACGCAACCCACCCTGCCCGGCGACAAGAATGCCACCTGCATCACGGGGAAGAACTGCGGAGATAGAATCGCGATCCGGCAAGAACCGCAGGGAAAAAGATTGACCGCCATCGTGGCTGGTAAGGATGCCACCGGCATTAGTGACCAGCACCACAGTGCCATCCGCCAGTACGGTGCCATCGTTCACACCGCGGCTCAGCTTTGAGGGAATTTTTGCCCAGCTGCGCCCGCGATTAGCCGTCAACCACACATTGCCCTGAAGGCCATAGGCCAAGGCTTTATAATCAGAAATGGTCGTCACCCCAAACAGGGTACCACTGTAAGGACTTTGCAATTTTTCCCAGCTCACCCCTTTGTCAGCAGAGTGGAACATCACACCTTTTTCGCCCACTACATAGCGATCGTTTCCGCCTTTGGCAGCGGCATAGTCATACAAATGCCAGCCATCACGGTTATCCAGGCTATCCAGTGCTTTATTCCAGGTTTCTCCACCATCAGTGGTTCGCAGGAAGTAGCCATACCCGCCCACAGCAACCGCACGATCACGACTATCGCAGAACACATCCAGCAACGGTGCACCGGATGTATCGACTGGTGCCATGGCAGCACTATCGCCATAGAGATCGTCGCCTTCATCGCCGTAGGCATCATCACCGTAGGGGTCACCATAGAGATCATCCATGGCGTAGTCATCCAGCTCCTCCTCAACCGGCGCCGCATCCTCCTCACCGCTACCCAGAGGGTCGCTGTATTGCACGGTCCAGGTTTCCCCACCATCATCGCTGCCCAGTACCACCGCATCGTGGCCAACCGCCCAGCCGTGGCGAGCATCAGCAAAGCACACCGAGGTGAGCAGCACTTCAGAGGGCGTTACCGCCTGCTTCCAGTGATCACCCTGATCATCGGAATAGAGAATTTTACCCCGGTCGCCCACAGCAACAACCCGGCTATCGGCGTAAGCGATATCCAGGTAACTGTTAGCGGTGACCAGAGGTGCATCATTCGAAACGAAATCTGCCTGCAGGGGCGCAGACAGCATGGCTGAAAAAGCCATTAACACTGTTTTTTTCATTGTCCCTTACTCTTCCCGAGGGCCCTTTTTTCAGGGCCGAGCACAAAACAACCGGGAGCCATAGGCGGCCTCCCGGTCGTTTTGCATTGCCGGCTTCAAGGAACCGACGTTTTTATAATTAACGACCGCGGCGGCGTAGCGCTGCCGGGTGGAAGTAACGGTCGCCGGGTACCGGCTGGCTGTAATCAAGCATCGTTGACTCTTCGTTATCCAGGAACTGCACGTGATAACGCTGAGCACGCAGGTCGTGGAACGTATCCAGAGCGGTCCACTGGGTCGGTACTTCGTAGTAGTTCTTGATGTAAGCCAGGCTGACGCGCCACAGCTCGCCACGACGGTCGTACTGATCGATGGCGGCAATCTGCCAGGAATCCGCATCAATATAGAAGCGACGCTTCTCGTAGATGTGTCGCTCACCTTCTTTCAAGTTTGCTTCCACCACCCAGACGCGGTGCAGCTCCCAACGCTGGTAGTCAGAGTTCACATGGCCCTTTTGCAGCAGGGTCTCATATTTCACATCCGCGCTATCCAGCTTGTAGTTGTTATACGGGATAAACATTTCTACCGGCTTATCGCTAACCAGCTTCCAGTTGTACTTGTCTGGCGCACCGTTATACATGTCGGTGTCGTCTGCCGTACGCAGGCCATCGGCCGCCGCAATCGGCGTGTCGTAAGCCAGGTTCGGTGCACGGCGCACGCGACGCTGGCCAGCATTGTAGCCCCAAGCTTGGCGCGGCATTTTCTGTTGGTCCAGCATTTCGTGTACCAGTACCGCACCACCCGCCAGACGTGCCGGCGCTTTGGTGAAGGACAGGTAGTAGAAAATGATGTTATCCAGGGAGTCAAAGTTGTACTTCGGATCGTAGTAACGGAAATACACTTCCTGCTGCGAGGTAATCAGCGAGTAGGCACCGCTACGCTGAACGGCCACTTCTGACGCACGGCGCACTACGTACAGGCCACGCCAGCGCAAAATGTGATTCCAGATTGCCTGCTTGGCTTTCTGCTCGTTGCTACCACTCAGAATCGGGAACGGAATACCGCCAAAGGCGTTGTCCACACCGGTTTCACCCAGCTTGGCCTTGGTAGCGTTGCTTTTGGTGTTGTCATACACCCACTGCGGTGCAGACGTGGAGCGATGGCTCGGATACACGTTCAGCTTGAAGGTGTCCGGGTAGGTTTTCAGCATGGCCTGCACACCGTCCGGCACCTTGTCCGCATACTGGGACACGTTCTGGGCGTTGATGGTGAAGGCGATTTTGTCAGACTTGTACGGGTCCGGGTGATGTTGGCCCGGGCGGGTGTATTCCTTGGGAATATCCTTGCGCTGAATGCCACCAGTGTAATCCGGGATACCCAGACCTGTAGAGATCGCTTTGCCGTTGCCTTTAATCTGTGCACCGAATGGCGTCAGGGATTTACCCAGCTTCGCCGCTTCCTGGCTGGAAACACCAGCGTGCACATTGGCCGCTACGCTCAGAGACAGTGCCAGTGCACCACCCATTGCGGTCAATTTCTTCAACATGATTGCTCTCCGTTAAAAACAGGCCGGCATCCCGGCCTGGAACAAATTAGAAAGAGTACTTAACAGAAACCGAAGCGTTGTTCCGGTCGGCCAGTTTGTTGGAATATTTGGCGCCCCAGAAGGTGGTGCCAGACATGGCCACTTCCAGGTTGTTCAAGTACAGGAAACTCACGCCCAGGGTGGCTGCTTTACGATCTTCCATAAAGTTGCCGCCAATCGGAGAGTTACCGTTTACATCATGGGCAAAACGTACACTTGGGCTCATGGAAACACCCGCGAAAACGTTACTGTAATCCGCCTTCAGCACCGCACGGTAGCCCCAGGAAGTGGGGTCCAGGTTGTACTTGTTCGGATCATCCGGGCTCAGGATCTGTGCTTCTGATTCCAGAATTGCCGCTGTTGAGTTGTATTCTTCATCCGGGCTTTCCAGGCCTTCGATGTGCTCAACACCCAGCTCCAGCAAGGCGATGAGGCCATCAGAACCGAATGTAGGACCGAAGTTAAAGATGCTGACCAGAGAGCCGTTGTAGCTTTCCACTTCGTCATAGAAGTAATAGAGCGCACTATCAGTGACCACTGTATCGCCGGACAGACAGCTTCCGCCCATTTCTGCACGCACACAGTGGCCGGTCAGATCTTCTATTCTCACGACAGTATCAGGGCCCAACAAACCTGCGGATTTACCCGCAGCTCCTGCCAGGGCAGAAATCAGGTCATCGCCTGCTTCGTTGATAATCGCACGCTTGGGACGGTAAGCAATTTCACCGGCCAGCGACATGCTGCCAATGCTGGTGTTAAAGCTACCACCGATCATGTCCTGATCTTCGGCGTACGCCATCTGATATTCTG